>PVML01016958.1_pt1 | contig 919642 bp, 673 predicted proteins | sample 1853371 | NCBI WGS metagenome assembly PVML01 (sample SAMN08533508, study PRJNA380276) | Human gut metagenome, whole genome shotgun sequencing project. | isolation source: participant 1, chromium library | host: Homo sapiens | collected 2017 | reverse complement strand
GGTGGTACGTTTACAACATCTACGAGTGTTCAGCCTTATAAGTATAATGGTAAGGAATTGGATAGAGTGAGTGGATTAAACCTATATGACTACGGTGCGAGATATTACGATGCCACAATAGGAAGATGGTGTATGGTTGATTCGTTGTCTGAAAAGTATTATTCATTTAATTCTTATAATTATTGTGGGAATAATCCTGCTCGATACGTTGATCCCGATGGAAATGGGTGGAATGAAGCTTGGCCATTTTTGAAGAGTTCGCTTTCTTTTTCGTTTTCTATTGGCGGACAAGCAAATGCTAATGTTAAAGTAATGGGAGTTAATGTTGGATTAGGAGTAAATGGTGGTAGTGTGAAAATTGGTGATGGTCTTTTGACCCTTGAAAAGGGGGTGTCCATTGGAGTGGGAATTTTTAATGCTGAAAATTATACAAGAGCCTATGAACTTGATTCTTGGACATCCGTTAGAGAAAGTGGTTACACTGTTGGAGTACCCGGTATAATAGAGGATCATAAGAAGACTGAAACTTTTGATTCTACTGGTAGATACTTTGAAAAAACGGGAGAATCAAATACAGTAGATACGGATTATACTCTTGGTGTTTCAGCCAGTATAATTTTGGGTGCTGAGATTTTAATTGATTTGTCAAAGATGTTGGACTTTGTTAAAGAATTGTTTAAATAAAAAGTTAAGATGGAAGAAATGAAGAAAAAAAGATTCTATGCTATAACTATAGATTTTTTTATTGCTTGTTTTATGGCTTGGGTGGTAGACACTATCATTAGTTTGATTGTAACACCTTCTCCAACCTTCGTGATGTTTCCTACAGCATGTGCTATGCAGCTTTTTATGTATTGGTTTTTTTGTAAGGATTGTTGTAAGGGAATGAGCCCGGGAAAACGTATTATGGGAATTCAGGTTATAAATCTTAAAACTCATAATATAGCAGGTCCTTTGAGATGTGTGGCACGTAATCTTTGTTATTGTATGAATTTTATCGAATTTATTATCTTTTTTGCTAGCCCTAAGGGAGAACGCGTAGGTGATATTTTGACTTCTACGCGAGTTGTGGAAAAGGATTGTAATTTACGGCAAGAACTTAAATCGGTTGTTTTTACATTTATAGTCTTTTTATTTATTTGGATATTAGGAGTTGTAATTTCTTATGTAAAATTGAAATCTTTTGCTATGTAGTGGTGTAGATGTATTTTTTAGAACAATTCAAATTTGATATTTATGCCAACGAGTATGAAGGATATTCTGCATATTCGTTGGCTTTGGCTTTATTTGTTACGTGAAGATGCTGTTTATGATAATAATTTTGGTTTCTATGAAAATTAAGTTAAAGCATAAACTGGCTAAATGTTACTATATTATTATATATTAAACCTAGAGTTTATTTTATATTTCTAAAAACTTCCACCCATAATTCTCCTCTTTTTCTTTCTTTTTTCTCGCAGGAAAGAATATATTTGTATCCTAGTTTAAACGAAAACCAGTGTATGATATGATAACAACCCAGTTGCTTCGTCCCGAGAGTATAGTTGTAGTAGGGGCTTCGAATAATGTACATAAGCCGGGTGGCGCTATATTGAAGAATCTGATAAACGGAGGTTATCAGGGAGAACTCCGGGCTGTTAACCCGAAGGAGACAGAAGTGCAGGGAGTTCCTGCCTTCGCAGATGTAACAGAATTGCCTGATACCGATCTGGCTGTATTGGCTGTTCCGGCTGTGATGTGTCCGGATATAGTAGAGACACTGGCAAGCGAGAAGCAGACGCGGGCATTTATCATACTCTCTGCCGGATTTGGTGAAGAGACACACGAAGGAGCACTGCTGGAAGAACGTATACTGGAAACTGTCAACAAATACGGTGCTTCACTGATTGGTCCGAACTGCATCGGACTGATGAATACATGGCATCATAGCGTCTTCAGCCAACCTATTCCGAACTTGAACTCAAAAGGAGTCGATCTGATCTCCAGCTCCGGTGCTACGGCAGTCTTTATTCTTGAAAGTGCGGTGACAAAAGGATTGCAGTTCAATTCTGTCTGGTCGGTAGGAAATGCCAAGCAGATTGGTGTGGAAGATGTGTTGCAATTTATGGACGAGAACTTTGATCCGGAGAAAGATTCCCGTATCAAGCTACTCTATATTGAAAGTATTCATAATCCGGACAGATTGCTCTTCCATGCTTCTTCATTGATAAGGAAAGGCTGTAAGATTGCAGCGATAAAAGCAGGAAGTTCGGAGAGTGGGAGCCGGGCGGCTTCTTCACATACAGGAGCGATTGCCAGTTCCGATTCGGCTGTAGAAGCGCTGTTCCGTAAAGCCGGGATCGTGCGTTGCTTTTCGCGCGAAGAGCTGACTACCGTTGGTTGTATCTTCACCCTCCCCGAACTGAAAGGGAAAAACTTTGCTATCATTACTCATGCCGGAGGTCCGGGAGTAATGCTGACGGATGCTTTGAGCAAAGGCGGACTGAATGTCCCTAAGCTGGAAGGTGAACTAGCGGAAGAACTGAAAGCCCAACTCTTCCCCGGAGCTTCCGTAGGAAACCCGATTGACATCCTTGCCACCGGTACACCGGATCATTTGCGTATCTGCATCGACTATTGCGAAGAAAAATTAGACAATATAGATGCTATCCTGGCTATCTTCGGCACACCCGGACTGGTGACCATGTTTGAAATGTACGATGTCCTCCATGAAAAGATGCAGACCTGTCGCAAGCCTATATTCCCTGTTCTTCCCTCCATCAATACAGCAGGAGCGGAAGTGGCGGCATTCCTTGCCAAAGGACACGTGAACTTTTCCGACGAAGTGACTTTGGGAACTGCACTGTCCCGCATTGTCAACGCCCCGAAACCGGCGGTGCCTGAAATTGAACTGTTCGGAGTCGATGTACCGAGAATCCGTCGTATCATTGATTCCATCCCGGAGAATGGATATATCGAACCTCATTATGTACAGGCATTGCTGCACGCAGCCGGTATTTCATTGGTCGATGAATTTGTTTCCAATAAAAAGGAGGAAGTTGTGGCTTTTGCCCGTCGATGTGGATTCCCGGTAGTAGCCAAAGTAGTAGGTCCTGTGCATAAATCGGATGTCGGCGGCGTGGTACTGAACATTAAAGGGGAACAGCATCTGGCACTTGAATTTGACCGTATGATGCAGATTCCCGATGCAAAAGCGATCATGGTTCAACCTATGCTCAAAGGCACGGAACTTTTTATTGGTGCAAAATATGAAGAAAAGTTCGGGCACGTGGTACTTTGCGGTTTGGGGGGCATTTTTGTGGAAGTTTTGAAAGATGTATCTTCCGGTTTGGCGCCCCTTTCTTATGAAGAGGCTTATTCAATGATTCGCTCCTTGCGTGCCTATAAAATTATCCAGGGAACACGTGGACAAAAAGGAGTAAACGAGGATAAATTTGCTGAGATTATCGTTCGTTTGTCTACCTTGCTCCGGTTTGCAACAGAAATTAAAGAAATGGATATAAACCCGCTCCTGGCCACTGAGAAGGCGGTTGTAGCAGTAGATGCGCGCATCCGAATAGAAAAATAGGACTATTCTTTCATTCATTGAGACATATTTTCTATCTTTAGGCAGTAATTTTGCCTACATTTGATAACTCAAAACAAAAAGGTAGAAAATACGTATAGTATGAAGAAAGCTTTAGTACTCCTGGTAAGTTTTATATGCTATCAAATCGTCTGTCATGCACAAGTGATGGATGAGCATTATTATTTCAAAAACCTAAGTGTACAGAATGGATTATCCCAAAATACAGTAAACGCTATTTTGCAGGATAAACAGGGCTTTATGTGGTTTGGAACAAAGGACGGACTGAACCGGTATGATGGTTTGTCATTTCGTCAGTTCAAGCACGACGGTCGCAGTCAGAGAAGCATTGGCAATAATTTCATAACAGCGCTTTATGAGGATGCGGAAGGAAACATTTGGGTAGGTACGGATGTGGGACTCTATATCTATTATCCGGAGAATGACTCGTTCCGGCATTTTGAAGAACTGAGTGCGGAAGAAACCAAGATAGAACACACTGTGACAGCGATTGTGGGAGATGACCAGGGATGCGTCTGGATTGCGGTAGAGTCTCAGGGACTCTTTTGTTATGATTTGGAGAAAGAGAAACTTCAGAATTTTACCTTGAAAAACTTTCCTTTCATTTCCACTAATGTCCAGTCTTTTGTCTTTGATAACAGCGGAACTCTCTGGATAGGCTGCTATGGTGACGGACTCTTTTATTCAAAAGACCGTCTGAAAACACTTCAACCCTACATCTCTCCCGTCGACAATAAGGAAACTTTCGAGAACGATGTCGTAACTACTCTTGTAAAAGGTGCCTATAATTGTCTGTATATCGGCTCTTTGAGAGGTGGGGCAAAGGAGTTGAACCTAACTTCCAACAAATTACATGATTTGCTTTCCGTTGATGAAAATGAAGAACCGGTTCTTTGTCGTAACTTGCTGGTTGCTTCTGATAATGAATTATGGATAGGGGCGGAATCCGGAATTTATATTTATAACCTTCGAATGGGCAAATATGTCCATTTGCGCAGTTCAATCAATGATCCATATTCTCTCTCTGACAATGCGGTCTATTCACTATGTAAGGATCGTGAAGGAGGCATATGGATTGGTTCTTATTTCGGGGGAGTGAACTACTATCCCCGTTTCTATACTTACTTTGAAAAGTATTATCCGAAAGGGACAGATAATGGTTTGCATGGAAAAAGAGTACGTGAGTTCTGTCAGGACAATCAGGGGATCTTGTGGATCGGTACGGAAGATGGAGGATTGAACCGCTTTGATCCGAAAACAAAAACCTTCTCTTTCTTTACTCCAAGTAATGCGTTCACTAATGTTCATGGATTATGTCTGATTGGCGATCATCTTTGGGTAGGAACTTTTGCGAAAGGAGTGAAAGTTATTGATACACGTACGGGAGCGATTGTGAAAACATATCAGAAAACCGATTCGCCACGTTCATTGATAGATAATAGCGTTTTTTCTATTTGTCAGACAACAACGGGAGATATTTATTTGGGTACTTTGTTTGGTTTGCTGCGCTATAATAAGCAGACCGATGATTTTGACCGGATACCGGAACTGAACGGTAAGTTTGTATATGATATCAAAGAAGATTCCGGCAGTAATCTATGGCTGGCGACCTATGCTAATGGGGCCTATTGCTATAATGTCAATGAAAAGAAATGGACCAATTACTTGCACGATGAAAACAACCCTAGAAGTCTGCCGTATGATAAGGTATTGAGCATTTTCGAAGATTCTCACCGACAAATCTGGTTAACTACACAAGGTGGAGGTTTCTGCAAGTTTCATCCCGAAACAGAAACTTTTACCAGCTATGATTCCCGTAACGGATTGCCGAATGATGTTGTTTATCAGATTGTGGAAGATAAAGAAGGCCTTATGTGGCTGACAACCAATAATGGTCTGGTGTCTTTTCAGCCTGCCACGGGAGCGATGAAAGTATATACTACCGCCAACGGTCTGTTGGGCGAGCAGTTTAACTATCGTTCCAGCTTTGAGACGGAAGATGGAACGATTTATCTGGGCAGTATTGACGGATTTGTCGCTTTTAATCCGAAAAACTTCTCTGAAAATAAGTCTCTTCCATCCATTGTGATTACGGACTTTTTGTTGTTCGGAAAAGAAGTATATCCTGGTGATCCTTCGTCTCCGCTGAAGAAAAGTATTAATTTCTTGGATGAGCTGGTTCTTCAGCCTGATCAGAATTCTTTTTCATTTCGTGTCGCTGCTTTGGATTTCCAGGCTCCGCGAATGAATCAGATCATGTATAAGTTGGATGGCTTTGATGATGAATGGCTGCCCGTTGGAGAGAGCCCTGTGGTATCCTATTCCAACTTGTGGTATGGCAATTATACCTTCCGTGTGAAAGCTTCTAACAGTGACGGAGTATGGAACGAAAATGAAGTATCTTTGATCGTTCGTATACTTCCTCCTTTTTATCTTACTATCTGGGCTTATTGCGTATATGTTTTGCTGATCATAGGCTGCTCCCTGTATGCTGTGTGGTATTTCAAGCAGCGAAGTAACTATAAGCATCGCAGGCAGATGGAGAAGTTCGAGCAGGAAAAGGAACGCGAGATCTATCATGCAAAGATCGACTTCTTTACGAATGTAGCTCACGAGATACGTACTCCGCTGACTTTGATTAAAGGTCCGCTAGAGAATATTATTCTTAAGAAAAAGGTTGATGCGGAGACGCGTGAGGATCTGAATATTATGAAGCAGAATACGGAACGTTTGCTGAATCTGACGAACCAATTACTAGACTTCCGCAAGACGGAAAGTCAGGGATTCCGTTTGAACTTTGCTAAATGCAACATCACGGAGGTGCTGAAAGAAACCCACCTGCGGTTTACTTCTCTTGCCAAACAGAAAGGACTGGAATTTACCCTGCAACTGCCCGAGACGGATTTTTATGCTCATGTCAATCAAGAGGCATTCACCAAGATTATCAGTAACTTGCTGAACAATGCCGTGAAATATTCGGAACATTATATACACGTATCTCTGGAGGTGACCGAGGGGGATGAAAGCAATGTATTCCGTATCCGTACAGTGAATGACGGAGTGATTATCCCTCGTGAGATGAGGGAAGAAATATTCCAGCCTTTTGTCCGTTTCAACGAGAGAGAAGACGGAAAAGTGACCACCGGAACGGGTATCGGACTGGCTCTTTCACGCTCATTGGCCGAACTGCATCAAGGAACGCTGGCTATGGGGGAAGAAGAAAATAGTAATACCTTCTGCCTGACATTGCCTATCGTTCAGGATATGACAATTACTTTGACTCCGGAAACAAAAGCGGAACCGGAACCTGTAAGTGAGGTTCCGGTGGAAGTGGAACAAGGAGAAAAAAAAGACAATCGCCCTACAGTACTGGTAGTGGAGGATAATCCGGATATGCGAGCCTTTGTTGTCCGCCAGTTGTCGAAAGAATATGCCGTACTGTCGGCAGTCAATGGGGCGGAAGCCTTGAAAATGTTGGATGGCAATTATGTGAATTTGGTAGTGAGTGATGTAGTCATGCCTGTGATGGATGGCTTTGAACTCTGTAAGACGATTAAATCGGACTTGAATTATAGTCATATCCCTGTTATTCTGCTGACTGCGAAAACGAACATCCAGTCTAAGATAGAAGGCATGGAGCTGGGCGCAGATGCCTATATCGAGAAGCCTTTCTCTGTCGAATACTTACAAGCTTGTGCCTCTAACCTCATTCAGAACAGAGAAAAACTACGCCGGACTTTTGCGCAGTCACCTTTTGTGGCAGCCAACACCATGGCATTGACCAAGGCCGACGAAGACTTTATCAAGAGACTGAATGAAGTAATTTTGGCTAATCTTAATAATCCGGAGTTCAGCATGGATGATATAGCGGACAGTCTGAATATGAGTCGTTCTAACTTCTATCGTAAGATAAAGGGAGTACTGGATTTGAGCCCGAATGAGTATCTTCGTTTGGAACGCTTGAAAAAGGCTGCCCAGTTGCTGAAAGAAGGAGAAGGGCGAGTAACTGAAATCTGCTATATGGTAGGATTCAACTCTCCGTCCTATTTTGCCAAATGTTTTCAGAAGCAGTTTGGAGTGTTGCCGAAGGACTTTGTGGATTGAATAATCAGTTAGCCTTGATACGGAAACTGAAATAAAATACGAGAATTTAATAAATTAAATAATGAAAGATACACCTATTAGTAGACGAGATTTTCTGAAAAATATGGGAATAGCCGGGGCTGGAGCATTTCTTGCAGCGAGTCCCTGGCTTTCTGCATTTTCGGAGGTGACGAACACGTCTAGTGAAAAATGCCGTCTGGCAATTATCGGTCCCGGTTCGAGAGGACGATTTTTAATGAGTTTCCTTGTGAAAAATCCGAAGGTGGATATTGTAGCGTTGTGCGATATTTATCAGCCTTCGATTGATGAGGCTTTGAAACTTGCCCCTAAGGCAAAAGTATACGGTAACTATAAGGAGGTGTTGGAAGATAAGAATATAGATGCCGTCCTTGTGGCAACTCCTCTTAGTGCTCACTATAAAATAGTGATGGATGCTTTTGATGCCGGGAAACATGTATTCTGCGAAAAGTCAATCGGTTATACGATGGAAGAGTGTTACCATATATATCAAAAGCATCGCAGCACCGGAAAAATTTTCTTCACCGGACAGCAACGTCTCTTTGATCCGCGCTATATCAAGGCGATGGAAATGATCCATGCGGGTACGTTCGGCGAAATCAACGGAATTCATACTTTCTGGAACCGGAATGGCGACTGGAGACGTTCTGTTCCTTCACCAAGTTTGGAGCGTCTGATAAACTGGCGTCTCTATAAGGAATTCTCGAAGGGATTAATGACGGAACTTGCCTGCCATCAGCTTCAGATAGGTAGCTGGGCATTGCAAAAACTTCCTGAGAAGGTAATGGGGCACGGAGCCATCACTTACTGGAAGGACGGACGTGAAGTATATGATAATGTAAGTTGTATATATGTATTCGATGATGGCGTGAAGATGACATTCGATTCCATTATTTCCAATAAGTTCTATGGTCTGGAAGAGCAGATTATGGGTAATCTCGGAACGGTGGAACCGGAAAAGGGACGATACTACTTTGAAAGTGTGGCTCCTGCACCGGCATTCCTGCAGTTGGTCAATGACTGGGAGAACAAAATGTTTGATTCACTGCCTTTTGCAGGTACAAGCTGGGCACCGGAAACTGCCAATGCGAATACAGGAGAGTTTATTTTGGGCGAACGTCCGAAAGGTGACGGTACTTCCTTGTTGCTGGAAGCATTCGTAGAGGCTGTGATAACACAAAAACAACCGGAAAGAATTGCCGAAGAAGGCTACTATGCTAGTATGCTCTGTCTGTTGGGCCACCAGGCTATGGAGGAAGAAAAAACGCTTTACTTTCCTGATGAATACAAAATTGACTATCTGAACCATCAATCCAAAACACTCGAAACAGTATGAAAGATACAGTCCTGACCGCACGACGGAAGAAAATAGAAATAATCACTTTACTTGTATGTTTTGTGCTTGCCAATCTGGTGAATCTTTATGCAATCATCACATATCACAGATCCATGATGGAGATGATCACCTCTATTTTCTATATAATCATTTTTGCTTTTGTACTCTATGCCGCATGGGCGCTTCTGCGCCTCCTTTTCTATGGAGTGAAAGCGCTATTCACAAAGAAGAGAAACAGGCTGTGAGAACAGACCTGAACGAATATACTTAATCAATATCAATGAATAATTTATGACAACACGAAGAGATTTTCTAAAGACAATGTCACTGGCCTCTGCCGGATTAGCACTGGGATCCGGTGAACTGCTGAATGCTCAAACTATTTCATCGAAAAAAGGAAGAAATGAAAAGGTAAAAATAGCCTATATTGGCATTGGAAACCGTGGAGAGCAAATTATACAGGATTTTGCACGTACGGGTATGGTAGAGGTTGTGGCTCTGTGTGATGTAGACATGGGAGCTAAACATACACGAAAGGTGATGGGCATGTATCCTAAAGCGAAACAGTTCAGAGACTTCCGCCAGATGTTTGACAAGGCTGGTAACGAGTTTGATGCTGTAGCAATTGCTACTCCTGATCACTCTCACTTCCCTATCAGTATGCTGGCTCTGGCTTCCGGCAAACACGTGTATGTGGAAAAACCGCTGGCCCGTACTTTCTATGAGGCGGAACTGTTGATGCAGGCTGCCCTTAAACGTCCGAACCTGGCTACTCAGGTGGGAAATCAGGGACACTCGGAAGCAAATTACTTCCAATTTAAAGCTTGGATGGATGCAGGGATCATCAAGGATGTGACAGCTGTTACTGCTCACATGAATAATCCGCGTCGCTGGCATAAGTGGGATACGAACATTTATAAACTACCTTCAGGCCAGCAACTCCCGAAGGATTTGGATTGGAATACCTGGCTGGGAGCTGTTCCTTATCATGAATATTGCAATAAGTATGATCAGGGTGAATGGCGTTGCTGGTATGACTTCGGTATGGGAGCTTTGGGCGACTGGGGAGCACATATATTGGATACTGTTCACGAGTTTCTTGAACTAGGCTTGCCTTACGAAGTGACTTTGACACATCAGGAAGGACACAATGATTACTTTTTCCCATATTCTTCTACGATTCTTTTCCGTTTCCCGCAGCGCAAAGGAATGCCACCGGTAGATGTCACTTGGTATGACGGTCTGGATAATCTTCCTCCTATTCCTGCAGGTTACGGTGTTTCCGGACTGGATCCGAACATTCCCAAGACTAATCAGGGCGATGTTCCTCCTGCCAAACTGAATCCGGGAAAGATTATTTATTCAAAGGAACTGACTTTCAAGGGTGGTAGTCACGGAAGTACTTTGTCTATCATTCCAGAAGAAAAGGCAAAGGAAATGGCAGATAAGTTGCCGAAAGTGCCTAAAAGTCCGTCCAATCACTTCGAGAATTTCTTGCTGGCATGTAATGGCATTGAAAAGACGCGTTCACCGTTCGAGATTAACGGTGTCTTGAGTCAGGTATTCTCACTGGGAGTAATGGCGCAACGTCTCAATACCCAGTTATTCTTCGATCCCCGCACGAAGCAGATTACCAATAATGAATTTGCTAATTCAATGTTGGCCGGACTTCCGCCGCGTAAAGGCTGGGATGAGTTTTATAAGTTGTAAAGACCGGTAGGAAATATAAAACAGAATAAAGTTTGATTATAATAACAATATAAGTAATGAAGAAAAATATCGTATTGACTTTACTTTTGTTCTGTGCCGCTTCTTTGTCAGCACAGAATTGGGAACCGCTTTTCAATGGTAAAAACCTGAAAGGATGGAAAAAACTGAACGGCAAGGCTGAGTATAAAATCGTAGACGATGCCATTGTAGGTGTATCAAAAATGGGAACTCCTAATACCTTCCTGGCAACCACCAAGAATTACGGAGATTTTATCCTTGAGTTTGACTTTAAGATTGATGATGGTTTGAATTCAGGAGTACAGATTCGCAGTGAAAGCAAAAAAGAATATAACAAGGGTCGTGTACACGGTTATCAGTTCGAGATTGATCCCTCCAAACGTGCCTGGTCGGGTGGTATCTATGACGAAGCTCGCAGAAACTGGATTTATTCTTTGAACTGGAATCCTTCGGCACGTACGGCTTTCAAGAACAATGCATGGAATAAGGCCCGTATCGAAGCGATAGGTAACTCTATCCGTACATGGATCAACGGAGTGCCTTGTGCTAATATCTGGGACGATATGACTCCTGTCGGATTTATCGCTTTGCAGGTACACGCTATCGGCAACGCTGCTGACGAAGGCAAGACAGTAAGCTGGAAGAATATCCGTATCTGTACGACAGACGTAGAACGTTACCAGACACCGGAATCTCAGGCTGCACCGGAAAGAAATCTGATTATCAACACTCTTTCTCCGCGTGAGAAAAAAGAAGGTTGGGCTTTGTTGTGGGATGGTAAGACTAACGAAGGCTGGAGAGGAGCGAAGCTTTCTACTTTCCCTGCCAAAGGCTGGAAGATGGAAGACGGCATCCTTAAGGTTATGAAGAGTGGCGGTGCCGAATCTGCCAATGGCGGTGACATCGTAACTACCCGTACTTATAAGGACTTTATCCTGACTGTAGATTTCAAGATCACTGAAGGTGCAAACAGCGGAATCAAGTATTTCGTTAATCCTGAAATGAATAAGGGTGCCGGTTCTGCTATCGGTTGCGAGTTTCAGATTCTGGACGATGACAAGCATCCGGATGCTAAACTTGGCGTGAAAGGCAACAGACAATTGGGTTCATTGTATGACCTGATTCCGGCTCCTAAGAATAAACCTTTCCATAAGAAAGAGTTCAATACTGCTATGATCATCGTCAAAGGCAACCATGTAGAGCACTGGCTGAATGGAGAGAAACTGATTGAGTATGACCGTAACAATGAAATGTGGAATGCACTGGTAGCTTATAGCAAGTATAAGAACTGGCCTAACTTTGGAAATATTATTGAAGGTAACATCCTTCTGCAAGACCACGGAGATGAAGTATGGTTCAAGAACGTGAAGATTAAAGAATTGAAATAAGAATATATTGTAGAAGAGGAGTTGTGCCGGAAATTTCATTTTGTTGATGAATGCTGCTTCGAGCACAGCTCCTTTCTTTTTTGATAGATGAAGACTGCCATTCAACATTTGTACAGACCATCCCATGAGGGCGATGGATTACTTTACGTCTGGTTCCCGTCTATGCATACACGCGTAGATATTCTTTTGTGCAGTCAGAAATCAGAAGAAGAACTGCTGTCTGTTGCTGAACGTATTCATGAAGCTTTAAGCTGCCTGGAGAAGACAGCCAACTATTATGATCCTGCCAGCGAACTGGCTGTCGTCAACCGGACCGCTTCTGTATCTCCGGTAGTTCTTAGCAGTCAACTTTATGCAATGGTTGATCTGTGTCTGGAATATCACGAGAAAACATCGGGATGCTTCGATGTGACAGTTCATTCGGAGAATTATAATCAGGATACTATTCATTCGGTATGTTTGTCGGCAGAAGAACAAAGTATTTTTTACTGGCAGCCGGGGATAACGATCAACCTTTCAGGATTTCTGAAAGGATATGCCTTGGAGACAATCAGAGACATATTGCACTCCTGTTCTATAGAAAATGCGTTGATCAATATGGGAAACAGTTCTGTACTTGCTTTAGGCAACCATCCGGCCGGAACGGGATGGAAAGTTAACTTTGGCAACCAGTCGGAGACGGAAAAGACCGGGGAGTCTCAAAGTATACTCCTTTATAATGAATGCCTCACTACTTCCGGAAACGAGTCGGAGGGGCGCAGGCATATTATTTCTCCTCAAAATGGCAACTTTGTTGAAGGTCTCAGGCAGATAGCGGTTGTAACAAAGAACGGGGCTGTCGGAGAGATACTGTCTACCGCTCTGTTTGCCGCCGGTCCGGAACAGCGTGAAACGTTGCTTGCCAGTCTCCGCCCTTTACTTGTCAATCACTTCCTGATTGGTTATTAATCGACCGCATTATTTCTTCTTTCTGGCGATAAAACACGTCTGGAATGGTCTTTTGACCATATTATTCCATTTATCGGTCTATTTCTTTTATTACTTCTGTTGATTTTTGGTTTTCTTTGTAGCGTCGATTATCAATCTAACTTTTATATGAAAAATAAGATTTTATTAGTAGGGCTGTTTTGCTGTAGCCTTGTATCAACAGAAGCACAAGTATTATTGGATAAGAACGCTGGTAAAAACAGTTTTCCCATCGTTTCACCGGCTGCCAATGTCGTTGTTTGTTTTGATGGCAAGGATGAAACTGTCGTTCGTAAAAGTGTGACTTTATTTGCAGACGACGTTCGTCGTGTGACGGGACAGGACCTGAAAACACAAGCAAGTAATCCGGGTGATGTCTCGGCTCGTTATGCCATCATCGTGGGAACTGTCGGAAAAAGCGCATGGATCAATGCGCTGGTAGCCCAAAAGAAGATAGACACAACTCCCATCACCGGTGGATGGGAACGTTATATGATAGAAACGGTTGATAATCCTGCACCGGGTATTAAGAAAGCCATTGTCGTAGCTGGTAGTGACAGGCGTGGTACGGCTTACGGACTTCTCTCCATATCTAAAGCGATAGGTGTGTCTCCCTGGTACTGGTGGGCCGATGCTCCGATAAAACAACAGAAAAAACTGGCTGTCAACGTTCATAAATTCATTTCAAAAGAACCTGCTGTCAAGTTCAGAGGTATCTTTATCAATGACGAAGACTGGGGACTTTATCGCTGGTCAAAGAACAATTATGAGAAAGAACGTGGAAACTTCGGACCGAAAACATACGCGCAGATTTGTGAGTTACTGCTCCGTCTTCAGGCAAATTATCTGTGTCCGGCCATGCACGATGCGTCTATGGCATTTCATCGTATACCGGAGAATAGATTGGTAGCAGATAGTTTCGCCATCGTGATGGGGTCTTCTCACTGCGAACCGCTGTTGTTCAACACGGCAAGCGAGTGGAAACGTGACAAGATGGGCGAATGGGATTACATCAACAATAGAGCGGGAGTAGACAGTGTGCTGAGAGCACGTGCGAATGAATGTGCTCCTTTTGAGAATGTGTACACTCTGGCTCTGCGCGGATTGCATGACAGAGCGATGAATGCGAGCAATGATATGGCGGATAGAAAACAGATGCTCCAAGATGCATTGATGGCACAAAGAAAGATGCTGATTGATGCGACGGGTAAGCGTGGCGAAGATATCCCGCAAGCCTTTACTCCTTATAAAGAGGTGCTGGATGTATACGACGAGGGACTGGAACTGCCGGATGATGTTACGATTATATGGCCGGACGACAACTATGGCTATATGAAGCGTCTGAGCAGTCCGAAAGAACAGAAGCGTTCGGGACGTTCGGGTGTTTATTATCATTCTTCCTATCTGGGCAAGCCTCACGATCATCTTTGGATGAACACCACTTCACCCACGCTGATGTACGAAGAACTTCGCAAGGCTTATGACATGACGGCAGACCGGATCTGGCTGCTCAATGCTGGTGATATCAAATCATGTGAGTTTGCTGTAGATTTCTTCCTGTCGATGGCTTATGATATCGATTCTTTCAATTTTGACAGAGCGGCTACTTATCGCACGGAATGGTTGTGTGGTATGCTGGGTGATGAATACCGCAATGAGTATCAGGATGTGATCAACTCATTCTACAAACTGGCTTTTGCCCGCAGACCGGAGTTTATGGGATGGGGCTATCAGTGGGCTACCGATAAGCATGGAAGAGAACGGAATACAGATACTGATTTCTCCTTGACGAATTACAGGGAAGTGGATTCACGCCTGAGTGAATACCGCCGGATCGGAAGCATTACAGAGAAAATTCTGAATAAGCTGCCGGAAGAGAAAAAGGCCTGCTTCTACCAGTCATTGTATTATCCGGTGAAAGGATGTGAGTTGCTGAACAGAATGATACTGGACGGACAGAGAAACCGTTGGTACTCCATTCAGCAAAGAGCGTCTACCGGCGAATTGGAGAAAAAAGTGAAGGCTTGTTATGATAGTCTGCAAGTCATTACCAAAGGATATAATTCGCTGCTCGGTGGCAAATGGGATCATGTAATGACAATGAAACAGGGATTTGCTGCTGCTTACTTTGAACTTCCGGCATTAAGAAAGACTTCACTGGCATCTGATGCTACACTGGGCGTAATGGCAGAGGGAGAAGATGTGCTGAAAGGTCTGAAGAGTTTCCACTCCTTGCCTTGCTTCAATACTTACCTGCGTCAGTCATATTATGTGGATGTTTTCAATAAAGGGGCAAGCCCTTTGAAATGGAAGGCATCTGTTACGGAAAACTGGATTTTATTGAGCAAGAAGGCAGGCGAAACGGCTACGGAAGAACGTATTGAAGTATCGGTAGACTGGGCAAAAGTACCGGTTGGAGAGAAAGTTTTCGGGGTATTGGAAATTACTTCTGACCGGGGCGAGAAAGAGAATGTTTACATCTCTGTATTCAATCCTTCTTCTCCATCCCTTGTCGAAATGGATACTTTATTTGTGGAACATAACGGATATGTCTCTATCGATGCGGCAAGCTTCCACCGGAAAGTGGAAAATAAGGCGATCAAGATGAGAACCATTCCTAATCTGGGGATAGAGAATACGGCTATTCAGTTGGGTGATCCGACGGCTGCCCCGCAACGTACCGCAGGCCGTAGCACACCACGTTTGGAGTATGATTTCTATACTTTCGAGCAAGGTTCGGTTGATGTCTATACATATGTGTTGCCTACATTCGTGACAAGCAAGGACAGAGGCTATGCTGGACACGAAGCAACGAATATCGAAACCAAATATGGTGTATGTATTGACGAAGGGCCGGTTTTGAATCCGTCTACATCTTCTTTTGAATATGCGCAAATCTGGTATGAGAGTGTATTGAAGAACTGTAGAATCAATAAAACAACTTTGCATATCGACAAGCCGGGTAAGCATACCGTGAAAATAATCTGTGGAGATGCCGGAACTGTATTGCAAAAGATTGTATTGGACTTTGGAGGAATGAAACGTTCCTACTTTGGACCACAACCGACAAGAAAATAGAGTTGTTTGATGAATATGTAGTTAAAGATTGCCATGGTTGTATATGACCATGGGTGATAGGGTTAACCATGAAAAAACACTTTTTACTTTTAGTCTTCCTGCTCTTTGCTGCGATTGTTGAGGCTGCTAATCCGGTAAAGCAAATGTTGGAACGTCTTCAGGAAGGACTTTCCGACCGGTTTAAGATTGAGATCCGTTCTTCTTCTGATGAAGGCGACTACTTTGAACTGTATGGTGGCGGGCGCAAAGTCACAGTACGTGCCAACAATTATGTAAGTGCTGCCTTTGGCATTAACTGGTATTTGAAGTATTACTGTCATGCCCATGTCTCTTTCTGTGGAGACCAGTTACCTCAATTGCCTGTTGATCTGCCACAGGTGAAAGAACGTCATGCGACTAGACTATCCGATAATTTTTACATGAATTATTGCACATTTAGTTATACTACAGCCTTTTGGAACTGGAAACGTTGGGAACGTGAAATAGATCTGATGGCTTTGAGCGGTATCAATATGCCGATGGCTATGGTTGGGGTGGAGGCTGTATGGCGGAATACGTTGTTGAAATTCGGGTATACGCTTCCGGAAGTGAAGGAGTTCTTGTGTGGACCAGCTTATTTCGGTTGGTTGCTGATGGGTAATCTTGAGAATATTGGTGGCCCGTTGCCCGATGAATGGTTTAAGGAGCAGATAGTCTTACAGAAGAAAATACTTGCCCGTATGCGTGAATATGGGATGAAGCCTGTTTTTCAGGGATTTTTTGGGATGGTTCCTTCCTCGTTGAAAGAAAAATATCCGGAAGCCCGCTTGGTGGAACAGGGACTGTGGAACTCGCTTCAACGTCCTCCTGTGCTCGATCCTGCCGATCCGTTGTTTGAAAGAATGGCAAAGGTGTGGTATGCTGAATATGAGAAGCTTTATGGGAAAGCGGACTTGTTTGGCGGTGATCTCTTTCACGAAGGTGGAAAGACCGGAGGCATTGACGTAACAGATGCCGCCCGTCGGGTACAGACAGCCATGAAACGATATAATCCGGATGCGACCTGGGTGATTCAGGCATGGTTGGGAAATCCGAAAAAGGAATTGCTGGCAGGACTCGACAGAAAGAATACGCTGATCGTTGATCTTGCTGCCGAGTTTTGGGATAACTGGCGGAAGCGCAAGGGCTTTGATGGCTTCCCGTGGTTATGGTCGCATATTTCCAATTATGGAGGTAACATTGGTCTGCACGGGCGTCTGGACGCTATAGCTACCGGTCCGGTAGATGGTCAGAAGGATTCGGCGGCATCACCGAGCATGAAAGGAACCAGCTCTACCCCGGAAGGCATCGAGGTGAATCCGGTAGTATTTGATTTGTTGAATGAAATGCGCTGGCGTTCGGAGCATTTGGATCTGGATGTCTGGTTGAAAGAGTATTCAGTGCGTCGTTATGGTGTGGAAGATGAAAATCTGAAAGAGGCGTGGACTATTTTCCACCGTACAGCTTATGGTACTTATACCGGTCATCGCCGTCCGTCAGAGTCGGTCTTTTGTGCCCCTCCCAGCTTGAAAAGAGATAAAATCACGGCTTCTGCCTGGAGTCAATGTCGGATTTTCTATGATCCGGAGCTCTTTGCCCAGGGAGTAGGATTATTCTTGCAAAGTGCAGACCGTCTGAAGCAGACGTCAACTTATCAGTATGATGCAGTCGATTTTGTCCGTCAGTATCTTGCGGATTTAGGACGGGAAGCATATTACAATCTGGTGGATGCTTATCGGGCGAAAGATACGAAACAGTTTGATTACTGGTCGGAGAGGTTTCTGCAGCTGATTAAGGATCAAAATGAGTTACTGTCCACTCACGAATGCTTCTTCGTGGGACGCTGGCTGGATATGGCCCGTTCGAAGTCAAAGCAGCCTGAATTGCAGGATTTGTACGAGCACAATGCCCGTATGCTGATCGGGACATGGACGGAGACACTTAGTCCGGTGCGCGACTATGCCCACAAGGAATGGGGCGGGCTGCTGAAAGACTATTATCTGCCTCGCTGGACTAATTACATCGCTTATCTTAAAGGTACATTGGAGGGACGTTCACTTACTGTTCCGGACTCGTTTCAAGTGGAGAAGGCATGGGTGAATGCACATAATAAGTATGTACTTGAGGCTGGTGTTGATCCGGTGCAGACGGCTAAGAGAATGTATAGCAAATATCATATTTAATCATTACTCAAAAGATAAGACTATGAAAGGATTATTGAAAACAGCTGTATTGTTGGCTACTTTCTGCGCTACAGTCATGGCCTGTGGAGGTGGTGGAGAGGATACATTGGATCATAAGGGAGGTGATGGTGGCGGAACCGGCAATAAGGGCGATCAAGAAGAACCGGAACAACCATTTGTTGCTCATATTACTCCTGTCGACAAACTTAATCAAGGTGTCCCGGTGATTAATTCGCACGCTGATGTTACTTCGCGTTCGTCCTTGAAGATGAACTTTCGGACGTATTCACAACTAGGAGAGAGTGTACTAAAATCTGCCAAACCTAACTATGTACGGGTTAAGAAATTGGCTAATGATGGTTATATCATGTTCTATCACAACAATCAGATTGGTGCCAGTTGTTCTTATGCGGCCAGTACGGACTTTAAAACATGGAGTTATAAAGGCAAGGTGTTTACCAATTACAGTATTACCGACAGTAAAGGTGAAAAGAATGACCGGCGTTACTCGAATTGTGATGGGCTGGTACTTTCCAACGGAGATATTCTGACCGTAGCCTCCTATAGGGCTAATAATGGGTATAGAGACTTGCCTAAAGATGCAGGTATTGAAATGAGGCGTAGTACAGATAATGGCGTTACGTGGAGTGAACCGGTCTCAGTGTATCAAGGTGTCAACTGGGAGCCGTATTTGCTGGAATTGTCTTCGGGAGAAATCCATTGCTATTTCACGGACAGTAGCCGTACGGGTATTGAAGGCAAAGACACCGGAACTGCAATGGTCATATCCAGAGATGGCGGTCAAACGTGGACGCCTTCATTTGGAAGTATCCCTTACTATGTGATACGAATGAAGTGGGAACAAGACGGAAAAACATATTTCAATCATCAGATGCCGTCTGTTATTCAACTTAAAGGTAGCAATGAACTGGCGGCCGCTGTAGAGACTAATAACCGTGGAACATATTATATATCACTGGCTTATTCCGGCGAAGATGGTGAATGGGATCATCTTGATGTGGATCAGGAAGGGCCGGCTGATAGCGACAATCTGTCTTTTTTAGGTAGCGCTCCATATTTATCTCAGTTTCCATCGGGTGAGACTGTGCTTTCGTATAACAAATCTTCTACTTTCTATATGAAAATGGGGGATGCCAAAGCGCGTAATTTTGGAAGTGCTTATTCACCGTTTCCAGGTAAGGGGTATTGGGGAACGTTGAATTTGGTAAATCCGCATCAATTGGTAGGAGCGATGCCTGATACTTCTAATGGAACAATCATGTTATCACAATTTATTCTTAACCATCGTATCGATGCGGTACGCCGTAGCGTAAAGGTGGATGGCAACAATCAGGAATGGGCGAATACGGATCATGCGCTTTTTGTCGGAGAAAAATCGCAAGTACAGGGAACTCTCCGTTGTTCGTGTGATGACAAGAATGTATATTTTTTGGTAGAAGTACTTGACCGGAGCTTGCTGAGAGGTGATTATGCTACTGTTTATATTTCTCCGGATGATAGTAAAAGCTTAACGGACGGTGCTGCACGAATACAAGTGTCAATGGATGGATTGAAAAGTACCGAAACTTATGCCGGTAAATGGAACAATGCGGAGATGGGTGTAGAAGTGAAAACTTATGTATGCAATGACACCAATGAAGATCGTATTGATAACTATGGTTATATTGCCGAAATCTCTGTCCCCCGTTCCAGTCTGACTATTTCTTCGGGACAGGTATTGGTCAATTTCTCTATTACCGACAATAAAGAAGAGGAAGCAGTCAGTGATGTATCTTCTATAAGCTGCTGGATACCAGTGGCGGGATTGTAATCTGATAATAACGTGAATAATTAATTATATAGAAACAATTGTAATGATGAAAAAGAACTATTATTTAATTTGTGTATTGTTACTGGCTGCTTTCTGTACAACCAGTATTGCTACTGCTCAAAATTATTTTGGAGATTTTCCTGTAAAAGCAGATCCTAAGACTGTTGGAAATAAGCTAAGTAAGCGTTTAATGGAAACCAAACATCAGTTGTATGGTGATAAAGGAATCCATTATGCCGAGGTATGTACATGGTATGGAGCTCTCCGTTTTGCAGAATTGACGAATAACAAAGAGTTGATTAAGCAATTGAGAAACCGCTTTGAGTTGTTATTCCATTTGGAAAAAGATCTCCTACCTCCACCCATACACGTAGACCAGAATATGTTTGGTTGTTTGCCTCTTAGATTTTATAGTATCACAAAGGACCAGCGTTATTTGGACCTTGGATTGCCTTATGCCGATACCCAATGGCAGCTTCCAGCCAAAGCGAATGAAGAAGAACGTAAATGGGATAAGAAGGGATTCTCCTGGCAAACTCGTCTTTGGATTGACGATATGTATATGATTACCATTGTGCAATCGGAGGCTTATAAAGTAACTGGAGATACTAAATATATCAACCGGGCTGCCAAAGAAATGGTGATGTATTTGGATGAACTGCAACATCCGAATGGTCTTTTCTATCATGCGCCGGATGTACCTTACTATTGGGGACGCGGAGATGGCTGGATGGCTGTAGGTATGACGGAACTTCTGTTTAACCTGCCGGAGAATGACTCAAATAGAGCTCGGATTATGAAAGGCTATCTTTTAATGATGAACAACTTGAAAAAATACGTAAACAAAGACGGATTGTGGAATCAGTTGATAGACCAGCCCGACTTTTGGACTGAAACATCCGGATCGGCAATGTTTGCCTATGCTATGATCTTGGGTGTTCAGAACGGATGGTTGGATAAAGAAGAATTTGCTCCTGTTGCACGCAGAGCTTGGTTGGGTCTGTGCAATTATATAGACGATAAGAATGACCTTACCGAAGTTTGTATCGGAACGGGAAAGAAAAACAGTAAGCAATATTATATGGACCGTCCTCGCATTGCCGGAGATTATCATGGACAGGCACCTATTTTGTGGTGTGCTTATGCTTTGCTGAACAATAAGTAAAAGACAGATATATTCTGTTGTATAAAAGGAGAGGATGTCCCCACCGATTGGAGACATCCTCTTTCTCTCTAAATATAACGATATAAAATGATTCCTTATACTGTCGGGTCCGGTGCTTCATCACCGCCGTCATCACCTCCTTCGTTTCCTCCGCCTTCTTCTCCACCACCTGAAGGAGCAGAACTGCTGTTTCTAGTTACATCCAGTTTCTGAATGCTGACAGACTTTATCATATTTTTCAGCAAGTCTCCCGGAGTAAAGATGATTTTACGGTTTTTCAATGTTTCCGTAGTGACTTCCTCTGCGTTTTCCTGGCTCTTGCATCCGAAGGAGGGACGGAAAGTTCCAAATTCCCCCAAGTTGACGGATGCTCCGATTTCCATATACGTTATCAGAGAATCAATGAGTCCGTCAAGGACGGCTTTTACTGTACCGCGTGGAACGAATCCCACTTTGGTTACCTGATCGCACAGCATCTTAAAATCAACGTTGACTACATTGAACGGACGCGCTACATATTTTTCTGCTTTGGTATCGTCGAAACCAAAGGTCGTTTTTTTGACTACATATTTCAGTGCCATAATTTTAATTTTTTAAATAGTTTATAAATCGAGTTTCTGTTTTGTGATCACGATGCAAAGATATGGCATCTGAAATTACTGTGCAAGTTATTTTTCGAAAGTGCGTTAAACAAATAATTAATAATGCATATGTTGTTGATAATGAGCGCTTTTCGCTATAAGCTTGCCTTGTAGTGTGATAGTACTATTAGAAAAACTACTTCTTTAGATATACGACAGTTTTTCCTCCTCCATACTTCCGGATTATCTCTTCTTTCAAAAACTTATTGAGTAGTTCAATTGCTTTGTTGCGGCTGATTTCTGCCAGTCTCATGAAATCGGTACGGGTGATACAGCCATATTTGTCCAGATGTTGTATCAGGAGGGTGCGGCATCTTTCTTCGTTGGAATCGTTATTAGTACGATAGGGTGACTCTATGCGTTCCAGTTGCAATGGTTCCAGACTCTCACGAAACTTTTTGTTAATGCGCAGGTTCACCTTATTTAAATGGATGGAAGGAGAACGAATTTCTTTCTTCTCCATCACCGGACGGTCACATGTCAGTGATAGGGAGAAATGTCCGATTTCCCCGACTTCTACGGTCCAGCCTTGCGCGAGCCAGTGTTGTAGCTCATCACTGACGGCTTGCAGGCAACCTTCTATTGTGGCTGGACTGAAGCCGTTGGATTTGGATACTAGTTCAACGAACTTATCGGCATCAATGGTGCCTGATGGAATAACACGTGCATAAAGTGCCTGTTGTTCCTCCTTTTTTTGTGGATTACCACTCGTGTATAAATCGTAATAAATGCTCATAGTTACTTTATATTTTTTTTGTTCTACGGATAATTTCTTTCTCTTCATAAATTAATTCGTCCGCCTATAGCCGGACGCAAGTTTGCCTATAGGCGACGTTGCGTTTGCCTATAGGCGGACGAAAGAATGCCTATAGCCGGACGAATTAATTTATGCACTCAAAGGTATTACTTTTTTCGGAGAAGGGGCTTAGTTTTTTCAGTTGAACGCTGTTATTAATCAGGATTCTATTTTGTAAATGAACAAATCGTTGCTTTTATTGGACTATATGTTCTATCTTTTTCTGATCAGTATGCTTATTTTTGTACACAAGGCTCATATAGCCTTCCTTTTGTATTGGATCATAGTAGAACTTTTAATTTATATACTATAATGACACCTTTAATAAAGAAAATAGAAGCAGCTATTAAGAAAATCGATAATCTTGATAGACTTTATGCAGATATTGCTTTAGTTTACACAAACTCAATTTATAATAGCCGGGTCATCCAGTTGAATGACTATTTGTTGCACTGTTGTGAAAGTGGTGTTACAGATACACATTACTGTGATCATGAAATCATAGTCTCACTTACGACATATGAGCCACGCTTATATGAAACTTATCTGGCTATTGAATCGATAATGCAACAAACCGTAAAAGCGAATCGAATCATTTTATGGTTACCTGATTCACTTAAAACTACAACTCTGCCCAATACTTTACAACTGCAAATGAAGAGAGGACTGGAAGTAAGATACTGTAAGGATATTCGTTCATATAAGAAACTGATACCAGCACTGCGTAGCTACCCTGATGATGCAATAATTACAATTGATGATGATGCGATATATCATATTGACCTGATAGAAAAATTAGTCAATAGCTACATCAAAGATCCTCAATTTATTTATTTTAACCGAGGGCGTCGTATTAATTTGCAAGATGGAAAGTTTTTACCGTATCTGGGGTGGAAAAAATGTTTTGATATGGAGGCATCTGTTCTGAATTTCCCTACAGGTGTTGGTGGCATACTTTATCCGCCACATATTTTTTCTGATGAGGTTTTTAATGAATCGGTTTTTATGAATATATGTCCGTTTAGTGATGATATTTGGTTTAAAGCTATGGCACTTTATAATGATAAGTTATGTAAGAAAGTCTACACCCATAATAGATCGGGCAATGACTATCTGGAAAATCTGAGTGTGCAAAACTGTGCTTTACATCATATTAATCATGGACAACAACAGAATGACATACAACTCAAAGATGTATTTGAGAAATACGATCTTTACGAAAAGTTAATTGTCATGTGATGTGACAGGAAAAAATAAATCTTTTAACTCAGTTTGTTTGCTAAAGTCGAACAGTGTATTTTTGCGTAGAACACAAAAACTATTCCAAGCGTTTTGTATGGCATTGTAATATCTTTGCATGGCGCTGTATTGTTCTTGCTGTGCAGAGGCTAAATCATAAACGGATACTTTGCCGGAGTGGAATTTATGTGCCAATAATACATATTGTTCCTGAGAGAGTTGATAACTTTTAGTTGCAACAAACCATAGATTCATATTGTGATTATAGTCTTCCACTATATCTTTTATGTTGTTATCAAAATTGACTTCTGCCTGATCTATTTCTATCATACTGTTTTGATAGTTGTTCTTCGCCATGCGAATCTTGTTACGGTTGATACCCCATTGAAAAATTGGAATCTGAACCCCTATCATGACTCCTTGAGTATAATCCGGCTTTTGGTATGCATCCAGAAAATGATCGGAATACTGGTTGAGTCCGTAGCTTATTTTAATGTTGCCATTGAAGCGGTTGTTTAGTTTGGCGGTAAATAGTGTTTGTTCGGCTTTTAGTCTTTTTTCTTCTTGCGATAAGGCAAACGGACTATTGTGACGGGCATAAACAATAGCTGACTTTTCGTCGATCTGCAAAGGTAAATTGAATTCCGGGGTTAATATCTCTACTTCTTCATCTATCCATTCAGGCCTGTTCAGGAATGTGCTAAGTTCTCTAAGTGCTTTCTGATAATTCTTAGTGGAATTCTCGAAAGCATATTTGTTATTCAGCTGTTGTAGCTCCATTTGATGATATTCATATTCGGTGAAATATCCATTGTCGAGTAAGGCTTTGCTGGCAATGAGAAGAGTATCCGATATGAGAAGATTCTTATGTGACAAATCAGCTGCGAGCTTACTTGAGAACAGAGTCATGAATAGGTTTACAGCTTTTGTTTGGATATCTGACATTTCCGAGCAATATTGTTTCAGTGAGTTATTATATACTGCATGCTGTATACCTCTTTGCCTCTTGTAATTATAGAAACCTCCGATGAAGGGTTGCGAATAGTTGATGTAAAGTGGATTAGTTCCAAAACGATTCCTGTTATTCGAAAATTCCCGGAGGTAGTTGAGGCGTGAACTGACACTGAACTCGCCTCCGATGATACCGACTTTTTGTCGGATAGCTATTTCTGTACTGCTATTGTTGGAGTAATCTTCTACATATGAATAATTTCCACTCTCAGAGTTCTGCATTAGCTTTTGTGAGCGGTTAAAGTTTACAGGGCTTAAAGAGAAAGCGACAGATGGTAGAAATTCTTTTTTGTAATTCTCAAACTCCAATATGGAATTCTCGTGTGACAACTTGATCTTTTGTGCCGATGGTGACACCAGACACCACTCGTTTAATACTTGTTCTAAAGAAATCTGATATGGTTGTCCCTGTAAAAGTGCAGGAAATAGCAGAAACCATATTGTTATCCATTTAAGATTCATATGAATGTCTCTATTTATGTTGAATATTAGTTTTTATATAGCTATGATTGGGAAGAGACCAGGTTAAAGTATTCACCTTTTCTGGCGATAAGATTTTCGTGATTGCCTACTTCTACAATTCTGCCTTTATTAAGAACAACAATCTGATCTGCGTTTCGTATGGTACTTAGCCGGTGAGCTACTACGATAACAGTCCTGTTTTTGAAAGCACTGTTCAGTGCTTCAACAATCTTCTTCTCATTGATGACGTCCAATGAGTTTGTAGCTTCGTCCAGAAAGAGAAAATCCGGATTACGGTATAGTGCCCGTGCTATCAGTAATCGCTGTTTCTGTCCTCCGCTTATTCCTCGTCCCTTCTCTCCAATTACTGTATCAAATCCTTTGGGCATACCATTGATTTCATCCTCTATCTGGGCCATCTGACACACTTTGTGCAGATGATCGTAATCAATATGTTCGTCATCCAATACAATGTTTGCTAATATTGTTTCACTGAATAGTTTGCCATCCTGCATGACTACCCCGCACATATTTCTCCAGGTACGCAGGTTGATACTCGATACATTCATGTTACCCATTTTTATTTCTCCAAAGGTCGGTTTATAAAGTCTGACTAATAGTTTGAGCAGAGTAGATTTTCCGCTACCGCTTCCTCCTACGATAGCCGTTACTTTATTTTGCGGAATAGTCAGGTATATGTTAGTCAATACTAGTGGAGAATTAGGGCTATATTGAAATATTATATTGTTTAAACTGATGTCTCTGTTTTCGGGCAGAATAGAGGTACTGCCAATAGAAAGCAATTCTTCTTCATCTTGTAGTTGTCTGATCTCATTCATGCGTAGAAAACTGATCTTGGCATATTGAGCAGATACAACGAAACTGATGAATTGAATAAGTGGACCATTAAGCATTCCGATTATAAATTGCGTAGAGATCATTACTCCGAAGGTGATATCACCTTTTATAACTGCACTGGCACAGAAAAATACGATCCCCATGTTTTTTATATTTTCAATGAATTGGGCTCCCAGGTTTTGTGCATTAGTGATGTTGAGCACTCTTTTATTGACTTTGTATAGTCTGGCTTGAATTCCTTCCCATTTCCATCTCCTGTGTTTCTCGTAATTATATATCTTGATATCCTGAATCGCGGATACGGTTTCTACCCAATAACTTTGGTCTTGGGATATGAGCTCAAAATATTCCCAATCCAGTTTCTTGCGGATACGGAGAAATAATAATACCCAGCCTGCGTATAATATTGAACCGGACAGGAAAATATAGAATATAATCGGGTTGTATACCAAAAGTATGATTCCGAATATGATAAATGTCAGGACAGAAAAGATCATTGATAGTGAGTTACGCATAATGAAGCTTCGGATACGTTCATGATCACGTGCGCGCTGGAGTATATCTCCTAAAAGCTTATTTTCGAAGAATGTCACCGGAAGCTTCATGAGTTTTATCAGATAGTCTGATATTAATGCAATATTGACTCGTGAAGTAATATGTAATAACACCCAGTCGCGTATGACATTAAATATGGTAATACTCAGCAGTATGCTGATATTGCCGATCAATACCATATTAATAAAATTGATGTCAGAGGTCTTTATGCCTACATCAATAACGGCTTTGGATATAAAAGGAAGTATTCCTTGTAGCAAGGTAACTACCAGCATAATGAAGAATATCGTTGCAAAGCTGTTCTTGTAAGGAACAAAATAACGCAGGATACTGATGAAGCTATTTTTCTCCAGTTTCTTTTCGACATCGCTTCTATTGAAATCTATAGTCGGTTCTATTGCCAGAAGTACGCCATTGGTTGCTCCTTTCTGATACCATCCTTTTTTGAATTCTTCGTGAGTGTATTTAATGCGTCCTTTAGCCGGATCAGATACCCATATGTATTTCTTATTGGCATGATAGACAACAATAAAATGAGAGTCTTTCCAGAAAAGAATTGCAGGGAAAGGGACTTGGTTGATGACATCTTCCAATGTACATTTAATGGCAAGTGTACGTAAGCCGATACTTTCGGCTCCGGTACTTAGATCCAGTAGAGAGATACCTTGACTGGTTATGCCACAACGGTCTCTGAGATATTGTAAAGAGTAATATCGTCCAAAATGTTTGGCTATGATTTTTAAACATGCCGGACCACAATCTTGTGAATCCATCTGGTAGTCGACTGGAAATCTATGAAATATCATTGTACTATAGAATTATAATGGGAAGTTTATTGTTCTGCGTTTGCCTTCAGGTTATCAAATAGTCTTTCTATGAGGCGTTTCGGCTTTGTGATAATCTCGGATGTGCCTTGAGATTCAAAATCCAGATCGAGCATTTTTCCGAAATTAGTCTGTAATCCATCAGGAAAAGTTATGATTATGCGATAAACATTGCTCTCTACTTGAGTAGCTGATGGCATTTGAACCTTGTTTGATAACCGTGAAATTGAACTGACTTTACCCTTGATTAGTCCATATTCCATATATGGATAATTGTTAACTTTTACATTGGCGGTTTGACCTATTTTAACTTTCCCGATGCCATAGGATGGAACTATCATTTCACCAACGATCTCATTTTGATCAGGAAGAATAGAGAATAGTTCCTGTCCATTTTGTACAAAATAATTTTCTCTCCAGAATCCCAGGTATTCCATTTGGCCATTAATAGGACTGATTTGTAGATATTGCTTTTTCCAAGCATGAATAGTGTTGGTTAATTGGGATTTGCTGACGGATAATTCTTCTCTCAACTTATCCAGAGTTTCTTGCTCTTGTAATAAATATTGTTGTATTTGTTGCTCATTCTTTTTAATCTGTGCGGTATATGACAGTCTGCTGCTGTGCAGTTCTTTATATGCTGCCTGTAAATCGTAAAAAGTGCTCTGCTGACGTTGAAAATCTTGCTCACTGATAGCTTTTGCAAGATACAGGATGCTGTCTTTGGTCAATCGTTCTTTTTCGATACTTAGCTTTTTCCCTTTTAAAAGAAGCTCCTTATTCAAGTTTTCTATGATTTCAGAATTTATCTCATTCTGCTGTTGGAGACTATTGCACATCGTTTTATAGACATCAGAGTGCAATGTCCGATAATATTGGGAATGTGCAATACAAAAAGAGTTGTACGGGGAACTCGCTCCTCCTAATATAAGCCCGGATCTGATAGGGAAATCTTCAAGATCTTGATTGCTATACCTATTTAATAAGGAATCTAGAAGCAAGATATCCTTGTAGTTAGCTTCATTATCTATATAGGCGATTACTTGATCTTCACATACGGATGTTCTGTTCTCATGTAGTAAATGTAGCTTACCGGATGTATTTGCCACTAGTCTGACAGGGGCAATATGCGCTGTTATTGAGATCTGACCATCTACAGAGTCAGGATATTTAATAACAAATCCTAATATCAGAATTATAAGAATAAGTAGTGTTGTTAGTATTATTGCATAGGTTGCTCCTCTTGTAGGCATCCTGTCAATAATGGTCTGTACCTCTTCACTTCGTTGTACGACTTCTTCTTTTTTTGCTTCTTCTTCTATTTGTGCTTCCATAAAATAAGATTAAAACAACATTCGGTGTTTTTCCTCTGTAAAGTAAAAACATTTTGAAGTGATGGCGAGGGAAAAGTTGTTCAATAAATGAAAGAAATTGATCATAATAATCGATTTTGTTCTTTTGGTATACGTTTTCAAGTTTTTAGTTAATAAATGAATGGAAAGTTTCATTTTTTGGGCCATAAATTTCATTGTTTTTACTTATTATACCCGTTCTTTGTCTTCGCATAACAACAAAACCTGAAATATTATGAATACACACTTTTCGGTTATAATGCCTACCTATAATCAGGCTTCTTTTATTAGAAGGGCTATTCTAAGCCTACAAAGACAGACTTATCCCAATTGGGAATTAATTATTATAAATGATGGTTGTACGGATGATACGGAGATGTTTATTTCCGACTTCCTGAATGATGAAAGAATCGTATATATTAAAAATGAAAGTAATAAAGGTCTGGGGTATGCTTTAAATCAAGGACTTAAAATTGCCCGAAACGAATTGATAGCCTATTTGCCTTCCGATGATTATTATTTTGAGGATCATTTGGAGTCGGTTTATAAGAAGTTTCAAGAATACGATGATTTGGTCCTTGTATATACAGGTATGAAATATGCCTCTCCGGATACCATGTACTATACATCTGATACCGAAAGTAAAGGATTAAAAAAAGGATGTTGTTTACAATTGGTTCAGACAGCGCATAAAAAAACGGATGAACGCTGGCTGGAAAGAAGCGAATGGGTGACTGAAGATCTGTTTGCTATGTTTTGGTGTAAATTGACAAAATCCGGTACTTTTGGTATGACTAATAAGGTATCTTGTTACTGGACATTGCATCCTGCGCAGCGGCATTGCATCATTGGTGAGAAATATGGAGGAGGAATCAATAAATATAGGAGTTACTATAAGATTCAGTCTCCTGTCAGGATGAAAGTTTCCAAATATAAGTTCATAGATGAAGAGAAACTATATGAGAGTTTTAGAAAAGAACAGAAGCCTTGTGAGAATCCTCTGAAAATTTTGATATTAGGAGAACTGGCTTATAATCCAGAGCGTATTTATGCTTTGGAGCAGGCCGGACATATATTATATGGGCTGTGGATACAAAATCCTACCTATAGTTTCTCTACAGTAGGACATTTACCTTTTGGACATATAGAGGATATTCCGTTTGAGAATTGGAAACAGGGTATCGAGGAGGTGAAACCAGACATTATTTATGGTTTGTTAAACTTTGGAGCAGTTCCTTTGGCATATGATGTGCTGAAGGCTTTTCCGGACATACCTTTTGTATGGCATTTCAAAGAAGGCCCATCTGTTTGCCTCCGCAATGGTATGTGGAACAGACTGATATACCTGTATACACATGCCACAGGAAAGATTTTTCTGAATGAAGCGATTAAATTATGGTTTGAACAGTTCTTGCCACCAAACCATGGATTGTCTTTCATAATGGATGGAGATTTACCTAAGAAAGATTATTTTAAGGACAATTTCTCATCTAAATTATCATCACAAGATGGAGCCGTACATACTTTGATTGCCGGAAGGATGATTGGTATTTCTAATAATGATCTGTCTGTTCTGGTAAGAAATAATATTCATATTCATTTGTATACCGAAAATTATCATGCCTGCAAGGAAAAAGCAATGGTGCGCTATCTGCAGATAGCACCGAAGCATTTCCATATTCATTCCCATGTTTCTGCAGATAGTTGGACGAAAGAATTCTCGCAATATGATGCCGGATGGTTGCATTGCTTTAAAAGCCGTAATAATGGCGATTTGTTGAAAGCTACCTGGGATGATTTGAATATACCTGCTCGGATTAGCACTTATGCGGCAGCCGGACTCCCGGTGATTTTTCCTGATAATAGTAAACATATTGCGGCTACTCAGGAACTGGCTGAAAGATTGGATGTCGGCATCTTCTTTCATGACTTTTATGAATTATCGAATAAGTTGAAAGAACAAGTAAGAATGAAACAATTGACAGATAATATGCATCGTAGTCGGGAGGTATTTAGTTTTGATTATTATGTTCCTCAATTAATTCAGCTTTTCAGAGATGCAATCAGAATAAAAAAACAGAATATATATGGATAAAATACTTCAGCAGATAGCCAATACGATTGTTGCTAATCTGAAAAATACAGAATCGATAGGGCTTTTCAATGGAAAAATCGGAATTGCTCTTTTCTTGTACAAATACGCTCATTATTCAGGAAGTACAGTTTATGAAGAGATCGCTTCAGAATTGCTAGATGATGTATTCAATCAATTAAAACCCAATATTTCTCCCAGCATAGTTGACGGATTAGGTGGTATTGGGCATGGATTGTCTGTACTCCTAGGGGAGCATTTAGTGGAAAGTGATCCCGAAGATAATGTGTTGAATGATATTGATAAGATTCTACTTTGTGATATTCGTTCTTCTTCTATGAAGGAACTACGTAGCCCTTATCCTCTATATTCTTCAGGGTTGTATTTGTTGTCTCGTCTTTATTATGATAAAGCTACTGTAGATCAGGCATGGGTTACTAATGTCATAGTGCAAGCCAATCTTGTATTATCGGATTGTATCAGGCAAAAGAAATATGGAATGCTTAGACTTCCATATTTAAACTCAATCTTGTATGTGTCTTTGAAATTATCAGAGATGAGGGAAATAGAAGTAGATACTTTGGAAAGTCTGTTGAGGGATATACTTTATTTGTCTCATCAAGTTATTCTCCAAGGGTATTATCGTGAGACCGATATAGTGCTATTCCAAAGAATTTTCTCTCAATTGCCTCCAATATGGGAAGCAAAATGTAAACAGTTGCGAAAATTGGTAGAAGAATTAGTCGTTACCGCACCTCAAAATGGTATGGATTTCTGGTATGATAACTTATGGTGGAGTGTCATTTATGATATAGCTATAGTTGAAGACATCTCACTGGATAAGATAGAATGTTTTGTTGATAAAAAGGTTGAGGAGTCGTATTTTGATGAGCAAATAGTAAATAGCAATCTTACAGCTGTTGGATTATGGCTTATGAAGAATCCTTCGCGGGAAATATAGTATTATAATAAAAAAGTAAGATGAAAAAGATTACAAAAACAAATTTGCAGGGATTACGCCAATTATTCCCTGTGTTAGGGAAGGAAGAAATGCGGTGTCATGTAGGAGGAAATTCAGATGGTTACTACGGTAATGATTGGTTTAATCATGGGTATGGAGGTTATGATCCTGATGGTAATTACCATTGGCATGGTGGATATACAAAAGATGAATTTGATAATTGGGAAGGTCCATGGTATGGGGGCTGGGTGTATGGATTGGGGTATGTTTATCCTGATGTTAATATTTATGGTTACCAAGGAGGGACTGGCTCGGGTTATTATGGCTTTGGTTACTATGGATACGGGTATGTTGATAATGGATACGGGGATAATGGAGGCTCTAATGATGGTAATAAAAGAGGTGACATCATTAAATCGGACTGGGCTTGTATGTTTAACTGCATGAATTATTTGGATTCCTCAAAAAGTGCTCAGGAGTATTACGAGTATTTTACCTCAATATTTGGAATTGATGCTTTTGAGGAGGGAGGTCTTCCTTATGAATATCATGTTACAGCTTTAAGGGCTTGTGGATTTTCTTGTGAAGAGACAAGTAGCATTACTGGTGGAGGATATCATTTTTTAGCTATTATTGATCCTGGAAATGGTCGCACACATGCTGTTATTATAACAGAAAAAAATGGGGATTTGGTTACTATATATGATCCTTCTATCATCTCCGATAAACCTGAAGATAAATCATATAAAGTCCATGTTGGCAGAATCAAAACAATGTATAAGGTTAAATAGCCTGATAGTCTTGATTGGACAAGAATGATAAGTTAAAATATAGAAATGTAAGTGATATGGAACAAATACGTAGACTATTATTTGTCTTTATAGTATTAATCTCACAGTTTGGTTATAGCTTATATGCTCAAACTATTGAAGATTATAATGAAATAGGATTGGGTTCAAGTTCTCTAACTTTAGCTCGAAATCAAGTAAAATACACTTTGCCTTCAAATTTTGTGTTGGAAACAATGGAAACTGAATATTTGGAGTGTTTACGCTCGAAAGATTATACGCGTCAACTTCCTTTTGCTCCATTTTTTAACAACAAATTTGTATCGAAAGATGGAAACTGTATTGTTTTTATAGATGTTGTTCCTGTTGCTTCCAAAGATTCTAAGTTTATCGACTTTCCGTATCTACAGGAACTGAAATTAGATATCAACACATATCACATTAGTAGGATCATGTATGATTTTAAGTTCAATACCGGCAAAAATGATATATCGTGGCAGGAGCTTCCCCTCCATTATGAATCTTCTAAGTATGCTAATATGGCATTTAATGCAGATACTGTCATTACTTATCCTTTAACAGTATGGAAGAAATACAAAAAAAGATACAGTTATTGTCATGTTGTCTTTATACAGAAAAATGGAAGATGCCCCATTCGTTTGTATTTTTTGTATAATAATAAAGCTAAAAAGAGTCTGAATAAATATATAAAGTCTTTAGAAGGAGTTTTTAGATATCGTGATCCAAAGGATTATATTCAATTAATAGAACCTCAGCAAGATTCTATAATTCATATTATTCCACGAAAGAAGAAAAACTGAATTCGGTAAATCGAGATTAATGATAAATACAATATTATGAAGAAGATTACAAAGAAAGACCTTAGAGGGTTGAAGCAATTGTTTCCATTGCAGGGAAAGGCTGAGATGCGGCATTATGTCGGTGACTATTCTAATGGTTATTTTGAGTATTATGATTCTGTGACTGGTGAGGTGGGGCATATGACGCAAAGTGAGTTGGAAACTAAAACAACATGAAAATTTTGTATTTTGGACCATAAATAGAACTTAAATATGAAGAAAATATTAATTCTTTTCTTGATTCTTTTCTCTTTATATGGGACTTGTTATTGTCAAGTGTCTTCTGGCGATTCTTTGTGTAAACGTATACCTGTTGTGAGGTATACTCCGAGGGATTTTTTGGCAATAGTGAATGATGCTTTTATACATAGTCCGGAATATTTGGATATATGTATAAAAGAGAAAGATACCTTGTTTGTTCAGTATCGATTTGGTAAATCCCATGTCTATCGAAGGAAATTTTTTGATATTAATAAAATTGATACACAGCTATTTTTTAGTGCAGATAGTCTATTTATTGTTTCTATAAAAAATGAATCATTAAGTTGGCCTGATCTTCCTATCTATCGTATTTATGGGATGAAAAAGCGTGGCGGTTATTTGTATGGATTAACTTGGGGCAAGAGAGAATTGTATTCATTTTCTGATTTGCTCAAAACCCGTTATGGTTCTATAGATAAGTTTCGCGAGATATACCTGAATGATGTCAGAGATAAACTTAGTCTTATGGGAGACAAAAATAATGGAATCACATTATATCCTAATGATAAGCGTGGAATGCAATCTTTTCTAGAAAAAGACTATGTGATTTATGAAAGATTTGCTCCTGCTGATACGGTAGGAGTATTAAATAGATTTGTCTCATTAGTTTCGACCTATACCTTGTTGCAGGAAAAACAGAAAGATCTGCTTGAAAATAAAATAATGGAAAGGGTTCGTTATAATCATACGATGGACATAGCAAAAAAGGAGGTAAAAGATTATATTCCTTCAGAAATAATTTTATATGGGACAGATATAACAGTCTTGTTATCCGGTGTACTAACAGAATCACAATATAAAGTGGTCTATTCTGCGCTTCAGAATTGTAACCTTTACAGACGTGACGCTATATTTGGTCTGCACTTATTCAGATCTCCTAAAAATATGTGGGACGATGGCGATTATGCTACATCGTATGAAGATAGGCTGAAGGAAACGGCAAATAATCTTTTGAATCATGTGAAATAGTGATTTTGATTTGCAAGGGAAAAGTTGATTAGAGTACATGAATAGTTATAAAATATGAAGAAGATTACAAAAACAAATTTTCAGGGATTGCGACAGCTATTTCCTGTATTAGAAAAAGAAGATATGCGTCATTATGTCGGTGGCTATTCTAATGGTTATTGGAATGGCAACTGGAATAATCCCTATTCCTATTTTGATTATGGTGGCTATACAGGCTATAATGGTTATTATTATGATGGCTCGGGATACCGTCTTCCTGAGGTGACAGTTTATGGATATTATCCAAATCATAATCAAGGTGGAGGAGATTTTTGGCCTATATTCCCTAATGGTCCTTTGGAAAATACTAATGGTGGATATCCTTATTCTAGTGGTCAACAAGATTATAACGGGAATCCTGGGATTAATGGGAATTCTGGCTATGGCTATTATGGTTATTATGGCTATTATGATAATGGTTATTATGGAGGAGGTGGTAGTCTCGGAGATAGTACTGATACAACAGAATCTATAGTAAAAGACTTGTTAGACTATTTAAAGCAGTCTTTAGTAACTGTAGTTGCGGAAACAGCTGAACTAGCTCATGAAGTTTATAATAAAGTAGTTCCACTATTATTGGAACATCCTGATGCAATAAAAACGTTGCAAGAATATCTGGATGAATTAAAGGAACATATAAACCCAATGGTTGAATCAGATCCGAATAAGATGGATTGGGAGGATTTATTTACTATGTGGCTATTTGAGTTGGGCGCATCAAATATGGATATCAATATGGAAAATAATAATATAAATTTTGTATTTGGAGATGATGCTAAAACAACTAAAGATCTTCAAGTGCAAGAAGGGGTATTAGAGGCACGTAATGAAGCTATCATAAATATAAAAGACGGTTCATTCACAGATGTAGACCATACTTGGTCATATGATGTTAATGAGTTCCTTGATGGGGTTATAACAATGAATACAGCAACTTCGTTTTTAGGATCGTATTACACAGAAGTTAAGATACATGATAATCATGATGGTACATATAGACTTGATTATAGAGTTTCCAATATTAGCGGTTGGGAGTCCGCAACGCGTTTGCGTGTATCTCATGATCATAAATACCATGATGGTATTATTCCAAATTGTGATCGGGACTCGGGTGTTGGTTTAGGAGGAACAATAAGTGAAACGTGGACTTGGTCTGAAACTATTAGTTTATGATAAACATGGAACGAATGCTTTTTTGTTCAATATTATTAATAGTGTTGCTGTGTGGCTGCTTAAAACGTCAGTCTCCTAAAAAATATACAGCTCGTTATGGTATTGAATATAATTCAGTTAGAGATAGTTTAGGTATTGTGTTGTTGGATTCAAGTTGGGTAGCATTCAAAGTTTGGGATGGAGTAACAGCTTGGGGCCCTCAAGAAAAAAAAACATATCCGTGTCATGTTAATAAACAAATAGCTTATTTTAATGATACTCTTTATTGTGAATTAGATGTATATGGTAATGGAGAAAAATATGAAACCCCTGATGGATTGAATTCTGTCAATTTAAAAGTGATGTATTTTTATCGCCCATCTCGTTCGGGGCCATGGGCGGGCTTGACTTATAGTGATAATGCGGTTGGATGGTATTGTGTTTACGAGGGTGGTCCAGGTGCTCCTGGCCGAATTAGTAAAGAAAAAGCTGATTCTATTATAAGATTATGGAGAATTAAAAATTAAAGTAGTACATAATTATGATATGTCTGTAGATTGTTTGTGGATATAAATCCTCAAAATAGCTCATGAGGCCTTTAATGAGGATACTGTAATCACTTATCCATTAAAAAAGTGTGGTAGAAGTATGAGAATCAATATAATCATTGCCAAGTAGTGGTAATTAAAAAAATAGTCGTGGACTCGTTTGTCTGTATTGTTTTTATAATGATAGGAGGAAATGTAAATTGAATCGTTATCTAAAAACATTAAAAGGTATGTTTTGGTATCGTGATCCTAAAGATTATATTGAAGTGATTGAACCTCCTAAATCAGATTCCATAATTCATATTATTCCACGAAAGAAGAAAAACTTAATTCAGTAAATCGAGATTAATGATAAATACAATATTATGAAGAAGATTACAAAGAAAGACCTTAGAGGGCTAAAACAATTGTTTCCAATGCTGGGAAAGGCTGAGATGCGGCATTATGTCGGTGGCTATTCTAATGGTTATTGGAATGGCAACTGGAATAATCCCTATTCCTATTTTGATTATGGTGGCTATACAGGCTATAATGGTTATTATTATGATGGCTCGGGATACCGTCTTCCTGAGGTGACAGTTTATGGATATTATCCAAATCATAATCAAGGTGGAGGAGATTTTTGGCCTATATTTCCTAATGGCCCTTTGGAAAATCCTAATGCCGGATATTCTTATTCTAGTGGTCAACAAGGTTATAATGGAAATCCAGGGATTAATGGGAATCCAGGCTATGGCTATTATGGTTATTACGGATACTATGGCTATTATGGAGAGGGTGGTAACGGAACCCCTAATTCTAATGTTCATTATTATACGCAGGAAGAATATGATACTATGGTTGCTAATGGAACATGGAATGGTGGATATGTAGAAGGTTGGGGATATATAGGTAATGATGTTAATGCGTTTTCAGGAGTCGGAGAGTATTGTACATTTCCTGAATACTTACGAAGTTCTTCAAATGATTTGTGGAATATATTTGTAGATAAGGTTGTTGCAATGGTACTGACAAAGATTCATAAGGGACTTCCTGTAGTTAAGGATTATACAGATTATCTTGAAAAGCAGATAAACCAAGTACATAATGATATGCAAGCTGATTTATTAATAAAAGGATATGACGCTTCTTCTAATTTATTTGTAGGGAGTAAGCCAATGCTAAATGGTGTTGATAGCAAAATTCGGTTTAGTGTATATGATGCCAATACAGGTCAGCTCATCCTTTATAAGGATATGGATGTTTTGGGAAATATCTACTATTAGGATTAGAGATTATCAGTTTGTAACCTATATGTCGTTGTTTATTGCTTTTCTGTTTATGGCGAGATATTGTATTAATAAGTTGAGTTCTTACAATCATATTTAAAAGTAGTGAGAATAAATTGATATTAGAAAAAAAGTAGTATTAATATTGTTTACATATGAAGAACATTGTTTGTTTTGTGATAGTGTTATGTACATGTACATATATACACTCTCAGACTTCAAGAAAAAAACTTTTGGATATGATGAACTTTTCAGAAAAAAGTGGTTGGTCAATAGCTCTGAAACGTTTTGATGCTCGTGTCCAAGTAGATAGTTCGTCTTTATATAAAGAAAAGTATCCACTGCAAATCAAACAATATAACATTGCAGGATTTTATCCAATTTTATGTGGAATGCTATATAATACTTTCATTCTTCCTGATGTAGATAGCGATAGTATGACTGTTTCTTTAACTTGTAAGAGTCAAAATTTGAAGAGTGCTAATTTAGTGATGTCTGGCATTAGCGAGAATGAAAAAGTTCTCTATTCGGACACTTTGTCTGTTAATGGATATAATGATTGGCATACTTATCAGAAAAATGTTTCTTTGGTAGATGTTGCTATGATGGAGCTGAATATTGTATTTGCAGGAAAAGATACATTGAGATTTTTGGAATCAAAGGAAGATAAAATAGAGAGTCAGCAGAATTTATGGCTGGATAGAATAAATATGAAGGTGGGCGATAAAAATATAGCAGACTGTCCTATTTTATCTTCTCCTGACATAGTGCTCTCTCAAAAAAATGTGGTCCATAGTGATTCTTTGTTGAATTCGGATTTTGATTATGCTTTTAAAAATAAGAAAATAGTTGCTTTTGGAGAATCGGTACATGGAAGTGCCACAATCAATGAAGAAGTGGTTCAACTACTTAAACATGGGATAGAATATGATGACCGTAGGCTAATATTAATGGAACTGCCTTTGGAAAAAATGCTTTATGTGAATCGTTTCGTACAGGGAGATAGTGCTTTTTATATCGATAGTATCAGACCTTATTTTGATCAGTCATTATATTCTGAAGAATGGGTTGATTTCTTTGTTTGGTTGAAAGAGTATAATGCGAAAATGAAAAATAAAGTTTGGCTTTTAGGAATAGATTATGAATATGAATATCGGTTTACTGAGTTAGACTTGTTTGAATATCTAGTAGCAGTAAATCATACTGCTTCCAATCCTTATATTGCTGAATTTTGTCGAATGTTATTATTACAAGAAAAAGATTCAAATCAAAAAAAAATATCTTTTCTTCAATCTCATAATTATTTTAAGGATGAGATTGGCTTATATGAATCAAAGATTCTAGAACATTGTTTGCAGACGATTATTCAAGCAAGAAAGCAGCCTGTTTTAAGCTTTTCGCTACGTGATAAAGTGATGTTTGAGAATTTGGATTTTTTGTTTGGTTTGTTTTCTAAAGATAAAGCCATGAAAACTGCTGTATATAGCCATTTTGGACATGCTAATTATTCTGCATTGGAAACAAGAATGGTTTCTGATCCTCCATTTGGTTCTTTCGCTAAACGGGTTTATGGCGATGACTTTTTTGTTGTTGGTATATTTGTGGGAGGTGGTGAAACTCTAAATGAGGGCAAAGGAAATAAATGGAATATCTCTTATTTAAAAGAAAATTCAAAGGATACATTTGAATATTGGTTAAGTCAAGTTTCGATGGATTTTTTTTATGTACCTAAAGTGTTCTTACCCTCTTGTCTAATGTGGTATCGAAATATAGGAATAGCTGCAAAGGAGTTTAGTAGTCTGATGAACCCTTCTTGTAGAATGGATGGTGCGTTGTTTATAAGGGAAACTAAACCTTTGAAGAAAGCTTCTTTGGATATAGTTACTGAGCATTTTGACTTTATAAATCGATTTAAAAAGTGTTTGGATAAAAGTCGGGAACTTGATTTCGGGAAGAAAAAAATATCCTTCTAAAAGTTACATATTATAATTAAGCTAATTATTTATTAAAAATCAATCTCTGAATGTTTTAATGATGAAAAAGATAATTTATCTATTACTAGTCTCACTTTTAATATTGTCCTGTGGGATGAGAAATAAAAAAGAAGTAATTCAGCAACTGTCAGTAAGAGAATTCACTAAATTGGAAAAACTTTACTTGCTGCCTTTTGATTCGGTAATGAATATATATGATTTGTCAAATGATAGTATTGTGGATTTTCCTGATTTATCTAGCTATACTATTAAGTCACTTAATTTGTCTGGCAATTTGTTGGATACAATTATTCCACGTCTTTTACCTAAAGGATTGGAACGTCTGAATCTTTCAAATAATAAATATAAAGGATTTGTAAATATAAGAAGATGCACTATCCCCTCTTTAAAAGAGGTAGACTTATCTTATAATACATTGGATAGCATAAGAATAACCGAACCATTATATCGGATAATATTATCACATAATAATTTAGTTTTTATTGGTTTAAATCAAAAAAATATACAATATCTTGACGTGTCTTATAATATTCATTTAAATAGGCTTGTTCGTTTTGAACCTTCACTTATAGATACAGTTATAAGTGAAGGAGTTGCAGGAGGAAAAACTTTAATAGGACCAATTAGTAAGAATGCTGGGTATCATTTTTAATGATCTTAAATAACAGATGCTATGAAATATTTAATTTATATATTATTATTTTCTCCCTTTTTGTTATCTTGTAGAATGGGGATTAGGAAGGAATCTAGTAAGCAACCTTTGACGAAAGAACTTACTAAATTGAAAAAGCTTTTTTTGCTGCCTTATGATTCAGTTATGGTCCATTATGATCTGTCAAATGATAATGTCGAGAATTTTCCGAATTTGTCTGCTTTCACTATTAAATCGCTTGACTTGTCTCATAATCTGTTAGATACAATTAATCCACTTTTTTTACCTAAAGGGTTGGAAAAATTAAATCTTTCTCATAATCTATACTGTGGTTTCATACTCATAAGGAAAAATACGATCCCCTATTTAAAAGAATTGGATATATCTCATAATGCATTAAATAGAATAGATATAGCTCCTCCTTTATACCGTATAAATGTATCATATAATGATCTAAATGTTATTGATCTGAATCATAAGAATATACAATATCTTGATATCTCTTATAATTCTGATATTTCAGAAAGGGTAAGCTTTGAGCCTCTTTGGATAGATACATTAGTACGAGATGGAGTTGCTGATGGGAAACGTCTATTAGGACCACTGACTGATATTGTTATTGAATAAGTGGTCTTGCATAATTATTAGGCTTGGTTTTAGAAGAAAATTAGGTGATTTTAAATGTTGAATAGTATGAAAAATATAATTTATATATTGTTAGTCTCATTCTTATTATTATCCTGCGGAATGATGAGCAAAAAAGAAGTAACTGATCAACCTCCTAGAAATGAGCTCACAAAATTGGAAACCCTTTTTTTGTTACCTTATGATTCTGTTATGGATTATTATGACTTGTCAAATGATAGCATTGTGAATTTTCCGGATTTGTCTGCTTTCACCATTAAATCGCTTGACTTGTCTTATAACTTATTAGAAACAATTAATCCGTTTTTCCTGCCTAAAGGGGTGGAGAGGCTTAATCTTTCTCATAATCTATATCGTGGAATTGTACGAATAAGAAAAAATACAATACCTAGTTTAAAAGAACTGGATATATCCTATAATGCAGTAAATAGAATAAATATATGCGAGCCTTTATTTCGGATTATATTGTCATATAATGATTTAACGTATGCCAATTTTAACCATAAGAATCTACAATATCTTGATATTTCTTATAACCCTTCTCTGTCTGAGAGAGTGAACTTTGAACCTCTTTGGATAGATACAATAGTGCGGGATGGGGTTGCTGATGGGAAACGTCTTTTGGGACCGATTAGTGTTTCTTATGATTACAGCCATTAAACTTAATATTGCGTGCATTGTCGATTCAGCGTTAGAAGAATATAGAAATGATTATAAATAGGGAATAATATGAAAAATGCAGGTCTTATATTTTTTGTACTTCTTTTTTTATTGTCTTGTCATGCAGGAAGTAAGAAAGGAACTTTGGAACATGTCTCAGTGAAGAAACTGACTAAATTAGAACATCTATTTTTATTACCTTCTGATTCGGTAATAAACGCATATGATTTATCGAATGATAGTATTGTGAGTTTCCCTGATTTATCTGCTTATACTATTAAAACACTTAATTTATCTGGTAATTTATTGGATACAATTATTCCACATTTTTTGCCTAAAAAGTTGGAGATACTAAATCTTTCACATAACAGGTACAGTGGGCAATTGAGAATTAAGGAGGGTACAATATGTGCTTTGAGAGAAATTGATTTATCCTATAATGCATTGAGTAGCATATATGTAGGTGGACCTCTTTATCGCATAATTGTATCACATAATGATTTGTCATCTGTTTGTCTAAATCATAAGAATATACAGTATCTGGATATTTCTTATAATTCTAATATGTCAGAAAAGGTTACATTTAATCCTGTGAAGATTGATACTATTGTACGGGAAGGTGTGGCTGATGGGAAACGCTTATTAGCCCCTAATGCTCCCCCTCTTCCTCATCCCACTTTTATATCAGAGTAATGAGTGATATAATTAAAATACTAAAATTGTTTATGTGAAAAATGCTATCAACTAAGCTACAAAGTAATGTGTTTTTGGCGGTAGATTGGCTGAATATAAATATTATAATATGGATCAGGTAGTAGAGCGTGCATTAAAGATGGTTATTCAATTGTGATAAATTTAATTAGATATTGATAATGAAACGATTAATTTCTGTTGTATTTTTATTGATACAAATATTGTTTGAGTTACATGCACAAAGTTATGAAGAACTAGGCGATATTTTTGTTCATAGTGCTTATACCTTAAGTCGAAATCAAGTGAAGTATACACAACCTGCTGATTTTGATTTAGTACGGTCTGGAAAAGACTATTTGGAATGTTTTCATTCGGAGAAGTATACTAGTTTCAATCCTGCTTCTTTGACTATTTTTGTAGATAAACTTATTTCAAAGGATAAGAATTTCGTTGTATTTATTGAAATACCTCCTGTTTTTAGTCGGGATTCTGTGTATATAGATGCAGACCTTTTACCTGATCTGAAACAGGAAATAAATACGAGTCATTGCAAGGATATACGATTTGATTTCCGTTGGAATACCGGTCAGAATCTTTCATTGGATCAGTGCCCAATCAGCTATAAATCTTCCGATTATGCCCGAAGTGCCTTTAATGCTGATACGGTACTTACTTATCCTCTGAAAATGTGGAAGAAATATGAGAATAAATATAATAATTGTCAGGTAATGGTTATACAGAAAAATACTCGGGGATATATCTGTTTGTATATTTTCTACAATAATAAAGGGAAAAAGAATTTTGAACACTATATGAAATCACTTAATGGAGTGTTTTGGTATCGTGATCCTAAGGATTATATTGAGTTTGTTGAACCGAAACAGGATTCTATAATTTATATTGGTCATCGTAAGGAGGTTGATGCTCGGGTTTATTATTCCGCTCACAATGAAATTACTTTAGAATTGATGAATTTCCGGTATGAGGAAATAGTGTCTTTATTGGATCGAGGGAGCTTTATTAAGTTTTATAAAGCTGATGAACTATATAAATTGGATAAGATAAAGAAATATGAATTAGTTGCAACTGACTCAATGAATGTGCTTGCTAAAATAGCTTCCGGTAAGGTTTATTTGCTAAAATACAAAGTGGATGCGCCGGATTATCAGAAAGTATATCTGCAAATGGAGTATTCACGTAATTTTGTTTCTCCTCCAGCGGATTGCGATTGGAAGTGTTATACTGATACATTTAATATTTTACCCTATAGAAGCAGGAGAACACGATTAGATGAAAATATGATTGTTCGAAAAGAAAAATTGAGCGGTGAGCATGTTTATGATAAATTAGAGAGAATGCCCGAATTTTCAGGTGGAGAACAGGCATTGCTTCATTATTTAGCGGAGCAGACAAGTGTATATGCCTCATCACATGAACAAGAATATTTATGTGTAAGAGTAATTGTAGAAAAAGACGGAGAAGTAACACATCCTTATTTTATTTTGGATAGGAATCCTTTAGGTAAGAATCCTTTTTTTCGGAAAGCAGTATTAGAAATTATTAAAAAGATGCCCAAATGGAAACCTGGATTAAGAAATGGTAAGGCAGTACGTTCTTATTATACTATACCTATTATGTTTAAATTGAAGTAAAGTATTTAAGGTTAGTGATTTTGAAAGAGAAATATGCAGTGATTTTCAACTAGGATTTGAATATGAGGACGATGAAAGAGATTGTTTGTTCTGTGATAGTGTTATTAGGTATAGATTTATCTGTATCATCCATTACTTCCGATCTAAAAAGTTATAAAGATAATAACATTAATAGATATGTGATAAGGGATGAGCTACTGGGAAATATTTTGGATGATTATTTTGATGTAATAATAGTAGGAGAAGTGTCTGAAATAACCAAATCTGTAGTTCTAGGTAAACCGTTTGTATGCGGTTGATAAAACAAGAGGATCAGGTGAGTAGTGTTTCATATCAGCAATTGCATGATGTTGTTGTCACAGGCGTAAAAAATAGCATAAATGGTTATTTTAAATATTATGATTCCGTGACAGGTGAAGTGGGGCATTTGACAAAAAGTGAACTGGAAAATAAAACAACTCGAAATTTTTATATTTTGAACCATAAATAGAACTTAAATATGAAGAAGATTACAAAAACAAATTTTCAGGGATTGCGACAGCTATTTCCTGTATTAGAAAAAGAAGAGATGCGTCATTATATAGGTGGCACCTTTGGTGGTTACTATTATACTGGTGGTTGGAATGGTGATGGTGGCTATTATGGTTCTTCTGGTTCTAGTGGTAGTTCTTATTATTCTCAATATGATTTTGATAATTGGGAAGGTCCTTGGTATGGTGGTTGGGTTGAAGGCATGGGTTGGGTTGCTCCGGATACATATATTTATGGGCATAAGCCTGGAGGCAATCCTTATGAGTATCCTTATTGGTGGTATTATGATGAACCTTTGGAACATCCTAATTGGGATGGAAATTATGGTGGATATTATCCCGGTTATACTGGAAATGGTTACTACTATGGATATGGTAACTATGGCGAAGGGTATTTAACTGGTGGTGGAGGTTCCGGTAGTGCTCCCGGAGATAGTTCCGGCAATGCTTTGACTGACGGCGTAGATATTGGCAATATAAGAAACTTTACTTTAAATCTAGATTCTCAGCCTGTATTTAACGAACAGATGGTGAATATTCTAAAAAGTAACTCTGTACTTAAAGCTTTGCTTAGTTATTTTAATAATGGAGTAATACATTTGACATTCGATTTGGCTGATATGAATAGTGTGGCTCAAACTACTTATCCGTCTCGTGATTCTTTCCATATTACTTTTAATGAACAATTTATGGATGATGAAGGGTGGAGTAAAATATTGAGACATGGTAATATGAATTATGATTGGAGTAAAGTACATACAGCAGAAGAGGCATTGGTGGTTGTATTAGCACATGAGTCTCAACATGCTAATCATGTTGCGCGTTTTTTTGATGCTGCACAGCAAGCACATAATGATCCAACTGAAACAGCTAACTTATTAAAGGAATGGGGATATAATCAGGAATACGTAGATATATTTATTGAGAGTAGAAATGGCAAATATAGTTATGTTTCAGGTGATCAGCAGGTTGTTAATATGCATGATTATATGGATAAATATAATCAGGGGGTAATTGATGCTGCTTTAGAGGAATATAGGCAAGATTATAGTAAGTAAATGCAGGTTAAAATGAAAGGTTCTATTTATCTGACATTGTTCTCGTTATTTATAACGGCATGTACGTTTGGTAACAAAAAACATTCTTTAGAATTTTCTCAGGAAGAAAGGGCGTTGACCAAGTTAGAGAGTCTTTTTTCGCTTCCTCAAGATTCAGTGATACAGGTGTATGATTTATCAAATGATAGTATTAGCAATTTCCCGGATTTATCTGTTTATAATATCAAGTCACTTGATTTATCTTGTAATTTGTTGGATACTATTGTTATAGATAATTTGCCTAAAAAATTGGAACGACTAAATCTTTCTTTTAATCGATATAAAGGGGATTTGCAAATAAAGAAAAAGTCGATTCCTTATTTAAAAGAGCTAGATATGTCTCACAATGATCTGCAAGCAATTTATATTCATGAAGCATTATACCGGATTCTTTTATCTTATAATGATTTGACTATAGCTTGCTTTAACCATGAGAATTTACGCTATTTAGACATCTCTTATAATTTACATATGCCATCTGAAGTTTGTTTTGAGCCTACTCAAATTGACACTGTAATACGTGAAGGCGTTGCTGAAGGAGAGCGTTTGGTAGGACCTATTAGTGTGAGGTATTACAAACCGATAGAATAATATTGAATAGTATCAGTAATATAGGTGAACCTCTTTATCGGATTTCATTGTCACATAATGATTTGTCATCTGTTTGTCTAAATCATAAGAATATACAGTATCTGGATATTTCTTATAATTCTAATATGTCAGAAAAGGTTACATTTAATCCTGTGAAGATTGATACTATTGTACGGGAAGGTGTGGCTGATGGGAAACGCTTATTAGCCCCTAATGCTCCCCCTCTTCCTCATCCCACTTTTATATCAGAGTAATGAAGTGATAGAGCGATATAATTAAAATACTAAAATAGATTATGCATAACATCCCTAAAATAATACATCAAATTCAGGAGGAGACACAACCGCTGTTTTCGGATTTTTTTTCAAATCTATCCCAATCATGGGTAGAAAATCATCCTTTATGGCAATATAAACTTTGGAGTCTTCATGATATAAAAGAATTAATTCATTATGAATTTCCTCACTTTGCCACATTTTGTGACAATAATTTGAATAATAAACTACTATTAGAAATAAGTCGTTACTTTATATTATATCGTGAAGGGGGAATATTTGTAGATTCAGACATTGAATGTATAGAGCCTTTTGATGATATTGTAAAGGATAAGCAGTGTTGTTTCTCATATGTTCCACAACTATCTTCCAAGAAGATTATTTCAGATTCATTGATAATATCTAAAAGGGAAAGTTTATTTCTGAAATTTATTATTGAAAGATTAGATAGTAATTTAAATTGTTTGGTTGAGGAAGGAATATCCTTCTTAAATAAAACATATTCTTTGTATGATTGTAAAGATGAAGTGGAAATAATATCTTCTTCAATTATCAATCCTTGTTCTCCTATTGAAATAGAATTGTTGCTTAATGGAAAAATCTCAGAGAATTCTATAGATAATATTATATCTGAAGCTCATTCAATTTGCTACTATTTAAAGGAAAGAGCACAATCTAAAAGAAAGATGAATAGTATAGATGTACTGTATTTAAGTTCTATTGTAGGACAAGGAGGTGCATTTAGGGCTGCTCATAGGATACATTTAGGATTGAGAGCAATAGGAATTGATTCTAAAATGTTAGTCTTAAATTCAAATTTGGGAGAAAAGGGTAACTTATTGGACAATATTCATGTGGCTATTCCAAGCCCGCAAGAAAAAGTTGGCTATCATAATGATTTAGAGCCTTTAAAACAGTATCCTGCATATAATATGGCATCTCATACGTTTGCTCCTGCTATGGCAGGTACGGATGTGAATAGGTATATTGATATTTTTAATCCCAAAATAGTGCAAATTCATTGGATAAATGCCGGATATATAAAGATTGAAGACTTAGGTAAAATAAAAAAGAAAATTGTTTGGCGTTTGGCTGATTGTTGGCCATTGACAGGAGGATGTTATTATTACGGGGATTGTAAAAGATACTTGACCGGTTGTGGTAAATGTCCGAAACTTGGCTCAGAAGACATGGATGATTTGTCTCATGAAATTTGGAAACGTAAAGAGAAGGCATGGAAGGAGATGGATATGGTAATAGTTGTTCCAACTCTATGGATGAAACAGTGTGTTGAAAACAGTACTCTTTTAAAAGGGAGGGATGTTTTTGTTATTCCTAATGGGCTTGATCTTGATAAGTTTTACCCTGTTAGAAAAGAAGTAGCAAGAGAGGTTTTGAATATTCCATCAGATAAAAAGGTGATACTTTATGGGGCTACTAATGCTATAAATGATAGGAGAAAAGGTTTTTCATTATTATTGCAAGCGCTCCAGTCATTGTCAGACGCATATAAGAATGAATATTATCTTGTCATTTTTGGAGCCGAACGTCAGAGACTGGATTTGGATATTCCTTTTAGATTTATGGGGTATATACGTGATCATCAGATTCTGCAAGCTTTGTATTCTGCGGCTGATGTTATGGTTGTTCCTTCATTAGAAGAAGCTTTTGGACAGACAGTAACGGAAGCTATGGCATGCGCAACACCTGTTGTTTCATTCTTGGAAACCGGACCGGAAAGTATAATTGAACATAAGAGAACCGGTTACTTGGCCCGGTATGCTGACGAGAAAGATTTGGCGGCTGGAATTGAGTGGGTTCTCAGTAGTACAAAGCTAAATGATGAATTGTCGGTTAATGCAAGAGCCCGGATAGAAGAATCTTATGATATAAGGATTATAGCAAAACAATATGAAAAGCTATATCATCAATTATTGAATAGTTAGATTTACAGACTATGAAACATTATGATTATCTTATTGTGGGCTGCGGTCTTTTCGGCTCTGTCGTGGCAAGAGAATTGACTAGGAAGAGGAAAACTTGCCTTGTTATAGACAAGCGTAATCATATTGGTGGTAATATTTATACAGAAAAGGTGAATGATATTGTCGTTCATAAATATGGTGCTCATATATTTCATACAAACAATAAATATGTATGGGATTATATAAATTCGTTTGCAGAGTTTAATCGGTATACGAATTCTCCATTGGCAAATTATAAAGGCAAACTTTATAATTTACCTTTTAATATGAATACTTTTTATCAAATGTGGGGAGTGAGAACTCCAGCGGAGGCTTTGAGTATAATTGAGACTCAAAGGATTGAAGCAGGTATAAAGGAGCCACAGAATTTGGAAGAGCAAGCGATATCTCTTGTAGGGAGGGATATATATGAGAAATTGATAAAAGGGTATACTGAAAAACAATGGGGGAGGTCTGCTGTAGATTTACCCGCGTTTATAATTCAGCGCTTGCCTGTACGTTTTACTTTTGACAATAACTATTTTGATGCCAGATATCAAGGGATACCTGTTGGAGGTTATACTTTGATTATTGAGAAAATGTTGGCAAAAGTAGACTTACTATTGGAAGTAGATTATCTTTCAGATAAAGCATATTTAGATACTTTGGCAGATAACATCGTTTATACGGGTGAAATAGATCGTTATTTCGACTATTTTTATGGTACTTTGGAATACCGTACTTTAAGGTTTGAGACTACTTTACTTGAAGGTCAAGCAAATTTTCAGGGGAATGCAGTCGTAAATTATACTGATGCTGATATTCAATATACACGTATTGTCGAGCACAAACATTTTGAGTTTGGCTGTCAACCAGATACAGTTATCACTAAAGAGTTTCCGGCTATATTTGAAAAAGGAACAGCGCCCTATTATCCTATAAATAATAAAGAAAATAATCGTTTATATGAAAAATACTATCAACTGTCTCAGCAACAAATTAATGTGTTCTTTGGTGGTAGATTAGCTGAATATAAATATTATAATATGGATCAGGTAGTAGAACGTGCATTAAAAATGGTTGCTCTATTAGAATCATAAAACTAATAAATTATGAAAAAGATTACAAAAACAAATTTTCAGGGATTGCGTCAGCTATTCCCTGTGTTAGAAAAAGAAGAGATGCGCCGTTATGTCGGTGGAAACTCTGATGGCTATTATTATAATAGTGGTTGGAATGGCTGTGGAGACTACTACGGTTTTCCTGGCTCTGGTGATAGTTCTTATTACTCTCAATATGATTTTGATAATTGGGAAGGTCCTTGGTATGGTGGTTGGGTTTATGGTATGGGCTATGTCTATCCTGATGTTAATATTTACGGAACTTATGGGGGCCCAAAATACACATTGGATGATTTGTTCTATTGGGAGGGAACATGGAATGGTGGATATGTAGTAGGAGTAGGCTATGTGGGACCGGATAACAATGTGACGACTTATGATCCGAATAAATTGCCTCAAACGGGAGTAGAGATTTACGATATGATGTATTGTAGTGGTTTTGATTTAGGATATGAAGCTGGGCAATCTGGAAGTACATGGGCTAATGTTGGGGCCAAAGCTGCTGCATTTTTGGCTGCAGCATCAGCTGGAAGCGACTTTGGAGATGTAGATTACGAGATGATATATTTTTCTCAAGGCATCAGGATATGCAAAAGGTAAGGCTTCAATGGGGTATTGAATATTTTTATAATATAATTCTTATGACTTTAATTTAAATGAGTCATAAGAATTATTCTAAATTACTCGTTTATGAATAAATATATATATTGTCTTTTTATATGCATTCTTGGACTATCGTCTTGTGTAGCTCAACCACTCCCTATAAATTATATAGATGCATATAATTTACATTTTTCTATGGAGGAGGATATGGTTATTGAATATCCATGGATGGAAAATGCAGCATATACTGGTTGTTCCATAAATGTTGAGATGAAAGAATCTAACAGGACTTTGTTTGCAAAAAAATATCTTAAAGGTTTTCCGTCTGATTGTCTTCGAACGGAACTTGAACAGAGAATTCTACTTCCTATTCATAAGGAAAAAGAAGGATTAGTAACATTTGAAGCTAAAGGAGAAAATATTAAAGCTGTTTCTATTTTAATAGATGGGATTGATGATAAGGAAAAATGTGTTTTTTCAGATACAATGACATTTGTTCCAGATAGTTTTCTTAGCAGTGTATCAAAAAAGATATCATTAGAGGGAGTAGAGATGATGAATATTCGTATTCGTGCAGATGGAGTTACTGATACGGAAGCGTATATCGCATTTTCCAAGTTGGATATAATGATTGGGAATAAGAATATCAATGAATATCCTGTTAGAGAATTTCCTAAACTGCTTTTACCGAAAGGTTTTAATTATATTCCTTATCAATCAAGTGCGGAAAATCTATGTGACAAAACTTGTGTAATGGAAGTTCGAAAAATCATAGCTTTAGGAGAATCTATACATGGGAATAGCTCTATTCGCCATCTTGCATGCCAACTGATGCTAGAGAGTGTGAAGAACAAAGATTGCAAGCTGATAATTTGGGAAATACCTATGGAAAAATCATTTGTTTATAACCGATATGTATTGGATGATGAATTTGCACTTGACTCCATAGAACTTAGTCTTCTTGATGAGCAAAGAATGGAATTTATAAATGAGCTAAAGCGTTATAACTCAGGAAAGGAAAGAGAGGCTAAGGTGAGATTGTTGGGTATGGACTATAATAGTGTCTGCAATTCAGCTCAAAACTCAGCAATAGATATTTTTGATTTTGTAGTGCATTTGAATCGTGAGTGGAAGATACCGGAAGTTGATCGGTTATCAGTTCTACTGATGGAGAAAGATTGGAAGGGAGCGGTTGAATATCTTCAAACACACAAAAGCAATCTCCAAAAGTTATTAACTGCAGATGAAATAGAGTGTATTGCTCATATTCTTTTTCTTTCTTATAATATTGGGAGTGACCGTGTAAAGCGATTTATAAACCGTGATTCTGTGATGTTTGTTAACACGAACTTTCTATTGGATCATTTTCCATCTTTCTCTAAAAATCAGGCTATTATTTATGCACATAGTGTGCATGTTAATCCGGTTTCAACCTACCCAGTTGTGCATTGTGAACCTTTTGGCAAGTATATGAAAGGTAAATATGCAGATGATTATTTACCATTACTGTTATTAACCGGCAATGGTAGTATGGCTATTTATGATCAAGAGTTTAATAGGAGAAGAGAAGAACTGCAGCGTCCACCTGCTGAAAGCATTGAATCTATTTTGAATCAAATAGAAAGTGATGTTCTTTATGTTCCTATGACATCTTATTTTGATACTATCATTTTATCTCGTTTTCAAGGTGATAGAAAAACTCCGCGAGAGTTCTATCCTTATAATTTATACCAACGATATGGGGGGATTTTCTTTATCAAGAATTCTTTTGAACCTAATGACAATAGAGAGAAAATGAGTACGTTTGATAAGGCTGAAAGAGTTTTGATGAGAAATAAACAAAGATTAAAAATTCTGGAAGATATAAAGAAACGTCTGAAGATAATTTCATAAGGATAATAATTTATATACTCATTGGTTGAATTAAATTTCTAATATTTATAAATGAGAAGGTTGCACATGTCACAGAATTCTAGTAAGTTAGTGGTAGATATATTGCTAACTGCTATTATTTTGCTTATGTATAATTTTATTTGGATATGATTATGATACCTATGTATAGCGAATTAAGCTCTCCTATTTATTATGAGAATGAATTAAGAGCATATGAACATGAAATAGAAGTTTGTCCTGATTCGTTGGTTACTCCGGAGTATGCTTTAGAGAGGAGGTATAAGGTGTGGAGATATGAACAGTTACTGCAAAAAGCGAGAGAAAATTCAGAACTTAATCCTTAAATTATTGAATTATGAAAATATTGTTTGCTTTTCTATTCTTTTTATTACTCTCATTAGAAACAAGTTATTCTTGCTTAAATAATGATTTTCCATTATTTAAGCGGGAAATGTATAATCAATGTACTGATATAATAATAGAGGCCGGTCAAATGTGTGATTCCATTGATTGGAAAATTTCTTCTTTCTTGAAGGCGGAGGAAATCTGCAGCGAGATAACCAGTCTCATGGACTTTTCTGTTGAAATGCGGTTGGTTTCAGATGCGGTGACAGGTGCAGGGAGTACTATTGATATATATACTTTCAATGGTGTACAATGGAAGTCTTTCAGGACAGGTAATCTGTTTCTTCAAAATGGACATATAAGAACCTATTTTTCTCCAGGAGAAACCAAGAAATTTTGTAGTGGGATCATTATTGGTAATAGTTGTTTAGAAGGAGTAGCATTTATTGAATATAGGATTTATTATATGACACCTTTGGGCAAAAGAATGCAGAAAAAAGAAATAGTACATTCCATAACACCTTTAAAAGGAGAAAATGGAAGTCGGGTGAATAAGGTTTATTGGTGTGTAGATAAGAAACCTGAATTCCCGGGAGGGGATGAAGCATTAGAGGCATTCTTTAAAAAAAATCTGAAGAATCCTCAAAGGAGGAAGATCAGTGGAATAATAAAGGTTATAGTAGAAGAGGATGGTACCATAAGTTCTCCTTGTGTAATAGAGAGAAATATGTTCGGATTTGATGAAGAAATGATTCCAATCGTTTTACGGATGCCTAAATGGACCCCTGCATACATAGGTGATAAAGCTGTGAGAGCATTTCATGATATTGTGATAGATTATTAATAGAAAAATCGAAAGAGTAATTATTCGCGATGTGTCTTGTTGAAAATGAATCTTATTAATGTACTGATATTATTATGAGGAATTATATTTTCTGTTATTAGTACTCTATAGTATAAAATCATATTCCTGCTATCCATCTTAAAACAAGAAGTTTCTCAAATAATAGTGTTGGAGATAATTGGAGATAAGAGGGAAATTTGTATTTTTGTGTGTTGGTGTATAAAAACAGGAGAATATGAGCAATAAGATTTATCCCATTGGCATACAGAATTTTGAAAAGATTCGGAATGGCGGTTATTTCTATATTGATAAAACAGCATTGATTTATCAAATGGTAAAGACGGGTAGTTATTACTTCTTAAGCCGTCCTCGTCGCTTCGGAAAGAGTCTTCTCATATCCACTCTGGAAGCATACTTTCAAGGCAAAAAGGAATTATTTGTGGGATTGGCTATGGAAAAGTTGGAAAAGGATTGGAATAAACATCCTATTTTGCATCTGGACCTCAATATCGAGAAATATGATACTTTGGAGAGCCTTGACAACATACTTGAAAAGTCTCTGACAGCATGGGAAAAACTATATGGTGCCGAACCGTCTGAACGTTCCTTTTCCCTGCGTTTTGCAGGTATTATACAGCGTGCATACGAGAAAGCGGGGCAACGCGTTGCCATCCTGGTGGATGAATACGACAAACCCATGCTGCAATCCATCGGTAATGTGGAGCTTCAAAAGAAATTTAGGGACACCTTAAAACCCTTCTATGGAGCGCTTAAGACAATGGACGGTTGCATCAAGTTCGCCCTACTGACAGGGGTGACGAAGTTCGGTAAAGTCAGTGTATTCAGCGATCTGAACAATTTGGATGATATTTCTATGCGGAATCAGTACATTGACATTTGTGGTGTTAGCGAACAGGAGATTCATGATAATCTGGAAGCCGAACTTCATGATTTTGCCGATATACGGGGAGTGACCTATGATAAACTTTGTTCAGAGTTGAGAGAGCGTTACGATGGCTATCACTTTACACATAATTCTATTGGTATCTACAATCCGTTCAGTCTGCTCAATGCCTTTAAGTATAAGGAATTCGGTAGCTATTGGTTTGAAACCGGAACGCCTACCTATTTGGTGGAATTACTGAAAAAGCATCATTACGATCTGGAACGAATGGCGCACGAAGAGACTGATGCGCAAGTGTTGAACAGCATTGACTCCGAATCCACTAACCCCATTCCGGTGATTTATCAAAGCGGATATCTTACGATCAAGGGATATGACGAGGAATTTGGTATATATCGTTTGGGTTTTCCCAATCGGGAAGTGGAAGAGGGATTTATTCGCTTCTTGCTTCCTTATTATGCCAGCGTGAATAAAGTGGAATCTCCGTTTGAGATTCAGAAATTTGTCCGTGAGATACGCTCCGGTGATTATGATTCTTTCTTCCGTCGTTTACAAAGTTTTTTTGCAGATACTACCTATGAGGTGATTCGTGAACAGGAATTGCATTACGAAAACGTCCTGTTTATCGTGTTCAAACTGGTTGGCTTCTATACCCAAGTAGAGTATAATACGAATGACGGGCGTATTGACCTCGTACTGAAGACGGATAAATTTATCTATATCATGGAGTTTAAGTTGGAAGGTACTGCCGAAGAGGCTTTACAGCAGATCAACGAGAAGCATTATGCGCTTCCCTTCGAAATGGATGAACGGAAACTATTCAAAATAGGAGTGAACTTCAGTACTAAAACCCGCAATATAGAGAAGTGGGTTGTAGAAATTCTTTAGAGAATTACATATTTTTATTAGAATAGCTATACCAAAAGTTATATTCAGCCTGTATAATAACGAATAAAACTTTTGGTATGGTTACGCTATGTGAAATTTATGCTGTGTCAGATTGGTGTAACTGTAAGTTTTCCCGATTTGTTTGTACTAGGTAATGTGATTTCTAATAATCCTTGATGGTATGTTCTGCTTTCAACCACTTTCCCATTGAAAGTTACTTGGTAATTTTTCTCCGGATTCATGCAAACAAGAATTGTTCGCTGATGAGGAACTGTTGAATCATCAAAAGCTATTTCTGCCTGATACTGTGTATAATCATCATTGAAATGACTGTTGGAAATCCACACTTCGAAGCCGGTTGAAACTTTCCCTATCCGATAGTATGCAGCAAACCAGTTGAGTATAGGAGATGATAAACCGGAGAATTGATGCCATCCGGCTCCACGTTGTGAGGAGATAATGAAGTGTTCGAAGGTGTAATAACTCTCCTTACATTCTTTTTCCCATGTATTTAATGCGGTAGTTGCTACTTGATAGGCTTTTTCTCCTTCTCCAAGATCCAGTAAGGCTTTCCACACCATCCATTGATGAGGAAACCAAACGGCTCCATTCCAATAACCGTCTGTACGATAATAAGGTGCAGACTGGTCTACTGTAGAAATTCCTACTTCTGTCCACATCTCATCAGGAGAAAATACATGGTTTATCATCCTGCTTGTTTGTTCTTTGGAGGAGATGTTTGCAATAAGTGGGCTTACTCCGTCCAGTCCCCTATTAAAGTTAGAACCATCTTTATATCGATAGATGCCTTTAGGTTTGCCATCTTTGTCATGCATTACATATCCGAAATAACCGGTTTCCTCATCCCATGAATAGGTTTGTAATGCATTTGACAGTTGTTTGATGGTTTGCTCATACTCTTTTACATCTTTTTTAAGACCTAGTTCTTTTGCTGCTAAACGTAAAATTTTAGCAGCTCTGATATAATAAGCCGAAGATACCACTGGAGTAACAGAAGCCTTGTCACGTAAAGCATGTTGAGGCGGATAATCATCCCATCCTCCTGAATTATAGAAATAATCCCATGTTCGTAGCAGACCGGAACCTTTCATTCGGGTTGTGGAGTAGGGATTCTTACCTGTCATAAAATCAAAGAACTGCTTCAGTCGCGGGTATAGAAATTGCAATGCTTCTTTTGACTGTGTATTATTCCATAAATCGTAATAGGCATACATCTGTATGGGTAATGGAGTGCCATGATGAATAAATGCAGATTCACTGCCTACAGGAGTTGTATAAGCTCTGATACACTCAAAAGCCTTAGTAATATCCACATCTATTAATCCCAGAGCTATGAAACCGGAATCCCATGTATAAAGGCTATTCCAATTTTTGCCGGGCGTAAAATGCCGGATATATTGCCCTTGGGTATGGACGGGATAAACAATGTTGGATAATAATGCTGATTGCAGCAAGCGACGTCCGAATTCATACTTCTTGCCATCTGCTAATATTCTGTCTTCAGAGTTATTCGAATCCTTTTGTATTAATGAAGTCAGAGTTTCCGGTGTGGAATGAAACTTCTGAATCTGTTCATTGACTTGTTGGGGTGTTCCGGTGCAGACTAAGGCGTATATTGTCTGTTGGGAGTGAGGCGCCAAGACAATCGGACGTAGAAAAGCATTAGAATAATGCCACTCTCTGTTTCCTATTAGTCTCGATGATACATGGTCGTGAGTCTTTTTGCGGAAGAAAGATTCCAGATTGTTATCCAGAACTTCCCGAATCTGAGATTCTTGGTAATTCCATGCTATTCCATAATAGTTATCACATTCCGGATATTTTAAGATAAAATCTTGTTTCGTTTTTCCCGATTTAATTTCGGGAATAAAAGAAAGCTTCCTAGGCAGTATCTTGATTTGCTTAATATCTTCTTCGCTACCGATAAAGAAACCATCTAAATCAGTACTGTGAGTACCCTCCGAAATTAATTTTAGCGTATATTTTCCTGGTTCTTTGCAAGTATAGGGGATTGAGACTATGTTATATTCTCCGGTGCCTTGTAGCTCTAGGCGGCTTTCGGTTATTCCTTTTACTTGAAAAGTGCTTGTTTTTCCTTTAGGAGTATTGTATCTAAATCCTATCATTCCTTTTTCTTTTCCAGGAAGGATATTTATTTCATAGCTCACTTTGTCTCCCTTATCTCTTCCAAATCCTTTTCCTAGAACAAAACCACTGAGTGATTGAGAAGTTCGCATTTCGTTCCTTTTCCATCCGTCGTATACTAAATTATACTGTGGAGATTTGCGTACAGGCTCATTTGATATATAATCGGTTGCGTTATGCCACTGTATATTTGAATCTTCAGGGATTTTGAACTGAGGTTGTTCTCCTTCATAATCGATATATGCCATCAAATTGAGAACGAGATTTTGGTTAACAGCAGTATTATTGACGCAATTCATACCTACCAGTGTTCGGTGTTCATCTAATATATAATAGGTGACATCGGTAAATACTCGGTCTTTCCACTCCATTTCATAGCGGTATGTGATGCGGTTCATGGATGGATTGATATCCCATGGGTAATAAGATGATTCGAAAAGCACATGAGGAACCAGTTGACGATTGCGGTAATAGCCAGGCATTACGGAAAAGTCAAAGCGCATTCCAGCTTGCATATTGGGGATGTGGGAGATTCCGGCATAGCGTTTTGAATAAGGTCCCCAAGCTTGTAGCGAAGTGATGTCGTGACTATCGCTGAAACACGATGGAGAAATTATTGGCTGTCCTAATGTAGATGTTGTTCCCAAAACAACTATCAGGAACATTAATAAAGATTGCTTAGCTTTCATATTAGAATGTAAAATGGTTCATTATAACAAAGATATGACTTTTGATATTCGTAAAAAGAAAAAAAGTGTTCAATAAAAAACATAAATTATTCATAATGCAAATAATTGGTCATTATAGTTTGCGAATCTCTTTCTTGTTAGTTGTTAAAAATGGTTTGGGACTAATTTTCCATTAATTGACCTGTTTTTATTACTATAAATACAATAGGTTTTCTACTTTTGTGTCGATAATAAGAACTACTATATTCGTTTTTATGTAAGCACATAATAAAAGAAAATAAATAAGGTAAAGAAAATGATGATTGGTTTTTTATATGGTTGAGAAGACTGCTTGAAGGATAACACATTTTATTTAAAATTTTTAAACTGTATGTAACGCAAGGACTTGTATTGAGTCCAACTTAAATCTTATGTAATGAATAACAAACTGATTGAAAAAAGAAGTATCACTATGAGTGCACACCGCTTTATATATATGTTGGCGGGGATACTCTTACTCCTCTCGTGCGGATCGGATAATAATGCTCCGATTGACGATCCTGGCAATACAACGAATCATTATCTACAATTACAACCAAATGGATTGAATGCAATCAAGGTTTCTTGTACAGAAGGAAACTTTGTATTTCCTTTCCAAATCAAGGCTGTAGGGAATGGAAGTAATCAAGGAGGAGAGGCCCAAATAAATTCATGGAGTGAGGATGAATTGAAAGCATATAATAATAAGGAGAAAACATCATATGTTCTTTTGCCATCATCATTGTACTCTCTTACTTCTACAGAAGTATCTTTTAAAGAAGGAATTTCCACTATGGATGTAGAGGTTAAGTTTAATCCATCTAAAGTGTTTGCAGAGTTTAGGGAAAAAACTGTTGAGTATGTCATTGCTTTGAAGCTGAGTAGCGATAAAATCCAAGTCAGAGATAGTCAGAGTAGAATACTACTTAGTATTTCTTTTGATTATCCAACAGTTGGTCTTGCTGCTTCTGCTGCAGAAGTTAGTGTGAATAAAGATTTGATTCCTGTATCTATTGGTGCAACACTTGATTATACGGTAGATGGAGTGTCTACGACCAATCCATGGGATTTCGTCTGTAGCTTCGTTGTACCATCTAATGCAGAAGAATTGGTTGCAGAATATAATAAAGTTTATAAGACTTCTTATCAACTTCTACCTGTTAGCAATTATGATTTAGGTGAAGGTGTGACTTTTAAGGCTGGTGAAAATCAAGCTAATGGAGAAATTACGATTAAACGTGAAGGAATGGCTGTTGTAAATTATTTGCTTCCTTTACAGTTAGGCCACTGCTCGAATGAAAGCATAATTTGCCGTGATGAAGTTTGTTATCTTCAAGTTGGAAGAACATATACAAATCCTATTATTTCAGATAAGAGTGTACCTGATCCAAGTGTGATTCGTGCCAAGGATGGGTACTTTTATTTATATGCGACACAAACCAAGACTTATTGGATGCCTGTTTATCGCTCAAAAGATTTAGTGAATTGGGAATATCAAGGTACAGCTTTTAATAAAGCAACCGAACCTGATTTACCGGGGGGAGGGGCATTCTGGGCTCCGGAGATTCGTTTTCTTAATGGCAAATATGTACTTTATTATTCATGGGCTAAAATGAATGGCGCTGATATTAGTTATACGGCTGTAGCTGTAGGTGATACACCTATGGGACCTTTCCCTGACAGTAAAGAATTGATAGGGAATAAAGAATTTGGTTCTAATTGTATAGATCAGTTTTATTATGAAGAGGATGGGAAGAAATATATGTTCTTTGGAAGCTTTAAAGGTATTTATGTTACTGAATTGGAAGATGATGGGTTGACTGTTAAATTAGGAAATGATGGAAAACCTACTTTGAAGAAACAAGTTTGTGGGAATGCTTTTGAGGGCACTAATATATATAAAAAAGGCAAATATTATTATTTGTTTGCCTCCATTGGTAGTTGTTGCAATGGCGTGAATGCTTCTTATCAAGTAGTAGTTGGGCGTTCGGAAAACCTTCTTGGTCCTTATGTTGATAAAGACGGGAAAGATATGCTTAAAAACAATTGGGAACTTGTGTTGGAAGGAGATGGGCAAAAATGGATAGGACCTGGACATAATTCTATTATTATTCAAGATGATGAAGGCACAGACTGGATGATCTATCATAGTTACCTGAAAAAAGATGGTGAAGTTGGGGGGCGTTTAGGAATGCTTGATCGCGTATTATGGACTGATAACGGGTGGCCTTATATTAGGAATTGTGTTCCTTCTAATTCAGAATTAATTCCTGTATTTTATAATTAAAGTTGAAAGTATATTTATTAACATTTAAAATCAATGTATTATGAGAATGAAAACAAAAAATCATGATTGGTTTCTCTTATGGGGATTGCTGATATTGGTTAGTTTTTGCTTCATTGGTTGTAAGGATGATGATGGAGGCGAGAAAGGGACATCTTTTGATCCAAGCAAGCCAGTGGTAATTTCTGATTTTATTCCCAAGGAGGGAGGTTGGGGATCTCGTTTATTATTATATGGAAATAATTTTGGCGATGATCCAACTAAAGTAAAAGTAACTATCGGAGGGAAAGAAGCGAAGGTGATTACTGTGACGAATGATAATTTGTATTGTTTTGTGCCACGTGGTGCCGATGCAGGTAATATTGAAGTCACTGTCCTTGATGGACGAGGAGAAGAGCTAGCTTATGGAGAGATAGATGAAAAATTTGTTTATAAGAAGAAAATGTTGGTATCTACTCTTGTAGGAGAGACTGATCCTGAAATATTGGATGAGAATAAAAACTTTGAGATCATAGATGGACCGTGGGGAAACTGTGGAGGATTGGAAAAAATGGAGTGGTTAGTCTTTGATCCAAACAATAAAGATCGTTTGTATGTATGTGGAGGTGCCAAAACACATAGAATTGTTGATTTTGCTGAGGAGACATTGGGCTCAATTAAATTTACGGGTGAGGCATCTGCAGCTACTAATATTCTGAGCTTTACAAATGATGGGCAATTAATAGTTGTTTGTAATATAGCTCAAGATAATAAAAACGGACTGTTCTTTTTTTCACCGGAGTCTAATTTTCAAACGCAGGTAAAAGCATTGCCTGCTCGTGGCTGTAGAGCAGCGATTCCTCATCCTATTAATGGAGAGATTTATACTTCTAGATATGACAAGGGATGGATTGGACGATATGATCCCGTAACAGGTGATTATAAAATGGATGAAATTCAAATGCCTTATGGTTCTTTGGATCTTTTTGTTGCTATTCATCCTAAAGGCTATTACATGTATATCATGGTGAGAAATAAACATGTAATTTATCGTGCGGATTATGATTTTGATGAGAAAACGTTTACCACTCCTTATTTGGTATGTGGAAAATATGATGATAAAGGTATCACAGATGGTGTTGGAGGCAATGTTCGCATGAATGAACCGCAACAAGGATGTTTTGTGAAAAATGAGGAGTATACAGGACAGAAAGATGAATATGATTTTTATTTTGTGGATAAACAAAATCATTGTGTACGTACTTTGACTCCAACAGGGCGTGTGAAGATATATGCTGGAAGACCTAATGGTGACGGTACAAAAGGATTTAACGATGGAGATTTGCGTAAAGAAGCTCGATTTAATTATCCCGCAAGTATAGTATGGGATGAAAAGAGGGAATGCCTTTTGGTTGGAGACTCGAATAATCATCGTATCCGAAAAATTGCTATGGAAGACTAATAATGATAAACATACTTATGATGAGAAATTTTTTATTAATATGTATGATGTTACTCGGATTCTCAGTTCATGCTTTTGCACAAAAAGAGATTGTAGTGACAGGAATTGTAACTGATACAAACAAAGAACCGTTAATAGGTGTCAATGTGTCTATTGCTAATATGCCTGGATTAGGCGCAATCACTGATATAAATGGGAAGTATTTGCTCAAAATGCCTCCTTACAATAAGTTAGTTTTTACTTATATTGGTTATGAACCAGTGGAAGTATTGGTGAAAGAGCAACGCACGGTAAATGTGGCAATGGAAGAAGCCAAAGCTACTCTTATTGATGAGGTAGTAGTTACTGGTACTGGTGTACAAAAGAAAATAGCTGTGACTGGTGCTGTAACTAATGTAGATATTGCAGAATTGAAAACAAGTCCTAGTACTTCTATGGCTGATGCATTAGCGGGTGTTGTTCCAGGCATTCAAGCTATGCAATCCAATGGTCGTCCGGGGTCAGTTTCCGAGTTTTGGGTGCGAAGTATTTCTACTTTTGGTGCCAGCAATGCAGCATTGGTTTTAGTCGATGGGTTTGAACGTGATTTGAATGAAATTAATGTGGAAGATGTGGAATCTTTTACTGTATTAAAGGATGCTTCTGCTACAGCAATTTATGGAAGTAAAGGTGCCAATGGTGTTATTTTGATTAATACTCGTCGTGGTAAAGAGGGGAAAATCAATATAAATGCTAAAGTCGAAACTTTTTATAGTATGTTTACTCAGCTTCCTGAATTTGTAGATGGATATACCTATGCTTCAATGGCAAATGAGGCAAAAACGACTCGTAATCAAGAACCTTTATATCAGCCGGAAGAATTGGAGTTGTTTCGTTTAGGGCTTGATACGGATTTATATCCAGATGTGGATTGGATGGACTTGATGTTGAGGGATGGTGCATGGAGCACTCGCGCTTCATTAAATATGACTGGTGGTGGTAAAACTGCTCGTTATTATGTAGGTGGTAGTTATCAAGACCAACAGGGCATGTACAAAACGGATAAATCCTTGAAGAATTATAATACTAATGCTAATTTCCGGAAGTGGACGTATCGTATGAATGTAGATATTGATATTACTAAAACAACTTTGTTGAAAGTTGGTGTATCTGGTTCATTACGTAAACAGAACGACCCAGGTGTAGGAACTGATGCTATTTGGACAACGTTAATGGGCTATAATTCTATAATGATGCCAGTGACATATTCGGATGGTAAAATAGCATCTTGGACTGGAAAAGAGGACAATATCAACCCATGGGTACAAGCTACTATGACTGGATACAATGAGAGTTGGAAAAATAATATTCAAACAAATGTAACATTGGAGCAGAAATTAGACTTTATTACGAAAGGGCTTAAATTTATTGGGCGTTTCGGATATGATACGGAAAACTCCAATTGGATAAAACGAGTAAAGTGGCCTGAATTATATAAAGCAGAACCTTACCGTGATGTAAATGGTGATTTGATTTTTACTCGACTTTCTGAAGAGAAGAAAATGACACAAACTTCTGGTTCAAGTGGAAAGCGAAATGAGTTCTTCGAATGGGAATTACATTATAATCGTGGATTTAAGGATCATCATGTAGGAGCAGTATTGAAATATACTCAATCTGCAAAAGTTGCTACTCAAGGGATTGGTTCAGACCTTAAAAATGGTATTTCTCGGCGTAATCAAGGATTAGCAGGACGTATTAATTATAACTGGAAATATCGTTATTTTGTTGATTTTAACTTTGGATATACAGGATCGGAAAATTTCCATAAAGATAATCGTTTTGGTTTCTTTCCTGCTATTTCTGGTGCATGGAATGTGGCAGAAGAGTCTATTGTTAAAGATAATTTAAAGTGGGTGAATATGTTTAAAATACGTTATTCGTATGGTAAAACCGGTAATGATAATTTAGGAGATACTCGTTTCCCATATTTATATAATCTTGAAACTCTGTGGGAGAGAGACAATTCTGGAAATGTGGTAAGTGGCAATAAGCCTGTTGGAGGCTATCAATTTGCGGATTTTGGCTATGATAGATATTATGGTGGTATGCGTTATACTTCGGTTGCTTCAACCAATGTGTCATGGGAAGTAGCTACAAAACAAGATTTAGGTATAGATTTTTCATTTTTTGACGACAAATTGTCGGGATCTATTGACTATTTCCATGAACGTAGAGAAGGTATTTATATGGAGCGTAAGTATTTGCCTTGGGTTGCTTCATTAGGTACGTGGACAGAATATAAAGATAATAAGGTTAATGAGAAGGATATTCATCCTTATGCAAATGTCGGGATTGTAGAAGCACGTGGATTTGATGGCAACTTTTCATTCCGCCATAAAATAGACAAGGTTGATTTAACTATACGTGGAAATATGACCTATAGTAAAAATGAGATTTTAGAGCGCGATGAAGAAAACACTATATATTGGTATAAGATGCAGGAAGGTCATCGGGTTGATCAAGCTATGGGGTTGGTTGCATTAGGTTTATTTAAAGATTATGAAGAAATTCGTAATTGGCCAAAACAATTTGGTGATGTTATGCCTGGTGATATTAAGTATAAAGATATTAATGGAGATGGTGTAATTGATGATAATGATAAAGTAGCAATCGGTGCAACGAAAAAACCGAACTTTACATATGGTTTCGGTGTATCTGCTAAATGGAAAGGCTTGGATGTAAATGTACATTTCCAAGGTGTGGGTAAATCTACTTATTTTATAGATGGTTCTACTGTTTATATGTTTTCCGGTGGTGACGGTTGGGGAAATGTCCTGAAAGAGATGGCGGAAAGTAATCGTTGGATTTTGGGTGTAAATGAAGATCCGAATGCAGAATATCCTCGTTTGACTTATGGGAAGAATGATAATAATAATCGCGCTTCTACATATTGGCTTAGAAATGGAGCTTATCTTCGTTTGAAGACATTAGACGTAGGTTATACGCTTCCTAAAAGTATAGTTCGTAAAGCTCATATGAATACAGTGCGTATCTTCTTTACGGGTACCAATTTGTTGACTTTCTCTAAATTTAAACTTTGGGATCCAGAAATGGGAAGTTCAACAGGAAAAACATATCCGCTGAATAAGACACTTTCTTTAGGTGTATCTGTTAATTTGTAAAAAAGAATATATATGAAAAAGATAATAACAATTTTATCCTTCGCTATGGGATTGACCTCTTTAGTAGGATGTTCTGATTACTTAGATTCCGATTATCTATTTGATGAGAGAATGACTATTGAAGATGTTTTCAGTAACCGAGATTACACAAATAGATGGTTAGCAAGAGGATACGCTTATTTAAGTAATGGTTATCTGCAGGATGTTTGCAGCAAAAGAGATTATCCTTTTAACTTTGCTGATGACATGTATTATGGAGACGGTGGCTATGATAAATGGAAGAGTGGACATTACAGTGAAAGTGGAGTTAACAATTCTAGTAGTGGTATTTGGAAAAATGCTTATTTAGGTATTCGTCAGGTAGCTATTTTTTTAAATAATATAGATAAGAACAAAGAGTTCACAGAGGAAGAGATCATAGATTTTAAGGGGCAGGCGCATTTTTTGCGAGCTTACTACTATTGGTTGATGCTCCGTGCATTTGGACCAATACCTATTATACCAGATGAAGGAGTGGACTATACGAAAGAATATGATGAGTTAGCTTACCCCAGGAATTCATATGACGAATGCGTGGAGTACATAACTGGTGAGCTCCTGAAAGCTGCAGGACAATTGCCATTACAACGTTCTGTACAGGAAGTCCTTCGCCCGACGAGAGGAGCTGCTTTGGCTTTGCGAGCTAAAATCCTTTTGTATGCAGCTAGTCCATTATTTAATGGGAAAGCTCCAGAAGTAGTATCTTCAGCCTTGGTAAATAAAGATGGAAAACGATTGCTTCCAGAAACCTACGATGAGTCTAAGTGGGCAAAAGCAGCAGCTGCTGCTAAGGATGTGATGGATTTGAATATTTATGGCATACATGTGGCTTATTTCAATAGCAATGCTGGTGATATAGCGTATCCGGCAACAATTGTTCCGCCACATGATGATGAATTTTCTGATCAGTCTTGGCCAAATGGTTGGAAAAATATTGATCCTTTCCAATCATATCGTGAAATGTTTGATGGCAGTATTATAGTAAGTCAGAATGAAGAGCTAATCTTTACTCGAGGCAAGAATCAAAGTCGTGAAAGTGTAGATATTATGGTTGTTCATCAACTTCCACGTAATGGTGCTGGTGGATATGGTTCGCAAGGTATGACCCAGAAGCAATGTGATGCTTATTACATGAACGATGGTACAAATTGTCCTGGTATGAATGATATGTATAAGGAGTTTGATGGATATAAAGGCCGTTATGATTCTCGCCCGAGGGCAGAGGGATATGTGAAAACTGAGGAGTTGGCCAATTATCCAGAGTTGGGACCATTGGGAACAGGGGTTTCCAAACAATATGTACAACGTGAACCTCGATTTTATGCATCAGTAGGTTATAATGGAAGTACATGGCATTTGTTAAATGCATTAAATGATAACAATCATGCCGAGGAGAAAAATATACAAGTATTTTATTATCGTGGTGGAAATAATGGATATGCTAATTCTTCTTATTGGCTTCGTACAGGTATCGGTATAAAGAAATATGTACATCCTAATGATATTAGTTATACGCAGAAAAATTCGTATGACGTTGAACGTATTGAACATAAAGCAGATCCGGCTATTCGTTACGCTGAAATATTATTGATTTATGCAGAGGCGTTAAATGAGTTGACTGGTTCATATGAAATTCCATCTTGGGATGGTAGTAAAGTCCATTTTGTAAAACGTGATGTAACTGAGATGAAGAAAGGAATTCGTCCGATCCGTATTCGTGCGGGATTACCGGATTATGACAATGTTCAAGGGCATGAAACAGCCTATGATGATCCGAACGAATTCCGGATGATGTTAAAACGGGAACGTCAGATTGAGTTTTTTGCTGAAGGACATCGTTACTGGGATTTACGTCGTTGGCTAGATGCACCTGTAGAAGAAACCACTCCTGTATATGGCTGTAATATGCTGGCTACTAAAGACATGGCGGAGCAGTTCCATACACCAATAATGTGTACTTCGCTGCCTACTATTTTTGCAGAGAAGATGTGGCTCTGTCCTATTGACCATACTGAATTGAAGCATAATATTAATTTGGTCCAGAATCCAGGTTGGACAAATCCGGAATAACCTTTTTAAATATTAAATAAAATGAGGAATATATATAATATAATTTGGGGTGTTGTGCTAATTGTTTGTAGCACAGCCTGTAATAAAGAATGGGAAGATGAGCAATATTTACATATGGCTTCTTTCAAAGCAAATGTTAATGATCAGGGAGTGACCACGACGTATGTTCGATTTAAGCCAGGTGGAGTGGTAAAATATGACCTTCCGGTTATTATGAGTGGATCTACTATGACTAGTCAATCGCATACAATTCATTTTGCTTTGGATCCTGATACTTTGGAACGGTTAAATATAGAACAATATGGACATCGTGAAGAACTTTATTTCCAACAGCTGCCAAGTAAGTATTATAGTATGCCGGAGTCTGTAGAAATGCCGGCTGGTGAATGTTTGACAACATTGCCGATTGAATTTAAATTAGATGAGACGCTTGACCAAGCAGATAAGTGGGTGTTACCCATACAGATATTGGGTGATCAATCTTATGATTATCAGATAAATCCACGTAAATACTATCGTAGAGCTATGCTGCGTTTACTTCCATTCAATGATTATTCAGGCACGTATGATGCGGCTCAATATCGAATTTTTCTTAAACCTGATGTGAAGAATCCTTTCACTATATCCTCGCAAAGAGCATTTGTGGTAGATGATAGGACAATTTTTATCTATGCAGGTACAAGAGATATAGATTATCTTGATCGCAAACAGTATAAAGTGTTTATTCGTTTTCCGGAAAAAGGTACAGATTCTAAATTGTTAGAAGTATGGTCTGATAATCCAGAGATTGAATTAAAACTTGATGAAAAAAAGGCATGTACTTTTACAATGAATGAAGAGATGGATGAGTTAAAGCCTTATCTGAAGAAGATTTATATTACTCTTTATTTATATTACTCTTTTAAGGATTATACAACTGTCCCTGGTACAAAGCTTGAATACGTGGTAGAAGGTTCTTTGGCAATGCAGCGTAATTTGAATACTTTGATTCCTGACGAAGATCAGCAGATTCAGTGGTAAACTGAAGTTTGTCTAGCTCTTATAAATATTGGGGAGAATTCTATCTATGTGATAGGAAGGTTCTCCCCTTTTTTATTCTAATAAAACTTATAGGGAGAGGGTTAACATCTGTTTAAGTCTTCTCCTTTTTTAACCTAATTATTTACTTCTTTTAAAAGGAAAGGTATGAGAAAAGGAATACTCCTCAATATTTTGTTTATTATAGGGATGACATGCTTGGTGTCATGTAATGATGACAATGACAAAGAATTGGATGAAGGAAAAAACACGGAAAGTGGAGATGTTCAGGAGGACAACATGGATCCGATCACTGAATTTACTGCTGCTGCCACATCAAAAGCTAACGAATTGCAACTGAAATGGAAAAATCCTTCAGATGCAGTATTAGTAGAGATTTCTTATGCTTTAGAAGTAGGTGGCGGAGATATCCCCTTGACTACTAATGTGCGTGTATATGGTGAGAAAAATAGTAAATATGCACTCCAATTACCAGAATTTGGAACCTACCAAATTGCTGCTGTAGCCGTTGATAATTATGGTAAGCGTTCCGAGAAAGTGACGATTTCAGCTACTCCAGCCGAAAAAGACGCGATTGACCCGGATATAATAGCAGAGTATAAATTGCCGATTGCCGATCCTTTTGTGTTATACCATGAAGGTAAATACTATGCATATGGAACTCGTGTTAACGGATTCGAAGTGTATATCTCTGAAGATTTGAAGCAATGGAAGCGAAATGATATAAAGGCTTTGTCACCGGAAAATTCTTGGGGAACTAAATGGTATTGGGCTCCGGAAGTATATTATGTGAAATCAAAGAATTTGTTTTATATGTTCTATTCGGTGGAAGAACATATTTGTGTAGCTACCTCTACTAGCCCGGAAGGTCCATTCGTACAAAGAGAAAAGAAACCTATTGTAGCAGATGAAAAAGGAATTGATACCTCGTTTTTTATAGATGATGATGGTACTCCTTATCTCTATTATGTGCGATTTACCGGGGGAAACGTGATTTGGGTAGCAGAAATGAATGATGACTTGACCAGTATAAAAAAAGAAACATTGACTAAATGTATAAGTGCTACTGAACCTTGGGAGAAGAAACAAGGTACGATTGCCGAAGGTCCTTCGCTATTGAAAAAAGGGAATACTTATTATCTGATATATTCGGCAAACCATTATGAAAGTAAAGACTATGCTGTAGGATATGCAACAGCTAGTTCTCCTAAAGGACCTTGGACCAAGTATAGTGGAAATCCAATTCTCCGAAGAGACAAAGAGGCTGCTAAGTCTGTAGGACTAGTCGGTACAGGACATGGAGCACCGTTTGTCTGTGCCGATGGAAGTTATAAATATATCTTTCATGCTCATGCAAGTGAGACTAGTGTAGGTCCTCGTACTTCTTATATCAGTAACTTCAATATCTCCGATAAAGGAGTAATTAGTATTACAGGAGAAACGATTGAACCGGTGAGAATAAAGTAACCCTATAAACTAGGAATATCATGAAAAATATCCGATTTAATATGCTGTTAGGAATCTGTTTCTTTCTCTTATTTGCATTATTAGGTGCATGCGGTGGGGGCGACTCGCCTATCACGGATGAAATAGATGATGGAAAGCAGGATGGACAGGGCCCAAAAACAGTACCTCCGGTTACCAATCTTGTGGCGGAGAAAACGGAGAGAGCGAATGAATTGCAAGTAAGCTGGACTAATCCTGTCGGAGCTATTTCTGTAGAGATCTCTTATTTGTTAGAGGGAGATAAACCTGAGAACACAGCAAAGAAAAACATACGTATTGCTACAGAAAAGGTTGGTTCACTGTTAATAGTTGTCTCTGAACCGGGAACATATATTGTGACTGCCGTCGCTGTTGATAATTATGGGAAACGCTCGGAGGAATTGACGGTCACTGCTACGCCGCTTCGTGAAGAAGAGGTAGTGAGAACCCGTTTCCTAGAAAGAGCTGACATCCTGATGACTTCGTTAATGAATCTTTGTTTCGGAAAGTCTGCACGTGACTGTTGGAATACAAGATATCCGCTTGCTACCGGACCTTATTGGGATGGAGATGCCGTAGTCTGGGATCAAGGAGCAGGGCTTTCTGGCTATGTAGCTTTGCGTGGAGCTTCAATCGGGGTATCTGCTTATGAAAAAAAGTATGCAGATTTGACTGACCGTATGTTTAATAGTATCAATCGTTTTATCACAACTGATAACAAGCGCAGCGCTTACGCAGTTTATCCGCAAAACGGAAATGAAAGGTATTATGACGATAATGTCTGGATAGGACTGGATATGGCGGAACTGTATGAACAGACAAAGGAAAATCGTTTCTTGGAGAAGGCGAAAATGGTTTGGGATTATTTGATGGTGGGAAACACCAGTTCATGTGGTGGCGGTATTCTTTGGAGGGAAATACCGGCATACAGTAATAAACATACATGTTCTACCGCACCGGCTGCAGTATTGGGATGTAAATTATATCAGATAACCAAAGAGCAGAAGTATCTGGATAAAGCTAAAGAATTTTATGCATGGTTGATACAATACATGCAAGATCCGAGTGATCACCTTTTCTATGATAATATTACTCCTTCGATGACTATAGGTAAAAGTAAGTACAGTTACAATTCCGGTCAGCCAATGCAGGCTGCTTGTTTATTGTACAATATAACAGGAGAACAACAATATCTGAATGAAGCGCAGCAGATTGCCCGTTCAGCCCACAGTAAGTGGTTTACCTTGTATGACTCAAAAGAACTGGGAGAAAAGTTCTATCGTATAAATGGAGATCATGCCTGGTTTTATTCTGTATTGTTTCGTGGTTTCCTTGAACTGTATAAGATTGATGGAAGAAGGGATTATGTCACTGCGTTCGAGAAGAGCATGTTGCAGGCTTGGATGTCAGAATGCCGGAATCAAACAACTAATCTGCTGAGTAATAATTATTTTATCGGTAAAACGAATTCTTCTTGGCAAGTCCTGCACGAAGGAGCTTTTGTCGAGATGCTGGCTCGTTTAGCTGTACTGGAACTAGAAGGAAAATAATGAAGAATAAGATGTATAAAATGAAAAATGATGGTTGGATACATGATATAGCGAAGGCACTGTGTTGCATATTCCTGATAATGACATCGGGTGGTATGCTTTATAGCTGTTCCAGTGAAAATGAAGAACCTGTGCCACCGGTTCAGGAAGGTACGGGAAATGACGAAAAGGAAAAATACACCTATGTGTATCAGTTGAAGGCAGATAATTATAATATGCCGACAGAGGGTACTATCTCTCCTGAGTATGATGACTCTCCTGAGGGAAAAGATATTAGTAGTTTGGTTGATGGAGACTGGACAACTTCTTTCTATACTCCTAATAATTCTGTCTCTATCATCTGGAAGGGAAAAGAACCGGTTGTAGCGCGTTATTATTCGGTTATGGCAACCGGAGATAAAGAAGGAAATGCACCTGGTGCGTGGTCTCTTTACGGATCGAATGACAATGTGAAGTGGACCGAACTAGATAATAGAATTCGGCAGGAGTTTGAAAAAAGGGAGAAAAAGTTTTTGGAGTTGAGACATAAGGAGGCGTATCAGTATTATAAACTGACCATTCATCGGAATCAAGGCGGAAAAGGAATCGAAATTCAGGAATGGATGTTACAGACCAAGCGGACAATTGATACTCCCTTACTGACTGATTTTCCGGAAGGGAGTACTCCTAAGGAGATAGGGAAACGATTGGGAAAACTTTTTGCAAAGGGGAAACATAATGGGAAAACTCTCAGTTATCCGGAAACTTTTACTTGGAACGGAGCATTGAAATATGCGGAAGTAGTGAAAGACAATGAACTGATCCGGTCCTTGAAAGATGGGTTTGAGTCCTTTTTTACTACTGATAGGCACTTTTTGCCTGGGATGGATCATGTTGACCGGAATATGTTCGGTAGTCTTCCTCTGACGTTGTATCTGATCACTAAAGACGAACGATATCGGGAAATGGGTATGCCTTATGCAGATACCCAATGGGAAGTACCGGAAAATGCAAGTGCAAGTGCGAAGTCATGGGCAGCGAAGGGATATAGTTGGCAAACTCGCTTGTGGATTGACGATATGTATATGATTCCTGTCATTCAAACGCATGCTTATAAAGTGACCGGTGAATTGAAATACGTTGAGCGTGCTGCTAAAGAAATGGCGATGTATCTGGATGAGTTACAACGTACGAATGGACTCTTCTATCATGCACCGGATGTACCCTATTTTTGGGGAAGAGGAAATGGATGGATGGCAGCAGGGATGGCAGAAGTGCTTCGCTATCTGCCGGAATCGAGCCCGTATCATTTGCCCATTGTAAGAGGTTTCCAAACTATGATGGCAAGTCTGAAAAATTATCAAACAGAAGAGGGTATGTGGAGACAGTTGATTGATAAACCGGACTGCTGGGTAGAAACATCGGGCTCGGCTATGTTTACTTACGCATTTATTATGGGAGTGAAGTATGGATGGTTACCGGTACAAGAGTATGGTGAAGCTGCTCGAAGAGCATGGTTGGCTATGCTTACTTATATAAACTCGAATGATAAAGTAAGAGAAGTGTGTGTCGGTACTAACAAAAAGAATGATATGCAGTATTATTATGATCGTCCCCGTAATACGGGGGATTATCATGGGCATGCACCTTATCTTTGGTGTACGGTTGCTCTTCTAGAAGAATAAACTTTTTATTATCTAATGACTAAAAATATCGTTATGTATAAAAGAATACTTTTTTTATTATGCTTTTTGCCTTTTCAGCTATTAATGGCACAGAACAAGTTGACGGATTTTCCTCAAGGGTATACTCCGGAAGAAGTCGGTAGTCGCCTGGCATATCGTTTTATGGAGAAATATAGAATAAGCGATAGAAAAGGAATTGGTTATGCTGATACATTTAATTGGAGTGGTGCTCTTAAGTATGCAGCAATCACCAAAGACGAAAGGCTGGTTAAGTTGTTGCAAAATAAATTTGATTCGTTGTTTACGACAAAAAAGAATATTTTGCCTAAAAAGACGCATGTAGATTGGAATATGTTCGGCAGTCTATGTTTGGAACTGTACAAAATAACTAAAGATAAACGTTATTTGGACTTAGGAATCTCTTATGCTGATACGCAATGGGAACTTCCAGAGAATGCAAAAGCCAAAGAAAAGGAATGGGATGCGAAAGGATATTCTTGGCAAACTCGTCTATGGATTGACGATATGTATATGATTACCATTGTACAAACTCAGGCTTACAAAGTGACCGGAGACCGGAAATATATTGATCGTGCAGCCAAAGAAATGGTGCTTTATTTAGATGAGTTGCAACGCCCGAATGGGCTTTTCTACCATGCACCGGACGTTCCTTTTTATTGGGGACGTGGTAATGGATGGATGGCGGCAGGGATGGCAGAATTGCTTCAATGTTTGCCTGAGGATAGTAAATATCGTCCGCGTATTTTGAAAGGTTATCGCAAAATGATGAAGAGTCTGAAAAAATATCAGACGTCCGATGGCTTGTGGAATCAGTTAATAGACCAGCCTGATTGTTGGGCTGAGACTTCGGGATCTGCTATGTTTACTTTTGCATTTATTACCGGAGTCAAGCAAGGATGGCTCAAGGCAAAAGAATATGGTCCGGCAGCCCGCAAAGCATGGGTGGCTTTAGTACCGTATATTAATGAGAAGAATGATGTAAGAGAAGTGTGTGTGGGAACGAATAAAAAGAATAGTAAGCAGTATTATTATGATCGCCCTCGCCATACCGGTGATTATCACGGTCAGGCTCCTTATCTTTGGTGTACGGTTGCTCTTCTGGAAAAATAACGGTGAATACGGGCAATTATGTCCTTTATTAAAATAATTTGGGACTAAAATCTCATTTATTGACCTGTTTTTGGCAGGTTGAATAAAAGGAAACCTCTACTTTTGTTCCATGCCAAAAACCATTTAAAACTATAACATAAATATGCATAACTTTGTTAAGACCCTTTTTTCTGTTTTGCTACTATTTTTCTGTTCAGTATTGACTGCACAAAATAGGATGAATGATGCCAGAGATCCAAATCGTATCTGGCTTGATTCGGAAGTCACTCATCATGGAGATTATCAGTGGAAAATGATGAAAGCAGGCGATACCACAGATCCGGGTGAGAAGATATCTTCATCAGATTATCCGACTGAAAAATGGTTGCCAGCCATTGTTCCCGGTACAGTCTTAAATTCTTTAGTGTATAACCAAAAATACCCTGAACCTTATTATGGAGTTAATAATAAGATTGAATCGAAGCTGATTCCTGATATTTCTCAGGTCGGACGAGATTTTTATACTTATTGGTTCCGTACCGAGTTTGCAGTTCCTCAATCTTTTAAGGGGAAGAATGTTTGGTTACAGCTGGATGGAATCAATTATCGGGCAGAAGTATGGGTGAATGGGAATTTGCTTAGTACCATCAATGGTATGTTTATACAGGACTATATTAATGTGACCGATTTTGTAAAGATAGGGAAGAATAATGCACTGGCTGTAAAAGTGTATCCGGTTGATGTTCCCGGAAGTACTAAGCCGAAGTCTTGGGGGGCTGCGGGAGAATTCCATAATGGTGGTAACGGCAATATCGGATTGAATACTACGATGTTGATGACTGTAGGCTGGGACTTTACCTTTATGGATGGTATCCGTGATCGTAATACAGGTATCTGGAAAAATATTTCTATCTATGCTACCGGAAAGGTAGCTCTACGTCATCCGTTTATTAAGTCTGAATTGCGTAAACCGGATTATGACCAGGCACGTGAGACCGTATCTGTAGAAGTGATTAATTCGTCAACTAGCAATAGTGGAATTAATTGCAAAGTAAAGGGTGAGATTGTAGGTGAGAATATATCTTTTGAGAAATCATTCCGGGTGATTCGGGGAGAACAAAAACTGGTTACTTTTTCTCCGGAAGAGTTTCCGCAACTTGTGATGAATTCTCCTCGCTTGTGGTGGCCGGTCAACAAAGGACCGCAAAACTTATATGATCTGAAGTTGACCGTATCGGTTGACGGAGTGGTCTGTGATTCCGTAAAGACGAGATTTGGCATTCGTGAAATCACTTCCGATACTAAGACACCGGACAAATCACGTGTCTTTTATGTAAACGGCAAACGATTGTTTATCCGTGGTACGAACTGGATACCGGAAGCTATGTTGAGACACTCTGATGAGCGTACTTATGCTGAATTGCGCTATACCCGCCAGTCGGGCGTCAACCTTCTGCGTATGTGGGGAGGTGGTATTGCCGAATCTGACTATTTCTTCCAGCTTTGTGATGAACTGGGTTTGCTGGTATGGCAGGAATTCTGGATGACAGGGGATACTCGTCATCCTCATGACAAGGCTCTCTATATGAGTAACGTGGAGTCTACAGTGAAGCGTATTCGTAATCATCCGTCTCTGGCTTATTATGTTGCTTCCAATGAAAGCACAGAAATGACCGGTACTCCCGAACTGCTGAATCAGTTGGATGGTACACGCGGATATCAGATGCAGTCGGAGTGTGCTGGAGTACATGATGGCAGCCCTTATAAACAGGTGAATCCGATGCAGCATTATGAAAATACAGCTTCTCCACGAGGTAGTCGTGTAGATGGCTTTAATCCTGAATATGGTGCACCGACTCTTCCTACAGTAGAAATACTCCGGGAAATGATGGATGAGAAAGACCTGTGGCCTATCAACAAAGAAGTGTGGGATTATTTGGATGGAAATGGTTTCCATCTGATGACTACTATGTATACAGACTTGGTAAATCATTATGGAAAGTCATCTTCGATTGACGAATTTGCTCAGAAAGGACAATTGTTGGGTGCAATAAACTCTAAGAGCATTTGGGAAGTATGGAACTATAATAAACTGGATTATGGTGACCGTTTTTGTTCAGGGCTTTTGTTTTGGTATCATAACTGTTCTATGAGGCAGGTAGCTTCCCGTATGTGGGACTGGTCTCTGGAGCCGACAGCTTCTCTTTATCACACGGCCAATTCTTTAGAACCTTTGCATGCTCAGTTCGATTATCTTAAAAATACGGTTTCCGTAGTGAATGATTTCTATCGTTCTTTCGATAACTACAAGGTTACAGCACAGGTGTATGATATAAATAGCCGGAAGGTGTTTGAAGAATCGGCTACTGTTAATCTACCGGCTGATGGAGTAGCGAATGATGCGTTGACTATTCGTTTTCCCGAAGACATTTCTCAAGTTCACTTTATCAAATTAATACTGAAAGATGAGAAAGGGAAAGACGTTTCTTCTAATTTTTACTGGCGTTCCAACGATAAGTACGAAGGAAAGACGACCTTGACCGGCCCGGCAGCCTCTGGCTTTGAGGATTTGAGTAAACTTCGGACTTCTAAAGTGAAACTGGCTTATAAGGTGAGGGAAGAAGGTGATAACTATTTTGTTGATATCACTATGAGGAATACATCCAATCAGATAGCTTTCTTCAATCAACTGCAATTCCTTAATGCAAAGATGAGTCCGATACGTCCGTCATTCTATACGGATAATTTCTTCTCCCTGACTCCGGGTGAAAAGAAGACGGTAACGATCGAGACGGCGAAGAAAAAACTGGGTGAAGGAGTAATATTGGTATTAAAAGGATGGAATATCGATAGCCAAAAGTATAAACTTAAGTAAGATGAAACTTAAACTTATAGCTACATTGATAGGTGGATTGTTTAATTGAGTGTTAGTGAATCGGACAAAGGAACTAATGTTCATCAAATGATAAATAGAATACTATGACTTCTAGAAGAGAATTCTTAAAAAAAGCAGGGCTGTTGACCGCAGCTTTCACTGTACCCACTCTCAATACGCAGGGAGAAACAACGCAATCCAGGCTGAGTCTGAAGAATACAAAGATTGCCGTAGATGATCGGTGGGATGTTATTGTAGTTGGCGGAGGACCTGGCGGTTGTGCTGCCGCTATCTCGGCAGCGCGCGAAGGGGCCAAGACTCTATTGATTGAAGCAATGGGGCAACTTGGCGGGATGGGCACAGCCGGTATGGTTCCGGCATGGTGTCCGTTTTCTGATGGTGAGAAGATTATTTATAGAGGTCTGGCAGAGAAAATTTTTGAAGCTTCGAGGAAAGGAGTACCGCATGAGAGAAAACAGAAAATGAATTGGGTGAGTATAAATCCCGAATATCTGATGACAGTTTATGATCAGATGGTTACTGAATCGGGAGCCCGAGTACTCTTCTTCTCAAGAGTTGCTGCTGTAGAAAAAGCAGCCGATGAAACGGTAGACGCTATCATTGTCGCAAATAAATCCGGGCTTGTTGCTTTCAAGGCAAAAGTTTTTATTGATGCGACAGGTGACGGGGATTTGGCGGCATGGGCAGGCGCATCATTCAAGAGAGGAGATGATAGTGGGGTGGTACAGAGCTCATCTTTATGCTTCTCGTTTGCTAATGTCGATAGCTATAACTACAATCTGACGGGGCCCTCATTACATACTAGTAATAAGAACAGCCCTGTTTATAAAGCGATTGAGTCTGGGAAATATCCATTGATAGATAAGCATTTTAATAGTAATTTTATTGGTCCGGATGTGGTGCAGTTCAATGCCGGGCATCTTGATAATGTCGATTCAACTGATCCCTGGGCAACTACGCAGGCAATGATGGCAGGTCGGCAAATTGCAGGACAATATTTGGAAGCAATGAAGGATGTTCAGCCCAAAACTTTTGGTAGTGCTTTTTTGGTGAAGACTGCTTCTTTGCTTGGAGTCAGAGATAGCCGTCGGATTGAAGGTGATTATACTTTTACGGTAGAGGACTGGAAAGAACGTAGAACTTTTGAGGATGAAATCGGACGTAACTGTTATTATATAGATGTTCATAAGCCCGGTCATAAAGAGACACGTTATAAAAAAGGAGAATCTCATGGAATCCCTTATCGCTGCCTGACACCTAAAGGACTGAAAAATGTATTGACTGCAGGACGCTGTATATCTACTGATGAAGAAGCATTCGGGAGTTTACGGGTAATGCCTCCTTGTCTGGTGACTGGCGAAGCTGCCGGAATGGCTGCAGTGCATGCTATAAAACAGGCAAAGAATGATGTCCACAAAATCGATACTGATTATCTGCGTAAAAGATTGAAGGAGGAGGGACAATATTTGCTGTAAAGGTAAATGATTTATTATGAATAAAGCAGGAAAATAAGATGAAACTAAAACTCGTAATTAGTCTGACCGGTATATTGATGTTATGTGGATTTACCATGAAACCTTCTACGGATACGACTACAGGTAAGGAGGATAACAGAAGTTGGGTACTCGGTCCCTTCGTACGTCCTGAAGGTGCTAATCCCGTAATTTCACCTCAACCTACTTCTTTTTATTGTCCGATGCAGAAGCAACAGGTGAAGTGGGAAGAGAGTGATACATTCAATCCGGCGGCTACCGTGAAAGACGGGAAAATAGTCGTACTTTACCGGGCGGAAGATAATTCAGCACAGGGCATCGGTAAAAGGACTTCACGTATCGGATATGCTGAGAGCACGGATGGAGTCACAATGACAAGACTGGACACTCCTGTATTATTTCCAGCGGAAGATAACTTTAAAGGTATAGAATGGCCCGGTGGCTGTGAGGACCCACGTGTAGCAATAACGGAAGACGGACTGTATGTGATGCTTTATACGGCATGGAACCGGAAGACACCGCGTATCGCTGTAGCCACCTCCCGGGATCTAAAGAACTGGACAAAGCATGGACTTGCTTTTGAAAAGGCCTACGACGGACGCTTCACTAAGATAGCCAGTAAATCTGCTTCCATACTGACCAAAGTAAAGAAAGAAAAGCTGGTTATTGATAAAGTAGACGGCAAGTATTTCATGTACTGGGGAGAGTATGCTGTTCACGCGGCTACTTCTGACAACCTTGTAGACTGGTATCCGGTACTGGACGAAAAGAATGAATTAAAGAAGTTGGCGAGACCGCGTAAAGGGCATTTTGACTGTCAGATGACAGAATGCGGACCTCCGGCTATACGAACCAAAAAGGGTATTGTGCTTCTGTATAATGGAAAAAATGCAGGAAAGGACAGGGATACCTCATATCCGGCAGGTGCTTATTGCGCCGGACAATTTTTATTTGATAATAATGATCCTTATAAAGTACTGGATCGGCTGGATAAACCTTTCTTTGTGCCTGAAGCACCTTTTGAGAAGAGCGGGCAATACAAAGACGGAACAGTATTTATCGAAGGACTGGCGTATTACAAGAAGAAGTTATATCTCTATTATGGTTGTGCGGACTCAAGAATAGCAGTGGCCGTGTGCGACAATGTAAAGAACCTGAAGGTTAAATAACTCCCGTAGATATTCTATAATTGTATAATAAATAAAAATAAGTCGTTATGTGTAAAAAACTACTTTTATTATTGCTCTTGTTGCCTTTTCAACTATTATCAGCTCAGACTAAATTGCTGACGGACTTCCCGGAAGGATACACTCCCGAAGAGGTCGGTAAGCGTTTGGCATACCGCTTTGTAGGCGAGAAGCACGCACTTCATGCCGGTAAATGGATTGGATATCCGGAAACATTCTACTGGAATGGCGCGCTGAAATATGCTGCGGTAACAAAAGATAAAGAGTTGATAAAGCTTCTGGAAGATAAGTTTGCCCCTTTGTTTACATCAGAGAAGGCGCTGCAGCCGATTATGAATCATGTGGATTTGAATATGTTCGGTAGCCTTCCACTGGATATGTACCGAGTGACAAAGGATAAGAAATACCTGTATCTTGGACTGCCTTATGCCGACTCTCAGTGGGAAGTTCCCGCAAATGCAAAGCCTAAAGAAAAGGAATGGGCTGAAAAAGGGTATTCCTGGCAGACACGTTTGTGGATTGATGACATGTACATGATTACGATTGTGCAGACTCATGCGTATAAAGTGACGAAGGACCGTAAATATATCGATCGGGCGGCGAAAGAAATGGTGATGTACCTGGATGAACTGCAACGCCCGAATGGTCTTTTCTATCATGCACCGGATGTTCCTTTCTATTGGGGACGTGGGAACGGATGGATGGCGGCAGGTATGTCGGAGCTGCTCCGTTGTTTGCCAAAGAAGCACAAAGACCGTGCCCGTATCTTGGAAGGCTATCAGAAAATGATGAAAAGCCTGAAGGAGTATCAGAATGCAGATGGCTTGTGGAATCAGTTGATTGACAAGTCTGATTGCTGGACAGAGTCATCCGGATCGGCAATGTTTACTTTCGCATTCATTATGGGCGTGAAGAATGGCTGGCTGGATGCGGAAGAGTATGCACCTGCTGCCCGGAAAGCTTGGTTGGCTTTGGTTCCATACGTTAATGAAAAGAACCAGGTAAGAGAAGTTTGTGTCGGAACCAATAAAAAGAATGATCTGCAGTACTATTATGATCGTCCTCGTCGTACTGGTGATTATCATGGACAAGGTCCCGTTCTTTGGTGTACTGTCGCTCTTCTGGAAAAATAACAGAGTATTTCCTTATTCTTGTTTTATTGCCGCATAAATCAAGGAGAATCATAGTCCGTAGTTTCCCTTTTGAGAGAGGGAAGCTGCGGATGCTTTTATCATAACGGATACGGTTGCATGAGACTGGATCTTCAGATATCGGTACTCGATGAACAGGCAAAAAGGACGTAATATGTTCTGTTTTGGTACTATTTTACTCATTCTACATTCATTTAGAACGAATTCTTTTACTAATTGCTCAATTTGTTTTACTGAGATAAGGTGATCTTCGCTAATTTTGTCCTCGTTGATAAGAGCCGGTAATGGCTTGGGAAATATATCTAAATAAAGTATTAACAGAATCAGGATTAGTGCTGATTCATATAATTATGATGAGCTGTATGAACTTAAAATTCTTGCTTTGTGGAATAGCTATCGGGCTATTGACCGGGTCTGCCTGGGCCGTTAATTATACACCGGAACAGGTCAATGCACATATTTCTTTGAAAGCGCCCGGAAATAAGGCTAAGCAGTACCCTTTAATTTTAAAGAGAACGCAGAATGATAATGCTGCCTATCAGTTAGTAGCCTCTGAAAATATTCCGCTGACGATTTCTCAAAAGGTCAAGGAAGCTAATGGGCGTCTACATATTGACATGTGTATTACAGCTCTGGAGGATGTGTACTTTAACTATGGACAGAATGTGTCTACCGGTTTCCGTCACGATGATTGCTTGTTTTACATGCCCGGATTTTGGTATCGCCGTAATCTGCGCTCGCCCAAAGAAGCTCCTTCATTCCATACATCTGATAGTTGGGTAGTCCGTGAGGATAGATTGAGTGCTCCATTGACGGGAATCTATAATGAGAAGGACAAGCGATATATGACAGTAAACCGACTGGATAAGTTTACGACCGACGCTTTGACTACACATAAGGAAGGTGAAGTGATTCTTTCCGGAAAAACATCCTTGGGTTTTACAGGTTTTGAAAATCAGAATGGAGTGGCTGCGCTTTCTTTCGGTTTCCCCTATGAAGAAGCTCCCAGAAGCTATATCCGTAAACTGACATTGGCTCCTAAAGTAAAAGCTTTCCAACTGCTGAAGAAAGGGGAAAACATCATGTTAACTTGGGAAATCTCGGAAAACAGTGCGGATGACTTCTCCGATTTTGTACGTCATGCCTGGGAATATTCTTATGATACTTATGCTCCGAAACCGGTTGACACTCCTTACTCCATTTCTGATATGAAGCAGACGCTCAGCAATTACTTTGTGAATAGCTTGGTAAGCAAGCCGGAGTTGACCTATAATTCGGGCGTCGGTCTGCGAACAGATGACTGTAAGAGTAACGGTGAAGCGGAAATTGGTTTCGTGGGACGTGTGCTCTTGAACTCGTTCAATGCTTGGGAATATGGCTGGGAAACCAATCGTGAAGAACTGAAGGAAAATAGTCTTAAGATCTTTGACAGTTATCTGAAGAATGGATTTACACCGGCGGGTTTCTTTAAGGAATTTGTTAATTTAAACCGTGGGTTTGAAGAACCGGTACATAGTATTCGACGTCAATCTGAAGGAATTTATGCGATACTTCATTTTCTGGCATACGAAAAGAAACAGGGACGCAAGTACCCGGAGTGGGAACAGCGGGTCAAACAGATGTTTGAAATGTTCCTGAAACTTCAGAACGCTGACGGCAGCTTCCCCAGAAAATTCCGTGATGACTTTACGATTGTGGATAAGAGCGGAGGTAGTACTCCTTCAGCAACATTGCCACTAGTGCTGGGATATAAATACTTCAAGGACAAACGCTATCTTGCCAGCGCCAGAAAGACAGCTGAATATCTTGAGAAAGAACTGATCTCCAAAGCAGACTATTTCTCTTCTACACTTGATGCGAACTGCGAGGACAAAGAAGCATCGCTGTATGCAGCCACTGCTACATACTATCTTTCACTGATTACGAAAGGCGAAGAACATAAGCATTATGCTGACCTGACAAAGAAGGCCGCCTACTTTGCCCTGTCATGGTATTATCTGTGGGATGTTCCGTTTGCTCCGGGACAGATGTTGGGAGACATTGGCATGAAAACCCGCGGTTGGGGAAATGTGTCAGTGGAAAATAATCATATCGATGTATTTGTTTTTGAATTTGCTGACGTGCTTCGTTGGTTGTCCAAAGAATACAAAGAGAACCGCTTGTCTGATTTTGCAGAGGTGATCTCGACTTCCATGCGTCAGTTGCTGCCTCATGAGGGCCATATGTGCGGCATTGCTAAGGTCGGTTATTATCCTGAAGTGGTTCAGCACACCAACTGGGATTATGGAAAGAATGGAAAAGGATATTACAACGATATTTTTGCTCCCGGCTGGACGGTTGCTTCCTTATGGGAACTTTATACTCCCGGACGTGCGGAGACTTTCCTGAAGAAATAAAACAGTACAGGTTGTGTCCTGCAGAAACCTTTTAAATTATATCATGATGAAACAATTTATTATCTTATTAGTCGTGTTTTTTAATTGTTCGTATCTGCCTGCTCAGTGGAAACCGGCAGGAGAACGGATTAAAACAGAATGGGCTACCAAAATAGACGTTGAGAATGTGTTGCCCGAGTATCCCCGTCCGATTATGGAACGTCCGAACTGGGTGAACCTGAATGGGTTGTGGAATTACGCCATAACTTCGGTAGGGCAGGCGGCTCCTCAAAAATATGAGGGACAGATCCTGGTTCCTTTTGCGATAGAATCCAGCTTGTCCGGTGTAGGAAAAAGACTCGGAAAGGAGAATGACTTGTGGTACCAACGCAAATTCTCTGTGCCGTCAAAATGGAAAGGCGAACGTGTATTGCTGCATTTTGGAGCTGTTGACTGGAAAACAGATATTTGGGTAAATCAAATTAAAATAGGACAGCATACTGGTGGCTTTACTCCTTTCTCATTCGATATCACTCCTGCCTTGAAGAATGGAGAGAATGAACTGGTAGTAAAGGTTTGGGACCCGACGGATAATGGTACTCAGCCTAGAGGAAAACAAGTGAATAAGCCCTCCGGTATCTGGTATACGCCGGTTAGTGGAATATGGCAGACAGTATGGCTGGAACCTGTGCCTGCACAGTCTATCACGAACATCAAAACAACTCCTGATATCGATCTGAATAAACTGACAGTAGAAGTTGCTACTGATGAGAAGAAGCTATCGGACAAAATAGAAGTGAAGGTGTTCGATGGAAAGGAACTGGTGGCTAAAGGAGTTTCCATTAATGGTATTCCTGTTGAAATAGCCATGCCGGCTGATGTGAAGTTATGGTCACCGGAGTCCCCTTCTTTGTATGATCTGGAGATCAGCCTGTTCGAAGGCAATAAGCTGGTGGATAAGGTCAAGAGTTATGCTGCCATGCGTAAATTCTCTACCAAGAGAGACAAGAACGGCATTGTGCGCTTGCAGTTGAATAATAAGGACCAGTTCCAGTTCGGTCCTTTAGATCAAGGCTGGTGGCCCGATGGGCTGTATACGGCTCCTTGTGATGAGGCATTGGTATATGATATTCAAAAGACAAAAGACTTTGGTTATAACATGATCCGTAAACATATCAAGGTGGAACCGGCTCGTTGGTATACGCATTGCGACCGTCTGGGGATTATTGTATGGCAAGATATGCCGAGCGGAGATAAGAATCCGGAATGGCAGATGCGCGAGTATTTTACAGGAACGGAGAAGAAACGTTCCACAGAATCAGAAGCAACCTATCGAAAAGAATGGAAAGAAATCATCGATTGTCTTTATTCTTATCCTTGTATTGGTACATGGGTACCGTTTAATGAAGCCTGGGGACAGTTCAAGACTCCTGAAATTGCAGAATGGACCAAACAATATGACCCTTCACGCCTGGTGAATCCTGCCAGTGGTGGTAATCATTATACTTGTGGTGATATGCTTGACTTGCACCATTATCCGGGGCCGGAAATGTTTCTGTATGACGCCCAGCGTGCTACAGTGCTCGGAGAATATGGTGGTATCGGTCTGGTATTGAAAGAGCATCTATGGGAACCGGATCGTAACTGGGGATATGTTCAGTTTAATACTTCTAAGGAGGCAACCGATAAATATATGGAATATGCCAATGTATTGAAAGAACTGATTCCCCGTGGATTCTCGGCTGCTGTCTATACTCAGACTACAGATGTGGAAGTAGAAGTAAACGGATTATTGACTTATGACCGTAAGGTTATCAAGCTGGATGAAAAAACATTGAGGAAGATGAATAAGGAGATCTGTGATGCTCTGAAATAACAGGTTCCATTTACTCATGATATTTATCTGATTGTTGGTATGGGGTGGACTAAAAAAAATCTTTTTAGCCCGCCCTGTGTCATTATTGATGGTTAAGGTGCAGAACATAACTGTTTTGCCCGAAAAAATAAGTAACTTTGTCTGCAATTATAAACTTAAAAAGTCTGTCTATGATAAAGAAAGGGATGAACGCTCTTTTGCTTCTTTGCATCCTGTTGGTTTGCAACGGAAAAAGTGGTGCAATGGAGAAAGAAGGAAACAATGCTCCGGAGAAAAAAGTGAGTGTTGAGTCAGATCGTCTGCCTATTGCTGATCCGTATGTGATGCTTTATAATAACAAGTATTATGCCTATGGTACCGGTGGCACAACGAAAGGTGAAGGTTTCGCCTGTTTTTCTTCGGACGATTTGAAGAACTGGAAACGGGAGGGACAAGCGTTGTCGGCAGCCGATTCATACGGGAAGTGGGGCTTTTGGGCACCAGAGGTTTACTATATCGAATCGAAAAAGAAATTTTATATGTTCTATTCGGTAGAAGAGCATATCTGTGTGGCTACTTCCGACTCCCCTGTAGGCCCGTTCCGGCAGGAAGTGAAACAACCTGTTTGGGAGGAGAAAAGCATTGATACTTCCCTCTTTATAGATGACGATGGTACTCCCTATCTTTATTTTGTGCGTTTTACCGATGGAAATGTTATTTGGGTAGCTCGGATGACCGATGATTTGATGAAGATTAAAACGGAGACATTATCTCAATGTGTGAAAGCGGAAGCACCGTGGGAACTTTTGCAGGCTAAAGTAGCAGAAGGACCTTCAGTCCTCAAGAAGAATGGAACATATTATCTGATCTATTCTGCCAACCATTATCAGAATAAGGGCTATGGAGTGGGCTATGCCACTTCCAAGTCACCAATGGGACCATGGATTAAGTATAGCAAGAATCCGCTTCTGCAAGGAGTTGAGGGCATGGGATTGGTCGGTACGGGGCATGGCGCGCCTTTTCAATGCAAAGATGGCAGCTGGAAATACATTTTCCATGCCCACTGGAGCAAAGAGAAAATACATCCGCGTACTTCCTATTTCAAGGATTTCGCTATCTCAGATCAGGGAGTGGTTTCTATTAGCGGAGAGGTCATTGAACCGAGAGTCATGAAATAATCGCTTGAATACTTGAAAATGCAGCAGGTACTTGACAAACGCTTTTAAATGTTGTATATTTGTAGTTCCAAACCTGAACTGAATAATATAAGAACGATAAATAAAATGAGAAAATTAGTGTGCGATCATCCTCTACGGTGGTATAATATAGTAACAAATAGTACTTATCTCTCTGACGTATAACAGAGGATAGGATACTCCGATATAGGAAAAGGCTGCAAACTTTATGAGGTTTGCAGCCTTTTTTGTATTATAAATTCAATCCAGATTCTACAAATTTCTATTTTAAAGTTTATAATAAACGAGGGGGACGTTTATAATAAACGATCACAGTATTTATTATAAACCCGGTTGCCGTTTATGCAGTACTCTGTTACTATTTTTGTATAGTTAGAATGTGCGTTCTCCGATTATAGCTAATTACGATAATTATAGTTGACAATGATTGCGGGTAATCTAACTATACAAAGCTCTTGAATACCTTATGTTATTTATGCGTGAAGTTCCAGTATAAACCGGCATCCCTTGGTGTAGCTTGTGTCCAATGTCAGACTGCCATTCATTTTGGTGGCGATGAGTGAGCAGATAGGTAATCCCAAGCCATCACCTGTAGTCAGGTCTTTGACCTGGGTGAAGGGTTTGAAGAGATTTTCCTGTTGCTCTGCCGGGATACCTGTCCCCGTATCGGTTATGATGAACTGATGGGTGTGTGCGCCACGTTTCTTGAAGTCGAGGCTGATACGTCCCTGCTCCGTATAGAAAGCGGCATTTTTCAGCAAGTAGAGCAGGATACGTTCCAGTTGTTCTTTATTTGTTTTTACTTGGAGTTTGGGGGCGTTTACAGAAGGGGTGACGTCCGGCTTCATAAATTCTTTCGCCTTCTCCATGACACTTTCGCAGAAAGTACCCGCATTGACTTCTCCCATTTCATAAGGTTCGGTCAGTGAGTTCTCCAGGGAGGAAAGCTCTTGAATATTGTCGCTGAATTGCTTCAAGGCTGCTACTTGTGCCTGCATCTGCTCTGCACACCTTGGAGCTTGGGCGGAGAGCTCTCTGGCGGAAGTCCCTAGAGTGTTCAGAGTCGGTTCCATTTGTGAGGATATATTCCGGATGAACTTTGTTTTCAGCTCGTTGTGCTCGTTGGCTATGACCACGCTCTTTTTGAGTTTGCGGTTGCCGGCGATAAATTTCAGTAGTAAGATGGCAAGTACAATGATTGCGGCTACGAGGATAGCTACAAGCGTACAAAGTCCTATGATGATGTATTGCTTGGCGGATAGTGTGCTGTCTTTGTCCTGTATGGTCTGCAGGCTTTCGTCATATTTTCGTTTCAGGACATTCAGCTCATCCTGGGCAGTCAGCGCTTTTACAGAGTCGGTCCATACAATATAGCTTTCGTACGTGCGTTCCATTAACGGAGTGTTGTTGGCTTTGCGGGCAATGCCGATAAGAGTCTTGTAGCAGTCGCTCACTTTATCGTAGTCCTTCTTTTCCTTGTATTGGCTGATGAGTTTGCGGAAACATGCGTCTCCTTGTGTACTCTGATTGAAAGTATAGTAATAGTTGGCTTTCGTATAAAGCAGCACTTCCATTAAAGAATCATTTTTGGCGAGGCCGGCCATCTCTTCCAATTTGTCCAGCTGGTTCTTTGCCTGTGCGGGATTCTTCAGTGCAATGTACATCTGCAACCGTTCCTTGCTGATAGGAAAACGTAGGTCATAAAAGACTTTTTTCTGTTTCTGTTCGCCTGTCCAGATGAATTGTTCCATGTCACGGCATAGTTCGAAGCCTTCTTTGTAGAAGTTCTCTCTGACATATAAGGCATTGGCTTGAATACCGCATTCTATAGCCTGTGGATAGTTCTCGCGTGCGGCAAATGCTTCATACGCTTTCTTGAACAGGTAACGGGCTTTGATGTAATCTTTCTGCTTCAGGCTGCTTAAAGCCTGTTCTTTTAGTTCTGTGGCTTTATCCTGAGGTGCTTGTGCATAAACTGACAGATAAAAACAAAATGTGATTAAAAGAGTTACAATGGACGTTTTCATACTATTGCTTTTATTATTTACTACAAATGTAAAACAAATATATGAATAAAAAAGATATAGCCAGTAAAAAAAATATCGCTGTTTATACGAAGCTAAGCGGGAACAATATGTAGAATACTTAAAAAATCATTTGTCGAATGTATAAATAGTTCTGTGGCGATACTCTTCCCCCGGCATGAGCAGGCAGGACGGAAAATGCGGATGCGAAGGGGTATCCGGAAAGTATTGTGTCTCCAGACATACACCGATATCCGGTGTGGGAGCGAGATAGCCGGCGGTATATAATAAGACACCGGGTAAGTCAGTCCTGACAGTCAGCCTTCTGCCGGAGAAAGGGTCGGATAATACGGCGGCTGTCAATAACGTGTCGGACGACTCTTCTTTCAGGATATAGCAATGATTGTATCCCTTGTTCCAGTGCAACTGCTCGTTATCGTCGTAAAGATGTGCTCCGATGCTGCGACAGGTGCTGAAATCAAACGGACTGTCTTTGACATCCTGTGCCTGTCCGGTAGGAATAAATTGTGAGGTTGTCTCTAATATTCGTGCAGCAGGTATCATGAGCTCATGCTCCGTTATTTTTCGTTTGTTGCCGGACAGGTTGAAGTAGGCATGATTGGTGAGATTCAGATAAGTAGGGCGGTCTGTGGTTCCGTGATAGCTGATTGTCAGTTCGTTGGTTTCCGTGAATTGATATTCCACTTCCGCCTGTACATTTCCCGGATATCCTCCTTCCATGTCCGGAGAGTGGAGAAGGAAACGGATGCCGGAATCTGTCCGTTTCCATTGCCATATCTTCTTGTGAAAGCCGGATAGTCCGCCGTGATTGGTGTTTTCTCCGTCGTTTTTCTCCAGCAGATAGGTAGTGCCTTCGATAGAAAAGGATGCCTGATGAATGCGGTTGGCAAACCGGCCGACAGTGGCTCCCATATAATAGGTGTCTTTGAGATATCCTTCTGCATGGTCATATCCCAGCAGAATGTTTTCAAAGACGTCGTATCGGTTCGGCATATTGGCCGAAACCCAGGTGGCTCCCAGGTTTGTAAGCTCGATGGAGGCTCCGGTAGCATTGGTCAACCGGAACAGATAGATGGAATCTCCCGATGGAGTACATCCCCAATGTGTAATTGTAAACTGCATGATCTGCTTATTTTATATGAATCTTTTGCTTTGCAAAGGAAAGCAAAATCAAAGAATCAGAAAATAGAGAAAATCAGTTTAAAGATGGACAATTATAAGAATTGTGTCTGTGTTTTTCTATCGAAAGGAAATGGGGATGTGCTCTCTCAACGGGATGCCGGAAGGTGTGTTAAAAATCGGTAGTATCTTAAATCTCCTCCTTCGGGAAGGAGGAGTACCCGCAGGGGGAGGTGGTAGGTGAATACGCAATTCTTTCATTCATAGTAAATTATAGACAACTCCATTTTAGTTACTATTGACTTTTGAAACACCCTCTGGCTTTCTGATAGTTATTTCTTCATTTTAGCGAGTAGAATGACGTTGTTGCCTTCTTCATCCAGTGAATTTATCAATGTTTGTGCACGTTTCTTTGCCTCTGCCGGAATATCTTTCCGGGTTATTTCTTTTTCCAGTGTTTCTTTTAGTTGGGCAGGTTCCATGTTGGCAACATAATAACCATGGCCGAATGAGGGCCATATCTGCATCTTTTTCGTTCCCAGGAAATCATTGTATAGGCGGAAGTAGCTGCCATGCAGTGTTTTCTTATCTATGATATACTTGGCAGGCTTGCTGCCGCTCCAAGTGTTTTCTGATACTTGTATCGGCACGGAAACGTCTCCGATAAAGTGACGCGGGTATTCGGAATAGCCGTGCCAGGGGATTTTCTCCTTGTTCGGATATTCCACGGTGAATCTGGCTTCGAGTCGATTCTGGGCTGCGTTATAGTGGTACAGACTGTCCGTTCGTGGGGCAGGCATGATCACCATTAACATAACGCCGTAATCATTAGTATTATTATCCATAAATACTTCGTTGCTAAAGTCGCGCGGAACGGTCAGATGTCCCGGTGCGATAAAGTTCTTGCGTTTACCTTTGAAATCTTGTGTCCACACGACAGCCGGCCAGCCTTCGAAAGGCAGAGTTGTCAGAGTGACTTCCGACTTTTCCGTATCTACTCTGAATTTGCCTTTGGGCACGCGCATACATAAAGGAATGGGAGGCTGAGGATTGCCTTGTAAATCGAATACGAGCAGCTTGTCACTCTGCCAGGGCAGTATGTAGATACGGTTGTGGGCTTCGTCCAACTGGTCGGCGTATGTGTTTCCATATTCGTTGGGCCCTTGTCCGTAGGCACCGATAGTGGTGATGAATTTGCCGTCGCGGGTAAAAAGTTTGTAGGGAGTCTGTTTGTTATTGCTCACCAGGATGTATTTTTCTCCCACTGTGGTGCGTATCCAGCCTCCTACCAGTGCTTCGTCCCGGTTGTCTAGTTTGACAACTTGAAGTTCTTCTGTCAAATAGCTGAGTGGAATGTCTACTGTGTCTTTCAAAGCCTTTAAATTACATGAGACTAGTGTGCCGGTAGGTGTCGTGACTCGTTTTGCTACAATAGGGGAGAGTGCCAGTGGGTCGGTCTTTGTTTCACTGTTGTATACAAAAGCAACAATTGCAAGTAGACAACTAGCACATAAACTTAAAATAATAATTCTGTTCTTCATACGGTTCTGTATTTGGTTAGTACTGTTTTTCTGATTATCACTGAGGCAAAAGTAGACCGAAGTGAGCAGAAAAACAAAAAAACAGGCGGACAAAAAGGTACGATGTGACTAGATGTATGTTGTTGATTATTAATAATGTAATATATATATGCGTTTGTTTTCAGGCGGACAAAGACTTCAACTACCCTGGGGCGACAGCTAAAAAACTTTGAGAAAACTGTCTAAACTTATATTCTCATCAGTAATTCCCAGCTTATCAGTCTTTATCCGATATTTCCGTTTGGTAATGGCAGCTTTGCTCACACAATAGATATCAGATAAATCCTGTATGTTGACATTGATTTTGACGAGGCAGCAGAAGCCGATTTCTTTATCTCCCAACTGTGGATAAGCCTGTCGTAACCGAACGACAAAATTGTCGAACGCATCATTCACTACTGAAGTGACTTCTGCCCATTCTGCATCTGTCACTACTATCTTGTGACTGGTGCCCGGTTCGTCCTGATTGTTGTTGGCATGGAGTGAGGGCAACTTATGGAAGAATGGCATTCTCCGGAAAAGCGCTTCACGGAGTTCAGCCTCTTTATTCCTTAGCCGGATTTCTTTCTCCCGTAGTCCACTTACTTCGGCTTCTTTGTACAGTAACTGGTTTTCCCGCAGCAGTCGCTTCTTTTTCTCTCTCTGATAAAAGAAAAATGCGATGAATCCGATACTCAGCAGAGCTGTAACGATTCCCAGCATCCATAGTTCCCTTTGCTGCTGTTGCAGATGCAGCTGGTATAATTCATTCTGTAATTTGAGTTGGTTGAATTCTCTTTCCCGTATCCCTGTACTGATATTGTTTAGTATATTGTCCCTTATCGTGCTTTCCTTCTGCTTGGTATAAAAGACTTGTTCCGGATATTCTTTTTCATTGATCAGATTGAATAAGCGTGCATTGGCTTCCATGGCAATAAAGCTGGAAGATGAGATTGCGGCTTGCCGATAGTAATATTGGGCGGAGTCAATCTGATTCAAGGCGGCATGGGTTCTTCCGCATAGCAGCAGATAGTGTGGTACTTCATTTCTTCCGCGGCGTTGGCTCGATAATTGTTGAAGATATATGACTGCTTGCCGGAAATCCTTTCTTTGCAGACTGGTGTTCAACAGACTTTCCAGCGCATAATAATTCAAAGACTGGTATTTGGGCGAATCCATAAGTTCTTTCATTAGCTGCAGATAGCTTTGGGTGTATCTGTCATGATCTTGCATTTTGTTTATAATTTGCAGATATAGCTGGCTGGTAGAAAAATAGAAAAGTGTATCTTTCATCTTAAGAGCCAGTTGTCTGCTGCTGTCTGCCATCACCAATGCCTGCGGATAATCCTGCTTTCTGCTGTATGCTGCCCTTCGTAGCCCGTACAGCCTTGTTTTTAGCGTATCATTTAGCTGGTATCCTTTCAGGATTTGTTCGCTCATCAGTAATGTGGAATCGGGCAGATTACGATATAAATAGGAGGCGCTTTGCTCAATGCGTGCCCGTACATACTGGGTTTGCTGCTCGTTTTGTTTATATTGCCGGATGGCGATCTGCAATAATGAATCATCAGGTGTTCCTGTTTTCCACAGAGTTGCCTTGTAGAGCAACAGGTAATAATCTCCCTGATCATTGAGAGGTAATTTGTCGGGTTCTTCTATTTGTTGCAGGTAGAAAAAGATACTGTCGGTTGATACATTCTCCATCTGCATCGCTTTTTCCAGAAGATGAGATGGGGCAGGTTGACAACTACTCAGCATGATAAGCCATCCGATGAGTAGAAATAGGGGGTAATATGGGTTGTCGTGTTTATTCATATACTAGATTCTATCTTGCGAAAATAGTATTTTATATGAGACAAAGACTTTTTCTTTATGGTATTTTATTGATTTACTGTCAAGCGCTTTTATCCCGCCCAGTTTTCTCTGTCTAGATTGCGATAACTGATGGCTTCAGCCAAATGGGAGGGCTGTATCAGTTCCGCACCCTCAAGGTCGGCAATGGTACGTGCCACCTTTAATATACGGTCGTATGCGCGTGCGGAAAGATTGAGGCGTTCCATTGCATTTCGCAGCAGGGAAAGTCCTTTGTCATCCGGCCGAGCGTAAATGGATAATAACTTGCTGCTCATCTGTGCATTGCAGTAGATACCGGGATGATCGGCATAGCGCTGTTCCTGTATACGGCGTGCCTGAATGACTCTGTTCCGAATAACACTGCTTGCTTCTCCCTGTCGCTGATCGGATATCTTGTCGAACGGAACAGGAACAATCTCTATCTGAATATCAATACGGTCCAGCAACGGACCGGATATCTTGTTCAGATACTTTTGTACCTGACCAGGACTGCATACACATGCCTTGGTCGGATGATTATAGTATCCGCAAGGGCATGGATTCATGGATGCAATGAGCATCAGATTGGCGGGATAACTGATTGTGCTCTTTATGCGGGAGATGGTAATCTGCCGGTCTTCCAGTGGCTGGCGCAGGACTTCTAATACCCCTCTGTTGAATTCGGGTAATTCGTCCAGAAATAAAACTCCGTTATGCGCCAGGCTTATTTCTCCCGGTTGGGGAAAATTTCCGCCTCCCACCATTGCAACTTGCGATATCGTATGATGGGGATCACGGAATGGCCGTTGGGAAATCAGTGAAGAGCCCCGGTTTAGTTTTCCTGCAACGGAATGTATTTTGGTCGTTTCTAGGCTTTCACCCAGGGAGAGGGGAGGAAGGATGGAAGGTAACCGTTTAGCCATCATTGATTTACCACTGCCGGGAGCGCCGATCATGATGAGATTATGTCCTCCGGCGGCAGCAACTTCCAACGCCCTTTTCACATTCTCCTGTCCTTTTACGTCTGCAAAGTCCAGGTCAAAGGCTGTTTGCTGTTGATAAAACTCTTCCCGCGTGTTGACAACGGTCTGTTCCAGCTCCCGCTCACCATTGAAGAACTGGATAACCTCTTTGATATTACTGACGCCATATACCTTCAGTTGATTGACAACTGCTGCTTCCCGCGCATTCTGTTGAGGAATAATGAGTCCCTCAAAGTTTTCTTCACGGGCTTTGATAGCAATAGGCAGTGCTCCTTTGATAGGCTGAATGCTCCCGTCAAGACTAAGTTCTCCCATCATCAGATAGCGGGATAACTTTTCGGAAGATATGGTTTCGCTGGCACCCAGCAAGCCGATGGCAAGAGGCAAATCATAAGCCGAGCCTTCTTTGCGGATATCGGCCGGTGCCATATTTACAACCAGGTTACTGGTCGGCATTTTATAGCCATTGACTTGCAGTGCGGAGATAATACGTTGGTGACTTTCCTTCACTGCGGAATCCGGAAGACCGACGAGATAGAACATACAGCCACGTGAGCTGTTGACTTCGATTGTGATGAGTGTTGCATCAATCCCTTGAACAGCCGCTCCGAAAACTTTAATTAGCACGTTTGATTACCGTTTATTTCTTCTGTTTGTTTTTCTTTTCTTTTTCTGTCGCTTCCTCAACGATGTTTTCTATTTTCTTTTTCAGCTCTTCTCCCCGAAGGTTCTTAGCTAAAATCTTTCCGTCCGACGAGAGAAGTATGTTGGCAGGTATTTTATAGATAGAATATTGCTTGGCTACTTCAGAATTGAGTCCGCCGAAATCGCATACCTGTTCCCAGTCCAGCGTATCGCGTTTGATGGCGTCTTTCCATTGCTGCTTGTCTACATCCAGTGAGATGCCGAGCATTCCTATATATTTGTTCTTCTTATACTTTTTGTAGATTTCTCTTAGCTCGCTGTTGCTCTGCTTCTGAGAGATGCTGTCGTTCCAGGAAGCCCAGAAGTTGATCAGTAGGCTTTTCTGCTTGAAGGCGTCTGATGAACGGGTAATCTTTTCTCCTTTCGCATTGGGCAGGCTGAAGAAAGGTGCATATTTGCCAATCTCCGATTTTTCTGCCTGAGTGATTGTTTCATTCAAACGTTCGATATACGGTTTGTCCTGTAATACACCTGTCATTACTTCAACTAGCTTTTTGATTTTACTGAAGTCAGGCGTTTCTTTCTGAACGAAGTATTTGTCTAATAAGTAAAGGCTTACATAGGAGGAGTGATGTTGCAGTATGAACTCTTCCGCCATTTCTTCGGCAGTGTTTGCTTTCTCTACAGTTGTTCTTTTATCCACTGTTTCTTCGCCGGCTTTTTCTGAAGGATCAGCCGGATCTTCCAGTGCTTTTTGGAAGTCTGTAAACTCCTCATTGTATATATTTCCACTGATAGTCAGGAAATTCAGGTTGATCGTATCTCCTTTTATTTTGATCTTGTTACCTTTATCAAGAAAGACAGGATATTCAATCCGGTTCTTGAGTAACAGATAGGCAGAAGTGATCGTATCTACGCTGGTAGTGTAGGAGAACTTATCGTTTTCTACATAAATGGTGTCTATCCGGTCGTACAGTTCGTCCATGCCGTACAAATAAAGTGTATCTGTTCCGAGTCCTTTGATCTCTCCGGTGATGGTTGTCTCATTGGAGCCCTTCTTGCATCCGACCAGACAGATAATGATGAGGATTAAAATACTACTCTTTTTCATTGCTTTGATTTCTTTTCTGCGAAAGTACGGTTTTTTACAGATAAAAAAAAGAATTGCCCGTCATTTGTAATGACGAGCAATTCTCAATATCTAAAATAGAGTGGTAATTCTCTTATTTGATGATGCTCATGAAGTCTGCATTTGTGAAGAACTTAGAGAATTCCAAGTCTGTTGCAGCTTTCTTAGCCAACGCAGGTTCTTTAGCAACAGCGCTCTTCAAGCTGCTGGTTACCATAGAAGAATTGTTAGTTCTAGCACCTAGAACTGCCATCAGGTAGTCTGTGTAAGCATCTGGTTTTTCTACGCCTGCCAGTGTGTTTTTAGCTTTGTTGTAGTCCTTAGCAAGGATCTGAGCCAAAGCAGCACTGTTAGTCTTAGCGTCACCGAATGAGTTAACTGCTCTTTCGTACTGGCCTTGAGCGATGTACAGGTTACCCATAGATTCGCCAAGTTCTTTTGTACCTGCAGCTTTACCGAAGTAAGCTTCAGCAGCAGCTTTGTCACCCTTGATCAAAGAGATCAAACCTAAGTTCATGTTTACTTCAGGAGCAGCGTTTACGCTGGCAGCTTTCTTCAGGTAAGATTCAGCTTTGTCAACATTTCCAGCTTGATAAGCAAGCTTACCAAGGTTGTTGTATGCGCGGTAATCGTTAGGGAACTGTTTTGTTGCCTGAGTATAGATAGCTTCCTGTTTTGCAGGATCGTTAGTCAGTGTAGCAGCATACAGCAATTCTTCGATGTTCAGTTCAGAAGGATTAGAAGAAGCAAGCTTAGTGATTTCTTCGTCAGACTTACCGATGATCTCGTAGTTCAAAGTCAAACGAGAACGACGCAGTTGAGGAAGGATATCGTCAGCCAGGTTCTTGTATACAGAAGAGATGTTCTTGATTTCTTGTTCTCTCTGTGCAGGATCCTGATACATAGACAATACGCGAAGGATCAGTTCTTTATCCTGGATGTTAGATTTAGAAACCAGTTCCTGGAAACCTTCCCAGTCCTGTGCAGTATATTTAGCGTCAACCGGAGCGTCGATCTTAGCTTTCTTCAAGTCTTTGTTCAACATCTTGGTAGTGTTGCTTTCGCGGTTTTCTGCCAGAGTTGTATTCAGGCTTACACCACCATCAGGAGAAGCATAAGCAGAAACTTCGATGTTGCTGATCTTCTTGTTGGCAGCTTCGTTTATGTTAGCAACTTCCTTGTTGAATTCTTTAGCAGTTTTCAACTCGCTTGAACGGATGTTAGCCTGTTGGATCAAGAACATGATGTTAGCATCGTGTTTTTCCTTGATGATACGTTGGAAAGCATCTTCGCCCAGAGCCGGGTTAGCGCTGCCCAATGTGTTATTTACCAATTCAGAAGTAGAGATTACACCATCAGCTACTTTCACAGCGGGGATAACGACTTCCTTTTTACCAACTTTAGCTTTGAATTCAAGCCACAGTTCAGATTTTGCCATTTCAGGAACATAGTCGAAAGATGTTTTCATCGTATAGCTACCACCTACTTTGTAAGAGATAGTCTGATCGTTTCCTTCTACTTTTTCTCCTTGGAACACAGCACTTTGTCCTTTAGCTTCACCGCCATTCCATTTCAAAACCGGAGTAACTTCTACTACAGCTTTTTTCTTGAAATACTTTTCAGGGAATTTACCATTAATGGTAGCAGGAACTTTACCACCTACTGCTTCCAACACTTGTGGAGTAACAGTGAAGTAGTCCGCTGACAGGGGACCCATTTTCTTGCACGAAGAGAAAAGTGCAACAACAATTGCCATGAGTAAAGGCAAGTACAACTTCTTTGTCATTTTAGGTATAAATTAAATGTTTGTAATTGAAATATCGTCATATTTATAACCCCTTTTCAATCCTAATAAAGGAAAAACATCGCAAAGATATTAATTCTTAATATAATTATGTAGTTAGCAGGAGGTTTTTATCATAATTTAATGAAAACCCGACTCTTTTTCTCGCCGATACTTGATATTTCGGGGATGATGCTCGATAATCTCGCTGCGAAGCATGTTTCGGTCGATATGGGTATAAATTTCGGTTGTCGCAATCGATTCGTGTCCGAGCATGCACTGGATGGCCCGTAAATTGGCGCCACCTTCCAGTAAATGAGTGGCAAAGGAGTGTCGGAAAGTGTGCGGACTGATGTTTTTGGTGATACCCGCATTTTGTGCTAATTCTTTTATCATATGAAAGATCATAATCCGGGAAAGTGATTTGCCTCTCCGCTGGCTGACAAACACAAAATCTTCATAGTCTTTTTTAACTTCTATCCGGTTGCGGTCCAAGAAATAAAGTTTGATCTCGTTAATGGCACGGGGGGAAATGGGAACAAGACGTTGCTTGCTTCCTTTGCCTTCTACTTTGATGAAGCCTTCATCAAAATAGAGATCGGATAATTTGAGGCTGACAAGTTCGGATACACGGAGTCCGCAGCTGTATAATGTTTCCAGAATAGCTCTGTTGCGCTGTCCTTCGGCTTTGCTGCGGTCTACGGAGGAGATGATGTTGTCGATCTCTTCTACGGTCAGCACTTCGGGGAGTTTTAATCCTATCTTGGGACCTTCCAGCAGTTCGCTGGGATCAGCCTCCAGATAATCCGCCATAATAAGGAAACGGAAGAAGGACTTGATGCCGGATAAAATGCGTGCCTGAGAACGAGGATGAATGCCGATGTCATGCAATCCCGCAGCGAAACGCTGGAGATCGGACAGGCATACTTCAAGAACATCTATCCCTTCCAGAGTCAGAAAACTCATCAGTTTATCCAGATCGGTCAGATAAGCGTCCAATGTATTGGGGGATAAAGACTTTTCCAGCTTGAGGTACTGCTGGTACTTTCTGATTATCAGTGCTTGTTGCTCCTTCTTCTTGTTTTTTTCGTTGATTTCCATTTCTTTTTTCTACCTTTGTAGCCTGAAATATTGTTCTTTGGATACAAAGGTATTAAAAAAGCAGGACTACGGCGATGAGAATACAAATTATTAATGGCCCGAACATCAATCTGTTGGGCAAACGTGAACCTTCCATATACGGAAGTGTTACATTTGAAGACTATCTGGCTGAGCTTCGTAAAAGATATGCTGATTTGGAGATCGACTATTTTCAATCGAACATTGAGGGAGAAATGATTGACTGCATTCAGCAGGTAGGTTTTGAGGTAGACGGCATCATTCTGAATGCCGGCGCTTATACACATACCTCCATCGCTCTGCAGGATGCCATTCGTTCTGTGACTTCTCCGGTGATCGAGGTACATATTTCTAATGTACATAGCCGTGAGTCTTTCCGGCATGTATCTATGATCGCCTGCGCATGCAAAGGAGTGATCTGTGGCTTCGGGCTGAACTCGTATCGTTTGGCTCTGGAGGCTTTGTTAGGTAATAAATAAGGTATTAATATATTAAATAGGTAAAAAGGCTATGTTACTGAAACAGACAAAAATCGTCGCATCCATTTCGGACAGACGTTGCGATGTGGACTTTATAAAACAGCTGTTTGAAGCTGGGATGAATGTGGTACGTATGAATACGGCTCACGCTAGCCGTGAAGGTTTTGAAGCGTTGATTGCCAATGTACGTTCCGTATCCAACCGGATTGCAATCCTCATGGATACCAAAGGACCGGAAGTACGTACAACTGCCAATGCGGAACCGATTCCATATCAGATAGGTGATAAAGTAAAGATTGTCGGCAATCCTGATCAGGAGACGACTCGTGAATGTATCGCTGTTTCGTATCCTAACTTTGTGAACGATTTGAATATCGGAGGTCTGGTTCTGATTGACGATGGTGATCTTGAACTGGAAGTAATCGATAAGACAGCCGATTATCTGCTTTGCGAAGTGAAAAACGATGCAACGTTGGGAAGCCGCAAGAGCGTGAACGTCCCGGGTGTTCGTATCAATCTTCCTTCATTGACAGAGAAAGACCGTAACAATATACTTTACGCGATTGAAAAGGATATCGATTTCATCGCTCACTCTTTCGTGCGCAACCGTCAGGACGTACTTGATATCCGTGAAATTCTGGATGCTCACAATAGTGATATCCGGATTATTGCCAAGATTGAGAATCAGGAAGGGGTGGACAACATCGACGAGATTCTTGAAGTGGCGGACGGCGTGATGGTAGCCCGTGGTGACCTGGGTATCGAAGTGCCGCAGGAACGTATTCCGGGTATCCAGCGTGTGCTGATCCGCAAATGTATCCTGGCAAAGAAACCGGTGATCGTTGCGACTCAGATGCTTCATACCATGATCAACAATCCTCGTCCGACCCGCGCGGAAGTGACCGATATCGCGAATGCAATCTACTATCGTACGGATGCTCTGATGTTGAGCGGTGAGACTGCTTATGGCAAATATCCGGTAGATGCAGTCAAGACAATGACCAAGATCGCGGCCCAGGCTGAAAAAGATAAACTGGAAGAGAATGATATCCGTATCCCGTTGAACGAAAACAGTAACGATGTAACGGCCTTCCTTGCTAAACAGGCAGTGAAAGCTACATCGAAACTGAAGATACGTGCTATCATCACAGACAGCTATAGCGGACGGACCGCCCGTAATCTGGCAGCTTTCCGTGGTAAATTCCCGGTATTGGCTATCTGCTATAAAGAAAAGACCATGCGTCATCTGGCACTTTCTTATGGAGTGGAAGCAATCTATATGCCGGAGTTGGCCAACGGACAGGAATATTATTTTGCCGCTTTGCGCCGCCTGTTGAAGGAAGGACGTTTGCAGCCGACTGATATGGTAGGATATTTGAGTAGCGGTAAGGCAGGTACACAAACTTCATTCCTCGAAATCAATGTCGTGGAAGATGCGTTGAAACATGCGGGAGAAACTGTATTGCCTAACAACAATCGTTATCTCTAACTGTTACATCTAAAATAAGGTTTTTATGCAGGAGACTGAATCTATTGATGAATATATTTTGCAGCATATCGATGCGGAAAGTGACTATCTGAAGGCACTCTACCGGGATACGCATGTGAAACTGCTTCGTCCCCGTATGGCTTCCGGGCATTTACAGGGGCGGATGCTGAAAATGTTTGTGGAGATGATTCGCCCCCGGCATATACTGGAGATCGGAACGTATAGCGGTTATTCTGCCCTTTGTCTGGCGGAAGGCTTGTCGGAGGGCGGAATGTTGCATACGTTTGAAATTAATGATGAACAAGAGGACTTTACCCGTCCCTGGCTGGAGAATTCTCCTTTTGCGGACAAGATTCGCTTTTATATAGGAGATGCCTTGGAGCTTGTTCCTCATTTGGGCGTTACGTTCGATCTGGCCTTCATTGACGGTGATAAACGTAAATATATCGATTATTACGAGATGGTTTTAAAGCATCTTTCCACAGGTGGGTATATCATTGCCGACAATACATTGTGGGATGGTCATGTGTTGGAACAACCTCGTAGTGCGGATACGCAGACCATTGGCATCAAAGCATTCAATGACGCCCTTGTGACGGACGACCGGGTGGAGAAAGTAATCCTGCCTTTGCGTGATGGGTTAACTATAATAAGAAAAAAGTAAGATAAGGAGTAAATTTATGGAAACAACCAGACAGAATAAGATATCCCGCCTGTTACAGAAGGAGCTGAGCGAGATATTCCTGCTTCAGACAAAGGCAATGCCGGGTATATTAATATCGGTCAGCGCAGTTCGTATCAGTCCTGATATGAGTATTGCGCGCGTGTACCTGAGCGTTTTCCCGTCAGAGAAAGCAGAAGAAATGGTGAAGAATATCAATGAGAACATGAAGTCCATTCGCTTTGAACTCGGAACCCGTGTGCGTCATCAATTACGGATTATTCCCGAATTGAAGTTCTTCGTGGACGACTCACTGGATTATATTGAGAAGATTGATTCTTTGCTGAAGTGAATTTTCCCTTCTACATAGCCCGGCGTTATCTTTTCTCGAAAAAGAAGCATAATGCTATCAATATTATTTCCGGCATATCAGTATGCGGGGTGGCACTTGCTACGTTGGCACTGGTCTGCACGCTTTCCGTATTCAACGGATTTCAGGATATGGTAGCCAGCTTTTTCACAGCTTTTGATCCTCAGTTGAAGATTACCATCCGCGAGGGAAAAGTCTTCGACGGACAGGATGAAAAGATTCGTGCGGTCTGTGCGCTTCCGGATGTCTCGGTATCTACAGAGACGTTGGAAGAGAATGCGATGGTGCAATATAAAGACCGTCAGGCTATGGTTGTGTTGAAAGGCGTGGAAGATAACTTTGAGGATTTAACCGAAATAGATAGCATTCTTTACGGAGCCGGCGAGTTTATTCTTCATGATTCGATAGTGAATTATGGGGTGATGGGCGTGGAACTGGTTTCGACTTTGGGTACCGGACTGGCGTTCGTAGATCCTTTGCAGGTGTATCTTCCCAAGCGTAATGCCAAAGTGAATATGGCGAATCCCGGGGCTTCTTTCAATCGCGACTATCTTTATTCACCGGGTGTTGTGTTCGTGGTCAACCAACAGAAGTATGATGAAAGCTATATTCTCACTTCCCTTGATTTCCTTCGTAACTTATTGGACTATACGACAGAGGTTTCCGGCATTGAGTTGAAACTGAAACCGAATACCAATATATCATCCGTACAGTCTAAAATAGAAAAAATGCTGGGTGATGACTTTGTGGTACAGAACCGTTATCAGCAGCAAGCAGATGTTTTCCGTATCATGGAAATAGAGAAGCTGATCTCTTATCTGTTTCTTACTTTTATTCTGATGATTGCCTGTTTTAATGTGATCGGTTCTCTTTCTATGTTGATTCTGGATAAGAAAGACGATGTCATAACCTTGCGCAGTTTGGGAGCCAGTGATAAACTGATATCCCGTATCTTTTTATTTGAGGGACGGCTCATCTCTCTCTTTGGTGCTATCTCCGGTATTATACTGGGGTTGATATTATGTTTTATTCAGCAGAAGTTTGGCATCATTACCCTTGGCGGAGGTGGTGGAACTTTTGTGGTGGACGCTTATCCGGTAAGCGTCCATGCATGGGATGTAGTGCTTATTTTTATTACTGTTTTAGCAGTGGGATTCCTGTCAGTATGGTATCCAGTGCGTTACTTAAGCAAGCGGCTTCTGTAATTGGCTGAAGAAGAAAAAGGCTATAACCTTTGAATACAGAAGTGTAGGTGCTTTGTAGAGGAGTTTGCTAAAATGGAACAGAGTGTTTCATGTATTTATGTAGAAACTATATAAACAAAAAGCGCAGGCAGGAGACGAACTCCTTTACCTGCGCTTTTCTATTTTTTCTCAGTAAAATGAATTACTTCACTTCCCAAGTATCGTTCGTCATCAGCAACTCCTGGAAATTATGATATTTCTTCTTGCCTTTGACTTCTTCAATCTGTTCTGCTACAGCGTCATTGTAGGTAGGTGCCTCTACTTCACGAATCACACCGAGTGCAATCGGGAAATCGGGGCCTTCCATCAAAGCCAGCTTCAACTGAAGAGTATTGTCCTGGCAATGAGCATCGTGAATCAGAATATCTTTTTCTGTGATGCCATTCTCGCCAAGTTTTACCACTTTCAGTCCGAAACCTTCCTGCATCAGTCCGAACTCTTTGTTTTCACCGAACAACATCGGTTTGCCGTGTTCCAGATAGATCGCATTCTTTGCGCGTCCTTCCTTCGTTGCAACAGAAGCGTGAGTTCCGTCATTGAAGATTACACAGTTTTGCAGAACTTCCACAACAGATGCACCCTTATGGTTGGCTGCTGCTTTCAGAACCTCTACAGAAGCGGCGCCGTCTACAGCGATACAACGTGCAAAGAAACGTCCGCGTGCACCGAATGCCAGTTCTGCCGGATGGAAAGGGTCTTCTACCGTTCCGTAAGGGGATGATTTGCTGACGAATCCGCGTTCGGAAGTCGGTGAATACTGTCCTTTGGTCAGTCCGTAGATACGGTTGTTCAACAGAATCATGTTCAGGTCGATGTTACGGCGAACAGCGTGGATGAAGTGGTTACCACCGATAGCCAGACCGTCACCGTCACCGGAAATCTGCCAGATAGTCAAATCCGGATTAGCCACTTTAGCACCCGTTGCAACGGCAGCGGCACGTCCGTGGATGGTATGGAAACCATACGTATTTACATAATAAGGCAGACGGGAAGAGCAACCGATACCGGAAATTACGGCGATATTGTGTGGAGCTACTCCCAGTTCGGTCATTGCCTTGTGCAGTGAGTTCAGGAAAGCGTGGTCACCGCATCCCGGACACCAGCGAGGCTGACCTGATTTATAATCTTGTACGGTATATACTTTATCGCTCATCTTTTATTCCTCCAATAATTTAGTGAATGCATCTATCAATTCTCTCGTAACGAAAGGCTGTCCTTTCACTTGGTTGAACTGGCTGATATTCAGTCCGGGTACTTTCATACGCAGGTAACCGGCAAATTGTCCCAGATTCTGTTCGGCTACTACGATCTTCTTATATTTACGTAATACGTCGGCTGTATTCTTCGGCAGCGGGTTGATGTACTGGAAGTGTGCGAATGCAACCTTCTTTCCATGTTCGCGCATGAAGTCCATAGCCAGACGGAGATGTCCGTAGGTACCGCCCCAGCCTACAATCAGCAAGTCTGCGTCTTCATCGCCCAGCACTTCAAGTTCGGGGATGTAGTCTGCAATCTTGTCCACTTTTGCCTGACGCATGTGAACCATCTTGTTGTGGTTTTCGGGTTCGGTAGAGATGGCTCCGGTTTCATTACTCTTTTCAAGCCCACCGATACGGTGCATGAAACCTTCTGTTCCCGGAGTCGCCCAGTAGCGTACGCCTGTTTCTTCGTTACGTTGGTACGGAGTCCAGTTGCCTGCCATGTCCGGAGTTACATACGGAGGATTGATGGCAGGGTAGTCATTCAGATCAGGAAGTTTCCATGCGGCAGAGCCGTTGGCTACGAAAGCATCTGTTAGTAATACGACCGGAGTCATGTGTTCCAAAGCAATTTTGGCTGCCATGTAGGCGGCATCGAAACAGTTGGTCGGTGAAGTGGCGGCGATAACCGGCATCGGGCTTTCACCGTTACGACCGTAGAGTGCTTGCAGCAAGTCGGTCTGCTCCGATTTGGTAGGCAGACCCGTAGACGGGCCACCACGCTGTACGTTGACAATCACCAACGGAAGTTCGCCGATAACGGCCAAGTTCATCGCCTCACTTTTCAGGCAGATGCCCGGACCGGAAGTTGTCGTTACTGCCAGCGCACCTGCAAAAGCTGCACCAACGGCAGAAGCACAACCGGCGATTTCGTCTTCGCACTGTACGGTTTTTACTCCCAGTGATTTATGTTTGGCCAGTTCATGCAGAATGTCGGTAGCCGGAGTGATCGGGTACGAACCCAGATATAGTTCCAGACCGGCTTTTTCGGCTGCGGCAATCAGTCCGTAAGACGTTGCCTTGTTACCATTAATATCTGTATAAAGCCCTTTTGATTTCGGGGCTTTGCTTTCAATCTTATAAGTAGAGGTAGAAGCGTGTGTGTTGGCGCCGTAGTTGTAGCCATCGTTCAATACCTTGATATTTGCTTCTGCGATTTCCGGTTTCTTGGCGAACTTCTCGCGCAGCATCTTTTCTGCTGCTGCCAGATTGCGGTTGAACAGCCAGCAAACCAGTCCGAGCGCGAACATATTCTTACAACGGAGAATCGTTTTATTGTCCAGTCCGGAATCTTTCAGACTTTCTTTGCACATAGAAGAGATGGGCACTTCCAGCACTTCTTGTTTAACGCCTAATTCTTCAAAAGGATTGTTGGTCTTAAATTGTGCTTTTTCCAGGTCTCTGGCTTCGAACGAGTCGGAGTCGGTAATGATAAGTCCTTGCGGTTTACAGAATTTGATTTGTGTTTTCAGTGCGGAGGGGTTCATCGCTACTAATACGTGGCAACGGTCTCCTGGAGTGTACACCTGTCCTGCGCCTACGTGGATCTGAAAACCGGAAACACCGGTCAGCGAACCTTGCGGGGCACGGATGTCTGCCGGATAGTCGGGGAATGTACAGATGTCATTTCCTACCGTAGCCGACACGTTCGAGAAGATGTTGCCGGCCAGCTGCATACCGTCGCCGGAGTCGCCGGAGAAACGTACTACTACTTCCTCCAATTCTTTAACCATCATTTCGTCTGCCATAACTTTAATTACTATATTTAATTTAAAAACTGATTTTACTTTCAATTTGTGAGCGCAAAGGTCGGAAAGTTAATCGAATTATCAAAATAAATCGAACTTTATTGTCCTATTGACGCCAAATATTTGAAATATCTGAAAGGAACCTGTATTTTTATTCTTGTTAAATCGACAGAAACCGTTATCTTTGCAACCAAAATAAAAGCGGCCTTGTAGTTCAACGGATAGAATAGAAGTTTCCTAAACTTTAGATAGGGGTTCGATTCCCCTCGGGGCTACTAAGAGAAATCTGCGGGAGGCGGTGTTGTTTTGCTTCATACTGTATTGAGTTTTAAGTATTACAATGGCTTCTTTAAAGATTAACGTCTTATAGCTTCTATTTGTTTTAATAATCAATAGAAAAAAGCCTCTTCCGAATGTTCGGAAGAGGCTTTTTCTATTTCTGGAATTTATTATTCTTCCGTAGCTGCTACCACTACTTTTTTGTTCTTCATCATGTTGTATGCAATCGGAGATGCAATGAACAAGGAAGATAAAGTACCGATAACAACACCGAGAATCATAGCGAATGCGAAGCTGCGGATTGAATCACCACCTAGGATGAAGATACACAGCAATACGATCAACGTACTCAATGAAGTATTGATGGTACGAGCCAGTGTAGTGTTCAGAGAGTCGTTGAACAACTGACGCTTGTCACGTTTCGGATACAAGCCGAAGAACTCACGTACACGGTCGAAGATTACCACCTTATCATTAATAGAGTAGCCGATAGCCGTCAGGATAGCACCGATAAATGTCTGGTCGATTTCCAGTGAGAACGGAACGATACCCCACAGCAATGAGTAAGCACCGATAATCATGATCGTATCACAAGTCAGAGCTACGATAGAACCGATACTGTAAGCGATGTTGCGGAAACGGATCAAGATATACAGACCGATAGCGATCAGAGCTAGAACAACTGACCATACGGCACCTGTCTTGATATCGTCTGCGATACTCGGACCTACTTTCTGTGAACTTACGATACTACCGCCTGTGTGATTGTCACGGTCGATGAAAGTAGCCAATGTGATGTTCTGTGTCAGCAATGGCTTCAGTGTTTCGTATAAGTATGATTCAATCTCAGAGTCTACATTGTTACCTTCGTCTGCGATACGGTAGTTGGTGCTGATACGTACTGTTTTCTTATCTGTACCGATAGCGATCACATTTACATTTACATCTTCACCAAACTTGTCAGCGATCAGTTCACGAACTTGTTCCGGTTCTACCGGATTCTCGAATTGTACCTTGAAGTTACGTCCACCGGTGAAGTCAATACTTTGACTTAAACCACGCAATGCAAACGAACCGATACAAACAAGGATAATAGCGCTTACGATGATCAGTGATTTCTTATTGGTTCCCATGAAGTCGAAACGGGTATTTACCAGCAAGTTTCTGGAAATCTTGGAAGTAAATGTCAGGTTCAGCCATTTGTCTTTATTCATGAAGTGTTCGTAAACCAGACGAGTCATGAACACAGCAGTGAAGAAGGATACAAGGATACCGATAATCAATGTAGTGGCAAAACCACGGATAGGACCTGTACCGAAGTTGAACAGGATGATACCGGTGATGATAGATGTCAGGTTGGAGTCGAAGATAGCAGAGAAGGCATTTGAATAACCGTCAGCCAATGCTTTCTTCACACCCTTGCCGGCACGAAGCTCTTCTTTTGTACGTTCATAGATAAGTACGTTCGCATCTACTGCCATACCGAGTGACAACACCATACCAGCAATACCGGACATGGTCAGTGCCGCCTGGAAGGATGAAAGGATACCCAGCGTGAAGAAGAAGTTCAGGAACAATGCGCAGTTGGCAACCATACCCGGGATGAAGCCATACATGGAACACATATAGATCATCAACAGGATCAAAGCTACAACGAATGAGAAAATACCTGCGTTAATAGATTCCTGACCTAGAGACGGACCTACGATATCTTCCTGTACGATGTGCGCCGGAGCCGGCATCTTACCTGATTTCAATACGTTAGCTAAGTCCTTTGCCTGTTCAGGAGTGAAGTGACCTGTAATCTGTGAACGTCCACCTGTGATTTCAGAGTTCACGTTTGGAGCAGAATATACATAGTTATCAAGAACGATAGCGATAGAACGACCGATGTTCTGTTTGGTCAGCTGTGCCCAACGGCGTGCACCGTCAGAATTCATGGTCATGCTTACAGCTGGTTTGCTGTATTGGTCGAATTCGTCTTTTGCATCTGTTACTACGTCACCTTCCAACGGAGCTTTGCCGTTACGTTCGGTAGACTTGATAGCATACAATTCGAATGTCTGTCCTTTCTTATCAAATTCAGAAGGAGAAACACCCCATTTCAGACGAAGGTCTTTCGGAAGTTCTGACTGGATTTCGGGCATGCTCAGATATCTGTTGATATCGGCAGTATCCTTATAGTTAGCATAGCCGATCACCGGACCCTGACCGCTTGAATTCAACTGAAGAACAGCTAGCAACGGATATTGCTTTTTGATTTCTTCCATATTTGCTCCCGCCTTTTCGTCTTTGGCATCTCCTTTCAGAGTAGCTGCGAGACTGTCGGCAACGCTTACGGCTTTCTTTGCCGGAGTAGCTTCTGCCAGCTTGGCTGCGGGGATTGTGTCTGCAGTTGCGTTAGTGGCTGTAGAATCAGCGGCAGTTTCCTGTGACAGGATAGCACGCAATTTTGAGTCAGCCGACTGCATAGCCGGAAGAATCTCTTTTGCAGTATATGTTTCCCAGAATTCGAGGTTAGCCGAACCTTGAAGAAGTTTTCTCACACGTTCCGGTTCCTTGATACCCGGAAGTTCCACCATGATACGGCCCATCTTATCTTCGAGGCTCTGGATGTTCGGCTGAACAACACCGAAGCGGTCGATACGGGTACGAAGCACGTTGTATGAGTTTTCAACGGCAGCCTTTACTTCTGCTCTCAATACTTTTTCTACTTCGGCATCTGATGATTTCTGGTTAACTTTATCTTTCAACTGTTGTGTTGCGAAGAGTTCGGAAAGTTTTGCGCCCGGAGCAGTTTTCTGGTATTCTCTGACGAACAAGGTAATGATATCGTCCTGGCTGTTGACAGCTTGTTTTGCAGCTTCATTCAGCGCTTTATTGAAGTTTTCATCCGGCTTGTTGTCAGCCAATGCTCTGATAACATCAGGCACAGAAACTTCAAGGATAACATTCATACCACCTTTTAGGTCCAAACCTAAACTGATCTCCATTTCACGACAATCTTTCAGCGTCCAGTTCCACAGCATTACTTTCTCATTGGAGAGAGAGTCAAGGTAGTCTTGTTCTACTTTCGGGTCGCCGTTCGCAATCTCTTTCGCCTTATTAGTGTAATGGCGGGTTACGAAGGAGAAGGAGAGGTAGAACACGCATACCAGCGTGAGTAGTACCGCAAAAACCTTTACAAATCCTTTGTTTTGCATTTTACTTTTAATTTATGATGATTACTTTTTTAATTTAATTTTCAGTTAAATTCTGTCGTATACAAGTCCATTTTGCCGCATACAAGGCTGCAAATATAGTTTTTTTTTCACATTCATATGTAATAAGCCCTCAAATATTTGATGTTTAAGGGCTTTTTTGCCGTTTTATTTCATTCCTCTGTTTTTCAGTAACGGCTCCAAGCTTGGTTCCGCACCGCGGAAATTCTTATAAAGTATCATCGGATCTTCGCTGTCTCCCTTCTCCAATACGTTGTAGCGGAAGAGGTCGGCAGTGTTTTTATCAAAGATTCCATGTTCTTTGAAGGCTTCAAAGGCATCATTGTCAAGTACATTCGCCCAAAGGTAACTGTAGTATCCGGCAGCGTATCCGCCAATGATATGATTGAAGTAAGTGACGCGGTAACGGGGGGCAATTTCGGGGATCAGACCGAGCTTGTCCATGGCTTCTTTTTCGAAAGCAAGCATATCCAGATTCTTTACATCTGTTGTCATGTGAAGGTTCATGTCGAGGATGGCGGCAGCCAGTAACTCGGTGGTCATGAATCCTTGGTTGAACGTTTTCTGTTTCAGAATCTTTTCGATGATTTCATCGGGGATTACTTCTCCCGTCTGATAGTGTTTGGCATACATTTTCAGCACTTCCGGTTCGGTAGCCCAATGTTCGTTGATCTGAGAAGGAAGTTCAACGAAATCGCGTACGACATTGGTGCCGGAGGTCCCTTTGTATTCGCACTTTGTCAGTAAGCCGTGCAGAGCGTGCCCGAATTCGTGGAACAGGGTTTCTACTTCGTCCATAGTCAGCAGGGAAGGGGTGTCTCCGACCGGTTTGGTGAAACTGCACACGTTGCATACCAGGGGGCGGGTTGCTCCCTGCTGTTCGCGGTAATTGCTCATCCATGCGCCACCGCTTTTTCCGGAACGCGGGAAATAGTCTACATAGAATATACCCAGTTGGGAGCCGTCAGCGTCTTTTACTTCGAAGACTTCTACATCCGGATGATAGGTCGGGATACCTTCCAGTTTGCTTAGCGTGATACCATATAGTTTGTTGGCGACTGCGAAAGCTCCTTCGCGTACATTCTCCAGTTTGAAGTAAGGTTTGGTGTCTTCTTCGGAGAGGTTGTATTTCTCTTTGCGGAGTTTTTCTGTGTAGTACCACCAGTCCCATGCTTCCAGTTTCTCGCCTTTACCTTCTTTGTCCATTAACTGTTGAAGTTCTGCGGCTTCGGCTTTTGCTTTCGGGAGGGCATAGCTCCAAAGGTTGTTCAGCAAACTCATTACGTTGCTGTCATTCTTTGCCATTGTCTCATCCAGTACGAAGTTGGCGTAGTTGTTGAAGCCCAATAGGTTTGCTTTTTCCAGACGGAGGGAGACGATCTTGCGGATCGTTTCTTTGTTGTCATTCTTGTCATTGTTATTGCCGCGGTTGATGTATGCTTTGTACATTTTCTCACGGAGAGGGCGGTTCTCAGAGTATTGCAGGAATGGAAGGCGGCTGGCGTTGTGCAGGGTGAACAGCCATTTCCCCGGTTGTCCGGCAGCTTTGGCTTCTTCGGCTGCGCTTTGGCAGAACCATTCGGGCAATCCTGCTAAATCTTCTTTCTTGTCTACGAAAAGCTGGAAAGCATTGTTTTCATTCAGTACATTATTGCTGAATGTGATGCCTAGAGTAGAAAGTTCTTTGTTGATTTCACGCAGACGTGCCTGTTTCTCTGCGTCCAGATTGGCACCCGAACGGACAAATCCTTTGTAAGTTTTGTCCAGCAGGCGTTGCTGTTCCGTGGTCAGATTCATGGAATCTTTTTGTTGATATACAGCGTTTACACGTTTGAAAAGCTCCTGATTCAGGGAGATGTTATCTTCGTGCTCGGAAAGGACCGGTGCCATTTTGATAGAGAGCTCGGTCAGTTCATCGGTTGTTTCCGCATCCGTCATATTGAAGAAAATGGCACTTACACGGTCCAGAATGGGTGCGCTGTTGTCCAAAGCTACAATCGTGTTGTCGAAGGTAGCTACTTCCGGGCTTGCGATAATGGCCTGGATATTCTGATTCTGCTCTTCAATACCTTTCAGAAAGGCGGGTTCGTAATGTTCCAGTTTGATTTTATCGAAGGAAGGAACACCATACTCTGTTTGAAATTCAGTGAAGAAAGGGTTGCTTTCTGTTTTTGTTTCACAGGAGTACATCATACAACTTGCTGCTAAAATGGTTAAAGTTTTTCTAATCATCATGGTATTTATTAAAGTTTTTTCTGTTTTATTGCTTGCCTATATAGCACCAGATCGGGTAATGGTCCGAATCTTTGATCGAACGGTCTACGGTACAGTTATAGGCTTTCTGATTGGGGCTGATCAGAATATTGTCTATCCGGAAATAGAATTTATTCAGATTATAGGAGATGCCCAATCCCCTGCCGGATTGTGTAAAGGCGTCATCCAGTTGTTGAGTCAGGATACGATGGGTATACGAAATGGAAGCGTCGTTGAAATCGCCACAGGTAATAATAGTCGGGTATTTGCTGTTTGCGATGGCGACGGCTACCGAATCCGCTTGCGAAGAACGGATGGCCGACGCTTCTGCCAGTTTCTTTATTAATTGCCGGAGTCCCGTTTTTACCTTCTTCGCGTTCGGGTCTTTAATCATATCTTCATAAATCACCTTGTCCTCTTTCGTCAGTTTATTGGATTCCAGATGGTTGTTTATGAGGGTGATAGTGTCCTCATTTACTTTCAGGGTGTACTGCATCGAACCGTTGTAAGTGCTTTCATACTTGATGGGACGTGCTGAAAGTATGGGGAATTTGGAGAAACAGGCCAACTGGCTGCCTCCTCTTTCCGGATTGTGAATGGAACGGTAGGGATATGCTTTCAATGCTTTTCTGATGTCTTCGTCTGTCAGATATTTCTTGTTTTTGGTTGAATTGTACTCCTGGAGACAGATTATGTCAGCCTCACTGTCAGCCAGATAGGATAATATCGGATTCTTTCCTTCCGTTTTCTCCAGATTGTTAAATCCCATCACATTGTAAGAGAGGAATTTGATGCTGCCATCCGGTATCGTTTCTACTGTAGAATTGATGGGAATATAGGTTCGTATCTGTGGAATACATACCAGAAAACCGATGACCGGTAATAAGGCATAGCGGTAGCTGATGATTACCCAAAAGAGGGTGAAACAGATGTTGACAGCAAGGAAGATGGGGAAGGCAAGCCCCAGGCAAGAAGCTATCGGGTGTATTTTCGGTTGAAGATACGGGCTATAGGCACTCAGAATCAACATCCCTACAAAGAGTGCGTTGACTGCCAATATCAAATACAGGACAAATTTGCCAATGTGTTCCATTCTTTATCTTTTGCTTGCGTCGAACAAGCTCTTTTTCTCTTCCGTCGTCAGGCTTTCATAACCGGATTTTTTCAGCTTTTCCAGAATGCGGTCTACTTCATCCGATTGTGCTTTCTTACGGGCGTTATAATCGTAATCTTTCTCGCGATTTGTATCGCTTCCATAATGTACTTTCATTTTTGGTTTGCGTTTCCATGTCTTTTTCTGAAACAGGGAAGCGAAGCCGTCAAGGAACCAGTTGATCCAGTAAGTCACGTCTTTGCCTTTGCTCAGACTGGCTGCAAACCAGAGCCCGGCAAGTGCGCCGCCTAAGTGGGCGATGTGTCCTCCGGCATTGTTGGATGTAATAAAGAGCAGGTCCGTTCCGATAACGATTAGTGCGAGATATTTCAAACGGACGGCGCCGAAAAGGAAAAGCTGTACCCGATAGTTCGGTTCTCTGTAGGCGGTGGCAGCTACGATGGCCAGCACGGAAGCGGAAGCCCCGACGAGTGTGGAGAACGGCAATGTCTGGCTGAAATAAGGGAAGATGTTATAGGCTATCATGTAGAACAATCCTCCGCAGATACCTCCCAATACATACAATCCCCGTAAATGCTTTCCCGAAAAGAAATAGAGAAACAAACTTCCGAACCAGTACAGCCAGAGCATGTTGAACAGGATATGCAGGAAGCCTGCATGCATGAACATATAGCTGAGCAATGACCATGGCTGAAGAATAAACCGGTGAAGGGAAGCCGGAAGGGCGAATAAATCGAATATTCCCGTTGCACTCAGGTTGAACAGCTGCAATATGACACTGATTAACGTACCGATAACAAAGATGCCTACGTTAATGTAAATCAGTCGGATGAAAGTGTTTCCTCTTCTGAACGTTTCTTTTAAATCAGTTATAATATGTCCCATTGTTTCTACTTTTTTTTCTCCAATACATAATCAGGATAAATCCGAATATCATACCTCCCAAGTGGGCGAAATGCGCGACATTATCTCCGGGATTATTGGCAAAACCGGCATACAGTTCAATCAAAGCATAACCGAAAACAAAGAATTTAGCTTTGATAGGGAAGGGCAACGGAAAGATAAATAGCTGGTTGTTGGGGAACAACATACCGAATGCGAGCAAAATGGCATATACAGCTCCCGAAGCGCCCACGGTGGTCAGCATGTTCAAAAACTCTCCCATAGGAATAATCCCCGTTCCTATATCCACTTGTGAATAGTGGCTGTAGTCTACTATATATTTGATGTATTGCACTCCTTCCTGGATGAGTCCTGCACCGATACCACAGGCGATATAATAAAAAAGGAAACGTTTCGGTCCCCAGGTCCGTTCAAGAACAGTTCCAAACATGAAAACGGCAAACATATTGAAAAAAATGTGGCTGAATCCGCCATGCATGAACATATAAGTGATAAGCTGTGCCGGATTGAAGTCACTGGCGAGGAAAAAATGCAATCCCAGATAATTAGTCAGATCGATACCGTATCGTTGGGCGACAAGTGTCCCGAAAAAGACTAGTACATTGATAATTATCAGGTTTTTAGTTACAGTTGGCATAATTTTATATTCTGAATATTTAAGTAATGAACGCAAAAGTACGAATAAATTCTGTTTTAAAGCATGGAAAAGCTTCCCTATTAGCTCTTTTTCAATAATTTGCTGCGTTTTTTTTATGTTTTTATTTGATATGTTGTTTTGTTCATCTATATTTGTAAAGTCGTAATGGGAAATCTTTTGTGTAACATATATATTAATTAATCATTTTACGTATCATGAATAAGTCTGAACTTATTAGTGCAATGGCTGCTGAAGCTCAAATGAGTAAAGCCGATGCGAAGAAAGCTCTTGATGCTTTCATTTCTTCAGTTACTAACGCTATGAAAGCTGGTGACAAGGTAGCTTTGGTTGGTTTTGGAACGTTCTCTGTAAGTGAAAGAGCAGCAAGAACCGGTATTAATCCTTCTACAAAGGCAGCTATTACTATTCCTGCTAAGAAAGTAGCTAAATTTAAAGCTGGTGCTGAATTGTCTGCAGCTGTTGAATAAACATATAGTTGAAAGAAATTAGAAGAGGGAGGCGCGTGCGTCTCCTTTTTTTGTATCTTTGCGCGCAAGAAACAACTTGATTATGAAGATAGAAGATAAACTTGTAGCGTCCGTCATTAACGGACTAAAAGCACTTTACGGTCAGGAAGTCCCTGAGAAGATGGTGCAGTTGCAAAAAACGAAGAAAGAATTTGAAGGACATTTGACGCTGGTGGTGTTCCCTTTTCTGAAAATGTCAAGAAAAGGACCGGAACAGACAGCGCAGGAAATTGGCGAATATCTGAAGGCGAACGAACCAGCTGTAGCTGCTTTTAATGTAATAAAGGGCTTTTTGAATCTGACTATTGCATCGGCTACCTGGATTGAGTTGCTGAATGAGATTCAGTCGGATGAAGAGTACGGTCTGGTGAAAGCTACCGAAACTTCTCCGTTGGTGATGATTGAGTATTCTTCACCGAATACCAACAAGCCGCTTCACTTGGGGCATGTGCGCAACAATCTTTTGGGAAATGCGCTGGCTAACATTGTGGCTGCAAACGGAAATAAAGTAGTAAAGACGAATATAGTAAACGACCGTGGTATCCATATCTGCAAATCCATGCTGGCATGGAAGAAATACGGAAACGGCGAAACTCCTGAAAGCACTGGCAAGAAAGGTGATCATCTGGTAGGCGACTACTATGTGTCTTTCGACAAGCATTATAAAGCGGAACTTGCCGAACTGATGGAAAAAGGCATGACGAAAGAGGAAGCGGAAGCTGCTTCTCCGTTGATGCAGGAAGCCCGCGAAATGCTGGTGAAATGGGAAGCCGGCGATCCGGAAGTACGTGCCCTGTGGGAGATGATGAACAACTGGGTGTATGCCGGATTTGATGAGACTTACCGGAAGATGGGTGTCGGCTTCGATAAGATATATTATGAATCCAATACTTATCTCGAAGGAAAAGAGAAAGTAATGGAGGGACTGGAAAAAGGCTTTTTCTTCAAAAAAGAAGACGGCTCTGTCTGGGCTGACCTGACTGCCGAGGGGCTGGATCATAAGCTGCTTCTTCGTGGCGATGGAACCTCTGTTTATATGACGCAGGATATTGGTACAGCCAAACTTCGTTTCGCTGATTATCCGATTGATAAAATGATTTATGTCGTTGGTAACGAACAGAATTATCACTTCCAGGTACTTTCTATTCTGTTGGATAAACTCGGTTTTGAATGGGGTAAAGGGCTTGTACATTTCTCTTATGGTATGGTAGAATTGCCGGAAGGTAAGATGAAATCTCGTGAAGGAACAGTCGTTGATGCCGATGACCTGATGGAAGAGATGGTATCGACTGCAAAAGAAACTTCGCAGGAACTCGGAAAACTGGATGGTCTGACGCAGGAAGAAGCGGATGATATTGCCCGTATTGTCGGTCTGGGTGCTTTGAAGTACTTTATCCTCAAAGTAGATGCCCGTAAGAATATGACTTTCAATCCGAAAGAGTCTATTGACTTCAATGGTAATACAGGACCGTTCATTCAATATACGTATGCCCGTATTCAGTCTGTGCTTCGTAAAGCGGCTGAGTCTGGAATTGTGATACCTGAACAGATTCCTGCTGGTATCGAGCTGAGCGAGAAGGAAGAAGGACTGATTCAGATGGTTGCTGACTTTGCGGCAGTTGTAAAACAGGCCGGAGAAGACTACAGTCCGTCTATTATCGCGAATTATACCTATGATCTGGTGAAAGAATATAATCAGTTCTACCATGATTTCAGCATTCTGCGTGAAGAGAATGAGGCGGTAAAAGTATTCCGTATTGCTCTGTCTGCCAATGTAGCAAAAGTGGTTCGTTTAGGAATGGGCTTGTTGGGCATTGAGGTACCTTCCAGAATGTAATACCTGCCCTGAACAAAATATATTTATGTGTTCCGGAACGGGACTGGGATGTTGTTGAATAGAAAAAGACTGTCTGAAAAGGAATTGTACATTATCTTTAAGAAAGGCTTTGGGTAAAGTTAATGATAGGGATTACATACTTTTCAGACAGTCTTTGTATTATTGGGTAATTACTTTCGAATTATCAGGATCTTTCCACCAATATGGATTGGAAGCGCCGAAGCTGGATGCCCAGTCACCAAATTTAGGATACGCTTCCAAAATGCTTGTCGTTTCTACTGGTACGAGAAAATCGGCACTTCGTTTGATTCCTACACTGATACCGCTAATCTGTAGTCCCGTCGGCATATTCTCATTATTTACGTAATATAATCCCTCATCAGGCCTGGATACATCACTGCCTGTACCGAAATAAGAGAAATTCATTTTGTTTGTCGGAGGGAATTTCACAATATGTGCTTCTTTATCACGTCCTGTGCTGGTAGAAATGATGATAAAGGGGTTCATATTAAATTTGCTGTATGTCTTTTCCCAATATTCGTTATTAAAGAAAGGGGTGAATGCCGTTTCTGTAAATCTTTCTTGAGCGACATCTATCGTTACTGTAAATGTTTTGTTTATAGCTGCTTTTTGATTGTCAAAAAGGATAATAGTGGGATAATTTTGACCAGGCTCCCGGTCTTGCCCCTCCATGAATTGTGAGACGATTCCGTCGGATTCTACGGTTATTTTCTTTATATCACTATTTGCTATACCTGTGAGCTGGTAACCAAAACCATTCTGCCAGTTTGCACCATCATGTTTAGGCACAAATGTATCTATAACTTTTACGACTTTACTTGTGAGAACGCTCTTATAAATCTCACGCTTATATTCGACAACCATATCATTCATGTCATAATCTCCTTTGGATGGCCAAAAATCTTCAAATGATAATACGCCTTTAAAGGAGTTATAAATCTCTTTGTCGTTAATGGATTTGTCAGGGAGTTCTTCTACACCACCAGTCTCAATGGCTGATCCATCTGAGAAATCAAGATAGAATACGGCATCGCCAAAGTTTCCTTTTCTGGTATTATCTCCTGTCGGTTCAAAGTTGGTTGCATCCTCCATACCAAATGCAACGACTTCTCCTGATTTGTTCTTTAGGGCAATGGTACGGTGTTCTTTGCTCTTATTCAGATCACGAATCGAATAGAAAGTACGTTTATTGTTCAGAACCTCCTTTGTGCTTTGGTTGTAGGAGGACTCAATAAGGAACCATGCTATGCTTACTCCCGCAGGGAACTCGTTCACGAACTTTGTGCCATCCCAATATTTCAGTTCTACTCTGTCGCCGGTATACATACTACCTGCTGTACTGCTGGAATTACACACGGCAGTCGATATGCGCGGATAGGCAATGATCGGTGTAACTTGACTTATATCAGTCGGCTTTTGATCGGTAGGGTAGGTGAAATAACCGACTGTATTTTGCTTGGTACCTGTACTGCTGAGCATAACCAGTCCGATTTCTGTTGGTTTCTTAACATTGATTTCTATATTTACATTCTCATCTATATATTCAGGATAATAATCTTCCATCGCTGCACTTCCACCCGGCTTAATAAAAACTTCACGGATATTATACATGAGCTGCCCATCTATTTCCGTCGGAGTAGAAGAAAGATAAGTAGGACATCCTATCTCATTCCATTCACCTAAAACCTGGAAACCCTCCGGATATTTGTAGCCGCTATTGGTAACCCCTCTACTCGTACCCTTCGCATTTCTTTTACTTTGTATAAAAGCTTTCTGATCAAAAGATACTTTTCCGTTTGTAATTTGTAGCTGAATCGGGCTGACAGTTCCAAGATAGTCTGAATAAAGGTAAAGTTCTGTAAGATAAGACGGAATAGATATGAAATCATTAAAGATTCCTTTTTTATCCGTAGCCCCGCGATAGACAGGCTCTTCTTTTGTCTTGATAATGTTTCCATTCTTATCTTCCGATAGCGGATTTTCGGCATATAACTCAAAAACAACCTGATAATTTAAACCATAGTTTAAATCAACTGTGCAACTAGAGGATGTTGTAAAGCCAAAATATTCATCTGCAGTTTTTTCTTCTGGAGCCTGATATAAGTCCTTTTTCATACAACCGGCTAACGAGAGTGCGCATAGTACCCCCATTGAGAGAGATTTGAAATTGTTTGTTTGCATAACTGTGTTCTGATAATTTGATTGTGACCCGCAAATGTATGTATTTAATATATCAAAACAAAGAGTTTGGAAATAAATCGTTTAAAAAGAAATATATAGCATGGTAAATACAACAAAAGTCCGGTAACCAGTTGATATAGGTTACCGGACTTTGACGTCTCATTGAATGCAAATATTATTTCTTTTTTGCGGTTCGTTTACCTTTGGCAGAAGTGCCAGGACCTTTCTCATCTTGTATTTTGACTAGCTCCAGGCAACTCTTCAAACTTAGATCCTGAGGAACAATGTCTTTAGGGATCTTGTAATTATTGCCTTTGTATGCAATGTAAGGTCCGTACCGACCATTCAGAATCTCCAGTTCCGGTTCTTCATCAAACTTCTTGATATGGCGTTCTGCTTCTTTCGCCCGTTTTTCCAGAATCAGCTGCTCTGCTTCTTCCAGAGTAACTTTCATCGGATCAAGTGTTTTCGGCAGTGATACATAGACCTTGTTATGCTGGATGTAAGGTCCGAAGCGGCCTACACCTACACTGACAGTCTTTCCTTCATACTCACCTAAAGTACGTGGTAGCTTAAACAGTTCCAGTGCTTCTTCCAGGGTAATGGTCTCCATGGACTGCCCTTTCTTCATCTGGGCAAAACGAGGTTTCTCTTCATCATCCGCGGCACCGATCTGTACTACCGGACCGAAACGACCGATTTTCACAGAGACAGGCTTGCCTGTTCCCGGTTCTTCTCCCAGCATACGTTCGCCGACTTTATGTTCTGTCTTTATAGATAATGTCTTTTCTACTGCCGGATGGAACTGATCATAGAAAGTCTTCATGATAGAAGTCCATTTTACTTCTCCTTCCGCTATTTCGTCAAATTCCTTTTCTACACTGGCGGTAAAGTTGTAATCCAGAATATCCGGGAAGTATTCGGTAAGGAAGTCATTTACCACAGTTCCTGTATCTGTAGGAAAGAGCTTCGACTTTTCTGCTCCCGTCACTTCATTGTGACTTTCATCTTTAATCTGATTGTCTTTCAGTGTCAGCACATTAAATGTACGCTCTTCACCGTCTTTATTTCCTTTTTCCACATATTCGCGTTGCTGAATAGTAGAAATTGTAGGAGCGTATGTGGACGGACGACCGATGCCCAACTCTTCCAGTTTGCGTACAAGGCTTGCTTCCGTATAGCGTGGCGGGCGTTGAGTGAAACGTTCAGTGGCAACGATAGGTCCATATTCCAGTTTCTGGCCTTTCTTTAAAGGAGGCAACAGACGGCTTTCGTCTTCCTGTTCATTCTCATCGTCATAAGACTCACGGTATACACGCAGGAAACCGTCGAACTTGATAACTTCGCCGATAGCAGTGAATACATCACCGCTTTTGCTTATAGAGATGGTAGCAGTAGTCTTTTCCAGTTCCGCATCCGCCATTTGTGATGCGATGGTGCGCTTCCAGATCAGATCGTACAGTTTCTTTTCCTGTGCCGTGCCCTCCACGGATTGATTTTCCATGTAAGTCGGACGAATGGCTTCGTGCGCTTCCTGTGCTCCTTTCGTCTTTGTTTCAAAGTGGCGCGGATGTATATAGCGTTCCCCCATCATCTGTATGATAGCGTCTTTGCTGCTGGCTGTTGCATATTCCGACAGGTTGACGGAGTCCGTACGCATATAAGTGATAAATCCGGATTCGTACAAACGTTGTGCGATCATCATCGTTTGTGCTACGGTATATCCCAGTTTGCGTGCCGCTTCCTGTTGCAGGGTGGAAGTTGTGAATGGAGCCGGCGGTGTTTTCTTTACCGGACGGGTGGTTATATCTTCAATCGTAAAAGTCGCTCCCTTACATGCGTCAAGGAATGCTTTTGCTTCTTCTTTCGTTTTGATACGGCGTGATAGTTCCGCTTTCATTTCTACCAGCTTGCCGTCTGTATCGGGAACCAGGAATATGGCAATAACCCGGTAAGCGGCTTCTGATTTGAACGCATGAATTTCGCGTTCACGTTCTACAATCAGGCGGACAGCTACCGACTGTACGCGTCCTGCCGACAGAGATGGTTTAACTTTTCTCCAAAGTACAGGAGACAATTCAAAACCTACAATTCTATCCAGGATTCGTCGTGCCTGCTGTGCATTTACGAGGTTGAGGTCGATATTGCGTGGTTGCTCGATTGCTTTTAAAATAGCACCTTTGGTAATTTCGTGAAATACGATTCGCTTTGTGTTTTCCGGTTTTAGTTTTAATACTTCATACAGATGCCAGGCAATAGCTTCTCCCTCGCGGTCCTCATCGGATGCGAGCCATACGGTTTCTGCCTCTTTAGCTTCTGCTTTCAGCGTGCTGACCAAAGCCTTTTTGTCTGCCGGAATTTCATAATCGGGTTTAAAATTCTTATCTACGTCGATACTGAATTCTTTCTTCTTCAGATCACGTATATGTCCGTAACTAGAAAGGACTTTGAAATCTTTCCCGAGAAATTTTTCAATCGTTTTTGCTTTTGCCGGAGACTCGACAATGACAAGGTTTTTTTGCATAATTCTTTCTTTTATAATGGCTTGTACCATAATATTTCGGGGCAAAAGTAAAAAAAAAGATTCGCCCTACCTTATAATATAAGGAGAAACTAATATTTTTTTGGAAAAAAATAGGTTTTGAGTAAATCTGCATTTCTTTTGTATGTGCAAGTATTATTAAAGAAATGTTCTATAATTAAGGGGAAATTAATATAAAACAGTTTTATTTAAATAGAATTTCCTATATTTACACCTTTGTACAGTATTATGTGGCTATTTATGAGAAAGATTCTATTTAAAATATATCTATTGTTTTTCTTTGTAGGTATTGCACAACCTATATTGAGCCAGTCTCCTTATTATTATTACAAACAACTCGGAATAAAGGAAGGACTCTCACAGTCGAAAGTACAATGTGTTCTGAATGATCATCGGGGGTATCTTTGGATTGGTACGGAATCCGGTTTGAATTGTTATGACCGTGACCATCTGAAGCAATATCTGCATCGGCCGGGAGATGAAAGAACACTGCCTTCCAACAATATCACTTTTATCGCCGAGGACTCTTTATGCAATCTATGGGTAGCTACGATGAACGGCATTTGCCTTTACGACAGAGGGAGTGATAGTTTCAGAACTTTATCGAATAATGGTAAACCGATCTATGTTGCTTCCTATTTATTGGTTGAAGGAGGAATCTTACTGGGAGGATCAGGAGCTATATACAAATATGTCTATGCCACTAATAAGCTGGAACCTTTGTATTATGCGCAAGACCCTGTTTATTACAATCCCTTTTGGCAGATGATACGTTATGATGAAGAGAATATCCTGCTCAATTCACGTTGGCACGGCATATATTCCTTCAATATGAAGACGTATGAAGTGAAGAAAATAGAGTCGTTTACAGAAAATAACTATACCAGTATCTATCTGGACTCCTACAAGCGTCTGTGGGTAAGTGTTTATGGTAACGGACTGTATTGCTATCAGGGAGACCAGTTGATAAAACACTTTACGGCGTCAAATTCTCCTTTGACGTATGATGTCATTCATGATATCATGGAGAGAGATAATCAGCTTTGGGTAGCCACTGATGGTGGTGGAATCAATATAATCTCTTTAGATGATTTCTCATTTACTAATATTCAACAAAAACAGGATGATGTTCATTCCTTTCCAGCCAATACTATATACCGCCTCTATCTGGACCCGGCCAATAATATGTGGGCAGGCAGTATCAGAAGAGGGTTGATTGGTATAAAGAATGTGTATGCCTGTTCTTATCAGAACGTTCCTTTTGGCAATCTGTACGGATTAAGCAACCAGACTATTAATAGTTTCTTTCAGGATAGTGACGGAATAGTCTGGGTGGGAACTGATGGGGGAGGTATCAACCGGTTTGATCCGGTATCGGGTACCTTCAAACATTATCCTGCCACCAAATATGAGAAAGTTGTCTCCATTGTGGAATATACTCCTGACGAACTGTTGTTCTTCTCCTTTAATAAAGGACTCTTTATCTTTCATAAGCAAACGGGGCAGATACGTCCCTTTGTGCTGATTGACAAGGAAATGAATGATCAGACCTGTATCAATGGTTTTTCTGTCAATATCCAGCGGATAACGAAGACTAAAATTCTTTTCAGTGCCCAGCATATTTTTATATATGATATGGTCACCCGTAAGTTTGATATAGTGGCTACTATGGGAGAAGAGTACGAGCGTCATTCTCCACTGATAATAGCTACGAAAGGTGCAAAGACATACCTTTCCGATCTGAAGAATATTTGTGAGTATGATTCTTCGGAAGGGACTTTCCGGACGATTTATCAAGGACAATACACTATCAATGACGCCTCTATGGATCAGGATGGTATTTTTTGGCTGGCTTCTACCGAAGGTTTGGTACGTTATGATCCACGGACAGGGAAGAGTGAACTGATAAATACAAGCCTGTTTCAGGATGTAGCTTCTGTTGTTGCCGATAATCAATATCGAATCTGGATAGGAACGAGACGTCATTTATTTGTTTATTCTTCCCGTACCCATAATTTTACTACCTTGGAGGAGGTAGATGGAGTCTTGCCTAACGAATACATCTTTCATGCTACTCTTCTGGCCAAAAACGGAGATGTTTTTGTCGGTGGAACTACAGGCATGACGGTGATAAACTCTGCCGTTCATTTTGATACAGATGAGGATTATACGGTCGAACTGCTGGATGTATTATTAAACGGTCTGCCTGTCTCGTTATCCGAAGAGCCGCAGGAAGCGGCTGAAACAATTCAGATTCCCTGGAACTTTTCTTCCCTGCAACTGAAAGTTCTGCTGAATGAAAGCGATGTGTTCCGCAAGAATTTCTTTCGTTTCAATATAGAGGGGCTCGATCAGGAATTGGCGAGTTCCAATTCAAACTCTTTGGTTATCAATTATCTGCCGATAGGGGAGTATACGATTACCGCTTCTTATTATACCCGTGACGGAGGGTGGAGTATGAAACAACCCATTCTGCATGTTGTGGTTACTCCGCCTTGGTGGAAGACCGGTTGGTTCTATGTGGGATTATATATATTGTTGGGAGCAGTGGCTTATAGCATTGTCTACTACTTCTATCGCAAGAAGAAAGCCAAACAGAAGCGGGAGATTATGCGTCTGAAAAATAAGATGTATGAAGAAAAGATTAATTTCCTGACGAATATCAGTCATGAACTTCGCACTCCTCTTACACTGATTTGCGCACCATTAAAGCGTATTATCAATCAGGAGTCGGACAAGCAGGATGTGGAAAAGTTGTTGGTCCCGATCTATAAGCAGGCATATCAGATGAAGAATATTATTGATATGGTACTTGATGTAAGGAAACTGGAAGAAGGAAAAGATATGCTGCATATATTGCCGCATCCTTTGAATGAGTGGGTGTGCTCTGTGGGAGATAAGTTCATCAATGAGTTTCATGTGAAAGGTATCAGACTCGAATATGAGTTGGACGAACAGATAAAAGAGGTACCATTCGATCAGAATAAGTGCGAGTTCGTTCTTTCCAACTTCCTGATGAATGCGTTGAAGTTTAGCGAATCGGGCACCACTACTACACTGATTACCACCTTGTCACAAGAGAAAGACTGGGTTCGGATCTCTGTCAGGGATGAAGGGATGGGACTGAATATGGTAGACACAGACTCTCTTTTCTCCAGTTTCTATCAGGGGGGACATGAAAAAGGAGGAAGCGGCATCGGATTATCCTATGCGAAGAGTCTCATCACACACCATAAAGGAAGAGTGGGCGCTTCGAATGCAGCGGGAAAAGGGGCCATCTTTTATTTTGAACTACCCTTATTCACGGATACTTGCGGACAGCTGGAACCGGCTTCTGTGGAAGCAGCTACAGGCGTGGAAGTGAATGAACCGGATAGAATCGATTATACCTTCCTGAAAAAATATTCAGTGATGGTGGTCGAAGATACTCCCGAACTGCGAAGTTATCTGAAAGAAACGCTGAGTAATTATTTTGCCCGTGTATATGTTGCCAAGGATGGGAAAGAGGGATTGGAACAGATCAAAGACCGATTGCCGGATATTATCATCAGTGATGTCATGATGCCCCGGATGAATGGGTTTGAACTTTGCCGGGAAGTGAAGACTAATCTGGATATCAGCCATATTCCTTTTGTCTTATTGACCGCCTATCATAATTCTCAGAATATGTATACCGGTTATAAGACTGGAGCGGACGCCTTTTTGCCGAAACCTTTCGAAATAGACGGTTTGCTGGCATTGATTCATAATCAGTTGAGGCAGCGCGAACAGATACGGGCAAGATATAAAGATGATAAGCTCTTGACGCATAAGGAAGTGAGCTTTAGTAATGCGGATGAGACTTTCCTGCTGAAATTGAATACATTGATTGCGGATAATATGAGTAATCCGGATCTGGATGTTGCGTTTATAGCTACTAATATGTGTATCAGTCGTTCGTTATTATTCAATAAAGTGAAGGCCATCACGGGTATGGGGATTGTAGACTATGTGAATAAGCAGCGCATTGAGCAGTCAATCGTGTTACTTACTACTACTACCATGAACATTACTGAAATCTCCGAAGTGGTCGGCTTCTCTTCTTTGCGTTATTTCAGTAAGGTTTTCAAGTCTATTAAAGGAGAGATTCCTTCCGCTTATAGGAAGCAGGATAAGTAAATCGCATTGATAACTTGGACTTAGGAACATATACTAGAAATAAAAAAATAAATATTAGTCTCATACTCTCATTCTATATGAGGTAAATAGCATATAATCAGTGTGATATACAATGAGAGATACTTCTTCTATAAGGTATCTCTCATTGTTTTCTACGCAAAATGCCTTCAATTTAGCTTATCTCTCCTCCTTTTTTGCTCATCTCTCATTCCCTTTCCTTGCGTAAGTAGGTAAAACTGTCTGCCTTTTGAGGGTTAATATCTCATATATCAGTTTCAAATAATAGGTACTTTGTAGCTCGGATACCTTATATCTTTGCCATATCAAGCCTATATACTTATGTTTTCTTACCGACATCTTCATCGTTCCACCCGGGTGAAACGATCTTGCCACTAGAGTGGAGAAATCTGTTCACTCTAGTGATGAGATCAGATCACTCGAGTGGAACGATGAAGATCTCCTATTAAAAATCTGATAACAATAGGTGAAAAGCACAACAGGATAGGGTCTTCTGCATAAGAGAAAGCGGTATATCTCGTCTATTCCATCATTTCTCTGCCTACAACGTTTATGAGCTTTAAGTCATAGTTATCATTGTGGGCATCTTGGAATAATTGCCAGATCATCACGCCGGCATAGTCGTTTTCTTTGATGAACTTACATTTGTTGGCTATAGTAGGGCGGCCGTTATAATAAGTCTTGCCTATATTATCCTTGTCCGCTGCTTCATTTCCAAGATGTTTGAGTATGCCGCTATAGCGGATTCCACGAACGTCATCCACTGCGCCTTGCAGACTTTCCTCCCAGGAATATCCATAAAAAGGAAGTCCTCCCACTATTTTACTTTTGGATGCCCGACATTGTTCATTCCAGTATTTGAGGTCTTTCACAAAGTCATCGTATGAAGCATGCTGGACCGGTTTATCGGTAAACGCTCCCCGGTCATAACTCATCAGGTTGATATAGTCGAAGTATTGCTCCCATTCGGTTCCGTAATTAAGCCAGCGGCTGTTGACGGCACAGGTCATCAGCATATTTTTCTCTTTTGCCAGGTATAAACCTCTGGCAAAAACCAATAATGAGGGGAAATTCTTATCCCAGTTGTCATATTCCTCATAATCGATGTCGAAGCCGTCCAGTTTATATTCTTTAGTGAATGCAATAATCTGCTGTATCAGTTCTTTTCTGGCTTTCGGATCATTGATGGCGGTAGTGAATTCTCCCGGACTGTTCTTAGCCAAAGATATCAGAATCTTGACATTATGCTTGTGAGCCGTTTCACGTACACTTTCAATTCTCTTCCGGACAGGATTAATGTTTAGAGTGCCGTCTGCTTTTACTCTTGCAAAGCTGCCATTGATATGCGTCAGATATTTCCATTCTATCGTAGGAAATAAACTTTCAAACTCCCAGTCGTCAAGCGCAAGGTAGCCGATAACTACTTTCTGGGTGACTTCCGGTTGGGGCTGAGGCTGCGGTTGAGGCACATTGGGCTCCTGTGGGGTGTTGGTATTGGAAGAGGGTCCGCAACTAGTGAATAAAATGCTTACAGCCGTTAATAATGCGTATAATAAATGTTTCATGTTTAATAAGTAAAAAAGATTTAATACCCGAAAACAAATAGAGGAATGAAAGTTTTGAATAGTCTCTATACTTCCATTCCTCCTTCTTTAGAAGTTCCTAAAAACCTTGGCTCCTACCTTAAAACCTATTTATCTAACTTGGTTATTTTTACCCAGTCAATTTCCATGATGGCAGGTAAGTTGGCATCATCGATAGGACCTGCCCATGAGCCCGGTCTGTCTCCTCCTAATCCCATGTTCAGGATGAGATAGAATGAAGAATCTTTTGTGAACGGCCATTGCTTCATTTCTGCTTCATTCTCCAGTTTCAGGTTTGAATAAGAGAAAGTCTCCTGTCCATTGACGAAGAAAGTCAGTTTGTCTTCGCTCCATTCTAAAGCGTAGATGTTCCAGTCCTGATAATTGCAAGTTACTTGTGCGGTGTTGGACGGATCTTTGATGTTCAAATCATACGTGTAGTGAGTATGTATCGTATGATGGATCGCGGATTCCTGTTTCACATGTTCCATGATATCGATTTCTCCGCAATTCGGCCATCCGTCATAGATATATTTCTTCGGCATCATCCAGATAGCGGGGAATGCGCCATTGGGGTAACTGGTGATTTTGGCTTTTACTTCCACCCGTCCGAAGGTGAAGTCAAACTTACCTTGCGTTTCGATACCGCCGGCTTTGTATTCATCACCTATTTTTTCGGCTTTCAGTATAAGTCTGCCGTCTTTTACGTAAGCCTGGTCATAACTTTCGGACATTTCGTCGTTCCAGTCGGAGCCTGCTTTCTGGCAGAGTACCCATTTGGTCGGGTCCGGATTGCCGTCTACATCGAACTCGTCCATGAAGAGAACGTCCTTCATGGTGTCGTCAAACTTGGTCAGTACGATAGTATAGGTCGTTGTTTGATTGTCTTCGGTGGTGACGGTCACTGTCTGCTCTTTTTTCCAGTTGTGTACAAATGTTGCCGGGTCCGGTGAGATGGTGGCTCCATCGCTCATTAGCGTATAGTCTACGCCGGTGATGGTATTGGCATCCTCGATCGTACCGATTTCCACTCTGTGGGTTGTCTGGTCTATCTTCCCATGATAATAGGAAGTCGTATTCGCTGACACATTATTTACTGCTACGGCAAAAGCAGTGAGCGGATATTTCTTTTCCGGAGTGATGTAATTGGTCTCATCATCCGAACAGGCAGCAGTGGAAAATCCGATGATTGCCATGTTCAGTATAAGTAATATTTTTCTTTTCATCATAACTTTTTTGGTTCGTTCATTATTTTACGTTGGTAGTAAAGTACCTGCCAGTTTGTACAGGCAGGTACTTTTTCTTTGTCAATGTTACGTTGGCTATTCGCCCCACTTCAGCGGTTCGATGTATTCCCATTTGCGTAGCGGCAGTGTGCCATCGTTGCAGCGCACCATGATCTGTCCACCTTTCTCAACAAGAATATTTCCTGGTACTTTCCAGTCCTGGGTACCATCGGAGATAGTGGAAATGATAAACTCATCGTTGAGGTACCATTCTACCCTAATCCATGTACCGGTTTCATTTTCTTCTTGCAGGATATTCCATCCCAACTTATTGTCAGCATTCGTATCCAGTGTTTTCACCGTTCCGGCTGCACCGCTAAATACTTTCTGGCTCCATGGAGTAGTGCTGAGGTCACTCTTTCCGCCTGCCACGTGCCAACGGAATTCGGTCCACGGAGTGGCATTAATCATGAAGAACATATTCATGTTGCCGTTGAACGGTCCGATGTAGATATTATATCGTCCAGGCATCAGTTGGCTGCCAAAGTAATAATCTCCGCTCACCTCTCTGTTTTCTTCGTTCACGGTAGTTCTTGATGATTCTGAACTGGCTTGTTTGATTCGTATGGTAGTAGTCACCGGTTCTATTCCTTCTTCATCACTGAGGGAAGAGAGAATGATGGTTCCGTTGCGTACCGAAGAGCTAGTGCTGTATTCTGCTACATTGATAACCAAATCGGCACTTCCATTAAATTCGGTTTGCTCAAATTCATACCATGTTTCGTCTGACGGAATCTCTTTCGTAACTCCCCAGCGTGAATTGGCTACTACGTGAATAGTCAGCTTTCCGCCCACAGCTTCCACTTCATACCACTTGCCGTTTTCGGGCTGTGCGGGTTCAATCTGTACACCATCTTGGGTGATGTTCACTTCCTGTTGTTTGTCACCATTGCGGTCATATAAAGTTACCACTCCGTAACGCATGGCACCGGTATTGGGGGTTGCTTTCAGTTCCACTGTACCGTTTTCCATTCCGGAAGCTCCTTGACTGATGGAAAGCCACTCTTCTCCATCAGTCACCTTGGCTGTCCACTTTTGATTGCTAAGCACACTGAACACTTCGGGCACATTTCCGTTTTTTTCAATCATATCCACTCCTTCGTACTCTAAGTAGGCAGTACCTTTTTGAGTCAGTGTGAATTTTTTACCGGTCCAATAATCGCTCTTGATGTTAATGACCTCAGTACGATCGTCCAAGCTGGTATTTTCCTCACATTTGATGGTTACATCGTATGTCTTTTCCGGGTTATCACCCGTGGCTGGTGAAATGGCATACCAGTCACCTTTGTTTTCTCCGAATATTTCCCATGGATCGGTTGATTTCACCTGGAAAGTGACGCTCAGTTCATCGGTTGTGCCGTCGGCGGGTAGTAGATATGAGTCTTCTACACGGTAGCGCAGGTCGACAGCCTTTTGCTTCTCATCGTCATCACAGCTTTGCAACACAGGAACTGCTGCCAGTAGTGTGAAAAGTCCTAAGAAGGCTATTTTATGTAATTTATCAGATTTCATAAACACTTCAAGTTATTGTTTACACATTTATTCATAAACTTCATAGTCTAACGACTTAAAGACGATGGTACATTCCGGTGAGAATGGACCGCTGAATCCGGAATAGAATATTACGCCTTTATGTCCATCCAAGTCAAAGGCATTGTGTTTCTTACCGGAATAGTATACTTTTCCGTTGATAGAGAATGTTACGTTTACTTTTGTCGCGTCTTCCGGATCAACTTTGGTATCTAACTCAATGGTTTTGATGTCGTTCATGCTTTCTTCCAGCGTAAATTCTTCAGCTGTCCAGTCGTAGTGAAGTTTAAAACTGGATTTTGTTGTTGAATCTTGCGGATAAATTCTGATTTGTATCCAACCTGCACCGTTTGCTGCACCATTCCAGTGCCATGTGTCACCATTCAGGTAAAGGAATCCATCCGTTCCGGCAGGCATATTGACGCTTTCAAAGTTCCAAACGATTTTCCCCTTTCCATAAGAGAAGTTGGGCACATATCTATTTTGCGCATTGCTTCGTATGGTTGCATATCCTGTTTCCGGGTCAATATCTTCGGCTCCGTCTGCCCACATATTTCTAGGCTGTCTCACTTCAACGGGTACACCTTCAAATCCCGGAACATTGCTCTTGGGATAAAGCAACACATGTCCCACTCTTGTAATAAACAAATTGTTGTATCCTGCTTTAAGCGTCAGATTATTACCATCAGCTTCGGCACTTAGCCATTCCTTAAATTCGGCAGGAACCTCTACTTTCCACTCTACGCTGGAGTTGATTTCGATGTTTTTCTCTCCGCCCATGCCATTCAGTTGGTTGGTTTTTTCTTCTTCATTCTTGGGCTCGATGATGATACCGTCTTGTGTAATGGTGAATGATTTCTCCTGAAACTCTGTCTTGACAGTGATTTCAGCTGTTCTTACACCTCCTGTATTTTCTGGTATTGTGATGGTTATGGGAATTTTGTTGCCATCTTCATTACCATCGCCCGAAGCCGGAGAGATTTGTTCTACAAACTGTGTGGAAGGAATTATTTGGAATGGCTTGTTTGACACAATATTGAAAGAGATGGTTCCACCTACTGTCGGCACAATCTGGTCGTAAGGAATTACTACTAAATCTTCTTTCGAAGCCTGCTTGATAGTAACTACCTTGGTGCCTTCAACGCCTTCTGCCTTGATAGTCAGTTTGGCTGTACGTGCTTTCTTTCCTGTATTGTTTTCCATTGTCACCACAATCTCCGACACCAATGAACTGGCTGCACTCATCGAAGGAGTCGGCTTGCACCACTGCTGGTCGCTTTCAATCGTCCAGGGAGTGTTGGAGCTGATGTTGAACACTACATTGCTTGGAGAAGTTGCCAAAGCAGTATAAGACTCCAAAGCATCTATCTGGATATTGAGAGGACCTTCCGGCTGTGAGTCGATGTCAAACTCCTGGCATGCTACAAAACTGAATGTGCACAGTGCAAGAATCAGTTGCATTAACGTGTTGCTATATAACTTTTTCATATATCTTTTAAATATTAGATTAGACAATTAATTACCATCCTGTGTTTTGAGGATTTAAGTTTGTATTCTTGTATAGTTCGCTTTGAGGGATCGGATACAGATACATGCAATCTCTCCAGTTACGGGTTTCGTAAAGGTTCTTGTAGAAGTTGAACGTACCGTCCGCCTGCTTCTCGATCTTTACTCCGTATAGTTCCCGCTGGGTAGTATCGGCAATCTTCCATCTCCGTACATCCCAGAAACGATGATCTTCGAAAGCAAACTCTACACGCCATTCATTGTACAGGCGTTCAAGGAAATCTTCTTTTCCCATGGAAGGAATCAATGGCATATCGGCATTCTTTCTCACTTCATTGATAGCCCACAGAGCAGAATACTTATAAGTCTCATCTGTGTAATTGACATCATTGAAAGCGTTGACCATAGATTCCGCATACGTTAGTAATGTTTCCGCATAGCGGTAAATCACCCAATGATGCTTGCTGACAGCTTCTTTACCCGGTTCAAAGCTGGTAGCTTCCTGAATGTACTTGCGCAGGAAGTATCCTGTCGGTGAACCGCCTTGTGATACGATTCCGTCGTCGGCGCCACCTTTGAAGGTTTCAATGGTGTAGTCTTTAAACGACATTCCGTTGGCAAGAATAGCGCGGTAGAAACGTTTGTCACGATTCTCATAAGGTGATTGCGGGTCAAATGCAGGGTCTTCGCAAACCCATCCTGTGTTTTCTAGGGTTACTTTGTAACCGTTGACTGTCTCGAATGCGTCCACAAGGTTTTGTGATGGGTAATTGCTGTATGGGATAAGACTGGAAGTGCGTGTTCCCGCAGTCATGCGAAGCGGGAGATTAAACATTTCGAAGTCCGAATCATCACCATTGATCCTCATCAGTACAACTTCTTTTGAGTCGAGGTTGTTGGCACTCTCCTGGGGGTCGAGAGAGTAAAGCCCTGTGTTGATAATATCTATTGCTGCTTTGGCAGACTTTTTCCACAATTCGGTATCCATAGAAGGATTATGTAGCTTACTGGCAGCATATAGCAGTGCTTTTGACTTTACTGCCATTGCAAAGCCTTTGGTCACTCTGCCGATTTCCGCTCCCGGTTCGTTTACATAGCTGTCCGGCAAGTTATTGGCAGCGTCGTCGCATTCACTGACAATGAAGCTGATAACTTCGCTGAATGGTGTCTTGCCGATTGTGTTGGCTTCCTCTTCAGTCAGTACTTCCAATGGCATGGCGATGTCACCGTAGCGGCGTGCCAGTTCAAAGAAGTAGTGTGCCCGCAGCACTCTGGCTTCGTAAGGGAAATATTTCAGCTGCTTCATCCAGTTTGTATATTGTCCGTCGTGCTCATAGCGTGTGAAGTCCACTTGGGCAATCTCTGCTATAAAGCTGTTGGCAGCACGTATACCACGATACAGGGTCCATGAATCGTCATAAGTTTTAATAGGCGACCAGTTACCGTTATTGGTATTCTGAATATTATCTGCATAGGCTCCGAATTCGCCGTCATCACTGGCACAGTCGCGCATGGAATATCTGTCTTCGGTGAAGAGTCCGCCGGAGGTCGCAAACAGTTGGTAGCCTTGTGGCATGTATGAGTATACGTGGGTAAGCATTGATTTGCTTGTACCAAAATACTTGTACATGTCTTCTTTTGTCTTCAGGTTGTTCGTTTCATCAAAGTCAAGGTAGTTGCACGAAGCAAAGACCAACGAAGACAAAATGGTTAAGAGTATGTATTTGGTTCTCATAATGTTCATTTGTTACTTTGCATTAAAAATTAAGTTTGATACCTGCCCAATAACTTCTTGTCGACGGATAAGCGATGCCAAGTTGTTCCGGGTCGGCAAAATGGAGATTGTCTAATGAGAACAGATTGGTGCCTTGTACGAATACTTTCAGGTCGGCAAAGCGAGTCTGCGATTTCGGGAAAGTGTAAGCTACCAATAGGTTACGAAGTTTCAGGAATGAACCGTCACGGTACCACAGTGAGCTGGCGCGATAGTTGTTCAGATTTTCCTGCGTAGTCAGTCTCGGCATGGTTGCATTGGCTTTATTCTCCGGTGTCCAGCTTATTTCTTCATTCAGGAATGTATTCGAAATGTTGCCATTGCTTACAAGTGGGCTATAAAGCGGACTGTTGAGCAGTGAAACAGTGACTCCTGTCATTCCCTGGAAGTCAGCGGAAAGTTCCAGTCTCTTGTACGAGAAGTTCAGGTTGAATCCGAAATAGAAGCGTGGAACAGATGAACCGAACATTTTCACAACGTCTTTCTCGTCGATGCGGTTGTCACCGTTCTGATCTTTGTATTTCACGTCACCGGGGGCTACGTCCGAGAAGGTTTGTAGCGGACTGTTGTTGATTTCCTGCTGGCTGTTGAAGAAGCCGATAGCTTCCAGACCGTACATCTGTCCGATACGATTGCCCTTGGTGTACAAGTAGTCGTATTCCTGATATGCCTGATTTACATTGACTACCTCTGTGTTCAGATATGACATGCTTGCGCCAATGCCATAATGGAAATCACCGATCTTATCATTCCAACTCAAAGAAGCATCCAGTCCTTTGTATTTATAGATTCCTTCGTTCACCTGACCTACTGTGATACCGATAATACCGGAAGTAGAATTGGCACCTGACACAAGTATATCCGAACGTTTTTCGTAGAAACCTTCTACTGTTGCATTCAAACGATTATCAAAAGCGGCGAGATCAAATCCGAAAGTCGCTTTCTGTGATTTTTCCGCTACCAGGCCGATAACCGGCAAATCGCCTTCGCTGCCACCGGACTGTCCTCCGGCATTCACTCCGAAGTTATAACCGGCACCACCGCTGCCATAAGACTGACGCCATAGTTCGTGGCTCAGATTGCCGTCCCATCCGGACAGACCGTAAGAGGCGCGAATCTTGAAGAGATTGATCGGTGTCACCTTTTCCATAAATGCTTCGTTGGAGACGATCCATGCAGCAGAAACGGCAGGATAGTTCGAGTATTTGTCTCCGTCGGGCAGGTAAGCTGATCCCGAACGGTTGAATACGGCATTGAGGCTGTAACGGTTGTCGTAAGTATATGTGGCGTTCACCAGCACAGACTGATTCTTCTGAGAGTTGTTTCTGCCGTTTTTGACAACAGACTGCATATCATAAATCAATGCTCCTCCCACCTGGTGTTTGCCAAAAGTGCGGTTATAATCCACTTTTGCCTGGAAATCGCTGCGTAGCATCAGTCTTTCGAAAGGCTGTGTATGTCCCAGTGTTTCGGAGTCTGTACCATAAATGGCAGGAGTTGTCACCAGTGTACCATCACTGGTGATACTTGCATTGCTGTTCATGTAACGATACTCTTTATTGGTGGTTTCATTCATTCCTCCGATATTATCGAAAGAGACGGATGCTTCGGCTGCCAGCCCTTTGGTCAACGCACTTAGATCCTGACGGATGCTCAGGTCGGCGAGTAGTGTTCCGTATACGTTACGGATGTGTCCGTAGTCTTTCAACAGAGCTACCGGATTACCGGTTCCGTACACAGAGCTACCTCCATAAATGCCATTCTCATAACGAATGGGGAATGCAGCGGATGGAATGCCATAGATCTTGTTGAAAATAGCGCTGCGTCCATAGCGGGTACCTCTGAATTCTTTCAGTCTGCCCACGATACCGGCTTTCAGCAATGTGCTTTCCGTCACTTTTACGTCCAGATTGGTACGCACGGTCAGACGTGTGTCTGTAGGTGTAGTGTCGAAACGTGTATCTTCCGTGTTTTTCTTCAACATGGAGCGATCCCGGTAATAGTCTACTACCGTGTAAAAACGGAACTTGTCACTACCTCCGCTGAAAGACATTTTCAGGTTGTGGGTCAATCCTGTGTTGTTCAGCGTTTCATTCCACCAGTCTACATTCGGATAGTCATACGGATAGATTCCTGTCCGGAAAGCATCCAGTTCCTGTGCATTGTAGCGTGCAGGCAGACCGTCTCCGCTTAATGCGGTGTTAAGAGCGTTCGCATACGTATAGGCATCTGCGAAGTCCGGAGAACGGAATTGGGTATTGACACCGAAATTATAGTCCACATTTACCTTCAGACCATTGCTTATTCCGCGTTTAGTCGTAATCAGTACTACTCCATTCGCACCACGCATACCGTAGAGAGCAGCGGCTGCCGCATCTTTCAGAACGTAGCATGATTCGATTTCCATCGAAGTGATGTCACTGATATCACGTGGGAAACCATCAATTAATACTAGCGGGGCATTTCCGTGTATAGAGAGGGTGGATATGTTATCGGCTGACGAGCCTGTACCCTGATATACATTCAGACCTGCCACTTTTCCATACAAAGCTTTGCTGATATCTATGTACGGGGATTTTTCGAATGCGGAAGCATTGACTCCGTTGATAGAGTAACTGCTGGTCCGGGAAGATACGTTCATCTGGTAGCCGATGCTCAGTGTATCTGCCAGCTGCATTTCCGAAGCAGCTTTCGATGTCTGTGCATTCAGGGATACCGAACCTCCCAGGAGCAGAGTGATTAATATATAATTTATTTTATTCATTGTTCAAACGATATTAGTTAACGTGTCATTTACCAGCCCGGGTTTTGGGTCATTCCATATTGCTTGTTGATTTCCTCCTGAGGAATCGGAGCCAGATACCACTTGGTATCCCAGTTGGTAGCCCAGTAATGGTCTCCCAGTTCGATCTTCTCGAAGGTGAACTCAGTCGGATTGTTCAGGTCGTTACCTCTGCTTCTGAGTCCGTACAACTTCTTCTTGAAGTCGCTCTGACGGTCTCTGCGAACGAGGTCGAACCAGCGTACTTCTTCAAATCCTAATTCGAGTGCTCTTTCTCTCAGTACGGCTTCGAGGAACTGATCGTGATTCATCGTCTTGGAAAGTTCCGGCAGACCTACTCTCTTTCGTACATCGTTTACCATTTTGTAAGCTTCGTCGGTAGGGCGTCCGTTGACTTCGTTGAGTACTTCCGCATATCCCAGCATGATTTCCGCCAGACGGGTGTGTGACCATTGTACCGGACCTTCGCGATCGTTGTTTTCCTGTAAGATGTACTTCATGATCAGGAATCCGCTGCCGTCTTTGTAATCGGCGTGGTTGATATAAACAGGAGCTGTTGTTCCGTTGCAGTAGGTGTCTCCGGGACAAGCTACATTTTCATACAGACGTGGGTCGCGGGTGGGCACCATTTCGCCTTTTGTAAAGAACGGTTGCTTGGAGGGGGATTTCCAGTCGAAATTTGCCGGAAAATCAGTTCCGTCTTCCCACGGAAACATATCTACATAGTTCAATGTAGGGCCGCTGTAATAACGTTGACCGATAAAGCTGCTGTGAACATCGGAGCTATATCCTTGACGGGTAGAGATTAATATTTCTGTTCCGCCGCGGTTGTAGTAGGCCTGACGATAGGCCAGACGTCTTGCCCGATGCGTCTCTTCCGTAGGTTGAATCAGTTCGTATTCGTGCCGTTTCTGTAATTCTGTGAAAAAGGCTGCGCCTGCTTCTGCGGCATCTTTCCAACGCTGGTCACTGTAATTTCCGTAGCAGGTATATTCGTCTGCTTCCGGATGCCATTTAGTGTTTGAGTTGAAAGTCGGACTGGCTGCCCATTGCAATACCTTGAACTTTAATGCCATCGCTCCTGCCAGGGTCATACGTCCGTCATCTGCTTTCTCGGCTTTCCAGGCCAGATTGGAGTTGATGGCTTCGTTGAGCAATCCTACGATCTTCTCTACCGTTTCGGCAAAAGTGATACGGGGGAAATTCATTGTCTCGTTTACGTCTACATAGTGGTCCAGCCATGTCACACCGCCTACATATCTCAGCATTTCGAAATAGCAGAGGGAGATCAAAACTTTGGCTTCCGCGATCCGTTCACTTTTCTCGCTGGCTGTCATGTCGGGCACTTTTTCTACGTTCTCGATATATAACCAAGCGTAACGGATGGTGGTCCAGTCAGACTTGCTTCCATAACGGTAAGCAGAATTCTTTGGGACGTTGTTGGCACTGAGTGCTCCGTTGTAATAGAGCTTGACAGGCCCATCACTGATATTGTCACGGAAACTGTAACATAAGTCTGTGATTGATTCAAGTATGTTCACACCCAATTTGTAGTCAGAGCCGGTCGGTAGCCCATAAGGTAATCCGGTATATGCTTTGGTCAGCACCTTTTCGGCATTTATTTTCGAAGAGAACATTTCTTCGGTAGTCGCTCCGGAACTCTCAGGCTGGTCGCCCAGAAATTTATCCCCGAAGCTGATTTCAGAACAGGAGGAGGCTATCAGTACGCAACCTAATGCTATTCCGAGTCCTTTTATTATTCTATTCATACAGTCGTTTTTTAGAAGTTAAGATTTAAACCGAAGCTATATACTTTGATCAGCGGATAATCTCCGAATCGGTTAGGATCACTTTCCGGATCAAGATATTTAAGCGGTGAGAAGGTCAGCAGGTTGTAGCCGCTGAAGTTTAATCCGAGTGAGCTGAGGCCCAGTTTCTTCAGGAATTTCTTTCCGGTGATGGTATAACCGAAGCTCAGACTCTTCAAGCGGAGATAGGAAGCATCTACCAACCAGAGGGTAGAAGGTTCGGAGTTCCAGCTTTCCGATTCTTCCGACGGGCGCGGATAAGTAGCTCCCAGTTGGTTGTCCGGAGTCCAGCAACCGTCGTAGAAGTAGGTCAGCAAACCACGCTTTCCGGCATTTGTATAGGGGATACGGTATTCGATGTCATACATTCTGTTAACGTTCTTGGAACCTACCCATTGCATGGTGAAGTTGAATCCTTTCCAGTCGAATCCCATGTTCATGCCGAAAACGTATTCCGGACGGGTAGCATAACCTGCTACGCTCTTGTCATTACCGTCCACGATGTGGTCTCCATTGAGGTCGGCGTACATGGCGTCACCCGGATATACCTTCTGATAAGGCTGAGGCAGTTCCGGCTTTAAGGTCAGTTCGCCGTCGGCTCCGGTGATGAAGTCGCTGTACTGATAGAGACGGATGTAGTTGTATACTCCGGTCTGGCGTCCGGTAGAGCCACCGGTCTGGTTCATATAAGAGAATTGCTTGGGCACTTCGTCCATATAGAGGATTTTGTTGCGTGCGAAAGAGACGTTGGCATCCACATTATAGGTGAAATCCTTTCCGATCTTATCGCGCCAGCCGAGAGAAACTTCGTAACCGTGGTTGTCTACCTTACCAATGTTCAGGTTAGGCAGTGCAGTTGCGATGATGCTTGGGGTCGATTCCGGAGAGATCAGAATGCCTGTGCGGTGTTCGATAAAGTAGTCGAAGGTAGCGGACAGGCGGCTGTTGAAGAACTTAAGATCAATACCGTAGTTCTGCTTGTCGGCTGTTTCCCAGGTTACTGCCGGGTTACCCATACGTGAGATGGCTGCTGCCGATTGGGAAATCGGATTGTCCACACCGAAGCTGTAACTGCCCGATGATCCCCATACGGCAGGCATGTACATAAAGCGTGAGTCTACACCCTTGTCATTACCTACACGTCCCCAGGATGCTCTGAGTTTCAGGTAGTCTACGATTTTCTGGTTTTCCATAAACTTCTCGGCAGTTGCGATCCAGCCGGCAGAGAAGGAAGGGAATACACCGAAACGGGTGCTGCCCGGAGCAAAGTTCTCCGAACCGTTGTAGCCGACGTTTACGTCGAGCAGATATTTGCTTTGATAGGCATAAGTAGCACGTCCTACCAGTCCTACGTAGTTACGGGGCAGATAAGTGTAGCTGTCCGGATAATAATTACGCGACTGATTGTAAAGGAACAGACCGGATATTCTGTGGTCGCCGAATGTACGGTCATAGTTGATACGTCCTTCCAGATACCAGTTCTGTCCGCGTCCGCTGCTTTCCGAGTAAGTGAGCGGAGTATCGCTGCCGCTGGGTACATAGATAAGTGACTTATCGTAGTCGGGATCGGTCTGTGACATCGTACCGTTGGTGTCAAAGTATGATTTGTAGTACACAGTCTGCGCTTCGATGGCGCCTCCCGTACGTACTTTTTCCAGTTTGAATTTATTGTCGTAAGCACCTTTCACGGAAACGCTCAGTCCCGGAGTGATAAAGTCCAGTTTCTGTGTGATGTCCAAATCCAGATTCAATGTCGTGTCATACGTTTGATTGTAACCTTGTCCGTAGAATACGAACATACCGTCACGCATCACTTCTCCCAGCGGAACCATATCTTTAGGAATCAGTGTACGTACTCCGTTGATAAATCCCGGTCCTGCAAACGGATGTGACCAGATCTGTGCGATTACCCAAGGATTCTGGTCTTCACCTGTGCCCGAAACGACGCTGCGCGGTTCCTGTATCTTGCCTAAAACACCACCGACACCGAGTTTCATCGAAGTGGTCTTGGTCAGATTGGCATCGATATTGGCGCGGTAGTTATAGCGGTTGTAACGATAGTTATTGTCGTACATTTGTCCGGGAAGTTCTTTCAGAAGTCCGTTCTGATAAGTATAACCTACTGAGATGAAGTATCGTACATTATCGCTACCGCCGGAGATATTTAGGTTGTTCTGGCTTTGAAGATAGATATTATTAAAAATATACTTCTTCCAGTCCATACTGGGATACATGATGGGGTCTGAGCCGGTGCGATAGGCTTCTACCTGTTCTGGAGTGAAGTATAACTTAGGATTCGTAACGTGGTCCATCTCCTGCTTCATATTCCAGAAGCGTGCGAACTCGTAACTTCCGGTCTGCTCTACCAGTGAGATGGGTTGTTGCAGACCCAGTTTGGTGCTGGCGGAAATCTGCGTTTTGCCTGCTTTACCTCTTCGGGTGGTGATCAATACAACGCCATTAGCACCTCTTACTCCGAATACAGCGGTGGAAGAGGCGTCTTTCAATACTGAAATACTTTCGATTTCGTTCGGGTCGATTTGTGAAAACTCACGTTCTATTCCGTCTACTAAAACCAGGGGCTTGGATTGTGAATCATTTAATGAACCGACACCACGTACGTAGATGGCAGCAGCATCTTTACCAGGCTGTCCGGTAGTCTGTACGGAAGATACACCCGGCAATGCTCCTGCGAGGAGGTTCGTGATACTTGTTGCCGGAGATTTGATCAGCTCTTTGTTGTCAATGGAGGAGACGGCACTGGTAAGCATGCGCTTGTCCTGATTACCATAGGCGATAGCTACAACTTCCACTTCACCGAGGTTCTGTGCATCTTCTTTTAAGGAAACATTGATGATTGTTCTGTCTCCGACCACGATCTCCTGGGTTACGTACCCGATAAAGGAGATGTTTAATACGGATTTTTTGCTTGGGGCGACGATCGTAAAGTTACCGTCAAAGTCTGTGATAGTCCCAATGCTCGTGCCTTTCACAGTCACATTAGCTCCGGGAACGCCTTCTTTGAGTGTTTCATCCGTTACTCTACCTTTAATTGTGATACCTTCCGGGGGCAAGGCATACATCATCGGTATGAATAAAAGAAACGTAACAAGAAAGCAGAATCTTAAATTGAGCGCGTTTCTCATACTGTTTAATTTGATAGGTTAATAATATATTTAGTTTATAGTTAGGTCAACCGGGTTGGGGTGACTTTTATTCTCTTTATTCTCTCTTCAGTTTCTAAATATATCCTTTGCTTATGTGCAATAAGGTTAACTTCATTTATCTTTTAATGATGATGCAAAATTAGGGGCGATGTGAAAAAGGGACGTGCAATATTCACCAAATTAGGTGCACAAATAGCTAGAAACACTATCTGTAACAAATGGGTAGACCTTGATACAAAATTATAGACGGGATGGAAAAGGAGGCTTTGTAAGGAACAATAAAAAAGCCCATCCTGTTATGTTGCACATAGGCAATAACAGGATGGGCATCTGATTGGTTCTTCTCTTTGGAGAATATGTCTTGTCTAGAAGCTGAAGCTTAATCCTCCCAGGAAGTTAAGACCTTCTGTAGGATAGCCCAGATAATACTGGTATTTCTTATTGAGGATATTATTAATCCGGGCATACACGGATACTCCTTTGAACACATTATAGCTGGCTCCGGCATGCAGGTCGCTGACTGCTGCGGCTTTAATGCCTTCTACCTTTGTGCGTCCGATATAATCGTAACCGAGATTGATATTCAGTCCTGTGATCGGGCGGAAGTCTGCGCTGAAATTAATTTCGCAGGCGGGTTTCATATACAGGCTGTATTTTTCTTTCGCATCCCAGTTACGGTAAGTTCCAGCAGCGGACAATGCAATGAGGTCTTTGTATTCATAGCTGATCTTCATACCGGCGTAGAAGTTGTTGGCATTGCTAAATTCCAGATTCAGATATTGATGTGCTGTGACCGGAGACGAGGAATTCCCTTCCTGAGCATCACCGGCAAGTGAGGGATCATAGTTGACAAATGTTTCTTCCTGTACCTCAAAGAAATCGTCTTTCAAATCCTGATAACCGCCATACAGATTGATCCATAATCCGGGATAAGGACTCGCTTTAAATCCTATCGCTGCATTCAGCTGTTCGTATGTATCAAGAATAGGGGCTACCGGCAAGGCATAAGGACAGATCGTTTCCAGTCTGCGGAAATCGTTGACCAGCTTGCCTCCGGTAGCTTGCGCATAGAGTACGTAGCTGTCGGAGAAGATATACTGTGCTGTTACATCCGGAGACACGCGGAATGATTTACCGCTGCCGAATGAGAGATCTACATTGGCTCCTGCACGCAGATTCCAGCTGTCGCTGCTAAGTTTATAATGCGGATTCAGTGCCAGAGTGGTACGGTTCTCATATACCTGGAGGTCGTCAGCAAGTTTCAGGTCTTTATTGTAGATGAGATTACGCATGTCCAATCCGATGTTGATGCTCTGTTCGTCGCTGATAGCGCCGCTGATCAATCCTTTGGTATGCACTTGTGTTTCTCTGACTTTGTCATTGAAAAAGAAAGTGTTATTGTTCTGACGGTTGTACATCATCAGATTGGTTTCCGCTTCGAACTGTATGGGATAATTTTCATCTGTCGATTTTACTCCCAGATGGAAGTCTCCTGAAGTAAACTTCTGCTTGCCGGGCTGAACCGGAGAAAGGTTGAAATTGCTGAGTCCGAAATTAGCGGCGATGTTGAAATCTACCTTGTTGAACTGGTGGATATAATCGATATTCGCACGGGTACGGTAATAATAAGCGTTCCATTTCGTGTCTGCTTCCGGCATAGTCAGTTTGCCATCCATTCCGTCCATCTGAAAGCGGACGTTCAACTTGTCCCTGTCCGACAGACGGAACAGGTAATTGGCAAGGAGATCCAGATTACCGTAGTTTCCATATCCGGCGCGTATATATCCGGGCTTGCTGCCGGGCTGCACTTCCGTTCCTACATAGGGACGCATTAGGTCGGCAGGAATAGAGGTAGCCGGGAAGAAAGTAGTGGCATATTCCACTTCCTTTTTGCTGACGGTAGGTTCTTCCACTTTGGGCAGCACATTCACTTTGGAAGCATCCAGAATGTCGGGATTATATTCCTGTTCTACGACGACCGTGCGGTTCATGGTCGTATCTTTCGGCTGAGTATTCTGTGCCTGAAGGTTGAACGGCATCAGAAATGCCAGTGTAAAGCCTCCTGCTATATAAAGAGTTCGTTTCATACTTTTCATCTTTACTTGTTTAGTTTCTTTAGTCTGTCTTCAATCATGCTCTCGATATCGTCATTGCCCTGGTAATTCTGTTGCAGGCTCAGCAGATACTGGCGTGCGTCGAGGTCTTTACCCATAGCGACATATACGTCCGACAGGAGGACAAAGCTGCGTGCCAGCCAATAAGCGTGTGGCGTACTCTGTTCGATGTAGTTGAGCAGCTCTTTTTCTGCCGCTGCATATTCTTGGGCATCGTAAAGTGCTTGGGCAACCTGGTATTTAGCTTCGGCACCATAAGAATTGCGGGTATCTTTGGCCAGTTCGCGGAAATCATCCAATGCTTTCTTGTCTGCTTTCTGATTCTTATAAGCCTTCGCACGATAATAAAGAGCTTCATTCTTCAGTTCCGGACTAAGCTTGGCTTCAGCCAGCACCTCGGTTGCTGCATGAATTGTTTCCACATCGTCTCTCAGCAGGAAGGCACAACGCAGGATGCCGGTTTCGGCAAGCTGGCGGCGTTCTACATTGGTAGCTTTTTCTTTCAGCATCTTGTAGCTTGCCAGAGCTTCTGCCATCTGTTGCTGGTTGAACTGTACTTCTGCACGCATGATCAGCGCTTCTTCTGCGAATGGATTATTCGGATATTCAAGCAATTTTCCGGAGTGGAGGAGCACCATATCATAATTCTTCTGCTCATTTCCAATTTGGCAGAGGTAATAATGTGCATTCAGGCTAAATGCTCCTTCTGGGAAAGTTTGCAGATATTTATTAAGGCTGCTCTTGGCTTCTTCTGTTCTGCCACGTGCATAAATCTTTTCGGCAGCCGCATACGTAAGTGAGTCCTGTTCGCTGGCGTCAAAGCGGATGTGTCCCGGCATCGCATTGGCTAAAGCCGCAAATTCATCGATACGGTTCAAATCTACATAGATAGATTTCATATCGCGCATTGCCAGGCGGGCTTCTTCGCTGCCCGGATATTTCTCAATCACTTGTTTGTACGCATTGATTGCCTGGTCGAAGTTGCCGTTCTGATAATACAGCAAACCGATTTCAGCCGCAGCTTTCCGGCTGACGGGGCTTTCGGGATATTTCTCCAGCAATTCCTTGAAAGAGGTAATAGCCTGACCGTTGTTATCCATCAGTACATAAGAACGTCCTTTCTCATAGATGGCATTCACTGCGTATGGAGAAGAAGGATATTTGCCGACCAGTCTGTTCAGAAGAGTGATTTTGCCGGTATAGTCTTTCTGTAAACCGGATACCAGTGCCAGCTGATAGAAGGAGTAATCGCCGGAAGGAGTATTCATTTGTTCGGCTTGCGAGTAGTAGTGCTTGGCTTCTTCAAAGTTGCGTACATTTAGATGACAGTCTCCGATACGGTTGTAGGCATCTGCAAGCGCTGTTCTGTTTTCGCCTTTTTCCAGTTGGATATACTTTTGGAAGTAATTGCTTGCCTGTGTATAGTCCTTACGATGGAAAGCAATGTATCCTAGGTTGTAGTTGGCGAGCGCATACATTTCATTATTGGGCTGCGTGGTCAGTTGCAGGTAAGCGTTGAAATCGCGGGCGGCTTCCATCATCCGGTTGAGGCGGTAGTAAGATTCTCCGCACCAGTAGTAAGCGTCCGCCTTTGTTTGGCGGTTGTACTGCCCGATGGTGATGGACTGGTTCAGATATTGGAGAGCCTGTTCGAAATTGGCATTGGCAAATGACTGTGTACCCAGTTGGAAGAGAATCTTTTGTTTGGCTTCCATGATCTGTGCACTCGGCTTGGCGATCCGTTCGATTGACTTTAAAGCAGCTTCGTAGCTGCGGGTATTCATATAAACTTCTACCAGATAGTTGCTTACTTTCTCGGCATACGGAGAAGTCGGGAATTCATTGAGGAATTTTTCAAAAGCAGTAACCGATTCACCGAAAGCGGAGTAGGATGTTTCGTGCAGGCAAAGTGCATAGTTGTAAGCGGCCTGTTCCTTAATCTGCAGGTTGGCGTTGGAGGCGGCTGCCTGTTCGAAAGCCATACGTGCCTTGTTTTTTTCTGCCAGTTGCAGGTAAGAGAGTCCCATGTGCAGGTAAGCATTCTGGGTCAGGGCATCGTTGGCGGTCGTCACTTGTCCCAGCATTTCGGCTGCTTTGGAGTAGACTTTTGTCTGGTAATAGGAGAGTCCCAGCATATAAAGTGCATCCCGGCGGGGAGCAGAGTGATCTCTGTCCAGATAGCCGGTGAATGCTTCCACTGCCTGGTGATATTGTCCGAAATGGTAGTAAGCGTCTCCCAGAATGCGGTACATCTCGGCAGCGTGCTCGTTGTTCGGATAGGCCGACAGGTAGTTTTGTGCTACGATCTGCGCCTTATCATAGTTCTTTTTGATAGCATAGATTTCTGCTATGTAGTAAGGTACGAGTTCTTTGTACTTCGGGTCGTCCTGCAAAGGGAGGAAGTCTTTCAACGCTTCATCATAGCGCTTCTGAGTGTAGCGGATATAAGCGAGATAGTAACTGCAGTCCTTTGCATATTTGGGACTGCTGGCACGTAACGTTTCGAACCAGATGGCGGCTTCTTTCAGATTATCAGTCTTCATGTAGCAGGTTGCCAGTTGGTAGGTGCGGTCGTCGCGCTCCTCATTTCCCAGTAGATCGAGCCGTGTAGAATTAAAGAGTGCCAGGGCCTCATCATATTTCCCTTCATAGAAGTAGCAGGAAGCCAGTAGTGAATAGATTCGGTTGGCGTAGGGAGTATCCGGATAACAGTCGAGGTACTTGCGCAGTAACTCGATGCGGTTTTTGTCTTTCAGTTCATAAGCCGAACTGACTAACATATATTCTGCGTCCTGAAGGAGACTTGCTGTTGGCTTTTGCTTTACAAATGCTTTCAATGCAGGTATGGCAGCTGCATAATTTTTTTCCTGGAAAAGCTCTTTCCCTTCTTTATAAAGGTTGACAGGAGAGGTTATCTTTTCGCTTGTCTGTGCGGAGATGGCAATTGGTGCACAACACAACAAGGTGCAGATAATTCGTGATATTCTTTTCTTCATAATCTAGTGTTTTGACAAAAATACGACTATATCTTCCAACGAAAACCCTTTGAAAGTTATTTTATAATCATTTAAATCTTTATGTAAATTATCTCTCATCCATTTTGAATCCGAAATACTTATTCTTTTTGGACTCTTTTTTATCTTCCTGATGAGAGTAATTAAGTCTGATGTTGAATTTCATGTGATTGTTGTTTTATAATTATTGGTGGTTACAAAGATAATACGAATCTTAGTATTTTCCTCATTTAAAACGTTTTCTGATACCCAAAAGTTTAGTGCCCCTTTTAGTTAATTGTGTTGAGCCAGAAACTGTACAAGTCCCCGCCGAATGGAATCCAGCCCGAAATCTTCCGGACGTATCTCTGATAATGGCAGGAAGAAAGAATCTGCCACGTCATCCATTGCCGAGAAATGGCTCATGTCTTTTACGGTACAGAGAAAGAACATATCGAGCGTATGAACGGGAAAGCCGGAATAGATATAAATGTTCGGCAGGGAGAACTGATAGGTCGCTTTTTCTACCTTCAATCCTGTTTCCTCCCATACTTCCCTGCCTACTCCTTCTTCTCCTGTTTCGTTCATGTCGATAAATCCTCCGGGAAGGTCGAGTGTCCCTTTGGCCGGTTCTTTGGCACGGCGGCAGACCAGCAGTTCCTTTTTTTCATTCAGAATCAGTGCCACGGTAGCGGAAGACGGATTGAAATAATAAACAAAGCCGCAGTCTGTGCATTTCTTAGACTTCTCGTTGTTCACTTCGAAGTGCGGAGAACCGCATTCGGGACAGTACAGGAATTGGGCAAGAGGATGTTTCATCATAACTGATTTTATATAATAGATTGTTTGCCGACAAAAATATAAAATCTTTTCTTCAGATATGGAATAATGTGATTACAAAATGCTAAATACCCCGTCTTATTAGTATCATTAATAACAATCATATACAAATTAAAAGAATCAGACTATGAATAACAAAATGAATATTCCTTTATCAGGAATTATTCCTCCGTTGGTAACTCCCTTGTTGGACGATGATGTGTTGGATGTGGAAGGTTTGCAAAGATTGATCGAACATCTGATAGCAGGGGGAGTACATGCTCTTTTTGTGTTGGGAACTACCGGTGAATCACAGAGCCTCAGTTATAAATTGAGGGTGGAAATGATTAAAAATACCTGTCGTATAGCGAAAGGACGGTTGCCGGTATTGGTATGTATTTCCGATACTTCGATTGTGGAGAGTGTGAACCTTGCCTGCCTTGCGGCAGATCATGGAGCCGATGCCGTCGTTTCCGCTCCTCCTTACTATTTTGCGACAGGTCAGCCCGAACTGATCGAGTTTTATGAGCATCTGCTGCCTCAGTTGCCGTTACCATTATTCTTGTATAATATGCCGACTCATACAAAGGTGAACTTTGCACCGGCTACGATTCAGCGGATAGCGGAGAATCCCGGCGTAATCGGTTTTAAAGACAGTTCGGCAAATACGGTTTATTTCCAGTCGGTGATGTATGCCATGAAAGATAATCCGGATTTCTCGATGCTGGTGGGACCGGAAGAAATTATGGCGGAATCCGTACTGCTGGGGGCTCATGGCGGCGTAAACGGTGGTGCGAATATGTTCCCCGAATTGTATGTGAGCTTATACAACGCTGCGAAGAATGCAGATATGGAAGAATTGAGACGTTTGCAGGAAAAAGTAATGCAAATCAGTGCTACGATATATACGGTAGGGCAACATGGGTCCAGTTACCTGAAAGGTCTGAAATGTGCTCTCAGTCTACTCGGAATATGCAGCGATTATGTGGCTGCGCCTTTCCATAAGTTCGAACAACGGGAAAGAGGAAAAATATGGAAGGCACTTCAAAATTTGGGAGTTGATGTAGTGCTCAGGTAATTAATTAAGAAAAAATGAACGGCTATGTCTATTCTCGACATTATTATCTTTTTATTCTTCACGGGGGGAGTTGTTGTCTTCGGTTGCTCTTTCTTCAACAAGAAACGTTCGTCGGAGGAATTTACTTCGGCAGGACGTTCCCTTCCGGGTTGGGTTGTGGGAATGTCTATTTTCGCAACGTATGTAAGTAGTATCAGTTATCTGGCTTATCCGGGCAAGGCCTATATGTCCGATTGGAATGCTTTTGTATTCAGCTTGTCCATTCCGATAGCCTCGTATTTTGCTGCTAAATACTTTGTACCCTTTTATCGTTCTATCGGAAGCGTATCGGCTTACAGTTTTCTGGAAGAACGCTTTGGCCCCTGGGCACGTGTATATGCGTCATCGTGTTATCTTTTGACGCAGGTTGCCCGGATGGGGTCTATTCTGTATCTGCTCGCATTGCCTATGAATGCCCTGCTGGGATGGGATATTAAGATGATTATCGCAGTAACTAGCGTTGCCATTATTGCCTATTCAATGCTGGGTGGTCTGAAAGCTGTGATATGGACGGAGGCGATTCAGGGATTTATTCTGATCGGCGGTGCGGTTGTTTGTCTTTGTGTGCTGATGTTTAAGATGTCCGAAGGGCCTGCGCAGGTATTTCAGATAGCCATTACTGACCAGAAATTCAGTTTGGGAAGTTTCGGCAGCAGTCTGACCGAGTCTACTTTCTGGGTATGCCTTATTTACGGTATATTTATCAATCTACAGAATTATGGTATTGATCAGAACTACGTACAGCGTTATCTGACGGCAAAGAGTGATAAACAGGCTAAGTTCTCCGCTCTCTTCGGAGGTTATTTGTTTATTCCGGTTTCTGCAGTGTTCTTTATGATAGGTACGGCATTGTATACATATTACAAGACGTTTCCGGAACTGCTTCCGGCAGGGGTCGAGGGGGACGCGGTCTTTCCCTATTTTATTGTACATGCGCTTCCGACCGGACTTACCGGATTATTGATCGCCTCCATTTTCGCGGCGGGAATGAGTACGGTGGCTACAAGCATTACAAGTTCGGCTACTATCATTCTGACGGACTATTATGCCCGTTATATAAATAAGAAACCGACAGAAAAACAATCGGTGAGAGCCTTGTATGTTTCGAATGTACTGATCGGAATAATCGGTATTTTCGTAGCGCTGGCATTTCTGAACGTAGAGAGTGCGCTGGATGCCTGGTGGGCTTTGTCCTCCATCTTCAGCGGTGGTATGCTGGGACTCTTCCTGCTGGGGTATATTTCAAAGAAGGCGCGGAATGTTGACGCCGTTTTGGGAGTGATCTGTGGCATTATCGTTGTCGTCTGGATGAGCTTGTCTCCTATCTTCTTTAAAGATGGTTTTATGAGCGAATATACAAGCCCGTTTCATGCTAACCTGACTATTGTCTTCGGAACCATTGTTATCTTTTTGGCAGGCTTTCTCAGTATGCGTTTACTGAAAACAAAGAAGTAGAAGAAGGCAGCTTCACTGGTAGGCATATTGGTTTCATCTATTATCCGATAGAATTATTCGATTGGACTTTTTTTGCAAAGGCGGGGTTTCCGCCTTTATCTTTGCATCAGAAACAAAAAACAAAACGATGTTTCTGATGTTATAAGTCAAATCAATTAATAACAATAAAAGCAATAAAGAGTATGGAACCAATTTTAAATTCTCAACTTCCTGAATTCAGTGTTCAGGCTTTTCAAAACGGAGCTTTCAAGACAGTAACCAACAACGACCTGAAAGGTAAATGGGCAATCCTTTTCTTCTACCCTGCCGACTTTACATTTGTATGTCCGACAGAATTGGTAGACATGGCTGACAAATATGCTCAGTTCCAGGAAATGGGTGTGGAAATCTACTCGGTAAGTACTGACTCGCATTTCGTACACAAAGCCTGGCATGATGCTTCCGAAAGTATCCGTAAGATCAAATACCCGATGCTGGCAGACCCGACAGGCGCTTTGAGCCGTGCACTGGGTGTATATATCGAAGAAGAAGGTATGGCTTACCGCGGAACATTCGTCGTAAACCCGGAAGGAAAGATTAAAGTGGTGGAACTGAATGATAACAATATTGGTCGTGACGCCAGCGAATTACTTCGCAAAGTAGAAGCCGCACAGTTTGTGGCTACTCACGACGGAGAAGTTTGCCCGGCTAAATGGAAGAAGGGCGAATCTACTCTGAAGCCAAGCATTGACCTTGTCGGTAAGATTTGATAGATCTTGATAATGTGTGTGAAGGGCCGGTAACGGAGACGCTGCCGGCCCTTCTTTTAAAAGAATGAAAGGAGAAAGAGAGATGTTAGAACCTGCATTAAAAGAACAACTGAAGGGTATTTTTGCCGGACTGGAGGCTGACTTTACCTTTGATATATCCGTATCAGCCAGTCATGAAAGCCGTGCCGAATTGCTGGAATTGCTGAGCGATGTAGCCGAATGTTCCGATCACATCACTTGTATGGTAAATGAAGGAAGCGGACTTAAATTTACGATAGGAAAGAATGGTAAACCTACAGAAATTACTTTCCGTGCTATCCCCAACGGACATGAGTTTACTTCTTTATTACTCGCCATCCTGAATCTGGACGGTAAGGGAAAGAATTTTCCGGATGAGGCTGTCTGCAACCGTGTGAAAGCCTTGAAGGGTCCGATACACTTAGTGACCTATGTCTCACTGACTTGCACCAACTGTCCGGATGTAGTTCAGGCATTGAATGCAATGACCACACTGAATCCTTCCATTACTCATGAAATGGTTGACGGTGCACTGTATCAGGATGAAGTGGATGCCTTGAAGATACAAGGCGTGCCTTCTGTATTTGCCGATGGGAAACTGCTTCATGTAGGTCGTGGCGAATTTGGCGAATTGCTTGCTAAACTGGAAGCGCAATACGGTATTGATGAAACCAAGGTGGAGACGGAAGTGAAGGAATACGATGTTATCGTAGCCGGTGGCGGTCCTGCCGGAGTATCAGCAGCCATCTATTCTGCCCGTAAAGGCTTGCGCGTGGCGATTGTTGCCGAGCGTGTCGGCGGACAGGTGAAAGAGACGGTAGGCATTGAGAATCTGATTTCGGTTCCTGAAACAACAGGAAGCGAACTTGCCGATAATCTGAAAACGCATCTTCTGCGTTATCCTGTTGATTTGTTGGAACAGCGTAAGATAGAAAAGGTAGAACTTGCCGGAAAAGATAAACTGGTAACTACTTCCGTAGGAGAGAAATTCATTGCTCCTGCATTGATTATCGCTACAGGTGCAAGCTGGCGAAAACTGAATGTTCCCGGCGAGAACGATTATATCGGGCGTGGAGTCGCTTTCTGTCCTCATTGCGACGGTCCTTTCTATAAAGGAAAGCAGGTTGCGGTAGTGGGCGGTGGAAACTCCGGCATCGAGGCAGCCATTGACTTGGCAGGTATCTGTTCTAAAGTCACCGTCTTTGAATTTATGGATGAACTGAAAGCGGATAATGTCCTTCAGGAAAGACTTAAATCTCTGCCGAATGTGGAAGTATTCGTGAGTTCGCAAACGACAGAAGTAATTGGTAATGGCGATAAACTGACAGCCTTGCGCATCAAAGACCGTAAGACGGAAGAAGAACGTTTGGTAGAACTGGACGGAGTATTCGTGCAGATCGGACTTTCCGCCAATTGCAGCGTTTTCCGTGATATTGTGGAAACAAACCGACCGGGTGAAATCGTTATCGATGCGCATTGCCGTACCAATGTGACGGGAATCTATGCAGCCGGAGACGTATCGACCGTACCTTACAAACAGATTATTATTTCTATGGGCGAAGGTGCCAAAGCCGCCCTTTCTGCCTTTGATGACCGCGTGCGGGGGCTGATTGTATAAGTAATGGCCACAGAGATTGTAAAAAGTCTCTTGTGGCTTTTATTTTTTTCTTACCTTTGTGATTCTAATATTTAACCCCCAATGAGAAACATGAAAAAGATATTCTTACTGATTTCCGCGATCTTGTTAATTGTTCCGGTGCAGGCTCAGCGTACGTTGAGACTGATGACCTATAACATTAAAAATGCAACAGGCATGGATGGTGTCTGTGACTTCCAGCGTATTGCAAATGTGATTAATAACGCTTCTCCTGATGTAGTAGCCGTGCAGGAAGTAGATAGCGTGACCAATCGGAGTAATCAGAAATATGTATTAGGTGAGATAGCCGAGCGGACGCAGATGTATGCCTGCTTTGCTCCGGCTATAGATTATGATGGCGGAAAATACGGAATCGGTCTGCTGTCAAAGAAAGCTCCGCTTCACTTGCAGGCTATAGCTTTGCCCGGCAGGGAAGAAGCCCGTGCATTGATCTTAGCGGAGTTTGAAGATTATATTTACTGTTGCACTCATTTATCCCTTACGGAAGAAGACCGGATGAAGTCATTGGAGATTCTGAAAACTTTTGCTGCTTCCTATAAAAAGCCTCTTTTTCTGGCAGGAGACATGAATGCGGAGCCGGAATCGGATTTTATCAAAGAGTTGCAGAAAGAATTTCGGATACTCTCTAATCCCAAACAACACACTTTTCCTGCTCCCGCCCCAAAGGAGACTATTGATTACGTGGCGGCTTTTAAGCAGAATGATAAAGGATTTGCCGTCGTCTCTTCGGAAGTGGTGAATGAACCTGTAGCATCCGATCATCGCCCTATTGTTGTGGAACTGCGCACTGCCGAAAAGGCGGATAAGATATTCTGTACTAAACCCTATTTGCAGAATCCGGTTGGAAATGGAATGACCGTGATGTGGGAAACCACTGTTCCTGCTTATTGTTGGGTAGAATACGGTACGGATACGACTCAATTAAAGCGTGCGCGTACTATTGTTGACGGACAGGTAGTCTGCAATAACAAGTTACATAAAATACGGCTGGATGATTTGCAGCCCGGTCAAAAGTATTATTATCGTGTCTGTTCACAAGAAATGTTGCTTTATCAGGCATATAAGAAAGTTTTCGGAAATACTGCCCGTTCTGCTTTCAGTGAATTTACTCTGCCTGTAACCGGTACGGATTCTTTTACTGCTGTTGTGTTCAATGATCTGCATCAGCATACCCATACTTTCCGGGCTTTGTGTAGGCAAATTCAAGATATTGACTATGATTTTGTTGTTTTCAACGGTGACTGTGTAGACGACCCGGCAAGTCATGATCAGGCAACTGCCTTTATCAGTGAACTGACCGAAGGAGTGCGCGGAGATTGTATCCCGACTTTCTTTATGCGGGGGAATCACGAAATCCGAAACGCTTATTCTATCGGTTTGCGTGACCATTTCGATTATGTAGGTGACAAGACTTATGGCTCTTTCAACTGGGGAGATACCCGTATTGTCATGCTGGACTGTGGAGAAGACAAAACAGACGATCATTGGGTCTATTATGATTTGAATGATTTCAGCCAGTTACGTAATGAACAGGTCGGTTTTCTGAAGAAAGAACTGGCTGCCAAAGAATTTAAGAAAGCGAAGAAACGTATCCTTCTGCACCATATCCCTCTTTATGGTAATGATGGAAAGAATCTTTGTGCTGAACTATGGACTAAGCTGCTGGAAAAAGCTCCTTTTGATATCTGTCTGAATGCTCATACTCATAAGTATGCTTATCACCCGAAAGGTGAATTGGGGAATCATTTTCCGGTTGTTATAGGTGGAGGATATAAGATGGAGGGTGCTACCGTGATGATTCTTGAGAAGAAGAAGGAAGAACTCAGAGTCAGGGTGTTGAATGCAAAGGGAGAAACTTTGCTGGATATAACGGTCTGAATAATGTATATGATAGTTTGAATCATAGAATTGAATTTCACCCCAAAAGTTTAGTTTCTAACTTTTGGGGTGATTCTTTTTATATTGATAATACCTAATAGTTCCTTTACCTCTTTTTTATTTTAGCTTCCTCCTGAGATGACAATGAATGTCAGGCCCAAAATGAATAATATAAACATGACTCCCAAAAGTCTGTTTGTCGCTTTGGAGCTACCGGTAAATTCTTTCCAGATGAAAACACCCCAAAGAGCAGCAATCATCGGTGCTCCTTGTCCAAGTGCATAAGAAATGGCTGCTCCCGCTTTTCCTGCGGCAATGTAGCTTAATGCCGTACCTAATCCCCAGATGCATCCTCCGAGAATTCCTACCATGTGTGTACTCGCTTTTCCGGTAAAGTATTCTTTGTAAGTGACGGGTAAACCGACGAACGGACGCTTCATCACAAGTGTATTGAAGAGGAAGTTGCTTAGGAAGATTCCGATAGCAAAGATGAAGAATGCAGTATAAGGAGTTGCCATTCCGGTTGTCGGTGATTCAAAGTTGTTCAAATCCATGGCAGCGGCGACAAACCGGTAAAAGAATGACATCAGTATACCGGCAATAGCAGCAAGAATAATTCCCTTTTTGCTGTTATTGGTTCCCGCCTTTTGATTCTTACCGGCTGCAATACCGTTGCAAATGATGGCGATAACAATCAGCACGACTCCTGTGAATAGCCAGAACGGATCTCCTTTGGGGGAGCTGAAATAATTAATGAATACTCCTAATACCAATGCCAGTCCTACTCCCAATGGAAAAGCTACTGCCATTCCGGCAATGGATACTGAGGCGGAAAGGAGAATATTGGAAGCATTGAAAATAGCTCCTCCGATAAGTGCACTGGCAATATATGCCGCTTCCACTTGTTGGATGTCTTCCAGAAAACCTCTTCCCGAATCTCCGAAACTTCCTAGTGTGAATACCAGAAGTAGGGCGAACAGCAAGATGCCGATGGTGTAGTCCCAATAATAAAGTTCATAACGCCAATTCTTACTGGCCAGTTTTTGGGTATTTCCCCACGATCCCCAGCATATCATTGTGATAAAGCAGAAGATAATAGCTAAGGTGTAACTATTGACTATATACATAATGATAATAATTAGTGGTTTTGTGGTATATTAGTAGATACTTCTACCAATTTATTGACTACGGCTGCAACACTGTCATTATCGATCATAAGGAAGCGGTGTTTTCCTTCCTGAGAAGATGTGAAACGGCTGTATCCCTTTTCGTCGATAGTGATTTTCCCTTTAGGAGAGATGTTTAAGTGACTGTTTTCCGGTTCGATTGCATAAAGTACAGAAGTTAAATCCCAGCAAGGGCGATCATAAGGCATCTGTTCATACGACTTATAAGATACACAGAGTGGGTATTTCTCGCCTCCCGGATAATCGTTTAATACGCTTTCGTGCGGATAAAGGATTCTGACTCCAACTTCCGAACCGCTTGCTATCACTTCAGTAGGCCAGTTGTTATATACATTTTGGGCTGCTTTCAGATCTTGCAGCACATTCCACTCCGGGTTATTAAATGTATCGTCATTGTAGGTTCCGCTCATGATGGACAGCAATTTGACTTTTTTCTTAATCAGGTCTATACCGTTAAGTTCACTGAACTCATCCGGTTGCGAATTGAGGAGACGGGATAAGTTAGTTGCAAATCCTACAGTAATAATGACTACAGAAGAATCCGGCCGGTTTGCTAAAGCCTTGCGCATCATTTTGTAACCTTCGGGAATGCTGTTTGCTATAGTACGTTTGACAGGCAAGAGTTTCTTACCATCAATAATCGTATCTAAAGTGGCACATACATACTTGCCACATTCTCTGTTAAAACCCAGGCCTGAACCATTGTAAGCATATCCCAATGGAACTTCATCAAAACCGTTCAGCCGACAATAACCATCTACATAATCGATTACTCTGGGAAAGTCTTTGCTGATGGCGATTCCGAGCAAATCGTATTTCCCTTGATGGGCGTAATTAAGTATCATTTGAAGGGCAAATACATCATCAATATCGCTTCCTAGGTCCGTATCAAAGATAACTCCTGATTTGTCGGAAGCCGGGACTTGCGTATTTTTCTTGTTTTGACAGCTATAGCTTAATAAAGCTATTAATGGCAGAATGATAAACAATAACTTTTTTGTCATTTCGTGTTGTTTTAATGGTCAATTATCAATCTACTTCATAATGTAGTGTAAGGTCTGTATACACATTGTTGAATGCAGACGTTGCAATACCATATTTGGATATTTCTTTACCTACTCCTATATATCCCATTGGATGAACACCTCCCGTAAAATAATTTTTAGTGGCAAAACGCAATGAAGGAACCATACCCGCAGGGTCGAGTACTGCAATTGCAATAATGTACTCATCTGTTGCCAGATTCTTGTCCAGAGTCAAAGTGCGTTTCACTTCGTATGTTTGTGGAGCAATAGTATATTTCTCGGCAGTGTCATCCCAGTTTTCACCGGGGTACCATTGACTGATATTTACATTATCGAGTATAGTACTCCATACTTTGGCTTTGGTATTTTTGTTTAGGAGCATGATTTCTACAGGCCAATTGTAGTAAAAGGGAGAGGAGCCCTCATTTTTCACCTTAAAAGAAATATTAAATGCTTGTCCATTCTCTATTTTCTTGTTATATGTGAATTCGCTTAAGATGTATCGGTATCCTAGCGCCTTTTGGACAGTCTGTGCATTCTTCATTAAAGCATCCTGACTGAAGTCAACTTCAGGACGTGCATAAGAAAAATATCCCAGATGGTTACAATGCAGATCACGAATCTGTTTGATTATTTTTTTGCGGGTTGCATCATTAGCGAGTATATCTGTCAGACTGCTATAGCGGCTGAAGTCTCCCCAGTTCCAGCAGATCTCTCCGCCAATAGGTTGCACTTTCCAGCGGTTGCCCATTTTCATCATTTCTTCGTATCCTCTTACATCTTCTTCTGCAATTCCCCATGAATCCCAATAATATCCAAATTCATAATCCTTAAAATCATAGGCATAGCGTACCATTACTTTTTTGTTCTTGAACGCGGCAGTAAAGGCATCTCCCAGTGTTTTTTCGATTCCCGGAATCCATGTTTTATTAGCTTCATGTACGTCTGCATCATGAGGTTTCCAATAGGTACCGATCATTGGGGAGTGCTGTTCTCCCCATTGACCAATAATACCCATCTCGATATATGCGACACGCGGATCGTTGTCCCATGCTTTGCCAATCTTCTCTACCAATGCTTTCACACGATCCTGGAAAGTAGGATCAAAATAGCCTCCTATCATAGGATAAGGTGTACCAGGTTCTTGTGTATAGGCTATATCGGATGGGAAACGAATGCCGTCAAGTCTGTCCGGATCACTGACTGCCGGTGTTCCCATCCAGTGAATATATACTCGTGGAATGACTTTGATATTCTTTTTTTCTATGCCTTCCCATCGATGATTACTATAGGCTATTACTTTTTCGACACCGTCTGTCTTTACGTTTTCTATGCGATCCCAAGGAATGTATTCTTTGTATACAGATCCGTATGGAAGCGGATAATTGGCTGGAATAGGGTCCAGACCGACAGAAAATACATCACGCCAACCCATCATCGGGTTACGGAACGCCTGGTCATATGACAATGGAGTAACTATTACTTTGTCACCACTAACTTCTATATTTCCTTCTTCAGCACCACCGTTGTTTTCAGGCTTGTCAATGTCCCCATTGCTGGATGAACAGCCTAGGAATGCAAACAGGAAATAAAATAGGGAAAATCTAAATTTCATAATCGTTTCTTTTTTAGGTTTTACATGTCTTCTACGGCTTTTATCTTAAAGTCATAGTATTGTCCTTCAAGGGCGTTATAATCAGTATGATCTCTTACGCCGTCTATTTTGCATCTGTCATAGAATACTGGAACAACCGTTCGTTTATCATCGGAAGGTCTTAATATGCATCCTTTGATGGCAACAGTATAGGTGGCGGTGTAATCCCAGGTTTCGAGGAAGTGAATCATACGGGCATTGGAATGTTCGTCAATGATGAAATACCAGCCTCTCCAGCCATCGGCTGCACAGTTGCCCGGAGCGGTAACATCAGCACTTACGACTGCTCCTTTTTCGTTGATAGTCATTTGAGTTCCTACATTATAGATATTAGTATATTCAAGATGAGTATCCCCGGCGCTGTAACCAAAGTAAGCTCCTTTCATAAATTTTTGGTCATTGCTTCCGTTGTATGTTTCGATAACGAATTGTGAACCGCCGTTGTGGTGTGTCACTACTTTGGTTTCGTCGTCTTTCAGGCAGATGACATATTGCTTCATATCTTGCCATACAAACCAGTTGCTTCCATGTTCGCTGGCAATAGCCGTTAGTTTGAATGTTTTTTTAAGCTCTTGATTCTTTTTGGTAATCGTATATACAATTTCATAATCACCGCTTTCTGTAATCGGGTAGTCGAAGTTTGCTGTAGTCGAATGTACAGTTCCATTTACTTTCCATTCATGATTGACAGGATCTGTACCTTTTACCGTAACAGAGATACGTAGTGACTCGCCGACGCTCTTTGTAAATTCGCTCTTGTCAGTAGAGAAAACCACGCCTTCGATGTCGCCCGGTTTTACATTTACAGTAAACGTTTTGTTAGTGGAACCGTGTATATCCGTACAGGTATATTCTAATTTGAAGGTTCCTACGGTTGTCAGTTCATATTCAAGTTCGGCAGATTCACTGCATACTTCGCCGTCATATTTCCATTCATGTTTTACATCCTGCCCATCAATAACGATAGCCTTGAGTGAAAGGATACTTCCCGATTGTTTGGTAAACTCTGTTTCACTGGTGGAGAAAGCTACTTGTGGAGCTCCTGTTACTTCTTCATATTTATAGTCTTCTATGCAAGAAGAACAGATACCTATTATCCCGGATAGGATGAGTGTTCTTATGATATTTATAGTTTTCATAATTCTGTCATTTTATTGAGGTTAGTTTAATATCCCGGAAGTTGTTCGAGCAAAGAATTGGCATCAGTTGCCGCAAGCGGCAGCGGATAGTATTCTTTTGCTTTGTCAGGTACAGGTCTGTCCGGTTTGCGGGCAGCTACGTAACTTTGAAGTTTGTTATTACGTATCAGGTCCTTTCTTCTGCTCTTTTCAAAACAGAGTTCGTGCAGGCGCTCTTCAAGCAATGTTTCAAGGAATCCTTCTTTCGTTGCATTCTCTCCTGTGTTTTCGATGGCATCAAGTCCGGCTCTTGAACGAACGTCGTTCAGGCACTGGAACTTTTCTTTAGTTTGCTGTCCGTTTTCGGCTGGCAATCCGTTGATTGCTTCAGCTTTCATTAATAAAACATCGGCATAGCGGATGAGCGGGAAGTTTTGTTCGCCATCGTTCACAGGGAATCCTTCCGTACGATTATAGTATTTAAAACAGTGGGGCTTGAAGGTTACAGTCTGTCCTGCAGAGTTCACGCCACTTGTGATGTAAGTGATAGCTTTACGTTTGTCATTCGGTTCGTAACTGTTGTACAGATAATCAGTTGGTCCATACATTGCCCATCCGGTATAAATAGTTCCCTGAAGTTCGATAGGAAGGAAAAAGTCTGTTGACGTAGAACCTTCATCTTCAGATTTAAGACTGGCCCGGTGCTGTATTTCAAAAATATTTTCGTATCCTTGGTTCTTGTTGGCAGGATCGTAGATATCCGCATAGTTATTGTACAGATGGAAGTTGTTTCCATCGCCAATCACCAGGTTACAATATTTCAGTGCATTTTCGTAGTCGTGTCTTTGCAGGTACATACGTGCAAGCATGGCTTGTGCCGCATATTTTGTTGCCCGGCCTTCTTCCCATACATTGACGAGAGGCAGATCTTCTTCGGCAGCAAGCAAGTCTTGTTCTATTTGAGTATATATTTCATCTACACTGGCGCGCGGCTTCTTAAGATTATCTTTGTCGGCAGAAGCTGACAACCATAAAGGTACTCCGCCGAAGAGATTAACCAGTTCGAAGTAATAGGTGCCGCGCAGGAATTTCGCTTGTGCTACAAATAACTCACGGTCTTCTACATCATCAGGCAGCAAGTCGACAATTACATTGCAGCGTTTTACTCCTTCAAACAAGTCGATGTAAACAGCCTGAAAAATATCATACTCAGAAGAGTATGTGTATTTGTCCAGTAGTATTTCATGATCGCCATATGTATCATTATAAGATGTAGCTTCGTCTGTTCCCAGTATACCTACTCCTATGGAGAATTTATAGTCAAATCCATCTTGTAACATGGCGTAAGCCCCGTTCATAGCCTTATTGGCTCCTTCTTTTGACAAATAGGCATTTTCGGGAGTGAGTTGGCTATATGTTTTTTCATCCAGAAAGTCTGCGCAGCTGCACATCATAAAGCTGAGCAAGGATATAAATAGAATATTTTTCATGTCGTTGTCATTTTAAAAGTTAACAGTAAGTCCGCCCATAAATACCCGGCATGCAGGATATGGATTCGCATTGCTGGTTTCTACATCAAATCCTGTATATTTGGTAAACGTTACCAGGTTCTGTACAGAGGCATATACTCTGATATTGCTGGCGTATACCTTGTTGGCGATGTTGCGGGGAAGTGTATATCCTAGCTCCAGGTTTTTGAGGCGGATATAATCTCCTTTCTGATACATCCCGTCCGTTTCATACAGTTGCGAGTTGGTACTACCGAGTCGTGGATATTTATTGCTGGGACGTTCCGGTGTCCAATAGTTATGATAATAATCGGGGCTCATGTTAGCACTTGGTGAATACGAATCAAGATAAGCGAACGGATTATAGATTTTATGTCCTCCGGCGTAAGTAAGGAAGATCGTTAAATCGAATCCGTGGGATTTGAATGTGTTAGAGAAACTTCCGAAGAACTGCGGAGTAGTCTGACCAACAAAGTCACGGTCGTCATCGTCTATAATGTTGTTACGGTTACGGTCGATAATTTTATAATCTCCCGGTTCTGCATTGTAGATTTTGGCAATCTCTGCTTCGTCACTTTGCCATATACCTCCAAAGCGTTTGGTGTAGATTACATTGATGGACTGACCGACAAAATAGTTGCCTACACGTTCCAGGTCATTATATAATTTGTCTATTTCGTTTTTATTGAAAGAATAGTTCAAACTGGTTTGCCATGTAAAATCCTTAGTATCAATATTCACTGAATTTAATGTTAACTCAATACCTCTGTTTTTCATAGCTCCCACATTTACTAATGCTGTACGATAACCAGATTCGAGAGGTAACGGTACATTGTAGAGCAAGTCATATGTATATTTATAGTATCCGTCGATAGAACCGGACAACCTGTTTTTGAAGAAGGCAAAATCCAGTCCTAAATCAAACTGGCGTGATTTCTCCCAGGTCAGATCCGGCTGTGCCAATATAGAGGTACGGGATCCATTCGCCAGTGTACCTCCGAATACATAATCGGTATATCTGCTGCTGGTAGCGTCTACCTGTGCCATTGACTGATAGGAGCTGATTTCCTGGTTACCTACAATACCATAGCTGGTACGAAGTTTCAGATTATCAAGGAAATTGACATCTTTCAGAAAGTCTTCCTGATTGATTCGCCATGCAAGACCACCGGAAGGAAAATATCCCCATTTGTGACCTTTGGCAAAACGGGAAGAACCATCGGCACGGAGAGTCACCGTCAAAAGATATTTGTCGGCGAGCGAGTAGTTGACCCGACCGAAGAAAGAAGCCAGTGTAGACTTAACCTTATCCGAGTTTATAGATTTAGGTGTACCCGTTCCCAAGTTATCATTCTGCGTGATGTTGGACGCATTTAAAACTTGTGCAGACATCATTGTCCAGTTAAAGATAGAAGCAGAGAAACCTCCTACAGCCGTCAGACGGTGGATGCCTTTGTTGAGTTGGTAAGTTAATGTGTTTTCTGTCTGCAGATAGAACTGCTCTCCATTTTCACGATCTGAGATATTAACGTTCTTATAAATACCTGTCATGCGTGAATCCTGGAATACATTACTCTGATTGTTGATGTATTCCGTACCGTTTTCAGTTCGTAATATCAGATTTTTCAAGATTTCCGCTTCCAGGTTGAAGGACGCATTGATGCGAGTCTGGGTAAAGTTATTCTTGAAATAGGTTACTGCTGCTACCGGATTCGGTCTGAGTAGTAAGTTGTCATAGTAAGTACCGTCTTCATTGAAAATTGGTGCACTTGGTTTAGAGGCAATGGCACTGCCCATAGTACCTTGGTCCAGACTGTTCATGCCGGCTACTCCGTCTGTGTTACTGGAGTTGGTAGAAGAACGGATCACATTGAATTTGGCACCCATTGTCAACCAGTTGTTGAGTTTGGAGTCCAGGTTAAAACGGATATTTCCTTTTTGATATCCGGTGTTCTTGATAATGCCTTCCTGGTCCACCCAATCTAATCCTAAATAATAAGTCGTTTTCTCACTACCGCCGGTAATGCCCAGATTGTAGTTTTGATAGACTCCGCTTTGTGTAATCAAGTCCTGCCAATCTGTAGAGCGGCCTTCGTCAAACATACGCTGTTCTTCCTTATCCCAAAGATAGGTATTGTCTGTAGCTGCATCAAGTATTTCTTTAAACTGGGAAGCATTGAGTACTTTTTGCTTGTTAATAAGATTTTGAATACCAATATTGGTGTTGAAGGTGATAGACGCTTTTCCTGTTTTACCCTTCTTGGTAGTGACTAGGATGATACCATTAGAGGCTCTTGAACCGTAAATTGCCGTAGAAGCTGCATCTTTTAATACCTCAATCGATTCGATATCGGAAGGAGCGATAACATCCAGTCCGGCATTCGACATGACCCCGTCAATGATATACAGCGGAGTAGTGCTGGCACCTCCGTTACCGAATGAACCGTTTCCGCGAATGATGATGTTGGAAGATCCTCCCGGTTTGAATGATCCTTTCGATATCAATACACCTGTGGCAAGACCTTGCAAGGCATCGGCTGCAGAGCCGACTTTCACATTTTTCAGTTCATCCGGTTTGACGGAGATGATCGAACTGGTCAGGTCACTCTTCTTGGCTGTACCATATCCGATGGCGACTACCTCGTCGAGTTCAATAGTAGATTCATGCATAATCACATTGATGATAGACTGGCTGGCTATTTTAATATCTTGTGTTTGCATTCCGATGAGAGAGAAGGTCAGTGTATTCCCCTTGTTGATTTCAATGGTGTATTTACCATCAAGATTAGTCACTGTTCCTTGTGAAGTGCTTTTGCATACTACCGATACTCCCGGCAGAGGGTTCTTGTCGACATCTGTTACAGTACCGGAAATTTTGGTCTGTGCCATTAATATGCTTGTGAACAAACATATTAAACCCAATAAAGACATCTTTCTTTTCATAAATTCTACATTTAGTGTTGTTATTCAAAGTTCTTAGATTTATCGCGTTATTGTTTCAGGAAGTCCTGAACTTCAGACAATATCGGAATAGAAGGTTGCGCTCCTACACGTGTGACGGCAATGGCTGCAGCCGCACTGGCAAAGCGAAGGGCATCGCTGTTGATACATCCGTTTACACAAGCTACAGCAAGCGCGCCACAGAATACGTCTCCGGCGGCAGTTGTATCAACAGCTTTTACAGGGTAACTAGGGATAAAATAAGCTTCTGATTCGGTCTTCAGATAAGAACCTCTGTGTCCCAGGGTAATGATTACTGCTTTGGCTCCTGCATCCCGTAGTTTTTGTGCTATTTGGTCTATGTTGTCTCCCTCGATGGAACTATTGCTGATGTACTGGGCCTCACTTTCGTTTACTACCAGAATGTCTATAATATGCATTAGTTCGGAATCGATATAGCATGCCGGTGCGGGATTGAACATTATTTTAATACCTTTCCGGTGTGCCATTAATGCAACCTGTTTGATCGTCTCGTAAGGAATTTCAGCCTGCATCACTACCATATCAGCACCTTCTAGTGTTTTGGAAATTTGTTCTATGTGTGCAATAGATAATGCTCCGTTGGCACCGGGTGCTACTGCAATACAGTTTTCAGCATTTTCAGCAACGAGAATCAAGGCGGTGCCTGTAGGATTCTGAGTGTCGATAATGATTTGGTCGGTTGCAATCCCTTCTTTACTATAATGCTCTTTCAGCATACTGGCATACATATCGTTGCCTAAAGCCGTGACAAAAGTCACTTCTCCGCCCATGCGGGCTGCGGCTACTGCCTGATTGGCTCCTTTTCCTCCGTATGCCTGCATGAAGCGTGCCTGTCCTACGGTTTCACCCGGCATAGGCAAATGATTGACTTGGGCAATCATGTCGATATTAGAGCTTCCGATTACTACGATTTTCATAATACTTGTCGTTTTAAGATGGTCTATATTATACGTTAATTTCTGTTCGGTAGGGGATGGCACTTTGTGCTCCGATACGTGTTACGGCAATTGCTGCCGCTGCGTTTGCGAATTCTACGGCCTCTATTAAAGAACGGCCTTCGGATAAAGAGACACTCAAAGCTCCGGAAAAAACATCTCCGGCCCCGGTCGTATCAATGGTGTCCACTTCTTTAGCCGGAATCATGATGTACTTGTCTTTCTCTTTGACGAATGCTCCTTCTTTCCCTAAAGTGATGACTACGTTTTCAATACCTTTGCAACTGATAGCCTGTACAGCCCGATGTGCACTTTTCAGATTAGTTACTTTAATTCCTGACAGCATCTCTGCTTCGATGCGATTAGGAAGAATGACATTTGTCTTTTTCAGTAACTCATTGTTCAGTGAAGAGGCCGGAGCCGGGTTAAGAATGACTCGCTTGCCATACTCGTAGGCAAGAGCTGTAGCATATTCTACAGTTTCCAACGGGATTTCCAGTTGCATGAGGATGGTGTCCGCTTCCCGAATTTTGTCTTTTGCTTTATCAATATCTTCAGGAGACAGGGATTGATTGGCACCGGAGGCTACGATAATACAGTTTTCCCCAAAGGAATCTACAGAAATGAGGGCCACTCCTGACGGCTTTTTTGAATCGGTGAAAATGAATTCGGTATTGATTCTTTCTGATTTATATATTTCCAATGCCTGCAATCCGAAGAGATCATATCCTATTTTGGATATAAATGTCACATCTGCGCCAAGCCGGGCTGCGGCAATGGCCTGATTGGCGCCTTTACCTCCCGGATTCATATAAAATGATCCTCCCAGAATTGTTTCTCCCGGTACGGGTAGTCGATTGGCCTTTACCACCATGTCGGTGTTGCAACTGCCGATGACAACAATCTTTGGTTTATGTATGTAAGGGATCTCCATAGAATTAAATTTTGAACGAGACAAATTAAGCGATTATTCATAGGCCGTTTTCTTCATTAAACTTCGCATTATATAATTTCAAATAGAGATTTATTGCTGAATTAAGCCATGAAAATCCCGTATAGCCAATTCTCTAGTTGACTATATTAATAAAACCAAAACAAAAAATGATAGAGAGTGATTACTTTGAATGGTATTTTTTAACTTCTGAATGGCGTGCTAAGACATCTGATAGCTTTTCTTTTAATATTTTAGCTTCTATCCATGCTGTGAAGTCGAAAATCCTCAGTAACTGATTCTCATATTTATCATTATGCAGGCTATTAATTTCCGGAGATAACTTTTCCCATAAGGTCTCTCTGTCCTTTTTAAGTATAGGGAGATCGCGTTTATTGAGAAAATGGAGTATGATGTGTTCTGTCTTGAAAGATTGTTCTTTTTTCTTGCTGAGTCCTCTGTAAACAGAAAAGGATTCGTGTTTGATGAGCTCAAAGTCTTGAATCTCATAATAGGCGATGAGGCGTACCAACCGTATTGTACGCATGATGGGGAGATAACGTAGATTATGGTCGAGGATTGTATTGCTGATATATTTTTTGGCTTGTTTAAAGTCATGGTTACCAATGTGCACAATAGCAGTATATAACAATAACTCACTTTTACGTATGGGATTCAGCCAGGACTCTTTATCATATAAGTTTTCTTTATAATGGCTGATGATTTCTATGCATTTGGAGAAATCCCCTTTGTCGAGATGAGGGAATAACTCATATTGAAAAAGCAGGCATATAACATTAATTTTAAATTCAAGGGGAGTATCAGTTGACAGTTTCTGTAACTTATTCAGGAAATAGGGCATTTCGTCATAGTTACCGATCGAACGTAAACTATCTAACACGCCTTCCAGTACGGACAAATAGTAAATAGGGGGATTAGCCCAGAATTGCTGGTTCTCTTCGAATAGTTCATTGAGTTCTTTATATGAATTGAGGGCGCTTCCATAATCACCTACTCCCATCAGATAACTGGCCTGGAACAGTTTATGGTTTCTCGTCAACTCAAAATTTCTTTCGGAATCAGAGGATGCCGCAATATACAGTTCATTCACCATGAGGTCATTCATATCCTGTTTTTGTTTAGGTGTCCGGATAGACCCTTTACGTGAAAGCCGATATTTCAAAAGGTTATGCAGGGATGATTGTTCCGTGATTTTTCGTGTTCTTTTCAGTGCTTCATTTTGAATGAAGTGCTTGTGATATAATTCTTGTTCGGTCATACCGGGAAAGTTCAAATGGAGCAGATATTCCAGTTCCAGCTTCAAAGCTATCGTCAGAATTTCGTTGTTCTCGTAGAATTGTGCTTGTTCTATCGTATTGGATAGTATTTCGAAACACTCTTCAAACAGAGAACGTTCATAAAGCATTCGGGCTTTGCACAAATCATTCAGCAGATCGTAATAGATATCTTTCTTTTTACGCAGGGTGAGTAGCGTATCCGTCAGCTTTTCATATAAGTATTGAATGGATACTTCAAATGAGCCATTGGGCTTGCGTCTGTAAAATTCCTCTTTTACAGTATTTCCATTCGGTTGTTTACTCTTTATGATAATATCATAAATCACCAGATAGTCTTTTTCCTCCTTGTCCTTGATAACCTGTAGGGAGAAGTGCTTCTTTTCTGATTTAGATAACGAGTATATCAGGGATATAACGGAATCTACTCTTTTCATAGGGAACTCTTTGCATTAGTATTAGATTGCAATATTCGGGAATTTTTATGTAAAAAGCAAATCTGGCATTCTGTCACTTTGTGTTTTCAGTGGCTCTTTGTTGCCCATATTTGTGGGAAGAAGCCGTGCCTGTTCTGAAAATTGCAGGGAATTCTCATTTCCTCAAATCAGAAAAATATATTATAATGTGATTGAATGTTTTTCTGATAAGTATAAACGCAAATCATAGCTGTTTGTGCTCTGATATCTGAAATATACGATACGTTTTGTTCTATTTGAAATGTCGGGCATTGAACCCCATCTAGCTAATTGTTTCTGTTTTCTTGACGCTTTTGGCTAGTGTTTTGACCCGTTGGATTGTTCCTTTTAAAGGAACGGTCTGTTGGTTTAAAAGGAACGCTTCATTGGTTTAAAAGGAACGTAAGATTTGGTGTAAACATACGGTTATTTATTTCTAAATATGCGGTTGTTTTTCTCAAATTATACGGTCTTTTTTGTATAAGTATTCGTTGGTACGAATAAATAAGCGCTTCTTTTGTATAATATTACAGTGTGTTCTGAATGTGTTTTCTATTTATGCTTTTATTAAAAGATTACCTGTCATTGAATTTAATGAAAAATTGTCTTTTTGTTATTTAATATATGAAACAGTGAGCATACTGTTAATTCTGGTGATTTTTCAAATCGCCAGAATTGTTTTTGGGTTGATAATATTTTGCTTATCCGATATATACGTTTAGCATCAGGTAAATATAAGCCTTGCCACCGGTTTTGTTTAGTTCAAACTGTATTTTGTCTTCACGAGCCAGCCAGCCGATGGCAGATGCTAATTCCATGTCATCAAATCCGGTTGCCTCTTTGATTTCTGTTAGTTCCCATTTCCGATTGTCTTCATTCAGTAACTGCCATAAAGTACCTGCATTTTCTCCTATAATGTGTTTATCCATACTGTTTTTTGCTTTTTAGTTTGATTGGATTGTGTTATTTTATTGCCAAATATATGAATAATCTAACGTTTTTATATGATAATCTTTTATCTTTACTATAAATTAACACGACGCTCTCTGGGAGGATAGCATTAAGATATGTTGATGCTTCGAAGGCAGATAATAAAAACATACTAGTTTGGGGGATAAGCGGCCTGTTCTCTCTATTGAAGATTGAATGTTTGATAGTCTATCTGAAAATAATACTCATTTTGGATGGTTTTTCATAAGAAAAGCTATACCTTCGATGTACTTTTTAATAATAAAGATGAAATGTTGGATTTAAAGCAACTTACAGTTGAAGTATGCCGCATAGCTACCGAAGCCGGGCATTTTCTGAAAGAAGAGCGGAAAAACTTCCGTCGTGAGCGTGTTATGGAAAAACATGCGCATGATTATGTGTCGTATGTGGATAAAGAGTCTGAAGTACGGTTGGTAAAAGCACTTTCTGCCTTGTTGCCCGAAGCAGGATTTATTACGGAAGAAGGCTCTGCTACTTATCAGGACGAACCTTACTGCTGGGTCATTGATCCATTGGACGGAACTACGAATTATATTCACGATGAGGCTCCTTATTGTGTATGCATCGCTCTGCGCAGTCGTACCGAATTGCTTTTGGGAGTTGTGTATGAAGTCTGCCGGAATGAATGTTTCTATGCCTGGAAAGGGGGAAAGGCTTTCATGAATGGTGAGGAAATTCATGTTTCGGATGTTCGGGATATTAAGAATGCATTTGTGTTTACTGAATTACCTTATAATTATGATCAGTATAAACCGACGGCTCTCCATCTGATTGATAACCTTTATGGAGTCGTGGGAGGCATTCGCATGAACGGTTCGGCTGCGGCTGCAATCTGTTATATAGCTAATGGTCGTTTTGATGCATGGGCCGAAGCGTTTATCGGTAAGTGGGATTATTCGGCGGCTGCCCTGATTGTACAGGAAGCAGGCGGTCGCGTGACTAATTTCTATGGTGACGACCATTTTATAGAAGGTCATCATATTATTGCAACCAATGGATACCTGCATCCTTTATTCTTGAAACTTTTGGCGGAAGTTCCTCCGTTGGATATGTAAGACTGCTGCGATTGTATAAATAGCTACTACTATGAAACACACATTACTTATAAAAGATTGGCTTTATTCTTTTTTGTCCCTTTGGTTTCCCCGTTGCTGCGTCGTTTGTGGCGGATCATTGGCCAAGGGGGAAGAGTGTATTTGCACCATGTGCAATATAAACCTGCCTCGTACCGATTATCATCTTTGGAAAGACAATCCGGTAGAAAAGCTTTTTTGGGGTAAGTTTCCTCTGGAACGTGCCACTTCTTTTTTCTTTTATCGCAAAGGAAGTGATTTTCGGCAAGTTCTCCACCAGCTCAAATATGGAGGACAGAAAGAAATTGGTGCTATTATGGGACGATATATGGCATCCGAATTGCAGGCTTCCGATTTCTTTCATGGAGTTGATGTAATCATTCCCATCCCTTTGCATAAGAAGAAACAGCAGATACGTGGCTACAATCAAAGTGAATGGATATCGCGCGGGATTATGGCCGTAACAGGTATTCCGGTGGATACCGAAGCGATCATACGCCGGAAGAATACGGAAACGCAAACACAAAAGTCAGCTTTAGAACGTTGGGAGAATGTAGATGGAATCTTCGAATTGCATCGTTCGGAGCATTTGGCAGGAAAGCATATATTAATAGTAGATGATGTGTTGACGACTGGAGCAACTACCGTAGCGTGCGCTTCTCGGCTGGCAGAGATTGAAGGAGTACGTATTAGTGTGTTGACGTTGGCTATGGCAGAATAGGGTAGCTTGTCGTCTTTCCGAAGATTCTCCTTATATATAAACTATAATGAATGCTAATGCTTACATTATGTTGTTGCTGTTCTACAAATAAGTACTTTCTCTTCATAAATTAATTCGTCCGCCTATGGGCAAACGAAACGTTGCCTATAGGCAAACTTGCGTCCGGCTATAGGCGGACGAAAGAATGCCTATAGCCGGACGAATTAATTCATGTACCCCAAGAACTTATTTTATTCAGATGGGAAGCTTATTGTTAACCTTTGAATCTTTAAAGTTTTGTAGACTATCAAAAGACAAAAATGTTTTTGTGAATAAAAGCAAGGGTATGAGAGTTTCGTTATTCTATCATTCTAGTTTGTTATATTTATAGGAATCTATTTTCGAAGCAGGGGGGACAAGAGCAGAAACAAAAAAGAGGTCTATCTTTCGATACACCTCTTTTTGCTCTTCCTCTTGGACTTGAACCAAGGACCCTCTGATTAACAGTCAGATGCTCTAACCGACTGAGCTAAGGAAGAATGTTTTTCTCAATTGCGATGCAAAAGTAGTAGGTTTTTTTGAAATATGCAATATCTTTGCAAAAAAAATATTGAGAATGGACAAAATAATAGGATTGGGCAACGCCCTGATAGACGTACTTGCAACCCTGAAAGACGATACACTCTTGGATGAACTGGAATTACCCAAGGGAAGCATGCAACTCATCGATGACGCTAAGTTACAGCAGATTAACACAAAATTTTCACAAATGAAAACGCATCTGGCAACAGGCGGATCGGCAGGAAATGCCATACTTGGACTCGCTTGTCTGGGTGCCGGAACAGGTTTTATCGGAAAAGTAGGAAATGATCATTATGGCGATTTTTTTCGGAAAAATCTGCAGAAAAATAATATTGAAGACAATTTATTGACCTCCGAACAGCTTCCTTCGGGAGTGGCATCCACTTTTATTTCTCAGGATGGAGAGCGTACTTTTGGTACCTATCTGGGAGCGGCCGCTTCTTTGAAAGCTGAAGATCTGACATTGGAGATGTTCAAAGGATATGCATACTTATTTATAGAAGGATACCTTGTTCAGGATCACGAAATGATTCTTCATGCCATCGAACTGGCTAAAGAGGCTGGCCTGCAAATCTGTCTCGACATGGCAAGTTATAATATCGTGGAGAATGATCTGGAATTTTTCTCCTTATTAGTAAATAAGTATGTGGATATCGTTTTTGCAAACGAGGAAGAAGCGAAAGCATTTACCGGCGAAGAACCGGAGGAAGCTCTGAGAGTGATAGCCAAGAAATGCAGCATTGCTATTGTGAAAGTTGGAGCAAACGGATCTTATATCCGTAAAGGTACGGAAGAAATTAAAGTGTCGGCTATTCCTGTAGAGAAAGTTCTGGATACCACCGGTGCAGGCGATTATTTCGCTTCCGGATTTCTGTATGGTCTGACGTGCGGATACTCGCTCGAAAAATGTGCAAAAATTGGTTCTATTCTCTCGGGAAATGTTATTCAGGTGATTGGAACAACAATCTCTCCAGAGCGCTGGGATGAAATTAAGTTAAATATTAACAAGGTTCTGGCGGAATAACCAAGGTTTGAGTTACTTTTACGTCTCATTTTAATGAAAGATATATGAAAAAAATGCTGAATAGGCGGATAGCTCTTGTTTTGGTGGCTGTAATAGCTACCGTAGCTTTCTTTAGTTTTAAGAGTGGAGACGACCGCAATTTCCAGATTGCCAAGAATCTGGATACATTTAATGCGATTGTGAAAGAACTGGATATGTTCTATGTGGATACTATTGATCCGAACAAGACCATTCGTGAAGGAATCGACAATATGCTTTTCTCGCTGGATCCTTATACAGAATATTACCCGGAGGAAGATCAAAGCGAACTGGAACAGATGGTGAAAGGAAGCTTTGGAGGTATCGGTTCTCTTATTACCTATAATACGAAGCTGAAACGTTCCATGATTGCCGAACCGTTCGAAGGAACTCCGGCGGCCAAAGCGGGACTGAAGGCGGGAGATATCCTGATGGAAATAGACGGAAAAGATCTGGCAGGAAAGAATAATTCGGAAGTCAGCCAGATGTTGCGCGGACAGGCGGGTACGAGCTTTAAACTGAAAGTGGAGCGTCCTAATGAGAAAGGCGGACAAACCCCGATGGAGTTTACTATCGTGCGTGAATCTATTCAGACCCCTGCCATCCCATATGCTACCGTGATGGATAATAAAGTGGGATATATCAGCCTGAGCACATTCTCCGGCAACCCTTCCAAGGATTTCAAAAAAGCATTGCTGGATCTGAAGAAACAGGGAGCTACTTCTCTGGTCATCGACCTCCGTAATAACGGTGGCGGTCTGTTGGATGAAGCAGTGGAAATAGCCAATTACTTCCTGCCCCGTGGAAAAGTAATCGTAACCACCAAGGGAAAGACGAAACAGGCAAGCAACACATACAAGACTTTGCGTGAACCGCTGGATCTGGATATTCCGATTGCCGTGTTGGTAAACAGTGGTACGGCTTCTGCTTCAGAAATCCTGTCGGGCTCATTGCAAGACCTTGATCGTGCCGTTATTGTTGGTAACCGTACATTTGGAAAGGGACTTGTACAGGTTCCCCGTTCTTTACCTTATGGAGGAATGATGAAAGTGACTACTTCCAAATATTATATCCCAAGCGGACGTTGTGTGCAGGCGATTGACTATAAGCACCGGAACGAAGATGGAAGTGTGGGAACGATTCCCGACAGTCTGACTAACGTATTCTATACTGCTGCCGGACGTGAAGTACGTGACGGAGGTGGTGTAATGCCTGATATTACTGTCAAGCAGGAAAAACTGCCGAATATCTTGTTCTATCTGGTACGTGATAATCTGATTTTTGACTATGCGACTCAATACTGCTTGAAGCATCCTACTGTGGCTGCTCCTGAAAAGTTTGTAGTGACGGATGCTGACTACAATGATTTCAAGGAATTGGTGAAGAAGGCTGATTTCAAATATGACCAGCAAAGTGAGAAGATTCTGAAAACACTGAAAGAGGCCGCTGAATTCGAAGGCTATATGACAGATGCTGCCGAAGAGTTCAAGGCACTGGAAAAGAAGTTGAATCATAATCTTGACCGTGACCTGGATTATTTCTCTAAGGATATCAAGAGAATGATTGCTAATGAAATTATCAAGCGTTATTATTTCCAGAGAGGTGGTATTATCGAGCAACTGAAGGATGATGATGATTTGCAGGAAGCAATAAAGGTATTGAATGATCCTGCGAAGTATAAGGAAATGCTAAGTGCAAAAGTACAGAAGGAAGAAAAGAAGTAACAGCTATCTTCATAAATACAAAAGCGGTGGACATTGTAAAGATGTCCACCGCTTTTGTATATGACGCATATAATTTACCGGTTGGCCAGCGGAAGTGTGAAATAAAAGGTGGTACCTTCGTCTTCTTTTGAGCATACCCGGATGTGACCACCCATTTTTTCCACCAGCATCTTACAGAGGGTGAGCCCTAGCCCGGTGCCTTGAACGAAGTCGTCTACTTTGCCGAAACGCTGAAAAATGGTAGCGGCTCTTTCGGCAGGAATACCGATGCCGGTATCTCTCACGTAGAACTCTACAAAATTCTCTTTATTGAGAAAACCGAAATGAATCTCCCCTTGCGAGGTAAACTTTACAGCATTGCTGAGCAGGTTGCTTATGATTTGTATCGTCCGGTTCCAGTCTGCGGAAATGAATGTATTAGCGTCTCCACTATCCAAAATCAGTTTTACGCCAGCCTGTGTTTTTTGGACATACTGCTGTTCTAATTGCAGGCAGATATCCAGTATTTTGACCGGCTGGATGTTGAATTTAAGAGAGCCGGCTTCCAGGCTCGATAAATCGAGAATATCATTGAAAAGATTCAGCAGCATATCAGAATTTCTTTCAATGATTTCGGCATACTGATTCTTCTCGTTTTCATTATTTGTGCTGGATATCAGTTTGGAGAATCCTACAATCGCATTAAGCGGGGTACGGATTTCGTGGCTCATGTTTGCCAGGAAAGCCGATTTTAACCGGTCCGCTTCTTCGGCTTTGATACGGGCTGCATCCAGTGCTTTCTCCGTTTTCTTAATTTCGGTGATATCCCAGGAGATACCGATAATATAAGGATGTTCGTCACTGGATGGGACGAGGCGCTTCATGGTAGTTATTGTGCGGATTTCTCCGGAAGCAGCCATATATTCCTCGAAATAGTCCAGTTTTCCTTCTTTTAGCACTCTGATATCGTCAAGGCGGAATTTCTCCATATCCTCCGTCCGTTTGAAGATCTCGAAATCATTTCTGCCGATAGCTTTCTCGATAGGGATGCCGGAGTAATCGGCAAAAGTCTTATTCCAGTATAAGTATCTGAAATCATTTCCGGAGTCTTTGACGAATAGATATACAGGAACATTATTCACTATGGCTTCCATCAATGAATTGAGCCGCATAATTTCATTTTGTTGTTCGGCATTGGTCTGTTCTGTTTCCCAAAGCTGCGAAACATCCCGACACATACATAGCAGGTATTCTTTGTCGAGCAGGGAAAGCCAGTGTTCGTAATGATGCGGCACACCGTCCATCATTAAGTCATGTCTGGCGATGGCGCTCTTTCCGGAGCGGAAAACTTGCTCCATATTCTTGCGTATGTTCTTGTACGCATCTTCCGGAAGGATATCTTTTATGTTGGATTGGGTAATGCTGTCTGCTGTAGTACCTTCTACGTGATTGGTTGACGGGGAGGAAACCAGTTCCACGATATTGGCATCGCGGTCGAGCACGGTAAGCATATCGGGCAGATTATCTAATATACGGTTGGAATACCTGTCGCGAAAGCGTTCTTTTCTGCCGGAGACTGATTCGGAGGAAAGCTGCTCTACTTTTTTTTCGAGATTTTGTATAATTTCTAACAGCTCCGCTTTTGTTTTGTTGTTGTAATCCTCCATAGAAGATGAATAATAACTATTTTAGTGTTGTAGAAAATGCATTTTTATGTTGCAAATATAGAATAAAAATTCAAGAAACGGGCGAACACCCAAGTTATTATAATATAAAAAAGAAGGATAGCTTTTGCCCTACTAATCAGAATGTTCTATCTTTGCACCAATTACATTTTAAATGATTTACAATATGTCTACAGAATTATTCTCTACTCTGCCTTATAAAGTGGCAGATATTACACTTGCTGATTTCGGACGCAAGGAAATCGATTTGGCAGAAAAAGAAATGCCCGGCCTGATGGCTCTACGCGAAAAGTATGGAGAATCCAAACCGTTAAAAGGTGCCCGTATCATGGGATCATTACATATGACCATCCAGACCGCCGTACTGATTGAAACACTGGTTGCATTGGGAGCTGAAGTCCGCTGGTGCTCTTGTAATATATATTCAACGCAGGATCATGCTGCTGCTGCGATTGCTGCTTCCGGTGTTGCGGTATTTGCATGGAAAGGCGAGAATCTTGCCGACTACTGGTGGTGCACATTGCAGGCATTGAACTTCCCCGGCGGAAAAGGTCCGAACGTGATTGTAGACGATGGTGGCGACGCTACCATGATGATTCATGTCGGTTATGATGCTGAGAATGATGCTGCCGTATTGGACAAGGAAGTGCATGCGGAAGATGAAATCGAACTGAATGCCATTCTGAAAAAAGTATTGGCTGAGGATAAGACCCGCTGGCATCGTGTGGCTGAAGAAATGCGCGGTGTATCGGAAGAGACAACGACCGGTGTACACCGTTTGTATCAGATGCAGGAAGAAGGCAAATTGCTGTTCCCGGCATTTAATGTGAACGATTCGGTTACCAAGTCTAAGTTTGATAATCTCTACGGATGTCGTGAGTCACTGGCTGACGGTATCAAGAGAGCGACCGATGTGATGATTGCCGGTAAGGTAGTGGTGGTATGTGGTTACGGTGATGTGGGCAAGGGATGTTCGCATTCAATGCGCTCTTATGGTGCACGTGTGCTTGTGACGGAAGTCGATCCGATCTGTGCGTTGCAGGCTGCTATGGAAGGTTTCGAAGTCGTAACGATGGAAGATGCCTGCACCGAAGGTAATATCTTCGTGACTACTACGGGGAATATCGATATCATTCGCATTGACCACATGGAGAAAATGAAAGATCAGGCGATCGTATGTAACATCGGCCACTTTGATAATGAAATCCAGGTGGATGCGTTGAAACATTATCCGGGCATCAAATGTGTAAACATCAAGCCGCAGGTAGACCGCTATTATTTCCCGGATGGTCACAGCATTCTTTTGCTGGCTGACGGTCGTCTGGTGAATCTGGGATGTGCGACAGGCCATCCGTCATTCGTGATGAGTAACTCATTTACCAATCAGACGCTGGCCCAGATCGAGTTGTTCAACAAGAAATATGAAGTGAATGTATACCGCTTGCCGAAGCACCTGGATGAAGAAGTGGCTCGTCTGCATCTCGAAAAGATCGGGGTGAAACTGACGAAGCTTACTCCTGAACAGGCCGCTTATATCGGTGTATCGGTAGACGGACCTTATAAGGCTGAACATTATAGATACTAATTTAATTGACAATTGACAGTTGACAAATGACAATGAACAGCTATATGGAACGAGTGATCTGTCGGGCTGTTATTGTTGACCTTCAATTGTCAATTGTCAATTGTCAATTGTCAATTTTATGAAGAAGTTCCTTCCCGACTTAATTGCTATTTTAGCTTTTATCATTCTTTCTTTTGCTTATTTTTTTCCGGCTGATATCGAAGGTCGTATTCTGTTTCAGCACGATACGGTGGCTGGAGTGGGAGCCGGTCAAGAAGCTCAGGAATATCTTGAACGTACAGGAGAACGTACCCGCTGGACAAACTCTCTTTTTGGTGGTATGCCTACCTATCAGATGTCTCCGAGTTATGATTCTACCAAACCGCTGAAGTGGATAGAAAACATCTATCACTTGTATCTTCCATCTTATGTGGTGCTGACCTTCATCATGATGCTCGGGTTTTATATCCTTTTGCGGGCATTCGGGTTGTCTGTCTGGTTATCTGCTTTAGGGGGGATTATCTGGGCTTTCTCCTCCTATTTCTTTATTTTGATATCGGCAGGGCATATCTGGAAATTTGTCACATTGGCTTATATTCCGCCTACGATTGCCGGTATTGTACTGGCTTATCGGAAGAAATATCTGTTGGGAGGGATTGTTACCGCTTTGTTTATCGCGCTTCAGATTCAGTCGAATCATATTCAGATGAGTTACTACTTCATGTTTGTCATCCTGTTTTTTGTAGGAGCTTACTTTGAAGATGCTTATAAGAAGAAGGAACTGCCGCATTTTTTCAAGGCAAGTGCCGTTCTGGCATTGGCTGCGGCGATAGGAGTGTGTGCGAACCTCTCTAACCTATACCATACTTATGAGTATAGTAAGGAGACTATGCGCGGAAAGAGTGAACTGAAACAGGAAGGACCTGCTGCCAATCAGACCAGCAGCGGACTGGACCGTAACTATATAACGAACTGGAGTTATGGAATTGGTGAAACGCTTACTTTGCTGGTTCCGAATGTAAAGGGAGGGGCATCGGTTCCTTTATCCAAGAATGAGACTGCCATGGCAAAGGCGAATCCGATGTATAGTAACATCTATTCGCAGCTGACACAGTATTTTGGCGATCAGCCCATGACTTCCGGACCGGTCTATGTGGGAGCTTTTGTTTTATTTCTGTTTATATTGGGGTGCTTTATTGTTAAAGGACCGCTGAAATGGGCTTTACTGGGAGCTACTATCTTCTCTATTCTACTTTCGTGGGGAAAGAATTTTATGGGACTTACGGACTTTTTTATCGATTATGTACCGATGTATAACAAGTTCCGTGCCGTATCTTCTATCCTAGTTATAGCTGAATTTACGATACCTTTATTAGCGGTCTTTGCCTTAAAAGAAGTGCTGGCTAAACCGGAAATATTAAAGTTGAAAGAAAATCGGACAGGAGTAATTATCACTTTGGTATTAACAGCCGGTGTTTCACTGATTCTGGCTGTTGCCCCGGGAGTTTTCTTCTCTAGTTATATTCCGGCACAAGAGATGGCAGCTCTGCAGCAAGGACTGCCTGCCGAGTATTTATCTCCGATCATTACGAATCTGGCCGAAATGCGCAAGGCAATGCTGACTTCGGATGCATGGCGCAGTTTCTTTATTATAGTAGTAGGATGCTTCTTATTATTCCTTTATCAGCAGAAAAAGTTGAAGGCTTCTTTTACTATGACAGGTATCGTGCTTCTGTGTCTGATTGATATGTGGACTGTCAATAAGCGCTATTTGAATGATGAACAATTTGTATCGAAGTCAAACCAGACAGGAGCATTCGTTAAAACTCAGACGGATGAGATAATTCTTCAGGATACGGCTTTGAATTATAGGGTGTTGAATTTCGTAGGATTTCCCGGTAATACTTTCAATGAAAATAATACCTCATATTGGCATAAGAGTGTGGGTGGTTATCATGCGGCCAAGTTGCGTCGTTATCAGGAAATGATCGATCATCATATAACTCCGGAAATGAAGGATGCCTATCAGGAAGTTGCCGGCGCAGGCGGTGCGATGGATAGTGTGGACGCTTCCAAATTCCGTGTGCTGAATATGCTGAATACGAAGTACTTTATTTTCCCTGCCGGACAGCAAGGACAGACGGTTCCTGTTGAAAACCCTTATGCGTATGGTAACGCTTGGTTTGTGGATAAGGTGCAGTATGTCAATAATGCAAATGAAGAGATTGATGCGCTGAATGATATTTTTCCAACGGAAACAGCAGTGGTTGATGCAAGATTTAAAGATCAGTTGAAGGGTGTGACGAAAGGTTACAAAGACTCCTTATCTACCATTCGTCTGACCAGCTATGAACCGAATCGCCTGGTATATGAAACTTCTTCTGCTAAAGATGGAGTGGCTGTTTTCTCTGAGATCTATTATCCGGGCTGGCAGGCCAAGATTGACGGACAGCCGGTGGATATTGCCCGTGCTGACTATATCTTGCGTGTGATGAATGTCCCCGCAGGCCAGCATACGATTGAGATGTGGTTTGACCCGCAGAGCTTGCATGTTACGGAAAGCATAGCTTATGCGTCCCTGGCTTTATTGCTGATCGGGGTGATGGTCTGGGCATTCTTGAGTCGTAAGAGAATTACAAAGAAAGAAAAATAGGAAATACCAGCTGTTAGACGAATAAGCTCAAGTATAACGAGCACTAGTTCTTTGCGTACACAGTATTAAGTCTTAGTAAAAGAAATGAATGATTAGCTCCTTTCTACATGGCTTTGAATCATTGCCGCACGAGAAAGGAGCCAAATATTTATTTTACTTCCCACTCAAACAACCCGGTAGAAAATTGATCGGGTTGTATTACCTCCAGTTTCACTGCTGTCGTTTTTACCGGATCGAAGTTCACTGTATTAGCCGCACCTTTAACTACTCCATACGAATCTGCATTTTGCACAGGACACCATTCTCCTGCCGTATCTTTATAATAAATCCTCCATGCTTTAGGCACTCTGCAACCACCCCACGGGGCATCGTCAAACCAATAAACCGTAGCACTTGCCACCAATGTTTCCTGAGGTAATTCGTAAGAAATCCACTCGATAGTTCCCTGCTTGGGCCACCAGTGATAGTACGGTATGCTCCGGTCGTTTTCATCTTTCGGAATCAATCGGTCATTGATGGCTGAAATAGCTGTCACTTTATGCGAGGCATCTACTTTACTTTCGGATGCCAATGTTGGCGGCATGCTGGGACGTGAAGCACTCAACTCCTGCGGTAACCACACAGCCATTGCCCCAGCTCCCCGATGTGCCCAAGCATAATAAGGTATTAAGGTAACTCTGACATCCTTCGTTGTCAAGCGTCCCTCATCATTATAACTTAATAGCTGAGCATCTGTTTTCAGTTCATTGATGCCATGCAATACATCCGGTTTCTTTACGAGCTCGAATTTTGGGGCCTGATTCATAAACAGGCTAAGCACATCGAAATCATTGTCCACCCATTCGGCACAGTATACGATAGGACCACGTTCTACGGCAATACGTCCGCGATCGGCTTCCACTTTATTGTTGGCTTTCACGGTGCGCGGCTCCATATCAAAATGTATTTTCACTTGATCTCCCTTTTTCCATTTGCGGTTGATGCAGAAGTATCCGTTCTTCAAATCACTTTCTACTTTTTCTCCGTTGATAGTAATCGAATAACTGAGTCGCTTTCCGTCACTGTAGGCATAAAGGTCGCTCGGCACTACCTGATTCTTTACCCATCCCGGGATACGTAATTTCAGTTGAAAACTCCCGGCATTGTTCTTCTTGATGCTTATTGTGATATCACCGTCCCAGGGGTAATGAGTATCCTGAACGAGTTGCACAGCTTTGCCATTTACTTTCAGATCGGAAGTATTGGAGAGGAACAGATTGACAAACACCTCTTTATCTTTTACAGCATAAATATATCCCGGCAACGATGGGATAAAACGACAGATGTTGGATGGACAGCAAGCGCAGCCAAACCAAGGCTGACGTTGATGTTGACCAATGCTTTCCAACGGATTGGGATAGAAGAATCCACCACCATCCAGAGAAACACCCGAAATGAGACCGTTATACAAAGTACGTTCCAGCACATCATAATATTTTGCTTCTCCATGCAGCAGAAATAGACGGTAGTTCAGGTACACATTGCCGATAGCCGCACAAGTCTCACAATAAGCTGACATATTAGGCAATTCGTAGTTTTTGCCGAAAGCCTCACCGGCACTCGTGGCGCCGATACCTCCCGTAATATAATACTTCTTGCTGACTATGTTCTCCCAAATCTTATCGATGGCATGAATATAAGCACTGTCGCCCGTGAGAGCGGCTACATCCGCCATGCCTGAATACATATAAGCTGCACGAACGGCATGCCCTACCGCCTCATCTTGTTCTGTGACGGGTCGGTGAGCTTGGCTGTATTCGTCTTTGCGAGTGGTGTACCCGCGCTTATCGAGGAAGAACTTTGCCTGATCGATGTACTTCTCGTCACCAGTGACCAAGTAAAGTTTCGCCAACGCCATTTCTGCAATCTGATGTCCCGGTACGGCAACAGTTTGTCCCGGTTTGTCTCCTATTTCGCGGCATACACAGTCGGCGTATTTGATGGCTATATCCAGAAAGTTCCGTTTTCCCGTAGCTTGATAATGGGCAATAGCGCCTTCCACCATGTGTCCCAGGTTGTAGAATTCATGGCTGAGTTCTTCTACTTTTTCCCAACGTTTGCTTCCGGCCCATTCGTGAGGATGCTTGGGGTTCATAGTGCGGCTGGTGTACAGATAGCCGTCCGGTTCTTGGGCGGCGGCAACAATGACCAATACGCTGTCGATGTACTTTTCCAGCGTCTTGTTGGGGTACGTTTGCAGTAGGTAGCTGGCTCCTTCGATTGTTTTATAGACATCCGTGTCGTCAAAAGCCAATCCGCCTACTTTATACGTATCACTCGGATGGGCAGCTTTTACGAAGTTTTCATATCTTCCGGTCTCCTCACATTTGCTGAATGCTAGAGGAATTGTAACTTCACGACTGGCTTTCAGTCGTTGTCCCCAGAAGTCATCAGTTACTTTTACGGAAGTGAAAGGAACGGGAGTGATGGGGTAACCGTGCGATGGCGTCTGCTTCACTTGTGCATGTGCTCCTATCAGGGAGCCTGCCAATACGGTTGCGATGATGTAATTTTTCATTGAAAATGATTTATTGTGTTTATTAATAGATTTATTTATGAATCGTGTTACAGATCGGTATTTCTATCTCATAGAAGTACTGTTTGAGTAATTCGTACATTTTAGGGTCATAGACTTTCAGTTTGCTTCTGCGGTTGATGGAATTATGAATCCCGTCAGACGGATCTGCGTAGCGATTGCAATTGAAGAAAGACTGAACACATTCTGCAAAATATTCTTCTTTGTTAGAGAGGGCGTAGGTGTTCTGCCAAAGTCCCTGCTTGATGGCATTTTGCAGAAGTCCTTCCAGTTGCTTGTCGAAATGAGGGTCTACTCCTACGATTCCTACTGTATGGATGAGATGAGCAAATTCATGAATTAAGATGTTCTCTCCTGCATATCGGTCGCTAGGCAATGCCAATACATTTTCTTCTCCGCAACTGGCGGAATAGTCATCTTCGGGAGAACCCCCGAAACCTCTGGCGCGTTTATTCCAAAAAACGATATTCTCCGGAGTGTCGCATATATGAGCGTATTCGGGTAAGTCGCATACTTCTTCATGTTCGCCCAGTATCATGACGTGGCATCCTTTTTCTGCCATCTTTGCTTTTACGTCGGGGCGCTTGGCAAGCATCAGCGAAACGATTTGATGTGCTTGCAGCAATGCTTCGTCGCAAACTCTGTCCGAAGAGACGATGTATAGTCCTTCGGAATCAAGATACTTCTGATAAAAGGAAGGTATTTCGTTCTTTACGGCAATGGGGGTTCCGTCTATTTTCCATTCTTTATTATTACGGATAGCTATTTTTTTCGCAGGAGTCGGCATCAGTTGTAGTTTCAGTGCGAAGCCGCCTCCCGAGGCAAGATGTACTTTCAACCGACTATTTGAGGTAACCATGAAAGTCTCTTTCTTATAATCTTCTGCATTTTTATTGGCATTGATTCCGTCGGTAAATAGAGTGGCGGTATATTGTTCTCCCTCCTTTAAGAAAGGAAGATCGAGTGCTATATCCCGCTGATCCCAGTTGGTCATTCCGCCGATATACCAGTTGATGTCTTTACGTCTTGCTGTCACGATGTATTTGCCCATTTCTCCGGATAAGATCTTTGTAAAGTCGGTCTCAACAGGAAGGGAAGTGATGAAGTCGACGCATTCTTGCTCATTCTGGTAGTTGCTGGGAGCATCACAAAGCATGGTGAAGGGTGAGTCGTGCACAATGTATGCTGCCAGTTGGTGGCAGCGGGTGCCCATACTCATGGGGGTATGATACATCGCTTTCCAGTCAGTTTTCGTTCCGTTTCTCATGGCACCGGGCGTGTAGTCCACCGGTCCTGCCATCATACGTATATAAGGAAAGGTGACATCGTAAAGCGGCATGTTATTCTTTATATCGGTCCATTTTACTTCTTCCATTCCAAAGACGCTTTCAAAGTTGAGGATGTGAGGATAGGTGCGGTTTAAACCAGTAGGTTTGTAGATGCCGTGCAGGTCGAGAATCAAGTGGTGGCGGGCGGTGGCTTCTGCAATACGATATACCATTTCTACTGCTTTCTGGTCGTCACGGTCGAGGAAGTCTACTTTGAATCCTTTAATTCCCATTTGGGCATATTTCTCGCAGGCAGCTTCAAGTTGGCTGTCCAACACATTAAAAACAGTCCATAACACGATATCAACTCCCTTATTTTTGCCATATGAGATGAGTTCGGTAAGATCCAGTTCGGGAATGACGGTTAGCATATCTCCACTTTTCGGATTATACCAACCTTCGTCGAGAATGATATATTCAATGTCGTTGCGGGCGGCGAAATCAATGTAGTATTTGTAGGTATCCATGTTGATGCCGGCTTTGAAAGGTACTCCTTTCAGATTCCAGTCGTTCCACCAGTCCCATGCTACTTTGCCGGTCTTGATCCATGAGTAGTCTCCGATGCGGTTGGGGGATGCTAAAGCATATACCAGATTGTTGACGGGCATTTCCGTATCTTTTTCGGTGATGGCGAGTATGCGCCAGGGATAGGAACGGGGGCCTGAGGTGCGGGCGATGAAGTCTTCCGCTTTAGTCACGTATTCTTGTTGTCGCCACGGATAGAAATCTGTTTTAGCGGGATAAGGAGCGAATTTTCCTTGCAGGCGATGTTCATTGCCTTGCGACTCGACAAACATGCCGGGATAATTTTCCAGATCAGCTTCCAGTAGCGTTAGTTTAATCCCGTTGGCATAGTCGATGGTAACAGGAAGAAATGCGAGTTTGGAGGCGGCTTGAGATAAAGTGGTGGCATCGTATATATTCTGGAAAGCCATAGCCAATGGTTGTTGGTCGTTGGTACTATAAGGAAGGTAGACGGCATGGTCTTTGCTGAAATTGAATTCTGCCAGTTCGTTCTTGATGGTCATTTCCGAAGCGTGAGTGGTGTAGAAACGATAGGCAACTCCTTCATTGTAGACACGAAAAAGGATGCCGAAGCCTCCTTTCAGCTTTAAATCCAATTCATAGCACGAAGCGGTAAAGCGGTTGAAGCGATAGAATGGGGCAACGATGTTTTCCGTTATCGTTTTCTTTTTGCTTTTTACTACCACAGGATTTTCTCCTAGTGTGAACCCGGAATGGAGAGTCAATCCTATTTCTGACTTTGCAAGAAGTGTGTCTTCTTGGTGTATGATCAAATAGGATAAGTGTTTGTCGGTACCGATCTCTACTTTTATTTTTCCGTTGGGTGAGTTCAACGTATATACGTTTCCGGCATTCATGGATAATGTGCCCACTAAAAGAATAGCCGAGGTCAACAAGAGTAGGCGGAAAGTGAAGCTGTTTTTCATCATTAGTATATTATTTGATTGAATGCAAAGTAACGGAAAAAAAGAAAAAGAGAGGAGTTCAATACTACAATGCAATGAAACAATTGTCCAATTAACCGAATAATCAAGGTTCTCCAAGCCTCCTTGTACTATTCTGTTATCGGAATAGACTATTTTTCGGGAGATGTATGCTTGTTGAACCACTGCTTCTTATCAAAGTCAGTAACTAAATTAGATCTGCGCAAAGTCTTCATAACAAATAAGATTGTAACACACAATCTTATTTGTTCTTCCCGTTTTCACCCATTTGGCAAGTGTTGTAATAAATCTTGACAGGGATGCCGTGGCAAATCCAGTGAAGACATATTTAAAACGGGAAAAAACTCATTCATGACATAGAATATGCCACCAAAAGGGTTGGATTTATGAAATAATGATTAGTTGCGGATTTAAGGATATATAAGTTTCTTAAAAAGTAATCGGTCAACATAAAAAAGATAGTAACTTCATCTCCCTATTCTAGCATTCAGAACAATATGCATGATAGAAATATAGTCCAAACTAGTATGATAATTATCTATTGTAAATACTTAAATGGTTGATAATCAATAAACGATCTGTTTCCCTTTACTTCAAAGACTATCAGACGATTCTTGCATTATAATAGATTTTATTTCCACTTCTTTTCCTATTAATTCCCTTACTTTGCATCTGTTGATTTACTGAATAATATTAAAAACATAACTATATTTATGAGAAACAAATTGAGATCCCTTTGCTGCGGTACCTTATTAATGACTGCATACGCATGCACTACAGTCTATACGAAACCGGATGCTCCTATTAATGAAGTTCCCTTTACCCAAGTCCATCTTAATGATAGTTTCTGGACTCCTCGTATTGAGACGAATCGGATCGTATCTATTCCCTCTGCATTTAAAGAATGCGAGAAGAACGGTCGCTTCGATAACTTTGCCATTGCAGGAGGACTGATGAAGGGAGAGCACCGCGGAGACTTTTCTTTCGACGATACGGATCCTTATAAGATAATAGAAGGAGCTTCCTACTCATTGGCGGTGAAATATGATAAGAAATTGGATGCCTATCTAGACAGCGTAATTCATTTGATCGCTTCAGCACAAGAACCTGATGGATATCTGACCACTTGCGTTACTAATAAATGCTATCGACTCTCTGGCTGGTGGGGCAGACAGCGATGGGAGAAAATCAACAGTCACGAACTTTATAACTGTGGTCACCTCTACGAAGCCGCTGTTGCCCACTATCAAGCTACCGGCAAACGAACATTACTGGACGTGGCAATTAAAAATGCTGACTTGGTATGCAAAGTATTCGGTCCCAACGAAGGTCAAAAGCATGTTCCATCCGGACATCCGATTGTAGAAATGGCCTTAGCTAAATTATATAAGGTGACAGGAAACAGCAACTACCTGCAAATGGCGAAGTACTTCGTAGAAGAGACTGGGCGCGGAACCGACGGTCATACTTTGAATGAATATAGCCAAGATCATCAACCGATCCTGCAACAAGACGAAATAGTGGGACATGCTGTAAGAGCCGGATACTTGTATTCGGGCGTGGCAGACGTAGCATCGCTCACTAAAGATACGGCTTATTTTCACGCACTGACTCGTATTTGGGATAATATGGCAAGCAGGAAACTTTATATTACCGGTGGAATCGGCTCCCGTGCACAAGGAGAAGGCTTCGGACCCAATTATGAACTGAACAATCACACCGCTTATTGTGAAACTTGTGCCGCTATTGCCAATGTATATTGGAACCATCGCATGTTTCTTGCAACGGGAGACGCCAAATATGCCGACGTACTCGAACGTGCTCTCTACAATGGTGTCATATCGGGCGTATCACTCAGTGGTGATAAATTTTTCTACGATAATCCATTGGAATCGATGGGGCAACACGGGCGTCAACGCTGGTTTGGCTGTGCCTGCTGTCCGGGAAACATTACCCGCTTTATGGCTTCCGTTCCTCATTATATGTACGCCACTCAATCTAATGATATTTATGTGAACCTCTATATACAGAGCAAAGCCGATATAGAAACAAACAACAATCAGGTAAAACTGGAACAGACCACCCGTTATCCGTGGGATGGAAAAATAGCTATTAAAGTAACTCCTGCCAACGAACATGAGTTTGCCATGCATCTCCGTATTCCCGGATGGGCACAAGATGCTCCTGTTCCTACCGACTTGTATTCTTTTACGGATAAAGCTCCTCAATACACAATTACAGTCAATGGAAAGAAAGCAAAAATGCACATTGCAGATGGTTATGCTACACTGCTCAACCGCTGGAAAGCAGGCGATGTGATAGAAATAAACTTCCCAATGAATGTGCGACGCATTAAGGCCAATGATCAAGTAATAGACGATAAAGGTAAACTGGCAATCGAAAGAGGGCCTGTCATGTATTGTCTGGAAGGCAAAGATCAGACAGGCAACACGGTATTCAATAAGTTTATCCCCGATGGTACACCGATGGAAGCTACTTATGACGCTACTTTGCTGAATGGTATAGTTGTGCTCATCGGTACTGCCAAGGAAGTACAAAAAGATGGCAGCATTAAAGAGGTGCCATTCAAAGCTATCCCCTATTCTACTTGGAACAACCGTGGCTCTGACCAAATGGCAGTATGGATTCCGGAAGCAGATGAATATGCCCGCATCGATCCAGAACCTACTATTGCCAGCAAAGCAAGAACTTTAATGATACAGGCTCCGATTCAAAAGGATGCTCCTGCTTCTGCTGCTGTCGAAGCTTGGGCATGGGGGGTAAACGACCAGTGGGAACCGCGAAGTTCTTCGGATAACTCGAAGCCTTATCATTATTGGTGGCTTAAGAAAGGTACAGCGGAGACATTAGCATACGATTTTGATCAGCCCTATACGGTTTCAAGTGTCCAAGTTTATTGGTTAGATTTCGATCATTATGATGGAGATTATCGTGTGCCGGAAAGTTGGAAACTCTATTACAAGGCAGGCAATGAATGGAGGGAAGTTGAGGCCTTGAGATCATATCCGGTGAAAAAAGACTGTTACAATACGCTTGACTTCCATCCGGTGAAGACAAAAGGACTGAAAATCGTAGCACAACTACAGAAAGATAAATCGGGAGGAGTGATTGAATGGAAAGTGAACTAATCATGTAATCAAGTAGCTATTAAGAACCTTTTAAAACTATAAAATATGAAAAATAGAAAAGCATGCATCATGATCGCCCTTTTACTGGGAATGCAGACAGTATTTGCCCAAAAGGCTGATTATAATATCACCCCGATCCCCTTCAATAAGGTACGCCTGACGGACAGTTTTTGGACTCAACGAGTTCATACGAATAAAGAAGTCACCATCCCCATCGCCTTCTCACATTGTGAGTCGACCGGAAGAATTGATAATTTCAAGGTTGCCGGTGGATTAATGGAAGGTAAGTTTAAGTCTGAGTCTCCTTTTGATGATTCCGACGTTAGCAAGGTTATTGAAGGAGCAGCCTACGCATTAAGCGCAGACGAAGATCCCGAATTGGAAGCCTATGTAGATTCTGTCATTTCGTATATGAAGGCGGCACAAGAGGAAGACGGCTATCTATATACCTACCGCACAATTATGGGAAATGATTCTCACCCTTGGATTGGAAGTAAGCGATGGGAGAAAACACATATTTTGAGTCACGAACTCTATAATCTGGGACACATGTTTGAAGCGGGAGTGGCTTATTATCAAGCAACACATAAACGTGAACTGCTGGACGTCTGCATCAAAGCTGCCGATTTATTATGCAAAGACTTTGGCTGGGAGGCGCTTCAAACGTTTCCGGGACATCAGGAAGTAGAAATCGGATTGGTGAAACTGTATAGAGTCACAGGAGAAAAGAAGTATCTCGATTTAGCCAAGTTCTTCTTGGATGCCAGAGGGAAATGTAATCTTCCCGGAGATGCTTATAATCAAAGCCATAAACCTGTGATAGAACAGGATGAAGCAGTAGGACATTCTGTCCGCGCGTTGTATATGTACACTGCTATGGCAGATGTAGCAGCCCTGACAGGAGATATGAGTTACATTGAAGCTTCCAAAAAGTTGTGGGAGGATATTGCTAAAACAAAGTTGTATATCACCGGTGGTGTAGGTGCTGCCGGAGGTCACGAAGGGTTTGGAGGCAAGTATGAACTTCCCAATCTGACAGCTTATTGCGAGACTTGTGCTGCCATCGCTAATGTATTCTGGAATGAACGTCTGTTCTTGCTCGAAGGAGATGCTAAATATATTGATGTGCTTGAACGGGCACTTTATAATAATGTATTGTCCGGAGTATCTGTTTCCGGAGATCGGTTTTTCTATCCCAATCCTTTAGAATCGAATTATGGTGCGAATCGCAGTGCCTGGTTCGGTTGTGCTTGTTGTCCGTCCAATGTCAGCCGATTTATTCCTTCCGTATCGGGATATGTTTATGCAGTAAAAGATGATCAGATCTATGTGAATTTGTTTATCCCTACGACTTCTACTTTTAAAGTAGGTAAACGTGACATTACCATCACTCAAACAGGAAACATGCCTTGGGAAGGACTAACAGAGATTACGGTTGCCCCTGCCAAACGTTCTACTTTCTCTGTAAAAGTTCGTATCCCGGGATGGGCACGTGAAGAGGCGGCGCCAGATAATGAATTGTATTGCTTTAAAGATAAATCTGCAAAGAAAACAGTGGTTAAGGTGAACGGACAATCAGTTCCCATTCAATTGGATAAAGGCTACTTGACCATCCATCGCGAATGGCGAAAAGGCGATAAGATTACCGTCAATTTCCCATTGGAGGTACGCAGAGTGGCATGTAACACGAAGGTGACTGCTAATTTGGATAAAGTGGCTTTGCAGCGTGGCCCTATCGTTTACTGTTCAGAAGGGATTGACTTCCGAGAACCGCGAATACTCGATATTTTGCTTCCGGATACAGCTGCTATCAGTTGTAAGATGGATACACTGTTGAATGGCATGATTACGCTTCATGCAAAAGCTTATCATACCCAACGAGATTCCACCGGGCAGACGAATCTGGCGGATAGAATAGATTTCAAGGCAATTCCTTATTACGCTTGGGCGCAGCGCAAACCGAGCCCGATGTTGATGTGGTATGCTACGACAAAAGATGCAGCTAAGCCCAAACCGGCAGCCACTATTGCCAATCTCAGTAAAGTTGATGGTTCAGTCAATAATATGAGTATAGAAGCAATCCGCGACCAGCTTTTACCGGCAGGTTCCAATGATCATAATCTACCGTTCTTTCATTGGTGGCCTCATTCCAATCAGACGGAATGGGTGAGCTACACATTCGATAAACCTTATACGATTTCCAAATCAAGAATATTCTGGTTCAGCGACGGAGGTGGTTGTAAAGCGCCATTAAGATGGAGACTTTATTATGATAATAATGGTAACTGGGAAGAAGTGAAAGCCAAGAATGAATATGGCATACAACTAAATATCATCAATACAACCGACTTCGAACCTGTTACTACCAAAGCTGTTAAGATTGAAGTGGATCTCCCCCAAGATTGCGCCAGTGGAATACACGAATGGATTATTGAATAAATAGAAGAATGAATATGAGAACTATCTTCTTTATAATATTTCTCACTCTATGCCTCGCACTGTCATTTGGGCAAGAAGTGAAGTACAATACGCCGCAAGCAGGCAATCCCATTATCCCGGGATACTTTGCCGATCCTACTATCCAAAAGTTTGGAGATACTTATTATCTCTACGCTACTACGGATGGAAATGGTGGAGGACTCGGTCCTTCACAAGTGTGGACTTCAAAGGATTTTGTGAATTGGAGCATACAACCGATGAACTGGCCGAATACACATTATATATGGGCACCGGATGTAATGAAGGGAAAGGATGGCAAATATTATATGTATTACTGCCAACCCTGCCAAATCTATTGCGGTGTATCTGATACTCCCGTAGGACCTTGGAAGAATATTTTGGGAGAAGAAGAAGCCGTTTTAGTGCCCGACCGTTATGTGAAGATGTCCATCACCCTCGACGGGCAAACATTTGTGGATGATGACGGCTCCGTATATCTCTATTGGGGTACTTGGGGGATTTATCCCAATCATGGTTGCGGTGTAGGCAAACTGAATCTGGACATGAAATCATTCTCGGATACCACACTCATCCCGAATACACAGATTACTGACTTCTTCGAAGCTCCTTACGTATTTAAGCGTAACGGCATTTACTATTTGACTTATTCTTCGGGATCGTGCCATGACAATACTTACCGGGTCCAATATGCAACGAGTAAAACCGGCCCGATGGGTCCCTTTACCTTTGCTGATAATAACCCGATACTTGCTACCAATGCAGATGAAACCATTCACGGGCCGGGACATCACAGCATTCTTAAAGAAGGGGATGATTATTATATCGTTTACCACCGTCACAATATTCCACAGTCTACAAGAGGAATGCACCGACAGGTCGCTGCCGACAGACTGGTATTCGATGATGAAGGCCGCATTTTAAAAGTGGAAGCAAGTCACAAAGGGATAGGTTATCTGCAAAAGAATACCAATCCTTATCCCAATCTGTTGTTGGGAAAGAAAGTGCGCGCATCTTCCTATTACAATGAAGACTTCGTGCCGGAATATGCCATTGACGACAATAATGCCACACTTTGGCGCCCGCGTACTTGTGGCGAAGAATGGATAGAAGTCGATTTAGGAAAGAAAACATCCATTACCAGAGTTTGGACACAGTTTGAACATGCCACCTCATTCTACCAATATCTGATTGAGACCTCATTGGACGGAAAAGAATGGACGGTCTTTTCCGACAGGAGAGCCAACACACAAGCCGGAAGTCCGATGATGGATGCAGGGAAGGCGAAGGCTAGATATTTGCGTCTGACGATTACCGGAAACGAACAGAACGGTTTGTCTGGGGCCATCTGGAATCTGAAAGCATTCAATGGGGGGAAGAATCCCGTTTCATTTGCCGATATGACTTTTGGCAGCGAATCAACCGAAGCAGCTCCTCAAAGGAAAGGATTGATCTTCGAAATCAATGCGGACGATTATCCGATGAAGGAGAGTATTTCCCATCTTCAGAACAGGAAAGACAAAACAAAAGGATTTAATGCTATTGGTCAGAAAGTTGCCGTTCGTCCTAAAGATAATAAATCTGCTTTCATTTTTAATGGAATGCAGGAATTCAGATCTGATTTCTCTTTGGGAAAAGCATTCACTGGAAATAGCCCTTATACACTGATGGCATGGATTTACATGGAAAACATCTCTACAAACGAGTGCATAGCCGACTTGACAAATGTAGGTGGTGAACTTGAAAAGGTAGTATTGGGATACGGTACAGATACGCAAGCCGGTGTAGTATCCCATCACGGTAGTTTTGAAGATATGGGACTGCCGGGATTGCAAGCAACAAAAAGATGGACTCTATTGTCCGTCACATTTGATGGCTTTATGGAAAGAATTTATTTGGATGGCAAATTGATGAAAGAGAAAAATGTAATGTTAAGACTGCCTCTGAGTGACTTTGTTACGATTGGGAAGAAGTATGGCGAAGGACAGGCTTTCAAGAATAGCATGCATTCATTGGCTTTGTATGACCTCCCTCTGACTGCTGACGAGGTTGCTGATATTTATAAGAAAGGAATTCCGGATTCACCATTATTGGCTGAAAGCCAAGATATGAATGATTTAAAATCTCTTCAATCATTTCTTTCAGTTAGGGCCGTATCTTCATCTATCGTAAGACTAGGCATGAAAATGGATACCAATGAGTTTGGTCTCTCTTTCTCTTTTGAGAATCTGACCACAGGCAAACAATCCGGTTGGATCAATGACTTTGAGTATTTCGATACCTCTTTGCAACCGGGAAAGAAATACAGCTATCGAGTAAGAGTGAAGGATACGTTTGGCAATATAAAAGAGTTTGATCAGGTAGAAGTATCTACGGATGAAAATCAGTTCCAAGTTATATACGATGATTTCTCAAAGCAATACGATTTTGTGAAAGCAGCTGATAAGAAAGGTATTTGGGACGGTTTGTCAGGCTATCAATTGGATGAAGTGAGTGCACTGACAGATCAGGGACAACTAATGATAAAGTCAGCCGGTCGTAACTTCCAACTGCCGGGCAGAGATAACGGACCTTTTCTATATAAAGAAGTAGATGGTGATTTCTTGGCAGAAGTGGAGATCGTAGATTTCAGTGGAATGAAGGAAAAGAAAGGTGTCTCTTTTAATGAAGGCGGACTCATGGTTGCTTTGCGGGAAGCCACTACTCGCGGGGGACAAGAACTTATACATTTAGGAACATTCCCTTATTATAATGTAGGCAATATATTGACGCTGCTTTCTCATGGGCGCATTCAATACAAGAATGATAAAGGATGGGATCTGGAGCGTTTCTTACAAGTGGAGCGAAGTGGAAACCGATTCTATTTCAGAACGAGTACGGATGGAGCGCATTGGACAAATATGCCGGGAAGTCCGATCGTCTATTCGGTAAGTCCGGATCAGAAAATAAAGCTTGGATTGTATCAGGTAACCTATACTCCGGAGGAAGGATATGTGGCTTTTGATAATTTCAAGCTATGGATAGCACGTTGATACGCAATTAATTAATTTAATCTATAACATTAAAATCTTTTAAGTATGAGAAGCATTTACAGGTTATTAATTCTAGGTGCATTTCTGTACCATTCGCAATTATCGGCTGCTATTCCGATAAATGCATCCAGTCCGGAACCGGAAGCCATCACACAAGGAAAGTTGACCATAACCGGGGTAGTTATTGACAAGGCGACCGGAGAATCACTGCCATCTGTTGCCGTCATGGTAAAAGGCACTTCTGTGGGGTCGCTTACTGATGCTGATGGAAAGTTTTCTATTCAGGTTCCCGATCGGAATGCTACATTGGTCTTCACTTTTGTCTCTTATCAGAAAAAGGAAATAGCCGTAGGCGATAAAAACTTTATAAAAGTTACTATGGAAGAAAACGTTCAGATGCTGGATGAAGCCGTAGTGATTGGTTATCAGTCTGTAGCCAGACGTAATGTGCATGGAGCCGTAACCAGCATAAAGGCAGATGATTTGCAGGGAATTACTGCTCCATCTATCGATATTATGTTACAGGGGGCAGTTCCGGGAGTTAATATTCAGACATTCTCGGGAGAGCCGGGCGGAAGAAATACATTTACGGTGCGCGGTAATACGGAAGTGAGCAGTGCCGATCTGACCAGTTCGCCGTTGATTGTATTGGACGGTGTGCCCGTTGACCCATCGGTGGTAGGATACAGCGCCTCGAGTGCCAATTTCTTGTCAAACATCAATCCGAATGACATTCTCACCTTAGACTTCTTGAAGGATGCGGCAGCAGCAGCTATCTATGGTTCTAAAGCGGCAAATGGCGTTTTGATTATCACGACGAAAAGAGGTAAAGAAGGAAAACCGCGTATTTCTTTTAATGGTCGCTTTGGTATCGTGACAAAGCCCGTTACTCCTAAAATTTATATGGGCGCTGCCGAGCGTAGAGCAAAACTAGATCAAATGGCTATCTATGGCAATGAGAATAATTTGGAGGCTACTCCTCAGATATTGACGGATAGTATTAACCCGATGTTTAATAATGCAACCAATTGGTTTGATCTCTTTTACAAGAATGGGGTGGTGCATGACTACAATCTGACTGTTTCCGGTGGAGACGAGAAAGCAAACTACCGCATTGGAGGTGGATATTATAAGGAGGAAGGTACGATCATTGGAACAGGATTTGAACGTTTCTCGTTTACCGGTAATTTTGTGAATAAGGTAGGTAGCAGATTGGAACTGAATACTTCTGTCGCATACAATGTCAATCAAAGGGAACCTGTCCCCGGCGGAAACTCTGTTAATAATGCTATTGGGATGGATATATCCAATATGCCTTCTACCCTTCTTCAACTGACAGACATTGATAGAAACAGAATGCTGGGCTCTTATGAGCAGGCCATCTATGACAATAGTGACGATATGATACGGTTGAGTGAACAAGCCTCGTATGATATATTGAAAGGAAAAGTCTTATCCTTCAACACTCAGTTCTCTTATGTAAAATCAAGTTCTCGTTTGGATAAATCCGAGCCAAGTACGGCAAATGTAGATAGGATGTCCTCCGCTTTGAGTGAGAGCAGACAGATGACTACTTGGAATATTGAAAACTATTTTACGTTTAACAAGATATTCGGTGCCCATTCGGTCATGGCTCTGTTAGGACAGTCTGCCGAGGGAATTACTAGTAAGTATAGTAGTATGGAAGGCAGGTATTTAAGTTCAGACTATATTCATGTGGTAAATGGAGTGAGCAAAGATAATCTGACAGCTTATTCCGGGATAGAAGAGGCGAAAGCTGCTTCATTTTTCGCTCGTGCTTCTTATATCTTTAAGGACCGCTATAGTATTTCGTCCTCTATCCGTACCGACGGGTCATCTAGATTTGGTTCTAACCAACGATGGGGAACCTTTCCCACTGCTAGTGCATTTTGGCTCGTTTCAGAAGAACCATTTATGAATAATCTAAAGGATGTTGTCTCTTTGTTAAAATTTAGAGGATCATGGGGAAAGTCGGGTTCTTTACCTTCCGGTTTCTATGGACATCATAACAGGTATATGGCAGCCTCATCAACATACGATGGCGGTGGAGCGATTATCCCTAACTTTGCAGATGGTATTGCGCAAAAGGAGTTGACATGGGAAGAAACTAAAGAATGGGACTTGGGAATGGACCTGGAGTTCTTGAATGGACGTTTTACTTTGATTGCAGATATTTATAACAAGGAGAAACATGGTATTTTTTATAGTTTCATGCTTCCCAAGACTTCCGGCTATGAGAAATACTACACCAATGCAGTAGCTGTAAGAAATGCAGGTGTCGAACTAGCTTTAGTGGCTCGTGTCCTTCCAGCTACTTCAAAATGGCAGTGGAATATTAATGCAAATATTTCATATAACAAGAACCAGATCATGCAGCTTCCTGATGGAAATAAGACTGTAGTGGAAGATAATAGATATTTGATGGTCGGGCAGCCAATTAACTCTTTCCGCTTGTCTCAGTATAACGGGATCTATTTAAACGAGGATATGATACCTTTCGATCCATATACCGGTTTGAAATATAAGAATGAAAGTGGGCAATATGTACAAGTAGGTTGGGCTGATTATGAAGACGTAGATAAAGACAATCAGTATGTCTCTTGGAAAGATAAGAAGCCAATTGGTGATCCTAATCCGAAATGGGTGGGAGGATTGAACACAAATTTGTCATACGGACCTTGGAGTTTGTTTGTTCAGACTTCGTTCACATTAGGACGAGATATTCTGAATACACAGTTTGCCAAAACAATGGCACCCCTCTCGGCACAATATGGGGCAGATGAAGAAGGAGTTGGATTCTCCGGCGGACCGGGAGCCAACTATGCGAATCCTGCAGATGGACATTGGTATTATGCAGAAGACTTTGTGGCACGCCGTATGATGGTTGATTTAAGTCGTTACAGCTTTTGGCAGAAAGACGGTGATAATACGAATTATCCATCTCGCAGCCAATATATGAACAATAATAACTTTATTGAAAGATCATCTCTATTTCTTGAAAATGGTTCTTACCTGAAACTAAATACCATCATGCTTTCCTATAATCTCGATAAATTGAAGAAATGGGGCATTAATAATGCGAGATTATCTCTGACTGCAGAAAATGTTGCTATTATAAAGAGTAAAAATACACTTGCGGCTGACCCAAGTAATGTATCTCCGGATGGTTATTATACAGGTAATGGATACGGGCTTCCACGGAAGTTTACAATTGGACTGATGTTTGATTTTTAAATTTGAAAAGTATGAAAAAGATAATAATAATGTCTGCAATGAGTATACTGCTGGGGTTGTCCTCATGTGATGATTTCTTGACTACCACCCCTAATGATGCTCCTACGCGTAATGTCTTTTGGACAACAGAAGCGGATGTAGCAGCCGGAACCAATGGAATGTATTGGCTTTTTAGAGATGTAATAATGACTGGAGAAGGAGAAAGAGTCCTTACCTATGGTGATCAGCCTACAGGTCTTTGGAGTAACTTGTCACAGATAAACCAAAGTCCATCTCAAGGGAATTATCAATACACGTTTACCGATACCTATTTTACTGATTGGTCTCAATACTATAAAACGTTGAATGTGGCAAATGTGGTTATAAATTCTGTTCCGGATATTCCTTGGAATGAATTTGATGAAAATCAGCAGAATGGAATAGCAGAAAAGAATGAATATATTGGTGAGGCTCTTTTTGTTCGTGCTTATGTCTATTTCTTTATGGTTCGTCTATGGGGAGAAGTTCCGTACGTAACGACTTCCGTATCTGACGCTTCGGAAACGGTTAGAGATATACCAATGGAGACAGAGGAGAATATTCTTACTAACTGCCTAAATGATTTGAAAGACGCATACGATTATTTATCATGGAATGATACACATGGACTACGAGCATCGAAAGCTGATAGAGGTGCTGTCCAAGCACTACGAGCTCATATTCTTATGTGGAAGAATCGCAAAAATAAATCTGTGATTGACCCTCAGAATTATAAAGACGCTATTGCTGCTATAGATGATATTGAACAGTCAAGCAAATATGATCTTCAAAATATGGATAATTATCTGAAAATCTGGAATGGCGGTGGCAAGTCGATAGAGTCTATCTTCGAGTTTCCTTATAGTAGAGGAGATGGTGAAAAGTTCTCAAAAAATTCTATTTTTTCCAGATTTCTAGGTTATCCGATAAATACGGATAGAATTAATGAATCGGTATTTAAATATGAAAAATCATTCTTAGATATAATTGATAAATATACAGCGAATGGAGATAGAAGAAGAACCGACTGTTGGGAACGTTGGGGAGAAGAGAAATTCCAGTATACCAAAAAGTATTCGAGCATTACATATCTTGACGTAGACAAGCTGAATTGGGAGATGGATAATACATTTGTTCTGTTCAGATTGAGTGATATGTATCTTCTTCGGGCAGAAGCTCATTACGAATTGCAAGAATATGATCTGGCAAGAGCTTATTTAAAGAAAATACACGAAAGAGCAGGCATCTCAGATACTGTGGCTGATAACATCCCGGACGATCAACTCGGCACTGAAATTTGCGAAGAGCGAATGAGAGAACTTTATCTGGAAGGACATAATCTATACGACTGGGTACGCAACGGGCAGTATGCCGGACGAAATGGCTACACAATGAACCGGTACACACAAGAAGGATACTTATGGCCGGTGAACTCTACGCTGATTATTGACAACCAGTATGTACATCAAACTCCTTATTGGACTGACAAAATGCAATAACTAACATCCTAAAAAAATGAAAACCATGAAATTTATAAGATTTATATTACTGCTAATTATGGTATCACCTGTACTTGTTTCATGCGGTGATGATGATGGAGAACTTTCGAGTGCTTATGTTGATTCCATTACAACCGATTATCTGAGAGCAAATCGGTTTGGAATCTTCTCAATGTCTCTTGACTTGTTTGAGAAAGCCGGATATTTGGACTTGCTGGATCAGAAAGGTGTAACTGTTTTCATGCCGACCAACTACAGCATTAAACACTATATGAAACAGAAAGAATACATGTTGCATCAAGAAACCGGCAATGAAACACTTACGTATACGTATGATGATTTGGTAAAAGACTTGCCCTTATTTAAGGATTCGCTAAAAATGTATATTGTAGAGCAGCAGGTGAATCGTTCTGATCTGGAGAAAATGTCAGGTGAGGCTGTCACCCTGAAGTGCATGCTGGGGTGTGATATGAATATCAGTTTGAAGAAAACGAAACTTTATACCGAGAATGTACCCAATTCTGTTAATAAATACCTGTACTATACATTTATAATCAACGGATTGGATGAAAGCTCCAATGTCCCACTACAGGACAAGGATGTCAGCAACTATTGCCAAACATCCGGTTTGATTACTAAAACAGGTATTTTACATGTGCTAAGGGATGAACATCCATTGTTCTTTAACAGATATGAATATAAATAACAATTAAAACTGAGTACTTATGAAAAGCAAATATGTGAGTTGCTTGTATATTGCGGCAATGCTTTCTTCTATGACAACCTTTATAGGCTGTGAAGAAATTCCCGACGGATACATTTCTGATAAAATAATATATGTACAGAATCCTTTTGTTGTGCAGAAAGGGATTGAGATTACCACAGCTCCACCTAATATTAATGGAACCTCCTACCCTTTAAAATTCAGATTATTAGAAGCAGAGGGCCCCGATGGGCAAATGACTACGATTTTAACCGACCCAATAGCAACCAGAGTATGGGAAAAGCCGTATGACTTTAAAACAGATAAAACGATTGATGCGATTAATAAAAAGATAACTGTTATCAATGCCCCTGTGATGCGTATATCAGAATCGGGAGGACAAATAAGTTTCTCATCTGCATCTACTGCGGTTCCTTCCGGTGAGTATAAAATATCAGTAGAGATGTCCAACTCTGCAGGAACTCGAGTCTATAAGGATATTTTCGTTGCTGCTATCCAAGAAAGCGATCCTTACTGGATGTTGGATGGAGGAGAGGGAGCATACTCTTGGAATTCGCAAGTGGGAAGTTGGGGGCCCATAGAAGCTGCCGGAATCTACGATTTTAAACATGATCCGGACGGTGAGAATGAAATCGAATTTATAGTATGTGACAAGAATGATAATCCTTTTAGCTGGAAAGACGGGGAAATAGTGAACAGAGGGACAGAGCGTAGCAAATTGGAAGATGTATGTTTCGAAACTCCCAATTACACCGAGCGATCTGCCATCTTTAAATATCCGTTTGCTCCTTTTCCGTTTGCCCCGGGTGGAGGTGAGCAATATCAATATTGCTATAGAATATTGGGTAACTACTTGAAGTATGACGATGAGACTCGTAGCGGATACATGAATCTGGTCGTGAATTTCAGAGTATTGCTTGATGGGAAATGGACAATTAAAGTGAAATTTCCTGCAATTACCCGCATGCCTAAAAACGGCTGATGAATAGGTTAGTTTATATATTTATTGTTCTGTTGCTGCCTGCCATTAAGGCGGCAGCAACAGTCAAGTTGCATAGCCTGTTTTCAGACAATATGGTTATACAACGTGAACTTCCCATTCATATATTTGGCACTGCTGATCAAGGTGAATCAATCACAGTCACGTTTGGGAACGCGACAGTACATGCGGTTGCTGATATAAAGGGGAATTGGTCTGTTGAGTTGCCGGCTCAGGAAGTATGTATGATAGGACAAAGTTTAGTAGTAGAAGGAAAGACGAAAATCGTGCTGCGTGACATATTGATTGGGGATGTCTGGCTTTGTAGTGGTCAGAGCAATATGGAAATGGCACTAGGAAGTTGTAACGATTCAGTTGCCATCAAAGAAGCGGATTATTCTACAATTCGCTTTGTGCGTATTCCCTATCTTTGCAAAGATAGTCCACAAACTGATATGGATGTCGAAAGATTAGCATGGAATATCTGTACGCCGTACTCGGCCGGCGGATGTTCTGCCGTAGGTTTCTATTTTGCCCGAAGAGTCTCAAAAGAAATGGGAGTACCTATTGGAATTCTTATATCAAGCATTGGCGGCACAAATATTGAGAAGTGGATGCCACAATCCAGTTTTTTCCGAAATGCGATATTAAGTGAATATTATCAGAAAATAGAAAACTGGATGGAGCAATATCGGAAAGATTTAGTTACTTTTCAAGCACCGATGAAAGAATGGATGAAAGCTGTGAATGAATCACTCTTGAAACATGAAGATATTCCATCAATGCCTTATGTACCATTACATCCTTCTATGCCAGGTTCAAAATACGGAGGAGGGCAGTTCTCGCATTTATACAATGGAATGATTTCTCCATTATACCAGTTCAAAATAAAGGGAGCATTATGGTATCAAGGAGAAAACAATGGTGAGGAAGAGCGCACCTATGTCGAAAAAATGAAAGAGATGATAGCTGCTTGGAGAAATGGTTGGGGATATGAGTTCCCTTTTTATATCGTACAATTATCCAGCTGGCTCAAGCCGGTTAATGATCCTAATGATTGGAAAAAAGGTTGGCAGTTTTGCCGAGCGGCACAATTGGCTTGTGTTACAGAAATACCGAATACCGGTATTGCCGTGACGTATGATATTGGTGATGAAGAGGATATACATCCCAAGAATAAATATGATGTGGGTGAAAGGTTGGCTCTCTGGGCTTTAGCCCATGATTATGGAAAGGAAATATCTTTTAGCGGTCCGCTCTATAAAACTATAACTTTAGAAGAAGATAGAATTCGGGTTAATTTTAATTATTCCGAGGATGGATTGATGATTGGCAGAAAAGAAGGAAAAAAAGAAGTGGAGGAAGATAAGATAGGTAAACTGCAAGGGTTTGTTATAGCTGGAGAAGACAAAGTGTGGTATTGGGCTGATGCAAAGATTGAAGGAAACAGTGTGATAGTATCTTCACCGTTTGTCAATAAACCAATTGCTGTGCGCTATGCGTTCTCAATGAATCCTCGAGGTGCTAATTTATATAATCGAAGCGGGCTTCCAGCCTCTCCTTTCCGAAGTGATTGTTGGTAAATAGGTTTTTAGTAATAACTATCATAATAATGAAACAATTTTTATTTGTATTAAGTATATTAATGAGTGGTATCCTAACAGCCCAAAATGTTCCTTTGCCCACCGGTAAAGCCATCTACATCCCCAAAGACCTGCAACAAATGGATTTGCAGAATCCGGATAGTAAATGGAGCTACCATCGAATGGCGCATAGTGAGAACTTTGCTGTATTCTGGGAAAAAGGTTTTGGAAACGATTTATCATCACCTCCTCCATTGGAGGGGCATTCGATGAAGGTCGATCTACCGAACTTGTTGCATAAGTTGGAAACATTTTATGTTTATTTCCGTGATACATTGAAATTCGTTAAGCCGGGTTCGAAGAGTGAGAAGTACCGGATGATGGTAATGCTGAATTACTCATTGGAAGGCACTGCCTACGGAGGCGATTACGACCAACAGATAGGTGCACTATGGATAGCTCCCAACCGGATACAGGATAAAAAGCTGAATTGTATTGCTCATGAATTGGGACACAGCTTTCAGGCACAGATCTCTTGTGATGGAGAGGGGGAAGCTTGGGGAGGTAGCGGATTTTTCGAGATGGCTTCGCAATGGATGCTTTGGCAAGTAAACCCCGATTGGATCACGGATGAAAAGTATCATTGGGAAGCCTTCATGACACTGACGCATAAAGCGTATCTGCACCTGAAGAACATTTACCATTCTCCATATGTGCTCGAATATTGGGGAACGAAGCATGGCTTACCTTTTATCGCAGAGCTCTTCCGACAAGGAAAACGCGGTGAAGACCCGGTAATGACTTACAAACGACTGACAGGATTGGACCAGACACAGTTTTGTGATGAGATGTTTGATGCCTGCCGACATTTTATAAATTGGGATTTTGAACGGGTGTGGAAAGAAACTCGTCTGTATGCTAATTGGCATACTTGTAAGCTGATAGATGAAACCTCCGGTTGGCACAAGGTGGCGCCTGAGAATTGTCCGGAGAATTATGGGTATAATGCGATACCCTTAGTTGTTCCCGAAGCGGGGAAAGAGGTTGAGGTGGAATTCAGAGGAGAAAGGAATGGAGAAGAATATCATCTCTTCAATGTGGAGAAAGCCGGTTGGCGATACGGATTTGTGGGAGTAACGGAAGACGGAAAGTCCATTTATGGAGATATGAGCAGAGACGAAAAGGATAAGATACGTTTTGTGACTCCTAAGAAACAGAAACTAGCTCATTTGTGGCTGGTAGTGATGGGTGCTCCGACGAAACATTGGATGAATCCTCAAGATAAGCATGAGGATGCGCAATGGCCTTATCGTATAAAGCTGAAAGGTACGAAGCTGTTGAAGGATCATCTGTTATCTTTTTCTCTAAGATTTGATTCTTGATGCACTAAGATTTATAAGCAACAGGAACTAAAACCATCAGCGGTAAGTAGTAAATTTGCCATCAAACTGATTAGAGTATTACAGTGTAGAGATAGTATATTACTTCCGCCAGCGGGCTAGAGTGGTAAGGTAATTGAGTGCCGGATGAAACTTTCTGCTGTTTAATTTAGCTTGTTTTCTGGAAAAATAGTAATCTTGCAATTCATTTAATAAACTATAGCTGGAAGTACTATGAAAAGGCTTATTATATTCCTTTTATTGGTTTCTTATTTTGTTTCCTCCTCTGTGTTTGCAGGAAATAAAGATTTCAATTTTCGTCGCTTCACGGCAGCAGACGGTTTGTCTTCTAACACCGTGCGGGCCATCCTGCAAGATAAACGAGGATATGTATGGTTTGGCACGGACGAGGGACTGAATCGCTACGACGGTACGGGGGTAAAGATCTACCAATATACTACTCAGACAACCCACGGTCTGGGATGCAACTATATTTCCGCTTTGTACGAAGGAGAAGATGAACTGTGGGTAGGCACAGGCGAGGGTTTATATCTTTATGCTTACGACACTAATACTTTTTCTTTCTTTGAAAAGCAGACATCGAAAGGTAAACAGATTACGACTGCCGTCAATGATATCAAGAAGGACAAAGAGGATAACCTATGGCTTGCCACTAGCGGGCAAGGGGTCTTTAAGTACAATCGGCAGATGGACAAATTGGAACAATATGAGTTTACTGCCTGTGTAGGCTTTGTGCCCGGACTATGCATTGATAATGAAAATTGGGTATGGGCGGTGACGAATCAAGGAGATCGGTATATCTACAAACTAAACAAAGCGGAAAACAAGTTTGAACCATTTGAACTAAAATATGAGGAGAAACGATACAAATCTCCTTCCATTGTGGCTTTTGAAGATACGGAACATAATTTGTGGCTGGGTACTTGGGGAGATGGGCTGCAAAAGATTGACCGATATAGCGGACAGGTGACTATCTACCTCCATCCTTCCGAAAAAGAAGGAATCATGCACATCCATTCTATCATGCAATATGCTCCTCACCAACTTCTCATAGGATCTGACGACGGATTGAGCAGTTTTAATACCTCCACCGGTGAGCACAAACTCTACTCTTACGACGAGGTGAATCCTTCTTCTCTTTCCAACCGTTTCGTATATCCTATTATGAAGGATCGCGAGGGCGGTGTATGGATCGGCACTTACTACGGAGGTGTCAACTACATATCCCCCAATACCGGACAATTTGAAAGTTACTCTCAATCCCGTTTTTTCAATTCAGTAAAAGGAAGCATTATCAGTCACTTCTGCGAAGATACCAATGGCAATATATGGATTGCCTCAGATGACGGAGGCTTAACTTGTTTATCAACAGCCGATAACCGCTTCATTCATTATATGCCCCAAGAAGGAAGAAATAGTCTGTCTTATCACAACGTGCATGCTCTTTGTATGGATGGTGACAATTTATGGATAGGAACCTATACCGGAGGAGTAAATGTATTGAATGTCCGTACCGGAGTATTTAAACAATATACGTCTTATCAAGGTGATCCGAAATCTCTGGACGGTAGCAGTTCATACGCCATATTCAAAGATCGCGAGCAACGTATTTGGGTAGCTACCATGTCGGGGATCAATCTCTATAATCGTGAAGAAGACAACTTTATCCGTGTAAAGCAACTGGGAGGGTTAACGATAGATATTGATCAGGATACGAAAGGTAACCTTTGGTTCGCTACACAAGGACGGGGATTGTTTAAGTACGACCCACAGACGGATAGTTGGAAAAATTATCAGCATAGCAAGCAGACCGGAGCATTGATCAGCGATCAAGTAAATTGCGTTTTGGTAGATCGGAACGGACAGATATGGGTCGGCACTATGGATGGACTTTGCCGGTATGATGTTGAAAAAGATCAGTTCGATCCGATAGCGCTGGACATACCAAGCCACAATATTTGCTGTATCATCGAAGACGAGCGCACGTTGTGGATGACTACGACGAAGGGCTTGGTACGTTATATTCCGGGAGAGAACTATCAGGTATTCATGAAAAGCGATGGTTTGCAAAGCGACCAGTTCATGCCCAATGCAGGAATGAAGACTTCGAATGGAAAGATTTACGTCGGTTCGGTGAATGGGTTCAATGCCTTTTATCCTTTTCAGATTCATTCTAACGAGCAGATTCCATCGGTGGTCATCACGGGACTGGAGATTTTTAATAAAGAAATATCCGTAGGAGACAAATGGTTGCCCCGTTCTTTGGACTGCCTTGATGAGTTGAAGCTATCTTATAAAGACAATGTTTTTAGTCTGCGCTACGCTGCTTTGAGTTATTGCACGCCGGAGAAGAATCAGTATGCGTATAAGCTCGACGGATTTGATAAAGACTGGAATTATGTAGGCGCACAGAACAAGGCTACCTATACGAATCTTCCAGCAGGAACCTATCTGTTCAGAGTAAAAGCATCCAATAATGACGGATTGTGGAACGATCAGGGGGTAAGTCTGAAAGTCGTGATCTATCCGCCTTTCTACTGGACGACTGCTTTCAAGATTCTCTATTTCATCCTTTTGTGTGTGGCTTTAGGCTATTTTATTCGTTTTATGTTGAAGCGGACCGAGAAGAAGCATGTTGCCGCCATGAATAAATTGACAGAAAATAAAGAGAAAGAGATGCATGAAGCTAAAATCAAGTTCTTTACGATGATAGCTCATGAAATACGTACACCTGTCTCACTAATTATCGGACCGTTGGAGAAGATTCGCAGATCTACGTTTGTATTGCCCGATACTGTGCGAGATGATTTGAATATTATCGACCGCAATAGTCAACGGCTGCTTGTTCTGGTAAATCAACTACTCGATTTTCGAAAAGTAGAACGTGAGGGGATTCGTATCAGATGCGTTCCTTATTCTGTTTATCAGCTGCTGAAAGCGGTAAGCGAACGTTTTGAACCGACAATTGTTCAACAAGGCGGGCAATTGAAGGTGAATTATCCGAATGAGGATTTCGTAGCAGTCATCGACCCTGAGGCAATCACCAAAGTAATCAGTAACTTACTGACAAATGCAAGCAAATATACAAAGAATGAAGTGGTCCTGTCGTGTATGGTAAATCAAGAATCATGTACATTTACCATTAAAGTTACAGATAATGGTATGGGAATCAGCCAAGAAGATCAGGAGAAGATATTTAAACCCTTCTATCAGGCGGTGGATAATAAGCCGGGTACAGGGCTGGGACTAAGCATTGTGAAAAGCATTGTCGATGCTCATAAGGGTAACATTGAAGTGCAGTCTGTGGTAGGTAAAGGCTCTTCTTTCGTAGTGATTTTACCTATAGAATGTGCTGAAATAGGTGAACAAGACAGTAGTGCAGAGAATGCTGACACAGTTCTCCCAAAAGATATTCTATCAGACGCTCTGCCCGTTGAGGCAGCAAGGCATAAATCGGTGATGCTGATTGTAGATGACAATAAGGAGATGCTATCTTTCCTCTCAAACAGTTTCTCTGACCAATACAATATCCTGACTGCCGAAGATGGAGGGCAAGCTATGGAAATATTGAAAGAGAATGATGTAACTTTGATTGTCAGTGACTGGATGATGCCACGCATGAATGGAGGAGAATTGTGCAGAGCAGTGCGCTCCAATCAGACGATGAGCCACATTCCTTTTATTTTATTAACAGCAAAGACGGATGTTAATTCTAAAATCGAAGGTATGAATTGCGGAGCCGATGCGTTTATTGAAAAGCCCTTTTCTTTACAATATCTGGAGGCTTGCATTAAAAATATTGTTGATCTGAGGAAACTGTTGCGGCAGAAATTCTCAGAAATGCCATTAATGCCGCTTAATAGTATTGCAGGAAATTCTTCCGATGAGAAGTTTCTTACAAAGATGAATGAAATCATCGAGCAGAATTTCTCGAATCCCGAACTGTCTGTAGATTATCTGGCTGAGCAGTTATGTATTAGCCGTTCCGGATTGTTTGCCAAGATTAAGTCTTTGGCAAATATCACTCCGAATGAATTGATACAGTTAGTCAGATTGAAGAAGGCGGCGGTATTATTGACCGAGAATCAATATCGTATTAGTGAAATAAGCTATATGGTGGGATTTAATAATCCTTCTTATTTTGCAAAGTGCTTTCAGAAACAATTCGGGATGAAGCCGGGCGAATTTCTGGAGAAGTCGAATGAGCAAAGGATAAACGGGGAATAACTTTTTTTAGCTGTCTGATAGAATGTAGTCAGATGGTTGAAATGAAGCGGCTCCCTTCATCCCGAAGAGAGCCGCTTATGCATTCACTAAAAAATTATGAAAAACAAACGCTGTTTTGCTGTTATATATTTAAATAGTTAGAAATCTATTTGAGAGAATGCTTTTGTCGGGCAGATGCTTGTTGAGCTTGCCACTTTTCGTATTGTTCCGTGGTCAGAATCTTTTTTATCTTTTTCTCTTTCGTTTCTGCAGCTTTCTTTTGTGCATCTGCAGAGTCCTGTTCTTTGTTCATCATAGGACGTTCTCCCATACCGCCGGGGAAACCTCCTTCGCCCATCATTGGAGGTTCGCCGCCACCCATCGGCGGGCGGCCGCCTCTCATTCCCGGACCTCCCATTGGCGGACGTTGTTCGCCGGAGTTCTGCATCGCTTTGAAATGTTCTTTCTGTTCTTTCAGATTCAGTTTATAGATTTTCTTATATTGTTTTTCTGTCAGTTGAAGTGATTCCTGCATTTGATCAGTCATCTGAGTCGCTATCTTTTCCGGATTAAGGACTTCGCGTGGGAGGCGTTGTTCATGTTGCTGTCTTTCCTGTGGTTCAGGATTTTCTTGTGCAACAGCCAGACTGGTGCAACTTATCAGGCAGGCTGCAAGCCCTATCAGTTTCATGTTTCTTTTCATCTTTTCTCTTTGTTAATTGATTTAATATCCCAAAGTTAACTGGTTCTTGAAACAGATGAAAATGAAATCGACAAAGGACGGAGTTTTGTCTATTAAATATGGTGTCACTATTCTGTAGTGATGGTGTAAGTATCCATGTCGGACTGAAAAAGGAAAATATGAACATAAACAGTCGATATATGGATAGTCTCATTTTGTCGCAAGCCATTAAATTTGTGCCTGAATATAGAACGATTATTATGAAAAGACTATTGTTCATTTTTACCTTTTTTTGCCTCCCTGCCATTCATGGAGGCGCACAGAATATTCTGACTCTGGAGAACTGCCTTCGTATGGGGATTGAGAACAATCTCTCTTTACAGGGCAAACGAAAAGCGATGCAGAAAAGTAAGTATGGCATTTCGGAGAATCGGTTGAAGTTGTTGCCGCAAATCAATGGCTTTGCTAACTTTAATGATAATATCGATCCGCCTGTCTCAGTAACTGACGGCTCTTCCTATGGAGTACCTTATAATATCACCCGAACGCTGCAATATGGTGCCAATGCCGGGGTAGAATTGCAGATGCCGCTTTATAATCAGACTCTCTATACTTCGATTTCCATAGCAGAGATTGTGGATGAGATGAGCCGGCTTTCGTATGAAAAGGCACGGGAAGATCTGATCTTGCAGATCAGTAAAATGTACTATTTGGGACAGGTCACTGCGGAACAGATTGCATTGATAAAAGCCAATATCACCCGATTGGAAGAACTGAGAGATATCACACAGGCTTTCTTTGATAATGGAATGGCAATGGAAGTTGACTTGAAGCGGGTGAATATCAATCTGGAAAATCTGAAAGTACAGTATGACAATGCGCAGGCGATGATGACGCAGCAGCTTAATATGCTGAAGTACATCATGGATTATCCGGCAGAAAAAGAAATCGGCCTGTTGCCGGTCAATACGGATAGTATCGCTACGGTTGCTTTGACCGGACTGTCGGAAAACCTCTATGAGCTTCAGTTGCTCCAATCGCAGGTGCAGCTGGCAGAGCGACAGAAACGATTGATAAGTAATGGCTATATTCCTTCTCTCAATCTGACGGGAAACTGGAGGTTTGCCGCTTATACTGATGAGGCTTATCATTGGTTTCATTCCGGGCCGTCCAATCATTGGTTCCGTTCTTATGGAGTGGGACTGACTTTGCGTATTCCTATTTTTGATGGCTTGGATAAGAAGTATAAGATTCGGAAAGCAATGATCGATATTGAAACCATGAAGCTTTCACGGTTGGATACACAAAAGAATCTGCAAACACAGTATTTGAATGCTGTAAATGACTTGATGAATAACCAGCGGAACTTTAAAAAACAGAAAGACAATTATCTGCTTGCCGAAGAAGTGTATACGGTTACTACCGACCGCTATCGGGAAGGAATCACTTCAATGACTGAAGTTCTGCAGGATGAAATGCGGATGAGCGAGGCACAGAACAACTACATTAGTGCACATTATAATTATCGGGTGACCAACCTGATGTTACTGAAACTAACCGGACAGATCTCATCCTTGTTCAAATAACAGATAACTAATTGAATCATTCATATGGAAACAATGGAAAATAATACAGTCTCCAGTACGCATCAGGAGAAAGCTAAGAAAATGAGAAAATTACGCCGCTGGCAGATTATAGTAAGTCTGTTTGGAGTTGCTGTGATTGTTTGGGGAGTAATTGAAATTGTTTTTCTCTTTCTGGGCTATAAGCAGACGGAAACCAGTAATGATGCGCAGATAGAGCAATATGTGTCGCCTGTCAATCTGCGTGCATCGGGCTATATTAATAAGATTTATTTTACGGAACATCAGCAGGTACGCAAAGGTGATACCTTGCTGGTGCTGGACGACCGCGAATATAAAATCCGGGTGATGGAAGCTGAGGCTGCATTGAAGGATGCGCAGGCAGGCGCCACTGTGATAAATGCTACCTTGCAGACTACACAAACGACTGCATCTGTGTATGATGCGTCTATAGCTGAAATAGAAATCCGGCTAGCAAAACTGGAGAAAGACCGTCAGCGGTATGAAAATTTGGTCAAACGAAATGCGGCGACACCTATCCAGTTGGAACAGATTACAACAGAGTATGAAGCTACCTTTAAGAAACTGGAAGCAACCAGGCGCCAGCGGGAGGCGGCTCTTTCGGGAGTGAATGAAGTATCTCACCGTCGTGAGAATACGGAAGCTGCCATCCAGCGTGCTATGGCTGCGCTTGAAATGGCACGGCTGAATATTTCGTATACGGTTGTACTGGCTCCTTGCGATGGCAAGTTAGGCAGACGTTCTCTGGAAGAAGGGCAGTTCATTACAGCAGGGCAATGCATTACATATATTTTGCCCGATACACAAAAATGGATTATTGCTAATTATAAAGAAACGCAGATAGAGAATCTCCGCATCGGGCAGAAGGTGGCTATCACGGTAGATGCTATCAGTAAGAAAGAGTTTACAGGCAAAGTGACTGCTATTTCCGGAGCGACAGGTTCTAAATATTCGTTGGTGCCGACTGACAATTCTGCCGGAAACTTTGTGAAAATACAGCAGCGTATCCCTGTCCGTATTGATTTTACGGATTTATCGAAGGAAGATAATGATAAGCTGGCGGCGGGTATGATGGTAGTAGTAAAAGCTAAACTCTGATAGCCATGCCTTCGTGTCCTAGAAATTATCCTTTTTACAATTGGGTGCCCAAACCGATAGGTATTATTATTCTGCTGTTCTTTTTCCTGCCGATTCTTTCGGTGGGCGGGGTATACTCCGTGAACAGTACCGAGATGATGAGCGGCTTGGGTATTATTTCCGAGCATATTCAGTTTGCCAATTTTGTGACTTCCATCGGTATGGCGGCATTTGCTCCCTTCTTGTATGAACTGGTTTGTATACGACGGGAGAAACTGATGTGTATCGCAGGTTTTGCACTGATGTATGTATTCAGCTATGTATGTGCCAAAACCGACAGTATCTTTTTGCTGGCACTCTGCAGCCTGCTGACAGGGTTCCTGCGTATGGTACTGATGATGGTCAATCTGTTTACGCTGATCAAATATGCTTTTGGCATGGAGGCAACGCGTAATATTACTCCCGGCATGGAACCGAAAGACGCGACGGGATGGAATAAACTGGATATCGAAAAATGTGTCAGCCAGCCGGTAGTTTATCTGTTTTTTATGATCCTGGGGCAAATGGGTACGGCGCTAACGGCTTGGCTGGCTTTCGAATACGAATGGAAATATGTATATTATTTTATGATGGGTATTCTGCTGCTGTCCATTCTGATACTGTTTATTACGATGCCTAATCATGGTTTTGCCGGACGTTTCCCTATCAACTTCCGCAAATTCGGCAATGTGACCGCATTTTGTATATCATTGACGTGCATCACTTATGTGCTGGTTTATGGCAAGGTGCTGGATTGGTATGATGATCCATCTATTTGCTGGGCAACGGCGATCAGTATCCTTTTTGCCGGGATTTTTCTTTATATGGATGTTACCCGGCGGTCTTCCTACTTTATTTTGGGGGCGTTGAGGCTGCGTACCATTCGTATGGGGGCTTTGCTTTATTTATTGCTGATGATCATCAATTCCAGCGCGATGTTTGTCAATGTGTATGCAGGAGTCGGGATGCACCTGGATAATTTGCAGAATGCATCGCTGGCAAACTGGTGTATGGTCGGTTATTTTATCGGTGCCTTGATTTCCATTGTATTGGGGTCTAAAGGGGTGCATCTGAAATATCTTTTTGCTCTTGGCTTTTTCTTTCTGGCATTGTCGGCAGGATTCATGTACTTCGAAGTGCAGACAGCCGGACTTTACGAACGAATGAAGTATCCCGTAATTATTCGTACCATCGGAATGATGATTTTATATGCATTGACGGCAGCATATGCCAATCAGCGGATGCCTTTCAAATATCTTTCGACCTGGATTTGCATCATGCTTACCGTCCGTATGGTACTGGGACCGGGTATCGGAGGGGCTATTTATTCAAATGTACTGCAGGAGCGCCAGCAACATTATATTACCCGTTATGCACAAAATGTTGATCTGGTAAACCCCGAAGCTTCTGCTTCGTATGCCAATACCGTGCAGGGAATGCAATATCAGGGAAAGAGTGAAACGGAAGCGCATAACATGGCTGCCATGTCCGTCAAGGGGCGGATACAGGTGCAGGCTACGCTCTCTGCTGTGAAAGAAATGGCAGGGTGGACTATTTATGCAGGCGTTATTTGTATGATTTTTGTGCTCGTAGTGCCTTATCCCAAACGAAAATTGCTAACTTAGTATCGTTTTTCAATAGTAATTTATCAGTGAGTCAGTGTTATGGATACTCAGCAGGAACGTTTATTACAGCTTGACCGCGATCTGAAAAGCGGGAAGAATATATGCAGTTCGGGAGGTGTGCTCAGTTGTTTTCCATCTTCTTTAAAAGAACCTTTTCTGATGCAGGGGCTTGGTTTGATTGTCTGCCGGCAAGGTAGTTTCCAGTTTTCTCTTGATAATAAGTGCGCTTCTGCCAAGGCGGGTGAGACCTTGTTTATTCATGAGGAATCTTGGGTTCAAGTGCTTCAGGAGACCGAAGATGTGGAAATTCTTATTCTTGCCTATCAGATAGAACCGATACGTGACATTATCGGCAACTCCGTGGTTTCCATGTATATGTATTCGAAACTTACTCCGGAACTCTCTTGTGTATGGAATACCGGCGAGGAAGATGAGATTATGAAGTATATGTCTTTGATAGACAGTGTGCTGGAAATGGAGGAGAGTGTGTTTAGCCTTTATGAGCAGAAACTCCTTCTGCTGGCACTGACCTATCGTATTTGTTCGGTCTATAACCGTAAATTGATTAGTGCCGGACAGGAAACGGGCGGGCGGAAAAATGAGATATTTGTCCGTCTCATCCAGTTGATAGAGCAATATTATATGCAGGAAAGGAGTGTGGAATTCTATGCGGATAAACTCTGTTTGTCTCCGAAATACCTTTCGGCTCTTTCCAAAAGCATCTGTGGGTATACGGTGCAGGAACTTGTATTCAAGGCGATTATCCGTAAGTGTATCTCTTTGTTGAAGAATACGCAAAAAAATATTCAGGAGATTTCCAATGAATTCGGCTTCCCCAATGCTTCTTATTTTGGCACATTCTTCAAGAAGCAAATGGGGATGTCGCCGCAGCAATATCGAAGGAATCTTTAATCGAAATTACTCTTTTTCTCCATAAGCCAGATCGCCTGCGTCGCCCAGCCCCGGTACAATATAGGAATGTTCATTGATTTCAGGATCGATGGCAGCACACCAAATGGTTGTTTTGTCTTCGGGAAATACGCTCTTGATATGATCGATTGCATGTTGGCTGGCAATGATCGAAGCTACGTGAATTTCGGCGGGATGCCCTTTGGTAAGCATGGCCTGATAACTCAGTTCCATACTGCCGCCTGTAGCCAGCATCGGATCGGTGATAATCAGCGTTTTGTCGTCAATACGCGGAGATGCGATATATTCTATATGTATATCAAATTTCAGGGTATCTTTATATTTTCGATAGGCGGACACAAATGCATTTTCTGCTCCGTCGAAATAGCTTAGGAAGCCTTGGTGAAAAGGAAGGCCGGCGCGGAGAATGGTGCTGATGACAAGCTGGTTGTCCGGTGTGCTGACGGGAGCAATGCCCAGTGGTGTCTGGATGTTTTTTACAGAGTATCGGAACTCTTTGCTCATTTCGTAGGCCATGATTTCTCCGATCCGTTCAATATTACGGCGGAAACGCAGGCGGTCGTTCTGAACTTCTACATTTCTGATTTCGGATATGTACTGGTTTAGAATCGAATTTGTTTGGCTAAAATCAATTACTTTCATATTATAGTTTAATCATAATTTAATCTCATTTTCATCGTATTGACAACATACTGGCTTGCAAAGTAAACGATAATCTTTCAAATTGCAATATTCAGTTTGCAGATATTGTTAGGAATTTATAAAAGAGTTTCAATTAGGGAAAAATTTCTCTAATACCTTCTTCCTTTCCAAAGAAAGTATTACTTTTGTAGCCGGATTTACAAGGGGCTATCCAAAGCTCCCCATGTTAAGGTGAAAAGAGATAGAAAACAAAATACCAATTTTAATTAATTCAAAGAAAATGGCAAATTTAGATTTAAGCAAGTACGGCATCACAGGTGTGACCGAGATTTTGCACAATCCGTCTTATGATGTTTTGTTCGCTGAAGAAACAAAACCGAGTCTGGAAGGCTTTGAAAAAGGTCAAGTAACTGAATTAGGCGCTGTGAACGTGATGACAGGTATCTATACCGGTCGTTCTCCTAAAGATAAATTCTTCGTTAAGAATGAAGCTTCTGCTGATTCTGTATGGTGGACTTCTGAAGATTACAAAAACGACAACAAACCATGTACTGAAGAAGCTTGGGCTGACTTGAAAGCTAAAGCTGTAAAACAACTTTCCGGCAAACGTTTGTTCGTTGTTGATACTTTCTGTGGTGCTAACGAAGCTACTCGTATGAAAGTACGTTTCATCATGGAAGTAGCTTGGCAGGCTCACTTCGTAACTAACATGTTCATCCGCCCGACTGCTGAAGAACTTGCTAACTACGGAGAACCTGATTTCGTATGTTTCAACGCTTCTAAAGCAAAAGTTGACAACTACAAAGAACTGGGCTTGAACTCTGAAACTGCTACAGTATTCAACCTGAAGACTAAAGAACAAGTAATTCTGAATACTTGGTACGGTGGTGAAATGAAGAAAGGTATGTTCTCTATCATGAACTACATGAACCCGCTTCGTGGTATCGCTTCTATGCACTGCTCTGCTAACACTGATATGGAAGGAACTAGCTCTGCTATCTTCTTCGGATTGTCTGGTACAGGTAAGACTACTTTGTCTACTGACCCGAAACGTAAATTGATCGGTGACGACGAACACGGATGGGATAACGAAGGTGTATTCAACTACGAAGGTGGTTGCTACGCTAAGGTTATCAACTTGGATAAAGAAAGCGAACCAGATATCTACAATGCTATCAAACGTGACGCTTTACTTGAAAACGTAACTGTTGACGCTAACGGTAAGATTGATTTCACTGACAAGAGCGTGACTGAAAACACTCGTGTTTCTTATCCTATCTATCACATCGAAAACATCGTTAAACCGGTGTCTAAAGGTCCTCACGCTAAACAAGTTATCTTCTTGTCAGCTGATGCCTTCGGTGTATTGCCTCCGGTATCTATCTTGAACCCGGAACAAGCTCAGTACTACTTCCTGTCTGGATTTACAGCTAAATTGGCTGGTACAGAACGTGGTATCACTGAACCGACTCCGACATTCTCTGCTTGCTTCGGTGCTGCATTCTTATCATTGCACCCAACTAAATATGCAGAAGAATTGGTTAAGAAGATGGAAATGACCGGTGCTAAAGCATACTTGGTTAACACAGGATGGAACGGAAGCGGTAAACGTATTTCTATCAAAGATACTCGTGGTATCATCGACGCTATCCTTGACGGTTCTATCGACAAAGCTCCTACTAAGGTTATTCCTTTCTTCGACTTTGTTGTTCCTACAGAACTTCCGGGTGTTGATCCGAAGATCCTTGACCCACGCGACACTTACGAATGTGCTTGCCAATGGGAAGAAAAAGCAAAAGATTTGGCTGGACGTTTCATCAAGAACTTCGCTAAGTTTACAGGTAACGAAGCTGGTAAGGCTTTAGTTGCTGCTGGTCCGAAGCTCTAATCGAACATAGATATGTAATGCAAAACTGGGCGGTTCCGAAAGGAGCCGCCTTTTTTTGTTAATATGAAGGTAATTCCGTATCTTTGTTAATCTGAATTATATCCGATAAAACGCTGACAAAGAAATGATTATTACTTATTTAAAACTCTTTTATACGTTCGCAAAAATTGGTATGTTTACTATTGGCGGAGGCTATGCCATGATTCCTTTGATAGAACGTGAAATAGTAAAGAAAAACTGGATGAGCAAGGAAGAATTTATGGAGATGTTTGCTTTGACTCAATCACTCCCCGGTGTTTTTGCAGTAAATATTTCCATTTTCGTGGGGTATAAACTTCATAAAGTAAGCGGAAGTCTGGTATGTGCATTGGCGACTATTCTGCCTTCTTTTGTTATAATGATGCTGATTGCCATGTTCTTTGCCCGTTTTCAGGATAATGAGGTAATGATTCGTATTTTTAATGGGATACGTCCGGCAGTAGTAGCGTTGATTCTGTTTCCCTGTATATCTGCGGTCAGAGCTTTGAAATTGAAGTATGTGCAACTGGTAGCCCCTGTGATTGCTACTGTCTTGATCTGGCAATTCGGGCTTTCTCCTATTTATGTGGTACTGGCGGGAATTGCCGGAGGGTTGGTATATACGCTATGGTTGAAAGATAAGATTAAAGATATAAAGGTATGATATATTTGCAGTTACTTTGGGTGTATCTGAAAATAGGTACGTTTGGTTTCGGAGGTGGTTATGCAATGCTTTCACTTATCCAGCATGAAATTGTAGATCTCCACCACTGGCTGACTCCCCAGCAATTTACGGATGTAGTGGCGATTTCTCAAATGACTCCGGGACCTATTGGCATTAACAGCGCTACTTATGTAGGTTATGCAGTGACACAAAGTGTATGGGGAGCCGTGCTTGCTACTGTGGCAGTTTGTTTGCCTTCCTTCATATTGGTTTTACTGATCTCTTATTTTTTCGCGAAGTGCAAGGATAATAAATATATTAAAGCAGCGATGTCCGGCTTGCTCCCTATGTCGGTGGCATTGATTGCTTCGGCTGCCTTATTGATGATGAACAGAGAGAACTTTATTGATTATAAAAGTATAGGAATCTTTGCGGCAGCTTTCTTTATTACATGGAAATGGGATTTGCATCCTATTCTGCTGATCTGCCTGGCAGGTATGGCAGGAGTAATCTTGTATTAAAAAAACTGATTATCAGGTTTGATATAATCTTATATTATTTCTATTCAAGTTTAGCAAGTTCAACTTGCATCTATTATTTTGTAAATATTGCACGTATGCTCCAGTCCATTAGAATGATTAATGATCGTATCATATATTACTTATCTTTAAGTCTGGAAAGATTTGCTGTGGTTATTATAATTTCTAGAAGCGTCCTTCATGTTCTTTGGGTAACTGATAGTTCCAATGCATCTTTATTTTTCTTACCTGTTGTCAAATAGTACCGCTTGGCATGTCAGAGTGTTCCATTCAAGAAGTTGAAGATTACCTAGTGTACAGGATAAGCATCAATAAACTTTTGTCCTTTCTCAGTAGTGTTTTATATTAGTTGGACTATGAAGTTCAGATTGATTCTCGTTTTGGGGCATATTATGCCACTCTTTTATATATGAGTTATCTAAGATTCGTTTAATTACTTTAGGTAATCTCAAAGTCTAGTACTCTATTTACCTACCAGCTCATTACAGATTTTGATTCTTCTATAATGCGGTAGAGTATTTATGCTCGTTCCTTCAAAATTTTTAATATGTTTCTATTGGGGGAAATGACTCTTTGTGGAGTATACTATAATTACAAAATATATATGGTAAGTTCTCTTAGAACTTGGTATGTTTCTTTGTTGCTATAACTAATCGGTTAACTTATATTATGATATTTGTTTGTATTATGCGGCAAATATAAGAATAAAAACTGAATGTGCAATATATTTATCCATTATTTATATTAATTATTTTAATAAGTGTTATTGCTATCCTCGGTGTTTTTTATGTTTGATTTAGGTAAAAGATTTTGTTGCGATTTATAGACGGTATTTGTCCGTGTAGCATGATTGTTTTATCTACCAGTTTGCCACACATAGGTGATTGTTTCCTATTAATTTAAAAAAACGACCTTTGGGAGGGATATTGAGACCACTTATTACTTTATTTAACCAAGTTCTAAGAGAACCTAGTTACTTGAAGTTTTTTTTTATAGGTAAAACAGGATGGGTCAGCATAGTTTGATAAAACTGATGATAAATGTTAATGTCTATTTAGAAATAGAAAATGAGACTAATAGTATACGATAGATATGTTCGTATTTTTATTTGTTAAACTTAATTTTTTATGTATGAAAAATGAACAACACTCTTCAGGGAATCTCGTTGGATTCCGAAGAAAAAGCCTTCTTAAGGCTGCAGGGCTAGGTGTTCTGCTTTTATGTTCATCTCCACAACTCGTTTTTGCGGACTTCCTAGGATTGGACAGTAGTATGGAATTGCTACAGTCTAAGCGTAAATTTACGGGGAAGGTTCTTGGAGAAGATGGAGAAACTTTGCCGGGTGCAACGATTAAAATTGTAGGCTCACCCCGTGGCGTCACAACAGACATCGACGGATCATTCTCTATTGAAGTCTCGGAGAATGATAAGCTGGAAATTTCTTATCTTGGTATGGTAAACCAGATTATTACTGTTAAAGGTAAAAATAATCAGGTAATAACACTTAAAAACCAGGCTAGCGAATTGGATGAGGTGACTGTAGTTGCATTTGCCAAACAAAAAAAGGAAAGTGTGATTGCTTCGGTTTCTACAATTAAACCTGCTGAATTAAAAGTTCCATCCAGTAATTTAACAACGGCTCTAGCGGGTAGAATGTCGGGGATCATTTCTTATCAACGTAGCGGTGAACCTGGGCAGGATAATGCCGACTTTTTTGTTCGTGGTGTAACAACTTTTGGTACGGGTAAAGCCAACCCTCTTATTCTTATTGATGGTATTGAGCTTACCAGTGAAGACTTGTCCCGCTTAAATACGGATGATATCGCAAGCTTTTCTATTATGAAAGATGCCAACGCCACAGCGCTTTATGGTGCGCGCGGTGCTAATGGTGTTATTTTGGTAACGACGAAAGAAGGTTCTGAAGGGAAGGCCAAGCTTTCCATTCGTTTTGAGAATTCATTTTCTTCTGCTGCAGATGAAGTAGAAATGGCAGATCCGATTACCTATATGCGATTACATAATGAAGCTGTTTCTACTCGTGACCCCAAAGGGGTGTTGCCCTATACTAACGAGAAAATTGCTAATACAGAACGGCGTTTGAATCCTTATGTGTATCCAGCGGTGGACTGGAAAAATATGCTATTTAAGGATTTTACTTCCAACCAGCGTATTAATATGAATATCAGCGGAGGTGGAAAAGTGGCCCGTTACTATGTAGCGGCTGCAATGAATCTTGACAACGGTATTCTGAAAGTAGATAAACGTAACAACTTCAATAATAATATCAGTCTGAAAAAATACCTGTTGCGATCTAATATTAATCTGAATATAACCAAAACTACTGAGATGGTGGTTCGTCTGCATGGTACGTTTGATGATTATACAGGACCTATTTCCGGTGGTACGGGGCTTTATAATATGGTTATGAAGTCGAATCCGGTTTTGTTCCCGGCATATTTTGAACCGGACGAAGCGAATGTCTATACCAAACATATTTTATTTGGTAATTATGAGCAAAAGGCTTCTTATATCAATCCGTATGCTGAAATGGTAAAAGGATATAAAGATTACAGCAAGACTTTGGTGTTGGCACAGCTTGAGTTGAAACAAGATCTCAGTTTCCTTACAGAAGGACTGTCTATTCGAGGCTTATTTAATGCAACCCGTTACTCGTATTTTGACGTTTCCCGTTTCTATACCCCATATTATTATTCAATAGGTTCTTATGATAAGGTTGCGGACACGTATATGTTGAATCCGTTAAACAAAGAGAGTGGGAAAGAATATTTGTCTTACAACGAGGGAGGAAAGGAAGTATATAGCACTACTTACTTAGAGTTGGCGGCTCAATATAACCGTACTTTTCATGATAAACATGCGGTTAGCGGATTGTTGGTATACACAGCGCGAGAGAATCTGAAAGGTAATGCAGGAAGCCTTCAACTGTCTTTGCCCTATCGTAACTTGGGACTGGCAGGCCGTTTTACTTATGCGTACGACAGCAGGTATTTTGTAGAATTCAATTTTGGATATAACGGTTCAGAACGATTTGCTAAGAACGAACGTTTCGGTTTCTTCCCTTCGGCGGGATTGGGTTATATCATTTCTAATGAGGACTTCTTTGAACCTTGGAAAAAGGTGGTCTCAAAGTTGAAACTAAAAGCAACTTATGGAGTGGTTGGTAATGACCAGATCGGTGACGACAAAGACCGTTTCTTTTATCTTTCTGATGTCAAGATGGATGATGGTGGTCGTTCAATGAGCTTTGGTACGGATTTTGGTTATAAAAAGAATGGTGTTTCAATCAGTCGCTATGCAGACCCTTATATTACTTGGGAACGTTCTTATAAACAAAACTATGGTATTGAATTGGGATTGTTTGATAAATTGGAGCTTCAATTTGACTATTTCCGGGAAAACAGAAAGGATATTCTTCAGAAACGCGAGGATATTCCGTCTACTATGGGGCTTCAGGCATCACCACAATCTAATATTGGCGAGGCATTTGGTTCCGGTTTTGAATTGCAGTTAGATTATTCTCAGTCTTTTAGTAATAAACTATGGTTGTCGGTAAGAGGAAATTTTACTTATGCAAGTTCTGAGTTTAAAATTTACGAGGAACCAGAATATACGGATACTCCCTGGAGACGAAGAATCGGACAGAAGATATCGCAGAAATATGGTTATATCGCGGAACGTTTGTTTGTGGATGAGGATGATGTGAAGAATTCTCCTAAACAGAATTTCGGTGAATACGCAGCTGGTGATATTAAATATAAGGATATCAATATGGATGGTAAGATAGATGAACAGGATGCTGTGCCCATTGGCTATCCGACTACTCCGGAAATTATTTATGGTGCAGGTTTTTCTTTGGGGTATAAAAATATAGATTTCTCTGTATTCTTTCAAGGATCTGCCCGTTCTTCCTTTTGGATTAGTCCGGGTGCTATTTCACCGTTTATCGATACGGATTCTGATGATGGGTTCACTTCTCAGAATGCTTTGATGAAGACAATTGCTGATAGTCATTGGTCTGAGTCGGATCGTGATATTCATGCTTTCTGGCCTCGTTTGTCCAATTATAGCATAGCTAACAACACGCAGACTAGTACATGGTGGATGCGTAACGGTACGTTTCTCCGTTTGAAGACGCTCGAATTGGGCTATACCTTGCCGGATAAATGGTCAAAAGCAGCACATATGCAGATGGTACGGGTTTATTTGAGCGGTTCCAATCTTCTATGCTTCAGTAATTTCAAATTGTGGGACCCTGAAATGGCAGGTAACGGGTTGGGTTATCCGGTTCAGAGGGTATTTAATTTAGGTATTAATGTTAGTTTCTAATAATACAGCGTATGAATTTCAAAAATAAAATATTGATACTTGTCGGTACTACACTTCTAAGTTCGTGTACAGGTTATCTGGATGTTGTGCCAGATGATGTGGCAACGATTGATCATGCTTTTACAGATAAAGAGAGTACGGAAAAATTTCTGTTTACATGTTATTCTTATTTGCCCAATCCGGCTGATGTACACAATACGCCTGCGTATTTGTGCGGATATGAAAGCTGGCCTGCTCAAGACGGTCAGTATTATTTTCAACTGAATAGTGAAACTCTTTCTAATTCTTACGCAATGGGTAAGAGTGGGCAGAACTCTAATAAACCGTATTTTAATCATTGGAGCGGTGGCAATGGAGGTAACAATTTGTGGATTGCGATTCGCGATTGTAATATTTTCCTAGAGAATATTGACAAACCTTCGGACATTGATGAAACGATGCGGAAACGTTGGATTGCTGAAGTCAAATTTTTGAAAGCTTATTATCACTATTACTTGTTCAGACAATACGGGCCTATACCTTTGGTAGAGCAGAATATAGAGGTTTCTTCGGGACCGGATGCGGTAAAAGTATATCGTGAACCCGTGGATGAGGTGGTTCAGTATATTTCAGATTTGTTGGATGAAACGGTTGCCGATCTTCCTGACAAGATAGAAAATGAAACGGATGAATTGGGGCGGATTACTCAACCTGCTGCTTTGGCTTTGAAAGCTAAAGTTTGGTTATTGGCAGCCAGCCCTCTTTTCAATGGCAACAGTTATTACACACATATCAAAGATAGCCGGGGTGTCAGTCTGTTTCCTGCTGAGTTTGATGTGACCAAGTGGGAAAAAGCTGCGACGTATACTAAAGAAGCGATTGATATAGCCGAGAGTGCTGGAGTTAAGTTATATGAGTATGATAAATTTGACAATTTTACGGATAGTACTCGACAAAAACTTGTCCTCCGTTATATGATGACAGATAAATGGAATAGAGAATTAATTTGGGGATCTACTAAAGGCACACAAGGACTGCAACAAGTTTCTGCCGTGAGAACAGCGGTTGCAGAGCAATCGACTGTATACTGTATTTCTATGCTTTCTCCTACGTTCGCTACGGTAGAACGGTTTTATACAAATAACGGGTTGCCTATTGATGAAGATAAAACGTGGGACTACTCCGGAAGATATAAGACTTATCAAGTAAAAGAGGATGAACGTTTTTACATGGATGAAGGATATACTACAGCTATGCTGAATCATGCGCGTGAACCTCGTTTTTACGCTTCATTGATTTTTGATGGTTGTCTGTTTTATGGTAAAGGGAAAACGAATGTGGCATCGGAAAAAGACTTCTTTTCTATTCAGATGAAGAAAGGTCAACCGGGTGGAATGAATTCGGCTGAGAGATATTCGTATACGGGATATTTGCCTAAAAAGGTGCTGAATGTGGAAACATCATGGGAAGGGAATAACAAATGGACGACGAAAAATTATTCGTTCCCGATTATACGTCTGGCTGATTTATATTTAATGTATGCCGAGGCGCTGAATGAGGTTGCATTAGCTAAGGGGGCAGCAGTGCCGGACGACGTTTATACCTATATCGACTATGTAAGAAAACGGGCAGGTCTGAAAGGAGTAAAAGAGAGTTGGAGCACCTATTCGACCAAACCGACCAAACCGGATACTCCTGACGGCATGCAGGAAATTATCCGGCAGGAACGGATGAATGAGTTGGTGTTTGAGGGACAAGGTTATTGGGATATGCTTCGATGGAAAAAGGCGGAGACAGAATTTAAAAAGCCTGTATTAGGATGGAACGTTCTGGCTGGTACTGCAGAAGAATATTATGAGGTTACAACGTTGTTTTATCCATCGTTTGGTATTAAAGACTATCTGACTCCTATTAAATTGTACGATATGGACAGGAATTCTAATTTAGTACAGAATTTTGGTTGGTAAAATTAATAATGTCAAAGTGATATGAAAGAAAAAATATTATATATATGCTCTTGTCTAATGCTTTTTATTAGTTGCAATGAGGAATATGTCGGTCAGCCGGCAACGAATAGTGACAAGCCTAATGCAATAGTCGGGACAACTGTGAGAAATATACCAGGTGGGGCTGTTATTTATTATAAAATACCAGATGATAATGATCTGCTCTATGTGAAAGGTGTCTACAAAATAAATGGAGAGGAACATAATGTTTCTGCATCTATATATACCGACTCCCTACTCGTTGAAGGATTTAACGATGCCACGTCACAAACAATTCAATTGTATTGTGTGGACCGCAGTAATAACATGTCTGATCCGGTTGATGTGGTGATTAATCCGGATACTCCGCCTATTCGTATGATAGGTGGTACGTTCAAAATGGGAACGGCATTCGGTGGAGTGAATGTGACCTGGGAAAATCCGACGGGGGCGATAATGGCCTTCTATTTTCTGGCGGAAAATCTTGAAACGAAAGAAATGGAGATTGCCGATATCGTTTATTCGAGTGCGAAAGCAGGCAATTATACGTTACGCGGTTTTAATACTGAAGAACGTCAATTCGGGTGCGTAGCACGTGACCACTGGAATAATTATTCTGATACTATAAAGGGGCGTTTTTCTCCACTTTTTGAAGAACAAGTGGACAGAAAAACGATTAAACGTGTAACTCTTCCAGTAGATAATATGACGAATAATGGTGATTATTGGACATTTATGAAGATGTTTGACGGACTGACAAATGACGGGGGAGGATGGCATATCGGAACTCCTAGTGATATTGGTGTTCCTATCATGTTTACAGTCGATTTGGGAGCTCAGGTGAAGTTGAGTCGTTATGTAATGTGGCATACATATAATCAGGTGTTCAAACATCATAATCCGAAAAAATGGAAAGTATATGGATTGAAAACCGAGGAAGATTTGAATCGGTTGAAAACTGAATATCCTACGGACGAAGAGTATTGGTCGAAGGGATTTGAAGAGGATTGGATTAATATGATGGATTGTGAAGCATTGACACCATCCGGAAGTCAGACACCTACAGCGGATGATATCAGTTGGGAAAGGCAGAACGGTTTGGAATTTAATTTCTTACTTACTGCGGAACCTGTTCGCTATCTCCGCTTCTGGATTGAAGAAACATGGGGTTCAGGAGCTGATTGTACTTATGTGATGATTGGAGAACTTCAGTTCTTTGGAGAAATTCAAAAATAAATAGTCTAATGGATAAAAAAGATATTATGAATAGAAAATATGGTTTATATGTATTACTATCTTTCTTATTGGCTTCTTGTTCGGGTATGAATGATATTATTCAGGAATATTTGGACAGAGGCGAGATTAATTACATAGGAAAAACGGATTCCATTTATGCAATTGGAGGAAAGAATAGGATTACGTTCAAATGGATTGTAAATGCCGATCCCAGAATAGAGAAAATGTCTATTGCTTGGCAAAATGGTGATGAAAAAGATACCTTGACTTGCGATGTAGATCGTGCTGTGGCTGATAATAACGGATATGTTTCCAAAACATTTGATATGCCGGAAATGGAGGGAACATTTGCTTTTTATGCATTCCATAGTGGTTCGAAAGGATACAATTCCGTATCGTCCGAGGTGACCGGCACTATTTATGGTGACAGATATGCTTCCGGGCTGAAAGCGCGTCGCATACAAAGCATTAACGCTTTTGTCAGCAAGACCATACTTGTGTGGGCACTTAGTGACGGTAGTATAAGTGAAGACGTGACTTATATAGGGAATGATGGTAAACAGCATACTGTCAGTGTGAAATCTTCGGATACAGAAACGGAACTTCCCGATCATAGATTAGGTACGGATATCAAGGTGCGAAGCTTGTATGTCCCTGAAAAAGAAAGCGTTGTCAGAAATGGTGCGAAAGAGGAAATATGGGATCCGGAAAATGAGTTCTATGTGGAATCAGTGATAACTTCTCCGAAAATATTAAATCTGTGGGAAGATTCGTGGGAAATTATTGATTTTTCTTCTCAAGAGCCGACGGGGGAAGCACCTAACGGATTAGCCAGTATGATTATTGATAACAATTCTTCCTCCTACTGGCATAGTGAATGGAAGGCGAGTACGGGTCAGCTACCTCATCATTTGACTGTTGATATGAAGTCAGTTCGTTTGGTAAAGGAAGTGATGATAGCGAAACGTCAGACAAACACCGACTTAAAAACAGCTCATATTGAGGTAAGTACGGATGGTATGGATTGGATTGTATTGGATGGTGATTTTGAATATCCCAAGTCGGCAGAGCCGAACGCAAAAACGCTGACTTATGATAATGCAGTGAGGGCGCGTTATGTAAAGGTGGTTGTTACAGAGAGCCATCGTGTTCCTTTTGTTTCTATAAGTGAGGTTAAAATCTATGGTACGTTAGAATAAAGAATAAAAGATTGGAAGGCCATCTTTTGATAATAAGAGATGGTCTTCTCTATTTAAAACTAACAGTTTATGAAAAGGTTATTTATTTGCTTGATGGGAATATTCCTGATATTTCCATTATCTGCACAACAAAAGCGTGGTGAACCACCTTATGAAATGAAAGACCGAAAAGAGCACCACCAGCCTGTCTTAGATTTCTCTGACTGTGCAGTGTGGACTCTTGAAACGGAGAATTGTATCGCAGGTTTATCATGTAGTGATGAACAATTTGTATATGATAAGCCATCGGGCAAAATAACTTATGTGACATCTAAGTCAGATGCATCTATTTTCTTAAAACTGAATATCCCCTTTTGTTTGCTTAAAGAATGGGATTGCCTTGATGTGTGGACTTATGGCGATCATTGGTTTTGGGGAGAACCTAACATGGGAACTGCAATGCAGGTTTATGCGGTGTTTGCTGATAGAGAAAAGGTAGAATATGAAGTTAATCTTGTGCAGAGTGGTTATCCGCAGTTCGCACATAAATATTGGTTTTTGAACCATCTGAAATATAGTGGGGGGACTTCAGACTATACACAATTTGTTGGGTTTAGGTTGAAAGGGAGAAATACAGACACAGGCACTGAACATAACGTCTATTTTAATAATATATATTTCTATAAGGAGGTCCTGAAGCCAATAGCTTTTAAGCCTTTTCCTGATAAATTACCTTTCCCTTTACGGAAAGAAACGATTCTGCCGATCAATAAATGTAAAGATTATAAGAATTCTCTTGTTTATGATAAAAATGTAAGTACCTTCATTTATGAAGGTAAAGATGGTAAACTGGAATACACATTGGATAATAAAAAACCGTTGGGAGATATAAAGGTTGTTTATAACAGTCAACAGGCAGAGTGTATTCAAGGGCGCTGTTTAGTAACGAAAAGTAATGATACGGCCCATGTCATCACTAGAGAAGTATATCAGATGAATGATACGCTCTTTATGAAATGCCGGGCGATGGGGAGAAAAGAGAAAAGTGACTTATCGATATGGTATACCATTAATCAGAAGTCGTTGGTGTTTGGCATTAAAGAGGAGCAGCAATGGGGCGCATTCAAAGAAATTCATGCAGGCTCAGTATATGCTTATGGAGGGATAGAAACACCAATCCCCTTTTTAAAGTATCAGTATAGCGATCGCATTACAACGATATGCTATAATAATGTTTTTTCTCTTTTTATGTTTGATTGGTATCATACCAATGCGTCGGAGATGACGGCAGCCAGAAAACATAAAGATTACTATACGTCTAGCATGGCTATGTATATTCCCCGTACAGATGGAAAACGTAACCCATTACAAGAACGAATATTCTATAATGTATCTCCGGATGTACAGGAGGTTTTTCCAACAATCGACAATCCCGCATCTCCTATGCGAGCCATGCAGGCAGATCGGTTGTGGCTGATCAATGGAGATACGGACCTTTCACGATTGTCAGAAGAAGTTGTAAATTATAGAAGCAAAGGATTGGAGAAAATTACGGTTCGTTATCATGAAGGTTTCTGGCGGAAAGACGGTGAGAGTTACACATTTCGTCTGACACCTAATCCCGATTTAGGAATAGAACGTATCCGGAATTTTGTAGATTTTGTAAAAAGTAAAGGATGGCGAATCGGTTTGTATAGTAATTATACTGATATGGCAACCGTAAATGCTTTATGGAATGCCGACTGGATGAAACAGAATCCACAAGGACAGTGGGAGGTGTCCTGGGCGAGATGCTATGCTCCGAAACCACAAATTGCTTGGGAACAAGAGACCGTTTTGGCTCCTCAGATTCATCGTTTGTTCAACACCAATTTTTCTTATTGTGATGTGCACACGGCAATATCCCCCATGAGCCGGGTAGATTATGATTATAGGGTGCCCGAAGCAGCGATGATGAGAGGAGTCATTAAACGGTATGGAATGATATTGATGAACGAAAGAGATGCTTACAATGGTCCTGTTTATTCGGAAGGAGGAAATCATTGGTGGTATGCCGGACTGGTTGACGGAAATTATGCGAATGAACAATTACTGGAACTACCGGTATTTCCTGATTTTAGCTTGCTCAAAATTCACCCTTTGGAGATGGATGCATCTAATGCTGGAGCAGATTATCAATATTTGGCATATGCTCTTGCGTATGGAAATCAGGGGATTTTATCACAGGGAAATGATGCTGTTGTGCGTTATGCTTTTCTCCAACCACTCCAGAATAATTATGTCATGATTCCAGTTAGACAGATCAGCTATTGTTCGGAAGGCTTGTTTTATGATGCTTCGGATGCAATCAAGAAAAATCTATTACGTAATCCTCAGCTTTTTATAGAATATGAATCCGGTCTGAGGACTTATATCAATTTTGGGGAGAAGCCTTGGATAGTGGAGGCGGAGGGTACGACATATCATTTGCCTCAATACGGATTTCTGGCATATATGCCGGGCCAAATCTTGAAATGCATGTCGGTGTTTTCGAAAACAGATAAAAGAACTGATCGTGTATATAGTGACAAACTCTATTACTTTAAATCTGATGGCGAAATAGTGGATGAAACTTTGGGAGGAAGTGGTAGCTATTTGCTGAAAAAAGAAACTTTTGAATGGGAAATCATTCCTTTGGATGTGAAGACTGATATTGCGTTTGATCTCTCTTTGCTTGGATTGGAATGCAATAAAGTAAAAATTGTAGGTGTGGATAAATACGGTAACATGATTGATGAATTACCTGAGTCGTTCAGCTTAAAAGTTGTATTTGCGCATTCACCTAAATACTATAAATATTTGATAATTCCTGCAAATTAGATGATTATTTCTTATTTGTTCATATAATGCCGGTTTACCTCTTCAAGCGGGTAGCTATTAGTGAAAAGTATGGCTTTGAAACGTGAATTGAATATTTCTATGGCAGTACGAATTGTTACTTCCTTGTATTAAAAAAACTTATTATAAGAAACGTTATTGCTTGTCTGTCATTACTTTGTCTATTTTTGTGAAAGTTGGACTAAGAAACAGAATTATGGTGTATCTGGATACCGATAAGCAAACCTGTGCGGATTTAAGCATAACGGAAAGCGTGTATGACGAGCAACCTCTTTGTTCCTTGTTTCTGAAAACAGAAACGAAACAGGGGAAATCTCTGATGCTGGAGTGGATTATGTATCCGTTGAGTGACTGGGAGACGATCTGTAAACGTCAGAAAGCAATCGACTGGGAGTTTCTGCCGGATCTTCCTCTAAATGAGGAGGAACTGGATTTTATCGAATATTATCTGGGTTACCGCGATCAGATAAGGAGAAATAATATTCTATTTACATGTGCCGGACTTATTGACCGTCTGGTGAGATACGATCCTAATCGTTATGTTATTTGCAGAGGAGTGAAACTCGTTATTCTCATGTTGCATCGTTTGGAAGAATGGGTGACAGGGGCGAGGAGTGATATGCCTAAATTGTTGAAGGAGGCTGCCTGTACTGTGCGGAGCATTTTGCATGGAAGTGAACTGGAAGAAGTGCTGGAGCAAACTTCTGATGAAAAAGCCCGCTTATCGATTTATGCTATTGATAAATATGATTATCAGTTTCGTTCCACCCGTCTTTTGTCTGTCAAAGAGTTGTTATCCATTATTTATTTACTGGATGTTTGCAGAACGGCCCATCGGGTTGCAAAAGAAAAGAAGCTTAATTGTACTCCTAAGATGGTGCAGGCAATGGAGTTTTCTGTAGAGGGAGTCGTGCATCCGTTTGTGAAGAATGCGCAGCGAAATAATTGGGACATGTTTCAGGGGAATATCTCGCTTTTTACCGGTTCCAATATGGCGGGAAAGTCTACTACGCTAAAGGCATTGACTCTGGCTGTTTGGCTGGCTCATTGCGGATTACCCGTTTTTGCCGAGTCGATGACTTGTCCGGTTTATGAAGGTATCTATACTTCTATAAATTTACCGGACTCTCTGAGAGACGGGCGGAGTCACTTTATGGCAGAGGTACTTCGGATTAAAGAAATACTGATAAAAGTGGGAAGCGGGAAGAAGTGCCTGGTAGTGCTGGATGAAATGTTTCGGGGAACAAATGCGAAAGATGCGTTTGAGGCTTCCGTTGCAGTCAATGAATTATTGAGAGACTTTCCACATTGTCATTTTCTGATATCGACACATATTCTCGAGTATGCAAAAGCATTTGAACATGATTGCTCCTGTTGCTTCTACTATATGGAGGCCGAAATCAAGGAGGATAATTTTGTATGCCCTCATCGGTTGCTGAAAGGAATATCGGAAGCCAGGGTTGGGTATTGGATTGTAAAGAAGCTGTTGAATATGCATGAACTTGAGATAGAAAAAGCCCGCTAGATTTCATCTGGCGGGCTTTTAACTTATTTAAAGCGATTGCTTACGATTTATTCGCACGTTTGCGTTCGATTTCATCCAGAATAACTTTGCGCATACGCATTGCTTTTGGAGTCACTTCTACATATTCATCTTCTTTGATGTACTCCAGTGCTTCCTCAAGTGAGAATTGAACGGGCGGAATCAGACGAACTTTATCATCAGATCCGGAAGCGCGCATGTTGGTGAGCTTCTTGGATTTTGTAACGTTGATAACCAGGTCGTTGTCATGAGAGTGCTCTCCTACTACCTGGCCTGCATATACTTCGTCTTGCGGGAAGATGAAGAACTTACCGCGATCCTGTAATTTATCGATAGCATAAGCAAAAGCGGTTCCGCTTTCCATGGCAATCATAGAACCGTTGGTACGGCGTTCGATTTCTCCTTTGTGCGGCTGGTATTCTTTGAAACGGTGTGCCATGATAGCTTCACCGGCAGAAGCAGTCAGTACGTTGGTACGAAGACCGATGATACCACGCGAAGGCATATCAAACTCAAGGTTGATACGTTCGCCCGTATTTTCCATCTTCACCATTTCACCTTTACGGCGGGTCACCATATCAATAATCTTGCTTGAATATTCTTCCGGCACGTTGATTGTCAATTCTTCAATCGGTTCGCACTTAACGCCGTCTATTTCTTTAAAGATAACCTGTGGCTGGCCTACCTGCAATTCGTATCCTTCGCGGCGCATGGTCTCGATCAATACGGAAAGATGAAGTACGCCACGACCGGAAACGATCCATTTGCCGTCTTCTTCACTCTTTCTTACGCGAAGTGCCAGATTCTTATCAAGCTCTTTCATCAGACGATCGTGGATGTGGCGTGAGGTAACGAACTTACCGTCTTTTCCGAAGAACGGAGAGTCATTGATGGCAAATAACATACTCATCGTCGGCTCGTCGATGGCGATTGGCGGCAATGCTTCCGGATTTTCGAAATCGCAGACAGTATCTCCGATCTCAAATCCTTCGATACCTACCAATGCGCAAATATCTCCTGATGAAACTTCATTGGTTTTTACGCGTCCCAAACCTTCAAATACATGAAGTTCTTTAATTTTAGATTTGAACATGTCGCCATTGCGTTTTACAAGCGTAATGTTCATTCCTTCTTTCAGGGTACCGCGGTGTACACGACCTACAGCGATACGACCGGTATAAGAAGAATAATCCAGTGAAGTGATTAACATCTGCGGAGTTCCTTCCAGTTGTTTGGGAGCCGGGATGTTTTCGATAATACAGTCCAGTAACGGGGTAATGGTTTCTGTTGGCTTTTGCCAGTCTGTACTCATCCAGTTATTCTTGGCAGAGCCGTAAATAACGGGGAAGTCCAGCTGGTCTTCCGTTGCGTTGAGGCTGAACATCAGATCAAATACCATTTCGTAAACTTCTTCCGGACGGCAGTTGGGCTTATCTACCTTATTAACTACCACAATTGGTTTCAAACCGATTTCCAGTGCTTTCTGAAGAACGAAACGTGTTTGGGGCATCGGACCTTCGAAAGCGTCGACTAGCAGAATACAGCCATCTGCCATATTCAATACACGTTCTACTTCACCACCGAAGTCGCTGTGTCCCGGAGTATCAATGATGTTAATTTTAGTACCGTTGTAGTTGATGGATACATTTTTAGAAAGGATCGTTATACCACGTTCACGTTCCAGGTCGTTGTTATCCAGGATAAGTTCACCACTATTTTGATTGTTGCGGAATAGATTTCCTGCCAACAACATCTTGTCAACCAGCGTTGTTTTCCCATGGTCAACATGGGCAATGATTGCAATGTTTCGAATATTTTGCATATAATACCTATTATTTGGCGGCAAAGGTACGAAAATAGGATTAGAAATATATGCTATAACTACATTTTTTTTCTTGTAAAACGTTGTGAGATATAAAGATAATGTCTATCTTTGCACGCTCAAAAGAATAATTTACTATATAAAAATTCTAAAAATTATGTATTTAGACGCAGCTGAAAAGCAAGAAATCTTTGGAAAGTACGGGAAGTCTAACTCTGATACTGGCTCAACTGAGGCGCAGATAGCTTTGTTTTCCTACCGTATTTCTCACCTGACTGAGCACATGAAGCTCAACAGAAAAGATTATAGTACAGAGAGAGCTTTAACAATGTTGGTAGCAAAACGTCGTCGTTTGCTGAATTACCTGAAGGACAAAGATATCACAAGATATCGTTCTATTGTTAAAGAACTTGGTTTGCGTAAGTAATCTACTTGCCGCGAAAAGATTAAAAACCGTTTCTCATATTGAGAAACGGTTTTTTTATTGGCTTTCAATGAAGGATTAGTATTTTATGCTGTGCACATTGATTGCAGCCGGCTGTCCGTTGTATAGTGCTTCACAACTAATTGTCAGGAATGTAGACGAGTTCGCATTATTACAGCGAATGATGGCTACTCCATTTTCGTCGGTGGTAACTTTAGGGTTCCAATAGATTGTACGGCGGTGGTCATTGCCTTGTCCTTTACTGATATCCGGGTAATAGGGTGAATAAAATTCAATGGGTTGGGAGTAACCTTGGATCTGTGTGTTTCGGATACCACGTGATTGGTACTTCTTTTCCGGGTCCCAATTGTCGATGGTAGTGATATAGCAAATTGCAAATTGATTTCCCGGTTGATTATAGGGAGTTGTGTTGTTCAGATAACTTTTGAGAGCTTTTTCTTCAAAGGGAGAGAGTCTGGAAGTTTCCATGTGATTTTTTAGACTTTCGTCGCTCAGGTGATAAGCGCTGTCGTCATCAATTCCGGCACTTGCTGTCGTGCCGTCGCAAATCATAACAGATTTTATCGCATCGATATTTTTATCTATAAAAAGCTCCCGATCAAATGTTGAGTAAAGAACTCCATTTATGACGCATAGTATATAATGATTCTTGTATTTCATGGTTATAAATGGTGGATCTCCCTTCCACTTAGACTTCACTTGAATATTGGGATTTAATGTGGTCATTAGCCAAGGGAAATAGTCCATGAATTTTCCTTCATCGCGCATTCGATCCAGTTCCTTAGGGATATCATAATAAGCTCTTACAGATTGCTCGAAAGCTAGAATTTCTTTGTATTTCGTACGTTTGGCTTTAATCGTTACCTGATTCAACAAATGAGTGTCGTGTCCCATAATTGAATCTAGATAAAGAGAGTCGGAGAGACTGCTCCACCAACTGAGTCCGCTAATATCTTCCCATTTAGGATGTAGCTCTTCGTAAGCGTATTTGCGTAGTTCGGGTGTAAAGTTACGGAAAAGTGATATGTTTGTTTTCCGGTTCAGCTTTTTTCCTTTATGGCGAGTTTGAATAGCCGCACTCATGGAACCATTGAAGGCATCCATTGGAATGTGGAAGAATCCCAAAGAGTCTGTGACCGTAGTACCTGCTGCTGATATCGTATCTCTCCGGGCAATGACGCTTACAGAGATATCTTTTTGCTCTTTGTTTCTCAGAAAAGATGTTACCTGCCCATGCAGAGTCAGTCTCGTTTCCGGCAGATAGATTGGTATTTCTGGAGTGGCACTGATGGCTTGGCTTATATCATATTTTCTCCATCCGTGAATCATCAACAGATTATCTAATGCCACTCTTCGTCTGGGAGAATTGTTTGCGAAATAATATCCAGGTTGATGAATGTATCCTTTCAGATCTGATGTAAGTAAAAGGTCTGTGTAAATTGTCTGATCGAACCGTTGGAAGTCTGATTTTAAAGCATCCCGGACCGCTACGGAGAAATGTCCTTGTATTGGTTGACCTGTATGGTCTTTCATTGAGATATGATACTCAATTGGTTCAAAAGGATAGTATAATGCATTGGTGGATGTGGCTGTTAATTGTAAAGATGGAGAAGGCATTACATAGCAAAAGCGCTCGCATAACGTTGCCCCATTGCTATTCATTAAAGAGAGTTGTATGACTCCTCTCGGCAATCCCTGAGTGGATAACGGGAGATGATATACTGTTTGATCTTTAAAATCAATGGTCTGATACATGAGCGGACGTCCTTGATGTGATATGAATAAAGCCAGTGTATCTTTGAGACTTGTCGAATTTCTGAGAACTTTGATGACTAATGCTTTTTCTTTAGACGCCACATTTAGCACATATCCATGGGGTAAAGCCTTCGGTAGCTGAAATGAGTATTTTTTATCTTGATAGGTCACTACAGCTTTGGCTTGTTTGTCTGTAGGGGTGTATGTAAAGCATCCCATACCGTCGTGGAGAGTTGTAAATTGTGTAAGTTCTACATCATCTGGCCCATAAACAGTTCCTGAAATGCCTACTGTACCTTCTTCTTTACTTGTCGCTTCGAATGCAACGACTGAAGGCACTCCCTCTACTAATTGTCCACCTTCCGGGAAGAATCGAATCATGAAATCTTTTTCTTTTGAACGCGGACGTTGCTTCATAGATTCATCCATTCGGTAAGTGATGATGCTCCGGTTTTCGTCTACTTCGCTTCTCCGTTTTCTATATACAGGGATCGTACGCGAGAAATATTGCTTTTCACTGAATGCCAACATCCACTTCGTATAGGCCCTAATCTCATAAAAACCGGAGAATAAGGCTTTGGTCAGTATGAATTGCCCTTCTCCTTCTCCATCCCGCAACTGTATGATTTGTCGGTCGCTAGTATTTCCCAGTTGGTCTAATAGTTCTACATAAAGGGGGGTACTGATTGGGCTAGGCTGGTTTTGCTCGGCCGTTACTACGTATGCCTTATACCATATCGTGTCTCCGATGTAGTAACTGGTGTTGTCCAAGTGCAGATAGGCTTTCTCGCGTGGATATGCATCGGCGTAGGCTTGAGAACGGGCAAAGTAAGTTGCGAATATAGAATCCGCAACTTGCTGGCTATGGATTTGCACGGCTATACTTGATAGGAGGCAGAAAGTGATGATTATGGAGCGTATTCTCATTACATTTTGAATGATCAGTAACTTGAAGGTTGGGGAACGTCAAGTGTTAGCATAACTATACTTGTTTGATCACTAACTGTTGCGAAATGAACAGTTGAGCCATCGTAATGACTGGAGTTGGAATAATTTGTGCGATAAGCAAATGATACTTCATCTCCTTTTGTATCATAAGAAAAGTATCCCCATTGAATAGGGGAGTCTTTATTCCAAGGATCATAGACTGCAGAGACCGTAATGGGTTACCAATAACCACTGCCTGTAATGAGTACATCGCATGCCATAGGGAAAGGTATATCGGGTGGAAAACGAAAACAAATAGAACCATACATTGAATTAACTTTAGAGAAAGTGTACTCTTGCTTATCAAAATCATATCCGACGAAGTTTGCATAGGGATTCCATGGGCCTTTATCAGGATATGGTCGATCATACACTAACTCTGAGCAGGTAGCACGAACCGCAATATATCCTCCTCCTTCGGGAAGTTGTAGATCGGTTACAGGTATTTGGATTGTTTCATAGGTTCCTTCTTGAACCAAAACTTCACGGACAGGAAAGAAGGAATATTCAACTGGATTAGGATCAAAATCACGACTTGCTCCTAATTGAATCTGATCATATTTCCCTTGACCTTGTCGTATCTGAATATTTAGCAAAGGTGGAAATGGAATATATTGACTCCATTCTATTTTAATAATCTGAGGTAATTTTGCATGCTCAAAATACTCGTCCTGGCTCGTTCTTGTTGTTACCACTTTACTGGTCGCTTCTATACTAACAGGGCTGTCTTCCTTCGTACAACTGCAAAAAATGATTGAGAGGAATAATACTAATAGTAAATGGATTCTTTCCTTACTACTTGTGAATTGATTGTGTGTGTTCATAAGCTATATATTTTAGAGGCTTAACAATAACTACTTATGATCTATGATTATGCAAGAAAGGAAAAAATAATGATAATATGAAAATTCCGAGTTTAATTAGTGTTAATCTCCAGTCTATATATTACTTAATCCATTTTCAAGGCAGGTAGGTGAAAAGAGATATATTATGGGAGATATTTTAGGATTATAATTGTGTTCATCTAAAGATTTTGCTATTTTTGCAACCTAATTATTCTAATTTATCACCTTTGCTAACTAAAAAACTTTCAATATGGATACGAGTAAGATTGTTGGAGAGAAAATTAAAGCGCTCCGGGAAGATAAATCAATAAGTATAGAGGAATTGGCACAGCGTTCTGGTTTGGCTATCGAGCAGATCGAACGAATTGAAAATAACATCGATATACCGTCTCTTGCACCGCTGATTAAAATAGCGCGTGTGCTGGGGGTACGTCTGGGCACTTTCCTGGATGATCAGGATGAAATCGGGCCTGTGGTATGCCGTAAAAAAGAGGCTAAAGATGCCATCAGCTTTTCCAATAATGCGATTCATTCACGCAAGCACATGGAATATCATTCATTGTCTAAATCGAAAGCGGATCGTCACATGGAGCCGTTTATCATTGACGTGATGTCGACAGAGGACAGCGACTTTGTGCTTTCTTCGCATGAAGGAGAAGAGTTTATCATGGTTATGGAAGGGGTTATGGAAATCAGCTATGGTAAGAATACCTATTTGCTGGAAGAAGGTGATAGTATTTACTATGACTCCATCGTTCCTCATCATGTACATGCTTACGAAGGGCAGGCTGCTAAAATATTGGCTGTAGTCTACACTCCGATTTAATGAAATCTGATACCAAATATTAAGAATAATCGCATGCAATTATTTGAACGTACTCTTGGGCAATGGCTGGAACATTGGGCTGAAGAGACTCCCGATAAGGAATATATCGTTTATTCCGACCGTAATCTTCGTTTTACATGGAGCCAGCTAAACCAGCGTGTGGATGATATGGCTGTAGTTCTCATCTCTGTTGGTTTGGATCGTCGTACTCATGTTGGTATTTGGGCGGCGAACGTGCTCGATTGGCTGACTTTGCTGTATGCTTGTGCCAAGATTGGTGCGGTATACGTCACGGTGAATACGAATTATAAGCAGGCCGAGCTGGAGTATCTTTGCCAGAATTCCGATATGCATACACTTTGTATCGTCAATGGTGAAAAGGACAGTGATTTTGTGCAAATGACGTATACGATGCTTCCTGAACTGAAAACCTGCGAACGCGGTCATTTGAAGAGTGAACGCTTTCCGTATATGAAGAATGTGATATACGTCGGTCAGGAGAAACATCGGGGAATGTATAATACTGCGGAAATCTTGCTGCTAGGGAATAATGTGGAAGATGATCGCCTGACTGAACTTAAAAGTAAAGTGGACTGTCATGATGTGGTAAATATGCAATATACATCAGGAACTACCGGTTTCCCGAAAGGAGTGATGCTGACTCATTATAATATTGCCAACAACGGTTTTCTGACCGGCGAACACATGAAGTTTACGGCGGATGACAAACTCTGTTGTTGTGTGCCGCTATTCCATTGTTTTGGAGTGGTGTTGGCTACGATGAACTGTCTGACTCATGGGTGTACACAGGTGATGGTAGAGCGGTTTGATCCGTTGGTCGTGTTGGCTTCCATTCATAAAGAACGCTGTACGGCTCTTTACGGAGTGCCTACGATGTTTATTGCCGAGTTGCATCATCCGATGTTCGACTTGTTTGATATGTCTTGTCTGCGTACCGGTATAATGGCAGGTTCGTTGTGTCCGGTTGAACTGATGAAACAGGTAGAAGAAAAGATGTACATGAAGGTTACCAGTGTATACGGACTGACTGAAGCCGCTCCCGGTATGACCGCTACCCGCATCGATGATTCGTTTGATGTACGTTGTAATACGGTAGGACGCAACTTTGAATTTACAGAAGTCAGAGTGATTGATCCTGAAACCGGCGAAGAATGTCCGGTAGGCGTACAAGGCGAAATGTGCAATCGTGGATATAATACGATGAAAGGGTATTATAAGAATCCGGAAGCTACGGCTGAAGTGATTGATAAAGATAACTTCCTGCATTCGGGCGACTTAGGCATTAAAGATGAGGACGGAAATTACCGGATCACAGGACGTATCAAGGATATGATTATTCGTGGTGGTGAAAATATCTATCCACGTGAAATCGAAGAATTCCTTTATAAACTTGATGGAGTAAAGGATGTTCAGGTAGCAGGGATTCCCTCTAAGAAATATGGTGAAGCGGTTGGTGCTTTTATCATCTTGCAGGAAGGGGTGAAAATGCATGAATCGGACGTTCGTGACTTCTGTAAGAATAAGATTTCCCGTTATAAGATACCGAAATATGTCTTCTTTGTGAAGGAGTTTCCGATGACAGGCAGTGGTAAAATTCAGAAATTCAGACTGAAAGATCTTGGATTGCAGCTTTGTAAGGAGCAGGGGATAGAAATTATTTAAATAAAGAATTAAAAAAGAAGAATGAAGAATTAGCTGCGCTGTATGCTGCATAGCAATTCTTCATTCTTCTTTTTTAGTTCTTCATTCTTAAATGAAATCGTCTCCCAGTTGCATCTGGGCATCATTCACGTATTTGCGGATAGAATGTTCTTCGTCTTTACGGCAGATTAGCAGGACATTGTCCGATTCGGCTATCAGATAGCCTTCCAAGCCATCGATCACGGCGAGCTTTCCTTTGGGGAGTACGATCATATTATCTTTTCCATTATAGATCAAAGAATGACTTTTTAAGGTTACATTGCCTTCCCGGTCTCTTTCTGATAAGTCGTAGAGTGATCCCCATGTGCCCAGGTCAGACCAGCCAAAATCGCCTAAAGATACATATACATTGTCCGCTTTTTCCATGATACCGAAGTCAATGGATACATTGGGACATGCGGGAAAGTTTTCTTCAATGAATGCTTTCTCTTTATCTGTAGCATAGATATTTTTTCCCGGTGCCAGTTTGGATGCTAATTCGGGAAGCAGGATTTCTGCAGCTTTAATAATGGTATTGACGTTCCACATAAATAATCCGGAGTTCCAGTAGAATTCACCGCTTTCTACGAATACTTTGGCTAATTCCAGTTCCGGTTTTTCGGTGAATGTCTTTACTTTGTAGAAGCCATCACTGGTTGGTTCGTCAATTTGTATATAGCCATATCCGGTCTCAGGACGGTTGGGCTTGATGCCTAGTGTCAGTAACTTTTCAGAGTGAGAAACGAATTCCAGTCCTTTAATGATTGCGGCACGGAATTCTTCTTCTTTCAAAATCAGATGATCTGAGGGAGCAACGACGATATTCGCATTCGGGTTTAAAGCGCGGATGTGATAGGCAGCCCATGCGATGCATGGAGCGGTATTTCTTCTTGCGGGTTCCAATAAAATCTGTTTCTCATCCAATTCGGGAAGTTGTTCCTTCACTAGATCGGCGTACATTGCATTGGTGACAATAAGAATATTTTCGGTTGGGATTACCTTTTGAAAGCGGTCGAAGGTCTGTTGTAGGAGTGAACGACCGGTTCCGAAGAAGTCAAGAAATTGTTTGGGCAATGTTTTGCGGCTAAACGGCCAGAAGCGGCTACCGATACCACCACCCATAATCACGCAATAATTATCCATGTTTGTCATGATAGTGACTCTATTTTTAAATGTTTTTGCTAATGTACGGTTTATTCTCTAAATACAGAAGCCTTTGGGACATGTTTTATTATTTTTTGCTCCTTTTTTTTCTCAAACTATTGTGGAATCAAAATATTGTCGTATCTTTGCACCGCAATTGAGAAATCAAGCATGCCCAGATGGCGGAATCGGTAGACGCGCTGGTCTCAAACACCAGTGGATTCACTTCCATCCCGGTTCGACCCCGGGTCTGGGTACGAATAAACTCTGATAATCACCTGATTATCAGAGTTTTCTGCTTTTATAGGGCGTACTAAATGTGTACTGAATGACGAATACAAAGAAAAGGTGTACTTTAATAGTTTTCTTCCCCATATCTTTATGATTTCTTAACGCTTATCCTATCTTTATCTACCTTATTATTGCCGATGTTTTCGGGAAAAGTGAGATTCTTACCTTATATTTGTAGTAAGAACGTTTAAAGGCGCACGATTATGGAAAATCATATGGAAAACAATTTCAGAGAAATACAGAAGATATTAGATAGTTGTATAGCTCATGACTATAAAACTAAAGTAGATGCACTATTTTTTAAACGTGAATATTTGACGCAAGCTCAGCTAAAGGATTATTTGCGGCAAGAAATTTTCCGTGTGACTGATAATATTGTAGCCATCCAACAAAAATACCGTGTCGTGCGTAACATTGTATTGGATATGGATATTCCCGATTTTTTGTGGGAAAGCGGTTATTTTGAGGACTTGAATTCTGATGAAAGAAAAAAGTATATCGGTTTCCGCTGCTCTGATTTTGATATGGACGCATATTTGCATGAACCGTCCTGTTATGATGGGCGGCTTCCCTATTTGTCCATTATCGTTAATCTTGTCGTGCTTTCCAAGTATTTGCGCTATCTGCAAGAACAGGAAAGCAATTACCATACAGATGCGGTTGCCATCCAAGAGCAAGTCTTGCCAAAAGAGAAAGAGGAAAGTGCAGATACTAATCCAACCAAGATTGTGGGCAAAAGCAATCCTTTCAAGTCCACGTTGAAAGCCAATGAAATCAAACTTCTGACCGACTGTGTGAATGAAGCGAATATGTTTACTACTACCGTCAGTGCCAAAATACTTACCGATTTTTTCAACTGCAAACTGAATGGGGTATTGAAAGTTAATAATACCCGTCTGTTAGCCTATCTTATGATGCAGCTTGGCTGCTATAATTACATTGTTTATGAATGGCAGTCTGTCATAGCAAATAACAAGCTGATATTAGGAAAGATAAAAGGAGAACCACTTACACGTACTGACTTATCCAGTGCAACAGACCAAGCAAAAAACATCTATCCGAAAGGATATGAAATCATAGACAAGTACATCAAACAACTGAAAAAAGGTTGAGCATAGATTGAACGCTCAAACAAAGGTCAATTAGACTTCATTTTCAACCTCTTAACTTTGCCCCCGTTAACAAAAAAAACGAGGGTGCGCACCTTCATATTGTTTCACCTAAATTCCTAAACAATATGGAAAGAGATTTAGAGTTAAGAGTTTCCGAACTCGAAAAGATGTTGTTCCTTTCAAAAAACGTGCTTAGTTTCGATGAAGCGAGCAAATTTTTGAACCTTTCTAAAAGTTACCTGTACAAGTTGACTTCGGGTAACTTGATACCCCATTACAAGCCGCAGGGCAAAATGCTTTATTTTGAGAAAGCGGAGTTGGAAGCATGGTTGCGTCAGAACCCCGTCAAGACGCAGGCACAGATAGAGCAGGAAGCGCAGAAATATATCCTTAACCGTCCTCTAAAGAAATAACGGTTATGGAAAATAGAAAAGCGACAGAAGTTGGGCAGGACGTCACTATGCAGAAAGAGGATTTCGCAGTTCTTTGGAAAACCATTCATCTAAAGGTGACGGACACTTACGAAGTACCGCCCGAAATACTCTGGGTGAACGGCTCTACCATTGGCACGCTGGGTAATTTCAGTGCATCCACGGGTAAAGCCAAGAGCAAAAAGACATTCAACATTTCCGCTATCGTTGCGGCAGCGTTGAAGAATGACGAAGTACTGAAGTATTCGGCATACCTGCCACCGAACAAACGGAAAATCCTCTATGTCGATACAGAGCAGAGTAAATACCATTGCCACAAGGTCATGGAGCGTATTTTACGACTTGCCGGACTGCCTACCGACAAGGACAGAGACGATTTTGTTTTCATCGTGCTAAGGGAGCAGACACCCGACAAGCGGAAACAGATTATCGGCTATATGCTTGAAAATATGCCCGATGTGGGGTTACTCATTATTGACGGAATCCGTGACTTGATGTATGACATCAACAGCCCCAGTGAATCGACTGACCTAATCAACCTCTTGATGCGCTGGTCAAGCGGATATAACCTGCATATCCATACTGTACTGCATTTGAACAAGGGGGATGACAACACAAGGGGGCATATTGGTACGGAGCTGAACAACAAGGCTGAAACCGTCCTGCAAATCACGAAAAGCCAGCAGGACGGCAACATAAGCGAGGTAAAGGCGATGCACATACGTGACCGGGAATTTGACCCGTTCGCATTTCGTATCAATGACAACGCTTTGCCCGAAATCGTGGATGATTATGTATTCCAACAACCTAAGCAAGACAGGAATTTTCCGCTTACGGAACTGACTGAACAGCAACATCGGGAAGCGTTGGAGAACGGTTTCGGCAAGCAGGTGGTACAAGGCTATTCCAATGTCATAGCGGCATTGAAGCAGGGTTATGCGAGTATCGGCTACGAGCGTGGACGCAATGTCCTTGTGTCACTTAACAAGTTTCTTGTGAACAAGCGCATGATTGTGAAAGAGGGCAAGGGCTACCGATATAATCCCGATTTCCATTATTAAAAGTCAGTTTGGTTTAGTCCGGGTATATATATAAGAGGAACGGACTTACTATTTCCCTGTTTCGGAACAAGCAGGTTTAGTATGGTACGGGTATATATATAACGGACTAAACAGGACTGGCGCACTTTTCAACTATTTTTTAATCCCCAAAAAAGAAAATGTTATGAACATCGAAGATGTGAAACAAATACCCATCGCAGACTATCTGCACAGTTTAGGTTACTCTCCTGTCAAGCAGCAGGGCAACGGCTTATGGTACAAATCACCGTTAAGGGAGGAACACGAACCGTCTTTCAAGGTGAACACTGACCGCAATCTTTGGTATGACTTTGGAGCAGGCAAGGGCGGCAACATTATTGCACTGGCAAAGGAACTCTATTGCTCCGGCAGCCTGCCATACCTTTTAAACCGGATAGCGGAACAGACACCGCACGTCCGCCCGGTCAGTTTTTCTTTTCCCCAGCGTAGGACAGAACCGAGTTTTCAACATTTGGAAGTCCGTGACTTGACCCATCCGGCATTGCTCCGTTACTTGCAGGGGCGGGGTATCAATATCGAACTGGCAAAAAGAGAATGTAAGGAACTCCATTTTACCAATAACGGCAGACCGTTCTTTGCTATCGGTTTCCCGAATATGGCAGGAGGTTACGAGGTTCGCAATTCCTTTTTCAAAGGTTGCATCGCCCCGAAAGACATCACCCATATACGGCAGCAGGGAGAGCCGAGAGAGAAATGTTTGGTATTCGAGGGTTTTATGGATTATCTTTCTTTCCTCACGCTCCGGATGAAGAACTGTCCGACCATGCCCGACCTTGACAGACAGGATTATGTCATACTCAACTCTACTGTCAACGTGCCGAAAGCCATTGACGTGCTGTACCCATATGAACGCATCCACTGTATGCTTGACAATGACGAGACGGGGTATAAGGCGACACAGGCTATTGCATTGGAATACTCCTACCATGTGCGTGACTTCTCGGACAATTATAGGGGCTATTCAGACTTGAACGATTACCTGTGCGGCAAGAAGCAGGAACAGAAGAACAGCACCAGCCAAGTACAGGAGATAAAGCAGGAAACCGGACAACGTGCCGCCCCAAGACAGAAAAGGGGCAGGGGGATTTAGTCCGGCAGGATTACCAACGGCAGGCGGTTTAATTTGGAGAGCAAGGTTATGTTTCGGTAAACCGAAACTACCTTGCTTTGCTCATCGCAAAGAAAATTTCTCCCGTTGGTCGCAATTTTTAAGACACCATTTAAACGTAAAAACCTATGACGAATATAAAGGATAAGCCGGGGGGACGTCCGGCAAAGAAACGGATAGAGAAGCAGCAACGGGTTGTCAGTACGAAACTGACCGAGTTGCAGTATTACGCCATCAGAAAGAGAGCCGGAGAAGCCGGGTTGCGTGTCAGTGAGTATGTCCGGCAGGCAGTTGTTTCGGCAGAGGTCATACCCCGGCTGAATAGGCAGGATGCGGACACCATCCGCAAGCTGGCAGGGGAAGCCAACAACATCAACCAACTGGCACACCGGGCAAATGCCGGAGGTTTCGCACTGGTGGCGGTGGAACTGGTGAAACTGAAAAACAGGATTGTCGAAATTATAAACCAGTTGTCGGATGATTGGAAAAATAAAAAAGGGAAGCGGGTTTAAGGGCTGCGTAAACTATGTGTTGGGCAAGGAACAGGCGGCTTTGCTCCATGCGGACGGGGTACTGACAGAAAGTCAGGGAGATATAATCCGCAGCTTCTGTATGCAGACCGGGATGAATCCCGACTTGAAAAAGCCAGTCGGACATATTGCGTTAAGCTATTCGGCAGTGGATGCACCCAAATTGACAGACGAGAAGATGATACAGCTTGCGCAGGAATATATGCGTGAAATGAAAATTACCGATACGCAGTATATCATCGTGCGCCATCAAGACCGGGAGCATCCGCACGTGCATATCGTGTTCAACCGTATAGACAACAGCGGCAAGACTATTTCGGACAGGAACGATATGTACCGTAACGAACAAGTATGCAAGAAGCTGAAAGCCAAACACGGGCTTTATTTCGCTGGTGGAAAAGAACAAGTAAAGCAGCACCGCTTGAAAGAGCCGGACAAATCGAAATACGAGATTTACAACGCTGTAAAGAATGAAATCGGAAAGTCCAAGAACTGGCAGCAGTTACAGGAACGGTTAGCGGAAAAGGGTATTACTATCCTGTTCAAGTATAAGGGGCAGACGGGCGAGATACAGGGCGTTTCCTTTTCCAAAGGCGAATACACGTTTAAGGGTTCGGAAATAGACCGTAATTTCAGTTTCTCCAAACTGGATAAATGTTTTGGGGATGTAGGGCAGGCGATAGTCGGAAGCAATAAGCAGACGGTTACTGCACCTATTCAGAAATCAGTATCAGCACCCGACAAAGCGAATAATTCTTTTATTGCAGGTTTAGACGGTCTGTTTTCCGGTTTGTCAGCCCCGGCTGATGAAATACCCGATGATTCCTTTTTGAGAAAGAAGAAGAAAAAGAAAAAACAACTTAAACTGTAAATACATGGAGGAAAATTTGATTTTAGAGGGGCTTCTCTCAATGGTTACAGAACTGAAAGAGAAGCAGGAAACACAGGTGACGCCAGCCAGTCGGGAGGAAACTCTCGAAAGACTGAACGCAATCGAACAGGCATTGTCGGAACTGCATAGTAACCCGGCTGTTCCCGAAAAGCGAAGCCAGCTTGACGAGATAAGGAACAGGATGCAAGGTCAGCAGAAACATATCGAGGACACCAAGAAAATAGTATTGGAAACCTACCGTTGTTTCAAGATAATGATTGATGCTTTGGGTTCTTGCAAGACGGATAAAGAGGAAGCTACGCCCTTACCGCTCTATCAACGGATTTACAACAAGGTAGCTTCTTGGATTTGTCCGGGATTGTTTCTTTTTTCGGCAGTGCTGGTTATCTGTTTCGCTTCCATATTCTTGAATGTTTGTTTGGCTGAACGTATGCAGCAGTTGCAGGACAACGATATGAAATACCGCTATTTACTGATGCAAGGACAGGCAGACGGGGAAACTTTTGATATGCTGGAAAACAAGTTCAAGTGGCAACGGGATAACGGTTTTATCCGAAGTCTGACCGATTCAGTTATAGATTTTGAATACCGCATCCAAAAGCAGGCGGAAGCACTGGAACGTGCAAGGCTGTTGAACGAACAAGCCGAGCAACTAAAGAAAGAAGCCGATAAGTTGGGTAAGCCATAAACAGAGAAAGCCGGAACGGATGAAGCACATTCACCGTTTCGGCTGTTTTAATTCACTTCTTTTTCTTCGTGCAGTGTTCTTTCTCGAACTGGCGTAGCGTGGTAATGCTGAACCTTTCTTTAATAAACTCTCGGACATCGGAAGCCTTGTAATACACTTTTCCGCTGATTGTGAAGTACGGCAGCACACCGATAGCCCGGTAACGTTGAAGGGTTTTGATACTTACTTTGAACAACAGACACAAGTCTTGATTATCCAACAGGTTATCATCTTCGGGCAGCACCTTATCGGCGTTACGCAACACCCGTACATCTTTGCAGAGTTCTTCCAGTTTGGCATACAACTTCTGCATCCATTCGCCAAATTCATCATTTTCTATATACATAATTGCTTCATATTTCAGATTATACCTCTTGTGAATTGATGAAGCAAAATTCAGAAAAAGAATGCAAGAAAATTACGGGGGCGCACATGGAATCCATTATAAATAAATCATAAAGCACTGATTATCTATATCCTTTTTTGTCATGTTCCTTTCGGATAAGGTCTGCCAGTCCATTAAGAAATTCTGTGAGTTTGCCCGGCTTTCGTTTTATCACGTCCTCATGCTTTTGGTGACAGTCGCTTATCTTGATGTTAAACAACCATTCAAAACCTTTGGATAAATCTACCAAATAGGCAGGTTTGCCGTTCTGATAAACAATGTCTTTGGAGAGGAACAGGCCGCTTACCATTTCCATGATGTTGATAAGGGCTGTTTTGTCAGCGAGATAGAGAGGGGAAAGGCTTTGTTTTTCAATCCGCTGTTTGAGTTGTTCCGGGTATTTGATGCGCCATTCAATAAGGCGTATTTCTGTGTTTAAAAGTCCTATCGCTTCATCAATTAGATGCAAATAGGGCATTTTTTTCTTGCTCAAACCGTACACGGTATGACTTAAGACGATATAAACCAAAAGAAAAATAGCGGAGTAATACACTATAATCTTGCTCGTTAATACTGAAATTGGCTACATGGATAGCTAATTCTTCAACAGCTTTTGTTAGTTCAGATGCAGAAACTTTGCGCTGTGAGTATTCCGATAGTAATCGAAAAAAACTCTGTTGTAATAATGCTTTCATCTATTAATATTTTTAATTTCATAATTAGTTAGTTCGTCTTTTATAGAATTTTACTTATATCATTAGGTGTCTTAAAATAATAGTCTGCACGTATAGGATTAGATACATTATTGCTCCATAAAACCAATCCGGAATCAACACCGGCATTGTTAGCACATTGAATATCATAAATACTATCACCAATATAGAGAGCGTTTTCGGGGCTTACATGGGCTTTAGCCAAATATGCTACTAAGGGTGCTGCTTGGGGCTTATGTTCATCAGTATCATCGGCACATACAATTGTGGAAAAATAGTCCGCTAACCCTAATGGCTCAAAATCAGAATAATATTCTTGATATGTTTTGGAGGTTACAATGCCTAAAATATAGCCTCTTGATAAAAGGGATTGCAAGCATTCTTTGATACCTTGAAAAGGTTGAATAGTGTGCTGGAGCAATTTCATATTCCTATCCCATCGTTTCAATGCATCTTCTATGTCGGGTATTTTGAGTAATTCCAACGCATTTCTTCCGGTAATGCCTAAAGCAAATTTCAGACTTTCATATTGAGGTGCGCTTCCTGTTATTTCTGTAATTGTTTTTATTAAAGAGTTGATGACTGCATATTCCGTATCTATCAATGTACCGTCTATGTCGAATACGATATGTTTATATTTCATGTGTTGATTTATTAGTCAAATAATACTTGCCAGTTTCTATCGTAGTAAGCTGAAAAGCACATTTTAATTTGTTCTTCGTTATTTTTCTCTTTTGCAAGAATAGGTAATTCTTCCAATCCGAAATAGGCACTCTCATCCGTTTCAATATTGGGTCGGAAATATCCGCTTTCAATCTCACAAAGAACAAAAACTTTACAAACATTGTAGGCATAGGGGGGAATATTATGCAAATTTCTATCTTGTATAGCTATTATCCGGATAGCTTTTACATTTAATCCTGCTTCTTCTTTTACTTCTTTTTCTGTATTAGTCTTGATACTCTGATTTATATCGACCCAACCACCGGGCAAAGACCAAGTTCCATTTTTCTCTTTCACAAGCAGTATTTTATCATCTTTGAATATAGCAGCTCGTGTATCTAATTTAGGAGTTTGAAATCCTGTTTCATTGCAAAACAGATTCTTTACTTTTTCTATGGGTATTTCACTTTGCAGACTAAGCATTTCTGCTGCAATTTCTCTAATGCGTTCAAAGCGTTCTATATCAAATACATCTTTGGAGTATGTCAATCCCCCTTGGGCAATGAATTGTAGTTCTTTTGCCCATTCAAGCCATTGTGGTTGTACTATTTTATTCATATAGTGAATGTTAGTATCGTTATATTGATTTACAAAGGTATGGAAAATGAAATTCTTTATTTTTGTCCTATGTTAAAAAATCATCGGCTTGACCGGATTCTGCTAAGAGAAGGTTGTGTTATTCCTAAAAAAGAGGCAATATGTCCTAAAGTCACTCGGTGGAAAATGCTGGGATATTCTTTTATCAACTTTTCATAACGTTCTTGGGCAGACAAGTTCAGCCGGGAAATATGAATGTCCTGTAAAAGTAGAAAATTTTCTTGCTGTAACACTCTCATCCAATTGGCAATGTCAATACGGGATTTATATAAATCATTCAACTTGTCTATAGAAATGGAGTAGGTTAAGGTTTCTTCTAAGGTTTCTACATATTCAAATCCTGCTTTGTGCCGATATAAATCCCATGAACCACAAGTCGCATCGCCTTCCATAGAAAACCATGTTGTTATTTCTTTTCCATTATGCAGGATATATGAACGTGTTATACCTTTTTCTATAAAATAAACCTGATTGTCAAAACGACCAGCTTGTATGATGATAGTTTTAGCCGGAAAAGTCTGTTGTTTGAAACAGTACTTTAGCAGGTGCAATGAATCATGCGAAACAGGATAGAGTTCTTGTATCTTTCTTATTATATTATCCATTATCAATGTTTTTGCTCTTTCTACAAAAATACGAAAACAGAAAGGGATAATATTGTTGCATTCATAGTTTAAAAAGGAATTTGACTATTTTTAGCAAGGTGGGATGAAAAGAGAACCACGATGTGGATATGTGATATAGGCAAAAGAAATAGGTGGTGCTAAACTACGTTTAGTTTATCCCTTTGTCTATATAGCCAAAACGAACTAAACCTATTTCTATTGACAGCAAAATACGTGTGCTGGCGAAAAAAGAAATAGTATTACCTTTTTCGCCAGTATCGTTTTTAGCAATCTTTTTCAGTCTTGATTTATCCTTAATAGTTTGAGGAAGAAATGAACTCTTTTATTTCTTCCTCGGTTGGAAGTTCTATCATGTACTTCTGTACAAAGATATTCGGGTCTAATCCGGCAGTGGCATATTTAACTAATGTATCTCCCTTTTCGGTGCAGAGCAAAATGCCGATAGGCGGATTATCATCCGACTGCATCACTTCTGCTTTAAAGTAGTTGAGGTACATATTTAACTGTGAAGCATATTCATGGCGGAACTTGTCTATCTTTAATTCCACAATAACATGGCATTTCAAAATACGGTGATAGAACACAAGGTCAGTAAAGAAATAATCTTCATCAATCAAGATACGTTTTTGCCGGGCTTCAAAGCAGAAGCCATGTCCCATTTCTAATAGGAAGCGTTGCAGATTGTCAAGAATGGATTGCTCCAAATCGTTTTCTGTCACTAATGCACGTTCATTCAAGCCTAAGAATTCCAAAGTAACAGGGGTATTGATTACATCTTTGGGCTGTAATAAGGTTGCTTGTTGTTGGACTAAAGCGGAGAGTGCTTCTTTGTTTTTGGATAATCCGCTACGTTCGTAATATAAAGACGCTATTTGTCGCTCCAACTCCTTTACAGACCAGCAACCACGCATAGTTTCCATTTCATAGAAAGCACGTTTTACCGGGTTTTCAATTCCCGATATGGTATTTAAATGGGTGGAAGATAATCTGTTGAATAATCTATCAGCCGGAATCATCCATGTTTCGGTTTGTGGGTGTTCTGTTGATAGTTTCCAAACGCCATTTTCAGATTCGGCGGTCACCAACCGCCGAATTGGTTCGGTGAATTCGGCGGTCAACGACTGCCGAATTTGAATTTGTGATGCAATGTATTGTGAGATAGGCTCTTTCAATTGTGGATAAACAAGGTATAATCGCCTAAATTCACGAAATCTACGTTCATTTAGCCCTTTTGTTTTCAACCGTTGTTCCAGCTTCTTCAACAATTGTTCACCGTAGGCGGCACGGTCTTCTCCGTTCTGCTCAAACTCTACGATATAGCAACCCATAAGCCAGTTACGGGAAGTAAGGGCAAGGTTTACAGCGTGTGCAGCTTGTACCTGCAACGTGTTCTGTATCGTATTGATATGTTTTACTAATGCTTCAAAGTTCATAGTTACAAAGATAAGTCTTTTATGGTTAAAACTTTAGTTCGGGCAAGCTGTTTATTGCTTCCTCTTTTAATTTATCCATCGCACGGGTGTACTTCTCCGTATGCTTTAATCCGCTATGTCCTAAAAGGCTGGCTACGGTTTTGATATTTGCCCCATTATTCAGAATGTTCACGGCAAACGAATGTCGGGCACAATGCCAGCTTATATGTTTGTCTATTCCGGCTCTCTTTACCCAACGCTTTACTGATTTACAGCAGCTTTCGTATGTAGGTAAATCGAATATCAAACAGTTCTTGTCTGCCGGAGCTTCGCCAATAATGGATAATAGACCATCATTCAAGGGAATAACTACACCGCTACTGGCAGAATGCCCCTTGGTCTTGCTTTGCTCGAACTTCAATAATCGGTTAGCATAGTCCACATTTTTATAAGTAAGGTCTTTTACGTCGCAGAAACGCAGCCCACAATACAGACAGAAGACAAAAGCCCGTCTGACATTCGGATTTTCATTATCGTAATGGCAAGCTACCAATTTTTGTATTTCTTCGGGAGAAAGCACATCTTTCCGAAGCATTTGACTATCTACTTTGCAGGTAACACTTTTGCACGGGTCTTTCAACATTACATCGTGTTCAATCGCATATCGAATAACTTTCTTGAAACGCTGGTAAATGCTTTTAGCACCCTCACCCACACTTCGGGATTGCAGGTAGGCTACAAACTGCTCCATCATTTCTTTGGTGATAAGTTCCGGTTTGATACTAAACTCATTCATGGGGTACTGCTCTTTTAAGAAGTCCTTAAAACGGCTAAGCGCAATTTGTACCATGCGAATATCTTTCTTGGTATAACTGTTGATATAAGCTTGGAAATAGTCTAAGAAATTGACCGTTCTATCTTTTTTCAACCGATACCCCAACATACTTTCCTTAAATTCCTGTTCACGCTCTGCGCGTATCTTTGTGGCAAGCTCCAACGTTTCTTTGTTCTGCTGACGTTCCGCAGGGGTACGGGGTTTATCTATCAGATACAGACTAAGGTTTTCTTTTCGCCTGTTGTGCTTTACTGCAAACTTGGGCTTGCCTTGCATCTTTCCACTATCATAGTACACTTGATTGTCGTTTTCATCTAATACGGGCTTTTCCTCTCTACCTAAATAATACTCTAAGTAAAGGCTAATTCTACCATCCGAGAGCTTATTTTGCTCTAACTTGGGGTTTTCTTTCGTTTTATTTTCTAACTTTGCCATTGTTTAGAGGTTTTATCCCGATTTAGGTACCATAACCAGGTGATTACGCTAAATAGTTGATTTTCTTTTGTTTTCTGATATTGCAAAGGTACAAAAGAAAATGATATTTCAAAGTGTACTAAAAGTGTACTGAATAACAGAAAATGGGCAAAATATGGCAAAAATGGAGAAAATAAGAAATATGCAAGTTGTTGATAATAAGGCAGATAGATTCTTTTGTTTTCCTATGATTTCTATGGTTTGTACCGGCTCTGGGTACCACGAAAAGCTAAGAATTGAGCAATCAATTACTTAGCTTTTTTGTTATAGGGTATTTCTTTCTAATGTGCACTACCAGAAGGTTTTCGATATTTTCTATAGACTGTGTTATTTGCAGCAAAAATACTAAAAAGGTGCAATTCACTTTTACGATGAATTGCACCTTTTCTTATCTCTCAGTATCATTTATCCCTTGCCTACCTTTATCCAGGTTGCTTTCTTCCATAGCCATTCTAATGGACCCTGGCGATGTGAACGAAGCCACCAGTTACAAAAAAAGTATTGTAAAAAGAATACGCTTACACCAATAAGGATACACGCTGTAATGCCTGTATGCAGATAAAGTCCTAATCCCCAGTTGTAAAACAAGAACCCTCCGATTAAAGATTGTGACAGGTAGTTGGTCAAGCTCATGCGTCCATAAGGTGCAAATTTATGAAGAACATTCTTAAGGGTTGTCAGGTAATAAACCAGTATGATACCTGCAAACATGATTCCTGTAAATGCAATATTTGACAGTGACTTGCATAGAAGGACAGAAGGTACAAGTAGTGCTTCGCGACTTATAAAGTCGGGGAGTATATTTATCAAACCATAAATGGGGAAAAAGGCGGTAACGGCTATGATGAATACTTTAATCCAGATTTTTATATTCTTTTCTGAATAGAGAAACGCGTTGCTACGCCCAATTATCATACCTACCATAAACAGACCGGCGGTTTGAGTAACTCTTCCGTGTAATAGCATCCAACCCATGTTGGCAACATTACCCGTCCATATGGCAGTTTTGCACATTTCGAGGAAAGAACCTTCTTTCTGAGCTGTATTGACTAACTCCCAGTATGGAGCATCAAGATCAGCATTAATAACATAGTCGGGGTTGATGAGTGCATAAATTATTTGTCCCAATTCAATAGGTTGAAGTAGAAGAATGACTGCTATGATCGTGACTGTTCGGGTAGAGAGTCGGCAGACTGCGATCAGTACATAACCAAGCAAGGCGTAGAGTACCAATATTTCACCCGGAAATAAAGCCGAATTAATACAAGCTATAAAAAGAAGTAATACTAACCGCCAGGCAAACCGCCCACGAAAATCTTTCCCTTTAAGTTTTTGTGAATTGTCTTGAATAAAAAAACTAAATCCAAAAAGCAATGCAAAGATGCAGTATGCCTTACCGGAAAAGGTGAAAAATACACTATCCCAAATTACCCTATCCGTAAATATCAGAAAGTTACAGGTCTCTTCCGGAAAGCTATTGAGGCTAAACCGTTCGATAAAATGGATAAGTGTAATTCCCATTACAGCGAACCCACGTAGCACATCAGCTATTTCTATACGATTATTATGGGGCAATGTGTTAGATAAATGCATGCTTTTTAGAATTTAAAATGTTAACGTACTTTTTCAGATGCAAATTTAACGCAGCCCTTTTATAGTTTTGGAAAAATACTGTTCAATAAAGAACAAAATATGACTTTTGTGTGCTTTGTATGATTGACGATGCTGTTTGTCTTTTATAGTTAGCTTGTTGATAACTTCCTGAATATTAATGTAAATAATGAAATAAAATGCTATGTTGGTCTTATTAAATAGAAACAACTTGTACTGAATACATTTCTAATGAAAGGTATACATGCTATTGTTTTGTTTAATTTGTGAGGGGTTAGTCCAAATTTAATTTTGTAGTGTGGGTTAATAAAGTATAACTGTTCATTGACGATTTGATAATCAGTCTGTTTTACTACTCTTCGAAACATTTCTATTGTACATCGGGTGTATTTGATAGTTAATAACTCTTTGACTGTACTTTCTTGTTCGCTGAATAATTCCAATATCCATTTATACAAAATACGAGGTAGTAAATGTATAAATGGCATATGAGAGATAATCTTACTTCTTGCAATCTGCTGATGTCCGCCGAATGGCATTTGCCAGGCAGGAAAAGCAATGAAGATCATTCCGTTAGGCGATAGATATTTTTTTAAGTTGCGCAGAAATTGCTCCTTGTTGTCGATATGTTCTATTACATCATGTATGAGAATAAGCGGGAAATGTTTCTGTAAATCTTTTAATAAGAAGATATCAGAAGCGATGAAAGTTCCTTTTTGCCTTTTAGTGATGAAGAAGTTTTGTGCCTGTTCAATTCGGGATGCGGCAATATCAATTCCAATGACATCACAACCTAGCTCGGCAAAGGGAAGCAGATTCCCTCCTTCGCCACACCCTACTTCCAATACTTTGTTTGGCAGATTTCCAGTATATTCTTTAATATAAGGAATATAATAATTTCTCGTAGTCTGAGCTTGTTCCTCAAAATAACGTTCACGGTTTGTATGTCGTTTCTGCATCTGATTTGTCTATTGTTTCTAACTGTTCTATAGTTATGATAAACTATCAGCCGGAAGACTGCATGGCAGAATGATTTTTTTACCAAGAGAAACGAATGCCTACAGGAACAGAGAACGTAACCGGATGTTCTTTTCGGATTGTGCGCAATGAACTTCCATCGGGAATATAGTAATTAATGGTTGGCTCTATATAGATGCTGGTGTGAGGTGTAAAGTGGTATTGTACACCTGTACTCGCATTGATTGACCATTGCAAAGGTACATCTAATGACTGGTAACCCAAATTAATGGGGACACTATCTGTGACATGAGAAGTATGCAGAGTTCCTTTTATCGGGATTTCCATTTGTAAACCGGCTGTTGAGTAAAATGAGAATTGTTTATAATTCCCAAAACGGTAGGAAATACGGAGAGGAATACCTATGTAATGGAGCTTCTGGGTTTCCTGAATCCGATATTCCTTTCCTGTGGTGAACTCTGATTTTAAATAAATATATTGTAATCCGGTTTCTATACTCCAGTGGTTATTCAACTTTTTGTTCAATGCTAGTCCGATAGTGATGGGGCTATTATGGTGTTGATGTTCTATAATTCTTCCACTGTTGTTCTTGGCAATTGTCATTAGCGTAAGCGAGTCTCCTAAGGTTCCTTCCTGATTGCGGGTGTTTAAATAGTCATAATATTCTTCCCAAGTATTGACTTGCTGGGGGAGACCGCTTTCCAAACCGTCAGAGTGTGGTGTTGTCATCAACTTGTATAGGTTTTGTGCCAGTTGTGGTCCGACTGACCCTGCCAACATCATTTTCCATTTCCCTATTTTCTTTTTGGGGAGTGAAGTGAATTCTTGGCTTGAATATGAGAATGTAATAATTTTCTCTGCATGCTCCCATGTAAAAGATGGTTTGGCAACAGGCTGTTTCTCTACTGAGTCTTTTATTTCAGAAGTGGTAGATAATCCTGTTGCACTTGTGTCTAATGCTAACCGGGGGAGGTTTGCTAAAGTAGTATTAAAAGGGGGTTCTTCTTTGTAGTGAGAGATATGTCCGGAAGAGGTAATGCTCTCATTTTCTTCTTTCTTATCTAATTTCACTTTCCGAATGACATTGTTAGACCAATGATTATCTTTAGTCTCTTTTCTTTTCCAGTATAGATAGTCGTGTATCGTTGGGAAAAAAAATAAAATCACTAGTATAAGAATCAGCCTGTAATCAGAAATCATCTTTTTAAGTAAGACTTTTGCCCTGAATAATTGAGAAGAGGAGGAGTGGGGAGCTATATTCAACAGTTTACCTATTTCCTTGTGAGATAATCCCTCCAATACAGCTAACTTGAAGATTTTGCTGTATCCTTCTGGCAATTTCTCTACCATTTCTGTTATTTTATCATAAGGAATAGAATCAGATGATAGCGAATTGTCAATAGGCTCCTCGTTTTCAGGGATATCAGATAAGGGAATTGCAGAGTTTGTACTCTTTTGGTTGAGATACCTTAATGAAATATTCTTCATAATTATTCCCATCCAGCTTTCCAGTTTTTCGGGAGTACGTAATGTCTTAATCGAAGTGAAAATGACAATGAATCCGTCGTGTAGGAGATCTTGTGCGATTTGTTTATCAGGTATATAATGAAGGCATATTCCCATCATCTTTTTCGAATAGGTTTTATAAAGTAGACTTAATGCCTGCTCATTCCCTTTTTTACATAAATCTACAAGTTCTTTTATATCCATGTGCGTGTATTATTTTAATATGATGAATAGAAAACGAAAAGACTGCATGCTTTTTCGGTTTTTAACATCTTGTTTTTTGCGGATATGAAGAAACTTTTTGTTGATAAATTGAACTTGAATTCATAAAACTTTGACGAACTTTCAATTATTATGCAATCTTTGTGCTCTATACATTTTTTATTTCCCGACAAACTACTAACTTTATCATCATTATTATAATGACATGTGAATAGTCGGTTGTACCATTATTTAAATCTCGTTTATGGGTAAATACAAATTTATAGAAGAAAGAGTGGAAACAATGTCCTCGTCGGAGCTTAAGATATTCTTGAATATACTGAAGAACAGATCTAAGGAATTGATGTCAACTCTGGAGTCAGTAAGGGAAATAAAAGATTTGGAGGCTGTTTGTAAATCAACTCAGAAACTAAACAATCGTGTTTCCGAGTTTGACGGAGGATCTTTTCTTATATTAGTGGTTGGACCCGTGAAATCGGGAAAATCTACTTTAGTAAATCTCATAGCACATGCTCATGTCAGCCCCACTCATTTTTTAGAGTGTACGGTGCGTCCGTCTATAATTTCAAAAGGACAGGAGGAATCCATTACCCGTATTTTTTCTGTTGCTGATAAAGCCAGAAAGGTAGAACAGTTTGATTCGGTCATTGATAGCCTGCGCGGATTTGAAAAACTGGAAAACATTTCCGAGATAAGCATTGAAAAGAAAGAATTGAATGATGCTAATCTGGAGGAGTGTGTTTCGTTAGCTTTGGAAGAAAGCGTGATAAATACAGATCATACGCTGGTGACATCCATAACAACTTCCGGTGGGGAGCTTTTGAAAGATAATATATTTCTGGTGGATATGCCCGGGCTGGATGGCGGGTATGCGAATTTGGATAATCCTATTTATGAAACGATCTCTCAAAGGGCAGATTTCGTGATATTTGTGCAAAGTTCAAATTCTGCTATATCGAAGGTTTCCAATCGTTTTCTGAAGTTGCTGCAGGAGAATAATCCGAAAGTTCCGGTTTGTCTTCTACATAATGTGTTTGAAGCGGCTTACTGGCATTCGGAAGAGGAGAAGCAGGCTGTAATTAAGGCACAGGTAGAATTTGCCGAGAATGAAATGGGCAGACGTAACTTCCAGTTGAAGGAGAATATATATAGTTTGAACTTGGGAAAAGTGGCGGATGCTGCCAGCTATGAGGGAATGGAGGATCTTCAGGAAGAAGCTGCGAAATTTCAGAGATTTGAGAAGGATTTGTATGGCAAGGTGATCTCCAATAGTACTGATATACGTCTGAGAAGCGTAATCGGAAGAACGCTGAATCAGTTGGAAAAACTGGATAATTTAGTTGGAGAATCAATTGGTCAACAGGAAGCAATCGATATAGAATATCAGGCTGCGGGAACTTCGTTTGACGAGTTACTCCGTCAGGCGAGTGAACTTAGTTACGATGGGAGCGATTTTAGAAAAATGGTGCAAGTCTATATGGATGATGATTTGAAAGAGTTTACTGAAATCGTTAGGGAGTATTATGATTCCGGATGCAATTCCGCATTTGCCGGTGGAGCGAAGGGGAAAGATGCGACACGCAGCCTTGTTACAAAGTTTATGACTGATTCGTCAGCGGCGATAAAAAGTAAATTCCTTGATTCCCATGAACATAGTCTGGCCCGGCAGTATTTGCGGAAACTCTCTAACTTGAAAGATGATGCGGCTTTTATAGAGAAGATGAATACTTTTCTGAAGCAGAAAGGTTGTGCACCTTTTGACTCAGTGCCGCAAGTGACGGATTTTCCGGTGGTCGATTTTGATTTGCAGGGAGCTTTTGATGTGAAGAATATTAGTAATCCGACTGTTCCGCATATCGGAATACCCAATCCGTTCGGGACTTATTCGACAATGGAAATTCAGAGTTTTCTGAGGAAAGCGATGGAATGTATCACTGGAATAGATCATACGCATACCGGAAAAACGATCAAAGGATATCTTCAGCTGACTGTCGGGAAGAGTATATATAAGGCGGCTAATGACCTTTACGACCAGTATGTACCTGTACGCAAACAAAGTATCATTGATTTTTTGGAGCAGCAAAAAACAACGTATCTGAGTGCACTGGTGCCCGATAAAGAAGAATTTGACAGGAAGGATGCGTTGCTTCGGTCAATAAATGCACAAGTTCAGAGTTTTAAGGATTCAATAAGATAAGAATAAGCCAATGAAACGAAATTTATTAATTATCACACTCCTGTTTTTGGGCTCTTTTGTGATTTTATTGTTGGGTAACATCATTATTATTGGTGAGAAAATAGCTTCCTTATCGCAGGTCGCGTGGGCGGAGTATGCTTTTTACACCTTGCTTCTGGTTGTATTTTATGCCGTCGTTATACGTCCGGTCGTTCGGGTACATCGTGCTCCGCAGCTTCCGGCTTTGTCTATTGATGGGGAGTGGAATGCTGCACAACTTGTTGCGTTTGGACATAAACTGGCGGATAACTGCAATTATATACCTAAAGATAAGTCCTGTCCCGAGTTGAGAAAACTGCATCAGCAGAGATTGCGTGAAGATTTGGAACGCTATGCAATGAGTAAGGAAGAACTGGTGCAAATCATAAGCAAAGAGTTGAAATTGCGCATTGAAGGGGGAGAACTGAAAGAAACTTCAGGTCCGCGTATAGAGGATATGTATTCGGTTCGTATCATCGGTATCAATCGTCGTATTATAGAATGGGCAAAATCTGTCTTTATGATTACGGCTATTTCGCAGAATGGAAAGCTGGACACGGTATCCGTGCTTTATATGAATTATAAAATGATAGAGGATGTGATTGTAGCTTCCGGTTTCCGGCCTACGAGGCAACAGTTGTTCCGGCAGTATGTCAATATTCTGGTTACTTCATTAATGACATTTGTTGTATCCGAAGTATTTAAAGATATGGGCTCGGTTGCTCCCTTCGGCTCATTAGCGGATCAATCTTCGGATGCAGCGTCCGATATCGATATTTCCGATGCTTCTGTTGACGCTGCCGATGTTGATTTGGATGACATTGGTGATACCGTTTCGGGAGATACCGGCTTTTTGAGCATTCTGTCTAATGTGAAAATACCGGGTGTAGTCATCGGCTCGATATGCGATGGAATCGTGAATTCGTTGATGACTTTGCGTATCGGTTATGTGACGCGTAACTATCTGATTGATGGAATGAATTCATTAAATGGAATCAAAGCCAAAAGAAAAGCAAAGCGTGTAGCCGTGAAAGAGGCGTTGAAGTCTTTGCCCAAAGTTGTCGTGGTAGGTACTTCTTTCGTGGGAAAGGGGGCTATGAACATTATTCTGAATATTATTGGCGGGAAGAAAGTGAAGGAAACTAATGAAGCGAATGTGGCTGACTAAAAGGTCGATTCTATCTCCAATCTCCTCTTCCCGAAGGAGGAGACTTGAGGTGCTACCGCCCTTTTAGCCAGCCTCCCCCGTATTCATTTATCTTCTTCCCGGCTTTATCCGAACAACTTTATAGAAATTACCACGTTTGGTATGCACACAAGGCACTTTGTTCTTTTGCAGAATTCTTCCGAACTCAACGATACTACAGACAGATACACGAATCTTGCTGTCATGCTGTACTTGCTCCAGTATTTCGATGGCAAGAAGTTGCTCATATTCCTCTTCTTCCTCTTTTGCAGCCCGGAAATATTCATGGAATAATTGCTCTGCAACTGGCATGACTTGAAATTCCTGATTGTTTTCAGTGATGATTTTTTCGTCTTCCGTATCGAACCAGTATCGTTCTCCTTTGTACAAATCATGTATGGCTTGTGTATAAAGTTGTTCATAATCAATAGGAGAGCAATCAATCGGTCCTGTCACATTGATGACAATATAGCGTCGGCTGCCGGAAGTATCGGTCAGCAAATCTTTATGATTACTGGTTCCGATGAAAGAAGCGTACCGACGCATCTCTTGAGTAGCTGTACCGCGTGGTCGTCGGATGTTGACAATCGGTTTTTGGAGAATATGTTTCAGAAATGCCTGTTGATTTGCCTTGTTCTGATCAAATTCGTCCATATTGATAAGCAGGAAACGATTGAGAGACAACTCTGCATCCCGTTTGTTACTGAAATCAATTCGGTCGGTATAGTATGCCTGCAATTCGGGTGGAATCAGACTCCGGCAAAAAGTAGATTTTCTGTATGCCTGCGGACCAACAAGCAACGGAACTGTGCAGTTTGCATATTTCCGGTCTATCTGCCGCCAATGTGCCACCATATTCAGGAACCAACGATAAAACAAATCGGGCCAGTGAGGATTGTTGCAAGGTATCCGGGATGCCAGTTCACGTATTCGGTCGTGTCCGTCCCAGTGAATATCCAATCCGAAAAGAAAGTCTTCGACAGGATTGAAAACCGGGACGCGGTCCGAATCCAGATAGCGGATTACATCCCTGTCCCACAGATTGAGTCCTTCCAGTCTTGCGTTCATGGCAATGCTGTTCCGGATGCGGCTGCTTAAAGGACGAAAACAGAAGCAAAACGTATTTCGTTCCCGATACTCCGTTACCGTCGTCATTGTATTGTATCGGAACTCGTACCGTCGCTGCATAAATTCCCCTGTTCGAAATTCCAGCTCCTGCTCTGCTGTCAAGGAAGATTTCTTGCCGAAGCCTTTCTCACTTGTATACACATTCTGTACCGTTTGGCGAACGAGGTATTCCTTCCTTTGGGTATAGAAATGAGCGATTGCCCAGCGGGCGGTTTCTTCTTCCGGTATGCCTGCCTGAAAGCAATACCTGGCTACCTGAACCAGTAAAGGCTTCAAATCCTCGTTGGAGCGGGTGTGCACACGCGGCTGAAGTTCGCTTAATGACCGGTATGCTTTATTCAGAGCTGCTTCGAAGAGTGCCGAGAGCGTATCGAAACTGTCGTATCCCGGTATCAGCCGTTTGAATGGGGATGTTTCTGCCTGCACTGTTTCCTTGTAAGTCGTATCCGAAGGCATTTCCAGTGGCTGGCGCATGTAAACAATGGTAGAATCGGGGTTGTAATAAAGTTCCGGATCATACGTTTGCCGACTTGACTGTTCCAGTGTAGGATTTTTCAGTTCAATGGGGTAGGAGAGTGCAGGCTGATAGAGGCTGAACGCTTTTCGGTACGCATGTGCCTGAAAGATCTCAGCTTCTTCCCGCTTCTGAGGAAGTGATTGGTCCGGACGTGTGAATCTTATCCATATTTTTACGGAATGCCCGCCGGAGCCCATGAAGGCAAGGAAAGTCTGTGAAAGTTCTGCCGCTTCCTGCTTCACCCGGTTCACTTCTGCGCGGTTTGCCAAATGGTTTATTTCTATTTGTATGATTCCGTTGTATCCGGTCATCTGTATTCCATTGACCGTTTTCCGGAAAGTTGCTGCCGGGATTACTTTGGCTAGTTTCTTGGCTTCGTCCAGCCTGTAGTCCGGTGATGCATAACGTATGCTCGTGCGTAGATTAGTAACCGGCTGGGCTTTCGTTTCATGCTTCATCGCCTCTATTTGTAGGTTTATATCTAACGTCCGCATCGTCGTTGCCCCATCTTTATCCCGCATCAAAGTAATTTTCATGATAAATTTGTTATTGTTTATGTCGTTCTTATAAAAGCGTGGTAAAGGTATGTTTTATTGTTTACCTCTCCAAATATATAGGTTATATTCTTTATATGAGGTTGTTGTCTGCTACTTCTTGTGTCATCTATTAATAGTAAAGTTATTCTCTTCCTTTAGCAAAGTTCCTTTCTTCTAATAGATAAGTTGTTTTTGTATAATCGTAATCTATAAATGCAACTTGCGTTTATAGAAACAAAAGTATCATTTATATAAATGAAGCTTGCATTTATATAAATAGAACTTGCATTTATAGTTTGCTTTTGATAAAGAGGAGGTTTGTTCTTAGAGGAAAGGAAGTTTACGTCTAATAGAGCGGAACTTATCTATTAATGTTTTAGGGGACAAGTAATATAGGGTTGGTGTGAAATGATATGATGTGAGGTGAAAGATGAAAGATAGGGTGAAAGATAGAAAAGAGATCTTTCACCAGTTAAAAGTACGATGAATAAGTGATTTAATGGATATTGGTGAAAGATGAAAGATTAAATCATGAAAAATATATATGTATAGCTTTATTTACTACGGTGGTTTATGGAATAAAAAAGAGTTAAGATAAGCGTGTTTTTTGTAGTGATAATCCTGATTTTGGTCAGTTTAGACATAAATATGTCTTTTTATAATTTTTTTCTTATATATTAATTACTACATTTGGGCATCTGTAACGATATGGTGAATTAATAAGAAAGGAATACGTTTATCCTAGTCCCCTAAAATCGCCAAATTTTAAGATTGCGCTGGGAAAACTATAAGCAGCATGGTATATTGTTTTCGTTAAAAGTAAACACCGATTATCGTGCTGCTTTTTTATTTTATTTAGATAAACGGAGAATTTATTTGCATAATTCTTTTTTCCCTTTATCTTTGCAGATGTGATTAATCTGACGAGAGTATCACTTTTAAAGAAATATTAGTTATCGAGTGTAAGCTGATTCTGGTTCCCTGAAATCGCCAATTTTGAGAACTGCCAAGATGAAGTCAAACGAGCTTAACTTCTATTATTATAACCTGTATGTCTAAGCACTTCTTTTTTCCTGAACGGATAAAGAAGTACTATGATCTTCTTATAATATAACGAAGCGTAGACGAATTTGTTCATTTGTGCAGTAGGTGTTTGGCGATACCTGGGGACGGATGGCGATTGGGTCTGCGCTTTTTCTGTGTTCACCCCGTCATTGAAAATGTAATGTATCGAGACTTAATAAAGGATTAAAAAGTGCTTGTGAAAGATAAATATCACAGATGGTCCTGGCAAAAGGTAGTTCTTTTGATTGTTAATTAATAATATATTGCGTTATGTCACAAAACAAAACAGTAGTTCCTGGTATGGAAGATGGCAATTCTTATGGTAATGCCCACTCCAATGATTTCTATTCAAGAAATACAAATGTAAGAAGTGCTTCTCAAGGAACGGTTGTTCCGGGTATGGAGAATATGAATGATCAAGTTCATCAAGGGCAAGGAAACCACGGTGATAATAAACATTCTGTTCATCAAACGGGTAAGCCTGTGGTTGGTTTTTTGTATTCAATCTCTAGGCAGGGCATAGGTGAATATTGGCCGCTCTACCAAGGTCAGAATACTATCGGTAGTTCTCCTAAATGCGATGTTTGTCTACGTGAGGGTACTGTTTCTGGTGATCATGCTGTAGTTGTTATTCGTAAAATGAAAAATCCTGAAAAAACAATTGCTTCAATTAGTGATGCCCGTTCTACTAATGGCACTATGGTGAATGGCGAAAGTTTGGGATTTTCAGCTTTGGAATGTTTCAATGGAGATATAATCACGATAGGCGAGAATTATGAGTTGGTATTGTTGCTGATTGACATAAAAGCGTTAGGCTTGAAAGTGGCTGAGAATTTCATATCATTAAATAATCAATCGGAAAATATAGTCGTAGAAGAGCCGGATCCATATAGTCCGGGTTATACTCAACCTGGCGGTAATGATATGTACCCTCCTAGATTTGAAGGCTCGCGTGGTTCATACGAAAATTACCGTGATGACACAGATGGTACAGTAGGAATGGACGGTGCAGGCGGCATTAAGTCCGGAGGCACGGTAGGCATGTAACTTAAAAATACAAGAAAATGGCTATTATCAGGTTACAAAGCGATATTGAACGACAAAAAAGGCTCTATTATGAGTTCGATTCCTCAGACAAACCGTTGGGAGAAGGTGGGATGGGAAAAGTATATAAAGGTAGGTGTGTGGACGAACGGACAGGTATGTATAAGGAAGTAGCTATTAAATTTATGTTTAGTGACTTGCCTGAGCATGCTATAGAACGTGCACGTCGTGAAGCATCTATTCGGTTGCGTAATGACAACTTGGTAGAAATGTTGGGCTTCATAGAGACTACCGAAAAAAATGTGATGGGTGAAGGAATGAAAAGGTATCATGTAGTCAGTGAGTTACTTGAAGGAGTAATGCTTGATGATATGTTACAAGGCAAGACAACCGATCAAGATGGTAATCCGATTCCTTTTGCCGAAAAACTTTATCGGGAGTATCAAAGTAATCCTTTCCAATTTGCCGTGACGGTGATACGTAGTATCTTATCGGGGTTAATGGCGTTGCATGATGCCGGTTATATCCATCGGGATATAGACCCTACGAATATTATGGTGACTAAGAAAGGACATATAAAATTGATTGATTTTGGTATTGCAAAGCCAATAAACACCTTGACCACACACGATAAAGCTCTGACAACTGCCGGAGTGTTTATGGGGAAACCTTGGTATGCTGCACCCGAATTGGTATTGGGTGATGTGAAGCATCAAAATGCGACAACGGATATTTATGCTATTGGCATTTTGTTCTACCAACTATATTTAGGAATGCGTCCTTTTGATGGACCGAATCATGAAGTGCTTGATATGCAGCTTCATAAACGTATCTCGTTAAAGCACGTTCCCCGTAAAGACGTGAAGGCTATCATTGCAAAGGCTACGAGCAAAAAGCAGGAAATGCGTTATCAGAGTGCTTCGGAATTTAGGGTAGATGTAGATAAGTTGACGCCAAGGCCTCCTAGGCCTATTTTGCCTATATCATTGATTAAGCTGATTTTCGGAGGGATTGGGGCAGTAACTCTGATAGCAGTGATTGTGTGGCTCTTTTTAAGAAATGGAGACGGAGATGATAATGTAATTGTGGAAGATAGGCATACATATAGTGAGGCAGTAGAGAAACTCAAATCTCCTCAAACGGCACAAGAAGGAATGAATGAATTGAGGGTGCTATCTCAAGATGGCAATTATGATGCTACTTATTTATTAAGTAGACTTAAGTTTGATGCTAAAACTAAAAAAGAGTATGATAATATTCCGGACTCTATTTGGCCACTGCAACTTTCATTACAGATCAAACCCGACTATAAAGAGGCTCATAAGTTGTTGAAGAAAGCCGTGTCGATAAATCCTAATGATTGTAATTCACTTTATGCTTTGGGCTTTGACTATTTAGTGGGAGACAGAATTACATTTGAGGGGCGCGAAATTAATGAGTCAAAAAAATGCTTGGATAGAGCGTTAGAGCTTGCAAAAGAAAATAATAATCGGGCGGTGATTCAATCTGTAGAAAAATTGTTTGAAGAATACGCGGATGATTTTAAGAAATAGGAAAGGAGGATAATAATGCAAAGGCAATGTGTAGTTCAACGTCCTAATGATCCTTATATCTATTTATTTGTAATGGGCGAATGGTATTGTTACAACCCTAAAGATGAACCACTAGGCAGTGGTGCCATGGGGACAGTTTATGTAGGTTACCGCTGTAAGAATGGTGAAAAGATTGCTGTGAAACGAGTGAAAGACTGTTTCGCTAATAGCAAGATGATTCGTGACCGGGCAAAACAGGAAGCTTCTCTTGCATTCCGTCATCAGAACTTAGTAGAAATGATCGGCTATTGTGAATATGCTCTAGATAATGGACCTGTATTCATTTTAAGTAAGTTTGTTTCAGGTATGCAGATAGACGAATATGTGAAAATGCATTTAGAAGGAGCTACTGACAAAGTAGAGAAAATTTGCAATGTTATCTATCCTGTGCTTGATGCTTTAGACTATGTGCATTCGCGAGGAGTAGTTCACCGTGACATCAAACCATCGAATATTATGATTGAAAATGAATCGAATATCCGGTTGATGGATTTAGGTATTGCCCGTATGAATGGAGGAAATAAATTTTCTGCTTTTGGATTTATTGGCACTCCCCAATATTCTGCACCGGAGCAAATTAGTCGGGATAAAAATAGTTCTGTACAAATTAATGCTTCGACTGATATCTATGAGTTGGGTATTACTTTCTATGAATTATTAACAGGGAAGAATCCATTTGATGCGCCTACGGAGATGGGGACGCTTACAAAGCAAATGAAAGAGTCACTTCCAAATGACGATAAAATACCTCGAAAATTGATGCAGGTGATATGGAAAGCCACAGAGAAAGATCAGAGTAAACGATATCAGACGGCACTTGAATTTAAGACTGCCATCAAACAGGCAATGTTGCCGCCATTATCCACTTCGGCTAAAGTACAGGACTGGGTAGATAGTCATATTGGTATCTGTATTGGTAGTGTAGCTGCATTGATTGTTTTTATCGGATTATTAATATTCATATTTTAAATAGTAATTATGGATTTGACACAATTAAAGACTGAGTCTCCGTTAGTTTTTGGATTTGCGGAGTCGAGGATAGGAGGAAGGGCTGAGAATCAAGATTCGTTTGCTTGGGCAGATACTCCCATAGGTTTCCTGATTACAGTATGTGATGGTATGGGAGGAGGTCCCGGTGGGAAAACGGCTTCTTTCATCGCAGTAAATGAAATCATAGCAGGAGTGATGGAAGCCGATCAGCAAGAAGAAACTGCTAATATATTGATAAAAGCTATTCGTCGGGCTAATATGGCGATCATCACTAGGGGAAACGAACAACCGGAACTGAAAGGTATGGGCTCTACGTGTACCGTGGCACTGATAAACTCCAAATTCGCAACAATTGCTCATGTAGGTGATAGTCGTGTATATCAGTTTAGAGGAAGAACGAAAATATTCAGGACCTTTGACCACTCTATGGTGTTCGACCTCGTGAAGCAGAAAGTGATAACAGAAGAGCAAGCCCGCCTTTCTGCACAGTCCAATGTTATTACACGGGCATTAGGTATTAAACCTGATTTGGAAGTAGAGATATTGGAACGTCCTTTTGAAGCAGGAGATCGTTTTCTTCTTTGTACTGACGGCATTCATGGTTCGATTGAAGAAAAACGTTTGATAAAACAAGTAACAAACAGAAAAATTGCTTTGGGACCAGTCGTTGATGGTATTGCTACCGAAATAGACAATATCGGACGGATTTCTGGTGGGGGACATGACAACCTTACATTAGCTATTATAGAAACGAAGTTAAACTCAATAAAAAAAGATTCTATGAGCAAGAAAATCAAACAAATATTGTTGGCAATCGGAGCGGTTTGCATAATAAGTATAGCAGCAAATATTTTTCTCACGATAACGACTATTGGGCAATCAAACACTTTGAAAGATTTAGGAGATCAGGAAATATTGATGCATACTAATGACTCTTTAATAGGTGAGATTAAAAAGACAGAGCTGAAGCGGACAGAAGATTCAGCCAAAATAGAAGCAATAATTCAAGAGTTGGAAAAAGACCCTAAATTTAAAGATAGTATGAATACATTGCGGATAAAACTGGAAAATAAAATTAATAAATAAACAGCTATCATTATGAAAGCATTATCTATAGGACGAGAGAAAGGCTGTGATATTGTTATAAACGATAGTACAGATGTAATTAGCAGACGGCATGCTATTCTTAATATTTCTTCTTCCGGAAAGATCACAATTGTGGATCAAAGCCGTAACGGAACTTATGTGAATGGCATCAGAATATCGCAAAATGTACCAGTACCTGTAACTAGAAAAGATATTATTTCTTTTGCCCATGTTGCTAAGTTGGACTGGAATGCAGTACCCAAATCCAATTCCACAATGAGCTATATCATTATGGGAATAGTAGGAGTGCTCGTTATAACATGTGGCTTGTTTGCTTATCAATACATGAAGCCCGGCGATTCAGACAGTAATAAAGGAGAAGTTACAGTTACAGATACCATTGCAAACAAAAAGGAGGAAGTAAAAAAAGATTCTACTAGCATAAAAAAAGAACCAAAAGAATTGGCGAAAGATTCTGTCGTGAATAAAAAACAGAAGTCCAAAGAAAAGGAAAAGAAGAAAAAGGTAGAAGAAAAAACGCCAAAACCAGTTGCTCCTAAAGATACAGCGAAAAACAATAGACCCATTGGTTAATCAATAATTGAATGAATTATGAGATTACTTAAAATAGGAAGAGACGCTTCATGTGATTTGGTATTGCATAGCGATAAAGTGAGTTCTTTGCATGCAGAAATGACAGTGCTAAACAATGGCGATATCTTATTGGAAGATAAGAATAGTAGAAATGGTACATTTTTGATGAATAAACCTATAAAAGCTGGAACGACAGTTTCCGTGAGACGTGGCGATGCTATTAGGTTTGGTGATGTTGAATTGATGTGGAGTCAAATTCCTATGCCGGAGAATAACAGTAATTATAAGGCATTGTTTGGCATAGGAACTAATTTTCGTAATGAGATCCAAATTTCAGGGAATACGGTGAGTCGTTTCCATGCTACATTAAAAATTGGTAAGGATGGGAAAGCCTATATCCAAGACCATAGTAAAAACGGTACAACTGTTAATGGTACAAGAGCTGTATTTGGTCAGAATGTGAGGATTAAGCGAAGTGATGCCATTGCTTGTGGCGGAGTACCTGTAGATTTGAAGCCGTTTATGCCGGGGGCACATATTCTAATGAAGATAATTGCTACTGTGGCAGTGGCGGCAGTAATAGTGGGGATTGTATTTGGAGTGAGGTCTGTAATTGGATTTGGTAAGCCTTCCATAAAGGCTTTGGAAACAGCAACTACATGTGTAGTAGGCAATTATTATATTGTTGCTACTTTCGAAGATGATCCTTTTATTGAATTGCTTGAAAAGGCTGATTGGCCTAAGGAATGGTTATTTGGTAGATGTGGGAAAGATTACCCTGTTTTGAAAACATGGACTGTGAATGATGATGATGTAACCCCAATAGGGTATACGGGAACAGCCTTTTTTATCTCAAAAGAAGGTGAATTAGGCACTAATAGGCATATCGCAACTCCTTGGAATTATATAGATGACAGTACTTTGGGAATGACAAATAAGATAAAACAGACTTTAGCAGAGTATAGAAATGAATTATTGCCTATTAATGAACTTAAAACCTACAATCATGTGACAGAGTTAAAAACTACTTGGTTGAGTCGAGATAATAAACACCCTTACAGAGGATTGCTGGGCGAAATTATATATGAATACTTGTTTGAGAATGGTGGTGGTTTTACAGAACAGAAACTAAATGAAGTTAATGGATGGATTTCACGTTTTAAGAGTTCTCCGATAAAGATTTCTGGAAGAATAGAATCTATTGATATTGCTTTAAAAGGACAAAATTTGACTTATACGAGAGAACTATTGCCATGCCATGTTGTAGCCGAATCAGGCAACAAGGAAAAAGATGTTGCTTTGTTGCGTTTAAATTCTAAAAAAACGCCTGAGAATATCATAAAAGAAGGTTTTTTTGATATTAAAAATGCGCGAGTAGATGAAAAAAAATTGCAGCCGCAACAAGAGGATTTAATAACTATTGGGTATCCATATGGATTATTGTTGGGATTGCAAACAGAAAATAAAACGGTAAAGCCTACTGTACATAAAATTTCTGTAAGCAAGGAACCGGATGAAAATAAGTTTCAATTTCAAGGTGAAGAGCTGGGAGGCGCAAGTGGTTCGCCTATTGTAGACGAGAAGGAACACAGGTTAGTCGGAGTTTTATATGGTGGGTATACAGTAGGTGCGACGTTTGGGTTGGCTTGCAATATAAAACATTTGAAAGAATTATATGATAAAAATAGGGCAAAAGATGATGAATAATAAGTTGATATTGGCGTTAAGTGTATTATTCTCATTGCCTGCTATAGGGTATTCTCAAACCGTTAGCTGGGCTACTCCTCCTGTGTATGAATCGTTGGAGGAGTATACTGGCGATCTCTATAAAATCAGGGAACATGGAAAAGTTGGTTTAGCCGATATCTCCGGTAAAATATTAGTTTCGGCTGATTACGATTCTATTACTCCTTTTAATGAGTTTTTAGCATTAGCTTTAGAATATGCTGGCGGGAAATATGCTGTTAAAGGGATTATTAATCAGCATAATTATAGTATAATACAAATTCCGGAGAAATATTATGTTACAGACAAATATCCTTTCTTTTCTGAAGGTAAGCTTGTTGTCTACGATGCCAATAATAAATATGGTTATCTACAGGCTGATGGCTCTTTATTCAAGTCTTGCCAATATATTAAAACTTATCCTTTCTATTCAGGACTTGCTTGTATTCATAAAAAAGAGAATGAGGTCGCCTATCTACAAAGTACAGGTAATGAACTTACGACTGAATTAGAGAATGATGGATATATTTTATTGACAGGATCATCTTTCAATGAGGAAGGAGAAGCTTATGTGCAAGGGAAAGCTGTAGGTGTAAAAAGATATATTATTGATACTAAAGGTCGGATTGTGCGCGAGGCTAAATTTAGTGGCAAGAAACTGAAAAACTATGAGTATCGCAAACCTTTTTCTTTTTCCGCTAATCAAGATACATCGACTTCTTCTGATGGGGTTAATGCTTTTTCAGAAGGGGGGAAATATGGATTCTCTAGCAATAATCACAATGTATTGCCTCCTCAATTTTCGGAAGCGGGTGATTTTAGAGGCGGATACGCAAAAGTGAAGATGAATGGGAAATGGGGTATATTGAAGTTACATCCTGGTTCTTTTAGTGGACGGTTGAATAAAGACATTGCTAAAGTGGAAAATGGCAAGGTTGAGACTGTAAATTATTTGCTTTCAACTCCATCGGTTTATGCAAATAAGATCATGATTGTGCAGATGAATCAGGAAGGTGATGTTCCAACAGAATTGGAATCTGTAAGCTCTGTCAATAGTGATAAGAGTTATGCCTTTAATCCTGTGCCTCAAAATAAAGAAAAGGAAATGATTTGTCATTTTTCTATTCAAGCTGACGGAATTCTTTTATGGGAAGATTCACACAAGGTTGCAATGCAACATGTGGTATATCGTCCTCCTATTTTGTCTGTTCCTCAAGTTGGGGAGGAGTTTAAAATAGATGAAGAGGGGTATGTACGTGCTGACAGTAATAATAAAGTGGATATTTATGCCACTATTGAAAACAAATCTTCTGAGACTGTTTATGTAACACTTACTATAGGAGGCAATGGCACGGTGGAAAAAACAAAAAATGTGTCTATTGCTCCTGGTAGTAGTGCCAGAATATCAACCTCTATTAATGCTATTAAAGAACGTAAGCCTGTAGAAGTATTTGTTAAGACATCGACAGGACTGAAGCAAAGTAAGGTTATTAAAGTAAAACCGTTTATTTAATTAAATTTTTATGATAATGAAAAAGTATTTTATTCTTTTGGTAATGGCTGTCTTTTCAGCCAGTTTAGTTGCTCAGGAAGAAGAAATCATGAGTGATGAAATTGTAGATTCCTCCTACAGAATCAATTTGGGTCCTAAAGTTGGGGTTAACTTCTCGTCAATGAGCGGATTATCAGATGAGTTTGCTCTGAACCCGAAGAGTAGCCTGGGATTTCAGGGTGGTTTAGCCGCTAACATTCATTTTGGTCGTCGTACTCCGAAAAGTAATGGGGGGACAGGTTTATTTGGTATCCAAGTTGAAGCAATGTATTCACAGAGAACAATTAAAACTGATGTAGAAGACTTGAAACTTAGTTATTTCGAAGTACCTATTCTGGCACAATATTACGTGATGCCTGAGTTAAGTATCGAAATAGGTCCTACTATTGCAGGTTCATTAAGTAGTTCTCCTGATGAGATGAAGTCAGGTAATGTACTTATCTCTACTGGAGAACTGAAAGGATTTGATGTGATGCTTACCGCTGGTGTTGGCTATAAACATCATAGTGGTTTTACTGCAAGCGCACGATATAATCTCGGTATGAGTAAGCTGGCTGGTAATTTTGATGGTAAAGTCAATACAGTTACTATATCTGTAGGTTGGTTGTTTAGTCTTGTAAAATAATCTAGTTAGTAACTTTTAATAAGAAAATTGTATGAAAAAGTATATTCTATTAATGTTTGTTTTTGTGGCAGTTTTAACATCATGCACAAATGATGATATTACGATCAGTTATGCTACAAACTTTAAAATTAATCCTGCTACGGTCATAACTCCGTTTACCTTTGAGATGAATCCAGGAGAATTGGAATCATTTGGTAGTGACCATAGATTGAGAGTGCGTTTGTTAACATATAATTCGGAAGGGCTATTAGTACAAGAAAATGTTGAATATTTTACGAATTATGCAACTCTAATGAGTTGCTCTCAAAATCTTCCTGATGGTAATTATATAGCAATAGCTATAACTGATGTTGTAAGCTATGAAGGAAATAATGTCGCTTTAGAATATTGGGAGTTAAGTGATCATGACAAACTAGCTGAAACTCGAATTGATGATAATGGATATATTGGACTTCAATATAAAATATTAGGAATTTCTAAAACTAATTTTACGATAAACGGTAAATCTAATAATGATATTTCTATTAATGTATCTCCTGCTGGTGCGTTGATTTTTGTTTGGTATCAAAATATTCATGCTTTTTCAGATGTGGAAACTTATGGACTTGCAAAATCAAAAACTACAGAAGGATGCATATTTGATAGCCAAGGCAATTATACAGTTTCTGCATTGAACAATAATGGTTCGTTTGATTGGTGGCAGGATAAGACAGATGTAGCTGATTTTGGGGAGAATGTTCAAAATGTATACAGTTTTGTATATATATTGCCTATGTCGAACATGAATCTTAAATTTCAAGCAATAACTGATACAGGTGAGGAGTATGATCTGTCTAATAGTATGACTGTTTCTCCTCAAGCAGGTGAAGAATATCTGTTTTCTATAGATTTGGCTGCTGGTGATAGCGGTTTTAATATAGAATATGGTCTTGTTAATAGTAAAAGTAGTAATAAATCTTTGACTTCTCAGGAAAATGTCAGATCTGTAAATACAGTGCTGAATAAAAGATCATTATATCTTAAGGATGTGAAATAATTATTCATGAACAAGATTTTACTTTTTATATATTTTGTGGTACTGATTTATAGTTGTTCTTCCGATAATACGGAGTTATTGTTGGAAGAACAAACTGTGAAAGAAGGTGTGTATGCCGGTGATAATCAATGGATTTATGAACAAATGAATCATTATTATCTTTGGCGGGAAGACTTGCCGGATTCTTTGTCGTGTGACTATACAACCGACCCAGTTACTTTTTATAAAGCTCTTTTGTCATCGAAAGATCGCTTTTCTTATTGTACGCGTAATACGTATTATACAAGTTCAGTAGAACCGCTTGATTATGGTTTTGCTTATCAAGTATATAAAAGTATAAAAGGTGAGAACTTGCTTCAAGTGTTGTATGTAACATCTGAGAATTTACGAAAACAAAAACTTGGTAGAGGAGACTGGCTGCATAAAGTGCCTACATTTGGTAGCAGTTTGTCTTTTGCGAGAGGGAAAGTTAAAAATGGCGCCTTTCAACCACTTGATACTTTAACTGTAGAGCCTATTTCATGGGGACAGCAGCGAAATACTGTTTATTTAGATTCTATTTATTCTGTCGGCAGTTCCAAAGTTGGTTATCTATGCTATTTGGAGTTTGATAATATAAAAGATTTGGAGACTCCGATTAAAAAGTTTTATGATGCTCATGTAGATGAATTAATTTTGGACTTACGCTATAATCCTGGTGGCTATGTACGTACTTGTCGATATTTGTGCAACTCAATTGTACCTGATGAGGGATACGGTAAGATATTCCAGCAATGCACTTATAACGATAGAGTTTCAGAAGAGTACCTAAAAGAATTTGGTAGCCGGACTACAAAAGAATATTATGAGGTACCAACTAATGGTAATGGTCAGATATTGGGTAGTGAAATTTACGGATTGAAATTAAAAAGGCTTTATATTTTGACATCCAAGAATACTGCATCCGCTAGTGAAGCTACAATTGTTTGTCTTCGACCATTCATGAATATTACGGTAATTGGTGAACAAACTTATGGGAAAGGTGTAAGTTCGTGGACTATCAGTGAAAGACAGTATAAATATGAGTTGCATCCCATCATTATGCAATACTATAATGCTTCTATGGAGACTACTCCAAGTGATGGTATTCCTGCTGATGTCGAAATAGCAGGAGGATATGATACAGTGAAAAAAGAACTGGGTGACAGGAATGAACCTTTATTAGCCGCTGCGTTGAGGAGTATTGAGATGGATGGTTCTTCGACTGTAATAGTTGAAGGTATTACTCGTGCAGAATACTCTGAATTAATGCCTATTGGTGAACCGTCTTTTTTCCATAAAATTAAAACAGAATACTAAAAAATGAATTAATATGAAACTAAAGCAGATTTTTCTTTTTACATTGCTGCTGCAAACTGTAGTTATTGCAAATGCAACCATTGTTCAAAAGTTGTTATTAAAGAATGGTTCTGAGTTAGAAGGTTACATTTCCATGCAACGTCCTGGTAAAGATTTTACTTTTACAGCTGAGCGAGCAATTATTTTTATGCCTGGCGAAGATGCGAAATCTATTGTAGATCATGAAATAAATATCAAACAGCTTTCACCGTCATGGGTAGGATGGGCCGAAAAGAATGACGCTTTTATAGGACTGGGAGATAACCGTGTGTTAGTATTAAGTGATATCATAACGGAAGGGAAGACGATAGGCCAGGTACGTATATTAGAAAAAGGAGCTAAAATAAAATATCTGGAGATGAGCAATAATGCTTATTCTCTAAATTGGGATACTATCGCTGTTGTAAAGGCTGATAAAAGATCAAAGACCGCATTGACAGGTATTAATCGTATTTACAAATTGGAGAATGGGCAAGAATATGAAGGGCAATATGTAGAAGAGGTACCGGGAAAAACATTAAGCTTATATCGGGATAATGGTGTAATTGAAGTTTTTGAGACGAATAAAGTAGTGAAATATTCCATGCGTAAGATTAACCCTAATCAGGGGTTATTTGAGCAGAGTGAACTGCTGGATATTATTCAAATGAAAAATAATAATATACTAAAGGGTATCATTATAGAGCAGAACTTTAGTAATAAAACACCTTCGGACAACTATCTTCTTTTGCAAACAGAAAGTGGTACGACTCAAAGTGTTAAATTAGCTGATATAGATGGATATAGGAAAGAGGTAAACCCTAAGTTTAAACCCTTGTTTGATATTTTGTTGAGAACAGGTGAACTTGTTGTAAACCGACAACAGACAAACTTATTGAGAGTAAGAGAAGAAGGGGCTTATATTACATTGCCAAAAGATACGTGTCTTGCTGTGATAGAAAAGAGACAACTTGCAACTGAAATTGTTATTGAAACTAAGTTTACTGACAATGCTCCGAACCCAACTTTTGAAATAGTGAAAGTGCGGAAATTTGTTGATAAGAAGCGAAAAATGAATTTCCTAGGATTTACTTTTCAGGATATTGTGAAAACTAATATCCAGCCACATTCTGTACAGACAAGTGTAAACAAGACAACTAAACTTGAATATACTATTTCTGAGGAAGGATTGTATGCTATTTATGATCCTAAAGAGAAGACAGTTATACCATTCAGAATAAAATAGTAATAAGATGATACAGCGCGAGGTAACAGTAGGTAGAGCACCGGATAGTGATATTTTATATGACCCGAATTGTGTTCATATAAGTAATGCTCATGCTGTGATTTATTCCAATGGCAGTCAGCTGATTTTTAAAGATACCAGTACAAATGGTACATTTATTAATAATGTGCGGGTTCATCATCAATCTGTTATTATCAATTATGGAGATTCTATATTTTTAGCGGGGAAGTATCCATTGACGTGGGACAGAATTGGTGTGTTTTTTCCTATGGAAAAGCAACCAACACGAATTAATAGTAGCTATAATCCGAATATCAAAAGTAAGACTGTAGTAAATCCCAGTAATCAACAGCAATCGGTAGTTTATGGTCCAATCGCTATAGATGAGGAAAAATCGTCAGCTTCTAACAATAGTTCCATTAACATAGAAGTAGAAACCGCTCGATTTAATTGGGGAGCTTTCTTTCTTTATCCATTTTGGGGCTTTGCTAATGGTATGTGGTGGGCTTTTCTAATTTCTTGGTTTTTTGGATGGACTATAATACCCAATATCTTGTTTGGTATTATGGGATCAAAGTGGGCTTGGAAAAACAAGCATTGGCGTGATATAAACCATTTTGTAATCGTTCAGGACAGTTGGAAAAGATGGGGTATTGGTCTTTTTATAGCAGGTGTTTTTATTTTAATTTTTACTATTGTGATGGCATTAGCATCTTCTTTTTGAATCTAGAAAGTAGGCTATCTTTTTCATGTCATAGTATTAATTCATAAATTTTATCCAAAAGAAGGAAAAAGAATAAAATAAACAAGAACTAAAGTTACATCCTATCCATAAAAATACTATATTTATTGCAGCTAGAGAGCACTTTAAGTAATGCTTAAGACAGAAAACGAAAAGTAGTATATATGCTATATATTTTCTATTATTAATTACTTAAACACATTTTTTATGGAAGCCAAAAAATCAAAAAAGGCTGCAATTGAGAATCAAAGAGGTTCTTGGTTGTTGATGGGTTTGGTTGTTGCGCTTGCTTTCATGTTCGTATCGTTCGAATGGACACAGCATGATGTAAGAGTTGCGGCAGTATCATCTGATGATGAATCCATCTTTGTAACGGAGCTCGTTCCAATCACATTCCCTGAAGAGAAACTGGAACCGCCCCCTCCACCGGAAACTAAAGTAACAGAATTGTTCGAAATAGTAGATGATACCGAAGAGGTGACGGATAACGTTTCAGTAGTACCAGACAATGTGAATGAACCTTACAAGGTTGTTTGGATACCGCCGGTTGTGGAAACAGAAGAAGTGGTGGAAGACGTTATTCACGTAAGTGTTGAAGTCATGCCCGAATTTCCCGGTGGTGCGGCAGAATTGCTGAAATATTTGAGTACTCATATCAAATATCCGACAATGTCTCAGGAAATAGGCTCACAAGGACGCGTAATTGTTCAGTTTGTCGTAGACAAAGACGGATCGATTACTAATCCGACAGTTGTACGAGGGGTAGATGCTTACCTGGATAAAGAAGCTATCCGTGTGATAAGTGGAATGCCTAAGTGGAAGCCCGGAGTGCAGAACGGTAAGAAAGTTCGAGTAAAATATACTGTACCTGTAGTATTCAGACTGCAGTAGTTACTTGAAATAAATGATTAAAAGGGTCGGTCCACCGCGGGAGCCGACCCTTTTTTCAATAAAATAATATATCTTTGCGTCACGAACAAAAAAATGAAAGACTGGTTTATGAATCTTCTGTATTACCTAAAAAGACCTTTTATCTGGCTCTCCCGTTTCCGCTACCGTTGTGGATATGGTGTGCACTCTCCTTTTGCTTTCAGTCTGATCACGGACGTGATTTATGAGAAGATGCCTTATTATGCATACGACCTGCTGAAGGTGGAACAGAAAAAGCGAATCACAACACAGGGGTGGGAGAAAGGAATACCAAGAATCAACCGTCTGTTGTTCCGCCTGGTGAATAAAGTGCAACCGGCCACTATCATAGAAGTAGGAAAGCCCTCGGCAGCCTCTTTATATTTACAGTCAGCCAAACCTTCTGCCGGGTATCTTTTTGCTTCTGACTTATCAGAGCTCTTTCTGGATGCCGATACTCCGGTAGACTTTCTGTATCTGAATGACTATCGGAATCCGGCTTTGCTGGAAGAAGTTTTTAACATCTGTTCCCGTCGGACTACTCCGAATAGTTTGTTTGTCGTTCATGGGATCTGCTATTCAAAGGCAATGAAAAATCTTTGGAAACAGTTACAGAATGATGAGCGGGTGGGAATCACTTTTGACTTGTATGATGCAGGCTTGCTTTTTTTTGATACAACAAAGATTAAACAGCATTATATCGTCAACTTCTGATCACCTTTATACGTTAATCTTATATATAGTAATGATGAAAAATAGACGTTTATGAAAAAAAGCCTTGTATATACAAAGACCGGTGACAAAGGAACTACCAGTCTTGTTGGCGGAAGCCGTGTTCCGAAGACCCATATTCGTTTGGAAGCATACGGAACAATTGACGAACTTAATTCCCATCTGGGATGGCTGAATACGTATTTGCTGGATGAGGCAGACCGGGATTTTATCCTGAGTATACAGCATAAGCTATTCTCTATCGGTTCACATCTGGCAACTGACCAGGAAAAAACACAACTGAAAGCCGCCAGTATCCTTACTCCGGAAGATGTGGAACGCATCGAGCGCGAGATTGATAAGCTGGATGAACAACTGCCCGAACTTTGTGCCTTTATCATACCTGGAGGTAGCCGTGGAGCGGCTGTTTGTCATGTGTGCCGTACGATTTGTCGAAGAGCCGAACGTCGCATTCTGACTCTGTCCGAAACTTGTACAATTTCTCCCGAAGTGTTAGCTTTTGTCAACAGATTATCAGATTATTTGTTTGTTTTATCCCGAAAAATTAATTTTGATGAACAAAATAGTGAAATATTCTGGGATAATAGTTGGAAATGATAGATTTTATTATACTTTTGCCGAAAAATAGAAAATAAGTATTCACTTTTTAATACTCAAGATTATGTATTGGACATTGGAATTAGCATCGAAACTGGAAGATGCTCCCTGGCCGGCGACCAAGGACGAATTGATTGATTACGCTATGCGTTCGGGTGCTCCTCTTGAAGTGATAGAGAATCTGCAAGAGATGGAAGATGAAGGCGAAATCTATGAGAGTATCGAAGATATTTGGCCGGATTATCCTAGTAAAGAAGATTTCTTTTTTAACGAGGAAGAGTATTGATTTAGAAAAAGAAACCGAACATATAAAAATACCCGATAGCTTTCACACGGCTATCGGGTATTTTTTATTCTCATACAATATTAAAAGACCGGCATCTGCCAGATGAATCCTACCGAAATCCGGTTGGTACTGTAATTCTCTTGTCCCAGCACTTTGGCACGGGAGGTGAAGTCATAAGAACGTCCTACATAGGTCACGAAGAAATGCAGGTTGGTTTCCATCGGATAAAATTCGATACCTGCCAGATACCCCCAGGAGGTACGGTAGTTACCTTTTTCTATCCCTTCAGAGGCTTTGGTTACGGAAGCCGTTTCATACATTCCTTTCACGAAGGCATTCCATTTCGGGAGGAAACGGTAGTTACACTTGGCTACTACGGATAAATAACCTGTATCAAACGCATTGTGTCCGCCCGGGCGACCGACGATGCCGGTGATAATCCCTTTACGGTCAATCTCTTCTTTTGAGTACATGAAGTCGACAAAGGCGTTCCACTTTCCGAGATTCAGTTCATTTCCTACGGCATAATAATACATATTATGATCTTTGGCTTCGTTCATCACAGAGGCCGACCAGCGGGTTTTAAATACATTATTAAAGTTGCCAATCCAGTTTAAGGTATAGACCAGCGGCATTTTTCCGGATTTCAAATCAGAAAGATTACCCTCCGCATCCTCTGTGATTCCGTAAGTGTTGTCGAAAGAGCTATTGCGGCTGTTCAATATCTGCAGATTAAGTTGCTGATCGGGAGTAATGTTATAACTTGCATTCAGACCGGTCAGGAAGTTACTCATATAATCGATCATATCACAATATTGATAGACATCGATCGGGTTGAGGTCAAACTCGAAGCCGCCATAGTTGGCACTTTGTTTACCGGCAAACAGGTTGAACTTATCGTTGAGCTTGATACCGATGCCTGCCCAGTCGATGGAGGTCGGGAGGTTGTCTATCATATTGTTTCCGTCGTTCGAGCGGTTGAGACGCTGGCGGTAACGGTAAGAAAGCCAGTTGTTGATATTTCCTTTCGCTTCGATGCGGAGTTGGTGCATATTGAAGTCACCTTCCTGAAATCCATTCTGGAAATGAGCGTCAAAACTTCCTTGCATATTCAGATATAAGTTGAACTTATCCGTTTTCTTTTTTACGTCTGTCAGTTCCTCGAAAAGAGGAGTGTTTGGGGAGAACTTTTGGGCATACATTGCCTGTATGCTACCCGCAAGGAGTAGCATAAACATTAATTTTTTCATAAGTAGGTCCGGTTTTTAGTATTCGTTAAAGTATTCCTGAATTTGTTTCCAGTCCGTGGTTTTGGTCAGCGCAAGCATCAATAGTACACGTGACTTTTGTGGATTCAATTCCTGAGAGGCTACAAACTGATACTTGGCGTCATCCACTTCCGCATCAAGAGTAGTAGGACCAGTCGGTACGCGGGAAGAACGAACGACTACAATGCCTTTTCTGCGGGCGTCTATCAATGACGGAAATATGTTTTTATGGATATTACCGTTTCCGACTCCTGCATGAATGATTCCTTTATATCCGTTGTTGAGCAACGGAGTCATCATATCGGCTTCAATATTGGAATAGCTGTATACGATGCCGACTTTGGGCAATGAAGTCAGTTTGGTGACATCAAATACGGATTGGGTGGTATGTTTCTTCAGTGTGATCTGATTATAACATACTTTACCGTTCAGTACATATCCCAATGCGCCGGAGTTGGGAGCCTGGAAAGTCTGTACATCGACCGTGTTCATTTTAACTACGCTTTCTGCACCTAGAATCAGACCGTTCATGGCAACCAGTACACCTTTGTCTTTTGATTCTTTAGCTGCAGCGGTAACTACTGCATTATAAAGATTCAGCGGACCGTCGGCACTTAATGCTGTAGAGGGGCGCATGGCACCTACCAATACAACAGGCTTGTCACTTTTGACAGTCAGATTCAGAAAGTAAGCAGTTTCTTCCATCGTATCCGTTCCATGAGTGATCACGATTCCGTCGATATCCGGTCGTTTCAATAACTCGTTGATTTTCTTGGCAAGTGTCAGCCAGACTTCGTCATTCATGTCCTGTGAACCGATTCTCACAATCTGTTCGCCGGTTACATTGGCGATATCTTTGATTTCGGGGACTGCATCCAGCAATGCACCGATAGCAACTTGTCCTGCCGTATAGCTGGTGCCCGTAGCCGAGCTTCCTGTTCCGGCAATGGTTCCTCCGGTAGCAAGGATGTGGATATTCGGTTTTGCGGCAAATGCCATTGTTGCGGATAATAGTAGTGTTACTACTACCAGGCCTAATTTCTTAATTTGTTTCATAACTGAAATGAGTTTAGGTTAATAATATATTAGAATATTTGAATAAAGAGCAGTCCTAAAACAATAGCGACTACGGTAGATACCAGTCCGGGCATCATAAACGAATGATTCAACACATATTTACCGATTTTTGTTGTCCCGGTGCGGTCGAAATTAATGGCGGCTACGACAGTCGGGTAATTCGGGATAAAGAAATATCCGTTCACTGCGGGGAATAAGGCAATCAGCATATACGGAGAAATACCTAACGCGATGCCCAGCGGCATCAATGCCCGCACCGTGGCCGCCTGGCTATACAACAGGATAGACATGACGAACAGCGCAATACCGAACAGCCATGGCATCTGCCGCACGATTCCTTCGATGGAAAGAGTGAGCTGTGCCATATTGCCCTGAAGGAAAGTATCACCCATCCACGCAATACCGAAGATGGCGATAACAGCCTGCATCCCGGCAGGGAATACAGAACCCTGCGTTGCTTTGATTCCATCCGTCTTGGTTACTATAAGGATGATAGCGGCTGCCGACAACATTACGATCTCGATAATGGAGGACATACCGAGCGTGACGATTTCTCCATCGATGAGGAAACTGGGACGCATACCTTCAAAAGATCCGAAAAGGACGATAAAAGCAGTTGCCAATATAAAGATGAGTACGGAAAGCATGGCGGAACGTTTGTTCTTGACATCTTTAATCTCTATCTTCTTGTCATTGAAAAGACCTTCTTTCAAGCGTTTCTGATATTCGGGATCCTCTATCAGTTCCTTGCCGACTTTCATGGAGAATAAAGCGCCGACCAATACTCCGATGATAGTGGCGGGAATCGTAATTTTAAGAATATCGAATAATGTAATGTCGAAACCTGCCAGTAACCCGAGCAAAGCTACCGTTGCAGCAGAGATGGGACTGGCTGTAATAGCCTGTTGCGAAGCAATCACAGCAATACCCAGCGGACGTTCCGGACGAATCTTTGTTTCGGTAGCTACCTCAGCAATCACGGGTAATACGGAATAAGCTACATGCCCGGTTCCGGCAATAAAGGTGAACAGATAAGTCACCAATGGGCTGAGCAACGTGACGTGCGAAGGATTTTTGCGTAGCAAATGTTCTGCCAGTTTCACCATATAGTCCAGCCCGCCGGCTGCTTGCATACAGGAGGCAGCGGAAATAACGGCGGCAATCATCAACATAACGTCGATAGGTGGTGCGGTGGGTTGTAAACCAAAAACAAACGTGAGTATTCCCAATCCTACTCCTCCCATGACACCGAGTCCGATGCCTCCCAAACGTGCGCCAATAATAATGGCTGTCAGAACAAATGCTAATTGTAATATCATTGGTTGTTGTTTTATAAGTTCCTAACAAAGATAAAGGATTTATCTTCGTTTTTTCTCTGTTTCTAAGATAAACAACAAAAAAGTTATTGAATAGTTTTTGCATATTTATTAAAACAATAACATCTCTGACTGGTTATTATATCAACTAACGAATGTGTTATTGTTATAAAACAACCGATATGGAACAGAAATTATCAAAAAAAACTCGTACAGAGAGCGACTTGATAGGTAGTCGTGAAGTGCCGGAAAGTGCATTGTATGGAGTACAGACACTCCGTGGTATTGAAAACTTTCGCATCAGCAAGTTTCATTTGAATGAGTATCCCCTGTTTATTCAGGCATTGGCCATCACTAAAATGGGAGCTGCCGTTGCCAACCGTGAACTGGATTTACTGACTGAGGAACAGACGGATGCCATACTGAAGGCTTGTAAAGAAATACTGGAAGGAAAACATCATGACCAGTTCCCTGTAGATATGATTCAGGGAGGGGCCGGAACCACTACCAACATGAATGCCAATGAAGTGATTGCCAACCGTGCACTGGAACTGATGGGACACGCACGCGGAGAGTACCAATACTGCTCGCCCAACGATCACGTCAATCGTTCGCAATCTACCAATGACGCGTATCCTACAGCCATTCACATTGGTCTGTATTATACCCATCTTAAATTGGTGAAACACTTTGCAACACTGATCGAGGCTTTCCGAAAGAAAGGAGCGGAGTTTGCACACATTATTAAGATGGGACGTACCCAACTGGAAGATGCCGTACCGATGACACTTGGACAAACCTTTAATGGATTTGCCAGCATTCTGGAACATGAACTGAAGAATCTCGATTTTGCCGCACAGGATTTTCTGACGGTCAACATGGGGGCGACAGCCATTGGAACCGGAATTACCGCCGAACCGGAATATGCGGAAAAGTGCATTGCTGCCCTGCGCAAGATCACCGGACTGGATATCAAACTGGCAGATGACCTGATAGGCGCTACTTCTGATACTTCCTGTATGGTAGGGTATTCTTCGGCCATGCGGCGTGTAGCTGTCAAGATGAATAAGATATGTAATGATCTGAGGCTATTGGCTTCCGGTCCTCGTTGCGGACTTGGAGAAATCAATCTGCCTGCCATGCAGCCGGGCTCTTCCATTATGCCGGGAAAGGTGAATCCTGTTATTCCGGAAGTCATGAATCAGGTCTCTTATAAAGTGATAGGAAACGACCTTTGTGTGGCTATGAGTGGAGAGGCTGCGCAGATGGAACTGAATGCGATGGAACCTGTCATGGCACAATGCTGTTTTGAATCTGCGGACTTGTTGATGAACGGTTTTGATACATTGCGTACCTTATGTATTGATGGTATTACAGCCAATGAAGAAAAATGCCGTCGGGATGTACACAACAGTATCGGAGTAGTGACCGCACTGAATCCCGTAATTGGCTATAAACATTCTACAAAGATAGCAAGGGAAGCTCTGGAAACGGGCAAAGGAGTGTATGAACTGGTGCTGGAACATAACATTCTTTCCAAAGAAGACCTGGATACGATCTTGAAACCGGAGAATATGATTAAACCGGTGAAGCTGGATATTCATCCGAATCATTGATTCATAAGAATAAAATGAGAGGTCAGCCTGAATCAACGGGCTGACCTCTGTGTTTTGTATCATTAGTGTAGCTATAGATCAACAGTTTGATGGAAGCTCTGTCCGAAACGGTTGGTCGCTGTGATTGTAATCTTCTTTACCTTGTCCGATGATGGGCGTACACGGAAAAGATGCAGCGTATGATAGCCTGTTCCTTTTCCTTTCTTCATGGTGATGAAATCCTGATCTTCGTCATCAAAAGCTTCCAGCGCGCCTTTCTTTTCTATTCCGTCCTCATCGTATTGGATAGTCCAGGCAGGGTCATAATCCCATAAATTAACCACCAGATATTCCGGCTGCGACTGGAACTCTCCCGGTCTGTATACATGAAACTGATAGTCGAGCGGACGCTCCGTAGCTTTATATTGCCATGAGATATCATCCCCTTGTACATTCACCAACAGGTATCCGTTAGGAGCTCCGCAACGATTCACATCGCCTGCCCACCAGGCACCGCAGGCTGCACCAATGTTATGCTCATAAATATCGGGAGTGACCATGCGGTTTTCGTAGAAATGCGTATGTCCGGAGAATATATGTACCTTATATCCTTTTAATATCTCAAAAAGTTGGGCGGCATTACGGGCATTGCCTGCACCCTTGTGAGAACGGTTGGCAACAGGAGCATGTATGTTCAGCAATATCAGCGAACCGGGTTGTACATAGCTAAGGTCTTTTTTCAGCCACTCAAGTTGTGCGGGGGTGAAGTTCTCTTCGTATTTCTTCTGCCCATGGTAGTCGATGTCTTTCATGGAAATGATATGTGCTTTCCCTGCATTGAAAGAGTAGTCTGTTGGTCCGAAGTGATCGCCGAAGGCATATTCGCCCCATTCATCCGGATTTTGCGAGTTGCTTAGTGCGGCGTATTTCAGATCGAAGTCGTGATTTCCGATGGTGTGATACATCGTCAGTCCCAGTCTGGAGATCGCATCTTTGTAGGGTGCAAACAGTTGCATCGCATCTCCTACGATATCGCCTAACACCATACCGTATACCTCTTTTCCGTTGAGCGTGCGTAAAGTCGCTTCCAGATCGGACACTGTTTCTGCGCGGAAGCGTTCCAGTTGTTTCTGGTTTTTCACTTGCGGGTCCGAGATGGCAATGAACGTGAAGTCGTTGTCCGCAGCTGTTCTTTTCTCTAGTTGGAAGTCGTGCCGATTCGTCTTCTTTGATTGGTCCAGCGGAGCGTAATATCCGGTAGGAAGCGCATTCCGGACTATCGGTTTATAATCTGCCGGTACGGACAAATATACAAACTTCGACTGGTTGAAATCCGAAGGGAGATAATAGTAGCCCTTTTCATCTGTTTGGGTGAAGTGGACTCCGTCATTTACCACTACCCCGGCGATGGGATTCTTTTCCGTATCGGTCACAATTCCTTTCACTGTCATTCCTTTTTTGGAAGGAATGTTGGCTGCATAGCTGCAAGCTATCGAGATGGATAGCATCAGCAGGCAGGAAGATAAACATCTAACTTGTTTCATCTGTTCTTTTTAATGGGTTATTTAATTCAATTAGATATGCAAAGAGAAGGGATTGAGGTGAAATGCGAATGACAAAGAGATTACATCTCTATATCTTCTCGTTTTTGTCGAAAATTTAGTAATTTAGACTCGTCGGGAATTATTGCTAATTCATCCGGTAAAATGGTTATTGATAGTCTGCCTGAAAGGGGCGACCTTTGCAGTGTCAATGAAAGACGTTAATAAGATGATTTCTAACTAACTAAAGATATATGGATATGAATGCATTTGATGTTGTTATTATCGGTTTCGGCAAAGGTGGGAAGACCCTTGCGGCAGAGTTCGCGAAACGTGGACAAAAAGTGGCTGTTATAGAACGTTCTGATAAAATGTACGGAGGTACGTGTATCAATATCGGCTGTATCCCGACTAAGACACTGGTACATCAGGCGAAGATAGCTTCCGGCATGAAAGGACTTACATTCCTCGAAAAGAGCGAATTTTACCGGAATGCTGTTTCTGTGAAAGACTCGGTTACGGGTGCGCTGCGAAATAAAAACTATCATAATCTGGCTGATAACCCTCATGTGACCGTTTACACCGGATTCGGCTCTTTTGTATCTTCGGATACGGTATCTGTTCGCACTGCGGCGGAAGAGTTACTGTTGACAGCTAAGCAAATCATTATTAATACAGGAGCGGAAACGGTCATTCCATCCATTGACGGCATAGCGGACAATCCTTTTGTTTATACCAGCACTTCCATTATGGAACTCACGGATCTTCCGCGTCATCTTGTGATTGTCGGCGGTGGTTATATCGGACTGGAATTTGCATCCATGTATGCTTCCTTCGGCTCTCAGGTGACAGTACTTGAAAGTTATCCGGAATTAATTGCGCGCGAAGACCGTGACATTGCTGCCAGCGTAAAGGAAACATTGGAGAAGAAAGGCATTGTTTTCCGGATGAACGCCAAGGTGCAGTCCGTAAACCATACATCAGAAAAAGCAATCGTTACTTTCACGGATTCGCAAACGGATGAGGCATTTGAATTGGAAGCCGATGCCGTGCTGTTGGCTACAGGACGCAGACCAAATACGCAAGGTCTTCATCTGGAAGCTGCCGGAGTAGAGGTGGATGCACGTGGAGCCATCATCGTAGATGAATATCTGAAAACAACGAATCCCGCTATCCGTGCGGTGGGTGATGTGAAAGGTGGTTTGCAGTTTACGTATATCTCATTGGATGACTATCGGATTATCAGAGAAGACTTATTCGGAGACGCGCAGCGGAAGACAAGCGACCGTAATCCGGTCAGCTATTCTGTATTTATTGACCCGCCTTTGGCTCGCATCGGTCTGAATGAAGAGGAAGCACGCAAGCAGGACCTCGATATTATCGTGAAGAAATTGCCCGTTATGGCGATACCGAGAGCTAAGACTTTGGGAGAAACAGACGGCCTGTTAAAAGCGATTATCGACAAAAAGACAGGACTGATTTTGGGATGTATGCTGTTTGCACCCGATTCAAGCGAGGTGATAAATACTGTTGCCCTCGCTATGAAGACAGGGCAGGACTATACCTTCCTTCGCGACTTCATTTTTACTCATCCCAGCATGAGCGAAGCATTAAATGATTTGTTTGCGGAGTAGCATTTTTACATCTACTCGTAAAAAAATAAAATAAATAAAGGAAACAAATTGATCATGTCTGTTTTTTAGTATATTCGTGAAAAGTAGTATACATACAAAGCAAAACTAAAAGAATACAAATTAAAAACAGCGATTATGAAAAACAAACCTTTTGAGAATTTTGACTTTACAGACTTCTGGGATGATGATGAATATGCTATGAATGAATATATTGGCGCGCCTCCTACAGAAGAGATGATAGAAGAAACAGAACGTGAGCTGGGGTACAAACTACCCGAATCTTATATTTGGCTGATGAAGCAGCATAACGGTGGAATACCTTTCAATGTTTGTTTTCCTTGCGACGAACCTACCAGTTGGGCGGACGATCATGTGGCTATCACCGGCATTATGGGAGTCGATAAGGATAAGATTTATTCTCTTTGCGGACAGCTCGGCAGCCGTTTCATGATTGAAGAATGGGGGTATCCGGACATCGGAGTGGCCATCTGCGACTGTCCTTCTGCGGGACATGATATGATTTTCCTTGATTATCGGGAGTGTGGTCCGCAGGGCGAACCGAAAGTCGTTCATGTCGATCAGGAAGATGATTATTATGTTACTCTCCTTGCCGATAACTTTGAAGAATTTATTCGGGGGCTTGTCAACGAAGAAGTCTTTGATACGTCGGAAGAAGATGAAAGAATGGAGCTGGAAAAAGTTCGGAACGCAGCTTTCTCACCGCTCCTGTCCGATTTGTGCGCAAAATGTGATCATCCCGTGGATACGGAACGATGGATTCGGAAGATATCGGAAGAAATAGTAATCGATAAGGGATTCTTTGCGCTTCATGCCGACGAACGTTCTTATCTGCTTTACGACATCCAGTTATGGCTTTACACCAACGCTTATCCCGATACGACGGAAGAAGATTATCTGTCTGCCTATAAAAAGATAATAGCGCTGGACGGTGAGTTCAGTACGGGAGGATATGCTTCGGACTTTGTTACTGATTGGCTGACACGACGCAAGGAGAGCGGTATGGTTACGTGTAATGACGGCATTCTTTCGATGACAGTGGGAACTAAGGAAGCCTTGCTGGTAAATCGGGAGTTGATTTCGAACAAAGAGCAATAATTTGTGTTTATTTATTATAAATATATATCTTTGTCCCGAATTATAAACACGTAGATTTATGAAGAAGATTTTTAGTGCTTTAATGATTGCCGTATGTATTGGTATGGTGATGCCTGCCCAGGCACAATTACATTTTGGTGTAAAGGGTGGTTTGAACTTGTCAAAAGCAAGCTTTTCTGATGTGAAAGAAAACTTTAAAAAGGATAATTTTACAGGTTTCTTTATTGGTCCGATGGCGGAATTTAATATTCCGGTAGTAGGACTGGGTATAGATGCGTCTTTGCTTTTTGCTCAAAGAGGTATAAAAATCTCTGATGGAGGCGAAGAAGCTACTGTTAAGCAGAATGGCCTTGATATCCCAGTCAATTTGAAATATAATATAGGTTTGGGAAGTCTGATAGGACTTTACGTTGCTGCCGGTCCTGACTTTTACTTTGATTTTGCCGGCAATAAGACAATAGACGGAGTAAAAACAGATAAAAAGAAAGCTGAAGTCGGTATCAATGTCGGCGCAGGTGTGAAGTTGCTGAATCATCTGCAAGTAGGAGCTAATTATAATATTCCGTTGGGTAAGACTGCCAGCTTTGAAGACATTGAAGGCTCATACAAAACCAAGACTTGGCAAGTATCTGTTGCTTATATTTTCTAAGCCATCCGTTACATTCAATCATACAAAGAAAGAGCTTCCGATAAAGGAGGCTCTTTTTTTATTCAAGGTATTTTGTTTAAGGTACTGGTCTGTGAACCTGAATCTATTTTATCAGATTCCGGTATGCAGACTATTTTTCTTATCAGTGTTCCCTCTTCCTCTTTTAAATCCCCATTTTTTTATTGTACTTTTGTGCTTGCAATGAAAAAGTATGTAGATGTCATATTACCATTACCGCTTCCGAAGTACTTTACCTATTCCCTGCCGGATGAATGTGCGGAAGAGGTTGAGATCGGATGCCGTGTGATAGTTCCTTTCGGACGGAAGAAATTTTATACAGCTATCGTTCGTAATGTTCATTATTGTGCTCCGACGGAGTATGAGGTGAAGGATATATCTGCATTGCTGGATGCTTCTCCTATTTTATTGTCCACTCAATTTAAGTTTTGGGAGTGGTTGGCGGATTACTATCTCTGTACACAAGGAGACGTTTATAAAGCGGCACTTCCTTCCGGCTTGAAGTTGGAGAGTGAAACGATTGTAGAATATAATCCCGATTTTGAGGCGGATGCACCATTATCGGAAAGAGAACAGCGCATTCTTGATTTGCTTTCAGTAGATTCTCAGCAATGTGTCACGAAACTGGAGAAAGAGAGTGGCATGAAAAATATCCTCACAGTCATCAAATCTCTGCTGGATAAAGAAGCCATCTTTGTGAAAGAGGAATTGCGCCGTACTTACAAGCCGAAAACAGAGGCGAGAGTACGATTAGCCGGTTATGCTGATGAAAAGCGTCTTCATATCTTATTTGATATCCTGTCCCGTGCTCCGAAGCAGTTGGCGTTGCTGATGAAATATGTCGAGTGTTCGGGAATCCTTGGAAGAGAAACGCCGAAAGAAGTTTCGAAAAAAGAGCTGTTGCAACGTGCAGGAGTGTCTCCTTCTATTCTGAATGGCTTGGTGGAGAAAAAGATATTTGAGATTTACTTTCATGAAGTCGGTCGGCTGAACCAGGAAGTGAAGGAGGTCGTAGAGTTGAATGCCTTGAACGAGTTTCAGCAGCGGGCGCACGATGAGATCGTGCAATCCTTTCAGGAGAAAAATGTTTGCCTGCTTCATGGAGTCACATCCAGTGGAAAGACGGAAGTATACATTCATCTGATAGAAGAAACGATTCGCCAGGGGAAACAAGTATTGTATCTCTTGCCTGAAATAGCATTGACCACTCAAATCACAGAGCGCCTGCAACGGGTATTCGGTTCTCGTTTGGGGATTTATCATTCCAAGTTTCCGGATGCCGAACGGGTAGAGATATGGCGGAAGCAATTGGGAGAGAAAGGATATGATATCATCCTTGGAGTCCGTTCTTCCGTATTTCTTCCTTTCCGTGATCTGGGGCTGGTGATTGTAGACGAAGAGCATGAGAACACCTATAAGCAACAAGACCCTGCTCCCCGCTATCATGCACGGAATGCGGCTATCGTACTGGCTGCCATGTATGGAGCAAAAACGCTTCTCGGCACTGCTACCCCCTCCATAGAAACATGGCAGAACGCAAGGAACGGAAAATATGGATTTGTACAACTGAAAGAACGATATAAAGAAATTCAGCTGCCGGAGATTATTCCGGTGGATATCAAAGAACTGCATCGCAAGAGGCGGATGGTCGGACAGTTCTCGCCGTTGCTGATACAATATATGAAAGAAGCACTGGAACAGAAAGAACAAGTCATTCTTTTCCAGAACCGTCGCGGATTTGCACCGATGATAGAATGCCGTACTTGCGGCTGGGTGCCGAAATGTAAGAACTGCGATGTGAGTCTGACTTATCATAAAGGTATCAACCAACTGACCTGCCACTATTGCGGATATACCTATCAACTGCCGAAGTCCTGTCCCGCCTGTGAAGGAACAGAACTGGTCAACCGCGGTTTTGGTACGGAAAAGATTGAAGATGATATCAAAGTCCTTTTTCCGGAAGCGGCTGTTGCCCGAATGGATTTGGACACTACCCGTACCCGAGCTGCCTACGAGAAGATTATTGCTGACTTTGAGCAGGGAAAGACGGATATACTTATCGGTACGCAAATGGTATCGAAAGGTCTGGACTTTGATCACGTAAGTATAGTGGGTATCTTAAATGCGGACACCATGCTTAATTATCCGGATTTCCGTTCTTACGAACGTGCTTTCCAACTGATGGCACAAGTAGCGGGACGAGCCGGGCGTAAGAATAAACGCGGGCGGGTGGTACTGCAAACGAAAAGCATTGATCATCCCATTATCCATCAGGTTATCGGTAATAACTATGAAGAAATGGTAGACGGTCAGCTCGCCGAACGGCAAATGTTTCATTATCCCCCTTACTATCGGTTGGTGTACGTCTATCTGAAAAACCATAATGAAACATTGCTGGACCAGATGGCTGCGGTCATGGCAGATAAACTAAGAACCGTGTTCGGAAACCGGGTATTGGGACCGGACAAACCTCCCGTTGCCCGTATCCAGACATTATTCATCAAAAAGATTGTGCTGAAGATCGAACAGAATGCCCCGATGGGACGTGCGCGGGAATTGCTGCAACGTATCCAGAAAGAGATGCTGGAAGACGAACGCTATAAATCCTTGATTGTCTATTATGATGTAGACCCGATGTAGCACTCGATACAGACCTAATATTTTCCTTATAATAACCTTTATAAATTAACTAACCATGAAACGACTTACGATTTATTGCTTAACATGTCTTATTGGTGTGAGTCCTCTTTTTGCTCAGCAAGGAGTGACTCAGTGTGGAACCCCTACGGGGCAACCGAAATTTCCAATAGAAACTTATCAGGAACTGCCCGACCCTTCCTCCCCCTCTGATAAAGACTGGGCAGCAGTTACCAACCCTCAGATTTCCTGGGGAACTATTGACACCCGCTATGCGAAGCACCGGCTTCCCCAGCTGAAAAAGCAGCAGCTTACCGTCTTAAAAGGCTGGCGTGGTGAACGTGTAAATGCGCAGGCTGTTGTCTGGACCGGCACTGAGGTGAAAGATCTGAACTTCAGCTTTACCGATTTTAAAGATAAAAAGGGGAATAGCCTGTCGGATGAGGCGTTTAAAGCCGGTTTCATCCGCTATGTGATGACCGATGAACTGAATAAAGATGGCAGAGGCGCATGTGGTCACCGTCAAGCAGTAGATTACGATTCGTTGTTGGTAGCCGACCCGATTGATACGAACTTGAAATCAATGTCTGTTCCGGCACGTACCGTTCAGCCTATTTGGGTGCAATGCTGGATTCCTCAATCGGCTACTCCCGGAACCTACGAGGGGGCCTTGCTGATAAAAGACGGTTCCCGTCTGTTGCAGCAGCTTAATCTCGAAATCCTTGTTTCTTCCCGTGAACTTCCTGCACCGTCCGAATGGGCTTATCATCTGGATTTGTGGCAGAGCCCGTTTGCCGTAGCCCGTTATTATCAGGTTCCCTTGTGGAGTCAGGAGCATCTGGACGTTATGCGCCCACTGATGAAAATGCTGGCAGATGCCGGTCAAAAGATTATCACAGCCACTTTGACACATAAACCCTGGAACGGTCAGACTGAAGATTATTTCGAGACGATGGTTACATGGATGAAACGTGCCGACGGCACTTGGGCTTTCGACTATACGGTTTTTGACCGCTGGGTAGAGTTTATGATGAGTGTCGGGATCGATCAGCAGATTAATTGTTACTCTATGGTTCCCTGGGAATTATCTTTCCAGTATTTTGATCAGGCAACAAATTCATTGAAGTTTGTAAAGACAGCACCGGGAGAACCTGCTTATGAAGAAATGTGGGTTGCGATGCTTACTTCTTTTTCCAGGCATCTGAGAGAAAAGGGATGGTTTGATATTTGTGCGATTGCGATGGATGAGCGTCCGATGGATGTCATGCAGAAAACGTTGAAAGTAATCCGCAAGGCAGATCCGGAGTTTAAAGTTTCACTGGCCGGTAATTATCATGCTGAGATAGAGCCGGACTTGTACGATTATTGTATAACTATCGGACAGAACTTCCCGGAAGAAGTACGTCTCCGCCGTGCGGCCGAGAATAAACGTACTACCTATTATACTTGTTGTACGGAAGCACATCCCAATACATTCACTTTTTCCGACCCTGCTGAGGCTGCATGGATGAGTTTCTATTCTTCAAAGAAGCATCTGGACGGCTATCTGCGTTGGGCATATAATAGCTGGCCTTTGGAGCCGTTGCTCGATTCACGTTTCCGTACGTGGGCGGCCGGAGATACTTATCTCGTGTATCCGGGAGCCCGTAGCTGTATCCGCTTCGAACGTTTGATCGAAGGTATTCAGGCACATGAGAAAATAACGATTCTTCGTCAGGAATTTGAGAAGAAGGGAAATAAAGCCGGATTAAAGAAGATAGAGAAAATGCTGGCTCCGTTCAAATTGGGTGATATGCCGGAAATACCGGCAGCCGTTACCGTGAACCGGGCCAATCAGATACTTAATTCGTTTTGATAGTAGAAATGAATGAAGCCTGTCAATTATTAAACGTAAATTATGAAGAAAATATTATTTGTCTGTTTGGGAAATATCTGCCGTAGCTCTACGGCAGAAGGAGTAATGCTTCACCTGATCAAAGAAGCCGGACTGGAAAAAGAATTTGTGATTGATTCCGCCGGAATCCTGTCTTATCATCAAGGCGAATTGCCGGATAGCAGGATGCGTGCACACGCTGCCCGTCGTGGTTATCAACTGGTTCATCGCTCCCGTCCGGTGCGGACAGAAGACTTTTATAATTTTGATCTGATTATTGGCATGGACGACCGTAACATAGATGATCTGAAAGAAAAAGCTCCTTCTACGGAAGAGTGGAAAAAGATTCATCGTATGACGGAGTACTGTACCCGCATTCCCGCCGATCATGTCCCCGACCCCTACTATGGAGGGGCCGAAGGATTTGAATATGTGCTGGATGTACTCGAAGACGCTTGCATCGGTCTGCTTACTTCTTTAACTCAGGATAACTGATCCGTGTGTGATAAGCGATCTTCAGCTTTTCTTTGAATACCGTCTTGATGGTCGCAATGTCCTTGAAAGTGATAGGGCACTCTTTGAAATAACCTTCTGCAACTTGGGAGTCAATGATCTTGTCGACCAAGTTGCTGATAGTTTCTTCCGTATATTCCGGCAGACTGCGTGACGCCGCTTCAACAGCATCCGCCATCATCAGAATAGCTGTCTCTTTAGAGAAAGGATTAGGGCCCGGATAGGTGAACAGTTCTTCATTCGGTTCCTCGTCCGGATGTTCGTTCTTCCATGAGATATAGAAGAACTTCGTTTTCCCCCGTCCATGATGGGTACTGATAAAGTCTTTGATTACTTTCGGCAGATTATGCTTGTCCGCCAGTTTCAATCCGTCTGTCACATGACTGATCACGACCTGGGCACTTTGCTCGTAACTCAAATTCTTATGAGGATTGACGCCTCCCGACTGATTCTCCGTAAAGAAAGCGGGATTCTCCATCTTGCCGATATCATGATATAAAGCTCCGGTACGTACTAATTGACTTTTCGCTCCGATACGGATCGCTGCCTCTGCCGCCAGATTGGCTACCTGCATAGAGTGTTGGAACGTTCCGGGCACTGTCTCGGACATCTGTCGGAGAAGATCACTGTTGATATTGGAAAGTTCGACCAAAGTCACATTAGAAGTAAAGCCGAATGTCTTTTCCAGCAGGAACAGTAACGGATAAGTAAACAGCAGCAGAATGCCATTAATAATGAAATAGGTATACATCCGTGCATTCAACTTTGAGAAGTCATTGGCGAGTCCGTTCTCAGTCATTAGCTCGAATGCGAAGTAAATAGCCGCATAAGTCAGTATCACCAACAAGGCCGTGCGGAAGAGTTGTGACCTCTGCGAAAGCTCCCTTAAACTGAAAATGGCAACTAATCCGGCAGCCAACTGCGTCAGAATGAACTCATGCGGAAAACGCAGGGATATAGAGCAGATTAATATTGTAATGACATGCGTCAGGAAGGCAGTCCGTGAATCGAGGAAAACCCGTATGATGATGGGCAGCATCGCATACGGAATCATATATACATTAAATATATTATGTGATACCATGAAAGCTGTTACCACACTATAAAATACAATCAGTGTAAACAGTAACGACAGGCTGCCTTTACGCTCATAATAATCTTTTCGGAACAGGTCGAGATAGAGCATGAAGCAAAGCATCAGCATACCGACAAACAAAATTTGTCCGCCAAGAATCAAGCGGCTCTGATCAATGGATTCACTGCGCTTGATAGACTCTTTGCGTAATGATTCCAGAATATTGTACGTTTCCGGACTGATGATTTCTCCACGGTCTATAATTTTCTGCCCGCTGACGACTAATCCGTTGGCCCAGGAATAGTTGTTCAGCATTTCCTCTTTGGCGGTCTGTGTCCGTTGCTGGTCGAATGTGAGATTGGGAGTGATGTATTCGTTTAAAGAACATTGTCTCAGAATCTCACGGTTGAAGTGGGTCGTATCTGCGGATAACAAGTACTCGTAGGCCTTCTTGACCGTATATATATGATCGGTAGGCTTGGAGTTGGCGAGCTTGTCGTCGATAATCATGATCGCCGAAGTGCTGTCCTTGTGGAGTTCTTGTATGTTTTCTGTCGATACGATGCCCGCTCCGTATATTTCTTTTAATGTCCGTTCGATGTATCGCAGATAATCAACGGAAGGAAGTATACCTTTCAGATGGGTATGGTAATTCTCCTTCAGCTTGGCGATTGCGTCTTTCTCTACTTGTTTGTCAAGCAGATAATAAGGTTGGAAGGAAGCCAGCAGACTATCCTGTTCCCGGTTCACCACTGCATCGTCTTTATAGATCGGAAAGTCAAAAGTTGCTATCAACTGCCCGTACTTCCAGGGTTTGTTTATGTCAAACTGATAGTTGAATTTCCCGTCACGCGGCAGGAAATAGACAATCAGTGTCACTGTGACTACAAATAACAGACCTTTATATAATAAATCTCTTCGTGAGAACCCCTTTTTTTTCTTCATATGTTCCATACGCATTGAAATTTTTGCGAAAAGTACAAAAAAAAACAATAGTGTGGAAAAAAAGGTTTAATTTTGCCACGATTTACCTATACTAACCCAAATTATGGCAGAAAGAAAAGTAAGAGTTCGTTTTGCTCCAAGTCCTACGGGAGCATTGCACATCGGTGGTGTGCGTACAGCTTTGTATAATTATCTATTTGCGCGTCAACACGGCGGAGACCTCATTTTCCGTATTGAAGATACTGACTCCAACCGGTTCGTGCCGGGAGCGGAAGAGTATATACTTGAGTCATTCAAGTGGTTGGGTATCCACTTTGACGAAGGAGTGAGCTTCGGTGGAGAACACGGCCCGTACCGTCAGTCCGAACGTCGCGAAATCTATAAGAAATACGTGCAGATTTTGTTGGATAATGACAAGGCATACATCGCTTTTGATACTCCCGAGGAACTGGACGCTAAGCGTGCGGAAATTGCTAACTTCCAATATGATGCATCGACCCGCGGGATGATGCGCAATTCTCTGACAATGTCGAAAGAAGAAGTGGACGCATTGATTGCTGAAGGAAAGCAATATGTGGTTCGCTTTAAGATCGAGCCGAACGAGGATGTTCACGTGAATGACTTGATTCGTGGCGAAGTTGTTATTAATTCATCTATTCTGGATGACAAGGTGCTTTATAAGTCGGCTGACGAACTGCCTACTTATCATCTCGCAAACATTGTGGATGACCATTTGATGGAAGTGTCTCATGTAATCCGTGGCGAAGAATGGTTGCCTTCGGCACCGCTGCACGTACTTTTGTACCGTGCATTCGGCTGGGAAGACACGATGCCGGAATTTGCCCACTTGCCTTTGCTGTTGAAGCCGGAAGGAAACGGTAAACTAAGCAAGCGTGACGGCGACCGTTTGGGATTCCCTGTATTCCCGTTGGAATGGCGTCCGGAATCGGGAGAAGTGTCTTCCGGATATCGTGAATCGGGTTATTTGCCCGAAGCGGTGATTAACTTCCTGGCTTTGTTGGGATGGAATCCGGGCAACGATCAGGAAGTGATGTCTATGGACGAGATGATAAAACTGTTCGACATTCATCGTTGCAGCAAGTCCGGAGCTAAATTCGACTATAAAAAAGGTATTTGGTTCAATCATCAGTATATCCAGCTTAAACCGAATGAAGAAATTGCCGAACTGTTTTTGCCTGTGCTGAAAGAGCATGGGGTAGAGGCTCCTTTCGAGAAGGTCGTTACGGTAGTCGGCATGATGAAAGATCGTGTAAGTTTTATCAAGGAACTGTGGGATGTATGTAGTTTCTTCTTTGTGGCTCCTGCTGAATATGACGAAAAGACAGTGAAGAAACGCTGGAAAGAAGACTCGGCAAAATGTATGACTGAGTTGGCGGAAGTAATTGCCGGCATCGAGGATTTCAGTATTGAAGGCCAGGAGAAAGTAGTGATGGACTGGATTGCTGAAAAAGGTTACCATACAGGTAATATAATGAATGCTTTCCGTCTGACACTGGTAGGCGAAGGTAAAGGTCCGCATATGTTCGATATTTCCTGGGTGTTGGGCAAGGAAGAGACATTGGCTCGTATGAAGCGCGCCGTAGAGGTACTTAAATAATTAGGATTTGTAAATTATGCTTTACAATCTGGCAATAGTTATTTATGACCTTTTGGTTCATTTTGCTGCTCCGTTCAGCCGTAAGCCCCGAAAAATGATGAAAGGGCATTGGGTAGTGTATGAACTTCTACGACAGCAAGTGGAGAAAGGGGAGCAGTATATTTGGTTTCACGCTGCTTCGCTTGGCGAGTTTGAACAAGGGCGTCCATTAATAGAAATGATCAGGGAAAAATATCCCGATTATAAGATATTGCTTACATTTTTCTCTCCGTCCGGTTACGAAGTGCGCAAGCATTACCGGGGAGCGGACATTGTCTGCTATCTGCCGTTTGACAAACCTCGGAATGTGAAGAAGTTCCTGGATATCGCAAACCCGTGCATGGCATTCTTTATCAAGTACGAATTTTGGAAGAATTACCTGGATGAGCTTCATAAGCGTCGCATCCCGGTGTATAGTGTTTCTTCCATTTTCCGTCGCGATCAGATATTCTTTAAATGGTATGGTGGAACTTATCGCAATGTGCTGAAGGATTTCGATCATTTGTTTGTGCAAAATGAGGCTTCCAAACGCTATTTGTCGAAGATTGGCATTAGTCGTGTGACAGTGGTGGGAGATACCCGTTTCGACCGTGTGTTGCAGATTCGGGAAGAGGCCAAAGACCTCCCATTGGTGAAAATGTTTAAAGGAGACAATGCCTTTACGTTTGTGGCAGGCAGTTCTTGGGGACCGGATGAAGATTTGTTCTTGGAGTACTTCAACACCCATCCGGAAATGAAGTTGATCATCGCTCCGCACGTGATTGATGAAAATCATCTGGTGGAGATTATCAGTAAACTGAAACGTCCTTATGTACGCTATACTCGTGCTGACGAAAAGAATGTATTGAAAGTTGATTGCTTGATTATCGATTGCTTCGGACTGTTATCTTCTATTTACCGCTATGGAGAAGTGGCTTATATCGGAGGTGGTTTTGGCGTCGGTATTCATAATACACTGGAAGCTGCTGTATATGGCATTCCTGTTATCTTCGGACCGAAATATCAGAAGTTTATGGAAGCAATCCGGTTGCTCGAAGCTAAAGGCGCATACTCTATTAAAGACTATAACGAGTTGAAAACCTTGTTGGACCGTTTCCGGACAGATGACGTTTTCATGCGTGAGACCGGCGCGAATGCCGGTTATTATGTGACCAGTAATGCCGGAGCTACGGAGAAGATTATGCACATGATTAACTTTTAGAGATGGATAAAGTTGCTTCAAGTCTTCAGAATAAATAATTTGAAATAGATAAATGGAGCGGCTTCATTAATGAACTGAAGTTTGATATAAAGAATATAGATCCCCTTATTTTAGAACTCCTGTTGTGGACGAAGCTAAAATAGGGGATCTTTTTATGAATCTATTTTTTCTTTATTTATACCATTGGGAATACATCAGGTAATTGTGAGCGATTTTTTGGTTTAGTTCCTTTGCCTGTTCCGGGTCTACCTTCTTGATAAATTTAGCCGGTACCCCTCCCCAGATACTTCCGGGTTCGATCACTGTATTGCTCAAGACCAAAGAACCGGCGGCAACGATGGCCCCTTCGCCTATTACGGCATGATCCAGTATAGTAGATCCCATCCCGATAAGTGCATAATCTTTGACGGTTGCTCCGTGAATCGTCACATTATGTCCTACGGAAACATGATCACCAATTTCGATGGTTGACTTCTCGTATAAAGTATGTAGCACGCTTCCATCCTGAATATTGACTCCATTACCTATCCGTATGGAATTAACGTCACCGCGCAATACTGTACAAAACCAGATGCTACAGTCATTTCCTATTTTTACATCTCCTATGATGGTTGCATTATCTGCCAGAAAACAGTTCTCTCCAATTTCGGGGGTAAAGCCCCGCACTGATTTGATTAAAGCCATAAATTATATTGTTTCTAATGATGTTTTTATTGAATATGATTGGGGATTGTTCGACACCCGGGTCTCGTGATGTCTGACACCCGGATCTCAGACTGCCTGACACCCGGGTGTTAAGCAGCCTGACATCCGGGTGTCAGACAAAAGCTGTTTTAAATAGCTTTTGTTGCTTCTAGCAGCCATTTCTTTTCTTCTTCGTTCAGACTTGGAGAAAGTTTTTTGTAAACGGTTTGATGGTAGTCATTGAACCACTTGACTTCTTCTGCTGTCAGCATTTCTTTGATGATACCTTTTTTGCAAATCGGGCATAGGGTGATCGTCTCAAATTTGAAATATTCTCCGAACATGCCTTCCTTATCTTTGCAGACCAATGTCAGATTCTCGGTGCGTATCCCGTGGCTGCCTGCCTTATAAACACCAGGTTCATTGGATGTAACCATACCGGGTTGCAGCACAATGGGATTTTCGTTCATACGGATACTTTGCGGACCTTCGTGTACGCTCAGAAAATGTCCTACGCCATGTCCGGTACCATGAAGGAAGTTCATGCCATGACTCCAGATAGGCATACGGGCCAATACATCGAGTTGGGCGCCGCGTGTTCCGGCTGGGAATTTAGCCATTGCCAATGCAATATGGCCTTTTAATATTAAGGTATAGTCTGTTTTTTCTTCCTCCGTCAGTTCGCCTAATGCAATGGTACGGGTGATGTCAGTTGTTCCATCCAGATACTGCGCTCCCGAATCTAACAGCAAGAAACCTTTAGACTGAAGCGTGACATCACTCTCCTTCGTTGCGGAATAGTGTACGATTGCTCCATGCTCTTTATATCCGGCGATTGTGTCAAAACTTTCTCCCATATACAAAGGTTGGGCTGCTCTGAACTCATGCAGCTTCCGGTCTACACTCAGTTCGGTCTCTTTGCCCGAAAGCACTGATGCTTCCAGCCATTTGAGAAACTTGACAAGCGCCACGCCATCCCGCTGCATTGCGTGATGGATGCCGGCAATCTCCTGCTCATTGCGAATGGCTTTCAGTAATGTCACAGGAGATTCTCCACGAACGACCTTGCATGCAGGATTGATAGCCGAATAAATCGCATAGTTCGTTTTCTTTGGGTCGATAAGTATGTTTTCTCCTGTAAAAGAATTCAGGAAAGATTCAGCTTCGTCATATTTTCTCAGGCTGACTTGCTGCTCTTGCAAGTATTTATTTACCTCTTGGGTAATCTTTTCCGGCGAAATGAAGTAGACTACTTCATCTTGAGTAACCAGTAGATAACTTACTATAACCGGATTGCAATGCACATCACTTCCTCTCAGATTGAGAGTCCATGCTATTTCGTCCAGACTGGATAAAAATAAAGCAAAGATGCCTTTCTTTTTCAGCTCGGTACGAATGGCGGCAACTTTTTCTCCACAACTTTTTCCTGCATATTTAACATCGTAGATAAAAGCCGGAGCATCAGGCATGGATGGACGGTCCTTCCAAATGTTTTTCAGTGGATCGCCAAACAGATTGACCTGTAACTGATAGGGGGCAAGATCTTCTTTCATTTGTTCCACCTGTTGCACGGAAAACATTTTCCCATCAATACTCACAGATTCTCCCGGCTTTAGATTCTGACAGAGGAACTTTGTGATACTAGGAGTTTCCGGCAGCATCTCTTTATATAATGTAATGCCGCTGCCTTCCAGTTCCTTTTCCGCTTGCAGGAAATAACGGGAATCTGTCCATAGTCCGGCTTTATCCATTAAGATGACGGCTGTTCCGGCGGAACCCGTGAAACCGGAAATCCATTCACGGGACATCCAATAAGGAGCTACATACTCACTCAGGTGAGGATCGGTGCTGGGAATGATGAACGCTTTGATATTGTTAGGGCGGAATGTCATCCGTAGTGCGTGTATACGCTCTTTTATGCTCTGCTTCATACCTTATTATGTTATTTATAGACATATTTATGAGTCTCAAAGGTACTAACTTTTCGCGGTTAATGATTTGTTTATGAATAGTTTTTGAGAAATATTTGCCGAAAGTTTTGTGAATAAAGAAAGTATGTGTAATTTTGCGGCGCAATTTGACTGCGGAAATTTTTAACCAATAACATATTAATAATAACAAAATGATTGTAGTACCTGTAAAAGAAGGCGAAAACATTGAAAAAGCGCTGAAGAAGTTTAAAAGAAAATTTGAGAAAACTGGCATCGTGAAAGAATTAAGAAGCAGACAGCAATTTGATAAACCGTCTGTAACTAAAAGACTTAAGAAAGAACGTGCAGTTTATGTACAACAACTTCAGCAAGTAGAAGATTAATAATTCGTAATTTCCTTTGAATTATTGAATTCTTTTCATACATTCGTTGCACGATTTTAGATGTAGCGATATTATGTTAATTAAATCTTTTCTTGATTACCTCCGGTATGAGCGGAATTATTCCGAAAAAACCGTTCTGGCGTATGGCGAGGATATAAAGCAACTACAGGAGTTTGCTCAGGAAGAGTACGGAAAGTTTGATCCGTTGGAAGTGGAAGGTGAACTGATTCGTGAATGGATTGTTTCATTAATGGACAGGGGATATACTTCAACTTCTGTAAATCGAAAGCTAAGTTCGCTCCGGTCGTTCTATAAGTATCTTTTAAGGCAAGGAGAGGTGACCGTAGATCCGTTACGAAAAATAACAGGACCTAAGAATAAGAAACCGTTACCTGTCTTTCTGAAAGAGAACGAAATGGATAAGTTGCTGGATGATACGGATTTTGGCGAAGGATTTAAAGGTTGTCGTGATCGGTTGATTATTGAAATGTTTTATGCTACAGGCATGAGACTATCGGAATTGATAGGTCTGGATGATAAGGATGTGGATTTTTCTGCTTCTCTTTTGAAAGTAACCGGGAAAAGAAACAAGCAACGGCTAATACCGTTCGGTGATGAACTGAAAGAGTTGATGCTTGAATATATTAATGTAAGAAACGAAGCGATTCCGGAAAGGTCGAAGGCTTTCTTTATTAAAGAGGATGGCGGACGGCTTTATAAGAATCTAGTCTATAATTTAGTGAAACGGAACCTGTCAAAGGTGGCGACGTTGAAAAAAAGAAGTCCTCACGTGCTGAGGCATACTTTTGCTACCACAATGCTGAATAATGATGCAGAATTGGGTGCGGTAAAAGAACTTTTGGGTCACGAGAGTATTGCAACTACCGAGATCTATGCGCATGCCACATTTGAAGAACTTAAAAAAGTGTATAAACAAGCTCATCCAAGAGCTTAAAAAAAGGAGGTAAGTATGGATATTAGAATTCAATCAATTCACTTTGATGCGTCAGAGCAATTGCAGGCATTTATTCAGAAGAAAGTGTCTAAGTTGGAAAAATATTACGAAGATATAAAGAAAGTAGAGGTGTCATTAAAGGTAGTTAAGCCGGAAGCTGCTGAAAATAAAGAGGCAGGCATAAAGATTCTTATTCCTAATGGTGAGTTTTATGCAAGTAAAGTGTGCGATACATTCGAGGAAGCAGTTGATTTGGATGTGGAAGCACTTGAAAAACAACTGGTGAAATACAAGGAAAAACAGCGTAGCAAATAAAAAAATCGCAAATATTTTGCGGGAAAGAAATAAATAACTAAATTTGCAGCCGTTTCGCTCGCGTTAGAACGTGACGGTTGCATTTTTTAGCTAGAATGCCTCTTTAGCTCAGTTGGCCAGAGCACGTGATTTGTAATCTCGGGGTCGTTGGTTCGAATCCGACAAGAGGCTCCAAGGATGAATGAGGATCATCCGATTTTAGCGAAAGGGATGACGGCAGTCAATTCGGTTCGCATGGCGGGGAAGAATTAGAAGAAGAACTGAGAATAAAACATCTATGTTCAGAGTATTGTTCGCTATTTGATTTTAATTCTTTGTTTGAAATATTAAGGGCAAATACCAGAGTGGCCAAATGGGGCAGACTGTAAATCTGCTGTCTTTCGACTTCGGTGGTTCGAATCCATCTTTGCCCACAATCAGAGTGACAACTTTGGCAAGAATGCGGAAGTAGCTCAGTTGATAGAGCATTAGCCTTCCAAGCTGAGGGTCGCGGGTTTGAGCCCCGTCTTCCGCTCTTTTTTTCTTGCTGTTATAGCTCAGCGGTAGAGCACTTCCTTGGTAAGGAAGAGGTCCCGGGTTCAAGTCCCGGTAACAGCTCATAAAGATGTAAATGCTGATTATTAATCAAATAAATAACAAGTAAAGCTATGGCTAAAGAGAAATTTGAACGTACCAAACCGCACGTAAACATTGGTACAATCGGTCACGTAGACCACGGTAAGACAACGTTGACAGCTGCTATCACTACTGTGTTGGCAAAAAAAGGTCTTTCTGAATTGCGTTCTTTCGATTCTATCGACAACGCTCCTGAAGAAAAAGAAAGAGGTATTACTATCAATACTTCACACGTTGAGTACGAAACAGCTAACCGTCACTACGCACACGTTGACTGTCCGGGACACGCCGACTACGTAAAGAACATGGTAACTGGTGCTGCTCAGATGGACGGTGCTATCATCGTTTGTGCTGCAACTGATGGTCCGATGCCTCAGACTCGCGAACATATCCTGTTGGCTCGTCAGGTAAACGTTCCTCGTCTGGTTGTATTCTTGAACAAGTGCGATATGGTAGACGACGAAGAAATGTTGGAACTCGTTGAAATGGAAATGAGAGAACTTCTTTCATTCTATGATTTCGATGGTGACAATACTCCTATCATCCAGGGTTCTGCTCTTGGCGCATTGAACGGTGTTGAAAAATGGGAAGACAAAGTTATGGAACTGATGGATGCAGTTGATAACTGGATTCCACTTCCTCCGCGCGATGTTGATAAACCATTCTTGATGCCGGTTGAAGACGTGTTCTCTATCACAGGTCGTGGTACTGTAGCAACAGGTCGTATCGAATCTGGTATCATCCACGTAGGTGATGAAGTTGAAATCCTTGGTTTAGGTGAAGATAAGAAATCAGTTGTAACTGGTGTTGAAATGTTCCGTAAACTGTTGGATCAGGGTGAAGCTGGTGACAACGTAGGTTTGTTGCTCCGTGGTGTTGACAAGAACGAAATCAAACGTGGTATGGTTCTTTGTAAACCGGGTCAGATTAAACCGCACTCTCGCTTCAAAGCTGAGGTTTATATCCTGAAGAAAGAAGAAGGTGGTCGTCACACTCCGTTCCACAACAAATACCGTCCTCAGTTCTACTTGCGTACTATGGACTGTACAGGTGAAATCACTTTGCCGGAAGGAACAGAAATGGTAATGCCGGGTGATAACGTAACTATCACTGTAGAGTTGATCTACCCAGTAGCATTGAACCCAGGTCTTCGTTTCGCTATCCGCGAAGGTGGACGTACAGTAGGTGCTGGTCAGATTACTGAAATTATCGACTAATACACAATAATTAATCAGTTCCCGGTTTTACTATCGGGAACTGATTATGTACAAACGGGAGTAGCTCAGTTGGTAGAGCACCGGTCTCCAAAACCGGGTGTCGGGAGTTCGAGCCTCTCCTCCCGTGCTAATATTATTGAAATGAAAAAGGTAATAGCTTATATTAAAGAATCTTACGACGAACTTGTTCATAAAGTATCGTGGCCTACGTATTCCGAACTTGCTAACAGTGCAGTAGTTGTTTTATATGCTTCCCTGCTTATTGCATTGGTAGTATGGGGTATGGATGTCTGTTTCCAGAACTTCATGGAAAAAATTGTTTATCCACATTAAAAAATTAGGAATTGAAAATGGCTGAGATTGAAAAGAAATGGTACGTTCTGCGTGCTATTAGCGGAAAAGAAGCTAAGGTAAAGGAATATCTTGAAGCTGACCTTAAAAACAGCGACCTTGGTGAATATGTATCTCAGGTATTGATTCCAACTGAAAAAGTGTATCAGGTTCGCAATGGTAAAAAAATTGTGAAAGAGAGAAGTTATCTCCCTGGTTACGTTTTGGTGGAGGCTGCTTTGGTTGGTGAGGTCGCTCATCATCTGCGCAATACTCCGAATGTGATAGGCTTTTTAGGCGGCTCCGAGAAACCGGTGCCTCTCAGACAATCAGAAGTGAATCGTATACTTGGTACAGTAGACGAACTACAGGAAACGGGTGAAGAACTCAATATTCCGTATGTAGTGGGTGAGACTGTGAAAGTTACTTTTGGTCCTTTCAGCGGATTCAGTGGTATCATTGAAGAAGTGAATAGTGAAAAGAAGAAACTAAAGGTCATGGTGAAGATATTCGGGCGCAAAACGCCGCTTGAATTAGGCTTTATGCAAGTGGAAAAAGAATAACGCGGAATTGTTACGCTGTTGTTGTTCTTCGTTTAATGTTTATATATAAATCAATAAAAAAATGGCTAAAGAAGTTGCTGGACTAATCAAGTTACAGATTAAAGGAGGCGCTGCAAATCCATCACCCCCAGTTGGACCTGCTTTGGGTTCCAAGGGTATTAATATCATGGAATTTTGCAAGCAATTCAATGCCAGAACCCAAGACAAGGCAGGTAAGATTTTGCCTGTTATCATTACTTACTACGCAGATAAGTCTTTCGATTTTGTAATCAAGACTCCTCCCGTTGCTATTCAATTGCTTGAAGTAGCTAAGGTAAAGAGTGGTTCTGCTGAGCCTAACCGTAAGAAAGTTGCCGAGCTTACTTGGGAACAGATTCGTACGATCGCTCAGGACAAAATGGTTGACTTAAACTGTTTTACTGTGGATGCTGCCATGAGAATGGTTGCTGGTACAGCTAGAAGTATGGGTATCGCTGTAAAAGGGGAGTTCCCGGTTAATAACTAATAAACTTCAATTGTAATGGGTAAACTGACAAAAAATCAAAAGTTAGCTGCAGAAAAAATTGAAGCAGGGAAAGCATACTCACTGAAAGAAGCTGCATCTTTAGTAAAAGAAATTACTTTCACTAAATTTGATGCCTCACTGGATATTGACGTACGTTTAGGTGTAGACCCACGTAAAGCTAACCAGATGGTGAGAGGTGTTGTTTCACTTCCTCATGGTACTGGTAAAGAAGTACGTGTTTTGGTACTCTGTACACCGGATGCTGAAGCTGCTGCAAAAGAAGCTGGTGCTGACTATGTTGGTCTTGACGAATATATTGAAAAGATCAAAGGTGGATGGACTGATATTGATGTAATCATCACTATGCCATCTATCATGGGTAAAATTGGTGCACTCGGTCGTGTACTCGGTCCTCGTGGATTGATGCCTAACCCGAAGAGTGGTACTGTAACTATGGATGTTGCTAAAGCTGTAAAAGAAGTAAAACAAGGTAAGATTGACTTTAAAGTTGATAAGAGCGGTATTGTTCATACTTCGATCGGTAAGGTATCATTCAGTCCTGATCAGATTCGCGACAACGCGAAAGAGTTCATCTCTACTCTGAACAAACTGAAACCGACCGCAGCAAAGGGTACATATATTAAGAGTATTTATCTTTCTAGTACAATGAGTGCGGGTATCAAAATCGACCCGAAATCAGTGGATGAAATCTAATAAAACAGAGAAATAATGAGAAAGGAAGATAAAAATTCGATTATAGAGCAAATTGCTGCTACAGTAAAGGAATATGGCCACTTCTATTTGGTAGACGTTACAGCGATGAACGCTACTGCTACAAGTGCATTGAGAAGAGATTGTTTCAAGTCTGACATCAAATTGATGGTAGTTAAGAATACATTGCTTCACAAAGCTCTTGAAAGCCTGGAAGAAGACTTTTCTCCTCTTTACGGTTCTTTGAAAGGTACAACTGCTGTTATGTTTTGCAATACTGCAAACGTACCTGCTAAACTGATCAAGGACAAAGCTAAAGACGGAATTCCCGGACTGAAAGCTGCATATGCAGAAGAAAGCTTCTACGTTGGTGCAGACCAATTGGATGCTCTCGTTGCTATCAAGAGTAAGAACGAAGTTATCGCCGATATCGTTGCATTGTTGCAATCTCCGGCCAAGAATGTTATTTCTGCTCTTCAATCAGGTGGTAACACCCTTCACGGAGTTCTCAAAACTCTTGGTGAGAGACCCGAATAATTTTCAAAAAACAACAAAGTATTTAAACAATTAAAATCATACAAAAAATGGCAGATTTGAAAGCTTTTGCAGAACAATTAGTTAACTTGACAGTAAAAGAAGTTAATGAACTTGCAACTATCCTTAAAGAAGAATACGGTATTGAACCTGCTGCTGCAGCTGTTGCTGTTGCTGCTGGTCCTGCAGCTGGTGCTGCTGCTGTAGAAGAAAAAACTTCTTTCGACGTAGTATTGAAGAGCGCTGGTGCAGCTAAACTTCAGGTTGTTAAGGCCGTTAAGGAAGCTTGTGGTCTTGGCTTGAAAGAAGCTAAGGACATGGTAGACGGTGCTCCTAGTGTAGTAAAAGAAGGTTTGGCTAAAGACGAAGCAGAATCATTGAAGAAAACATTGGAAGAAGCTGGAGCTGAAGTTGAACTTAAATAACATTAGCCTGGTAATCAGGTAATTCGGTTAGGAATCCTTCGCAAGAGGATTCTTAACCTTTTTGTGTATATATTTCAAATTAAGTTCTCCAAATTCATTCACAGATGTCTTCAAATACTGTAAATCAAAGAGTTAATTTTGCTTCGACTAAGAATCCGCTTGAATATCCGGATTTCCTGGAAGTACAATTGAAGTCATTCCAAGACTTTCTACAATTAGATACCCCACCTGAAAAGCGCAAGAATGAGGGTTTGTATAAAGTATTTGCTGAAAACTTCCCTATTGCCGATACAAGAAACAATTTTGTTCTTGAGTTTTTGGATTATTATATTGATCCGCCGCGCTATACCATCGATGATTGTATAGAGCGTGGGCTCACATATAGTGTTCCTTTGAAAGCGAAACTTAAGCTGTACTGTACCGACCCCGATCACGAGGATTTTGATACAGTAATTCAGGACGTATTCCTCGGCCCGATCCCTTATATGACTGATAAGGCTACTTTCGTCATTAACGGTGCCGAACGTGTAGTTGTGTCACAGCTTCACCGTTCTCCGGGTGTGTTCTTCGGTCAGAGTGTACATGCCAATGGTACGAAACTTTACTCAGCTCGTATTATTCCGTTTAAAGGTTCGTGGATTGAGTTTGCTACCGACATTAATAATGTGATGTACGCATACATCGACCGTAAGAAGAAATTGCCGGTAACTACTTTGTTACGTGCGATTGGCTTCGAGAACGATAAGGATATTCTTGAGATTTTCAACCTTGCAGAAGATGTTAAGGTAAACAAAACAAATCTGAGGAGAGTTCTGGGTCGTAAGTTAGCTGCACGTGTTTTGAAAACATGGATTGAAGATTTCGTTGATGAAGATACCGGTGAAGTGGTTTCTATCGAACGTAACGAGGTTATTATCGACCGTGAAACCGTACTGGAGGAAGTACATATTGATGAAATTCTGGAATCGGGAGTTCAAAACATCCTTTTGCATAAGGACGAGCCGAATCAATCTGATTTCTCTATTATATATAATACTCTGCAGAAGGACCCGAGTAACTCGGAAAAAGAAGCTGTGTTGTATATCTATCGTCAATTGCGTAACGCCGATCCGGCCGATGATGCAAGTGCACGTGAAGTTATCAACAACTTGTTCTTCTCAGAAAAACGATATGACCTTGGTGATGTAGGTCGTTACAGAATCAACAAGAAACTGAATCTGACGACTGATATGGACGTGCGTGTCCTCACGAAGGAAGATATCATTGAAATCATCAAATATCTGATTGAGTTGATTAATTCAAAAGCAGATGTGGATGATATTGACCACTTGAGCAACCGTCGTGTACGTACAGTAGGTGAACAGCTTTCTAACCAGTTTGCTGTTGGTCTGGCTCGTATGTCTCGTACGATTCGTGAACGTATGAACGTTCGTGACAATGAAGTATTTACTCCGATTGATTTGATCAATGCGAAGACTATTTCTTCTGTGATCAATTCTTTCTTTGGAACAAATGCTTTGTCACAGTTCATGGACCAGACAAACCCGTTGGCTGAAATTACGCACAAGCGCCGTATGTCTGCCCTAGGTCCTGGTGGTCTTTCTCGTGAACGTGCCGGATTTGAGGTTCGTGACGTTCACTATACACACTACGGTCGTCTTTGTCCGATTGAGACTCCTGAAGGTCCGAATATCGGTTTGATTTCTTCCTTGTGTGTATTCGCTAAAATTAATGAGCTGGGATTCATTGAAACTCCGTACCGTAAAGTGGAAAACGGAAAAGTGGATCTTTCCGATAATGGTCTGGTTTATCTGACTGCTGAAGAAGAAGAAGAAAAGATTATTGCACAGGGTAATGCTCCGTTGAATGATGACGGTACATTTGTTCGCAATAAAGTTAAATCTCGTCAGGACGCTGACTTCCCGGTTGTAGAACCGTCTGAAGTAGATTTGATGGACGTTTCTCCTCAGCAGATTGCATCGATTGCTGCTTCACTGATTCCGTTCCTGGAACATGATGATGCTAACCGTGCATTGATGGGATCAAACATGATGCGCCAGGCAGTTCCTTTGTTGAGAAGTGAAGCTCCGATTGTAGGTACAGGTATCGAACGACAGTTAGTGAGAGACTCTCGCACGCAGATTACTGCAGAAGGTGATGGTGTTGTTGACTTCGTTGATGCTACTACGATCCGTATTTTGTATGACCGTACAGAGGACGAAGAATTTGTAAGCTTCGAGCCTGCTTTGAAAGAATATAGAATTCCGAAGTTCCGTAAGACGAACCAGAACATGACTATTGACTTGCGTCCGATTTGTGACAAAGGTCAGCGCGTGAAGAAGGGTGACATCCTGACTGAAGGTTATTCTACCGAAAAGGGTGAATTAGCTCTCGGTAAAAACCTGTTGGTTGCTTATATGCCCTGTCCGGGATATAACTATGAGGATGCTATCGTATTGAACGAACGCGTGGTTCGCGAGGACTTGTTGACTTCTGTTCACGTAGAAGAATACTCTCTGGAAGTTCGTGAAACGAAGCGCGGTATGGAAGAATTGACTTCTGATATTCCGAATGTAAGTGAGGAAGCTACTAAAGACCTGGATGAAAATGGTATCGTAAGAATCGGTGCGCGTATCGAACCGGGTGATATCATGATCGGTAAGATTACTCCGAAAGGTGAATCTGATCCTTCTCCGGAAGAAAAACTGCTTCGTGCTATCTTCGGTGATAAGGCAGGTGATGTGAAAGATGCTTCTTTAAAAGCTTCTCCTTCTTTGAAAGGTGTTGTTATTGATAAGAAACTTTTCTCACGTGTAATCAAGAACCGTAGCTCTAAACTGGCGGATAAAGCATTGTTGCCTAAGATTGACGATGAGTTTGAATCAAAGGTTGCAGACTTGAAGCGTATTCTGGTTAAGAAACTGATGACTTTGACTGAAGGCAAGGTTTCTCAGGGTGTGAAAGACTACTTAGGAGCAGAAGTTATTGCTAAGGGATCTAAGTTCAGTGCTTCTGATTTTGATTCACTTGACTTTACTTCTATTCAGCTGAGTAACTGGACTAGTGATGACCATACTAATGGTATGGTTCGTGATCTGGTTATGAACTTTATCAAGAAATACAAAGAGCTGGATGCTGAATTGAAGCGTAAGAAGTTTGCTATCACTATCGGTGATGAACTTCCGGCTGGTATCATTCAGATGGCTAAAGTATATATTGCTAAGAAACGTAAGATTGGTGTAGGTGATAAGATGGCAGGTCGTCACGGTAACAAGGGTATCGTGTCACGTGTTGTGCGTCAGGAAGATATGCCGTTCTTGGCAGATGGTACTCCGGTTGACATTGTACTGAATCCGTTGGGTGTGCCTTCTCGTATGAACATTGGTCAGATTTTTGAAGCTGTATTAGGTCGTGCCGGAAAAACTTTGGGCGTGAAATTTGCAACTCCTATTTTTGACGGTGCTACGATGGACGACTTGGATCAGTGGACAGACAAAGCGGGATTGCCACGTTACTGTAAAACTTATCTTTGTGATGGTGGTACAGGTGAGCAATTTGACCAGGCAGCAACCGTAGGTGTGACTTATATGCTGAAGCTGGGGCACATGGTTGAAGACAAGATGCACGCTCGTTCTATCGGTCCGTACTCATTGATTACTCAGCAACCTCTTGGTGGTAAAGCACAGTTCGGTGGTCAGCGTTTCGGAGAAATGGAGGTTTGGGCACTCGAAGGCTTCGGTGCTGCTCATATCCTGCAGGAAATCTTGACTATTAAGTCTGACGACGTAGTAGGACGTTCTAAGGCTTATGAAGCAATTGTGAAAGGTGAACCGATGCCGCAACCCGGTATTCCGGAATCCTTGAACGTATTGTTACACGAGTTGAGAGGTTTAGGTTTGAGTATCAACCTAGAATAAAATAATGAAAGAATGCAGGATGTCAATAGGCCGATGAAGGTCTGTTGACATTCGCATCTTCTTCAATTTCCAATGATTCAATTATCAAATCTCAATTATATAGAGTATGGCTTTTAGAAAAGAAAATAAGACGAAAAGCAATTTCTCGAAGATCTCAATTGGTCTGGCTTCTCCGGAAGAAATCCTAGAGAATTCGAGTGGTGAAGTTTTGAAGCCTGAAACCATAAATTACCGTACGTACAAACCCGAACGCGATGGTTTGTTCTGCGAGCGCATTTTTGGTCCTATTAAGGATTACGAATGCCATTGCGGTAAATATAAGCGTATCCGTTATAAAGGTATCGTCTGCGACCGTTGTGGTGTAGAAGTTACAGAAAAGAAAGTACGCCGTGAACGTATGGGACATATACAGTTGGTGGTGCCGGTGGCACACATCTGGTATTTCCGTTCGCTTCCAAATAAGATCGGTTATTTGCTCGGACTGCCGACAAAGAAGCTGGATTCGATTATATATTACGAACGTTATGTTGTTATTCAGCCGGGTGTAAAGGCTGAAGATGGCATTGCCGAATATGATTTACTTTCTGAAGAAGAATATCTGGATATTCTGGATACACTTCCGAAGGACAATCAATATCTGGAGGATAATGATCCGAATAAGTTCATCGCTAAGATGGGAGCTGAAGCAATCTATGATTTGCTGGCTCGTTTGGATCTGGATGCTCTGTCTTATGAATTGCGTCACCGTGCAGGCAATGATGCTTCACAGCAACGTAAGAATGAGGCATTGAAACGTCTGCAGGTTGTAGAATCGTTCCGTGCATCACGTGGACGTAACAAGCCGGAATGGATGATTGTACGTATCGTACCGGTTATTCCGCCCGAACTCCGTCCATTGGTTCCATTGGATGGTGGTCGTTTTGCTACTTCTGACTTGAATGACCTTTATCGTCGTGTTATCATTCGTAACAACCGTCTGAAGAGATTGATCGAAATCAAAGCTCCGGAAGTAATCTTGCGTAATGAGAAACGTATGCTTCAGGAATCTGTAGACTCATTGTTCGATAATTCACGTAAATCAAGTGCAGTGAAGACGGATGCTAACCGTCCGTTGAAATCACTGTCTGATAGCTTGAAAGGTAAACAAGGACGTTTCCGTCAGAACTTGCTGGGTAAACGTGTTGACTACTCTGCACGTTCGGTAATTGTTGTTGGTCCGGAACTGAAGATGGGTGAGTGCGGTATTCCTAAATTGATGGCTGCCGAACTTTATAAGCCGTTTATTATCCGTAAGCTCATTGAACGTGGTATCGTTAAGACGGTGAAATCTGCAAAGAAGATTGTAGATCGTAAGGAAGCGGTGATCTGGGATATTCTGGAACACGTAATGAAAGGACATCCTGTACTGTTGAACCGTGCTCCGACATTGCACCGTTTGGGTATCCAGGCATTCCAGCCGAAGATGATCGAAGGTAAAGCTATCCAGTTGCACCCGTTGGCATGTACGGCATTCAACGCCGACTTCGACGGTGACCAGATGGCTGTTCACTTGCCTTTGAGTAACGAAGCAATTCTTGAAGCTCAGATGTTGATGCTTCAGTCACATAATATCCTGAATCCGGCAAATGGTGCGCCTATTACTGTGCCTGCACAGGATATGGTTCTTGGTTTGTATTACATTACCAAGTTGCGTGCTGGTGCTAAGGGAGAAGGACTTACATTCTACGGACCGGAAGAAGCATTAATCGCTTATAATGAAGGTAAGGTAGATATTCATGCTCCGGTAAAGGTGATCGTGAAAGACGTTGATGAAAATGGTAACATTGTTGACGTTATGCGTGAAACTTCTGTAGGACGTGTGATTGTTAATGAAATTGTTCCTCCTGAAGCAGGTTATATCAATACGATTATTTCTAAGAAATCTCTTCGTGATATCATTAGTGATGTAATCAAGGTTTGTGGTGTGGCTAAAGCTGCAGACTTCTTGGATGGAATCAAGAACTTAGGTTACCAAATGGCCTTTAAGGGTGGTTTGTCATTCAACTTGGGTGATATTATTATCCCGAAAGAAAAAGAGACATTGGTACAAAAAGGTTACGACGAAGTTGAACAAGTCGTAAACAACTATAATATGGGTTTCATTACCAACAACGAACGTTATAATCAGGTAATTGATATCTGGACACATGTGAACTCTGAGTTGTCTAACATCTTGATGAAAACTATTTCTTCGGATGACCAAGGATTTAACTCTGTATACATGATGCTGGATTCGGGTGCCCGTGGTTCTAAAGAACAGATTCGTCAGTTGTCCGGTATGCGTGGTTTGATGGCTAAGCCCCAGAAAGCTGGTGCTGAAGGTGGTCAGATTATTGAAAACCCGATCTTGTCAAACTTTAAAGAGGGACTTTCTGTGTTGGAGTACTTTATCTCTACTCACGGTGCCCGTAAAGGTTTGGCGGATACCGCTTTGAAGACTGCCGATGCCGGATATTTGACTCGTCGTCTGGTAGACGTTTCTCACGACGTGATCATCACGGAAGAAGACTGTGGTACACTCCGTGGATTGGTTTGTACAGACTTGAAGAATAACGATGAAGTAATCGCTACCCTGTATGAACGCATCTTAGGTCGTGTTTCTGTACATGATATTATTCATCCTACTACAGGCGAATTGCTTGTTGCCGGTGGTGAAGAAATCACAGAAGAAGTTGCTAAGAAGATTCAGGATTCTCCGATTGAAAGCGTTGAAATCCGTTCTGTATTGACTTGTGAAGCGAAGAAGGGTGTTTGTGCTAAGTGTTACGGACGTAACCTGGCAACAAGCCGCATGGTTCAGAAGGGTGAGGCTGTCGGTGTAATTGCTGCTCAGTCAATCGGTGAGCCGGGTACACAGTTGACATTGCGTACATTCCACGCCGGTGGTACTGCTGCGAATATTGCGGCAAATGCAAGTATTGTGGCTAAGAACAGTGCTCGTCTGGAATTTGAAGAACTTCGTACGGTAGATATCGTAGACGAAATGGGTGAAGCTGCAAAAGTAGTGGTAGGCCGTTTGGCTGAAGTTCGTTTCGTGGACGTAAATACTGGTATTGTTCTTTCTACACACAATGTACCTTATGGTTCTACATTATATGTATCGGATGGTGATCTGGTTGAAAAGGGTAAGTTAATTGCTAAATGGGACCCGTTCAATGCCGTTATTATAACTGAAGCAACTGGTAAGATTGAATTCGAAGGTGTAATTGAGAATGTTACTTATAAGGTGGAATCGGATGAAGCAACTGGTCTTCGTGAAATCATCATTATTGAATCTAAGGATAAAACGAAAGTTCCTTCGGCTCATATCCTGACAGAAGACGGTGATCTGATTCGTACTTATAACTTACCGGTAGGTGGTCACGTGATTATTGAAAATGGTCAGAAAGTGAAAGCCGGTGAAGTAATCGTGAAGATTCCGCGTGCTGTAGGTAAGGCGGGTGACATCACGGGTGGTCTTCCTCGTGTTACTGAGTTGTTTGAAGCACGTAATCCGTCTAATCCTGCTGTCGTTTCTGAAATTGACGGTGAGGTTACAATGGGTAAGATCAAGCGTGGTAACCGTGAAATCATCGTAACTTCGAAAACAGGTGAAGTGAAGAAGTATCTTGTTGCATTGTCCAAACAGATTCTGGTTCAGGAGAACGACTATGTGCGTGCTGGTACTCCATTATCTGATGGTGCTACTACTCCGGCTGATATCCTGGCAATTAAAGGTCCTACGGCTGTACAGGAATATATTGTGAATGAAGTTCAGGATGTATACCGTCTGCAGGGTGTGAAGATCAATGATAAGCATTTTGAGATTATCGTTCGCCAGATGATGCGTAAGGTTCAGATCGATGAGCCGGGTGATACTCGCTTCTTGGAACAACAGGTAGTGGATAAGCTTGAGTTTATGGAGGAAAACGATCGTATCTGGGGTAAGAAAGTCGTTGTTGATGCAGGTGATTCTCAGAATATGCAGCCGGGACAGATTGTGACTGCCCGTAAGTTGCGTGATGAGAACAGTATGCTGAAGCGCCGTGACTTGAAACCTGTTGAGGTACGTGATGCTGTAGCTGCAACTTCTACTCAGATTCTTCAGGGTATTACGCGTGCTGCACTGCAGACTTCAAGCTTTATGTCAGCTGCATCCTTCCAGGAAACAACGAAGGTGTTGAATGAGGCTGCTATCAATGGCAAGACAGATAAACTTGAAGGAATGAAGGAAAACGTAATTTGCGGTCACTTAATTCCGGCAGGTACAGGTCAGCGTGAATTTGAAAAGATTATCGTTGGTTCAAAAGAAGAGTATGATCGTATCTTGGCGAACAAGAAGACAGTACTTGATTACAATGAAGTAGAATAATACAATTCAATTGACTATATGAAAAAGGAGCGATTGCTGTAGCAGGCAGTTGCTCCTTTTTTTTGTTTCTTTTACCTGACTGTATCATTCTTATCTCGATAAAATTTTGTTATTTTGCAAAAAAACATTTTATCTTATTTAATATGGAAGAACAAAATAACAACCAGTTACAGATCGAGTTGAAAGAAGAAGTAGCGCAAGGAACTTATGCGAATCTTGCAATCATTACTCATTCAAGCTCTGAGTTTATTCTAGACTTTGTACGGGTTATGCCAGGAGTGCCGAAAGCAGGAGTGCAATCTCGTATTATAGTAGCTCCAGAACACGCAAAACGCTTGTTGCGGGCATTGGAGGATAACATAGCAAAGTATGAACGTGCTTTTGCACCTATTCGTATTTCTGAAGAGTCACCGATGCCTCCGCTAAGTGTTGTAAAAGGCGAAGCATGAGGTTGATATAAAAACATTAAAAAAGAAAAAAAAGTTGTAGCGCATTGAATATTCAAATATTATTCGTATTTTTGCAGCCCAAAATGTATAGTTACGAAATTAATATAACAATAATATAAATCAAAAAACAATTAAAATGCCTACAATTCAGCAATTAGTAAGAAAAGGACGCGAAGTGCTGGTGGAGAAAAGTAAATCTCCAGCCTTGGATTCATGTCCTCAAAGACGTGGCGTTTGCGTGAGAGTATATACTACTACTCCGAAGAAGCCGAACTCTGCAATGCGTAAAGTAGCTCGTGTACGTTTGACTAACCAAAAAGAGGTTAACTCATACATTCCGGGAGAAGGACACAACTTGCAGGAACACTCAATCGTTTTGGTACGTGGCGGTCGTGTAAAAGACCTTCCTGGTGTACGTTACCACATTGTACGTGGTACACTTGATACTGCAGGTGTTGCTGGTCGTACTCAAAGACGTTCTAAATACGGAGCTAAGCGTCCGAAACCAGGACAAGCTGCGCCGGCTAAGAAAAAATAAGGATTAAAACCTAATTAGAATTAAAGTAATAACTTACGTTTTAGTTTGTTGGAAATGCTAAAGGTTGAGTAAATTCTCCGGTGGGAGAGTTGAAGAAGTCAAGAAGTAGACAGCCAAGAACAAAAACATTATTTTTCAAACAAATGAGAAAAGCAAAACCAAAAAAACGCGTAATCCTTCCGGATCCCGTTTTTAATGACCAAAAGGTTTCTAAGTTTGTAAACCATTTGATGTATGATGGTAAAAAGAATGCGTCTTATGAAATCTTTTATGCCGCTCTGGAAACAGTGAAAGCAAAACTTCCTAACGAAGAAAAATCAGCTCTCGAAATCTGGAAAAAGGCTTTGGATAATGTAACTCCGCAAGTAGAAGTAAAATCTCGTCGTGTAGGTGGTGCTACCTTCCAGGTTCCTACTGAAATCCGTCCTGATCGTAAAGAATCGGTTTCAATGAAAAACTTGATTCTGTTTGCTCGCAAAAGAGGTGGTAAATCTATGGCAGACAAATTGGCTGCTGAAATCATGGATGCCTTTAACGAACAAGGTGGTGCATACAAACGTAAAGAAGATATGCATAGAATGGCTGAAGCTAACCGTGCATTTGCCCATTTCAGATTCTAATACTATAAGAATATAACCGATTTAGATTAAAAACTTAAAGTAAAGGAATAAGAAAATGGCAAAGACAGATTTACATTTGACTCGTAATATCGGTATCATGGCTCACATTGATGCCGGAAAAACAACAACTTCTGAACGTATCCTGTTCTACACTGGATTGACTCACAAAATTGGTGAGGTACACGATGGTGCTGCAACAATGGACTGGATGGAACAGGAGCAAGAACGTGGTATTACTATTACATCTGCTGCAACAACAACAAGATGGAAATATGCTGGTGATACTTATAAAATCAACTTGATTGACACTCCGGGACACGTTGACTTTACTGCTGAAGTAGAACGTTCGTTACGTATTCTGGATGGTGCTGTGGCTGCTTACTGTGCAGTAGGTGGTGTAGAACCTCAATCAGAAACTGTATGGCGTCAAGCTGATAAGTATAATGTGCCACGTATTGCGTACGTAAACAAAATGGACCGTTCGGGTGCTGACTTCTTTGAGGTTGTACGCCAGATGAAAGCTGTTTTGGGTGCTAATCCTTGTCCAATCGTTGTTCCTATTGGCGCTGAGGAAACCTTCAAAGGTCTAGTAGACTTGATTAAAATGAAAGCTATCTATTGGCATGATGAAACAATGGGAGCTGACTATACAGTTGAAGAAATACCGGCAGATCTCGTTGATGAAGCAAATGAATGGAGAGATAAAATGCTTGAAAAGGTAGCTGAGTTTGACGATGCTTTGATGGAGAAATATTTCGACGATCCTTCTACTATTACAGAAGAAGAAGTGTTGAGAGCTCTTCGCAATGCAACAGTTCAGATGGCAGTTGTACCAATGTTGTGTGGCTCTTCATTTAAGAATAAGGGTGTTCAGACATTGTTGGACTATGTTTGTGCTTTCTTGCCTTCTCCATTGGATACTGAGAATGTGATTGGTACAAATCCGAATACAGGTGCAGAAGAAGATCGTAAACCGAGTGATGATGAGAAAACATCAGCTTTGGCATTTAAGATTGCTACTGACCCTTATGTAGGTCGTTTGACTTTCTTCCGTGTATATTCGGGTAAGATTGAAGCTGGTTCTTATATCTATAATTCTCGCTCTGGTAAGAAAGAACGTGTTTCTCGTCTGTTCCAGATGCATTCAAACAAGCAGAATCCGGTTGAAGTAATCGGTGCTGGTGATATTGGTGCAGGTGTAGGTTTTAAAGATATTCATACTGGTGATACGCTTTGTGATGAAACAGCTCCGATCGTATTAGAGTCTATGGACTTCCCAGAACCGGTAATCGGTATTGCAGTTGAGCCTAAAACTCAGAAAGACATGGATAAATTGTCTAACGGTTTGGCTAAGCTCGCTGAAGAAGATCCGACATTTACAGTTAAGACTGATGAGCAAACAGGACAGACTGTAATCTCTGGTATGGGTGAGTTGCACTTGGATATCATTATTGACCGTTTGAAACGTGAATTTAAAGTAGAATGTAACCAAGGTAAACCTCAGGTTAATTATAAGGAAGCTATCACTAAGACAGTTGATCTTCGTGAAGTTTATAAGAAACAGTCTGGTGGTCGTGGTAAGTTTGCAGATATTATCGTTAAGATCGGTCCTGTTGATGAAGATTTCAAAGAAGGCGGATTGCAGTTTATCGATGAAGTGAAGGGTGGTAATATTCCTAAAGAATTTATTCCTTCAGTTCAGAAAGGTTTCACAAGCGCAATGAAGAACGGTGTGTTGGCCGGATATCCGTTGGATTCAATGAAAGTAACTTTGATTGATGGTTCATTCCACCCGGTTGACTCTGACCAGTTGTCTTTCGAAATCTGTGCTATTCAGGCATATAAGAATGCATGTGCTAAAGCAGGTCCGGTATTGATGGAGCCTATCATGAAACTGGAGGTTGTTACTCCGGAAGAAAACATGGGTGATGTGATCGGTGACTTGAATAAGCGTCGTGGCCAGGTTGAAGGTATGGAATCTAGCCGTTCCGGTGCTCGTATCGTGAAAGCAATGGTGCCACTGGCTGAAATGTTTGGTTATGTAACAGCGTTACGTACTATTACATCAGGTCGCGCAACTTCATCAATGGTATATTCTCATCACGCTCAAGTTTCTAACTCTATTGCTAAGGCAGTATTGGAAGAAGTTAAAGGACGTGCTGATTTACTCTAGAAGAATATCAAAAGCAGCAGGCTAGCGAATGACTCTTAGCCTGCCGCTTTATCTTATTTATAAATATATTAATTTAAAACCATAATGAGTCAGAAAATTAGAATTAAATTGAAATCTTACGACCACAACTTGGTTGACAAGTCAGCTGAGAAGATTGTAAGAACCGTAAAGGCTACGGGTGCTATTGTTAGTGGTCCAATTCCTCTGCCTACGCACAAGCGTATCTTTACAGTAAACCGCTCGACTTTCGTTAACAAGAAGTCACGTGAACAGTTTGAACTCTCTTCTTATAAGAGATTGATCGACATCTATAGCTCAACTGCTAAGACAGTAGATGCTCTTATGAAGCTTGAGTTGCCGAGTGGTGTGGAAGTAGAAATTAAAGTTTGATAATTAAAAATTAGTGAAATGCCAGGATTATTAGGAAAAAAAATCGGAATGACATCCGTTTTCAGTGCTGATGGTAAGAATGTACCATGCACTGTTATCGAAGCAGGTCCTTGTGTTGTTACTCAGGTTAAAACTGTCGAAAAAGATGGCTATGTAGCTGTTCAGTTGGGTTTCCAGGACAAAAAGGAAAAACATACAACTAAACCGTTGATGGGTCACTTTAAGAGAGCTGGAGTAACACCGAAGAGACACTTGGCCGAGTTCAAAGAATTTGAGACAGAGTTGAATCTGGGTGATACTATTACTGTAGAGATGTTTAATGACGCTACTTTCGTAGATGTTGTCGGAACCTCTAAAGGTAAAGGCTTCCAGGGTGTAGTTAAGAGACATGGTTTCGGTGGTGTAGGTCAAGCTACTCACGGTCAGCATAACCGTGCTCGTAAGCCGGGTTCTATCGGTGCTTGTTCTTATCCAGCTAAAGTATTCAAAGGAATGCGCATGGGCGGACAGCTCGGTGGTGACAGAGTTACTGTTCAAAACTTGCAGGTATTAAAAGTAATCGCGGATCATAACCTTCTTTTGATCAAAGGTTCTATCCCGGGTTGCAAAGGTTCAATCGTAATAATTGAGAAATAATGGAAGTTAACGTATATAACATTAAAGGTGAAGACACTGGGAGAAAGGTTACGTTAAACGAATCTATCTTCGGAATTGAGCCCAACGACCACGCTATCTATTTGGATGTAAAGCAATTTATGGCCAACCAGCGTCAGGGTACTCATAAGTCAAAAGAAAGAAGTGAAATCAGTGGCTCTACTCGTAAGATCGGTCGCCAGAAAGGTGGTGGTGGAGCACGTCGTGGTGATATGAATTCACCGGTGCTCGTTGGTGGTGCTCGTGTTTTTGGTCCGAAGCCAAGAGACTACTCCTAAGACAAAAGATTTCGTTGCTATGACAAAAAATCTTAAAGTTTCCGATAAAAAGCTACTTGTAATTTTACCGGAAGCAAATAAAAACGTATATTTGTCAGCTCGTAACATAGAGGGTGCAAACGTGCAGACTGTCTCAGGATTAAATACTTACAGAGTATTGAATGCTGGGGTTGTTGTGCTTACAGAAAACTCTCTGAAGGCTATTGACAATATCTTAATTTAAAAAGGAGGCTTAAATAATGGGAATTATTATTAAACCGTTGGTAACAGAGAAAATGACTGCAATCACTGATAAGCTGAATCGTTTTGGCTTTGTTGTACGTCCTGATGCTAACAAACTGGAAATTAAGAAGGAAGTTGAAGCTCTTTATAATGTTACTGTAGTTGATGTGAATACAGTGAAGTATGCAGGCAAAAATAAAAGCCGTTATACTAAAGCAGGTATCATCAATGGACGTACGAATGCATTCAAAAAAGCAATCGTAACATTGAAAGAAGGAGATACTATTGATTTTTATAGTAATATTTAATAAAAATGGCAGTACGTAAATTAAAGCCCACAACACCGGGGCAAAGACATAAAATTATTGGTACTTTCGAAGAAATTACTGCATCAGTACCAGAAAAGTCTCTTGTATATGGTAAGAAATCATCTGGTGGTCGTAACAACGAAGGTAAGATGACTATGCGCTACATTGGTGGCGGTCATAGAAAGGTGATTAGAATTGTTGATTTCAAGAGAAACAAAGACGGTGTACCAGCAGTGGTTAAGACAATTGAATACGATCCGAATCGTTCGGCTCGTATCGCTTTGTTATATTACGCTGATGGAGAAAAAAGATATATTATTGCTCCCAATGGATTGCAAGTTGGTGCGACTCTGATGTCGGGTGAAACAGCAGCGCCAGAGATTGGTAATACTCTTCCCCTTCAGAACATTCCGGTTGGTACTGTAATTCACAATATTGAGTTACGTCCGGGACAGGGTGCTGCTCTGGTTAGATCAGCTGGAAACTTTGCTCAGTTAACTTCTCGTGAGGGTAAGTATTGTGTGATTAAATTGCCTTCAGGTGAAGTAAGACAGATTCTTAGCACTTGTAAAGCTACTATCGGTAGTGTTGGTAACTCAGATCATGGATTGGAACGCTCAGGTAAGGCTGGACGCTCTCGTTGGCAAGGTCGTCGTCCTCGTAACCGTGGTGTTGTAATGAACCCGGTTGATCACCCGATGGGTGGTGGTGAAGGACGTTCTTCCGGAGGACATCCAAGATCTCGTAAGGGATTGTACGCTAAGGGACTTAAGACTAGAGCTCCTAAGAAACAATCGTCTAAGTACATTATTGAGAGAAGAAAAAAGTAATCTGATTAATTGAGTAAACTATGAGTCGTTCATTAAAAAAAGGTCCATATATTAACGTAAAGCTTGAAAAGAGAATTTTTGCCATGAATGAATCTGGCAAAAAAGTCGTAGTAAAGACATGGGCCAGAGCTTCAATGATTTCGCCTGATTTTGTAGGCCATACAGTTGCAGTTCACAATGGAAATAAATTTATTCCTGTATATGTTACCGAAAATATGGTAGGACACAAGTTGGGCGAATTTGCTCCAACTCGTACATTCAGAGGACACGCTGGTAACAAGAAAAGATAACAGGAATTATTTGAAATAATAAAGTAATAAATATAATGGGAGCAAGAAAAAAAATATCGGCTGAAAAAAGAAAAGAAGCCCTTAAGACCATGTATTTTGCTAAATTGCAAAATGTTCCTACTTCTCCACGTAAGATGCGCTTAGTCGCTGATATGATTCGTGGTATGGAAGTGAACAGAGCACTTGGTGTTTTGAAATTTTCTTCAAAAGAAGCTGCTGCAAGAGTGGAAAAATTGCTTCGCTCTGCAATTGCTAACTGGGAACAGAAAAACGAACGTAAAGCAGAAAGCGGCGAGTTGTTCGTAACGCAGATTTTTGTTGATGGTGGCGCTACACTCAAAAGAATGAGACCGGCACCGCAGGGTAGAGGTTATAGAATTCGCAAACGTTCAAATCACGTAACATTGTTCGTTGGTGCTAAAAGTAATAACGAAGATCAAAATTAAGGTAGATGGGACAAAAAGTTAATCCAATAAGCAACCGTTTAGGAATTATCAGAGGATGGGATTCTAACTGGTATGGTGGAAATGATTACGGTGATTCTTTGCTGGAAGATAGCAAAATCCGTAAATATCTTAATGCAAGACTTGCAAAGGCAAGTGTATCAAGAATCGTAATTGAACGTACGCTGAAGCTCGTTACTATTACTGTTTGCACTGCTCGCCCGGGTATTATCATCGGTAAAGGTGGCCAAGAAGTTGATAAGTTAAAAGAAGAGTTGAAGAAGGTTACCGACAAAGATATTCAGATTAATATCTTTGAAGTGAAAAGACCGGAACTGGATGCTGTAATTGTTGCTAACAACATTGCTCGCCAGGTAGAAGGTAAAATTGCCTACCGCCGTGCCATTAAAATGGCTATCGCAAATACAATGCGTATGGGTGCTGAAGGTATCAAAATTCAGATTTCAGGACGTTTGAATGGAGCTGAAATGGCTCGTTCTGAAATGTATAAAGAAGGAAGAACTCCGTTGCACACTTTCAGAGCTGATATCGACTACTGTCATGCTGAAGCATTGACTAAAGTGGGTCTTTTAGGTATCAAAGTTTGGATTTGTAGAGGTGAAGTGTTTGGTAAGAAAGAATTAGCTCCGAACTTTACACAAAGCAAAGAAAGTGGTCGTGGAAACAATGGTGGAAACAACGGCGGAAAGAACTTCAAAAGAAAGAAAAATAATCGCTAAACGAATTTGAATTTTAGGAAACTATGTTACAACCGAAAAAGACAAAATTCAGAAGACAACAAAAAGGCCGTGCAAAAGGTAATGCCCAGAGAGGTAACCAGCTGGCTTTCGGTTCTTTTGGCATTAAGGCTTTGGAAACTAAATGGATTACAGGCCGTCAGATCGAAGCTGCTCGTATTGCAGTAACAAGATATATGCAACGTCAAGGACAGATCTGGATCCGTATATTCCCGGATAAACCAATTACTAGAAAACCTGCCGATGTGCGTATGGGTAAAGGTAAAGGTGCTCCCGAGGGATTTGTGGCTCCTGTAACTCCAGGTAGAATCATTATTGAAGCTGAAGGAGTATCTTACGAAATCGCGAAAGAAGCATTGCGCTTAGCTGCTCAAAAGCTTCCTATTACAACGAAGTTTGTCGTAAGACGTGATTATGATATTCAAAATCAAAATGCGTAAGGTTTATGAAAATTGCAGAAATTAAAGAAATGACTACTAATGATTTAGTAGAAAGAGTAGAGGCAGAAACAGCTAATTATAACCAGATGGTTATCAATCATTCTATTTCTCCTTTGGAAAATCCTGCTCAAATCAAACAATTACGCAGGACTATTGCGCGTATGAAAACAGAATTACGCCAAAGAGAACTTAACAATAAATGATCAGCTTGATGGAAGCAAGAAATTTAAGAAAAGAAAGAACAGGGGTTGTATTGAGCAACAAGATGGAAAAAACTATCACAGTTGCTGCCAAGTTTAAAGAAAAACACCCTATATATGGTAAGTTCGTTAGTAAAACGAAGAAGTACCATGCTCATGATGAAAAGAATGAATGCAATATCGGTGATACTGTACGCATCATGGAAACTCGTCCTTTGAGCAAGACTAAAAGATGGAGATTAGTAGAAATAATTGAAAGAGCTAAGTAATTATGATACAAGTAGAATCCAGACTTACAGTATGTGATAACAGTGGAGCTAAAGAAGCTTTGTGTATCCGTGTATTGGGTGGCACAGGTCGTCGTTACGCTTCAGTAGGAGATGTTATTGTAGTTTCCGTAAAGAGTGTTATCCCTTCGAGTGATGTTAAAAAAGGTGCAGTATCAAAGGCTTTGATTGTACGTACGAAGAAAGAAATCCGTCGTCCTGATGGTTCTTATATACGTTTTGATGATAATGCTTGCGTGTTGCTTAATAATGCAGGTGAAATTAGAGGAAGTCGTATTTTCGGTCCTGTAGCAAGAGAACTTCGTGCTACAAACATGAAGGTTGTGTCACTTGCGCCTGAGGTACTTTAATTTTGTAAAAGATTTGAGTAATGAGTAAATTACATATTAAAAAAGGCGATACAGTTTACGTAAATGCTGGCGAAGATAAGGGCAAAACTGGTCGTGTATTGAAGGTTCTTGTTAAAGAAGGTCGTGCAATTGTTGAGGGTATCAATATGGTATCTAAGAGCACTAAGCCGAATGCAAAGAATCCGCAGGGTGGTATTGTGAAGCAAGAAGCTTCTATCCACATTTCAAACTTGAACCCGGTTGATCCAAAAACTGGTAAAGCAACGCGTATTGGGAGAAGAAAGAGTTCTGAAGGAACTTTAGTGCGTTATTCTAAAAAATCAGGAGAGGAGATTTAGTAATGAGTAATACTGCTAGCCTAAAGAAAGAATATGCAGATCGTATTGCACCTGCATTGAAATCACAATTCCAGTATTCTTCAACGATGCAGGTACCCGTACTTAAGAAGATTGTTATCAATCAAGGTTTAGGTATGGCTGTTGCTGATAAGAAGATTATTGAAGTAGCAATCAATGAAATGACAGCTATCACAGGTCAGAAGGCCGTAGCTACCATTTCTCGTAAAGATATCGCAAACTTTAAGTTACGTAAAAAAATGCCGATTGGCGTTATGGTAACTTTGCGCCGTGAGAGAATGTATGAATTCTTGGAAAAACTAGTTCGTGTAGCTCTTCCTCGTATTCGTGACTTCAAAGGTATCGAAAGTAAGTTTGATGGTAAAGGTAACTATACCCTTGGTATTCAGGAACAAATCATTTTCCCTGAAATAAATATCGATAGTATTACAAGAATTCTCGGAATGAATATTACCTTTGTAACCTCTGCGGAGACAGATGAAGAAGGTTATGCCTTGTTGAAGGAATTCGGTTTACCTTTTAAAAACGCTAAAAAAGATTAATAGAATATGGCAAAGGAATCAATGAAGGCACGTGAAGTAAAGCGTGCTAAATTAGTAGCCAGATACGCCGAGAAAAGAGCCGCTTTGAAGCAAATCGTGAGAACAGGTGAACCTGCCGATGCTTTTGAAGCTGCACAGAAATTGCAAGAGTTGCCTAAGAATTCAAATCCAATTCGTATGCACAACCGTTGCAAACTGACTGGTCGTCCAAAAGGTTATATCCGTCAGTTCGGAATTTCAAGAATCCAGTTCCGTGAGATGGCATCTAACGGTCTGATCCCGGGCGTAAAGAAAGCAAGCTGGTAATTATTGTTTAAATATTGTCAGGGAAGTCCTGATTAATTTAATTTATTTTTATATGACTGATCCAATAGCAGATTATTTGACGAGGTTGCGGAACGCAATTGGTGCTAAGCACAGAGTTGTAGAAGTTCCCGCTTCGAACTTGAAAAAAGAAATCACTAAGATTCTTTTTGAAAAAGGCTACATTCTTAACTATAAGTTTGTAGAAGATGGTCCTCAAGGAACTATCAAGGTTGCCTTGAAGTATGATTCTGTTAACAAAGTTAACGCAATCAAAAAATTAGAAAGAGTATCTTCTCCGGGTATGCGTAAGTATACTGGTTACAAAGATATGCCGCGTGTTATTAATGGGCTGGGTATTGCTATAATATCTACTTCCAAAGGTGTAATGACTAACAAAGAAGCTGCTGAACTGAAAATCGGTGGTGAAGTCTTGTGTTACGTATATTAATTTAGGAGGAATAAGCAATGTCAAGAATAGGAAAATTACCCATTAGTATCCCTGCTGGAGTGACAGTCACTCTGAAGGATGATGTGGTTACCGTTAAGGGACCCAAAGGCGAACTTAGCCAATATGTGAATCCTGCTATCAATGTTGCCATTGAAGACGGACACGTGACTTTAACAGAAAACGAAAAAGAAATGATTGATAACCCGAAGCAAAAGCATGCTTTCCACGGTTTGTATCGTTCTTTAGTTCATAACATGGTTGTGGGCGTGTCTGAAGGATATAAAAAGGAACTGGAACTTGTCGGTGTAGGTTACCGTGCTTCTAACCAAGGTAACATCATTGAACTGGCTTTAGGTTATACACACAATATTTTCATTCAATTGCCTGCTGAGGTGAAAGTTGAAACTAAGTCTGAAAGAAATAAGAATCCTCTTATTATATTGGAATCGTGTGACAAACAATTGCTTGGTCAAGTTTGCTCTAAAATACGTTCTTTCCGTAAACCTGAACCATATAAGGGTAAAGGTATTAAGTTTGTTGGCGAAGTAATTCGTAGAAAGTCTGGTAAATCAGCCGGCGCTAAGTAAATCATATAAAATTAGATTATTATGACAACAAAAATAGAAAGACGAGTTAAGATCAAATATAGAGTACGCAATAAGATTTCAGGTACTGCTGAACGTCCGCGTATGAGTGTATTTAGAAGTAACAAGCAAATTTATGTCCAGATTATCGATGATCTTTCTGGTAAGACACTGGCTGCTGCTTCTTCTTTAGGTATGGCTGAGAAAGTCGCAAAGAAAGAACAAGCTGCTAAAGTTGGTGAAATGATTGCTAAAAAGGCTCAGGAAGCAGGTATAACTACTGTTGTTTTCGACCGTAATGGTTACTTGTATCATGGGAGAGTAAAAGAAGTAGCTGATGCTGCTCGTAACGGTGGACTTAAATTTTAATCATTATGGCAGGAGTTAATAATAGAGTTAAGGTTACTAACGATATAGAACTGAAGGATAGATTGGTTGCTATTAATCGTGTTACTAAAGTTACCAAAGGTGGTAGAACTTTTAGTTTCTCTGCAATCGTTGTTGTAGGTAACGAAGAAGGTATTATCGGTTGGGGACTTGGTAAAGCAGGTGAAGTAACAGCTGCTATCGCTAAAGGCGTAGAATCAGCTAAAAAGAACCTGGTGAAAGTACCAGTTTTGAAAGGTACTGTTCCTCATGAACAATCAGCTAAGTTTGGTGGTGCTGAAGTATTCATCAAACCTGCATCTCACGGAACCGGTGTAGTAGCTGGTGGTGCTATGCGTGCTGTATTGGAAAGTGTTGGTATTACTGACGTTTTGGCAAAATCTAAAGGTTCTTCAAATCCGCACAACCTTGTTAAAGCTACAATTGAAGCTTTGAGTGAGATGCGTGATGCAAGAATGATTGCTCAGAACAGAGGTATTAGTGTTGAAAAAGTATTTAGAGGATAAGGAGGAGATATGTCAACTATAAAGATTAAACAAGTTAAAAGTAGAATTGGTGCTCCAGCTGATCAGAAAAGAACTCTTGATGCACTGGGACTTCGCAAACTGAACCGTGTGGTTGAACACGAAAGCACTCCTTCAATTCTTGGAATGGTAGATAAAGTAAAACACTTGGTTGCCATTGTTAAGTAATTATTTGTTGAATAAAAAAACGAATTACAATATGAACTTAAGTAATTTAAAACCTGCAGAAGGATCTACTAAGACAAGAAAGAGAATAGGACGTGGTGCCGGTTCTGGTTTGGGTGGTACTTCTACAAGAGGTCATAAAGGAGCTAAATCAAGATCTGGATACTCTAAGAAAGTTGGCTTTGAAGGTGGTCAGATGCCTCTTCAACGTCGAGTACCTAAATTTGGTTTTAAGAATATCAATCGTGTAGAATATAAGGCTATCAACTTGGATACAATTCAGACGCTTGCAGACGCTAAGAATCTGACAAAAGTTGGTATTAGCGACTTTATTGAAGCAGGATTTATTTCTTCAAATCAATTGGTTAAAGTATTGGGTAACGGAGCTCTGACTAACAAGCTGGAAGTAGAAGCTAACGCATTCTCTAAGAGTGCTGCTGCTGCTATTGAAGCTGCTGGTGGAACTGTAGTAAAACTCTGATTCAATGAGAAAAGCTATTGAAACATTAAAGAATATATGGAAGATTGAGGATCTGAGACAGCGGATCCTCATCACCATATTGTTTGTGGCAATTTACCGTTTCGGATCATATGTCGTATTACCGGGTATTAATCCGGCAATGCTGGCAAAATTGCACGAACAAACAAGTGAAGGCCTTTTAGCCTTGTTAAATATGTTCTCTGGAGGAGCATTTTCTAATGCCTCTATTTTTGCATTAGGAATCATGCCTTATATCTCTGCATCTATCGTTATTCAGCTATTGGGAATCGCTGTGCCGTATTTCCAGAAGTTGCAGCGCGAAGGTGAGAGCGGCAGAAGAAAAATGAATCAATATACTCGTTATCTGACGATTGCTATATTGTTAGTTCAGGCCCCTTCTTATTTGCTCAATCTTAAAATGCAGGCTGGCCCTTCCTTAAATGCTTCATTAGATTGGACTCTGTTTATGGTTACCTCTACCATTATTTTGGCAGCAGGTAGTATGTTTATTTTGTGGCTTGGTGAAAGAATAACTGATAAAGGTATTGGTAACGGTATTTCATTTATCATCCTGATCGGTATTATCGCTCGTTTCCCTGATGCTTTGATACAAGAAGTTGTATCCAGAGTAGCAAATAAGAGTGGTGGTCTGATTATGTTTATAATTGAAGTCGTATTCTTATTGTTAGTGATTGGTGCTGCAATCTTGTTGGTACAAGGTACAAGAAAGATTCCTGTACAATATGCTAAAAGAATCGTAGGTAATAAACAATATGGTGGTGCAAGACAGTATATTCCTTTGAAGGTGAATGCTGCTGGTGTAATGCCTATAATCTTTGCTCAGGCAATCATGTTTATTCCAATTACATTTATCGGTTTTTCCAATAATGTAAATAACGCAGGTGGTTTCTTGCATGCGTTTACAGATCATACAAGTTTCTGGTATAATTTTGTTTTTGCGGTAATGATTATATTATTTACATATTTCTATACTGCAATTACAATCAATCCGACTCAGATGGCTGAGGATATGAAGAGAAATAATGGTTTCATCCCTGGTATCAAACCGGGAAAGAAAACAGCAGAGTATATTGATGATATCATGTCTCGTATTACTTTACCGGGTTCTTTTTTCTTGGCATTGGTTGCTATTATGCCTGCTTTTGCTGGTATATTTGGGGTTCAAGCTGGATTTGCTCAATTCTTCGGCGGTACATCTTTGTTAATTCTTGTAGGTGTTGTTCTTGATACACTGCAACAGGTTGAAAGTCATTTGTTGATGAGACATTATGATGGTCTGTTGAAATCAGGTCGTATTAAGGGACGCGCTGGTGTAGCGGCATATTAATTCTTTAGAATAGAAATGATATTTCTTAAGACAGAAGATGAAATAGAATTGCTCCGTCAGAGTAACCTGCTTGTCGGTAGAACTCTAGCTGAGGTTGCTAAAGTGGTGAAACCTGGTGTAACTACACGTGAGTTGGATAAAGTTGCTGAAGAATTCATTAGAGATAATGGGGCAACTCCAACTTTTAAAGGATTCCCGAATCAATATGGAGACCCGTTTCCTGCATCCATCTGTACTTCTGTAAATGAGCAGGTAGTACATGGTATCCCGGGGGATATTGTTCTGAAAGACGGCGATATCGTATCTGTGGATTGCGGAACTTATATGAATGGTTTTTGTGGAGATTCTGCTTATACTTTTTGTGTAGGAGAGGTAGACGAAGAAATTCGTAACTTGTTGAAGGTAACTAAAGAAGCGTTATATATCGGTATTCAGAATGCAGTACATGGAAAAAGAATCGGAGATATCGGATATGCTATTCAGCAATATTGTGAGTCTCATTCTTATGGTGTAGTGCGTGAGTTTGTCGGTCACGGCATCGGTAAGGAAATGCACGAAGATCCCCAGGTACCTAATTATGGTAAAAGAGGATATGGTCCTTTGATGAAAAGAGGTCTTTGCATTGCAATTGAGCCGATGATAACGTTGGGAGACAGACAAGTGATTATGGAAGGTGACGGATGGACTGTGAGGACCAGAGATCGTAAATGTGCTGCGCACTTTGAGCATACGGTAGCTGTTGGAGCTGGTGAGGCTGATATTTTGTCTTCATTCAAATTCATAGAAGAAGTTTTAGGAGATAAAGCAATATAATATGGCAAAGCAATCTGCAATAGAACAAGATGGAGTTATAGTTGAAGCATTGTCTAATGCAATGTTTCGTGTTGAATTAGAAAACGGACATGAGATTACTGCACATATTTCAGGTAAGATGCGTATGCATTACATCAAGATCTTGCCGGGAGATAAAGTGAGAGTCGAAATGTCTCCTTACGACTTATCGAAAGGAAGAATTGTGTTTAGATATAAATAAAATTAAGATATGAAAGTAAGAGCATCATTAAAGAAACGCACGCCAGAATGTAAGATCGTTAGACGTAATGGCCGTTTGTATGTTATTAACAAGAAAAATCCTAAGTATAAACAACGTCAAGGATAATTTGTTATTTTTGCAAAAAAAATAATTTAGTATATGGCTATAAGAATAGTTGGTGTAGATTTACCTCAGAATAAAAGAGGTGAAATTGCGTTGACCTATGTATATGGAATAGGTCGCAGTAGTTCAGCAAAAATTTTAGATAAAGCTGGTGTAGATAAAGATCTGAAGGTTAAAGACTGGACAGATGATCAAGCTGCTAAGATTCGTGAGATTATCGGTGCAGAGTATAAAGTAGAAGGTGATCTTCGTTCTGAAATCCAATTGAACATTAAGCGATTAATGGATATTGGTTGTTACCGTGGTGTACGTCATCGTATTGGTCTGCCGGTTAGAGGTCAGAGCACTAAGAACAATGCACGTACTCGTAAGGGTAGAAAGAAAACCGTTGCTAATAAGAAAAAAGCTACTAAATAATAATTGTTGATATGGCAAAAAAAACAGTTGCAGCTAAGAAGAGAAATGTGAAAGTAGACGCTAATGGACAGTTACACGTTCATTCATCTTTCAACAATATTATTGTTTCTCTTGCAAACAGTGAAGGGCAGATTATCTCTTGGTCATCTGCAGGAAAGATGGGATTTAGAGGTTCAAAAAAGAATACTCCTTATGCAGCTCAGATGGCTGCCCAGGATTGTGCAAAAATTGCATTTGATCTTGGCCTGAGAAAGGTAAAAGCATATGTGAAGGGTCCAGGTAACGGACGTGAGTCTGCTATTAGAACTATCCACGGAGCTGGTATTGAGGTTACAGAGATCATCGACGTAACTCCACTTCCACACAATGGTTGTCGTCCTCCGAAAAGACGTAGAGTTTAATTTACCTTTAACTTAAAATGATCTTGATTTTGTTTTTGGATTGCAATAATTTCTTCTCTGCAATCGCGGCTGCAACAAATTGAGTTCATGAATAAACAATTAAATATTTAAAAGAAATGGCTAGATATACTGGACCAAAATCAAGAATAGCCCGTAAATTCGGTGAAGGCATCTTTGGAGCTGATAAAGTTTTGTCAAAGAAGAACTATCCTCCCGGACAACACGGAAATTCAAGAAAAAGAAAAACTTCTGAATATGGTGTGCAACTTCGTGAAAAGCAGAAAGCGAAATACACTTATGGAGTTTTAGAAAAACAATTCCGCAATTTGTTTGAAAAAGCCGCTACCGCTAAAGGTATTACCGGTGAGGTGCTTCTTCAATTGCTGGAAGGCCGTCTTGACAACGTAGTATTCCGTTTGGGTATTGCTCCTACACGTGCTGCTGCTCGTCAGTTGGTTAGTCACAAGCATATTACTGTAGATGGTGAAGTGGTAAACATTCCTTCATTCGCAGTAAAACCAGGACAATTGATTGGTGTTCGTGAAAGATCTAAATCTTTGGAAGTAATTGCTAACTCTCTTGCAGGTTTCAATCACAGCAAATACGCTTGGTTGGAGTGGGATGAAACTTCTAAGGTCGGTAAAATGTTGCATATACCTGAAAGAGCAGACATTCCTGAGAACATTAAAGAACATTTGATCGTTGAATTGTATTCTAAATAATAATTAATTTCATGGCGATATTAGCATTTCAAAAACCTGATAAAGTATTAATGTTGGAGGCGGACTCCAGATTCGGTAAATTCGAATTTCGTCCGTTGGAACCGGGGTTTGGTATTACCGTAGGTAATGCATTACGCCGTATCCTGCTCTCTTCATTAGAGGGTTTTGCTATCACTACTATCAGAATAGATGGTGTGGAGCATGAATTTTCTAGTGTACCTGGAGTAAAAGAGGATGTTACCAACATTATCTTGAATCTGAAACAAGTGAGATTCAAGCAAGTAGTTGAAGAATTCGAGAGCGAAAAAGTGAGCATCACTGTCGAGAATTCAAGTGAATTTAAAGCAGGTGACATAGGTAAGTATTTGACTGGATTTGAAGTGTTAAATCCGGAATTAGTTATTTGTCATTTAGATTCTAAGGCAACTATGCAGATTGATATTACTATTAACAAAGGTCGTGGATATGTTCCTGCTGATGAAAATCGCGAATATTGCACGGATGTTAATGTAATTCCAATCGACTCTATTTATACACCGATACGTAATGTCAAGTATGCTGTAGAAAACTTCCGTGTAGAACAGAAGACTGACTACGAAAAGCTAGTGCTTGAGATTAGTACCGACGGTTCTATACACCCGAAGGAAGCGCTGAAGGAAGCTGCAAAAATTCTGATCTACCACTTCATGTTGTTCTCTGATGAGAAGATCACGCTTGAAAGTAACGATACTGATGGCAATGAAGAGTTTGACGAAGAAGTATTGCATATGCGTCAGCTGTTGAAGACTAAGCTTGTTGATATGGACTTGTCAGTTCGTGCCCTCAACTGTTTGAAGGCTGCTGATGTAGAAACTCTCGGCGACTTGGTACAATTCAACAAAACTGACCTGTTGAAGTTCAGAAACTTCGGAAAGAAATCGCTTACCGAGCTTGATGATTTGCTGGAAAGTCTGAATCTATCGTTTGGAACCGACATTTCTAAATATAAATTAGATAAAGAATAAAAAATGAGACATAATAAAAAATTCAATCATTTAGGTCGTACTGCTTCTCACAGAAGCGCTATGTTATCTAACATGGCTTGCTCCTTGATCAAGCACAAAAGAATCACTACGACTGTGGCAAAGGCAAAAGCTTTGAAGAAGTTTGTTGAGCCTTTGATTACAAAGTCTAAAGAAGATACTACGAATTCTCGTCGTGTTGTATTTAGCAACCTGCAAGATAAGATTGCAGTAACAGAATTGTTCAAAGAAATCTCGGTTAAGATTGCTGACCGTCCGGGTGGTTATACTCGTATCATCAAGACTGGTAATCGTTTAGGTGACAATGCAGAAATGTGTTTCATTGAGTTGGTTGACTACAATGAAAACATGGCTAAAGAAAAAGTTGCTAAGAAAGCTACTCGTACTCGTCGTTCTAAGAAGAGTGCTGAAGCTGCTGCTCCTGCTGCTGTTGAAGCTCCTGCAACTGAAGAACCAAAAGCTGAATCAGCTGAATAATTTTAAAGTTATTCGTATACATATAAAAAAGGCTACTCACACGGGTAGCCTTTTTTGTATCTTTATATTTTAGTTATACTAAGATACATTAAAAGATTTACCGAATGAACTTTTCGTAAGAATTATCTGTTATATTTGCAGGAGAATATGGCAAAATTTGTAAAGGTAATATTGTTTCTGTTGCTGGCAGTTGCCCTTCATGGGGTCGCAGGCAATGTTTTCACTGAAAAGCAGGTGGAACAACCAGAGCATGCTGTTACATATTCTATGAAACCGCAGGGGCAGATTAATGCTCCAGAATCTCCTTATCTTCCTGTGGCTGAATTAACTAATTTGCAAAGCCATCTACTACAACTTCCTATTATTGCCAGCCTGCAAGTGAATATTATGTATTTACTTTAAGGCATATTATTATTTAGACGTTTATTTATTGGTATTATTTTACGGATTGCTGGCGTTAATTATATAGTGCCGGTCAGTCTTTATTATCTTCATATTTTTACTAATAATTTAAACTTCAATATTATGGCAACTCAAGCTATTGATGCTACTATATTTGCATCTTCACATCCCGATATCGCTAAACGTACGAGTATCTCCGGTCTTTTAATTTCTTGTGTAATGTTACTGATTGGTATTTTATCTTTTGCTTCTACTTTTGAACTGGAAGATAAATCGTCTACTGTCAGTATGGCTCTGATGGTCTTTGGAACAGGATTGTTCCTTTTAGGTATATTCCGGCTTTTCTGGAAGTCAAAAGAAGTGGTTTATGTACCGACAGGAAGCATAGCGAAAGAGCGTAGTATTTTCTTTGATCTGAAGCATATGGACAAGTTGACTGACCTTGTTAATTCCGGTTCATTTTCTGCGGATTCAAAGATTAAGAGTGAGGCAAGTGGTAATATACGTATGGACGTGATACTATCTGCTGATAATAAATTTGCAGCTGTACAGCTATTCCAGTTTGTACCTTATACATATCAGCCGGTGACTGCTGTGCATTATTTTACCAATGATGCAGCTGCAGCTGTTGCTGCGTTTCTGACTAAAAGTCAATTGAATTAAAGTGCTTAATGCCAAATGGTATTCATGTTGATGGCGAATTGTCATTCATCAGAAGATCATTTCTAAGATAGTCAAGTGCAGGGATGCAGGGATAAATGGATAATGGATTGATAATTACTGAATATCGCACTTCTATGTCTTAATAGCTTAGATACAAGCAGGCTTTAAGGAATAATTTGACATGTGGGGATTAACCGTCGATGACGGCAATCCCCATTTTTTTCATTAAGAAGCACGCATTCATGTTCTGTGCGACTCCGCTTCTCATCTGGTATGAAAATGTCAGTTCGTTGTTGGTAATGTCCGCTTCGAAACAATAATTCCGGATATTTTGTGGAAAAGCATCTATTAGTGTGCCTAGCAGTAGGTCATGAGTAGCGATAATACCATTGGCATCCATGCTCATGAACTGTTTGATTAAGGCAAAAGAACCTTTCTGTTTATCCATAGAGTTAGTTCCTTTCAGAATTTCATCAAGGATGATAAATAATTCTTCTCCGGCTTTGAGTTTATCAATGATTAGTTTCAGTCGTTTGAGTTCGGCGAAGAAGTAAGATTCATTGTCGGTGAGTGAATCACTTGTCCGGAGGCTGGTGACAAGACGAGCGGGAAATATTTCCATTTTCGCAGCCCATACAGGAGCACCAATGCAAGCCAAGAGGTAGTTGACACCTACGGTGCGCAGGTAAGTACTTTTGCCTGCCATGTTGGCGCCGGTAATAATGATAAAGAACGGGCGTTTCTCCATATCGATTCCATTGCGGACACATTTATTGCGGTCCATGAGCGGATGCCCTAAGGCTTCGGCTTGCAGATGGAAAGACTGAGAAGTTATTTGAGGATAGATGTAATCCGGATGGTTGTATGAGAATGTTGCAAGAGAACAATAAGCATCAATTGCTCCGATAGCTTCGATCCAGCGGGGAAGATCTGCGGAGTGTGCTTCTTTCCATTTCTCGATTTGCATGACTTGGCGGAGTTCCCAAAATAGGAGGCCGTTCAAGATGGTGCTCATTAGCAGATTACCTCGCTGGTCGAGTGCATTCATGAGTTTAGCAAGGCGATGTACGGACTGGGAAGCTGTTTGATTTTGGCTTGTAAGTTCGGCTTTCAGTTGTTGCAATGCAGGGCTGTGCATCTCTTTTTTCTCGGTGATGAGAATCTGGTCGGCGTAAGTAGACAGAATTTGTAGTTTTTCGCCATACGTCGCTTGTATTTTGGTTATTCCTTTTGAGAAGATAAAACTGAATACGACAAAGCATGCAAATACTATCCCGCTGATGCTTGCAGGGAGAAATCCCAGAATCGTTGCGCCGATACACAGGAGGTTTATAATACCTACTGCTGTCGGGAGGATACGGAGGAAAGCGTGTTTCCGATAGTCGCTCGGACTGTTGACCCATTCTTTAATTTCAGAGGTGTCGGATGGCTTGCCTTTATAAAGTAATCCGAGCAGGCGGAATTGTTGTCGAAACTCAAGTTCTGAAGATAGTTCCCGAATCGCTTCCTGACGTTGTTCGATAGCTTCTTTTTCTTCCAGATGTGCATTGAACCAGTTGGCAAGACGCTGTTTGCCGATGGGGGTCGAAGTACGATTGATATACTGGAATAGTGAGTGCTCGCCAAATATGTCCAAGTCGAAAGTATAGAGGTGAGACGGATCGATGTATTCCTTTCCGTTGTCGAAGTCGGAAAAGTCATATTGCAGTGCTCGTAGTTCCTGCTGATTGATTTCTATTTTCTTTTTGAGATAATCTTTCCAGTAAAACCATCGGTTGTGGCTTTGCACCAGCCAAATGAAAGCGATGATGGGAAGTACGGTAAGTACGATGAGTTTTAACCATCCGTCGGACCAAAAAATAATGGCGGAGGCTACTGCTTCTACGAATAAGATCAGTCTCAGAAGGCTGATATAGCGAATGCGTTTCCGCGCTTTTTGTAGTTGTTTTTCTGTTTCCTGAATGATTTGTTGATAGGTTGCTATAATATTTTCTTGTTTTTCCATACGATTATATTGCTTTTCGGACAAAGGTAATATAATTCGTAAAAGGCTGAATGGGAGCGTGTTTTTGTAAAGAGCAGATTTACTCTTTATTAACGGTCATTCAGTAATCAGCGATGAAGTAAGTTGTGATGGTTTAGAACAAAGTAACATAGGGAATAAACACACTTTGTTATTGTCACTTGTCACCTTTGCGTGATAAGTGTCTTATAATTAGTTAAGTAATGGTGATAATAACCGGTGATAATAAGGTGATAATAGATCTTTTTTTGCTTTCTATTATCACCTGTTTTTAAGGAGTATTATAATTAATCTGTTGATTATCAGATATTAGTGTGCTATTTTAAAGCCTTTATCCATCTATGTTAAAAACTCCCTTTTAGGCATGAATGTACGTTGTTTATGCCATATATTACTTCCTGTATGCCGCCTATATTAAGACAAGACTCGGCAACCTTAACCTGCAAACAAGGTTTGGCTAATATATTTTGTTCGTTTCATATTTTCGTTTCACGTCCGTGATCTGTTCGGATCACGTATGTGAGCCCAATAGTTTACGTACGTGGACTGTTGGGAGCATGTACGTGAAACGATTTATTGTTACTGACGGAATATATTAATCATGCCTGCATGATAGCATAATGAATCGTTCATTTGCTGTTGTTCCCGGGAGCTTATTCTTTCATAGTTGATATGGGGCTGACTAAAAAGTCGGTAGTATCTTAAATCTCCTCCTTCGGGAAGGAGGAGTACCCGCAGGGGGAGGTGGTAGGTGAATACGCAATTCTTTTATTCCTAGTAAATTAGAGATAACCTTGTTTTACCTACCACCCCGGCTTTCAGCCACCCCTCCTTCCCGAAGGGAGGGGAATTGGAGATACTACCGACTTTTTAGTCAACCCTGACGACTCAGGTATTAACGCCTGATATACCACATAAAACGCTTGATATTCCGGATGAAAAAAGCCAAGATAAGATTATGAAAAGAACCATAAACCGTATCTCATGAATAAACAAACTTCGGGTGCGATTGCCTTGCTTCCGAGATAATTGCGTGTAAGAGGTGCTGTGCCAAGAAGGCGAAAGGGCTTCCTGGCTTCTTTTTTCAACATTTCTTTTTCCATTCTTGCATTTATGCGCTAAAATTTATAACTTTCCACTCGAAAAGGCGTTGAATGAAGAAAGGAGGATGGCTTATGAAGAAAGGATATATTTTGTGGTTGCTGATAAGCGTGATTAGCCTTCCGGTAGTTGCGCAGAATATCATTTATTCAAACTTGAAGGAGTTGATGGCTCAAGATGGCGATACCCTTGCAGTGTTGCGAGTAGAGAAGCGTTCCAGAAGCCAGATTCTATTGACAGGCGGGGCTGACTACCGGATAACGGCAGGCAATGATGAATCTATGTGCCGCCAGTTGAAGAAGCGTTGTTTTGCGGTGCGTACTTCTGAAGGAGACTTATTTATCAACTGTCGTAAGTTGCGTTATAAAAAGATGCGTTTCGGGGCGTGGTATGCTCCGGCTGTTCAGTTGGGCAAAAATATCTATTTCTGTGCGATGCCATTAGGGTCGGTAATCGGTGGGACATTTGCAGAAGAAGATGATGTGAAACTGGGCGGAAATGTGGGAGATGCTCTTGCTGCTTCAAGTCTGGTTACTAAACGGGTCTGCTATGAGCTGAACGGTGAGACCGGAAAGATTGATTTTGTAGGAAAAGAAAAGATGGCGCAACTGCTGGAAAAACATCCGGAATGGAAAAAAGCCTACCTTACAAAAGACAGTCAGGAAGCGAAGCATACCTTCAAGTATCTGCAAATGCTGTGTGGTGAGCAGCAGAAAGAATAAATAATACCTTTCTGATAATAAATCTACCAAAACCTTTGTCTTTTCTCTTCTTTTTTTCTATATTGCGAAGAGTTATAGAACTGTATTGCTTACAGTTTGTAATCCTTAATTCTGCTTATTATGAAGATAACTCTTGGCAACACGTTACCTCCCTACCCAGCTTTCATAGAAGGTATCCGGAGGGCCCCCGACCGTAGTTATACGCTTACGCCGGCGCAGACAGCTACGGCATTGAAGAATGCATTGCGCTATATCCCCTTGGAATTGCATGAGCAACTGGCACCTGAATTTATGGAAGAATTGCGTACCCGTGGGCGAATTTACGGATACCGCTTCCGTCCCGCAGGCGATCTGAAAGCCAGACCGATTGATGAATATCGTGGCAAATGTGTGGAAGGCAAAGCCTTTCAAGTAATGATTGACAACAATCTCTGTTTTGATATCGCGTTGTATCCCTATGAACTTGTAACTTATGGTGAAACCGGCCAAGTTTGTCAGAACTGGATGCAATACCTTCTGATCAAGCAATATCTCGAAGAACTTACTCCTGAGCAAACACTGGTCATTGAGTCCGGACATCCGTTGGGCCTGTTTCGTTCGCGTCCCGATGCTCCCCGCGTTATTATTACCAACTCTATGATGATAGGTCAGTTCGACAATCAGCACGACTGGCACATTGCCGCACAAATGGGAGTTGCCAACTATGGGCAGATGACGGCGGGCGGCTGGATGTATATCGGTCCGCAGGGTATTGTTCATGGCACTTTCAATACATTACTCAATGCCGGACGATTGAAACTCGGCATTCCGCAGGACAAAGATTTGCGTGGTCACCTCTTCGTATCTTCCGGTTTGGGAGGAATGAGCGGGGCACAGCCAAAGGCAGCCGAAATAGCCGGAGCAGCCTCTATTATAGCCGAAGTCGATAGCTCCCGTATCGAAACACGTTATCGGCAGGGATGGGTAGGCCATGTCACACAGGACCTGTCGGAAGCTTTCCGCCTGGCAAAAGAAGCAATGGAACGTCGGGAACCTTGTTCGATAGCCTATCATGGTAACGTCGTCGATTTGCTGGAATATGCGGAACGCGAGCAGATTCATATTGAACTTTTGTCCGATCAGACCTCTTGTCATGCCGTTTACGAAGGAGGCTACTGTCCCGCAGGCTTGACTTTCGAAGAGCGGACCCGCCTTCTTCATGAATCTCCTGATCAATTCCGTCGTCTGGCAGACGCTTCTTTGCGCCGCCATTTTGAGGTAATCCGGAAACTGGTGGCACGCGGCACTTACTTCTTCGATTATGGCAACTCCTTTATGAAAGCGATTTATGATGCCGGAGTGAAAGAGATTTCCCGCAATGGAGTTGATGAGAAAGATGGATTTATATGGCCGAGTTATGTAGAAGATATCATGGGACCCCAACTCTTTGATTATGGCTATGGCCCCTTCCGATGGGTATGTCTGAGCGGTAGGCACGAAGATCTGATAAAAACGGACCGTGCCGCAATGGAGTGCATTGATGTCAATCGACGGGGACAGGATCTGGATAATTATAACTGGATACGCGACGCCGAAAAGAACAGGCTGGTAGTAGGTACTCAGGCACGTATTCTCTATCAGGATGCCGTAGGAAGAATGAATATCGCCCTCCGTTTCAATGAAATGGTACGGCGGGGAGAAGTAGGACCAATCATGTTGGGCCGTGATCATCATGATGTGAGTGGAACCGATTCGCCTTTCCGTGAGACATCGAATATCAAAGACGGAAGTAATGTTATGGCTGATATGGCCGTGCAGTGTTTCGCCGGAAACTGCGCGCGTGGCATGAGCTTGGTAGCCCTGCATAATGGCGGCGGAGTCGGTATCGGAAAAGCGATTAATGGCGGCTTCGGCATGGTATGTGACGGCAGCGAACGGGTAGACGAGATACTTCGCTCGGCTATGCTTTGGGATGTGATGGGCGGAGTGGCCCGCCGTTCGTGGGCCCGCAATCCGCATGCAATGGAAACTAGTGACGCTTTCAATGAATCACATTCGGAAGGGTATCATATAACGATGCCTTATCTGGCTGATGACGAGCTGATTATAAAGACAATAAAAGAAGCATTGTAATAGAAAGTAACGAAATAGAGAAATAAATATGAATTGGAGTAAGATCATCGAATGTGTCCCCAACTTTAGCGAGGGACGTGATTTGGAGAAAATAGACAAGATAGTAGCCCCTTTTCGTGGCAAATCCGGCGTGAAGCTGCTCGATTATAGCAATGATGAAGATCATAACCGTCTGGTAGTCACTTTGGTTGGCGAACCGGAAGCCTTGCGCGATGCAGTCATTGAAGCTATCGGCATTGCTGTCCGTCTGATAGACCTTAATCATCATAGCGGACAGCATCCCCGCATGGGAGCGGTGGACGTGGTTCCTTTCATTCCGATCAAGAATACGACGATGGAAGAAGCCGTCGCCCTGTCGAAAGAAGTGGCTTCCCGGGTGGCGGAACTATATAATCTCCCTGTCTTTCTGTATGAAAAGTCCGCCACAGCCCCGCATCGGGAAAATCTGGCCTCCGTCCGTAAGGGAGAATTTGAAGGAATGGCGGAGAAAATCAGACTTCCCGAATGGCATCCCGACTTCGGTCCTGCCGAGCGTCATCCCACTGCCGGAACGGTAGCTATCGGTGCCCGAATGCCGCTGGTTGCTTATAACATCAATCTGAGTACCAATAATCTTGAAATAGCCACGAAGATAGCAAAAAATATCCGGCATATCAACGGCGGTCTCCGCTACGTCAAAGCAATGGGGGTGGAACTGAAAGAGCGGAATATCACCCAAGTATCCATTAATATGACCGATTACACTCGCACCGCCCTTTACCGTGCTTTCGAATTGGTGCGTATTGAGGCCCGCCGCTATGGAGTGACGATTGTTGGAAGTGAGATCATTGGTCTGGTGCCGATGGAAGCGCTGATAGATACGGCCTCCTATTATTTAGGACTGGAGAATTTCTCCATGCAGCAGGTGCTGGAAGCGCGTATCATGGAATAGCGCCCGGAGTATTAAAATAATGTGCGTCCGATATAAAGCTGCTGAAACTTATATCGAATTATGATTGAAATAGTAAGAACCGAATAATAAAAGATCAATGAGTGAAAACCTGATTATATTCAATGCCCGTATTGTCACCCCGACAGGAATCTCCGCCCGTAAAGGTGCGGAAATGGGACAACTCCGTATCATAGAAAACGGAACGGTAGAAGTGACCAAAGGCATCATCACTTACGTCGGCGAGAGTCGTGGCGAAGATCGTGACGGCTACTACCAGCATTACTGGCATTACAACGCCCGGGGACATTGCCTGCTTCCGGGCTTTGTCGATTCGCATACCCATTTTGTTTTTGGCGGAGAACGTTCCGAAGAATTTTCATGGCGGCTGAAAGGCGAAAGCTATATGTCCATCATGGAACGTGGCGGAGGGATAGCCAGTACCGTAAAAGCTACCCGGCAAATGAATTTCCTGAAACTTCGCTCGGCAGCCGAAGGCTTTCTGAAGAAGATGAGTGCTATGGGAGTCACCACGGTAGAAGGTAAAAGCGGTTATGGACTCGATCGGGAAACAGAGCTGCTGCAACTGAAAATAATGCGCAGCCTGAACAATGACGAGCACAAACGTATCGACATTGTATCCACTTTCTTAGGAGCCCACGCCCTTCCCGAAGAGTATAAAGGAAGAGGAGACGAATACATCGACTTTCTGATTCGTGAAATGCTCCCCGTTATCCGCGAGAACGAACTTGCCGAATGTTGTGATGTCTTTTGCGAACAAGGAGTTTTCTCTGTCGAACAGTCCCGCCGCCTCCTTCAGGCAGCTAAAGAACAAGGCTTCCTGTTAAAGCTCCATGCCGATGAAATCGTTTCCTTTGGTGGCGCTGAGCTGGCTGCCGAACTGGGCGCTTTGTCTGCCGATCATCTGCTTCAGGCTTCCGATGCCGGAATCCGTGCAATGGCCGACGCAGGAGTAGTAGCTACCCTGCTGCCTCTGACGGCTTTCGCACTGAAAGAACCTTATGCACGCGGTCGTGAAATGATTGATGCCGGCTGTGCCGTGGCACTTGCCACAGACTTGAATCCGGGAAGCTGTTTCTCCGGTTCCATCCCGTTGACCATTGCTTTGGCGTGTATTTACATGAAACTTAGCATCGAAGAAACCATCACTGCCCTCACACTAAACGGGGCTGCTGCCCTTCATCGGGCAGACCGGATCGGAAGCATCGAAGTAGGCAAGCAAGGCGACTTTGTCATACTGAATTCGGACAATTATCACATTCTGCCATACTACGTAGGCATGAACTGTGTCATCATGACTATTAAAGGCGGTATGCTATACCCCGTCAATTGATAACTAAAAGCATAAAATACCATGTTAGCAGATTTAACCGTAAAAGATTTCTTAGATAAGATAGCCGGCAATGATCCGGTACCCGGCGGTGGCAGTATTGCCGCTTTAGGTGGAGCGCTGGCTTCCGCTTTGGCCACGATGGTGACAGGACTCACCATCGGCAAGAAAGGATATGAAGCCAGCGAAGAAGTAATGCAGCACGCACAGACGCTTACCACCCGATTCCAAAAAGAATTCATCGCCTTGATTGATAAAGACTCCGAAGCCTATGATGAAGTTTTTGCCTGTTTTAAACTTCCCAAAGCTACCGATGAAGAAAAAGCTGTCCGTAGCGCTGCCATTCAGGAAGCCACCAGGCATGCCGCCCTCATTCCGATGGAAGTTGCCCGAAAAGCACTTGAAGTGATGCCCGTCATAGCAGACATCGCCCGTCTGGGAAACCGGAACGCTATTACAGACGCCTGTGTAGCCATGATGGCGGCACGATCCGCCGTATTGGGGGCATTGCTGAATGTCCGCATTAATCTGGGGGTACTCAAAGACAAAGAATTTGTCCAGGGCTTGCAAGCCGAAGCGGACCGGATAGAGCAAACCGCTTGCCGGAAAGAGAAAGAATTACTGGATGCCGTCAACCAAGATTTACGCGTATGAGCAAGAATGTGTATCAAATAGGTTCCGGAGAACTGACCTTCGAAATCATCGAACGGATCATCAACGAGAATCTGAAGCTGGAACTGGCTCCCGAAGCCAAGCTCCGCATTCAGAAATGCCGTGATTATCTAGACCATAAAATAGCTTCTTCCGAAGAACCTCTTTATGGCATCACCACCGGCTTCGGCTCATTATGCACTAAAAATATTTCTTCCGGCGAATTGGGAACCTTGCAGGAAAACCTGATAAAGAGCCATGCCTGCAGTGTAGGCGAAGAAATCCGTCCTGTCATCATCAAACTGATGATGTTACTCAAAGCCCACGCTCTCTCGTTGGGACATAGCGGCGTGCAACTAATCACCGTACAGCGTATCCTCGACTTTTTCAATAACGACGTACTGCCCATCGTCTATGATCGCGGTTCCTTGGGAGCTTCCGGCGATCTCGCCCCATTAGCCAATCTGTTCCTTCCTTTGATCGGTGTGGGCGACGTCAACTATAAAGGAAAGAAATGCGAAGCAATCAGCGTGCTCGACGAATTTGGCTGGGAACCCGTCCGGCTCATGAGCAAGGAAGGGCTTGCACTGCTCAACGGTACCCAGTTCATGAGTGCCAACGGTGTATTTGCCATTCTCAAAGCCTTCCGCCTTTCCAAGAAAGCCGACCTGATAGCTGCTCTTTCTCTTGAAGCCTTCGACGGACGCATCGACCCGTTTATGGATTGCATCCAGCAGATACGCCCTCATCCCGGACAGATCGAGACGGGAGAGGCTTTCCGTAAACTGCTGGCAGGCAGCGAACTGATCGAACGTCCCAAGGCGCACGTACAGGATCCTTACTCTTTCCGTTGCATCCCGCAAGTGCATGGTGCCACGAAAGACGCTATCCGCTATGTTTCCTCCGTACTGCTGACCGAAATCAATTCCGTCACGGACAATCCAACGATCTTCCCTGACGAAGACAGAATCATTTCCGGTGGAAATTTCCACGGTCAGCCGTTGGCTATCTCCTATGACTTTCTCGCCATTGCCTTGGCAGAACTGGGAAACATTTCCGAACGCCGTGTCTCTCAATTGATTATGGGACTTCGCGAACTTCCGGAGTTTTTGGTAGCCAATCCGGGACTGAATTCCGGTTTTATGATTCCCCAATATGCTGCTGCGTCTATGGTCAGCCAGAACAAAATGTACTGCTATGCCGCATCGAGCGATTCCATCGTTTCGTCCAACGGGCAGGAAGACCACGTAAGTATGGGGGCCAATGCCGCAACCAAACTTTATAAAGTGATGGACAACCTTGAACATATCCTTGCCATCGAACTGATGAATGCTGCGCAGGGCATCGATTTCCGCCGTCCGCTGAAAACGTCTCCGCTGCTGGAGAGTTTCCTGCATGCCTACCGGAAAGAAGTGCCTTTTGTGAAAGATGACATCGTGATGTATAAAGAAATACATAAAACAGTCGCTTTTTTAAAAAGGACTAAGTTAGAGTACTAAACCTCCTTTTTCGCTTTTCGTTAATAATGGTGACTGTTATTGCCGGATAAACGATCGATTCTTATCGGTATTTATCCGGCATTTGCCGATTATTCTCCCTCTTACAGCGATAAAACTTTACTTCATATACCTCTATTCCTTACTTTTGCTCTATATTTCCTCTTAACACTTGTTTTCATATACCTCTAATGAATGATAATATTTATCAAATGGGCTATAAATAAAAGGAAACTTGATTTGTTAATTGAGTTTTCTATATATCTTTGTTCCGTTTTTCGCTTTAAATGGTGAATTTATAGAAAACTGAGTCTAACAAAATCTAAAAAGAGTGATGATGGAGCATGGAAGAGACGCGTCCCAAAAGGCGGAGCTGAGAGAACGGATTATAATGACCGCGACAGAAGCTTTTACTTTGAAAGGTATCAAGTGTATTACGATGGATGACATTGCGGCAGCATTGGGCATTTCCAAACGTACGCTCTATGAGGTTTTTGCAGATAAGGAATCATTATTGAAAGAGTGTATTCTGCAAAAGCAAGCTGAAAGAGACAAATACTTGCAGGAGATATACGAGCAATCCAACAATGTGCTGGAGGTGATACTTGCTGTCTTTCAGAAAAGCATCGAGATCTTTCATCAGACCAACAAGCGCTTCTTCGAGGATATCAAGAAATATCCGAAGGTATATGCGATGATGAAAGACCGTAGTGAAAGTGACTCGGAGAAGACGATGTCTTTCTTTAAGTCGGGGGTAGAGCAAGGTATCTTTCGGGCGGATGTCAACTTTGAGATAGTCAATCTGTTGGTGCGCGAGCAGTTTGATGTGCTGTTGAATACGGACATTTGCAACGAATATCCTTTTATAGAAGTATACGAATCCATCATGTTTACCTATATACGTGGCATTTCCACGGAAAAAGGAGCCAAAGTTTTAGAGGAATTTATATCAGAATATCGTAAAAACCGGGTCGAGCAACAATAGGAGCTAGGTTCGGATGACAAACAATTAAGGATCAAATAGAAACGAGTTTATGAACAGATTGAAAAGATTGACAGGCAAGAAAATGCTTCTGACGGCAATGGCTCTCTGTGCGTTTGGCTTTGCAAAGGCTCAGACGGAGCAGACAACGCAGAATACGCTGACATTGACGCTGGACAAAGCCCTGGAAATAGCGTTGGATGAGAATCCTACGATAAAGGTGGCGGCAGAAGAAATTGCCTTAAAGAAAGTTGCAAGTAAGGAAGCGTGGCAGAGCCTGTTACCCGAAGCAAGCCTAAACGGATCACTGGATCACACGATCAAAGCGGCTGAAATGAAACTGAACGATATGTCGTTCAAGATGGGGCAGGATGGTACGAATACCGCCAATGCCGGACTGAGCATTAACCTGCCTTTGTTTGCACCGGCAGTCTACCGGGCCATGTCAATGACAAAGACAGATATCGAACTGGCAGTGGAGAAGTCGCGTGCTTCCGAACTGGATTTGATCAATCAGGTAACCAAGGCTTATTATCAGCTGATGCTTGCACAAGATAGTTATGAAGTGCTTCAAGGCAGCTATAAGTTGGCAGAAGATAATTTCAATGTCGTGAACGCCAAATATCAACAAGGTGCAGTCAGCGAATTTGATAAGATCAGCGCAGAAGTACAGATGCGCAGCATCAAGCCGAATGTCATTTCTGCCGCCAATGCCGTGACGCTGGCAAAACTCCAGTTGAAAGTGTTGATGGGCATTACGGCTGATGTGGATATTAAGACTGACGATAATCTGACAAACTACGAATCAATGCTGTTTGCCAATCAGTTGAAAGAAGAAGATATGAGTCTGGAGAACAATACAACGATGAAGCAGTTCGAGCTGAATATGAAATTGCTCGAAAAGAACGTGAAGTCGCTGAAAACGAACTTCATGCCTACTTTGTCGATGAGCTTCTCTTATCAATATCAGTCTTTGTATAATCCGAACATCAATTTCTTTGATTATACGTGGAGCAACAGTTCGTCTTTGATGTTCAATCTGAGCATTCCTTTGTATAGGGCGAGCAACTTTACGAAGGTAAAATCGGCCCGCATCCAGATGCGCCAGCTTGACTGGAACCGCATCGATACGGAGAGAAAACTGAATATGCAGGTAGTCAGCTACCGTAACAATATGACTGCCAGCTCCGAGCAGGTGGTCAGCAACAAAGAAAACGTGATGCAGGCTGAAAAAGCGGTACAGATTGCCGGAAAACGTTATGAAGTCGGTAAGGGAACCGTGCTTGAACTTAACAGTTCGCAGGTATCACTGACGCAGGCACAACTTACTTACAATCAATCAATCTACGATTACCTGGTAGCTAAGGCTGACCTTGATCAGGTTTTGGGAAAACAATAAAGATAGACAACTAAAATTACAACTAAGGAATATGAAAAAAGGTATCCAATTAGTGGCTCTGCTATTGACAGTAGTAATGAGCTCATGTACGGGTGGAAAAGATAAGGCTGCTGTGAAACAGGAAGACGAGAAGCCCAGAGTAAAAGTGGCTGATGTAACAGCCCGTCCCGTAGATCAGATACAGGATTATACAGCGACGGTAGAAGCTGAAGTAAAGAACAACATTGCTCCTTCGTCACCTGTCCGCATCGACCGGATTCTGGTAGAAGTGGGCGACCGTGTATCCAAAGGCCAGAAGCTGGTGCAGATGGATGCAGCCAACCTCACACAGACGAAACTGCAACTGGACAATCAGAAAATTGAATTTAATCGTATCGACGAACTTTATAAGGTAGGCGGTGCTTCCAAATCAGAGTGGGATGCTGCGAAGATGCAGCTCGATGTGAAGCAGACTGCTTATGATAATCTGGTAGAGAATACGTTTCTGTTGAGCCCGATCAACGGAGTAATCACTGCCCGTAATTACGATAATGGTGATATGTATAGTGGCGGAAGTCCGGTGCTGGTAGTAGAGCAGATCACTCCGGTCAAGCTGATGATCAATGTGTCTGAAACCTACTTCACGAAGGTGAAGAAAGGCGAACCGGTAGATGTGAAGCTGGATGTATATGGCGACGAACTGTTCAAGGGAACTATCAGCCTGATCTATCCGACTATCGACGCAACTACCCGTACTTTCCAGATCGAGATCAAGTTGGACAACAAAGATCAGCGTGTACGTCCGGGAATGTTTGCCCGTGCTACCTTGAACTTCGGTACGGCGGACAACGTTGTAGTGCCCGACTTGGCTATTGTGAAACAGGCAGGTTCCGGCGATCGCTATGTGTACGTTTATAAAGATGGCAAAGTGTCCTACAACAAAGTGGAGTTAGGCAGACGCATGGGTTCGGAGTATGAGCTGAAATCCGGTGTGCCCGATAATTCGCAGGTGGTAGTGGCCGGACAGGCACGTCTGATAAACGGTACGGAAGTAGAGATCGAGAAGTAAAATCACTATTAAACTAATCACTATAAAGAAATGAGTTTATACGAAGGTGCGGTTAAGAAACCGATTATGACCTCCCTCTGCTTTCTGGCAGTGGTGATTTTTGGTCTTTTCTCTTTGTCCAAGTTACCTATCGACTTGTATCCGGACATCGATACAAATACGATCATGGTAATGACCGCATATCCTGGCGCAAGTGCTTCGGATATAGAAAATAACGTTACCCGGCCGCTGGAGAATACCTTGAATGCGGTGAGTAACCTGAAACATATTACCTCTCGTTCTTCCGAGAATATGTCATTGATTACATTGGAATTTGAGTTTGGTAATGATATTGACGTGCTGACGAATGATGTACGTGACAAACTCGACATGGTAAGCTCACAGCTGCCGGATGATGTCGAGAATCCGATCATCTTCAAGTTCAGTACGGACATGATTCCGATTGTATTGCTTTCGGTACAGGCCAATGAGAGCCAGGCCGCGCTTTACAAGATACTGGACGACCGTGTGGTTAACCCGTTGGCACGTATTCCCGGTGTGGGAACGGTGTCTATCAGTGGTGCGCCGCAGCGTGAGATTCAGGTATATTGCGACCCTAACAAACTGGAAGCTTATAACCTGAGCATTGAGACTATCAGCTCTATTATCGGAGCCGAAAACAAGAATATTCCGGGCGGTAACTTCGATATCGGTAGTGAGACGTATGCCCTCCGTGTGGAAGGGGAGTTTGATGATTCCCGCCAGTTGGCAGATATCGTAGTAGGTACGCACAATGGAGCGAATGTCTTCCTGCGTGATGTGGCCCGCATCGTGGATACGGTGGAAGAGCGTGCGCAGGAAACCTATAATAACGGTGTGCAGGGTGCGATGATTGTGGTTCAGAAGCAGTCGGGCGCCAACTCTGTAGAAATTTCCCGTAAGGTAGAAGAAGCGCTTCCGCGTTTGCAGAAGAACCTGCCGAGTGATGTGAAGCTGGGAGTGATTGTCGATACTTCCGATAATATCTTGAATACGATTGACAGTTTGGCAGAGACTGTAATGTATGCCTTGCTGTTCGTTGTGATCGTCGTGTTCCTGTTCCTGGGACGCTGGCGTGCGACATTGATTATCTGTATCACGATTCCGCTTTCGTTGATCGCCTCCTTTATCTATCTGGCGATTACCGGAAATACGATCAACATTATCTCACTGTCGTCTCTGTCTATTGCCATCGGTATGGTGGTGGATGATGCGATTGTGGTACTTGAAAACGTGACGACACATATTGAGCGTGGTTCGGACCCGAAACAGGCAGCAGTACATGGAACGAATGAGGTGGCTATTTCCGTAATTGCTTCTACGCTGACCATGATCGCCGTGTTCTTCCCGTTGACCATGGTAAGCGGTATGTCCGGTGTGCTCTTCAAGCAGTTGGGCTGGATGATGTGTGCCATCATGTTTGTGTCTACCGTGGCGGCGTTGTCACTGACCCCGATGCTCTGTTCGCAATTACTTCGTCTGCAGAAGCGCCCGTCGAAGATGTTCAAGCTCTTCTTTACTCCGATAGAGAAAGCGTTGGACGCACTCGATACAGGTTATGCGAAAATGCTGAACTGGGCAGTTCGTCATCGTCCGGTTGTGATTGTGGGATGTATTGCTTTCTTCGTTGTCAGCTTGCTGTGTGCGAAAGGAATCGGTACGGAGTTCTTCCCTGCACAGGATAATGCCCGTATTGCTGTTCAGCTTGAATTGCCGATCGGTACACGAAAAGAGATTGCTCAGGAACTTTCCGAGAAGCTGACTAACCAGTGGCTGACGAAGTATAAAGATATCATGAAGGTATGTAACTATACCGTAGGTCAGGCGGACTCGGATAATACGTGGGCTTCCATGCAGGACAACGGCTCGCACATTATTTCCTTCAACATCAGTCTGGTAGACCCGGGAGATCGTGATATCTCACTGGAAGCAGTCTGTGACGAGATGCGTCAGGACTTGAAAGGTTATCCGGAGTTCAGCAAGGCACAGGTTATTTTGGGAGGTAGTAATACAGGTATGTCTGCTCAGGCAAGTGCCGACTTTGAGATATACGGATACGATATGACGATGACTGATAGCGTAGCAGCCCGTTTGAAACGTGAGTTGCTGACCGTGAAAGGGGTGACCGAGGTGAACATCAGCCGTAGTGACTACCAGCCCGAGTATCAGGTTGATTTCGACCGTGAGAAGCTGGCGATGCACGGACTGAACCTGGCTACAGCCGGTAACTACTTGCGTAATCGTATCAATGGTGCCGTTGCTTCCAAATATCGTGAAGACGGGGATGAGTATGATATCAAAGTGCGCTATGCACCCGAATATCGTACAAGTCTGGAAAGCATCGAGAACATCCTTATTTATAATGCCAAAGGCGAGTCCGTGCGTGTAAAAGATGTCGGAAAGGTAGTCGAACGTTTTGCGCCTCCTACCATTGAGCGTAAAGACCGTGAACGTATCGTGACCGTATCCGCCGTTATCTCCGGTGCTCCGTTGGGTGACGTAGTGGCAGCAGGTAACAAGCTTATTGATAAGATGGATATTCCGGGAGAAATCACGATTCAGATTTCCGGTTCGTATGAAGACCAGCAGGATTCGTTCCGCGACTTGGGAACATTGGGTATCCTGATTGTCATTCTTGTATTCATCGTAATGGCAGCACAGTTCGAGTCTCTGACTTATCCGTTCATTATCATGTTCTCTCTGCCGTTTGCATTTAGTGGAGTCTTGATGGCGTTGTTCTTTACGGGCAGTACGCTGAGTGTAATGAGTTTGCTGGGAGGTATCATGCTGATCGGTATTGTGGTGAAGAACGGTATTGTGCTCATCGACTACATCACGCTCTGTCGAGAGCGGGGTATGGCGGTCATCAACTCTGTGGTGACATCCGGTAAGAGCCGTCTCCGTCCGGTATTGATGACAACAGCCACGACCGTTTTGGGTATGATTCCGATGGCTATCGGTGGCGGACAAGGTTCTGAGATGTGGAGTCCGATGGCGATTGCCGTAATCGGTGGTCTGACGGTATCTACTGTGTTGACACTCGTCCTGATTCCTACACTGTACTGTGTATTTGCCGGAACAGGTATCAAGAACAGACGTCGTAAACTCCATCGCAAACGCGAACTGGATGTCTACTTCCAGGAACATAAAGATGAAATTATTAAGAAATAACAGAAAATAAATATGAAATCAGTATTGATAACATTCGATCAGGCTTATTACGAACGGATCATGGCATTGCTCGACCGTCTGAACTGCCGTGGCTTTACATACCTTGAAAAGGTGCAGGGACGTGGCTCAAAGACAGGCGATCCGCACTTCGGTAGTCATGCCTGGCCCAGTATGTGTTCGGCTATCCTTACGGTGGTCGATGACAATAAAGTCGATCCGTTGCTGGATACACTGCATAAGATGGACTTGCAGACCGAACAGCTGGGATTACGTGCATTTGTATGGAATATTGAACGGACCATCTAGCGTTCGAACAGTGAATAAATAATCGGAAGGGAGAATCTATAAATAATGTAGATTCTCCCTTCTTTTTTCTTGCTTTTCCCTATCTTTGCAGCCTGAAAACGTCCGGCACCGATGAACTTGTGGTCCGGCACCGATGAGGCCTTCCTTCGGCACCGATGAGGAGGTGGCTCGGCACCGGGTAAAAAACGAGGACTCAATGAGTGCTTATATCTACTTATAAGATGGAGATTATCAAGAACTACCTGAAATATTCGTTATGGCTTGTACTGATCGTGTTTGCAGCACTCTTTGGGTTGCACTGGCTTCCGGCTATAACGATCGACGGACACACGATGAGGCGTGTCGATCTTTTAAGCGATCTTCGCTATCCGAAGCAGGAAGTGGCGGTAGCCGATTCGGATACCATTCCTTTACCTCCTGTCGTAAAGCCGGTTTTTGTCGATACTTGTCGTGCGGGCATGACTTGCATTGAAGATTACGGTGACTCTACCCGTCGCGGTATGGCTTCTTTTTATGAAGCGCTCGACCGTACTTCTTCTTCACATCCGGATCATGACGGGCTGGTACGTATCGCCGTTTTCGGTGATTCATTTATAGAGGCGGATATCTTTACGGCTGATTTACGTGAAATGCTTCAGAAGCGGTTTGGCGGTTGCGGTGTCGGATTTGTCACAATAACTTCGATGACGAGCGGGTATCGTCCTACCGTGCGGCATACTTTCGGCGGGTGGTCCAGTCATGCGGTGACGGACAGTGTGTATTTCGATAAAAAGAAACAGGGTATTTCCGGACATTACTTTATTCCCCGTGAAGGAGCATACGTTGAGTTGAGGGGGCAAAGCAAATATGCTTCGCTGCTTGATACCTGTCAGCAGGCTTCGATTTTCTTCTATAATAAAGATTCCGTTCATCTTACTGCCCGTGTGAATCGGGGGGAGAGTAAGAATTATTCCTTAGCGCCTTCGGGCGATTTGCAGAAGATTTCCGTTGAAGGACGCATCGGCTCTGTCCGGTGGACGGTAGATCGTGCCGATTCTACGTTGTTCTATGGCTTGGCGATGGATGGTAAGAAAGGAATCATTCTTGATAATTTCTCCTTGCGAGGCAGTTCCGGCTTATCGTTGCGGGGGATTCCGCAACAAATGCTGCGTCAGTTTAACGAGCAGCGTCCTTATGATCTGATTATTCTTGAATACGGATTGAATGTGGCTACCGAACGGGGACGCAATTATGATAATTATCAGAAGGGACTGCTCACTTCTATCGAACATCTGAAGAATTGTTTTCCACAGGCGAGTATTTTGCTGTTAAGCGTCGGCGACCGTGATTATAAGACAGAAGACGGTGAACTTCGCACCATGCCGGGAGTCAAGAATCTGATTCGCTATCAGCAGAACATTGCTGCCGAAAGCGGTATCGCTTTCTGGAATATGTTTGAAGCGATGGGAGGCGAAGGCAGTATGGCGAACCTCGTACACGCCAAACCTTCGATGGCGAACTATGATTATACTCATATCAACTTCCGGGGAGGCAAACATCTGGCAGGACTGCTCTATGAAACATTGATATATGGTAAGGAACAATATGACAGGAGGCGTGCTTATGAGCAAGAATAACCTGTTGCTGGGCTTTATCTTGGGACTGATGGGAACATTCTTTCTTCTTTCGGCAGGAAAGGCGCAAGACCGTATCCCTGCCTGTCCTCCACTGGGGAAGACCTTGAAAATGATAAAACCTTTGCGGGAAATGAACTGGGCGAATGATACCATCGCCGTGCAGACTTCTTTTCCTTCCGCTTTCCGCGAAACCGGAAGGAATGAGATAATCGACAGCATTGCCCTGCTGACACCCGTATTTGAACGTCTCCGTCAGGTACGTGCCGGACTTTCCGAAGATACGGTGCGTATTCTCCATATCGGAGACAGTCACGTACGCGGGCACATCTATCCGCAGACTACGGGAACGCTGCTGAAAGAAACCTTTGGTGCTGTCTCTTATACCGATATGGGGGTGAACGGGGCTACCTGTCTGACGTTTACACATCCGGGACGTATTGCCAATATTGCAGCCATGAAGCCGGAACTGCTGATTCTGTCCTTCGGAACCAACGAAAGTCATAACCGGCGGTATAACGTCAACCTGCATTATAATCAGATGGACGAACTAGTCAAACTGTTGCGCGACAGCCTTCCCGATGTCCCTATTCTTCTCACCACGCCTCCGGGTTCTTACGAAAGTTTCCGGCAAAGGCGGCGGAAACGTACGTACGCCATCAATCCCCGGACGGTTACAGCGGCAGAAACAATTCGCCGTTATGCCAAAGATCATCGTCTGCTCGTGTGGGATATGTACGATGTAGTAGGGGGCAAGCGCCGTGCCTGTACCAACTGGACGGAAGCGAAACTGATGCGTCCCGATCATGTGCATTATTTACCTGAGGGATATATCCTGCAAGGAAATTTATTATACCAAGCCATTATTCAAGCTTATAACGATTATGTTTCCCATTGATATTGATTTCAGCCGGTTAAAAGAGGTGCTTACCTACGATCCGCAGGCACCGATGATATTCAGCAGTGGTATCTTCCTTTGGCTGTTTGCCGCCTTTATGATCGTATACACCTTGTTGCAGCGTAAGTATACGGCCCGTATTCTGTTTGTGACGCTTTTCTCTTATTACTTTTATTATAAGAGCAGCGGCACTTACTTTTTCCTGCTGGCGCTGGTCACGGTTTGCGACTTCCTGCTGGCGCAATGGATGGACCGTACCGAAGGACGCTGGAAACGCAAAGGGTTGGTAACTCTGAGTCTGGGAGTCAATCTGGGGCTTCTTGCCTACTTTAAATATACTAATTTCCTGGGGGGAGTGATTGCCTCGTTGATGGGAGGGGAATTTACGGCGCTTGATATATTCCTGCCCGTAGGTATCTCATTCTTCACTTTCCAGTCATTAAGCTATACCATTGACGTTTACCGGAAAGACATCAAGCCATTGACCAACATACTGGATTACGCGTTTTATGTATCCTTCTTCCCGCAGCTGGTGGCAGGACCGATTGTGCGTGCCCGTGACTTTATTCCGCAAATCCGGAAACCGCTTTTCGTTTCTCAGGAGATGTTCGGGCGGGGGATTTTCCTTATTCTCTCCGGTTTGTTCAAGAAAGCAATCATTTCCGATTATATCAGTGTCAACTTCGTGGAGCGTATCTTTGATAATCCGACCCTTTATTCCGGTCTCGAGAATCTGATGGGAGTATACGGGTATGCTTTGCAGATTTATTGTGACTTCTCCGGATATAGCGATATGGCTATCGGTATCGCTCTGCTGTTGGGCTTTCATTTTAATCTCAACTTTAATTCTCCTTATAAGTCCGCCTCCATTACTGAATTTTGGCGGCGTTGGCATATCTCATTGTCCAGTTGGTTGCGCGATTACTTGTACATATCCTTGGGAGGAAACCGGAAAGGTAAGTTCCGCCAGTATCTGAATCTGATTATTACCATGTTTTTGGGTGGCTTGTGGCACGGAGCTTCCTGGAACTTTGTACTTTGGGGAACATTTCACGGCATCGCTTTGGCGGTGCATAAGATGTGGATGTCCATCATAGGTCGTAAGAAAGGAGAACAAAGTCATGGCTGGCGTCGTGTATTCGGAGTCATTATCACTTTCCACTTTGTCTGTTTCTGCTGGATATTCTTCCGTAATGCCGATTTTCAGAACTCGATGGATATGTTGAGACAGATATTCACCACTTTCCGTCCGCAGCTTTTCCCGCAGTTGATCGAAGGCTACTGGCGCGTGTTTGCTTTGATGCTGCTCGGCTTTCTGCTTCATTTCACTCCGGATAGTTGGGAAAATGCTGCTTGCCGTGGAGTTATTCGCTTGCCGTTCTTAGGGAAAGCTCTGCTGATGGTGGCTCTGATTTATCTGGTCATTCAGATGAAGAGTTCGGAGATTCAGCCGTTTATTTATTTCCAGTTTTAGCTTTCTTTCCACACTGTTTTGAATTAAATGATAGTCAATAGTATCTTAAATCTCCTCCTTCCCGAAGGAGGAGATTTAAGATACTACCGACTTTTGGGGCATCCCCAATGGAGATACTACTGTTTGATTCATTTTTAAACAGTTGTGAACAAATCTCTATGCAATCTGTATTTTAGTCTATGGACGTGTGTGGTATTTTGCGCTAGCTTTGCCACGAACAGATAAATAGACATACTATGAGACATAGAATCCTCTTTTTCTTTTTGGCTTTTATTGGAATAAGCCAGTTCGTGACATCGTCCGATGTCCGTAATAAATATAATTTCAATTCAGACTGGTTGCTTTATGTGGGTGATGTTCCCGAGGCAAAGCAGCCGCGTTTTTCTGATTCGGAGTGGAAGAAAGTGACTTTACCGCATGCCTTCAATGAAGATGAGGCTTTCCGCCTGAGCATTGATGAACTGACCGATACGATTATGTGGTATCGGAAACATTTCCGTCTGCCTGCCAACAGCAAGAATAAGAAAGTTTTTGTAGAGTTTGAAGGAGTCCGTCAAGGGGCGGATTTCTATATAAATGGTCAGAATGTCGGCCTGCACGAGAATGGTGTCATGGCTGTCGGTTTTGATCTGACTCCTTATATTAAGTACGGACAGGAAAATGTAATCGCAGTCCGCATCGACAATGACTGGAATTATAAAGAACGGGCGACGGGCACGAAATACCAGTGGAGCAATAAGAACTTTAATGCCAATTATGGCGGTATCCCCAAAAATGTATGGCTGCACGTCACCGACCGTCTGTATCAGACTTTACCTTTATATAGTAATCTCAAAACGACCGGAGTCTACATCTATGCCGAAGACATCCGTGTGAAATCGCGCAAGGCCATTATTCATGCGGAATCTGAAATCAGAAACGAATATAACCGTGATAAGCAGGTTTCCTATCAAGTAGAACTGATAGACCGTGATGGTACATCGATCCAAACATTCGAAGGAACAAAGGCGGTAGTGAAACCGGGTGAAACAATCACGCTGAAAGCGGCATCCGAAGTGGATAACCTGCATTTCTGGAGCTGGGGATATGGCTATCTGTATACAGTAAAGACAAGCCTGTGGGTAGATGGCAGGAAAGTGGACGAAGTTGCCACCCGCACCGGATTCCGTAAAACGCGCTTCGGTAAAGGAATGATCTGGCTGAATGACCGTGTCATTCAGATGAAGGGCTTTGCCCAGCGGACAAGCAATGAATGGCCGGGAGTCGGGATGAGCGTACCTGCCTGGCTGAGCGATTATAGCAATCATCTGATGGTGGAGGGCAATGCGAACCTCGTGCGCTGGATGCATGTCACCCCGTGGAAACAGGATATCGAGTCGTGCGACCGTGTAGGATTGATTCAGGCTATGCAGGCGGGAGATGCCGAAAAAGATTGTGAAGGACGTCAGTGGGAACAGCGTACGGAATTGATGCGCGACGCCATCATCTATAACCGTAATAATCCGAGTATCTTATTTTATGAATGCGGCAATGAGTCCATCAGTCGTGAACACATGATTGAGATGAAAGCGATACGTGATTTGTACGATCCTCACGGCGGCCGTGCAATCGGTTCCCGTGAAATGCTGGACATCCGCGAGGCGGAATATGGCGGCGAAATGCTGTATATCAATAAGAGTGCGCATCATCCGATGTGGGCAATGGAGTATTGCCGTGACGAGGGATTGCGCAAATACTGGGATGATTATTCCTATCCTTATCACAAGGATGGAGACGGCAGCAATTCTTATAAGTCCACCGTTACCAACAAAGTACAGAAGAAAGTGGATGCCCGTGTCTACAACCGTAATCAGGATTCCTTTACCATCGAAAATATTATTCGCTGGTTCGATTACTGGCGAGAACGTCCGGGAACGGGTGACCGTGTAAGTTCGGGTGGCGTGAAGATAATCTTCTCCGATACCAATACGCACTATCGCGGAGTAGAAAATTATCGTCGTAGCGGAGTAACTGACGCCATGCGTATTCCTAAAGATCCCTTCTTTGCACATCAGGTGATGTGGGACGGCTGGGTAGATACGGAATGTCCCCGCATCTATATCGTTGGTCATTGGAATTATAGTGATACGGTAGTGAAACCGGTATATGTCGTATCGAGCGCCGATAAAGTAGAATTATTTCTGAATGGTAAGTCTTTGGGCAATGGTGAACGGGATTATCATTTCCTGTATACCTTCAAAGATATCGCTTTCGTACCGGGCAGACTGGAGGCCGTAGGATACGACGAAAAAGGAAAAGAATGTTGCCGTACTCAGTTGCAGACTGCCGGCAAGCCGGAACAGATTCAATTGAGCTTCATCCAGAGTCCCGAAGGATGGAAAGCGGATGGTGCCGATATGGTACTGCTTCAGGTAGAAGTCATGGATAAAGACGGCAACCGTTGTCCGCTGGCAAATGACTTGATACACTTTGAAGTGGAAGGACCTGCCGAATGGCGTGGCGGTATCGCACAAGGAGAAAATAATTATATCCTTTCAAAAGACTTGCCGGTAGAATGCGGCATCAATCGTGCTTTGATCCGTTCGCTCACTACTGCCGGAAACGTCCGTATCACAGCGAAGGCCGACGGATTGAAATCAGCAGAAATCAGCCTTACTTCCTCACCTGTCGAAGTGAAAAACGGCTTGAGTAGCTATATCCCCGGTGATGAACTCGAAGGCAGACTGACTCGTGGCGAGACTCCGCAGACTCCTTCATACAAGGTCTCAAAAGTGGATGTCGGTATCGTTTCCGCCATTGCCGGAGCCAATAATGAGAATACAGTCAACAGTTTCGATGATAATGAACTGAGCGAATGGCGGAATGACGGGAAGGCAGCTACCGCATGGATTACCTATAAGTTGGAACGTGCCGCACGGGTGGATGAAGTCTGCATGAAACTGACCGGATGGCGTATGCGCAGTTATCCGCTGGAGATATATGCAGGCAAAGAACTGATATGGAGCGGAGATACGGATAAGAGTCTGGGATACGTCCACTTGGATGTAAAACCGGTACTGACCAATGAAATTACCATCCGGCTGAAAGGTACAAGCAAAGAAGGAGATGCCTTTGGACAAATAGTGGAAGTTGCCGCCCCCGTTGCCAATGAACTGGATTTGTTTAAAGCGAAGGATGGGGACAAGACCGGCCATGAATTGCGTATTGTAGAAATAGAGTTCAAGGAGAACTTGTTGAAATAGTTTTTTAGGGTTTGTATGATTGGTTTTCCAAGGACCGTCCATCGTACTGTCAGTATAGTGACATCATCTGTCTTTTTTGATCAGAATGTGTCTTCTTTACTGGCAGACTGAAGGACGTTGTTCCTTGATTTCAACCTTTGAATTTAGCAATAAGATGGAACATTATTAAAATATTTTCTCTTTCTTTGCAATAACGAAAAAACATTGAACCTTATGGATTACCCATTGAATAATCAGCCGGCTACTGATCGCTACGATCGCATGCAATATAAATACTGTGGCAAGAGTGGCTTGCAACTGCCTCTCATCTCTTTAGGATTGTGGCATAACTTCGGTAGCGTAGATAACTTTAGTGTAGCGACCGACATGATTAAATATGCCTTCGACCATGGCATCACCCATTTCGATCTTGCTAATAACTATGGCCCTGTGCCGGGAAGTGCCGAAACTAATTTCGGACGGATTCTCAAAGAAAACTTCCAGGGATACCGGGATGAGATGATAATCTCCTCCAAAGCCGGACATGATATGTGGGTAGGACCTTATGGCGGTAACAGTTCCCGCAAAAACCTGATGGCAAGCATCGATCAGAGTCTGCGCCGGACAGGGCTGGAGTATTTTGATATCTTCTATAGTCATCGCTATGACGGAGTCACTCCGGTAGAAGAAACCATTCAAACGTTGATTGATATTGTAAAGCAAGGAAAAGCTCTGTATATCGGAATCTCAAAATATCCTCCTCTGCAAGCGCGGATTGCTTATGAAATGATGGCAAAAGCAGGCGTTCCTTGTCTTATCAGCCAGTATCGTTATAGTATGTTCGACCGTGCAGTTGAGGCTGAAAGCCTTCCTTTGGCTGCCGAATACGGTTCCGGCTTTATCGCCTTTTCCCCTTTGGCGCAAGGATTACTGACGGATAAATATCTGAATGGCATCCCCGAAGGCTCACGCGCGGCACGTCCTTCCACTTTTCTGCAACGTTCGCAAGTGACGCCTGAAAAGGTGGAGGCTGCCCGACAATTGAATGAAATCGCCCGTCACCGTGGACAGACGCTGGCAGAAATGGCTTTGGCATGGGTGCTGAGAGACGAACGGATGACATCGGTCATAGTAGGAGCGAGCTCAGTGAATCAGCTGGCAGACAATTTGCAGGCTTTAAACCAGTTGGAATTTACTGCTGAAGAATTAAACGGGATAGAACGAATTTTGTGTAAAGTCTGATGGCTCTATTGGGATAATTGGACTGTCATTTGCTGAGAGTGATTAAAAGATTATTAATCATAATTGGCGCACCAAACTTATTTTTTTATACATTTGCAACGGACTCTTCCGCAGAAAGCCTCCGGGTGGTGGGGGAGCCGTGTATATAGAGAAGACGTTTACAAGCGTTTGTCTTTCGTGTTTCAGAACTTCGCAAACTTTGACCACCGGAATGACGAATAGCAACTAAGACGTCCTCCTGATGTGTATTTATATACATCCGTGCCTCTTTTTGAGAAAACAAAGGGAGGTTACGGGTGTTGTACATATCGGCGTGGGCTTTCTGCGTTGTTCGTTCTCGGTGGTGGGCATTGCGAAGGCCTTGAACATGGAACGGACGAAGGTAAGATTCCCACGCTTTTTTATATATTCCTTTCATCTTACATTTATCCGTTTACCCGGTGGGAGTCAGGGGGACACTCATAGGAAGATTGGGCATGATTCATGCGGGACAGCTTATCGAACGTACGCTTCACGAACAGGGACGCACAGTTACCTGGTTCGCCGGACAGTTATGCTGTACACGTCCCAATATATACAAGATATTCAAGAAGGAAAATATCGACATCCATCTTCTTTGGCGCATTTCGTGCATACTCGATCATGATTTCTTCCGCGATTTATCCGATAACATCCGTATCGGTACTTCTTCATGTGTATCCAAATAAGATACATTTCTGTATCCTATCCGGAACTATGATTTCTCCTGCTGGTATACTCCTTTCGCATACCTTTGCGGCATATTAACATAAAATCACAAAAGAATATGAAAAAGCTGATTCTAATTATGATGCTGGTTTTCGGTTGTGTCATTGGGACGTATGCGCAAAAGACTGTCTTTAAGTTTCGTGATGCGCAGGCACGTGCCGGAGATGCAGTAACCGAAGTTTGTGTAAAGCCTACAGTTGTAGAGGTGAAAATTCTTGAAGAGAAAGGACGAATAAAGGATGTATGGACACTGAGCAGAGAAGAGGTGGAAGTTGCCATGAAGGGTGAGCTTGATAACATCCGTGCATGGGGAACTTATTTGTCCACTATCAAGAACGATTGTGATGTAATCATGGGAGCCACTTTTAAGATAGAGGATGATGAAAAGTCGGGAGGATATACGGTTACGGTCGTAGGTTATCCGGGCGTGTTCACCAACTGGCATACTGCCACGACAGAAGATTACGAATGGATACGTATCCAGAAACTTTCGGGTGCCGATGATAGAACCAAAATAGCACCTGTCATAAAGAACAAGAATTAATAACCAAAAAACATAGACAATAATGAAAAAAGTATTATCAATTGTTGCTGCGCTTTTGTTGTGCGTAGGAACACAGGCACAGATTGTATCATCCAGAAGTGCAATCGTCAAGACTCAAAAGCAAGCGAGTAACACACAATGGTTCCTGCGTGCAGGCCTGAACATCATGAACCTCAACGGTGACGGAGTTGAAGCGGATTCAAACATTGGCTACAATGCTACATTCGGCTATCAAAAGCCTATGGGCGGTGCCGGAGCATATTGGGGAATGGAATTCGGCCTCGGTTCCCGTGGGTTTAAAGCCGATGAAATGAAATGTATCGCACACAATATTCAATATTCACCGTTCACTTTCGGATGGAAAATTGGAGTAGCGGACAATCTTAGCATCGATCCGCATCTGGGTGTTTTTGCCAGTTATGACTATACCAGCAAAATGAAAGAAAGTGGTGAAAGCATCAGCTGGGGAGATTTTGCAGATTATCTGGAAGTGGATTACAATCATTTCGATGCCGGTATGAATATTGGCGTAGGACTGTGGTATGACCGTTTCAATCTGGATTTCACTTATCAGCGTGGATTCATTGACGTATTTTCCGATCTCGATGGAATCAAGACTAGTAACTTTATGATCCGTCTGGGGATTGCTTTCTAATTGAGACACATATTTTAATCATATAAATTTCAGCATTTGCGCTCTTTTCTTTTGATGGAAAAGACGTGAATGCTGTTTTCTTAAACATAGCGGCGTATGATAACAAGACTGAGACTTTGGGTAATTGTATTTTTATTGGGTGGAGTACTGCCCTCTTTGATTGCACAAACTTTTACTGAACAAAAGAATACTTATCCGCTCAGTGCGGACGGCAGCAAATATGTAGTCAACGGATTCATTCCTTTCAGTCCGATGAACGATGAAAATATTTATGCTAATGCTCTGTTGTGGACTATTAAAAACGTTTGCTCTGCACAGCGTGACGGAATAACAGAAGTAAGCATTCCTGCCAAGAGTTTTAGTTGTAACCTGGTGCTTACTTCCCAGGCGGATGCCAAACAAAAGAATACGTACTATTGTACGGCCCAATTTCAGGTAAAAGATGGGAAGCTGGTCTATTATCTTTCCAATATTCAGATAGAATCATCGGTGGTTATAATGAAGAAAGTCACTCCGATGGAAAAACTACAACCTGAGAAGAAGCCTTCTCACCAGGAAACCATGGATGACTTTGTGCAAATAGAATCGCAGATGCTGAACAAACTGTTTGATTTTGTCAGCACAAACCAGCTTTCTCCTATCACCCATTGGAATGAAATAAATATCGGCAAACCGGTAAAGGGGATGACAGAAGATGAATGCCTGCTGGCTTTTGGCAAACCACAAACAATCTCAGAATCAAATGGTGAAGTGCAATGGATGTATTCCAGCTCTTTCTATCTTTTTTTCAAAAACGGGTGCGTGGAAACGATTATAAAATAAAGAAAAGAAGTAATCCCGAAATTGCTTCTCGTGTCTTATCATCTTTCTATTGATCGGCTATTGTGTATGTCTTTGGTAAGAGGAAGTAAGTGTGTGTGATAAAATGATCTGAAAAGTAGTGAAGATTTACTAGAAATTCTATCGCCCTTATGATGAACTTGAACTTGGGGAGTTGTGATTTGTTGTTGATGTTTATTGTTTTAGTGATAGTTCCTGTTTTTAAGCTTAAAACTTTGACAATAAGCCTGTTTTTTTATTTTTATTTGGTGGTAATATATCTGTGATTGTGTATGAATATGTATGGTATTTAAGCTTGCTATTACTAGTTGAAAGGATAATAAAAGTGTTGGGTGTTTGAGACTTTTTTTCGATATCTTGTTATTATATATTTGTGCACATTGACTCTTTGTTTATCTTAAAGCGGAACTTATATTTGAGATAAACAAAGGTTCTATTTGAAATGAACAGACATTTTGCTTTATGCTTTCTCCACAGTAATTCAACGCGACTTTTGCTCTCATGCCCTAACAGATTGTCTGTATGCCTTTATTCATCTTAGTTTCAGGTATGGCAGCAAGTGTGGTAGCAGGTATGAGAGCAAGTGTTTGCTCTCACTCTTCCATGTATCATTATCTGTCATTTGTTTGATGTTGTCATTTGATTTACAGTGTATTAATGTCTGAGGTGTCAATTCTTAACGATTGATATTTCAGACATTAATAATTGATAAATCATCCTTTAATAGTTGATAACTCCGCTGTTTTTGAGTGATAAGTGATTTATTGTTTCTTGGAAGAGCAGGTTAATCGAACAGTTGGTGCGGTCAAGTTAATTGAATCATATAAGTAAGGGATCAGTTTCCTGCCTTGTTTCATTCATTCCATCGGCTGGAACCACTGTTTTCAAGCGTCCGAAACTTTGGTTTCACGGCTTTGGAACTAAAGTTTCAAGCCGATGAAACTTTAGTTCCAAGCATGAGAAACAAAAGTTTCAAGCGGGAGAAACTAAAAAGCTCTGTATAGCCCAACCAACAGCCCATAAGTAACCATTGAAAACAAGGCAGTGTGACAGCAAAATTTGCCGTCACACTGCCATCACCTACAGCTCTCACCTCATTAATTATTCATATTCAAGCAATTACACCCGACACCGTGACAGATGACAGCAAATTATAGTTTTTTATTTTCATAGAAAGCCTGGCTGACACGTAAGTAGGGGTTGACTAAAAAGTCCCCCTAAGAATGTTAATCGAATTGTTGCGGATGGCAGAGTTTTTTCTTTTTCCAATAGTGTAGAACTTTAAAAGACTCCTGTCTCTACCCTTTTTTTCGTATTTTCCTCCCTTGCTACGATTTCCCCTTCTTCCTGCCTTCTTCCTTTTCAGTCTTTCAATCCCCTTTTCCTCCGTCCTTTTTTTCTTTTCTTTGGATTCCCGTTCTGGTTTCCTTTGTGCATCTTCTTCACCTTTCCTGTATTTCCTCTTCCTTTCCCTTGTGCATACGCCCGTGTCCTCGCCCTTCTAACGCGCGTGTGAATATAATAAGGTGTACCCCTTTCCGCCTTTCCTCCTGTATCCGAGAAAAATATGTTCTACAACATCCTTATAACTCAACACTTTAGCTTCTATCCTCAAAAATAATTCAAAAAAAGAGTGATTTAAGTTTGGAGTATATTTGAAAAGGGCGTACTTTTGCACCCGCTTTCCAAGAGAAGAAAGCCTTGTTAAATTGACTTAGTGTAAAAGCGCAGTACTGCTTGACCATAAGAACAAAAAAACTTCCGATAAAGTTTGGAAGATAAAGCTAAAAGTTCTTATCTTTGCAGTCCGATTCGCAAAGAAAAGGCGTTTTGTTTTTCTTCTTTACCTTCTTTCCCTTTCGCTAAGAGAGTCTGAGAAACGATAGAAAAAGAAAAGCGAAAAAAACTTCCGAAAACATTTGGTAGTTAAAATAAAACCTCTTACCTTTGCACCCGCTTTTAAAACGAAAGCAGCAAGTTCTTTGAAATATTGATAAACAATACAAGTAGTACAAGAAAAAATAGAACCGTCAATACTTGTCTTATATATATATAAATATGTGTGAGACGTAAGGTATTAATGAAGTCAATAAATTGTACGGCATCCTGAACAGAGCAAAAATCAGCTTTATGCTGACTAACAATACTTTTACAATGAAGAGTTTGATCCTGGCTCAGGATGAACGCTAGCTACAGGCTTAACACATGCAAGTCGAGGGGCAGCATTTCAGTTTGCTTGCAAACTGGAGATGGCGACCGGCGCACGGGTGAGTAACACGTATCCAACCTGCCGATAACTCGGGGATAGCCTTTCGAAAGAAAGATTAATACCCGATGGTATAATCAGACCGCATGGTCTTGTTATTAAAGAATTTCGGTTATCGATGGGGATGCGTTCCATTAGGCAGTTGGTGAGGTAACGGCTCACCAAACCTTCGATGGATAGGGGTTCTGAGAGGAAGGTCCCCCACATTGGAACTGAGACACGGTCCAAACTCCTACGGGAGGCAGCAGTGAGGAATATTGGTCAATGGGCGCAGGCCTGAACCAGCCAAGTAGCGTGAAGGATGACTGCCCTATGGGTTGTAAACTTCTTTTATATGGGAATAAAGTTTTCCACGTGTGGAATTTTGTATGTACCATATGAATAAGGATCGGCTAACTCCGTGCCAGCAGCCGCGGTAATACGGAGGATCCGAGCGTTATCCGGATTTATTGGGTTTAAAGGGAGCGTAGGTGGACAGTTAAGTCAGTTGTGAAAGTTTGCGGCTCAACCGTAAAATTGCAGTTGATACTGGCTGTCTTGAGTACAGTAGAGGTGGGCGGAATTCGTGGTGTAGCGGTGAAATGCTTAGATATCACGAAGAACTCCGATTGCGAAGGCAGCTCACTGGACTGCAACTGACACTGATGCTCGAAAGTGTGGGTATCAAACAGGATTAGATACCCTGGTAGTCCACACAGTAAACGATGAATACTCGCTGTTTGCGATATACAGTAAGCGGCCAAGCGAAAGCATTAAGTATTCCACCTGGGGAGTACGCCGGCAACGGTGAAACTCAAAGGAATTGACGGGGGCCCGCACAAGCGGAGGAACATGTGGTTTAATTCGATGATACGCGAGGAACCTTACCCGGGCTTAAATTGCATTTGAATATATTGGAAACAGTATAGTCGTAAGACAAATGTGAAGGTGCTGCATGGTTGTCGTCAGCTCGTGCCGTGAGGTGTCGGCTTAAGTGCCATAACGAGCGCAACCCTTATCTTTAGTTACTAACAGGTCATGCTGAGGACTCTAGAGAGACTGCCGTCGTAAGATGTGAGGAAGGTGGGGATGACGTCAAATCAGCACGGCCCTTACGTCCGGGGCTACACACGTGTTACAATGGGGGGTACAGAAGGCAGCTACCTGGTGACAGGATGCTAATCCCAAAAGCCTCTCTCAGTTCGGATCGAAGTCTGCAACCCGACTTCGTGAAGCTGGATTCGCTAGTAATCGCGCATCAGCCATGGCGCGGTGAATACGTTCCCGGGCCTTGTACACACCGCCCGTCAAGCCATGAAAGCCGGGGGTACCTGAAGTACGTAACCGCAAGGAGCGTCCTAGGGTAAAACTGGTAATTGGGGCTAAGTCGTAACAAGGTAGCCGTACCGGAAGGTGCGGCTGGAACACCTCCTTTCTGGAGCGATGTCGTTACAACGATTTCATTGGTTCTATTATTGTACTACTGGTACTTGTTTATTTATAACATATAGATCAACCATCTATAGAAGTATAGATAGAGATAAACAAGAGAAAAGAAAGAAGCCGAGTCTAACATCAGGTAGACAAGGTTGAACTAGTCCTATAGCTCAGTTGGTTAGAGCGCTACACTGATAATGTAGAGGTCGGCAGTTCAACTCTGCCTGGGACTACTCCGAACAAAAATTGTCGTTGCCAATACATTATTGCGATGTTCAATTACTCTTGGGGGATTAGCTCAGCTGGCTAGAGCATCTGCCTTGCACGCAGAGGGTCAACGGTTCGAATCCGTTATTCTCCACCATCTCTGAAAACAGAGAAACGATCTTTGACATGATGTACAAAAAGTAAAATTTAGTAAAGAGCTAAAAGTATATATCGAACCGTACGTTTTAAGTACCGCGATATTGAGTACCCGGGTTTAATACCTGATACTTGATACCTGATACTTAAAGGTAAGTTTGAAAGAAAGTAAGCAAGGGCGCATGGCGGATGCCTTGGCTCTCGGAGGCGATGAAGGACGTGATAAGCTGCGATAAGCTCTGGGTAGGTGCAAATAACCTTTGATCCAGAGATTTCCGAATGGGACAACCCGGCATTCTGAAGGAATGTCATCCATCTTTGATGGAAGCTAACGCAGGGAACTGAAACATCTTAGTACCTGTAGGAAAAGAAAATAATAATGATTCCCCTAGTAGTGGCGAGCGAACGGGGAATAGCCCAAACCACCCATGTTACGGCATGTGTGGGGTTGTAGGACCACGATGTCGCAAGACATTTGATGAGTAGAATCCTCTGGAAAGTGGAACCATAGACGGTGATAGTCCGGTATACGAAGTCAAATTAAGCGTAGTGGTATCCTGAGTAGCGCGGGACACGAGAAATCTTGCGTGAATCTGCCGGGACCATCCGGTAAGGCTAAATACTCCCGAGAGACCGATAGCGAACCAGTACTGTGAAGGAAAGGTGAAAAGCACTTCGAATAGAAGAGTGAAATAGTCCCTGAAACCGTGCGCCTACAAGCGGTCGGAGCTGCGTAAGCAGTGACGGCGTGCCTTTTGCATAATGAACCTACGAGTTACTTTTTCCGGCAAGGTTAAGCATCTTGAGATGTGCAGCCGAAGCGAAAGCGAGTCTGAACAGGGCGTCGAGTCGGAAGGAGTAGACGCGAAACCAAGTGATCTACCCTTGGTCAGGTTGAAGGTTAGGTAACACTAACTGGAGGACCGAACCGATAAGCGTTGAAAAGCTTCCGGATGAACTGAGGGTGGGGGTGAAAGGCTAATCAAACTTGGAGATAGCTCGTACTCCCCGAAATGCATTTAGGTGCAGCCTTGTGAGTTACTAATGTGAGGTAGAGCGACTGATAAGATGCGAGGGCTTCACCGCCTATCAAGTCTTGATAAACTCCGAATGCGCATTAGTTCTATCACAGGAGTGAGGGCATGGGTGCTAAGGTCCATGTCCTAAAGGAGAAGAATCCAGACCATCAGCTAAGGTCCCCAAATAAACACTAAGTTGAACTAACGAAGTCAGATTGCTAAGACAGCTAGGATGTTGGCTTGGAAGCAGCCATTCATTTAAAGAGTGCGTAACAGCTCACTAGTCGAGGAGTTTGGCGTGGATAATAATCGGGCATTAAGTGTTTTACCGAAGCTATGGGATCAGTAATGATCGGTAGGGGAGCATTCCACTCTGCGTCGAAGGTGAAGCGTAAGCTTTGCTGGAGCGTGTGGAAAAGCAAATGTAGGTATAAGTAACGATAAAGGGGGTGAGAAACCCCCTCGCCGAAAGACTAAGGTTTCCTGATCAACGCTAATCGGATCAGGGTTAGTCGGGTCCTAAGGCTCAGCCGAACGGTGAGGCCGATGGCAGAACAGGTTAATATTCCTGTACTACCTTAAGGAGTGACGTGGAGACGGAGGCGTGACAGCGCCGCGGACTGACGGAATAGTCCGTTGAAGGGTGTAGATGTTGATTATCCCAGGCAAATCCGGGATAAGAGTCGAACCTGATAGTATGGAGCGTTCTTCGGAACAATCCAATAGTGCGTGTAATCATACTCCCAAGAAAATCCGCTAAACTTAATCCTTGAGGTACCCGTACCGCAAACGGACACACGTAGTCGGGTTGAATATACTAAGGCGCTTGAGTGATTCACGGTTAAGGAACTAGGCAAATTGACCCTGTAACTTCGGGATAAAGGGTCCCAACGAGAGTTGGGCGCAGAGAATAGGTCCAGGCAACTGTTTAACAAAAACACAGGGCTGTGCCAAATTGAAAGATTACGTATACAGCCTGACACCTGCCCGGTGCTGGAAGGTTAAGAGGAGATGTCATCGCAAGAGAAGCATTGAATTGAAGCCCCAGTAAACGGCGGCCGTAACTATAACGGTCCTAAGGTAGCGAAATTCCTTGTCGGGTAAGTTCCGACCTGCACGAATGGTGTAATGATCTGGACACTGTCTCAACCGTGAGCTCAGTGAAATTGTAGTATCGGTGAAGATGCCGATTACCCGCGATGGGACGAAAAGACCCCGTGAACCTTTACTATAGCTTAACATTGAATTTGGGTAATTGATGTGTAGGATAGGCCGGAGACTTTGAAGCAGGTACGCCAGTATTTGTGGAGTCGCTGTTGAAATACGGCCCTTTGATTATTTGAGTTCTAACTCGTGGTACGAGGACACTGTTTGGTGGGTAGTTTGACTGGGGTGGTCGCCTCCAAAATAGTAACGGAGGCTTCTAAAGGTGCCCTCAGGACGATTGGTAACCGTCCGCAGAGTGTAATGGCATAAGGGCGCTTGACTGGGAGACTTACAAGTCGATCAGGTAGGAAACTAGAGCATAGTGATCCGGTGTTTCCGTATGGAAGGGACATCGCTCAAAGGATAAAAGGTACTCCGGGGATAACAGGCTGATCCCTCCCAAGAGCTCATATCGACGGAGGGGTTTGGCACCTCGATGTCGGCTCGTCACATCCTGGGGCTGGAGAAGGTCCCAAGGGTTGGGCTGTTCGCCCATTAAAGTGGCACGCGAGCTGGGTTCAGAACGTCGTGAGACAGTTCGGTCTCTATCTATCGTGGGCGTATGAAATTTGCGTGGCTCTGACACTAGTACGAGAGGACCGTGTTGGACTGACCGCTGGTTTACCAGTTGTGCCGCCAGGTGCATTGCTGGGTATCTAAGTCGGGATTGGATAAGTGCTGAAAGCATCTAAGTACGAAGCCAGCCACAAGATTAGATTTCTTAGGGTCGTTAAAGACGATGACGTTGATAGGATGCAGGTGTAAAGGTGGTAACATCAAAGCCGAGCATTACTAATTGCCCGTTCACTTTCTTTTGGACGGTGCGGATCGCGATATATACGTTTAGCTTTTTTAATTGACAATTGACAAATGACAATTGACAATTAGATTAACAGATACTTGAATTTTACTTTTTATCATGTCATAACTTATCATGACAGCTGCGATAATTGTCATTTGTCAATTGTCCATTGTCAATTGAAGAAATTCAGGTGGTTATAGCACGAGGGTTCCACCTCTTCCCCATTCCGAACAGAGAAGTTAAGCCTCGTCACGCCGATGGTACTGCGTAACAGTGGGAGAGTAGGTAGCCGCCATTTTTAGAGAAGCCCTTCCGGTAGAAATACCAGAAGGGCTTTATTGTTTTGGATACTTTCGGAATTTAAGACTGGAGAGGATTTATTGATTATACATATTTCTCTCAATTATTAAACTTGGCGGACTTCTTTAAAACGTATGTATGCCTAACTACTTTTAACACATAAAATCACAAACTGCGGGAACAAAACACTTTGTACGTTGTTTCAATAATAGAGTTAAACTTTTATGCTTAAATGATGTGAATAACGACAAACGGATATATTTAATTGCTACATTTGTCGCCGAAATACGAGAATTCGATATAAACAACTAAAATAAATATCATGAAAGGTTCTGTGAGATTCATATTAGCGCTTGTTCTGCTGATGCTATCATATAGCATAGGTGGAAATGCTATGAATATCACTTCATGTATTTCTCAGAGCGAATGCTCTTGTCAGTTGTCTGAATCAACTTCCGATACGAATTCTGATTCTTCATTTAAGACTCGTTCGCTGGGTTACGACAGATCATCCCAGTCTTTGTCTATTTCTGACGTAGAATTAGGCTTTAAATCAGTAACAGAAACATCTTCTAATAATTATCGTCTGCGTAGAATCATTGAATCCAATGATTTCTTTAAAGACGTTATGTATAAGTTCTTCTTGTTAAGAGAAAACTCACTTGTATTAGATCAAAGTAAATCCTATTATTCGGATAAGGATCCACATTACTCCATTATCTGCAGCGACTACTACGTGTTCGCTCTAAGACGTATCCTTATTTAATTACTTATCCCATCTTATTTACTTTTTCGTACCCTGTATGAAGCTGTGTGACTTTCATTCTTGAAAAGTCACAGGGTCTATAGCGCAGTGTATCTAATCATTTGAAAATTTTCTAAATAACTAAAATTAATATCTTAACAAAAAAACTTATTATGGAAACTACTAAAAAGTCTCAGATTGTAGGTATAAAGAATGCCGGTATCGTAATCATCTGCTGTTTCATTGTAGCAGTGTGTATTTTTCAGTTCCTGTTGGGAAATCCGTCTAACTTTATGAACAATGACCCTAACAACCATCCATTGAACATGTTGGGTACCATTTACAAAGGTGGTGTGATTGTGCCTGTTATTCAGACACTGTTGTTAACTGTACTCGCTTTGAGTATTGAACGCTTTTTTGCTCTTCGTTCTGCTTTCGGTAAAGGCTCGTTGGCTAAATTTGTAGCTAACATCAAAGAAGCTTTGGCTGCCGGTGACCTTAAGAAAGCACAAGAGATTTGTGACAAACAACGCGGTTCTGTTGCCAATGTAGTTACTGCTACTTTGCGCAAGTATGAAGAAATGGAAAAGAACACTGCTTTGCCTAAAGAACAAAAGCTGCTGGCTATCCAGAAAGAACTGGAAGAAGCAACTGCTCTGGAAATGCCTATGATGCAGCAGAATCTTCCGATTATCGCTACAATTACGACTTTGGGTACATTGATGGGATTGCTCGGTACTGTAATCGGTATGATCCGTTCATTTGCCGCATTGTCCGCCGGTGGTGGTGCCGACTCTATGGCTTTGTCACAAGGTATCTCTGAAGCCTTGATCAATACGGCTTTCGGTATCTTGACAGGTGCGCTGGCTGTTATTTCTTACAACTACTTCACTAACAAAATTGACAAATTGACTTACGGACTCGACGAAGTCGGATTCTCTATCGTGCAGACTTTTGCAGCTACTCATTAATTTGGCGAACCCTTTAAAATCTATTAATCATGGGTAGAGCGAAAATTAAAAAGAAAGATACGTTCATAGATATGACCGCTATGAGTGACGTAACTGTATTGCTTCTGACTTTCTTTATGTTGACATCAACATTTGTGAAGAAGGAGCCGGTGCAGGTTACCACTCCAGCCTCCGTATCGGAAATCAAGATTCCGGAGACAGATGTACTCCAGATTCTGGTTGACCAGGAAGGAAAAATATTTATGAGTCTCGACAAGCAGCAGGATATGCAGGCTGTCTTGGAGAGTATGGGTGAAGAGTATGGCATCAAGTTCACTCCGGAACAGGCAAAGAGGTTCACAGTGGCTTCTACGTTTGGAGTGCCTATCAGAAGTATGCAGAAATTCCTTGACCTCCCGGAAGATCAACGGGACAAAATTCTGAAGAATGAAGGAATTCCTTGTGATAGTACCGATAATCAGTTCAAGTCGTGGGTGCGTAATGCACGTGCCGCCAATGCTGATCTGCGAATTGCTATTAAAGCGGACGCTTCAACTCCATACTCAGTGATAAAGAACGTAATGAACTCACTTCAGGATTTGCGGGAAAATCGGTATAATCTGATTACTTCTCTCAAAGCAGAATCTGAAAATTAAAAGGGAGGAAAGACAATGAGTGCTGAAGTACAAGAGAGCAGCGGAAAAAGAGGAAAAGGCAAGCAGAAGAAAATGACTGTCCGGGTAGACTTTACCCCGATGGTGGATATGAACATGTTGCTGATTACTTTCTTTATGCTTTGTACCACGCTGAGCAAGCCTCAGACGATGGAAATAAGCATGCCGAGCAATGACAAGGATATAACTGAACAACAAAAGAGTATGGTGAAAGCCTCTCAGGCAATTACATTATTGCTGGGAGCCGATAACAAGCTCTATTACTATGAGGGAGAGCCTAACTACAAGGATTACACCTCATTGAAAGAGACTAGTTACGGGGCAAGCGGGTTACGTGCCGTACTTCTTCAGAAAAATGCTGCAGCTGTCAATCAGGTAAGAGCTTTGAAACAACAGAAGCTCGATCTGAAGATAACAGATGACGAATACAAAAAGAAGGTTTCCGAAATAAAAAGCGGAAAAAATACGCCGACCGTCATTATCAAGGCGACGGATGATGCTTCTTATATGAATCTGATTGATGCATTGGACGAGATGCAGATATGTAATATAGGTAAATATGTGATAACGGATATTGCCGAAGCTGATGAGTTCCTGATTAAGAATTATGATGCTAAGGGAGAACTGTCACAGAACTTGGCCGATAAATGATGTAACACCTAAAAAAAGAAAGTAAAATGGCAAAATTAGATTTAGCTTCTTCGGAATGGTGTCAGCTGATTTTTGAAGGCAAGAATCAAGCGTACGGCGCATATAGAATGCGTGCCAATTCACCCAGACGGCATACTATTGCAATGCTGATTGTGGTGGCGATAGCAATCGTTGGATTTACTATCCCTACGCTGCTTAAGTTGGCAACCCCGGAGCAAAAGGAAGTAATGACAGAGGTAACAACTTTGTCGAAATTGGCAGAACCGGAAATCAAACAGGAAGAGATGAAACGGGTAGAACCGGTTGCACCTCCCCCTCCTGCATTGAAGAGTTCTATTAAGTTTACTGCCCCTGTCATCAAGAAAGATGAAGAGGTGCACGAAGACGATGAGATCAAGAGTCAGGAAGAATTGACTTCTACCAAAGTGGCAATCTCCATTGCCGACGTAAAAGGTAATGACGAAGCCAACGGAGCCGATATTGCTGACCTGAAGCAAGTGGTGACACAGGCTGCAGAACCGGAAAAAGTATTTGATATGGTAGAGCAGATGCCGACCTTCCCCGGTGGACAGCAGGAACTGATGTCATACCTTGGAAAAAATATCAAGTATCCGACAATTGCACAGGAGAATGGAACACAAGGTCGCGTTATTATCCAGTTTGTGGTAGAGCGTGACGGTACTATCACCGATGTGCACGTAGCTCGTGGTGTAGACCCTTACTTGGATAAAGAAGCCGTGCGTGTGGTACAAAGTATGCCGAAATGGATTCCTGGTAAACAAAATGGTAAGGCGGTACGTGTGAAATTCACCGTTCCGGTAATGTTTAGATTACAGTAAGATGATGAAGAGACAATTTTGGCTGGTAGGAATCGTTTTGTTGGCGGTGTTGAGTGCTTGCCGTTCCAAATCGGATGGACCGACGGATACGTATTCGTCTGGGGTGATATCTATTGCGGCGGATGAAAGTTTTGAGCCTATTATACAGGAAGAGATAGATGTGTTTGAAAGTCTGTATCCTTTGGCCGGAATTGTTCCTCGCTACACGACGGAAGTCGAGGCTATTAATTTACTTCTGAAAGACAGTGTCCGGTTGGCTATTGCAACCCGGACATTGACTGAGGAAGAAATGAATTCCTTTCACAGCCGCAAGTTCTTTCCCCGCGAGATTAAGCTGGCTACAGATGGTCTGGCATTAATCGTCAACCGGGACAATCCGGATTCTTTGTTGACCGTACGGGATTTCAGCCGCATCCTCACTGGTGAGGCGAAAGACTGGAAGGATATAAATCCGAACTCCCGCCTGAAGAGTATTCAGGTGGTGTTCGATAATAAAAACTCCAGCACTGTACGCTATACAATGGATTCTATCTGTGGTGGAAAACCACTGGCTACTGACAATGTCAGTGCCTTGAAGACCAATCAGCAGGTGATAAAGTATGTAGCAGAGAACCCCGGAGCAATGGGAGTCATTGGTGTGAACTGGCTGGGCAACCGCAGCGACACCACCAACCTTTCTTTCACCGAGGAAATCAGAGTAATGGCAGTGAGTGCGGAGGATGTAGCTACTCCTGCTAACAGTTATAAGCCTTATCAGGCTTACCTGTATTATGGTAACTATCCATTGGCACGACCCATTTACGCATTACTGAATGATCCTCGCAGTGCGCTGCCTTGGGGATTCGCTTCTTTTATGACATCCGACAAAGGGCAGCGGATTATATTAAAATCTGGACTTGTTCCGGCTACTCAGCCAGTGCGTATTGTCCATGTGAAAGACGAATAATAACTAAAATTAGAGACTATCATGAAAAGAGTACAAATGTTTTTAGCTGGAGCGTTTATAGCAGTTGGGTCGCTCTATGCGCAATCATCTGATGCCGAATGGCAGGCAGGAGTTGCAAAATTGAAAGAAACCATTCAGACGAATCCGGCTCAGGCCAATGAGGAAGCTGAACAGTTGATAAAAGGAAAGAATAAAAAGAATGTGGAACTTCTGGTGGCTATCGGCGAGGTATATCTGAAAGCCGGAAAACTTCCGGAAGCACAGGAGTATGCTGCTCTTGCCAAAAAAGTGAATGGCAAATCGGCTCTTGCCTCCGTACTGGAGGGAGACATCGCCTTTGAGCAGAAAAACGCCGGTCTGGCATCTCAGAAATATGAAGAAGCTATCTATTTCGATCCGAGTTGCACAGAAGCATATCTGAGATATGCGGATATTTATAAATCAGCCAATGCTGCTCTGGCTATTGAAAAACTGGAACAACTGAAAGCCCAGGAACCGTCCAACACAGCCGTAGATAAGAAACTTGCCGAAATCTATTATTTGAAGAATGATTTTAGTAAAGCCGCCGAAGCTTATTCGCGTTTTGCGATGGGACCGACAGCGACAGAAGAGGATTTAGTGAAATATGCATTTGCCCTCTTCCTGAACCATGACTTCGAGAAGTCACTTGAAGTGGCGAATATGGGATTGAAAAAGAATGCGCGTCACGCGGCGTTCAATCGTCTGGCAATGTATAATTATACAGACCTGAAGCGCTTTGATGAAGCAATAAAAGCGGCGGATGCTTTTTTTACCGAATCGGACAAGGCTGATTATTCATATCTTGACTATATGTATTACGGGCATTTGCTCGAAGCTCTGAAGAAATATGATGAAGTTGTAGGACAATATGAGAAAGCCATACAATTAGATCCGACAAAGACGGACTTATACAAAAATATCTCTTCTGCTTATGAACAGAAGAATGATTATAAAAAAGCAATCAGTGCTTACCAGAAATATTATACATCCCTTGATAAAGAACATCAGACTCCGGATTTACAATTCCAGTTTGGCAGACTTTATTATGGTGCAGGTACGCAGACTGATTCGCTGACAATCAATGCTGAAGAACGCAAGCAGGCTTTGATGGCTGCTGATTCTGTTTTCCATTCCATCGCAGAAGCAGCACCGGACAGCTACCTGGGTAATTTTTGGAGGGCACGTGCCAATTCCGCACTTGACCCTGAAACGACTCTTGGACTGGCGAAGCCTTTCTATGAGGAGGTAGCCACCCTGCTGGAAAGCAAGAATGATCCTCATTATAATTCAGCTTTGATTGAGTGCTACAGTTATCTTGGATATTACTACTTGTTGGCTATTGAAAATCCGGCACTGAAAGCGGAAGCAATGGCGAATAAAGAAAAATCGAAGGAGTATTGGAGCAAAATTCTGGCTATAGACTCCACTAATGCTACTGCTAAAAGGGCATTGGATGGCATCAAATAGTGAATAATTTTAGTTGTTTGTCGTGACAGGAGGAGTGGAGAGTGATCTTAGCTCCTCCTTTTTTATTGTTACGTTTAGCTGTTTTTCAGTCTGTTACATTCCTTTGGTAAGCGTAAAGCAGTCGATGTCCGGTGCCCAGTTGTAGCTGTTGCCCATACGGATATGATTGTAACCGGCTTTCAGATCAACGGGGATTGTGACTTGATTGTGCTTGTCATCTTCTCCCAGTGAATCGATTTTGGTTACGATGCCGTTGACATCTATCTCCAGTTGTCTTCCTTTGCCGAATGAATAATGAACCGTCATTTGGTAACGTCCGCCGTCTGCGCTGTATACTTCCGGCCATTCTGCGTAATTCTCTGGTTGTCCGCCCAAGAAACCTACTTTCATTTTTCCGGAAGCTTCCTGATCGGCGGCATATATGATGCCTTTCGGATTTTTGCCGAGATCATTGAACATTGGCAGGTATGCCCATTCTGCTTCATATAATGTCGGTTCCAGACGTGTTTCGCCTTCCATGCGGAGGAACATAGCGCTGTGTGCAGGAAGCGTTTGCTCAAAGACATCAGAGAAATTTCCTAAATCACTGCGTTTTGCCAAGTCACGTACTTTTACGTTCCCGCCAAACTCCAGTGCCGAGAAAGGTACGGAGAAGCTGCAAACAGTATCCGATGGATTGTAAAGAGCAACGGCACGTACATTACCACGTTTTTGTTCGATGTCTTTTACCAGTACATAGCCTTCGTTCTCATGTTGTGCTACGTATGCCTGCAAGCCCAACGGGTCTTGGTTCAGAGCGATTAATTCTTTGTTTGTCAGCAGTTCAAGAGAAGATTCCGGCAAACTTTCCAGATTACATCCGATCAGCAGAGGCGAGCTCATGATACACCATAAGCCGAAGTGAGCTTCTTCTTCTGTCGGGGTAAGTCCTTTTCCTCCTACTTTGCTGTTGTCGCGGAAACCGATGACCATCATATCCATATCATTGTAGTGCCCGTCTTTGGCGTAGGCAGACAGGTATAGGTTTTTGCCGACCACATATCTCAATGACCCCCAATGTGCATTGATGTCACCGCTGATACGCCATGAAGTAGCTACATCCTTTGCCCATGTGCCGGGAAAAGCCCAACGGCAGATGTTGACAGAGACGTCCTTGTTTACTTTGTCGATGCTGTTCCGGATGGAAGTATAGCGTTCCTGTTCATTCAGGCCCAGTACATCTCCGCCGCAATAGTCTATCTTGATAAAGTCGAATCCCCAGTCGCCGAAATAGAGTTGGGCGTCTTGTTGCTCATGTCCGTAAATACCGGCACCTACTCCTGCATGATCGTTGTCCCAGATAGAACCGCAAGTGTTGTTGCCGGCATCTGTATAAATACCGGCTTTCATTCCAAGACTATGTATATGGTCGGCAACCGGTTTCATGCCATTCGGGAAACGGTTTTTGTTGGTCTGCATCTTTCCATTGCCGTCCCGTTCGCCGAAGAAACCATCATCAATATTAATATAATGATATCCTGCGTCTTTCAGACCTTTTTTAACCATCAGGTCGGCCTGATTCTTAATAATATCTTCACTGATATCTACCCGGAAAGCGTTCCATGAGCTCCAACCCATAATAGGGGGATTGACTGCTTTTTCACTTCCGGACTGAGAAACCTGAGTTTCTGCACAACTAACACATAACAAGGAAACTACCGCTGTGGCTAAAAGATGGAATCTGTTTTTCATGATGTAATAGGTTGATGAATTAATGGGATTAAATGAAATATTGGTAACAAAGATATAAATGAATCTATTGGCGTGCAAATAAATTAAATTGAAAATAGGGAGGAATCGAACGAAAAAGAAATTGATTATTGAATTATCCGATGGATGATCAGTACTTCATACCCGCCGTCCCGATTTCGTCCCGGCTGTTTTAAAAAATAAGGATTAACTTTCTGAATCTCAGTAAGCTAACCCTTATCTTGTCGGAATGAGGCGACTCGAACGCCCGACCCCTACGTCCCGAACGTAGTGCGCTACCAACTGCGCTACATTCCGCTCTCGAAATGTGGTGCCACCAGGAATCGAACCGGGGACACAAGGATTTTCAGTCCTTTGCTCTACCAACTGAGCTATGGCACCTTTCTCGTTTGCGGGTGCAAAGATAAGTATATTTTTTAATACTGCAATAACTTAGAGGGAATTTTTCGTCTACTTATGAGGAAAGAAAAAAAACTTTTCTTTTGGGGGAGAATAAATATGCAAATGTGGCATCATTTATTCAGTATATTTTATACTTTTACGAGCCAAAACGATCAGGACACTACAAACAATAGAATATATTATTATGGCATTACAGTTTATTACGGTTATTTCGTTAGCTGCATTCATTTATGTACTGATTAAGTATCAGTCGGTTAAGAAGAATATGAATTTGAAAGCATCTGTAATGTTGCGTGAATCTAATGAGTTGACTTCTATACTACAGAATATAAACGTTTACTATCTGTTGATTGACAGAGACTTTATCGTTCACAATACCAATTATTATACACTGAATCATTTGACTCCTGCGCAGGGAGAGAGAAAAAAAGTCGGAGATTTATTGCATTGTAGAAATGCGATAGCAGCCGGCGAATGCGGAAAACATGAACAATGCAAATTGTGCTGTATACGTACATCCATAAGCAAGGCTTTTTATGAAAAGCAGGACTTTAAGAAACTGGATGCCTCTATGAAACTTTTAAGTGCGGATGAAAAGACGGTTATTTCCTGTGATGTTTCTGTTTCGGGCGCTTATCTGAAAATAAACGGTGAAGAACGTATGGTGCTGACAGTCTATGATGTGACGGAACTTCGAAATATGCAGCGTCTGCTGGATGTAGAAAGAGAAAATGCGATTTCTGCCGATAAACTTAAGTCTGCCTTTATCGCCAATATGAGTCACGAAGTCCGTACTCCGTTAAATGCCATTGTCGGATTTTCAGGGCTGATGGCTACGGCTACCAGCGAGGAGGAAAAGAAGATGTATACCGATATAATCTCTGAAAATAATGAGCGGTTATTGCGACTGGTAAATGACATCTTTGATCTTTCGCAGATAGATGCCGGCGTGTTGAACTTTGTATATTCGGAGTTTGATGCCAATGATTTGCTGAGGGAGCTGAAAGGGCTTTTCGGAATGAGGCTGAACGAGAACCCTTTGGTGACATTGGTCTGTGAGGCACATCTGGAACCGATTATGATGCATTCGGAGAAACAGCGTATTATTCAGGTATTGACTAATCTGCTCCATAATGCGATGAAATTTACGAAGACAGGTGAAATCCGTTTTGGCTGTCATATGGAAGGTACGGATGAAGTCTGTTTTTACGTATCTGATACCGGTATCGGCATTCCGGAGGAGGAGCAGGAGAAGATATTCTCCCGTTTTACGAAACTTGACCGGGAGATGCAGGGAACAGGACTCGGGCTGACGCTTTCGCAGATAATCGTTCATAATCTGGGGGGAAGATGCGGAGTCGAATCGGAAGTAGGCAAGGGTAGTACTTTCTGGTTTATATTGCCCTTGGTCACGAAGACAGAAATAACAACTGATAAGATATGAATAATCCCACCCTGAACATTCACTGGTTCAAGGTGGGATTATTTATGTAAACGATATGTTTAGCTTTTAAGATTTGGGTGCACCCGCATCCTTATTTCCGGAATCAGGCGATCCGTTGCTTGCAGTGGTACTTCCACCGGAAGAAGCCGGATTGCTTGCCGGAGCAGAACCGGAGGTGGTAGAGCCTGCACTTGCCGGACCGGAAGTTGGGGTACTTGCTGGCTTGGCAGTAGCGGAACTGGCCGGACTTGCAGACGATGTTGAAGCAGAAACCGGACGAGCGGCATTTGCACTGTTGGCAGTAACACCGGCAGTAACAGTCTGAGGCTGAACTTCCCAGTGGAACGGTTCGAAGTCAGTATCCGGATCTTTCCAGGACGGTTTCTTGGCAGCGTAGATGATGAACGGAGCAACGACTACAATGATTGCACCGATAATCAATACAGAGAACCAAACGGTGTTGCTACCGGTAGAAATCTGGCTGGGCGGAATGAAGCTCAGAATGAATGCGAGCAATGAACCACAGAAGCCAAGACCACCAATGAACCACATCAAACCGTTACCGGACTTACCGATACGGAACGGGCGGTTCAATTTCTTCATCTTATAACGCAGTGCGATAGCTCCGGAGAACATTAACAAATACATAATCAGATAAAGAATCACTGTCAGCTGTGACAGAATCTGATAGAAACTCTGTACGGAAGGCATAACGACGAACAACAAACTCAGCACAGTCACAGCGATACCCTGCACGAACAAGATATTCTTCTGTACACCCAGTTTGTTTGTTTTCTGGAAGAACGGAGGCATATAACCTGCTTTACCTACGGCAAAGATACCTTTTGACGGACCTGCAACCCATGTCAGTACACCTGCCAACACTCCGAATGCAAGAGCGATAGCGATGATCGGTGACAACCAGGAAGCGTGAATGTATCTGAAGTAGTTATCGAAACCGACGAGCAAACTCTGAGTTAAGTTAATATCCTTGGCAGGGATAATAACGCCCAGTGCGAAGGTTCCCAATACGAAGATAAGAACAGTGATCAGCGCACCGATAAATACTGCTTTCGGATAGTTCTTGGAAGGGTTTTCTACGTCTTTTACGTGGATACCGCCCATTTCCATACCGGCATAAAACAGGAAGATACTGGCAGCAAGAACGACGTTATCGAAGTTGGTAAAGTCAGGGAAGAAGCTGCTGTGGAAATCCATATTGGATTGTCCTCCGGTTGCCAGATAGATAATACCTAATATAATCAGCAAAGCGGCTGGAATAATCGTACCTACCATACCACCGATTTTGGCTACCTTACCAACCCAGCTCATACCTTTCAGAGAAATGAATGTAGCCAGCCAGTAGATGATAAGAACTACGACGAGGGTGTAATACTTGTTGTTTGCCAGCGACATATCATGTACGTCGTTCATTCCGATGAAGGCGATGGATACGGCACCGAATGTCAATACGGTAGGATACCAGATCGTACTTTCGATCCATTGTACCCAGATGGCGAGGAATCCCAGTTTTTTGCCGTAGGCTTCGCCTACCCATCGGAACACACCACCTTGCTTATCCTGAAACATAGCTGCCAGTTCGGCTGCTACGAGCGATGTCGGGATAAGGAAGACAATCGCCGCGAAAAGATAGTAGAAGGCCGAACTCATTCCGTATACGGCCTCGGCTGGTAGCCCACGCAATGATACTACTGCCGTAACGTTCATGATAGCCAGGGTAAACACGCCCAGCTTCACTGCATTTTTAATATTTGCCATAAGTTAAGGTTTTAAGTGAAAAATATTTTAAAGTCAGTGTTATAACAACATTTTGCGTGAGATGTTTCCGCAATCTCTTTCAAAGTTCGTTAATTAACATCGCCGGATGGCTCAATTGTAAACCTCCGGATGCCTGTTCCGAAACAATCGCTTTCTTAGATTGTTTCTAAGCATTATAAGTTACATAAGAATCATTTTATTATAAATTAAGTAGTTATGAAATCAGCGCTTTCCGATTTTATTCTGGGGAAAAAGGGAATTTATGGCATTCTCCACATTATTATATTGTTAATGTCCCTTTTTCTGGTTATTAGTATTTCGATTGATACGTTTAAAGGGATTCCTTTTTATACACAGTCCTCGTACATGAAAATCCAGTTGTGGATCTGCATCTGGTTCCTGTTCGATTTTGTACTGGAGTTTTTTCTGGCAAAGCATAAGTGGCGTTATATACGGACGCACTTTATCTTTTTGCTGGTGGCGATCCCTTATCAGAACATCATTGCGTATTACGGGTGGACCTTTTCTCCCGAAGTCACTTACCTACTCCGGTTTATTCCTTTGCTGAGAGGGGGGTACGCATTGGCCATCGTAGTGGGCTGGCTCACCTATAACCGGGCTTCCAGCCTGTTCGTCTCCTATCTGACAATGTTGTTGGCAACGGTCTATTTCGCCAGCCTTGCCTTCTTTGTCCTTGAACATAAAGTGAATCCGTTGGTCACAGATTATGGAGACGCTTTGTGGTGGGCATTTATGGATGTGACTACCGTCGGGTCGAATATAATCGCGATGACGACCACCGGAAGGGTACTTTCCGTGCTGTTGGCAGCTTTGGGAATGATGATGTTCCCGATCTTTACAGTCTATATTACGAATCTGATTCAGCAGTCTAATCAAAAGAAAAAGCAGTATTATGCGGAAGAGGAAGAAAAGACGGCGCCTGCACAGGGGACATAATCCTTTTTTATAAGGTCAGGCTCATATCAGTATCGATTTGTATTGAAATGATACACAGTGCGATATGAGTCTCTATATTCTCAACGTGTTCTCATACCTTTGAGAAAATATTCTCACTGCAGTGAGAAATTTTTCTCATTGCAATGAGAATATCAGTGTTCAAGTACATTGTTTTTTTGAATAGAGTACTTAAGGAAAATAGAAGTAAGATATTGATAGTAGAAAAGGTTACTACCCCCTTAAAGGATAGCAACCTTTTGTTTTTCTCATAGAGCGATAAACTAGTCGACTACGATCAAGTGATTGTCACTGAATACATTCAGTCCCAGTTTATTCATGACATATTGGATAGCCAATTGTGCTTTTACCGAATTGCCTGCACCATCCAAAGGAGGAGCGAATGCGGCAATACCGAACTGTCCGGGCAATACGCCCATTACACCACCGCCTACACCGGTTTTAGCCGGAATGCCGGAGGTATACATCCAGTCTCCTGTATGCTCGTAGAAACCTACGGCAGCGATCATTGCAGTGATCTTGGGAGCGAGGCTGGCATCGAATACTTCTTTCTTTGTCACCGGATTCACACCACCGTTGGCGATTGTCCCGGCTGCCACAGAAAGCTGCAAGGCCGTTACTCCCAATGAGCATTGGCGGGTATACAGGTCCAGCGCCATATCCGGATCATCATAGATACGGTTGTAGTTCTTCAGCAACCACGCAATGGAACGGTTGTTAAAGTTCGTATCCGATTCGGATTTGTACAATTCATCAATCAGTTGGGGAGCGCTGCCGCATAAATCGGTCACGTTCTCTACGATGGCATCCCACTTCTTGGCAGAGTCGCCGATAGGTTTTACCATACTGCAGGCTGAGATGGCGCCGGCGTTTACCAATGGAGTAGACGGGTGGTCATTTTCCAGCAGGATAGCGATGATTGAATTGAAAGGCAGGCCCGTTGCGTCAGCTCCGATCTTGTCTAATATTTCTTTGGCACCATATTGGCGCAGTGCAAGGATGGCCGTATGTACTTTGGATACGGATTCGATGCCGAAGCGGTAGTCAGTATCTCCCACATGGATGGTCTGCCCGTTGAGCAGGCAGACACTGATTCCAAAGAGATCCTTGTTGACATTTGCCAGATAAGGAATATAGTCGGCATTCTTGCCGCCGGTATTGGCCTTTACCTGATCGTATGCCTCCTGTACCACTTCTTTCAATTGAGCGAGTGTTACTTTTTTGTCCATAGATCAATTTATTTTTTTACGGTTTTATGACGACGACCACCGTGATTGAACATCTTGGCTTCTACCGGAAGATTTTTTTCCTGAGCCATGCGGGTAGGAGTCGGGAAATCAAGTTTTTCCAGTTCGGCAATTGCATTCTTGATATCACCCAGCAACATATCTGCCATATCGCGGCTGAATCCCTGGCGAACAACTACACGCATTACTACATAATCTTCCAATTTGGAAGGCAATGTATAAGCCGGAACCATCCAGCCGTGCTGAGACAGTTTATCCTGCAAATCGTACAATGTCCACTTGGCTGTTTTTGCATATTCCGGTTTCAGATACCAGATGAACAATGGGTTCACTACATTTTCGGAGTAGTTGACGAACGGAGCCATCTTGGCGATTTCACCATGGATGTATTTGGCAATCTGCAAAGAATTATATTGTACTTCCTTGTAACCTTGGAATCCCAAACGGATGAATTGATAATATTGTCCCAGAATCTGAGCGGCAGGACGAGAGAAGTTCAAGCCGACCTGAGTAATGTTGGCACCCAGATAGTTGACGCTGAATGACATTTCTTCGGGCAGATATTCTTTGCCTTTCCAACAAACCCATCCGAGTCCCGGATATACCAAACCAAACTTGTGGCCGGATACGCTGATAGAAAGTACCCATTTCAAACGGAAGTCCCATTTCTTTTCCGGATACAGGAACGGAAGGATGAAACCACCACTGGCGGCATCTACGTGGATAGGAATGTCATAACCGGTCTTGGCATTGTAAGCATCCAGTGCTTTGTCCAATGCTTCGACGTCATCATTCAGTCCAGTCCATGTAACACCCTGGATAGGCACGATACAGATGGTGTTTTCATCACACATTTTCAAAGCTTCTTCGGGGTCAAGAGTGGTTTTTTCAAGCGTCAAAGGCACTTCACGCATTTCAATCTGCCACAACTGTGCAAACTTTTCCCAAACAACCTGGAAACCTGTAGAAATAACAAAGTTTGGTTTATCAAACGGTTTGCCCTGTGCTTGTCTTTTCTTACGCCAACGCAACCAAGCGGCTACACCACCCAACATACATGCTTCTGAAGAACCGATAGCCAAAGCACCGGTTTTCCAAGTGTCTTTTTCAGGAGAGTTCCACAAGTTGGCAACGATGTTGATACATTTACCGTTCATCACTGCGATACGCGGATATTCTGTTTCATCAATGTAGTTGATGTTAATGGCCTCATTCATCAGCTTAGTGGCGTATTCATCCATATAAGTAGTCACGAAAGTAGCCAGATTCAAACGTGGTTGGGTTTGAGCAAATGTTTCATCTTTCACCATTTGATAGGCGACTTCAGGAGTAGTAGGTCCATCAGGTATTTTCTCTACCGGAGAGGGTTGTAACATTCTGTCTGAACCAAATACATCGGTTTTTGCATCACCTTTTCTGAAATTTAAATCTTCCATACTAATTTGTTTTTTTAAAGGTTTAGGGCGATGGGGATTTTCCCCGTCGAATTTCCCTCAACAACAGCAGATGGTTTTGAAAGTTTTCGGCTTTTACATTATTTGGCGTTTATTAAGGGGCGGCTTTGGGGCAGGCGTAAGGCGGTGGGAACGGAAATAAAAAAGGCAAGAAGGGGTTGTTTCCCTCTTGCCTTTGGCTATTTGCTGACAACTGGCAGCTTATAGTTATCTGATACCTATTGAATTGTGTTGTTAAGGTTTAGCGGAAGTCCTTCAGTTCTTCCTGCAGTTTTTGGCGGGTGAAGAATATGCGGCTCTTTATCGTACCTAACGGCAGGTTCAGCTTTTCCGCGATTTCGCGGTACTTGAAGCCGGAAACATGCATGGCAAACGGCACTCTGTATTCTTTGGGTAATGAATTGACTACACGGTGCATCTCTTTCAGGTCATAGGCTTTTTCGGTGCTTTCAAACCCTGTGTCCTGCGGTAAATTCAGGTGGTAAAGGTTGTCCGTCCGGTCAATGAATGTCTGGTCACGAACTACTTTGCGGTAGTTGTTGATAAAGATATTGCGCATGATGGTATACATCCATCCTTTAAAATTTGTGTCAGGCATATATTTATCTTCATTGTCTAATGCTTTTAATGATGTTTCCTGCAACAAATCGTTTGCTTCTTCGCGGTCGGTTGTCAGCTTATAAGCGAAACGGAGTAATTCGTCCTGTACTCCTACTAAATCTTTTCTGAAGCTTACACTTTTCATATACGTTGCTTTTTAAATTGTGAATATTCGTTGTTAAATTTCGATGATGCAAGTTTACGGGATTTTTTTAAGTACGGCAGGGGTAAAACTGACGGAATTTAACCTAAAAACTGTCTACGGATAGTTTTTAGGTCATAATCTGATAGTTTTTGGGTGTTTTTCACCCGTTTTTTGAATATTCACTGTTGTCTCATTTGAACTTTATAAGGTAATCATTGTTTTCATCAGACCTAAACTTTTAACGAACCGGTATATGAAAATACAAACTGGGAGGGGAACAATACCTCTTATCACTTTAATAGCTATCTGGTCTATCTCGGCATTGACCTCTTTGCCGGGGCTGGCTGTTTCGCCTATATTGGGCGACCTTACCAAAATTTTTCCGAAAGCAACCGACCTGGATATTCAGATGTTGACTTCGCTGCCATCGTTGTTGATTATCCCTTTTATCCTTTTGGGCGGTAAACTCACCGAGAAGGTCGATTTTGTCCGTATCCTGAAAATCGGACTCTGGCTCTTTGCAGCAAGCGGTATCTTGTATCTGATCTCCAACAAAATGTGGCAGTTGATCGTTGTGAGTGCCCTGCTGGGTATCGGCTCCGGACTGATTATTCCTCTGTCCACGGGGTTAATCTCAAAATATTTTGTGGGTACTTATCGGGTGAAACAATTCGGATTGAGTTCTGCCATTACCAATTTTACATTGGTGATAGCTACTGCCGTGACCGGATATCTGGCGGAAGTCAGCTGGCATTTGCCGTTTTTGGTCTATCTGCTCCCGTTGATTTCTATTCTGTTGGTTGGTCACTTAAAAGAAAGTCAGTCTGACGCTGCCGTCAAACCTTCTTCTCAAAGTACCGCGCCATCCGGACAAACGGCTGCCGTAGATACCGGAGGAAGTAAATATGGAATCCATATCAAGCATCTGCTTCAGATCATGCTTTTCTACGGAGTGACGACTTTTATTGTGCTGGCAGTCATATTCAACCTTTCTTTCCTGATGGAGAAACACCATTTCTCCAGTGGCAATTCGGGACTGATGATCTCGCTTTTCTTTTTAGCGATTATGGCTCCGGGTTTCTGTCTGGACAAGATAGTGGATGAACTGAAAGAACGTACCAAAGCATACAGCCTCCTGTCTATGGCTGTGGGGCTGGCGCTGATCTGGATTGCCCCGATCGAATGGCTGATTATTCCGGGATGTATCCTGGTCGGTTTGGGATATGGCATTATTCAGCCTATGCTGTATGATAAAACGACGCATACGGCACTGCCTCAAAAGGCGACAATGGCATTGGCTTTTGTGATGATGATGAATTATCTCGCCATCTTGCTCTATCCTTTTATTATAGATTTTCTCCAAAATCTGTTTCATACCCAGTCGCAAGAGTTTCCTTTTGTCTTCAACTTGTTGATAACTATTGTCACATTCTTCTGGGCTTACCTGCGCCGCGATACCTTTTTGTTTAACGATCAACTGAAATAAAAAAAGATGAAGAATAAGAAACTGGAAGCCAATCTGAGTATGGCTGTATCAAAAATATTCAGCGGTTTGAATATGAATGCCCTGAAGTATCTGCTTCCCCTATGGATGAGCCCGTTGACAGGTGCGACACTTCGTTGCACCTTTGCCGCCGCTGCATTTTGGGTGATCGGATGGTTCATGCCGCCGGAAAAGTCATCCGCCAAAGACAAATGGCTGCTTTTCCTGTTAGGGGCATTCGGACTGTACGGCTTTATGTTTCTTTATCTAGCGGGATTGAGTAAAACGACTCCTGTATCCAGTTCCATATTTACCAGTCTGCAGCCTATCTGGGTGTTTCTGATTATGATTTTCTTTTATAAGGAGAAGGCGACATGGAAGAAAATTCTTGGAATCTCAATCGGACTGGTCGGTGCACTGGTCTGCATCCTGACCCAACAGAGCGATGATTTGGCCTCCGATGCTTTCATGGGAAATATGCTTTGTCTGATCAGTTCTGTCGTTTATGCTGTCTATCTGATTTTGAGTCAGCGCATCCTTTCTTCTATCGGAGCAATGACTATGTTGAGATATACATTTTCCGGTGCGGCGGTCTCCGCTATTATCGTGACATTTATTACGGGATTTGATGCGCCGGTGTTCTCTATGCCGTTCCATTGGACACCTTTCCTGATATTGATGTTTGTACTCATATTTCCGACAACGATCAGCTATATGTTGCTTCCGGTCGGTCTGAAGTATCTGAAAACAACAGTCGTCGCGATCTACGGTTATCTGATTCTGATTGTTGCGACCATTGCCTCTCTGGCTCTCGGACAGGACCGTTTTAGCTGGACGCAGACGTGTGCCATCATTTTTATTTGTATCGGTGTTTATCTGGTTGAGGTGGCCGAAAGCAAAGACAAGTCGCCGGACCCCTTGAAGAAATAATCATATATAATGTATGATATGAAAAAAAGCGGGCGCCCTTCTCAGGGTGCCCGCTCACTTATGTCGTCATCATGTTTTATAGAGAGGAGCTGATTGCTTGCGCAATGGATTTAAATTCTTCATCCGATAATTTCAGCTTCGGATTGGAGAACAACATATCCGATTCCTTCTGAATAGGAATTAAGTGGATATGGGCATGCGGTACTTCCAGGCCGATAACCGCTTCGCCTACCTTTTTACAAGGGAAGGCTTTTTCGATGGCACGGGCTATCTTCTTTGCGAATACGTGCATTGCTGCGAGGTCTTCGTCACTTAAATCGAAGATGTAGTCTACTTCCTGTTTGGGGACTACCAGCGTATGTCCCTTTACCAATGGATTGATATCAAGAAAAGCAAAAAAACGATCGTTTTCCGCTATCTTGTAGCAAGGAATTTCGCCTGCGATGATTCTACTGAATATTGTTGCCATAATCTTTGATAGATAAAAGAAGGCAAGCCTCACACGGAGACCTGCCTTTCTGTTAAATTGATATGTTTACTACTTCTAATGCAATTTTACCCTGTGGTACGGTAATTTCTGCAATATCACCTACTTTCTTGCCAAGCAGACCTTGTGCAATCGGGGTGTTTACGGAAATCTTGCCTTCTTTCAGGTTAGCTTCGCTTTCGGAAACGATGGTATAAGTCATCTTCATGCCATTCTTGACGTTCTTCAGCTCCACTTTGTTCAGAATCTGTACAGAGTCTGTCTTTAGTTTGGACTCGTCGATGATCTTGGCATCTGCAATGACCGTTTTCAATTTGTTGATGCGCATTTCAAGCATCCCCTGTGCTTCTTTGGCTGCATCATATTCTGCATTTTCCGACAAGTCGCCTTTATCCCTTGCTTCGGCTATAGCCGCAGAGATTTTGGGGCGTTCCACTGTTTCCAGTTCCTTTAATTCTGCCATTAACTTTTTGTAACCTTCTTCTGACATATAAGCCATGATGTTTTTCCTCCTTTTATTTAAAATGGTCATATAAACAAAAAAGAATTCCAACATGGCACATGTTGGAACCCTCTCTTCAATTATTTCTCTGCAAAGATAGACTTTTAAGTGATATCTGTCAAGTGAAAAATGATGCTATGTAACATATTTAAATGAAATATGCTAAATTATAACAACTTAGAGTAATGACTTGACGGATGCTTCGAGGTCTTTGATGTCTTCGCCGCGGAGCTTCAGTTCGTTGTTCCGGTTGATCAGGAAGATGGATGGAACCTGGCGAACATTATATACAGCTACGTTGGTCGAGTAGACACCGTTGCCGTCACGTACGCAAACCCAGGGCAGGTTGCCTGCTGCGGTTTTCCAGTAGTGCTCGTCTGCGTCGAGAGATACCTGATAGATTTCCAGCCCATCCTTTGCGTATTTATTATATAGTTCGCGAAGCATCATATTGTGAGGCGCTCCTGCCGGTGACTGGAATACGGAGAAATCCAGCAGCACTACTTTCCCTTTCAGGTCGGTCAGTTTGCGGGTATTTCCTTTCACGTCACGCAGGGCGATGTCGATAATACCGGTCTCGATGATCTTGTCCTGTGGAATTTCCAGAGACTTGCTCTGTGGCTGACGGGTATTTTTCATCCCTTTGATTACGATATTATATAGATTTTTTGAACGTACAGCATCCGGATATGTATTGTTGAGGCTGGTAGCGACAGCTGCAAAACATTTTACATCGTCCTTGTTGTTCAGCGGATCGAAGATCAGATAGTCATTCAGCTTTTGGAACAGGGCGAAGTAAGCGGCTGCCGTGTTGGGAGCTGCGAATATATAATTCACTTTGACGTCCTCCTTATAGTTCTTCAGCAGTGTTGCGAGGTTCTCTTCAAACGTATCGTGTCCCAGTTTGTTGGCACGCAGCGCATTCAGTTGCTCGTCCACATTCTTTTGAAGATTGATTTGTTTCAGCGTCAGTTCCTTTATCTTACTGCTGTTTTCAGATCCTTCTACCGTGTAGGCGGTAGAGAAATCAACATATGGAGCGTTGATCTGTAGCGTTTCGATAGAATCCACAGAAAAGTTGATGACTTTGTTGTCTACCCGCAAGCGATAAAACTCGGGTGATTCGGGGCGGGGTTGTTTAAACTTGAATGTACCTTCTCCTTTCAATTTAACCGAATCAAGCGGAACAATACCTTCCAGACCGGAAGCTTCGAGATAAAGCATTTTCCCGTCGGCCCCTGATATGTCTCCGTTCACTTCAAACTCAGGACCGGAACTACAAGCTGTAATGGTAAGTGCGGCAAGCGCTACAAAAGTTATCTTTTTCATATCTCGTGTGTTTTTTAAGAGTTGCAAATATACGTCTTTTCGAGATTACTCAAAGCTTTTTGCCTGCTTCTTCACCTCTATTTTGCAAAAAAAACATATAGCGTCTAACTTTTTAGCTCATTTCCACCTGATTACAACGAGAAATGTATATCTTTGCAGGAATTTTGAAAGAAAAGTATAGATAAAACAATTTTTATGATTAACCCAATTGTTAAGACGATCGAGTTACCTGATGGAAGAACCATCACACTCGAGACGGGAAAGTTGGCAAAACAGGCAGACGGTTCTGTAATGCTACGCATGGGAAACACCATGTTATTAGCTACTGTTTGTGCCGCTAAAGATGCAGTTCCCGGAACAGATTTCATGCCTTTGCAGGTAGAGTATAAAGAAAAATTTGCGGCATTCGGCCGTTTTCCTGGTGGCTTCACCAAGAGAGAAGGTAGAGCTTCCGATTATGAGATTTTGACTTGTCGTCTCGTTGACCGCGCTCTCCGCCCACTATTCCCTGATAATTATCACGCAGAAGTATATGTAAATATCATCCTTTTCTCTGCTGACGGTGTAGATATGCCGGACGCACTGGCCGGATTGGCAGCTTCTGCAGCACTCGCTGTTTCAGATATTCCTTTCAACGGACCGATCTCGGAAGTACGTGTAGCACGTATCGACGGTCAGTTTGTAATCAATCCTACTTTTGACCAACTGGAAAAAGCTGATATGGACCTGATGGTTGCCGCTACTTATGATAACATCATGATGGTAGAAGGCGAAATGCACGAAGTATCCGAAGCTGAACTGCTGGAAGCAATGAAGGTAGCTCACGAAGCTATCAAAGTGCATTGCAAGGCTCAGATGGAGCTGACTGAAGAAGTAGGCAAGACAGTGAAACGTGAATATAACCATGAAGTAAACGATGAAGAATTGCGTAAGGCAGTTCGTGAGGCTTGTTATGACAAGGCTTATGCAGTAGCTGCTTCCGGAAATAACAACAAGCACGAACGTTTCGATGCTTTTGATGCTATCCGCGAAGAGTTCAAGGCTCAGTTCTCTGAAGAAGAACTTGAAGAAAAAGCTCCGCTGATCGACCGTTACTATCATGATGTAGAAAAAGAAGCGATGCGTCGTTCAATTCTTGACGAGGGCAAGCGCCTGGATGGTCGTAAGACTACTGAAATCCGCCCGATCTGGTGTGAGGTTGGTCCTCTGCCTGGTCCTCACGGATCTGCTATCTTTACTCGTGGTGAAACACAATCACTGACTTCTGTTACTCTGGGTACCAAACTGGATGAGAAGATCATTGACGATGTTTTGGAACACGGAAAAGAACGTTTCTTATTGCATTATAATTTCCCTCCTTTCTCTACAGGTGAAGCAAAAGCACAACGTGGTGTAGGTCGTCGCGAAATCGGTCACGGTCACTTGGCTTGGCGTGCTTTGAAAGGACAGATTCCTGCTGACTATCCGTATGTAGTACGTGTGGTTTCAGATATTCTCGAATCTAACGGCTCTTCTTCTATGGCTACTGTATGTGCCGGAACATTGGCATTGATGGATGCTGGTGTGAAGATCAAGAAACCGGTATCAGGTATCGCTATGGGATTGATTAAGAATCCGGGCGAAGAAAAATATGCTGTATTGTCTGATATTCTGGGTGACGAAGACCACTTGGGTGATATGGACTTCAAAGTAACGGGAACAAAAGATGGTATTACGGCTACCCAGATGGATATCAAGGTAGACGGTCTGTCTTACGAAATTCTGGAACGTGCTTTGAACCAGGCTAAAGAAGGACGTATGCACATCCTTGACAAGATCACCGAGACAATCGCTGAACCGCGTGCTGACCTGAAAGACCATGCTCCTCGCATTGAAACAATGACTATTCCTAAAGAATTTATCGGAGCTGTAATCGGCCCTGGTGGAAAAATCATTCAAGGTATGCAGGAAGAGACCGGTGCTGTTATCACTATCGAAGAAACAGACGGTATGGGACGCATCGAAGTTTCCGGAACCAACAAGAAATGTATTGATGATGCAATGCGCATGATCAAAGCAATCGTTGCTGTTCCTGAAGTAGGCGAAGTATATAAAGGTAAAGTTCGCTCTATCATGCCTTACGGTGCATTCATTGAATTCCTGCCGGGTAAAGACGGTTTGCTGCACATTTCCGAGATCGACTGGAAACGTCTGGAAACAGTGGAAGAAGCCGGAATCAAGGAAGGTGATGAGATCGAAGTGAAACTGATCGACATCGATCCGAAGACAGGAAAATTCAAACTTTCAAGAAAAGTATTGATGCCAAGACCGGAAAAGAAGTAAAAAAGCAGATAGCTTTTAGATAATGTGATAGCCCGATTACTCAGTATTCGGGCTATTTTTTTTGTCTATTATTTTGCTTTTCTGCGAAAATATGTGTTCTTTTGTACGAACTAATGAAAATAGCCTGTAAATCTTATGCGTGATGCACCAAACGAACAACATATCTTCTATTCAACTTTTTTCTGAATTCTTTCATGAGAATCAAGAGAAGTTTTTGTCGTTTGCCTATTCTTATATAAGAGACAGGCAGGAGGCGGAAGATATATTGATGGAGTCAATGATTACTCTGTGGGAAAACAGGGATAAGTGGGAAGAAGATTCCAATCTGCACGGTCTGCTGCTGACTATCATCAAAAACAAAGCGCTCAACTATCTGGCACATCTGCAGGTGCGTCTTCGGGCCGAAGAAGAGATAAATAGCCATAGCCAGCGGGAACTGGACCTGAGAATCTCTACACTGGAAGCCTGCGAACCGGATGCGATCTTTGATTCGGAAATACAGCATATCGTACAGAAAGCATTGAAACGTATGCCGAACCAAAGCCGGCAGATTTTTATATTGAGCCGTTATCAAAATACTCCGAACAAAAAGATAGCGGAACAACTCGGCATTTCCGTCAAAAGTGTGGAGTTCCACATCACCAAAGCATTGAAAATTCTGCGTACCGAACTGAAAGATTACCTGGTTTCTATTCTTTTTTAAAAATAATCGCATTTTTCGTTAGGGTTGTTCAAGGCTGACCTGTTTTATATATAGAAGGGAGAGAAAAAGCCTTTCTATAAATATAAATAGGAAAAGACAATATCTATGAACCAGGATTTACTACATAAATATTTTAAGGGCGAGACTTCTGTCGACGAAGAAAAACGCATTCTTAACTGGGTGGACGAATCGGAAGAAAACCGGAAGACATTGCAGAAAGAACGTATGCTGTTTGACATCGCCCTTTTTACTGACTCTAAGAGAAAAATGAGAGAGAAAGCAGGCGCGGGCGCTCGCATCATTCCCATGTTAAGGTGGAGTGCCCGTATAGCTGCTGCTGTAATTGTAGCTGTCAGTTGTGGATTTCTGATTAATGAATATCGGTATGATAAATTGGCACAGTTGCAGACGGTCACTGTTCCTGCCGGTCAACGGGCACAGATTACGCTGGCGGACGGAACCAAAGTCTGGCTGAATTCTGAATCGACGCTGAGCTACAGATCTGACTTCGGGCGCCGCGACAGAGATGTGGAACTGGACGGAGAGGCTTACTTTGAAGTAGCGAAGAATAAGGAGATACCTTTCTACGTAAATACGGAGACCAATCAGGTCAGAGTGGTAGGCACTCATTTCAACGTCTGCGCTTATAAAGGAAGCAATGAATTTGAGACTACCTTGGTAGAGGGCATCGTTGATATTTACGCTTATGACAATGAACGTCCGCTGACCCGCCTGACTAAGAATGAATTCTTCGGTTCCTATCAGGGAAAATATAAAAAAGCCGTTCTGCCTTCTTATGATTATCTGCGCTGGCGGGAAGGACTGTATTGCTTCGACGATTCTCCTTTCAGTTGCATCCTCACCAAGCTGGAGAAATATTATAATGTGAAGATCACCGTAGAGAATCCGAAAGTGCTGAATTATCGCTGTACGGGCAAGTTCAAGGAACAGGACGGCGTTGAACACATTCTCAAGGTTATCCAGAAAGATCACCCGTTTACTTATTCGATCAGTGAAGAAGGAGACAGCATCCGGATAGAATAAAGCCGGAATAAAAATTAAGATGAATAACTGAGCTCAATGATATACACCTTAAATTAGTACTAACCCTTTAAAAGCATAATGATTATGAATAACAGTCAATAAGTATACCCCTTACCGAAAAAGAATCGGAAAGTACCCCCATACTTCCCGATTCGAAACAGTCAAAAATCGACCTTAATCAATTTATTAACTTAACACGTTGCAAAGATATGAGAAAAATTTCTTTGAAAGGGCTTTTTTGCCCAAAAAGTTTAGAATCTAAGCAAATAATACTGACTATGAAGATCACATTATTCCTTCTTCTGTTCGTAACATTCCAGGCTTATTGTGAGAATGGATACTCTCAGAGTGCTAAAATAAGCATTCCGCGTTCGACTCTGAAAGTAAGCGAATTGCTTACCCAGATTGAGTCTCAGACCGACTATTTGTTTGTCTACAATAAAAAAAGTGTCGATACCAAGCGGGTAGTTAATGTAGATGCTACCAATCAGCCGGTATCCGAAATACTCGATAAGGCTTTTGAAGGAACAGGTATCCATTATGTGGTGGAAGGCAATAATATTGTGCTGACCAAGAACGTAACGGAGCATGCATCCACACAGCAACAGAAACAAATTACGGTGAAAGGTGTCGTGACCGACATGAGAGGCGAGCCTATCATTGGCGCCAGTGTCGTGGAAAAAGGTACGACGAATGGTACAATCACCGATTTGGATGGCAACTTTACTTTGAAAGTGCCAAGCGACGCTATCATTAATATCACCTATGTAGGTTACCAACCGCAGAGCCTCTCTGTCAGCGGACAAACCACTTTCAAGATCAAGATGGAAGAAGAGTCGATGGCACTGGAGCAGGTAGTGGTAACTGCTATGGGTATCAAGAAAAAAGCCGCCTCGCTGACTTATTCTACCCAACAGCTTGGAGGCGACGAACTGACCCGTGCCAAAGACCCCAACATGATTGCCGCCCTTGCCGGAAAATCGGCAGGTGTGCAGATCAGCAAGAGTGCTTCCGGTTTGGGAGGTTCGGCCAAAGTATCTATCCGTGGTATCCGTTCGGCCAACGAAGACGGAAATAACCAGCCGTTGTATGTGATTGACGGTGTGCCTATGCTCAATAGCACCACAGAATCCGTATCTACTGTTATGGGTGGTAAGAATGACGGTGTCAACCGTGATGCAGGTGACGGTATCTCCAATCTGAATCCGGATGATATTGAAAGTATGAGTATTCTGAAAGGTGCCTCTGCTGCTGCATTGTACGGTTCGCAGGCAGCCAACGGTGTGATTCTTATTACGACTAAGAAAGGTAAAGCAGGAATCCAGAGAATTACTTACTCATCCGGTCTGACAGTTGATCATGCGATCAGTTTGCCGGAATTTCAAAATAGTTATGGAGCGAAAGCCGGTTCAAGCTGGGGAGAAAAGGAAAATGTGAAGGACTATGATAATGCCGGAAACTGGTTCAGCAATGGAGTGACCGCTATCAACTCGGTTTCTGTGATGACTGGTAATGAGAAATTGCAGACTTACTTCTCTTATGCCAACACGACCGCCAAAGGTATTGTCGACTCCAACAAGTTGCGTAAGCATAATCTGACTTTGCGTGAGAGCGCTTCCCTTTTCAATGACCGTCTGAAACTGGACGCCAATGCTAACCTGATGGTGCAGACTATTAAAAACTCTCCTACTTCCGGAGGTATCTACCTCAATCCGTTGGTGGACGTTTATGGTTTCCCGCGCGGACAGGACCTGAGCGAATATGCCACTAATTTCGAAAAGTTCGACGAGAATCGTAATATGCCCGTACAGAGCTGGTTTACCACTCCGAGCGAATGGACACAAAACCCATATTGGGTAAAGAACCGTATCTTGAACAACAATAAGCGCTACCGTGCATTGGCCTCCCTGACTGCCAATCTGAAAGCAACCGACTGGCTCAACCTGCAAGCTCGTGGGAATGTGGATTACGTCAGCGATAAGTTTGACCAGAAAATGTATGCGAGCACTTCTCCTGCCATTGTAGGAAATAACGGCCGCTATGTATATGCCGACACACAGAACTTCCTGATTTATGGTGACGTGATGGCTATGTTCAACAAGCATTTCGGAGATTTCTCCGTGAATGCCGCTTTGGGTGGTAGTATTAATGTGCAGACCGAGAATTCATTGACATTGGATTCCAAGACAGCTTCTTTGTATAAACCCAACTTATTCACTGTTCCCAATATTGTAATGAACACCAGTGCTTCTGCCGAGCAAGTGATTGACCGCAGACGTACGATTCAATCCGTATTCGCAACAGCGCAGGTAGGATGGAAAGACGCATTGTTCCTCGACTTGACAGCACGTAATGACTGGTCGTCCACGTTGTCACATACCAATAGTATGGATAAAGGATTCTTCTATCCTTCTGTAGGACTCTCCTGGGTGATCAACGAAAGCTTTAAATTACCGCAATGGATTTCTTTCGGAAAGATTCGCGGATCATGGGCGCAGGTAGGTAACGACTTACCGATTGGTATTACCGATTTGTCTGATATCATCGGGGCCGGAGGAAAGTTGCAGGCAGTAGACGTATATAACAGAGGTGACCTGAAACCGGAAATCAGTAACTCTATTGAATTTGGTCTGGAATGGAGACTGTTCAACAGCCGTGTTGATTTTGATTTTACTTACTATAAGACAGATACTAAGAATCAGTTGCTGAAAGTTCCGACCAGTGCGGGTGAAGATTATGCATACCGTTATATCAATGCAGGTAAGATTCGCAACAAAGGATTTGAAATCACATTGGGAGCTACTCCGGTGCTGACCGAAGATTTCCGTTGGAAAACGACTTTCAATTATTCACAAAACCGTAATAAGGTAGTCGAACTGGCTCCGAATTATACTTCCTTCGTATATGGTGACCCGGGTTTCTCTATGGCATATATGATGCAGATTAAAGAAGGCGGCTCTTTGGGAGACATCTATGGAAATACGTTCGCACGTGACGAACAAGGTAAGATTAAGGTATCCGATGAAGGCAAACCTATTTCAGAGTCAGGTAATAAAACATATCTGGGAAATTGTAATCCGGACTTTCTGTTGAGTTGGGCTAATACCTTCACTTATAAGGGTTTCTCTCTGTATTTCCTGATCGATATGCGCAAAGGCGGTGATGTCATGTCTCTGACACAAGCTACATTGGACGGCAGAGGGGTAACGAAGGCTACGGCTGAAGCACGTGACAGAGGTTATGTGGAAGTTGACGGAACAAGATTTGAGAATGTAGAAGGTTTCTATTCAGTAGTAGGTGACCGTAACGGTATCTCCGAGCGTTATATGTACAGTGCGACCAATATTCGTTTACGCGAATTATCTCTGAGCTATTCGTTCCCGTCTACTTTGCTGGCCAAGACTAAGGTATTCACCGGTATTGATGTATCATTGGTGGGACGTAACCTGTTCTTCTTCTACAAAGATGCTCCTTTCGATCCGGATGCTATCTTGTCTGTAGGTAACACTAATCAGGGAGTTGATGTATTCGGTATGCCGACAACCCGTAACATTGGTTTCAACGTTAAATTTACATTCTAACTTTAAAGCAAGCGAATTATGAAAAAAAATCTATATATAGCGAATCTGTTAGTAGCCGGACTGATGACATTTACCGGATGTACGGATGGTTTTGAATCAGATAATGCCAATAAAGCCGGATATACGCCTGAACTTCAGGAATATGATCTTCAGAAATATGTGCTGAACCTCGGCGTCATGCAGCAGGGTATTTACTTTAATTACGATTGGGGAAGAGGTACCGACTGGACTTTCCAGACTATACAGAATCTGGGTCATGATATGTTTGCCGGATATTTTCACGATATGAACAACAGTTTCAATGACAAGAACTCTGTATATGCTTTGAATGACGGCTGGACAGGCTCGGCATGGACATATACTTATGGATATATAATGACCGCCGCTCAGAAATCGGAGAAGATCAATCAGGAACAGAAAGGTTTGCTGGGAGTGACCAAAATCCTGAAAGTCGAGTTGATGCACCGTATAGCTGATACTTATGGCCCTATTGTCTACACTAAATTCGGACAGGAAGAGGGTGATAATGTCGATAGTCAGGAAGCCGCTTACCGTCAGTTCTTCAAAGATTTGGACGAAGGAGTCAAACTGATCAACGAATATAAGAAAGCCAATGCCGCTCTCGAACCTTTTGCTGCTGCCGATATTCTGATGCCGGCAGGCAAACGTACACTGTCACAGTGGGTGAAGTTTGCAAACTCTCTCCGCTTGCGGCTTGCAATCCGTGTATCGATGAGTGCCCCTGATCTGGCGAGAGCAGAAGTTGCCAAAGCGATGGATGCAACTGCCGGTGGCGTGTTGGAGAGTGCGGATGAAACAGTTGCCGTTTCTACCGAAAGCGGTTATAAGAATCCGCTGGGAACAGTCAATGAAGGCTGGGGAGAAGTATTCATGGGTGCTACGATGGAGTCTGTTTTGGTAGGATATAATGATCCGCGACTGATTAAGTATTACTCGAAAGCGGAAGGTGGTGATATAAAAGACGAAAAGGGTAATTTGATTATTGCCGAAAGAAATAAGATTGCCGGTACTTATAAAGGTGTTCCCCAAGGAACAGGAGTTACTGTAAAAGACGAGAACCGTTACCGTCTGCATTCCAAGAGTACGATAACCAAACAGACCGATGCTATCTTGATGACTGCTGCCGAAGTATGGTTCCTTCGTGCTGAGGCTGCCTTGCGTGGATTTACTTCCGAAAACGTGAAAGACTGCTACGAGAAAGGTATTACGGTTTCCTGTCAGCAATGGGGAGTGAATGTAGGCGATTATCTCACAAGTGATGCTACTCCTTCCGATTATGTCGATGCCTTCGAAGCAAAATATGATGTGAAAGCGCTGATTAAAGTGACTCCGAAGTGGGATGGAGGTGCTTCTCCGGAAGAGCAACTGGAAAGAATCCTTACACAGAAGTGGATTGCTTGTTATCCTGAAGGCTATGAGGCTTGGACAGAACAACGCCGTACAGGTTATCCGCAGTTGTTCAAAGTCTTTGTGAACAATAGTGGTGGAGCTATCGATACCAACATACGTATTCGTCGCTTGCCATATCCGTCAGACATTCAAAAAAACAATCCTACTCAATATTCTGCTTTGAAGAAAGCTTTGGGAGGTGAAGATAACGGTGGAACTCGCCTCTGGTGGGATACTGGTAGAAATTTCTAGAGGTTTATAAATATTAGGTGTAACTTTTTTTAATTCAAACTTGTTTTCTCCGTGTATTAGGCAAAAAGTAGAGGAGAAAGATTGTGGGGGAGTGAAGTCAAGGGGGGGCTTCGCTCCCCTTTTTTTAATAAGTTTTTATGGGAGTTATAGAAAAAGCATTATAGTCATGGTTATATTCTTCAGTTTATTATTTTCTTCCATCATCAGATTCCTGAAAACTGCAAAGGAATGAACTAAACAGTAGTACACAATAGTAACTCCATTCTCCTCCTTCGGGAAGGAGGAGTGGTCGAAGACCGAGGTGGTAGGAAAAACAATGTTTATACCTATTTCTTTGTAAATGACAGGATTATGTATTCACCTACCACCTCCCCCTACGGGTACTCCTCCTTCCCGAAGGAGGAGAATTGAAGATAGAACCGACTATTATTTAGTTCAAAACAGTGTCGAAATGAGCTATACAGTTTGGACATGAACATAAACTCTATAAGATTACCGATAGAACTCTATGTGGTTAGATCTCAATGATTTATAGTTTCCTGTCATTTCTTGTAATGGAAACTGTCGTTTCCCGGTGAGGGAACGGGCGTTCCTTTTAATGGAAACGACCGTTCCTTTTAAAGGGAACTGGCGTTTCCTCCGAGGAAACCAACGCTTGCCCCATATGATACTGATACTTGAATTATATGGACTAACAATTTAGCGTATAACTGATTCGGATATGAAGCTTTCCGCTGTTTGGAGTTGATGTCTTTATTTTAAAAGGGACGACCCCTTCCTTATAAAAAAGAAAGAGGCCGTGGGGATAAAAAAAGACTGGTGGGGTATTTATATATAGATTAGGATTTATTGTTTTTGCTTAGATGTTGGGTGAATATCTCTTCTGACTGATATTCTTCTGCTATCTGTTTTATTCTTTCATCAGTTTGATCTAATATGTAATTTAGTTCTGTTTCGTCGAAACAATCTCCTAAGTGTATGGGAGTATGTAGTAAATCTGAATTCTGATTTGTTTCTGTTGCTAATTGTTGTCTATGAACTGTGACTTCAATTTCTCCCTTTTCATCTGTAGTGAAAAGTAAGTTGTATTTTTCTATCAGGGCAATGAATTCTTTTAAGAACTTGTATTCTGTTTCGGTCAATACTTTTATCATATTTGTTCGTTTGGTGTTTATTTTATACTTGGCAAAGTTCTAATTTCTTTTTGAACTTTAGAATGAAAGTAATATGATTTTTATTCCATTTGCTAAGTTGGAATATTCCTTTTATTCATATTACCACATCTATTCGTTTTTTTCGTATATTTGCTTCGAACGAAACTTTTCATTTGTATATTTGTTGGATTTTAAAAAGAAAAAAGAATCATGGAAGCAGAAGAATTAACTGTTGGGAGAGTTCATCATGGACATAACATACGTCGTTTTCGTATAGAAAAGAATATGAATCAGGAGGTTTTAAGCCAATTAGTACATTTATCACAATCAGCAGTATCTAAATATGAGCAGATGAGAGTGATTGATGATGAAATGTTACACCGCTTTTCACGGGCATTGGATGTTCCTTTCGAGTATCTGAAGAGTTTGGAAGAGGATGCGCAAACGGTGGTGTTTGAAAATAATACGGTGAATGATTCGGAACAATATACAGGTGGAGCAAAGATTAGTTTGGGTACAGTTAAGTCTTATACAGAAGATAGTGACAATAGTGTTGATAATAGAGTCAACAACTTCAATCCTATCGAAAAAATCACTGAACTCTACGAACGTCTGCTGAAAGAGAAGGATGAAAAGTACGCAGCACTGGAACGTCGTTTGCAAAATATAGAGCAGAGCTTGCAGAAATAAAGAACAAATATAATGAAAGGAATCGTGATATGATGAAACAAATACCCTATGGATTGACGGACTTTGCCCGAATTCAAAAGGACAATTATTACTATGTAGATAAGACCATGTTCATCGAGAGAATCGAGATGCAACCGGCTTATCTTTTCCTGATTCGTCCTCGTCGGTTTGGAAAGAGTTTGACTTTGGCTATGTTGGAGGCTTATTACGATGTAGTATATGCTAATGACTTTGATGAGCTATTCGGGCATCTTTATATAGGTCAACATCCAACCCCGAAGCATAATTGTTATCTCATTATGCGGTTCAACTTTTCGGAAGTAAGTTCTAATGTCAATGAAGTAGAGCGATCATTTAAATTGCATTGCTGTAGTAAGCTTAGGGATTTTGTGTTCAAATATGAAGATCTTTTGGGAAAAGAAATTTGGGATGTTCTCGATGAAGAAATACAGCAAGATCCGGGTGCTTTTTTATCAGCTATCAATTCTTATGCTTCCCGTAAAGGAAATCTCCCTATTTATCTCCTTATTGATGAATATGATAATTTTACGAATACTATTCTTGCGACTTATGGTACTGAGTTTTATCGGACTACAACACATGGTGAAGGATTTATTCGTGGATTTTTTAATGTGATAAAAGCTGCTGCTACAGGTAATGGTTCTGCGCTTCAACGTATGTTTATTACAGGAGTGAGCCCTGTCACAATGGATGATGTAACCAGTGGATTTAATATTGGCACTAATATCACAATCGATACTTTATTTAATTCATTAGTTGGTTTCAATGAGAAGGAATTAAGGGAAATGTTGGTCTACTATAAACTTCATGAAGTTTTTAAACTTTCAGTAGATGATATGCTTGGTATGATGGGGCCATTCTACAATCATTATTGTTTCTGTAAAAGCAAGTTGGCTGATTGTGTATTTAATCCTGATATGGTACTTTATTTTATGAAGTCGTTTTTACTACATGGAGAGAAACCCAATACAATTGTTGATCCTAATATTTGTACTGATTTCAATAAATTATCTTATTTATTTCGACTTGACCACGGATTGGGGGAGAACTTCTCTGTTATTAAAGAAATAGCCGAGCGGGGAGAAATAACTACGGACATTGCTACACACTTTTCCGCATTGGAAATGACGGATGTATGCAATTTCAAGTCTTTGTTATTCTATTTCGGACTTCTTTCTATTAAAGGAGTCGATATGGTGGGAAGACCCATTCTGCATGTCCCGAATCTGGTGGTCAGAGAACAGCTTTTTAGCTTTTTGATCCAAGGATATATCAAACATGATATTTTCAAGATTGATATGAACCGGATGACGATGTTATTTGAGAACATGGCTTTCAGAGGAGACTGGAAACCGTTGTTTAATTTTATAGCAGAGGCTATCCGTGAGCAAAGCCGTATTCGCGAATATATAGAGGGCGAAGCACATATTAAGGGCTTTTTGTTGGCTTATTTAGGTATGTACCGTTATTATCAACTGTATCCGGAATACGAACTGAATAAAGGTTTTGCCAACTTCCTTTTCAAACCTAGTCCGTCGGTTCCTGTAATGCCGCCATTAACTTATCTGCTCGAAGTGAAGTATGCAAAGGCTGGCGCTTCGGAGAAAGAAATAAGGGCACTTGCCGATGAGGCGCGGGAGCAGTTACTTCGTTACAGCCAGGATGAATTGGTAGCGGAGGCTAAAGCGAAAGGCGGACTAAAACTAATTACGATAGTATGGTGTAGTTGGGAACTTGTGCTACTGGAAGAAGTACTTTAGATTCCTACTGCCTTTATTCCCTTCAAGTAGTTCCAGCATTAGTTTCAAGCGAATGAAACTTTCAGTGAGAGCAAACGTTTGCTCTCACTCTGTTACCACAGTTGCTCCCATTGCTGCAACCCTCATGAATAAAGGGATATAGATAAACTGTTAGAGCATGAGAGCAAAACTGCTATCAAATCACTGTGGAGGCTATATAATGTATCTGCCCGAATCATTTATACTGTACACGAAAAAACAGTAACAATTGAGGTGATTGCCGTGCGGAGCTAAGAGCCTTACAGGTAAAAATAGGAATGGCTACGTTTGTTATTTATAGATTTGTACAGGAAGTTCCCCTCTTAATGCCCCTAAAGCATTAAATGCTAATGACTCCATTTCCCCTTCACCGGGATAGACATGTATAGGGGCTAAGAAAGAGATTCTTTTCTTCAATCTTGAAATGATATAGTCCGAATAAGCAATACCTCCTGTCAGCAGAATGGCATCTACTTTCCCGTAGAGTACGGTGGCGGCTCCGCCAATGGCTTTCGCAACATTATATATCATGGCATCCAGTATCAGTTCAGCTTTTTTGTCACCTTCTTCTATGGCTTTGATAATGGCGGGAACATCGGTAGTGCCCAGATGGGCCGTCAGTCCAGCACGTCCGGAGATACGCTTCTTTAATTCATCTTTCGTGAACTGTCCGCTATAACAAATATCGATCAACTGACCGGCAGGAAGGGTGCCAGCCCTTTCCGGCGAGAAAGGCCCTTCGCCGTCTAAAGCATTATTGGCGTCAATGGCTTTGCCATGCTGATGAACGGCTATAGAGATACCGCCACCTAAGTGACAGATTATCAAGTCCAGTTCTTCATATTTCGTTCCCTGCTCCTTTGCGAAGCGGCGGGCGATTGCTTTCTGATTCAAGGCGTGCCAGATGGTGATCTTAGGCATCAGCGGAGAACCCGAAATACGCGCTACATCTTCCAGTTCATCCACCACTCCCGGGTCTGCGATGAAAGCCGGGCAATCAGGAAGGGAAGCGGCCAGTTCGGCTGCAATCAATCCGCCTAAGTTGCAGGCATGGGTACGCATGGCGTGCAAAGTATCTTGCTTCATGGCTTCGTTGACTGCGTAGACTCCTCCCGGAATGGGTTTGACGAGGCCGCCGCGTCCGATGACAGCATCGAATGCAAAGGGTATTCCATTTGCCTCTAATTCCTGAAGAACCAGATTCTTACGAAATTCAAACTGGTCTATCACCTGCGGATAAACGGATAATTCTTCGACCGTATGCTTGATGTTACGGACGAGCAACGGAGTTTCGTTCTCGTAGACTGCTATCTTCGTAGAAGTGGAGCCGGGGTTGATGACCAGAATCTTCATATCTTTGGAGTTATAAGGTTTGAATTATGATTAACGGTTCAGGTTGAGCTTCTCTCTGCATTCGCAGCCGGCCACTTGCAGGCAGGCCATTGCGATGCTGTAATATTTCGATAAGCCGGAATCACTGCGGGAAGGGAGCACTACCGGGCAGATAGGTCCTTGCAACAATCCGGCCATATCCGCATTGGCAAACAGGGAGACGGACTTGTAGAACGCATTTCCCGATTCTATATTGGGGAAAATCAGCACATCCGCCTGTCCGTTGATAGGCGAAACAATTCCTTTGATGTCCCCGCTCGCCTGCTCACAGGCAGTGCGTACATCCAGCGGACCGTCGATGATTACATTTCCGAACTCTCCCGCTTCGGCAAGTTCCACGATGTTTACATAATCCAGCGAATGCGGGAATTTGGCGCTCACTTTCTCGGTACAGTGTATCAGTGCAACGCGAGGCTGCTCGATACCGAAATGGCGGCAAGTGCAGATGGCATACCAGATCATTTCAATCCGTTGTTGCAGCGTGGGGCGTGGAATCACTGCGGCATCGGAGAAGAACAGCAGTTTATGGTAAGTCGGAATCTCCATCACTGCCAAGTGAGTGAGGATTTTCCCTTTGGGGAGCAGTCCTTTCTCTTTGTCGAGGATGGCGTGCAGCAGATTGTCCGTGTTGATGATACCTTTCATTAAAATATCCGCTCCCCCTTCACGCACGATGCGGACAGCTTCGCGTGCCGCTTCGTCCGAATCTTCGATGTGAATGGTCTTCACATAGTCGGGATATTGCTTCAAGGCAGGATATTTTTCCAGAATAGCCGAATCCCCGATCATGAGAAACTCTGCAATTCCTTCTTCCAAAGCACGGGTAATGGCATATTCCGTATTAGGGTCGTTGGCGCAGACTACGGCAATTCGTTTCCTACGATTCTGTTGTTTAAGATGGGCTGTTAGCTGGGCAAAGTTCTGAATAGGTTCCATAACGTTAGATTTTTAGCAAATATCAGAAAAATCATTGAGAAAATAATACTCATAACCCGAAAAATTGCGCCTGTTATGTAACATTTTGTTATATTTTAGTTGTTTTAGTGTGTAGATATACACCGAACCGTTTTTTCCTGTATTTTTGCAAATGAATCCCCCTTAAACTTTAAAACAAAATGAAACAGTTCAGAAATCTATTATTTATTAGCACATTACTCCTTTGTTGGGTACTCGTTTCCTGCAAAACGACAAGAGTTTCTTCCTCCGGCTGGTCGCTGGTATGGGAAGAGAATTTTAATCAGAAAAAAGGCTTTGACCCGCAGGTCTGGAGCAAGATTCCGCGAGGGAAGGCCGACTGGAATAATTATATGACAGACTTTGATTCCTGCTTTGCCATGCGCAAAGGCAAGCTGGTGTTAAGAGGCATTGCCAATCAGACGCTGCCCAATGATACGGCACCTTATCTGACAGGAGGCGTTTATACCAAAGGTAAAAAGGCATTCCTTGACGGACGCATCGAGATATGCGCCAAGCTGAATGCCGCAAAAGGAGCATGGCCGGCTATCTGGCTGTTGCCCGAAAATGCCAAATGGCCGTCGGGAGGCGAAATAGATGTGATGGAGCGTCTGAATGACGACTCTATCGCTTATCAGACAGTTCATTCTCATTATACGTACACTTTGGGCATCAAAGAGCACCCCAAGTCACACTTCACAGGAGTCATCCATCCCGATCGCTATAACGTTTTCGCTGTAGAAATGTATCCGGACAGTCTTTCGTTCTATGTCAACGACATACATACGTTTACTTATCCCCGCATACAGACGCAGAAGGAAGGACAATTCCCGTTCGACCAGCCGTTTTATCTGCTGATCGATATGCAGTTGGGCGGTTCGTGGGTCGGAGTAGTCGATCCCAAAGACCTTCCGGTAGAAATGGAAGTGGACTGGGTGCGTTTTTATCAGCGAAAGTCACTCAAATAAAACATTAAATATGAATATTCAACTTCCTTCTTTTTTACAGAAAGGTGACAAAGTAGTGATTGTGTCACCTTCCAGCAAGATAGACAAAGAGTTTCTGAAACGTGCGAAGAAACGGCTTGAATCATGGGGATTGAAAGTCTCTGTGGGGAAATATGCCGGTGGCTCTTCCGGACGTTATGCCGGAACGGTCCGGCAACGTCTGCAAGACTTGCAGAGTGCGATGGATGATCCTAAAGTGAAAGCTATTCTTTGTAGCAGAGGAGGATACGGGGCCGTGCATCTGGTGGACAAGATTGACTTCACCGCCTTTCGTGAACATCCGAAGTGGTTGCTGGGATTCAGCGACATCACTGCCTTGCATAATTTATTTCAGAAGAATGGATATGCCTCCCTGCATTCGCTGATGGCGCGTCATCTGAGCGTGGAGCCGGAAGAAGACCCTTGCGTGGCCTATCTGAAAGATATTCTCTTCGGTAATCTGCCCGTTTATACTTGCGAAAAGCATAAACTGAACAGGCAAGGTACGGCCGAAGGTATCCTGCGTGGCGGAAATATGGCGGTAGCTTACGGGCTGCGCGGCACTCCTTATGATATTCCTGCCGAAGGAACCATCCTGTTTCTCGAAGATGTCAGTGAACGTCCCCATGCGATTGAGCGCATGATGTACAATCTGAAACTGGGCGGTGTGCTTGAAAAACTCTCCGGACTCATTATCGGTCAATTTACCGAGTATGAAGAAGATTGTTCGTTGGGTAAGGAGTTGTATCCCGCTCTGGCCGACTTGGTGAAAGAATATGACTATCCGGTTTGTTTTAATTTCCCGGTAGGTCATGTGACGCATAATTTACCGCTTATCAATGGCGCGAAAGTGGAATTGACCGTTGGAAAGAAAAATGTGGAGTTAAAGTTTATTTGTTAATAATCCATTCTATCTGAACGATACTGTGGTGAAAATGACTAATTTTGAGGCTTCATATAGATAAAAGGACGATGAAAAAGAAATCTATGATAGTGTTGACGAGTGCCTTTGTATTATTATCTGCTTTTTCTTGTGGAGGAGGCGGCAAGGCAACTGGTACGAATGAACAAAGTGAAAAAGTGGTGGTAAATGTACCTCAGTTTGATGCGGACAGTGCCTATTTGTATGTAAAGAATCAGGTAGATTTTGGTCCCCGTGTCCCCAATACGAAGGAGCACGTAGCTTGTGGCAATTATCTGGCCGGAAAGCTGGAGGCTTTCGGTGCGAAGGTAACGAATCAGTATGCCGATCTGATTGCCTATGACGGCACACTGTTGAAGGCGCGGAACATCATCGGCTCTTACAAACCGGAAAGTAAGAAGAGAATAGCGTTGTTTGCACATTGGGATACCCGTCCGTGGGCGGATAATGATGCTGACGAAAAGAATCACCATACCCCTATTCTGGGAGCCAATGACGGAGCAAGCGGAGTGGGAGCTTTGCTGGAAATCGCCCGGTTGGTCAACCAGCAACAGCCGGAACTGGGCATTGATATCATCTTTCTGGATGCGGAAGACTACGGAACTCCTCAATTCTACGAGGGAAAGCATAAGGAAGAGGCTTGGTGTCTCGGCTCGCAGTATTGGTCGCGCAATCCTCACGTGCAAGGGTATAATGCCCGTTTTGGTATCTTGCTCGATATGGTGGGTGGTGAGAACAGCGTATTTCTGAAAGAAGGATATTCCGAAGAGTTTGCTCCGGATATCAACAAGAAAGTATGGAAAGCGGCTAAAAAAGCAGGTTATGGGAAAACCTTCATTGATGAGAGAGGCGATACCATCACCGACGACCATCTGTTTATTAACCGTCTGGCCCGTATCAAGACAATCGATATTATTCCCAATGATCCGGAAACAGGCTTCCCCCCGACTTGGCATACCATTCATGATAATATGGACCATATCGACAAGAATACGCTGAAAGCCGTCGGACAGACAGTGCTGGAAGTGATTTATAATGAAAAGTAAATAGTTAATTAGTAAACCGTAAATATCTTCATGTCAATTAATGAATTACAAGACGAAGTGATTGCTGAATTCAGCGACTTCGATGACTGGATGGACCGCTACCAGCTGCTCATTGACTTAGGTAATGAACAGGAACCGCTCGACGAAAAGTATAAGACCGAACAGAATCTGATCGAAGGCTGTCAGAGCCGTGTATGGCTTCAGGCGGATGATGTGGATGGAAAAATCGTCTTTAATGCGGAAAGTGACGCTTTGATTGTGAAAGGAATCATTGCTTTATTGATCAAAGTCCTTTCGGGACATACGCCCGATGAAATACTGAATGCTGATCTTTATTTTATCGATAAGATAGGTTTGAGAGATCATTTGTCTCCTACCCGTAGCAATGGGTTGCTGTCGATGGTAAAGCAGATACGTATGTATGCGCTGGCATTTAAGGCAAAAGAAGGGAAATAAAGATAAAAAGGTAATATAGAATGAACGGTGGATATCCTGCGGACCAGGTATCTACCGTTCATTTTCTTTTTCCTCCTCCTGATATTCCAGTATATCTGCCGGCTGGCAGTCCAGTACTTTGCAGATAGCCTCCAGCGTAGAGAAACGGATTGCCTTAGCTTTTCCGGTTTTTAATATAGAAAGGTTGGCGGGGGTGATATCTATTTTCTCCGCCAGCTCGCCCAGAGATATTTTTCTGCGCGCCATCATGATGTCAAGGTTTACTATAATTGCCATAATTTTGTTTTCTCGGTTTGGGTTAAATGGTCAGTTCCTGTTCTTCTTTCATTTTCAGTCCGATAGCGAATGTTTCGGCTACAATCAGGCAACCGAGTCCCAATAATAAATCAGTCGTCTGTAGCGCCAGGGGAGCGATGATATAATGTTCAAGCGCGAATACTTCTTTCAGTCCCCAGTAGTTGACGACCTGCGGAATCAGGTAAAACACGAAGGACATAATCAGCAGACTACCCAGCCAGCGCAGGCGGCGGACATTCTTCCATTCGAATATCTGCGATTTGTTGATGCTCAGAATCAGCATGACAAAGATAATAAGTGCGGAGATGGTGAGCAGTGCATTCATCAGCGAACAGGAACTGCTGATAATCAGGTAACTGTAATTCACTTCTTTTCCGGTGCGTACCGCCATTTGCGTATACATGACGGGCACTTTCTCATTGTTTTGGGCATTGATGATCGTATCCGGTTTGATCATGGCGATCGTAGGTACGACATCCACAAAACGGAAATCGCCTGCAAGCATAGGTCTGTCACATGCTTTCGATTCCTTGTGCTGTTCTTTGGCCAGACTCATTCCGGCTTTCATGCCTGTTCCGAACTGGTATCCTGTGGTATACAGAGAAAGTCCCAGAACAATGAATACCAATATGCTGAGAATATTCAAACGTCTTTTCATCGCTGTTATTTTTTAGTCCGTGATATTTGTTTCTTCTTTCCAGGGATAATGGACGGTCGTACGACGCATCGCCCAGATAACTCCTGCCAGTATCAAAACTGCTACAAAAATAGCAATTAGATAGGAGGTAGTGTCCATCAGATCGCTCATATTTTCAGCTTCCGGATATTTCGTGCTGAGAAATACGGATAACGAATTATTCAGTATATGCATCAGTGTGCAGGGGATGAGGCTGGCAGTCTTGTAATACGTCCATGCAAACAGGATACCGATCAGGAATGCCGGAAGTATCTGGGCAGGATTAATATGGAAAACACCGAATAAAAGGGCTGAAAGCAGAATCGCCTTTGTCGGGCTGTACTGCTGTAGCAATGCTTTGGTGATGGCTCCGCGAAATAGCAGTTCTTCGAGTACGGGACCTATGACGGCTATGGCAAGAATGCCTCCCCAGCCGGACTGGAGGATATCGAAGGATTGTTCCATGATGTTGGGAATCCACTTCATCAGTTCTGCCAATGCGGATACGACGAAGCCACAGGTGAGGACAGCCAATGCGCTGAAGAACAGATACGAGGATGAAACGGGCGACCAGGTTATTTTCTTTGTGCTGATGTATCCGGCTTTCCATAAATAGATACCCATCATCAGCTGACCGGCCAGTTGCGCCGGAATCATAAGCATGGTAATGAGCGTGTCTTTGTCTAAGTTTCCGGTAGTGGCTACCAGATAAATCACACAGGGGATCATGACTAAAATGGGAGCAATGATCTGTGCGATAAGCAGATTCAGTAATATCAGTTTAATAGCAGTTCTCATATTCGTAGTATTCTTAGTATTCTTGGATGGGATACAAAGATAATCGTTTGTTATTTACTGGCAATGAAGCTGCACAGAAACATGGCTATCATTGAGATGGATACTACCAGCATCGATATACTCATTAATGACTTTTTCATAAAGTGTTATTTTTTAATAGATGATTAAATAGAAAATGTTTGTTTTTCGATGATTATTTATCGTTTATCGATATGCAAATGTAGAGGTAAGTTTTGAGTTGGCAAAGGAAAAAGAGATTTTATTTATCGAAAAACAATAAAAAAGATATGTTTTTCGATATTAACGGACTCGTTGCAGCCGAAAAGAGGCTTATTAATGTGGTTAATTTAGAGAAAAAGGGGGGATCATTTCTCCTGTTTGGCGGCGAGTAGAATGGCTTCAGTTTCTTCCGCATCTTTGTGAAGCTGTGCGATTAGTTCGTCGATACTATCGTATTTCAGTTCGGGGCGTGTCCGCTTCACGAAAGTAAGCCGGATAAATTTGTCGTAAATGTCGGAGTGGAAATGAAGGATATTCACTTCGATTGTGCGGTTGGGACCATTTCCGATGGTGGGGCGGACGCCTATATTCAGCATTCCCATATAGGTCTTTCCGTCGAATGTGACCCATACGGCATAGACTCCGTCTGCGGGAATCAGTTTGTCGGGATCATCCACGCTTAAATTGGCAGTCGGAAAACCGATCTTTCGGCCTACCTGATAGCCGCCTACTACCGTTCCGTCCAGAAAGTATTCGTAGCCCAGACAGCGGGCAGCTACGTCTACATCTCCCTGATGCAGCAACTTGCGGATTAAAGAAGAACTGACCGGGGCACTTTGGGTGGTATCTATCTGTATATCATCTGTGTAAGCCTGTGCACGGATGACCTCAATGCCGATTGCCTGCCCGTAACGTACATAATCGTCAAACCCTTCGCTGCGGTTGTGACCGAAACGGTGATCGTATCCTATCACCAGATACTTTACCTGATAACGTTCTTTCAGTATCTGAGTCATGAATTCTTTGGCGGTCAGACGGGAGATGTCGGGCGTAAAATCGAGCATCAGGCAATAATCTACTCCCGTGCCTGCAAGCAGGTTTGTTTTTTCTTCGGGAGTAGTTAAAAGTTCCGGATGGTAAGCGGCGTTCATCACTTTGCGCGGATGAACGGGGAATGTGACCAATGCAGAACGCAGACCTTTGGCTGCCGCTATCTCCTTCACCTGTTGAATCAGATAGCGATGTCCCATGTGTACTCCGTCGAAGAAACCGATGGTAGCTACGCATGGTTCGGGAATCATAGCCGATGTGTCATTTATAATCTGCATACTTACACTCTCATTTTTTTCTGAAAAGATGGCTCCAGTCTTCACCGGCTTTCGGTGTGTAGGTCGAGATACCCAGTTCCTGAGCTACTTTACAGTTAATTTCGGAATCGTCAATAAAAAAAGTTTCTTTCGGGTCAATACCCGCATCTTCGGTCACTGCCTTGAATATTTCCGGTTCGGGCTTGGCCATTTTCATTTCGTAAGAGAGATACGTTTTCTCAAAATAGTCCTCTACTTTGAACGTACGGTAGGGGAAGGCATTCTTGCATACCCATTTCCAGTGGATGTCATTTGTGTTGCTGAGCAGATAGACTACGTATTTCTCGCGTAGTTTGAGCAGCAAGTCGAGTTTATAGGTCGGGATGTCTACCAAAAAGCTGTTCCAGGCGGCGTCGATCTGTTTGTCGCTTACCATCTTTCCCATCATCTCCCGAATGCCGTCACGGAATTCGGCAGGAGTGATCAGTCCTTTCTCCTGCTGCAAAAATATTCCGTCCAGCTGGTGGGTGCAGAACTTTTCTTCTATGTTCTGGAACCCGATCTTTTTAAAGTTCTCAATACAACGTTCGCGGTCGAGATTTATCAGTACACCGCCTAAATCAATAAGTAAGTTTTTAATTCCTTTACTTTTCATTATTTTCTCATTTGTGAATACTACGTTGAACAAGGCGAATAAGTTCTCCAACCCATAACACCGTGGACGAAACGCCTATAATCAGAAGCCACGTCTGCCAGTCGAGCGGCTCTGTGCGGAATACAGCTCCACCGAACTGTACGATCAGAAATTGTCCGACCAGAATGGCCAGAACAATCAACTCCATGCCATACGATTTGGAAAGTCCCTTGAATGCCGAGTCGGTAGTGCCGAATACGCGGGCATTGAACAGGTTCCAGAATTGCAGCATGACAAAGAAAGTGAAGAAAATGGTGAGGTTATGTACATCCATACCTTGCGCGCTGTGGTCGAAATAATAAATCATTCCGAGCAATACGGCGAGGAAGATCGTACCTACACCTAATATATTGTTACGCATCGCTTTGCTGATGATAAAGTCAGTGCTGCGGCGCGGTTTTTCCTGCATGACGGTTTCGCTGGGAGGGATGGAAGCGAGGGCCAGAGCGGCAAAAGTATCCATAATCAGGTTCACCCACAGCATTTGTGTCACTGTCAGCGGAAGTTCTGTTCCGATCATCGATCCCAATAACACGATCAGCAAGGCTACAAAGTTGATCGTCAGCTGGAATACGATGAAACGCTGAATATTCTTATAAAGAGAACGTCCCCACATGACAGCGGTACCGATGCTGTTGAACGAGTCGTCGAGCAGTGTGATGTCACTGGCTTCTTTGGCTACGGACGTACCTGTACCCATTGACAGACCGACTTGGGCATGATTCAGGGCAGGCGCATCGTTCGTACCGTCTCCGGTTACGGCAACTACGGCTCCTTTTTGTTGAAGCAACTGCACAAGACGTTGTTTGTCCGTCGGGCGGGCGCGGGACATGATTTTGAGGTCCATCACACGGTCCAGCGCTTCTTCGTCACTCAGTTCGGCAAAGGCAACACCGGTGATACGATTCCGGTCGGTATCTGTTTCCGGTTGCCACAGTCCGATCTGACGGGCAATTTCCGTCGCAGTTCCCGGTGTGTCACCGGTAACGATCTTGATACCGATACCAGCCGACTGGCATTTGGCAACAGCGGCGGGTACATCCGGACGAATCGGGTCTGAGATGGCTACGACTCCTAAGAAATTAAGGTCGTTGGCAGATACCAGTTCCGTGCAGTCATTCGGTTCGTTTTCTCCTACTATTTTGAAGGCAAAGCCGAGTGTGCGCATTGCCATATTCTGATAATTCAGCAACTGGGCTTCTACTGTCGAACGATATTCGACGGCATCTACCCGTCGGCCGTCCAGCACGACTTCCTTACATTTGCCGAGCACGATTTCGGGTGCTCCTTTTATATAAAGTACTTTCTTTCCGATGATCGGAGACTCGACGAGAGTCGCCATAAATTTACGTTCGGTCGAGAAGGTGAGCTGGTCGAGGATGCGGGCGTGTTCACGGAGTTCGAGATAATTTCTTCCCTGACTGTTGAGCCATAATAACAGGGCGACTTCCGTAGGGTTACCGACACCTTTCGGCTTTTCGCCCGTTGCCGCTTCTTCGAGGAAAGCGGTTGAGTTGGCGCTGATTCCTTCTGCGACGAGAGCGCTGATGTCATCATCGCCCAGGTTGCCGCCATTCTTGATTCCGTAGAAATTGGGTTCGTGTACCTGCATCAGGTTTTGAGTCAGTGTACCCGTTTTGTCCGTACAGATCACGGTGATAGCTCCCATCGTCTCGCAGGCGTGCATTTTCCGTACCAGATTGTTGGTCGAGAGCATACGGCGCATATTCAGGGCCAGGCTGAGCGTTACGCTCATGGGCAATCCTTCGGGGACGGCTACTACAATCAAAGTAACGGCCATCATGAAATATTTGAGGGTCCGTTCGAAAACCGGAAGCCACTCGTGCCAGCCGTTCAGCGAACTGAAATCAAAGTACAACAGTACATCTTTTACAAAGAAGATAAGGAAGGCAAGTCCGGCAACGGTAAAACCGATTTTACCGATCAGGTTCGCGAGCTTGGTCAACTGTATATTCAGAGGGGTCGGTTCCAGATTTTCTTCGGTGCTCTGGCGTGCTACCTTGCCGATTTCTGTGGCATCTCCCACGTGCAGTACGCGCATGGTGCCGTGTCCGTCCACCACTGTCGTTCCGCGCATCACTAAGTTGGAGGCATAGGTTGCTTCTTCGTCAAAGTCCGCTTCAATCACAGTCTTGTTGATTACCGGTTCTCCGGTCAGGTTGGATTCGTTCACTTGCAGGGAGATCGCTTCCAGCAGCTGGCCGTCGGCAGGAATCTCTTCGCCTGTTTCCAGTATGATAATATCGTCTACAACGACGTCTTTACGTGGGATTTCCTGTACGTGTCCGTTGCGAATCACTTTTACGAGTGTTTCTTCATTGACGGCGTTCAGTAAGTCGAATTTTTTATTGGCATCATATTCGAAAAAGAAGCCGATGCCTGTGGCCAATAAGATGGCCGCTATGATTCCGATAGTTTCGGCATATTCATTTTCGATGATGGAAATGATCAGTGAAAATACGGCGGCTACCAACAATACCCGCACAACCGGATCTTCAAACTTTTCGAGATAGAGCTTCCATAAGGAAGGACGCTTGGGGGGTGTTAACAGATTGACACCGTTCTTTTCTCTGCTTTGTAGGACTTCGTCATCCGTAAGGCCTACATGATAATAATCGTCTTTTTTTGTAGTACTCATGCAAATACATGCGTTTGATTAGGACCGCAAAAATACAACATAAAATTGTGATAAAATGTTTAATTAAAACTTTTTATGAAGTTACTTTATTCGGGACGTCCGCAAGTACGATAGGGAATCGTAAACCAGAACGTTGATCCCTTGCCTTCTACGGAGTCTGCGCCGATTTGCCCCTCCAATTTGTTTACGATGGTTTTAGAGATGGAAAGTCCCAGCCCCGTTCCTTTCTTGTCTTTGTTCAGCTTTACGAAGCGGCCGAAAACTTCCGGTAGTTTGTCGGCAGGGATTCCTGCTCCCGAGTCGGTGACATAAAAATAAAGTTCGGTATCTCTTGCCTCATAACCGATGCTGATCGTTCCCTCCTGCGTGAATTTAATGGCGTTGGTGGTAAAATTGGAGAGCACCTGCGCGACACGGTTCCGGTCGGTCTCTATGCTACAGGAGGGAAGGCTTGGTTCTGCTATTATTTGAATATTTCCTCCTGCATCGTTGACTTTCATTTGGAAAAGCTGCCGCAAGTCGGATAGTAACAGGTTGATATCTACCTTTGTATATACAAATTCGAGTGTGCCGGCTTCTATTTTCGACATATCCAGGATATCGTTCACCAGTTGCAGCAGCAGATCGGCATTCATCTTTATGATCTCCTGATATTGTGCCTTTTCTTCTTCTGTATTGGCACTGGCGAGTATTTCTGCAAATCCTGTGATGGCGTTGAGAGGCGTGCGGATTTCGTGACTCATATTGGCAAGGAAGGCAGACTTCGAAAGGTCGGCATTTTCTGCTTTCTCTTTGGCAAGTGTCAGTTGCTTTTCTGTTTCTTTAAGTTGGGTGATATCGTGCACGGTAAGTACCATATTCTCTTCTTCGTTAAGGAGAAAATAGGAACCGGATATCACGGCGTCACATTCTACGGATTTCTTTTCGGAGGTAAGCACGTTCAGAGTAGCTTCCAGATCAGTGAAGCCTCTTCTTTGTTCGAAAGCCTGGCGGATGGCACAACGTATGGGGCAGGAGCCACAGTAAGCATGAGTACCGCAGCCTCCTTCCGCCGATAATGCGTTGCGGCATTGCAATAAGTCGCCCACTCTCTTTTCTTCCAGACCTTTCTGAGTTCCGGTGAGTTGATAGTAGTTTGTTTTTAATACTTTGAAGTCGTTATCTATTAATAAGATATAGGCATGGACATTTTTCAGAATGGCGCTGGCGATGTGGTTGGTATGTTCCAGCTTTCTGGATTCCCGGAATAGTCGTTTTTGCATCCGAAGACATTTTCTCCGTTCCCATAGATAGCTGAGCAGGAGGATTGCACATATAATTAGCAGGATAGGTAGCAATGCTATTAGCATGATGTAACTTGTTGGTTTTGTTCTACAAATATGTTGCAAAGATAACTTTTTTACTCGGGATAAGAAATAAGTTCGAACAATTTGCATTTTATTTGCGTTATATTATTTAGTAAACCAATAAAAAAACGAACGTTATGAAAAAGTACATTTGCACAGTCTGTGAATACATTTACGACCCCGCACAAGGAGATCCCGAGAGCGGAATTGAACCGGGAACAGCATTTGAAGACATTCCGGATGATTGGACTTGTCCACTTTGCGGAGTCGGAAAAGAGGACTTTGAACCGTACGAAGGATAAAAAAATTAAGAGAGAGAAGAGATTATTAAAAAAATGACCGGAAAGCAGTGCTTCCGGTCATTTTTGCGTTTCAGCTCATGCAGAGCTTTTTTTGTTCCTGTTTTTATACTGTCGGGTCAGGTGCTTCCTCATCGCCGCCGTCACCGCCGCCGTCGGGGTTGGGAGGAGTAGGAGTGTTTTCGTTGTCAACGATCTCGCTGCCGGTTACCAGTTTTTGAATACTTGCCTTTTTCAGCATATCCTTAAACTTGTATCCCGGAGTAAATACAATTTTCACCCGACGAATCGTGTCGGAATCCACTGCCGCTTCCGTCTCCTGGCTTTCGCTGCTGATGCCGGGACGGAATTGACCGAAATCACCCAGTTGTACGGAAATACCTTTGTTTAAGTTTATATTCAGCGTATCGATCAGTGCATCGAGTACAAACTTGACCGCTCCGCTGGGAACCATTCCCACTTTTGAAATCTCATCACACAAATCCTTGAAATTAACCGTATTGGTAATAAAATTCTGTGCTACATACTTTTCGGTTTTCTCTTTACCGAAACCAATCATTCTTTTTTTAACGACATACCTAAGTGCCATAATCTTTTTTGTTTTTTAATAGTTAGTAAATCTGTTTCTTTTGTTTTGTGATCACGATGCAAATGTATGTGTTTCCAAATGAACTGCCAAGCAAAAAACTCAAAGTGCGTTAATAAGTTTCTTCAACTAAAGAAATGGTCAGATGTTTTTTTGTTGTTCTCCTTTCATCTTTTTCCGATTGAAGATTGTCCTTTTCATATCATATCCATACCTTTGTAGATTCAAGAATCCAACGTGACTCCGGTGACTCAGGAGCCGGGATGTCCGGACTTGTTAATAAATGGATAGACGAACAGCCGTTGATTATCGCTGTTTACATCGTTTTGGCACTTAGTTCCTTCGGTATCATTGTTGGAAAAATGATCGACTTTTGGGTGTATTGTCTCCGAAAGAAAATGTTTTAAAGTCTCTGTATATAGATCCCTGTTGCCTCTGCCCGAAGAAGGTTGGAAACAGGCTTATTCATCTAATGAGTTCAATTAGGGATATACGCTATATGCTTCAAATCATTTTCTTCGCATAAATCACCTGTTTTCCTGCTCCGTAGCGCATCAGTATCCCTTTTTCGATAAAAGCGTTCAGCTCTTTTAGTGCACGCTTTTTGTCGTGACCGGTCATATAGCAATAATCAGTGCGAGTCATGCAAGGATATTTTTCAAGGTGGGCGGTTATTAATGCCAGACATTCCGCTTCGCTACGTCCATTACCTTTGGGGCGGGTGAGAGATTCGGTACGTTCCAATCTCATGTCATACCCTACTTCCCGCTTGAATTGTTTGGTCGGTAGATAGTTGATGTTTTTTAATTTGATTGATTGTGCACGCACATCTTTCTTGTGCATTACGGGTGGTCCTTGCAGCGATACGGAGAAATAGCCGATCTCGCCTAATTCTACAATCCAGCCGTTAGCCAGTAAATCTTTTAACTCATTTTGAAAAGACTGCATTGCTCCTGCCAGCAAACTACGGCTGATTCCTGTAAATTTGTGTACGCGGTCTAGAAATTCGTCCTGACCGATAGTCCCTTTGGGAACAATGCGGGGATGAAGGGGTTGTTTTTCTCCTGTCTGCTTGATATCGGGAGTCTCGTAAAGGTCATACTGTGCGCTCATAACTTAAGTTATTTTGTTGTGTTATTAATGTTTCCGTTCCTATAAACTAAGGAATCCGGCTTAAATATTAATTCGTTCTACTACAGTTCCCCGTGCGGACCACTAGAGTGGGACACAAGGGGAACTATAGTTCTTCTTTCGTGCCACTATAGTGGTACGAAAAAAGATTTGCATACAAAGTTATTAATATTAAAGAGAAAAGGGTTAACCTTACGAGGTTTTTGCGTTAATTATTTATTTCCAGCCGCAATTCCTCTTGCATCACCTTGCTTTTCCCATCCTTTGTGTATCGGTACGACAGCAGAAATACATTATAAGTATGACCGAAAGATTCCTCTACCTTGAATGTATTGGGGTATTTGGAGTCACCGTCTATCTGAGTTACCTCAATATCCTTGTACGGCTTTATCGTGACATGATTGTTTTCCTCCACTTGCAGTATGATGGCGGTTTTGTTGATGTGATCCACATTGCTTTCAAAAGACTCCGTTCCGGCTATCACGCGTACGCTGTTGTGGGTGAGTGGAAACATCTTCTTGTTACCTGCGGTTGCCATCCCGTCTGCCAGACCGGTCATTGAATAGTAAACGTTTTCGCCCTGCGTTGCATAATCGTTCTTGATAAGTATTTGATATAGAATGGTGTTTTTGCTTTCATTAATCTCGACACCGGAGATATCCGTAGCTTTTAATCCTACGAAGTAGGTAGAATCCGGCGACAGTCCTTCGGGACGTATCTTGATCATGGTTCTGCCTGTCCGTTCGCCTGCATTGATCTGAATCTTGTAATCTACGATCTCGTATTTGTCACTGGACAGGAATTTGGCATAGCAGGCTTCATCGACATCGTAAAGAGACCGGTTGTAGAATTCCAGTGAAGTCAGGTCTTCTTCCAGCCCGATCACCATGTTTTGTTTTGGGGCATGGGTACCTCCGGTGCAGGCTGCGATATATCCTGTCGCCTCTTCTCCGGTAGGGGACAAAGTGACTACTTCTTCAAACGTGTTATAGTAGTCACTGCTGATCAGGGCTACTACATTCTTGTACATTTCCTTTTCAAACAGCGCATCGTCATTGCATGACGAAAGTGCTATCATAAGTGCGAGTATCGTTATAAAATCTCGTTTCATCTTCTTTTTTGTTATTTAGATTAATAACCCGGATTCTGGTCGAGAGAAGGCAGTCTTCTCATTTCGTTGCGTGGTATGGGCACCCAGACAGACCTTTTGTCAACCACCCTCGTCAGGAATGAGGAAGAACTAGGGATGACACGCTGGTAGTAGGTCTCTTTGGTTGCACCGTCGGGATTCATTCCACGGATAGGTTCCTGCTCTGTCTCTTCATAAATACCCCAGCGGCGGACATCATAGAAACGTCTGTTTTCCCATAAAAACTCTACCATACGTTCGCGTTCTATCTGTTTCTGTACTTCCGGCGTACTGTTGAGTTGATTGGCTGTCAGCCCCGGCAGTCCGGCTCTGTAGCGGACTTGATTGAATGCTTTTTTAATTTCCTCTTTATCTCTGCTCATGGTATAAGGCTGACCGTCCAGTTCTACGGTGTGGGGGCCGGTCAGGTTGTTGAGTGCCTCCGCATACGATAGCAGGATTTCCGCGTAGCGGATAATGGGATAGGCTTTCTGGATATGGCGGGCTCCGGTGCCGGTCCAGGCATCCATCGGGTTATTGTACTTTTTGATTACGTATCCGGTGATGGGATAGTTGGGCGAAGTGGCTGTAACACCGCCACGACCGTCTTCATCCTGATAGTAGTACTTGGCTGTGTGGTTGTTGAGAGTCGAACTGGACAATGCCTGCCATACTGCCTCATTGAATCCTACAGATGCGTAGAACCGCATTTCACGATTGGCGTACATCTTATATACACCGGCGTTGAGGGGATAGCCGGAAAAGTTACGCGGTTCGGAAGTGAAGCCTGTCTCCGAGTAATATCCGTCGGCGGCGGCTTCTTCTTTCGTACGCCCGTCGTCCATCAGATAGGCGTCTACCACTTTCTGAGTGACGCAGAAACGTCCCCATCCACCCATCGAGGGAGGGAAAGAACCTTTGCTGATGGTTTCGTTGAGGTACGTCGTGTTTCTTCCCCAGATCAATTCCGGGTTGATGGACGCTACGGCTTCGCCGGTAAAGATGTCCGAATAAGATTTGAAAGGGTCTATTCCGTTGGCTCCGTTCGGGTAGGCGTCATAGAAATTGGGGTCGGAAGTGACTCCGGCGGGAAGTTCCGGCGTATTGTCGTCTTTTGCATACGTATAGAGCTTGTACGCTCCCATATCCATCACCCGTTTTGCGGCGGCGGCAGCTACTGCCCACCGGCTTTCGTCATATTGCTGGGAGACATAATGCACACCGTCGGTCTTGCGTTTCCAGTTGCCGAAATAGGAGCTGGCAACAGGCCCCCCGTTGAATAGCGGGCTGGCGTGTATCAATCGCAGGCGGGCTACCAGGCCGAGTGCGGCTCCTTTGGTGGGGCGTCCGAAGTCCAGAGTGGAAACATCCTGAGGCGAGGGCAGCAGCCGTGCCGCTTTTTCGAACTCCTCACAAGTATAGTTCATTGTTTCGTCATAGGTGGCCCTGGGGCGGTCGTAGTATTCGATAGGTTCGTTGGTATTCACTACTTCGTCTCCCAGCAAGATTGCCGGACCGTAATCGACCAAAAGATTGTAGTAGGCGAAGGCACGGATAAAACGTGTGTATCCTTCCAGTCTGAGCCGTTCCGAGTTTGTCAGGTCTTTCGGGCGGTCGAGGTTTTGCAGGATGCTGTTGCACTTACGGATGATTTTGTAGTATTTGCCCCATTGGTTCAGGTTGGGGGAGCCGTCTCCGAGGAAATCCTGTGTGATCTTTCCGTTGGCGAAATCCATGCCGTGATAGATATTGGCCGTTCCGCTTCCGGTCAGTCCGTTAAATCCTTCGTCGGTCGCCATCGGTCCCGGTGTGTACCCGTTACGGATGGTCTGTGCCTCATCCGGGAACATGGCTGCCGCTCCCCACATATACGCTTCCATATATCGGGCATTGGTGAAAACCGAGTCGATGTTGAATTCATCATCAAAGTAATTGTCTATGTTTAAGAAGTTGCTGCAAGACGTTACTAACATGACTGCCTGAACCAAGAAGAACGTTCTTGCTGTTTTTTTTATTAAGGATGTTTTCATTTTATCGTTTATCGGATGATGTATTTATTAGAGATTGACATATAATTGCAGGGAATAGGTGGAAGGGATGGGATATACACGGCCGTTCCAGCGTGCTTGCTCCGGATCGAAGAGTTTCACTTTATCCCATACATAGAGGTTGTTACCTACGAATTGGATATCCAGTGAAGAAACACCTATGCGTCTCAGAAAAGCTGTCGCAAGATGGTAGTTCAGGGTGATTTCCTGCAGGCGTATGTAGCGTGAATCGCCCTGCCAAAAGGTGGATAACTGGCTGTTGTTGCTGTTATTTCCATATTGCAGGCGGGGGAAACGCGCGTTCGGGTTTTCGGCAAGGGATGGGTCGATCCCGTGTGTGATGGCATAATCTCTGGGAATCCATCGGTTGACTGGATTGGCTGCCAGGGTGAGTACGTTTCCGGTGTTACCCTCGAAGAAAGGCATATACCCCATTCCGTTGAGGCGGGTTTCGTCGTTCACTGTCGTCTTTTGACCTACATAGAAAAAAGAGGTCTTGCCGGTTCCCTTGAACAATACACCCAGAGTCAGATTCTTGTAGCGGATTTCTGCCCCCAGGCCGTACATCAGCAGCGGATAAGTGCTGTGTGTCAACGGCACCATGTCCAGCTTGTCCACCATACCGTCTCCATTGATATCCTTATATTTGATGTCACCGGGCATTACCTCCCCGAAAGTCTGCTTGGGACTGTATTTGATGTCATCTTCGTCCTTAAACAGTCCGACTGCCTGATATCCGCGGATGGAATTGTACGGGAAATTATTGTATTCCAGATAGGGATACTCCAGATAAGCCTGCTCCCAGTTCTGTACTTTATTTTTGGAGTAAGTGAAATTACCCCGTAAGGTGAAGCCGAAATCGGGAGTGAAATCCTGCGTGAAGCTGATGTTTCCGTCGGCACCGTAACTTTTCATTTTACCCACATTCGCGTATGGATTAGAGACCACTCCTACGAACTCGGGCACCTGTACCCGTTGCTGGAAAATACCGTTACGCTGATCATGGAAAATATCGACAACGAAATCGATCTTGTTATTAAACAACTTTCCTTCAATACCCACATTGGACTTGATGGCCTTTTCCCACGCCAGATTATCAGCTCCGATACGTGTCTCACCGATAATCTCGATGTCGGGAACGCCCCAAGCCGATCCGGTGCCCTCGTTCACTTTAGTAAGGTAGGGGAAGCGGACATCGGTAATCCGGTCGTTACCTACCGAACCATACGAAGCTCTTATTTTAAGATAGTCGAGCCAGGGGAGCGCCTCTTGTATAAACTTGTAGCCGGTAGGTACCCAGCCCAATGCGACGGATGGGAAGAAACCGTATTGTCTGCCGGGCTGGAAGTTTTCGGAACCGGTATATCCGAAGTTGACGTCCAGCAGGTAAGTATCCTTGTAGCCATATGTAAACCGGCTGGATACTCCCTGATAGCGCAAGGGAATGGCTGATAAGTTGCTTGTAGCGTCGTCCGTGTCTTTAGAATCGCTGATGTAATAATAGACCAGCGCGGATGTCCGGTGATCTGTACCGAAAAGCCGGTCATAATTGAGCGTAGCCTCAAAGTGGTATTTGCGGTACTGGCGGGTGGACTTGCTGTACGAGGCTTTTTTCTCCTGTACGGTCTCCTGCATGATGAGTGATCCGTCGCTTGCTCTGCCCAGCGCATTGTAGAGGGCCGGCTGCACGCTTCTCCGTTCATTGAAGTAGCTGTGGATATCGTATGCTCCCTGTACACGTAATTTAAGCCCGTTGATCAATTCGGAAAAGTCCTGATTGATTGCCAAAGTTGATTTGCCCTTGTACACTTCGTTGGCAGCCTTTCCCGTATGGTTGATCATGACATAAGGCGATGACAGCTCTCCGGCACCGCGTCCGGGCAGCATACCATTGGAATATTGGGTGGGAATGGACAATGGAGTAAGCCGCGACTGTGCTCCCCATATATATTCGGTATTGGCTACGCCGGGCTGATTCAACTGGGAGAGGAATCCGTCAGAACCCAAATAAACTTTCGTTGATTTGGTCAGGTTCACGTCTAGATTGATACGGTAATTATAGGTGTTGTAGCTGACGTTCGAACTGTATATACTGTTCTTGTCTACCTTGTAGGCCGCACTTTCGTTTTTACCTCCCAGGCTCAGAAAATAACGTGCCACATCGCTTCCGCCACGTCCGCTTACATAATAAGTGTGCCGCCAGAATGTTTTGTTGAGTATCTCATCCTGCCAGTTTACGTTGGGATAGAGGTCGGGGTCGAGACCGTCGCGTATAATTCCCATTTCCGTATCGTCATACAAAGGTGTTTCGTTCCGTACTGCTCTGGCTTCGTTTGCTAACTGCGCATACTCATAAGCTCCCAGATATTTCGGCAGACGGTTGAGGACGGACAGCGTGGTGTTGAAACGTCCGGTAATCTGAATTTTGCCCGAAAGGCCTTTCTTGGTGTTGACCAATACGACTCCGTTGGCTCCCCTTACTCCGTACACGGCAGTTGCCGACGCGTCTTTCAGGATGGAGAAACTTTCGACATCGGCAGGGTCGATGGTGTTGAGGTCGCCTTCCAGACCGTCAATCAGTACAAGGGCACTGCTGTTGGCTCCGAACGTACCGATACCACGTACCCAGAAATCGGCGATATTCTGACCGGGCTCGCCACTGCTCTGCAAGGAAATGACACCGGCTGCCCTGCCTCCCAACAAGTTACTGATGGAAGGGGAGGGGGACTGGATATCTTTAGTGCTGACCGTCGTAATGGCACCTACCGAACTGATTTTCCGCTGAACGTTTCCCAGTGCGACGACAACCACTTCATCAAGGGAATTGTTGTCTTCAAGCAGTGTGACCGTTAAGTCGGTTTGGGGTTTGATGGCCACATGCTCCGACGGTTTGAAGCCGATAAAAGAAAATATCATTTTGTCTCCATAAACCACTTTCAGCTTGAAATTACCGTCATTGTCGGTTGTGGTACCTTTGGAGGGCTTGTCTTTGATGTATACCGATACGCCGGGCATGGATAGCTTGTCCTTATCCACGACAGTTCCTGAAACGGTAAATTCCTGAACTTGCTGCGCGAAGGTTGTTGCCGAAAGCAATAAGCAGAACGACATTAAGTATAAAATCTGTTTGATTTTCATTGTGAGTTTACTTTGTTATTCGATAACCAATTTGCGAATGCGTGCATTACCCCAGTCTGCAATGTAAATGTCTCCCTGTTCATTGACAGCCACTCCCCAGGGATTCTTGAATAAGGACTCTACCGGTCCTCCGTCCTTGTATCCGGCGACGCCGGGCTGTCCGGCAACTGTCGTGACGATATTGTCGGCAGATATCATGCGGATGCAATGGTTGCCATAGTCGGCTACGAACATATTGCCGTCGTTGTCAAACTTGATATCCTTGGGATAATTGAACAGGGCATCTTCAATCGGACCGTCACGGAAAGCGCTGCCGCCGGGAGCATTGAGACGCTTAAATCCGCCTGTCCCATCCGGATCGCGGAGGTCGAGCACCGAAATCCCTTGTCTGTATGCGGTAGGGGCGTTGGAGTGAAGCGTTATATACAGAAGCCAGGGCTTCGCAGGATTAATCGCCTGTCCGTATTGTGATCCGCTGGGACCTTGATGGATAATGTGTCCTTCGAATGTGTTGGGATCTATTTTAGCGATCTTTCCATCACGGTATCGTGTATATAGATAGCCGTCATAAGGGCAGAAGGTGACGAAATTCTTGTATCTGTCGGCATCTACGATTGAGTTCAGATCCGACTGTGAGTATTTTATGTTACGCTGGCGGGGATACCAGGCTTCACGCGGATCGAAGGTAAACGTCACTTCTTTGACCGACTCGTGTGCGGCGGTCAGCATTCCGGTGGCACGGTCCACCGTTAAGCCGTTGGCATATAAGATACGGTTGGCGGCATCTGCTTCAATGAGAGGAGTCACAATGTTCTGTTGTTCGTTTATCCGGGCGATTCCAAATGTACCGCCGTCACGCCATGACATGAAAAGATTGCCTTCGGCATCCAGATCAAGATATTTGCCATATACCTGAGCGGTGGAGAGTGTTCCGGCAAGGAAGCTCGTTTCACCGTTTCCGGTGACCGTGCTGACCAATGCCTGTGTATGATAAGCATATGTTTCTTCGTAAGCGACGGAATCGGTGTCGACCACTACGGAGATACGGGGATTATCGCCCGGAAGGCGCGGTACAATGGCATAAATACGGCTTCCGCTTGATGAAACGACGGAGGCTCTGGCATTGTTGAAATATACTTTGATTTTACTCACATCGGTGCCGAAGTTTTTTCCGTCCAGAAGAATTTTGTCACGTGCTCCGCCTTCTTTGGGATAGAAGGAGGTCAGTACAATCGGTTGATCGGCTTGGTGGGCTTTCTCGGTGGGCTCACTGTAGCTTTCGCAACTTGATAAATAGAAGAAAGCTACCAGCCAGCAGGCTAGGGATAAGTAACGATTCATAAAGTAATAATTTAAAATTAAACGATTATCCGCATGTAGTCCGTCGGATATCTTGATATTACATGGCTTTGATGACTGGAACTTTATAGTTTGATGGTGTAATCCAAACCTTTATCGGGGGCTACGATGAAGTTGGTAACTTCAAAATTGCAGTCACCTCCTTTGATACCGTTTTCAAACTTCACAGAGATTGTATGCTGCGTATGTGGTTTCAATGTCATTTCGCGGAAATAGACCAAAGAAGGATTATGTGCGGTCTTTTTCAGTTTCAGTACCAGATCGGTAGCGTTCATGACAGAAAATGTCACTTCTTTTTCGGTGCGTTTCACTTCTTTTATGTCTACGCATTTTTCAAAGAAGGGACGGAGGATTTCTTCACGCCCGATCACCAGTTCGCGGTAATAAACGGCGGTGCGGCGATTGTCGAGTGCTTCACGGATACCTTCCGGAGAACGTTCTTTGGCAAAGACAAACGTCATCGTGCGGTGTTCGCCTTTTGAAAAATCATAGTCTGTCTGGATAGGCTGGTGGATATCGGAAGTTCCTATCATGGTCAGATTCTTGTCCAGACACCATTGAATGGCTTCGGGCATGAAAAGACCACCGTTGGCTACTTCAATGCCGTGCATGCAGCCGTCATTGTAGAGTTGTGTATGCTCAGGCCACCACAGGGTGGAGTCCGGCTGCTGGCGTGCCCAGCCCGGATGATTCCAGAAGATAAAGGCTCCTTGTTTTTTTGCCTCATTGAAAGCGTCTTTATATGCCTTTTGTTCCAATGGATTGGAGTCGTTCAGGAAGATTGCATTAAAATGTCCCGGAGGCATGGAACGGGTGATTTCACTGCCTCTGATTAGAAGTATTCCTAACTTCTTCGCCTGCTTCTGAGACAGTTCATAAGAGCGGTTATGATCTGCTATAATGTCTTTTTTGTGCGGGCGGTACTCTATATGTTCTGTCAGAGAAATGGCATCCAGTCCTTCTCGATATGCTTCGTCTACACGTACGGTAGGCCATACCAGACCGTCCGAAAAAACACTGTGCATGTGAAAGTCACATTTTAAAGTAGTGTACCCGTTCAGATTGGGAACTTGAATCTCATTGCGGCGTTGCGCTTGTGCGCTCATTAAACACATTGCTGCCAGTGCAACTCCCATCAATACTTTTTTAATTTTCATTTCTTTTGCTTTAAATTAGAGATTTGGTTTTCTTTTGGAATGCCTCTGTCCGGTCATTGGAAAATGGTACTAAACATAGGCCCCTGTGTATTTTGGCGCAAATGTATATGCAAAAAAAAGACCTGCAATAGGCGCAGTAAAAGCTTAACGGGAACTTCACGGAAAAGAAATGTAATCGTTAACGTCTGTGAAAAATGTAACGCCTTTGTAAAGTGTGAGTGTCCTTGTAAACGGACATGAGTTGTTTTGTCTGTGTGGAAATAAAAAAGAAATGGATAGTCAATTTTATGCTGCAACGCATAAATTGGCTATCCATTTCTTTGATTGAGTTACTCTTTATTTAAGAGGCTTTCTTCTCTTTTACATCACTGCTGGCTTCTACCACATTCACTACATAGTCGCCTAGTTTCTCACATTCGGCGATAATATCCATATAATAGACTCCCATCTGATAATCATATTCCTTGTTGTTGACATCCAGAATATTCTGATTTTTCAGTTGGTTACGGTAGTTATTGATTTCGTTTTCGATGTTGAAAGACTTGTTGATATCAATGCTTTGGTGTTCCGGTTTCTCTACCACCACAATCATTTGTGCGAGGGCATCATCGGTCAGCTTCATCATGAAGTGGATGTGCTCGTATTGCTTTTCGGTAAAGTCCTGATTCGTCTGGCGTTTCCGGTTGATGGTGCGTGCCAGGTTGTAACAGCTGTCGCCGATACTTTCGATTTCCGTCACTTCGCGCAGCATGGCACGTATCTGCAACTTACTTTCAGAACTCAGACGCCCTTCGGATACCTGATTCAGATAATTGGCTATTTCAAGTTCCATGTTGTCGCTGATGTTCTCGTACTTTTCTACGCGGCTGAACAGCTTGTTAAAGTCATCGTCCTTTTCGGTGTGCATCAAGTCCTGCACCATTCCGAACATACGGTGGGTACGTTCTGCAAACAGGTGGATTTCCTTGCGTGCCTGCAGGATAGAAAGCTCCGCAGTAGAAAGCATACCGCCGGTGATAAACCGAAGGCGAGGTTCCTCGTCTTCCTCTTTCGGGTGGATTAATGCGCATACGGTGCGTTCGATCAGTTTCACTCCCCATATCAGGATACATACGTTACAGATATTAAAGATAGAGTGGAAAGCGGACAGTTTATAAGAAATGGCTACTTCCGGATTATTGCTTTGGAAGAAGGTATCCACTACCCAGTTGACCAGTTCCATGAAAGGATGGAAGATGATCAATACCCAGATCACACCGAACACATTGAAAACAAAATGGGCCAATGCTGCCCGCTTAGCCTGTGTGTTGGCTGTTAATGCGGCAAGATTGGCCGTGATGGTAGTTCCGATGTTTTCGCCCAGTACGAGCGCTGCTCCCAGTTCCAGACTGATCCAGCCGTTGGCGCACATAATTAATGTGATTGCCATCGTGGCGGCTGAGGCCTGTACGATCATAGTCAGTATGGTACCGATGAATAAGAACAGGAGAATGGAGAAGAATCCCATATCCGTGTAGTTCTGTACGAAGGCGAGCATTTCCGGATTGGCGTTCAGGTCGGGAGCATTTGCTTTCAGGTAAGAAAGTCCCATGAAGAGGAAGGAAAAACCGAAAATGAATTCACCGATGGACTTGCGGTTGCTCTTGCCGGAGAAGATGAGCGGAAGGGCGATGGCCAGAAGTGGAAGAGCGAAAGCGGCCATATCAACCTTAAATCCGAAAATTGAAATAATCCATGCCGTAACCGTCGTACCGATATTGGCACCCATGATGACACTGATGGACTCGGCCAGTGTAAGCAAACCGGCGTTGACGAAACTGACGACCATTACTGTTGTCGCCGAGGAGGACTGGATAAGGGCTGTGATCAACACTCCTGTTAATACCCCCGTTACCCGATTGGTGGTCATAGCTGTCAGGATACTTCGTAGCCTGTCACCTGCGACTTTTTGTAAGCCCTCGCTCATTATCTTCATGCCATAAAGGAAGAGCCCTAACGAGCCTATGAGCTTTAAAAAATCATAAAAAGAATATTCCATCTATAATAATTTTAGTGGTTGTTTGTTCTCTATCTGATTACTAAGTATATTTAGTCCCATGTTATTCACCTTATTAAAAAGACTACGATGAAACAGATGTTACAAATATGTTGCAAAAATAATAATATTTATAAAGAATTCCCTATCGGAAGCTCACTTTTGGATATTTATTACGGTTTTAATCTTAATTTTCCTTATCAGGTAGTCAGTGCCAAGGTGAATAACCGTTCCGAAGGTCTCAATTTCAAAGTATATAATAACAAGGATATAGAGTTTCTGGATGTACGCGATTCATCCGGTATGCGTACGTATGTGCGGTCACTCTGCTTTGTCTTGTTCAAGGCTGTCAGTGAGCTTTTTCCCGAAGGGAAGCTGTTTGTGGAACATCCGGTATCCAAAGGTTATTTCTGTAATCTGCGGATCGGTCGCCCTATTACATTGGAAGATGTGACGCGTATCAAACAGCGTATGCAGGAGATTATCGCAGAAAATATCTCTTATCACCGCATCGAATGCCATACGGCTGAGGCTGTACGGGTGTTCAGTGAACGCGGGATGAATGATAAGGTGAGGCTGCTCGAAACTTCCGGTTCACTATATACCTATTATTATACGCTGGGCGATACGGTCGATTATTATTATGGTAATCTGCTCCCCAGTACCGGATATATCAAGTTGTTCGACATCGTGAAATACTATGATGGCCTCTTGCTGCGCATTCCCAATAAAGAGAACCCGGATGTGCTGGAGGAAGTGGTGAAGCAGGAGAAGATGCTGGATGTATTTAAGGAGTATCTCAACTGGAGCTATATCATGGGACTTAATAACGCCGGCGACTTTAACCTCGCCTGCGAAGAAGGGCACGCTACGGATTTAATCAATGTAGCGGAAGCATTGCAGGAAAAGAAAATAGCCCAGATTGCCGATACGATCTTCCATCGTGGGGAAAACGGCGACCGGGTGAAACTGATTTTGATTTCCGGTCCGTCCTCTTCGGGAAAGACCACGTTCAGCAAACGTCTTTCCATCCAGTTGATGACGAACGGGCTCAAACCCTTCCCGATCTCCTTGGACAATTATTTCGTAGACCGTGAAGAGACACCTCTGGATGAAAACGGTAACTATGATTATGAGTCTCTGTATGCGCTCGATCTGGAATTGTTTAACCAGCAGTTACAGGCTTTGCTGCGCGGTGAGGAAGTGGAGCTTCCGCGCTTTAACTTCTCTCTGGGGAAGAAGGAGTATAAAGGTGATAAACTGAAAATTGAAGATAATACGATTCTCATTCTGGAAGGTATTCATGCGTTGAATCCGGAACTGACACCGCATATCCCGGATGAAAAGAAGTTCAAAATTTATGTTTCGGCATTGACCACTATTTCTTTGGACGACCATAACTGGATTCCTACGACAGACAATCGTTTGCTTCGCCGCATTATCCGCGACTTTAATTATCGGGGATATTCGGCCCGCGAGACTATCTCCCGCTGGCCTAGTGTGCGTGCCGGCGAAGATAAATGGATATTCCCTTATCAGGAGAATGCGGATGTGATGTTCAATTCGGCGCTGTTGTTTGAATTTGCAGTGCTTCGCCTGCATGCGGAACCTATTTTGATGGGTGTTCCGCGCAATTGTCCGGAATATTGTGAGGCGTACCGGTTGCTGAAATTCATTAAATATTTCGTTCCGGTGCAAGATAAGGAAATTCCCCCGACGTCTTTACTCAGGGAGTTTTTGGGAGGAAGTAGCTTCAAATATTAGATAATAAATTTATTTAAGAGAATTATTTTGGAATTTATAGTTATTGTATAAATATAAGTTCGTAACTTCGCGCCGCAAAAAACAAGCGTGGCAATATGTTGTTGTATTCCAGGGAAAGGAAATAACTGTAAGATTAGACTTAAATAATGAACATTTGTACGTTCTTTCCGTTTATGTTATTACACAGCAAAAAAAGGGTATATGATATTTTATAACAATTTACTAGCGAAATGCTTTTTAGGGAAAAAGAAGCATTATTTTATGATAGGAGGGTTATTCTTTACTCGGTACAAGTATTTGGAAGTTTGGGAAGAAATGGAGTTAAGAATACATGCACGGCAATTCTGGGAGTGTTTTTTATTGACTTTAATCCCAGCATTGGGTTTATCACTATGGTTCTCATGGTGGTGGATGGTGCTTCCGTTCATGACATATCACTTGCTTTACTGGTTTGAAAAAGCAATTAGTTCTCATTCGGTTTTTAACTGGGAGGCATTGACCTATTGTGGTGATGCCGTTTATATGAGAAAAAGAAAATCCTATGCCTGGATGAAATGGTATGGGAAGAAAACTTTTCCGAAATCGGAATGGGAAGATTAAAAGAATAGAGAGACGTTAAAACTCTCTTGCGGATTTATTCAGGCACGGCTTACACAGATTAATATGGTTTCGATTAAAACAGAACCATAAAAATTCTGTAAGCCGTGCCTGAATAATGATATGATAACAGTTATTTCTGCTTTCGGCGGTTTTTCCTTTTCTACTGCTTTTATTTCAGATGTTTCTTTATCCAAAGCAGATGTCCGTACTCTGTGTCACTGGAGGTCCAATGTTCATTAATAGGAGTGATCAATGCTTCTTTCGGGCAATTCAATACATTATATACAATGTAGCTGGTAGTCGGTGGACAAACGTCATCATTGAATCCCCATGTCATATAAGTATCCGCCTTGATTAATTGGGCAAAGTTCACCACATCATAATAGGCCATTGTTCTGATTTTTTCGGGAGTATCCATGTCTACGGTATTTCGGAAGAAATGGGGATAACCTCCGGCACGTCCGGCTTTGTACCCTGCCATATCGCTTAGAGCCGGATGATTGGCTACGCAGGCCGTTACCCGCTGATCCAGTCCGGCGGTGACGAGTGCTAATGCTCCTCCCTGGCTGCCGCCTTGAACGATTACATTCTTTCCGTCCCATTCCGGTAGTGAGGTCAGTAGGTCGATGCTGCGGACACAGGCCAGATATACCCGTTTCATGTAATAGTTGTCGCGGCTGTCCAGACCGTTGGACAGGTAGCCATTTTCTCTGCCGTTGAAAGCGGCACTGATTTCTTTGAATTCTTCTTCGCTCATTTCCGGGTTCAGCCCGTGAATCTCTATTTCAAAACGGATGCAGCCTTGTTCGGCGTAATACTTATGTCGCAAAGGTTCCTTGATTGTTTTGATTCCTGCGCCCGGAGGACATAGTACGACAGGGTATTTGCCTTCTTTCTTCGGATAGAACAGGTAGCCGTAGATACTTTGTCCGCGTTGGTTCACCTGCAACTTGATAAGATAGCAGTCTATTTGGTCGGTCGAGTATTTCTTTACGTGCTCTTTGGTGTATGTCAGCGGAAATTTGGCCAGTTCCGCCTTTTCGTTCTCCCAGAATTGCTGAAAGTCGGCAGGCATGGTGGTATACGGACGGAGCTTTTCCGGCGAGAAACCCACTTTGACGTGATGGGAGTATTTCTTTCCGTCTACGGTGGTGGTCAGGCGGCAGTCTCGGAAGCCCGGTTTCTTCATGGTGCCTACGGGGATTGTTGCCTTTCCTTTTCTCATGATGACTGTTCCTTTGGTATCGGCAGGCATCATTTCTCCGCCTATTTCGAAATTAATCGCTATGCTATCTCCCGGAATGCCGTATTTGTAAAACTGTACTTCTACATTTGCCTGTTCTCCAGTTTTGTAAAGCCAGTCGGCATGATCGGGTACGGTTACCCAAAATACGTCACTCCGGTAGGGATTATTTTCGGCAACCGCGAGCAGCGTTGTCAGTAACAACGCTGCTGATACGTAAAATCTTCTCATATTCATTTTACTGTTCAATATAACTGTCATTCGTTTTCTCATTCTATTTTCCATCTGATCGGTTTGTTAATTACGCCGCAATATTAGGAAAGATTAGAAAAACAGAGGTCGATAAAATGTTCTATTAAGTGTAAATTTAGAGCAACTTCCACTCGAATGTATGTTTTCCGGCTTCTAACTCTATGACACGTTCTCCTTTCACAGTATCGGGCACGTATAAAGTGGCACTGCTGTTGGCAGGAATCGTCACGCTGTACACAACACTTTTTTTCTTACGTTCCCATTGGGAATGAATCTCTCCGTACGGTGAACGGTGTCTGGCCTCAAACTGCTTTAAATCACTGGGGAAGTTGGGGCGCAGGAGGATATGTTTAAAGCCCGGCTGCTGTGGGTCGGGGAAGATACCGCCCAAGCCTTTATAGAACCATCCTCCGATTTCTCCGAACATCATGTGGTTGTCCGAAATGTCACGTGTAGCATTTAAATCCCAGTTTTCGAGCAGGGTGGTGGCTCCGTTGGCAATCCAGCAGCCCCATGACGGGTAGGTGTCTTGTGCGGCTACTTTATAAGCGGTTTCGGCTTCTCCGTTTTCACTCAGGGCGTTCAGTATGGCTTTGGCTCCCAATACACCCACATCCAGATGGAAACCGGCTTCTTCCACCTTCTTCGCCAGGTTGCGGGCTACTTTTGCTTTCATATCCTTGGGGACAATACCCCACATCAGTGGTACGCTCAGTTCCGTCTGAACGCCGCTGGCGTATATGCCGGTTTCCCTGTTCAGATATTTGTCATTGATCGCTTGCCTGATCTTTTCCGCAAGCGCCTGATAATGTTCGTAATCTTCCTGCTTGTTGAACAGCTTTGCGGCATTGGCCAGTATTTTAGTATCTACATAGAAGTATACCGATGAGGTCAGTTCTTTGGACGAATGCGATTTCACGGGAACCCAGTCTCCTCTTCCCCATGAAGTCAGTCCGCTTGGGCTGGTACGGTCTACGTAGTCTACATATCGTTTGATGTTTTCGTAGCAGTCGGCTAATAATTTGCTGTCTCCGTAGAACAGATAAATATTCCAGGGAATAATGGCGATTGTACTCGTCCAGTCCAGACCGTTGTCCGTGCCGTATCCCCATCCTCCGGTCGGAATGATGTCGGGTAATACTCCGTTGGGTTGCTGTTCGTCACGGTGGTCGGCTAGCCATTTTTCGTAGACTGTGATGCCGTCATAATTATATAGTGCTGTTTCTATCGCAAAATGTCCGTCTCCCGTCCATCCGTTTTTCTCCCGTTGGGGGCAATCGGTGGGATACCCCATCAGATTGGACAGATAGGCGTTGTTGGTAGCCCACCACAACCGGTTCACGAGTGGGTTTGACGTGTTTATCTCTCCTTTTTGCGGAACGTCGCTATGAACGAAATAAGCAGTCAGACTGTTTTGATCGAGTGCGACAGGCTTACTGCTTGTCACTTCTACGTATCTGAAGCCTTTGTAGTTGAACCGTGCCATAAACTCGTCTTCTCCTTTTCCACTCAGGATGAGAATATCCGTCTGGAATGGGTCTTTGTCATCTACCGGACGATGGTATACGTCAATGTTTGACATATTCACCCGTCCGTTGTCATAGATGCGTTCGCCGTGTTTGAGCCTTACTACCGTTCCTTCTTCTCCGGATACCTTGATGCGGGTCACTCCGGACATATTTCTGGCAAAGTCGAATACATACGTCGTGTCGTTCACTTTCTTAAGCGCTTTTGCCGGTATTGTTTCTACGATACGAATCGGTTGTACCTGCTGGGATACGACGTTTTGAGAAGGTACAGCTCTGTAACCAGCTTCCTTCCATTTCGAATCGTCAAAATCTGCTGTATTCCAGCCTTTCTGTTCCAGGCGGGCGTCATAATGTTCCGCTGTATAGATGCTGTTGAAGATCAAGGCGCCCGATGAAGTCTTCCAGTCTCTTTCGGAGCGGATTACTTCTGTAGTGCCGTCTTCGTAGGTAATTCTCAGGTCCATGCAAAAAGCGGGGCGGTTACGCCACGGTGCGCGGTCAAAGTCCCAGACTGCTTTTGACTGATGGTTGTACCAGCCATTCCCCAGCAGTACGCCAATCGCGTTTTTACCTTTCTGAAGTTGGTTGGTCACATCATAAGTCACATAGAAATTCCGTCTGTCGAAACGGGTATACAGCGGGTCTAGCCGATGGTTTCCGATTTTCTCTCCGTTGATGTATAATTCGTATAAACCGGCGACGGCGATGTACGCTCTGGCGGATTTGACTTTCTTTTGAGTGTCGAATGTTTTTCTGAAATAGGGGGCGGGCTTATAGTTAATGTCTCTGTTGTCGCCAATCCATGCGCCCTGCCAGTTTTCCATTCCCATCATTCCGGTCTCGAAGCTGTTGATGTCCGAAGTAGCCTTTTTGCCGTCCTTATCCCATACATTCACTTTCCAGTAATATTTGGTAAAGGGTTGAAGATTCTTTTCCGGATAGGTGACAAGGATTTGATCCGATTCTTTTTTCCCCGAGTTCCATATTTCCCCGTTTTCGTTGTTTGCTTTCAGTGAGTCTGTGCTGACTATTATCTGATAAGCAGTCTGCCGGGCTCCTTGTCGGGCATCGTTCAGCATCCACGACAATCTGGGATTGGCATTGTCGATGCCCAGCGGATTGATCAGGTGGTCGCAATGAAGGTTCACGGGCTTGCATTCTTCTTGCTTTTGTGCAAGGGTGGGTTGCAGTGCACAACATGCAAGTGCAGTCACTAAATATATTTTTTTCATTCTGTCTATTTGTTTTCCTTTTTAACCACAAACTGATATGTACCGGACTGTAGTTCTAATACTGCCTTTCCATTCATGAAAGTAACCGAAGAAACTCCTTCCGCTTTCACGGCAGCTTTTCCGCTTTCTTCTACTACATAGTCGAGAGTAGGTAATAGTAAGTGAAGAGTGGCGGTGGTGTTGGCAGGTATCGTCACTTGGTAAGAAACCGTTCCGTCATTTTCTTTTTTCCAGCTGCTCTTGATATCTCCATAACAGGAAGGGAACGAAGCATTTACCCAGTCAATCCGTTCCTGACCGGCGGCAACTTCCGGACGGTTGTCCGGAATCGGCTGTAATACGATGTGTTTGAATCCCGGACGTGTTTCGTCGATATCTATACCGCCCATTGTGCGATACATCCATTCGGAGACTGCTCCATACGAGTAATGATTGAACGAGTTCATGGATACGGGACCAAAACCTTTCTCTTTGGTATATGAATCCCAGCGTTCCCAGATGGTGGTCGCTCCCTGGTCTATGCTATACAGCCAGGAAGGGTTGTTCCGTTGCAGCAATAGATCGTAAGCCGTATTTGATTCTCCGAACTGGCTTAATGTCTGATTCAGGATGGCTGTACCTACGAATCCTGTACTTAGGCGGTTGCCGTTGCCGGCAATCTTGCGGACCAGTGTTTCCACTCCTTTCTTCCGTGCTTCTTCTGTCGGGAACAAATCCAGTTTCAAGGCAAGCAGATAGGCCGTCTGGCTCTTTTGCTTCAAGTCTCCGTCTGCATCGACGTAGCGTATCTGGAATTCTTTCTTGATTTCCTGTGCCAGCTTTCTGTAAGCCTTTGCTTTGGAAGCGTAGGCATCACAGTCGTCCGTTTTCAATGCTTCCGAAATTTTGGCCATCAATTGTGCCGTATATGCGTAGTAGCATACACTGACATAGCGGCGTTCGGTATCTTCGTACGATAGCCAGTCGCCATAATTTGTTCCGGCACCGTTATAGTTATAACCGTCTCCTTTTTGACGGGACAGGAACTCCATGTATTTCTCCATAGATGCATAATTGTCCTGCAATATCTTTTTGTTGTCGTACATCAGATAGATAGTCCAGGGAACGATGACACCGGCATCAGCCCAGGCTGCCTGTCCGTAGCCTACCCATGAGTGTGGAGCTACATCCGGATAGGCGCCGTCACTTCGCTGACCGTCACGCATATCTCTCATCCATTTTTCGAAGAAGGCGGATACATTCGCATTATAAGAAGCGGCACGGCAGAACACTTGCGTGTCTCCGGTCCAGCCCAGACGTTCGTCTCTTTGCGGGCAGTCGGTAGGGATGCTCAGATAGTTGCCTCTTTGTCCCCACATGACATTGCTGTATAACTGATTGATTGACCGGCTGCTGGTGACAAACGAAGCTCCCTCTTCGGTAGCGGAACCGACCACTTCCCCTATCAGGGAAAGTACCTCGATGTCTTCACTTGCCGTTATCTCACAATACTGAAAACCGAAGAAGGTCATGGACGGATGGAATGATTCGCCTTCCTTGCTTCCTTTCAGGATATACTTCAATGTTGCTTTTGCACTTCTGAGGTTGGCGGTATATATACTTCCGGCAGGGCCGTCGTCTCCGCGTGATTTATCTCCCGTGTCGTTCAGCATCTCGCCGAAACGGAGTTTCATCTCCGTTCCCGATGCACCTTTTACTTTGAACCGAACCCAACCGACCATGTTCTGACCTAAGTTGTAGACGGCCGTTTCACCTTTCTTTAGCCGGATAGGAGCCGGTTTGTCCGTAACACTCACTACATTGATTTTACCGTCTTTTTCACCTTGGTAAACAGTAGTGGACAAAGGGATACGGCTCAGATGCGGACGTACCTGAACGGTGGGACCGGCAAAGGCGATTAACTCTCCTTTGAAATGAGGATTGACAGCCGTCTTGTTCCAGTTGGCAGTATTATATCCGGGCTTCGTCCATCCACTTTCTTTTCGGGCGTCATAAGTTTCTCCGTGGTAGATGTCTCCCATTCGTATGGCACCGTCCATGGATGACAGCCAGGAAAGGTCCGTTACTACCGTTTCCGAAGTGCCGTCCGTATATTTCAGTAATATCTTTGCGATGAATCCTACTTCGTGACTGCCATACTCTCCGTGGCAGACGTCACTGTTCCACCAGCCGGAGGATACCTGGGCGCCGACTGCGTTTTCTCCTTTCCGGAGCAAATCGGTGATGTCATACGTCTGATAGTGGGCTGTTTTGCTGAAATCCGTCCATTCCGGCTTCAATTCGTCATAGCGTATGCTGCCGTCTTCCATCTTGTTTCCTACCCGTTGTCCGTTGATAAACAAATCATAGACGCCTAGAGCCGAACTGTAGATGCGGGCGGATGCAATCTTCTTTTTTGCCTTGAATTCTTTACGGAACATGGGTACTCCGCTCATGTCAACCTGCAATACCCGATAATCGCCGGAACCGGAAACCATATTCAGTTTACGATTACCTCCCACAGATACGATTTCTCCGCCTTCAAAAGCGGACTGAGGTTTCTCGAAATCCTCTTTCAGAACGACTTTGGCTTCTTCCTTGTCGCCTTTCTGTTCGTACTCTGTCAGTACGATATTGTCAAACATGGCCGTTTCGTTGGTGTTATTTCCTCTGAATGCCCGGAAGCCGATATATCCATTTGATAGTTTGGAATCGGTGTCGGTATAGGTATCCACCAGTACCTTGTCAATATAAGTCTTGACCACTCCATCTTTTGCTTCGATTGCCAGATGGTGTTCTTTATTCAGCAAGTCGGATTTAGTGAAGAATTTGCCGATCGGAGTATCCGAACTTTGCAGGCGTCCCCTGTCATAAATATGTCTTCTGATCAAAGGCTCTTTTTCATTGTCCAGCGTATTGACAGACCACATGAATACGTTGGAAGCATCGCGTGCGCCGAAAAGAACGGATGCGTTGCCGGAAGTCAGTGTGACATCCATTTCCAGCAGCATTCGTGCCTTTGTCTGTTTCTTGTCTTCCGGATTGATTTTGGAATTCTTGTTTATTTGAGTTGCCTTGATCCATTGCGCTCCCGACCATCCGTCGGACAGCAGTCCTGTTTCGAAGAAAGCCTTTTCCGTCGAAGTCTCTTCTCCGGTTTTGTTGTTCCACACGGTTACTTTCCAATAATAGCGGGTGGAAGGGGTGAGAGCCGGTCCTGCATAACAGATGTGCAATGATTCGTCAGATGCCACCTTTCCGGAAGTCCAGACCGGATTTAGACAGGCTGCATCGGTCGCTACCGTGATTTGATAGGCTGTTTGTCTGACTCCTCTTTCCGCTGACTCTAGTTGCCAGCTGAATCGGGGAGCTGTTATGTCCAGCCCGATAGGATTGGTCAGATATTCAACCTGTAGTTTTTTGATTGCTGCATTCGTGGGCAGCAGAAAAAGAATAGATAAAAGTAACAAAGTAGTTCGTGCCATTAGTTTAAAGTATTAATAGTTTGTTATGATGGGGGATACTTGCAAATATAGTGCTTATTGTCTTGGATAGACATAAGAATTTTGACACTAATACTTAAAAATATGACCGTCCCCTTGAAATAATAAATGCCTATACTTGTTGTAGTACAGGCATTTATCGTTTTATGTGAATTCCGGTGCCATCTGTGAATAAAGCAGGGGTTATCTTAAAGCTTCCACTTCTTCGGGTGTCAGCGGAATTTTCTTGCCGAGTCGGCGGGCACCTGTCTCCGTGATGAGATAATCTTCTTCGTTGCGGATACCGCCGAAGTCTTTGTAAGTTTCCACTTTGTCGTAATTGATAAAATCGGTGAACTTCTTTTCTGCTCTCCACATATCGATCAGTTCGGGGATGAAGTAAATGCCCGGTTCTACGGTATGTACGAATCCCGGTTCCAGTGGAATGGCGAGGCGTTGCGACTTGCGTCCGAACTGCGTGCTCTTCGGCTGACCGTTGTATCCTACCCATATCTCACCCAGATTTTCCATATCGTGAACATCCAGTCCCATCATGTGTCCTAATCCGTGCGGATAGAACAGGGCATGCGCGCCTTCGCGGACAGCATCTTCCGTATTTCCTTTCATTAGTCCGAGAGTTTTCATGCCGTCTACCATGACGCGGGCGGACAATTCGTATACATCCATATAAGGAATGCCCGGACGAAGCGCCTTGACAGATTCCAGATGCATCGCATTCTGGATTTCGTAAACTTCGCGCTGGCGGGTTGTAAATTTCTTATCCGCAGGAATCGTGGACGACATATCGCCTGCATAACCCGACTCGACTTCCGCACCTGCGTCAATCAGGAACAGATCGCCCGGTTTCACTTTATTTCCGTGATAATGGTTGTGCAGCGTCTGCCCGTTGATGGTGGCGATCGTTGCAAACGACAGTTCACAGTTGTTGGACTCTGCCACGCGATTCATTTCCGCTACTACTTCATATTCGTACATTCCCGGACGAAGCACCTTCATGGCGGTGATGTGCATATCGGCAGTCACGTCACAGGCTTTTTCTATTTCTACGATTTCTTCCGCCGACTTGTAGTTGCGCTGAGCTATGACGGCACGGATGAAAGGTACGGAACCTTCCTGACGTGCAGGTGGTATTCCGAGCCAGTCCATCAGTTTCAGTTTATGTTCGGGGCGGTAGGGAGGAAGATAATGAATTGCTTTTCCACTCTGGACGCATTTGTGCAGATAGCCGACGATATCGGCGGAAGTCATCATTTCCCTGATGCCGACGCGTTCGCATTTTTCGCGTAACGTAGGCTGTGAGCCCATCCATACGATGGCATCGATGGATAATTCGTCACCGAAAATAATTTCTTTGTCTTCGTCAATATCGATGATGGCCGAAAGTCCGGCACACGAAAGACCGAAATAATAAAGAAAAGTGGAGTCCTGACGATAACGGAACGTGTTATCCTCATAATTCAGCCCGCACTCGTCATTTCCCAGAAATAACAAAACTCCGGAGCCTAAATTCTTTTTCAGCAGGGCTCTGCGCTGCATATACGTCTCTTTGGCAAACATACTGTCCTAATTTTTAAGTTCGTGCAACAAAGATATAATAAAGAATGAAATATTACATAATCAACAAGTGACAATTAAACTGCGACTTACATAGAAAATTCTTTTTCTAATTCCTTTGTTACAGCTCTGTTGATAAATTCATTAATAGTAGTACCTGCGTTAGCGGCGGCTGTTGCTACCATTCCGTGCAGGTCGGAAGGCATACGTAGGACTAATTTTCCACTATACGGTTTACTTGGCTCCACTCCACGATCTTTGCAACTTGCCAAATAGTCGTCAATAGCCCCTTCAAAGTCACTCTTTAATTCACTGATGGTTTCACCTTCGTAAGTGATGCAATCTTTTTTAAGACCGAGAACTTTACCGAACAGGCAATTATCTTCTTCGTTGTATTCTACGCTACCAGCGTAACCTTTGTACTTTAACTGTCCCATAATTACTTTATTCTTTACTTTGTTCATATTTCTCAATCAGCTTGTTCTCACGGATATAAGCAAGTAACTGCTTCATCACGTATCCTTTAATAATATTAGACGGATGCGGCTTATGCATGATATACGAGCTTTTGTTATCAGCGCTTATAAATTCAACCCGTGAACCAGAAGTATTTCCTTTTTTTCCTTCACTATAACCAAATAACCCAAATAACCGTTTTACTTCATCGTAAGTGAAGTTCTTAGGCAATGTAAGGAAACGTTCTATTAGCTTTTCTTTTGTACCCATAATGTATAATGGTTTATGCAAAGATACTAAATTTAGTATCATGCTCAAGTGCTGGCTTTTCTTTTTATTAATTGATACTGATATTTAACATTAAAGCAAAGTAGATAACAGTGATTTTGAACTTAATTTGTTGTAAATTAAGATTTAATCTCTTATCAATCTGTGTTCTTTTCTACAATGATTTTAGGTAATACAATCTTAACCTCTTGTTTGTCTTTCCGTCTTTCCCAATATACTACGAAGTTGACAGCTGCCTCTTTAAGTCTATATCCTTTTTTATCTAACTCTTCAAGTGTATTTTGGAATTTTCTGGAGAAACGTAATATCTCGTTACCATGAAAGTCTGTACAGCCATTTGCTTTTAGCTGTAAAGGCATTCCACTTTTTAGATTATATATAGCGGCCTGACAATATGAGGAAATAAATGTGTCTAGATTTAAATCTTTGTGAGTTAATAAATAACATAGTCTTTGAGGTATAGGATATTGATTGTTGTCAGTCCGAATTTCTGTTAGTCCATTGACAATATTATTAAAATAATGTCCATTTAGATGGATAGATATGTTTTGTTTTGCACGAGTGATGGCAACATATATTTCACGTTTCTTTTCATCTGAGAGTGAGTTACCATTGTTAAGGAGTAAAAAGACATTGTCGAACTCCTTTCCTTTTGCTTTGTGGATGGTGGAGACAATAACTGTTTCACCTTGAGCTGAATAAAAGTCTTCTAGATTGGATTCAAATAGATAGGTTTTCCAGTCCGACAAATACTTTCGGGAGTAGATTTGTTCGAAAGTAAGTATGATGGAACGACATATTTCCCACGAAGAAGTATTGCCGAATTCGTATTTCAGCTTTCTCTTAGCTACTTCCCATCGTTCATTGTCGATAATATGGGTATCCTTAGTAAGATTTAGTACTTGGGTGAAATAGCGGATTTCATTTAAATCGCCTAAATAAAAATTACTGCTATTCGTTTGAACTAGTTTGGTGGCTATACCCTGTTCCTGTAAGAGGCATGATATAAAAACTGCTTCTTCGTTTGTTTTGGTGAGTACACCAGTCGTGCCTGCAAGCGGGCTTTCAACTACATCCTTTATTAAAGGAATAATTAAATTGTTTGATGGGTAGTAGGTGATACGAAGCGAACCATTCTCCGGTTGATGAGAGACAATAGGATTGTGCTTCATCCGATGAGGTATTTGATTGACAAATGAATTTGCGAATGTCACAAGATTGCTTTTACTTCTGAAGTTTTCATATAACTCATAAAAGCGTGCTTGGTATTTGCTGATGAGGTATTGCATATATTTGGAGTCTGATTTACGAAAGGAATAGATGTTTTGATCATCATCTCCTACAGCTATGACCTTTAGAGTTTCATTTTTATCTATAAGAGCAGTAATGAGATTGAATTCATCCTCTGTCATATCTTGTGCTTCATCAATTACAAGTACGCTTTTGGTGATACGGCTTATTTCAACTTCATCATTCTTGATTTTGTCTATTGTATCTTTAATGACAGATTCTGATTTCTCAATCGAACCTAGTTTGCCTAATAAGTCGAAACAATAGGAGTGAAAGGTCTTTATTTCAATGTAACCTACTGCATTTCCTATTAAATCATGAAGCCTTTTTCGGAATTCACTAGCTGCTGCTCGTGAGAAGGTAAGCATGAGTAACTGTTCATGTTTTACGTCTTCCATTAATAACAGAGAAGCCAGTTTATGTACGAGTAAACGGGTTTTGCCACTTCCCGGACCAGCTGCGACAACAATGTGTCCCGGCTGATTGTCATTAATAATATTTAGTTGGCTTTCGGATAGCTCTCCGAACAATTGCTTGTATTTGGTTGGAGTGATTCGTCTGCTAATCTCTTCTTTTCGTCCTCCTGGAAAATATTTTTGAATGAAAGACATATTGTTCAACCTGAAATAGTCATCAACGAATCGCTGTGCTTCTTGGTTGTTTTGGCTCATTTTTCGTGCATATTCTCCTACAATGTGAATCTTTTGTGTTTTGTTACTATAGAATTTTTCTAGTTTGCGATAATCGTCCTGCTTATACCGTATATTTGTGTCTCCCAATCGTTTAATCGTCATTCGGTTGTATATGACTAGAAATCCACCTTCTATTTGCAGAGCTCCTATCCGGGAAAGGTAAAAAAGCGTATCTTCTATATCTTCGAGAGTAGTCAGTTCTTGAAACAATACTTGTTGTTTTTCATAGCTTTCTTTTAATTCTACTACGGAAAATTCAACGAGAATTTCATCTCTTTTAGCTGAACCAGTTTCTGATTCAGTTTTTTCATATAGGTAATTTATTATAAACTCGGATAAAAGATGTCTGTCCTTTGTTTTTTTATCAAATGAAGTACTGGAGGATGAACACCGATAAATAGCACGATAGTTTCTATTATCATCTTTGTGTGAACGTATAATCCAGTTCTTTTCACACCAGAAATTTATGAGTGTTTTTAATTTGTCAAGACTAATCTCTTTTTTTATTTCAATTTCTGCTTGTTCACGTAATTCTTTCAAGTTAAATAACTTCTCTTCTTCATTAAACTGTGTGAGGAGGAAATCTTCCAAACAGTTGTATAGTCTGGTGATTTCAAGAGAACGGTTTCGCTGCTCTTTTTTGATTATATAAGCAGTGAGATCCTGATTGTCAGCCAATATCTTTTCGTCACGGAGTAAAGTTATTATCTGGATGACTTCAGCATTGGGGATACCTAAATGATCGGAGATATAATCAATACGGGCCTCCGGTGCTTCATCATTTGCATACTTTCGACTTTTGGTTGATATGAGCTTTTTAATGATGCGAATAGCTTGCGTTTTTTGTTTTTCATTGAAGCGAGGAGACAGGTTAATTTTATCAATAGCTTCCTGAACTGTATTTGCCAATATACTGTCGGCAAATACACGTGGAATATTTTGTCCACGGCGTAAATATCCGGATTCTTCAAGTGCTGCTATGGCCGTGGTCACACGAGTTTCTATGTTGGTGACATTCTCATCCCATCCGGCTCTACGAGCTATCTCTAAAGCTGACTGCGAAACAGTCGGGCGCAAGCGAGTGTTATTTTTTATAGCTTTCCAGACCTGTTGTATTTCTCCGATATGTAACTTCGTTTGATTAAGCAGGATGAAATGCTTTGTTAAATCTTCTTCGTCAAAAAGAATATAACAAGAGGCTTCGATATTCTCGTCTCGGCCAGCTCTGCCCGATTCCTGTACATAATTCTCAAGTGAATCGGATATTTCATAATGGACTACGAGTCCTACATCTTTTTTGTCTACTCCCATTCCGAAAGCAGAAGTGGCTACCATAATTTGTACGATGCCGGAGATGAAATCGTTTTGGTTTTCTGTTTTATCCTTAATGTCCATTTTTCCATGGAAAGCTCTAACGGAAAAACCGTCTTGCTTTAAACGCGCTGCGAGGGTGGAAGCTGTTCTTGTGCGTGCTACATAAATAATTGTCGGGCATTTCTTTAACTCAATAATCTCCCTTAGACACGTATATTTCTCTTCTTGCTGACTTTTTTGGAATACTTGATATTCAAGGTTGGTCCGGTAACTGTTGGAGCGAAATAATTCTAACTGTATATTTAGCTTTTCTTTGAAATAAATGGAAATATCCTCAATCACTTCCTGTTTGGCTGTTGCTGTGAAACAAGAGACGGGTATTGGTTGTACCAAACCTTTTTTCAGTTGTAGTTGTCTGATATAATCACCTATGTAGAGATAGTCAACACGGAAATCTTGTCCCCATGAAGAAAAACAATGTGCTTCATCAATTACAAAACGAACAATTTTACGTCCCAATAATAATCTTTCAATTGATTTTGACCGTAATGATTCGGGAGATATATAAAGAATGGAAGCAGTTCCGTTTTCAACTCTTTCAAAAGATTCAGAACGTTCTATAGGATCAAGCAAACCATTGATAGTGACTGCATCTGTAATGGAATATTTTCGTAGGTTGTCCACTTGATCTTTCATTAAAGACTGTAGAGGAGAAATAACTACTGTGAGTCCTTTAACTAATTCTCCACTCATTAATGCCGGGACTTGAAAAGTGATAGATTTTCCTCCTCCTGTAGGGAAGATTGCGAGGAGTGATTTACCTTTTAAAGCAGCTTTTACTGCGTCTTCTTGCAAAGATTGATTGTTGTAAGTTCGATAAGAATCAAAACCAAAGAAAGTTTTTAATCCTTTATGTGCGTCAAAAACCTGATTACAAAAATCACATCCAGTCAAGCAAGGAGTATTACGTAATGCATACATGATTGACTCTACTTTCGGGTGCGAATGCAGTACCCAAGGTGGGGTAATAGAGTAGCGATCTTTACAATTGATTAGGGCAAGGCAATAAGCTAATTCGACAGGAGATTGGTTGATATAGTTTGTAAGTGGGGCATACTTACATAAATCACCGTCAAATCTGCGGTTTATGATAGCATCTAAATCCTCCTGCTGCTTTTCGTAGTTATAAGTAATATAATCAAAAAAGTAACCGAACTCTTTGGTATGATATAATAGTGCAAAATAGATATCCTTTAAATCTTTGTCCAGACAATTAAATGCTTCTACCTCAGAGAGGAATAGCTCTTGTGCTTTGATTGAATCATTTAGTGGGTTGCTGAGGCTTTCTGTTTGTAATTTGTCGTCTTTCAATAAATGATGGTAAGGTCTTGCCGGAAATAATAAAGGCGAGAGATAGAGAGTGTCTATTACTTTGGGGTGTTTGTATCCGACTTGCGCAAATAAAGGCGAAATATATTGAAGATCATGATTCAAGATGTTATGTCCGCCTATATATTCTGTTTGTGCAATGAATTGCATTAAATCTTTGGGCGAGTTGCAATGAAAAGAAGCTCCGTCATGGCGAATAGCTCCTATATCCAAAATCTGACGATTAGTTGGATTAATTTCAAGGTCAATAAAGGTGATATTTGTCATGCCTGTTTTTTTTAATCAACTGTTCAAAGATAATACTAATTTACAAAAGTATAATGAACTTCATAGAATAAATATTTGTTTAATTTATAAATTACTGTGATAGGATTAAAAATAATCCCACTAATCTGTGTAATCTCTCGTTAAAAAGTTACTTTTGTAGCGAGAAACAGTAGAAAGCAAAAACGAATATGGCACAAGGTTCCCGTCAAATACAATCGCAGGCGCAACAGCAGATACAAACGCTATCGCCACAGCAGATTCTGGTCGTGAAGTTGTTGGAGCTTCCCGCAGTCGAGCTGGAAGACCGTATCCATGCTGAACTATTGGAAAATCCGGCGCTTGAAGAAGGCAAAGAAGACGCTGCTACAGATGAATATGCCGATGGCGTCAGTCCGGAAGAAGGCATGGATAACGATGCCAATGATTATGATTCTTTAAGTGATTATCTCACCGAAGACGATATCCCCGACTATAAATTGCAGGAAAACAACCGCTCGCGGGACGAGCAGGCGGAAGATATTCCTTTCTCCGACGCCACCTCTTTTTATGAAATCCTGAAAGAACAACTCCGTGAACGTAACCTGACCGAACACCAGTGCGAACTGGTGGAATATCTGATCGGTTCGCTGGACGATGACGGACTGCTCCGCAAATCGCTGGAAAGTATCTGTGACGAACTGGCTATCTACGCCGGTATCGAATCTACGGAAGAAGAACTGGAAGAGGCTCTGTGCATCCTGCAGGATTTTGACCCGGCAGGTATCGGAGCACGCAACCTTCAGGAATGTCTGATGATACAGATTCTCCGCAAGAAGAGCGAAGAGAAGAAGCCGTCACCGATATTGAACCTGGAAGAGCGCATCATCAGTGACTGTTATGAAGAGTTTACCCGGAAGCACTGGGAGAAAATCATTAAGAAGCTGGATGTCAGAGAAGAGACTTTCAATGAGGCGATTGCCGAAATAACCAAGTTGAATCCCCGTCCGGGCGCTTCGCTCGGAGAGACGATCGGAAGAAACCTACAGCAGATTGTTCCCGATTTTCTGGTGGATACCTACGATGACGGAACGATTAACGTAAGCCTGAATAACCGCAATGTTCCCGAACTCCGGATGAGCCGCGACTTTACCGAGATGGTGGAGGAGCATACCAAAAATAAGGCGAACCAGTCCAAAGAGTCGAAAGAAGCCATGATGTTCCTGAAACAGAAGATGGATGCGGCACAAGGATTTATCGATGCGGTGAAGCAGCGGCAGAACACATTGATGACTACCATGCAGGCGATTATCGACTTGCAGCGTCCTTTCTTCCTCGAAGGCGACGAGTCATTGCTGAAACCGATGATTCTCAAAGATGTGGCAGAACGTACCGGACTGGATATCTCTACGATTTCCCGTGTCAGCAACAGCAAATACGTACAGACCAACTTCGGCATCTATCCGCTTAAATTCTTCTTCAGCGATGGCTATACGACGGAAGACGGAGAGGAAATGTCCGTACGCGAGATACGTAAGATTCTGAAAGAATGCATTGACGGAGAAGATAAAAAGAAACCGCTGACAGATGACGAACTGGCGGATATCCTGAAGGAAAAAGGCTATCCTATCGCCCGCCGTACGGTGGCGAAATACCGTCAGCAGTTGAATATACCGGTGGCAAGACTGAGAAAGTGAGTTTAAAGTATTAACTATAAAGTATTAAGTATTAGGTGCTGATGGATAAAGAAAAAGAGCATATCATAGCGGATAAAACAATGTTGCGGGTGGCACGGATCACTTCCATCGTGTTTACTCCATTTTCTATACCGTTTCTGGCGTTTCTGGTGTTATTCCTGTTTTCTTATCTCCGTATCATGCCGATACTTTATAAGGGAATTGTGTTGGGAATCGTTTACTGCTTCACCATACTGACGCCCACCATCACCATTTTCCTGTTCCGGAAGATCAACGGGTTTGCCCGTCAGGAACTGAGTGAGCGTAAGAAACGTTATGTACCTATCCTGCTGACTATCATCTCGTATGTGTTCTGCCTGCTGATGATGCGTAAACTGAATATTCCCTGGTATATGACCGGAATCATTTTTGTTTCCCTGGTGATATCGATCATCTGCATTCTGGTCAATCTGAAATGGAAACTGAGCGAACACATGGCGGGGATGGGCGGTATTATCGGCGGATTGGTTTCGTTCAGTGCGCTGTTCAGCTATAATCCGGTAGTGTGGTTGTGCCTGTTTATTCTGATTGCAGGCATATTGGGCTCGGCGCGGATTGTGCTGGGGCATCACACCTTGGGCGAGGTCCTTTCCGGCTTTGTAGTCGGGCTGGTCTGCTCCTTTTTGATACTCCATCCGGCGTACAACCTTATATTCAGAGTATTTTTATTTTAAAAACAATATAAATCCTAAAAACTAATTATTATGAACTTTCCACAGAACTTGAAGTACACGAATGAACACGAGTGGATTCGCGTAGAAGGAGACATCGCTTACGTAGGTATCACAGATTACGCACAGGAACAATTGGGCGATATTGTATTCGTTGATATTCCTACCGTAGGAGAAACGTTGGAAGCCGGAGAAACTTTCGGAACGATTGAAGTGGTAAAGACCATTTCCGATCTTTTCTTACCGTTGGCAGGCGAGATACTCGAACAGAACGAAGCTTTGGAAGAAAATCCGGAGCTGGTAAACAAAGACCCTTACGGCGAAGGCTGGCTGATCAAGATGAAGCCTGCTGATGCCAGTGCTGCGGAAGACCTGCTCGATGCCGAAGCATACAAGGCAGTGGTCAACGGCTGAATTTGAATAAGCAGTACTTCTGCCTCTCCCCGTAGGGGGAGGTGGTAGGTAAATGAATGTATGTAATAACTTTTAGATTAGATGAAAATGACTCCAATTGTAAGTATCATCATGGGTAGCACGTCCGACCTTCCTGTTATGGAGAAGGCTGCGCAACTGCTGAATGATATGCATGTACCGTTCGAAATGAACGCCCTTTCTGCTCACCGCACGCCGGAGGCTGTGGAAGAGTTTGCCAAAAATGCCCGTAGCCGTGGCATTAAAGTAATCATCGCTGCTGCCGGAATGGCTGCCGCCCTTCCGGGTGTCATCGCAGCCAACACAACACTTCCGGTGATCGGAGTACCTGTAAAAGGCTCTGTGCTCGACGGTGTAGACGCTCTGTACTCCATCATTCAGATGCCTCCGGGCATTCCTGTGGCTACGGTTGCTATCAATGGAGCGATGAATGCGGCTATCCTTGCCATTCAGATGCTTGCATTGAGCGATGCGGCATTGGCTGAGGCTTTTGCTGCTTACAAAGAAGGACTGAAAAAGAAAATCGTAAAGGCAAACGAAGAACTGAAAGAAGTGAAGTTCGAATATAAAACTAATTAATTGACAATTGACAATTGATAATTGACAATGGGCTGGCGCTGTGGGTGCTTTGTTGAGCTTGTTGTTGATTCTCGATTTTCAATTGTCAATTGTCAACTGTCAATTGTCAATTGAAAAGATGGATTTATTCAATTACTTTCGAAGAGAAACATCCGAAGTAAATATTGGGGCTGTACCTTTGGGCGGCCCCAATCCTATTCGTATCCAGTCGATGACGAACACGTCCACTATGGATACAGAAGCTTGTGTGGAACAAGCCAAACGCATCGTCGATGCCGGCGGCGAGTATGTACGACTGACCACGCAGGGCGTCAAGGAAGCGGAAAATCTGATGAATATCAATATCGGGCTACGAAGTCAGGGATATATGGTTCCGTTGGTGGCTGATGTGCATTTTAATCCGAAAGTGGCCGATGTAGCAGCTCAATATGCAGAAAAGGTACGGATCAATCCGGGCAATTATGTAGATGCAGCGCGTACTTTTAAGAAACTGGAATATACCGACGAGGAGTATGCGCAGGAGATACAGAAGATTCACGACCGTTTTGTGCCGTTTCTGAATATCTGTAAGGAGAATCATACGGCTATCCGCATCGGAGTCAATCACGGTTCCCTGTCCGACCGTATCATGTCCCGCTACGGAGACACTCCCGAAGGGATGGTGGAATCCTGCATGGAATTCCTGCGTATTTGTGTGGCGGAACATTTCACGGATGTGGTGATTTCGATCAAGGCTTCCAATACGGTGGTGATGGTGAAGACCGTCCGCTTGCTTGTTGCCGTGATGGAACAGGAGGGAATGTCATTTCCCCTGCATCTTGGAGTGACGGAGGCCGGAGACGGAGAAGACGGACGTATAAAATCTGCCTTGGGCATCGGTGCGCTGCTTTGTGACGGATTGGGAGATACGATTCGTGTGTCGCTTAGTGAGGCTCCCGAAGCGGAAATTCCCGTAGCGCGCAAGCTGGTGGATTATGTTCTGTTGAGGCAGGATCATCCGTATATCCCGGGCATGGAGGCACCGGAATTTAATTATCTTTCTCCTTTGCGCCGCAAGACGCGGGCAGTGCGCAATATCGGGGGCGAACATCTCCCTGTCGTTATTGCCGACCGCATGGATGGGAAGACGGAAGTCAATCCGCAGTTTACTCCGGATTATATCTATGCCGGAAGAACGTTGCCCGAACAGCGGGAAGAAGGAGTGGAATATATCCTTGATGCCGATGTATGGGAAGGGGAGGCCGGAACCTGGCCTGCTTTCAATCATGCGCAGTTGCCGTTGATGGGCGAGTGCAGTGCAGAACTGAAATTCCTGTTTATGCCTTACATGGCGCAGACGGATGAAGTGATTGCCTGTCTTAAGGTGCATCCCGAAGTTGTGGTTATTTCTCAGAGCAATCATCCGAATCGCCTGGGTGAGCACCGTGCATTGGTGCATCAACTCATGACGGAAGGTCTGGAGAATCCGGTTGTTTTCTTTCAGCATTATGCGGAGGACGAGGCGGAAGATTTGCAGATCAAGTCCGCCGTTGATATGGGAGCATTGATTTTTGACGGTTTATGTGACGGAATTTTTCTGTTCAATCAAGGAAGTCTGAGTCATGCGGTAGTAGATGCTACTGCCTTCGGTATCTTGCAGGCAGGACGCACCCGTACTTCTAAAACGGAATATATTTCTTGTCCGGGCTGCGGTCGTACGCTTTATGATCTGGAAAAGACAATTGCGCGTATCAAGGCGGCTACCTCACATCTGAAAGGCTTGAAAATCGGCATCATGGGATGTATCGTCAACGGTCCCGGTGAGATGGCGGATGCTGACTACGGCTATGTAGGTGCCGGACGCGGAAAAATCAGCCTTTATAAAGGTAAAGTTTGTGTAGAGAAAAACATACCCGAAGAAGAGGCGGTGAAACGGTTACTGGAATTTATCCGCAATGACCGGAAAGAACTGGAACTCTAATCAGTAATACTTTTAAATAGTTAAGACAGGAGTTGCTTTAAGTTTGCTTAAGGCAACTCCTGTCTTTTATTATAGTATACACAAACATTTATCCGTACAAGGGGAAGATAATCACCCGGGATTAATAGTAGGAGAACCGTTCATTAGGCTATTATGTAGGTTAGATTAATGTATTCTGTCAGTAAGAAGAAGTCATTTCACGTACATGGGTCCATCAGTCCACGTACGTGATCTATTGGGTTCATGTACGTGAACCGAACGGTCCACGCACGTGAAACGAATACATGAAACGTACTAAATATATTAGTCAAACCTTGTTAGCTTGTTAAGGTTACTATGCTATGGCTTAATGCAGGCGGCATAGATGAAGCTATATATGGCATAAACAACGCACATTCACGCTGAAAATGGAGTTTTTAACACATGCAGATAATGCTTCTGAATAGTCTGTTTTATAGTTGTTAATCAGCGTGTTAATCCTGTTTCTTATTAAAAGCAGGTGATAATAGAAACCAGAAAAAGTTCTATTATCACCTTATTATCACCACCTATTATCACCATTACTGCCTTAATAATAAGGAACTTATCCTTTAAAAGTGACAAGTGACAATAACAAAGTGTTTTATTAACTCTAGTGAGAAACGGTTGGAAGCCTAGGTGTACTGTTTCGCTGGCGGCATAGCTGAATCGGATTCAAGCAAGTATCCTGCTTCGAGAAGGAAAAATTAAAGTCTGGCCGTTGGCTGGATGTGGTGGATTATGAGTTATTGATTTAGTTTTCTGGTGACTTATCATTCATTTTTTCTTCAAGTAGTTTGAGTAGTTCGTTGCAAGCAGTATCCATGTATTCTTTGCCTTCTTCAGCCAAAACATCCGGATTATAAGACAGTTTCACAGAATCGGATGTGATGTCACAGCTTACTTCACATCCATCTGACAAGTATTGAATATAAATACAGAATGGGAAATCAAAAGTATTATCGCCTGCATATCGGCAATGATTAAAATGAAAAGTTACTGCATCATATTTTAGCTTAAAGTAGTCAACCTGAGATTTCTTGGATAAACGTATGATATCCTCTACAAAGCCATACTCTTTTGACTTAGTATATAAAATGTGTGACTGGATAATTGGCTCATCAGGATTGGGTGTATTTATTTTTCTAGCCATGTTCCAAGTGGGAGTGTTGGTTATAAATGTTCTGTCAAATAGCTTTTGGAGTCCACTGATCTTTTGCTCCACATAAACGGCCAATTCAAAAAAAGCACTTCTTGCCTGTTCTACGGAACGGCTGCTTTTTTCGATAGCTTTATCTGAGTATCTACGCTGTAACATCGCTATTTTCTTATCGAAATCACCTTCTTCCTCTATGCTTTCTCCCTTGGCGGCTTTGATTGCGAGTGTCAGACTGCGTATCAGGCAACTGCTCAAATAGTTGACGAATGGTAATATATCATTCAAAGTGGCATTAGCACCATCTGAAGGGGTTAATCCTGCTTCTACATCACATTGATGGAGGATGTTCAGATAGTTGGATTTATCTTCGGAGTGAATAACGATCATCGGATATCCATAACGGTGCAGCACAAAGTTTACTAATAAACGGGCAATGCGTCCGTTGCCATCTTCGAAGGGATGAATGCGGATATAACGGTAATGAAGCAACGCGGCCAATTCAACAGGAGTCAGTATTCCTTTGTCTGCTTCCAGGTTGTACCAGTCTACCAAGCTCGTCATAAATGCCGGAGTTTCTTCGGGCGAAGCATAACTGAAAACTTCTCCTGTTGCGGTCAGTACGGAATTGGGGCGTGATTTATATTCGCCTACTTTTATCTGCATACGGATGTCTTGTCCGTCGGGTGTTTTGGCGTTCTTCCAATAGTCCTGCACAAGGATGGTACGGTTCAATTCGCGAATAAAACTTTCAGTCAGCGGACGTTCTTTGTCCTGCGCCTCTTGCTTTATCATTTCCAGTCCTACGTTGTGAGCTTTCATCTCTTCATAATCTTTCAAGCTGGCATTACCCGAAGTTTCACCGAACATTAATAATAGTTTTGTTTGTCCGTATGTCAGTGTATTTCCTTCCAAGTGGTTAGAGTTATAATTAAACTCTAACTTGAATTTATCATTCCAACGTTTCAGGTCCTCAGGCTTAAGAGGCTGAAGCGATTTCCATTCGCTATATAATTGTTTTATATTACTTATTCCCATTTATATATGTGGGGCTGTGCCCATTTTTTTGTTTAGATACAAAAATAGGAAACTTTCTTTATATGCCAATCCCTTGAACGATATTTATTTGGAGATTGGCTATGGTATCTTCTTTTGCAACTTTGTTGCACGAATCATTCGCTACCTTTGCAGCAGATAAAAAAGAAAGAATGATTATGGGACATTGTAGTTGTTGCGCACATACACACGAATGTGCACCCGAAAAACATATTGAAAAGAAAGAATCAATATTCGCTGAATATTGGAAAGTGGGACTTTCATTTATCCTGTTGATAACTGGAATCATCATGAACGCTCTGGAGTTACCTTTCTTCCGTGAAGGGTATTTCTCTCTGATATGGTATGTCGTGGCTTATCTTCCGGTCGGCCTGCCCGTTATGAAAGAGGCTTGGGAGAGTATGAAGGATAAGGACTATTTCAGTGAGTTTACGCTGATGTTTGTAGCTACGCTTGGAGCGTTTTATATCGGTGAATATCCGGAGGGAGTAGCGGTGATGTTGTTTTACTCCGTCGGAGAACTGTTTCAGGAAAAGGCTGTTGATAAGGCGAAGCGTAATATCGGAGCTCTGCTGGATGTCCGTCCGGAAGAAGCGGCAGTAGTCAGAGATGGACGTGTCATTATTGAGAATCCTCAAAACGTAAAAGTAGGAGAAACAATTGAAATAAAGACAGGAGGAAGAGTTCCTTTGGATGGAATGATGCTCAATGAGGTAGCTGCTTTCAATACGGCGGCATTGACAGGTGAGAGTGTGCCCCGAAGTATCCGGATGGGTGAGGAAGTACTTGCCGGAATGATTGTTACCGATAAAGTAATCCGTATCAAGGTGATCAGACCTTTTGATAAAAGTGCTCTTGCCCGTATTCTGGAACTTGTTCAGAATGCCTCCGAACGCAAAGCACCGGCAGAACTGTTTATCCGTAAATTTGCCCGTGTTTATACTCCGATCGTGATAGGGCTGGCGGTTCTGATTGTTTTACTGCCGTTTATTTATTCCTTGATCACTCCCCAGTTCTTATTTACTTTTAATGACTGGCTGTACAGGGCTTTGGTCTTTCTTGTGATTTCATGCCCGTGCGCTTTGGTGGTCAGTATTCCGTTAGGATACTTCGGAGGCATCGGGGCAGCTTCCCGGTTGGGAATTTTATTTAAAGGTGGAAATTATCTGGATGCTGTTACGAAGATTAATACAGTCGTGTTTGATAAAACGGGAACCCTTACCAAAGGTACGTTTGAAGTGCAGTCTTGTAACTGTGAATCCGGTGTATCCGAAGAAGAATTAATCCGGATGATAGCCTCGGTAGAAAGCAGCAGTACACATCCCATTGCTAAGGCTGTGGTGAATTATGCCGGACGGCGGGATATCGAGCTTTCCTCTGTAACCGACAGTAAGGAGTATGCAGGTCTCGGACTGGAAGCTGCCGTAAATGGAATTCAGGTTTTGGCAGGTAATGGGCGTTTGCTTTCAAAATTTCAGATAGAATATCCGCCCGAACTTCTTTCCATTACAGATACGATCGTTGTCTGTGCGATAGGAAACAAGTATGCCGGTTATCTGCTATTATCCGACAGTCTGAAAGAGGATGCAAAGATCGCCATTCAGAACCTGAAAGCATTGGGAATTCAAAACATTCAGATATTATCCGGTGATAAACAAAGTATTGTTAGTAACTTTGCAGAGAAGCTGGGTATTTCGGAAGCCTATGGTGATCTGCTCCCCGACGGGAAAGTGAAGCATTTGGAAGAATTGCGCCAACATACGGAGAACCAGGTTGCTTTTGTGGGCGACGGTATGAATGATGCTCCGGTACTGGCTTTAAGTAATGTAGGTATTGCCATGGGCGGACTAGGCAGTGATGCGGCTATTGAAACGGCTGATGTGGTGATACAGACCGACCAGCCTTCCAAAGTGGCTGAAGCGATAAAGGTAGGAAAACTGACGCGAAGGATTGTATGGCAGAATATTTCACTGGCGTTTGGTGTGAAACTGCTGGTACTGATTTTGGGAGCCGGTGGACTGGCTACACTTTGGGAAGCTGTTTTCGCCGATGTTGGTGTAGCACTGATTGCTATCATGAATGCCGTAAGGATACAGAAAATGATAAAATAAAAGAATATGGAAGAAAAAGTTTATCTGGATAAGTTGGCAAAAAGAGACATCAAGCCGACGGCTATCAGACTTCTCATATTGAAAAGTATGATGGAAGCGGGGCGTGCCGTGTCTCAGCTTGATCTTGAAACGTTGCTGGATACGGTTGATAAATCGACTATATCCCGTACAATCACGCTTTTTTTGTCTCATCATCTGATACATAGCATAGACGACGGAAGCGGTTCGTGGAAGTATGCCGTTTGCGATGATTCCTGCAACTGTGTCCTAAAAGACCTGCATTCACATTTTTATTGCGAGAAATGCCATCGGACATTCTGTCTGGAAAAGATTCATATTCCGGTTATCGACTTACCGAAAGGATTCACTTTGCATAGTGTGAATTATGTAGTAAAGGGAGTGTGTGCGGAGTGCTCAAAAGTGTAGGATTAATTGCAGATAAGCAGTAATGGTAAAAGAAAAACACCGGAACTCGAACGGAAAAATATCGTTGAGTTCCGGTGTTTATTATATTAATGATACTGGTTAGTCAATATTGGGATTCAAAGAATGCCAGTCTTTGATTGCCGGGATGATACCCATTTCAATCACTTCATCACGAAGCTTGCACAAATGTTCGTAGCTCTTTTCCAGTTCTTCCTGTTCGGAAGGAGATCCGGCCACTTCTTTGTAAGTAACACCATCTTTTGTAATGGAAGTTTCCATAGCCATCATGATGTGGTCGAACTTACCATTGGAAACATAAGTACCGGCAGGCCAGCGGAACGGTTGTCCACCCATTGCGGCAGCGATCATTTCGATAGAAAGATAAGCCGGGCTTTGGAAAGAAGAACGGCCACGAAGGTCGATGATATGTTTGCCACCCTGTATGACACGTACTTTTAATGCTTCCCATTCTGTCAGCGGAAGACGGGTAGTTCCGATGAAATCAGTCAGCGGTTCGCCTTTTACTTTGGTAGTTGAGGCGAATACGGCCATCTGTTCTCCATGTCCGCCATACGTACGGCAGTTTTGAATGTCGGAAGCGGGAATATGGAAATATTTCACCAGTTCATTCTGCAGACGGGTGCTGTCCAGTGCTGCCAGTGTAGAAACCTGGGATGGTTTCAGACCGGAATATAGCAGTGTGATCAATCCTGTGATATCAGCAGGGTTAAAGATGACAACGATATGTTTTACATTCGGACAGTATTGGCGGACATCTTTACCGAACTGAGCGGCAATTTCAGCATTTCCTTTCAACAAGTCTTCACGGGTCATGCCTGCTTTGCGGGCTGCACCACCGGAAGATACGATATAAGAGGCTCCTGTCAATGCTTCTTTGATATCGGAAGTATAAGTCAGATTCACGCCTTCGAAACCGCAGTGATATAATTCTTCTGCCACGCCTTCCAGAGCGGGTGCGAAAGGATCATATAGACAAATATTCGGAGTGAGTTTCATCATCATAGCTGTTTGAGCCATATTGGAGCCGATCATTCCGGCTGCTCCTACAATCGTAAGTTTCTCGTTGGTTAAAAATTCCATAATTATATATGTTTAAAGATGAATAATCTGTTCTTGCTTATTACCGCTACAAAGATAACGACTTAATCGGATGATTGTTCATTGAAAATAGTTTTGTTTGATAACAAAAAGTTATACCTGTCTGATGAAAGGGATGTGCCTAAAATAGATTATCTTTGCTCATTATATAATAAATAGATAAAAGTATGAGTATCGAATTAGGAAAATTCAACCAACTCGAAGTGGTAAAGGAAGTCGATTTCGGTTTGTATCTCGACGGAGGAGATGAAGGTGAAATCCTGCTGCCCACCCGTTATGTACCCGAAGACTGTAAGGTAGGGGATATGTTGAATGTATTTCTTTATCTGGATATTGACGAAAGACTGATTGCCACGACACTGACTCCGTTGGTGCAGGTAGGGCAGTTCGCCTGTCTCGAAGTCTCTTGGGTGAACCAGTTCGGGGCATTCCTCAACTGGGGATTGATGAAAGACTTATTTGTACCTTTCAGTGAGCAGAAGATGAAAATGCAGGTGGGAAGATCCTACGTGGTCCATGCTCATGTGGATGAGGAAAGTTATCGTATTGTAGCTTCGGCGAAGGTAGAACGCTACCTGTCGAAAGATATGCCCGATTATGCTCCGGGTGCGGAAGTGGATATTCTGATCTGGCAGAAGACGGACTTGGGTTTCAAAGCGATTATAGACAATAAGTATAGCGGATTGCTGTATGAAAATGAAATATTCCGTGCATTGGAGACCGGTATGCAGATGAAGGCGTTTGTGAAACAGGTACGCGAAGATGGTAAGGTGGACCTGATACTTCAGAAACCGGGATTTGAGAAAGTCGATGATTTCTCGAAGACACTGTTGGAGTATATTCGGGAACATGGCGGACGGATCAATCTGAACGATAAAAGTCCTGCGGAAGATATTTACGATACCTTTGGTGTCAGCAAGAAAACTTTTAAGAAAGGTGTAGGTGACTTGTATAAGAAACGATTGATTTCTTTGCATGAGAACGGCATCACTTTGGCAGAATCCTAAACAGAATAGGGAAATCCCTATGCAGGAATAGAGAGAATCATTGGGGTGGGGAGTTTTCTCACCCTATTTTTGTGATATCAGTTAAAGATAATAATTTTAAAAACAGATAAGCTATGCGTAAGATAATAATAAGTTTCTGTATTTTGCTCGCTGCCCTTTCTTTAAAAGCGCAGCCTGTCAGCGGAATCCGGATTGATGGCGGAGATACTCCGATTCTTGTTTATTTTGGCGGAAGGCAGATGTGTTATCCTACTACTACTTGTTTCGTTGCCAATCTGAAACCGGGAAATTATACCATTGAAGTGTACGCTTCCCGCCCGACTCGCCCGGGAGAACGTGTATGGAAAGGAGAACGGTTGTATAATGACCGCGTTTACTTTAACGGAAACGAAGTAAAAGATATCATTGTAGAAGAACGTGGAGATATCCGTCCGGGCAGACCCGGAAGACCGGGAAACGGTCAGGGTGGACACCGTCCGGACTATAACCGCTACGACAGAGTGATGAATGACCAACTTTTCAAGAAGTTCTTTGATAGTGTGAAGAATGAGCCTTTTGAAAAAGATCGTATGGGGTTGATTACAACTGCATTGGCGAACTCTGATTTTACATCGGAGCAGTGTCTTCAACTGGTGAAGTTCTATACCTTTGATAATGAACGGCTGAAGATTATGAAAATGATGTATCCCAATATTGTAGATAAAGAGGCTTTCTTTACAGTGATCGGTACTCTTACATTCTCCAGTAACAAGACCAAAATGAACGATTTCATCAAGGAATACGAAGGACGCTGATCATACATTAGTTCACTAAAAACGATACGGTTATGAAAAATATACATATAATCCTGTTTTTCACGTTGTGGGTAATACTCGGTAGCTGTTCTACTTATTACGTATCCAACAAGCAAGTGATGGAGGTTCAGCAGGGAATGTCCCGGCAGAATGTAGAAAAAATCTTGGGTAAACCGGATTACAGACGTTTTGACGGAGGTGGCGAGGAATGGGAGTACCACCGGATTTCTTCAGTGCTTTACGGCAACTCGATCAAGATTATTGTATATTTTGCAGATGGAAGAGTTACGGGTATGGATACCTTTAATGGTGATGAAATACTTCTTCCGCCGCCTCCGGTTGTGATGTCTCCTTCCGTTGTTGTAACCAATACGGATCCGGTTCGTCCGCCACGCTATGAAGAAAGTCCCCGTCGCAGAACACTTATGATGCGTGATGAGTTTGATCGTTTTCTTAGTGATTTCCGGATGGTGATCATGTCTGATGAGCAGATTAAATATATAGATGACGTTTTGTTGGATTGCAATTTTACTTCTGCCCAGTGCGGAAAGATCATTGATCAGATAAGTGGTTCGGATGCCCAGATGACTGTGATGAAACGTATGTATCCGCAAATTGTGGATAAAGAAAATTTTGCTTCGGTCGTCAATAAGCTCTTTTCGTCTTTTGACCGTGACAAGATGAAGGAATATATCCAGGCTTACCACGGTGACCAACGACCGGGAGACGTAGGATATGTACGGCCCAGAGCTATGAGTTCAGCCGATTTTGACCGTTTCTTCAATGAGTATAGAGGTAAATCTTTTGAGTCTGACCGTACCAGAATGCTGGATGAAGTTGTACCTCCTTCGGGATTCACTTGTGCCCAATGCCGTAAATTGGTGGATATGTGTACTTTTCAGACAGATAAAAAGAATATGATAAAGAAACTTTATCCGAAAATCGCAGATAAGAAGAACTTCTCCATACTGACGGATGTTTTCACTTTTGAGATGGACAAAAGAGAGATGAGGGAGTTTGCGGAATCTTACGATAGCGGACGTAACTAAAAAAGAATGAAACCATGAAAAGAATTCTATTTATATTGTTAGTCGTGACTGCCAGTACCACTGTAATGGCGGGAATGAGTACCAGCAAGGTACGTAAGGAGACACGTTTCCTTACTGATAAGATGGCATACGAACTGGACCTGAATAATCCCCAATATAATGACGTGTATGAGATTAACTATGATTTCATTTATTCGCTTCGTAATATTATGGATTATGTAGTACGGGGTGATGAGTGGGCATTGGATGATTACTATGAAGCGCTGGATATTCGCAACGATGATCTTCGTTGGGTGTTGAGCGATGCGCAATACCGCAGATTCCTGGGAGCTGAGTATTTCTATCGTCCCATTTATGTCACCGGAGGAAGATGGAGTTTCCGGATTTATATCAATTATCCGAATCGTAGTTTATTCTATTTTGGTGTACCTTATCATTATCGGACTTACTGTGGTGCACATTATCGTCCGCATATTCATCATGTGAGTTATTATCGGGGAAGATATAATAATCTTGTGCACTATCCTACGCCATATCGGGTAAGAGATCAGCGGGTATTCCATTCTTATCGTCGTTCAGACTTCGGTTCTGTACGTTTCCGTCCGAACACTTCCGTTCGTCCGCATAATGCACCTACCCGACCGGGTACTTCGGGACGTCCGGGAACAACGTCACGGCCTAATACATCAGGACGTCCGGGAAATACTTCCCGTCCTCGTCCTGAAACGGACCATAGACCGTCCACTTCAGGCAGACCATCTACATCGGGCAGGCCGTCCACTTCCGGAAGACCTTCCAACTCTGAAAGACCTTCGGTCAATGAACGACCGTCTATTCCAAGCAGACCGTCCACTCCGGGCAGAAATGATAAACCGAACAAGGAAGTAACTCCGGGCAGAGGCCACAACAGAGGTGAAGGAGATCGTCATTCAGGAAGTCGTCCGGGAACGAGTACAAGTACTCCGAATTCTAATCGTCGTCCGGAAACGAATTCAGGGTCTTCGAATTCCAGTCGCCGTCCGACAAGTAGTGGTACGAGCACAAACCGTGGCAGCAGCTCCGGTAGGAACAGCAATTCCGGCAGTAGTTCCAGCAGAGGGAACGTATCCGGCAGATCAACAGAAAGAAGCTCATCTTCAGAAAGTTCGAGAAGCAACAGCAACCGAGGTTCTTCTTCCCGTTCTTCAGAAAGAGGAAGCAGCTCAAGAAGATAAAACCTATTCCTTTATTAATAAATTATTGCTCCTCAGCGGTAGGAGAACTGGACTCCGGCGTTTCGCCGACTAGACTATTCAGGGCGTCGCCCGTAACTTGGATATCGGGGCGGATACTATCCGCCTCGATTTCACTTATTAACCCTTTCTTGGCGAGGCGTCCGGCAATCAGCTTATAATAGCCTTCCATATTCTCTTTTAACCGTCCGTTTTCCGCAAAGGAACTGCGGAAGTGTTTAGGCTTCGGGATAATAGAAGCTAGAAAAATACTTTCTTCGGTCGTGAGTTGCGAAGGGCGTTTGCCGAAATAATAGGCAGAGGCTTCCTGAATACCATAAACCAGCGGTCCCCATTCGGCTATGTTCAGATAAACTTCATACATACGTTCTTTAGAAGTCAGCCTTTCTGTCTCTATCAGCCATACGATGAGTGCTTCTTCCAATTTGCGGGCAAAGTTCTTGTTCCGGTTGAGAAATACGTTTTTTACCAGCTGCATGGTAATTGTGCTGCCTCCTCTGGCGAAACGTTCGACTTGCAGGTCGTAAATCAAAGCTTCACGCATCGCATCAGGCAAAAAGCCCTTGTGGTAGAAAAAAGCTCCGTCCTCACTTTGCATGACAGACATCCGCAGCAATGGAGAAATGCTGTCCAAAGGAGTAAAATGTTCCCATGAAGGTCCGACAGGAAATGTTTTGACCGGTATTCCGTTTTCATAGGCGGTATAGACAAACTCTTCACTCATTTTTGAAAGAGATGTTGCACCATATTCTATTATCCGAAAATCTTTTTCTTTCAATTCGGACTCAAACTTAAGGCTGTCTAGTCGGGCAAAATCGATATCTAACAGAAAATGATAAGCCAGCTCACCACTTGTTTTTATACCTTCCAGATTGCTGAATAAGCCTTTGGGCAAAGAACTGAATAGTTCGTCGGCCGGAAACCATGATTTATCTGTGGCAGCAGTGAAGTGCCATTGATTTTCATTCTTTTCTGCCCGCAGATAAGGATGAAATTTTATTTGGTTGAATAATACCGTCGTCGTACTGTCCAGTTCCAGCGTTTGCTTGCCGATATTCATCTGATACGTGAGTTGTCCGCGATCCAGATGGATCACTTCGGGAGAGAGTGCTTTGTGAAATACATCAAGTCCGCTTACTTTCGCCGTACCGTCAAGTTGCAGTTGGTTTTCGGTACGATTTTCTTTAGTCATACTATAATATAAGGTATCGAAAGTAACTTCTGCTCCAAAACGGCGGTTGATATACGGTAGTGAAACTTTCTTTTGCTCTGTGGCAAAAAGTTCTGCCTGCAGGGTATGTACCTTTCTGTTCAACTCTCCTGCTGCTTTCCATTGTTGAGTCAGCGTATCTTCTTTTATCTTGATGGTGGACTGAAAGCGATTGTTTTCGATTGTAAAGGTGGGGATATTGACTGTTACGAAATTGCTGTCTTTCCGTTCGGTTATATTAAGTTGAGTCAGTTGACCGTTTTCGGGGAAGAAACCATATATTAAGTTTAATATTCGGTTGATGCGATGGGCGTAATTGGTTTCTATGACCGGCTCTGTAGTTGCTTCCGGGTGGTGTCCGGAGAATAGAAAATCATAGTTGGCTGCACTGTCCCGTTTGATAAAAGCGATTGCCAGTCCATTCATGTGGACGTTGCGGACTTCAATATTTCCTTTCAGCAGTTTCCAAAAATTCAGTCTGACATTGACAGATTGTAGTGTAAGAAGGGTATCCCGTTGGTCGGGAACGATGGAAAGCCCTTGCAGAGTAATTTCGCTACATCCCTTCATCTGTAGATTCTGATAATGAATTTGCAGTCCGTATGTTTGTTCGATATGAGTCGTACGCTTGTTAGTTATGCTTTGCAGAAGCATATTGCGGCTCAAATAGATACTGATAAGGCAGATAAACAAGCCTCCTCCGATTGATAGAAGAAGAATACTTTTTTTGCTGTTCTTTTTCATCTTTTGCCTTTAATAAGTTATTGGCTGCAAAGGTAGATAATATTCTGTTCAACAAGATATAAGCAGTCTTTTTTTATTAGTGTGTCCGCTTATGAGCGTACAACTGTTCATTTTCGTACATCTCAGTTTTTCTTCTTTCCGCTGACTATTAAGTATTTATCTTTTTGGCATGCCCATTGCATTTATATATTCGAAGGCGGGCAACAAAAGAAATGAAAAAAAAGTTCAGATAGTTGCAACCATTCCATATAGACGTTCCGTCTAATAAACAGAAGAACAAAAAAAGAAAGTTGAACTAATAAAAAATATACAATTATGAAAACTACAGTATTATTCAGAATGATGGTTTTAGTGGCAATGGTAGTTGCCGGTATCGCCAATACAGAGTTGAAAGCACAGGACAATAACTTCATTACTAATGAAGAGAAAGTAGATGATCTTGTTGTTTCGAAGGTGATTTACAGACTGGATGGTTCTCTCTATCGTCACATGAAATATGATTTTACTTATGATGATCAAAAGAGAGTAACAGCTAAAGAAGCTTTCAAGTGGGATTCATCCACTGAAAAATGGATTCCGTATTTCAAGATCGATTATACTTATTCTTCTAATGAAATCACATTGGTATATGCACGTTGGAATAATTCTCACAGAGCTTATGATGATTCTGTAGAAAAGAGTGTTTATGAACTGAATGATGCTAATATGCCGATCGCGTATATGAACTACAAGTGGAATGACTATAAATGGATTGAAGAATCAGCCGGCAACTGGGCTATGAATATACAGATTCCGGTAACAGATGAAGCAGACTTGCTGCTTGCCGGAAGATAACAATACCGGGGATTGTGAAATTCTCTTTCTCTCTTAAGGTTTTAACAAACGAAAACGGTGGATTACCTAAACGAGGGAATCCGCCGTTTTTATTGTATCTGTCTGAAACCGGTGCTGTTTACTAGATTGTTCTATTTAATGAGCGGCAGATATTCTCCATATCCTTCTTCTTTCATTTTTTCTTTCGGGATAAAACGCAGCGAAGCACTATTGATACAATACCGCAATCCGCCTTTGTCCTTTGGCCCGTCTGTAAATACATGTCCTAAATGCGCATCTCCTGTCTTGCTGCGTACTTCTGTCCGTATCATTCCGTGAGTAGTATCTTTCTTCTCTGCGATCAGCTCTTTCTGAATCGGTTTGGAAAAACTGGGCCATCCACAACCGGAATCAAATTTGTCTGTGGAAACAAACAACGGTTCTCCGGTGGTGATATCTACATAAATGCCGGGGCGGTGTTCATTCCAGAACTCGTTATGGAAAGCCGGCTCTGTGGCATTTTTCTGAGTCACTGCATACTGTTCGGCAGATAATTTCTTACGGAGAGTGGCATCATCCGGTTTTTGATAAGTTGCGGTCTTGGGAGCATTCGCTTTTCGTGCCATTTCAAATAAAGCCGGATTGATATGGCAATATCCGCCCGGATTCTTATCCAGATAATCCTGATGATAGACTTCTGCCGGATAAAAGTTTGTCAACGGTTCCACTTCAACGGCAATCGGTTTGTTGTATTGAGTGGCTAATGCCTGGATCGCCTGATTGATGGTGGGGAGATCGGCTTTATTGATATAATATATACCGGTTCTGTACTGTGTACCACGATCGTTCCCCTGTCGGTTGAGGCTGGTCGGATCGATTGTCTGAAAATAGAGGTTGAGCAATAAACTCAGATTTACTTCTTCCGGATCATAAACAACCTTCACTGTTTCGGCAGCATTTGTCTTGCCCGAACACACCTGTTCATAACTGGGATTGGCAACGGTGCTGTTGGCATATCCCACCTGAGTACTTTCTACCCCTCTGATTTGTTTCAGGAAGTGTTCGGTTCCCCAAAAACATCCTCCTGCAAAATAAATTTCCGCTTGACTTTTCATTGGTTTTGCAATTCCTAAAAATACATTACTAATTATTAGAATCACTGCGATGATAATATGTTTCATAACTGTTGGTTCTTTCTATAGTAACGGATGAACCGGTGGATATGTTTTAGAAATCTCTTACATAAATAACAAGTGTTTTTTGTGAGTTTGAAAACATGAGTAAAGCCTTAAAAACAGAATACTTTTCCGATGTATTCTATTTTTAAGGCTTTTTGATAAATAGCCGGAAATCTGTTCTATTCTATGATTTCTCCTTTATAGAAATCCAGTATTTTAGTACGGAACAGATAATCGTATTTAGCTTGCAGTTTATCCGACAGTGCTTTGGTCAGGTTTAGTTTCGCTTCATTGTATTCCACAAAAGTAGCTTTACCGTTATTGAATTTTTCGCTCATCAACCGAAAAGATTCTTCGTTGGCTTTCACTGCAACTTCGCTGGAGTTATATTTACTTTCTGCAGCTACTGCATTATACCAGGCTTGCTGGATTTCTTTATAAAGAACTTTCTTGGTGTTGTCCAGTTGCAAAGCAAGGTTTGACTGTTGTAGGCGGGCAGTGCGTACCCGATTACGAGTGCTAAAACGGTTGAAGATCGGAACGCTCAGGTTGAAAGAAATAGATTTGCTCAGGTTATTTTTTAATTGACGGGCAAAACCGGATTCTGCTTCACCGTTGAGTGTATAGTAGCTGCTTCCTAGCCCTGCACTGAAAGAAAGTTGGGGGTAGAATTCACTTTGAGCGATACGAATGTTTTTTAAACTACCTTGTAAGCGATATTCTGCTGCCTTGATGCCGGGCTTATAGGCAATCGCCTGGATATAAATGTCATCCGGAGCTGTTAGAGGTTCAAATTTCAGTTCTTCTTTTGGATTCTCAAGAACGAAACCTTCCGGTGTAGGCAGTTCTAATAACTGGCTGAGACTTAATAGTGACAATTTATATGTATTGTCTGCCTGTACGGCTGTCATCTCATCCTGTGCTACACGTGCCTGCGCTTCAGCTACCTCCGCCGGTGAAGCCTTGCCGACATCATGCAGTCCTTTGATACGTTTCAGCTGATCTTTGCTTAACTCAACCTGATTTTGTGCTACCTTGTTCAATTCCAGATTGAAAAGCACTTGCAGATAGGCAGAGGTAACATTGATTGCAATATCCTCTTTGGCTTTATTCAGGTCCTCGATAGCAGCCTGTAAATTGAGCTTGGCAAGGGAATATTGATTGGATAATTGTAAGCCTGTGAAGAGAGGTACATTAGTACTTAAGTTCACTCCCGTACTGGAACTGTTAGTATCACTATATGAATTATCTTTCGGAGAAGCTGTACGTCCCCAGCTCCACCCCTGGCTGATACCACCATTTAAGTTCGGCAGACGTGCCCATTTAGCGGTGTTTACACTAATCTTATTTTGTTCGGCTTCATTGGCTGTCTGGCGGATGTCGATGTTATGCTCGATGGCATAGTCGATGCATTGCCGTAAAGTCCATGTCTGCGGAGTGGTATCCTGTGCTTGAACAGAACCGATACCGGTTCCGCTCAACAGGATGATTGCCATCATTTTATTGATTACTTTCATTGGATGTCAGTTATTTATCTTTTTTCTCAGCACCGCGTAACTTGGTCTGAGCGGTTACACCTTTTTTTATCTCAATCTTGATACCGTCACTCATTCCGGTAGTCACCTGTGTACGTTCGAATTTCTGTTGTGGTACGGAGTCCGTCATGATATACACAAATGTAGAGTCACCGCTGAACTCAATCGTACTTTCGGGTACTGCCAGCACTTTGCTGGCACGCTGGAGCACAATCTCTGCATTGGCAGAATAGCCGGAACGAATCTGCACGGTATCCGGAACTGTGATAGCAGCTTTGATTTCAAATTGATTGGCTCCGTTGGTTTCTACTCCTTTCGGTGAAATATATTCGAGAATAGCATCAAAAGTCAGATTCTGTAAAGCTCCGATCGTCAGTTTAATCGGCATTCCCTCATGGATGCGACCCACTTCGGTTTCGTCAATATTTCCCCTGAAAATCAGATCGTTCATGTTTGCTACCGTAGCAATGGTAGTACCGTCGTTGAATGTATTACTCATGATTACGGAATTACCGGCTTTCACTGGTACGTCCAGAATTAATCCGTCAATAGTAGAGCGGATCATGGTGCTACTGAATGAAGCACTGTTTTTAGTGATTCCTTCTTTTATAATTTCCAGATTATCTTTGGCAGTCTGATTCTCTTCCCGTGCCTGCTTTACCGCTACTTCTCCTTTTTCGTAATCTTCACGACTGATAAGCTGATCTTCATATAACTTCTTGATACGGGTAAAGTCTGTTTCGGCCTGCTTTGCATTGATCTCTGCCAGGCGGACACGACTTTCTGCGGAGTTCAGTTGTCCGAGTTCGGGAATTACTTTGACTTTCGCGATCACTTCCCCTTTTTTTACGCTCTGTCCCGCTTCTTTGAATACCTCGTCTACAATACCGGAAATCTGAGGCTTGATTAAAATTTCATCTCTCGGCTCTACCTTTCCGGTGGCTACTGTAGTCTTTTCAAGGTCCGTGACTTCTGCTGCCAGTGTTTCATATACGATCACTTTAGGCTTGGATTTCTGATAAAGAAATACGAACGTTCCGACAAGGATTATGGCAATAATTACCAATAATGTGATTTTCAGATACTTTTTCATCTTGAATATATATGTTTAATTTTTAATTCTTCATTTAACTCTCAACTTTCCACTTCTACTCATCTCTGATCGCTTCAATCGGTTTGATAGCCATCGCACGGTAAGCAGGTGCCAGTCCTGCCAACATACCTAATGCGATCAGCAGGGCACAGGTTCCGACTGCTAATCCGAAGCTGACCTGGAAATGAGCATCTCCTCCGTCGGAGTTCGCTCCCATCTCAACCAGTTGCAGCACCATGACAGCAAAAGAAATTCCGAACATACCGGCGATGGTTGTCAAAACCATGCTTTCAGATAAGATTTGCTGCAGGATGTCTTTGGGGCGTGCACCGATGGCACGGCGTATGCCGATTTCTGTAGTGCGTTCTTTCACTGTCACCATCATGATATTCGATACACCGATGGCGCCTGCCAGCAAGGTACCCAAACCTACCATCCAGATCAGAATATGGATACCGGTGAATAAGTTGTCCACCATGGAAAACATTGCTTCAGCATTCAGATACATAAGCGCCTGCTTGTCATTAGGGGCAATGTAGTGTGCTGCCTTGATGATTCCTTCCATCTGGGGTTGTACATCGGATACCTTTACGCCACGTTTGACGGTGAAGCAGATTACATCAATTTGTCCGCCCAGATTATAAGTTTGCTGCATGGTGGTGAATGGAAGGGTGACAGCTTCCGAGGCACGTCCCTGTATGTTCATATCTCCTTCGGAAGAAGACATGCCGATGACTTGATAATAGATGCCGTCTACCCGTACATATTTACCACACGGGTCTTCTCCCGGTTTGAACAGGCTTTCGTAAACACGCTTGCCAATAACGCAGACCTTACGCGCTTCACGGATATCTACGTCGTTGATAAAACGCCCGTATGCCATTTCTTGTGATTCGATATGGAGATAGTCGGGATATAATCCTTTCACACTACAATCGTATTTCTTGTCTCCATAAATAGCGTTGGATCCCCAACGGGCAACGGAAGGGGTGATGACTTCCACATCCTTTACCTGCGAGCGGAGGCGTTCGATGTCGATGGCTTCCAGATCCCACCAGCGTCCTTTACGAAATCCTTTGTAGGCTTCTCCCGTTTTTTGGGCGGCAAGGAAGCCGGAGTTGGTGGCAAATCCCTCAAAGTTCTTTTGCATCATATCCTGCAATCCCTGTCCGCCGCCGATAAGCGCCACGAGCATGAAGATTCCCCAGAATACGCCGAATGCCGTCAGCAGGCTTCTCGTTTTATTTCTTGTGATGGTGATGAGGATTTCCTCACAAGTATCTATGTCTATTCTCATAATCTTTAATCGGCTCTAAGTGCTTCGATCGGTCGGATGCTGACTGCTTTGCGGGCAGGGAACAATCCGGCTAATGTTCCGGCTATTACTAATGTGAGTGTAGCTTGGATGGCAATTCCTATGTCGACCGTTGGATTCAGGAATACCGTTTCGGACCATATACCGTTGTCCATAGTCTGGTTTCCGAAGGCATTGTTCATCCATTCGGTGGCTCCGATACCTGCAACCATACCTATATATCCGAATATGGTGGTAATCGTGACGCTCTCTACGATAATCAGCCAAAGGATAGAAAGCGGTTTGGCTCCGAGCGCTTTGCGGATGCCAAATTCTCGGGTACGCTCTTTAACGGTAATCAGCATAATGTTCGAAACTCCGACAATTCCGCTTAATAAGGTGAAAATACCAATCACCCAAATAGCTATACGAAGCATTGCCGATCCTTGCTGTTGCTGCAGATAATTGGTGAAACGGTTCCATATCCAGATGGCGCTATGGTCGGTCGGGTCAAAACGCTGGTTGGCGCCGATCACTTTACGGTAGTGGGCTTCGAATTCCTCGTTAGACTCTATTGTTTCCAAATTCTTGGTGGTCATGATGAGGTTATTCAGCTTGTCTCCTTTATTATAAATCGTTTGCAGGGTTGTGAACGGAAGATAAGCGTCGCTGTCTCCGCTGTCACCTTTGTCATTGTACAGTCCTACTACCTGATAGACAACATTACCCGCATTCACGAATTGTCCGATGGGATCGGTATGTGTTTTGTCGAACAGGATTTCGGCAGTCTTTTTGTGGAGCACAATTACTTTCCGTCGTTCTTTAATGTCGATTTCGTTAATGAAACGTCCCTTAAAGAGTTTTACTACTTCCACTTCCGTATGGTTGGGATATACTCCGGAAAGATTCAGGTTGACATATTCCGGTCCGAAGCTAAGGTTCACACCTCCCTGATATACGGTTGCTCCGGCCTTGATGACATGATCCGGAAAATTCTTATTGGTCGTATTCAAGTCTTTGTTATCCAGTCGTATCCGCCTTCCTTCCTTCAGACCGTCGTATGATTTGCTGGTCCACCCCGGAAAAATCTTGATGGAGTTCATGGCCCGTTCCGAAGCCGACTGTTCGAACGCGTGAATCAGCCCGTTGCCGGCTCCCAGCAGGACGATGAGCATAAATATTCCCCATGCGACGGCAAATCCGGTGAGAAAAGTCCTCAACTTATTGCGTTTAATGGTACTATATATTTCTTGCCAAATATCAATCATATTTTAAGTAATAAGTTATAAGTAATAGGTAATAAGTATTAGGTATTAAGTATTAAGTATTAGGCTGCGCTGTGACTGCATAGAATTAATACCTAATACTTATTACCTATTACTTATTTCATAATTCCGTTTTGGCCGAATGGAGAGGCGTCGTGGTCGAGGTTCTCTTCAATCCGTTCGATAATACCATCTTTGATATGGATGATCTTGTCCGTTTGGTTGGCAACACCGCTTTCGTGGGTTACGACGACGATGGTCATTCCCATTCGATGCAAGTCTTTCAATATCTGCATTACTTCTACGGAAGTTTTGCTGTCCAGAGCACCTGTCGGTTCGTCGGCAAGGATGATTTGCGGCTGGGTGATTAATGCGCGGGCGATGGCTACACGTTGTTTCTGACCGCCACTCATCTCATTTGGCATGTGGTGTGCCCAGTCTTTCAGTCCCAGCCGGTCGAGATATTCCAGAGCGAGTGCATTTCGCTTTTTGCGGCTCACACCTTGATAGAACAGGGGCAGTGCCACATTTTCTACAGCGTCCTTGAATGATATCAGGTTGAATGACTGAAAGATAAATCCGATCATACGGTTTCGATACTCGGCAGCTTTCGTTTCGCTCAAGTCCTTGATAAGTACGTTGTTCAGATAATAATCCCCGGTATCGTAGTTATCGAGTATTCCTAATATGTTTAGTAAAGTAGATTTGCCCGAACCCGAAGCTCCCATGATGGAAACAAACTCACCTCGCTGGATGTCGAGATTGATGCCCTTGAGTACATGGAGAGGTGCTCCGTTGTTGTAGGTCTTGTTAATGTCTGTTAGTTTTATCACAATTTCCCTTATTAAGTTTCTTTTTTCTTTTAATTTTTCACTATTAGACGCACGAAAGATACGAAAAGTTGCAAACAGAGTGAACTTTTTTGAAAAAACATTTTGTAGACTCAATCTTCTTTACGTAATTTGTGTGCAGTAAACTTTATAATTAACTAACCCTTTTAAATAAAGTATCATGAATTCAAACATGGAGAAACCCTACGTAGTAGGTATTGACATAGGCGGAACAAACACCGTCTTTGGGATTGTAGACGCACGCGGAACTATTATTGCCAGTAGCTCGATTAAAACAGCCGGCTATCCGACTGCTGCAGAATATGCTGACGAAGTATGCAAAAACTTGCTTCCGTTGATCATTGCTAATGGTGGTGTAGATAAGATCAGAGGTATCGGTGTCGGTGCTCCTAATGGTAACTATTATACCGGAACTATTGAATTTGCTCCGAACTTGCCTTGGAAAGGAATTCTTCCGTTGGCTGCTATGTTTGAAGAAAGACTGGGTATTCCTACTGCTTTGACCAATGATGCTAATGCTGCTGCTATCGGTGAAATGACTTACGGCGCTGCCCGTGGTATGAAAGATTTTATTATGATCACTCTGGGTACAGGTGTAGGTAGCGGTATCGTTATCAACGGTCAGATGGTTTATGGTCATGACGGTTTTGCCGGAGAATTGGGCCACGTAATTGCACGTCGTGACGGTCGTGTTTGTGGTTGCGGTCGTAAAGGTTGTCTGGAAACTTACTGTTCGGCTACCGGTGTAGCTCGTACAGCTCGTGAATTCCTGGCTGCTCGTACTGATGCAAGCTTGCTTCGTAATATTCCTGCTGAAAACATCACTTCAAAAGATGTATATGATGCAGCTGTACAAGGTGATAAACTGGCACAGGAAATCTTCGAATTTACAGGTAATATTTTAGGTGAGGCTTTGGCAGACGCTATTGCATTCTCCAGCCCTGAAGCAATTGTATTGTTCGGTGGTTTGGCTAAGTCGGGTGATTATATCATGAAACCGATTCAGAAAGCAATCGATGACAATATCCTGAATATCTACAAAGGCAAGACTAAATTGCTTGTTTCCGAACTGAAAGATTCTGATGCTGCTGTACTGGGTGCCAGTGCTTTGGCTTGGGAATTGAAAGATCTGAAAGAATAATATCATTTTTTTAATAATAAAGGTAATTGGATCCCTGGGGGCGTTGAGTTTCCGGGGATTTTTTGTATGTGTTGTTTCTCAAAAGTTGTATCTACAGGAAATAAAACTGGATATTCTGTAGTTTTTTGCGTTATATTGCGTCTAATGTATAGACGATTAATCAAAATAAGATGAAAAAATTGGAAATAGAGTTTGAGCAAGTTGTGAAGCAATATAAAAATACAATTTACACTGTATGTTTTATGTTCTCTAAAGACTCCCGGGAAGTGAACGATCTTTTTCAGGACGTGTTAGTTAATCTTTGGAAAGGTTTCGATACATTCAAAGGAGAAAGTAATATAGGAACATGGATATGGCGTGTAAGTCTCAATACTTGCATTTCATCAGACAGGAAAAAGAAGATTGTTTCTGTACCTCTGATTATGGGGATTGATCTGTTTGAAGATAGGGACGAAGATACAACACAGATAAAGATGTTGTATAACAGAATTAGTCGCCTGAAACATTTCGATAGGGCGATAGTGCTATTATGGCTTGAGAATTTCAGTTATGAGGAAATTGCAGCTATTGTAGGAATTTCTGTGAAGAATGTTTCCGTTCGCTTATTTAGAATTAAAGAAGAACTAAAAAAAATGTCTAACAACTAGAAAATATATGGGTATGGAAGAATATATAGATACGATTGAACTTAAACAAATGAAAGAACAGATAGCTATTCTTAACAGCAAGTTGGATGCGGAGGTCGTTGTTAATGAGAAGTTGTTACGTAAGGTTATTAAAAATAAGGTGTCGGGAATGAATCGGTATGTAGGGATTATGAATTCATTGGCATTATTACTTATTCCGTTTTTTGTTTGGTCATGTCCTTATTTGGGAATATCATGGTGGTTTTGTAGTGTGTTTTGTTTGTTCCTGTTTATAGCAGTTATGCACGGCTATTTTACGCATAAACGATTACGAACAAATGATTTAATGAGTGAGGATTTACTGGTGGTAGCTCGAAAGTTGATGGAAATAAAATCCCGTTATTCCATTTGGCGTAAATTTAGTATTCCATTTATTATTATACTTTTGTGTTGGCTCTTTATTGAACTGCAATTGGCAGGAAATAGCAATATTATAATTTTTTGTGTTGGTCTTATTTTTTCATTTAGGGAGGGATATAAACAGTATCACATGATGCAGCGCAAATTGGATGAAATTCAGCAGGAGATAGATGAAATTATGAAAGAGTGATCATTTCAGAAAGCAAAGGTTGGAAAATTATTATCAGGACATTTTATGCATTTAGGATTTCAATAAAACTTCTTCAACTCCAATAACTCTATGAATACGCGATAGATTTTGTTTTTAGGATTCTTGATATGTTTGTAAAAATTCTGTTTGACTATTGTTTTGTTCGTTTTGTCGATGATGTTTTGTCTTTTTGTTCGGTGGTGTAATTGTTTGTTGGATGATATGATATTTGTAGACTGTTGGGGATATGAGATGAAATAGAAATAAAATCCCTTGGAAATAGATAAAATTGCAATGTATAGCAAGTAAGATGAACTTGGTTTTAAAGGAAGCTTCCGTTTCTTTAAAACCAACGCCTCGTTCCTTTAAAACCAAAACCACTTTTTAATCCTTTGAAAACTTGCATATTGCTTTGGTTTTATGCAGAAAAACAGTTGTATATTGCATATTTATAGGTGATTTTATGCAATAATTTGTCTGAAACACAGATTTTTCTCTGTTTATTAATAATGTAAATCTTAAAAATGGGACATTGAATTCCGCTTTCTCTATTGTTGCCAATCGAACAATATAGACTTTTGCGATGATGACACTATCCTGATCACATACTGTCAGTATCCGGTAGGTATGGTAACACTATACCAGTAGGATGGTGTCACTATGTTCAAACGCTCGTTATGACAAAAGTATGGAAGAGAAAGACTTGAAATAAAAAAGAGGAAATCCCGTTACCGGAACTTCCTCTTTTTTATTTCGAATCTCAGAGTTCAGCTTAGTTGTTAACTCTTTTTTCTTTGATTCTAGCTTTCTTACCAGTAAGAGCGCGCAGGTAATACAATTTAGCGCGACGAACTTTACCTACCTTGTTCACTTCGATGCTATCGATAGCCGGTGATTCGATTGGGAAAATTCTTTCTACACCTACAGTACCTGACATTTTACGTACAGTAAAACGTTTCTTGTCTCCGTGACCGGCGATTTTGATAACAACACCACGGTACAACTGTACACGTTCTTTGTTACCCTCGATGATACGATATGCTACTGTTACAGTGTCTCCTGCTTTGAAGCTCGGGTGCTGTTTACCGGTAGCAAATGCTTCTTCTGCAATTTTAATTAAATCCATTGTTGCTATTATTAAATTGTTTTATCGTTACAACGCAACATACCAAGTATCTCTTCTCTTGACAGCGATTGCGCGAAAGCGGTGCAAAGTAACGAATTATTTATCAGATAGCCAAATGTTTTGGAGAAAATGATCGGCTGTGAGCTGGTATCGAATGTTTTTGGGGTTACATCAAACAAATGTGGCAATAGATTTGTATCTTTATGATTGGGAATAGGAAAAAAGGCACTGCCGGGGAATGTGGAGAAGGGTTCACTTCTCTTTTGCAGCAGCCTTTATTGATCATTTTAAACAGTAAAAAATGGGGAATTTAATTTCATTTATGAAGAAGGTAGCCGACGGGCTACGGGAAAGTGGGAATTATGGGACCGCCCATATTTACAGGAGTAGCATGAGTGCAATCCTTGCATTCAATGAAAGCGGGAATCTGCCTTTCCGAAAAGTGACTCCGGAGTTTTTGAAAAGTTTTGAAGCGTATCTGCGTGGAAGAAATTGTAGCTGGAATACGGTTTCTACTTATATGCGTACGCTGAGAGCTGTGTACAATCGGGCAGTAGACCGACGCATTGCACCTTATGTACCGCATCATTTCCGGTATGTCTATACGGGGACACGTGCTGATAAAAAGCGTGCATTGGAAAAAGAGGATATGGAACGTCTTATGAAAGATATTCCGAAACAGCTGCACTCGGGAAACAGGGAATTGCAGCGTGCTCGTGGTTTTTTCATATTAATGTTTTTGCTGCGTGGTATGCCTTTCGTCGATCTTGCTTATCTGAAAAAACATGATATAGACGGAAATGTCCTTACTTATCGTCGGAGGAAAACAGGCAGAATGCTGACTGTGACTCTTTTGCCGGAAGCGGTGAAATTGATCAAACAGCATATGAATACCGATCCTGCTTCTCCTTATCTCTTTTCGTTGATTTCCAGCAAGGAAGGAACGGAGGAGGCATATAAGGAATACCAGTTGGCATTGCGTAACTTTAATTATCAGCTGATGATTCTGAAACAAGTGCTGGGACTGACTACGGATCTGAGTTCATATACAGCGCGTCACACATGGGCTACGATGGCTTATTATTGTGAGGTGCACCCCGGTGTCATTTCAGAAGCGATGGGACATTCATCTATCACTGTCACAGAGACTTATCTGAAACCTTTCAAGAATAAGAAAATTGATGAAGCGAATGTAATGGTCTTCTCTTCCTTTAGGAAGTCTTTCTCGGTAGGTAATTATTTGAATTAAAGCCTGTTACTTTGTAGGTAACGGGGAGATAATACGCTGCAAAGATGAACATATTTTGGAAAACATGCAAACAAAAAAGATATTTTTTCTGATAAACTACTAAAAAAAGGAAATACACCAAACAAAACTGCGGATTTTTTGTGAAGAACACACCATGCTCTCTTATTATTGCAAAAGATTTCCCTCCCCTCTGCTGCTATTCTAAAGCAGGGGTTAAATATATTTTGATACTTATGTTTCTTGTCTACCCTTCAGACGCTTCTTCAGAAGTAGCTACAGGCTGTTTCCCGTTACCTACAAAGTAACGGGCGAATATTATTTGAACTTAGTGTTTAATAATATATTATTAATGTAATTTTTAAGTAGTTATGAAGAAAAAATTTATTAGAGTGATGTTTTTCGGAGCATTGGCGCTAACCACATTTTCATATGTAGGTTGTAAGGACTACGATGACGATATCGATCGGTTAGAGCAGAAGATAACCGAAAATGCCAACGCTATTGCGGAAATCAACAAGCTGATCGAAGGGGGATCTGTGATCACGAAAGTTGAGAACATTACCGGTGGTGTGGAAGTAACATTGAGCAACGGTAAGAGCTTTACCATTAAAAATGGTGATGCCGGAAAAGATGGTACTCAGTGGACGATTGGTGAAGACGGATACTGGTATCAGGACGGTAAGAAAACAGAGTTCAAGGCTAAAGGTGATCAAGGAGAACCGGGCACTCCGGGCGAGCCGGGAACTCCAGGTACTCCGGGTGAACCGGGAGAACCTGGACAGCCGGGTACTCCAGGTAAAGACGGTGATACCTATATTCCGGGTGGAGACGGATTTTGGTACAAGAATGAAGTGAAGCCGGAAAACAAGACTGATATGACTTGGGTTATCCCAGGAGTCGTTTCTGTTGCAGATATGGGAGATTACTATATTTTCAGTAATCTGAAGAATGAAGCTGGTGAAGCGACTTCTGCTACAGTTTATAAATACTCTGCTACTTTTGTTTCTTCTTTAGTACATGTACCTTCTAATATTCATAAAGAATTAGGAGATGTAGTATTTTTGCCGGTTATTGGTTATGATGAGAACTCTAAGGAAGCGGCTCCTGTATATGAATATAACAGTTCTAATAAGGTTGTAGATGCGACTTTGGTTAATGGATGGGCTACATTTGAGTACAAACTGAATCCGGCTAATGTTAATCCTAAGTATTACACAGGAGTAAGTTTTGTCGAAAAAACAGCTACAGTAGCAACTAAAGCTGTTACTGAAATAGGATTACCTATTGCTAAAGTTGTTCCTAACGAAGATCGTGGCAAATTGATCGTAAAAGCTACTGCTGGTGATAATGCAGAGAATCAGAATGCATTTAAGATGTTTACTGAATACAATGAGGATGGAACTATGGTTAGCAGATATAATAATCCTGTTGGCAAACCATTCTCTGAAGCAGATGAATATGGTGAAGTAAAAGAAAACGGTCTAGGTAAGGCTAACATGCTTGCTTATGTAGTTAAGAATACAAATGAACAATTAGGTGCTGCTGAAAATGTTAATGTAGTGTCTGACTATGTTGCTGCAAAACGTATGGTAGTTGAACAACAAGAAACAACTATTGCTATGCCGCTTAAGGGAACTGACAGACCTGCAGTGATTGATCAGGAAGCTCAGGTTCTGACTGAATTGACTGCAATTTATAAGTTGGCAGATGTAACGAAAGACGGTAAAGTAGACCAAGCATTAGTAAATGCTAAGGTGGCAGCTATCCAGCCTTTGTTGAAACTGAAATATACTGAGTCTTTGGATTTGAATACGGTACTGAAAGGGATTGCTACAAAATTCCATACCAATACAGGGTTTAATGCAAAGGACGGTCAATATTTGCTGACTGATCTGGGATTCGAAAACGTTACATTCAAATATGAATTGATGTCAAATCCTCTAGGAGAAGTTGATCAGACTTTCAGATATCTGAAACTTGATGGAAGTACAATCTCTGTGATTAATCAACAAGATGCTGCTATTGACCGTGAACCTGTTCTGAAAGTTCAAATGTACGTAGATGGCGTCTTTGTTATGACTAAGTTGCTGAAAATAAAGATTACACAACACGAACAGTTGACAGAAGACTTTATTAATAAAGATTTGCTTCCTCAGACGCTTGCTTGTTCACCCATCTATGGTGGTGGTTTAATATTGGATCAGGAAGCTCCTTTCAAACACGTGGACACCGCTGGTGAGTTAGATTATCTGTATAAGGTAGATGGTCTTAAGATTGACTTTGACCAATACTTCAATAAGCTGAAGATAAGCAAAGAGAAGTTTGTTGAATACTATGGCGCAAATCCTGCAGTTGAGGTTAAGAAAGATGGTGCAGAATTCACTGGTTGGAGTCTGACAGCTGATGATAGCAAGAATCTGAGAATTGATTATTCTAATGTTTCAGGAACGGCTACTACTTTAAATAACTATATCTACTTCGGATTGAAACCGGCATTGCATGCAGGTACTTATGTAATTAAGTTCAAGTATGCTACAACCAATAAATTGGCTGAATACGGTTCATTCACTATTACTACTACGTTGGTAGTGAAAGATCCTAAGCATGTTTGGGTATATAATCCATCTATGTGGAATGGTACAGAGAATATGCTGGGTTATGGTCAACCTACTTCAGGAGACTACGATACACCGTTCTTGATGAAGGCTGTCCTTGAAGATGGATTCAAAGAACCTGCACCTTGTTGTGGTAACTGGACATTTGCTATAGCAGATGCTACAATTGAAGCTACTGATGCCAAGATCGTTTTAGTTGGTGGTAAACATGAATTGCAAATCCTGAAGAAAGAATGGATGGATAAGAAGATTCGTATCAAGGTAACAGAAGAGCTTGCAATAGGTCGTACAATTGACAACTATGTATCTGCTGGTGCAGAGTCCAAAGAATTTGATATTGTATTCCCTAACCCGGTAGCATATACTCCGATCAATGCGTCTGCTTGGTATTTGGTTGACCAAGCTCCTACATCAACATGGGATAACGGTGCTTATCTGCCAATCTATCGTTTCATTAAACTGTATGATACACACAGAGGTGAAACTACCAATGGGCTGATGTATGATGGTAGCCAAAAAGCTCCTTGGGCTAAGTTGAATACTGTAGAAAGTGGAAAATCTCTGTTCAAGATGCATCAGGTTAAGGTTTCTTATGAGCTCTCTGATAAGAATAATGACATTGTGAAGAGACATGCTTCTATTGTGAAGAATGGTGAGAAAGAAGTTGGTTTGCTGAAATGGGAAAATACTGGTGGTGCCGCTGTTGGTTCAGTTGACCAGCCGATTGTAATCAATGTAACAATAGAGAATACATGGATGGGTGATCCGGCTCAAACAACGAAGCAAGTTCACGAAGTCACTGTATATGTGAAGAAAGCTGATACTAAGTATACGAAGCCAAGTACAGGATTCTTGGGTACATTGGCTGCTCCTGAAGGATTAGGCTCATACGCTGATTTGAACTAACATTAACTTGTAAATAGTTTTAGAAGGGTATCTTCATAAGAGAGGGTACCCTTCTTTAATAAATATCTTATTTAAAGAAAAGAGATGAGCATGAATAAAAAGAAATTGTGGATAGCAGCGTTTTCTTTGCTATTTGGCAGTATAGCCGTCTCTGCACAAGAACAGAGAATTAAAGAAGAAGGTAAGACGGAATTCAAATCCCATTGGTTTATGCAGGTACAAGCTGGTGCTGCGCATACCGTTGGTGAGGCCAAATTCACTGATCTTATATCTCCTGCAGTTGCATTGAATGTCGGTTATCAGTTTGCTCCCGCATGGAGTGCTCGTGTAGGCGTTAGCGGATGGCAGGCTAAAGGTAGTTGGGTTGCTCCACGGCAGGATTATAAATATAAATATCTTCAAGGTAATGTGGATATAGTATCTGATTTGAGTACGCTGTTTTGTGGTTTCAATCCCAAGCGTGTATTCAATGGCTATATATTTGCCGGAGCGGGTCTTAACCGTGGCTTCGACAATGACGAAGCTGTTGCAATTAACGCAGCCGGTTACCCGATGGGCTATCTTTGGACAGAAGGAAAGTTTCTTGTTGCCGGGCGCTTAGGTCTGGGATGCAACTTGCGCTTGAATGACCGTTTGGCTATCAATATAGAAGGTAATGCCAATGTTCTTTCCGACAAGTTTAATTCGAAGAAAGCGGGAAATGCCGACTGGCAGTTCAATGCTTTGGTGGGTTTGACTATTAAATTTGGCAAAGGTTATAAAGAAATCCCGCCTGTGTATTACGAACCGGAACCGGTCGTGGTGGAACAACCGAAACCTGCTCCTGTGGTAGAGCAGCCACAACCTAGAAAAGAGGTAGTAGTACAGCCAATGAAACAGGATATCTTTTTTGCCTTGAACTCGGCTAAGATACAAGACGACCAAAAGTCTAAAATCAATATGTTGGTAGAATATTTGCAGAAGAATCCGTCTGCCAAGGTAAAAGTGACTGGCTATGCGGATGCTAATACAGGAAATTCTAAGATCAATAAAACACTGTCCGAAAAACGTGCAGCTAATGTTGCAGAAGTTCTGAAAACAAAAGGAATAACTCCTGATAGAATCATTGCCGATTCCAAAGGTGATACTGTTCAGCCCTACAAAACACCGGAAGAAAACCGGGTGAGTATCTGTATTGCTGAATAAATCATGTTGCTCAACCGATACGTAAGTAACGGATGCGACTACTTTGCGGGTATCTGTCTCTGTGAAGCGATTGATAGTCGTTTTTCCCCACTAAGGATTTCCCCACTATAGTCCTTAGTTTATTTTAGTGAAGAGAGGAAAGGTCTGCACTTGCGAAAGACCGGACTTTTCGCTAACTCTATTCAAGGGACGTTCCTAATTTCCCCTTTTTCCCTGGGAACGTCCCTTTTTATTGCATATCATTGATGATAATTCTTCCCCATATAAAACTTAAGATATATACAAAAATGTCACACGCCCAATAGCACTTTGGGATTTTGAACAAATATATCCCTATCTTTGTCTTTTAAGATTTAGGGAAATAGTAAGAAAAGGTGTTATGGAAGAAGCATGGGAAAGGGAATCTTCTTCCTCTTAAAACAGCCTTTTAAGTATCATTTAAATTCGTATAATAATGGGGAATTTAATTTCATTCATGAAAGACGTAGCCGATGGGCTGCGGGAAAGTGGGAATTATGGGACCGCCCATATTTACAGGAGTAGTATGAGAGCCGTCATTTCATTCCACGGAAGTGGGAATCTTCCTTTTCGGAAAGTGAATCAGGAGTTTCTAAAAAATTTCGAAACGTATTTGCGTGGAAAAGATTGTAGCTGGAATACGGTTTCCACCTATATGCGCACATTACGTGCAGTGTATAACCGGGCGGTTGACCGACATCTTGCTCCTTATGTGCCTCATCATTTTCGTTATGTCTATACAGGGACGAGGGCTGACAGAAAACGTGCACTGGACAAAGAGGATATGGAACGATTGATGGCAAAGCTGCCGAATCAGCTTTATTCCGGAATCAGAGACTTACAACGTACACGTGCCTTCTTTTTATTAATGTTTATGCTTCGCGGCATTCCATTCGTAGACCTTGCTTACTTGAAGAAGCGTGATATAGAAGGGAATGTCCTGACTTATCGCCGAAGAAAGACCGGCAGAATGCTGACCGTAACTCTTCTGCCCGAAGCAATGAAACTGATCAGGCAATACATGAATACTGATCCTGCCTCTCCTTATCTTTTTTCGCTGATCGTCAGCAAGGAAGGAACAGAAGAAGCGTATCGTGAATATCAGCTGGCCCTTCGTTATTTTAATAGCCAACTGGTGATTCTGAAAGGAGTGTTAGGATTGACTGCTGACTTAAGTTCATATACTGCCCGTCATACATGGGCTACGATGGCATATTATAGTGAAGTGCATCCCGGTATCATTTCAGAAGCTATGGGACATTCATCTATCACAGTAACAGAGACTTATCTGAAACCTTTTAAGAATAAGAAAATTGATGAGGCTAATGCAACGGTTTTCTCTCCCTTTAGAAAAACGTTTTTGAAGATAAGTTGCTGATAAATATGGTGTTACTTCTTAGGTAACGGCAAGAAAACACGCTGCAAATATGGACATATTTTGGAAAACATGCAAACAAAAAAGATATTATTTCTAATAAACAACTAAAAAAAGGAAACACATCAAACAAAACTGCGGATTTTTTGTGAAGAACACACCTTGCTCTCTAATTTTTGCAAAAGATTTCCCTCCCCTCTGCCGTCTCTCCAAAGCAGGGGTTAAAAATATCATAACTTATTTATTGAAAATGGCCCGCAGACGCTTCTGTCGGAGTGGGAAAATGCATTATCCCGTTACCTAAGAAGTAACGGGCGAGTATTATTTGAACTTAGTGTTTAATAATATATTATTAATGTAATTTTTAAGTAGTTATGAAGAAAAAATTTGTTAGGGTGATGCTTTTTGGAGCATTGGCACTTGCAACGAGTACAGCTGTTACCAGTTGTAAGGACTACGATGATGATGTTAAAAATCTGCAGGAACAGATTGATAAGATCACATCGAATAATCCGGTAAGTGCAGAAAACATGAAAGCTGCTATTGAAGAAGCAAAATCAGCTTTACAAACTAAAATTGATGCTATTACAGCTACAAGCAATGCAAACAAGAGCGATATTGATGCTCTGAAAGACAAGGCTGAAAAGCTACAGCAATTAGTGGATGGAAAAGCTGATGCTAGTGAGATCGCTAAATTGACGGAAGAGATCAATCAGTTATCTAAGAAAATAGATGATGCGAATGCAGAACTGAAAGCCGATTTAGAGGGTCAGATTACAGTTGTGCAGGATGAATTGGCTGAAACGAACAAGAAGTTGGAACAAGCTAATGCAGAGCATGCTACTAAAGAAGAACTGAAAGCGCTGGAAACTAAGGTAAGTGAACTGTCACAGGAATTAACACGTGTAACAGAAGCGTTGAATCTGGCAATTGATGCTAATGCTCAAAATATAGTCAAACTTCAACAACAGTTATCAAGACTTTCAGAGGTAGAAGGTAAAGTCTTTGTTTTGGAGCAATTTGAGAAAGAAGTGACTGCATTCTTGGGTACTACTACAAAAGATTACCGCTCTATTATGGATTTTGTAGATGCCAAGTTGGCTGAATATACTAAATCTACTTTAGATCCAGTTATTCGGAAAGCATTGCAAGATGCTGTTGAAAGTGATGGAACTGTTAACAAGTACGTATCCAGTGCAATCGAAACACTGAAGGCAGAATTGATGGTTGAAATTTCAGCTGTTTCGAATGATTTGGCAACTACTAATACTAAATTGGAAGAGTTAACAAAGGATTATGACGCATTTATAGTGAAATATAATGCTAACTATGTTGAAGTTTTCCAAAGATTAGCTGATTTGGAACAGTGGAAGTTGCAGATTGCGAGACAACTACCGCTATTGGAAGGAAGTATCTCTGCCAACGCTGATCAAATTACTGCGGCATTTAATAAAATATTAGAGATTCAGGGACAATTGGGTAGCTTTGCTACTACTTCTGAGATGAATGGGCTTATCGATCAGACAAAATTAAATTTAAAGTCATACGTTAATAATGAAGTAACAGCTATTAATTCCAGTATCGAGGAAGTGAAAGCAGACTTAGCTAAACTTAATCTTGACGTAGATGCGATTGGTAAGATTCTTCAGAATGTAGTTTATATTCCGTCTAGTATGGATGGCACCGAAGAGTTCATTTCTTTTTATGCTAAGCAAAATAAAGAAGCAGACTATGAGATTGTATCAAAGAGCGAGAATATTAAAGTTAGATTCCGTGTTTCTCCGGCATCTGCTATCAAAACGAATACAGATCTTGAGGATTATGTAATCGGATTCGATGGTCAACTGTATACACGTTCAGCCAGTGCATTCGAATTTGTATCTGCGAAAGTATTGGAAGCTGGTGTGATCGAGGTAACAATGAAAGCCGGTGACGCTGTAGGAAGCCAATCTGTAGCATTGACAATCGATAGTAAAAATGCTGTTGGCAATGACGATTATTCTTCTCCGTACAAGACTAGCATTACTTCCAACTACTTCCCGGTAGAGATGAGTACTTACTATTTGTCTGATGCGAAAGTCGCTTTGACTGATGCAGGCGTGCAGAATGGTGGCATTATCTATGATGACAATACCTCAAAACTGGATTATTCAAAGGTAGGTAACATCCAATTGGGAGTCTTTACAAGTGAAGCTTCTATCGAGTGGGGAGCACCTACATATAAAGATTTGAGCCAATTCGCAGGATGTGTTGACTTTAGCAAATTTTCAATGGAGTATACTGTAACCAATACAGACAAACTTCAAATAGATAAGGCGGGTATTGTAACCTTAAAGAAATATGGTGTGCCCAGCTATTTGGAAACTCCTAATACAGGTATTGTTTCTGCTTTTGCCAAATCAACAGCCTACTACCTTGTAGGAGGAAATAGCGCAACAGATTTGGGTACTGTAACTATTACATTTAAAAAGAAAACAGCTACAGTTGCTTACGAAGATATCAAACTTGCATGGGCTAAAGATGCTCGCACTAAAGAACTTGCTACAAGCACAATTTACAATGATCCTAAGGTTCTTATTACGAAGTCGGAATTTGAACAGTTGACTGGTAAAGCTACAGTAGGTACAACTAATGTAAAATTTGTAGTTGATAATGACACTCATACATTAAAGGTTGAGATTGCAGAAAAAGCACCTGCTGGAACATACAATATTGAAGCAGTATATTCTTCAGATGAAAGAGAAATCACTGTTAAAGAGAAGGTTATTATTGCTGATCCTAAATTTGATAACTTGCAAAAAGATGATCACTTCTGGACTAGTGATAATTTCGTAATATTGACTCCGACGTTTGACCAGACTGACAAACCGTCGACGATCAACTTAAACTTCGATCTTTCTAAACTCTTCACTAATTATGATGAAGTGAAAGAAGCCATTGAAGATATGGGCGGAGTTGTGAAACTGGATGTTGTGAAGAATGGTGCGAAAGGTTTGGATTATAGCTCACCAACTACTCTGAAATATGACAAAACTGCATATGAAGCTGGTGCTAAACAACCTCAAATTGTAGCCACAATTACATTTGGTGGTAAAGAGTATACTAAGATTGTAGGTACAATCGATATGACTGATCTTAGTGGTACCTGGACTGCTCCTACAACTCGTGCAATAGTACTATCTGATAAGAATATCACCTATGACATTTCTGAGGGATTTGTTTGGAAAGACAAGGATAATAGAATAATGTGGAAAGACGGTGCTGTAGTTAAAGATGCCTTTGCTGAAGATGTGGATCCTCTTAAATTCTATGGCTTGTCTGAACCTACTTACGAATTTGTAGATAAAGACGGTAAGAAGATTGAAACAGTATATTTGGAATTTGTTGAGAACTCACCTAATAAGGTCCAATTTGCTGTAGGTCAAGATTTCGAATTCTTTAAAGATGAAGTAATCTATGTGAAAGTAATTGCTGAATCAAGATGGGGTGAAATTGCTAATTATAATAGTAATAACATTATTAAGTTAACTATTCCAGCTAAAAAGTAGTATTCTTTTCCGAAGTTCAATAGTGAGTAAATTCTATCATCTTACGGAAGTTCGGATTTGAAAAGAGCTCAAAACAGAGAGCATCTCCCTTTTTCCGAGGGGATGCTCTCTCTTATTAATAAAAGAAGAAAGGAGATAGGCATGAATATAAGAAAATTGTGGCTAGCTGTATTTGCTTTGTTGTTTGTCGGAACATTTGTTTCTGCTCAAGAACAGAGAATAAAGGAAGAAGGTAAAATGGTATTTAAGCCTCATTGGTTTATACAGATGCAAGCTGGAGGAGCTCATACAGTTGGAGAAGCTAAATTCACAGATCTTATCTCTCCAGCTGCCGCCATTAATGTAGGCTATCAGTTTGCCCCGGCATGGCGTGTACGAGTTGGAGCTAGTGGATGGCAAGCAAAGGGAAGATGGGTATCTCCTCAGCAAGACTATCAATACAAATATCTACAAGGAAGTGCAGATATTATCTCTGACTTAAGTACATTATTTTGTGGATTTAATCCAAAGCGTGTATTCAATGGTTATGCCTTTGTGGGTGTTGGTTTGAATCATGCTTTTGATAATGATGAAGCTAATGCTCTTGATACGAGAGGTTATCAAATGGAATATCTATGGAAAGACAGCAAAAACTTCGTATCAGGCCGTTTGGGCTTAGGATGTAACTTACGCTTGAACGATTGTTTGGCTATCAATATCGAAGGTAATGCGAATATCTTATCCGATAAATTCAACTCCAAGAAAGCGGGAAATGCCGACTGGCAGTTTAATGCTTTGGTTGGTCTGAATATTAAGTTTGGTAAAGACTATACGAAGACCAAACCAGTGTACTATGAAGCGGAGCCTGTAGTAGTGGAACAACCGAAGCCTGCTCCTGTGGTAGAACAGCCGAAACCTAAGCAAGAAGTGGTAGTGGCACAGCCAATGAAACAGGATGTATTCTTTGCCTTGAACTCAGCAAAGATTCAAGACGACCAAAAGGCTAAAATTGATGCATTGGTAGAGTATCTACAGAAGAATTCATCAGCAAAAGTGAAAGTGACAGGTTATGCTGATGTTGACACTGGTAATCCTAGAATCAACAAAACCTTGTCTGAGAAGCGTGCGGCCAATGTGGCAGATGTTCTGAAAGCAAAAGGAATAACAACTGATAGAATTATTGTTGATTCTAAAGGTGACACGGTTCAGCCATATAAAACACCGAAAGAAAACCGTGTGAGTATTTGTGTCGCTGAGTAACAGAGATATAAATAAGTTATGAATAAGAAAAAATATGTTGCTTCATCGGTACAAAAGAATTTCTAATGGTGTAGAAATATCATTGATACAGCAAGTACCGAATGCGACTACTTTGCGGGTATCTGTCTCTGTGAAGCGATTGATAGTCGTTTTTCCCCACTAAGGATTTCCCCACTATAGTCCTTAGTTTATTTTAGTGAAGAGAGGAAAGGTCTGCACTTGCGAAAGACCGGACTTTTCGCTAACTCTATTCAAAGGACGTTCCTAATTTCCCCTTTTTCCCTGGGAACGTCCTTTTTTTAATTAAATCAACCCTGCCTCAGAATACTTTCAATTAACATTTTTAAGTGCATTTTGCAGCTAATTCCCCTTGAAATAGGACTAAACTTGCTATAAGTTTCTTCTTCTTCCGCATGACTTTAAAATATAAAATGTACATTTGTAGCATAAACAAAAGAAAGAAGATGAAACGAAATTACGTAAAGTATACTTCGGGAGCTATTCTGACAGGACTAATCCTATTCACTTCCTGCCAATCTACCCGTGAAGTTCAGGCAAATTATGAAGTTGCCCAGATAGAAGGAACCCGGATTTGTATGGATTCAACCTGGGATGCTCATCCCGACGAAAAGGCTGCCGCCCTGCTTAAACCCTACAAAGAAAAAATAGATAAGATGATGTATGAGGTGATTGGCGTCAGTGAGATGACGATGGACAAAGGACGGCCTGAGAGCTTGCTTTCCAACCTGGTCGCCGAAGTGCTACGACTCTCTGCAGAGCGTGTACTGAAGCATCCTGCCGATATTGGAATCATGAATATGGGCGGTTTGCGCAACATACTTCCACAGGGCGATATCACAGTCGATGCTGTTTTCGAAATACTTCCTTTTGAAAATTCTCTCTGCGTACTGACGATGAAAGGTACGGAAATAAAAAGACTGGTGGAAGTCATTGCCTCCTTGCATGGTGAAGGACTGAGCGGAGCGCATCTGGAAATAACAGAAGACGGAAAACTCCTGAAAGCAACCGTACAGGGAAAAGAGATCGAAGATGACAAAGACTATACCGTAGCTACCATCGACTATCTGGCGGACGGAAACGACGGACTCACTCCCTTTGTCAACGCGGATAAGCGTGAATGTCCGGATGGATTGACATTGCGCGGACTGTTCCTCGACTACGTAAGGCAACAGACAGCGGCAGGCAAGAAGATTACCTCTAAACTGGATGGACGTATCACCGTTGTTCCGGCATCCGACCGGAAATAAAAAAATGAAAAGAGAATAAATAACCAAGGTTTACAATGAAATCTCAGTATCCTATGACAACTCATAATCATATAACTTCCGTCTTGAATATATTCAAAGGAAGAACCGGAAAGTGGCTGATGCTTTTCCTCCTTTTACTACCTGCATTGGCAACTGCCCAAGAAACAAAAAAACTAATCATACTGCAAACCAGTGATGTACACAGCCGGATTGAACCTATGACTCAGGAAGGCGACCGGAACTACGGTCAGGGTGGATTTGTCCGTCGGGCAAGTTTCCTGCAGCAGTTCCGCAAAGAAAATCCGGATGTACTGCTGTTCGATTGCGGCGATATCTCGCAAGGCACTCCTTATTATAATATGTTTAAAGGTGAGGTAGAAGTCACCCTGATGAATGAAATGGGATACGATGCAATGACAATCGGTAACCACGAGTTCGATTTCGGCTTGGACAACATGGCTCGTCTATTTAAATTAGCCAAGTTTCCGGTAGTATGTGCCAACTATGATCTTGATGCCACAGTACTCAAAGATATCGTAAAACCTTATGTCATTCTGGATCGTTTCGGCTTGAAGATCGGAGTTTTCGGGTTGGGAGCGAAGCCGGAAGGACTGATACAGGCCAATAAATGCGAAGGGGTAATCTATAAAGACCCGATCGCCGTATCCAATGACATTGCCGCACAACTGAAAGAAGAAGGATGCGATGTCATTGTATGCCTGTCACATCTGGGCATTCAGATGGATGAGAAGCTGGTAGCCAACACCCGTAATATCGATGTCATTCTGGGTGGTCATTCTCATACCTTTATGGAAAGCCCCAAGAATTATCTCAATGTAGACGGGAAAAATGTCCCCGTTATGCACACCGGAAAGAATGGAATTTATGTTGGACGACTGGATTTGACCTTGAATAAAAAATGAGATTATTAACATATATACTGGCTATTCTGCTACTTCTTCCTGTCAAGGCCAGGGGAGAAGCAATAGATACTCCCGTAGAACCTTTACTACTTTATAAAGCTAAACAAGATGTCCGTTGTCAACAATGGGTAGACTCCATTATGAATAAGCTGACGCTTAAAGAGAAAGTCGGTCAGTTGTTTATATATACGATTGCTCCGGTAGATACCAAGCGCAACCAGATATTGCTGAAGGATGCCGTCGATACTTATAAAGTCGGCGGACTGCTGTTTTCCGGTGGAAAGATGCAGACTCAGGCGGAACTGACTAATCGGGCCCAGCGCATGGCAAAGTTACCGTTAATGATCACTTTTGACGGAGAATGGGGGCTGGCAATGCGTCTGCGTGGTACTCCTGTCTTTCCCCGAAATATGGTGCTCGGATGTATTCAGGATAATAAATTAATCTATGAATACGGTCGCGAGATGGCACGCCAATGTGCACAATTAGGTGTACAAGTCAACTTTGCTCCGGTGGCGGATGTGAATATCAACCCCAAGAATCCGGTGATCAATACCCGTTCCTTCGGTGAAGCCCCCGTACGGGTGGCGGATAAGGTAGTAGCTTATGCTTCCGGTCTGGAAGGCGGAGGCGTACTATCCGTCTGTAAGCATTTCCCCGGACATGGTGATACGGATGTAGACTCGCACAAAGCGCTTCCGGTACTTCCCTTTACCCGCGAACGTCTGGACAGTGTAGAACTTCATCCTTTTAAAGAAGCGATCCGTGCCGGATTGAGCGGTATGATGGTCGGACACCTGCAAGTTCCGGTTATTGAACCGATAGGCGGACTTCCTTCTTCTTTATCCCGTAATATCGTATACGATCTGCTGACAGAAGAATTTGCTTTCAAAGGACTGATCTTCACGGATGCACTTGCCATGAAAGGCGTTTCGGGCAATGGAAATGTCAGTCTGCAGGCATTGAAGGCAGGGAATGACATGGTACTGGCTCCCCGTAACCTGAAGGAGGAGATAGCCGCCGTACTCGAAGCCATTGATAAGGGAGAATTGACACGCGAAGATATTGAAGAGAAATGCCGCAAAGTACTGACTTATAAATATGTGCTCGGACTAAAAAAGAAACCGTTTGTCCAGCTATCCGGTTTAGGGCAACGGATCAATACTCCTCAGACACGTGATTTAATCCGCCGGTTGAATCTGGCTGCGATTACTGTGCTGAATAATGAAAATCATGTTCTCCCTTTGCATACGAATCAAAAAGAAACGATGGCATTGCTCGAAGTCGGTGATGCGGGTGAAACCAATGCGTTGGCGGAACAGTTGTCGAAATACACTTCTTTGTCACGTTTCCGCCTTCGTCCCGGTATGACGGAAGAGGCGAATCAGCGGTTGCGGGACTCATTGGCTGCCTATAAACGAATTATTGTCGCCGTAAGTGAACAGAAGCTATCACCTTATCAGACCTTCTTCGGTAAATTTACTACTGAAACTCCGGTCATCTATGCTTTCTTTACGCAGGGAAAGATGATGTTGCAGATACAGCGTGCGGTTGCCCGTGCCTCGGCAGTGGTGCTGGGACACAGCCCTAATGAAGATGTGCAGCGGCAGGTGGCGGATGTGCTCTTTGCCAAAGCTACGGCGGACGGAAGATTATCGGCCAGTCTTGGAGAACTCTTTCAGGCAGGAGACGGTGTCACGATTACTCCGAAAACACCTTTGCATTTTATTCCGGAAGAACATGGGCTTTCTTCTGTCGCCCTGCAACGAATTGATTCGATCGCTTTGGACGGTGTACGTCAGGGAGCTTATCCCGGTTGCCAGGTGATCGTGATGAAAGAGGGTCATGTGATGGTAGACAAGACATTCGGCACTCACACCGGAACGGGAAGCGCACGTGTGCAGCCGACCGATATCTATGACTTGGCTTCACTCTCCAAGACTACTGGTACGGTACTTGCTTTAATGAAACTTTACGATAAGGGACGTTTTAATCTGACGGACAGAATAGCAGACTATCTGCCTTTCCTCCAGCGTACTAACAAGAAAGACATAACCATTCAGGAACTGCTTTACCATCAATCCGGCTTGCCGCCCGGAATTGCTTTTTATCGGGAAGCCATCGATGAAGATAGTTATGAAGGCAGACTGTTCATGTCCCGCAAAGATGCACGGCATCCGTTGCAGTTGGGAACTTCCACATGGGCGAATCCTAATTTTGCATTTAAAAAGGAATATGTTTCAAAGGTTAAAACCGGAGATTACACCTTGCAAATCTGTGATAGTCTGTGGCTGAATCCTTCTTTCTTCAAGGAAATGGAGAAGAAGATTGCAGACGCACCGATGAAACCTAAAACTTACCGATACAGCGATGTCGGTTTTATCCTGTTGCGTCTTCTGGTTGAGAAACTTGCGGGAATGCCGATGGATGCCTACTTGCAACGTGAATTTTATGAACCGATGGGACTGGAACGTACAGGATACCTTCCTTTGCGCCGTTTTCCGAAATCGGAAGTTATACCTTCTTCTGTCGACCGCTTCTTGCGTAAGACTACCCTTCAGGGATTTGTGCACGATGAGGCTGCTGCCTTCCAGGGCGGCGTTTCGGGAAATGCCGGATTGTTCTCGAATGCACGTGAAGTGGCACAGGTTTATCAGATGTTGCTGAACGGTGGTGAGTTGAACGGACAGCGTTATTTAAGCAAGGAAACCTGCCAGTTGTTTACAACGGAAGTTTCCAAAATCAGCCGTCGCGGACTTGGATTTGACAAGCCGGATACCCGTAATCCGGAAAAGAGCCCTTGCGGAAAGCATACACCGGCAAAAGTATACGGTCATACCGGATTTACCGGAACGTGTGCCTGGGTAGACCCCGACAATGGCTTGGTTTATGTATTTCTGAGCAACCGGATTTATCCGGACGTAACCAACCGGAAGCTAAGCCGTCTGGAAATTCGCGAACAGATACAGGATGCGATCTATAAAGCGATTCAAAGCAAATAAAAAATGAAGAGCCCCTCTGCCGAAGTAGAGGGGCTCTTGCTTATTAATGTAAAATCAAGTAGTTGCTCGGGTTAGAATGAAACACCCACGCGGAAACCGAAGTTGTTCAGTCCGTCTACACTGTAATGCAGTACATCAGCCTTATTGGTACCATAGCTGTAGTACAGAGCAAAGTGCAGGCCCGGTCCGTAAACCCAAGGGAATACATTGACACCTACTTCAGGAGAAGCGTAGAATCCCCAGCTGTTTTCTCTGGCTTCCAACATATTGAAGTTGGAACGGATCTTAGCATATTCAGCACCTAATTTTGCACTGACATAAGGTTGTACGGCTCCACCGCGATTCCATTGGTAGCGGGCGGCAGCACCGAAAGGCAACTGGAACATTGTGTGTTGCTGATCAGTTGTAACGTCACCTGCACCTATCTTGAATGTTTCGCGAGGAATATACTCGTGGTTGCTGTGATAGTTCAGGAAAAGACCCAGACCCAGGTTAGGAGTAACGAAATAACCACCTTCAAAGTTCATACCCCAACCGCTGGCTTTGTCTGCAAAATTATTGCTCAATGGAACATTGAACTGCCAGTCTATATTAGCATATCCATTGTCTGATAGCTGTGCCTTAGCCGGCATGGCAAAGGCGATGGCAATGGCTGCTAGCGCCACTACCTTGAAATATATATTCTTTCTTGTTTTCATAACAGTTGTAGTTGTTTATTTGTTAGTAAGATAAGGTGACTGTGTAAATGACTGGTTGACAGCTTCTACTGCAAGAGTACGGTTGATAGCTTTGGAACCAGTTTCAAATCCGGTCAGATAACTTGTCCATACAACAGGCAGTTTTTTACTGTCTCCCTGTTCGGCTTTCAAGTTCACCATTTCTGTCAGGAAGGAGTTGGTGCTATAACTATAAGTTACAGCGTACGGGTAGTACCATCCACCACCCCAGTTGCCACCCCAGTAGCCAGGTCCCCAGTATCCGGGATAACCCCACCACCATTCAGGTTGTGTGTAGCTGGTGAAATAATAAGTACTTGCGATGTAGCTCACTTGGATACCAAGATCTGCACTTTCTTGGTCTGCTGCTGCTTCGTAGCCTCTGGCTACCATATTGTCTGTATAAGCAGCCAGAATTTGTTCTGCGCCTTCACCTTCGAGATATTCCGGTTCTTTACTGTCACTAATCACCAGAATCTGGGGTGCCAGATAGAATGTAGGAACTTTGAAATCGGCTTTCTTGTCATAGTTAGTGTATACCAGATAATTGTCATCCAGTTTACCCATGTCCGGGTCTTTTTCACATGAAGCGAGTGCAAAGACCGCCAATAAAATAGGAATTAATTTCTTCATATCTTTTATAATGTTTAGGTTATATAAAAATCACGCCCTGGTACCTTGGGGCTTTTGTTACAAACAACAAGAAATGTGTAAAAAGGTTCGTGCAAATGATTATCTTTGCGAGAAAATTAACACTCAAATGCTTATGAAACACATTCGGATACCTCTTTTCGTATGGTTCTCAATCGTGCTGCTGATCGCAGTTGCGCCCGTCTCATTGTCGGCGCAGGAATCGTTTATTCAGAAGATCGAAAAAAATAAGTCCGTCAGCGGAATAAAGTCGCTCGACACCAGCCGCTTCCCGGAAAAGTATGTAATGTACCTGACTCAGCCGCTGGATCATCGACATCCCGAAAAGGGAAGTTTCCGCCAGCGGGTGATTGTGGGACACGTCGGTTATGATCGTCCCACAGTGATTGTTACCGAAGGATATGGGGCAGGGTATGCTTTGCGCCCCACTTATCGGGAAGAACTTTCTGAATTGTTCGATGCCAATATGATCTTTGTGGAGCACCGCTACTTTCTCGAATCCACTCCCGAACCGTGCGACTGGCAATACCTGACCGCAGAGAATTCTGCCGAGGATTTGCATGCCGTGACAACCGCTTTCAAGACTTTATATCCTGGCAAATGGATCAGTACGGGGATCAGCAAGGGTGGGCAGACCTCCTTATTATATCGTGTTTTCTTTCCCGACGATGTGGATGTTTCCGTGCCTTATGTTGCTCCTCTTTGTTATGCGCGTGAAGACGGTCGGCACGAACCTTTCCTCCGCCGGGTAGGTACGGAAGCCGATAGGAAAAAAATAGAAGATTTCCAGTTGGAAGTATTGAAGCGAAAGGCTCGTTTGTTGCCCCGTTTTGAAAAAATGTGTACTGAAAAGAACTATACATTCCGCGCTCCTCTGGAAGAAATATACGATTTCTGTGTGCTGGAATACTCTTTCTCTATCTGGCAATGGGGAACGGATATCCGTAGTATACCGGAAACCTCGGCTTCTGACGATACACTGCTGGATCATTTGCTGGCAATCAGCGGACCTTCTTATTTTATAGTAGACAGCCCGACTCTTTCTTTCTTCGTGCAGGCTGCCCGCGAATTGGGGTATTATGGATACGATATCGCTCCTTTTAGACCTTACCTTTCTATAAAGACCAGCAAGGATTATCTGAGAAGACTGATGTTGCCGGAAGATATGCGGAAGATGAAATTCGATAAGACATTGGGCAATAAGATTGTGCGGTTCTTGAAGAAGAACGATCCGAAGATGATTTTTATCTATGGTCAGAATGATCCCTGGACAGCTGCCGGAGTAACATGGCTGAAGAATAAAAAGAATATTCATGTTTTTGTAGAGTCGGGAGGCAGTCATCTTGCACGCATCGGTACAATGTCCGAAGATCAGAAGCAGAAAGTGATGTCTCTTCTTAGAGGGTGGCTTGAAGAATGACGAAACGAGAAACGGTGAACAACCTGTAATATATGAACAGGCGGTTCACCGTTTTATTCTTCTGTAAGCCGATATTACATGTATCGGGCTGCTTGATTTAGGAATCTACCGATTCGAATAGCGGTTTCAGTAATTCCGGTATTTCCACTTTTTCAAGTGCTAATTGTCTGACCAGTTTTTTACCGCTCTGGCTGAGATGGAACTGCATCAGTCTCCGGTCCTCTTCTCCGAGTGTTCTGACAATCAGTTCTTTTTCTTCCAGAATCCGGAGCATCTTTGAAGCGTGAGAGGGTGTCAGCTCCGTTCGTTTGGACAGGCTCGTGGCCGTCATATTATTGGGCGAGGCTTCTTGCAGGGCACATAATATCATCGCTTCATTTAATGATACCTGATACACTTTTTCAAATGCATCTTCAAATCTTGCCATTGCTTTGAATACATCGCGCATTACACATATTGTCTTCATATGCTACTTGTTTTTTTGTTTGTTCTTTTTCTATATAAACAGGTTGATATTTGCATTATCCGCCCGTTCCATGTATGTTGCTACTCCGCCTATTGTCACTTCGTCCAGAAGTTCTTCCTGTTTCACTCCCATGACGTCCATGGACATTTGGCAGGCGATAAATTCCACACCGTTCTCCAGAGCTTGTTGGCGTAAGGACTCCAGAGAGTCGATTCCTTTCCGGTTCATGATGTACCGCATCATTTTTCCTCCTATTCCTCCCATGCTCATTTTAGAGAGTTTCAGCTTTCGGGAACTGGAAGGGAGCATCATGCCGAACATTTTTCCAAAGATATCTTTTTCGACGTTCGGCTTATGCAGCTTCTTGATAACGTTCAGTCCCCAGAAGGTGAAAAAGATCGTTACCTTTTGTCCGGTGGCAGCTGCGCCATTAGCGAGCACAAAGGTAGCTAAAGCTTTGTCTAAATCATCACTGAACATGATGAAAGTTTTTCCTTTGCCTTCACAGGAGGTAACAATATTGCAGGATTTAGGTTCGCCCTTTTCGATCACTACTACAGATTTTCCTCCGGCCGCCTCTTTGGAAATCAACTGATTTCCTGTCGAGTTGCACCATGCGGCAGCATCACGCGGGAATCCCGGATCGGTTGAGGTAATTTCTACCCGGTCGCCGGAAACCAGCGAATCCATTGTCTTTTTCATTTTCAGAATCGGACCCGGACATTGCAGTCCGCAAGCGTCTACACGGATTGTCTTCACTGCTTCAACTGGCGAAACTGTCTTTTGAGGTTGCGCATCTGCCGGCTGTTGTATGTTTGCGTTCGGTTGTGCAGGTACTTCGTTCTCACTTTCTTCTCTCAGGATGATGGGTGCTGCGGCAGCGTGGTATGTTTTCAATCCTCCGGAAAGGTTGCGTACCTTTTCAAATCCATGCTGTACCAGAATGCGATAAGCAAGGTATCCTCTGAGTCCGACGGCACAGAATGTATAGATCATCTTGTCTTTCGGCAGTTCATCCAGCCGGTCACGCAGTTCGTCCAGCGGAATGTTCACTGCACCTGGCAGTGTATTGAGCGAGAATTCGTCAGGAGTACGTACATCCAGCAGGAAATTGTTTTCCATCTCGATATCCCTCAACTGTCTCCAATAGACGGGTTGTACTTTCCCAGTTATGATGTTTTCGGCTACGTATCCTGCAACGGCTACCGGATCTTTGGCAGAAGAGAACGGAGGGGCGTAAGCCTGCTCCACTTTCATCAGATCATAGATCGTACCTTCATGCTTGATGACAAGCGCGATTTCGTCAATGCGTTTGTCTACACCGTCATAGCCGACGATCTGTCCGCCGTACAGTTTACCTGTCTTCGGGTCGAAAGTGATTTTAATACTCATCGGCATGGCATCCGGGTAATATCCTGCGTGAGAGGACGGATGGATGGTCGAAGACATATAATTGATTTCTGCCTGCCGCAATCGTTTGCCGGGTAATCCGGTAGAAGCAACAGTCATGTCGAATACTTTTGCAATGGAAGTTCCGATGGATCCTTCATAAGGGATGTGTGCTCCCTGAATGTTGTCTGCGACAATTCGTCCCTGACGATTGGCGGGACCGGCAAGGTAATTGAGCCACGGCTTTCCGGTGATCGGGTGGCGGAATTCGATAGCGTCACCGATGGCGTAAATCGATTCGTCCGACGTTTGCAGGTAGTCGTTGACGGCGATTCCTCCGGCTTCGCCGATCTTCAGCTCTGCGGCACGTGCCAGTGTCGTTTCCGGACGTACGCCGATGGAAAGTATAACGATGTCGGCAGAGATGGACTGTCCGTTCTTGAAGATGACTTTCAATCCTTTTCCGTCTCTTTCAAAAGAGGCTACTGCCTGCTCCAGATACAGGTTCACTCCTTTGTCCATCAAATGCTGGTGTACAAGGGATGCCATGGAGAAGTCGATGGGAGCCATCACTTGATTGCCCATTTCCACAATAGAAACTTTAGCTCCTTGTGCGTGCAGGTTCTCTGCCATTTCCAGCCCGATAAATCCGGCTCCGATGACAACAGCCTTTCGGGGAGCATGACTGTTGATATATTCTTTGATTCGGTCTGTGTCGGCTACATTCCTGAGTGTGAAGATTCCGTTCAGGTCGATTCCCGGCAGGGGAGGACGTACAGGGGAGGCTCCGGTCGATATCAGTAATTTGTCGTAGCTTTCCTCGTAAGTGTCTCCGCTACTTTGTCTTACCGTTACTGTTTTTCTCTTCCGGTCGATGAAGATTACTTCATTTTCAGTTCGTACGTCTACACGAAAGCGCGTAGAAAATGCTTCGGGCGTCTGTACAAACAGTTTTTCCCGTTCTTTGATCACGCCTCCGATGTAATACGGCAGTCCGCAATTGGCATAAGAGATATACTTTCCTTTTTCTAAAAGGATGATTTCAGCTGCTTCGTTTGTGCGTCTGATCCGGGCAGCAGTGGTAGCTCCTCCGGCAACGCCTCCAATAATAATGATCTTCATAAGTTTGTTGCGTAAATAGTTTCCTGTGGAAATAACAATAAAGTAGGGAGAATTGTTCTCGGATCATAGAAAAAAGACTTATATTTGCGCACCCTGTTTGTCTTTCTTCATTTTTTATAAATTAATTATGAGTAAAATTCTTATCATTGACGATGAGGTTCAGATTCGTAGCCTGTTGGCTCGTATGCTCGGACTGGAGGGTTATGAGGTGTGTCAGGCGGGTGATTGCAAGGCAGCTATCAGGCAGTTGGAAATTCAACAGCCGGATGTGGCTTTGTGTGATGTCTTTCTTCCCGATGGAAACGGGGTCGATCTGGTGTTGAACATTAAAAAGACAGCTCCGAATGTGGAAGTAATTCTTCTTACCGCTCACGGTAATATACCCGACGGAGTGCAGGCAATCAAGAACGGTGCATTTGATTATATAACCAAAGGGGACGATAATAATAAGATTATCCCTCTGATCAGTCGTGCCGTTGAGAAGGCTAAGATGAATGTCCGGTTAGAGAAACTGGAAAAGAAAGTCAGTCAGCTATATTCTTTTGATTCCATTCTGGGAGAATCGAAAGTGCTGAAAGAAGCTGTTATGCTGGCACAGAAGGTTTCGGTGACTGATGTTCCGGTGTTGTTGACCGGAGAAACGGGGACCGGAAAAGAAGTATTTGCACAAGCCATACATTATAATAGTAAGCGGAGCAAACAGAGCTTTGTTGCCGTGAACTGTTCGTCTTTCAGTAAGGAACTGCTGGAGAGTGAAATGTTCGGGCATAAAGCCGGGTCCTTCACCGGAGCTTTGAAGGACAAGAAAGGACTCTTCGAAGAAGCCAACAACGGTACGATCTTTTTGGATGAAATCGGAGAAATGGCTTTTGAACTACAGGCCAAATTGCTGCGTATTCTCGAAACAGGCGAATATATAAAGATAGGAGATACGAAACCGACGCACGTGAATGTTCGTATTATTGCTGCTACCAACCGCAATCTGACAGAGGAAATCAAAGCGGGACGTTTCCGTGAAGACCTGTTTTATCGTCTTTCGGTATTTCAGGTACATCTGCCGGCACTTCGCGAACGTACCGGTGATATCAGAATTCTTGCCACTGCCTTTGCAAAGAGCTTTTCCGAGAAACTTTCGTATACGGTCAATGAGATGACTCCTGCTTTTCTTCATGCGTTGGAACAGCAACCCTGGAAAGGAAATATCCGTGAATTGCGGAATGTGATAGAACGGAGTCTGATTGTCTGCGAAGGCGGGCATCTGGATGTGTGCGATCTTCCGTTGGAGATTCAGAATACTCATTATGAATGTTCGGATGATAATATCGGTAGTTTTGAACTGGCTGCTATGGAACGAAGGCATATTGCCCGCGTCCTGGAATATACGAAAGGCAACAAGACGGAAACTGCCCGCTTGCTGAAGATCGGTCTTACCACTTTGTACAGGAAGATAGAGGAATACAAAATATAATAATATGACTATCTGATTTCTTTTTTAGGGGTATATGAGCGATTAATCGTTCATATACTGATCTGTAATGTGAAAAAGAAATAGAAGATATGAATATTTGGAAGACTACACTGTTACTTGTTTTATTATTTACTGGTATCACCGTTCATGCACAAAAAGTAAAAATTTCATTGAATAGTGATGGAAATCTGACGATATGGAAAGTGAAAGCTCAGGCAGAAATTGAGCATCCTTCTGATATGATGACTACCCGATATGACACGAGGGATTGGGTCAAAGCAACTGTGCCGGGAACGGTGTTTGGTTCGTATGTATTAGAAGGACTGGAGCCTGATCCGAATTTTGCTGATAATGCGTATAAAGTCGATAAAGCAAAATATGACCGTAACTTCTGGTATCGTACAGAGTTTAATTCGCCGGAGGTGGAAAACGGAGAAAGGGTATGGCTAAATTTTGAAGGGGTTAACCGTAAAGGAGAAATATTTTTTAATGGGACGCGTCTCGGGTTGCTTGATGGATTTATGCATCGGGGGAATTTCGATATAACCGATTTGCTGTCAAAAAACGGTAAGAATGTGCTTGCCGTCCTTGTGCATTGGGTAGGCACTCCGGTTCCCAATTATGCAAGTCCTACTTATATGTCATGTGCCGGCTGGGATTGGATGCCTTATGTTCCCGGTCTTTTGACTGGTATTACTGACGACGTCTATTTGACAAAAACCGGCGAAGTGTCTATCGTCGATCCTTGGATACGTTCGAAAGTTCCTTCTAAAAACAAAGCGGTTTTAAGCTTGCAGTTGGAACTACGGAATCATACAGATATAGAGCAGAAAGGAGTGTTGAAAGGTATCATTCAGCCGGGCAACATTGAATTTACCGAAGATTTGGTAATTGAGGCAGGCAAACAGCGGACTTTTCTTCTGGATGATAGCAAGTTCAGTCAATTTATAATTCAGAATCCTGCTTTGTGGTGGCCTAATGGTTACGGACAGCCGAATCTTTATACCTGCGAACTGACTTATATGGTGAATGGTAAGGCTTCTGATAAACAGAATATTACATTTGGTATTCGTGAATACGGTTCCGAGCTGGTTGACGGTGTGCTTCATCTTAAAATAAATGGTGAACCTGTTTATGTAAAAGGAGGAAACTGGGGAATGAGCGAATATATGTTGCGTTGTCGGGGTGAAGAATATGATCTTAAATTGAAACTTCACAATGAGATGCATTTTAATATGATACGCAATTGGATCGGTTCGGTTACGGATGATGAGTTTTATGAAGCTTGCGATAAATACGGCATTATGGTGTGGGACGACTTCTGGTTAAATTCAAATTCGAATCTTCCGGATGATGTTTTTGCTTTCAATATGAATGCAGTGGAAAAGATCAAGCGTTTGCGTAATCATGCTTGTATTGCAGTGTGGTGTGGTGATAATGAGGGGTATCCGTTACCGCCTCTTAATAAGTGGCTGGAGGAAGACGTTAGAACATACGATGGGGGTGATCGGGCCTATCATGCCAATTCCCATAGTGACGGCCTTTCCGGGAGTGGACCTTGGACTAACTCTCATCCTAACTGGTATTTTACCAAAGCCCCTTATGGATATGGTGCCAATATAACCAAAGGATGGGGATTCCGTACAGAAATAGGTACAGCTGTCTTTACTACTTTCGATAGCTTTAAGAAATTTATGCCCGAAAAAGATTGGTGGCCACGTAATGAAATGTGGGACAAGCATTTCTTTGGCAATTCGGCGGGGAACGCCAGTCCCGACAAATATTTCTCTACCGTAGAGTTCAATTATGGTAAAGCGAAAGGTATTGAAGATTTTTGCCGGAAAGCTCAATTAGTGAATGTTGAGGTGAATAAAGCGATGTACGAAGGCTTTCAACATCATATTTGGGAAGATGCTTCCGGCATATTGACTTGGATGGGGCAGTCGGCTTATCCTTCATTGGTATGGCAAACCTATGATTATTATTATGACTTGACGGGGGCTTACTGGGGAATCAGAAAGGCGTGTGAACCGGTTCATATTCAGTGGAGTTATGCTGATAATAGTGTAAAAGTGATCAATACCACTTTGAAAGAGCAGAAAGGACTTACGGCTACAGGTAAAGTCTATAATCTGGATGGGAAAGAAATGGGGCGTTATAGCCAGTCTGTAGTTTTGGATGCCGCCGCTAATAAGGATTCCTATTGTTTCCATCTGAATTTTACAACAGACAACCTTGCTTTCGGTAAGAAAGCGGTTGCTTCCTCCATTTCGGCAGATGCCGGAGAGCCAAGTGCCGCGATTGATGCCAGTGATGGCAGTCGTTGGGCGAGTGAACCCCGTGATGAAGAATGGATTTATGTTGATCTGGGTGAACCTACTGAAATAGCCTCTGTCATATTGAACTGGGAGGCTGCTCATGCAAAAGCTTATAAACTGTTGATTTCGGATGATGCAATAAACTGGAAAGAAATTTATATCAATGAGGACTCTAAAGGCGGTGTCGAAGAGATTAAGATAAAACCTGTTTGTACTCGTTATGTGAAAATGCAAGGGTTGAAACAGGCTACTATGTGGGGATATTCACTTTATGAATTTGAATTATATGGTAGAAAAAAGAAGCCAACGGATTTGACTCCTGTGCATTTCATCAAGTTGGAACTGAACGATGAAAACGGGCAACTGCTTTCTGATAACTTTTATTGGCGTTCCAATAAACCGGGAGATTATAAAGCATTGAATAATTTGCCGAAAGCCAAATTGCGCACAACATCAAGCTTAGTGGATAGTAATGGTAAGAAAGTGATTAAAGCAAAGATCGAAAATGTGGGATCATCAGTCGCTTTTGCTGTTCACGTACAGGCTATTCGCTCTTCTGATGGTGAGCGTATATTACCTGCTTTGATGAACGATAATTATTTCACATTGTTGAAAGGAGAGTCTAAAGATATTGAAATAGAATTTGATTCGGATTTGTTGCCTGATGGTAATTATAGTTTAAGTGTGATTCCTTATAATAAATAATATCGGGCGGACATTTCTTTAAATGAGGTAAACACGGTTGTAGCAACATCGGTTTTATGACTTGGTTTTACCAGTCTTTGTGTTTGTCTATGATTTTTCAAATGTAGTCGTGATTCATCATAAACTTTAAGAAAAGTTTATTGATGAATCCGCTACATTAAAATGCCTCATAGAATTGTGAGGATGCCGGCAGTGACGGGAGTATATTATGATAATGCCGCAATGCCTGTCCCTATCAGGTTTGCGTTATTCATACTTTTTATATCCACTTCAATATCTTCCAGACCGAATAATTGAAGGAGTTCTCTCAGTTTTTCCATAACGAGAATGTTATAGTTTTTATCCTTCCTGTTTTCACTCCAGAAAAGACTGCCTTCGGCTACCAGGCAAACCTTTCGTATATCCTTATTATAGGATTTCAGTAACATGATAAGCCCGGTCAGTGAGGCGGCAACCAATTGTGCGGATCTGCCATAAATCCATTGTGCTACCTGTACATATACATCCTTGTAGATGTCCGGGTAATTCATAATGGAAGTCAGTTTCTGTGCGTCGAATTTCTCTTCGAACTCTTCCAGCGGAAAGGCTGTTTTCAGTATGTCTCCCAGATACATACCGGATACCGCTTTCTCAAAACGTTGCTTTCCCGGATTACCGGAAATAGCGTCAACGGTATCATCTACCGCAGTCAGAAAGGGCGGATGGAAATTGCCTGATTCCAGATTGACAGGAATCAATCCATGTGCATTGCATGACTGATCCAGTTTTTCAATTTTATCGGCAGGGATAAAAGTTGCCATATTGGTTCCTGTCCCTACGATGAGGCCGATATATGCATCATAACTATTATCTGTGAGACCGGCGAATAAACTGGCTATAGTATCGTTTACTACCTTGATGCCTGTAAACTTAATTTTGTTTCTTTCATTCAGATAGTCGAGTAAAGGTTTTCCGATAAATTCTCCAACCATTTCTTTAATATCTACTCCTTTTGTCCAGCGTAACAGTTTGGCGTCTCCACCCGGTACGGACTCGGCCGGATAAGAAAAACAATAACCGATAGGCATTTCTTCCTCACGTTTGATTCCTATAATCATATCGGCGAGTTCTTTGAATAACTCTTCGCGGGTATATCCGACGGACTTCATAATTGACATGTCTTTTTTCCAGCCATTGTTCGGGTGAACGGTTGGTGTTGCTTTGTCGAAATCTACGATTGCCACCCGATAATTGGTTCCTCCCAGGTCAAGTACCAGTGACTTTCCTTTAATATGGGTTGTTTTTGGAGCAATGAAAGTAGGAATGCATTGTATCTCTGCATTTTCCGTTTTTAACCCTTCTTCTGTTTTATCCCGAAATGAGCATACAATCGCTTTGAGCTGTTCATTATCTAACTTAAAAATGTTTTTTTCCATGACATTGACTTTTTATAGTATAAAATATCCTTGTCTTTGAATAACAACTGAAGGTGGATTTTGCTCGGGAATGCCCAATCTTTATTTGCCTGTATCTGATAATTATGTATTTGTTTTTTTAATTAATAAAAACTATATTTGTTTGAAAAATAATTTGATACATGAAAGAGCGGTCTCCAGTTAAAAAGAATATACTAAAATTGATTCCTTTTATAGAGATTATTGCAGGAATCATTTTTCTCTGTTTGGAGATTCATGACTATCGTACTTTGTATTCTATGGCCGAAGCTGATGCAATGTATGGGGGACTTGCTGATTTTTGTAAGTACAAAGAGAATGTATTTTGTCCGGCATTTTTCTGGATAATTGTTATACTGACAGGAATCAGTTATTGGAAAAATAAAAAGTTATATTGGATTTTAACGCAGGCATTGGTGTTTATGGTCTTTTTTAGAGCTATGTTTTCGTTTTATGCCATTTTTATAGAGTTAAATCCAGTAGTCTTTTATATTCTTCCACTTTTGTACTCTACAGTATTCTTTGTGGTAGAAAGAAAATTATTCAAAATCAAGCAAATAGATTCTGTTGATATTACAGTTAAAACAAAAATCATGGGGATCGGAATAGGTATCTTATGTACTATCATTTATTTCCTGCTCTTTTTGACCGTTTTTTGCTTAATATGATAGCCGTCTATATTTATTTCTCCACAGTAATTCAACGCGACTTTTGCTCTCATGCCCTAACAGATTGTCTGTATGCCTTTATTCATCTTAGTTTCAGGTATGGCAGCAAGTGTGGTAGCAGGTATGAGAGCAAGTGTTTGCTCTCACTCTTCCATGTATCATTATCTGTCATTTGTTTGATGTTGTCATTTGATTTACAGTGTATTAATGTCTGAGGTGTCAATTCTTAACGATTGATATTTCAGACATTAATAATTGATAAATCATCCTTTAATAGTTGATAACTCCGCTGTTTTTGAGTGATAAGTGATTTATTGTTTCTTGGAAGAGCAGGTTAATCGAACAGTTGGTGCGGTCAAGTTAATTGAATCATATAAGTAAGGGATCAGTTTCCTGCCTTGTTTCATTCATTCCATCGGCTGGAACCACTGTTTTCAAGCGTCCGAAACTTTGGTTTCACGGCTTTGGAACTAAAGTTTCAAGCCGATGAAACTTTAGTTCCAAGCATGAGAAACAAAAGTTTCAAGCGGGAGAAACTAAAAAGCTCTGTATAGCCCAACCAACAGCCCATAAGTAACCATTGAAAACAAGGCAGTGTGACAGCAAAATTTGCCGTCACACTGCCATCACCTACTTCTGTCACCTCATTAATTATTCATATTCAATCAATTACACCCGACAACGTGACAGATGACAGCAAATTATAGTTTTTTATTTTCATAGAGAGCCTGGCTGACACGTAAGTAGGGGTTGACTGAAAAGTCGGCAGTATCTCCATTCTCCTCCTTCGGGAAGGAGGATATTTAAGATACTATTGACTTTTTAGTCAGTCCCCCTAAGAATGTTAATCGAATTGTTGCGGATGGCAGAGTTTTTTCTTTTTCCAATAGTGTAGAACTTTAAAAGACTCCTGTCTCTACCCTTTTTTTCGTATTTTCCTCCCTTGCTACGATTTCCCCTTCTTCCTGCCTTCTTCCTTTTCAGTCTTTCAATCCCCTTTTCCTCCGTCCTTTTTTTCTTTTCTTTGGATTCCCGTTCTGGTTTCCTTTGTGCATCTTCTTCACCTTTCCTGTATTTCCTCTTCCTTTCCCTTGTGCATACGCCCGTGTCCTCGCCCTTCTAACGCGCGTGTGAATATAATAAGGTGTACCCCTTTCCGCCTTTCCTCCTGTATCCGAGAAAAATATGTTCTACAACATCCTTATAACTCAACACTTTAGCTTCTATCCTCAAAAATAATTCAAAAAAAGAGTGATTTAAGTTTGGAGTATATTTGAAAAGGGCGTACTTTTGCACCCGCTTTCCAAGAGAAGAAAGCCTTGTTAAATTGACTTAGTGTAAAAGCGCAGTACTGCTTGACCATAAGAACAAAAAAACTTCCGATAAAGTTTGGAAGATAAAGCTAAAAGTTCTTATCTTTGCAGTCCGATTCGCAAAGAAAAGGCGTTTTGTTTTTCTTCTTTACCTTCTTTCCCTTTCGCTAAGAGAGTCTGAGAAACGATAGAAAAAGAAAAGCGAAAAAAACTTCCGAAAACATTTGGTAGTTAAAATAAAACCTCTTACCTTTGCACCCGCTTTTAAAACGAAAGCAGCAAGTTCTTTGAAATATTGATAAACAATACAAGTAGTACAAGAAAAAATAGAACCGTCAATACTTGTCTTATATATATATAAATATGTGTGAGACGTAAGGTATTAATGAAGTCAATAAATTGTACGGCATCCTGAACAGAGCAAAAATCAGCTTTATGCTGACTAACAATACTTTTACAATGAAGAGTTTGATCCTGGCTCAGGATGAACGCTAGCTACAGGCTTAACACATGCAAGTCGAGGGGCAGCATTTCAGTTTGCTTGCAAACTGGAGATGGCGACCGGCGCACGGGTGAGTAACACGTATCCAACCTGCCGATAACTCGGGGATAGCCTTTCGAAAGAAAGATTAATACCCGATGGTATAATCAGACCGCATGGTCTTGTTATTAAAGAATTTCGGTTATCGATGGGGATGCGTTCCATTAGGCAGTTGGTGAGGTAACGGCTCACCAAACCTTCGATGGATAGGGGTTCTGAGAGGAAGGTCCCCCACATTGGAACTGAGACACGGTCCAAACTCCTACGGGAGGCAGCAGTGAGGAATATTGGTCAATGGGCGCAGGCCTGAACCAGCCAAGTAGCGTGAAGGATGACTGCCCTATGGGTTGTAAACTTCTTTTATATGGGAATAAAGTTTTCCACGTGTGGAATTTTGTATGTACCATATGAATAAGGATCGGCTAACTCCGTGCCAGCAGCCGCGGTAATACGGAGGATCCGAGCGTTATCCGGATTTATTGGGTTTAAAGGGAGCGTAGGTGGACAGTTAAGTCAGTTGTGAAAGTTTGCGGCTCAACCGTAAAATTGCAGTTGATACTGGCTGTCTTGAGTACAGTAGAGGTGGGCGGAATTCGTGGTGTAGCGGTGAAATGCTTAGATATCACGAAGAACTCCGATTGCGAAGGCAGCTCACTGGACTGCAACTGACACTGATGCTCGAAAGTGTGGGTATCAAACAGGATTAGATACCCTGGTAGTCCACACAGTAAACGATGAATACTCGCTGTTTGCGATATACAGTAAGCGGCCAAGCGAAAGCATTAAGTATTCCACCTGGGGAGTACGCCGGCAACGGTGAAACTCAAAGGAATTGACGGGGGCCCGCACAAGCGGAGGAACATGTGGTTTAATTCGATGATACGCGAGGAACCTTACCCGGGCTTAAATTGCATTTGAATATATTGGAAACAGTATAGTCGTAAGACAAATGTGAAGGTGCTGCATGGTTGTCGTCAGCTCGTGCCGTGAGGTGTCGGCTTAAGTGCCATAACGAGCGCAACCCTTATCTTTAGTTACTAACAGGTCATGCTGAGGACTCTAGAGAGACTGCCGTCGTAAGATGTGAGGAAGGTGGGGATGACGTCAAATCAGCACGGCCCTTACGTCCGGGGCTACACACGTGTTACAATGGGGGGTACAGAAGGCAGCTACCTGGTGACAGGATGCTAATCCCAAAAGCCTCTCTCAGTTCGGATCGAAGTCTGCAACCCGACTTCGTGAAGCTGGATTCGCTAGTAATCGCGCATCAGCCATGGCGCGGTGAATACGTTCCCGGGCCTTGTACACACCGCCCGTCAAGCCATGAAAGCCGGGGGTACCTGAAGTACGTAACCGCAAGGAGCGTCCTAGGGTAAAACTGGTAATTGGGGCTAAGTCGTAACAAGGTAGCCGTACCGGAAGGTGCGGCTGGAACACCTCCTTTCTGGAGCGATGTCGTTACAACGATTTCATTGGTTCTATTATTGTACTACTGGTACTTGTTTATTTATAACATATAGATCAACCATCTATAGAAGTATAGATAGAGATAAACAAGAGAAAAGAAAGAAGCCGAGTCTAACATCAGGTAGACAAGGTTGAACTAGTCCTATAGCTCAGTTGGTTAGAGCGCTACACTGATAATGTAGAGGTCGGCAGTTCAACTCTGCCTGGGACTACTCCGAACAAAAATTGTCGTTGCCAATACATTATTGCGATGTTCAATTACTCTTGGGGGATTAGCTCAGCTGGCTAGAGCATCTGCCTTGCACGCAGAGGGTCAACGGTTCGAATCCGTTATTCTCCACCATCTCTGAAAACAGAGAAACGATCTTTGACATGATGTACAAAAAGTAAAATTTAGTAAAGAGCTAAAAGTATATATCGAACCGTACGTTTTAAGTACCGCGATATTGAGTACCCGGGTTTAATACCTGATACTTGATACCTGATACTTAAAGGTAAGTTTGAAAGAAAGTAAGCAAGGGCGCATGGCGGATGCCTTGGCTCTCGGAGGCGATGAAGGACGTGATAAGCTGCGATAAGCTCTGGGTAGGTGCAAATAACCTTTGATCCAGAGATTTCCGAATGGGACAACCCGGCATTCTGAAGGAATGTCATCCATCTTTGATGGAAGCTAACGCAGGGAACTGAAACATCTTAGTACCTGTAGGAAAAGAAAATAATAATGATTCCCCTAGTAGTGGCGAGCGAACGGGGAATAGCCCAAACCACCCATGTTACGGCATGTGTGGGGTTGTAGGACCACGATGTCGCAAGACATTTGATGAGTAGAATCCTCTGGAAAGTGGAACCATAGACGGTGATAGTCCGGTATACGAAGTCAAATTAAGCGTAGTGGTATCCTGAGTAGCGCGGGACACGAGAAATCTTGCGTGAATCTGCCGGGACCATCCGGTAAGGCTAAATACTCCCGAGAGACCGATAGCGAACCAGTACTGTGAAGGAAAGGTGAAAAGCACTTCGAATAGAAGAGTGAAATAGTCCCTGAAACCGTGCGCCTACAAGCGGTCGGAGCTGCGTAAGCAGTGACGGCGTGCCTTTTGCATAATGAACCTACGAGTTACTTTTTCCGGCAAGGTTAAGCATCTTGAGATGTGCAGCCGAAGCGAAAGCGAGTCTGAACAGGGCGTCGAGTCGGAAGGAGTAGACGCGAAACCAAGTGATCTACCCTTGGTCAGGTTGAAGGTTAGGTAACACTAACTGGAGGACCGAACCGATAAGCGTTGAAAAGCTTCCGGATGAACTGAGGGTGGGGGTGAAAGGCTAATCAAACTTGGAGATAGCTCGTACTCCCCGAAATGCATTTAGGTGCAGCCTTGTGAGTTACTAATGTGAGGTAGAGCGACTGATAAGATGCGAGGGCTTCACCGCCTATCAAGTCTTGATAAACTCCGAATGCGCATTAGTTCTATCACAGGAGTGAGGGCATGGGTGCTAAGGTCCATGTCCTAAAGGAGAAGAATCCAGACCATCAGCTAAGGTCCCCAAATAAACACTAAGTTGAACTAACGAAGTCAGATTGCTAAGACAGCTAGGATGTTGGCTTGGAAGCAGCCATTCATTTAAAGAGTGCGTAACAGCTCACTAGTCGAGGAGTTTGGCGTGGATAATAATCGGGCATTAAGTGTTTTACCGAAGCTATGGGATCAGTAATGATCGGTAGGGGAGCATTCCACTCTGCGTCGAAGGTGAAGCGTGAGCTTTGCTGGAGCGTGTGGAAAAGCAAATGTAGGTATAAGTAACGATAAAGGGGGTGAGAAACCCCCTCGCCGAAAGACTAAGGTTTCCTGATCAACGCTAATCGGATCAGGGTTAGTCGGGTCCTAAGGCTCAGCCGAACGGTGAGGCCGATGGCAGAACAGGTTAATATTCCTGTACTACCTTAAGGAGTGACGTGGAGACGGAGGCGTGACAGCGCCGCGGACTGACGGAATAGTCCGTTGAAGGGTGTAGATGTTGATTATCCCAGGCAAATCCGGGATAAGAGTCGAACCTGATAGTATGGAGCGTTCTTCGGAACAATCCAATAGTGCGTGTAATCATACTCCCAAGAAAATCCGCTAAACTTAATCCTTGAGGTACCCGTACCGCAAACGGACACACGTAGTCGGGTTGAATATACTAAGGCGCTTGAGTGATTCACGGTTAAGGAACTAGGCAAATTGACCCTGTAACTTCGGGATAAAGGGTCCCAACGAGAGTTGGGCGCAGAGAATAGGTCCAGGCAACTGTTTAACAAAAACACAGGGCTGTGCCAAATTGAAAGATTACGTATACAGCCTGACACCTGCCCGGTGCTGGAAGGTTAAGAGGAGATGTCATCGCAAGAGAAGCATTGAATTGAAGCCCCAGTAAACGGCGGCCGTAACTATAACGGTCCTAAGGTAGCGAAATTCCTTGTCGGGTAAGTTCCGACCTGCACGAATGGTGTAATGATCTGGACACTGTCTCAACCGTGAGCTCAGTGAAATTGTAGTATCGGTGAAGATGCCGATTACCCGCGATGGGACGAAAAGACCCCGTGAACCTTTACTATAGCTTAACATTGAATTTGGGTAATTGATGTGTAGGATAGGCCGGAGACTTCGAAGCAGGTACGCCAGTATTTGTGGAGTCGCTGTTGAAATACGGCCCTTTGATTATTTGAGTTCTAACTCGTGGTACGAGGACACTGTTTGGTGGGTAGTTTGACTGGGGTGGTCGCCTCCAAAATAGTAACGGAGGCTTCTAAAGGTGCCCTCAGGACGATTGGTAACCGTCCGCAGAGTGTAATGGCATAAGGGCGCTTGACTGGGAGACTTACAAGTCGATCAGGTAGGAAACTAGAGCATAGTGATCCGGTGTTTCCGTATGGAAGGGACATCGCTCAAAGGATAAAAGGTACTCCGGGGATAACAGGCTGATCCCTCCCAAGAGCTCATATCGACGGAGGGGTTTGGCACCTCGATGTCGGCTCGTCACATCCTGGGGCTGGAGAAGGTCCCAAGGGTTGGGCTGTTCGCCCATTAAAGTGGCACGCGAGCTGGGTTCAGAACGTCGTGAGACAGTTCGGTCTCTATCTATCGTGGGCGTATGAAATTTGCGTGGCTCTGACACTAGTACGAGAGGACCGTGTTGGACTGACCGCTGGTTTACCAGTTGTGCCGCCAGGTGCATTGCTGGGTATCTAAGTCGGGATTGGATAAGTGCTGAAAGCATCTAAGTACGAAGCCAGCCACAAGATTAGATTTCTTAGGGTCGTTAAAGACGATGACGTTGATAGGATGCAGGTGTAAAGGTGGTAACATCAAAGCCGAGCATTACTAATTGCCCGTTCACTTTCTTTTGGACGGTGCGGATCGCGATATATACGTTTAGCTTTTTTAATTGACAATTGACAAATGACAATTGACAATTAGATTAACAGATACTTGAATTTTACTTTTTATCATGTCATAACTTATCATGACAGCTGCGATAATTGTCATTTGTCAATTGTCCATTGTCAATTGAAGAAATTCAGGTGGTTATAGCACGAGGGTTCCACCTCTTCCCATTCCGAACAGAGAAGTTAAGCCTCGTCACGCCGATGGTACTGCGTAACAGTGGGAGAGTAGGTAGCCGCCATTTTTAGAGAAGCCCTTCCGGTAGAAATACCGGAAGGGCTTTATTGTTTTGGATACTTTCGGAATTTAAGCACACATCATCCACAAGCTTCAAATCTCCTCTCCTGTTCTGCTAAAAAACAAACGAGACCGGACAATCTTTTAATAATACTATTTTTCAGTATCCTTTTCAGCCTCTTTTTCCTTCAATTTCATTCTTTTTCCTTCTGTTTTATTTAAAATCCCATATTTTGCCAAGACTAAATACCCTTTCAAAATTGAACTACTTTTTCAAAATGGAAAGGTCGGCTCTGTTATTATATATTTCCTTCTTCTTTATATGTGTCTGATAATCAATTTGTTGCTATTTCTTTTAGAGTTTTGGCACGCATTTGGCATAATACATTGCAAGTATTATAATAATAAATATTTAAAAGATTAAAGACATGGAGATAACACTATCATTTGTTTTTTGCCTCTTGAGCGGCTTTGCCTGCTTCTGGCTATTTTGGAAATGTGTAGACTGGTTTGAAAAGATCTAGAAGAGGAAAGGAGAATTAATTATGTACACAGCACTATTTGTATTAGGTATTGCAATCTTCGGTTATTTGATGTATGTACTCATCAGACCCGAAAAGTTTTAAAGTTATACAGTTTAAGGTAAAAGTATGAATACAGAAATTTTAGGTGTGGTCGCACAAGTTGCCTTGATGGTGATTTTGGCTTATCCACTAGGAAGATACATTGCCAAGGTTTATAAAGGAGAGAAAACCTGGTCGGATTTCATGGCTCCTATTGAAAGGGTCATTTATAAAGTATGCGGAATTGACCCTAAAGAAGAAATGAACTGGAAACAGTTTCTGAAAGCATTATTGATATTGAATGCTTTTTGGTTCGTATGGGGAATGGTATTGCTGGTTTCGCAAGGATGGTTACCTTTAAATCCAGATGGCAACGGACCCCAAACGCCGGATCAGGCTTTTAATACCTGTATCAGTTTTATGGTCAACTGTAACTTGCAGCACTATAGTGGCGAAAGCGGATTGACTTACTTCACACAATTGTTTGTCATTATGCTCTTCCAGTTTATTACCGCTGCAACCGGTATGGCTGCTATGGCTGGTATAATGAAGAGTATGGCTGCCAAGACAACAAAAACAATCGGTAACTTCTGGCATTTTCTGGTGTTGAGTTGTACCCGTATCCTGTTACCGCTTTCTTTGATTGTAGGTTTTATCCTGATTCTTCAGGGAACCCCGATGGGATTCGACGGAAAAATGAAGGTAACTACCCTCGAAGGACAGGAACAGATGGTTTCGCAAGGACCTGCGGCTGCCATTGTGCCCATTAAACAATTAGGAACGAATGGAGGTGGTTACTTTGGTGTGAACTCTTCTCATCCGTTGGAAAATCCGACTTATCTTACCAATATGGTGGAGTGCTGGTCTATCTTGATTATTCCGATGGCAATGGTACTTGCATTAGGGTTTTATACTCGTAGAAAGAAACTGGCTTATAGTATTTTCGGAGTGATGCTCTTTGCTTTCCTGGTAGGCGTCTGTATCAATGTCAGTCAGGAAATGGGTGGAAATCCCCGTATCGATGAACTGGGAATTGCGCAGGATAACGGTGCGATGGAAGGTAAGGAAGTTCGTTTGGGTGCCGGAGCTACAGCACTTTGGAGCATTGTGACTACTGTTACTTCCAATGGTTCGGTGAATGGTATGCATGATTCTACTATGCCGTTGTCAGGTATGATGGAGATGCTGAATATGCAGATTAATACTTGGTTCGGCGGTGTAGGCGTAGGTTGGATGAATTATTATACGTTCATTATTATCGCGGTATTTATCAGCGGTTTGATGGTCGGTCGTACCCCGGAATTTCTCGGAAAGAAAGTAGAAGCCCGTGAAATGAAAATAGCTACGATAGTAGCACTGCTTCATCCATTTGTCATATTAGTGTTCACAGCAATCTCAAGTTATATATATGTACATCATCCTGACTTTGTGGAAAGCGAGGGCGGTTGGCTGAACAATCTTGGATTCCACGGCTTGAGTGAGCAGCTTTATGAGTATACATCTTGTGCCGCTAACAATGGTTCCGGCTTTGAAGGACTGGGAGATAATACTTATTTCTGGAACTGGACCTGTGGTATTGTACTTATTCTTAGCCGATTCCTGCCTATTATCGGACAAGTTGCCATTGCCGGCCTGCTGGCTCAGAAGAAGTTCATTCCCGAGAGTGCCGGAACACTGAAGACTGATACGCTGACTTTCGGAATAATGACGTTTGTCGTTATCTTCATTGTGGCTGCTCTGTCCTTCTTCCCGGTACACGCTTTGAGTACAATTGCCGAACATTTAAGTTTGTAATTCTGAATTAGAGAAGATATGAAAAATATGAAATCAGCTTCTTTGTTTCAAAAGGAGCAAGTTATAGAAAGCCTGAAACAATCATTCGTGAAGCTAAACCCGCGACTGATGATAAAGAACCCGATCATGTATACGGTAGAGGTGGCTACAGTGGTCATGTTGTTTGTGACACTTTACTCCATCATCAATCCCTCTCAGGGTTCGTTTGCCTACAACATAGCTGTGTTTATCATTCTGTTTATTACACTGCTGTTTGCCAATTTTGCCGAAGCGATTGCCGAAGCACGGGGAAAAGCGCAAGCCGACAGCCTGCGTAAAACACGGGAAGAGACACCTGCCAAAAAGGTGGAAGGTAATCAAATAGTGACTGTAAGTTCTTCACAGCTAAAGAAAGGAGATGTGTTTGTCTGTGAAGCCGGAGACGTGATTCCGTCCGATGGGGAAATAATCGAAGGATTGGCCTCTATCGATGAAAGTGCGATTACAGGTGAGTCTGCTCCGGTGATCCGGGAGGCGGGCGGCGATAAAAGCTCAGTGACGGGAGGTACGAAAGTATTGTCCGATCATATAAAAGTAATGGTGACCACCCAACCGGGAGAAAGTTTTCTGGATAAAATGATTGCACTGGTGGAAGGTGCGTCTCGTCAGAAAACTCCGAATGAGATAGCACTGACTATTCTGCTGGCTGGTTTTACACTTGTCTTTGTCATTGTGTGTGTGACGTTAAAACCGTTTGCCGATTACAGCAATACTGTCATTACCATTGCTTCACTTATTTCTTTGTTTGTGTGTCTGATTCCGACAACAATCGGAGGACTTCTTTCCGCTATCGGTATTGCCGGTATGGACCGTGCACTACGTGCGAATGTGATAACAAAATCGGGTAAGGCAGTGGAAACTGCCGGCGATATTGATACCTTGTTGCTGGATAAGACCGGAACTATCACCATCGGTAATCGTAAAGCTACCCATTTTCACACTGCGCCGGGCATTGATCTGCACGCTTTTGTAGAAAACTGTCTGCTTTCTTCTCTGTCCGATGAAACTCCGGAAGGCAAATCAATCGTAGAACTGGGACGTGAATCAGGTATCCGTATGCGCAGCTTGAATACGACAGGCGCGCGAATGATTAAGTTTACAGCCGAAACCAAATGCTCGGGTGTCGATTTGCCGGACGGAACTCAGATTCGTAAAGGGGCTTTTGATGCTATCCGTAAGATTGTGGAAACTGCCGGAAATAAATTCCCCGAAGAAGTGGAAAAGGTGATCGCTGCTATTTCAAGCAATGGTGGTACGCCGTTGGTGGTATGTGTTAATCGGAAAGTGACGGGTGTTATCGAATTGCAGGATATCATCAAGCCGGGTATTCAGGAACGTTTCGAACGCTTACGCAAAATGGGAGTGAAGACAGTGATGGTGACCGGTGATAACCCGCTGACTGCCAAATATATTGCAGAAAAGGCAGGTGTCGATGATTTTATTGCCGAAGCGAAGCCGGAAGATAAAATGGAATATATCAAGAAGGAACAACAGTCCGGCAAACTGGTGGCAATGATGGGGGACGGTACGAATGATGCTCCCGCTTTGGCTCAGGCGAATGTCGGAGTGGCAATGAACAGTGGTACGCAGGCTGCAAAGGAAGCCGGCAATATGGTAGATCTGGATAATGATCCTACCAAACTGATCGAGATTGTGGAAATCGGTAAGCAGTTGCTGATGACCCGTGGAACACTGACTACTTTCTCTATCGCCAACGATGTGGCTAAATATTTTGCCATTGTCCCCGCCTTGTTTATGGTGGCTATCCCCGAACTGGCGGCGTTGAATATCATGCAGTTGCATAGTCCTGAGAGTGCGATCCTTTCGGCAGTCATCTTCAATGCGATTATTATTCCGATCTTGATTCCGTTGGCTTTGCGTGGCGTTCAGTACAAGCCGATAGGTGCAAGTGCTTTGCTTCGCCGGAATCTGCTGATTTACGGTGTAGGTGGTGTGATTGCTCCGTTTATCGGAATTAAACTGATTGATTTATTAGTAGGTTTATTCTTTTAATTAAAAAACAATAGCGATGAAAACTTTATTTAAATCACTAAAGATAACTCTTGTTTTCTGTGTCTTTTTCTCCGTATTCTATATTCTTATTTTGTGGTTGTTTGCACAAGTGGCAGGACCTAATAAGGGAAATGCTGAAGTTGCCACACTGGATGGAAAAGTGGTGGGTGCGGCCAATGTCGGTCAGATGTTTACAAAAGATATTTATTTCTGGGGACGTCCTTCGTGTGCCGGAGACGGTTATGATGCTTCTAGTTCGTCCGGTAGCAACAAAGGACCCACGAATCCCGAATATCTGGCTGAAGTGGAAGCGCGTATCGATACGTTCCTTGTACATCATCCTTATCTGAGCCGTAAAGATGTTCCGGCGGAGATGGTAACGGCGAGTGCCTCCGGCCTCGACCCCAATATTACTCCGCAATGTGCATACGTGCAGATAAAGAGAGTGGCACAGGCACGTGGCCTGACTGAAAACCAAGTGAAAGAAATCGTTGATCAAAGTGTGGAGAAGCCTTTACTCGGAATTTTCGGAACGGAGAAAATAAATGTGCTGAAGCTGAATATAGCACTTGAAGAGAATAAATAACCAAACACTGGGCGGCGTGCCTGTCCGAATCGTTTTAGTTATTTATTGCGGTTCAAATAAACAGGGCTGGACAGGGCGCTGCTCTTTTTTAGAAACATAAAATAAAAAGATAAATATGAAGAGTTTTTTTAGTAAGAAGATTGTTGTAGGAGCATTGGTTGCGGCAACTGTATGCGTATCGGGTATAACGGATGCAAAAGCACAGGAATTTGCTGTGCAGGGAGATATTGTCAGTTCCTATGTCTGGCGGGGAATGTACCAGGGTGGAGGTGCGGCTTTTCAACCCACGCTGGGGTTTGGGTTCGATAATTTTTCTGTTACCGCATGGGGATCTACTAATTTCAGTGGGGGGAATAAAGAACTGGATCTGACTCTTGCCTATAAGTTTGGTAAGGCGGGACCTACGCTGACGGTTGCCGATTTGTGGTGGGAAGGTGAAGGGGCATATAAATATTTTAATTTTAAGAGCCACGAGACGGGACATCATTTTGAGGCGGGATTGGCTTATACGTTGCCCGTAGAGAAGTTTCCCCTGTCCGTAGCGTGGTATACGATGTTTGCCGGAAAAGACAAGAAGCTGAATGATAGCGGAGAACTGAAGCAGAATTATTCCTCCTATCTGGAACTGAACTATCCTTTCAGTGTGAAAAATGTCGATTTAAATGTAACTTGCGGCGCAGTGCCGTATAAGGCGGAGGGTATCTACACGAATAGTGGCTTCGCCGTGACTAATGTAGCTTTAAAAGGAATGACAGAGATAAAAATTAATGATAAGTTTTCATTGCCGATATTTGCACAGGCTATATGGAATCCATGTGTTGAAGATGCTTTTTTGGTTTTTGGCGTAACTTTAAGACCATAGATATAAACTCATGAATTTTTATTATGCAGAAACCCGTGGTGATCGTGATGATTACTACGGGTTGAAATAGTTTATAAACAGCAATTAATGAAATGGATATGGATAGAGAACAGAGTGTACAACATTTTTTGGATCTGATCAAGAAGTCTCATCGAGGCAAGTTTAAAATCTATATCGGCATGATAGCCGGTGTAGGGAAGTCTTACCGTATGCTTCAGGAGGCTCATGAACTACTGGAGAATGGGGTGGATGTACAAGTCGGCTATATTGAAACTCACGGGCGTGCCGGAACGGAGGCTCTGATGCAGGGGCTGCCTGTGATCCCCCGACGTAAAATTTTCTATAAAGGAAAAGAGTTGGAGGAAATGGATGTGGACGCCATTATCCGCCTTCATCCCGAGATTGTGATTGTGGACGAACTGGCACACACCAATGTGGAAGGCAGTTTGAACGAGAAACGTTGGCAGGATGTGATGACTCTGTTGGATGAGGGGATTAATGTGATTTCCGCAATCAATATCCAGCATATCGAGAGTGTGAATGAAGAAGTGCAGGAGATTACAGGGATCGAGGTGAAAGAACGGGTGCCGGACAGTGTGCTTCAGGAAGCGGATGAAGTGGTGAATATCGACTTGACAGCGGAAGAACTGATCTCGCGTCTGAAAGCAGGAAAGATATACCGTCCGGAAAAGATTCAGACAGCGCTGGATAATTTCTTCCGGACCGAGAATATCCTTCAACTGCGGGAACTGGCTCTGAAGGAAGTGGCGCTCCGGGTGGAGAAGAAGGTGGAGAATGAGGTTGTGATGGGTGTCTCGGTCGGAATCAGGCATGAGAAGTTCATGGCTTGTATCAGTAGTCATGAGAAGACTCCCAGAAGGATTATCCGGAAGGCGGCACGTCTGGCAACACGATATAATACAACTTTTGTTGCTCTCTATGTGCAGACTCCGAGGGAGAGTATGGACCGGATTGATCTGGCCAGTCAGCGTTATCTGCTGAATCATTTTAAACTGGTGGCAGAACTGGGCGGAGAGGTCGTTCAGGTGCAGTCGAAGGATATTCTGGGGAGTATTGTCAAAGTTTGTCGGGACAAGCAAATATCTTCTGTTTGCATGGGAACTCCTAATCTGAGATTTCCTCATGCCATCTGTTCCATACTCGGATATCGAAAGTTTTTGAATAATTTGTCACAAGCTAATGTAGATTTGATTATACTTGCATAATATTAACCGTATGAACGATATGAATATTAAAACAAAACTGATTCTCGGCATCGGGATGCTGGCGGGAATGATTATTTTGCTGGTAACACTTTCTGTTGTGAACCTTCAGCTGCTGACTGCCACAGAACCTGACAGCCCTGCCGCTATGCCGGCATTGGAACGTGCTCTGTTGTGGATTTCCGTTACCGGCGGTATTTGTATACTGACCGGATTGACATTGCTATATTGGTTGCCCCGAACAATCAGCAAACCCATCAAGGAACTGAAACAGGGGATTCTTGAAATAGCCAATCATAATTATGAAGAACGGTTGGATATGAGAAATAATCAGGAGTTTCGGGAAGTTGCCGAAAGTTTCAACCGTATGGCGGAACGTCTGACTGAGTATCGGGCAAGTACGTTAGCGGATATTCTTTCTGCCAAGAAATTTATTGAGGCCATCGTGAACAGTATCGACGATCCGATAATCGGTCTGAATATGGATCGTGAGATTTTGTTTATTAATGAGGAAGCACTGAATGTACTGAATCTGAAAAGAGGCAACGTCATACGTAAATCTGCGGAAGAATTGTCTTTGAAGAATGATCTGCTCCGCCGGCTGATTCGTGAACTGGTGACGCCGGGAGATCAGAAAGAACCGTTAAAGATATATGCCGATGATAAAGAGAGTTATTTCAAGGCTTCCTACATTCCTATCATAAATACGGATGCGGGAAAGGATGAACCCAGCAAATTAGGGGATGTCATTCTGCTGAAGAATATAACGGAGTTCAAGGAATTGGATTATGCCAAGACTACATTTATCTCTACCATTTCGCACGAATTGAAAACTCCGATTGCCGCTATCATGATGAGTCTGCAGCTATTGGAAGATAAACGTGTCGGTGCACTGAATGATGAGCAGGAACAATTGTCCAAAAGTATTAAGGAGAGTAGCGAACGTCTGTTGAGCATTACGGGAGAATTGCTGAATATGACTCAGGTAGAGGCAGGCAAGCTGCAATTAATGCCAAAGATAACGAAGCCCATCGAGCTGATAGAATATGCGATCAAAGCTAATCAGGTACAGGCAGATAAGTTCAATATCCAGATAGAAGTGGAGTATCCGGAAGAGAAAATCGGCAAGCTCTTTGTCGATAGTGAAAAGATAGCTTGGGTATTGACTAATTTGCTCAGCAATGCGATTCGTTATTCTAAAGAAAACGGGCGTGTCGTGATTGGTGCCAGGCAGGAAGGAGATATGATCGACCTGTACGTTCAGGATTTCGGTAAAGGCATCGATCCCCGTTACCACAAGAGTATTTTCGACCGTTACTTCCGTGTTCCCGGAACAAAAGTTCAGGGCAGCGGACTTGGTTTATCTATTTCGAGGGACTTTGTGGAAGCGCATGGCGGTACGCTGACAGTAGAAAGTGAACTGGGGAAAGGAAGCCGGTTTGTGATGCGACTGAAAGCATAAAAGAGAATGTTCGGAAAGTGTCCGGAGGCGGTTGCTGTGATAAATAAATGTGGTAGCTGATTTAATTTGAAATGAAACTTTGGGAATCAAGACATTGCAGCGTCTTTTAAAATCTTTATATTTGCAGACTAATTGAAGTTAAAGTCAAATTTATACAATATAATAACTTAAAAGAACCAGAATCAGATGAAACAGGACATGATTGTTATCCTTGACTTGGGTAGTCACGAGAATACGGTATTGGCGCGCGCCATCCGTGCATTAGGAGTTTATAGTGAGATTTATCCTCACGACATCACAGTAGAAGAACTGAAAGCATTGCCCAACGTAAAGGGTATTATTATCAATGGTGGACTGAACAACGTGATCGACGGTGTTGCTATTGACGTGAATCCGTCTATTTATACGATGGGGATTCCTGTTATGGCTGCCGGTCACGATAAAGCGACTTGCGCAGTGAAGCTTCCGGCATTTACAGATGATATCGAGGCTATTAAGGCTGCTATAAAGTCTTTCGTATTTGATACTTGTCAGGCTGAAGCTAACTGGAATATGGCGAACTTTGTCAATGACCAGATCGAGCTGATCAGACGTCAGGTGGGTGATAAGAAAGTATTGCTGGCATTGTCGGGTGGTGTTGACAGCTCAGTGGTAGCTGCTTTACTTTTGAAGGCAATCGGTGAAAATTTGGTATGCGTGCACGTAAATCACGGCTTGATGCGTAAAGGTGAGTCTGAAGATGTTGTTGAAGTATTCAGCAACCAATTGAAAGCAAATCTGGTTTATGTAGATGTAACAGACCGCTTCCTGGATAAATTGGCAGGTGTGGAAGATCCCGAACAGAAACGTAAGATTATCGGTGGTGAGTTTATCCGTGTGTTCGAAGAAGAAGCACGTAAACTGGATGGTATCGATTTCTTAGGTCAGGGTACTATTTATCCGGATATTGTAGAGAGCGGAACGAAGACTGCCAAGATGGTGAAATCTCATCATAATGTAGGCGGTCTGCCTGAAGATCTTAAGTTCCAGCTTGTAGAGCCCTTGCGCCAGTTGTTCAAGGATGAAGTGCGTGCTTGTGGTCTGGAGTTGGGGTTGCCTTATGAGATGGTTTACCGTCAGCCGTTCCCCGGTCCTGGTTTAGGTGTACGTTGTCTGGGTGCTATCACACGCGATCGTCTGGAAGCAGTACGTGAGTCTGACGCCATTTTGCGTGAAGAATTCCAGATTGCCGGCCTGGATAAAAAGGTATGGCAATACTTTACCGTAGTGCCTGACTTTAAATCTGTTGGTGTACGCGATAATGCCCGTTCTTTCGATTGGCCGGTGATTATCCGCGCTGTCAATACGGTAGATGCTATGACAGCTACTATTGAACCGGTAGACTGGCCTATCCTGATGAAAATCACAGACCGTATTCTGAAAGAAGTGAAGAATGTGAATCGTGTTTGCTATGATATGTCGCCGAAACCTAATGCGACTATTGAATGGGAATAAGAGTATAGAGCATTAAATAGAATAGCCCCCGGAAGCTGAATATAAACTTTCGGGGGCTAATTTTTTGCATTTAGCGTCACCTATGGCGTCACCTGCCACCAATTGATGTATAAAAGAAAAAGGCACCCAAGAGTGGAAGCCTCTCAAATGCCTTATTCTTATCAAGTAGCGGGACCCGGGATTGAACCGGGGACCTCATGATTATGAATCATGCGCTCTAACCAGCTGAGCTATCCCGCCATCATTTCTCGATTGCGGGTGCAAAGATAGATGTTTTTCTGTAATCTCCAAAACAATTCATAACTTTTTTGTGTTTTTTCTTTAGAACGAGGTTCTCTTTTTCCTATAAATAGGGAGTTTGGGGCCTTGAAAAGAAATAAGTTTTAAATAAAGTGTCTGATTTATGCCACATAATTAGAAAAAAGTATTTATCTTGGCACACGTAAAAACAATTCGAAATTGCTATGAAAAAAGAAAAAATTCATTTGGAGTATTTGTTGAACGCAACATCTAAAAATATTCTTTGGGCAGCTATTAGCACACCGACCGGGCTGGAGGACTGGTTTGCTGATAAAGTAGTATCTGATGATAAAATCGTAGAATTCCATTGGGGGAAGACTGAACAAAGAAATGCCGAAATTATTGCGATCCGTTCTTTCTCATTTATTCGCTTTCGTTGGCAGGATGACGAAAATGAACGCGATTACTTTGAAATCAAAATGACTTATAATGAGCTGACAAGTGACTATGTATTAGAAATTACAGACTTCGCAGAGGCGGACGAAGTTGCTGACATGAAAGAATTGTGGGAGTCGCAAGTGGCGAAATTGAGAAGAACGTGTGGTTTTTAGTTAACTTTCAACTAAAAATTTTCTATGCTACTTTTTTTGTGCTAATTTTGCGTCTTAATTGCACGAACCTATTAAGATGCTACGCATAAAGAAATTAGATATATTTATCGTAAAGAGCTTCCTGATGCTCTTTATAGGTACATTCTTCATCTGTCTCTTCATCTTCATGATGCAGTTTTTGTGGAGATATGTAGACGAATTAGTCGGAAAGGGGCTGGATATGAGTGTGATAGCTCAGTTCTTCTTTTATTCCGCATTGACACTGGTGCCAATATCGTTGCCGTTGGCAATATTGCTGGCTTCTTTAATAACCTTCGGCAACTTTGGCGAACGTTACGAGTTGCTCGCAATGAAAGCTGCGGGTATATCCTTGCTTAAAATTATGCGCCCGCTGGCTTTCTTTGTCTGTGGTTTGGTTGCTGTCTCTTTTTATTTCCAGAATGTCGTGGGGCCTATTGCTCAGACGAAACTATACACACTGATTATTTCGATGAAACAAAAGTCTCCGGAATTGGATATCCCGGAGGGGGTGTTTTATTCGGAAATACCGGATTATAACCTGAAGATAGCCAAGAAGAACCGGAAGACAGGTATGATGTATGATGTGTTGATTTATAATCTGAAAGATGGATTTGAGAACGCACATATTATTTATGCAGATTCCGGACGGATGGAAATGACTGCAGACAAGCAGCATCTCTGGCTGCATTTGTACAGTGGTGATTTATTTGAAAACCTGAGATCACAGAGTATGAAATCTCAGAATGTACCGTATCGTCGGGAAGAATTCCGGGAAAAACATACGATTATTGAGTTTGACTCAGACTTTAATATGGCGGATGCCAGTATTATGAGCAATACATCTGCTGCCAAAGATATGTCGATGCTGCAAGCCTCCATCGACTCAATGAAAATGGTGGGCGATAGTATCGGAAGACAATATTACCGGGAAGTTTCTGAAGGGAATTTCCGTAGCACATATGGATTGACAAAGGAGGATACGGTTAAGATTATGGAGGCGAATATTACTGAATATAATATCGACAGTCTCTATGAGGTAGCTCCTTTGATGCAGAAGCAGAAGGTGATTTCATCCGCTGCAAGTCGTGCGGAAAACCTGAGCAGTGATATAAACTTCAAGAGTTACACGATGGGTAGCCATGATTATAGTATGCGGAAGCATGAGATAGAGTGGCATAAAAAGATCACTATTTCACTTTCCTGCCTGCTGTTCTTCTTCATTGGTGCCCCATTGGGCGGAATTATCCGTAAAGGAGGACTCGGTATGCCGGTCATCGTTTCGGTGATGGTATTCATCATTTATTATATCATAGATAATACAGGCTATAAGATGGCACGTGACGGCAGATGGGTCGTATGGATGGGAGTGTGGACCAGTAGTGCCGTGCTTGCCCCGTTAGGTGCTTTCCTGACTTACAAATCAAATAAAGACTCTGTAGTGCTCAATGCCGATGCGTATATCAATTGGTTTAAGAAGATTGTCGGTATCCGTAACATACGCCATTTATTCAAGAAAGAGGTGGTGATTCACGATCCGGATTATACTCGCATACCGGGTGATTTGCAGGTGCTTACTGACGAGTGCAAAGAGTATATAGCTAAAAATCGCCTGATGAAAGCCCCGAATTATTTTAAGCTGTGGATGTCGGGCGAGAAGGATGAAGAGATGATATCTATCAATGAAAAGTTAGAGACACTCATAGAGGAGATGTCCAATACGAAGTCTGTGACTTTGCTGAACACATTAAACAATTATCCGATTATTTCCGTTTCTGCTCATATACGCCCGTTCCACACCTATTGGCTGAATCTGGCTGCCGGGGTTATTTTCCCTATAGGATTATTCTTTTATTTCCGTATCTGGGCATTCCGTGTCCGGTTGGCGAAAGATATGGAACGGATAATAAAAAACAATGAACAAATTCAATTCATCATACAGAATATTAATAAATAAGTGTTATGGAAGAGATTAAAATGGATAGAATAGAAGATGCGATTGCCGATTTCAAAGAAGGCAAGTTTGTCATTGTAGTGGATGATGAAGATCGTGAAAACGAAGGTGATTTAATCATAGCTGCCGAAAAGATAACTCCTGAGAAAGTTAACTTTATGTTGAAACATGCGCGTGGTGTGCTCTGTGCACCTATCACGGTGTCGCGTTGTAAAGAACTGGATTTGCCGCATCAGGTCAGTGATAATACTTCTGTATTGGGCACTCCTTTTACAGTGACAATTGACAAACTGGAAGGTTGTAGTACCGGAGTTTCTGCTTCCGACCGTGCTGCTACTATTCAGGCGTTGGCCGATCCTGCTTCTACACCGGCTACTTTCGGACGTCCCGGACATATTAATCCGCTGTATGCACAGGAAAAAGGAGTACTTCGTCGTGCCGGACATACAGAAGCTACCATCGATATGGCACGCCTTGCCGGACTTTACCCTGCAGGTGCTCTGATGGAAATAATGAGCGATGACGGTACGATGGCACGTCTGCCGGAACTTCGTGCAATGGCCGATGAACATGGACTGAAACTGATTTCCATTCATGACTTGATTGCTTATCGTCTGAAACAGGAGTCAATCGTAGAAAAAGGCGTTGAGGTAAATATGCCGACCGAACATGGTATGTTCCGTCTGATTCCTTTCCGTCAGAAATCGAATGGACTGGAGCATATGGCTATATTTAAAGGTACATGGAATGAAGACGAACCTATCTTGGTGCGTGTCCATTCATCTTGCGCTACTGGTGATATTCTTGGCTCACACCGTTGTGACTGTGGCGAGCAGTTGCATAAAGCGATGGAAATGATTGAAAAAGAAGGAAAAGGTGTGGTGGTTTATCTGAATCAGGAAGGCCGTGGTATCGGTTTGATGGAAAAGATGAAAGCATATAAACTTCAGGAAGACGGTATGGATACCGTTGACGCAAACCTTTGCTTAGGACACCTGGCAGATGAACGCGACTATGGAGTAGGAGCCCAGATTCTGCGTGAACTGGGAGTGCACAAAATGAAACTTCTGACAAATAATCCCGTGAAACGTGTAGGGCTGGAAGCCTATGGGCTAGAAATTGTAGAAAATGTACCTGTTGAAACAGTTCCTAATCCATATAATGAGCGATATCTGAGAACAAAGAAAGAAAGAATGGGACATACATTACATTTTAATAAGTAAAATGCCATTTTGTTTTCATATATCGAATATTATCGCTTATTTTGCAACGAATTTCACTCAACAACAATAAAATAGATACAAAATGAATCAATTATCAGATCGTTTGAACAGCTTGTCGCCGTCGGCGACGCTTGCCATGTCGCAAAAGAGCAACGAACTCAAAGCGCAGGGTATTGATGTTATTAACTTAAGTGTAGGAGAACCGGATTTCAATACTCCTGACCACATCAAAGAAGCTGCGAAGAAAGCCATTGATGATAACTTTTCTCGCTACTCTCCGGTACCGGGTTATCCGGCTTTACGCAATGCGATTGTTGAGAAGCTGAAAAAAGAGAACGGTCTTGAATATACTGCTGCTCAGATTTCTTGTGCCAATGGTGCAAAGCAATCTGTATGTAATGCGATCCTGGTATTGGTAAATCCGGGTGATGAAGTAATTGTACCGGCTCCTTACTGGGTGAGCTATCCGGAAATGGTGAAGATGGCAGAAGGTACTCCTGTCATTGTTTCTGCCGGCATCGAACAAGATTTCAAAATTACTCCGGAACAACTGGAAGCAGCTATTACTCCGAAAACAAAAGCATTGATTCTTTGTTCTCCGTCCAACCCCACAGGTTCTGTTTACAGCAAAGAAGAACTGGCTGGACTGGCAGCCGTGCTGGCTAAGTATCCGCAAGTAGTGGTAATTGCTGACGAGATTTACGAACATATCAATTATATCGGTGCACATCAGAGCATTGCTCAGTTCCCGGAAATGAAAGAACGTACAGTGATCGTGAACGGTGTATCCAAAGCCTATGCAATGACCGGGTGGAGAATCGGTTTCATTGCTGGTCCGGAATGGATTGTGAAAGCTTGTAACAAGCTTCAGGGACAATACACTTCGGGTCCTTGCTCGGTATCTCAGAAAGCTGCCGAGGCTGCTTACGTAGGTACACAAGAACCGGTGAAAGAAATGCAGAAGGCATTTGAACGTCGTCGTGACCTGATCGTGAAGTTGGCTAAAGAAGTGCCGGGTTTCGAAGTAAACGTACCGCAAGGTGCTTTCTATCTGTTCCCGAAATGTAGCTACTTCTTCGGCAAGAGCAACGGCGAACGTAAAATTGAAAACTCGGACGACTTGGCAATGTATCTGCTCGAAGATGCTCATGTAGCTTGTGTAGGCGGTACTTCTTTTGGTGCTCCTGAATGTATTCGTATGAGCTACGCTACAAGTGATGAAAACATTGTAGAAGCTATCCGTCGAATCAAGGAAGCATTGGCTAAATTGAAATAAGCAACCTTAGAGAATATAGAACGGTAGGCTATCTCCTGAAAAAGAAAGTCTACCGTTTTTTTATGCAATTTCCTTTTGTCCGTAGCGATAAAATAAAAAAGGCTGCCTTCCGTAGAAAGCAGCCTATACTTTTTTGTAGATTGTATTATTCAGCCGGGTGAATAGCTTCAGACGGGCAAACGTCTGCGCAAGTTCCACAGTCAGTACATACATCTGGGTTGATAGAATAGATATCACCTTCAGAGATAGCTTCTACCGGACACTCGTCGATACAAGTTCCGCAAGCAATACAATCGTCACTAATTACGTAAGCCATTTTTTTAAGATTTAAATTATTAGTACTAATTCGTTCGGCAAAAATAAAGCTTTTATTCATTACTTGGTATGCTTCTTTGATTAAATTGACTTAATTTGTACGTCTTCTAAATAAGCAACCTCCCTATTATGTGCTATATTTTTCGTATTTTTGCAGCCAAATTACTAATATATAGCGATTATGCCTTTAAATTTACCCGATAAGCTTCCTGCAATAGAATTATTGAAGGAAGAGAATATTTTCGTAATTGATACTTCGCGTGCTACGCAACAGGATATTCGTCCGTTGCGGATTGTGATTCTGAACCTGATGCCGTTGAAGATTACAACGGAAACAGACTTGGTGCGGCTGCTCTCGAATACGCCTCTCCAGGTAGAAATCTCGTTTATGAAGATCAAGAGTCATACATCCAAGAATACGCCGATAGAACATATGCAAACGTTCTATACCGACTTCGAGCAAATGCGTAACGAGAAATACGACGGCATGATCATCACCGGTGCTCCGGTGGAACAGATGGACTTCGAGGAAGTGACTTATTGGGAGGAAATTACCGAAATATTTGATTGGGCACGTACGCACGTGACGTCTACCTTATATATATGCTGGGCTGCGCAAGCAGGACTGTATCATCACTACGGAGTTCCCAAGTATCCACTGGACCAGAAAATGTTCGGAATCTTCGAACATCGGGTACTGGAACCTTTCCATTCTATTTTCCGCGGCTTTGACGATTGCTTCTATGTGCCGCATAGCCGCCATACGGAAGTACGCAGGGAAGATATCCTCAAAGTGCCGGAACTGACATTGCTTTCCGAATCGAAAGATGCGGGCGTTTATATGGCTATGGCACGTGGCGGACGTGAGTTCTTCGTGACCGGACACTCGGAATACTCTCCCTATACCTTGGATACGGAATATCGTCGTGATCTGGGTAAAGGACTGCCGATCGAAATTCCCCGTAACTATTACGTAGATGATGATCCGGACAAAGGTCCGTTGGTCCGTTGGCGCGCTCATGCCAACCTTTTGTTCTCCAACTGGCTGAACTACTTTGTTTATCAGGAAACGCCTTACAACATTAATGATATTGAATGATCAAGCAGCGTAAAATAGAACTTCTCGCCCCGGCGAAGAATCTGGAATGTGGTATCGAAGCTATCAATCACGGAGCAGATGCCGTATATATCGGTGCACCTAAATTTGGCGCCCGTGCAGCGGCTGTGAATTCTCTGGAAGATATCGAAGCGTTGGTAAAACATGCTCACTTGTATAATGCCCGTATCTATGTCACAGTCAATACGATTCTGAAAGAAGAAGAGTTGAAAGAGACGGAGGAGATGATCCATGCCCTGTATCGGGTTGGCGTGGATGCCCTGATTGTGCAGGATATGGGAATCACGAAACTGAATCTTCCGCCGATACCTCTTCATGCCAGTACGCAGATGGACAATCGGACACCGGAAAAGGTGAAGTTCCTTTGGGAAGCGGGTTTCCGTCAGGTTGTTCTGGCACGGGAACTGTCGATTCGTGAAATAAGGAAGATACACGAAATTTGTCCCGAAGTTCCGCTGGAAGTATTTGTACACGGGGCGCTTTGCGTAAGCTATAGCGGTCAGTGCTACGTTAGTCAGGCTTGTTTCGGGCGCAGTGCGAATCGGGGAGAGTGTGCGCAGTTTTGCCGCTTGCCTTTCAGTCTTGTCGATTCGGAAGGAAAAGTGATTGTGAAAGACAAGCACTTGCTCTCTTTGAAAGATATGAATCAGAGTGACGAACTGGAACGGTTGCTGGATGCCGGAGTTTCCTCATTCAAAATAGAAGGACGTCTGAAAGATGTGTCTTATGTGAAGAATGTAACGGCTGCCTATCGTCAGAAACTAGATGCTATCTTTGCCCGCCGACCGGAATATGTGCGCGCTTCTTCCGGCACTTGCCGTTTCGATTTTAAACCGCAGCTGGACAAGAGTTTCAGTCGTGGATTTACTCATTACTTCCTGCATGGACGCAGTGAGGATATTTTTTCTTTTGATACTCCGAAATCATTGGGAGAGGAGATGGGTACAATGAAAGAAGCCCGTGGCAACTTTCTGACCGTTGCCGGACTGAAATCATTTAATAACGGAGACGGTGTCTGCTATATTGATGAACAGGGACGTTTGCAGGGATTCCGGATTAATCGGGTGGATGGAAACAAACTTTATCCTCAGGAAATGCCCCGCATCAAGCCCCGTACCAAGCTCTATCGCAACTTCGATCAGGAGTTTGAACGCATACTTTCCCGCAAGTCGGCCGAACGGAAGATTGCCGTTAACATACTGCTTGCAGACAACAACTTCGGTTTCTCTCTGACACTGACGGATGAGGACGATAACAGCGTTACGCTCACTCTGCCTCGTGAGAAAGAGCCGGCTCGGACTCCACAGGCTGATAACTTGAAGACGCAGCTTGCTAAATTGGGAAACACGCCTTTCGAAGCGGAAAAGATCGAAATCTCCTTCTCGGAGAATTGGTTCTTACCGGTTTCTGTTTTGGCGGATTTCCGTCGTCAGGCGATAGAAAAGCTGATTGCTGCCCGACGTATCAATTATCGTCAGGAACTGGCTGTCTGGAAGCCGACTTCACATGATTATCCGCAGGCTGCACTTACTTATTTGGGAAACGTAATGAACACCCGTGCAGCTTCTTTTTATCGGGAACATGGAGTGCAGCAAGTGGCTGAGGCTTATGAAAAGGAACGGGTGGAAGATGCCGTGCTGATGTTCTGCAAACACTGTCTGCGTTATAGCATGGGCTGGTGCCCTATCCATCAGCGAGTGCGCTCGCCTTATAAAGAGCCCTATTATCTGGTATCGAATGACGGAAAACGTTTCCGCCTTGAATTCGATTGCAAAAACTGTCAAATGAAAGTAAAAGCGGCACAATGAAACGATTCCCCGGCAGAGATATGCGGAGTTTAACGGAGCTTGTTCTCGGCAGAGATAAGTTTCGTACAGCTTTGTGCTGTTCTGTCGTGGGGATGTTGCTGACTCTGCTGTTCCTTTCATCCTGTCACTATACGCGTCCCGATCTTACTTCCGAGGAACTGTCGGAGAAGACAAGAGATTCTCTGAACTATCTTTATGACCGGCATTATACCTGGAATACGAATCTGGAAGTAACCACCGACTCGGTAACAATGGAGTGCCTGCCCATCAAGGACACCTACATTGCATTGTATAAAGGAGATCGGGTGGTTGTTGCCGAGTTTGCCATTCACCCTGCCGATAGTGTGGACAGTGTCTGGGTAAAGCTGGCGCATACACAAGAGGAGCAGGGGTGGATACGTGAAACAGAATTGAAAGAATCGTTTGTGCCGACGGACAGTATTTCGCAGGCTATCCATTTTTTCAGTGATACGCATGCTTCTTATTTCATGATTATCTTCGCGTTGTTTGTTGGAGTCTATCTGTTTCGCGCTTTCCGCCGGAAGCAGTTGCAGCTGGTCTATTTTAATGATATTGACAGTGTCTATCCGTTGTTTCTTTGCCTGTTGATGGCTTTCAGTGCGACGGTTTACGAATCAATGCAGGTCTTTGTGCCGGATACGTGGGAACATTTCTATTTCAATCCCACCTTATCGCCTTTTAAAGTGCCTTTTATTCTTTCAGTCTTTTTGTTGAGCATCTGGTTGTTTCTGATTGTCGCTTTGGCGGTGCTTGATGACCTGTTCCGGCAGTTGACTCCCGCCGCTGCGGTCTTTTATCTGCTGGGACTGATGTCCAGTTGTATTTTCTGCTATTTCTTCTTTATCCTGATGACACATATTTATATCGGTTATTTGTTCCTTGCATTCTTTATCTGGGTTTTTGCGAAGAAGGTGCATCGGAATATCAGCTATAAGTATCGTTGCGGACATTGTGGGGAGAAGTTGAAGGAGAAAGGTATTTGCCCCCATTGCGGAGCGATTAATGAATAATCTTTTATATCTTGTTTTTATATTCAAATCATACTTCTGAATGATGGAAATCAGACTTACCGAATTGAAAGATCTCCCTTTGGTGATGGAGATTTATGATTATGCCCGTGCTTTTATGCGTGCCAATGGGAATGCAACCCAATGGATTGACGGCTATCCGTCCGAATCATTTATCCGTCAGGAGATAGAAGACGGTCATAGTTTTGTCTGTACGGACGAACAAGGGGAAATATTGGGAACTTTCTGCTTTATATTAGGCGAAGATCCTACTTATCTGAATATTTATGAAGGTGCATGGCTTAATGACGAACCTTACGGTGTCATCCACCGGATGGCTGCCAGCGGTAAAAGGAAAGGCGTATCGGAAGCCTGTCTGAACTGGTGCTTTGAACATTTTGAGAATATCCGTGTGGATACACATCGGGATAACAAAGTTATGCAGCATATTCTGGCGAAATACGGCTTTCAGCGCTGTGGCATCATCTATGCCAAGAACGGGACAGAGCGCATTGCTTATCAAAGAATACTTTAATTGTGCGCTACCTTTCTCATGCAGTCTGTTCATAGATAAGTTGTTAGTCCATATAGATCAAGCATCAGTATTATATGGAGCAAGCGTTGGTTTCCTCGGAGGAAACGCCAGTTCCCTTTAAAAGGAACGGTCGTTTCCATTAAAAGGAACGGCCGTTCCCTCACCGGGAAACGACAGTTTCCATTGCAGGAAATGATAGGAAACTATAAGTTGTTGAGATCTAGCTATATAGAGTTCTGTTGGCAATGTTATAGAGCTCATGTTCATGCCCGTACGGTTTTGAGCTAAATGATAGTCAGCTGACCATTCAGCAGATCAGCGAACAGCTGAACTTCTCGAATCAATCATTCTTCGGGAAGTTCTTTAAGCGCTGTGCTGGTATGTCTCCAAAGGACTATATGAACAGTTGATCTGTTATTTCTTAGAATCGGCAGCGGAGGTCTATTCCGAATTGTACGGGACGTCCTTTCTGCATAAATCCTTTGTTCATTGTTTCAAAGTAGAAGGCTGCATAGTCTTTGTCCAGGAAGTTACGTGCCCAGAAGCTGATCATTGCATTCCCTTTTTCAAGATTTGCACGCCAGTTCAGTGTGCCGTAAAAAGATTGGCTAACATCATTCAGTTCCGTCCAGTAGATGCGTCCGGCAGCATTGTAGTTTGCTTGGAATACAACACGGTCGAAGATGGAACGGGAGCTACAGGTGATGGCATATTCTCCTCCGATATTAAGCGTATGCTTGGGGACGAAGGGAACATATTTGCCGTTGTAGTCAGCTTTTACTGTTAGGTTGCCATCTTTGTCTGCTTCATTTATAATATAGTCGGTAAAGGTGGCGTACGTATATCCGTAACTTGCGTTCAGACTTAGTTCGTTGGTCAGGCTGGCGCGGAGGGATGCTTCTGCACCGTAGCTGTTGCTTTTGCCTGCATTGATTGTGGTACGTCCAAGACCGCTGCCGATAAATTGAGAGAGTTGCTGGTCACGGGTATCCATATAGAAAGCTGCAAGGTCGGCCCAGAGTTTTCCTTCCCACAAAGTGAGATGAGTACCCACCTCATAATTCCATGAATATTCCGGTTTATAGGTGGTTGCATCTTTTACTTCGGGTATAGCAGGCATTTTGTCTCCTATCATTCCTTCAATCAATGTGCTGTATTTTTCGAACTCCGCGCTTTTTTTAATGGCTTCTACCATCGAGTGCGCCTGTTGCCCGGTGATTATATCAGAAAACATTTGGACGTTATAGCCTCCCGAACGGTAACCCTTGGATACTGTAGCGTAAACGTTATTGCCTTTTTTCCATTCGTATTGTAAGGCAAACTTGGGTAATAATTGGACATAATCTTCAGATAGTTTACCATTGTAGGCAGCATCTGCTATCAGGTCTTTGGCGGTAATAACCATAGGGCCCATGGCAAAGTTGAAGTCGAAGTTGAGTGGGTCGCTTGCCGAATTGTACTTCATACTCATCTTTTCGTAGTCCAGACGAAGACCTACAGTGAAGGATAGTCCTTTGGTAAAAAGGTTATTGAAGGTTGATTGATGAAAAATGGCTCCGTTCCATATTGGAGTATCAAAGTTGCCACTGACTCTTAACGTAGGGTTAAGAACACTCATGCTCATCTTAGGTGCTTTATTCCCTAAATTTTCAAAGATGCTGTTGGTATTTCCTTCAATAGTTTCTTTTACCCCGTCTTCTTTGAAGGTAACCGGACCGTCTGTATTCAATGTCTGATAGAATCCAAAGATACCTGTTGTCCATTCCCACTTACGGTTGGGCTTCGATTTAAGCACAATTTCTTCTGAAATAGTATTTAGTTTCTGCTTCTGGGTAAGATTGAATATGTTCTTTTCAGTAAAGTCCTGGTCGAGAAACATTCGGTCTTTCAGATGCTGATAACCGGTAACAGCGCTTAGGATGAAATTCTTGGCTTGATATTCGACATTAAATCCTGCATTCAGCAGGTTACGGTAGTAGTTGCTTCTATCATTATATGCAATCTTTCCGATCATTTCTTCCCGTTCTTCAGTCTTTCCCTTGTTGACGCCTTCCTGGGTGATGCCTGTGTAAAAGTAAGGATATCCTCCTTGGTCACTATATTCGTAGCTGACATTCAAGTCTAGTTTAAGGTTATCTTTCGGCAGATAAATACCTCTGAACCGTCCACCTCCTGCATTGCCTTTGTCTACCCGTTCATTATTGCGTGCAGAGTTTTGATAGAATCCTCCGGTATGTTCGTAGAATCCTCCGGTAGAAAAGGCGAATTGGTCGGATATACGGTGGTAATGTGTTAACGATACATTGTAGTCATTATAAGTTGCTGCTCCCATACGGATATCTGTACCTTGATATGTGAAAGGTGACTTGGTGTGTACCTTGATCAGCCCGCCCATTGTATTACGTCCATACAAAGTTCCTTGCGGACCGCGGAGTACATCAATACGTTCTATGTCGGAGTAGTTGAAATCGAAAGCTGATTTATCAATATAGGGGATGTTGTCTACATAGAGTCCGATAGCCGGTGTGTTGATACGTGAACCAATTCCCCGAATATAGATAGAAGTAGTCAGCTTTGATCCATACTCCGGAATGAAAATATTCGGAATGAGTCCGGATAATCTTTTCACGGAGTTCACTTGGTTAGCCTGCATGTCTTTCTGTGACAATACAGTTGTAGCTGCCGGCAGCTCACGTAGTTTCCGGTTTTCTTTCGGAGTGGCGATCACTACCACTTCTTCGATGTCTACTACTTTAAGAGAATCTTTAGGGAAATCTTCAGCCCATGTTGTTCCTGTCGTTAGGAGTGTGAGGGCAATCATAATATTCTTTGTTTTCATTCGCAGTTAATTTGTCTGGTGCAAAGTAACGGCAAATATATAAAGTAGGCAATCCTCATTTATTAGGATTATGCCTCATATTTTAAGAAATCAGATTCGGTCCGCCTCTATGTATCCGTTCATTACTGCATAGATGGTTAATCCTGATACAGACTTGATTCCAAGTTTTTCCGTGATATTTTTCCTGTGGGTGATGACGGTGGTCAGACTGATATTCAGTTTGTCGGCAATTTCTTTGTTGATTAATCCTTTGGTAATCAGAACCAGTACTTCTATCTCACGGGCAGATAAGATTTCCTGATGTACCTCCGGCATGGCAATCGGGGGCATATCTTTTACAGGATAGCCGTTGTGGTGTGCATGTTGATGAAGCTTCAAAAGACTTTTCACCAGTTTCTCTTCGGGTTCGTAGATATTGAGTACAGGCACACCCGACAGTTGGAATTGCGGGCTGTCACTGGCCAGCACAATTGTTTTCCGCTTTCGGGGGAGGAAGAAGGCATTGTGTTCAACATAGATTTGCGCCGAGATGAAGTAATGGGCATACATGTCCGGGGTATCATCCATTAGTTCACTGAAACTATGGAAAGTACGGATAGTTGCCATTGGAATAATTTCTTCCAATATACTTTTCAGTCCGAGACAAGTGAGGGTATTGGACTCGATAATGGCTATTTCAGGTTTGTAGTTCATTTGACCGTAGAATATTTATTAATGATTGATATAATTAGCTACCGCTTCCGCACACCGTTCTCCATCGACTCCTGCCGAAACAATTCCACCTGCATACCCTGCACCTTCTCCGCAGGGAAACAGTCCGCGAACAGTGACGTGCTGTAACGTCTCCTTATCCCGTACGATGCGGACTGGCGAAGAAGTGCGGGTTTCCACACCAATCATCACCGCTTCATTCGTAAGGAAACCGTGACTGGTACGCCCAAACTGCTGAAAACCGAGAGATAACCTTTTGCTGATAAAGTCCGGCATCCAGAAATGAAGCGGGGAAGAAATCAGCCCCGGACTATATGAAGACTCCGGTAAATCATAGCTTAACTTCTTGCGGGTAAAGTCCAGCATACGTTGTGCCGGTGCCGTTTGGCGCCTGCCACCCTGCAACCAGCATTGACGTTCCAACTCCTCCTGAAAGTGAAGGGGAGTAAGTTGAGTATTGAGAGTCGAGAGCTGAGAATTGCTCAGCAATGGGTTAATGGCTAATAACTGCTCATTTTGTTGCGCAGCCCATTCTCCATTCTCCATTTTCCATTCTCCATTAATTAAATCTTCCGGTTGAATCTCTACCACCATTCCCGAGTTACTCCAACGCGATCCGCGGTTAGAAGGAGACATTCCGTTTACTACAACTTGTTCCGGGCCGCTGGCGGCAGGAACAATGAAACCGCCGGGACACATACAGAAGCTATAGACTCCTCTGCCTTCAGCTTGTGTCACGAAGCTGTATTCGGCAGCAGGAAGGTATTTCCCTCGCCCGTTCTTATTGTGGTATTGTATCTGGTCGATCAGCATAGCCGGATGTTCCAGCCGGACACCGACAGCGATTCCTTTGGCTTCTATCGTAACCCCATTTGCAGCCAGCCAGCGATATACATCCCTTGCGGAATGTCCGGTTGCCAGTATCACAGGACCGAGAAAAGTCTTTCCTGTGTTGGTTTCAATACCTTTGATTTCGTTGTTCTCAATAATCAGTGCATCCATTCTGGTCTGAAAATGCACCTCTCCACCACACTCGATAATCGTATTCCGCATATTCTCAATGACACGCGGGAGTTTGTCTGTCCCAATGTGAGGATGGGCATCGGCCAGTATAGCCGCAGAAGCTCCGTGCTGACAGAATACATTCAGTATCTTGTCTATATTTCCTCTTTTCTTGCTACGGGTGTAAAGTTTTCCATCCGAATAGGCTCCTGCGCCTCCTTCGCCAAAACTATAGTTCGATTCCGGATCTACGGTATGTTCTCTGCTGATTTGTGCCAGATCTTTTTTCCGTTCGCGCACATCTTTTCCCCGTTCTACGATAACCGGACGTAGTCCGAGTTCGATGAGGCGTAAGGCGGCAAACAGTCCGCCGGGACCGGCACCTACTACGATAACCTGTGGCTTGCCTTCCACATTATTATATATAGTGCGTTCGTATTCATCCTCCTTGGGCATCTCATTAATGTATGCCCGTACCTTCAGGTTGACAAAGATAGTCCGTTGACGTGCATCGATGCTCCGTTTCAGTATTCGGGTAGCAGTGATATTACGCAGGTTAATGCCTTTTTCTTTAGATATATATTCTTTCAGTCGCTGTTCGTTTGCTGCGATTTCGGGAAGGATGCGGAGTTGGTATTCTTGTGTCATGGATTTATTTTAATTTAAACTTATCCGAAGAGTGCTCTGAATGCCTCTTCCACCTTTCTTACAGGTACTAATTCTATTTTTAGTTTTTGGGTATCAATCCCTTGCAGATTATATTTAGGAAGCAGGAACCGTTTGAATCCTAACTTTTCCGCTTCTCCGATTCGCTGCTCTATTCGATTTACGGGGCGTATCTCTCCCGACAGACCGATTTCTCCTGCCATACAGACTTCCGGTTCGACAGCCGCATCCATATTGGAAGAAAGGATGGCACTGATCACTGCCAGGTCAATAGCCGGATCATTCACCTTCAATCCTCCGGCAATATTCAGAAACACATCTTTCTGCGCAAGCTTGAAGCCTACGCGCTTTTCGAGGACAGCCAGAAGCATATTCATTCTCCTTATATCGAAGCCGGTTGCCGACCGTTGAGGATTTCCATAGACAGCAGAACTTACCAAAGCCTGTGTCTCAATCAGGAACGGGCGTACTCCCTCGATAGCAGAAGCAATCGCTACTCCGCTCATCCCTTCATGATCCTGACTTAACAGCAACTCCGAAGGATTGCTGACCTGACGTAATCCGTCCTGACGCATTTCGTAAATACCTAGTTCGGCAGTGCTTCCGAATCGGTTCTTGATGCTTCGCAGAATACGGTACATATAATGCTGGTCTCCTTCAAACTGGAGAACTGTATCTACAATATGCTCCAGTACCTTTGGGCCTGCAATACTGCCTTCTTTATTTATATGTCCGATCAGCAGGACGGGTGTATGCGTTTCTTTGGCAAAACGGAGAATCGATGCCGAACATTCCCTTACCTGGGCAATGCTTCCGGGAGATGATTCAATATTTTCCGTGGAAATAGTCTGTATGGAGTCGATAATGACCAGGTCGGGACTGGTGTTCTTGATATGCACGTAAATCTGTTCAAGTGAAGTTTCACAAACGATCAGACAGTCGCTGGAGACTTCCGAAAGGCGGTCGGCGCGTAGTTTCAGCTGTCGTGCGCTTTCTTCACCGGATACATAGAGAATCTTCTTGTCCGGCATACGCAAGACAGTCTGCATGACGAGTGTCGATTTTCCGATTCCTGGTTCGCCGCCGATCAAAACCAGAGAGCCGGGCACAAGTCCTCCGCCCAATACACGATTCAGTTCGTCGTCGTGCATATTGATGCGCGGCTCATCATCGGCTTCTATTTCGCTGAGGATAACAGGTTTCGCTTTCTGCGTCTCGATGCCCGATACCGGACGGCGGTTGGTCGTTTCTTTCCGTACGATTTCTTCTACATACGTATTCCATTCTCCGCACGACGGACACTTACCCACCCATTTGGGTGATTCCTGTCCGCAGTTACTGCATACATATACGGTTTTTTCTTTTGCCATTTTCTTTTTCCTTTAATATAAGAACCCGAATGCCCATAACGGAATTTTGTTTCCTGCTGAATATTCTATATCATCTGCGGCTATAAATGCCTTTTTGCTGCCAGCTATCTGTTTTCCGTCCTTACTTTTTCCGCCAACTTCTATCGTGTATTTGCTGTCTATCGTGTAGTCTGCACTACGTGTACAGTATTCTACTCTATGCAGATAAGAAAGTTGGTTCACCATAAATACTTCTCTCAATGTGCCTTTGTTCACATCCTTGAAAGTCAGCGCATAAAGTAAATTGGTATTTTCCATGTATATCTTATCCGGTTTTTGTAGCTTTTTGATAGAGTCATTGTCCGAATAAAGAAGATGAATTAACTTGGCTCTGTCCAAATATTGCAGATAGGCCAGAATGGTGGTACGCGAGAGTTCTGCCAGGGCAGAGAGCTTGGTGATATCCACCATAAACGGAACTTCGGAAGAAAGGATACCTAACAGGCTTTTCAATTTCCGTACATTACTGATATCTACTCCGCATTGTTGGGGAAGTTCAATCTCAAGTATCAAATTCGTTATATTCTCGATTCGTGTATAATACTCTGCATTTCCTTCCAGATAAAAAGGATAATACCCATGTTTCAGATAATCCTCAAAATGAGCCAGTGGTCTGCACTGAGAGTTGACCTCATTGCAAATTCCGTCACTGCTCTCCAAGATCTCTTCCAATGTATAGGGGCGGATATGAATCTGATGAAATAGCTTTAGATATTCACGGTAAGAGAGTCCTTGCATATTGTATGATATGCATCGGCGTGACAAATCTGCTTCTGCATTCAGAAGTTGAAGTAAGGAGGAGCCTGTGAATACTATTTTCAGTTCGGGAAACTCGTCATATATATTTTTAATCTCCTTGCTCCAGGATGGATATTTATGTACTTCATCCAGAAAGAGACATTTTCCTCCTTTCAGATAAAACTGTTCAGCCAATTCACTAAGTGTATGTTGAGTGAAATACAGACTATCCAGGCTTGTGTATAAGGCGCTCTGACTATCATTAGCATAATGAAGTTTCAGGTATTGAAGCATTAAAGTCGTTTTTCCGACTCCACGTGCTCCGCGGATGGCAATCAGTCGGTTATCCCAATTGATTGTATCCATTAAGCTCCTGATATAAGTAGTGGAAGTGGCTGTTAGTAACCTTTTATATCTTCTGATTAGTGTATCCATATCCTTATTTGTTTTCTATGGAATACAAAAATAGGCATAATTTGTTCAACGCGCAAAACAAATTCGGATAAAATCTGTTCAACGCATTAAACAAAAGGTTCTTATAGAGTGATCTCACCAGCTATCGACCGATTCATACGATCACGAACCTCATCCGGAGTATATCCGTGTCCCAATAAGAACATCAATTTAGTCACGGCCGACTCTGTCGTACTGTCATATCCGGAGACCACTCCTGCCTGTAGCAGCTGGTACCCCGTTTCGTAACGTTCCATCTCCACCATTCCGGCATTGCACTGGGTTACATTGACAATGACAATTCCCTGCGCACTGGCCTGACAAAGCCTGCGGATAAACCATTCCTTTCGGGGAGCATTGCCGGAACCATACGTTTCGAGTACGACCGCCTTTAATCCTTTGGTCCCTAACATCGTAGCTACTACATTCTCCTGAATGCCGGGGAATAACTTGAGAACCACGATGTTCGTATCCAATAAATAATGTGGCACTAACTCCTGCTTGCTTTTGTTGACATGAATCTGTGTCTGATTATATTTAATGTGAATACCCGCTTCCGCCAATACCGGATAATTGAATGAGCGGAATGCGTTGAAGTTTTCCGCGTTCATCTTTGTCGTACGGTTTCCCCTCATCAGATGATTCTCAAAGAAGATGCAGACTTCCGGAACGAGTGCTTTCCCCTCCTTATCCTGTGCGGCGGCAATTTCGATACTTGTCATCAGGTTTTCCTTTCCGTCCGTGCGGAGCACCCCTATCGGGAGTTGGGAGCCCGTAAGGATCACAGGTTTGTCCAGTCCTTCCAGCATAAAACTCAGGGCGGAGGCTGTATAAGCCATCGTATCCGTTCCGTGCAAAATGACGAAGCCATGATAGAGATCATAGTTCTCATGAATAATGTGTACCAGCTTTCTCCACATATCGGGTTCCATGTCCGAAGAGTCCATCGGAGGGTCAAACTGATAAGTATCAATCGGGAAGTTGAATTTTTGCAATTCGGGGATATGCTTTTGGAGTTGCTCGAAGTTGAAGTTCTCCAATGCGCCTGTTGCGGTGTTTTCAATCATTCCAATTGTCCCACCGGTGTATATTAACAATACGGAAGTATTTAACGGGGTCATACGCTGGTTTTATGCTGTTGTTTTTGCAAATATAATAATATAAACGATATATAAATAGCAAAATGTCATAAAAGTGCAGGGCTTTTGTGGGAGGGAAAAGAGACGGGATGTTCTTTTTATCAGAAAAAAACCGAAAAAAGTGATAGATTGAACGTTTTTATTATTACTTTTGCGACACTTATCAAAAACAAGAGTAGAAACAAGGACTATGATGAAGTACTATCCACATACAGTCACATCCATGTGTACCATGACCCTTTGGGGTTAATGGATAGTATTTGTGTATCTACGTGATTCACGCCTGTGTAAGTAGGCAAAACTCAATTTTAATTTTTTCGTAAACAACCAATCACCCTGTAATAACTATACTCGAGGGGATTGTATTTAAATATGTATCTTCATGAAAGTAATGAAATTCGGCGGAACGTCCGTAGGTTCCGTGAACAGCATTTTAAGTGTAAAGAGAATTGTAGAGTCGGCCGGCGAGCCGGTAATTGTAGTTGTTTCCGCGTTAGGGGGCATCACTGACAAATTGATTAATACATCGAAGATGGCGGCAGCCGGAGATTCGGCCTACGAAGGAGAGTTCCGCGAAATCGTCTATCGTCATGTGGAGATGATTAAAGAAGTGATTCCTGCCGGAGCAGGGCAAGTGGCATTGCAACGTCAGATTGGCGAATTGCTGAATGAGTTGAAAGACATTTTCCAGGGTATCTATCTGATCAGAGACCTTTCCCCGAAAACATCGGATACCATTGTCAGCTATGGCGAACGTCTTTCGTCCATCATCGTTGCCGAACTGATCGATGAGGCAAAATGGTTTGATTCACGTACTTTTATCAAGACTGAAAAGAAGCATAATAAACATACGATTGATGCCGATCTGACTAATCAGTTAGTAAAAGAGGCTTTCCATTCCATTCCGAAAGTATCGTTGGTTCCCGGATTTATTTCTTCGGATAAGGTGTCGGGAGACGTGACGAATCTCGGTCGTGGTGGTTCGGATTATACGGCTGCCATTATTGCCGCAGCGCTCGATGCCAGCAGTCTGGAGATATGGACCGATGTGGATGGCTTTATGACAGCCGACCCGCGTGTGATCTCAACTGCCTATACTATTTCCGAATTGAGCTATGTAGAAGCAACCGAACTTTGTAACTTCGGTGCGAAAGTTGTTTATCCGCCGACGATCTATCCGGTATGTCATAAGAATATTCCTATTATAATAAAGAATACGTTCAATCCTGACGGAGTGGGAACAGTTATCAAGCAAGAGACTTCCAATCCGCAGAGTAAGGCCATTAAAGGTATTTCCTCTATCAATGATACGAGTCTGATCACTGTTCAGGGGCTGGGTATGGTTGGTGTGATCGGTGTAAACTACCGCATCTTCAAGGCTTTGGCAAAGAATGGAATCAGTGTATTCCTTGTTTCGCAGGCTTCATCAGAGAACAGTACCTCTATCGGTGTTCGGAACACTGATGCCGATCTGGCTTGTGAAGTGCTGAATGAAGAATTTGCGAAAGAGATCGAGATGGGAGAGATTTCTCCGATCCTTGCAGAGAGAAATCTGGCTACGGTGGCAATCGTTGGCGAGAATATGAAGCATACACCGGGTATAGCAGGGAAGCTCTTCGGTACACTGGGACGTAATGGTATCAATGTAATCGCTTGTGCGCAGGGAGCTTCGGAAACCAACATTTCTTTTGTTGTCGATTCCAAGTCATTGCGTAAATCTCTGAACGTTATCCATGACTCCTTCTTCCTGTCCGAATATCAGGTCTTGAATCTCTTTATCTGCGGTATCGGTACGGTTGGCGGTAGTCTGGTAGAACAGATTCGTTGCCAGCAACAGAAGCTGATGATGGAGAACGGATTGAAGTTGCACGTCGTAGGTATTATCGATGCTGCGAAAGCCATGTTCAGTCGTGAGGGATTTGACCTTGCCAATTTCCGTGAGGAGTTGCAGAAGAAAGGCAAGGATAGTAACTTGCAGACGATCCGTGACGAAATAGTCGGAATGAATATCTTCAACTCCGTATTCGTGGATTGTACGGCAAGCCCCGACATTGCATCACTTTACAAAGACCTTTTGCAGCACAACGTTTCCGTAGTGGCAGCCAATAAGATCGCTGCATCTTCGGCTTACGAGAACTATCGCGAACTGAAAACGATTGCCCGTCAACGGGGTGTGAAGTACTTGTTTGAAACAAACGTAGGTGCGGGACTGCCGATTATCAATACCATTAACGACCTGATTCACAGTGGTGATAAGATACTGAAGATTGAAGCCGTACTTTCGGGTACATTGAACTATATCTTTAATAAGATCAGCGCTGACATTCCTTTCAGCCGCACGATCAAGATGGCACAGGAAGAACGCTATTCCGAACCGGACCCGCGTATCGACCTGAGCGGAAAAGACGTGATCCGCAAACTGGTGATTCTGGCACGTGAAGCCGGATACCGCATCGAGCAGGAAGATGTAGAAAAGAATCTCTTTGTCCCGAACGACTTCTTCGAAGGTTCGCTGGACGACTTCTGGAAACGAGTGCCGAGCCTCGACGTAGATTTCGAAGCCCGTCGTCAGGTATTGGAGAAAGAACATAAACATTGGCGCTTTGTAGCCAAACTGGAAGACGGAAAAGCCTCTGTCGGCTTGCAGGAAGTGGGCGCCAATCATCCGTTCTACGGACTGGAAGGCAGCAACAACATCATCTTGCTGACTACGGAACGCTATAAAGAATATCCGATGATGATTCAAGGATACGGTGCCGGTGCCGGAGTAACGGCTGCGGGAGTATTCGCTGATATCATGAGTATCGCAAACGTTTAAATAAGGGTTATTAAAATGAAGCATATTATCATACTGGGAGATGGAATGGCCGACTGGCCAGTGAAGTCATTGGGGGACAAGACGCTCCTGCAATATGCGAAGACGCCTTATATGGATAAGTTAGCCCGCATGGGACGCAATGGACGTTTGATAACTGTTGCCGAAGGTTTCCATCCGGGTAGTGAGGTTGCCAACATGTCCGTGTTGGGATATAATCTTCCGAAAGTGTACGAAGGACGCGGGCCGCTCGAAGCAGCCAGTATCGGTGTGGACCTGAAACCGGGAGAAATGGCGATGCGTTGTAATCTGATTTGTGTGGAAGGAGAGATTCTGAAGAATCACTCTTCCGGACATATATCTACGGAAGAAGCGGATGTACTGATCCAGTATCTGCAAGAGAAGCTGGGGAATGACCGCGTACGTTTCCATACAGGAGTTCAGTATCGTCATCTGCTTGTTATCAAGGGGGGGAATAAAGAACTGGATTGCACCCCTCCGCACGATGTCCCGTTGAAACCTTTCCGCCCGTTAATGGTGAAACCCTTAGTGCCGGAAGCGCAGGAAACGGCGGACCTTATCAATGATCTTATTCTTAAATCACAGGAACTGCTGAAGAACCATCCGTTGAATCTGAAACGGATGTCGGAAGGCAAGGACCCTGCAAACAGCATCTGGCCCTGGAGTCCCGGCTATCGTCCGCAGATGCCTGCTTTCTCCGAAAATTTTCCGCAAGTAAAGAAAGGAGCAGTTATTTCGGCTGTCGACTTGATTAACGGAATCGGATATTATGCCGGCTTACGCCGCATTGCAGTAGAGGGAGCTACCGGATTGTATAATACAAATTATGAGAATAAAGTAGCTGCTGCTCTGGAAGCACTGAAGACGGACGATTTCGTTTATCTTCATATCGAGGCCAGTGATGAGGCGGGACACGAAGGGAATATCGACCTGAAGCTCCTGACGATAGAGAACCTCGACAAACGTGCTGTAGGCCCTATCTACGAAGCAGTGAAGGACTGGGACGAGCCTGTGGCGATTGCTGTATTGCCCGACCATCCTACTCCCTGCGAACTTCGCACCCATACCTCCGATCCTATACCGTTCCTTATCTGGTATCCGGGCATCGAACCGGATGAAGTGCAGACGTATGACGAGATATCGGCATGCGACGGCAGTTACGGTGTGCTGAAAGAAGATGAGTTTATAAAAGAATTTATGAATCAAAAGAATATCCAATGAAATACTATAGTACAAATAAACAAGCGCCGATGGCTTCTTTGCAGGAAGCTGTAGTAAAAGGGCTTGCCGCCGACAGAGGACTTTTCATGCCAATGACTATCAAGCCTCTTCCCCAAGAATTTTACGATACGATAGATACTTTGTCTTTTCAGGAGATTGCTTATCGTGTAGCCGATGCTTTCTTTGGCGAAGACATCCCTGCCGATACCCTGAAACAAATAGTGTATGACACATTGAGCTTTGATGTACCGTTGGTGAAAGTGACGGACAACATCTATTCTCTGGAACTTTTCCACGGACCGACTCTGGCTTTCAAAGATGTAGGCGGCCGTTTTATGGCACGTTTGCTGGGCTACTTTATCAAGAAAGAAGGCCAGAAGGATGTGAATGTATTGGTAGCGACTTCCGGTGATACGGGAAGTGCCGTTGCCAACGGTTTTCTGGGTGTGGAAGGTATTCATGTATATGTACTCTACCCGAAAGGAAAAGTCAGCGAAATACAGGAAAAACAGTTCACTACTTTGGGACAGAATATCACCGCTCTCGAAGTGGACGGGACGTTTGATGATTGCCAGGCACTGGTAAAAGCTGCTTTCATGGATAAGGAACTGAACGAACATCTGTCACTGACTTCTGCCAATTCTATCAATGTAGCCCGCTTCCTGCCGCAAGCATTCTATTATTTCTATGCTTATGCACAACTGAAGCGTGTCGGAAAAGCCGACAATGCCGTGATTTGTGTTCCTAGCGGAAACTTCGGAAACATCACAGCCGGATTGTTCGGCAAAAAGATGGGCTTGCCTGTCAAACGTTTTATTGCTGCCAACAATCGCAACGATATATTCTATCAATACCTGCAAACAGGTAAATATAATCCCCGCCCATCCGTTGCAACCATTGCCAACGCTATGGACGTGGGTGATCCGAGCAACTTTGCCCGTGTGCTTGACTTGTATGGCGGTTCTCATGCTGACATTTCCGCTGAGATTTCGGGAACTACATATACCGACGAGCAGATTCGCGAAACAGTGAAAGAAACCTGGAAGGAACATCATTACCTGCTCGATCCTCATGGAGCTTGCGGTTATCGCGCTTTGCAAGAAGGACTGAAACAAGGCGAAACGGGAGTCTTCCTTGAAACTGCTCATCCTGCTAAATTCCTGGAAACTGTAGAAAGTATCATTGGCGAAGCGGTAGAAATACCTGCCAAGTTGCAGGAATTTATGAAAGGGGAGAAAAAGAGCTTGCAAATGACGAAAGAATTTGCAGACTTCAAGAAGTATTTGCTTTCTGTTTGATTGGGTTTTAAAGCAAGGTATAAAAGAAATAATTATGCAAGATATAGTAAACGGACGCTGTGGTTGGTGTGGAACCGACGAACTGTATGTGAAATATCATGATCAGGAGTGGGGAAATTTGGTGACTGACGACAAGACGCTGTTTGAGTTTCTTGTGCTGGAAAGTGCCCAGGCGGGGCTGAGCTGGATAACCATCCTCAGAAAACGGGAGGGTTATCGCAAAGCCTTTTGCGATTTTGATGTCGAACGGGTGGCACAGATGACTGATGAAGATGTAGAACGGTTAATGCACTTTGAAGGCATTGTGAAAAACCGTCTGAAAATCAAATCGACCATTACCAACGCCAGACAATTCCTTGCTATACAAAAGGAGTTCGGTAGTTTTTACGACTACACTCTCTCATTCTTTCCCGACAGAAAGCCTATTGTCAATACCTTTTGTTCATTGAGCGAGATTCCGGCATCTTCTCCCGAATCCGATGCAATGAGTAAGGACATGAAAAAGCGCGGATTCAAATTCTTTGGAACAACGATTTGTTATGCTCACTTACAGGCTTCGGGATTTATCAACGATCACTTGAAGGATTGTATTTGCCGGAAAAAATAAATGACGTGCGGAAATAATTCAAATCTGTTTAGGAATGAACTAAACAGTAGTACACAATAGTAACTCCATTCTCCTCCTTCCCGAAGGAGGAGAATGGAAGATAGAACCGACTATCATTTAGCTCATAACAATACGAAAAGGAATAAATTGCTTTGAGCCGCTCTACTAGAGAATTAAAATATCCAAAATTGCTGTCATCTGTCACCAAATGATAGATAACGCACTGATTATAAACTAATAAAGAGGTGACAGCACAGCGTGACGGCATTGTGACAGCATATTTTGCTATCACAATGTCGTCACGCTGTGTTATTATATCCTGCTACAATAATATACTGACCTCTTGGAATGATAAGTCAGGAATACCTTAGCTTAGTTAGTTTCCATGCAATGAAACTATAGTTCCAAAGCCTTGAAACCAATAGTTTCAAGCTGAAGAAACTTTAGTTCCAAACTGCAGAAACTAAAGTTTCAAGCGCTGGAAACTCTAGTTCCAAGGCCGTGAAACTAAAGTTTCATTAGGCAAAAAAATAATAGTTCCACAGTAGGAAACTATCAGTAGTAAGGCAGATGAAAGAATATTTTTCCGGAACAGGGATTTAATAAGCAAGGAATACTAAATATTCTCCTGTACAATGAATGGTAAACTCATCTGCTGTTGCTTCATTAAGTGTTCCCTGCCACCAGTTGCTGAAGTCGCTTAGCGGATAAAACAATCCTTCTCCTTTTAATCCTTCAGCTCCAAAATTGATGATAGAGACCTGCTGACCGGGATGTGAGGCAAAACTTTGCGTATCACTCACAGGAATAAATGTCCCGTAATCAGTGACTGTCCGTACTTCCATACCACTTCTCATATACTCCACGAGCAGGCTGATGTTTCCTAATGTATGATCTTCCCGTTTGCCGGTAGCACCTACGATGGCGATTTTCCGTATCCCTTTACTTTGCAGATAATGGACAGCTTTGGTCTGATCATTCGTCTCCTGATCCGAAATTTGAAGGATAATAGAGGAAAAACGCTTTTTATATTCCGGCAGGAGCGAGTCTCCATCGCCTATAATCACGTCGGGAGTATGTCCGCGGGAAATATATTCATTGGCGGCCCCGTCGCAACAAACGACGAATTGGGCTTCTGCCAAAAGACGCAGGGGAAGTTCGTGCGCAGGATATTCACCGTTGGCAAGTATGACGGCTTGGGGTATATAGTGTTCGTTTATCATTGCATGTTCATTATTTTTTTCCATTTGAAGTAGCCAAAGATAGCTATAATGGAGTAAAGTCCGTACAATGCGGAGGTGAAATAGAGATCTTTATAGATATAAAGTCCGCAGCAGACGATGTCGACAAGAATCCAGGCAAACCATTGCTCGATGTATTTGCGTGCCAGCATCCACATTCCGACAATGCTCAACGCCGTTGTGAAACTGTCCAGCCACGGAACGTTACTGTCTGTGTATTCGATAAGTATCCGGGCGATGCCGACGAAAGACACGATAAACACAAGGAATAGTGGCAGATAGCATTTCCACGGGGTATGTATAATGGGGAGACTTTTCTTTTCCCCGTGTCCCCACATCCAGAAGAACCATCCGTAGATGGCAGCTATCAGATAGTAGATGTTGATGCCGAAGTCGGCATACAACCCCGCGTCGTAATAAACAAAGATATAAATGGCCGGCATGATGATGCCCGCCAGCCACAGATAGATACTGGCGCGATACTCCAGCCATAGGTAGATAATACCGATAAACGTACCGAATATCTCCAGATAATTCATTTCCATATTTGCTTATTTATTCGTTCTCTACGCCGGCATTACCCGGATCAGATTCTATGGGTATGTTCTCAGCCTGTCATGTTAGGGCACCCCTATTGCGTGAATCGGCGGTAAAATTACGAATTTAGCAGAAGGAAAACAAGGAATCATGTAAAAACAAGTCCTCCGTTGAAAAAACGAAGAGGAGATTTCAGCGGCATTTTTGCAATGCCGTGAAATCTCCTCTTCTCCTCATTTGTCGTGTATTATAAAACTTCTTTTTCTTTGGTCAGTTGCTCTTCATATAGCGTGTTACCGATCGTATATTTGAGGCTGAACTTTTTGGCGGTTGTGTTGTAGGTACTTTCTCCTGAGTCGATAATTACCGGTCCGTTTTCAGCATCCCATGCTTTGATCAAAACTTTCTTTACATCATTAGTGCCTTCCACTATCTGATCCGTGATGGTCAGTTCTATTGTACCCGTTTGGATATCAGCTTTCTCGTCGCTCTCGTTGTTCATGGCATAGAATAGTCTGACAGTGTTGACTCCGGTAGGCTTAATCGTTTTAGGCTTCTGAATCGTCTTCGGAGTTTCTCCTTCTAAGGTGGTATGCCCACTCATCTGGTAACTGCCCGAATAGTCATTCTTTAATTTTAATAGAATCAACATTTTATATCCGGATTCACTTATCGGATATCCTGTTGTACTTTCTATTTCGACGGGGATGACGTATGACTGGTCAATCTTCAGACTTGCTGTCTTTATCAACACAGGAACTTCGGCGGAAATACCTTCAGCGTGCTTGATTACCGTATTCTCCAAAGAAGGAATGGAATATAAATCAGTATCCAGTGATTTATAATATTTGTCCTCATTCAGAACGGTCCAGTATTTTTTATTGTAAATATCTACCAACTCTTCGTTGATCTTCATTTTTACGTTCACATCTCGGTCTAATGCTAATGTACCGGAACTGCTGACCGTGAAATAAGTTTTCACTTCTTCGTTACTGTAGCTTACTTCTGTGGTCCATACTCGGTTGTAAGCACCGATCAGGTAGATTTCTTTCTGATATTGTTCTTTTTCAAGCAGGTCTTTTTCACAAGAAGTGATGGAGAGCGTTAACAAAGAACAGACCACTATTTTGTATATTGATCTCATTATATGTTCAATTTTATATGATTAATAATCAGTTATATGATAGAAAGGGGAAAGTTACCAATCTCCGAATCCGTCCCATCCTGGATTTTGTTTCAGTTTGGCATTTTTATCCAATACGGCTCTCGGAATAGGATAGAAGTACATCTTCCTGTCAAAGCTGCGTAATGCATACTTATGAACTACATTGACAACAGTATAGAATTGGTCTCTTTCGGTTGTCTTCTTGGTAACGTCCATACCTTGTACCGGTTTGTTTTCTTCTGTTTCTGCTAGTCCCCAACGACGCAGGTCATGATATCTTCTTCCTTCGCACGCAAATTCGATCATGCGTTCGCGGATGATTAACTGACGCATCTTCACTTGATCGCTGGCATCGGCAAGGGTGATGCCCGGCAATCCGGCACGGTAACGAATCATGTTGAAGTAGTACATGATTTCCTCCGGATTATACAAAACATGATAAGTGGTGTTATCTGCCGCTTCCGTATATTCCGGTTCTCCTTTCAGTTCATTCAATGCTTCTACATAGTTCAACAGTATTTCCGCATATCTGAATACAGGGAATGTTTTCGGTTTTATTTTAGCACCTGTATGACTGGTACAGTTATCCTCCGGATGGATATATTTCTTTAGAGTATATCCCGTTAAGTTATAGTCTTCTGGATTGGCAGCCTGTTTTGCACAGTTGCCATTCACGTAATATCCTGCTGTAAAGTTAGTCACGTTGGGAGCTTCGGTTCCTGTTACCGAAGTTGCGGGCCAGAAACATTCACAGAATCCGATAGATGCGTAGAAACGCGGTTCGCGGTCCAGATACATTTTGGCAACGGTTGGTCTCAGCTCATATCCTGTGGCGATGGTAGGTACAGTACCCGCTTCTTCATAATAATCAGGTTGTTGCACATAATCTTCTCCATCTTTCATGTAGTAGGCATCTATGAGTTTCTGAGTGATTCCTAAGCCGTTCCATCCTCCTAGTTTCAACGGGAAGGCGATTGAAATGATGTTGTTGTTCAAGGGAGTAGCATAAATAAGTTCAGGGTTTTTCACAGCCAGTGCTTCTCCATTGAACATGTCTATATACGAATGGTAAGGATCGATTCCTCCTACTCCTAACGGAAATTCCGCTTGTGACGCCTGAGAGGATGCATACGTGTTTTCATCGCTGGGTACAGTGTATAATGAGTAAATACCGCTATCGATAATTCTCTTGGAGGCAGCAGCTGATTTCGCCCATTTCACCGGGTCATATTGCTGGGCTATCATGTTTCGTCCGTCGGAAGTGGTCCAGTCGGCATAATATTGATTGCCGTTGTACCACTTGGAAGCTTGGTAAAGCCGGACACGTGACATGAGGGCGGCTGCCGCATATTTGGTAGGACGTTCGAACTGAGTGCTCGGGCGCGTCGGGTCCAGTAGACTGTAAGCTTCTTCGAGGTCTTTGCAGATATATTCCACACATTCATCGTACGTGTTACGTTCGAATGACAAGTTTTCAATGTTTTCATCTACCGACAGCGGTTCTTCGGGAAGGATGACTGCCGGTCCGTAAAGTTCCAACAGATAGAAATAGAAGGAAGCTCTCATGAAATGAGTCAAACCCATAATTTCACGTCTGTCCAATCCTTTCAGGTCTTTGCATTCATCGATGCGGGTGAAGATAGTGTTACACTTACGGATACCTTTGTAGTATTGTCCCCACATGTTGTAGTAAGAATCGTTTTGCGTAATTTTGTCTGCGTACAAGTAGGTACCGGCGTACTCAGCTTTCTGCCATGACAGAAGAACTTCATCTACCGCAGTCTCGTAAGGACCGTAGGAACCGGAAAACAAGTTGCCTTGAGCGGGCATTAATGCCGCAGTTCCCCACACATAACGCTCCAGATAATCTTGTCTGGCAAAGATGGAGTCGAGTGGAGTCAGGTCGTTAAAGTATTCATCAACTGCCAGATAGTTGCATGAAGTCAGCATGAACGGGATGATCCCCAGTGTCGTGCATAGAATATGAAGGCTTTTCTTTAATATCTTTTTCATAATAGTTTTCAATTAGAACGTAGCTGTTAACTGTAAAGAGAAAGTACGCTGTAGCGGATATACGGCGCCGTTTTTAGATGCCTGTCCCGGATCCCATAGTTTCACTGAATCCCATACTGCCAGATTCTGTCCGACAAATTGCAGATTCATATCACTGATGCCCACTGTCCTTAGTACTTTATTCGTTCCGATACGATAGGAAATATCCAATGATTTCCAACGCAGGTAAGAACCATCTGCCAGCCAGAAAGTAGAAGCACGGTTATTGTTCTTATTCTCTCCGTAAGTCAGGCGCGGGAAACGTGCATTCGGGTTTTCTGTAGAAGGATCCCCTGAATACCATGCCGGTGTCCAACGATTCTTCGGGTCGTTTACGATGGATAGAATGTTGCCGACTTCTCCGCCTGAGAAGGGATAGAATCCGGAACCGCCGTATAAGAAGTTAACTTTGGCTGCTCCAGTGAATAAAGCACTGATAGTCCATCTTTTATATCTGTACTCCAGTGCAAAACCGTATTGAATTTGCGGTACATTGGAGTGTGCAATAGGAACAATATCGTCATCGTCAATTTTTCCGTCAGCGTTCACGTCTTTATAGCGGATATCTCCGGGGCGTACTTCGCCGTATGTCTGTTTCGGGCTTCGGTTGATTTCATCCTGATTTTGAAATAAGCCTAATGCAACCAAACCGCGCATAACACCATAATTTACATCGCTATACGATTGGTAAGGGTAGCGCACCGCATCTTGGTCCCAATGTACAACTTTGCTGACAGCATATGTCATGTTGGCACGCACCGTGAAAGAGTTGTCTTCGTTTATTTTCTGGTTCAGGTAAATGTTACCATCTATACCGCTACTGCGCATACGTCCTACGTTGGTATATGGGTTGGTCACGACGCCTACTTCCGAAGGCATCATTTTTCTTTCCTGAAAGATATTATCACGAGTGTCTCTGAAGATATCTACCGTTCCACCTATTTTATCATTGAGAAATTGGAAGTCGATACCCAGGTTATATTTCTTGGCTACCTCCCAATGTAAGTTATTGGCTCCGATTTGTTTTTCTGTCAATCCATTGGAACCCCAACGACTACCACCTCCAAAGTTAATCAACGTCAGATATGGGAACCGACGTCCACCACCGATCTGATCGTTACCAACTTCACCATAAGAAGCTCTGATCTTCAAAAAGTTGAGCCATCCTGCATGATTCTGCATAAATTCGTATTGGGTCGGGATCCATCCTAAGGCTATTGCAGGGAACAAACCGAATTGTTTGCCCGGTTCAAAGTTTTCGGAACCGGTGTATCCTACGTTTCCTTCTATCAGATAAGCATCTTTATAAGAGTAAGTGGCTCTGGCAGACAACGCTTGATAACGTTTGGGAATAGATGAAATTTCATCATTTGCTTCGGTGGTTTCGGTGCTTTGCATATAGTAATGTATCAAACCGGTTACACGATGTTCCTGATTGAAAAGTCTTTCATAGGCAAGTTGCGATTCGAAGTAATATCTCCGGTCACTGGCAGCACTCTTGGCGAATTGAATATTACTGGCTGATACCGTACGTTGTGTCATTAATGAACCGTCATTGTAACGGCCAAAGGCCTTGTATAGGTCCGGCATTTTGGAGCGGACTACGTTGTGTATATTGTTATTGTTATACGAGAACATTCCTCTGGCAGTCAAACCCTTGATCCATTTTCCGAAGTCTTGACGTAAGGTGAAATTGATGTTCATAGTGGTCCGGTTTCCCTTTTTAAATCCGGTATGGTTCAACAAGATATATGGTGAGATTTGTTCTCCGTTTTTCCCATAAGCAGGAAGCATTCCATTGGAATAACGTAAAGGCACCGTCAGGGGAGTCAGATAGGCTTGTGCGGCCCAGAGTGCGTCATTGTTAGTTCCGAATCCCGGTGCTCTGTCTTCTACAATAGCTCCGTCCATAGCCAATCCCATGATCGTCGATGAAGTTAGGTTCATGTCTACCTTTGCGCGGAAATTATATTTAGCCCATTTGACATTCGTGTTGTATTTGTTAACTTTGTCTTGCTTGAAGATAGCATCTTTGAATGTACCTCCTACACTGACAAAATATCTGGCAACTTTTCCACCACCGGATACATTTAAATAGTGCTGATGATTGATAGTTACATCTTTCAGTATCTCTTTTTGCCAGTTAACGTTTGGATATAAGTCATTATCCAGTCCTGCTTTAATAATCTCCAGTTCTGTCGGGCTATAAAGAGGGTCCATATTGCTTACCACTCGGGCTTCGTTTGCCAAGCTGGCATAATCGTATGCTTCCAGATATTCGGGCATACGGGGGGAATAAGAGAGAGTCATACTGCTTTTCCAGGTTACCTTGGTTCGACCTTCCTGACCGGAACGGGTCGTTACCAAAACAACGCCATTTGCACCACGTACACCATAAACGGCTGTTGCCGAAGCATCTTTCAAGATAGAGAAGCTCTCAATATCCGACGGGTCGAGGTCGTTGAGGTTTCCTTCAATACCGTCAATCAAAACCAGCGCAGACTGGTTGGCACCAAATGTGCTGATACCGCGAATCCAGAACTCAGAAACATCCTGCCCCGGTTCGCCGCTTCGGTCAACGGCTATAATACCGGGAACCACACCTCCCAGCATATTGGCTACGGAAGTTGACGGAGCACTGATGGCAGCCGGATTGACACTGGTGACAGCACCTACCACGCTGACTTTACGTTGTGTTCCCATACCTACAACAACTACTTCGTCCAATGATTCTGAGTCGGGCTCTAGAGATATACGCATCTTCTTATCGGTTTGAGCAACCACTATTTCTTTGCTCTTATATCCCATAAATGAAACAATCAGCGTTGTTTTTGGAGCTAATGATTTCATACTGAAGTTACCATCCATATCTGTTATAGTTCCGGTTTTTTCTTTCCCTTTAACAGATATGTTTGCACCCGGGAGCGGATCACCATGTTCATCTAACACGATTCCGGCAATTTGAATTGGTTCTTGTTGGGCCCATATCCCTTGTGTTGCATTTCCTGCCAATAGCAGAAAGAAACACAGGGCTAATTTAAAATATAGTGTTTTCATTTCTATTCCTTATTAATTATTCAATAGCAAGTTTTCTGATGCAGTGGTTGTTTTGATCTGCAATGTAAAGAAATTCATTTTTGTCCAAATAGACACCCCAAGGCTGATTGAATTGGGCTTCCAAAGGATCCCCGTCTTTGTATCCTTTCCCGCTACCTGCTATCGTGGTCACGATATTTAACTTGGTGTCAACTTTACGAATCCGATGGTTATTAACATCCGCTATATATAAATTGCCTTCTTTATCAATAGCAATTCCACGCGGCTCATTGAATTGTGCTTCTTGTACATCTCCGTCCCGGAAGCCTGCGCCTGCACCGGGAATATATTCTTCAATGTCTCCGTCTAGAGCTGGCCAACCGTCCGTATCGCGTGTGAGCTTAAAGCGATAAACTGCACTTTTACTATGCAACACACAATAAACATACTTATCAACCGGATTGTAAGCACATAAACCATTGGAGCCTACATTATAGAGTGTACCGATTCGTTTTGCTTTGTTGGGATTTAAGGTTCTTTTATTCTTATCAAAAGGTTGTGTCCACAATTGTCCTGTGTTTTGGCGGTATATCACAAAAGTAGAATCTACAGGGTCGAGAACAACACTATGCATCCATCCTCCGTTGGCTAAAAGCTGTCCCATTTTATCAGCCACCCAGCTCACATTAGCATCGAATAAGAAACAACCGAAGTTGGCATTATCGCATGGACCAAATAGTTGTTTCTTTTCTTTATCGATAAATAAAGGTTGGTCGATTACCATGCCATCCAGTAAAGTGATCGTTTTATTTTGTTCGATGGATGATAAACGCGTTCTTCCATCAGAGTCGAATATGAATACATTGTCATCATTGTCTACAGCTACATACCTTGGAGTATTGAATGTGGTCTCACCGAGAGTTCCGTCTTTATTGCCACCTTCTTTGGCTTTTCCTACTACTGTAGATACGGAAGAAGTTACAATATATTTGAATGTTTTTTCAGCATTGCTGAGTTCAGCTTCTTTTCCGGCAATCTCCACCCGTACATGGCTTTCCCCTCCGGCTTGCTTGGGCACTTGGGCATAAATAACATCAGGCTTGACACCTAAAACCAATGCCTCCCGTTCATTACCTACTTCATCCTTGAAGTAAACTTTCACTTGGCTTTTGTCTTCTCCGAAATTGGAACCTTTAACAATGAATTTGGTTCGTATGCCACCGGAATCGGGCATAAACTCTGTAAACTTGACTGGTTGATTAGGATCGAAAGCTGTGCTTTTCTTGTCTTCATTACAACCTACTATTAGTAGCAGGAAGCCGAAAACCATCCAGATTAGATTAAATGATTTACGCATGTTTTTCTATAAGATTTTATTAGTTTGAAAAAAGGTCTTTTTAGGCTTTCTATTTAAATAAGGTTTAATAGATTCTAATTGATTTCAATTTGACTTAAGGGCTTTTGGCTTTTTCTCTCATGTGATTAATTGTTTTAAATATTACAGATTCAAAGGTGTAAATGGCTATATATAATTGTGAAGCACACTTTCCGTTCGGTTTTCAGGATACAAACTTAGGGGATTTCAAGGAATCAGGAGCATATGCTTTTATTCATCCATGTATATCTTTTCATTCAAAATTGCTTTTTTTATCATTTGCTTCGCCTTTCTGTTATAATATTGATTATTTTTGTGACACTTAAACTAATATGAATATATAATGAAGCGAACCGTTCGATATACCGTCCTTGTTTTGATTGCTATTATAAATTCTTTAGTTATTACTACTTCTCTCTATGCTGTTCTGCCTTATAATGAACTTCATCAGTTGAATATGAGTAATGGCTTGGTAGATAACATCATTACTTGTATCTATCAGGATCAAGATCGTTTTATGTGGTTTGGATCCAGTAATGGGCTGAGTCGATATGACGGGAAGCAGATTCGCAATTTTAGTGTAGACAATGCGAGGATGTATGTTTCCGATATAAAAGAGACTTCTGATGATAAATTGTGGGTAATAGCTAATGAGTATTTATATTGTTTTGATCGACGGAAAGAGAAATTTGTTCTTCCGTCTTTTCAGGATGGAAAAAAGGCCATTTCTGTAAGTGCTATGGAAATAACGGGGGATTCACTTTTTTGGATAGTAAAAGGCGGACAATTGCAATGCTTGAAACGACATTATAAATTAGTGAAAGGTGACTTACAAATAGAGATGACCGTCGAAGCAGGCTATCCGTTTTTTTTAGATGAGGGGGAATCTTTTTCGAATTTATGTGCTTCACAAGACGGGCATTTCTTGTATTTGGTTACCGATAAGGGAAATTTGTTGTTCTTTGATAAGATTGCAGGTAAAGTGGTCCGGAAGTTCAAATACTCTATTAATCCTAGTGCTAATGCTACTACTATCATGAGTGAAGGGGAATATATTTGGGTTTCTTCTATAGTGGGTGGAGTAACTCGTCTGCATATTCCCACGGGAAGATCTGATTATTATCAGTATAATGAGGATGCTAGGTTGTCTTCTTTATCACATTCAGATGCGTATGGGGTGGTTGCGTTGGATAATGATTCTTACATTGCAGTAACCTGGAATGGATATACTCTGTTAACTCCTGAAGAAAATGATCCTTCTAAGTTGTCGGCAACGCCTTATACGAATACCTCATTTTTGCAGTACCGGAATGTAGAGACAAGAATGATTTCTGTTTATTATGATAAAGAGGGAATACTATGGATTGGAACTAGAGGAGGAGGGATTGTCTATTTTGATTTTAGACAGCATTCTTATATGCAATATCACAGCAAAAAACATAATGAAATAATTGCTCAGGTAGCTGACAAAGATGGTCGAATTTGGTTGGGTACTTACCATGAAGGAATTATGCGTAGTGACCAGCCTTATGCTAAATCGCGACCGCTGAACTTTTCTCCTGTGGGCAATCAAAAGGAAATCCCGGTGTTTTGTGCAATCAAAGATTCATGTTCTAATTTATGGTTTGGAAATGCTTCCGGAAACTTGATTTGTTATGACTGGAGTTCCGATTCTTTCCATATATATCCGCTCAATCAGTTAGGGAAAAAGGTAAACTCCTATATAGTGGGCTTAATGATTGACACCCGTTATCGGTTTTGGGTATGCACTTCTGCCGGATTGTACTTATTTGATCGGCAGACAGGTAATTTTGAATTATTCTCTTTGCGTGAAGCCTTGAAAGAAGAAACAGAGCCATGGGTCACTGCTATTTGTGAAGATAAACAGCGGAATATCTGGATAGGGACAGCAAAAGGTATTGTACGATTATCACAGGTAAATGCTCGTCCATTAAAGATGGTTCATGGATATGAAGAAAAAGAAAATATAGGGGCTCGTGCAGTTAGTGCTTTACTGACTGGTACTGACGGAACTGTATATGTGGGTTATAAAAATGGATTTGGAATCATTCCTGTGGGCGAAGATAGGATAGCGTCTTTTTATACAGTAAAAGATGGACTTTGCAATGATTGTATAGATTGTATAGTGGAAGATGAGAAGAAACGTATTTGGTTGGGGAGTATATCCGGTATCTCAAGATATAGCCGACAGCAACATGTCTTTTACAACTATTATATTTCTAGTAGCAATAAATCTGTGATGTTGTTTAAGAATACTTTATTTTGGGGAAATAACAAGAGTTTAACTTATTTTGAACCGGAGATACTAACATCTGCCACCATTACCAGCAAAACTCTTTTAACCGGATTGGAAGTAGATAATAAGCAAATCAATATAGGTGAGAAGATAAAAGGGCAGGTTGTTTTGAATTCTAATATTGCATCAGTTGACCATTTGGAACTGATCAATGCGAATCGGGATTTTTCTCTTCTTTTTAATAATCTGGCTTTTTCGAAGGATTTACAAAAATATAGTTATCGGTTATATCCATATCAGAAAGATTGGATTGTTTCTGAAACGGGGAAGGTCTCGTTTACCAATTTGTCTGCCGGATATTATATTTTTGAAGTCAAAACATTATTCCCTAATAATACGGAAGGAGACGTTACTGCATTGCCGATAACGATCCTTCCACATTGGAGTCAGACTGTCTGGTTTCGTTTGCTTTTGATTTTCTCGGTTTTATTTTTGGTTGGTTATATTTTCTATAGTTTGTTGCGGCGGCAGCGTCGTTTCAAAAAAATGATTCAATTGAAACATGAACTGACGATTGCAAATTTGGAGAGAAACGCAGAACGGCATATACGGGAAGAACGTGAGAACTTTTTTATGAATGCTGCTCATGAGTTAAGAACTCCTCTTACTTTGATACTTGCTCCTATACATGATATAATGAAGTCCATTACCCCATCGGATAATTGGTTTGATTCATTTAGCAGATTGCACAAGAATTGTCTTTCTCTACAGACACTGGTTGATCGTCTGCTATATGTGCAGAAGATAGAGGGCGGTATGATAAAACTTCATCTGTCAGAATCGAATATAAAGGAGATTGTTAGCCGGGTGGCTAATCCTTTTCTGCAAATGGCTATGGTCAAGAAGCGGGAATTTTTGGTTCGGGTAGATACAGTGCCTTTATATTTATGGGTGGATGTGGCGAAAATAGAATCAGCTGTTCAGAATTTGCTATCGAATGCCTTTAAATATACTTCTCAGAATGGACGTATTGAACTGGCAGTGTCAGAGGCGGAAATTGACGGAAGACCTTATTGCCTTGTTACAGTGTCTGATAATGGGGTTGGGATACCTGATGATTTGCAACAGCATATATTTGATTCGTTTGTAACAGGAAAACGTATCCCGCAATATTCCACGTCAATTGGTCTTGGGTTACATATTGTAAAGCATACGATGGGGTTGCATCATGGATTTGTTACGTTGACCAGTCGTGTTGGAGAAGGCAGCCGATTCGTTTTGCACATTCCGGTGGGGCTTTCTCATTTTGCGCCGGGGGAATATGAAATGGTACCTGATCCGGTGAAGGGGGATTTGCTGGAAGAGTGTCCGGCAGAAGAACGTCCGATGGAAGAAGTAGTAGAAGAAAAGAATGAGACTATGGAAGAGGCCGTTAACAGAGTGAAAAATAATAAGGAATATTTGTTGATCATAGAGGATCACGATGAGATGAGAGAATATTTATGCGGTCTGTTTAAAGAAGATTATAATGTTATTGAGGCTGGAAATGGAGAAGAAGGGGTGATTATGGCTGATAAATATATACCTAAATTAATCATATCTGATATAATGATGCCCATTAAGGATGGGTTTGAATGTAGTCAGGAGATTCGTGAAAATAAGCGGACTTTTCATATACCGGTTATCTTTTTAACTGCTAAAGCAGAGGATGCTGACCGGTTGAAAAGTTTACAAATAGGGGTAGATGACTATATAATGAAACCTTTTAATCCGGAGTTATTGAAAGAGAAGGTAAAAGCGTTGATAGAGCAACGTGATCTGCTAAGAAAACTTTATGCGAAAACTCTTATGCTGGATGAAGAGGTACTGGAATCTTCAGAAGATGTTCAGGATGTTTTTATGCCTAAAATGCTTCAGATTATAGAAGAAAATTTATCAAACCGGAATTTTACAATAAAAGTGCTGACGGACAAATTGAATATGAGCCAGCCGACCCTTTATCGCAAAGTTAAGCAGAAAACAGGTTTGTCGATTATAGAGGTGATTCATGGAGTACGGATGAGTAAAGCTGCCTCTATTATCATGAGCGGGCGATATAGCAGTCTGACAGAAGTGGCGGAAATGGTAGGGTATGATTCGATGATTTCCTTCCGTAAGCAGTTCGTTGCACAGTTTGGGGTGCTTCCTTCCAAATATATGGAAGAGAAAATGAGGAAATAAGAAGCCGCGTTCCATGTTGGCAGCTTCTGTCTTGTCTGTTTGAATGATTATTGTTAAAAGCGGAAAGAGACATGGGCCATAACGTTTGTACCCGCTTGCGCAGCGTATCCGGCAGAGTCTATTCTGTGATTCACATCCTTGTCGTAAGAACTGGATGCCCAACCGTTGTTCTCGTATTCTTCGTTGAAGAGGTTGTAGACGGTCACACCCATAGTTACTTCTTTCACCACTTTTCGGGGTTTGAATGTATAGGCCAGATTTAGGTTGCTCACGAAATACTTATCCAGAGTCAATGCTTCCACTTCCGCATTTGTCATATATTGCTTGCCGACAAACTGGGATTGAAGGGCTGCTTCGAATCCTTGATAGGTAAAAGCAAAACGGTTGTTCAGCAGGAAATCCGGTGAAAAAGCGATGCGGGTACTCTTATGAGAAACGCTTACGACGTCCAGTAAGTTCCAGCCATCGTAAATGGGAATGTTTTCTATGAAATTCTTGATACGGTTTTTGCTCCATGTCGCATTGATATCCCATTGGAACCATTTACAGGGCTTGATACCTAGCATCAGTTCGATTCCCATCCGGTAACTGTCCGGAACGTTTTCTGTCAGGGCTTCACCGATATCGTTCAAAGCTCCGGTGAGGACAAGCTGGTCGGTATAATCCATGTAGTAGAAGTTGGCGCCTGCTGTCAGCCAATGATTGGCGAATGTGTATCCGGCTTCGTAGTCGAGCAGCTTTTCAGCTTTCGGATAACTGTCGGGATCGCCATCCGTATAATTATTTCTTGTCGGTTCTTTTTGAGCTACGGAGAAAGAAGCGTAGACACGGTGGTTGGAGTTGATATTCCAGTTCAGTCCGACTTTCGGGTTGAAGAAGTCGAATTTCTTGTCTACGGTCAGCGGACGCAACGCACTTTTATTCCAGTCGTATTTGTCATTTGCTCCGTCAATGGTGTAGTCGATGTGCCGGTATTGCAGGTCGGCATAGGCACTTAATCCTCCGGTAAGGTCGTAGCTTGCTTTCAGATAGATGTTACCGTCGGTTTTCTTCGATTGGTTGCGGTAGTATTCATGGTCGGGAGATAGTGCGCCGATGTAGTTCTTTACCCAGGTCACTTTCCCGAAGTTATTACCCCGGTATTGGTTGATGCCTCCGCCCAAAGATGCCGTTAGTCGGTGGTTGGTATAATTGAGGGAGAAAACACCCCCGCCAAACTTATTATCCATTTTCTTCTGGCGGACCAGATCGCTTTCCGAAATTTCTTTTCCGTCCGTTGTAAAAGGTTTCAGACCGTATTCTACGAAAGATCTGTCTTCTTTATATTCCTCATAGTAGCCGTCACCTTTGGTGTAGTGCAGGGCTACGTTCAGATTCCACGCAGTGGAGAAGGTGTGGTTGAAAAGGAGTTGATAATTCTTTTGCAGATAGTTATCCGTCTGGTCGGCATAATAATGTTTTTCATTATCGTCTCCGGTATATTCGCCGCAAGGGTTATACCGTCTTCCATGTTCTTCCATTTCTGCTTTAGTAGCATATCCCCAGGCATGATACGTCTTTTCTTTTCCTGCGAATGCGATCAGTTTGACAGACGTATTTTCGGCGAAATATCCTCCTTGCAGATAGTAAGAGTTGAGATTGACGGAGGCACGGTCGATGTATCCGTCCGTACCGATGTTGGAAAGTCGGGCATCGAATGTCCAGTGATTGTTCAGTAGTCCGGTTCCCACTTTTACAGTTTCCTTGTGGGTGTTGAAAGAACCATAGGAACCGTTGAACTCGGCATACGGTTTCATGGATGCACCTTCGGTCTGCATATTGACACTGGCTCCGAAGGCACCGGCGCCGTTGGTCGATGTTCCTGCGCCACGTTGCACTTGCATATCCTTTACGGAAGAAGAGAAGTCGGGCATATTTACCCAGAACAGGTTGTGGCTTTCGGCATCGTTCATCGGGATGCCGTTTACAGTGATATTGATACGCGTGCCGTCAGTGCCTCGTACACGAAGAGTCGTATAGCCGATGCCCGATCCCGCATCCGATGTGGTCAGCGTGGAAGGAGTCATGCTCAGCAGGTAGGGAATATCCTGCCCGAAGTTCACTTTTTTAAGTTCGGCTTTGCCTATATTGGTAAATGCTACGGGAGTTTTTGCTGTAGCACGTGTGGATACTACCTGCACTTCTTGCAGGTTGATTACTTTCAGACTATCCTTTGCACTCGTTTGTGCATGGACAGGGAAGCCTGCGCCCAATAAGGCGACGGCCATCATCATCATTTTTTTCATCTTGCTTATTAATTAGTTCTCTACGCCGGCATTACCCGGTTCAGATTCTATGGGTATGTTCTCAGCCCGTCATGTTAAGGCACCCCTACTTAGTGAATCGTTGGCAAAATTACTGCTTTTGCGGGAGGAAAGCAAAAAAAACTTTTAGATTTGCTAAAAACAATATAACTTTGTAGTTTGTTGAAATATGACAAGTCAGCTATTTATTCATTTTAATATAATTATCAAATTATGCTACTATTATTTCAAGCGACAGCAACACAGCTTGCGGATTCTACACAAATCGCCGCAGATAAATTAATGGAAGAAGCGATAGCCAATGCGGACGGATTGGATAAGCTTTCTCTGATCACCCAGCAATTGGTAGATTTCGGTATCCGTGCCGGAGAACGCATTCTGATTGCAACCCTTGTCTTCATTGTCGGACGCTTCCTCATCTCGATGCTCAACCGATTTGTCGGACGTCTGATGGACAGGAGAAAAGTGGATATAAGCATCAAGACTTTTGTGAAGAGTCTGGTAAATATTCTGCTGACCATTCTGTTGATTATCTCCGTAGTCGGTGCTCTGGGAGTCGAAACAACTTCTTTTGCAGCCCTGTTGGCTTCTGCCGGTGTGGCTGTCGGTATGGCGTTGTCCGGTAACTTGCAGAACTTTGCCGGCGGACTGATCGTATTGCTTTTCAAGCCTTATAAGGTAGGAGATTGGATTGAAAGTCAGGGAGTTTCCGGAACGGTCAAGGAAATACAGATATTTCACACCATTCTGACTACCGGAGATAATAAAGTGATTTATATACCGAACGGTGCAATGAGCAGCGGAGTGGTGACAAACTATAATACACAGACAACGCGCCGTGTAGAATGGATTGTTGGCGTGGATTATGGAGAAGATTATAATAAGGTACAGCAGATTGTCCGTGATATACTGACGGCCGATAAGCGTATTCTGACTGATCCCGCCCCGTTTATTGCCCTTCATGCGCTGGATGCCAGCAGTGTGAATGTGGTAGCCCGTGTGTGGGTGAATACGGCAGATTACTGGGGAGTTTATTTTGATATAAACAAGACTATTTATGAAACCTTTAATGAAAAAGGCATCAACTTCCCGTTCCCGCAACTTACCGTGCATCAGGGAAACTGATCACTATAAGATATATACTAAAACGAGAGAGTTTCACTTCGGTGAGACTCTCTCGTTTTATATGAACAAATTGTCTGGTGTGATTGGAAAATTTCTTTTTTATTTGATGCCGAAGTCTTCTGCAAATTCATATCGGTCTTCTTTGATCCCCAGTACATGGTTGATTTTCCTTCTTTTTTCAAGGTCCTTAAAGTAGCTTTCTACGACCTGATAGAGATCAAAATTACTGGTTGATCCTGCGGCAAGATCGAGTGACTCCACCATTTTCTCTACTGCCTGGTGGATTTTCCCTGCGTCTATCAGATGCAGTTCGTTGCTGTGTATTAAATATTTCTCCATAACTGCAATGTTTTAATGTTATATTGTTATAACGTATCATAGTGATGGAAAGTTCAATCCCCGAATCTTCATTGCGTCTTGTTATCAATCACATTTTAACAGACATATAGGTTAGAATCTAATGTCAGATTTTGGCGAGTGCCTGTTCCAGATCGGCTATCAGGTCATTGATATGTTCCGTTCCGATGGATAGACGTACAGTGCCCGGATAAATCTCCTGTTCTGCAAGCTCCTGCGCATTAAGTTGCGAGTGTGTGGTACTTGCCGGATGGATGACCAGTGATTTCACGTCAGCTACATTGGCCAGCAACGAGAAAATCTCCAGACTGTCGATGAAGCGGTGTGCTTCTTCCTGTCCTCCTTTTACTTCAAACGTAAAGATGGAGCCTGCACCATTCGGGAAATAGCGTTGATAGAGTGCATGATCCGGATGATCGGAGAGTGACGGATGATTGACTTTCTTCACCTTCGGATGATTATTCAGGAAGTTCACCACTTTTAGCGCGTTTTCTACATGACGTTCTACACGCAAAGAAAGCGTTTCCAGCCCTTGCAGCAGGATGAAGGCATTGAACGGACTGATCGTTGCTCCCGTATCCCGTAGCAAAGTGGCACGAATGCGGGTGACGTAAGCAGCCGGACCGGCAGCGTCTACAAAGCGTACTCCGTGGTAACTCGGATCGGGCTCTGTCAACTGTGGGAATTTACCCGAAGCTACCCAGTCGAATTTACCGGAGTCAACGATTACTCCTCCCAAGGAACTGCCATGACCACCAATGAATTTGGTTGCGGAGTGCACTACAATGTCTGCTCCGTGTTCGATGGGGCGGATTAAGTAGGGAGTGCCGAATGTATTGTCTATAATTAATGGAATTTTGTGACGGTGAGCAATTTCGGATACCGCTTCTATGTCTATAATATTGGAATTCGGGTTTCCGAGTGTTTCGATAAATACGGCTTTGGTGTTCTCCTGAATCGCTTTCTCAAAGTTGGAAAGGTCGCTCGGATCAACGAAAGTGGTGGTAACGCCATAATTGGGCAAAGTATGTGCCAGTAAGTTATAGCTTCCTCCGTAAATTGTTTTAGCAGCTACGATGTGGTCGCCTGCACGAGTAATGTTTTCGAAAGCATAAGTAATAGCCGCGGCACCGGAGGCAACTGCCAGACCTGCTACGCCTCCTTCGAGGACGGCTACACGTTCTTCAAAAACTCCTTGGGTGGAGTTGGTCAGGCGGCCGTAGATATTGCCCGGATCTTGCAAGCCGAAACGTGCGGCTGCATGAGCGGAATTGTGGAATACATAAGAAGTGGTCTGATAAATAGGTACTGCGCGTGCGTCTGTTGCCGGATCTGCTTGTTCCTGTCCTACATGAACCTGTAATGTCTCAAAGTGTAAATTCTTTCTTTCCATAATCGTATGCTTTTTAAGTTTAATATTCTCTCTTTATTTTCTTGCAAAGTTATGGGATGCAGATATATCGAACAATATATAGTAGAAATATAGAAAATAATGCTATTTTTGTATCGTTATACAGAATAAAGCAACTGCTTTATTCTTAAAAATCACCCGTTAGAAGAATATTTTTCTTATGGATACTTTTGAGAAATTGGATAAAGTGGATTTGCAGATACTCCGTACTTTGCAAGAGAATGCGCGGTTGACGACCAAAGAGTTGGCTGCGCGGGTCAGTCTTTCATCGACTCCTGTTTTCGAGCGCCTTAAACGTTTGGAGAGTGGGGGATATATAAAGAAGTATATCGCTGTGCTGGATGCCGAAAAGCTGAATCAGGGTTTTGTGGTCTTTTGCAGTGTCAAGCTAAGGCGGCTGAACAGGGACATTGCGGCTGAGTTTACCCGAATCATACAGGATATTCCCGAAGTGACCGAATGTTATAATATATCGGGCAGTTACGATTACTTGCTGAAGATCCATGCTCCTAATATGAAATATTATCAGGAGTTCATTCTGAATGTGTTGGGAACCATCGATAGCCTGGGTTCGCTGGAAAGTACGTTTGTGATGGCGGAAGTGAAGCACCGATATGGAATACATATTTAGTGGGAAGATTGATGTATTTCCTATTTTTGCGACTCTTTGTTTTCGGCTCAGGTTTCCGGTGGATTGCCGATAATGTCTCTGTATAAGCTGCCGTCATGGTCCTTGTATTTTGCGTATTGGTAGAGGCGGACCAGTATATCACTGTAATCAAGAATGGCTGTATTTGATTTCTGTGATAAATTGGTGCCCAAGATACCACTGCCTATGATACCGGGATTGTATAATACGGTGTCTTGTCTGATAGAGTTCATTATCAGTTCTGCACAAATATAGTCTTTAATCCTTGCCTCTTCTAGTCGGGTCGTGATGTATGAGTTCAGATGGCTTTTGTCATGTTGAGTCATAAAGCCGTACCATAATAAACACTTCATTCCTAAATGGGTAGCTTCTATTAATATATCCAGATAGGTTAGTCCCGATGTTCCTTTCTTATCTATCTCATAAGGATCGATATGAATGAAAGAATCTTTGGGGAGTGATGGCAGTAACTTCATGACTCCTTCGAGAGAATCGGTATTATATAGGTGGACGGATGTCTGTAGTTCCGCTTGCTTCGCATAGCGTTCCACATTATCCAAAGCACTCTTTTCTATATCGAAGAATAGAAATCTTTGTGCCTGTCTTCCTAGTACCTCCATTGCTAAAGCCGGAGAACCTAAATAGTATCCTTTCTGCATTTCTGCACTTTCTATCTTATAGTAAATGGAGTCCTTTAGAACTTGATTGTCTTCCTCTACCGTTTTTTCTAAGAAATAGTAAATGCCATATTGCTGTTCCGAAGTCTGCTGCATCGGGTAGATGGCACAGGCAGAATTTGTTTCTACATAGACTTGTGGATGCTCGTTCCGAAGAACTTCGCAAAGTATCAGATGTTTCAGTACATCCGGTTGTTTGCCGAAATGAGTATAAGTTGCCATGATGCTAAAGGTTTATAGTGACGATATAAATGGTATACAGCAAATATACGGGATAATTTTTAGATCCTTGCATCTGATTTTCAAAATTATCCTGTACATTTGTTATGTGATATGAACCTTATTTTTTTAACGCAATGAAATGGCAACGTTGTAAATAGCTTCGCTCTATATGGATGATGGACAATGGTGAAATCTGTTGTTCGAGTCTTATGTGGCTAAACAGGTCACCCGATATTTTATTATTTTATTTCAGAAACCTTATAAAGAAGCAATTACAATGAATACAAATATTTATCCGCGTACCAATGACCTTCAGACTGTCTATCTGAATGCTGTTATCAATAATCCTCATATAAAGGTTGGTGACTACACCATATACAATGATTTTGTAAATGATCCTGTTCAGTTTGAGAAGAACAATGTTTTATATCATTATCCTGTCAATGGAGACCGGCTGATCATAGGGAAATTCTGTTCGATAGCCTGTGGAGCTAAGTTTCTTTTCAACAGCGCGAATCATACGTTGAATTCTTTGTCGAATTATCCGTTTCCTATATTTTTTGAGGAGTGGCAGTTGGATAAGGGAAATATCACTTCGGCATGGGATAATAAAGGGGATATAGTGATTGGAAACGATGTATGGATTGGTTATGAGGCTGTTGTCATGGCGGGCGTACATATCGGTGACGGAGCGATTATTGCGTCGAGGGCAGTAGTCACCAAAGATGTACCTCCTTATACGATAGTAGGCGGGACGCCGGCCCAAGAAATACGAAAGCGTTTTGACGAAAGTACAATTGCACAATTGCAGGAATTGCAGTGGTGGGACTGGCCTGTTGAGAAGATATCCAAAGTTTTGCCATCTATCATGCATGGAAGACTCGATATTCTAATGAAATTTTAATCCACTATTACTGTGAGTTGCATGACACCCGGGTGTTGGTATGTCTGACACCCGGGTCTCATACATGCTGACACCCGGGTCTCAGATTACTCTCTGTCGCATTCGAAAAAAAAATTAGCGAAAGTCTTTCAACTCTTCCTGCAATTTTTTGCGGATGAAGAAGATACGGCTCTTTACAGTACCTAGTGGCAAGTGTAGCTTATCTGCAATTTCACGGTACTTGAATCCTGCAAGGTGCATAGCGAACGGAATTTTGTATTCTTTGGCAAGAGCATTGACTACACGGTGCATTTCTTTGAGGTCATAGGCATTTTCTGTACTTTCAAAACCTGCATCTTGTGGTAAATTCAGATGGTAGAGGTTATCGGTGTGATCGACAAAAGTCTGATTGCGAATCACTTTGCGGTAGTTGTTGATAAAAACATTGCGCATAATGGTGTACATCCATCCTCTAAAATTCGTATCAGATATATACTTGTCTTCATTGTCCAATGCTTTTAAAGACGTTTCCTGCAATAAGTCGTTAGCTTCATCAATATCCATTGTAAGTTTGTAAGCGAAACGGAGTAACTCATCCTGTGCTTCTACTAATTCTTTTCTAAAGGTGAAATTCTTCATGTTGATTGTTTTTTAAGTTTGATAAATTTGTTTGTTTTGACAGTGCAAGTATATGTGATTTCTATGAGCCCGATAGTGGGGAAATTGACATAAAACCACCGCTAAATTGTTAGATAGGAGGCTTCTGACAATTTAACGGTGGTTTTTGATAGTTTTGGGGTGGTGCTCAGACAGCTAATATACCGGAGAAAACAAACGGAAACACGCTTCGCGAAATTTAACCGAACGGTTGCGTTGGAGCCAGTCGCATAGATTTAGTTCTTTACTATTATTCATATCGGTGTGATAAATGTCTCTGACGGTCTGAGCAACTTTCTTGTCGTAAATGAACAGATTGGTCTCGAAAAGAAGTTCAAGGCTTCTTATATCCATATTGGCTGAACCGACTACCACCAGTTCATCATCGACAATCATCAACTTTGAATGTGTAAATCCATTGACATATTGATAGACTCTGACTTTATTTCTTAATAGTTTCTCCACATATGAGTTAGAGGCATATTGCACAAAATCATTGTCTGATCTTTTAGGCATGACAAGGCGAACGTCTATTCCGCTCATTGATGCGGTCTGTATTGCCTGAAGCAGACATTCCGTCGGTATAAAGTAGGGAGTCTCGATATATACATTCTTTTTCGCCCGCGTTATAGCTGTAAACATGGCTTCCATTACATTGGAATGCATTCCCAACGGTTCCGCGTTGACTACTTGAATTGGTACTTCTCCGAAGACTTCGACATTGGGATAATACTCCGGTGAAGACAGATATTGTCCGGAAGCATAATACCAGTCTGCCAGAAACACAGATTGCAGCCCCGACGCTCCGGAACCTTCAACCTTGAAGTGTATGTCATTCCATTTTCCCCACGGAAGTCCGTCTATGTATACGTCTTTTACATTGATGCCGCCGATATAGGCGATTCTGCCGTCGATGATGACTATCTTTTTATGATTGCGGTAATTGACACTTCGCAGGAAGCGGGGAAAACTAAGCGGGAGGAACGTTTTCACTTCCACGCCTGCTTCTATCATTTGCTTGAAATATTTTCTGTTCGTTTTATTGCATCCCAGTCCGTCGTAAAGCAGTCGTACTTTGATGCCTTGTTTTACCTTATTGATAATCTTCTCTTTTAATTCGTTGCCGATATGGTCGTCGCCAATAGCATAATAGAAGATATGAATATGCGATTCGGCACAGTCGATATCTTCGAAAAGACTGTAAAACTTACTTTTACCACCCGGATAGACAGTTACTTTGTTACCTCCGAATACTGGTGATTGTTCCAGATTCAATATGAGTGATTTTAGTTCTTTATAATGATCGGGATGTATTGGCTCTGTTTCCACGTTGGTAGAAACGGATTGTTGGTGCCTGTTGAATTCTTCTCTCCAAAACTGAAATTTTGAACGCTTTTTGCTTACATTACGTCCTACAATATAATAGGCAGATATACCCAGTAATGGTAAGAATATAACAACTAGAATCCAGCAGATCGTCTTCACAGGATTTTTGTCGTCGTAATCAATTATAATAGTGTAAATCAGCCCTAATAGGAATGCAATATACGCTAACAATGTACAATACCATATCCACCTCATAGCAACTTTGTTTTTTTGTTTTGATGTATGCTTTACTTATGAATAAAACAATGTGTTAGTATCTGTTGTTTGTTGGCGATTGAAAAAAAGTAAAACATCCCCTTGATATTTATTAGAATAGAAGTTATATCTTTGTCCTCAAACAATATATGTATGAATTTTATAATTGAACCCGGTTCTTTGGCTGATATAGATGAATTAGAGAGGCTGTATGATGAATTGAACGATCACTTGTCAGCTACAATCAATTATCCGGGATGGATAAAGGGGATTTATCCGGTTCGTGAGAATGCGGCTGCCGGTGTGGATGATAATAGTCTGTTTGTTGCCCGATGTGACGGGAGGATTGCGGGTTCTGTCATTTTAGATCATCAGCCGGAAAAGGCTTATGAGAATATAGTATGGAAAATAGATGCGGATTATAGTTATATTTTTGTGGTACGCACTTTTGTTGTACATCCATCTTTTTTGCAAATGGGAGTTGGACATGCATTGATGGATTTTTCACTGGAGTTGGCTTTAAAATCAGAAATGAAATCTATCCGGCTCGATGTATATGAGAAGAATCTTCCGGCTATTTCGTTGTACGAGAAATGTGGGTTTGAGTATATTGACACTGTGGACTTAGGACTGGGACATTATGGGCTGGATTGGTTCAAGTTGTACGAGAAGGTTATTTGAACCGTAATAATAATATAAAGTGGAGGAAGCCCTGACTAAATTCATAGTTCATCAATCATGTTGGAGCTTCCTTCTTATTATAAAAGTAGTTCAAGCATTTATTTATTTCCGAAGATTTAAATAATGCTCTTTTTCATTTCAAAAACAATATCCTTGATACATACATTTTCTGATAGATTCAGTAAACATCGGATTGTATTTAATAAATCATCAGGTTGTATCATTTCTTCATCTTTAAAAGGTGTTCCTGCTTTTTTCACCATATCAGTATTCACCCAGCCAGGGCAAAGAGTAGTGACACGTATAATCCGTTGCTAAGCAGCAATTCTTCCGCACTTTCTTCAGTGTCGAAATACATTGAGATACGATTGTTGTTTCCTGTGATTGTGATGTTGGCCTGATTAATAATCTTATTGAATTTGTCATTTTGAGAAGAAGTGCAATCAATTCTGTTATGTGGGAATATTAATGTAAATTCGTTGTTCTGTCCGGTAATATTTTCCATTTCATTCTAAGTTTTATAGTTTATATTCGTACCTTTTTGATACGACTTTCCACAAAGATACGAAAAGGAATAGTCAAAGATTCATTAGATGGTTCTTTTTCTTTGTTTGTATTCTTATGGAGATTTCCATATCTTTTCTGTGCTGCTTTGATTTACTCCGTTGCCCGATATTCGTTCGTTCCTGCACCGTTATGAACTAGTTCCGAGTTTACGTAGATTTACTTTTTATGTTTAATGGATGTAAGATTAATGCTGCAATGTTTTATTCGTCTGACAGTTGTTTCTTTTTCGTCTGACAGTTGTTAGACGAAAGAATAACAGTTGTCAGACGAAAGTTCAACAGTTGTCAGACGAATAAGGTTATATAAACCGAGCATTAGATGATTGCATACAGCAAATTAATTTTAAGAGAGACTGGGATTAGTTCGTTACGATGCGTTTCAGTGAGTTGTTATTTACCGTTTGAAATATTTATTTCTCTCTGTGATTACATATTTCCGCTTTATTTCTCTTTTATTATATGTAATTTTGTAACTCTAAATTAAGAATACTCTATATGAAATTAAAAGTTTTGACAACAAATCATTGTGTATACAAAATAAATATCCGGTGAATCACTATGTGCAGAATAATCATCTTATTAATTTCATTGATACTATCAGTGCAATGTTTTTCACAAACGGAGTTTACTACTTGTCTGTTTGACATATCCAGAAACAGAGTGATACCGATAGCGGTTTATCAGCCACAGAAAGTAAATTCAAAAACGAAAGTTATCATATTCAGCCACGGCTATGATGGGAATAAAAACAGTAAGTCGAACCAAACCTATTCCTACCTGACACGTTTTCTTTCACAAAAAGGTTTTTATGTAATTAGTATACAACATGAATTGTCCGATGATCCTCTTTTAGCGATGGAAGGCGATTTCATGCAGACCCGTATGCCGAATTGGGAACGAGGAACCGGCAATATACTTTTTACCATTCAGGAATTTAAAAACTTGAAACCACAATTGAATTGGAGCGAACTCATCTTGATAGGGCATTCTAATGGAGGTGATATGACAATGCTGTTTGCCACTAAATACCCGCAGCTGATCAGTAAGGCTGTATCTATGGACCATCGTAGAATGATCATGCCTAGAACTTTGAAGCCACGTTTGTATACGTTGAGAGGATGTGACTATGAGGCAGATGCGGGAGTGCTACCTACCGTACAGGAGCAGGAGCACTTCAGAATGAAAGTAGTAAAACTGGATGGAGTTACACATAGCAATATGGGTGAGAATGGAACGGCAGAACAGCATGACCTCATCAATCAATATATCTATAAATTTCTGACAGAAAGCTAACTGAAGTATCATTTCTATTTTATCCGGTGGTTTTAAACCGGAAGCCTGTTTTTCTTGTATGCTTGCTTTGTCATTATAAATAATAATGTAATTCAAAAAGCAAGTTTTAGCCAAACGAGGACAACCAACTGATAATGTGCGAGTAAAGTCCTTGATTTGGCTTTCTTTTTAGACGGTAAAAGCCGACCATAGACAAAGGTAAGACAAAGTTCAGTTACTTTTCCATTACCTGCGATAAAACTGCAAGCTGGTTATAAGTCGCTATTTGTCTGCATCTTGCGTTATAGCGTATAACCTCTTGTAACTCAAAGTAAACTAATTTTGTAACGTTTAAAACTTTGAGCAATAAGAAGTACATTTAAAATTCTATTCTATCTCAAGAGGAATAACCCTAAACCGGACGGAACAGGAAGAATCACTATTGACAAAACTATCAGCCAATTCAGTTGTAAAATGACTGTACCGCCCAATCTATGGGATACCAAAGCAGGAAGACTGACGCAAGCCGATGGCTTTACCACAGCAGATAAAGTAAAAAATGTCTATCTGGGTTTAGGTGTAAAGCAAAAAACGTTCTTAACTCTGTTTGCAAAACATAATCAGGAGTTTTCCCGGAAAGAAGGATACAACAGGTCGGAAGGCACTTATTCCAAATACTGTACGGTTTATAAGCATATGGAAAACTATATCCGACAGGAATACAAACGGGATGATATTTTTCTGAAAGAGTTGAACCTTGCTTTTGTTAATGGCTTTGAACACTATCTGCGTACAGAGCGGAACTGTTCCACTAATTCAATATAGATGTATATGATAGGAGTAAAACACATTGTTACCATTGCCCGTAATTCAGGACAATTAGCTATCAACCCTTTTGCAGGCTACCTGATAAGCCCTGAACAGAAAGACAGGGGATTCCTAAGTAAAGAAGAACTCAACTTACTTGTAAATGCCAAGATGAAAAATGCCCAATATGAATTAGTACGGGATTTATTTGTATTTTCCTGCTTCTGCGGACTTAGCTATTCGGATGTAAAGAATCTGACGAAAGACAATCTACAAACCTCATTTGATGGTCATTTATGGATAATTACCCGTAGGCAAAAAACAAATACAGATTCAAGTGTCCGGCTGTTGGAAGTTCCCAAACGAATAATTGAGAAATACAAAGGCTATACAAGAGATAACAGAATATTTCCTGTTCCGAGCAATACTTCCTGTAATAGTATACTAAAAAAGATAGCCAAGCAATGCGGAATCAAAGCCCGTTTAACATATCATGTAGCCCGTCATACTTTCGGAACTTTATTAACTATCTCACAAGGAGTTCCGATTGAAACAGTCAGTCGAATGATGGGGCATACCAATATCAAAACCACCCAGATTTACGCCAAGATAACAAAAGAGAAAATCAGTCAAGATATGGAAATCCTATCCCATAAATTAGAATCTTTGGAAAAGCAGGTAATGGAAAGAATATGATAAATAAGGCAAGCTTAACAGCTTGCCTTTATTCTACAAATGTTTCAAATAATAAAGGATTGATGGCAATACTATCATTATTTTTTTCTAAATTTGTGGCGTTAAAAAAGTAAGTATAAAAATGTATCAACGTTTTTCCTCAAATACACCTCCCCCGGTAGCCTAAAAGGCTGAATAACCGGATTCAATTAGATTTCGTTCCTGCATTTCTGTAGGGACTATTTTCATATACTTATATTAGTATTCAAGGTTGTTTAGCCTCTAATCAGGTATTCATTTATTAATAAATTAAACAATCTTGAAATGAAGAATATTAAATATATTCTCATGGTTCTTCTTGGAGGAGCCATGTACGGTACGATGTCATCATTTGTTAAACTATCGTACTCATGGGGGTATAATGCCGCTGAAATCTCTTTTGCACAAGCTGCATTGGCAGCAATCTTTCTTGGAACTTATACTTTAGTTACAGGAAAAAGTATTCAAGGGAAAATTACCCGAAAAGATTTATTACCGTTGATATTGACCGGAAGTGCTATCGGAGTGACTAATTATCTTTATTATCAGTCTGTAAGTTATATTTCCGCCTCACTGGCTATAGTAATTCTTATGCAGTTTACATGGTTTAGCCTGTTTTTGGAATGGATTATATTCGCTAAAAAACCGTCCAGAATCGAACTCCTGACAGTTTTCTTTATTCTTATTGGTACAGTTATGGCAGGGAATCTTTTTGATTCAAAAGCATGGTCATTTTCATTAAAGGGAATCTTATTGGCGTTATTCGCTTCCCTGACCTATGCTATTTATATCGTAGCAAATGGGAGGTTTGGGAAATGTGTCCGATGGCAATCAAAAAGTACGTTTATAATGATTGGTTCTGCTCTCACAATTTTTATAGTGAATAGCCAAACAATTATTACAGATAATCATTTCGGTGGAAGCTTTATGCTTTGGGCGTTATTCCTTGCCATAATCGGAACAACTATTCCCACTGCATTGTTTGCTGCCGGTATTCCAAAAATAGGAGTTGGAATAAGTTCTATTCTGATGACGATAGAATTGCCAGTAGCTGTTATTTGTGCAGTTGTAGTTCTGAACGAACATATCAGCCCGGTACAGATAGCTGGCATAGTTGTAATGCTTACAGCAATCTCGATAATGAATTATTACAAATCATTAAAAAACAAAAGTAATTAACCATGTTTTACATAAGTGAAATACAATATACTGCTCCGGCAGAATATAAAACAGAATTGCAAGAAGTGATTTATACAACTTTACAAAAACTCAGAATATGCTTTGAACGCGTTGATACTGATGAGGTTATTTCAATAGAAGACTGTATCCCTATCAATAGAAAACTTGACATGAAAATGGTCAAAACCCTCTTTCTTTGTAATCGACAAAAAACTGATTTTTATCTTTTTATTACTACTGCTGATAAGCTTTTCAGGGCAAAAGAATTAAGTGCTGTAATAAATATACCGCATTTATCATTTGCCCCAGTGGATTTATTTGAAAAGATGCTCGGAACAAAAGTCGGAGCAGCGACTATTTTTAGTGTGATTCTGGATAAAAATAATCATGTACAGGTATTACTTGATAAAGATGTTGTGTCAGAAGAATACTATGGTTGTAGTGACGGGACAACAAGAGGGTACATGAAAATTAAGACAGCAAGTATCGTCAATTATTTTTTGGATTTTGCGAAACACAAACCAACCATAATTGCCATATGATTGCATCTATTCTAAAAAGTATGAGATTGTTCGTTCTATTGAATGAACCCTCACAGGAAATATCTGTAAATGAAATGGAAAACGCTTATTTTGATTTTGTGGAACAAATAAAACTAATTAATGCTTTCAAAGACTATTCATATGCTTTTAGGACATTGAATTTTGTTCGTATTGAGTTATCGAATACGAATCGGGGAAAAAAATGTACTTGAACAGATGTATTTTCAGAAATCATTATCATTTATCAAATCCGAGTTAGAGTTGTTAGAAAAACAAATGATGTATCCTAAATTTTTCATTCAAAAAAAACAGCCGAATGATACTTAGTGGAGATCTAATATATTTTCTTATTTAAACTTATTGACCGGACAGACGAATATCTTGGTTGGATGCGAATAGTGATTGTTATATCTTTATAACGTACTAATTCTTCTTACAAAATAAATTCCATTCTCTATTTTATAAAAGTAAAAATATTCATTCTTCTGTTGGGCGCTTTTTATAGTCAAAACGTATTCAAATTAGAGTGTTTAATAAATTTCAATATCAAATTTAAAATCAAAGAATATGAATTATCCAAAAGCGATACTTCTTTCATTGGCGTTATTGGCTATGCATTCGCTTAACGCAGAGGTAGTCACATACCCTGCTGGGGTCGGGGTGAAAACCTTAAACGATTTTTCTGTGGAAGTGCGTCAGGGTGGCGGACCGTGGTTGCCTGTTGACGTTTATCCTGTTAAAGTTGATAGGGTTGATGAAAAAGGTCATAACGTAGAGGTTGCCTCCATTGCTTATTTCGATTTTGACGGAATGGTAGATGTGCGAGTAATCAGCAACAAAGAGAGAGTCAATAGTGCGAGAGTACGTCCTTTAAGCTATAAGATAACACCGGATTGTGTTGGAGACACAGTGACATTCTCACTTTCGCGTCCTCGCAATCTCTCAGTAGAGGTCAATGGAGATATTTTTCACAATCTTCATCTTTTTGCGAATCCGATTGATAAATTTCGTCCTTCCGATAAAGAAATCCAAAGGGCTCTCAAGAAAAAAAAAGGGTCCAATCTGATTTATTTTGGTCCCGGTGTGCATAATCTTCCTAATGATACTCTATTTGTCCCTTCAGGAACTACTGTTTATATCGACGGGGGAGCCCGTGTTTATGGCAATATATTCACGGAAGGAGCACATGATGTGAATATTTTCGGTAGAGGCGAGGTACACCCTGATGGCAGGGGAGCCGGTGTTTGGGTCAGACGTTCTAAAAATGTCAGGATAGACGGAATTGTGGTTTCGCAACTCCCCATAGGACAATGCGATTCGGTAGAGTTGACGAATGTGAAATCAATCAGCTATTATGGTTGGGGCGACGGAATGGATGTTTTCTCAAGCAGTAACGTGATATTAGATGGGGTTTTCTGTCGTAATAGTGATGACTGTGCCGCAGTTTATGCTTCTACGCAAGGATTTAAAGGGGGAAGCAATAATGTATTGGTGAAAAATGCGACACTTTGGGCTGACGTGGCTCATCCAATCAATATCGGAGGACATGGAGATCCGAACGGCATGGATACAGTGCAGAACGTCACTTTTAGGAATATCGACATTCTTGATCAGGCAGAAAAACAGATTGATTATCAGGGATGTCTGGCTATAAATCCAGGCGACAATACATTGGTGCGTAATATTACGTTCGAGAATATTCGGATTGAAGATTTTCGTAACGGACAGCTTGTGAATTTCAGAATCAGTTTCAATCCGAAGTATTGTGTCTCTACCGGCAGAGGTATTCAGAATGTGCTTGTTAAGGATGTTACTTACAATGGATCGGGTGAAAACTTGTCGATCATTGCAGGGTATGATGAGAATCACAAGATATCTGGTATCAGGTTTGTGAATCTTGTGGTCAATGGGCGAAAGATTACAGACGACATGCCTGGGAAGCCGAAATGGTATAAAACCGGAGATATGGCCGGTATCTTTGTTGGAGAACATGTAGAAAATATATCTTTTGAATAGAAACGAAGCAGGCAGAATGTTAGAAATGACGCCACATGCCAAAAACTGTCATGCGGTCAGAAGGAAAGATTATACTTCAATTTTTATCACAATATAGATAAAAATTGAAGTTTTTTATCTATGTTGCAGCCGATTTTAGAAAAAGAAGTTTGGAATGAACAATAAATACGAAGAACGGCTGGGAACAGAACGTATGTTACCGCTTGTTTTCAAGATGGCACTCCCGGCAGTGGCTGCACAATTTGTCAATCTGCTTTATAGCATTGTGGACCGTATATACATCGGGCATATTCCGGGAATTGGCACCGATGCGCTGGCGGGTGTAGGGGTGACTACCTCTCTCATTATACTGATTTCTTCTTTTTCGGCAATTGTCGGCGGCGGTGGTGCTCCGCTGGCTGCCATTGCACTCGGACAGGGCGACCGTGTACGAGCCGGAAAGATATTGGGAAACGGGTTTGTTCTGCTGATATTGTTTACTTTGCTGACTTCTGTCATCGCATATACTTTTATGGAACCTATTCTCCTCTTTACAGGAGCTTCGGAAAACACCTTGGAATATGCGGTTGACTATCTTTCCATTTATCTCTTGGGAACGATATTTGTCGAAATATCCACAGGGTTGAATAGCTTTATCAATGCCCAGGGACGTCCTGCCATTGCCATGTTTTCAGTTCTGATCGGAGCCTTATTGAACATCATTCTTGATCCTATTTTTATTTTCTGGTTTGACATGGGCGTGAAAGGTGCTGCTTTGGCTACGGTACTTTCCCAAGTATGCAGTGCGGTGTGGGTGGTAAGTTTCCTCTTTTCCCGACGTGCCTCTCTGCCTTTGGAGAAACGATATATGGGACTGGACCGGAAGATTATCCTTTCCATATTAGCTTTAGGAGTATCCCCCTTCATTATGGCAAGTACGGAAAGTCTGGTTGGGTTTGTCCTCAATAGCAGTCTGAAGGAATTTGGAGATATCTACATCAGCGCATTGACGATTCTGCAAAGTTCGATGCAGTTTGCCAGTGTACCGCTGACCGGATTTGCGCAAGGATTCGTTCCGATCATAAGTTATAACTTCGGGCATGGTGACAAGCAGCGTGTGAAAGATTGCTTCCGTATTGTACTGGTAACCATGTTTTCCTTCAACTTGATATTGATGCTTTTCATGATTCTTTTCCCTTCGACGGTTGCCTCTGCTTTCACCAGTGATGCAAGACTGATAGAAACCGTACGTTGGACAATGCCCGTTTTCTTGGGTGGCATGACCATCTTCGGCTTGCAACGTGCCTGTCAGAATATGTTCGTTGCATTGGGGCAGGCCCGAATCTCTATCTTCATTGCTCTGTTGCGTAAAGCTATCCTGTTGATTCCGCTGGCGTTAATTTTGCCGAACTTTATGGGAGTAACCGGAGTGTATGCAGCTGAGGCTATATCTGATGCGACTGCGGCCATCTGTTGCACGTTATTGTTCTTTTGGCAGTTCCCTAAAATTCTGGGAAGGATTAAAGGGAATACTTTGCGTGTGGAGTAATCGTTTCTTTGTAATTTATTTTTTTACTTCACAGATATGCATGGCATTACGGTTGTATTCTGACTGTTATCTCTCTCTTTATCTCATTTCCTGTGCGTAAATGTTGATTTATCCGGATATCTGTACCTGTTAATATATAGAAAAGTGTGTCTGTTTGCCAGGCGATGGTACCGGCTATCCTCTGATATAGGATTTCTCTTTTCATTCTTATTCTGTATCCGGCAAAGATACAAAAAGGATGTTTGTATCCTGGCAGGAGGTAAAAGGTGAATCTAAACCGGATATTTTTCAATTGTGTGAGTAACTGTGGCAGTCGGGCTTTTGGGAAGAAGCAGTTGTAGCCTGCGAATGGGCGTATCGTTCTCGTAGAAATTAATGAGATATTCGATTTTGTTACGAAGCATCGTTCTGCAAAGCCTCGTACAGCTTACCGGTATGCACTGGAGAGAATGCCTAAAGATATGAGAGCGGAAGCTATGAAAAAATAGCTTCCTTTTCCTTCCTTTACTCTGCTTTTCTGTTTGGTTTTCGCTTAATAAGCAGAAGCCGTTCCATATCATTGAATAGTTTTGTGTCTTTTAATTCAAACATGATCCATTTGCCGTCGTGGAAAGTGGTAGCTGCATCATAGATCATCTGTACCTCGTTTGAAAACTGTCCCCGCTGAATTTCAAATTTGGCACGTTCATCTTTTCCTAAGATAACCATAAATCCCAGAGTCTTTTCCTTCGCATATAAAGCACAGAGGGTTTTACCGCCTTTGCGGTATTTGTATTCATACGTCCACGCTTTGCCGCCACGGTTCCAAAGTAGCTCCATTTCGTAGCTCTTCTCGATGCGCTGGCAGAGTGAGTTCCATACATCATAAAGGTCTGTTCCTATCAGATTCTCTATATCTTTGGAAGTCGGTATTTGAAAAGGTTCTTTCATGGTATTTGCTGTTTTATCATATATGCCGCAAAGATAGGATGATCTTTTAGTAAATCGTTGTCCAATATAGGCATCCTGGGTTATAATTATTAGAAGAAGTTCCATTTTCATCTACATTTCAGTCTTTTTTTTAATTTTTATTGCACTTTTTCAAATATAGCAATGAGATTCTAGAACTAAGATGTAAAGACATATTCCATACTTCACCTCAATTATAATTTTAAAATTCAATCTATTTGTTGAGAAAAATAAAATATGCTGAAGAACGTTATTGTGCGTTTTGTAAAAGGCAGTATATCAAACAGTTATAATTTTCTATTTTTGGTTTAAAACCAACGGGTCGTTCCTTTAAAACCAACGCCCCATTTCTTTAAAACCAAGAGGGCATTTCTCGGTGAGAAACGGAGGATTGGTTAGAAACTAGATATAAATTCAGGATAAATATTTAAATATTTCAAATAGGTCATTTGTTTTTGTAAGTAAGGTGATGTAGTAATTTGTTGTATTGAGGCAGGAAAAATGATAATTGCTTTAGCACAAAATAAATAGATTCCAAAGATTTTACTTACATTTGTTTCTATAAATAAAATGTAAGTGAAAAACATGAGAAAACAACTATTAGTATCACTCCTTTGCTGCCTTCTTGTTTCGGCTGCGTCATTGGCTCAAAGCTGGAAACCTTATGAACAGGCTGCGAAGGGGAAGACTTACGAAGCATCCGATTGTGTGACACTGTTGGATAGTACATCGGTATCTGTCCAGCCTACAGGACAAGGGTCGTTTGCTGTATGCAAAGTGATAAAGGTACAGACTCCGAGGGGAGCAGGGGATAATCGGGTGATTAAATACGATTATGACCCTTTGACTGCTTATGCCGAATTTAAACGTGTAACCATCCATCGTGCCAATGGAAAAGTAGATGAACTTGATGTCAGGAAAACCTGTGATTATGCTGCTCCTGCGCGTGCTATTTATTGGGGCGCAAGACAAATCATGATTGAAGTGGGCGCCTTGCAGCCGGGTGATATTGTGGATTACGAAATAGCCAAGAAAGGCTTTACCTATGCGTTGCTTGCAGCCGGTAATGAAGATGAATCACGCTTTATTCCGCCTATGCGCGGACAGTTTTATGATATTGTTCCTTTTTGGAGCAGTACTCCTACTGTACGTAAAGTTTATGTAGTAAGCATTCCGATGGAGAAGGAACTTCAGTTTCAGTGCTATCAGGGTGAGTGCGCATCATCCATGCGTTATGAAGACGGTCGCAAGAAATATAGCTTTGCGATGGATGATATGATGCCTTTCGCTAAAGAGCCAAACATGGTAGACCTTTTCGATGCAGCTCCCAAACTGATGATGTCTTCCACTCCCCAGTGGAAAGACAAGTCGTTGTGGTTCAATAAAGTGAATGAAGATTATGGTAGTTTTGATCCATTGCCCGAAGCGCAGAAAAAAGTGGATGAACTGATAAAAGGCAAGAAGACCGAAATGGAAAAAATAGCTGTGTTGACTCATTGGGTGGCAGATAACATCCGCTATTCCGGCATCTCGATGGGAAAAGGAGAAGGATTTACACTTCATAATACTAAAATGAATTATACTGATCGTTGCGGAGTCTGCAAAGATATAGCAGGTACACTGATTTCGTTCTTGCGCATGGCTGGTTTCGAAGCCTATCCTGCCATGACGATGGCAGGCAGTCGGGTAGAAAGTATTCCTGCCGACCATTTTAATCATTGTGTGGCAGTGGTGAAACTGAGCAATGGAACATATATGCCTCTTGATCCGACATGGGTTCCTTTCTGCCGCGAGTTATGGAGCAGTGCCGAACAGCAGCAGAACTATCTGCCGGGTGTACCCGAAGGTTCTGATTTGTGTATCACTCCGGTTTCGGCTCCCGAAAACCATTATGTACGTATCAAAGCCGACAACCGCTTGGAAGCAGATGGTACACTACGCGGTACTTTTACCCTTACAGCCGAAGGACAGAGTGACAGCAATATCCGTCGCATCTTTACCACCGGCTTTCAGAGCGAATGGAAAAGCACGATGGAACGTCAGCTGTTGGCCATCTCTCCCAAAGCCAGATTGTTGAGCGTAGACTATGGAAAAAATCCCAAAGACTATCAGGCTGCACCTATTAAAATCACTTTTCGTTATGAAATACCCGATTATGCCTTGAAAGGAGAGGGCGAGATGTTTTTCCGTCCGATGGTGATGAATAACCTTTATAATCAGGTACGATCTTATATGTGGATCGATACTTCGGTAGAAAACCGCAAGTATGGTTTCAAAGATGGTTGTTCTCGTTTGGTCGAACTGGATGAAACGATTCAGCTTCCGGCAGGATACAAGCTAGTGAGTGCTGCCAAGGATGAAACCATGCAGGGAGTGGGAGCCGATTTTGAAGGTTCGTTGGTGCAGAAAGGAAATAAAGTGTTGCTCCACAATAGACTGGCTTTGAAGAAGCGTGTCTATGAGGCTTCCGATTGGGAAAGTTTCCGCAATGCTGTGAATGCCCACAAGGCGTATGGTGAATATCTGGTGATTAAAAAGTAGAGCAGAATGAAAAATACATATTATTATATAGTTACGCTGGCGATGCTGATTCTGGCATTTCCGGTGAAAGCGGCATCCGAAGCTGAATTTGGGAAGTTGACCAAGGCTTATACGTTACACGCTGACGGTAGTCAGGAAATGCGTGTGCAAAAAGAGCTGACTTTGTTTACTCATGCAGCGATGAACCGTGTGTATGGAGAGAGTTTTATCATTTACAATCCGGAGTTTCAGACACTGAAGATACACGATTCTTATACTCGTCAGAAAGACGGTACTATTGTGAAGACTCCCGAAAATGCGCTCCTTGAGGTGCTTCCTTCCGCAGCGGCAGATGCTCTGGCTTATAATGGTCTGAAAGAGATGGTAGTCGTTCATACGGGACTGGAATTGGGAGCTACCATTTATCTGGACTACTCCGTCGTTACCCGTCCGGGATATCTGCCCGAACTGGATGTGTGCGAGCAGGTGGAAGAGCTTTCCCCAATCAGGGAATATGTGTTTTCGCTGTCAGTGCCCGAAAGCAAACCTCTGCATTATGAATGGTTGAATGGAAAAGCTGCTCCGGTGGTGAAAACTGCGGATGGCATGAAAACAGTGACCTGGACACTGAAAAATGTGCAACCGCGTCCTTATTCACTTGAAGTTTCTTTGCCGGCAGGTAATGTACAGGCTGTTGTGGCGTCCACTTATGCTTCAAAGGCTGATGCACTGAAAGTGATAAAACAACAACTGGAAAGTAATGAAAAGGATGTTTCCGAATTAGCACAGAAGCTGACTGCCAGTGCACAAACCACAGAACAAAAGAAGGAGTTACTTACTGCTTATGTAGAAGGATTAGGAAATTGCCGTCTGACCTTGTCGCAAACCGGATACCGTTTGCGTCCGGTCTCCGAAGTGATCCGTTCGGCATACGGAACTGAAGCGGAGAAGGCTGCTTTGCTGGTTGCCTTGCAACAGGCGGTAGGCATCCGTGCGGAGATAAAAGCGGCTTTTCCTAAAACAGAAGATAAAGATGCGGCCGGACTTGCCGCTGTCAGCGGATTGTTTGTGACCAATAAGGGGATTGCTGATATACAGAATTTTGTTTCTGTAGTTGATCTGAATGCTCAGCCGATAATTTTAGAGCAGGTTTCTCATGTTGTTTCACGAACTGATACCTTGCGGGTGAGCAATAAAACCGGAAAGGCATTGGCTGATGGTTATCGGAAATTCGACTTACCGCAGGCTCGTGGTGGATGGGCAAGTTATGATGGACGTGTGACGGCTCTGAATACAACTCGTCCTGTTAACCTGCTTTTGCGGTATTTGCCTGATGAGGCTTATACCTATATCATAAAGATTGATGAAGGAATGAAGCCAGTGGTTGTGCCGACTAACAAAAAGATTGAAAATGCTGTCGGCATCATGGAAGTTACAGTGAAAAAGGCGGAGGATGAAATAGAGATAATCCGTACCTTGAAACTGAAAAAACAATTGATAACTCCGGATGAATATCCGGCATATTATCGCTTGATGGCGGAATGGATGGATACCAATGGCAATAGCCTGTTGTTTCAGACTGCGAAGTAAATCTGACAAGCATATTGTTCATTTTGAAATAGTGGTAACATACAATATGTTGACTTTTATGGCTAATTATGTCGGAAAGGCCGGAGATTTAAGATACAATGATCCAATCTGCTGAAAGGACAGAGATAAGAAAATATAAATCTTCTTATCTCTGTCCTTTACTATATCATATAGCAAACAGGCTGCTAAATCAGTTCGTGAATTTCTTGAATATGGAGATTCAGATGATCTAAATATCCTTCTATCATTTCTTTTAAAGTGATTTTTGTCCCTTCGAAGTCACACCAGTAACTATCAAGCTTTGTTTGATCTACCGACTTTATTACCTGAATGATATGTAGATTAAAGAATTTCCATAACTGAATCAGATTATTCCAGTCCGTATGCTGATAATCCTGCAAGGCTATCCACAGATCATTATCCTGCCGATAATCAGGAAAGAAAAGCAGGTCCTTACTGTATTGCAACCTGATCATCCGTTGATGATTGTTTGAGGCGGAATCAATCAAATGGCCGAGAATTTGTTTGATAGTACGATTCTGCCTGTTACGTTTTTGTGTGATTGTCTCTTCCGGCAGGCTGGTTAATACTTTTTCTTCTGTCTCTATAACATTATAAATCCCTTCTGTTATTGGGGAAAAATCAAACTCTGGCATAATTCCTCTCTTTCTGTTTTAAAGTTTCTTTTGCACAACTGAGCAATAATGCAAATATAGACAAATGAATGAAATATATGTGGAATTACATTTTATAAAAGCAAACTTGTTTGTTATTCTGATTGTTAGGAGAACATCTTTTCCATATAACCTTTATATTTGCATGATATTAGAACCAACAATTATATAAAAAAGATATGAGAACAGTATTGGCAGCATTAGGAGTTTTGTGTTTCATGGGAAGTTGCTCGTCAGGTATGACAAGTTCAAAAGGCATTGTTTGTGATGCGACCATGAATACAGTGGCGATTGTTACAGACAAGAATGATACTCTTTCATTCAGTACGATGAACGCGAATAAAGAAGAAGTCGATGGCTTGCTTCTGAATGATACTCTGGAAGTATTCTATACCGGTAAATATACACCGGGGATGCAGGCCTCAAAATTAGTCCAGTATCCGCAATCTCCCAAACTTGGAGGCGATCGGGATGAACACGGTTGTATCGGCTCTGCCGGATATGTATGGTGTGAAGTGCAGCAAGACTGCATCCGGTTGTTTGAAAAAGGTATTCGGACGGAAGCTGTTGATGGAAGCACTGCTTCTGCTTTCATTGTGTTCAGCCCCGATTCCACACGACTGGAACTTTTCTTCTCTGATGATCAACCGAATGAGATTTTGGAGAGACGTGGCTTACCTTCAGGAGGCTATGCATGGAATGTGGAAGATGATGATACGAAAAATGTACGTTTCGTAGATGGTGTATGGACAATCAGCCAGAGAAATAAGCTGATTTATAGCCAGAAAGCCGGAAACTGACCGCAAACGACCGATTGCCCGGCAGGTGGTTTATGTTGTAATACTTCTGGTAGTCAATTTGGAATAGACATTTTCAGCGTACTGTCTGCCTATGGGAATCGTTGCAGAACATCCTTTCAATGTTATTTCCCGTTTCGAGAATCGTTCTATTTTATTGATAGATACAATGTAAGAGCGATGTGTACGCAAAAAACGATCTTTAGGAAGCATTTTCTGTATAGCTTTCAAACTGGTACGGGATAGTATATAGTTACCGCTTGTACGGAATATTTTTGTATAATTCTCCATCGCTTCGATATAAAGGATATCGGATGTGGTAACGGATATGTTATTGTATTCTTGCTTTATAATGATATTTTCCGGTACTTTGTTGCGCTTCGCTTCTATAAAGCGAAGTGCTTTTTCTACTGCTTTCTCAAATCGTTCATAGGCAAAAGGTTTATGCAGAAAATCTACTGCATCAAGTTCAAAACCATTCAGAGCATATTGTGCATGAGCTGTTGTGAAAATCAAGCAACTTTCGGGAGGCAGCGCATGAGCGATGTCCAGCCCGCTGGTGCTATTCATTTCAATATCCAGAAAAACCAGATCCGGTTTGCACCGGCCAATCTCTTGCAGTCCGATAAGCGGTTCGCTGAAAGCTGTCAGTTCCAGTCCGCCTTTTCGTTCGCAGAACTGTCTGATAATGAGCAATGCGATGGGTTCGTCGTCAATAGCGATACAACTAATCTTTTTCATCATAACTGAATACTGAGCCGGATTTTAAACTGGCGGTTTTCTTCTTTCATAATCAGGGTAAAACGGTTGGGATAGAGTAATTCCAAGCGTTTGCGACAGTTTTCTATGCCGATGGCATGAGGGTTAGCATGATTTTCTTTCATAACCGTATTTTCGGTTTCAAAGAGAAGTTCTCCCTTTTTCACTGTGATACGGATAAGAATCAGGCAGTCTACATCCGATGAAACCCCGTATTTGAAAGTATTCTCAACGAAAGTAATGAGAATCATCGGAGGAATCTTCGCGTGTTCGTCATCTATTTGGGTTTCAAATACCACTTGTGTATGCTTGTTTAATCGCAGTGACTGCAAATCGACGTATTGACGGATATATTCTACTTCATTATTTATGGAAATTGTTTCCATAGTGGTCTGAGCATACATATATTTCAGAATATTGGAAAACTTGATGAAAGCCGATTCCGTTTTATCTGATTTGGTTAGTACCAGCCCGTAAAGAGCATTCAGTGTGTTAAAGAGAAAATGCGGGTTGATCTGTGCCTTGTAGAGTGCAAGTTCTGCCCTGTTTTTCTCCGCTTCAATTTCCTGTTTGGACAGTATCTGACGGAAAAGTTCGAAAATCAGTTCGATAGAAAGGCTGAAGCCTGTAACTACAAGAAAGAAAAACCATACGGTTTGCGACCGCAGGTGTTGCCGGGCTTTATGGATTAAAGGGTCTAGCTTATTTGGTTCCGGTGGGTAAGGGAATTGGGTAAGTAGCAGGGTGATAATGACAAGTATTCCCATTAGTAGAAGGATATGTCCGAATTTCCGTTGCATGAAGAGCCTTGGCAGTCTGGCTTTGCGGTAAACGAAGTATAGGCCGTAAAGATAGACAATGAGTGTCAGCATAAAAACAGTGTGATGTACAATCCATCTGTCCACCGGTACCAGCATGATGATAGGCGGCATTATGACCAGGCAGAACAGCAGGTCAATATAAATAGGGATATTGGTTCGTTTCATATTCTCCTTACTATGGATTTAACTCCCGGAAGTATATTTTGTCACTTCTTTGCAAAGATAGAAGATTGTTTTGAAAACCCAATCATTCTTCTTTTGTCGTTCGTCATCACATTTTTGCTGTTCGTCACTACATCTTTATTTTATTGTTTGATAATTCCTAGATTTGGTCAATCGCGTTGATTACTGAATGAACTGCTTATGAATCATTAACAATCATTTTAAATAAAGTCACAATGAAACAACTAATCATTTTTGTCGTGCTTTGCTTGCCGCTGCTATACTCCTGCGGAGTTCCGCAACAGCAGGAAACAGACACTGCGTACAAGACGCTTACCATCAAATCCGGCGATCAGATCCTGAAAACCGGTTATACAGCTACTCTTCGAGGACGGCAGAATGTTGAAATCCGTCCGCAGGTAAGTGGAATTATCACCGAAATATGTATTAATGAAGGTGATGCTGTCCATAAGGGACAGACACTTTTCATTATTGACCAGATCCCCTATAAAGCTGCATTACAAACTGCGATTGCCAATGTTAAGAGTGCAGAGGCTAAACTTGCTACGGCTAAGTTGACCGCAGATAGTAAAGCCGAACTTTACAAAGAACAGGTAGTATCTGAGTTTGACCTGCAAACAGCCCGGAACGAACAGATTGCCGCTGAAGCTGCATTGGCACAGGCGAAAGCACAGGAGGTCAATGCACGCAATGATCTCTCTTATACTGAAGTGAAAAGTCCGGTGGACGGGGTAGCCAGTATGATTCCTTATCGTGTAGGGGCGTTGGTGAACAGTAGTATCACCGAACCGTTGGTTACTGTTTCGGATGACAGCGAGGTATATGCTTATTTTTCGATGACAGAAAACCAGATTCTTGATTTTGTACAGCAGTATGGTTCACTGAAAAAGGCGATGGAACATCTGGATAAGGTAGAATTGACAATGAGTAACGGAAAGACTTATTCCTCTTTAGGAAAAGTGGATGCTATCAGTGGTACGATAGATGAGGGGACAGGAGCGATCAGCCTGCGTGCCGTTTTCTCCAATCCTGATCAGTTTTTGCGTAATGGTGGAAGTGGTACGGTAGTTGTCCCGACGGTAAAGAAGCAGTGCATCATCATTCCCCAGGCAGCTACTTATGAATTACAGAATCGTATATTTGTTTACAAGGTGGTCGACAGTAAAGCACAGTCTGCTCCTGTAGAGGTCTTCCGGTTGAATAACGGCACGGAGTATGTTGTTGAGGACGGACTTGCACCAGGCGACGTAATCATAGCCGAGGGTGCCGGACTAGTACGTGAGGGAACAATAATCAAGAGTGGGTCGACTAAAGAATAACATGACGATATGAAAATCAGAACATTTATAGACCGACCTATTCTGGCAGGAGTTATTTCGGTTGTTTTCTTAATTATCGGATTGATAGGACTTTCACAGTTACCTGTTGAGCAATTCCCGGAAATCGCGCCTCCTACCGTCAGTGTTTCGGCCAACTATACTGGGGCCAATGCGGAGACAGTGCAGAAAAGTGTAGTCGTACCGTTGGAGGAAGCACTCAATGGAGTGGAGAATATGATGTACATGACTTCCACAGCTTCCAATACAGGGGCGGCAAAAATTACAGTTTATTTCCGGCAAGGAACCGACCCCGATATGGCAACAGTCAATGTGCAGAACCGTATTGCTACAGCCCAGGGCTTATTGCCGGCCGAAGTGACCCGAAGCGGTATCACTGTCCGCAAACGTCAGACGAGTAACATTAAGGCATTGGCACTATATAGTCCCGACAGTTCTTTTGACGAAAGTTTTCTGAATAATTACCTGAAGATTAACATAGAGCCCCGTCTTTCACGTATTGCCGGTGTGGGTGAAGTGAATGTGATGGGGGCTGACTACTCGCTGCGTATCTGGCTCGATCCCGGAAAAATGGCCAAATATGGTTTGGTGCCATCTGATGTGACTAAGATTTTGGATGAACAGAATCTGGAAGCTCCTACAGGGACACTCGGAGCAGAGTCAAAGAATACTTTTCAGTATGTACTGAAATATCGTGGTCGTTATGAAGAAGAGAAAGATTATGGGAATCTGGTCATCCGTTCTTTGGGAGGAGGAGAAGTACTCCGTCTGAAAGATGTGGCCCGTATTGAATTGGGTTCCAGTTCTTATACATATATCGGAGAAGTGAACGGGCATCCCGGTTCCAACTGTATGATTGCACAGACTTCCGGCTCGAATGCCAACGAGATCATTGAAGAAATAGACAAGGTAACGGCAGATATATCAAAGAGCTTGCCTGAAGGAATGGAACTGGTGGATCTGATGAGTTCGAAAGAATTCCTGGATGCATCTATTAAGAATGTTGTCAAAACATTGATTGAAGCTATATTGCTGGTAGTACTTGTGGTATATGTATTTTTGCAGAGTCTGCGGTCTACCTTTATCCCGGCTATTTCTATTATTATTTCTCTGGTCGGAACATTTGCTTTTCTTTATGTCGCGGGTTTCAGTCTCAATATGCTGACTCTGTTTGCATTGGTACTGGTCATCGGGACAGTGGTAGATGATGCCATAGTCGTGGTCGAGGCGGTGCAGGCCAAGTTTGATGAAGGATACAAATCGGCTTATCAGGCAACTATTGATGCAATGGGTGGCATTACTTCGGCACTGGTTACAACTACCTTTGTTTTTATGGCAGTATTTATTCCTGTATGCTTTATGGGAGGAACTACCGGAACTTTCTATACTCAGTTCGGATTGACCATGGCAGTTGCCGTTGCAATTTCGCTGGTCAATGCCCTGACCCTGAGCCCTGCTCTCTGCGCATTGATTATGACTCCCCATATGGAGGCTGTTAAAGGAGAAAAACTCAGTTTTTCTTCCCGCTTCCACATGGCGTTTGATAGTGCGTTCCATCGACTGGTACTGAAATATAAGAGTGGTGTGTTTTTTATGTTGAAACGTAAATGGCTGGCTGGCGCATTATTATTGGTGGCCTGTGCCGGACTATTCATTCTTATGAAAACCACAAAGACCGGACTTGTACCTCAGGAGGATATGGGGACTATCTTTATAGATGTGCGGACATCACCCGGAAATAGTCTGGAAGAAACCAGAATCGTCATGGACGACATAGATAAGCGGATCAATGATATCCCGCAAATCAGAATGTTTTCGAAAGTGACGGGCAATGGTATGATTAGTGGCCAGGGGGCTTCTAACGGTATGTTTATTATCCGATTGAAACCGTGGGATGAACGCAAGGAAAGAGAAGATGGGATCAATGCGGTTATTAATGAGATATACCGTCGTACAGACGATATTTCTTCTGCGCAAGTGATGGCTTTTGCATCACCGATGATCCCCGGATATGGTGTGAGCAGTGGTTTCGAAATTTATGTGCAGGACCAGAAAGGCGGTTCGGTGGAAGATTTGCTGAAATATACCCGTCAGATGATTGAGGCGCTGAATGCGCGACCGGAAATCGGACGTGCTTCCACTTCGTTTGACACTAAATACCCGCAATATCTGGTGGAAGTGGATGCGGCTCTTTGTAAACGGAATGGGGTGTCTCCCTCGGATGTGTTGAGCACCTTGTCGGGTTATATCGGTGGTAATTATGCATCGAATATGAATCGTTTCTCCAAACTTTATCGTGTGATGGTGCAGGCTTCGCCGGAATTTCGTCTGGATACGGAAGCGCTGAATAATATGTTTGTCCGCAACTCCGACGGAAAAATGTCACCTGTCAGCCAGTATCTGACACTGACACGGGTATATGGCGCCGAATCATTGACACGTTTCAATCTTTTCTCCGCTATATCCGTCAATGGTGCTCCGGCAGAAGGTTATAGTTCAGGACAGGCTATTGAGGTGGTACGCGAAGTGGCAGAACAGACATTGCCTGCAGGTTATGGTTTTGAATTCGGAGGTATGTCGCGCGAAGAATCTTCTACGGGAAATACCACTACGCTGGTTTTTATTATCTGCGTAGTGTTTATCTACCTCATTCTGTGTGCACTTTATGAAAGTCTGTTTATCCCGATTGCGGTGATTCTTTCCGTACCATTCGGTCTGGCAGGTAGTTTCCTTTTTGCTAAGATGTTCGGTCTGGAGAACAATATTTATTTGCAGACAGGTCTGATCATGTTGATTGGTCTGTTATCGAAGACAGCTATCTTGCTCACGGAATACGCTTCCGAACGCCGACGACAGGGAATGAGCATAATGCAGGCTGCTATATCGGCTGCACAGGTTCGCCTGCGTCCTATCCTGATGACATCGCTTACGATGATATTCGGTATGCTACCGATGATGTTCGCATCGGGGGTAGGAGCTAACGGAAATATATCTATCGGAGTAGGAACTGTGGGTGGAATGCTGATTGGTACGGTCGCCCTGTTATTTATTGTACCTGTGCTGTTTATTGTTTTCCAGTACTTGCAGGAAAAGCTGATGCCGGCACGTAAGCTGCCAAAACTGGAAGAGGAAAATCTTTAATTAATGAAACGTATGAAAAAGATAATAATATGTTTATTCCTGTCCGTTGGATTGAGTGGATGTCATATATACCGGGCTTATGAACGTCCGGATGAAGTGGTTGCCGATAGTCTTTATCGTCAGTCTGTTGCTGCCGAGGACACCGTTTCGCTTGCTTCCCTTTCATGGAAGGAGTTGTTTACCGACCCGCAGTTGCAGCAGCTTATTGACATTGGTATCCGGAATAATACCGACTTGAATATCGCCCGCTTGAGAGTGGAAGAAGCAGAAGCATTACTACTTTCTTCTAAGTTGGCTTATCTGCCCTCTGTCTCCCTTACTCCACAAGGGACAATGAGCAGTGCGGGTGGTACAAAAACTTCCAAAACCTATAATTTGGCAGCTTCGGCTGACTGGGAACTGGATATTTTTGGAAAACTGACCAATGCAAAACGGGGTGCTAAAGCTGTTCTTGAACAGAGTGAAGCCTATCGGCAGGCTGTACAGACACAGTTGGTAGCTACTATTGCCAATAGTTACTATACATTACTGATGCTCGATAAACAGTTGGATATTACCCATCGCACTGCCGAAACATGGGACGAAAACTTGCGAGCAATGAAGGCCTTGAAAAAAGCCGGACAAACGACTGAGATGGCTGTCGCCCAAACGGAAGCAACCAAACTCTCGACAGATGCTTCCGTACTTTCTATTGAACAGCAGATCAGTGAGCTGGAAAACTCTCTTTCCGCATTGCTCGGTATGACATCACAAGCAGTCAAACGTTCCACTCTCGATAGCCAGGAGTTTCCCGAATCTCTTTCAACCGGAGTACCGTTGCAGTTGCTGCAACGCCGTCCTGATATTCGTCAGAAGGAAGCAGAACTGGCTGCCGCGTTTTATGCAACCAATCAGGCGCGTTCCGCTTTCTATCCATCCATTACGTTGAGTGGCTCTGCAGGATGGACGAACTCTGCAGGTGGTGTTATTGTTAATCCCGGTCAGTGGTTGCTTTCAGCTGTAGGTTCGCTGGTTCAACCGCTTTTCAATCGTGGACAGAATATCGCTAATTTGAAAATAACGAAAGCCCGACAGGAAGAAGCTCTGCTTACCTTCCGCCAGAGTCTGCTTGATGCCGGAGCGGAGGTGAATGATGCTTTGGTGCAGTGGCAGACGGCGCGGGGGCGTCTTAGACTTTCCAAGCAACAAGTTGCCTCCCTTCAGTCTGCTGTCCGTAGTTCCGAACTGTTGATGCGGCATAGCTCGCAAAACTATCTCGAAGTGCTTACTGCGCGGCAGACTCTTTTGCAGGCAGAATTGTCTGTTGCTTCCAATCGTTTTGACGAGATACAAGGAGTCATTAACCTTTACCATGCATTGGGAGGAGGTGCTTCTTTATAGGTCTAATGCTAAAAAATGTGATAATTTAGTAGACGTGGAGCAAAAAAAGAGGAAGAATGTAATTTTTAATACCCAAAAATACTATATTTGTATAGCCGTTGAAAGGTGCGTTCATTGAGACTAAATATCGAAAAGCGTTCAGCTTTTTTACGTAGTAACGAAACTACCAATTTCTTTTACCCTTTGGGTGAATATTACAACACGTAAAAATGACTGAACGCCTACGCTTGTTATACATATACTTTGCGTGGGCGTTCTTCTCATTTGTGTTGTAGGGATTGGTAGTTCCTGTTGCTACATTTGGGAAGAAAAGGCTCACGTTTTTTTATATCTATTCTTGACATAACATTCAAAACATATGAAAAGATCTTCATTTTGGGTTTTATCGTAAAAGTGCGTTGCTTTTTTAACGAGTTAGTTTTCCTTTTTATTAATTAAAAAAAAGACTACTATGGATAAGAAAATCGTAGGTGCCAACGCAGGCAAAGTATGGCACGCCCTTAATGAGGCTGATGGAATTTCGATTCCCGAACTTGCCCGGAAAGTAAACCTGAGTGTGGAAAGTACGGCTCTGGCAGTCGGTTGGCTGGCTCGTGAAAATAAGGTAGTGATTGAACGAAAGAATGGATTAATTGAAATTTATAATGAAGGTCATTTTGACTTTTCTTTCGGATAAGTATAATGAATATAATGCTGGTTAGGTTATATAATGAAAGAAGCTCTCGATAAAAAACTGAATTCAGTGATATTGAAAGCTTCTTTTTATTATATACCTTGTGTAAAAATGTCTTGTTGAAGAGTAACTGTAATGGAGTGTTCACCCTTCCCTGTTATGATAATTACCTTATTTCTTTGTCAGAAACTTCTTGCTCAACCACTTTCTTACAGGCTCGTCATACAGTTTCAGGCAAAGGTAAGCCAACACAATGCTTCCGAAGAAGACACATAAGGCTACCGGCCATGACTGGGAGAAAGTGATATGTGGCTCTTTGCTCCATAGCCAGGCATAGAACAGATACATGAAAGGATAATGTATGATATATACCGGATAAGATATATCTCCCAGGAATTTACAGATCTTGGCTGTACCTTTGTCCGTCGTTTTTCCCGAAGCACCCAGATAGACAAGTAGCGGGAAAATAAGAATGGTGCATATAGCATCGTAAATACCGTTCATCCACTGCGAAGTATGACCGCCAACGTACGGCATGGAAAGTAAAACGAGAGTTGCTACGCTGCATATCCAGAAAGCACCTTTGATATGGACAGGCTTAAAGATGCGTGACATCAATAATCCGATAGAGAATGCGAACAGCATACGTAGAAAACCTCCGATCAGGTTATAGTCGATCATCGACCAGCCTACTCCTAAATGATAGTTGCCGGAAAGATTGAATATCGAGAAGGAAGCCAATCCGATTCCTGCTATCACAACGAGTATCGTAAGTGCTTTGGTAGACAGTCGGCGAATAAATAGGGCATACAAAATATTACCGATATACTCGAAGAACAAAGACCAGCTGGGACCATTCAAAGGGTACATCTCGCCGTTTCCACGGACCTCGGGACCCGTGCCCGGAACAGCCGGAATCAGGAAAAGATTGAGAAGCATAGCCACCATTACCATTGATATGGAAACACGGGTACCGTCCCATTGCTCGCAGCCTTGTATGCAAAATGTGATAGCCCCCAAAACGGCTCCCATAACAACCATCGGATGCAGACGGATTAACCTGCGTTTGAAAAACTCTTTTTGGGTCATCGTTGTTTTCCAGCGGTCATCATAAGCATAGCCGATAACGAATCCCGACAGAATAAAGAAGAAATCGACAGCCAGATACCCATGATTGAATTTTTGGTCTATGGGACTTGTAGCAAAACCTTCGAATACATGATACCATATCACTAAAAGAGCCGCAACCCCTCGCAGTCCGTCAAGGAGTACGTAATGGGGTTTAGAGTCTGCAAATGCAGAGGAAGAGATTTTTTGCATGTTTTAAGTTATTGTTCAAATTAGTATTAGTCATTGAAGAAGCCGCAAAAATACGGAATTTATAAGTTTAAAAATTTGTCCTGCATCAAAATCTTGCCGTGTATGGGAATTATTTGTATGCTCTGAGGCGGCTGAGTGTTGATAGTGTGATGCCCAGATAAGAGGCGATATATCCCAATTGTATCCGCTGGCACATTTGAGGAAACTGAAGTTTGAATGCTTCATATCTTTCTTTTGCAGACAGGGTGAGGCGGTCTTTGTGCGAACGGTGCAGGCGTCTGTATTCGTTTTGATGAATCACTCTTCCCCAGTTTGCCAGTTCGATATTGGTCTGAAACAGCCGGAGCAGATCGGTTAGTGATATTCTGTATGCGACGACGTCCTCAAGCGTTTCCACAAACTCTTCACTCATCTTATTATAATACAATTCATCCATGCTGAAGACAATCGCTCCTTCGCACGCAAAGGAAGTCGTTATTTCCTCTCCGTTTACCAGCCAGAAAGAGCGGGTCATTCCTTCTTCAATAAAATAAGCCGATTTGCAAAATTTGTCAGCCTCTATCAGTTGATGTCTCTTTGGAAAATGACATAATACTGTATTTTCTTTTAGTATTTGTATCGTTTCATCCGAAATGGGATACAAAGAGTTCATCTTATCTATAATGTTTCTCATAAAGTAGCCTTAATAATTTTCTGTCAAGTGCAAAAATAGGAAAAACAATTCTGCCTACAATAGATGCCGGTGAAAAAGGGGGTGTTTTATCGGTTCGCTCACTAAGGAGGAGAGAAACCGGAGAGTGGGAACTGCTGCTGAAAGACAAAGAAGGTACATTTCATTCTTTGGTGAAATGTACCTTCTTTGATATCGGGAAGAGGCTAAACACATGAGTATAGCCAGCTTATTCCGGAAACGGTATACATCAATTGACGTTGCTTACCTTGGATTCTGCTGTATATTCGGATTGGCATCTATCTCGCTTTGTGGAATAGGCAGAGCTATTCTCAGGTCGGTAGCTTCTATCTTTTGTGCGTTAGACGCTTTCAAAGTCTCAAGATGCCAGCTGCCCTTGCGTTCAATAGCCAGACCATTGCGTAAGTAGTCGTAGAAGACTTCCCCTTCTCCAACCAGTTCCTTGCGGCGCTCTTTAAGAATCCTGTCCAGAGTAAAAGTCTCCGTTGATACTTGCTGACTGGTATCCGTGGTACGGCGGCTGATGATGTCATTCAGATAACCTTGTGCTTCTTCAAGATCCGTTCCTTTTTTCAGTCCCGCTTCAGCCGCGTTCAGATAGACTTCAGAAAGGCGGATGATGCAAATGTTATTAGTTTTGGGATCATCTCCGGTCTTGCCGGGGAACTTGGCAAGATAGACTTTCTCGTGCATGGCGGCAGCCGGAAGTCCGGTGTTGTTTTCGATGACAGATTCCTTTGTCAGGCAGTGGCGTACATCCTTGGGGTCTTCATTCAGCAGGTTCAGGAAATCTTCCGACAAGATCAGATTATTCCAGTCGACCGTTGCTTCGTTGGCATAAACCATCGGAGCGCCCTCACCGCCCGTACCTCCTGAAGGTTCGGATAAAGTGATGTAAAGTTCGAATAATGATTCGGACTGGAAATCCTGTCCCCATACATTGGGATATTCCTCATAGCTGTAAAGCTGATAACGTCCGCCGTTGTTTTTGATGACGTCCGTAGCGGCATCATAAGCCTTCTGATATTCACCCATATTCAGATAGACTCTTGACAGTAATGCCTGAGCTGCCCAGTAGTTTATATAGCCATTGGATGTCTCTTGTCTCAATCCGGACAGTGCATTGCTCATGTCGCTGACTACCTGTTCGTAGCATTGTGCTACAGTGCTGCGTGACGGTTTATGTGTGGGATCGGAAGGGGAGGTCTCGATGGGTACTCCCAATGAAGCCCCCTTGTCATTCGTATAAGGCATTCCGAACAACCGGGTCAGGTTGAAGAGGGAAAGTCCCCGCATCACCAGTGCTTCGGACTTGATGCGGTTCAATTCTTTAGTATCACTGCTTTGAATACTGCCCGACTCTATTTTCTGTATCAGATTATTTGTCTGTCGTATTACTTTATAAACAGTATTCCACGGCAGTACAATATTCAGATTATCGGAAGCGAGCACATTGTATTCGTAGTAGGGAGATACACGTTTTCCGTCTCCTTTGGTGATACGTGCCTGTACATCGGTGGCACGGCAATCGCCGTAATACCAATAGTTGTCTCCGTAGTAGCTATGGCCGGATGCCAGACGATAAATTCCGTTCAGAGCGATCTGGGCATCGTCCAGTGTTACGATGGCCTGTCCGGTTTCTACCGAGCTGGTGGTGTTAAGGTCTAGCCAGTCTGCCGAGCAGGAGCTGTTCAGTAGAGCCATTGCTGTAAGTATGTATATATAAATTCGTTTCATTATGTTGTTTATTTAGTTAGAATGATAGGGATGTTAGAATGATAATTGAGCTCCGAAACTGAAAGTACGCATGGCGGGAGCCTCACAAAAGACTTCACCGTTAACGGGTGTTTCGGGGTCATACTGTTTCCATTTGGCCCAGGTCAGCAGATTATTTCCCGAGAAATATACCCGTACTTTGTCAATCATCAGCTTTTGAGTCCACTGGTTGGGCAGTGTGAAGCCGAGGGTAAAGTTTTTCAGGCGTAAATGATCGGTACTGTGGATATAGCGGGACGAGTTGGTGGAAGTAGCCGGTTCACCATATACGAAACGTGGGGTATCCGTCTGATCTCCGGGCTTTTGCCAACGGTTCATCATGTATGCGGGCAAGTTGTATCGTGAACTGTAGATGGAACTGCTGCCGTTTTCAATATAAGTTCCCAGTTTGTCGAACGAGTAACCGCCCAGTGAATAAGTTAGTGTAAAGGTCAGGTCTATCCATTTGTAATTCAGAATATTGGTGAATCCTCCCGATACTTTGGGAGTAGCGGTCTTGTACGGAATAGATTCTGCTTTGGCAGCGTCGGTGGTGAGTTCCCGATTGTAGCTTCCGTCTTCATTTTTTGTATTCAGATAATATTGGGCAGAACCGGTCAGCGGGTCTACTCCGGCAAACTCTTTTACATAAAACGTATGATAGGGGAGTCCCACTTTATGGATGAACCATGTTCCCTCAATCGTCTGGTCTAATAGTCCGTTGAGTGAAACGATCTTATTCCGGTTATGGCTCAGGTTGAAAACACTGGTCCAGTTAAAGTCGTTGGAAACAACATTCAGCGTACGCAATTCAAACTCTACTCCCTTGTTGTTCAGGCGTCCGATGTTGCTTAAATAACTGGTAAATCCGGTAGTGGCGCTGATGGGGAGACTGTAAAGCAAGTCTTTGGTATCCCGGTTGTAATATTCCAGACTCGCAAAAATACGATTGATAAATGAAAGATCGATGCCCAGATTCAGGCTGTAATTCTTTTCCCATGTCAACAGATCATTGGGTTGTGCCGATTCATACGATCCGGCTGCCTCCATGTAGTTTTCTCCATAACTGTACAATCCTTTGTAGCCGTAGTATGAACCGGGCTGATTTCCGTTTACACCATACGAGGCACGTATTTTGACATCACTCAGAACCGGCTTTACGGCTTTCATGAAATTCTCGTTGCCTAAATGCCACATACCTGACACAGACCAGAAATCTCCCCAGCGGTTGTTGGGTGAAAGGCGTGAACTTCCGTCGCGACGGTAACTTCCGGCGATGTAGTAACGGTCGTCATAGTCATAATTCAGTCGTGATAGATAAGAAATCATCCGATAGGCTTGGGTGGCAGACTTAAAACTGTTCAATACGGCGGCATTATCCGGTTCTGTCAGTTTATCACTGGGGAGTTTGGACTTTTCACCCGAAGCGTGGTCTGTCTGGTAGCTTTCTATTTCATAAGCCGCCAATACATCGAGATGATGTTTGCGGGCGAAAGTACGCACATAGTTCAGTGAGGTCGATGAGATCAGTTTGCCGTATTCAATGAAGCCTTTGGCTGTCTGGGCGTCGCTTCCGCTTTTAGGACCTGCCGAGCTCAGAGGGTTATAGTAGCGTGAATCCTTCTGGATAGTATAATCATAGCTTAATGTCTCTTTTAGTTTGAGACCTTTGATCGGCTCTATCGCTGCGTAACCGGTTGAAAACATACGTGTCATGCGCACACGGTTGTAATCGGTGAGTATGTCGCGCAACGGATTCAGGCTGGTGCCGTCATAAGCTCCTACGTAGTTTCCTTCTTCATCACGCACCACCATGGAAGGTGTCATGGTCATGGCCACGCACAGGAAAGGGTTGATAGATGATCCGCGTTCCTCATTCATTTCCTGATTCATTTGCGAGAACATCATATTTGCTCCTACTTCCCCGTATTTGCCGACTTTCTGCGTAACGTTCAAGCGTGCTGAGTAACGGTCCAGACTGGAGTTTTTGGCCAATCCTTCCTGATTGTTGTAGCCGAGCGAGGCATAGAATGTAGAACGGTCGTTACCGCCGGAGACGGAAGCTTCATAACTCTGATGCATAGCGGTGCGAAGCAGCTCTTTTCGCCAGTCCGTGTATCCCATGGCCGGCTTATACGCATATGTGCCGATATTGGAACTGGCATATTCAGTCGGAGACTCCATACCATTGTCTGTTGCGTAGTTCAGTAATCCTTCATAGAGCAGTTCTTCCCGTTGGTCACCGTTGAGGGTAGGGCGGAAGTCGACGGCCGCATGAGAGAAGCCGCCTGATACGTTTAAGTCCACGCGTACCTTTCCGGTATTTCCTTTTTTAGTCGTAATCAATATGACGCCATTGGCGGCGCGGGAACCATACAGGGAAGCCGCTGCCGCATCTTTGATTACAGTTACGTTTTCAATATCCGACGGATTCAGCGTACTCATTATATTGGTCTTGGAGTTGTTCATATATGCTGCATCAGGACCACCGGAACTCATACTCCCGGAAGTAACCGGTACTCCATCTATGACAAACAAAGGTTCCTGTGAAGCGTTGAACGATCCCATTCCTCTGATACGAATACTTTGGTTGGCACCCGGTTGACCGGAACTGCTGGTTATTTGTACACCGGTAGTCATACCTTGCAACTTTTGCTCAACGCTCATCACAGGCACTTCTTTCAGCATATCTGTACGCAGCGTATTGGCCGATCCTGTGAACGAGGATTTGGAGAAATTACCATACCCTGTTACTACTACCTCGTCAATATCCATCGTTTCGGGGATCAGTACTATTTTGAGTTCTTTCTCTTTGCGGGGGATGCGTATTTCCTGTGTCTTCATTCCCACATAGGATACGACCAGCATCTTGGTTCCGGTTTCCACGGACAATTGAAACTGACCGTTGATATCGGTAATCACTCCTTTGGTGGGATTCCCCTTTACACTGACGGTGGCACCGATAAGTGGTTCATTATCCTCTGATGATATAACAACACCGGATATGTTCAGTTGCTGAGCGGATGCATACGAAATACTCAACAAACAAAACAGTAAGCTAAAACATAATGTTAACCTTTGATTAATCTTCATACTTTTATATTTAAAAATACATTTGCTATAAAGTCGATACAAAGGATATACCAATAGGATATAAAGAAATGCTGAAAAGATAAGATACAGATTAACAGCGGGGTTGAAAAAAATGATATTATTGGGGAGGTGTGGAAAAATGTGGAAAGGTGTGGAAAATATCCCCAATCATTGGTACGATAAATAGCATGGCTATATGGATTATCGTACCGATAATGATTGGGGATATAGATATTCACTGTGTAGGCAGCATTCGCTCCTATGTTCAGATAAACGTCAGTTTCTGCGGTAATTCAGATAAACTTCTGCTATAGGCATGATAAACGTAGTGTTCAAACAAGTTAATCTAATCGGCAGATGGATTTACAGAATTACTTAAAGTTCACACTTTGGCATCCGCTGCCCTCCGATGTAAAGTCCCTTCACTTTTAGGTTCATGATTCCTGAAAATGTTGAAGATGGATGTGCTATCGGTTTTACAAAATAGATGTTTTTCATCACAAAATTTTGTATCATCTGGTTGTTGTCTACCATAGTTTGGATAAGAGCCCATTTATTTCCCGGTTTCCAGAACGAACAATTTTTAATTTCGATCTTTTCATATAAAGGCCAAGAAGTGGAACTATTGTAGTTCACGAATCGGATGTCTCCACTACCATTTCTGCCGACTATTGCATGATAATTATCAAAATAGAAGCCTTTTAGTAGTCTGCCGCACGTGTCGGTTTCAGGATTGTTGCTCTTGGTATTGATTCCTGCGCGTATACAGTGGGCTAAGCGTGTCCATCCGATGGCATTGCTAATACGGATGTTCTCGGTATCGGAGTTGCTCCAGTTGAGGCGATCTTTGTTGTAGACACCTGCAGCCGCGAAAGTATTTCGTATTTCTGCCGGATTTGCGTCCGTATTGGTTAAATTGATGGATTTGTTTTCAGTGTAGGTGCGTCTCGGAAATTCATTCGAGGGATTATAATGACCAGTTGCAAACGCATCGTCATTTCCTAAAGTAATGGAGCCATTGACTGTGATGTTCTTGCCACTTGAAAGATTGAGTCCGTCAATCCATCCATGATTGTAGGGAGAAAGGCCTTTTATGTTGTTCAGATTAATGTCCACGACATCATGTGTTTCCCAATTCCATTGCTGAGAATCTCGCATATATGTATCATTAAATGTGATGTTGTTTGATTTCTTTATCACTACACCACCTTGATGTGGGGTGTTTTTTGCGTCTTTTCTGTCGGTTGAGAAAGAGAGGCAGCCTTGCCCATCATGTATGCCACGACCGGAAATTGTTATATAGCTGGAGTAGGCAATGTATATTGCAGGCTCGATAGCCTCTCTACATTCTTTCTGACGGTTTATCATGAGTGCATTTTCGTCGGTATAAACGAAAAGAGGTTTTCCACCATTGTTGGCGTCTCCGTTCCAGTTGTGTATTTTAAGTCCCGACCAGAGATAGACACCGGCGGGGATGTATAGTGTATTGAGTTCGGGTGTATTTTTGATTTTTTCCAAAGCCGCTTGTAGTGCATCAGAGAGGTCGTTGCTGTCTCTTGCTCTTAAGTTGGGGAAGGCTACTCTTTTGCTTGTATATGAGACGAACCGACCTGCTTCGTGATTCCAGGTGAATAATCTTCCATCATTAAGACTAGCGTCTGTAACGCTCCCCGCAGGGCGGCAGATCTGTCCGACTGAGTCCGTAATTGGATTTTTTCGCAGATAGTTTTCAGAAAACGTCTTGAAATTAAGTACATTGGGGGCAGAAAGCGAGGGTTGCTTTGCTGGTTCCTCCAGAGGGTCGTTTATAAGCGTAAGTTGCGGGTTAGTTGTGGAGGCATCTTGCGGATCATCCCCGTTGATAATCACTATGGCATATGGCAAGTCTTTCACCATTTCGAATGTGAGTGTTTTTCTGTCAGCACTGATCGCAAGCGCCTTTTGTGGATAAAAGCGCACTGGGTGGATAGTAACACTGTTGATCTCGGTCCCTCCTATGATATTGATCTCAATTTTAGGTGTCAAGCTGTTTGAGGCAAAGCGGGCAACATCCATATTATGCCCTTGATTTCCGTTAACAGTATTGTCGTAACGGATGGCAGGTACACTAACATTTGCGACTTTCACACCAAATCGTGCGGATATAACGTCATTTCTTACATGTGAAGGGTAGGCTACTCCGCTCGGTCCTGTGGCTGGGATGGTAAATGGTGTGTATGCATGTACGATATTGTTTTGTGCATACAAAGGTACTTCTGTCAATAAGAATAACATTACTGTCAGAATGTTGCAAAATAAAAAATTTCTATTCATAAAATTATTTATATAATAACTATTATTTATTTCAATTTATAGGTTTACAAAGAACGGAATTTTTTTTGAGAGTAATTAGGCTGAAAAGACACAGGGGGTATCCTTTTACGTTGCATTGCTTAAAAAAAAGAATTATGATTCAAATTAACCTATAAAATGCAATAAATAATCCCGGAGGAGTGAGTTTTATTCAACCTTGCATTATAAAATTGAAAAATAGAAGGGCAAAGAATCTGTAAGAGCGGTTTCACTGAACGATACAAAACATGTATTTGTCGGATGAACTTTATTTTTATCATAAACATATTAGCATTTGTTTTTAAAACATCTTATACAGTAAGGAGTTATCTCTCTATCTTTGTTTGCCTGCCGATATGAAAATCAATTACTGAAGATTTCTCACAAAACCGAACTGTTTGGGTTATTGACAGAGAATTCAGGAGAATTTTTTATATGGTGGAGTGATAATCTTGAAATGGAATATTTGCAGGCATCCAAATATACCATACCTTCTGCTGATCGAAGTTGGGACGGTTGGAGCAATCTTATGGGGTATATGCAACTATACATAATATTAATCTTTAAAAGAGTCTGGTATCAATGAAGTTTGCTGAATATTGACCTTTGTGTTGGCACGGATGGTGTTTATTGTTTAAAGCCGACTATGATAATCATAATATAAAGAGATATAGTATGAGATAAAAAAACATTTTATGGTATAATTTGAATAATATAACACCATGATAGGAAATATACTACTTTTTGCTTCAATATGAATGAAGGAGCTACATCTAAATTAGTCATTTTTGCTCCCATAAATTCCTAATAAAGAAGTTAAATGAGAAGAATAATTTGCTTACAGTTATTGATATGGTTGGGCTTTTTTTCACTGGTAGCTCAAACATTGAATATTTATCCTATTCCCAAAGAGTTGATCTATAGCAAGCATAATGATGACTTTACAGTTTCAGTACGTTTACCCGGAAAAGAGTGGCAGGATCTATATGAGTATCGTGTTTTGGTAGATATGGATAACCCACAACCGGCCTCGATGGTGCAATTTGACTTCTCCGGCAGGGTGGAACTTCGCATAAGACCTAATAATCAAATGATTCATAAAGTAAAGATACGCCCCTTGTCAAAAGGAATTGAGTATACAGTACGTGAAAATATGATTTATTTCTCTTTGGATAAACCCGGAAAGTTCTCGATAGAGATTAATGAAAATAGAGTAAACAACCTGCATGTATTCGCTAACGAACCAGAGACAGAAGTGCCCAATCCAGATGATCCTGGAGTGGTCTATTTTGCTCCCGGATTTCACCGTCCAAAAGATTTGCCGGGAAATGCATTTACTATATCTTCCAATACTACTGTTTATCTAGCTCCCGGGGCAGTTGTGAATGGAAAGTTTATCTGTAATAATGTTGAAAATGTAAGATTTATAGGCCGGGGATATATTGATAATCCGGTACGTGGATTTGAGTTTACGCATAGTAAGAATATAGAGATAAATGGTATTACAGTTATCAATCCTGATCATTATACCGTATTGGGAGGAGAAGTAGACGGATTGAAGATTAATAACCTGAAAGCGTTCAGTTGCAAGGGGTGGAGCGATGGCATTGACCTTATGAGCTGCAAAAATGTAGAGATTAAAGATATATTTATGCGAAACTCTGATGATTGCATAGCTCTTTATGCACATCGCTGGACATATTATGGGAATGTAAAAAATATAAAGGTATCTGACGCTATTTTATGGGCCGATGTGGCACATCCGATAAATATCGGAGGGCATGGTAAGGGAAACATTCTAGAGGATATTACTTTCTCAAATATAAATATACTACAGCATGATGAAGATGACAGGTTATATCAAGGCTGTCTTTCTATTAATGTGGCTGATGATAATGTTGTTCAGAATGTAAACTTTGAAAATATTTGGATTGATAATATTGAAGAAGGTCAGCTTTTTAATTTTAGGGTATTATATAATCCAAAGTATAGCGTATCACCCGGAGGTGGTATTCAAAATATTAAAGTCAAAAATATATATTATACTGGATATGGGGAAAATCCGTCAATAATTGAAGGGTATAGTAAGGAGCGTTTAATAAACAACATTACTTTTGAGAATATAATAATTAATGGAAAACAAGCCGGTATACTAGAAGATGCCAATATAAAAGTTGGAAAGTATGTTGAAAACCTAACGTTTCGGTAAGTCAATTTTCATGAATAAAAAATCAGTTATATATAATGAGAACAATTTATTTATTTTTTAGCTTCTTCATACTATCTATATTTTCTGTTTTTGGATCTATAGTAGATGTAGAGAAAACGCATATAAGAATAACCTCCCCTGATAGTTTGATACATTTTCATTTTTATCAGCGGATGGATTCTGACGAACAATATCATCTTTATTATTCCATATCGTACAAAGATAAAGTGATCATAAAAGAATCCCGAATGGGATTAGAACTTGATAATAAGGTCTGGGAAATGGCACTCGCAGAAGATATTCAACGAAAAGACAGATGGTATTACGATTTGATTTTTCGTACCGTCGAATATAAGAATTGTAGGAATAATTGGAAACCTCTTTATGGTGAACGTGGCTTGATTACAGATAATTGGAATGGTGCTCTTCTTAAATTTGAAAAGAGTAATAATTCGGGTTATTCCATGGATATTGAAATTCGAGTCTATAATGAAGGAGTTGCTTTCCGTTATCTTTTTCCTGAACATCCGAATGCTATTTACCATAAAGTCATAGCTGATGATACGGAATATACCTTCGAAAAGGGGGCACAGACTTGGTGTGCTTCGTGGGCACAGGGAATTTATAAGCAATTAAGCATACCCGAATGGAAAGGAATTTATGAACGTCCTATGACGATAGGGTTACCCAATGGATTATGGGTTTCTATAGCGGATGCTGATGTAGCTGATTGGTGTTTAAGCCGCTTTAAAAAAAATATTCAGAAACAAAATACAATATCAACGGATATGTATGATGTGGTTGATGTTGTGACTCCTGGAAAGACACCATGGAAAGCTATCTTGATAGCGGAAACACCAGGTAAGTTGCTTGATAATAATGATATGATCCTGAATCTGAATCAAGATTGCACACTTGATTTTAGTTGGGTGAAACCCGGCAAGATTCTGCGGGAAATAACGTTAACTACTGAAAATGCCATTGAGTGTATTGATTTCTGTGTGGAACACAATCTCCAATATATTTTATTTGATGGAGGCTGGTATGGTCATGCTACTACATTTCGGGCGGATGCGAGCTATGTGTCTGTACCAATTGATCTAGCAAAAGTGATTGCATATGGTAAGGAAAGAGGAATAGGTGTCTGGTTATATGTTAACCAACACGCTTTACAAAAACATGCAAAGACACTATTTCCTCTCTATAGGGAGTGGGGTATAGTAGGTTTAAAGTTCGGATTTGTACAATATGCAACCCACCGATGGTCAGTCTGGATGCATGATTTAGTTAAATTGGCCGCTGAAAATCAGCTTATGGTAAATATACACGATGAATATCGTCCCTCAGGTTTTAGCAGAACTTATCCTAACTTGTTGACCCAGGAAGGGATTCGGGGAAATGAAGAGTTTCCGGATGCAACTCATAATACCATACTACCATTTACCCGTTTGATTTCCGGTGCTGCGGACTATACTATTTGTTACTATGATAAACGGCTGAAAACAACACACGCTCATCAATTAGCAGCGTCAGTAATTTTTTATAGTCCGTTGCAAACATTATTTTGGTATGATAAGCCTTCTTTTTATAATAATGAGCCTGAAATTACTTTTTTTGAAAATTTGCCAACAGTATTCGATGATTCAACTGTGCTTTTGGGAGAACCGGGTAAACAAGTTTTTATGGCACGCCGGAAAAAAGATGATTGGTTTGTTGGCGGTATTACCAATAATAACGGTTCTAACGAGATAATTACATTAAACTTCTTAGAGCCGGATAAAACTTATTTGGCAATTGTGTACACCGATGATGAGAATGAGAGGACCTCAACTCATGTTAAATGTTCCAGTTTTCTAACGGATTCGTCACAACAAATGAAATTTAAATTAAAACCTAGTGGTGGAGTGGCTATTCATTTTGTTCCGGTGATGAGAGGTGAACGGATTAAATATAAGAAATATAAGGGGCAATGGTTGTGATATATAGTACGATTTTGCTCATGAATAGGAATATCCCATTTTTTGTGCTAAAATGTCCTTGTGTTTTTTTATCAGATGACTCATATTTGCAGTGACTAATTAAAGTGATGTTATGAAAAGCATGGAAACGAAAGCATATTCGATAATTGAAGAAGCGTATAAAGAATATTATCCGGTTATATACCGATATGTTAGATGCCGTATAAAATGTAAATATGAAGTTGAAGATCTAGTGCAAGACGTTTTTATGCGTTTGTTGGATTATGACAATATGCTTCAAAAATCTACCATTCAGTCTTTTCTTTTCACTATCGCACGTAATCTTGTGACAGACTATTTGCGCTGTTATTATAGAAAACAGGAAATGATATCATGCGCCTATGAAAATGCTATTGAATTTACTTGTGGACCTGAAGAAGAAATCATTGTTAAAGATTTACTTTTCATGGAAAAAATGAGGTTAAGTGTATTTCCGCAACAACGTCAAAGGGTTTATTCCATGAGCCGATTTGAGGAAAAAACACTAAGTGAAATTTCAAAAGAACTTCAATTGAGCATGAGTACAGTAGAAAATCATCTGTTTATAGGCAGAAAAATTATGCGTAATTATATTCGAATGTGCATTTAAGTGAATATATAATGCATCAATATGATTGGTGCGATAGTAATTTATTGCATCGTGTATAGTAATTGTTTAAATGTTGGACTGACAAAATCATTTATACAGGGAACGTGGAGGTATTCTTGCATATATGATTTAGTATATTTTAATTTTATACAGTCAATTTAAAATTAGTGTTAATTAATATTTTGTTAAACATCAATCTTGTACAATGAAGAAAAAGATTTTAAAATGCTGTATGGTAAGTGCCCTGCTTCTTACTTCTACTGTGTATGCACAGCAGATTCAGAATATACGGGGTATGGTTGCCGATACTGATGGAAAGCCCTTATCAGGGGTGGTAGTCCAAGTGCCGGGGACGAAAAAGCAAGCATTAACGGACGTGGACGGCTATTTTGATTTACCGATTACAGAGGGAACGAAACTTAGTTTCTCTCATCCTGATTTTTACTCTCAGGAGACATGTTACAAGAAAAAAGGACGTTTCATTGTCCAGATGGCTTCACGTGCGATGCCCGGTCCGGAAGATAAAGAGATAGTGGTCGACCGTTTACGGGGGACTTCTAAGAAAGGAGAATTGACAGAAACAATTGGTTTTATAAATGGGACGTCAGTTACATCCACTCCTACTTATAATTTTTTAGGGGCTATACAAGGAAGGATGCCGGGGCTGAATATTTATCGTCAAGGTGGTGATATGCCAGCTGCTTATGGATGGAAAGTACGTAATTCACGTACGAATTTATTTTTAGTGGATGGAATTGAACGTGACTTTTACACTATGGACCCAGATCAAATCGAAAGCGTACAGGTGTTGAAAGATGGACTTTCTACCGTGATGCTGGGACAACGTTCTGCTGCAGGTGTCATTAATGTGATAACAAAGAAAGGTAACGTAGGTCGTCCTAGGTTTTCATTTACTGCCGAAACAGGTTTTGAAAAAGCGTTAAAGCTGCCGGATTTGCTTGGAGCCGTAGATTATATAACATTAGTGAACGAGGCCTATGCTAACGATCTCCGTGAACCGGGAGCTTATATTGAGGCCTATAATCCGGCAATTATAGAGAAATACCGGAATAAGGAGAATCCTTACCTTTATCCTGATGTGGACTGGTATGATGAGTTGTTAAATAATACAGCTCCTGTTCATCGCTACAACTTTAATGTATCTGGAGCTACGAATAGCTTTAATTACTTTGTAGATCTTGACTGGTATCGTGAGAATGGTTTTTTTAAAACAAATGATGCGAATAGTTACAATACCAATGCACAGACTAACCGATTTTCTGTACGCTCTAATTTAGGCGTCAAAGTAACTTCAACAACTTTTATGCAGATTAATCTGGCTGGACGCCAAGAACGTTATAATCAACCTGCTGCAGGCACCCGGTCATTTTATAGTAATATACTTACTACACGTCCTAATCGTTATCCTGTTTATAATCCGGATGGATCTTATGGTTCGTATAAGGATTCGAAGGCAAATCAGAATTTGAAAGGTCTGTTATATGACAATGGTCATCAGTTTAAAGACAGCCGTCATATGTCTTTTGATTTGACGATCAAGCAAAATATGGATTTTTTGCTTGATGGTCTTTATTTGGAAGCTACTGGTTCTTATTATTCTGCGACTTCATATCTTACTACTCGTAGTAAAGAGTTTGCAGCTTATTTATATAAAGAAGATGGTTCTTATCAGCAGGTAGGTGAAGATAAGGACCAAGGTAACTCTGGAAATAAAGACCAGCGTTATCGTATTACTTTCTTGAAGGGAGCGGTTGGCTATGATCATTCATTCGGTAAACATAGAGTGGCTGCTTTGTTTGTAGCCGATCTGAATCAAATCCAAGATCAAAATGTACAGAAGGGATATTTGAGAAATTATACAAATTATTCCGGTCGAATGAATTACAACTATGATGATCGCTATTTGGCTGAGGCTGTATATACTCGCGGTGGATATAACTGGTTGGCTCCGGGCAACCGTTGGGCCGATTACTGGGGTATGGGAGCTGCATGGAACGGACATAATGAATCATTTGTGAAAGAATTGAATATCTTTAGTACACTGAAGCCACGTATTTCTTATGCAGTAACAGGGCAGGCTATATGTGATTATGCTGAATATAAACAGTCCTATAGCACCTCTAAGGTTCATGTGTATGGTGGTCCTTTTGATAATAAATGGACAGAGGAGAACAAAACTGCTTCGCGGCTTAATCCGGAAATAGCTAAGAAATTAAATGTAGGTATTGATTTGGGATTTCTCAATGATCGCCTAGCCTTTACATTTGATTATTATCAGAATAAGTTTTCTGACGTGGTGGCTACTTCTGAAATCAAGACGGCGATTCTTGGCAATGTTTACCCACGTTCTAATTGTGAAAAATATTCTTATACAGGTACGGAAATGGTACTTACTTGGCAAGATCGTATAAGAAATTTCAATTACTTCATTAATGGTAATTTAAGTTTTGAACAATCTAAATTCGAATATTCTCCGCAACTACCGAAGGCTTATCCGTGGATGAGTCGATTAGGAGATCCGGTAGGAATGACCTATGGATATGTGGCTGATGGAATTTTCCAAAGTCAGGAAGAAATCGATGCTTATGATGCTTTCTTGCCATCTGCTGTGAAGAGTACGATTATGCCGGGGGATATTCGTTATAAGGATTTGAATGGTGACCATATTATTGATATTCACGACCAGACCAATTTAGGTTCAAAGAAGGCTAAGGGATATTATGGTATTTCTGCTGGATTTAATTATAGAGGATTTGATTTTTCTGTATTTGCGCAGGGAACTCTCAATCGCCAAGTGTATTTGAACGGTGACTTTATGGACGGTTCAGGAAAAAGCGGCGAGGGTGCTATTACTTCTTATGTTTTAGGACGTTGGACTCCCGACAATCATACTAACACTCATACTCGCGTATGGTATGGTAGTAATAATAACAACAGGCAGACTTCCTCATTTTGGATATATGACGCAGATTATTTTCGCTTGAAAAACGTAGAAATTGGTTATACGTTGCCTACATTGTTGACACGCAAATTAGGTATTCCTTCCGTACGCATCTATGCGCAAGGCATGAATCTGCTGACGGCTTCTGAGATTTTTGATGTACGCAAAGATATTGATCCTGAAATATGGGGCGGCAGTTTCCCTATGACACGTACTATTAACTTTGGTATAAGCATAAAACTATAAAAGATGAAACGATATATACATATTTTAATTGGTGTATTGACTGTGTTCGGTGTCTTTTTTACCTCATGTGAGGATATGGAAAACGAACCGCTTGAAATTCAGTCGGATATTTATGTGTGGGACGAGGATGATTATACGGGTGAAAACGCAAAACAATGGTTAAACTTTATTTACTCGTTTATACCTGCAGGTATGGACCGTTTTAATGGACAACCTATGGAGGTATTGACTGATGATGCAATTCCAACCGACAGGGCCAATGCTAACTGGTCGGTAATAAATTCTGGATATTCAACTACTAATATGTTTCCTTTAGAGCATAGAAAAGCGGATACATATGGTGAAAGTTGGACATTGCTTTACAAGGCAATTCGTTATTGTAATATATTTTTGCAGAATTATGAGAAAGTGCCTTGGTCGGATTGGGAAGAGGCATCTTATCACGCCAATGAGGCTCGTGCTTTGAGGGCATATTTTTATTGGCTCTTGGTACGTACTTACGGAGGAGTCCCTTTGATTTATGACAAAGTGTTTACGATGGATAGCCCTGAACTACGTACATTACAAAGAAATAGCTTTGCAGAATGTGTCCAATACATTAAGGATGAAATAGATGCGGTGAAAGATAACTTACGTCTCTATTCAGATATTGGTGAGCGTAAATCACCTGATGAAAAAAAGAATAGCTTTGCCGAGGGAATAGACAGCAATTGGAAACATGTACGTAAGTGGGGCTTGTTGGGACTTGAAGCCCGTATGTTGCTATATGCTGCAAGTCCATTGGTTAATGGTACGGGTAATGCGGCAGAACCTTGGCTGGGTTATCCCGAAAATGATCCTAACAGATGGAAAGAAGCAGCGGATATTTGCCGCACAATCATTAATACGAATCAGTTTATACTTGAAAAGGATCGTACACGATTGAGTCGTACAACAATCAATGGGGAAGTATTGTGGATGAAAAAAGGGCAGGATGGTAACGCTCTCTATGCTGATAATTGGGGATATAAAAATTCACCTATGAGTTTTAAAGATATGGGAACTTGGGCGGGTAATGGTCGTCCTTGTCGTGGTCAAACTAGCCCTACACAAGAATTGGTAGATGCATTTCCAATGAAGAATGGAAAATCTATTGATGAAGCAAAAGAGAGTGGCGAGTATAATCCGCAAGATCCTTATAAAAATCGTGATCCACGTCTTACGCAAACTGTGTTTTATCACAATAGTCGTTGGTTGAGAGCAAATGTAGATGTTTCGGAAGGTGGGAAAGATAATAATTCCATAGAGCCGACGCAGGAAGCGACTCGGACGAAGACCGGTTATTACCTGAAGAGACATTTAGCCGAAAATGAAGAAGACACCCAATTTGGTAAAACTAATTTCCACTCTTCGATAGTTTCTTCTTGGCCGGTGGTACGTTATGCTGATATTTTATTGATGTATGCAGAGGCACAAACCGAATATTTGAATAAAGCGCAAGGAGCAAGTATTATCAATGATGAATTAGTGTATAAGTCGATTGAAATGGTACGTCAGCGCGCAGGACTTAATCCTTATACTTTGAAAAGAGGAATGAGTTATGATCAACTCATTAAATTGATACGTAATGAACGCCGTTGTGAGTTTGCTTTTGAGGAAAGCCGTTTTTGGGATATTCGTCGGTGGAAAATTGCTAACGACGTTTACTCCAAACCATTGCATGGCGTGAAGATAACTAAAAAAGAAGATGGAACTTTTCATTATGATTATAATATGGAGGTAGCAAAACCTTACTGGGACGATCGTATGTATCGTCTTCCGATAGATCATAATGAAGTTTTATTTAATCCGAATATAGTACAAAACCCGGGTTACTAATTTGTAAACAGAATATTTATGAAAGTTAAGAATATCATACTATTCTTGTTGTTCCTCTTCCTGGGAGCAACAATCTACGCCCAAAATACGGTAGTTAGGGGTAAGGTTCTGGACGAGAATGGCGAGCCGCTAGTAGGTGCTACCGTGCAGGAAACAGGAAATAAAGCAAATGGCACTATTGTAGATGTAAATGGTGATTTTGTTCTGAAAGTGAAGAGTTTGAATGGGAAACTTACCGTTTCTTATGTAGGTTATCACACTTTGGAGGAATCCATGGGTAATCGATCTTTTATAAAGTTGGTTTTGGCACCGGACTCAAAGGGGTTGGATGAAGTTGTGATTTTGGGTTACGGCCAGCAAAAACGTATTACTATGACTGGTGCTGCAAGCAGTATTAAAGCAGAGGAGATTAAACGTGTACCTGTGGGTAGTATAAACAATGTGTTGGCTGGGCGCTTGCCGGGTTTTTTCTCCGTGCAACGTAGTGGTCAACCGGGAGCCGATGCTGCAGACTTTTTTATTCGTGGAAGTAATTCATTGAATGGCGACAGAAAGCCTTTGATAATTGTAGATGATATAGAATATTCGTACGAGCAATTGGCACAAATCAGTGCTAATGAAATTGAGAGCATTACGATTCTAAAAGATGCTTCTACTACTGCTGTTTATGGATTGAAAGGTGCCAATGGTGTATTGGTTATAAAGACTACTCGCGGACAGGAAGGCAAACCTACCATTAACTTTACAGCTGAAGGTGGTATTAATAGGGCCATTAAAATGCCTACAATTCTTGACGCTTATACAACGGCATCTCTTTATAATGAAGCGCAGTTAAATGATGCATATGGGCTGAGTGAGCAACCGGTTCTTCAGTTTTCTCCCAGCGATTTGGAGTTTTATCGCAATGGTCTCGATCCTTATGGTCATCCTAATGTAGACTGGGTAAATACGGTGCTTGCCAAACAATCTTCTTCCGCACGTTTTTCCGTAGATATACGTGGTGGTAACAAGTTTGTGAAATATTTCACATCTTTGGCATATTATACTCAAGGCGGTATGATGAAACATTATGCTCCTATTCAGCCTGGTGAAGATGTTGATAACAACTATTATTACCGGCGCTATAATTTCCGTTCTAATTTGGATTTTACACCGACTAAGACTACAAGTATTCGCTTGGACTTGAACGGGCGTTTTGAGACACAGAACACTCCTGCCGGTTCAGTGAAAGGTTCGCTTTTTGATGAGATTAAGAATTACAGCATATTGACTCCCTATGCAATGCCATTGACTCTGCCTAATGGTAAGCCTTCGTATGCCACTCATCCTGGTGTGGATACTTCAAATCCGGTAAATCCAATTGCCCGTTATGCCAATTGTGGTTACAAGCGTTATTATAAGAATAATTTTAATGTATTGTTGAGTGCCGAACAAAAACTTGATTTCATTACCGAAGGATTATCGGCAATGGCTACGGTTTCATATGCCGGTAACTTTAATGAAAGACGTGAATTGACACGTAGTGTAGATCTTCCCGCTTATTTGTATGATCCGGACAATAATTCTTATATTGCCCGCGGAGGAGGTTCTAAAAAATTTCCGACTTATTCACTAGGTGGAAATGATGATACCTTTAACTATAAGGTTACTTATCAGGGTAGATTGAATTATGATCACACTTTCAATGCGACACACCATCTTTACATGTTGTATCTTATCAGTCGCCAGTCATACATAAATCAAAAGAATTTATCGGACAATGACCAAAGTATGACATGGCGTTTGGGATATGATTTTAAACATCGCTATATGGTGGAATTCAATGTAGCTTATAATGGTAATGACCGTTTTGTCGGAAAGAAAAAGTTTGGCTGGTTCCCGGCTGTTTCGGTAGGTTGGAACCTGTCGGAAGAGACGTTTTTCAAGAGTGCTTTCCCGTTCTTCGACTTGTTCAAGTTGCGTGCCTCTTACGGTCTGGTCGGTAGCGATAATTCTTTTGGAAAAGATAAAAATACAACGGATGTCATTTGGAAAGGGGGAGGTAATCCCTGGGGAAATACGACAACTGAGGGAGAACTGGTGTATGTCGATGCCACCTGGGAGAAAGAACGTAAGCTTGATGTTGGTTTGGATATGAATATGATTGATGGACGCTTGCGCTTTACGATAGATTACTTTCGTAACCAGCGTTATGATCAGCTGATTGCAAGTGGTGACATACCTGCTATTATCGGACAAACACTACCCAAACGCAATATCGGTAAATCCGAGAATTCAGGTTTTGACGGTGAATTGAATTATCGTGGTTCTATAGGTGATTTTAGTTACAATGTGGGTACTACTTTTTCTTATGCTAAAAATAAGGTGGTATATGTTAGTGAAGCACCGGCTTACCCTTATCAGGCACAAACCGGACATCGTATAGGCACGAAGTTGGGATTGAAGTGCGTTGGCTTTTATCAACAAGAGGATTTTGATGAAAATGGTAAGTTGAAAGAAGGTATTCCGGCTCCAGCTTGGGCAAGCAATTTGCAACCCGGTGATTTACGCTATGCTGATTTGAATGGTGATAATTTTATCACTGATGCTGATAAAACATATATATCTAAGCCCGATACGCCTACTTGTACCTATGGTATTACTCTTGGAGGTAGCTGGAAAGGATTATCGTTTAATATGTTGTGGCAAGGAGCATTCGATTATGCTATTCCTAATATGGGAGGTAATCTTATACCTTTTGTCAACAATATGCAAGAATTGATGCTTGAACGCTGGACTCCGCAAAATACGAATGCTCGTTTTCCACGTTTGGGAATTACTACTTGGGAAAATAATAATTATAATACCCATCTTTCTGATTTCTGGTATTTGGATGCTTCGTATATTCGTCTGAGAAGTGCGGAAATTGCCTATCAGTTGCCACAGGACTGGCTGCGAAAAACTACAAAAGATATAGTGAAAGCAGTGCGCTTGTATGTTACCGGTTACAATCTGCTCAACTTTTCTAATCTGACGAAGCTGAGTATGGACCCTGAAAATACGAGCAGTTCGGTTTATCCTACACAGGCAAGTTATATGTTTGGAGTTCAATGTGCATTTTAAGAAATAATAATATGAGACTGAAATATATCACAAAGTTTTTTTTAGTTGCTGCTTGCGGACTTGTCACTTTTGCAGCATGCAGTGATGAGTATCTTGATAAGAAAGTAGACGTTTCTGAAACGCAAGAGAAGGTCTATTCGGACAGTGCGAAAGTTGCAGGTGTTGTCAATGGCTTTTACGGTCAAATCGGCTATTCCCATAGTTATAAACGGTTCGGGCAGTGTGGTCTTGATTTTCCTGCCAAAGAACTGGAGGCAAGAGGGGCGGAACTAAGCATGGGTATGTACTTAGCTCAAGGAACGGTCAATGTTAATAATGCGGGAAACGATGCGTGGAACAATACGTATAATAAATGGCGCGCTATCAACATTTTCATGAACAATTACAATGAGGGGAAGGTAGCGGCTATTCTGAGTTCAGACCCGAATAAACCGGGTGAGACCCTTACTAAGGGCACCATTGAATATTGGAAAGGACAGGCTTTCTTTCTTCGTGCATGGTTTATAGCCACGATGATAAAACATTATGGTGGAATTCCTTTGATTGAAGACCGGGTGTATACTGAAAATGATAAGATCGATGTGCCTCGATCTACATATGGAGAAAGTGTTAAGTATGCAGTAGACCAGTGTGACAGTGCTTTCTATTATTTGGAGCGTTCGGGACATATTTACAGTCAGGGGACTGTTAATCCTGTAGGAAGCATTCATGGGAAAAGCGAAGGGCGTGCATGCGGTATGGCGGCTCTGGCTTTGAAGGCGCGTATTCTTCTGTATGCGGCAAGTCCGTTAGTGAATTGTAAACGTGAAGATGATCCGAACTTGCTGGTTTCTTATGGAGATTACGATGCAGCTCGTTGGAAGACTGCTTATGATGCAGTTAAAAGATTTATAGACCTTAATAATGCTAATTCATGGTATGAGCTACGTCCCGGTCAAAAAGACAACACTACAGCGGCCAAAAGCTGGTGGCCTCGGTTCTATTATGCGTTTATGCATGATGCTGTTACGAATAAAGAACCTATATTTTGCGATTTTCTTTCGAATGAACAAGGTGACAGCCAGAATCGTGTAGCATTGGATGCTTATTATTCTCCTAATTCACGTATATCACGATTTGCTAATTTGAATAAGCTTACAGGCTTTCCTACACAGGAACTAGTAGATGCTTTCCCTATGGCTGATGGTTTTCCGATTCGTGATAGCCGGAGTAAGTATACATACGAGGATGGTGATGATATGTATCTGAATCGTGATCCGCGTTTGAAGGCAACAGTATCTTATAATGGTGCTTATCGTATGATGAATGCTTATAAGGATGCGTTAATGAGGACATATACTGGTGACATGGTGACAACCGGGAATCCTGATGAGACAAGTGCTATAAAAGATGGTATTTATCAGCCAAATGCGACAACTACAGGATACTATCGCATGAAATTTATTTTGGATAATGGTGGCTTGGAAACCTACGACTATCGCCCGACTATCCTGATGCGTTATGCGGAGATTTTATTGATTGCTGCAGAAACTGCTAATGAATTGGTTGCAGACGGAGCATTGGCTCCGGAAGAATCAAAGGAGTATATTCGTATGATTCGCCAGCGTGCTGAGATAGAAGAAGGAGAATCTAATAAATACGGTGTTATGGATGACATCAAAAAAGAAGATATGCGCAAGCTGATTCAGACAGAGCGTCAGATAGAACTGGCGTTTGAAGAACATCGCTATTGGGATGTACGCCGTTGGAAGATTGCAAAAGAAGTGTTGGGCGGTCCTAGTCATGGAATGGAGATTACACGCAGGGTACTTGATGATGGAGGCGAAAGCTTTAGTTATCGTCGTATAGAGGTGCTGAACCATGTATGGGATGATCGGCTGTATTGGTGGCCCGTTCCACAAAGTGAAATGTCAAAGTCTGGCGCATTGATTCAGAATCCCGGGTATTAATGTTAATAAATAAAAAATAAAGAAACATGAAATCTATAAACTATATATTGATAGTTGCCTTGATGTTACTGTTTCACGGTTGCGTGCAAGGCGAAGGCATGGTTTCCGGGGAAGGGGAAACGTATAAGATAAAGGCTGACCTTCAAACAAAAGGGGAGGTAGAAGGCTTTTATGACAAAGGAACAGGAACATTGACGTTGCTTGTGTCGTGGACCGATCTGTTTGTAAAAGGAGAAGATGAGATAGTCGGTGTTAAGATTTACAAGGGAGCACAACACAATGGAGCGATTCGTTTTCTAAAATATTTGAATAATAATCCCACTAATGAAGCTGGCATAAGTTTTGTTATTTCTTCTTATCAGGGGCTATCAGCTGCTGAAGAACAAGCTTTGTTGGCAGGCGAACTTTATTTGGCTATTTCTACGGAAAAGCATCCTGATGGCATTGTTTCCGGACAGATTACAACTTCTGTTTATGAACAGTTGAATTCACATAAGATAAAGAAAATCAAACTACAGGATGATGCTACGGAATTTCGGGTGAAGATGGGTACTACAGCTAAATTGCCGCTTTTAGTTATACCTTATTATGCTGCGAATCCGGCGGTGAAGTATGAATCATTGAATACAGATGTGTTTACAGTAGACAGTGAAGGTATGATTAGTGGCTTGAAACCGGGAGTTGGAAAAGTAAAAGTAACTTCTACGGACGGGACAAATATTGTAGCCACTTTTGATATTAAGATAACTAGTCCGGAAACGGTTAGTGATATAATCTTTGCCGACTCGGATAATTTGTTTATTATTAAGGGTGAGGAACCACTGCAACTGGTATGGTCGGTATTACCTGAAACAGCAGTAAATAAATCTGTTAAATTCATTTCGTCTGATGAATCCATAGCTACGGTTGATGCGGAAGGACGTGTTACGGCACTTTCGTCAGGTACGGTAACTATCACGGCAATGGCGGCTGATGGTGCTGGAACTTCGTCTACCTGTGTGGTGAAAGTTTATGGCACTTTCCGAATGCTTGATCGTGCAAAATGGACGGCAACAGCTACTTCCTGGCAAGTGAACAATGAGCCTTGGAAGGCTATTGACGGAGATGGTACCTCTTCTTCCTTGTGGCACAACATATGGAACAATGGTACAGGAAATGGTAATTTACCGCAGGCGTTGGTGATTGATATGGGTGATGAGGAACGAGTTTCACAATTAGAATTGGATAGGCGGAATGACAACAATACAGCGGACGTTCACACGGTGGAAATATACGTTGGCATGGATGCCGACACAGCTCCATTGGTCGGAACGATCGTTTTTGGTGATTCAAGCAACAAAGAGATTACAGGACGTGTATCTTTTGAACCTATGCAAGCTCGTTATTTGAAACTGGTGTTTACTAAGAGTAATCGAGGAAAATCTGTCAGTGCGGCTGAGGTCAGAGCTTATTTGCTGGAATAAAAGGAATTGTTTTTCAGGATGTAGAGAGGAGTGTCATCATTCAACATTAGGGTTTGAACTTGTAATTTGAAACTTGACTATCCTTTTTGACAAGACAAGAGCCATATCGCAACTTAAATAGAGTTCGGTATGGCTCTTTAATGTTATTTATCGTGTCACAGTCCGGGATATTTTCCGTTTTAAAGAAATAATACGCCCATCCTCAGAAACTCCTTGCACGAGAATTGTATAGGGTGTATCGCTATCTGAGGTATAAAAATCAAAAGAAGCTTCTCCATTATCAGTTATAGGTACACAGGGATTCCAATAGAGAGTCGACCGGTTATCTTCCGATACAGAACTTTGCTTCTCTTCGGTATCATAACAGACCGGATAAAAACGTTTTAACCGCTGATACCCCAAAGGGGATACACGTACTACGTTCCTTACAAGTTCGGGGCGTGTTATTTCTCCCCGTTTTGTCATGATCAGAATGGCCCCGTTTGCTCCTTTCATTCCAAAAACTGCTGCTGACGCATCTTTTATGACTTCTATTTCATCTATTTCATCAATGTTTATATTCCTCACATCTTCAAATGTAGTAGGGATGTCATCCAGGAAAAACAGTTCATTTTTAATCCCACTCAGCATTACACTATCCCCGCTTATATATACTCCGGGAAATCTTTCCAACATGTCCGTCAACGATCTCGGATGGGGAGTCATTAATTCTTCCGCTGTTTTTACCCTTCCCATAAAAGAATGATATACTGATTTACCTATCTTCTTTACTGAATCTGCTTTTACAATGACTTCGTCCAACTGATAACTGTTCATTGCCTGGGCCAAGGAATCAAACCGTTCCTGGTTTTCATTCCGATAAGCATAAGATTTAGCTGAGTTAGCGTTATGGTTGACAACAGAATGTTTGAATGGATAGAATACTTCCGGTTCCACTATCGGCTGGATTGATTTATTACCTCTCTTGCCTGTTGCTCTTATGAGAAAAGTAGAGCCTTCGGGAAAATCAAACCCGGTAAAACAGAATCTACCCAAAGAGTCTGTATGTTGTTTGGCGCTAAAAAGAGATTCTATGCCAAAAATCGAAACTTCAGCATCTGTTTTTGCTTTGCGGCTATAAAAATCATAAGCGATTCCTTTTATTTCAGGAGATACATCAAAACGACCGCCCGGATGTTGATAATTACCGTTTAATAAATTCTTGAGATTGTAGCGTGGCCACTGCTGCCGGTCAGCAGACAAATCGGATTCCCATAGTAAATATGGAGCGATCATGCAGAGACTATTCAAACATACACTGGCATCATCCGTCACCGATACGGAAAAATTCCCTTTCAAAGGTTTTCCTGTCTCATCAAGCAGCTTCATGACAACGTTAACCTGTTCTCTGCGATTATAAGTTGGTTTATCTGTCGTAAACTTTATATCCGGACCTTTTCTTTCATTCGTACACAATAAATGTTGATCTAGAAGATGTAGCCGGTCATCCAGTAATAATGTCTGGACTACACCTACCGGAAAGGTACTGATATCAAATAAATAGCGTTCACGTTCTTTTTCGAGGGCTTCAGCATAAAATACGATTCCACGGCAATGCATGGTCAAATATAACTTTTCTCCTCGTGATAATTTAGCTAAAACAGCCGGAGATAAAGCTACTGACAGAATATCATTTTGGTGATTTAAGTCGAACAATGATGCTGTAGCATCCTGCTGTTCATCTTTTATCTTCAATGTTTCATATATATTTCCTGTAATGACCGGATTTATCACTGGCAATTCGACATCAAACAGGCAATCCTGATTCAGATTCTCCATAAAACGAGTATAAGCACATAAATGGTAGCTACTCTGCGGGACAGATATAGGAATTGGCATATAGCCGCAATAAATAGAGTCACTCAAACAAACTCTAACCCGATGAATAACCGAATCCGACTGATTGATAAGTTCTACATAGACACATCGACTCACAGTTGCAGGAATGTGTGTAGCTGCATCGACCACATGCGCACGAAACCAAATTGTATCTCCTGCAATATAAGCAGATTTATCTGTATGGAGATAAAGTTTCTCTTGCGGAAATAACATCAATTGATCTTTAAAGCGATCTTGAATGGAATCAACCAGTGAGGATTGTGCCATACAGGGCAGCAACATTCCGGCATATAGAATGGTAGGAACGATTATTTTTATTGTTTTCATATTATTCTAGCAAACGGAAAATCTCTCACGACACCATTACAGATACAGACCAGCTAATAAATATAGAAAAATAGCAGTACAGGAAATTACCCTTTATTCTTTTCCCTGTATTGGCTGGGTGTCATTTGGAATTCCTCTTTAAAGTGTGAATTAAAATATTTTAAGGTGTTGAAACCTACCATGTAAGAGATTTCATTTATGTTATATTGACTGTTGGTTAGTAATTGCGCCGCCCTTTTTAAACGGATGGACCGGATAAATTGGAGTGGCGTTAAATCGACAATAGATTGCAACTTCCGGTTCAAATGAGTCTTACTCAGTCCCAGGTCCTTACTTAAATCTTCAATCGAATATTCCGGATTGTCGATGTTCTCTTCTACGAAGTGTAGAGCTTTTCTTACCAATTCCTCATCAAGAGATGTGGTAGTTATGCTGCTAGGAGTTATTTCGATAGTTTTATGGAATAACATTTTCCTGTTTTCCTGTTGTTCAATTAGTTTTTTTATTCGTATACACAATAGCTCGAAACTGAATGGCTTGGAAATATAAGAATCAGCACCGGCCTCATAACCTTCCATTTTTGATTCGTCCGAAGTACGGGCCGTTAGTAGGATGAAAGGAGTGTGAGAAGTTTGTATATTGGATTTAACGCGTTGACACAATTCGATCCCGTCCATTTTGGGCATCATCAAATCGGAGATGATTAAATCCGGATATTCCGATAGTATCAATTTTTCAGCTTCTTCTCCATTCGAAGCATCAATGACACGATAGCATTCACTAAGTTGCTCGGTTAAGTAATTGCGGAACTCGTCGTTGTCTTCAACAACAAGGAGTTTTTTTCTATCGTCTTTTTCTTTTGTGTCGGGTATGATGTCGTTTATTTCATTCTTTTCTTCTTTTTCTTCCTGATGATTTTTATCATTGCTTTTAGGCAAATCAACCGGTATATACACTGTAAAAGTACTGCCGATGTTAATTTGGCTGCTCACTGTTATATCTCCGTTATGTAATCTGGCGTATTCTTTAACCAGATGCAGGCCAATACCGCTTCCAGCTGGTGCATTATCGTCTTTTATCTGGTAGAAGCGTTCAAATATATGAGGCAAGTCTTTTTCGTCGATGCCACATCCGGTATCGCTTACTTCTATCATGATGTATTCTTTATCGTTTCTGTCTGCTTTATTCACAGTAAGTTGTATATGCCCATTTTGTGGAGTGAATTTAAAGGCGTTAGACAACAAGTTATTAATGATTTTATACATCATATCATGATCGTAATTGATCAGGAGATAATCAACCGATGTTTCTAGGGTGAAATCGATATTTTTAGTAGTGGATAACTCTTTGAATTGTAGATATATATCTTTTATGAATTGTATTATGTTTCCTGTCTTGAATAAAACTTTCTCCCCTTTTATTTCCAGTTTTCTGAAGTCCAGAAGCTGATTAACCAGACTAAGCAGCAGGTGTGCATTTTGATAGATGGAATCCAGCTTCTTCTTCAATACCATATCGCTCTGCTGTTTTATTAACGTTTCGAGAGGAGTTAATATTAATGTTAAAGGAGTGCGGAATTCATGACTGATATTGGTGAAGAATTGAAATTTCATTAGGTCCAGTTTTATTTTCTGTTCCTGTTCATATATCTCTTTTTCCTTGAGTATTTTTTTCTGCGTCCGTCTTTGATATCGTTTTAAAATGTAAATAAAGATAGCTATGCTCAATATGATATAAATGATTATAGCATAAGAAGTAGCCCAAAACGGAGGAGTAATTATAATGGTTAATTCGTAGGGTATTTCTCCCCATACTTTATCATTATTGGCTGTATATACAATAAAATTATATTTTCCCGGGCGGAGGCCGGTGTAAGTAGCCTTGCCCAGTTCATTGCCTGAAATTTCATTCCAATCTTCATCAAAATTCTTGAGCATGTATTTATAGTATGTCTGTGATGGATTAACATAATTCATACCTGCGAACTCAAATGTAATGAAATTCTGATTGTATTTAAGGGTTATTTGCTTGGTTTTATTTATGGGTTCTTTTAATATGATTTTTCCATTATACTTTTCTTCTTCTTTTATGAGGGAATTGAAGATTCTGAATGCTGTTAATACAGGTTTGTTTTTACTATTATTGTAGATGATTTTGTTGGGATCAAAATAATTAAATCCATGTGCTCCTCCAAAATATAATGTGCCGTCTTTGGTTTTAAGAGCTGAATGATCATAGAATTTTCCCCATTGTAATCCATCTGAAATTCCGAAATTTACTATCGAAAAGTTATAAGTATCATTAGATTGAATGGGGGCGATTTTGCAAATGCCGTTCAGTGTTGAAGCCCATATTACTCCATTGTCGTCTTCAAGCAGGGAGGATATTTCATTATTAGGTAGTCCTTCAGTGACGGTGAGCTTATATAATTTGGTTTTGTCCCAAACTCTGATGCCATCTTCGGTAGCAAACCATTCAAGTCCCCTGGTGTCTTTTAATATCCCGAAATATTTAATGTTCTGTTCAAAATCGGGATTGTCAGTTCCGGGAATATACAAGCTGTCTTGTTTGGTATTGTAATAGTAGATACCTTTATCTCCTAGTGCAGCGAATGTTTCATCGTTAATTGGATAGAGGTGATAGATTAGGGTATAGTCTTTTATTTCCGGATATTTATCGGCTAACATATATAGCATTTTTCCACTAACCGGATCGATTTGTCCTACACCGCCTGTCACACTGGCCCAGAATCGGCCGTCTGTATCTTCATAGATGCATCTTGAAATATTTTGGTTCGGATCTTTCTCCAGATTGATTGATGACCTGAGATATTGTCTTATTTGTTTTCCTTCTATACAAAAGAAGCCACCCAGATAAGTTCCTACCCATATTCTGCCGCTATGGTCTTTCCTGATAGAGAGACACAGGTCGTTGATTTGTTCTTTAAACAATCGTTCCACTTTCTTTGATTCCGGGTAGAAACGATATAAACCGTCTCCAGAGCCAATTAAGACAGTACCGTCTTCTTCTTCCAGGAAACAGCGTATGGTTTCGTTAGTAATTTGTGTTCCGGTATTAATGGTCTGAATTAGCTGAAACTTTTGCATGCTGGGGTGATAGTAACATAATCCCTGAAAAAGTGTACCTATCCATATGCCATTATTAGGATCTATAAAGAGTGTGTAGATGTCATTGTCCTGTATTCCCCCGTTTATGAGACGCATGCCTGGCAGGTGAGTAGCTTCGAATGTTTTGCCGTCAATATATCTTAATCCGGATTTGGAAGTTCCTACCCATACATTTCCGTCGTTATCCATGTCCATGCAGGTGAAAAAATTGGATATGCCTTTAATCGTGGCAACTTCTTTCCAGTCTCTGTTTATCCTGTGGTGAAAGTAAACAGCATTGTTATACATCAGCCAGATATTCCCCACAGAGTCAGGATGAATATATATTCTATCGGTAAAGTCGCCTATGATATTCAAAAAACGGGTTTCCTGAAAAATAAATTCGTGAGAGGTATAGTCCCAACAGCGTATTAATCCGCTGCTATATACAATCCAACAGAGATTTTTGTACTGGGTCAGTTCCATCGGGATTCCGTATAGCTTGGTGAAATCACTCTGACCGTCTTCTATCGTAATAAGTTTGCTTTGGGTTGTATCGTAAAAGGTAAATGTATTATCTTCTGTCAGAAACCAGTAGTTCTTGGAATCGTCAATAAAGAGATTCTTCAGATGTTTGGTAATACCCAATGTGGCTAATTCTTCCGATATATTGTAGTTGAATTTGTTGGTATTCAGGTCAAGAAGCAACAGATATCCGAGTTCTTTCATCCATATTCTCCCTTGATTGTCATAATATTCTTTGGTGGGGCGATTATAATTCCATACGTATTTCTGCTTTTTATCATAATGGAAGTATTCAAAGGTCGTTCCATTATAGATGTTCATTATGGAAGCGGTTCTGACAGCAATACGTCCGTCGGGGGTGATGCTCAATCCACGTATCTGATTATCGGACAGGCCATCAACGATATCAATTAGACGGAATTTATATTGATTGATAGCAAAACTGCTTATGCTTAAAAGCAATACTAGGATGGATGACAGATATCTCATTATTAATAGGAATTGGTTTTTCTACTACAAAGAAAACAAAAAAAACGGTATATTCATAGTACTCATTGCCTCATGAGGTAGTACAATTTGAACCATTTCCTTAGCCGGGAACATTACTGTTTATCGAATCGATCAGTTTATGATTCTATATGACATAGGGTTAATTTTATTTATCCGTATCTTTGTAAGTGCTAAAATGCTGTAATCGTTGCTTTAATCATTAAACTCAGGGATGTATTTATGACATTAAAAACAAGAATTTATTTATTATGCTCTTTTCTTTTGGTCGGCTGTAATCAGCCCAAAGAGAAAGTTGAGACTCAAATGACGGAAATTAACAACCCTATCCTTCCGGGATATTTTGCAGATCCTTCGCTGGTGCAGTATGAAGGTAAGTTTTATCTCTATGCGACGGTCGATCCGTGGGGAGCGGATTTTCTGCCGTGCTGGGTTTCCGAGGATTTCCGGAACTGGACGTTTCATCGGTTGAACTGGCCTACGAAAGCGGCTTGTACATCTGCTCTCTCCCATAAAAACATGGTATGGGCGCCTTCTGTTATTCAAAAAGGAGATATGTTTTATATGTATGTATCTGTGGGGTCAGAGGTCTGGTGTGGTAAAGCTGCCCATCCGCTTGGTCCATGGGAAAACGTGTTGGGAGATAAACCCATGATATCGTTTGATACCACTCGCTATTATCATGTAATAGATGCTGAAGCCTTTATTGATGATGATGGAAAAGCCTATCTTTATTGGGGATCCGGTTGGGGATGGACTAACGGTCATTGTTTCGGAGCCCGGCTGAATGACGATATGGCTTCTTTTGCGACAGAACCGGTGGAAGTAACGCCTGCGCACTATTTTGAAGCTCCGTATATGCTGAAACATAACGGTAAATACTATCTGACTTATTCGGAGGGAAAAACAATTGATGATACTTACAAGGTATGTTATGCTGTAGGCGATCATCCACTTGGTGCGTTTGAAGAAGCTGGGAATAGTCCAATCCTGACTACAAATAAAGAATTGAAAGTTTATGGTCCTGGTCACCACACCCTGTTTACTTACGATAACAAAACCTATATGTTGTACCATCGGCATCGTTGGCCGTTTTTAAATGATGGGTCGGCCTTCCGTCAGACTTGTTTGAGTGAACTCACTTTCAATGATCCGGAAAATGAAATTAATAATATTGTGCCGCATCATACCCAGTTATTCCCCGATCTAAACAAGGATGACAGGCAATTCATAAAAGTGGATGAAATCTTATCAAGTTCGGAGCAGAATAAAGACTTTATGACGAAAAATGTATTGGATGGCAGCTATGCTACACGTTGGGAAGCAACAGATGGCGAAGAAGATTCCTATTTATCAGCCATTTTTGAGGATAGTGCATATATTGATACCATGGAGATTCGTTTTGAATATCCTTGGAAGAGGTATTTCATAAAGGTTGAAACTGCTGATGATAAAAACAACTGGGTGGCAGTTGCAGATCATACGGCCGAGGGGATTGAGGGATCACCCGTTCATATTCCGATTTCCAAGGTATGCAAATCGGTAAAAATTTCCTTTTTAAATAAACCCGGAGCGGCAAAACCCTCAGTGTGGGAGTTGCTCTTTTACTAAACTTTTCATTGCTATGAGATTAAGAAAAATATGGTTACTTTGTAATTTGGTATGCATTATTCCCAGTGCTTTCGCCCAACAGTTTATTCATCCTGGAGTACTCCACTCCGAAAAATCATTGGAGCGGATAAAGCGTTTAGTTGATCAGAAAGCCCAACCGGCTTATGGTTCGTATGAAATTCTCGCAAAGCTACCGGAAGCCAGGGCCGACTATCAGATGAAAGGACCTTTCGAAATAATAAGCCGGGATGGAAAGTATGGATACACCAAAGGACCTAGTGAACGTGATTTTAATTCCGCCTATTACAATGCCCTTCTTTGGAAGATAACCGGAAAGAAAGCCCATGCGGACAAATCCATGGAAATTATCAGAGCTTATGCTCGTACCGTTCGGCAGATACCGCCTACTAATGATGCTCCGCTTTGTGCGGGATTGCAGGGATTTATACTGGTTAATGCGGCTGAGATTATGCGCTACACTTATATGGAGACTCATTATCCGAATGGTTGGAGTGAGCAGGATACAGAGTGTGTAGAGGCTATGTTCCGAAAGGTGTTTCAGCCGGTTTTAAGCAAATTCTTTCAAACGGCCCCCTATACTAATGGTAATTGGGGAATTGCGGTAGCTAAAGCGCAGCTTTCTTTCGGGGTATTTTTGAATGACCGTAAGCTCTATGATGATGCAATTGACTTCTTTTATCATGGAAAAGATAACGGAAGTCTGCCTAATTATATTGCCGAAAGCGGGCAATCGCAGGAAGCCGGTCGGGACCAACAGCATGTAATGCTTGGTGTCAGTTGCTTTGCTGATATGGCGGAAGTGGCCTGGACACAAGGTGATGATTTGTATGGTGCTTTGGATAACCGCATTATGAAAGGATATGAATACATTGCCAAATCAAATCTGGGGTACGATGTTCCCTTTGTTAAATGGAAAGATATAACCGGAAAATATTCACATCTTTCTACTTTTGGAAAAGAGGGCATGGGGCGTTTCCGTTCGGTTTTTGAGATAGCCTATAATCATTATGTGCTGCGAAAAGGGCTGGAAATGCCCTATACGAAAATCGTTTTAGGTCTTGTACGTCCAGAGGGACCGGGTTTTACTTGCGACAATACCGGTTTTGGCAGTCTGCTTTATTATTTGGGTGATGATTTGAATACCGGAAAAGACAGAGGAAGGATAGAAGAAGATCTTACCCAGTTGAAAGCATGGAACTTCTCTACAGCTTCATATCGGGCAGTCAACGGAGTGATGTCATTGGTCTCTTCGGGGGTTAAACTACAGAAACGTGTTCAGTACGATTCTTCTGCCTATCCCAATATAGTGGTAAAAGCTCCTGGTATTCCGGCATCGGCAAATAAGAAATGGTTAACTTTATCTTATAGTATAAGTGCGGCGCCGGAGTCTTGGGAATTTGATTCGGACAAAGCAATGAAAGTGGGTGAGGATATATATGTATTTAAAATAACAGATGTCCGGTCAAAAAATGGATACTCATTCTCTAAGGCTTTAACGAATGCAACCATGACTCTGGATTTTGGCGATACTTGTGGTGAACCTGTGGTAATTGAATGGGTACGTTCACTTACCAATGCGGAGTTGCAGTCTGTTCAGTAAAACAATCACAAAATATATATATATGAAAAGTCGGTTTAGAATAAGAAAATTCACTTTAGCACGGTTAATACTCCTTTCGCTAGGTTTAATGAATACATTTGCCGCTTTTTCAAAAAGTAAGGATGTTACTTTTTTAGTGAATGGTGTGTCTTGTCAATTGGAGCAAGGTGTTTTGAAGGTTGAATTTGTCACTTCGGATATTGTGAGAGTACAATATACGGGGGAAAATGTATTTAAGGGGAATAGCACAGGTATTTGTATGCCTCATGTTACCCGATCTGTCCGTTTTACCTCTGGTAAGGAGATTGATAGTTGTGTCTTAAAATCGGACAGCCTGATTGTTAAGATTGATTTAAATACTGGTTTTATCTCTTATTTAAATACGGATGGTTCCTTATTGCTTAGGGAAGACGGCAAGCTGCCGAGAGTTGGAGAAAAGAAGGTGATGGAGCATGTCGTATACGACGAACAATCCAAACGTATTGAGAAGACAGCGGATGGAGATAAGGAAGTGAAAAATATTCTTCGTCGTGATACCATAGGTTATACTTGGAAGTACAGGATAAATTTCGACTGGCAGCCTTTAGAGGCTTTATATGGATTTGGCTCACATATGGAGGATTATATGAACCTTCGGGGAAAGGAACTCTATTTGTGCCAGCATAATCTGAAGGCAATGGTTCCGGTGCTGGTATCGACCAACGGGTACGGTTTGTTGTTCGATGCGGGTTGCGGGATGGTATTCAAAGACAATTCGGAAGGCAGTTATGTGGAACTGGAAGCAGCCAAGGAGATTGACTATTACTTTATGAAAGGCCGGACGTTGGATGGGGTAGTGGCTAATTACCGTTTGCTGACAGGTGCATCACCCATGATGCCTCTTCATCTTTTCGGATATATTCAGTCGAAAGAACGGTACGTCAGTTCCGATGATCTGATCAATACTTTAAAAGAATATCGCCAAAGGCAGATTCCTATTGATATGATTGTGCAGGACTGGAACTACTGGCCCAGAGGTCAATGGGGACGAATGAGTATGGACCCGAAACATTATCCTGATAAAAAGAAACTGGCAGATGAAATTCATTCTTTGCACGCCAGATTAATGGTTTCAATATGGCCTAATGCCATGAATTGTCCTCAGCACGCTGATTTTAAACAGAAGAATCTACTTCTGCATTCTTCGGCTATTTACGATGCTTTTAATCCGTTGGCAAGGAAGTTGTATTGGAGCTATGCGAAGAATGAGTTTTTTGATAATGGTTTCGATGCTTGGTGGTGTGATGCTTCTGAACCATTGGATGCTGACTGGACTCATATGGGTGATCATTATGGAGATGATAGTCACAAGCGTCGCTGGGAGTTAAATACCAAACTACTGAGCGATGTATTGGGAGCGGAACGAAGTCAGCTGTATTCTTTATATCATGCAATGGGGATTTATGAGAATCAGCGTGCTACAAGTTCAGACAAGCGTGTGGTTAATTTGACTCGCTCCAGTTATGCCGGGCAGCAGCGTTACTCTACTATTACATGGAATGGCGATACCTATGCTTCCTGGAACTCTTTTGCCCGGATGATTCCGGCGGGACTGAACTTTATGGCTACGGGATGTCCTTATTGGACAGTCGATATTGGTGCTTTCTTTACTAAAAAAGGTGGTCAATGGTTCAGGAAGGGGGATTATAATAAAGGAGTGGCTGATATGGGATATCGTGAGTTGTATACCCGTATGTTTCAATATGGCGCATTCTTGCCTGTATTTCGTAGCCATGGTACCGATACTCCCCGTGAGGTGTGGCGTTTTGGCAAACCCGGTGAGCCCTTTTACGACAGTTTGATTCAAATGATTCATTTGCGGTATCGCTTATTACCTTATATTTATTCTTTGGCGGGAAAAGTTCATACCGATAATTATACGATAACCAGAGCGCTTGCTTTTGATTTTGCTTCGGACACGCAGATTGCTGATTTGAAGGATGAATTTATGTTTGGTCCTGCTTTCCTGGTTGCTCCTGTCACAACTCCGATGTATTATTCGGTTGACTCCCAGCCATTGGAGAATGTAGCCAAAACACGCCAAGTATATTTGCCCGATGGTGCGAACTGGATTGATTTTTGGACAGGCAAGAAATATAAAGGCGGACAAAGGGTTACTATGGAAGCGACAATCGACCGTATTCCTTTGCTGGTTCGTCAGGGGGCCATCGTTCCAATGGGGCCGGTTGTGCAATATACATCGGAAAAGAAAGATGCAGCTTGGGAAATACGGATTTATCCGGGAGCGGATTCTTCGTTTACGGTGTATGAAGATGAAGGCGATAATTATAATTATGAGAAGGGAGCTTGTTCGAATTTTGAAATAAAATGGGATGACAAAAAGAAATTGTTGACCATTTCCGACCGTAAAGGTAATTATCCGGGAATGACCCAATGCCGGAATTTGAGATTGGTGAAGGTTGACAAGAATGCCGGAATAGGAGTGGAGGAAAGTACTGGCGGAAAGATTGTTAAATATGAAGGTAAACAGTTGAAAATAAGAATGAAATAGTAATTGAGAAGCATAAATAACTAAGTTGCTAAGAAGGGGACACTTCAATTTGTGTGTGAAGTGTACCCTTCATGCATATTAACCAAGATGTTTTCCGATCATTTTTTAATATCCCGGATTTTGATACTCGCTGCCGTTGATAATGGTAGCGGTAAAGGTCGTAGAAATGGGACGTAAAGCATAATTCCCTATATCTCTATAAGAGTATTACGCAAAATCCGTTTGGTGGGTCATTCCTGACATCCAAATGGATTTTTTTATTTATGGTTTCTGTATATAAGAGTCTATAAAGGCAATTGGGGTAACTGTCGGAATTTGACATAAGGATTCTTTAGAATTCCCTCTCCAATGATTTGATAGTGGTTTTGCTCTCATGCTCCAACAATTCGTCTGTATCCCTTTATTCATCGAAGTTTCAGCGATTAGAGATCCGATGATAGCAGTGTGAGAGCAAGTGTTTGCTCTCACACTGCTTGTCTAAGTCACAAGCAAACTCCTACTTTTTCACAAGCAACTTTTACCTCGTCGTTTCCTCTATTGGAAATGCGCGTTTCCTGCCTTGGAACTGTCGTTCCCTTATAAGGAAACGACAGTTCCCCAAGCAGGAAACTGGTACTTAACTTATATGATTTGATGTGTACTGGTTTTAGTTGACAACTTCGTTTGTTATAACTGAATTAGTTTACTCAATATACTTTAATATCTAAATAGGTTTACTTTTGTTATTCTTATTCCTATGTTAGTTGTCTTTTGTTGGTGCTTGCAAATTTATGCATCTTCCTTTATTTACGCAAGCCTTCTTCAGGAAAATGTAATGTTGCCAACAACCAAAAACTCTTCGGTCGGGGATCGCCCTAGCGGCAAGGGGCGGGACCACCCGTCCCGACGAGCGGGTATTATGCTGTTAATCCTACCGTTTCGCTGACCACTTCCATAGGTGTTCTCATGTTTATCCCTTGATGAGGCCGCACATGATTATATACATATACAGCATCTTCAATGCGCTTGCTTACTTGCTCGAAGCTCTCATCATCACAGTCGAATAGCCAACCGTTTTTAATGGTGTTGTTTATTCTTTCAGCCAATGCATTATGTAAAGGATCACCACACTGCGTCATACTGATGTTGATTTGATGCTCTTTAAGCCTCTCTACATATTTATTTGAGCAATATTGGACACCCCGGTCGGAATGATGAATAAGAGTGCTCATGTCTATGTGATACTTCTCATAGAATGATATTGCCATCTCCAAAGCTTTCAAGGGCCCCTCCGTCTCAAGAGTTTTGTAAAGCGCATATCCCACGATGGCACGACTTGACGCATCGGTAAGCAACGAGAGGTAAGCCCAGCCCTGACCGGTGTTTACGTAGGTTATATCCGCCACTACCATAGCGCCCAATCTCGTAGCGACAAATTTGGGTGCAACATTCAACAGATCGGGGTAGATATAGTAATTATGGTTCGAATTCGTTGTTCTAGGACGCTTGCGACTTGTACGTTGACACAAACCATTGGAGCGAAAAATGTCATAACAACGATCACGACCGATAACCATCTTTGGTCCAAACTTACTCACGCAGCAGGCGTATAACTCGCGCATACCAGCTTTGGGCATGAGTTCCAACAGTTCTTTGCAGTACAACACGATGCTTGTGGTAAGGATATCAACCTCCAAATGTCGGTTCACATGCTTGTAATAACCTTGTCGGGTTATGCCGAAGTAATCACAGAGGAACTTTATACAACCACGTTTGCGTCGGGGTGAGTGCCTCTGTGACAAGGTGTCGATTACTTGGCATCGGAGTTTTTTCGTACCTTGATATGATACGTGGATTCAGCAAGATTGATGAGTTCTTCGCACGCCTCGTGACGTAAACTCTCATCAGCAAGAGCCCGATGAAGTTTACGGTTCTCAGCACGCAATAGCGATAGTTCTTTCTGGAGCTCAGAAATACTAGAATCAATAGCATCGCTATTTACTGGTTTAGAGGATCTACCCATATCTTTGTCTTCTATTTGATACTTGTTAAGCCAATAAGTAAGAAGCTTGGCACAAAAGCCGTTACGCTTACAAAACTCAGATTTGCTCTCGGGACTTGATAAATACTCACGAATATAAGACATTCGTTCATCATCACTGTAATAGTTGTACTTCTTTTTCGAATATTTCATCTTTATTTTCGATTTTTGAAGTGTCAACTTATTCAGTACACTACAATTGGAGTGACTTGACCACAGCAAATGTTTCAATTAACCTGTTCTTTCAGGAAGCAATAAATCATTTATAGGTCAATAAAAGCTGAGTTATCAACTATTAAGACCTGAGTTGTTAGCTATTAACACCTGATTTATCAATTATTAATGACTGATATATCAATTATTAATAGTTGATATGTTTGATATAATATGTTGTAAATCAAAGTGTTATATCAAGGGGGGATGCGTAATGCACTGATACGGAGTGAGAGCAAGAGGTTGCTCTCACTCTGCCACCACACTTACTACCACACCGGAAACATCGATGAATAAAGGGATGCAAGTGAATTGTTAGAGCATGAGAGTAAAACTGCTATCAATTTACTGTGAGGGTGCTGCCTAGGTGTCATATAGATAAATATAAGAATTCTATATGTTTGGTGATATGTGACTAGTTTTTCAAATTCAAAGGATATTACAACCTTATTTTTTATTTGGATAAATAATAATAATTGCCTGTGGCAGGAAGAGCCAGAAACCGGAGACTGGTTCAATAATGCAACCGATTACAGTAAGTAGTAAAATAGAGTAACCTAAAAATACGGGTGCCGGTTTTTGTTCTTTTTTGATATAATATTGGAGTGTTTGCCCCAAAAGGATAAGTATTACTCCACAAATCAAGAACCAAAAGGCGAATCCTTGACTATAATTCTCTCCAATAGAATTTACCAATCCATTTCTGAGCATTTCCGAAAAAGCATCTTTTCCGATAAATAGTGCATAAATCGTATGAATGATTCCTGTCGCTGTTAAAAATGTCCCACTATATTTCCAAAGTTTCATGTTTTTATTATTTATACTTGGTTAATGCTGCAAATATAAAGGATAGTAAGACATGGGTATTGGATGAATTCGACTTTTTTATTTTGTATAAATGATAGTAGTCTCATTATCGGGTGGCAATGATAAAAAGAAATTTGGAGTACTACCGGATAACTTTTTCATTTCTCTTGATAAATGAGAGGCATCATAATATCCGGCTTTTACTGCTACTGATAAAAGGTTGTCGAATGATTCGTTCCTCAATATTTTAATCGCATTCTTGAATTTTACTATACTATTATATTTTTGAGGAGTGAAACCTGTATGTAACTTGAATTTTCGTTCAAAATGTCGCTGGCAAAGATTAACTTCGTTCATTAAATGGCTTATGGATATCTTGCCTTCATGCGCATTAATTTGATTCACAGCATATGCGATTTGTGTATCCATTGTATGGCTGCTTTTATATAGGTGCTCTTTCAAATAGCGTTCTATTAAATTAATCTTGCACTGAATACCCTGTTCTTCGAATAACCTTTCAGCAAAAGAATCGCTAAAAATAGTGTTTAAGTCATTCACACTTAACCTTATATTTGTCAATTCGCTTAGAGAAATTTTCATAAAACGGGATAGTCCGCATGGACGAAAGCGAACTCCAAATGTATTGATAGTACCTGATGATGTTATTAATGTCGAACAGACGTTCATGGGACCAATAAAATAAGAATGATAAGGCTGCATTATAATACCATGATTAACAGTGCTTTCTAATATAAACATAAAGTCCGTACATCCATCTGTAGATAGTTTTATTTGCATACCTTGTTCTGTTTGGCCTTTGAATTCCCAATATCTATCAACGTAGGGAGCAAGTATATGGCATGGTAAGTATTCTTTGTACATATTTAGAAAGAGTATCTGTTGAAAAACGATCTGGTAGTACAAATATAAGCAATCGTATAGGATTCCTATTGTACGATTTCGACATTTGTATTTGTTTTAGATTCTTTATAATAGGAAATTTAATTTCTTATTGTGCTGCTTTCGGACAGATATTGAGTATACCTCTTTATTCTTTTTACCATCATCCTTGGTTTAAAATATTGTACATCTTGCGTTATGAAAAAGAGCAACTCAAAAAATAACTTTGAATTGCTCTCTTATTTTAGTGATCCGCCTGGGATTCTCCTAAGAGTGTTACCTTGCTGATATTTAAAACTTTATAATTTTGCTTCAAGCATATCCCATGATTTAACCCACTAATTTGCTACGTGCTTTTGCGGTAGTTTGCTCATGGAGAATACTGGGGAACAAAGATATACAATTCATTTGTATTATTAAAAATATGTAGCTATATTATATATTTCTCAAGAATCAACATCACAGCAAATATGAATATACAGCAAAATATAATCCATACAACAGATAAAAAGACAATACTTTTTATGAGATAGAAAATGGCAATTAGGATAAATACTATAAAGCTTATAGCTTTAATTAGTTGTATAAAATATGCTATTACTCTTTTATAAGTATTAGTAGTGTCATGTTTTAGAAAATATTGATTTTCTTTTCGAATTATCTCTGCACATTTATCAATCGTTTCTCTTAGCTCCCTTCTTGTGTCTAATACTAATCTTTCATTAGTCACTTCTTTAAATGCAATCTCTATAATATTTACAATTATCTTTTCATCTACATAAGCCAGTTTGTCTGATAGAATTATTTTTTGTAGTTCTTCCTTTATATTTGTCTCTTGAGGAAATAATGCAATTATATTTATATAATTGTACAGTTCTGACAATATGCCAATCCTTTTTTCTGTTACTTTGAAAAAAGTTTCTCTAGATTGTCTCATAGGTGTTTCGATTAATTCTTTACATATCCAAGCTATGAAACCTACTAAAAGTGTAATTAATATACTTAATATGTCTTTATTTTCAGATATGAAATTATTGATTACATCCATGTGTACATTTTTGGGGGGCTAAAAATATTTCGAGCAATATTTTTAATAGAGTTAATAAAGCTTCCATCTTTAGAATAATCATTTATAGAGTTTTCTTGCCTCATTATCCCTAAGACAATCTTTTCATTCCCTAAAATTGCAAATCTTTCTTTATTTCCATTTGTAGTCCCTGTTTTTAAAAATAAGTTATTTATATCTATTCCTAGTTTTATTTTTGCAATTTGACATAATAGTTGCTTGCATTCATTTTTAAAAGGATTATCATTGTTTAGGAAAAAATCAGCATATAATTTAGTGAGCTCAAATAAAGAAATTCCATCGCTAGTTGCTCCAAGAATGCTAGATGGGTGTATATTGCTCTCTTCTTTATTTAGTAAACTAGCTATGAATTTTAAGACGTTATTCATACCTATTTTATTGGCAGCATTTATAAAAGCGTTGTTATTTGATGTCAAAAGTGCTTCTTGTATATTTAAGACAGACTTGCTGGGTAGTTCTGCTTCCTTTACGTTCCATTCTTGATTGTTAATTGTAGTTATGCAATTGAATGTTTCCTCTTTTGAAACCCCATTTTCTCTATAAAAAGTATATAAAAAAGGTTTTAATGTGGAGCCTATATTAGAATGAAAAGTAAGAGGATAGTCTATTCCATATTTACTATTAATACCGATTATTTTCCCATCTTGTAAAATAATAATTGATATGGGATAAGGAGATTTTTCTATAGTGTAATTAATAAAATTCTGTAAATCAAAATTAAGGCTTGTTAGTATGCTTGATTTCTTATTATTGATAGATTCTGTGATATATGGTATTACGGATGGAGGAATTATTGACAGTTTATTGTATTCAAAGTTGTATGTCCACATTTTATTATTCTGATAAACATTCTTACTTATAATTCCTTTTTTAAAAAGAATTTCATTAAGAAGGTTGTATCTTTTCATGCATAAATCAGAGTGTCTTATATAATAATTGGGTCCTCTTAATATGGTTAATAGTAATAGTTGTTCTTGTTGTGATAAGAGATAAGGCTCTTTGGTAAAATAGTATAAACTTGCTGCTCTTATTCCATATAAGTTTTTTCCCCAATAAATATTGTTAAAATATAAATCTAAGATCTCTTCTTTTGTGTGTTCTCTCTCTAAGGATATAGCATACAGTATTTCTTTTATCTTTCGATGAAAGGTTATAGAATGGTCTTCGAATAGATTGCGAGCTAACTGTTGTGTTATGGTGCTTCCTCCTTGTATGATTCTTCGAGCTTTGATATTCATATATAAGGCTCTTGATATTGATTTTATATCAATTCCTAGGTGTGAAAAGTAGCGCTTGTCTTCAATTGCTATCAGATTTTTTCTTATTTTCCTACTATAATGCGTTACAATGGCTTTCTGTTTGTAGGATTGTGAAACTATACCAAAAGGAATTTTTCGGTTCCTTTTGCCTTGTGTGTACGTAACAAAACCTATATATTCATTATCTTGAAACATAATTCTTACTTTTTTGCAAAGATACAACATTAATGAGTATTTTAAAAATTGAAAGGTGATGATTTATAATGGTTTGGTAATCTTAGGCATGAGTGTACTACTTTTATAATTTATATTCTCTTTTGGCGTCATACTTGTTTTTTGAATTTAAAATTTCGTACAGGTGCTTTTGGTGAAACGAAATTTATGGAGACAACTTAATTTTCTTATAATCTATCAGACCTGTTTCTTCTATAGACTATCTGATTGTTTGTTTCTTTATTTTCAAGACTGATAAATAGCAAATTTTCTTGATTATTATCTTGATTGATTTTTGTTTTTCTTTCATTGGATTGAAGTTCTTGTTTTTGTAATTTAAGTTGGTCGATTATATTGCCGTTCTTCATCATGTTCTGATAATCAAAAGATTCCAATTGTTGGCGCTCGTAACCAAACAGCTTATCAAAGCCTTCTTCCGCTTGTTGGAATAGGTTCACACGATCAAATCCACCTTTAATTACTCCGTTCTTGGTGCTCTTATGATTGGTTAGTGGGGATAGCTTCTTTTTATTTGCTTGGTCTTTCCGGCTCACAATCAAATGGCAGTGCATATTCAGTTCATTATCGGAACGGTTGCGGCTAAAATGAATCTTACCATAAAATTTTATATCCGAAGCGGATAGTTCCTTATTGAAGTTCTTGGCATATTCAGGAATAAACACTTCTCGGATATACCGCTTCATGGATTCGGCTTGTTCATGTTCTGTATTACCCATTACTTGAAGTTCTTTTTTCGATGGGCTGACATGAATAGCATAAAACTTAGCATCCGTTTTTAGGAGTTGCCCAATATTTGTATCTATATCTTTTATGACCTGTGATTTATAGATATTATCATCTGTAAGATTGAAAAAGCCTTCGGTATAAATACCCTTCTCCATCCTTTCTAAATCTTCATGTTCTAAATAAGTAGCTAACTGTCGGCAACTACTAGCATTATTATACGTTCCGTTCGATGGTGGGGCAAAATCTATGTGCATGACTCTATGGGTTTATCAGATTGCCGATTTCGTTTTTCAAGTTCTCTTTCCTTTTACTATCCATCACACCGCAAGCAGATAGTTCCGAATAGAGTTGTATCAGGTGAAGCAACTTTTTATAATCCCGTTGGTGTATCTGGTAGAGTGCGTTAATCTGTTTGGATTGGTTGTTTATCACATCGGCATGATTACAGAACTGTTCACTTAACTTTTTTAGCACGGCTGCTTGTCTTTCTTGGCTGGCTTCCAGTTGAGAGAGAATAAGAGTTTCCAAAGTTTTGCCGATAGTATCGAAGCGCAAAGCAATAGAATAAGTTACCCGTATCATGGGATTCAGTTGTTCTTCCTCATAGTGACGAATGAAGCGGATAATATCATCCTGTCTCTTATTTATTTTCGCCAGTTCTGATTTTACAGATTCCGGTGCTTCGGATGGGTTGATATGTGCCTTGTCTATATACCCGAACGCCAACTTTACAACTTCACTCTTTTTTAGTGAATAGCGTTTGCATATCTTCTCTACCAAAGCTGCCGTTTCCTTGTCTATGGAAACGGTAGTGAATATCGTTTTTCGACTGTTGTTTGGCATGGTAATTACTTTTTTATAGAAATATGAATAGATAAATACCTGATAATAAGCATTACAAAGAAAATGCTTATTACAGGTGTCATTACAGCGTGTTCTTGTAACACGCTAAAGCCGAAGGCTTTGCCCCGCAGGGCAAGAGGGAAGAACAGGACTTGTCCAGTTCCCTCTTGCTCGATTTAGCGAAACGGGCTGAACCGATAGGTGAAGCAGTTTTTGTTAAATCGAGGTGACAACACAAAGAAATAGCCCGTACACAGGCTTCTTCCTTCTACTGCATTTTGCTATCAGGGCTGATTTGTCAACTGATTGTCTTTTTCAAACCGTTTGTAGGTTTGAAAATCGGCACGTTCACGAACAAAAGTTCGAATATCTACAGCCCGATAATAGGTTTTCCTTCCGATAGTGAAATAAGGAAGTTGATTATTTACTCTGTAGCGTTGAAGAGTTCGGAAAGATACTTTCAGGAGAAAAGCTAAATCCTGATTATCAAGAATCTTCTCATTATCATCTAGTACTGTATCAGTATTGATAAGAGATTTCAAATCTTGTCCGATTACGGTGAGTTTTTTGGATAGTTTCTCCATCCATTTCTTGAAATTTTCGTTATCTATATACATTTTGCTTCATTTTTTAGTTTAACATTATTGTTCTCAATCGATTGATGAAGCAAAGTACGGTAAATGGATGCAAATAAGTTAGGGGTGTAGTATATCTACTCCCCTAACAATTGTTGGTAAGTTCCTGATTTATAGATAGCCTTTCTTTTTACTTTCTTCGGCAATAGCTTTGCGAAGTGTATCTAAAAATTCAGTTACTTTAGATGGCTTGCGCTTTATTACGCTTTCGTGTTTCTTGTGAACATCTCCTAATTTGATATTAAAGAGGTGTTCAAATGCTCTCCCAATTTCTGTTAATGGTGATTTTGTTCCGGCATGGGTTACTACTCTTTGTGATAGGAATAGTCCACTAATCAACTCCATGATTTCAACTAGGTTGGTATTGTCGGTCAAATAGAGTGGTGAAGGTGGAAGGCTGCTTATTCTATTTTGAAATTGGCTGGGGTACTGAATTTTTAGATTCAGCAGTTCCATTTCTGCGGTAACAGTAGCCTGTACCTTTTGTATGAACAGCTTTTTAAGTGCATTTTTCCCCCTGCCCGTAAAGAGGTATTGTTTCAAGTAAAGCTATCTCGATACGGGTAGCTGCAAGAATTCGATAAATAGTTGAATAATCATTTCCATTACTTATAGTTCTAATCTGTTCAACAAATTCGCCATAGGCTTCTTGCATTTCACTATTAGTTACTTCTTGTGAGGTTTCAGAGAATAGTCTGAACATCCTCATGTTTAACAATACATTCATAAGCATAATTTTAATGGTAAGTATTATATAGAAAGACTTAACGTCTGATTTCATGCTTTTATATTACCAATAAATATCCATTATGCCAGAAATTACTAAAATCAATCTACGAATATGAATCTAAGCTAAATGAGCTTCTTTCTTTAGAAAAGAATGAAGTGATTTGATAGAACTAAACACATATCCTTGATTTTCCTTTTCTAATTTCTTCATTTTTGAGAGTGAGGCTATCCATGCAGCAGATAAGCATTGTATTCCAACTTTACTACAAGCGGTAATATCGGAAAATTCATCTCCAACATATACCATTTCTGCTGGTTGGGTATTATATTTTGACATTAGTTCCGTCATTGATTCCGCTTTTGTGTTTCTATCTGGCGATCCGATTGAAATACTATCAAAAAGAGCTTCCATTTCAAAATGGTGAAGCGTAATATCACAACTCCTTTGACCTTTACCTGTTATTAAAGAAACAATAATTGAGTTCTTCTTCAATTCTGTTATCAATTCTCTTATCCCTGCAAATGGTTGAATGTAGACTGTGTGCATTTCTTTGTATTTCACATAAAAATCAATCAGAGCTTTTTCCCAATCTTCTGAAACGACCTCTTTAATCATTCCCTCTTCATTAAGTCCGAATGTTTTCACAATATCATCTTCTGACAATATTTTTGATGCATAGGGAGATACTGCCTGCTTAAAGGCTTCGATACACATTGGGATTGTATCGGCAATTGTACCATCCAAATCAAAAGCGACCAATTTTATCATAGTTTCTTAGTTTGATTGATTTGACGTATCACTTTACATGGATTTCCAACAGCTAAACTATTTGCCGGAATATCTTTTGTAACAACACTACCTGCTCCAATTACACTACCGTACCCAATTGTTATTCCGGGAAGGATTATTACACCTCCACCAATCCAGCATCCATCCTCAATTGTAATAGGCAAAGCGTAAGTGCGGCGAACTCGTTTTATTCCATCTTCTGTTTCAACAGGCGCTAGCCGTTCATCTAAATCAATAGGGTGAGTTGCTGTATAAAGCTGAACATTAGGGGCAATAAGAACATTGCTTCCGATAGTGATTTTATTACAATCCACAAAGGTACAACCGGTATTTACAGTAACATTATCCCCTATATGTATATTGCAGCCATAATCACAAATAAATGGACTGGCAACCGAAACTTTCATTCCGATACTACCTAGCATCTTTTTTAGCAAGCTGTGTTTTTCTTCTTTCTCCTCATAAGGTAATGAATTATATTTCATCAATAACTTATGTGTTCGGGTCTTTAAATCCAAGAAAACTTGGTTGTGACAATCATACCATTCACCAGCCAGACATTTTTCCATTTCTGTTTTCATAATTGTTACGTTTATAAGATTGAAACTATTTCGGTTATATCTTTTCTGTTTCTTGCTGAATAACGTTGTTTTGATAGTTCTAAAAAGTTCATAAGTAATCTAATTTTGATTTGTGGCAAAGTTATACCTATTTTGTTTCAAATATAGGTATATGTTTTCGTTATATTGGTATAATTCTGCTTTATGTGTTATATTTGAAGTATGAAAAAAGAAAATCTTCATCAACCATTTGAGATCAGCTTTAACGAGCATAATGAATCGTTATTAACTGAGCATGAGCATACTTTTTTTGAACTGGTCTACATCTTAACAGGAACAGGTATTCAATGGATTAACAATAATATGTTCCCATATCATGATGGACACTTGTTCTTGATAACTCCAAATGATTCTCATTCCTTTGAGATTCATACAACTACAAAATTCATTAACATCAAGTTTAATGACATCTATATACATTCAGCCATATTTGGTTCAGAGAATATCCAGAGATTAGAATTTATTTTGCAACATGCAAATCATCAACCGGGTTGCATCCTTAGAAATAAGGTGGATAAGTTATTAGTGAAACCAATGATTGAAGCAATTATTCGGGAATATGTAAATAGGAATCTGTATAGTAAAGAGATTATCACGCAGTTGATAAATACTATAATTATTGTTGTGGCAAGAAATATAGCTATGTTTTTACCTCAACAAGTCGATGAATGTTCAGATGATAAGTCTCTCGATATTCTTCAATATATCCAAGCAAATATCTATCAAACAGGTAAAATTAGAGCAAAAGAGATCAGTCAGCACTTCGGTATATCTGAAAGTTACTTAGGACGTTATATAAAAAAGCACACTAACGAAACAATGCAGCAATACATATTAAGCTATAAACTGAAATTGGTCGAAAGCAGATTGTTACATAGTCAAATGAGAATAAGTGAGATTGCCGAGGAACTAGGATTTACCGATGAAAGCCATTTGAGTAAATTCTTTAAGAAATACAAGGGATGTAGTCCTTCAAGTTTCAGAAAAAGTAATAATATACTTGAAACAGATGTTTCTTGGTAATCCCCCGATAAAATCCCCGTTGTCTAGTATCTTTTTTGCGCAAAGATCGAGCGAAAAAGATACTAGACAACGGGGATTTTATCGGGGGATTACGTATTAGATTAATATAGCGATTCTCTGTTTATATGGGTACTTTACCAGGGCTGGACTTTCGGTAAGATCGGAAATAAAATAAAAATTGAATAGAGATGCTTATTATTTTCTAATATGAAGTTTATTATATGGGTTTTATATTAGGACTTTGTGTTTTGGATGTTGAGAATAAGCCACAGCATTCATTTTTCATAGAGCATGTTGAACATATATCGATATAGGTAACTTTCCAATCAGAAATAGATTTCTTGGCGAACTTATGTAATGATGATCTAAGCAAACAAAGTGGAATATTGAATATAGAAACATCAAGTTTCCATTCTGCTAAGTTTGTGATTGCTTTTTCAAGTTCTTTTTGATAATCGATTGGATCAATCCATATTTTATTATGATTTTTGATAGAATACCCTGTATCCTCCAATCCCATAAATGATATATATGCAACAAATGGTAAATTTTTCCATATAAATTCAGATAATTGTGGTAGTCTTTGGAAGTTCATCCTGTTAATGACTATTCGCAGTTCAATATCAGCTCCAATGCCTGCAAGATTGTACAAACCTTTCATCGTTTCTGTATATGAACCTTTCACTTGTGTTATCGCATCATGTTCTATGGAAAAGTCTGAATGTAATGGAATTCCAAATAAAAGATTAGGAATTTCTTTAAATTTCTTAGCATAGTGAATATCGGCAAAAGCTTTTCCATTAGTTAGTATATGTATGAGGCTATCTGGATAACGAATTCGTATGTATTCGATTAAGCATATTAATTTTTCTTCTAGTAAAGTCGGCTCTCCCCCCGTGATACCTATGTTAGTTAATCCATTGGGAGCATTATCTATAATCTCGATGTTTTTGGCATAAAAGAAATCGATATCGTCTCTGTTTAATGGTGGCTGTGCGCACATTAAACATTTGTTATTACATTGAGATGTAACAAATAACGAGTTGTCATTTGAGTTTATATCAAAAGTCATTTTCATTTCTATTAATCCATTGTTTGAATATTGGCATAACTCTGTCGTGTTCACTTTGAATTAAAGAGAACAGGTAGGTGATAATTGCTTTATGCTTTTTACAGAAAGAAGAAGTTGGGCGGAAGCCATACATATCATTCTGAGTAGAATGATTTCGTACAGGGTCGGCACCACAATAAGATTGGAATGCACAATCAGCACATCCTGCAATAAATTCGGTACCCCAAATTAATGCTATTTGTTGAGCTTTATCACCATAGAATAAATTTTCGTAATTATCTGTAACGTGTCCAAGTCTGAATGTGTAATCATGATATTCTGCTAACATCCTTGATTCATCGGATGCATATACATAGCCATCATAATTGTAAACGACAACGCTATTTATTATTCCGGCAGGAGACTGTAAATCAACAAATCCTGTTGTAAAAGGAGTGAGTATTTTACGTAAAAGTATAGCTGTGAATTCTTCTACAAAGAATTTACCTTTAATATTTATATCAATTATATAGTTTAATGCCTGTTTATAGAATTCAAAGAATTTATCAAAATATATATTCCAATTAGTGCTATTAAGAGCTAAGCCGTAAGGGTTTAGAGGACGAAGGAATATATTGTTAAAACCATTCAAAATATAATTGTCTACAATTTCTTTTGGGTGGTTAATTGATAACTCTGAAGTGGTCATTAATGCTGAAACTTTGTCTGCTCCTAAATAATTTCTAACTTTATTAATTCCTTCTATTACGCGATTGTAACTATCTGTTTTTCCTCTATTGTGATTATGAATGAAAGCAGGACCATCTAACGAAGTTGAGATAAGTATATTATATTCTTTACATAGATGTAGTATTTCCTCTGTCAAATTTATGGAGTTAGTACAAAGGACATAAGTTATTTGTTTCCTATGTTCTTGGTTTAGTTCGACTGTTCTTTTTACTGCTTTCTTAAGTAATTGAAAAGGTAAAGATGGTTCTCCTCCTTGAAATTCCATTGTAATAGAGGGAGATGGACTTTGAAACATTAAATCTATGGCTTTAAAAAGATATTCTTCTTTCATATCATAGATTGCTTCGTTACTCTCTTTACTTGAGGCTTGACAATAGATGCAGTTTTGATTACATCTCAAAGTTAAAACAAAGATATGTAATGATGTAAATGAATCAAGAAAGGCTTTTTTGGTTCTTAGGCGCGTTGCCATATTATCAATTAATTCAGGTATCGGGCGTTCTGATATGAAAAAATTGGCGACTAAATCCTTGTAGATATTTTCTTGGTTATTAATTTGGCGTTTAATGATTCGTTCTGTTGTATCTTTTGGAGTAAAAATGAAATCACCTAACTCGTTGACTAGTAATTCTTGTTCCATGATTCTAGTGAATCGGAATGGTAATAAATAGTAGTGATTCATTTTTCTGATACTAAATTAAAGTCTTCAAAATCATCATTATTAGCAAAAGCTTTCACATATAAAATATTACGAATGTCTTTAGTCTCATTTATAACCAAATCTCTATTCTTGTAATCTATTAAATCTTGATTGAATTTGTGGGTTACATATTCATACGTATACATTTTGTTTGCATTTGGCTTAAGTTCCAAAATAACTTCATATATGTTATTGTCATCCTTACTCCAATAAATAATAAATGAATCTGCATACCAATATAATGCTTTAGTTAATACTCCTTCATTGAAAATAGAAGCATCAATTATAAAACGAAATGTACCTTCTGATTTTAATTCAGCTTTAATCATGGTTGATCATTATTTTTTCAAGAAATAAACAGTTTGAGTTTCCACAATGCCGTCAGCATCTATGCCTATTGATTTTTGGAATTTGATGACAGCTTTTTCCGTAGCTTCATCAAAGAGAGATTCTCCTTTTAATAGATTGCCTGATAAATGGCCTTTGTCTATAAGAATATTTTTTAGTTGTGTCACATCGTGTCCTCGCATTTGTTTCTTAAGTATACGATCTCCTAAATTGTATTTTTGAATGTTCGTATTTGTTGTTTCATGCTTAGTCTCTTCTATATGTTTATTAATAGCTTCAATTGTTTTTTTTCCAACAATGCCGTCTACTACTTGATTATGGTCTTTTTGAAACTTCTTAATAGCATTCTCTAATTTGATAGAATATTTAACGTCTCCCGAATGATCTTTCTCAATTTCTGATTTTATAACATATTTTATCTTGATTAGTTTATTGGCTAGTTCTGTCACATCTTTGCCTGAAACTCCACTAACAATGTTTCTTTCTCCTAATGTATATGTGGTCTTTGGGTAAGTGGTTGTATTGGATTTATATGTTGAAGTGCCAGTGCTTGTAGAACTTGAGGAACCACTATAACTTCCATAGCTACTCGACCTATGAGAAGAATGAGACCTATGAGAGGAGTGTGATCGGTGGCTTCTGTGTCCTGCTATGAGGTATGAATTATCATTATGTACTTTAAGTATGTATTTCTGAGAAAGATCTTTTTTTGTTTTCTGTTCAATATTATTCTCGTTGTCATCACTAATTCTGGAAAGGTCATAAGAGATGGCACTAGCTTCATTGGATGAAACCATAGATGCAATGGATGTTAAGAAGATCCCTTTTAAAATATTCTTGAATTTTGTTTTCATAGCAGTGGTAAATAATGGTTACTTAATGCTGCAAATATATATTATATAGTTGATAATAAAAAATTTTAGAATACTTTTTTATCAAGTAATCTTTGTGGATTGATGTGTCTGATTTTATTGTAAGTTTCAAAGAGGGTAAACTAAAAAAATATCGAATGATAAAATAAATCCTTAATAATCAATCAAATACTTAAAGTGGATTTTGGATGAATTTGTTTGGTCTTTTTCAATGGGAGGTTCCGCATTGATATTAAAACTCTATATTCTATGAACTACTTGAGACTTTTTATAGTATAATGGTGAGCTCTAGGAAGCTGATTTTAAATTTAGACATTTACCTTTAACTCTTCTTTTAATTTAGCGGGAATATCATTCCAATGTAAATTTAATAAAGTCCCTTCTAAAGAGTATAGATAATGACATATAGGTATTGTCTTTTCTGGATAATTCTTTCGTATTCTTTTGAAAGCTTCTACGGATGTTGTTTCAGCAAGATCAGCTAGGGTGAATATGCCGATTTCGTTGAGGTAGTTTTCGATGGTTATTCCTATGCTTTTAGCATTTCTCAAATCGCTATTTTTCTTTATCTTCATCTTTGCTGTAGATTATATATTACCATAAATATTGTTTTATATTAGTGTCTTTTCGAAGTATAATCCGACATTAGTATCATATATTTGATTGTTCGGTAGCAGGTTTATAAATAAGGTATTTACTTGTATTTTTGTGTTTGTAGTCGTCAAAAAGCTCGAGCCTATCCACATCTTCTTTTCTGAAATGAAATTTAACTTTATGTTTTTCTTTGCTGTAGTTATACAATTTCTTAGCAGGAATGACATATACAACTTCAGGGTTATCACAAGACCATCCAAAACCAAATACATAAAATAAATGTTTTGGGGGGTATTTATGCTCATCGGAGGAAATATAGTCTTCATATTTAATAATGCATTTTTCATCAAGAAAAAAGTTTTTTTTGCTTCTCCATTTACATTCTACAGCAATTCTTTCTTGAGATGTATAAAATACGCTCTTATCGCTTATGCATTCCATTAATAGATCTGGTGATGAGGAGGAAAGTGGTCTATATCCTTCAATGTATTTGTCTCCTCTCCATTCTAATAGTTTCCAAAAATTAGAGTTATTAGAACCATCTTTACTTATATTAGAGCTTTTTACCACCCATTCTTCAAATCTATCTCCATAGTATTTATTCTTACTTCTTTCCTTAAAGTGTAAGAAAGTAATTTTAATTTCACCTAGAATTCGGTTTAAAATTTCCATCGGGCTTAATTGTTTGTTTTATAGGTATAAAAAAGAGCAACTCAAAAATAAATTTGAATTGCTCTCTTATTTCAGTGATCCAGCTGGGGCTCGAACCCAGGACCCCAACATTAAAAGTGTTGTGCTCTACCTGCTGAGCTACTGAATCAATCCTTATTTGCGAATCAGTTATTTCCTGATTGCGGGTGCAAAGGTAGTTACTTTTATTTAATTTGCAAGTGTTTCGTAGAAAAAAGTTCCAATTATTTTTCCTCTTTATCGCTTGTTTCTTGATTATCAGTAGTTTCTACTTCATCATATTTTATTCTTTCTTTGTTGATAATAAAGCGTTGATAGTAGGAAAGCATCAAAGTGGTCAGAGGCAAGGCAATGATCATACCCAGCATTCCCATTAATGAACCCCAGATAGAAAGGGATAAAAGGATGATGGCGGGATTCAGTCCCGTAATCTTTCCCATGATTTTGGGGACGAGGAAAGTATCCTGTATAATTTGGACGATAGCGAAGACTGCCAGTGCGCATGCTATAATAATCCAGAAATTCTCTCCCGTATCGGCAGCTTTAAGGATCGCCAATAGGACCGTAGGGAGGAAACCGATGATTTGCAGGTAAGGAACCATATTAAGCGCTCCAATGAAAAGCCCTAGAGCGATAGCCATCGGAAAATCGATAATAAGGAAGCCTATACTGAACAGAATCCCCACACAAAAGGCAACCAGTGCCTGACCACGGAAATACCGATTCATGCCGTCCTGTACATCATGTACGAGGTTGGATGCGAAGGTACGATACTTGTTGGGCAGCAGATGCAGCCATCCTTCGGCTATGACTTCATAATCCAGCAATATAAAGATTACATATAATAATATGATAAAGGAGGCGAGAATGCTGAACAGGATATTGAGCGACTCCGCAAGCAGGGCCCACACTCTGGGCACCGTATCTTTGATGGCTGCAAGAATATTCTCTTCGCTTAATATACGGTTGAGCGCCTGAAGATCAATATTCTCATGAATGAATTCGGAAAGATTCTTGGGTACATTATTCCCGGCTCCATTGGTGAGGTAGGTTACCAGTAAGTCATTCATCCTGCCTATTTCCGAAACCATGGGAGGCACCAACAAATAGAATAAGGATATTCCGACAAGAGTAATCAGAAACAAGGCGCAGAAGATAGAAACAATACGGCTCTTTAACCGTAGCTTATACTGGAAAAACTTGACTAACGGATAAACCATGTAGGCGATCAGCCAAGCTATAAAGAAAGGTAATAACACTCCGCTGAGCCGTTCCACAAGCATTAGTATCCCTACCACCAGTACACATCCGATGGAACCACGTATAAAACTGTCGAATGTTATCTTCTTTCTTTCCATATCTATTTTAATATAGAGTTTATATCTTCTGTCCGTCCTCTCCCCGTGCACGGAGGTAGCATTCCCTGCAAAGCGGCTCGTATTCGGCTGTCTCTCCTAAAAGTACCTGCTTGTCATTCTTGACGGTACGATGAGAGAAAGATGCCAAATCACCGCACTTCACGCAGATAGCATGAACCTTGGAGACCTCGTCGGCAATGGCACATAACTGAGGCATTGGTCCGAAGGGATTCCCTTTGAAGTCCATATCCAGTCCGGCGATGATGACACGGATACCGTTATTGGCAAGCTGTCTGCATACGTCAATCAGTCCGTCATCAAAGAACTGTGCTTCGTCGATGCCTACTACATCTATTTCAGAAGTGAACAACAGGATACTTGCCGATGAATCGATAGGGGTGGATGCGATGGAATGACTGTCGTGTGATACCACGTCTTCTTCCGAATAACGGGTGTCGATGCCCGGTTTGAATATCTCTACACGCTGGCGTGCAAACTTGGCTCTTTTCATTCTGCGAATCAGCTCCTCCGTCTTTCCGGAGAACATTGAACCGCAGATTACCTCTATTCTACCTCTTCTTCTAGTCTCTTGTATGTGGTCTTCTGAAAATAATACCATGTGATTTTCGTGCTTTCTTGATTAAATAAATGAATGGACAAAGGTAAACAATTCGATGTACAAGAACTGTTAAATTATCCATTATTTTAAGTTATTGCATAAATTATTCCTACATTCGCACCGTATAAACAATGGACTGACATGAAACAGAAGCTATTAACAGATATTGAGTTGGATGTTCATGAGTTGAAGTATCTCATGGATTCATTTACCAAGGAGCCGACTCCGACTTTGTCTGAACTGTTGAAGCGGAGCATCCTACGTATGCAGGAGCGTTTGGAACAGTTGTCGGAAGAGATAAGTGCTGTGCCGGTGGAAGCCTCGTCTTCTCCTGTAGCGGAAGCGGAAATAGAAGCCCCCATTGTTGAAGAACAAGCCCCTGTAATAGAGGAAATCGAATATCCGGTGATAGAAGAACCGGTTGTGGAAGAGAATGAAGCGACGACGCCGGGAGAAGATGAACCTGTGATAGTACAGGAACTGCAGACTGCTGTGGAAGAAACAGTAATTGAGGAACCTGTTGTCGAAGACGAAATGGAAGAGAAAGAAGCGGAAGATGAGTCGGAAGACGATGAATCGCTTCTGATAAAGGAGCCGAAAGCTGCCGTATTGGGCGAAAGCATAAAGATGGCTGCCGGATTACGTCATTCCATCAGCTTGAATGATTCTTTCCGTTTCTCACGTGAGATATTCGGCGGAGACCCCGAACTGATGAATCGTGTTATCGAGCAGATATCAGTCATGAGTTCTTATAAGACTGCCGTGGCATTTCTTGCCTCGAAAGTCAGCGTAAACGAAGAGAATGAGGCGATGGCCGACTTTCTGGAGTTGCTAAAAAAGTATTTTAATCAATCAGCATAAAAGTTTATGGGAAAGTTATATGTAGTACCTACGCCGGTAGGAAATCTGGAGGACATGACCTTTCGGGCAATCAAGGTGCTGAAAGAGGTCGATCTGATTTTGGCAGAGGATACACGTACTTCCGGTATTTTGCTGAAACACTTTGAAATAAAGAATGCAATGCAATCTCACCACAAATTTAATGAACATAAAACGGTGGAAAGTGTTGTTAATAGAATAAAGGCAGGTGAAACTGTGGCATTGATTTCGGATGCCGGAACACCCGGGATTTCTGATCCGGGATTTTTGGTAGTCCGCGAATGTGTGCGCAACGGTATCGAAGTGCAATGTTTGCCGGGAGCGACAGCTTTTGTTCCGGCATTGGTAGCATCGGGACTGCCGAATGAAAAGTTCTGCTTCGAAGGGTTCCTCCCTCAGAAGAAAGGACGACAGACACGACTGAAGGCATTGGCAGAAGAGCATCGTACTATGGTGTTTTATGAATCGCCTCACCGCTTGTTGAAAACGTTGACACAGTTTGCCGAATATTTCGGCACTGAACGTCAGGCAACCGTGTCTCGCGAAATTTCCAAACTCCACGAAGAAACCGTTCGGGGAAGTTTGGCGGAATTGATAGAACACTTTACCGCTACCGAGCCCCGGGGCGAGATTGTGATAGTATTAGCAGGAATAGACGATTAAAATAACTTCATTTAAAAACGTAAAACGTAAACGTATGAAAAAGTTAGCAGTTTTATTTATGTGCGCAGCCATGTTGGCTTCGTGTGACTTTAAAGGTGGAAGCAAAGACCTTAAGGCTGAAAATGACTCTCTTTTAATGGAATTGACACAGCGTAACGCTGAATTGGATGATATGATGGGAACTTTCAATGAAGTGCAGGAAGGATTCCGTAAGATCAATGCTGCTGAAAGCCGTGTGGACTTGCAGCGTGGTACTATTACCGAAAATTCAGCCAGTGCCAAGCAACAGATTGCTTCTGACATTGAATTCATCTCCAAGCAAATGGAAGAAAACAAAGCTCAGATTGCAAAACTGGAAGCTCAGCTGAAAAACAGCAAGTACAACTCTACTCAGATGAAGAAAGCTGTAGAAGCTCTGACTGCTGAATTGAAAGCTAAACAACAACGTATCGAAGAACTTCAGACTGAACTGGCATCTAAGAACATTCGTATCCAGGAACTGGATGCAGCTGTCAGCGACCTGTCTGCTGCCAAAGAATCTTTGGCTGCCGAAAACGAAGCGAAAGCTAAAACCGTTGCCGAACAGGATAAGAGTCTGAATGCCGCATGGTTCGTATTCGGAACAAAATCAGAGTTGAAAGCCCAGAAGATTCTTCAGAGCGGTGACGTGCTGAAGAGCGCTGATTTCAACAAGGATTATTTTACTCAGATCGATATCCGTACAACAAAAGAAATCAAGTTGTACTCCAAACGTGCTGAGTTGTTGACTACTCATCCGACAGGTTCTTATGAACTGGTGAAAGATGACAAAGGTCAGCTGACTTTGAAAATTACTAATCCTGCCGAATTCTGGAGCGTATCCAGATATTTGGTTATTCAGGTAAAATAAGGTAGACATACCTGGTTAGAATTGCCAATGTGCTGATTCCTGAATTCAAGAAATTAGCACATTGGCTTTTTTATTTCTCATATTATATATATCACGGAGCCAATGAAATATAAAAATCTCTTTTTTGACCTGGATGACACCATCTGGGCTTTCTCACGAAATGCACGCGACACCTTTGAAGAAGTATATCAGAAATATTCATTTGACCGCTATTTTGACTCGTTTGAGCATTATTACACACTGTATCAACGACGCAATACCGAACTCTGGCTTGAATATGGAGAGGGAAAGGTGACGAAGGAGGAACTGAACCGCCAGCGTTTCTTTTATCCCTTACAGGCAGTAGGAGTGGAGGATGAGGCTTTGGCTGAGCGTTTCTCGGAAGATTTCTTTGCCATTATTCCTACCAAAAGCGGTCTGATGCCCCATGCCAAAGAAGTGTTGGAGTATCTTGCGCCGCAATATAATTTGTATATCCTTTCCAATGGTTTTCGGGAGCTGCAGTCGCGTAAGATGCGTTCGGCAGGAGTAGATCGTTATTTTAAGAAGATCATTCTTTCGGAGGACCTCGGCGTATTGAAGCCCTGGCCCGAAATCTTTCATTTTGCTTTATCTGCCACCCAGTCTGAGTTACGCGAATCGTTAATGATCGGTGACAGTTGGGAAGCCGATATTACCGGAGCGCATGGGGTAGGGATGCATCAGGCTTTCTATGATGTGACGGAACGAACCGCTTTTCCTTTTCAGCCTACCTATCATATTCATTCACTGAAAGAATTAATGAATTTATTGTAGGTTTTATGGATTAAGTCGTATTTTTGTTGCATCTAATAAATGTATAAAATACGATAACATTATGGATAGTACGCTTCTGCCATTTGCCTTACTTTGTTTTACTTCGTTCTTTACGCTGACCAATCCTTTGGGGACAATGCCGGTCTTTCTGACCATGACACACGGAATGACAGATAAGGAGCGGCAGACTATTGTGCGCCGTGCCACCATCGTGTCGTTTATAACGTTGATGGTGTTTGTCTTTGCCGGGCAGTTCCTTTTCAAATTCTTCGGTATCTCTACCAATGGTTTCCGTATTGCCGGTGGAGTAATAATCTTTAAGATTGGTTTTGATATGCTTCAGGCACGGTATACTCCGATGAAACTTAAAGACGAAGAGATTAAAACCTATGCCGATGACATCTCCATTACTCCTCTTGGAATTCCGATGTTATGTGGTCCCGGGGCTATCGCTAACGCCATCGTTTTGATGCAGGACTCTCATACTTACGCCATGAAAGGTATATTGATCGGAACAATCGCTTTGATTTATCTGTTGACGTTCTTCATTCTCCGTGCTTCCACCCGACTGGTGAAAGTACTGGGAGAGACCGGAAATAATGTGATGATGCGTTTGATGGGATTGATTCTGATGGTAATTGCAGTGGAATGCTTTGTGAGTGGAGCGAAGCCGATATTGGCGGATATTGTAAGAGAAGGGCTGAGCGGTATCTGCAAGTAGAAGTCTGTATTGTGGGGAGGAACGGATAAGATTACACTCATGTGTAAATTCGGAAATGGAAAATAAAAAGCGAGCCCGTTTAACTGCTTAAAGTTAAACGGGCTCGTTATTAAAATGGTTTCAGTGTATTAGTAGCCTTCGTTTTGTTTCAGCTTACCGTTAGATACATTGATCTCGGAAACCGGAATAGGCATTACGGTACGATAGTCGTCATAGTTGATCGGACCGGCCGGAACTTGGGCATTCGTTACTGCCTTTTTGTTTCTCCATGTATCCCAGGCGTTATGACCTTCACCATAAAGTTCCAGTCTGCGTTCTGTCAGAATATCATCGATAGTAACAGAAGCAACGTCTTCATAGTCGGCTATTCTTTGCTTACGCAAGTCATTGATATAGCTGGCAGGATCAGCACCACCTGCTTTTAATGCAGCTTCTGCGGCGATCAGATATACTTCGGACAGGCGGATTACTTTCGGATTATTTACATATATTTCTCCGTCGCGTCCCGGATACTTCTGGATATACCAGCCTTCGTTATCTCCACCGTCGCTTTCTTCAGCAATCAGAGTACTGCGAACATCTTCCGGACGTTCTTGAAGGAAAGTTTTGAATCCCTCGGTGATACCGGCTTCAGCATAACCTTCGGCATGTGTGTAGAATCCGAGAGAGTTACGTTGTGCATTGTAGAGTGAGGTAATCAGGAACTCGAAAATGCTTTCACTGCTTCCAACTTTGGTCCATACTGTTTCGTATTCATCTCTGGTGTACAGCTTGTATGGAGATTTTTCGATTACATATTTGGCGTCCTCAAGTGCTTTACTGTTCTCATTCATGTAGAGATATGCACGGGCTCTCAGTGCACGGGCTCCCCAATAGTCGATATGACCAGCAGTTACTACCTTGCTGGTTTCTGGGAGATTATCCAATGCAGTCTTCAAGTCATCCAGGATGGTTTCGTAAGTTTTCGCAATAGTAGCTCTTTCTGCTGTATATCCGGATTCGAAAACTTCTGTAGACAATACGATACCCGGATCGCTGGCCTGTGCATTACAAGGAAGTTTAGCGAACAAGCGGGCCAAGTCAAAGTGGAAAAGTGCCCGCAAAGCATACAATTCGCCTACCTGAACATCAACTTCAGCTCCTTCCAGACCGGATTTCTTAACTCCCTCCAAAACTTTGTTTATTCTTGCCAGAGAAAGATAAAAGCGTTTGTAGAAATAGTATGAATCAGAACTGTTCTTAGTAGCCTGGTAGGCATATACATCAACTGTTTGCTTATTGCTACCGATGGCTTTGAAGTCGCTGCCTCTTTGGTCGGCGTACAAGAAGAAATCACCTGCGTAGCTGCCACGTGGATTAGTTCCCGCGTCTATAGAAGAAGTCTGAGACTCATAAACACCGTTAACTGCAAACTGTAAATCTTCGAGAGTCTTAATAGCACCTTCTGAAGGCCATTCACTGGAAGGCACTTTGTCGAAAGTATCGCATGAGGATACTGCCAACGTCAGTAATAGAATGGGTAAATATATTTTTTTCATTATTCAGTCTGTTTATAGATTATAATTTGATATTAATGCCGAATACACAGCTTCTCAATGCCGGTGTATCTGCCTGACGATAACCATTGATCGCTACATCCGGGTCAATGTTTTTAGTCTTCGACCACAACATAGCCAGATTGTTTGCTCTGAAGTAGATGCGGAAGTTGGAAATGTGCTTCTTCAATACCGGCAGAGTATATCCTACTGTCATTTCTCTCAGACGAATATTGTCAGTCGATTTGATTGTGCGGCTTGAGAATCTGTCCCAACGATAAGGGTTGGCATAGATAGGCATCGGGTTGTCTACTTTATCACCCGGATTTTTCCAGTAGTTCCCGGCTACATCTTCTGACAGGTTCATGGAACCGATTCTTACGCCATCATGATGAGAGAAATATCCCGGATAATCGAACATGTCACCACCAAACTGATAAGTGATCAGGAATGACAGGTCAAAGTCTTTGTATGTGAAAGTGTTGCTGAATCCACCGATAACATCAGGCAATGCTTTTCCTACAATTCCCTTACCTGCTTCGGAGTAGTCATTTACCACTCCCTTTGAGTGATCTTCAGGATCTAACCAGAATTCTCCCAAACCTGTTTCAGGATTTACACCTTTCCATTCGGGCAGATAGAATGTATACATTGACTCTCCCTCACGGTGCAGATACATTTCTCCGTCTCCATACTGGATATCTTTTCCTTCAGGAAGTTTGTCTACCAATGCACGTTGGTAAGTCAGGTTGAAGTTTGAAGTCCATGTAAAGTTCTTGTTGCTGATATTTTTAGAATTGAGTTCCAATTCGAAACCGTCGTTCTTCAATGCACCCAGATTTTCCCAACGGGAGTCAAAGCCGGTGATTAATGAAGTAGGTACTTCGAACAGCAAATCCGTAGTCTTCTTATTGTAATATTCCAGAGACAGATTTACGCGGTCGTACATATTCCATTCAATTCCCATATTGAAGTTCTTGGATTTTTCCCAGCTTAATTTGTCGTTTGCCATTCTTGACCAGTAAATAGCAGGAGCACTTCCGTATCCGGAACCTGTATACAGGTCCATGTAACCATAGTAATCTGAGGGCAAGTTACCGTTTGTACCATAAGATGCTTTGATCTTGAAGTCGGTAAATAACGGCATATCTTGCATAAATCCTTCTTTACTCATTCTCCATGCACCGGATACAGACCAGAAACTAGCCCAACGATTGTCTTCACTCAAACGTGACGAACCATCACGACGGAAACTGGCAGAAAGATAATACTTGTTATCATAGTTATAATTGCCACTTGCGAAATATGACATCATGCCGGCTCCCAAGGTTGAACTTGCAGCTTGGTCCGGTTGTCCGTTGGCCAATTCGGGATAGTGGCTTGAATAACGTTTGGCAACAGTTACAATCTGCAGCAGGTCTCTGTTTTCAACTTCGAAACCGGCCATCAAGTTCAGATTGTGCATATCTTTAAAAGTATCCGTGTAGTTTAATGTAGAAGAGCTGGTAGCTACGCGGCTTTCGAAGGTATAACGAGAACCCATTCCGCTGACGGAACCACCGTTAACACTGTTGCGATCCCAATATTCAAAGTGCTTGTTGTCTACATAGTCATAACCAAAGATAGAGTTAAGTGATAACTTATCACAGAATTTGATTGTTACATCTGCATTGGTCATGCTACGGAACATTTTGGTCTGAATCCACTCCAGAGCTGTATCGCTGTCTTTACCACCTAGCATCAGATGCGGGTTGGTAACTTTACCCCATGCTGCATTTTTATTATATGAACCATCTTCATTCTTTACCGGAGCAGTCGGGTCCATTGCGAATAAAATACCTATCGGAGAAGAAGTACCCATTCCTTGAGCCTGATCTCCCTGATCGCGGAAACCATCTTGCGATGTAGCGGCTATCATTTGCTTGAGAGCTACGTTCAGCCAGTTATTTACTTTGTGATTAACGTTCAGACGACCGGAGATACGTTCGAAGTCACTACCAAGAACGATACCCTCGCTCTTATTGTAGCCAACTCCGGCATAGAACTGAGTCTTTGACGAACCGCCGTTGATAGATACCTGGTGATCTTGAGTGAAAGCAGTACGATAGATTTCTTTCTTCCAGTTCGTATTTACTTTACCGGATGGGTCATGGATAAAGTCAGCAACAGTAGCCGGTGAGTCGAGCAGAGGAATGAACATATCACCTCCGTTATCGATGTTGTTCAATGCTGCTTGTTTGCTATCTGTTATTCCGTAAGTAACCAGACAGTTGGCTAATGATTCGCGAGTGTAGTCAATCAAGTCGGCTGATCCCATCATATTGAAAGCATTTACAGCCATCTTGTTCCAGCCTACTTCACCTGAATAGCTGACATTCGTTTTTCCTTCTTTACCTTTCTTTGTGGTAATGATGATAACACCGTTTGCGGCACGTGAACCGTACAATGAAGCAGCAGCGGCATCTTTCAGAACAGTCATGCTCTCAATGTCTTCAGGATTCAGTGTACTCAATACGCTTTGAGTCTTACCATAGTAGTTCATGTCGTCATCAGCTTTTGTTACAACACCGTCAATAACATACAACGGGCTTTTAGAAGCACTGATAGAACCGACACCGCGAATGTTGATTTCGGCCATAGATCCTGGGTCACCAGTTGCTGAGGCTGTGCGCACACCTGCCATTTTACCGGACAATGCCTTGTCAAAAGATTCTTTGGAACCGGAAACGATTTTATCTGCCTTAATGACAGCAGCTGATCCTGTGAATGAAGACTTCTTCGCAGTACCATAAGCCACAACAATAACCTCATCAAGATTTTGTGCATCTGATTTCAGTGTAACTTTCACCATTGGCTTGATTGCCACTTCTTGTGTTTGCATACCAATATACGAAATCTGCAAAGTCTTTGCAGAACTTGGTACGTTCGCCAAATTAAAATTACCATCGATGTCTGTGATTGTACCTTGAGTAGTACCTTTTACCAACACAGAGGCTCCAACAACTGGTTGCCCATCTTCTTCAGAAATCACAACGCCTGTGACTTTCTGAGTCTGAGCAGTTACTAGGCTTATGCCCACAAAAAGGCATGCCAATAACAGCATTAATTTTCTTTTCATAAATTCTCTCTTAAAGTTCAACTTTACATTAATTGTCTCTATACTCTAACAAGTTGCAAAATTATTAATAAATATGAAACTAACAATTAATTTGATAAAAAAAGGTTGTATATATAACATATTGTTATTTATAACATCGAAAATATGCTGATAAACATCTTTATTTGCTATAAATATTGTGATTTATCAAGCATGGAATGTCACTTTGTGAATGCAAAGTGTAGTAATTAACATTCTATTTGCTTGTTTTTGGATATAAAACTACCCTGCAAACGTTTCTTTTTGATTTATTATGAAGAAATGACGATAAAAAAATAGCATTTAAATTAAAGTTATGTAAATACTTAATTATTGAATTTTAATTTTTGCAGAAATTAATGCAGGTTCAACCTTAATTATAGCACAGAACTTAGTTTATTTTGTTCTTAGTATTAACTAAAAGACAATAGAATGAAGAAGATTAGTTACAGCCTTGTGTTTAACAGAAAAAAGAAGCTGAACAAAAAAGGAATGGCATTGGTACAAGTAGAAGCTTACTTAAACAGGAGAAAAATGTACTTCTCAACCAGGGTGTACCTCAAACCAGACCAGTGGGACGTAAAACGTAGAATGGTAAAGAACCATCCTAATTCAGATGCATTAAATCGAATGCTATATGATTTTATAGCTGACATTGAGCAGAAAGAATTGGGATTATGGCAACAGAGAAGATCGATATCCTTGGATTCGTTGAAAGACTCTATTGAAAAACCGGAAAATAATGGGAATTCATTTCTGACCTTTTTTAAAGAGGAAGTCAGCAACTCTTCTTTAAAAGAAAGCACTAGGCAGAACCATCTTTCCACTTTAGAATTGCTGCAAGAGTATAAAAAGGACATTGTATTCACAGATTTGACTTTCGAATTTGTGTCTTCATTTGATAACTATCTGCAATCCAAAGGGTATCATCTCAATACCATTGCCAAGCATATGAAGCATTTAAAACGATATGTGAATGTAGCTATAAATAAAGAGTATATGGATATTCAGAAGTATGCTTTCAGAAAATATAAAATCAAAAGCATAGAAGGAAGTCATACGCACTTGTCGCCGGAAGAGCTGAATAAAATGGAGGAGGTGAATCTGGAAGGGAAGTTTACGAAGTTACAAAAGTCAAAAGATGCCTTTTTATTTTGTTGTTACGCCGGTTTGCGGTACTCGGATTTTATAAATCTGACTGCCGCGAATATTGTCGAACTCCATCAGGAGACGTGGCTGATCTACAAGTCCGTTAAAACAGGTATTGATGTGCGCCTTCCTTTATATTTATTATTTGAAGGTAAAGGACTGAGGGTGTTGGAGAACTACAAAGACGATTTAAACGGATTCTTCAAGCTGAAAGATAACTCTAATGTGAATAAAGACTTGAATGCATTAGCCAGGCTGGCAGAAATAGACAAACGGATATCATTCCATACAGCCCGACATACAAACGCCACCTTATTAATATATAGTGGTGCAAATATAACGACTGTACAAAAGCTGCTGGGACACAAAAGTGTGAAGACAACTCAGGTATATGCAAATATCATGGACATGACTATTGTGCATGACCTTGAGAAAGCAGCCTATTCAAAATTAGCTAATAGACCAAAAAGCTAGGCAGTGATTGTCTGGAAATGTCCTGTTTTTAAGATTGGTTTCAACAGAGTTGATTCAAAATCTAACAATATGGCAGAAATAATGCATAAATCAATGTAAGAATATGCAATTTACAAATGATTTGTCGCATATAAATGACTGTAATATACATAAAAAGTGCAATGTCAGGACTCTTTCCTTTTAAAGGAACGATCCGTTCCTTTAAAAGGAACAGATCGTTACTCACCGAGGAACATCTAATTGCTTTAAAAGGAAGAGCCAAAAGTAGTTTTAATTTCTAATTCTGTTCTAACTGATAGACTTTCCTGTCACAGGGAAATATATCATATCGAAACTAAATATTTCTTTTATATTCAAAGGTGCAAGCTGATATAAGTAATCATATAGCACAAGGAAACAAAAAACGGACAGATGTATTTCATCCGTAGATCTGCTGTTTTAAAATCCTGCCGATTTTTGTCATTCTCCCAAGCAGGTTCTGCATATTTTGAATTATACCATAACTAAATATGCTTTTCTTCAGATTTGATCTTTTTCTACTATCACGCCAAAAAAGTAATGATTCATTATGATTGGTGGTGAGAAATATTCGGGAAATATAAAAATAGTATCCAATAATAATACCTCATATAAATAAAATAAAGACATAACTTTCTTATAATGAATGAACTAAATGATTGAAATGGATAGAAACAGGGTATCATTCGTTAAAGAAAAGGGTAGTTATAATGCTGATAAATAATTGATTATCACGTTTATATATGGATACAATAACATATATGACGATTAGGTTTATATTTCTCATTATTATAATAATCAACACTTTATATAAAGAATTAGTTCTGCAAAGACTTTGCAAATTTCGTACATCGGTATGCAAACTCAAGAAGTAGCGATTAAGCCTAATTTAAAGGTAGTACTTAGGTCGGATGCTCAACAGATCGATGAAGTTGTTGTTACAGCAATGGGTATTAAAAGATCTGAAAAAGCATTAGGTTATGCTGCAACTTCAGTGGGTGGAGAAAAAATTGCGGAAAGCCGTACATCTGATGTGATGTCAAGCTTGGCAGGTAAGATTGCAGGTGTACAGATTTCCAGCACTTCATCTGACCCCGGAGCCTCTAATTCGGTCATTATCCGTGGAGTTAGCTCACTCTCCGGTACCAACCAACCACTATATGTCGTGGATGGAGTACCTTTGAATAACTCTACCGTATACTCTACAGATGGCTTGAATAGCGGATATGATTTTGGAAACGGTGCCAACGCTATCAATCCGGATGATGTGGCAAACATGACTATTTTGAAAGGTGCTGCGGCCACTGCTTTGTATGGTAGCCGTGCTGCCAACGGTGTAGTCATGATTACTACCAAAAGCGGCCGGAAAGAAAAAGGAGTTGGAATCGAGTATAACGGTGGAGTTCAGTGGTCAACTGTTCTGCGTCTGCCGGAATTTCAAAATGAATTTGGTATGGGATGGAACGGCAACCATACAGAATTGGAGAACGGTTCCTGGGGACCTCGTTTCGATGGTTCCATGCAGTTGTGGGGTAATGTGTACAACAACTCTCAGAAACTGAAACCTTATGTGGCAATGCCTGATAACATCAAAGACTTTTTTGATGCGGGATTCAGATATAGCAACAGCCTTTCATTCAATGGAGCTACAGATAAAAGTGATTATTATGTATCATTCTCTCAGATCAGCGATGATGGTATGATCCCGACAGATGCCGACAGCTACGATAAATATACTTTTTCTGCACGCGGCAGCCATAAGGCAGGAGCGTTGACATTCTCTTCTTCACTGAATTACGCTTATCAAAAGAATAACTTTGCTACTACGGGACAAGGTTTGTCCATGCTAAACTCTTTATATCAGACACCAAGAGATATCAGCATAATAGGACTGGAAGACCAGAATGATCCGTTCAACACTCCGGGATATTATTATACCCCCTACGGAGTTATGAACCCTTATTATATTTTGAATAACTATTTGAATGAATATGAATCTGAAAGATTCTACGGAAAATTTCAATTGGATTATGAATTCCTGAAATACTTCAAGTTTACGTACCGTATGGGCTTGGATACTACAACAGGACAAAGTGACAAAGGAAAACCGAATCTGTACGCTCTTTATTATGAAGGTACTCCTAATGGAGAAGGTCAGGGCTCCAGCAGTCCTTTCTCTGGTGAAACCGGACAATATTCTGAGCAGATAACCCGTCGTCGCGAGATAAACCAGGATATTATGGTTAATTTCAATATGCCGGTTAACGATTTTAATATCAATGCACTGGTCGGTTTCAATGGCAATGAACGTAAAGTCTCTTATCAATATTCAGAAGTTAATGATTTAACGATTCCTACATGGTTTAATCTGAAGAACTCCGGCAAAACTCCTATAGTAGAACAGCACATGGAACTCAGACGTCTGATGGGTGTTTTCGGACAGTTTGAAGGTTCATGGAAGAATATGCTCTATTTAACGGTTACTGCCCGTAATGACTGGTCTTCTACTCTTCCGAAAGAAAATCGCAGTTTCTTCTATCCTGGTATTACCGGTAGTTTTATTTTCAGCGAATTATTGAATGACAATCTGCAAGATGTGATAACTTTTGGTAAGATACGCGCCAGCTGGGGTAAAACAGGTAACGATGCTGATGTGTATATGGTTAATCCTGTGTATGCACAATCTTCCAATAGAATACCTTTCGGTTCTCTGACTTTCCCTCTAGGAGGTGTCAACGCTTACTCTGCAGGAAATGTACTCGGAAGTAATACATTAAGTCCGGAAATGACCACAGAATCTGAAGTCGGTTTAAATATGGCTTTTTTCAAAAACCGCCTCTCTTTTGACGTATCTTATTATAATAGGAATACCGATAAGCAGATTTTCTCTTTGGCTATGGACCCTGCTTCAGGCTATACAGCACAGAATATGAACCTGGGTAAGATTCGTAACCGTGGTATAGAATTCCTGATCAGCGGCACTCCGATAAGAACAAAAGATTTCAGTTGGGAACTGACATGGAACTTCACAAAGAACTGGAGTAAGGTGATCAGTTTACCGGAAGAATTGGGTGGCATTACAACGATTTATGGTCTCAATGGAGGTACCAGTATGTACGCTATAACAGGCATGCCTGTTGGTGTTTTCAAGGCTCAGGTAGCCGAACGTGATCCGCAAGGACGTATTGTAGTAAATTCATCAACAGGTCTTCCGGTTGAAGCCAGCGAATTCGGAATCTGCGGAGATATGAATAACAAATATCAAATGGGTGTTTCTACTAACTTGAAATATAAAGGTATAAGCTTAGGCATTGATTTTGATATCCGTCAGGGCGGAGTGATGTATTCACGTACTAAAGATATAAACTATTTTACCGGTAACGCGATACAGACTGCCTACAATGACCGTAATCCTTTGATTGTTCCTAACTCAGTAAATAAAATAGTGAATGGAGAAAACGTTACTTATGTAGAAAATACAACTCCTATTACAAGCTCTAACATTTATAAATACTGGGGCGACGGTGGCTCTGATATGGGAAGCTGCTTCCTAGTAGACAAATCATACGTCAAGCTTCGTTCTGTTGTATTAGGTTGGGACCTGCCCAAAAGATGGTTGGCAAAAACTCCTTTCCAGGCAGTAAAAGTGTCTGCATATGGCAATAACTTATTTGTCTGGACTCCATCCAGCAATACATTTATTGATCCCGAAATGACTTCATTTGGTAACGACCTTGAAGGTAACTATGGAGAATACACGGCTAATCCCAGCTCACGTCGTTTCGGTTTCAACTTAATGGTTAAATTTTAAACAGGAATAAAAATGAAAAAAATATTATTATATGCATCATTAGCAACAACAGCATTGTTTGCAGGTTGCGACCTGAACATCAATGACGACCCGAACTACCCGATGAATGATCAGGTGACGGCGGATTTGATATTCCCCTCTATCAGTGCTTCCATTGCTTCGGCGGTAGGCGGAGAAATTTATAATTACGCTGGCTTTTTCGCTCAGTACTATGAACAGAAACCGGAGTCGAATCAGTATAACACTCTATGTGAATATACATTTACCGAATCTTCCCAACAAATGGATTATTCTTATAGAATCCTGTTTGCAGGAGCTTTGGAAGATGCAAAGCAGGTGCTGGAAAAGACCACAAACCCTGCCGACCGATTCGCTACTACCATACTGAGAGCATATGCCTTTCAGATAATGGTAGATAATACCAGTGACTCACCTTATTCGGAAGCTCTGCAAGGTAATGCCAATGCCACACCTAAGTGGGATACGGGTGAAACAGTATATAAAGGTATATTAGGTGAGATAGATGCGGCAGAAGCTGCTTTGGATGGAAGTGGTATGGATGTGCCGGATTTGATATTCAACAAAAATATCGCTCAATGGAAAGGTTTTGCCAATGCTCTTCGCCTCCGTATGTATCTGCGTTTCATTGATGCCAACATAGATGCGGCTTCGTATACAGAGAAAGTGAAGACCTTAGTACAAAACAACGAATTCTTTACCGGTGACGTGAAATTGGATTGTTTCTTGGATGAAACAGACAAACGGAATCCATGGTATAATACGAATGCGGTCGGCTTGACCGGTAATCATTGTGCTGCCTATCCGTTAGTATCTTATTTAAGCAGCACGGGAGACCCTCGAATCGCTTATGGTATTAGTAAAACAGATGCGGATGGAAAGTATGTCGGTCAACTTCCCGGAGGAAAAACACATATGCAAAGCATTCTGGGTACTGACAACTGGAAAAACAAAAACGTAAGTGCGATTGATTACTCTATCGGAGCCACAAAACCTGTCTATTTCTTTACTCAGGCTGAATTACAATTCCTGATAGCTGAGGTATATGCTCGTTTTCACAATGATGATGCGAATGCAAAGAGTGCTTATGAAGCAGGTGTAACTGCAGACTTTGCCGTTCGTGGATTTGCAGGTCAAGAGAATACCATTTTGGAAGGAGCGTGTGCATGGTCTGCTGCTTCTACACAGGCAGACAAGTTAAACTTGATATATATGCAGAAATGGGTATCTCTTTTCTACATGGATCATATGGAAGCATGGAGTGAGATTCGTCGTACAGATTGTCCGAAACTGTCTTCTTATTCAGCAGCACAGATACAGTCTAGTGAGTCAGTATACACTCCGGGAGAGTTAGTTGCTCCATGGACTAATGGTCTGGAAGCGGGTGGACTGATGAAACGTATGACTTATCCATTAAGTGCACGTCAGCAAAATGTGAATACTCCTGCAGGGGTACCGGGAAGTACTCCGGTTTGGTGGGATATCAAATAGTAACCAATAACTTAGTAAGTTTTACGTATGAAAAATATAATATACAGCATATTAGTATGTTTGCCGTTTGTCTTTGGAGCTTGCGACAAATCAACAGATGACACTTCTAAAGTCACCTATTTTGTTACGTTGGAAAGAGAGGGTGATGAAAAGATCGTTTTAGAAAAAGGGCAACCCTTTGTGGAGCCGGGATATTATGCGGAAATGAACGGAGAAGATATTACTGAATCTGTTCAGATAAAAGGTAGTGTTGATGTCAACACTCCGGGAATCTACAATTTAGTATATGCGGCATACAACGAGGACGGTTTTGCCAAAACATTTACACGAACAGTATATGTGGCAGATAATACTGCTTCTCCTTTGAAATCCGGAATTTATACCGTAGCCGAAGGAAGCAAACGTACCGCCCCTTCTGTGGTAGCTTTCAGTGGATATGAGATTGTGATTTTCCAGATGGAACCGGGGATTTTTTATATCAGCGATTTCTTAGGAGGCTGGTATGACCAGCGTGCTGGCTATGGACCGGACTATGCAATGGTTGGCAAATTCGAATTGAATGATGATAATTCCATTACTCCTCTGGAAAGTTATGTTGCAGGTTGGGGAGATTCCATGGATCAAATGACTAATACATTATTGGACCCTGCGACTGGGACTCTGAAATGGACTGTTGCTTATGCCGGTCAGCTATCTTTTGACATTATAGTAAAACAATAAAAATACGATTATGAAGAAATATATGATATTACTTTTAGCTTCACTGGCTTTTACATTCGTGGCATGCGACAACGATACAGAACCAGGTGGTACTGCTGTTGAAAAAATGGCAGGAGACTGGTGGGTGACAGTGAATGCATTTATTGACGGGAAAGAAGTAGAAGATCCTTTCGGAGCAGGACATCTGCAAATGAGTACTTACAATACAGCCAACAACAGTGAAACTGAAATGTGGTTGGATGATTTAGGAAACTTCTGGGAATATAAACTGAAAGTAAACGTGAATTATGCAGCGAGGACTTTCTCGACAACAGGCTTTGTGGATAATGTAACATATGAATCCAAAGTGAAAATAACTGATGGCAAGGTACTGGAAAAAGCTGCCACAACTCCTAGTGGTATGCCTGCTGACAGTATCGTATATATGGTACAATTCGACGACGATGAAGATGGATTAACTTATAAAGTTTCAGGCTTCCGTCGAACAGGTTTCCCTGCTGACGATTTTTAACAGAAGAGTTTAAATACAGAGAGGGCTGTTCCAATGATCGGAGCAGCCTTTTTTGCAATCTAACCTCAACTAAGACAGATCAATATATAAGCAGTCTCCAATATTTACAATATTTCCTTGCCTTTAAAAGAAAAATGAATGGGACAATGTTTTTAATTAGCAACATCCATTACCTGATTAATTGTATACAAATAAAAGCGCCTCTTATAGCATGATACTATTTTTTGTTTATAATAGCTCCTTGTTTTATAGATATAATATTGATTATAAGATAAATAGTTTTCATTTCGGTAGAGAAGTGGTATTACATAAAAGAGAGTAAAACATTAGCTGAATGAGGGTAATTAACTGTCAAATAGATATATAAGCTATTTCTGATTGATAAAATATCGCCTGGTATTACTGATTTATCTCCTCTACTTTGAAAGTTTTGTTAAAGTCTGATTCTCAGAATCTTGAAGAGGTAGTGGTAACAGCTATGGGTATTAAGCGATCTGAAAAATCTTTAGGTTATGCAGTATCCAGTGTAAAAGGAGATGAGATAACTAAAGCGCGTGAAAGTAATGTGCTTAATTCATTGTCCGGTAAGATTGCAGGTTTGCAAATTGCACAGTCGTCTGGAACGGTAGGTGGTAGTTCAAGTATACAGATTCGTGGTGCTTCCTCTATTGGCACAGTTTCTTCCCCTTTATTTATTATTGACGGACTTCCTATTGACAATGGTTCTTACAATCCTGACAGAACCAATGGTATAGTCGATGTAGGTAACCGTGCAGGAGATATCAACTCTGACGATATTGAATCTATTAACGTATTGAAGGGTGCAGCTGCAACTGCATTGTATGGAGCACGTGCAAAAGACGGTGCAATTGTTATTACTACTAAGAAAGGGAAGAAGAATTCACCGGTATTTGTTACGGTAAACTCTTCAACACGATTTGAGAATGTACTTAAATTGCCTGATTTCCAGAATGAGTATGCACAAGGTAGCTACGGAGTATATAATGTAAAAATGCTGAATGGATGGGGACCGAAGATTTCATCGGTACAAGATCAGCAATTTACAGATTATAAAGGAGATAAAGTGACCTTGAAAGCAAATCCTGATAATGTGAAGGATTTCTATGAAACCGGAATGAGCTATATTAATAATGTGTCAGTAGCCGGAGGTGGTGAAAAGGCTGATTTCCGTTTGAGCTTTACTTCTACTAATCAGACCGGTGTTGTGCCAGGTTCTGACTATAACAAATATGCATTCTCTGTGAATGCAGGTATGAACTTTACTAGCAACTTCACAGGACGCATCTCTGCCCAATATATACGTTCAGATTCTGAAGGTCGTCCGGCACAGGGGGCAAATGATAGCAACTTGCTGATTCCTTTAATCAATGGATTGCCAAGAACGATTGATATTCATGATATTAAGCAGAACTGGATTGATGAAAATGGCAAACAGGTTACGTTGGATCCGGAAGGCAAAAGTAATAATCCGTACTGGATTATTAATAAGAATAAATTTACCAATAATCTGGATCGTATGATCGGTAATATCACATTGACTTATAAGCCGATTGAAGGATTGACTATCACTAACAATGCCGGAACTGACTTCTATACAGAAGGAAGACGTAAACTTTACGCAAAGGGTACTGTAGGAGCCTTAAATGGTAAGTTTCAGACTTGGAATTTGTATAAAAGAATTATAAATAATGACTTAATGGTTTCCTATGAGAAGACTTTTGCCAATGATTATCATTTTAAGGCGATGGTAGGTCATAATCTCTATCAGGAAGAATGGAAGAATGAAAATGTACAAGCTCAGAACCTGGTAGTTGACGGATTGTATACATATACTAATGCGAAATCTACTACTCCGGTGAATTATTATGAAAAGAAACGTCTTGTCGGTTTATACGGAGATATTAGCTTGGGATACAAAGATATGCTTTTTATTAATGTAACAGGACGTAATGACTGGTCGTCTACTCTGCCTATTAATAACCGTTCTTATTTCTATCCATCTATCAGCGGTAGCTTTATTTTCACAGAATTGATGGAGAATAAAGACATCCTGAATTACGGTAAGATTCGTTTAAGTTATGCGAATGTGGGTAGTGACGAAGATCCGTACAATTTGGCATTTAAATATACTCCAGCTAGTACTTACTTTTTGCAATATCTGGGTAATGTCAATACTTTCCCACACATGGGACTGGTTGGTTTTACCGGGCCTCGTGTTCTGCCGAATGAAAACTTGAAACCTCAGAACCAAAGTTCATTCGAAGTCGGAGCTGATTTACGTTTTTTTGGTGGAAAGATTCGTTTGGATATGACTTATTATAGCAATATCACAAAGAATCAGATTGTAAGTATTGATGTCCCGTTATCAACAGGTTACTTTGCTAATAATATCAATGCCGGAAAGATTGCCAATAAGGGTGTCGAAGTAACTTTGGGCTTGACTCCTGTAGAAACACGTAACTTTAAATGGGACTTGGATGCAACGTTTGCTTCTAATAAGCAGACTGTAGAAGAGTTGGCTGAAGGACTTGATGAATATACATTGACTAGCGGATTGAGTGGTTTGCAGATTAAGGCTGCCAAAGGTGATTCGTTCGGTTTGTACGGTACTGCCTGGAAGCGTGATGATCAAGGTAATTATGTAATCAACTCTAAGACAGGTTTGAGAGAAACAGTCAATAACGTACGTTTGGGAGACGTTTATCCTGACTTTACAATGGGTATCAACAATACACTTACTTATAAAGGGCTGACTTTTAGTTTCTTGATTGATATCCGTCATGGAGGTTCCTTATATTCGGAAACAGTAGCTAATTTGAGAAGCAGTGGTTTGGCTGCAGAAACAGTGGCTCACCGTGAAGATGCCTCTTTTATTGAACCGGGTGTTATTCTTCAGGATGACGGAACTTACAGACCTAATGATGTTCCGGTGAAGAGTATGCAGGACTACTGGCAGCATGTGGCGAACTCCAGTAATAATGAAGGAAATATCTATAATGCATCATTTGTGAAACTTAGAGAAGTGCAATTGTCCTATAGTTTTCCGCGTAAATGGTTTAAGAGTTTCTTTGTTAAATCATTGGATTTAGGCTTCGAGGCACGTAACTTATGGATCATCAAAGATCATGTGCCGCATATTGATCCGGAAGCTAACTTCTTCGGTCCTTCTCAGATCGGAGGCGGTGTAGAGTTTAACAGTATCCCTTCTACCAGAAGTTTCGGATTTAATCTCAGACTAACATTGTAAGAATTAAACGAACATGATTATGAAAAAGAAAATATTAGCATATGCATTGAGCGCTTTGACATGTGGGTTATTTACTTCATGCAGCGACTGGCTTGATATCAACCATGACCCCAATACTGCCGAGAAAGTTGATCCCGGATATTTGTTTAACTATGTAGCCGTAAACTGGGCCGGAACACGTACCGGTGGTGACTTCTATATTCCGTTATCAATGAGTTCACAGTGTCAGGTTGATGGTGGACTTGATTATGGTGGCTGGGATGAATCGGTATATACCATTTCCCCTTATAGTACAGGAAATACGTGGAAACATTACTACTCTGTCGGTGGTAATAACTTGATGCTGGCTATTAAAAATGCGGAAGAAGCAGATCCGGTGAATCACAATGCTATTGCACAGTGTAAGATTCTGTTGGCTGAACATATGTATGAAGCGACGATGCTATGGGGGGATATCCCTTTCACTGAATCTTGGAACGGAACAATTAAGTATCCGAAATTTGATTCTCAGGAAAGTGTATTGAATGGGGTGTTGTCATTGCTTGATGAAGCACTGCAGATCATGGATTTGAATGATGCCAATGCGATTGATGAATACGATATCTATTATAAAGGTGATATGAATAAATGGATGACTTTGGCCAAATCTTTAAAGTTCAGAACACTGATGGTTATGGTGGACAAAGATCCTTCTAAAGCTACTGCCATTGGTACGTTGTTACAGGCTGGAGGCATGGTATCATCAGCATCAGATAATTTGGTGTTCCCTTATTCTGCAGAACCGGGTAACCAGAATCCTAAGTATGAACTTATAGAATTGGTTGGCGGTACACAGATATTGTTTTTTGCCAGCAACTATATGCTGAAGCCGATGCAGGAACGTAATGACCCCCGTATTCCTTGTTATTTTGAACCGGGTGCCGACGGTGTATATAGAGGCTTAGGTAACCGTGAACCTGCTGTTACTGATGACAAAGATAATATGTTATCATCTGTTGTGAGCAGTTATCTTTTCAGAAAAGATGCACCGGAGTTAATATACTCTTGCCAGGAGCAGTTGCTTCTGGAAGCGGAAGCTTATGCGCGCGGTTTGGGAGTTGCTCAGAATTTGTCGAAGGCTAATGAATTGTATAAGAAAGGCATTCGGGAAGCATGTGCATTTTATGGAGTAGCGGAAGCGGATATTGATACATATGTTACAGGTTTGCCGGAATTGACAGCGCTGACTCAGGAGAAAGCACTGTATGAGATTCATATGCAGCAGTGGATTGATTTAATGGATCGTCCGTTTGAGGAGTTTGTACAGTGGAGACGTTCTGGTACTGCTGGAAATGAAGTCCCGACCTTACAAGTGCCGGAAGATGCAACTTCAAAAGAACTGATCAGAAGATGGGAGTATAGCCCGGAAGAGATGACTGCTAATATCAATGCACCGAAAGAATCTCCGAAGATTTGGGAAAAGTTATGGTTTGATTTATAATTGAATTACTATAAATGGTTACGAAAAAGAGGACAATACAACATTGTCCTCTTTTTTTTTGTTATATTTGCGACCATATTTAGATTTATATAGTAGAAGTTAAAGAATGAAAGAATTTATAATATCCGAAGCCAAAGTAGAAACCGCAGTACTTGTCGGACTCATTACCCAGATGCAGGATGAGCGGAAAACGAACGAGTATCTGGATGAATTGGCTTTCCTTGCTGAGACGGCTGGGGCGGAGGTAGTGAAACGATTTACACAGAAATTACCGACAGCCAATTCGGTTACTTATGTCGGAAAAGGAAAACTGGAAGAGATCAGACAATATATACGGACAGAAGAGGAAGAAGAACGTGAAGTGGGAATGGTCATCTTTGACGATGAACTTTCCGCGAAACAAATACGTAACATTGAAGCCGAACTGAAAGTAAAGATACTAGACCGTACTTCATTGATCCTCGATATATTTGCGATGCGTGCACAGACTGCCAATGCGAAAACGCAGGTGGAACTGGCTCAGTACAAATACATGTTACCACGTTTGCAACGACTCTGGACCCACTTGGAACGTCAGGGTGGTGGCTCCGGTAGCGGAAGCGGTAAAGGAGGTTCTGTGGGACTTCGCGGACCGGGTGAAACGCAGCTCGAAATGGACCGCCGTATCATCCTCAACCGTATGTCACTATTGAAAGAACGTCTGGCGGAAATAGACAAACAGAAAGCCACTCAGCGTAAGAACCGCGGACGCATGATCCGTGTCGCATTGGTCGGCTATACAAACGTTGGAAAATCGACCATCATGAACTTGCTGTCAAAGAGCGAAGTGTTTGCCGAAAACAAACTGTTCGCTACGCTCGATACAACGGTACGCAAAGTGATTATCGATAACCTGCCATTTCTTCTGTCGGACACAGTCGGATTTATCCGTAAGTTGCCCACTGACCTGGTGGACTCATTCAAATCGACTTTGGATGAGGTGCGAGAAGCCGATTTACTGGTGCATGTAGTAGACATCTCTCACCCCGGATTCGAAGAACAGATCGAAGTGGTGAACAGGACACTTGCCGACATTGGCGGCGGTGGCAAACCCATGATACTTATATTCAATAAAATAGACGCCTACACCTACGTGGAGAAAGCGCCGGACGACCTTACCCCCCGAACAAAGGAAAACTTAACACTCGAAGAACTGATGAAGACGTGGATGGCAAAGATGGAAGACAACTGCCTCTTTATTTCCGCCCGCGAACGAATCAATATAGACGAACTGAAAGATGTAGTTTATCAGCGAGTGAAAGAATTGCATGTTCAAAAGTACCCCTATAACGATTTTCTTTATCAGACTTACGAAGAGGAAGAATAATAATCAATGTACCGCTTACTGATTGGGGGAGGCGGTACATATCTATTTTTATCTATATGAAAGACTATCGTAAATTGACTGAGGACGAAGTGCTTCAGTTGAAGAGCCAGTCGTGTCTGGCTGATGATTGGGGAAATGTTTTGGTTGCCGAGGGGTTTAACTGTGAGTATGTTCACCATACCCGCTTTTCGGGTGAAGTGAAATTAGGTGTATTTGATGCCGAATTTACACTGCCCGGAGGGATCAGAAAACATTCGGGACTCCGTCATGTAACTCTGCACAATGTGGTAGTGGGGGATAACTGCTGCATTGAAAACATTCAAAACTACATTGCTAATTATGAAATCGGAAATGATACCTTCATTGAAAATGTAGATATCATTTTGGTAGACGGGCTAAGCACCTTTGGTAATGGGGTGGAAGCGACAGTGCTCAATGAAACGGGCGGACGTGAAGTGCTGATCAATGATAAATTGTCGGCACACCAGGCATACATACTTGCATTGTATCGTCACCGTCCGGAACTGATTAATCGCATGAAGGCGATTGCCGATTATTATTCCAACAAGCATGCTTCTGCGGTAGGTAGTATAGGTGATCATGTGATGATTCTGAACACAGGGTCTATCAAGAATGTACGGATCGGTGATTATTGCCATATTTGCGGTACTTGCCGTTTGACAAACGGTAGCGTCAACAGTAATGTGACAGCGCCTGTACATATCGGACATGGAGTGATATGTGATGATTTCATTATCTCTTCCGGTTCCGAAGTAGATGACGGAACGATGCTGACCCGTTGTTTTGTCGGTCAGTCTTGCAAACTTGGACATAACTATTCAGCCTCCGATTCCTTGTTTTTCAGTAACTGCCAGGGAGAGAACGGGGAGGCATGCGCCATCTTTGCGGGACCTTTCACGGTGACTCACCACAAATCGACTTTATTGATTGCCGGTATGTTCTCGTTTATGAATGCGGGATCGGGATCGAATCAGAGCAACCATATGTATAAACTGGGACCTATCCATCAGGGAACCATGGAAAGAGGGGCTAAAACAACCTCCGACTCCTATATCTTATGGCCGGCACGTGTCGGAGCCTTTTCTCTGGTAATGGGACGCCACGTTAATCATGCCGATACCTCCAATCTTCCTTTCTCTTATCTGATCGAGCAACGGAACACGACTTATCTGGTTCCGGGAGTGAATCTGAGAAGTGTGGGTACCATTCGCGATGCTCAGAAGTGGCCGAAACGTGACAAGCGGAAAGACCCGAACCGATTGGATTATATCAATTATAATCTTCTGAGTCCATACACCATTCAGAAAATGTTCAAGGGACGTTCTATTCTGAAAGAGCTTAAGCGGGTATCCGGCGAAACATCTGAAATCTATTCCTATCAGAGCGCAAAGATCAAGAACTCCTCTTTAAATAATGGTATCCGTTTTTATGAGATCGCTATTCATAAGTTTTTGGGTAACTCCATCATAAAACGCCTGGAAGGCATTAATTTCCAGAGTAACGAAGAAATACGCCAGCGTCTGAAACCGGACACGGAAATCGGAACCGGCGAATGGGTGGATATGTCCGGACTGATCGCTCCTAAGAGTGAAATAGACCGTCTGCTCGATGGCATCGAAAATGGTTCTGTCAACCGGTTAAAGTCCATCAACGCCAGCTTTGCGGAAATGCATGAGAATTATTATACGTATGAATGGACCTGGGCTTACAACAAGATTCAGGAGTTTTACGGCTTGAATCCGGACGAAATAACGGCACAGGACATAATCCGTATCGTAAAAGCGTGGAAAGAGGCGGTAGTCGGTCTTGATAAAATGGTATATGATGATGCCCGTAAAGAGTTCTCGCTGTCTTCGATGACAGGATTCGGAGCCGATGGTTCTCACGATGAAATGAAGCAGGACTTCGAACAAGTACGTGGTGATTTTGAAAGTAACACGTTTGTGACGGCTGTCTTGAAGCATATTGAGGACAAAACTGCGCTTGGCAATGAATTGATCAAAAGAATCGGGTCCATTCAAGAGTAAAATCTAAAGTCGGCTTATTGGTTAGTCGCCTCATTAACAGTAGTTATTGTGATCTAAAGTTCTCAGACCATTCTCATCTCGATGAGAAAAAATTCTCACCACAATGAGAAAATTTTCTCATCGCAGTGAGAAAAAATACTCATAGGCATGAGAAAAAGTTCTCACTGCAATGAGAATAAATTCTTGTTGCGGTGGGCATAGTTCCTTTCTGCGTTATTCATTCTTAATTCTTCATTCTTCCGTTATCATTCTTTATTTTTAATTACTACCTTTGCCTCACTAACTAACATTACGTAATAAAATAAGAAATTATGGCAACACCTCCGTTTAAGTATCAGCCCATGTTTGAAAAGGGAAAAGATACCACTGAGTATTATCTGCTTACAAAAGACTATGTATCGGTAAGCGAGTTTGAAGGAAATCCTATCCTGAAAATTGAGAAAGAAGGCTTGACTGCGATGGCAAATGCAGCTTTTCGTGATGTGTCATTCATGCTTCGCCGTTCGCACAATGAACAGGTTGCTAAGATTCTGAGTGATCCGGAAGCCAGCGAGAACGATAAGTACGTAGCACTGACTTTCCTGCGTAATGCGGAAGTGGCTGCCAAAGGTGTACTTCCATTCTGTCAGGATACCGGTACTGCTATTATCCACGGTGAAAAGGGACAGCAAGTGTGGACCGGCTATACCGATGAGGAAGCTCTGTCACTGGGTGTTTACAAGACATATACTGAAGAAAACCTGCGTTACTCTCAGAATGCGCCTCTGAATATGTATGATGAGGTAAATACAAAATGTAACCTGCCTGCACAGATTGACATCGAAGCTACCGAAGGCATGGAATACGAATTCCTCTGCGTAACGAAAGGTGGTGGTTCTGCCAACAAAACATATCTGTATCAGGAAACAAAAGCAATTTTGAACCCTGGTACACTGGTTCCGTTCCTGGTGGAAAAAATGAAGACTCTGGGGACTGCCGCTTGTCCTCCTTATCATATCGCTTTTGTGATCGGCGGTACTTCTGCTGAGAAGAACCTGCTGACAGTGAAACTGGCTTCTACTCACTTCTACGATAATCTGCCAACTACGGGAAATGAGTTTGGCCGTGCTTTCCGTGATATCGAACTGGAAAAACAAGTACTGGAAGAAGCTCATAAGATCGGTCTGGGTGCACAATTTGGCGGTAAATATCTGGCACATGATGTTCGTATCATTCGTCTGCCTCGTCACGGTGCTTCTTGTCCGGTAGGTTTGGGCGTGTCTTGTTCTGCCGACCGTAATATCAAATGTAAAATCAATAAAGATGGTATCTGGATTGAGAAACTGGATTCAAATCCGGGTAGTCTGATTCCGGCAGAATTGCGTCAGGCTGGTGAAGGTGATGTAGTGAAGATTGATCTGAACCGTCCGATGGCTGAGATTCTGAAAGAACTGACCAAATATCCTGTATCTACTCGTCTGTCACTGAACGGTACTATCATCGTTGGCCGTGACATCGCTCACGCTAAACTGAAAGAACGTCTGGATCGTGGAGAAGATTTACCTCTGTATATCAAGGATCATCCTATTTACTATGCTGGTCCGGCCAAGACTCCGGCTGGCATGGCTTGCGGTTCAATGGGACCGACAACTGCCGGACGTATGGACTCGTATGTTGAGTTGTTCCAGAGCCACGGTGGTAGCATGGTTATGTTGGCGAAAGGTAACCGTAGCCAGCAGGTTACAGATGCTTGTCAGAAATATGGCGGCTTCTATCTGGGTTCTATCGGCGGACCGGCTGCAATCCTAGCTCAGAACAACATCAAGAGCATTGAATGTGTGGAATATCCGGAACTGGGTATGGAAGCTATCTGGAAAATAGAAGTAGAAGATTTCCCGGCATTTATTTTGGTAGATGACAAAGGAAATGACTTCTTCAAACAGATTAAACCACGTTGTGCCAAATAACAAGTAATAAGTAACAAGTAATAAGTAATGGCAAGTTATTCTTGCGGTTGATTACATAAACATTCATTTGGGATACCTGTCAGTTTTCGTATGGGTATCCCTTTTTTTATAAACTTGCTTATCTAATAATTAAAACACCATGAAACCACTAGTGATGAATTTATCCAATCAAAAGAACCAGCATATTGTTTGGCTGGATGTCGTTCGTTTTATTGCGATGTTTACAGTTGTCTGCTGTCATTGCACCGATCCGTTTAATTTTTATCCCGGCACGGCTCCGAATATCGGAGAAATAAAACTTTGGGGTGCTATCTACGGATCTGTACTGCGTCCGTGCGTGCCTCTGTTTGTGATGATTACCGGTGCATTGCTTCTGCCTGTAAGAGGTGATGCTTCTACTTTTTACAAGAAACGTATTCCCCGTGTCTTTTATCCGTTCCTGATATGGTCGGTGCTCTATAATCTGTTCCCTTGGATTACAGGCCTGTTGGGACTGAATCCTCAGATTATTCTTGATTTCTTCCCGTATGCGGGAGAGGAAGTGATGCAGCAATCATTCTCTGTATCTTTGGAATATATTTTGATGATTCCGTTCAACTTCTCCATTTTAGCCGTGCATATGTGGTATATTTATCTGCTTATCGGGCTGTATCTGTATTTGCCGGTTTTCTCAGCTTGGGTAGAGAAGGCTTCGGAACGTGCCAAACTGATGTTTCTGCTGGCTTGGGGGGTAACTTTGCTGCTTCCTTATTATTATCAGTTTGTTTCTAATTATTTATGGGGAACCTGTTCATGGAACTCTTTTGGAATGCTGTATGCTTTTGCCGGTTTCAATGGCTATCTGTTGTTGGGGCATTATCTGAAAAATCTGGAATGGAGCTTGAAGAAAACGTTGGCGATTGGCATTCCGATGTTTGCAGTCGGTTATGCGGTGACATTCTTAGGTTTCAGGCATATAACCGCATTGCCGGAATATACGGATGAGATGCTGGAACTCTTCTTTACCTATTGTTCTCTTAATGTTGTAATGATGACGATACCTGTGTTTATGTTGGCAAAGAAAGTAAAAGTGAACTCGGAAAGGATGAAAAAGGCATTGGCGAATCTCACTGTTTGCGGATTCGGTATTTATATGATACATTATTTCTTTACAGGGCCGTCGGTCGTGCTGATGAGAGCTATTAATATGCCGATTGGTTTGCAGATACCTGTAGCCGCTATTCTTGCTTTCGCCGTTTCATGGGGATTGGTATGGCTGATCTATCGTACAGGAAAGGTTGCTAAATATATAGTAGGATAGTCATAGAAAATAGAAATAGATGAGAGGTTATCAAAAGTCAATAGTAACTAAACTCCTTCAGGAAGGAGGAGAGTTTAGTTACTATTGACTTTTGACATCCCCTCTTATCGCATCCTCCGGTATTATTTCCTATTTAATTCCTTCTTCCATTTCTCATATTTTGCCAGTACTTTGCTGCCGTCTTTATTGTACCAGCTATATCCGTTCCGGCGTTCATGTCCGATTTCTGAGATATCGTATTTTTTAATTCCGTCGCGATCGGAGAAGAAAGGACGATTGGTATCCAGTTCATAAAAACGTGCCCATAATACGGGGCAATCTTCGCAAGGGACCATCCGGTAATCTCTTTTTCCGTCACTGTTGGTGAAGTATTCTTTTTGTACTCCTTTTATTTCGGACTTCTTGAACCATTTGACGGCTGATTCTATCGATTCAATTACTTTTTCCGATGGATGGGGGAGAGACATCAGTAGAAGCACGATATTGTCAGATTCTTGTCCGCTCAATGAAGGTAACTCGTATGCACGTGCCTTGCAGGGCTCCAGTGTAATGCGGTCATGCTGCGCGCACCATACTGTCAGTTCCCCGTTTTGGCGAACCTGTGTCCGGAGGATACATTCTATTCCTTTGTCAAAGGCTTTACGTGCTTGCTGGCAGGTTTCATCGGGGATGAAAGTATAAGGGGACTGCTTTTCGTAGATTTCCCGTAACTGCTGCATGACTCTGACCATTGCGTTATCATTGTAGGTGATTTGGATATAGTATCCTGTAGGACGCGGATAAAACTGAGGCCATCCGCCATTGTCATATTGTGCTTTGAGCAGATATTGGATACCTTTCAGTACTCCTTCTTTGTATTTCTCTTTTTGTGTAGCTTGATAAAGACGGGCCAGATATTGAATTTCGGTTGTCGTGGCGTTGTTGTCAATGGTACTTTGGTTGACGTCTTCTTTCGCATTCCTTGCTTTGGCATATTCCTGCTCAGTCAGTTCTGCCGGCATATAGATGTTTTTGGGCCACCCTCCGGTGACTTGCTGGTATAGCAATACATTGTCTCCGATACGTTGTGCTTCTTCTGTCCGGAAAAAGGCATCATCGAACTTGGGAGCGAGGTGTACCCATTCTTTGTAATTCTGTTGTTTCCTGTAATCTGTTGCTTGGGCTGAAACTCCGGTCTGAATGAAAAGTAACAGAAAGAAAAAGGCTGTTTGTCTCATGACTTCTATTGTTAAGTGAATGTTATGGTGCGCAAATGTAGAAGAAAAGGTCGGGAATGAAGGGTAATATCTGTTCTTTATGGCATAAAAATTGGGCTAATCGCTTTTATCAGATGATTAGCCCAATGAAAACAGGAGAATCAATGTTTTATTGCTCCAGATATTTGGTGATTTTTCCGCTGATTTGCAGTAGTGAGATTTCGCAAAGTTTGGTGTTGTATTCTGCCGAGAGAATACGTTCTTCGGCATCCAGCAGACTCTTTTGTGCCTCGCGTACTTCAAAACCGGAAAGGTCTCCCTGTATATAACGGTCCATGGCGATATCATGATTGTCTTTGGCAGTCACAAGATTCTGCCGTTCCAGATTCAGCAGCTGAAGATTATTACGGTATGCTTGCCACAAGTTGCTGAGATCGGAACGAAGGGCTAACTCCAGTTCCTGTCGTTCCAAACGACGATTCTTGAAGGCAAGGGTTGCGTTGCGCTTTTCACGGCGGCGGTTGCCGTCGAAGATATTAAAACCGACAGTAACTCCGGCATTAAAGCCTAAGTTGCCTCTTCTGCTATTTGCATTGATATCATACTTATTAAAGGTGTATCCATAGCCAGTATTCAGTTTGAGGTATGGATAGTTGCGGGAGTTGATCTTTTTGTAATCCAGCTGTGCCAGTACGGTGTTCTGGTCGGCTTTCAGCAAAGAAGCATTGGTGGATAAGGTAGCATTCCATAAATCGTCGAACAGTAAGTCACTGTGTACGTCAATGGTAGAATCTTTGATGACGATAATCTGATTTACATTATTGTTGGCCATCAATTCATTAAGTTGGATGCGTGAGGAGTGCAGCAATTCCTGTTGCTTGATGTATTGGGCACTGTCCGCATTGAAGTCCACTTTGGCTTGCTGATAATCCAGACCTGAGAATTTACCGACAAGATGGCTCGCTTCTGCTATACGCAAGCGTTCTTTGGAAAGTGACATCGCATAATGAAAGTTCTTCAAACGGATCTTTTGCTGGATGAAGTTGTAGTATTCCGAGGCAAGATCGGCGATGAAGTCTTCAATGGCAATGCGGGTATTGATTTCGCCCTGCCGTTCCAGTTCCTTTAGTTGCTTGTACGTAGTGCTGATATTGAATCCGTCGAAGATGGTCCAGTTGAGGTTGAGGCCGACGTTAACTGTCTGGTCGTAGACTCCATTATTTTTGGTGACCTCTCCGGTGGCACGGGCTTTCGTCTCGATGTTGTCCAGGTTTCCGGTATATCCGGCAGAAAAGTCCAAAGTAGGCAGATAACCCGCATTTCCAAGTGTCGCATTATTCTTGCTGATCTGTTCTTCGTTATGGACGATGCGCAGAGAATAATTGTTTTGCAGCCCTTCTTCCAGGCAGTCTCTTAAGGAATAGATTCGCTGTGCCTTCGCAGTAGGAACTGATACGAAGACGCACGCGGTAACTATATATATGATTCGTTTCATGCAAATACTTTTCTGTTTCATTCTTTTGTTATTTTGATTCGGTTAGTCGAAATATAACTGTAGATGGCCGGCACGATATACATAGTAAGCAGTGTGGAAACAACCATACCACCTACTACAGCTGTACCCATGGCGATGCGCTGATTGGCGCCTTCTCCGCTGGCAAATGCCAATGGAATAAGTCCCAGTACAGTAGAAGCACTTGTCATTAGAATCGGGCGCAGACGCTGTAATGCGGCATCTTTGATGGCGCTCATTTTATCCTCGCCTGCTTCTTGTTTCTGATTGGCGAATTCCACGATCAGGATACCGTTTTTAGCCACGAGACCAATCAGCATGATAATACCGATCTGACTGAAAATATTCATTGTGATATCTCCGAAATACATGAATACCAAGGCTCCGGCGATAGCCAAAGGCACTGTTAACATGATTATTAACGGGTCCTTGAAGCTTTCAAACTGTGCTGCCAGGATCAGATAAATCAGAAGGATAGCCAAAATAAAAGCAAACATCAGGCTCGAAGAACTTTCACGGTATTCCTTGGAGTCTCCGGATAATGCGGTACGGAAAGTATCATCCAATGTTTCTTTGGCAATCTTGTCCATTTCATCCAGTCCTTGTCCGATGGTCTTTCCGTCAGCCAGTCCGGCGGAAATTGTGGCTGATACAAATCGGTTGTAGCGGTACAGTTTGGGTGGAGCAATACCGTTTTCCAGCTCAATCAGATTATCCAGCTGTATCATATCTCCATTGCTGCTGCGGATGTAGATAGCTTTCAGATCGGCAGGCTTGTTTCGTTGCTGGCGGTTGATTTCACCCAAAATTTCATACTGCTTTCCGTTCATATAGAAATATCCCATACGCTGGCCGCTCAATCCGTATTGCAGCGTTTGGGCGATGTTTTTGGTACTGACTCCCATTACACTTGCTTTGTCACGGTTGATCTTGATGCGGGCTTCCGGTTTGCTGAACTTCAAGTCTACGTCTGCCATCTGGAAAACCGGATTCTCATATACTTTGGCCATGAACTGCGGTAATACCTCCTGCAGTTTTTCAAGATTGGTAGCCTGAAGTACGTATTGGACAGGCATACTTCCCCGGCGTCCGCCGAAAGAAGACTGCTGTTGTACGAACGAGCGTGCCATGGTCTTTTTCTGAACTGCCTTTGATATCTTTTCCGCAACTTCCATCTGCGTGTAGTCACGGTCTTTCATGTCTTTCAGTGTAATGCGTACGTTTCCGCTACCACTGGATACACGTGCTGTCACCGCTTCCGCATCCGGCAGAATAGAATCTACAAGCTGGTTGATATCTTCGGTATAGTCCCGGATATATTCATAAGTGACACCCTCCGCACCTCGGGTGTTGATAGAGATTTGCGACCGGTCTTCAAGCGGTGCCATTTCTGCCGGAATAGCATTCCATAAGAAGCCGATCAGGCAGATGGTTATAAAAGTGAACGGAAGTGCCAGCCAGCGCTTGCGCAAAAAAGCAGCGAGCGAACGGCTGTACCATCGGTTCATCCCTTCAAAAAACGGTTCTGTTTTAGTGTAGAACCAGTTTTGTTTCTCACGTTTGATGAGTAACTTCGTGGCCAGCATCGGTGTGAAGGTCAGTGCCGCAAATGAAGAGATAATGACAGAACCGGAAATTACAATACTGAATTCCCGGAACAAACGTCCTGTCATACCTTGCATAAAGACAATCGGGAAGAATACTGCAACTAGTGTGATGGTCGTTGAAATAACGGCAAAGAAGATCTCTTTGGCTCCTTCTATTCCCGCTTCTTTCGGACTCATTCCTTTTTCGATACGGATATAGATGTTCTCCGTCATTACGATGGCGTCATCCACCACCAGTCCCACGGCCAGCACAATGGCAAGCATGGAAAGTACGTTAATGGAGAATCCTGCAAGATACATGACGAAGAATGCTCCAATCAGCGATACGGGAATTACGATGCACGGAACCAGCGTCACCCGCCAGTCGCGTAAGAAAAGGAAGATGATGATGATAACCAGAATAAAGGCTACATATACAGTCTCTTTTACCTCATTGATAGATGCCCGGATAAATTTGGTATTATCAAAACCATAGCTATACGTCACATCTTCCGGCAGGTCCTTCTTCATCTGTTCCATGCGTTTGTACACAGCATCGGCAATTTCGATGTGATTGGCTCCTGGCTGTGGAATAACAACAACACCTACCATGGGTACACCGTTCATTTTCATGTAACTTTTGATGTCGGCAGGCCCAAGTTCTGCGCGTCCGATATCGCTGAAGCGGACGATACGGTTATTGTCTTCTTTTACAATAAGATCATTGAACTCATCGGCGGTATGCATTAATCCCAACGTACGGATTGTCAGCTCAGTAGTGTTTCCTTCAATACTACCCGAAGGAAGTTCGACATTCTCATTGTCTACAGCATTCTTTACATCAATCGGAGTGATACCGTATCCCGCCATCTTGACCGGATCGAGCCAAAGGCGCATGGAATAACGCTTTTCACCCCAAATGGATACACTACTTACATCAGAGATTGTCTGCAATTGCTCTTTGACAGTCAGGTCCGCAATCTCACTTAATTCAAGCAGTGAGCGTTTGTCGCTTTGGAGGGCAACCATCAAAATGGGCATCGCATCGGCATCCGCTTTTGATACAGTCGGTGGGTCACAGTCTCGGGGCAGATAACGTTGGGCACGGGAAACTTTGTCACGTACGTCATTTGCTGCAGTTTCCAGGTCGACTGAAAGTTCAAATTCTACCGTAATACGGCTTTGTCCCTGCTGGCTGACGCTGGATAGAGACCGGATGCCCGGTATACCATTAATATTTTGTTCCAGTGGCTCGGTTATCTGGTTTTCAATTACGTCGGCATTGGCCCCCGGATAAGAACAACTGACAGAAATGATCGGGTTGTCCACCGATGGATATTCACGGACACCCAGATAACTGTATCCGATGAAGCCAAAGAGGAGAATAATGATTGTCAGTACCGTAGCTAATACCGGACGGCGTATACTTAATTCAGATATATTCATAAGGCATGGCAGGTATTAGTCAATATTGTCCAATGTAACAGGAAGTCCCAGACGAAGTTGCAGTGTTCCTGATGTAAGAATGGTATCTCCTACTTGAAGTCCTCTTACAATTTGTACTTCAGCATCCGTACGAATGCCTGTTGTTACTTCTACAGGCTCAGCTTTTCCTGATTTATACAAGAAAACTTTATCCTTTCCCATCTCCGGTACAATAGCTTCCGTTGGGATGGCGATCGCATTCGGAATTTCTTCTTTTTTCAATTGTATACTTGTGTATCGACCGGGAAGCAGGGCACGATTGGTATTGGGATAAAGTGCGCGTGCTGTGTATTGATGCAGGTTAGGGTCAATCGTTGACTCTACTGCATATACCTTTGCGCTGAAGGCATCTAGTTTTCCTTCAATTCTAAAATTCAGGTTCGTCCCTTTCTTAATCTGACTTGCATAGCGTTCCGGTACTGAGAATTCAACTTTCAATGGAGTAATCTTTGTCAGTTTGGCAACAATGGTTGTCGGCGAAGCGTATGAACCGACACTGATTTGCCTAAGTCCGATGATTCCGTCAAATGGAGCACGGAGTTCGGTTAGGGCAATGTTCGCTTTTACTATTTCTATATCAGCATTTAGAGTTGCCAGGTCAGTCTTTACTTGTTCATAAGCCTCTTTACTGACTGCATCTCGTTTGAGCAGAGCGTCTTGTCGGAATACACGGTCCTCAGCTAACTTTAGTTGTGAAACCAACCGTTGAAGTTGTGCCTGTAGCTGGCGGTCGTTGACTTTGGCAAGAAGTTGTCCTTTTTTTACGGGAGTTCCTTCTTCGAAGTTGATTTCTATTACTTTTCCGGAAGTCTCAAAAGACAAATCAACTTCTTCATCCGGCAGAAGTACGCCGGTAGTGGTGTATTCGTCTGTTAATAGTTGAGGCTTTATCACTTTGGCGTTGACGTTCAGAATTTTTTTTCCATTCTTTTGGGTATTTTTTACCTTGTCAGCAGCAGCCAGTTCGTCGTTAGTTTTGGGTAACTGTGAGTAAATTCCTCCACCGATAATTCCGGCACCGATAAGAATGATGATGCCCCATTTAGTTTTTTTATTCATGGTTTAGTATAGTATATATAGCATGTTATATAATATCTTCTGATGATTAGACGGCACCCGGCAGGAAAGGTTTAATCGAATATAGTGTAAAAGAAAGTTAACTTTCTTTTGGGTCGTAATAATTAATGATAGAAGAATTCGGAATTGTTTTATCTGTAATTTCTTGTAGATTATTGAGTATTAGTATGCCGCCCGATACTTCCCCTCCTCCTTATCCTCCAGCATATTCAGATAAGAAGTATAACGAGACTCACTAATAAGATGTCTCTCCACTGCCTCACGCACCGCACATCCCGGCTCATGCCGATGTGTACAGTTACCATATTTACAATCAGCGGAAACCTTGAATATTTCAGGGAAATAATGCCCGATTTCTTCCTCCTCCATATCGAATGTGCCGAATCCTTTGATTCCCGGTGTATCGATAATATATCCATCCCCATCTACGGAGAACATTTCAGAAAAAGTAGTCGTATGCATACCTTTGTTGTGATAGGTCGAGATTTCACCGGTTTTTACTTTGGTTCCCGGTAAAATAGCATTGATAAGTGTCGATTTTCCAACTCCCGAATGACCGGAGAAAAGTGTGATCTTGCCTTCCAAGTCTTTTTTTATGGCATCCACTCCATCCCCGTCCTTGGCAGAAACTTTGAAACAGGGATAACCGATATGTGTATAGAGATTAATAAGAGCGTCCAAATAATGGAGTTCCTCCTCGTTATATGCATCTACCTTATTAAATACCAGTTTGACAGGTACACGATATGCTTCGGCAGAAGCGAGAAAACGGTCGATAAAAATAGTGGATGTTTCGGGATAGTTGACAGTGACCACTAACATACATTGATCGAGGTTAGCGGCAAGAATGTGAGACTGTTTGGAAAGATTGGAAGAACGGCGGATGATGTAGTTCTTTCTGTCTTCTATTTCATTGATAAAGGCAGTGCCTTCCTGGTTGAGTATAATCTGAACGCGGTCGCCCACGGCTACCGGATTGGTGCTGCGAATACCTTTTAACCGGAAATTACCTTTGATTTTACATTCAATAAATTGTCCGTCGTCGGTCTTCACCTGATACCAACTGCCCGTGTTCTTGATTACTAATCCCTTCATTTATTTAATGGATAATGGAGAATGGACAATGGAGAATGATTAATGGGCAGTGGGGCTGCATTTTCCATTTTTCATTCTCCATTTCCCATTAAACGGTCATAATTTCTTTATCCTTGTCAGCAAGCATATCTTCAATCTGTTTGATATACTTATCGTGGATTTTCTGTAACTTGGCTTCAGCATTCTTCTGTTCGTCTTCTGCCAGCCCGTCTTTCACAGCTTTTTTCAGTGCATCGATGCCATCACGACGAGCGTTACGTACACTTACTTTGGCAGTTTCACCTTCAGATTTACACTGTTTAGCGAGTTGTTTACGACGTTCTTCCGTCAGAGGAGGAATACCGATACGGATAATTTCACCATTATTTTCGGGCATAATGCCAAGGTCGGAGTCAATAATGGCTTTTTCGATGACACGAAACATACTTTTATCCCAAGGTTTGATGGTGATACTTCGAGCGTCGGGAGTAGTTACGGCTGCTACATTACTGATAGGAACCATACTTCCGTAAGAGTCTACGCGGATACCATCCAACAGTCGGGTACTCGCTTTTCCAGCGCGGATATGTGCCAATGCTTCTTCGAGATACATTATAGCCATATCCATTTTTTCTTGTGCATTGTCAAGGCAAGTCTTTACGTCTACCATATTTTTTGATAATTAAAGTTGCTATTTGGTTGATTGATTAGCAAAAGTATACTATTTTTTGCTTATCTGCAACAGCACACTCATCTTTTTTATAAGCGACCTGCCGATGATAATCAATGTAACGGCAGTGATAATCATTAAAATACCGACCATCAATCGGGGAGTCAGTTTTTCGTGAAACAGGAGAACCCCGAAAAATAACGCTGTCACAGGCTCCAGTGCACCGAGTATTGCAGTAGGAGTGGAGCCTATATAATGAATGGCTAATGCGGTGCATATCAATGACACGGCAGTGGGGAGAATGGCCAGAGCCAAGACGTCTGCCCACAATAAGGGAGATGGTATGATTTGCAATTCCGTGCAGAAATTCAAACGGACTATGTAAACCGATAATCCGAATAATATAGCATAAAATGTCAGTTTGGTGGTCGGTAATGTCTTTAATGAAGATCGGTTGACTCCTACGATGTAAATGGCATAGGAGAGAGACGACAATAAAACAAAAATAATTCCTGCGGTGGAGAGCGGTTTATTTCCATCTCCCTGATAGAGCAGGGCAATGCCTGAAAGCGCCAGCAAGATAGAAAAAATAGTGATTGCAGAAATCTTCTCTTTGAAAAAGACGCCCATAATCACAGCTACCATCACCGGGTAAACGAATAGAATAGTAGAAGCGATACCGGCATCCATATAGTTGTAACTCATGAATAGAAGCAGGGATGAAAACGAAAACAGCAGTCCCATGATAACCAAGGGGAGAATGTCGGCTTTACGAAGGGTAAAAGACTGCCCTTGCAACTTCATCAAGACACCCAATACGATTACGGCAAATGCGTAACGGTAGAATAAAACAGTATCTACACTCATGCCGGCAGCATAGAGCGGGAGTGCGAAGAGAGGATTCATACCGTAGCTTGCAGCGGCAATGGCTCCATAGATAAAACCTTTGGTCTTGTTATTCATTATTTTGGCCTCTTAAAAATGGCGTGCAAAAGTACGTAGTTTGCAGATGATAAACAATAGTTTAGGGAGTTGATAGTATAATTTAATTTTTCGTATGCGACGGATTATTGGGAGAATAGCATGAAATTACTCTTTTTCTAGCCGTAAACTAACATTGTTTATACTTGAATTTATTCGTCCGACAGCTGTTTTCTTTTCGTCTGACAGCTGTTAGACGAAAGATTAACAGTTGTCAGACGAAAGTTCAACAACTGTCAGACGAATAGTTTTATGCAATGCGAGACTTAGATTTTAGTACTATAGCCATTAAGAAATAGTATTGAAAGCTGTAAATCTTAGTCTTTTTATTATCTTTGCATCAATGACATACCTTGCATCTTAATACATTAGATAAATACAGAATATAAAATATGAAAGAAAATAAACTGGATTACATCCCCGAACCGATGGACCTTTCATCGGTTGACCTTCCCGAATCTTTAATCCAATTATCAGAGCGCATCGCTGAAAATGTACATGAAGTGTGGGCAAAAGCCCGTATGGATGAAGGCTGGACATATGGCGAAAAACGCGATGATATCCATAAAAAGCATCCTTGTCTGGTACCTTATGATGAGTTGCCGGAAGAAGAAAAAGAGTACGACCGGAATACGGCTATGAATACGATCAAGATGGTGAAGAAATTAGGTTTCAGAATAGAAAAGGAGGATTAAGTTATGAATGCTCGTTGGTTTGACCGGATTATTTATGGCGGGGCCTGGAAACAGATACGTTTCCTGATTATTATAGTCGTTTCGCTGATTGTTTTATCTTGTTTGGGAGTGCACTGGGGAAGCAAGTATCAGATGACTCCTTCGGAAGAGATGACTGTGCTGGCTACTGACTCTGCGGCGAACCATTCTTTTCAGAAGACCCTGTGGAATGTATACAATAACTTTGTAGATTCGGGCAATCTGATCAGCATAAGTCCGGAAGACCGCCCGTGGGCATTGATTATTAGTTTGCTGGGTTCCGTCGTTTTAGGCGGATTGCTGATCTCCACGCTTTCCAATATCATTGAAAGGCGGGTGGAAAATTGTAGAAACGGATTGATTCATTATAAACTATCCGATCATTTTGTGATCATCGGTGCAGATGCGATGTTGCCCTGTCTGATACGACAGTTATGCCAACGGGAAAAGGATTGCACGTTAGTCATTCAGACTTCCAAAGACGTCAATGAAGTACGGATGGAATTATTCTCCAATCTCACAAAGGACGAGGAGAAGAGAATCGTTTTGGTTCATGCCATGAGAGACTCTAAAGAAGAACTGAAAAAGTTGTATGTGGCGGATGCGAAAGAAGTCTTTATATTGGGAGATAGCGGAGAGCTGGATGATGTGGAATATTATCATGACTCGATGAATGTCGACTGTCTGAATCTGATAGGCGAACTTTGCAAGGAAGAGAATCGGAAACCTCCTTTGAAGTGCAACGTACTCTTTGAATATCAATCTACTTTTGCTGTCTTCCAATTCTCGGATATTGATGATGATATAAAGGAATATATTGATTTCTGTCCGTTTAACTTTTACGAAACATGGGCGCAAAAAGTATTTGTGCGAAATGCGTGTAGTATCCGTGAGATTAATTATCTGCCTTTGGATTATCAGCCTGTCATTTACGAATCAGAGAAATATGTGCATCTGGTAATTGTGGGAATGTCGAGGATGGGAGTTGCTCTGGCTGTCGAAGCTGCTCATATAGCCCACTATCCCAACTTTATCCGGGATAAAAAGAAGAAAACGCGCATCACTTTTATCGATAATAAAGCAATGCGTGAGATGAACAGCTTCAAACAAGCGTATGAAAACCTGTTTGATGTATCTTATTCTACCTTTATAGATACAAAAACCGGAATGGTTCGCAAAGATGAGCCTGCTAAGACCTATGCTCATCTGGGAGCAGATTTTATAGACATAGAATGGCAGTTTGTACAGGGAACTATCGAATCACCGGAAGTCCGTGATTTGATTACAGACTGGTGTGAAGATGAGGATGCGCTGATGACGGTTGCAGTCTGCCTGAACCTGACTCATCAGTCTATTTCTTCTGCTGTCTATCTCCCGCGTTGTGTCTATGAGAAAGGTGTTCCGGTGCTGGTTCAGCAACGGATAACATCGGCTATCATTGAAAAATTATCCGGTAATCCGTTGAAGGGAAAAGGAGGAACCAATCAGCGTTTCAAGAATCTTCGTCCGTTCGGGATGTTGGATGATTGTTTCGACTTGTGCATGGCAGACGAGATGTATGCCAAGCGTGTAAATGCGGTGTATGAAAAGTGTGAAGGAGATAAAGTCTTGACAGAACTGCCATCTGCGAAAGAAATGGACGAACTATGGCACAATCCGAAGTTCAAAACGGTAAAGAAATGGTCTAATATTTATAATGCGAATGCCATTCCTACCAAATTGCGTTCAATCGGCTACACCAAGGAACATTGGGACAACGGAAAGCAACTTAGCGAAAAGCAGGTGGCGATTTTGGCAGAAGTGGAACACAACCGCTGGAATGTGGAAGAACTGTTACTGGGATATAGACCTGTGACAAAAAAGGAACAGGAAGAGATAGAACAAAAGGCAGCCTTGAAGAATAAAAAGCGGGATGAAGAATATGCTCATTATGACATTCGCCCTTACAACGATTTGCGGAATGGCAGTGAGAAATATGATATTGCTTTGACACGGCATCTGCTTTTGATTGTGAAGCAGGACGGAAAACTATAAAATGGATTAGGATTTGTGATATGGGGAATCATCAAAAGGAAATATTCTTAGTGCTTTCTATCTTTTTGACTGGCTTTCAATGTGTTTGGGCACAAACCACTCAGAAGGGGATCGTCGTGGAAATGAGTAGTAATAACAAGCCCGTAGCCGGTGCTGAAATAAAAGTAGCGGGTGCTTCGCCTACGGACAGCGATCAGGAAGGGCGGTTTATACTGAATTTCACCGCTTCCTTGCCGGGCGATCCGTTGATGATTAATGATATCTATAAGAAAGGTTTCAAAATAGTCAATTACGAGAAAGTAGCCAATTGGAATATATCGTCTGCCTCCGAACTGAAAATTGTATTAGGGCGTACCGAAGTCATCAATGCGTTGCGCAAGAAATATTACGATATAGGTGAATCCAATAGTGAGAAAGAATATCGGAAAACATTGGCTGAACTGGAAGAACTGAAGAAACAGAACGCATTGTCCGCAGTGGAATATGATCAGAAAGTTGACTCCATGTCTAAAAGTATGATGGAATGGCAGAAACGTCTGGAAATATATGCGCTTAAATTTGCCTGCATCAATCGTGACGAGCTTGATGCTATGGAAAAGCAGGCAATGGAACTGCTCGATCATGGTGATGTGCATGGAGCTATTCGTCTTTATGAAGAGATGAAACTCGATTCTGCCATGACATTGAAGATTGCAGTCAGACAGGAAGCCAAAGAAGATATGAAACTGCTTCTTCCATCCTTAGTGAATAATTTCCAGTTGCTGAAGCAAGCCGATGATAAAGTGGCGTGTGACTCTGTTGCTCACTTGATTTATGAGATGGCGGCGGATATCAAGCTGAAATTAATGTCGGTAGAGTGGTTCTTTCAGCGGAATGACCCAAGTGAAGTTCTGGATCAGTATAGCTTAATCGTAAAGGATACGCAAAGTATGCAAGAGATTGAGCTGGTGGAGAATAGCCTTCAGCAGTCATTGAAAGAAGTAAAACTGAAAGGAGAACTGAAGAAAAAGGCACAGTTGGTTTTCGAACGAATCGAAGACCGCAAGAAATGGATTAGTATAAAGGAAAAAATATAGAAACAGATGAAGAAGATCAAGATTTTTATTGCATCATCGGCGGAGTTGAATGAAGACAAACAGATGTTTGACTTGTACTTTTCGGATAAGAATAAACTTTATCGTGACCGGAATATCGACTTCGACCAGCGTACGTGGATGGACTTCAGCAGTTCGCTGAATGAAGGTCGTCTGCAGGATCGCTATAATGACTATATCCGCGAATGTGATATTGTGATTTTTCTGTTCCACACACGGATGGGGCGCTATACCAAAGAAGAACTGGAAGTGGCCCATGAAATATATCTGAAGACTAAGGCTGCAAAACCTAAAATATTTGTCTATTTCAAGGAGGAGGGAATCGTTGATGAGTCTCTCAAAGATTTTAAATCTTATTGCGAGAAGAATCTCGGACACTTCTGCGACTTGTATACCAATTATGATGATTTGCGTCTCAAGTTCGACAAACAATTGCAGATTTTGGAGAATGAAGGCTTTATCAAGCCCGATCCGGTAGATGTGAAACGGACATTGAGGTTCGTATTATTGTATGTCCTTGTGCCTGTACTGGTGGTGGCACTGGCTTTCTTTGCTTTCTATTATTATTCGCCGGTCACTTCCACGGTGCGTCTTACGGATACTACCAAGTCTTCTTTGCCTTTTTATGGCGCTGATATAACATTGGAGTATGCCGATAAGAGCGAAACCCGTCATGTGGACAGACTTTCTGACGAGGTTGTCTTCAAAGAAATTCATACTAAATATCTGGGTGGGAATGCCCGTCTGAAGATAGAATCGAAAGGATATGTGACAGTAGATACGGTACTGAGCTTGGAAAAGAATGTGACTCTTGGCATCAGTCGGGATTCTTCATTGGCGATGATTTTCGGTACTGTGAAAGATGAGGATAACCGTCCGCTGGCGGATGCTACTGTTCAAGTGCTGGACATGAAAACGGTATCTGACGGAATGGGAAACTTTCAACTGCCCATACCTGCCGAGAAACAAAAAGAGGAGCAACGGGTGACGGTATACAAGGATGGATATCAATTATGGGACTTCACCGGACCGGTATCCGATAAAGTCCCATGGAAGATTATTCTGAGAAAGTAATGCCTTTACTTTCTGTAAATGCTATTATTGTTGATCCGGTAGTCATTGATAAGGTAGAGCAGAACGGCATCGTTAGGCAGCGTGCCGCTCTTATACTCCAGACCAGTTTTTAATAATTCCTCGGAGCCGGGCTGGGATAATTTGGCCAGAAGGTCTCCTTTGGCAAACCGGACAACAAGAGGGTAGGAGCTGAAAAGCTGATTAAGTTCTTTCAGTTCGTTTGCGATGTTTTCCGCCTCTTGCAGAAATTTCAGAGCCTCCGCATTATTGCTGTTCTGATAGTAGGCGATACTTGTATTGAGAGTCATCAGTAGATAGTTCGTGCCAAGTTGGGCTTTATTATGCGGATACAGTGTCTTGATGATTTCGTATGCTTTCTTTTGTACTTCCAGTGCTTTGGCATATTTTTTAAGTTTGCCGTATCCCAACGACAGGTTATTGTAGGTAGTGGTGATACTGCCCATCATATCCACGTCGTTCGGCTTTTGTTTCAGGTGCTTTTCCCTGTCTTTCTTTACTTTTTCCAGATGTTCCACTCCTAATTCATACAGTCCTCCGCAGACCATTGCGGTACCTATGCTGTTCTCTGTTCTCAAGTCCTGAAATCCCCATACTCCTTGCATGGTGTATAATGCTTCCAGGTCGATGGCGGCTTTCAGAGCTTTGTCATGTTCGGAAAGTTCCAGGAGCATATCGATATACGATGCCTGTGCACTGATAATCTCAAGAACAAATCTTGCCGGATTCAACTGATTCAGTTTTTCGGCATATTGGTAAGCTTGTTCCACATGCTTCCTTTCTTCGGGTTTGTTTCCGTTTTTGGAGTAATATAGAATGTATTGTTTCTCAATATTGTACAATAATGAGGTCTTTTGTTCTTCGCTGTTGATTTTGAATTCGTTGGCTACTTTGTCTTCAAATGCTTTTATGGTCGTGAGGAAGTTTTCCGGTTCTGTTTCTGTGCTTACGCTGATGTAGGCGAAGTTCCATAAAGCATACCAGTAGGCACGGGACAAGGGACGCATCTTATACAGTTTCTCGGCTTTTGCCAGAATCTCTTTTATACTGCCGGCTGCCAGTTTGTAATCCGCTTTCTCTACTGCCTGATGGAACAGGTATTCCTGTCTTCCTATTTCAGCTTCGAGTATGGCTTCTTCATTATCTCCTGCATTCTTTTTATTTAGTTCGAATAATTTCTCTGACAGTTCGTTGACTTTAGAGACATTGCCTTCCTTCTTGTAAATGTCTGTCAGCGAACTGTATATGTTGGCAAGCTGAGAACTTTGAATATTTATGAACAGCTGATTGTCGCTGTCTGCTATCTCTTCACTGATTTCTTTGATCTGGTCTTCATAGATTTCCTTTGCTTCTTTGAATTCGTTCATGGCTTCGTATGTTTTTCCCATTGAATAGAACGTCTGATGGTAGATAGCATAGTAATCGCCTGAAGGCATGGAAATATTTTTGTTGGACAGGATTTCCAGTGCGTTGATGTCATACTCCAAGGCTTTGATATAGTCTTTCTGATGATGACGCGCAAGGGTACTTTTTATGTTCAGTACTTGTACGAGAGATTTCTCGTCAAATGAAAGTTTCTGGCATTTGTCCAGCCATTCCATGGTATCACTGTCTTCCAGTCCTATTTTCTGCAATGCGTATTTAAATACGTATGTAAACCTGTCGGGAAGTGCTTCGGCTACGAACTTGTAGGCATCATTTGCTTTCTTCTCGTTTTCCATTCCTCCGGTTAGGGCGCAGAGGTCGGCATATCGGTACATTGTTTCGGCCAGTTTGTCGATGTCTTCCTCTGCTTTTGTTTTCTGTGACAGCTTCTCTCTGGCCTGAGTGATAATTCCGGATTTATTGTATAGCTCGATGGCTTCAGACAGTTTTCCGGCATTGACCAGTTCCAATACTTGCTTCTCGATGGCGTTGATGTCATCCGGATTTATTCTCGCAAACTTCTCAGCGTACTGATCGATCTGATTCATAAATGATCTGGATTCTTCCGCCATCGCTTTCAGACGGTCGCTGCGCTCTTGCAGACTGATTTTCTGTGCTATATATAGCTGGTTGATTTCTTCAATGGCTTTTTCTTGTTTTTTCGAAAAGTGGGCAACGGAGATGGAATAATACTTGTTCTTGCTTTCTTCTATAGTACCTTCGGGAGCCATCACAATGCTCAACGGACGTTTTTCGGATAGAATCCAGCCATTGATCATGTCTTTATTCACCAGTTCATATCCTTTCTTATATACATTCGGAGAAGCGATAGCCATTCCCGGTTTCTGTTTGCTGAAGTTGAACTGGAAATTCCCGTTGGCATCCGTATCGGTGGCAGGGGCATCGGTAGCTGTCAGTTGTACTCCCGGTAGTGGGGACTTATTTGAATTAAAAATCTGTACTGTACCTTTTTGAGACATTTGTGCGTAAGCACTTCCGGATAGTAATAAGAATATCCAGAAACAGGCGTTTTTGGTTTTCATAGCTTTTATTTCTTAATGATGTATATGCAAGTCAACAAAAGGAATGTGGAGGGAGAAAGTAATCGGGACTGACTAAAAAGTCTGAAAGCTGATTATATCCTTTTTAGTCAGCCCCGGGTATATTGGTAGGGAGTCAGGATCAGTTGTGTACTACTGTTCCTATTTCTTCTCCGCTGATTACTTTTTTGAGGTTTCCTACCGTGTCCATGTCAAAAACAACAATCGGCAGGTTGTTTTCCTTGCACATACAGGTAGCTGTGAGGTCCATCACTTTCAGACCACGTTTCAGTACTTCATCGTATGTGATGTCACTGAATTTTGTAGCTGTAGGGTCTTTCTCCGGGTCGGCTGTGTAGATGCCGTCTACGCGGGTACCTTTCAGCATTACGTCTGCTTCGATTTCGATGCCGCGCAGTGAAGAGCCGGTGTCTGTGGTAAAGAAAGGATTTCCCGTACCGCCGGACATGATAACGATTTCACCGTTTTCCATGCATTCAATCGCTTTCCATTTGCTGTAGAATTCACCGATCGGCTCCATGCGGACTGCTGTAAGTACACGGGCCTTTACTCCGGCTGCTACTAATGCGGAACTTAATGCAAGGCTGTTGATGACAGTTGCCAGCATACCCATCTGATCACCTTTCACACGGTCGAAGCCCTTGTTGGCTCCGCTTAGTCCACGGAAGATATTTCCGCCGCCGATAACGATGCCGATTTGTACTCCCTGTTCATGGATTTCTTTGATTTGTGCGGCATATTCCGCCAGTCTTTTTTCGTCAATGCCGTATTGTTTTTCCCCCATCAGGCTTTCTCCGCTGAGCTTCAGCAGAATTCTTTTATACTTTGCCATATCTTTTTACATTTAGTTTAGCGCAAATATAGAGATAATTTGTTGGATAGACCTCATAGTTGCACGATAACTTTTATATCGCTTTCTTCACTATTTCTCTTCCGATGAAGGTCTGCACGATTCCCCTCAATGAAAGGTAAGTGATGAAAGCCAGCCATAAAGCGTGATTTCCCAAGAGATTGTGGAAAACATAGTAGATAATAAAAAAGCTGACGGAAGCAACCAACATCGAATAAAGCATCTGGCGGGTGGCGGTGGCGCCGATAAACACACCATCCCATAAGAAAGCGGAGAAACCTGTCAATGGGATGGCGAGTGCCCAATAAAAGTAAGTGTCTGAGGAGCTTATTACCAAAACATCATTTGTCAGTAACCCGAGAAATTCTTTTCCGCCTATTGCATATAAAAGGGTGAATGCTGCCGAAAGTCCGATGCCCCAATAGAAAAGGTGATTGACCGTATTGCGGAGAGCCGTTTGATTTCTTGCGCCGATATAGCGTCCGGCTAACGCTTCCCCTGCATAGGCGAATCCATCCATAATATAAGAGAAGAGCGTGAACAATTGCATCAGCAGTGTATTTACTGCCAGAACGACTTCTCCCTGTGCAGCTCCTGCAGAGGTGAAGAACATCGTTACGATTACCAGGCAAAGGGTACGGAAAAAGATGTCACGGTTTACCCGGAAGAAACGGTACATTGCCTGCTTCTGTATGATATCTTTCCATACAATACGTTTTCGGAGCGTGCTGTAATAACGCATATACAATAGTATGGCCATAAAGAAACCTGCATACTGTGCGATAAGGGTTCCGGCGGCGACTCCTGCCACTTTCATATCCAAGAGATAGACGAAAGACAAACTGGCGATAATATTGACAATATTCTGCGTGATGGCAATATACATCGGGAAGCGTGAGTTCTGCATTCCGATAAACCAGCCTGCAAATCCATAAAGACCTAGCATTGCCGGAGCTCCCCAAATACAGATATAGAAATAGGTAGTTGCCAGTTGCTTTACTTCTTCTGTAGTCTGTATGAGTGTGAATGCCGCATTAAGGATAGGATATTGAAGGATCAGCAGGCATAGGGCAATAAAGAGTCCGACACCGACAGAACGTATCAGTAACCGGTTGATTTCGTTTAAGTCATGCTGCCCGTAGGCTTGTGAGGTCATGCCGCTTGTTCCCATACGTAGGAATCCGAAGATCCAGTAGATGATATTGAACAACATTCCTCCTACGGCAATCGCTCCGATATATGCCGGAGAGCCGAGATGTCCAACGATAGTGACATCGATAAGTCCCAGCAATGGCACGGTAATATTCGAAATAATCGATGGTACGGCAATCTGTAATATTCGTCTGTTTTCGGAGGTCGTCTTTTTATTTATCATCTTGTAGAAACACTTTTATCAAATAGATTGTTCTTTTTGCGAACAAAGGTACATATTTTATTATTTTATTGTATCTTTGCGTGTCACGAACTAGAAACAATGTAACTGATTATGAAAACCTTAACTCTCCTTCTTTTTTCTTTGTTTTCGTTGCCGCTGATGCTGAATGCACAGACGGCCGATGAAATGTTGCATAAAGTCACGGCTGCTATTGAGGCTGGACAGCATGGACAGGCGGTTAGCTATTTCCGTCAGGCTATCAGTCTGAATATAGACCGCTCGGAAATGTTCTATTGGACGAGTATAGACAAGAGTAGTGAGATCAGCTCGAAACTTTCTAATGAGTTGGCTCTTGCCTATAAGAAGAATCGGAATTATGACAAAGCCTTTTTGTTTTATAAAGAACTGTCGCAGAAGGACCCTGATAATGTAGATTATCTGGAGGCTGTTGCCGAAATGCAGGTATGTCGTGGACAGGAGAAGGATGCGTTGCGTATGTACGAGAATATATTGAAGTTGGATGCGGATAATTTGGCAGCCAATATTTTTCTCGGTAATTATTATTATCTGATGGCGGAGCAGGAGAAGAAAAAACTGGAAAGTGACTACAAAAAGCTTTCTTCACCGACAAAAATGCAATATGCACGTTATCGGGATGGGCTGTCGAAATTGTTTGCTACCGGATATGAGAAAGCACGAAGCTCTTTACAGAAAGTGGTGCTACGGTTTCCTTCTACAGAGGCTCAGAAAACGTTAGATAAGATTTTAAGGATAGAGAAAGAGGTGAATCGCTGAGCGGTTCACCTCTTTCCATTTAATAACGGGATATAATAATCTTATTTTATCATTCCTATACGGTTCAATCTTGGTGTAGCTATCACTAACATTTGTTCTTTAGCTTGGTTAACTGCCCTTGTGGGAGTAGTAACTTTACTTCCTGAAATCAGACTGATTGCTTTGGCATATAAAGGATCGCTTTCAGTTCCAAAGTCTCCATATCCTTCAAAATATTCTCCGTTAGGCTGGTTCTCATTTATCTCGTAATCGGGTGTAAAACCATTCTCGAAGTCTCCAAAACCTTTGGCATTGTATGCTTGGAAAGTGATAGGGAAAAGCAAATATTTGTCTGTTCCTGCAGTAAGTTCTACTCCTTCCATTCCTACATTTTTCCCATGTGTGGTGGTGCCAATAAGGATAACTTCGATATCAATACCTCTCAGTGCATTGATTACTAATTCACTTGCAGATGCAGAGTCGTCAGTAACAAGACAGTAGATTTTTTGTAGCTTTAGACCACCGGCAGAGAGGGAAGTACTCAAATTATCATATTGAGAATATGCGAATTTCTGAATAGGCCGTTGGTTGCCAAGGGCTTTCATACGTTCATCATTATATCTATATGAAGCGAAAGTTTTATCAACACAGAAATCTCCGGCAATGCAACTAGACATAAGATTAGCTGATGTTACATCTCCTCCGCCATTGTAGCGAAGATCTAAAATTAGCTCTGTAATATTCTGACTTTTAAACTCTTTGAATACATCGAATAGTTCTTGGTCGAAGCCGGATTCAAAAGCTGAATACACTAGATAGCCGATCTTTTCTTTTACTTGGTGGTGAATTATCGGGTTCGCATAAATAGGTCCGGAATTTATTGTATATACTTTTCCATCTTTGTCTTTTACTTTTATAGAGGTTGGAGAGGATGGTTTAATTAATTTAGAGTAACAAGCTTGCACGTTAGCCGTTGTTATTCTCTGATTGTCTATTTCGGTTATTTCCATTCCTCGTTTTAGTCCTTCTTTATCGGCAGATGATCCTTTATGCACTCCTTGTATAACAAGACCATAATTTGAAGTATTACGGTTTCCAACGGCTATAAAGTTTACGAATCCATAATTATACTCTAGTGTTTTTTTCTCTTTTGCACTGCGGGAAGTTTGTAAATCTGGATCTAGCTTCTGGATAAATGAAAACAATGAATAAGTGCCATTACTATTTCGTTTTTTGTCTAATGTATTAGTTGTCATACTTAATAATGTGTTTCTCAAAAACTCATCATAAGCTTGTCTGAAATTGGGCGTTAATAACTTATAATCATCATTCCACAAGTATTTCTCTCTCAAATATTGATCCACACTATAGTTAATCTCGTAACCTTGCACATCATCATCGCTCAACTGGATTTTGATATTGCTGGCAGATGAATATCCATTTACTTTAATCGTAATGGTGCCCTGTTCCTGGGAAGACTTGTGTACTGTAACTTTTATGGTATTTTCCCCTGAATTTCCTGCTGTATTGTCTAATGACAATAATGCAGTGGAACTGTTTTGAGCAGTCCAGCTAGACAAGGTCGTGAAAGTAAAAGTGAGGGTTTGCTCTGCTGAGGCAAAATATGTTTGGTTAGTAGACCAGCTTTGTTCTGTAATTCCACTACCTCGCAGTAGAGTGTCATCATCTTTACATGATATGTTGAGGAATAATAAAATGGTCAGAAGACCAACTAACTTGACATACTGTATTTTCTTCATAAAATTAAAGGTGTTTTTTATATAGCAAACTCAAAGGTAATGTTTTATTGTTTAGAATGTATGTGTTATATCAATAAATATTCTACCTCTTTAAACATATATCCTCTTTTTTTCTGCGCATCATCTTCCAGAATCAGCTTCCCTTCGGGTTCTACGCAAATAATTCTCGCAAAGAACTCTCCATCAGCATCTTTATACCGATGCATCCCTTCTTTTCTGAAAAGAGCTTTTTCATATCGGTGGGCTATGGGTTCAGTGTCACCGTTCCGGAGCAATTCATAACTGGATTGAATGCGGAGCATGATATTTTTGAGAATTTCGAAAATGTCATACTGCTTTCCTGTGATTTGCCGGAGCGATATCGGATTTGGAGCAGTACTATGGAATACTTCTTGATTCACATTGATCCCGATTCCGGAAATACTCTGACTGATATTACGCCCCATCAAATCATTTTCGATCAGCATCCCACATATTTTTTTGTCTTTCCAGTAGATATCATTCGGCCATTTGATGGAAAAATCGTCAGCATAGCTATCTAGTTCCTCTTTAATAGCCAAAGACACAATCTGAGAAATCAAGAACTGCCGGCGTGCTTCCAAGAAATCCGGGAAAAGAACAAAACTGAAAAGAAGATTCTTTTTGGGTTCAGATTCCCACGAATTGCCACGTTGCCCACGTCCGGATGTCTGGAAGTCGGCAACTACAGTCGTAAATGCTGCAACTCCCTGTTGCTTGGCACAAAGAGTCTGCAGATAACTGTTTGTAGAGTTTGTCTCACTGATGTGAATCAATGGGACAGGAAATGACATATCAGGGGAGGGCATCATATTCAGCACGCAGTTTCTTAGTGAATTTCTTGATAACTTCCTCGTAAGAATGATCGACGAGTTCCTTTATTAATTTATCGTCTACATCTCTATCGAAGTAAACGCCATTCCAATATTTTTTGTTGAAATGGTAGGCTCCTTCAATGCCTGCATAATGTTCGCGCAGTTCAATGGCACGTTCCGGATCGCATTTCAGTGAGATGGAGTTGGCTCCTTCCAAGTCGATGAGGGCAAACATTTTGTCCATCACCTTCATAACCAGCGATACATCATCAAACGGGAATGATTCGGTAACCCCTTTTTTACTTAAGCAGTATTCCCTGATCGTTTCTACATTCATAAGTCTTTCGATTTTATGTTTTTGCTCTTAGTTAAAATACTTGTTTCCTATTAAAATAAAGGAGGATAAAAAGCTTCCTTTATATGGTCTATTCTGAAATTTCCGTTCTCGCCAATGACAGTGATGATATCGAAACGTACCGGAACGTCAATCTGAAATAGTTTCATATATGCGTCGGCAGCACGTACTGTCCGTTTAATCTTTGGTAAATCGACGGCTTCTTCCGGTTGGGCAAACAAAGTGTTACTGCGTGTTTTCACTTCTACTATCACCAATTCGTTCTCTTTGGCGGCTACGATGTCCAGTTCGAAGTGACCTTTTCTCCAGTTCCGGTGGCGGATAAGATAACCATGCTCTTCGAGATAGGCTACTGCGACATTTTCTCCTGCTTTCCCTAATTCATTGTGTTCAGCCATCTTTTTTTGCAAATTTACAGCTTTTATTCTTTGTTTTTACAGAAGTAAAAGTAATTTTGCAGAAGATATGAGAAAAAGGAGTAAGAAGTGCCTGAAAATGCATGTCGAGTGTACCAAAAGGGAACGACGGATGAGCATTTTATTGAGCGACGAAGAGCAGCAGATTGTAGATCGTTATCTTGAGAAATATAAGATAACGAACAAGTCACGTTGGCTTCGTGAAACAATTCTCATGTTTATCCATAAGAATATGGAAGAAGATTATCCCACCCTTTTTGGTGAACATGATATGAGGCGATAGTTGAAAATTAAAAATTAAAGAGGGGAATGCTGGACGATATTTACTTCATGAAACAAGCCTTGATAGAGGCAGGTAAGGCTGCCGAGCGGGGAGAAGTTCCCGTTGGAGCTGTCGTGGTTTGTAAAGAGCGGATTATTGCGCGTGCCCATAATCTCACAGAAACATTGAATGATGTAACGGCTCATGCCGAGATGCAGGCTATTACAGCTGCTGCCAACGTGCTTGGTGGTAAGTATTTGAACGAATGTACCCTGTATGTCACCGTTGAGCCTTGCGTGATGTGCGTAGGGGCTATTGCTTGGGCACAAACAGGCAAGCTTGTGTTTGGTGCCGAAGATGAAAAACGCGGCTATCAGAAATATGCCGGTTCGGCTCTACATCCTAAAACAGTGGTTGTAAAAGGGATAATGGCTGACGAATGCGCTGCACTAATGAAAGAGTTCTTTGCAGCGAAACGGAAATGAAAGCAGTGTAATGGCTATTTGATTTCCTCAAAATCTACATATTCGCCATCATCCTGGGTGAATATTTTTTTATGTCTTTTCTCCGGAACATTCTCGGAATATATTTCTTCTTCATCATCATTTGAACGGCGATTCGTTTGGTTATAGCTTTGTTGGCTTGTACGTCCTGATTCCGTCTGTTTCGGGCGGGATGAAGAAGAACTACGTCCTAATCCGAAAATCGTTCTTAGTATGAAGCCGACAATAGAAAGGCCAAATACGAAAATGGCAATGATAAAAATGAGTATGAATAAAAGTATATGCATCGGACTATGATTTTTATGTTGTTACTTTGATAAAACTCATAGTACAACAAACGTGCCAAGAGATTGTTTATTTACTTTTTCTTGTAAAAAGTGAAAGTAAAATATACCATACAATAATGGCGGCAAAACTGCTAATTCCAAGAAGTAGAAGAAGAGGAATGCAGATAATCAGGAATATAAAACTGATTTTGTTGTCATTCCATGACAGGTTTTTAAATTTCAAAGAAAACATCGGTATTTCTGATACCAGTAGTCCGGAAAACAGACAGACAAGTATAAGAAGGTAGACAGGATGGCAGTTGTCTGATATCAGGAAGTCATGTGCCCCTGCCACTAATGAACCCCAAAACAGAGCATTGGCTGGTACTGGGAGTCCGACAAAAGAGCTGGTCTGCCGTGTGTCATTGTTGAATTTAGCCAGGCGCAAGGCAGAAAAAACAGAAATCAAGAATGCCAAATAGGGTAGATAAGGAGCGATGAACTCCATATTTGCCGGATAGTACATTTCTTTGAACAAGGAGAATACGATCAGTGAGGGAGCAACTCCGAAGCTGACATCATCTGCCAATGAATCCAGGTCTTTTCCGATAATGGAATGTGCATTGAGTGCACGAGCCAACAATCCGTCAAAGAAATCAAAAATAGAACTTAAAGCGATGAAAAGTAGGGCCAGTTCATATTTTGCTTCAAAAGCCATGACGCAAGCAATACAACCGGAGAAAAGGTTCAGGCAGGTTACGGTATTCGGAATACTATTTTTAATAACGTTTGTCATTGTGACAGAATTATTTAAGTTTGGCGATAACCGTTTGGTTACCGGTCGTTAATTGTCCCATTTTGACACAAATCTCCGTGCCAATGGGTAAATACACATCCACGCGGGAACCGAATTTGATAAATCCCATGTGTTCGTCAATATAACATTCTTCTCCTACTTCAGCGTAGGTGACAATACGGCGTGCCACTGCTCCGGCGATTTGCCGGGTGAGTATTTCCACTCCTTCCGGAGTTTCGATCACTACCGTAGAACGTTCGTTTTCTGTGCTGGCTTTCGGCAGCCATGCTTTCATAAAATTGCCATTATGATGCGCTACCTTTTTAATAGTACCATCTACCGGATACCAGTTGGCATGTACATTCACAATGCTCATGAAGATGGATATCATTAACCGGCGGTCATGGAAATATTCGTTTTCATCGACTTCTTCGATAACGACGATTTTTCCATCGGCGGGTGCTACGACAATCTTTTCGGTGTCTTGTCCGAAGAGACGGATCGGACATCGAAAGAAATTCACCATCAGCAGATAGACTGCTATACTCGCTACCGCTACCACATAAAATGGTATTTTGCAATCGATCCCCCAATAAAGAGCCGCATTAATTAATAGCAATAGCAAGAAGCTAGCCCATAATATATGTGTTCCTTCGCGGTGAATACGTATTTTCTTCAATTTCTTTAGTCGGCCCATGAATGCTGTTTAATGATATTGTCTGCAAAAATATACTTAATTTAAAAATTCAGCAAGTAAATGAGCATAGAAATGCGAATGTTGATAACTTTTTGAGGATTATTTTTGTTTATAACCCAAGAGGTAGTAATTTTATGCCTTCAAATTAACTACTTATCATTATGCAGGATTTCGTTCATTTACACGTTCATACGCAATATTCTCTACTGGATGGTCAGGCAAGTGTCGCCCGTCTGGTAGATAAAGCCATGAAAAATGGGATGAAGGGTATTGCCGTGACCGATCATGGAAATATGTTCGGCATCAAGGAATTTACGAACTATGTCAATAAGAAGAATAGCGGTCCGAAAGGGGAAATCAAGGATCTGAAGAAGCGGATTGCAGGGATTGAAGCCGGCACAGTGGAGTGTGAGGATAAGGAGGCGGAGATAGCTGCCTGCAAGGCGAAGATCGTGGAGGCGGAGAACAAGCTCTTTAAACCGATTATCGGTTGTGAGATGTACGTCGCCCGCCGTACGATGGACTTGAAAGAAGGGAAGCCGGACCAAAGCGGTTATCACCTGATTGTACTTGCCAAGAATGAGAAAGGTTATCATAACCTTATTAAATTAGTATCGCACGCGTGGACGCGCGGGTACTATATGCGTCCGCGTACCGACCGCAGTGAGCTGGAGAAGTATCACGAAGGTCTGATTGTCTGCTCGGCGTGTCTGGGTGGCGAGGTGCCGAAGCGTATTACCGCAGGGCAGTTTGCCGAAGCCGAAGAAGCGATCCAATGGTATAAGAACCTGTTTGGTGATGACTACTATCTGGAGATGCAGCGCCATAAGGCGACTGTACCCCGTGCCAATCATGAATGTTATCCGCTACAGGTAAATGTGAACAAATACTTGCAGGAGTATGCCCGGAAGTATAATATCAAGCTGATCTGCACCAACGACGTTCACTTTGTGGATGAAGAGAATGCCGAGGCACACGACCGTTTGATCTGCCTGAGTACGGGTAAAGACTTGGATGACCCTAGCCGTATGCTATATACCAAACAGGAATGGATGAAGACCCGTGAAGAGATGAATGAACTCTTTGCAGATGTTCCCGAGGCACTGAGCAATACGCTGGAAATTCTAGATAAAGTCGAATATTATTCGATTGACCATGCACCTATCATGCCTACCTTCGCTATTCCTGAAGACTTCGGAACAGAAGAAGGATATCGTGCCAAATATACGGAGAAAGACCTGTTCGATGAGTTTACACAGGACGAAAATGGTAATGTGGTGCTGAGCGAAGAGGAAGGACAAGCCAAGATCAAACGTCTGGGGGGATATGAGAAACTGTATCGTATCAAACTTGAAGGCGACTATCTGGCAAAGTTAGCATTTGACGGTGCGAAAAGAATATATGGCGACCCTTTGTCGGAAGAAGTGAAAGAACGGCTCAACTTCGAGTTGTACATCATGAAAACGATGGGTTTCCCCGGATACTTCTTGATAGTGCAGGACTTTATCAATGCCGCACGCTCGGAACTGGGCGTATCGGTAGGGCCCGGACGTGGTTCGGCTGCCGGTTCGGCAGTGGCTTACTGTCTGGGTATCACCAAGATCGACCCTATCCAATACGACTTGCTGTTCGAGCGTTTCTTGAATCCGGACCGTATTTCGTTGCCCGATATCGATGTGGACTTCGATGACGACGGTCGTGGTGAAGTGCTTCGCTGGGTAACCAATAAATATGGTCAGGAAAAAGTAGCGCATATCATCACGTATGGTACGATGGCTACCAAACTGGCTATCAAAGACGTTGCCCGTGTACAGAAACTTCCTCTCTCGGAGTCCGACCGTCTGGCAAAGCTGGTGCCGGATAAAATCCCCGACAAGAAGCTGAACCTGCGGAATGCCATCGAATACGTCCCCGAACTGCAAGCGGCTGAGGCATCGTCCGACCCGTTGGTGCGAGACACTCTTAAGTATGCCAAAATGCTTGAAGGTAATGTTCGTGGTACCGGTGTGCATGCCTGCGGTACGATTATCTGTCGTGACGACATCACCGACTGGGTGCCTGTAAGTACGGCCGACGATAAGGAAACGGGCGAAAAGATGCTCGTTACCCAGTATGAAGGTTCGGTGATCGAGGATACCGGATTGATCAAGATGGACTTCCTCGGATTGAAAACATTGTCTATTATTAAGGAGGCGGTTGAGAATATCCGTCTGAGTCGTAGTCTGGAGATAGACGTAGACCAGATCGATATTACCGATCCGGCAACTTACAAATTATATAGTGACGGACGTACCATCGGAACGTTCCAGTTTGAATCTGCCGGAATGCAGAAGTACCTGCGCGAATTGCAGCCTTCTACCTTCGAAGATTTGATCGCCATGAATGCCCTCTATCGTCCGGGGCCGATGGATTATATTCCGGACTTCATCGACCGTAAGCATGGTCGTAAGCCGATTGAATATGACATTCCGGTGATGGAGAAATATCTGAAAGATACGTATGGCATTACGGTCTATCAGGAACAGGTGATGCTTTTGTCACGTCTGCTGGCGGATTTTACCCGTGGTGAGTCCGATGCCCTTCGTAAGGCGATGGGTAAGAAGCTGCGTGATAAGCTGGATCACATGAAGCCTAAGTTTATCGAAGGCGGACGCAAGAACGGGCATGACCCGAAAGTACTTGAAAAGATTTGGACCGACTGGGAAAAGTTTGCCTCTTATGCGTTCAACAAATCGCACGCTACTTGCTACTCATGGGTAGCTTATCAGACAGCCTATCTGAAAGCGAACTACCCGTCGGAATACATGGCGGCTGTCATGAGCCGAAGTTTGTCCAACATTACGGATATCACGAAGCTGATGGACGAATGCAAGGCAATGGGTATCCAGACGCTCGGTCCGGATGTGAATGAGAGTAACCTGAAGTTTACGGTCAACCACGACGGTAATATCCGTTTCGGACTGGGAGCGGTGAAAGGCGTAGGTGAAGCCGCTGTGCAAAGCATTGTAGAAGAACGTAATACCAACGGACCATTCAAAGGTATCTTTGATTTCGTACAACGTGTCAATCTGAATGCCTGCAATAAAAAGAATATGGAATGTCTGGCGTTGGCGGGAGGTTTCGACAGTTTCCCCGAATTGAAGCGGGAGCAGTACTTTGCCGTCAACTCTAAGGGCGAAGTATTCCTCGAAACCTTAATGCGATACGGTAACCGCTATCAGGAAGACAAAAGAGCTGCCATCAATTCATTGTTCGGCGGAGCGAATGTTGTCGATATCGCCACCCCCGAAATACCTCAGGGAGTAGAGCGCTGGGGCGACCTCGAACGTCTGAACAAGGAACGCGACCTGGTAGGTATCTACCTTTCCGCCCATCCGCTGGATGAGTTCGCGATTGTGCTGGATCACGTCTGCAATACCCGTATGGCAGATTTGGAAGATAAGGCGGCTCTGGCAGGCCGGGAGATTACAATGGGCGGTATTGTGACCAGTGTCCGTCGTGGAGTCAGCAAGAATGGCAATCCGTATGGCATTGCCAAGATCGAAGACTATTCGGGCTCTACGGAAATACCTTTCTGGGGAAATGACTGGGTGACTTATCAGGGATATCTGAATGAAGGCACGTTCCTGTATATCAAAGCCCGTTGTCAGGCCAAGCAATGGCGGCAGGACGAACTGGAAGTCAAGATCACTTCAATGGAACTTCTGCCCGATGTGAAAGAAGAACTGGTGCAGAAGATCACCATTATCATTCCTCTGTCAGTGTTAAATTCGGGACTTATTACCGAGCTGGCGACTTTGACCAAAGAACATCCCGGCAATACGGAACTCTACTTCAAGGTGACGGATGATACGGACAGCCGTATGTCGGTCGATCTGATTTCCCGTCCGGTCAAGCTTTCGGTAGGCAGAGATTTAATAACATATTTAAAGGAGCGTCCCGAACTTGGATTCCGTATAAATTGATTATCTTTGTAGCGCAAATCTACAAACGAAGTAATACATAATAATTAATACTTAATACTTAAAAAGAAATGGCTTTAGAAATTACAGACAGCAACTATAAGGAAATCCTTGCAGAAGGAAAGCCTGTTGTGGTGGATTTTTGGGCTCCCTGGTGTGGCCCTTGTAAAATGGTGGCTCCTATTATTGAAGAATTGGCCGCGGAGTTTGAAGGACAAGTCATCATCGGTAAATGCGATGTGGATGATAACAGCGATGTGGCTGCCGAATACGGTATCCGCAACATTCCTACTGTTTTGTTCTTCAAGAATGGTGAGATTGTAGACAAGCAGGTAGGCGCAGTCGCCAAACCGGTATTCGTGGAAAAAGTGAAGAACCTTCTCTAGACTTTGTCTAATATTTAATACTTATTACTTAATACTTACAACCATGGGACTGGAAGATGATTTTTTATTAGAAGATGCCGATGACGAAAAGACCGTCGAGTTTATCAAGAACTATCTGCCTCAGGAACTGAAAGAGAAGTTCGAGGACGATGAACTGTACTATTTTCTCGATCTGATAGACGAGTACTATTCAGAAAGTGGCATTCTTGACGCTCAGCCCGATAACGACGGCTACGTAAACATTGACTTGGAAGAGGTCGTAGCTTACATCGTGAAAGAAGCCAAGAAGGACGAAATGGGAGAATATGATCCCGAAGAAATCCTTTTTGTGGTTCAGGGAGAAATGGAATATGGAAACTCTCTGGGGCAGGTGGACTAATTGTCGCTAGTCACCACTGTAGATAAATGAAAGGAACATAGCCTGAAAGATTCGCGTCTTTCAGGCTATTTCTTTTTCCATCCTTATGTTTTCGCTTTCCGGTATTTCCTGTCAAGTAAATTGGCAGTACCTTTGTTCTATAGTTTTAAATAAAACACTTTATGAAGTACAACGAATCAATTATAATTAGAGAATATCTGCCAACAGATAAAGATGCTATAATGAGTTTAATCAAGCTGAATACTCCCGATTTTTTCGCAGAAGAGGAGGCGAATGATTTAAGCAAATATTTGGATGAAGAAATAGAACAATACTATGTTTTACTCGTTGATGGAGAAATCGTTGGGTGTGGAGGAATAAATTTTGCAGAAAACGGCACTATAGGGAAAATAAGTTGGGATATGATACATCCCGCCTTTCAAGGTAAATCACTAGGAACAAAGCTGTTGAAACATAGAATTGAAGTGCTGGAATCTATCTCCAGTGTTGAAAAGATAACCGTTAGGACTTCACAAGTAGCCTATAGATTCTATGAAAAACAAGGGTTTGTTTTGAATGACATTAAAAAGAATTATTGGGCGGAAGGATTTGATATGTACAGTATGGAGTATAAGAGAATATTAAAAAGCAACCACAAAGCTTTTATTAATCCGTAATTTCCATTGCTGTAAAATTCAGTCTGTGTTCCTCAGAATACACTGTACCTGCTATCTACTTATTTTATTAAATACCCATGTGGGAAATAATTTCGGGGCTTTCAGATTTTTAGTATCTTTGTTCGTTGTTTTATTGCGTATCACTAAGGTCTGATAATTGAAGCACATTGGTGCTTCAATTGTTGCACCTAGGTAACTCTTTCGTTGCACCTAAGTGCAACGAAAGAAAATAACCAAGCAAACGACTAATTGCTTAAATAGTAACCGATAAGTTATTAACAGCCAAACATAAAATTATTCTTATGAGCATTTATTACGACCTTTATGAGAATCCGGATAAAGAGGGTACCGAAGAACAGAAGTTGCTGCATGCACGGGTAGTGCCAAGCGGAACATATACAATCAAAGAGTTTGTGGAGCGGGTATCCATGATGCACCATATTCCTCATGCGCAATTAGTTGGAGCAGTGGAAGCGATCACCGACGAGTTGCAGACGCTGCTGTCCAGAGGATATATTGTGGAGTTTGGAGATTTGGGGCATTTTTCTCTGACCCTCTCTTTGGAGAAAGAAATCACTGACAGAAAAGAAGTGCGCTCTCCATCTGTCCATCTGAAGAATATCAAACTAAAGGTAAAGCAAACATATAAGAGAGAACTGAACTCTAAAATGGATTTAGAACGAATATCTTCCCCTACACGTTCCAATATGAACATATCAGAAGAAGAATGTCTGAAAAGATTGCAGGACTTTTTGGAGAAACATCCTTGTATCAATCGGGCAGATTATTGTGCTATCACCGGAATGAATAAAACACAGGCTATACGGCAATTGAATCTTTTCATTGAAAAGGGAGTTATTCAGAAATATGGGATTGGGAAAACGGTAGTGTATATACGTGTTGTGTAAATTCTTATTTTAGATTTCCTCCAACGCATAATACTGATAATCCCGAAGTACCGTTTGAAGAAACTTTTCCTGATTATTCTCTCGTGGAGTAACAGATAAGATTTCCTGCACCTTTTTGGCGAGTAACGTAACGCGCCTTACCCGATCCTTTTCACCGGACTCCAGCGTTCGGGTGATTACGTTCACCTGTTCCAATGATAAATCGGCAGATTGTGGATACGTCGGATGATAATTCTTTGTCAGATAGTCAAATTCATCGAGGCTGACGTGTATCTTGCGATAATTCTTCTCTTTGATCACCATCGTTCCGGCTGCTAAATCACCCAGTCTCTGACTGTTTTTAGTCAGCAGAACGACTAAAAGCCCTAAACCACCCGTGCCGGGACCGTCAATGATGAAGAGAAGCCAGCGCAACAGATAAGCACTGATGCTGGGAGTAGAACCGTCTGATTTTACGACGCGTATATTCATCAGACGTTTTCCGAAACTCTGCCCGTGATTGAACATTTCGCAGAGGAACGAGTAAAGAAGTACAGGCAAATAAACGAGGCACAGAAAAAAGACCGTACCGACTCCGGAAGATAAATGCAGTTTAACAATGAGTGTTGTCACAGAATATAGATAAATCACAATCAGGGAATAATCGATGACCAAAGCCAGCAATCGTTCGCCGATACTGGCGGGCGTTTGGCTGATTCGAACAAACTGACCGGTAATAATCGTAGATTCTGCCATTCTTGGTTAAACATTTTTAGATTTAAGTTGCAAATATATCATAATTCTTTTACTTTTGCTTCCGGTTTCGGACAAAACTTATCCGAAATCTCTGAAAAGCATGAAGGAAGTTACGTTTATCCGTCGGAACATTGAAAAATGGAAAGGGACCGAAAAGGTGGTGGAACAGGCTGCAAACCTGTCCCCTGACCAACTTGCCGACGCCTATACGGAACTGACTGCCGACCTGGCTTTTGCACAGACCCATTTCCCGACTTCCCGCATTACCATTTATTTAAATAATCTCGCTTCAGCCCTGCATAATGAAATCTATCGGAGCAAGCGTGAGAAATGGACACGCGTTATCACTTTCTGGACACGGGAAGTGCCGCAGACCATGCATGATGCGCGGCGTGAGTTACTGATCTCTTTTATCATCTTTGCCGTCAGTGCGTTGATCGGGGCAGTATCTGCCGCCAATGATCAGGAGTTTGTGCGTTTGATAATGGGCAACCAATACGTAGATATGACATTGGACAATATTGCCAGAGGTGAGCCGATGGCAGTATACAATGGCTCTCCCGAAGCTCCGATGTTTCTGGGCATTACAATCAATAATATAAAAGTATCCTTCCTGTGTTTTGCCGCGGGGATACTGACCAGTTTTGGTACGGGGCTTATACTTCTTCAGAATGGAATTATGCTCGGTTCATTTCAGATGTTCTTTTATCAGCACGACCTGCTTTGGGAGTCGGCACTTGCCGTCTGGCTGCACGGAACTCTTGAAATATGGGCGATCATCGTAGCCGGTGCTGCCGGACTTGCTTTGGGCAACGGCTGGTTGTTTCCCGGCACCTATTCGAGACTCGAATCTTTCCGCAGAGGAGCGAAAAGAGGGCTGAAGATTGTAATCGGTACGGTGCCCGTGTTTATCATGGCGGGATTTATCGAAGGCTTTATCACCCGTCACACCGAACTTCCGGATATGCTGAGGCTCGGCATCATCCTTACATCCCTTGCATTTATCATCTTTTACTATATTTATTTACCAAATAGAAAAAAACATGGAATCACAGAAACCTAAGGTTGCAATGTACGTGAAACGTTCTTTCGGTGATAAGTTGAACGCTTCTTTTGACTTCATAAAAGAGAATTGGAAAATACTGTTGAAGTTTACGACTTATCTGCTTTTGCCTGTAAGCCTTATTCAGGCATTAAGTCTGAACGGACTGATGGGAGGAGCGTTTGCCATGACTGCTATGTCCAAGACTGCGACGGTGCCTGATACTGCATCTTTATTGGGATTTATGTCCTATTACGGTCTGTATATGATTGTATTTATGATAGGCAGTATTTTGCTGACCTCCATGATCTATGCATTGATCCGTACCTATAATGAACGTGAAGAACGCTTGGAGGGAATCACGTTGGGTATTTTGAAGCCTTTATTGTTCCGCAATATCAAGAGATTGCTTGTAATGACCCTTTTCTCCATCTTAGTCATGCTTTTGGTGGGGCTTGTGGTAGGGCTGCTGGCGTTTCTGTCACTATTCACCTTGTTTCTGACCATTCCGCTTCTTATCGCTTTTGTAGTGCCGCTTGCATTATGGGCACCTATCTACCTGTTTGAAGATATTACAGTGATGGAGTCTTTCAAAAAGACATTCCGGCTGGGCTTTGCCACTTGGGGAGGCGTCTTCTTGATATCTCTGATCATGGGATTTATTGCTAATGTATTGCAGGGAGTGACTATGATGCCGTGGTATATCGCTACGCTGGTGAAATATTTCTTCTCATTAAGTGATGTCGGAAGCGAGACGACAGTATCGGCAGGATATAGCTTTATCCTTTATCTGCTTGGTATTGTACAGGCATTCGGCGCTTATCTTTCCATGATTTTCACTTTTGTCGGAATGGCCTACCAGTACGGTCATGCTTCCGAAGTGGTAGATAGTGTAACTGTAGAGAGCGATATTGATAATTTCGATAAACTCTAAACATATATAATTCAGAATAGATGCTGACATCCCCGGCTGATACATTGGTTTGCGACACCGTGCAGATTGCCAAATGGCAATCCGAATCGGCGTATGACTACAACCGTGAACTGATAACTCCTGAAATTAATATCTTTGAATGGTTTCGCAGGCAGTTTGGGGAATTGTTGCGGAAGATATTCGGCAGCCGTTTTGCCGAAGAGTATTCCGAACTTATATTAATATGTTTGGCCATTATTATTCTGCTCCTGATTATATGGTTTGTTTATAAGAAGCGTCCGGAGTTATTCATGCGTTCGCCCAAGAATAAACTGCCTTATGAAGTGGGAGAAGATACGATTTACGGTGTGGATTTTGCGGGAGGGATTGCCGATGCGCTTTCCCGTTCCGATTATCGGGAGGCGGTGCGTCTGCTTTATTTGCAGACATTGAAACGGCTTAGCGACGAGAAACGCATTGACTGGCAGCCTTATAAAACACCGACACAGTATATCAATGAAGTACGGATGCCCGTTTTCCGTCAGTTGACTAATCATTTCCTGAGGGTTCGTTACGGTAACTTTGAGGGTACGGAGGAACTGTTCAATTCCATGAAATCCTTGCAGGAAGAAATCGGGAAAGGAGGGGGCTCATGAGGGGAAGCCGCTGGTTTATCTTCTTTGTCCTTACTTTTCTGCTGCTGATGTTTGCCATAGAATATCATCTGCCGAAGAAATTTGTATGGGTGCCTACCTTTAGCCATTACGATGAGCAGCCTTTCGGATGCGCTGTGTTCGACAGTCTGCTGACTGTTTCACTGCCTTCGGGATATACACTGTCCCGAAAGACTTTTTATCAGATGGAACAGGAAGATACTGTTCACAACAAAGGAATACTGCTGATTGCCACTAATTTACCTTTCGGACGGGTGGATATAGAAGCCTTGCTCAAAATGGCGGATCGGGGAAATAAGATCATGCTGGTAAGCAGTTCTTTTACCAAGATTTTGGAGGATACGCTGAAGTTTGATTGCACTTATTCTTATTTCAGATCGGTCGATTTGAAAAAATATGCCGCTTCGTTATTGAAGCGGGACAGTATTTATTGGATCGGTGATCCGGAAGTTTATTCACGGCAGGTGTTCCGTTTTTATCCGCAGTTCTGCAAGTCCTATTTCCGCCGTTATGATTCGCTGCCGGTACGTAAACTGGCGGAGATCAATCTGGCAAGCGATATGGGGCACGCATTGGATGAACTGGATTCTACGACCGTTTCCCGCAATTATCATCCGTTGGTGGCTATGGTTCGTCCGTGGGGAAAGGGTGAAATCATTCTGGTTTCTACTCCTTTGCTTTTTACCAATTATGGAGTGCTGGATGAGAAAAATGCGACTTACATATTCCGCATCCTGTCGCAGATGGGAGAGTTGCCTATTGTCCGCACCGAAGGATATATGAAGGAAACTGCACAGACGCAGCGATCTCCTTTGCGTTATTTTCTGTCGCAAAGGCCGCTTCGCTGGGCGATCTATCTGTCGATGTTCGCTATCTTGCTCTTTATGGTGTTTACAGCGCGGAGGCGGCAACGGGCAATACCTGTCATACAGGAACCGGAAAACAAATCCCTTGAATTTACCAAGTTGATAGGCACGCTTTATTATCAGAAGAATGACCATGCCAATCTGGTTCATAAGAAGTTCACCTACTTTGCGGAAGTACTGAGAAGAGAGATTCAGGTAGACGTGGAGGAAGTGGCGGACGATGAACGTTCTTTCCACCGGATCGCTCAGAAGACGGGGATGGAGGTGGAAGAAATCAGCAGGTTGATCCGCGAAATTAGACCGGTGATTTATGGAGGACGTGTCCTTTCCGGCGAAGAAATGAAGGGATTTATTGATAAAATGAATGAAATAATCAATCATATTTAAAGAAGATATTTATGGAAGAGAATACAGAACAACGAGTGGATTTAACTCTCTTTTCCGAGAAGATACAGGAATTGAAGGATCAGATTGCTTCCGTTATTGTCGGTCAGGAACAGACGGTGGACTTGGTGCTGGCAGCCATCCTTGCCAATGGTCACGTATTGATTGAAGGTGTGCCGGGAGTTGCAAAGACATTGCTTGCCCGATTGACGGCTCGTTTGATCGATGCGGACTTCAGCCGTATCCAGTTTACACCGGACCTGATGCCGAGCGACGTATTGGGTACCACTGTGTTCAATATGAAAACCAATGATTTTGACTTTCATCAGGGACCGATCTTTGCCGATATCGTATTGGTGGACGAGATCAACCGTGCTCCTGCCAAAACGCAGGCTGCCTTGTTCGAGGTGATGGAAGAGCGTCAGATAAGCATTGACGGCATTACTCATAAGATGGGTGAGCTCTATACCATCCTTGCCACACAGAACCCTGTGGAACAGGAAGGAACTTATAAACTTCCCGAAGCGCAGCTCGACCGCTTTCTGATGAAAATAACGATGGACTATCCTTCGCTGGAAGAAGAAGTGGATATTCTGGAACGTCACCATACGAACACTTCATTAATCAGGCTGGACGATATCAAGCCTGCTATCACTAAAGAAGAACTTCTGTCACTGCGTGCCTTCATGAATCAGGTATTTGTAGACCGTACGCTGCTCCAATACATTGCATTGATTGTGCAGCAGACGCGTACCAGCAAAGCTGTATATCTTGGCGCTTCTCCGCGTGCATCAGTTGCAATGTTGCAAGCCTCCAAGGCGTATGCCCTTTTGCAGGGACGTGACTTCGTGACACCGGAAGATATTAAGTTCGTTGCTCCGTATGTGCTTCAGCATCGTCTGATCCTGACGGCGGAAGCGGAAATGGAAGGATATTCTCCGGTAAAGGTTACGCAACGTCTGATTGATAAAGTAGAGGTCCCCAAATAAGAACCGAATCTCTATAATTCGTAACTCAAAACTTAAAACTCAAAACTCAGAACCCGAAATTGTACTTAACCCGTCGTTTCTATATTGCCCTTATTCTGGTTATCCTCTTATTGGGTAGCGGATATCTGTTTGCTCCGTTTTTTGTCATCGGGCAGTGGGCGCTTTTTGCCTTATTCGTGTTGGTATCGGCAGACGGATATATTCTCTACCGTACCCAGGGGATTCAGGCATTCCGTCGATGTTCCGACCGTTTCTCCAATGGCGATGACAATGAAGTGAGCATTCGTGTCGAAAGTACTTATTCGCGTCCTCTCTCTCTGGAGATCATAGATGAAATACCTTTTATCTTCCAGAATCGGGATGTCTGTTTCCGGACCACCCTTCAGCCGAACGAGGGGAAAACAATCAGTTACCATCTTCGTCCGACCCGTCGCGGAGTATATTCTTTCGGGCAAATCCGTGTATTTGTGACCGACAAGATCGGGCTGCTTTCCCGTCGGTACACTTGTGGACAGCCGCAGGATATCAAGGTATATCCTTCCTATCTGATGCTTCACCGATACGAATTGCTGGCAATGAGTGATAACCTTACCGAACTGGGTATCAAGCGTATCCGCCGGGTAGGCCATCAAACGGAATTTGAGCAGATCAAGGAATATGTAAAGGGAGACGACTACCGGACTATCAACTGGAAAGCGAGTGCCCGCCGGCATGAGCTGATGGTAAATGTCTATCAGGACGAACGCTCTCAGCAGATTTACAGTGTGATAGATAAAGGCAGGGTGATGCAGCAGGCTTTTCGGGGAATGACTTTGCTCGATTATGCGATTAATGCTTCACTGGTGCTCTCGTATGTGGCGATGCGGAAGGAGGATAAAGCGGGGCTGGTGACTTTTGATGAGCATTTTGATACCTTCGTTCCGGCTTCCAAGCAGCCCGGACATATGCAGACGCTGCTTGAAAAACTGTATAGCCAGCAGACTACTTTCGGTGAAACGGACTTCTCGGCTCTTTGTGTGCATCTGAACAAGCACGTCAATAAGCGTAGCTTTTTGGTTCTGTATACCAACTTTGCCAGTATCAGCAGCATGAATCGCCAGTTGGCTTACTTGCAGCAGCTCAACCGGCAACATCGTTTGCTGGTGGTTTTCTTTGAGGATGCTGACTTGAAAGCGTACATCGAAAGTCCGGCGAGGGATACGGAAGATTATTACCGGCACGTGATTGCCGAAAAGTTTGCTTTTGAGAAGCGACTGATCGTTTCTACCTTAAAGCAGCATGGCATTTACTCTCTGCTGACGACACCCGAAAATCTGTCGATTGACGTAATCAATAAATATCTGGAGATGAAATCACGGCAACTGCTATGATAAGTCTTTAATAATATTTTCTACTGTTTCTTTTAAAGGAGGAAGGTGCTTTGTTATGACTACCCATATAATCTCATAGTCAATGTTGGCATATTCATGGGAAATAATATTTCTGAGTCCAATAACTTTTGCCCATGGAACTTGTGGATAATCTTTGAAAAATGATCTTTGGGTTTTATCATCAATAGCCTTAATTGTTTCTCCGATTACCTGTATTCGCATGATGCAGGCATCCAAAACAGTCATTCCCCAAGGGGATAACAAGAAATCGTCTACATTCTGTATATTCTTGCATCTGTCTTCAATGATAGAGATTGATTCTGATAATTGAAGAAACTTATCTAGAATTTCCTCTTTAAGCGTAGATTCCATCTTTTTCTATTCTTTGGGATATGAGTGAACGAAGGTTTTTGCGTAAACGGAGGAGATCTATTTTGCAATTACAGATATGCTCCAGTTCTTCTTTAATATCGAACATCACGAAAGGATCGGGTTCTTTCAATTCTACGAAAACATCTAAATCACTTCCTTCGTGTTGTTCACCACGGGCCACAGAACCAAAGATACCGATAGAAATAATCCCATATTTCTCGGCACACTGTTGCTTGAATTGGCGGATTTTTGTAAGGTATTCATTCGTTGTTTTCATAATTACATACTTCTTTCTCTACAAAAATAGTAAAAAACGGGAAGATAACAAGCGCATTTCTTTGAAAATAGTTTATTATAGAATTGCCTTCCGTGTTTCTACAAAGAAGAATACAGCCATTCCTATTATAATGACTCCCAGTATGCCGTAAAAGAGCCGTGCTCTGCCGCGACCTACATTCCGGACGATTGTCTGGGCATTGCGTGTGGTGAAGAACCAGTTCCAGTTCAGTAAGGAAGCTAGCAGGGAAGTGATTCCCGCTAGCGCAAAAATTCCTTGTACGATGTATTGTCCGGTCATAGTCTGATCACTCTGCTTCCGTCTTCCAGTTCTTCAATCGTCACTTTTACGGCATCTCCCGGCAGTAATTCTTCTACCAGTTCCGGCCATTCGATAAAGCAAAGGGCGCCGCTGTAGAAATAATCTTCGTATCCCATGTCATATACTTCACTTAGCTTTTTGATGCGGTAAAAATCGAAGTGATAAATCAATTCTCCGGTTTCGTCCGAACGATATTCGTTAACGATAGCGAAAGTAGGAGAACTGATAACGTCTGATACACCTAATTCTTCGCAAAGAGCTTTGACGAAGGTCGTTTTGCCGGCTCCCATTTTACCATATAAAGCGAAAACGGTGTTGTCACCCATAGCAGCGATAAATTCCCGGGCTGCCTCATGGATACTTTCCTGTGATTGAATCTTGATTTCCATATACTATTCTATTATTATGACTGTTTCTTGCAACAACTCTTTCCGATCTTGCAAACGGCATAAATCAGGATAGAGAAGAATATAATCGAAGCGCCCGAAGGGACTTTCCAGTGGTAAGAAATAAACAGACCGCCCAGACATCCCAGAAAACCGATACCGATGGACAGCCAGATGATTTTCTTGAAACTGTAGGTAAAGAGGTTGGCTGTCATTTGCGGAATGGTGAGTAGCGATATTGCGAGAACGATGCCTACCATACGCAGACAAGCGACGATGGTCAACGCAATAAACATCATCAGCACATATTCGAATATCTCTACCGGAATCTTTTGCGAACGGGCAAACTCGCGGTCGAATGCAATATATACGATAGGACGGATAAACAGATAAAAGAAGCCGGTTAATATCATAGCCAATATGCCCAGCATCCACAAGTCCGCCTGATTGATGGTCAGGATATTACCGAAAAGATAAGCTGACAAGTCCGGAGCAAATCCCGGTGACAGGAAACTGAACATGATTCCCAAAGCCATTCCCAGCGTCCAGAATACGGCAATCGCAGAATCTTCGCGCATATCTTTCCGTCGGCTCAGCCACTCGACACCGAATGCGGACAATACAGAGAAGACGGCGGCTGACAGTATGGGAGAAATTCCCGCAAACAGTCCCAGTCCTATCCCTCCGAAAGAGGCGTGCGTGATTCCTCCACTGATAAATACCAGACGGCGGGTAACAATGTAAGTACCGATAATCCCGCAGGCAATGCTTGCCAGTAAGCTGCCCAGCAAAGCGTGTTGGAAGAATGTATATCGAAGTAGATCCACTTTTTAATTAAAGATTAAAGATTGAAAATTAAAAATCAAAGCAAGAATAATGCCGTCCATCAATAAAAACAACTTCAACGCCCTCCTAATACCTATTACTTAATACCTATTACCTCTCCCCATTCCTTCTCTCTCCGATAATCAGAAAGACTTCATCTTTGAGGTCATCCGGCAACTCGATACCCCGTAGTTGCAAACTACGTACCCAGCCTGCGACATCAATGTCCTGCATGGTATATAACACATCCCTGAATTGGTTTGTTTCTTCGTCAGTATACGCATTTGCTTCCTTTCCGATGAACTGATCCAGTTCTTCGTCATCGTAATATTCAATTTTTTTGCTTACGGCGGCAAGCAAACTATCTTTCTCGCACACTTCGTGTTGTCCGCAGCATTCTATATCTGCTTCTTTCACTTCCGGCATACGGTCCAGTTCACCTTTTTCTATTTTCTGTTGCAGTCTTTTGTTGCGGATATAACCGGCTATCAATGCGATGATACCTAGCAACACCAAACTTATAATAAGTATCCACATAGTCTGTACTGATTCAAATTTCTGCAAAGTTACTTATTAATTTGCATTCTATCATGGATGGTATCTATTTCTTTTCTTACTTTTGCACGTTGCTAACTTAAATATATATTAGACGATGAAGCATAAGAAGTGGTTGACTGTCTTATTTATACACGGTAACAGGAGAAGATATCAGGTAAGTATATGGGCGGAAGGAAATGGCTGGGTGATAGAAAAAGGTGCGGATTAAAGAAAGAAACAGCCGGAACTGTAGGGTACCGACAAAGGTGATTTTCATCTGCTTAGGCGGTTATTTAAAATAATCCTGTATATTTGTGATAATAAATCGAAAGACTATGATACGACGTAGGCTTTGCCTCTTATTCCTACTGACTGGAATGACTCTGTTTGCTTATTCGCAAGGATTGTTGTTTCAGGCTAATGATAAAGAAATTAAAGAAAGGACTTCTCTTCAGATATTTCAGGAAGGGGAGATACCTTGTTTTACGAAAAACTTTCAGTTGAGCTTTGAACTTTCTATTCGCGATTTTGATACTTTTGGATATGTTTTTCTGCTGAAGGAAGATCAGGGGAAAACTAAATATAGCTTTACGTATACTTATCTGGATGGTGAGAACAGTACATTCAAGTTTAATACCGACGGAAAAGAGAATCATTATTCTTTAAATCTGCGCAATGATGCACTGGCTTATCAATGGATTCCTGTGTCTTTTGCATTCGATTTGCAACAGGACGTACTTACGATTCGTATCGGAGATAACGAAAAGAAGATTACTTCTTTAGGATTGAAAGATACTTTTTGTCCGCACCTCTTCTTCGGACGTTATGATTATATTTTGGATATGCCCACTTTTGCCATCCGCAATCTGAAGCTGGAAGGTGATAGAAGTCATTCATATACTTTCCCTCTGAATGAAAATGAAGGGGAAGAAGTGCATACTTCTACAGGGAAGGTTTTGGGTACGGTTGTCAATCCGGTGTGGCTCATCAACGGTTCTTATCATTGGGAGAAACTTTTTGAGTATTCTTTTCAGACTCCTTCGGGAATCACTTTTGAGCCGGACAGTCAGCGACTGATTATTTTCAGCCAGGATTCACTTCTTACTTATAATCTGTTGAAACGTCAGCCACAAAAGTATTCTTATAGCAACAAACTACCCGTAAAATTGCAGTTGGCTACTCACTTCATGAATACAACGGATGGTAAACTTTATGTTTATGAATTGAATAACCTGCCGTTGGGGGATGCTACGGTAGCGGCGCTCGATCTGAATAATCAGGAGTGGAAACAGACCGGAGTAGCAGCCTTGCCGGTACAGTTGCACCATCATGACGGCTTTTGGGATGAAACAACCGGGAAGTATCTCGTTTTTGGCGGTTTTGGTAATAAGCGTTTTAATAATACATTCCTCGAATATGATATCGAGGGCGACCGTTGGGATACCCTTTCTTATTCCGGTGACCGGATTATCCCCCGTTATTTCTCGGGTATGGCAGTCAATAAGAACTGGGAGCATATCTATGTCTTTGGCGGGATGGGAAATGAATCGGGTGAGCAGAGTGTAGGCCGAAATTATCTTCACGATCTTTATCTGCTTGACAGAAAGCAGCAGTCTGTGCGACGTTTGTGGCAGAACGCTTCGGATCATCGTTTGGTCGTCGCCCGTGATATGATACTGACCCCTGATGAGAAGTATATCTATGCTCTGTGTTATCCGGAATATCTTTCGGATACCTATCTGCAACTTTATCGCTTGACGGTTGATGATGGAACGATGAAAGCTTTGGGAGATTCCATTCCGATGCGTTCGGAAGAGATTATGACGAATGCTAACCTTTACTATAATTCATTGACGCATGAGTATTACTGTACGACCACGGAATTTGACAAGAAGGGACATACGGTGATTCGGACTTATGTGCTGTCCGCCCCTCCGGTTTCTCTGGATGAAATCCGTTCTTACGGTTCCAGGTCTTCTCTGGAGATTCGTTGGTTATGGATAATGGCAGGAATAGGAGTATTATTGCTTGCCGGAGGTGTGCTGTTTGTCAGGAAAAAGAGGGGAAAACAAAGAAATGCGGTTCTGGAATCATCTTCTGTGCTCATGTCACCACCTGTCGGGAGAGAACCGGATAAAAGTGTACAGGGAAAAGAAACGCTTGCAAAAGAAGATTTTGAGTCATCCCTCGTTCGTCCGAATGCAGTTTATTTATTTGGTCCTTTTACGGTAATTGACCGGAATGGGCGGGATATTACTCATTTGTTCAGTTCCCGTTTACGGCAGGTTTTCATCTATATCTTGCTTCATAGTACTCATAATGGAGTATTATCCGCCTCCTTAAATGAGGTCTTCTGGCCCGATAAACCCGACGACAAGGTGAAAAACCTGAAAGGGGTAACGATCAATCAGATTCGTAAAAATCTGGCTGAACTGGATGGAGTGGAACTTGTACACGACAAGGGATATTTCAGACTGGTGTTTACTGACTGTTATTGTGATTATTTCCGTTTCCGCACCTTGAAGAATGCTGAAGAGGTCGAGAATGAACTCGGCATTTTATTAATGCGTGGCAAATTCCTTGATGGTATGGATGCAGGGATGATGGATCACTTCAAGCAAAAAGTAGAAGAGTTCTTGTCTTCCTTCCTGCCATTGGAAATCGAACGTCTGTATCAGCAGCATAAGTATGATGCCGTCATTCGTTTCTGTAATGTGCTTTTCCGGGTTGATCCGGTTAATGAGCTGGCACTGGCTTATGGTATGCATGCCCTTAACCATACAGGTTCGTCACAAGAAGCGATTCTGCAATATTCCCTGTTTGTGCGTGAGTACAGGCAAATGATGAATGAAGAATATTCTACTTCCTATGCAGAACTGATGAGCAAAAATCCTCCTTTTCATCGATAAAAACATATCGGTTAATGATATTTATTCGCTTATTAATCCGTTATTAACCCATCACTAATAAGTTGCTTAACCTCGCTACATTATGTTTGCAGCGATGTTATTTACTTATTGTTTTATTTAAAAACCTAATACGTATGAAAACAAGATTCTTTATGAAACTTTGTTTATTCAGTTTGTTGGTTTGGTGTATCAGCTCGTGCAAGAGCGATAACGGCGATTCGGTGCGGCCTATTGCACTTGAATGTATGTACACGCATCTGACCGACATGACAAACATGCTTGATACCGCAAAGATCGGTACAAGTGACGGTACTTTCCCATTGGCAAATGCCCAGAACCTGCAAAAAGCTGTCGAAGAACTGCAAACAGGTATTTCTAAAGGTATGGCTGGCTACTTTGTTCTACAGTATGAAATAGATAACTACTGTATAGCCGCCGAAAAAGCGATTGCCGAATTTCAGGATTCCTATCAACAGACATTGCAACCGGGTACGCCTGCCGAATTAAAGGTATTCGGCATTGACGGTAAAGGGCGTATTGAATTTGGTTCCGATCCTGCTTATGGTGGCGGTAATACTTTCACCGTAGAAAGTTGGGTGAAGTATGATGCCGGTTTCTTTGAGTCGGGAATTGGCAGTTTCCTCTCTACTTTTGACGGTAAGCAGCCGAATGAGGGATGGATGATCAACTTCTTAGGCTCTAATCTTCGTACAACGATCGGTATGGGACCACAGGAAGGCCGTGTACTGGAAGAAGGCCGCGCTTATCCTGATAATTTTGGCAAATGGAATCATGTCGTGACGGTGTGGGATAATACTTTGCCTGAAGGACAGCTGAAAATGTATGTCAATGGTGAATTATTCTTCAGTAAGACAAATGATGTGAAGAATGATGCCGGAGTATTACAGAATTATATGCCTAACACCCGTAACCAGAATATGTGGGCATTCCAGGAACCGACTGACAATTCACGCTGTATGACCGGATTTATTAAGAAATTCCGCATGTGGAGTACTGCGAAATCGGCGAATGAGGTAAAAACGCTGATGAACTCGGATGTGACGGGAACAGAAAGCGGACTGGTATGTGCGTGGGACTTCACGACAGTGGCCGAAGACGTTACCAACATTCCGGATAAGACAGGAAAACACGTTGCGAAAATTGTAGGTAACTACAAATGGTTTAAAGTTGAGAACTAACCTTAATAAACAGACGAAGAGTATGAAAAATAATACGATAAAAATAAAGGCTTTCCTCTGCCTGCTGCTTCTGACGTGCGGATGGGTAAGTGTGCAGGCACAGCAGGTGCTTACAGTGAAAGGTGTGGTAGTAGATGCTTTAAAAGAACCGTTGCCCGGAGCCAGCGTTCAGGTGGTAGGAATGTCTACCGGTACGGTGACTGACTTGGATGGTAATTTTAGTCTTCAGGTTCCGAAAGGAAAAACGATTGCTGTTTCTTTTATAGGATACGTGACACAGGAACTGACTGTAAATCAGAATCAGTCGAACCTTACCATTCAGTTGAAAGATGATTCCAAGCAGTTGAATGAAGTAGTCGTCATCGGTTATGGTACGGTAGAAAAGAAAGATTTGACAGGTTCTATCCAATCCGTTACCAGCAAGGAATTAAGTAAACTGGTAACTACCGATGTCACTGAAACACTGAACGGACGTGTCGGTGGTGTACTCGTGAATAAGACTTCCAACCGTCCCGGTTCGGATACGAAAATAGAGATTCGGGGTATCAACTCGTTCAATTTCTCGAATGAACCTTTATACGTGATCGACGGAGTACCTTCTCAAACGGGAATGCGTCATCTGAACTCTGCCGATATTGAATCTATCGACATCTTGAAAGATGCGTCTTCCAGTGCAATCTACGGTTCGCGGGGTGCAAACGGGGTGGTGATTATCACTACCAAAGGGGCTAACAAACGTCAGGGCTTTAATATCGACTATTCGGGTTACGTTGGTTTCAAGACTCCTACCCGCATTCCTGAAATGATTGGTAATATGGGCAATGGACTGGAATATGTAGACTATCGCACCGCTTTGTGGAAAAAGAAGTATGGTGATGCTTCACTGAGCCGTCCGGACTTTCTGACTGATGACGAGAAACGCCGTATCAAACATGGTGAATACTATGACTGGTTGCGTGAACTGTCGCAGAATGCATTGACTACCAGTCATTCTGTTTCCGCTACCGGAGGTACGGATAAACTATCTTTCTCATTCGGCTTGGGATACTTGAAGGATGACGGTATGGTAGGCGATGAAAGTTTTGAACGTATTACTGCCAATATCGGATTGGAATATCGCTTCTCTGATAAGTTCAAAACAGGGATTAACAGCTATGTTTCTCTGAATAACACGAATGAAGGAGCCAATGATGCTTTGATTAATGCATATTTCCTGCCGCCTACGGTCAGCCCATACGATAAAGACGGAAGCTACCTGTTTAATTGCCAGCCGACTTCCAGCAAGATTAATCCATTTGTTCAGATTGAAAATAATAAAAGAGAGAAAGAAGCAAACTATACCAATTTCTCCGGTTATCTGGAATATCAGCCGATTAAAGGACTGAGCTTTAAATCACAGATTGCAGTTCAATATGATTCGGATGTTTACGGAGAATGGGTAGGTACGATGACACAAGCCAAAGGAGGTCTCAATGCACCGGAAGCTTACCGGAAAGAAGGACGGAATATGAACTGGGTATGGGACAATATCATTACTTATGATAAAATCTGGAAGAATATTCATCGTCTGAATGCTATCGGTTTGTATAGCGTACAGAAAGAAACTCATAAGGGTTCCGAAATGCGTGGTGACGGTCTGCCTTACAACTCGGACTGGCATGCGATCGAAACAGCCGAGGAAATTCGTGATGTGAAGAGTTACTATTGGGAGTCATCCATGCTTTCTTTCATGGGACGTGTCAACTATACGTTGATGGATCGGTACTTGTTTACTGTAACAGGGCGATATGACGGAACTTCCCGTCTGGCTACCGGCAATCAGTGGGGATTTATGCCGTCGGCAGCTGTCGGCTGGCAGATGAAGAATGAGAATTTCCTGAAAAACGTAGACTGGCTGAATAGTCTGAAACTCCGCGTCAGCTGGGGTAAATCGGGAAACAACAGTATTGACCATGATATTACCTGGACAAAGCTGGACCTGACTCATTATATCTATGGAGGTAAAGGTGAAAATGCTTTCGGATTAGGCGACCGCAAAGGTAACAAAGATCTTCGTTGGGAGATGACCTCGGAGTGGAACTACGGTATTGATTTCGGCTTCCTGAATAACCGTATCAACGGTACGATTGATGTGTATAACCGTACTACGAAAGATTTGATTTTCGCCCGTTCGGTAGGTAACCTCAACGGTTATGGCTCTATCCTTGAGAATATAGGAACGTCCTCCAATAAAGGGGTGGAAATAGGTCTGAACACGGTGAACATCTCAAAGAAGGACTTCACATGGAAGACAAATATGACTTTCTCTCTGAACCGTAATAAGATTGTAGACCTCTACGGTGATAAAAAGGATGACTTGGCTAACCGTTGGTTCATCGGTCAGCCGATGAAAGTGATCTATGATTTGGAAAAGGTAGGAATCTGGCAGACGGAAGACAAGGAACTGGCTGCTAAATATGGACAAGTACCGGGACATATCCGTGTAGCTGATCTGGACGAGAACTATGTGATTGATGAACGTGACTATAAAGTACTCGGCTCTCCGTCACCCGACTGGACAGCGGGTATGACCAATACCTTTACTTACAAGAACTGGGATTTGTCTTTCTATATGTATGCACGTATCGGTGGTACCTACAATGATGATTTCACTTATATGTTTACCGCATGGGATAATGAACACTGGAACAAGCTGAATGTGAAGTACTGGACTCCGGAAAACCACAGTAATGAATACCAGCAGATCGGTGCGCAATCCTACCATACTCAGGTATTAGGTAAGATTTCCGGTTCGTTCCTGAAAATACAGAATATTACGTTGGGATATACCCTTCCGGAAAACTGGATGAAGAAGATGAAGATGAAAAATGCACGTGCTTACATCAATGTGCAGAATCCGTTTACTTTCACCGACTATCTCGGTCCGGATCCCGAAACGATTGGTGAAGACGTATACAAGTCTTTGTCACTTTATCCGATGACGTTTACTTTTGGAGTGAATTTAACCTTCTAAATACTTGAAACCTTATGAAACGAGTAAAAGAACAAATTAAATATTTGGCACTGTTAGCAATCTGCTTGCTAAGCGGATGCTCCGATTTTCTGGATAGTTATAACCCCTCGGCAGTAACGGACGATTTCTATAATACTAAAGAAGGACAACAGAAATTGTTGACAGATATCAATGCCCGTTACCGCAATGTTTTCAATACAGGCGAATTGCAGTATTACGGAACTGATATTTACATGGCTATCTCCGAAGAACCTGCCGAACGTATGTTCAACGGCTATGACAAGACTTTCAACTCCACTGCTCCGATTGTAGGTGATTATTGGAAAGTACTCTATAAGATTGTGCAGGAAAGTAACATCCTGCTGAATCGCTGCACACCGGATATTGCAGGAAGCGATTATACTTCGCTGACCGCACAAGCCCGCTTTTTCCGGGCAATGGCTTACTATTATCTGGTAGAAACATTCGGCCCCGTACCTTTGCTCACCGAAGAGAATACAAGCGTTATCCAGCAGGCGGAACGTACCGGCGAACAGGCTATTTACACTTTCATCATTACCGAACTGAATGATATAAAGGACAAATTGGAGATGACCACGATTTCAGCCGGAAAGGTAACGAATGCCGCAGTCATTCACTTTTTAGGGAAAATGTATCTGACACGTGCTTACAAATCCTTTGCTGAAACAGACGACTTTTCCAATGCAGCAACGACATTTGATTTGCTGGTAGAGAATCCGGCCTCCGGTTATGCTTTGCAGGAAAACTATGCTGCTTTGTTCGATGAAAACAATCAGGCTAATTCGGAAGTAATCTGGGCGATTCAATATGGACTGGATAAGAACTATCGGGGTGATGGAAATCCGCAACAGGCACAGTTTGGATTTAATATTGTAGCATTGGAGCCGGATCTGTTCATTAAGAATCAGAATGATTACTCTAGTGTTTCCCGTAAATACTGGGTGAATCCGAAAGCGCACGAGCTTTATACCGACCCGGAAGCGGATACCCGTTATGATGCGACGTTCAAACGTGAATATTACATAAACAATCCGGATAATGCTGATTACGGTAAGCTGGGAATCTATTTCCCCCGTTGGAACGATAAATCGGGTATGAGTAATAATGCGAAAAGATTTTATCCGTTCAAGCAGGACGATGAATATGTATGGTATCCGCAATCTACGGCACTTCCTGTATTGGAAACTGCTTCAGATCGTATGCCGATGGTACGGAAGTTCAGCGATACCAAGATACAATGGGGCGAAGGCGGCTCTCGTGAAGATGTCATTTTCCGCTTGGGTGATACCTACCTGTTGTGTGCTGAGGCTTATCTGGGTGCCGGAAACAAGAAACTGGCATTGGAACGCATCAACAGTATACGTAAGCGTGCCGCTAAAGATGCGACCGCTTATGAAGCAATGAAGTTGACGGATCTGGATATAAATGTTATCATGGATGAACGTGCCCGTGAATTGATGGGAGAGCATGACCGCTGGTTTGACTTGAAACGTACTCAGACACTGCTGACACGTGTACCCGCATACAATCCGTTTGTGGTGAAATATGATAATTTGAACAAGAACCATCTGGTACGACCCATTCCACAAGATGAACGGAACAAGGTAGATGGATTATCTCAGAATGAAGGTTATTGATTAATGGTTAACTAACAAATGAAAGAAGTAATTATGAAAACGACTATATGTGGCGCTGCACTGTTGCTCAGCCTGACAATGGCTAGTTGTGAAGTGTACGAATCACCGGAAATCAATCAAGGATTGAACGAAGAAAACAACACGTCCCTTTATACAGATGCTTATGACCCGATCAGTAATGTGGGGCAATACTATATGCCGGAAATGAAGGTGAAACCGAAGAAGTACTGGAATTGTGTGGAAGTTGTAACGGTAGGCAGCCGTAATGAGCTGGGACAAACAGAGAAAGTACGCGGATTGCAGTACCACCTGATGTGTCAGTCATTGGCCGGTCTGGCTAATCGTGCCGTAGAACAGGGAACAAGTGAAATAGCTGTTTGGCTGCACGATCACGGTGGCAGTGATTCCTATAAACTGTCTAAGCAGGCACTCGAAGATATGGGTATCCACGAACAGGGGATGCAGAGCGGACTGGAACTGGCACGTAATGATTATGGTCCGTCCGACGGAGTGACTATTCAGTTGAAAGGAATGTTCGACGGATATGTCTTGACGGATATTGAGCATAATCCGGAGAGTGGTGTCGTAGCATCTGTTGCTTCTCATGTTTATAATTCTATTATTGTGGATGTCCGTGACAAGGAATATTATGAAGAAGTAGGATATACCATGAAATATGATGCAAGAAGCAAGACTACTGCGCAGGCATGGGCGGAGTTCAAAGATAAATGCAGCAACAAAGCATTGGTGATCATGCCTGTACAAACCGGTGAATTGCGTGAGTTTGCCATTAAGAATGAACTTTTCGTATTGAACTTGAATAAGCGTCAGGGAACTTCGATAGCCGGACAAAACACAGCTTTGCTGAAAGAAATCCTTGCCTGGTTGGAACCGAATGCACCTGTCTACGGATGGGAACAGGGAGTAAGTGAAGATGCTTTTGTTGATTTGGTTTCCAAGAGCGGTCATCCGATGATCCCTTGTGACTGGAGTTACAATCACTCCTTGACTTCTTTGCTTTATTCTCAACGTCAGAAATCGACATTGGCCCGCGTGAAGAATCCGCAGTTTCTGGATTATACAAAGAAAAAGAATTTCGTTTCTTTCTTCCTTTCCGATGGTGACAATATCCAGTGGATGATGAATGACTTTAAAGATTTCTATAATGCGGCGGAGTCGGAAGAAGTACGGATGACGTATGGTATTGCTGCTTCAGTGCTTCCGATGATGGCACCGGCACAATTCGATAATCTGTTGAGTCAGCAAAAGCCGAATTGCTCTATTTTGGAAATGCTGGGAGGCGGTTACTATTACGTAGACAATTATAGCGAGAATGGTGACCGGGCGAAGAATCTGCAAGTCGTGGCAGAACGCCTTTCGGCGCATATGCGTCAACATCGTGTGAAACTGTTGGGTGTAATGGCTATGAATGTAAAATCAGAAGCTGCCAAAGAAGCATTTCAGGCTTATGTAGATGCCAATGACCAGTTGGAAGGTATCGTAGCGCTTCAGTATAGCCCTTATGCAGGAGGTGAAGGAGACGTTATTTGGGTAACGAATAAAGCAGGATATGATATCCCGGTCATTACGGTGAAATACTCTTTGTGGAATTTTGGAAACCGGAATGCGGAACGTGAAGGTACCCCTGCCTATATTGCCGGAAGATTGAAACAGGAAGCACAGCAGGAAAGTTTTTCTGTAGTATGTGTGCATGCATGGAGTAATTTCTCCGATCACGGACAGACGGAAGATCCCCTGATTGAGAACCAGTCTGGAGATATTCGTGGAGCCGGAGCGGCAAAGCTTTGTGCAGGACATCTGAACGATAGTTTTGAAGTAGTAAATATGCAGGAACTGGTATGGCGTTTGCGTATGAGCCAGCGTCCGGAACAGACGAAGAAGTATCTGAGTGAGGTATTTTAATTAACTAGAGTTTCACAGGCTCTCTGTATGGCTTTCTCTTTTCAAACGTGGAAGGAGAAAGCCATACAGAAGGCTTGTGAAACTTAAGCAAATAATAATAGATATGGTTGCAAGATTGTTTTTCTTATCAATCTGTCTTCCTTTTCTGCTCACCTCGTGTCAGCAGTCAAAGAAGACAGTAGAGTTTGTAGACTACGTGAATCCTCTGATGGGTACCGAATCTACTTTTGCGTTTTCGCATGGTAATACTTATCCTGCTGTGGCAGTGCCTTGGGGAATGAATTTCTGGAGCCCGCAGACCGGGGAGAATGGCAGTGGATGGATGTATACGTATGCCGATAGTCTGATGCGCGGCTTCCGGCAGACACATCAGCCTAGTCCTTGGATGAATGATTATGGTACTTTTTCCATTATGCCGCTTGCCGGAGAACTGAAAATGAGTCATAAAGAACGTCTGGTTCCTTTCTCACATCAACAGGAAAAAGCGACTCCTTATAATTATAGTGTTACATTCGATAACGGATTGCAGACTTCTCTTTCTGCTACTTCCCGTGGAGCTGTATTCGAAGTCTCTTTCCCTGAAAAAGAAGACCAGTATGTAGTGGTGGATGCATATCATGAAGGAAGTTCAATAACGATTGAACCGGAAAACCGGTTGGTAAAAGGTGCGACACGATATAATAACGGAGGTGTACCGGATAACTTTGCTAATTACTTTATGATGGAATTCAGTCATCCCGTCATAGAATACGGCACTTACAATGGAGATACTCTGCTGCACCATCAAACCGATGTAGCGGCCGATTATACCTGTGCCTATCTGAAATTTGATGTTCCGGCAGGTGAAAAACTGACCATACGTACAGCCTCTTCTTTTATCAGTCCCGAACAGGCTGCCATCAACTTTAATCGTGAAGTAGCCGATGCGGATGTACAATTGATCAGCGGGAAAGCCCGTGAACAGTGGAATAACTATCTCGGACGTGTAGAAGCGGAAGGAGGAACAGACGAACAATTTCGTACCTTCTATTCCTGCCTGTATCGTACGTTACTTTTCCCGCGTGAGTTCTATGAGTTTGATTCACAAGGAAATCCTGTTTATTACAGTCCTTATGACGGTAACGTGCATGATGGTTATATGTATACCGATAATGGTTTCTGGGATACGTTCCGTGCGGTTCATCCGTTGTTCACGTTACTTTATCCGGAGGTTTCGGAACGCGTGACGCAATCTATCCTTAATGCTTATGATGAAAGTGGTTTTATGCCGGAATGGGCGAGCCCCGGTCATCGTGGTTGCATGATTGGCAATAACTCTGTTTCCTTATTGGTCGATGCATGGATGAAGGGGATACAAACGGTAGATGCCGAAAAAGCTCTGGAAGCGATGATTCATCAGACACAGGCCCGCCACGCGGAAATAGCTTCTGTAGGACGTGACGGCTTCGAGTATTATGATAAGCTCGGATATGTACCTTATCCGGAAGTTCCCGAAGCTACAGCCAAAACACTCGAATATGCTTATGCTGACTGGTGTATCGCCCGCTTTGCGCAATCGCTGGGTAAACAGGATATCGCAGACCAGTATTATCAGAAAGCCAAGAATTACCGCAATCTGTATTATCCGGAACATGGTTTTATGTGGACTAAGGATGCCAAAGGCAATTGGCGTGATCGTTTTGATGCTACGGAATGGGGCGGTCCTTTCACAGAAGGAAGTTCCTGGCACTGGACTTGGAGCGTATTTCACGATCCGGAAGGTTTATCTGAACTGATGGGCGGACATGAACCGATGGTAGCCCGTCTCGACTCTATGTTTGTGGCTCCGAACACTTATAATTATGGAACCTATGGTTTTGTTATCCACGAAATAGCTGAGATGGTTGCCTTAAACATGGGACAATATGCGCATGGCAATCAACCGGTGCAGCATGCCATTTACTTGTATGATTATATCGGTCAGCCTTGGAAAACACAGTACCATCTCCGTAATGTTATGGATAAACTCTACAATTCCGGAAGTAAAGGATACTGTGGCGACGAGGACAACGGGCAGACATCTGCTTGGTATGTATTTTCTGCTATGGGTTTCTATCCGGTTTGTCCGGGAATGCCTGAATATGCGGTAGGTTCTCCGTTATTTAAAAAGGTAACTCTGCATCTTCCCGAAGGAAAAAACTTCGTCGTTTCAGCAGCAGATAATGCGGCAGACCGTCCATACATAAGGAAAGCTCTGTTGAATGGACAAGAATTCACACGCAACTATCTGACGCATGATGAACTGAAACAGGGCGGAGAACTGAATCTGTCAATGGACAGCGTACCGAATCAGCAAAGAGGTACCCAACCGGCAGACTTCCCATATTCTTATTCCAAGTAGTTTCAATAGGTTTTAGTATACTTTTCATTGACCGATACGGAGAGAATCTTAATTGATTTGATCTGTATCGGTCATACAATAGGAATTTAAAGTCAGGCTTTGTCTTTGCTGTTTCTTTTGTTACCTTTGTGCATCTAATATGAGGTTTATGATACATTCTCTTCCATCTTCCGAACCCTTGACGGCACAAAAGCTTTTCTCAAAGCTTTATGTTTCCTACTATGCCCGTTTGGTTCGTTTCGCTTCCCTTTATGTAGGAGCTATGGGAGACGCAGAGAATATAGTACAAGATTTTTTCCTCTATTTATGGGAACGTAAAGAGATACTTCCGGAACTGCAACAGCCCGATGCATATCTTTTCTCCGCTGTCAAGCATCGTTGTCTGAACTTCCTTCGTTCACAACTTTCTATAGTAGACCGCAGGCAGCCGCTTTCTGATATTATGGAGCAGGAGTTTAAACTGAAACTTTATAGCCTGCAACTACTTGATGATTCCCAAATGTCGATAGACGAAGTAGAAAAACAGATCTGCCGTGCAATTGATAACTTACCGGAACGTTGCCGGGAAATATTTGTCATGAGTAAACTAAAAGGAATGAAATACCGTGAGATAGCCGGAGCACTCGGCATTTCGCAGAATACGGTAGAAGGTCAAATGGCTATCGCATTAAAAAAACTTAGGGAAGAGTTGCGTCATTGTCTGCCTTTGCTGCTTCTATTGAGCGTATAAGGATAAATCGCCTATGTATTGTCTTTGCTTCAGTCCATTCCATATACTTTAGTCAAGCTGAGTACTAATTTGCAGCTTATAATGAATGAATTTAGTTCCGGTTGCTTATAAATCTATTCGTCTGACAGTTGTTGAATTTTCGTCTGACAGTTGTTAGACGAAAAGATAACAATTGTCAGACGAAAGTTCAACAACTGTCAGACGATTAAATTTAAGTATAATGAATACTAAATCTGTGTGCATCAAGAATTAAATCTTAGAGTAAATCCGAACAGATAAGTTCGTTTCAAAACAGTTCTTAGCTTAAACTTATTGGATTTTACTTCCCTTCCTTGATTTTTTTTCATTTTCCTTTGGTGGTAAATGCAAGTTGCTGTGTCTTCTTATTAAAAGCGCGCAATATGATGAACGAGAAATGGAATCAATACTTTTTCGGAGAACCGACCGAAGAGGAAAAACGGGAGCTTTTTCAGGAACTGGAAAAGAACGAAGATATGAAACGGGAATTTGCAGAAATGCAAAATATCGTAGGTCTGTCCGGATTATTACCCAGAGAAGATGATTCTTTGAAAGGCGAACGGAATCTGGAAGCACTGATGAACCGCCAGGAGAAAAAGCAGAGGCGGAAACGGGTGTTGCAAGTCATACGATATACTACTTCGGCAGCCGCTATGATAGCTCTGACGTGGATGCTTGCCTGGTATATGCTTGTTGGTTCGGAGACTCCCTCTTATACGGAGATTACAGTTCCGAAGGGGCAACGGGTACATTTAACTCTGCCGGATGGTAGTGAAGCATGGTTGAGTTCACTTTCTACATTGAGGTGGCCTTCTGTTTTCTCGTCCGATGCCCGTATGGTAGAACTGGATGGAGAGGGATTTTTTACAGTGACAAAGGATGCTTCCCGTCCTTTTACAGTACAAACGCAGAAGTATGATGTAAGAGTGCTTGGTACGGAATTTAATGTATATGCTTATAGCAATAGCGAAAAGTTTGAGACAGACTTGCTTTCGGGTAAAGTGAGAGTCAGCTCTACCGGATATCCTGAAGAGTCGGTAAACTTATTACCTGACGAGAAAGTATCTTTGATAGATGGAAAACTGGTTAAGTCCTCTTCTCATTTTGGAGGAAAGGAATACCGTGAACAAGGAATCTATGACTTTGAAGAATTACCGTTGGGCGAAGTGCTGGAAAGATTGGAGCAATGGTATGATATTCATTTTACTGTAGATGATCCATCTCTGTTGAGTAAGATTATTTCGGGTAAGTTCCGGCAAAGCGATCAGATTGAAACGATTCTGAAAGCGATTAGCCGTGCGGACTTATTTGAGTACAAAATACTGTCACAGCGAGAGATAACGATATATTAATAATCTGATTAAAAGTTTAATGCCTATGTAACACAACGGAGTAGAATAAAACGAAAGTAAATAGACATCAAAATGAGGAATAAAAAGGGGGAAAGTGGTGCAACACTCTCCCCAATTCCTCAGCTATTAATACTTTCTCTGTTTCACGTTTTTGTGAACCTAAAATAAAGTACTAACAAAATCACTTAGCAAAGTTATGAAAAAAATCTTTTCACTGCTCGCTTTGGTCCTGTTTATTAACCTTTTTACATACCAGGCCCAGGCACAGACAGCAGTTGTGAATATTAATAAAACTTCGGTTTCGCTAAAAGAACTGATTCAAGAAGTCGAAAAACAGGCCGGATATTTGTTTGTCTACGGAAAAGACATCAATATCGAACAGAAAGTAAAAATCAATGCCCGGAATAAACAGGTAAAAGCATTGCTTGAAAATGTATTGCCGCAAATAGGGCTGACGTATGAATACGCCGACAACTACATCTCATTGAAGAAAACGCAGGTAGAGAAAAAATCAATAGGTAAAAAAATAATAGTCAAAGGAACCGTAGTAGACAAAAGTGGCGAGCCTATTATCGGAGCTAACATCATGGAGCAGGGAAGTGCTTCTAATGGTACGATCACAGATATCGATGGTAAATTCACGTTATCCTTGCCTTCCAATTCGGTATTAGCGGTTACGTATGTGGGTTTTTCCACAAAGAATATTCCGGTGAACAATCAGAATGCCATTCAGATTGTGATGGAAGAAGATTCTGAAATTCTGGAAGAAGTAGTGGTTGTGGCTTACGGTACGCAGAAGAAGATTTCTTCTACAGCTGCTGTATCAAGCATGAAGACTAAAGATGTAGCGCAAAAGCCGGTTATCAATATTTCTAATAGTTTGGCAGGTCGTATGGCGGGAGTCATTGCAAAACAAGGATCGGGAGAACCGGGAGCTGATGGTTCTGATTTGAGAATCCGTGGTGTGGCTACATTAGGGAACCAATCTCCATTGGTCGTAGTGGATGGAGTTCCCCGTGACTTTTCACGTATCGATCCGAATATGATCGAGGATATTACTATCCTGAAAGATGCGGCTGCCGTAGCTCCTTATGGTATGGCCGGTGCCAATGGGGTAGTATTGGTAACAACAAAAAAGGGAAAAAGCGGTGCTCCGGTACTTTCATACAATGGATATATCGGTTTTCAGAACCCGACCCGCATCACTGACCAGGTTAATTCGTATGAATATGCTTTGATGAAAAACGAAGCGGCTATGAATGCAGGTTATCCCAATTATTATGCCTACTCACAGCATGATCTGGAAATGTACCGGAAAACCTGTGCCGGAGACCCCGATGCCGATCCTGACCGTTATCCTAATAGCAACGGTCTGCGTGACTTGGTACAAAACAATTCTGTGATTACGAATCACAACTTGCAATTATCCGGTGGTAGCGATAAATTCCAGTACTACGTATCTTTAGGATATTCTTATCAGGAAGGAATGTGGAGTACTACCGATTACCAGCGTTTTAATCTGCTGGCTAATTTAAGCGTGGATGCCACCAAATATACGAAAATCAGTTTAAGTCTGGGTGGATGGCACGAAAAGAAGAATTATCCGGGTGCCGATACAGGCGACATCATGTATCAGGCATATCGTACACCTCCTATCTCTGCTATACAGTACTCGAATGGTCTGTGGGGACAATATGTAGGTAAGTCACTTTTCGGGCTGACCTATCGTAGCGGATATCGTCAGGAGCCGGCCGACCAACTGAATACTTCTCTCTCCATAGAGCAACAGCTTCCCTTCATTCAAGGGTTAAGCATCAAAGGAGTAATCAACTACGACCCGTATCGTGTGAAGAAAAAGAAATATCTGACACCGATACCTGTATACACACTGGATGCATCACAAACTCCGTATCAATTCGTGGAAGGATTCCAGGGACCGGAGAAACCGAATCTGGAACAATCGTTTGAAGAAAGCGTGAGCATGACTTATCAGGGAATGATTAATTACTCACGGACTTTCGGCAAGCATACGGTTACCGGACTCGGAGTTATTGAAGCACGCGAAAGAAACGTATGGAATATGAGTGCCAAACGTCTGAATTATAATATTAACATTGATGAAATCAATGCGGGAAGCAGTGACCCTGCCGATATCAGCAACGGCGGTACGTCTTGGAAAGAACGTCAGGTAGGTTATGCATTCCGTTTGGGATATAATTATGATAACCGTTATATGGCGGAAGTTTCCGGTCGTTATGACGGACACTACTATTTTGCTCCGGGCAAACGTTTTGGTTTCTTCCCTGCTTTCTCACTGGGATGGAACTTGCGGGAAGAATCTTTTATGAAGGACATCGAATGGATGGATAAACTGAAATTACGCCTTTCTTATGGTGAGTCCGGAAACTTGGCTGGTAGTTCTTATCAATATATGAGTGATTATGGATTTGGAAATGCTGTAAATCTTGGCGGCGTACCTATGATGGGTATGTGGGAAAACTTACAGGGAAATCCGAACATCACTTGGGAAAAAGCCAAGAAGTTTGACTTCGGTGTGGAATTTTCCGTATTGAACGGTATGCTTTCTTTGGAAGCTGACTATTTCTATGAGAAGCGTTCGAATATGCTGATGGCTCCGAATGCATTGGTTCCGGCAGAATATGGTATTCCTTTGTCACAGGTCAATGCGGGAAGTATGCACAATCAGGGTATTGATTTATCTCTGAATTTCAACAAGCGTATCGGCAAAGACTGGATGATCAGTGCAAAAGGTACTTTCACTTTCGCACGTAATATTCTGGATGAAGTATTTGAGACGGAAGCTACCTTCAATAACCCGAATCGTCGCAGAACAGGACGTCCTGACGGAACAATGTTCGGATACAATGCTTTGGGGTATTTCACTTATGATGACTTCAATCCTGACGGTTCCTTAAAGGCAGGCATCGCTACTCAACCCTGGGGGCAGGTATATCCGGGTGATTTGCGCTACGAAGATTTAAGTGGTCCTAACGGCGTGCCTGATGGAAAGATTGACGAGCATGACCAGACTGTAATCGGTTTCTCTAACTGGGCGCCCGAAATTATTTTCGGTCTGGCTCCTACTGTTCAATGGAAGAACTTCGACCTGAACGCATTGATTCAAGGGGCTACCCGTACCAGCATTTCATTGGGTGAGACTTTGGTAATGCCTTTCTTTGATTCTGGTTCGGCTACTAAGTTACAATTCAGTGATCACTGGACGCCGGATAACACGAACGCACCCTATCCCCGTCTGACCAGTGAAGTAACGGTGAATAACCATCGTCAACCTTCTTCGTGGTGGGTACGTGATGCTACTTATATCCGTTTGAAGAGCATTGAAATCGGTTATACCTTGCCTCGTTCGGCACTGAACTTTATTGGTATCAGCTCTGCCCGCGTATATGCTTCCGGACAAAACCTCTGGACATGGACTCCGTTTATGAAAGAGCTGATCGACCCGGAAGCCAAATCCGCTAATGGCAAATACTATATGCAGCAGGCTGTATATGCTTTTGGTTTGAATATTACTTTTTAATTAGTTAACCATCATAACAAGATAGAATATGAGAATACATAATATAATAAAAACAGTTTGCCTGGCAGGCTCATTAGCCTTGCTGTCTGCCTGTGAAGACTGGCTTGAAATAGAGCCGAAAGACCGTTTTGGAGATACAACGGTCTGGGGATCGGAAGAAAATGCCGATATGTTTCTGAATGATATCTATAATCAGTTGCCGCATCTGAACAATGAAACACAGAATCTGGACCAATATTCGGATAATTCATACGTAGGTGCGGAATGGATGAATGCCCGTACAACGATTTATACCGGAGCATTATCTCCTACCAGTTGGATACCCGGCCCTTGGGATATGTGGAAATGGGGACGTCAGAACAATGACGACGCCAAAGGACAGTATGAACGTATCCGCTCCTGTAATCTGTTCATTACAAAAGTAACAGAATCCGATTTCTCGGCAGATTATAAGAAAGAACGTCTTGCAGAAGCGCGTTTCTTGCGTGCCTGGTTCTATCATTATCTCTGGATGGCGTACGGTGGTGTACCTATCATTACGGAAGTGCTGGATAATAACGTGAGTACGGATATCTTTTATCCGCGTGAGACTGCACAGAAAACATTTGAGTTTATCGACAAAGAGTTGGACGAGATTAAAGATGATCTTCCTCCACGTCGTAGCGGTTCCGATCTGGGACGTGCTTCCAAAGGAGCAATTCTGACGCTGAAAGGATGGGTGGAACTGTTCCATGCCAGTGAATTGCGTAATCCGGGTAAAGACAAGAAACGCTGGGAAGCAGCTGCGGCTACCTTGAAAGATGTAATTGACTTGCAGGTCTATCGTCTGCAACCGACTATTCTTGACCTTTGGACAGAAGCTACCAACAATAACGATGAAGTGATCTTCGACTTCCAGATGTCTAAGCAGAATGGCGGGCGTCGTGAAGGCCTGTTCGGTCCGGTGTTTGTAAAAGGAGTACAGTCCAGTTGGGGAAATATGCAGCCTACACAGGAACTGGTTGACGACTATTGCATGGCAAACGGATTGCCTATCACTGACCCTGCATCCGGTTACAATAAGAATAATCCTTATAAAAATCGTGAGAAACGCTTCTACCAGAGCATCCTGTATGACGGATCCATGTGGCAGGGGGAAGAGATTATCACTCGTGTAGGCGTAGGTAGTCCCAATGAGATTGATACTTCTTCGGATAGTGACGTTACGAATACGGGATACTATACTCGTAAGACGATTGACGAATCCGTGAATGGAGCGGACAATCTGCAAATGAGCAACGGAATGGCAAATTATATTTTCTTCCGTTATGCAGATGTGTTGCTGATGTATGCAGAAGCTTCTTTGGAAGCCGGAGATAAACCGACTGCCATCGAATATCTGGATATGGTGAGAACACGTGGAGATAATATGCCTTCTATCAACGATACTTATCCGCAGGGAATCACAGAAAATCAGTTGCGGGAAATCATTCGGAGAGATCGTCGCATAGAACTGGCGTTTGAAGATAAGCGTTGGTGGGACATTCTTCGCTGGAAGATTTGTGATGGTGAAAACGGAGTGATGAATAAACCGATTGGCGGTATGAAAATAGAAGATACCAATGGAGATGGTGTGTGGGAATACAATTATCATGAAGTTGGTAAACGTACCTTCCTGCCACGTATGTATTATCAGCCCATTCCGCAGTATGTGATAGACAAGAATCCGGTGATCCGCGAGCAAAATGGTGGTGAAGACGGATGGGTAAACGGGCAGAATCCCGGATATTAATAAAGAATGTAAACCTTGAAAGATTATTCGTATGAAACTAAATAGATTTGTCATGGCGGCAAGTGCGGTACTTTGTTCGTTTGCCTTGCTGAGTGGATGTAGTGATGATGATGTTTGTAAAGTATATATTCCGGAAGCCAAAACTTTGCAGATTAAAAACTTCGATTTGGGTGAAGAACTGAGAGAAGTATTTCATGTGGCTGTGACTGCCAGTGACTATGTGACCCGTTCCGGTAAGGAAGTGGGAGGAGATGTAAAGGTACAGTTGACTGTGGATGAGGCGAAGGTGCAGGAGTATAATTCTTTGTGTGGGACAGACTATCCTTTACTTCCTTCCGATTGCTATACGCTGACAACAGAAACTGTGATTCCGGCCGGGGAGAGTTCTTCTGCCGATCTGGTGCTTACGGTAAATGCACAGGGAAAAATCCAGCCGTTTGATTCTTATTTGCTGCCGGTCACTATCACTTCGGTAGAAGGTGCGCAGGCGGATCATATTCAGCAGACGGTATATTACCTTTTGAGTGGTGCGGAAGATGTATGGGCGATGCCATTGGCCGATCGCAGTGCATGGCAGGTAGTAGAAGTTTCTTCGGAAGAGACGAGCGGCGAAGGATCAGAGAACGGTCACGCTATCCACGCTTTTGACGGACTGAAAGGAACTTTCTGGCATACACAATGGAAAGGCAACGAGCCTCAGCCACCACATCATATCGTAGTAGATATGGGGCAGGAAGTGAAAATGCTGGGCTTTCAGTATGTATCCAGAGATCATGGTGAAGCATGGCCGCAGGAGATGACGATGGAAACCAGTCTGGATGGCTCGAAGTGGGAGTCGGCAGGAACTTACAGCGACCTTCCTGCGGGGGCAAAAGAGGAATTCCGTTCCTATTTTCCGGGATTTAAGCAGGCACGTTATTTCCGTCTGACAATAACTGCCGTGTATAGTGGCAAATGGGCAACAGCGGTAGCAGAGATTAATGCGATTTCTATTATTAAATAACAGAAAAAACGATTACCATGAAAAAATACATTTATATACTTTTGACGTTCTGTCTGTTAATCTCCTGTATGGAAGATCCGACGGCAGGTGTGGTCGTTCCTAAATATACTCCGTCTACCGAGAATCCGGGAGGTCCGGGTGAAGAACCGGGTGATGGGCTGATAGATCCGGCAGAACCGCTGGACAGGGGATTTATACATCTGAAAGGTCGTGAACTGAAATCTCTGAACTCTATTTCCATCACAGGGCTGAATGATGGCGAGAAAGTAATTCTTTCCACTTTGGCAGGGCTTGCAGCAAGAGTGACGGGCGATCAGGTTTATATCAATGAAGGCGGTCCTTCTTCCGTATGGTTGAAGCAGATGCAGAACAAGTACGGAATTCCGGTAAATACTTATAACGTTTTGGCTCCGTTGGTGCAGCATTATGTCGAAACCGGAGTGATCAAGGGATATATTGTCTATACGCCCTATTCGGAAGGACAATCTCATTCGATCAATGTAGCCACTTCTTTATGTGGTTTGCTTCGGGGGATTGCGGTACCGGAATCTCTTGTCGATAAGGTAAAGGCAATGGGAGTGACAACCGAACTTATGGACGTAAGGTCTTATGATGAGAAGTGGTTGTACGAGAATTATAAAGACCAGTTGGACAAGAGTCTGGCAGCCGATATGAAACCGGAAATCTTCCATCACCTGCGTGATTATATCACAATGACCAATGCTTTTGCTTTTTATGACTACAATGCGCGCGGGGATTGGTCATGGCGTACTTCTATACTGAAGGATCTGGATAAAGGAGCTTATTGTTTCGGTTATTATGATCTGGATGAATGGGGCATGGTGAATAATGCTTCTCAACTGGGTGTTTCTATGTTGCCGACCGATCAGGCGGCTAATTTGGCCACGTTGAGTAGTATATATGATACAACAGGACTGAAACAGCGTCCGGCAACTAAAGAAGTGGTTACCGAAGAGAATGTGCACTATGTGACATTCCTCGTCAGTGACGGTGATAATATCGCGTTTAACCTTTGGGGACAACAAGGATACATGGATCATGACCTGCACGGCCAATTCCCGCTCGGATATACCATTTCGCCTTCTCTGTACGATTTGGCTCCGGCTGTTTTACGCTGGTATTATGAGAATAGCAAAGAAGGCGATTACTTTGTAGCGGGTCCGAGTGGCAGCAGCTATATATTCCCGAGTAAGATGTCGGATGCCGACCTGGACGATTATCTGGCTAAGTTGAATGAGTATGTCGATAAGTCAGGCTTGAATATCTGTAATATTCTGGATCAGAAGATTATGGATAATCCGAAAGTTTACAATAAGTATCTGGCTCAGCCTAATATCGATGCGATTTTCTACACAGGATATGGAGAAAAAGGAGATGGAAGAATCAAATTTTCGGATAATGGCAAGCCGGTGATTGAGCAGAGAAGCGTATTATGGGAAGGCATCGACGGTGGCTCGAACAGAGGTGAAGAATCGACTGTCATTTCTCAGATCAATAGCCGCTCTGCCAATCCACATAGTGCCGACGGATATACTTTTGTATTTGTACATTGCTGGACAAAGAACCAGCAAAGTATCAAAACCGTCATTGATGGATTGAATGACAATGTGCGTGTTGTTCCGGTCGATCAATTCGTGCAGCTGGTGAAACAAAATCTGGGTCCTAAATAAACGAATATACTCGTAAGTTATTTATTATGAACATAAAAGTATTAGTTGCATCGGCAGTTGCTGCGTTCAGTTCTCTGCCGGTCATAGCTCAACAAGCGCCAGCTCCTTGCGGGTTGGTTCCGAGTGCCCGTCAACTTGAATGGTACAATCGGGAGATGATCGCCTTCTTTCATTTTGGAATCAATACATTTGAAGAATATGTGAATGAAGGAGACGGGAAGGCAAGTACGGCAATTTTCAATCCAACAGCCCTGGATTGCAGGCAGTGGATGCAGACATTAAAAGCAGCGGGGATTCCCGCTGCTATTCTGACTGCCAAGCATGCCGACGGATTTTGCTTGTGGCCTAGCAAGTACACAGATTATAGTGTGAAGAATGCAGCGTGGAAGAACGGTAAAGGAGATGTAGTCCGCGAGTTTGTCGATGCTTGTGAAGAGTATGGATTGAAGGCGGGAATCTATCTGGGACCTCATGACCGTCACGAACACCTTTCACCTTTATATACGACCGAACGCTACAAAGAATATTATGCCCACCAGCTTGGCGAACTGATGAGTGATTACGGCAAGATATGGGAAACATGGTGGGATGGCGCCGGAGCCGATGAATTGACAACGCCTGTTTATCGTCATTGGTATAAGATTGTCCGTGAGAAACAGCCGGATTGCGTTATCTTCGGTACAAAGAATTCTTATCCGTTTGCTGATGTCCGCTGGATGGGGAATGAAGCGGGAGAAGCGGGTGATCCTTGTTGGGCGACGACTGACTCAGTAGCTATTCGTGATGAAGCTCAGTATTACAAAGGTTTAAATGAGGGTATGCTGGATGGTGATGCGTATATTCCGGCAGAAACAGATGTTTCAATACGTCCCAGCTGGTTCTATCATGCCGAAGAGGATAGCCGTGTGAAGAGTGTCCGTGAACTTTGGGATATCTACTGTACCTCCGTGGGGCGTAATAGTGTATTGCTTCTGAATTTCCCGCCCGACAGACGTGGTTTGATTCATTCGACCGATTCGCTGCACGCCGCCTTGTTAAAACAGGGGATTGATGAGACTTTCAGTACGAATCTGTTGAGAGGAGCCAAAGTGAAAGCGACCAATGTACGGGGCGCAAAGTATAGTCCGGAAAAAATGCTGGACAATGAGAAAAACACTTATTTTGCCGGAAAAGACGGAGAGGTAAAAGCGGATATAATTTTTACCTTGCCCAAAACTATTGAGTTTGATTGTCTGATGATCGAAGAAGTTATCGAATTGGGACATCGGACGACGAAGTGGAGTGTGGAGTACACTGTTGATGGCAAAAACTGGATCACAATTCCGGAGGCGACGGACAAGCAGGCCATTGGTCATAAATGGATTGTACGTCTGGCACCGGTGAAAGCAAAGCAGGTACGTTTGCGTATTCAGGACGGTAAGGCTTGTCCGGCTATCCATACTTTTGGCGTATATAAACAGTCACCGGTTTTCAAATTATAATATAAATTAGACTACTAAATGATGCAACGATTAAAAATCTTGGGAAGTGCATTGATTGCACTGTCGTTTTCCGCCTCTGCGGTTGTGGCGCAGCAGTTTGATCCGAAGCAAGGATATGAAATCCATACGGTCAACGGATTAGTGCTGGACAATCAGGAGAGTCTGGATACGAATACGAAAATATTTATCAGTAAGCAGGAGGCAGACAAAGAATCGCAGGTCTGGAACCTGATTCCATGCGAACAAGAGGGATGTTATACGATAACCAGTCCCTTGACTCAAATGAATGTAGATAATAGTGGTAAAGGAAAAGTAGAATGTTCCGTGATTCAATGGTCGGCAGACCCTAAAAATCCGAATCAGCAATGGAAAATAACGGCTTTGCCGAATGGAAATTACGTATTAACCAATGTCGGGACTGGCTATAACTTAGGATTTCCTGATGCCGGACTGGTCGGAGAGCCTGTCTTTCAGTTAGAACCGGAAGCTTCGAAAAGTAACCAGCAGTGGCAGATACGGAAATCGAATCTGAAAGTAGTGGCGGAAGCCTTGAAAACAACGAGTCATAATGACTGGGAAAATGAACGTATCTATGCAATCAATAAAGAAGAAGGCAGGGCTACATTTATTCCTTTCGCCAATTCGGAAGAGATGAAGGCGGATCCCGCTTATACCCGTCCTTGGGAGCGTACCCGCTCTTCCCGTTATCTGCTGTTGAATGGAAACTGGAAGTTTAACTGGGTGAAACAACCTTCGGAACGTCCGGTGGATTTCTATAAAACGAGTTATGATGTCTCTGGCTGGAAAGAGATTCCTGTTCCCTCCAACTGGGAGATGCACGGATATGGTACACCTATTTATACCAATATTACTTATCCCATCCGTAACAATCCTCCTTTTATACAGGGGCAGCGTGGATATACTGTAGAGAAAGAGCCGAATGCGGTAGGATCTTATCGCCGTGAATTTGCTCTTCCTGCCGACTGGAAAGACAAAGAAGTCTTTATCCATTTCGATGGAATTTATAGTGCAGCTTATGTATGGATCAACGGTAAGAAAGTCGGTTATTCGCAAGGGTCCAGTAATGATGCAGAATTTCGTATCACTCCTTACGTCAAAGCGGGTAATAATACGGTTGCCGTGGAAGTTTACCGCTGGTGTGACGGCAGTTTCCTTGAAGATCAGGATATGTTCCGTTTAAGTGGTATTCATCGGGATGTTTATTTGGTAGCCAGTCCGAAAGTTCGTCTACGTGACATTCACCTGACTTCTCAGATCAGCGACCGTCTGGATAAAGCGGAACTGAAAGTGAAAACGGATGTGCATAATTACGGAAAGAAAGTACAGGAAGCTACCGTACGTGTCTCTTTGCTGAATACGGAAGGAAAGCCTGTGAGTTCGTTTATCATACCTACCGGTAAGATAACTGGTGGACAGGAAAACGTCTGTGAAGGTACGACTACGATTCGCGACCCTCGGTTATGGAGTGCTGAGACTCCTTCTCTGTATACCGTCCAACTGGAACTGCTTGATGCCGCAGGCAATGTGCTTGAAGCGACGAGCCAGCAATATGGCTTCCGTAAGATAGAGATCCGGAATAATAAGGTGTATATCAACAATGCATTGATCCTTTTTAAAGGAGCCAATCGGCATGACATACATCCGCAGTTTGGAAAAGCTGTTCCGGTGGAAAGTATGATAGAGGACATTCTTCTCTTTAAGCGTTTCAATCTCAACACGATTCGTACCAGTCATTATCCGAACGATCCGAAGATGTATTCGCTGTATGATTATTATGGCTTGTACGTCATGGATGAGGCCGATATTGAGTGTCACGGCAATATGTCGCTGTCAAACCGTGAAAGTTGGGAAGGAGCTTACGTCGACCGGATGGTGCGTATGGTGGAACGGGATAAGAATCATCCTTCGGTCATTTTCTGGTCAATGGGCAATGAGTCCGGTGGTGGTCGTAATTTTGAGGCTACCTATCAGGCGGCCAAAGCGATAGACGACCGTTATATCCATTATGAAGGAATGAACGATGTGGCCGATATGGATTCCCGTATGTATCCTTCGATTGAAAGTATGATCGAACAGGACGAGCAACCCCGTAACAAGCCTTATTTCCTTTGTGAATATGCTCATGCGATGGGCAACGCCATCGGTAATTTGGAAGAATACTGGGATTATATTGAGCATCATTCGAAACGTATGATCGGAGGATGCATCTGGGATTGGGTGGATCAGGGCATTAATATGCCCGGACAGCCTGCCGATCATTATTATTTTGGAGGCAGCTTCGGTGATCGCCCTAACGACAATGATTTCTGTTGTAACGGGATTGTGACGGCTGATCGTCAGGTTACTCCTAAGTTGTGGGAAGTGAAGAAAGTCTACCAATATATCACATTGGAACCGAATGCTGAAAACAGTATCGGCGTTCGTAACCGCTATGCTTTCCTGAATCTGCATGATTTTAATCTGCGCTATGTGATTTTGAAAGATGGTGTGCCGATAGCGGAAGAAGAGTTCAGCCTACCCGATGGTAAGCCTGGAGAGCATCGTGCGGTGCAGATACCTTATTCCCGCTATTTAACTTCAGAAGGTGAATATTATTTGAACCTTGAAATAAAACTAAAGAAGGATTGCGTATGGGCAAAAGCCGGACATATCGTAGCTACGGAACAACTTTTGCTTCAAAAATCCCCGAATACCGGGCTACAGCCGGTAGCAGTTTCCGCCTCATCTAAAGAATCTCTGTTTAAGGTGGTGGAAGAGGAGAAGCGTTATTTGTTCTTCCGCCGTCCCGGTGTAGAAATCACCTTTGATAAGAAAGAAGGCAAGTTGACCGGTATCCGTTATAATGGCGATAATATGCTTCATCTGCGTGAAGGATGGTCGCTGAATACGTTCCGTTTTATCAATAACGATGTGCGTAAATGGCAGGATACCCAAACGGAGGTAATCAGTTTCGACTGGAAATGCTCGGAAGATAATCAGTCGGCAATTGTAACGATTCAGTTGCAGGAAACCGTCGGAGATGTGAAAGTGCCTTATACATTGATTTACCGTTTGTATGGTAATGGTGAAATAGATGTGGATGCTTCTTTTACAACGAATGATGACTTTAATCTTCCCCGTCTGTCGTTACAGGCCTTCTTTAATCCTTCGTTGGAGCAGTTGGAATGGTATGGTCGCGGTCCGATAGAAAATTATCGGGATCGGAAGAATGCGGCTTATGTCGGCAAATACCAGTCTGCTGTCAATGATATGAAAGAGAGTTATGCCCGTTCTCAGACGATGGGTGGGCGTTGTGATACCCGCTGGCTGACTTTGACCAATAAAGCAGGTAAAGGAATCAAGATTACTGCTGCCGATACATTTGATTTCAGTGCTTTGCACTATACGGATAAGGACTTGTTTGAAATCAAGTACGGTCATGCCTTGCCTGATATTTATCGTGCGGAGGTGGTGCTGAATCTGGATTGCATACAGCGTGGTCTGGGTAATGCCAGTTGCGGACCGGGTCCCCGTCCCGCTTATGAAATTCAGAAGAATACAGTTTATAAATATGCTTTCCGCATGTCTCCTTTTTCAAAATAAGGAAAGATTGACAGGATAACAAGGTCTTAATAGTTTGTAGAAAGAGTGAGCAGCCAAATCTTATAAAAGATGGCAACTGCTTACTCTTTTTTTGTATTTAAGGATAGATTCTGTGTTCTTTTCGTACTTTTGTAACATGGACTCTAAATTATATACCACGATGAAACAAAGAATTATATTATTCGGATTAATACTTGTAGGAACAGTAACTTTTGCACAGTCTCCCGTAGAAAAAGGCTTGAACACGATCAACCGTTCTTCTGCCGAAGCAACAATCGGTTTCCTTGCAAGTGATGAATTACAGGGACGTGAAGCCGGATTCCACGGTTCGTATGTCTCCTCTGAGTATATAGCATCTATCTTACAATGGATGGGAATCCAACCTCTGAACGAAAGCTACTTCCAGCCTTTTGATGCTTACCGCAAAGAGCGTCAGAAGAAAGGACGTCTGGAAGTTCATCCGGACTCTGTAGCGAAGCTGAAACAGGAAGTTCATCAAAAACTATCTATGAGGAACGTACTGGCTATGATTCCCGGTAAGAATATGAAGGAATATGTCATCGTAGGCGCTCACTTTGACCATTTGGGGATAGACCCGGCACTTGACGGAGATCAGATTTATAACGGCGCGGATGACAATGCTTCCGGTGTCTCGGCTGTATTGCAGATTGCCCGGGCATTTCTTGCAAGCGGACAACAACCGGAGCGAAATGTAATCTTTGCCTTTTGGGACGGAGAAGAAAAGGGATTGCTCGGTTCTAAATATTTTGTACAGACTTGCCCTTTTGTTTCGCAGATCAAGGGATATCTCAACTTTGATATGATAGGTCGCAACAATAAGCCGGAACAACCGAAACATGTCGTCTATTTCTATACAGCTGCTCACCCCTCTTTTGGAGACTGGCTGAAAAAGGATATTAAGAAGTATGGTTTACAGTTGGAACCGGACTATCGTGCCTGGGACAATCCGGTAGGGGGCAGTGACAATGGAACGTTTGCCAAAGCAGGTATTCCTATTATCTGGTATCATACGGACGGACATCCCGATTATCACCAGCCATCCGATCATGCTGACCGGTTAAACTGGGATAAGATAGTGGAAATCACCAAGGCTTCTTTTCTTAATATGTGGAAGATGGCCAATGAAGCTTCATGGTAACTCAGCCTCACTGAAAGGCTGTTTTACATCTTGCAATAAAGGGCGGAAGGAATCAGTTTGAATAACCATGCCACATATTTCCATCTTTTGGAGATAAAGGCGACTTTTTTCCTGTCTGATATAGCCTTTTTGATTTGTTTTACGGCTTTATCGACAGGAGTAACCCAAAACAATCCTTCTCCTTTCGCCATCGCTGTATCTACAAATCCCGGACGGATGTCAGTGGTGTAGACAGCAAAGGGTAGCTTTGCCGCCTTTTGCCGCAGTCCCTCCATGTAATTGATTTGATAGGCTTTTGAAGCATTATAAGCTGGTGCTACACCGCTGCCGCGTGTTCCGCCTACTGAGGAAATGTTAATCAGATGCCCGCCTTTCTGCTGTTCAAAGTACCGGAACCCCCAGTCGGCGATATTGGTAAATCCCACTACGTTGGTCAATAAGGTCGGTTCTTCGAGCTGATAGGAGAGCTGCGGATTCAGTTCCCCCGTTCCGGCACAGATAATCAGCATATCCATGCCTCCCATTTCTTGTACAAGCGTTTCCAGTGATAAAAGGGTCGTTTCTGTGTGAGTGATGTCACATACCTGATAGAATAGTTTATCTTTATCTTGTGCGCAAATTTCTTTTAATAGATTCTCACGGCGACCGGTGATGCCGATAAGGTAGTCTTCACGGGCATACTGTTCTGCCAATCCACGACCGATGCCGGAGGTTGCGCCTACAATTATTATTTTCTTCATGAATTAAAATAGACTATGTTTGCCTGCAAAGGTAGGGGAGGAGTCTGAATAAAATCTTGATTGAAATCAAGAATTTACTTCCGAACTACTTTTCTCCGGATACGGCTCAATGTTTCCGGACGAATCAGGAGATAGGAGGCAAGTTCTTTTAAAGTAATCAGTTTCAGCAGGTCGGGACAGCGGTTGATAATATCCAGATAACGTTCTTCCGGTGTCAGACTGTACATGGAGATCATCCGATCATATATTTCCCACAGAAGAGTTTCCGCAATCCGGCGTCCCAGTTTTTGGTGGTCGTTGTTAATGTCGTAGAAATCTGCCAGTTGGGAATGGTTGATCACATACACCGTACAGTCGCATAACGCTTGAATATCTACATTTGATTGGTCCTGCAACTGGAAAGCCGGATAATTCCCGACAAAAGAATGGTCGAATGTATATCCGACAATGCTGCTTTCGCCCAGACTGTTGACGCAACAATAGCGGAAAGAGCCGGAAACAACAAATCCCATGATCTTACAGGCTTCTCCTTGCCGTACAAAGTACTCTCCTTTTTTATAAGAAGTCTCTTTTCCCTGCTGTAATGTAAAATCTACAATAGGGGAATAGTTGATATGGGAAGTATATTTATTGAAATCTTCCACAGTACGACAATGATTAACCTTCGTTTATCACTTGGAATCCGGCAAGTTTCAAATCCTCCCAATAACCGGGATACGATTTGGAAACAACTTGCGGGTCAGCAATCAGCAGCTTAGGGAAGGTGATTACTGCCGGTGCGAATGCCATCGCCATCCGGTGGTCTTCGTAGGTCGCAATCACAGGAACCGCTTCCGGTTCGCAACGTTCGCCGTTCCACATCAATACGCTGTCATTTTCTTCTTCGATGAGGTATCCCAGCTTTTTAAGTTCGGTTCTCAATGCGGCGATGCGGTCTGTTTCCTTTATTTTCAGACTCTGCAAGCCTGTGAAGCGGAAAGGGATATTTAATAAAGCGCAAGTTACAACGAACGTCTGTGCCAGGTCCGGAATGTCAACGAAGTCTTCTTCCAGTCGTTCCGGTGCCTTGCCTGTTTTTTTGATCTTTACGCCTTGGGGAGTAAACTCCGTCGTGATCCCCAAACGAGAGAATACTTCCGCTCCCCGACTGTCTCCCTGATAACTGTTGCGGAATAATCCCAACAGTTCAATCTCTGCTTCCGGAGACAAAGCGGCAATCTGATACCAGTAAGAAGCAGCGCTCCAGTCGCTTTCTACGGTGAAGGGGACACTCTGATACGGTTGCGGAGCTACGGAGATGCTGCTGGGCGAAGTCCATGCCGCCTTTGCTCCGAAGTCCTGCATTAATTGCAGTGTCAGATTGATATAAGGACGGGAAATGATTTCTCCTGTCAAGTGCAGTGTCAGTCCGTCTTTGAGCACAGGACCTATCATCAGCAGGGCGGATATATACTGTGAACTGACGTTTCCCTTCAGCGTGATTTCATTTCCTTTCAGCTCTGCGCCCTTGATGCGAAGAGGCGGATATCCTTCGTTATGGGTGTACTCTATTTCAGCTCCCAACTCGCGAAGGGCGTTGACCAGAATCTGTATCGGGCGTTGCTGCATACGGGCGGTGCCTGTGATAATCCGTTCTCCCGAAGTGGCACTCAGATAAGCGGTCAGGAAACGCATGGCGGTTCCGGCTGCCATGATGTCTATAGTCTCTTTACCTTCGGTCAGGGCTTTTATCATGACTTGGGTATCATCGCAATCGGACAGGTTTTCCGGTGGATAAATGCCTTTACCCAGCGCATTGATGATGAGTGCACGGTTGCTGATACTTTTGGAAGCTGGCAACTGGATTGTTGCCTTTACCATGGAAGGGGAAATAAGTTTATAGAGCATCATTCTAAGTATATTCTTTGTTATGGAGTACAAAAGTAGAGATTTATTCGGAGACTTCCAACAGCTTCTGACTCTTATTGAGAGAGTTGAAATAATATCTGTACCGATGTTTCTGCTGATATTTGGTTTATCAATTAACAGTTTATAATGAATAGTTTGCGAAGAAACTTTATATTTGTGGCAAATAAAATAACTAATTTATGAATATACCGAATATCCGTTTGCTGAATCAGCAGTTATTAAATCCACTTTTCCGTGAACCTAAAGAGTTGGTGTCTTGGATGGGAGCCATGCAGGCACAGAACTATTCCATGGTGAAGTGGGCAGTAGGGATGCGTCTGAAATCGGCTACAATTCAAACAGTAGAGAAGGCGTTGCGTGAGGGAGAAATTCTGAGGACTCATGTGATGCGTCCTACGTGGCATCTGGTGGCGGCAGAGGATATCCGCTGGATGCTGAAACTTTCCGCGCAACGTATTATTTCGGCAAATGATTCTTTTGCGAAAGGATATGATCTGGACATCCCAAACGAACTCTATACGAAAGCGCATGACCTGTTGGAGAAGATTCTTTGTGGAAAGAAAAGCCTGACAAAACAAGAGATTGCCGAACACTTTAACCGTTCGGGGATTGTGGCGGACAATCACCGTATGACTCGCTTTATGGCACGTGCGGAGCAGGAAGGCATCATTTGTAGTGGCGAGGACAGAGGAAGCAAATGCACGTACGCACTTTTGGAAGAACGGGTTCCGCCGATGCCCGAACTGACGAAAGACGAGTCTTTGGCGCGCTTGGCACGGAGTTATTTCCGTAGCCATTCTCCGGCAGTTTTGCAGGATTTCATTTGGTGGTCGGGGCTGCCGGTTTCGGATGCAAAACAGGCTGTTTATCTGATTGCTTCGGAACTGACAACCGAACAATGGAAAGAACAGACATGGTATATTCATGACACCTGCCGGACTCGTGGCAAACTGTCGGGACATATACATCTTTTGCCCTCCTATGATGAATATCTGCTGGGATATAAAGACCGGACGGATGTTCTGCCCCTTGAACATTATCCCAAAGCGTTTACTAACAACGGACTGTTCTTTCCGATTGTCCTTCATAACGGTCAGGTCATAGGAAACTGGGATAAATCGGAAAAGAAGAAAAGTGTCGACCTGAAATATTCATGGTTCAGACAGGTGGCCGATATGGATGAAGAAACGTTGGAACGGGAGCGGCAGAAGTTTGCCCGTTTTTTGGGAAAATAGCTTGATGGGACACTGGTAAAGTGGGAGTGTTTAGTGGAAAGTTCCGTTAGGATATGGAACCGGGTTCTGTTACTATCCATTAGCCGACGATAGTTACTCATTAATCACATAAATAGCGATTTTTTTTCGTTGCACCTAGGTGAAACGAAAGAGTCACCTAGGTGCTTCAGTTGTTTAACCAAGGTGAGACAATTGTTGTACCTAGGTGCAACGGAAGAAAATAGCCAAGAATGACGATTATTTTGGCTGATGGAATACTTGTTTAGCCATACATCTCCCTAAAGGGTAATTGTTCTGAGTGAATCGCTATTGATTGGCTCAACAAGACTGTCCGTGAAGTGTGATTGTGTACCATCATTTTGCTCCGCCATCTAAGGGAGCTTGTTGGAAGAACTGTCTTTCTTTATTTGTCGGCTTGTTTTTTAGCCCATTCCAGTCTCCGCTGATCTGCCAAAGGAGTTACCTTAAACTCTTCGAATGTGGCCGTGAATCCCTTTCCGTCCGGGCAGGCTCCCATTAATCCGACCATAACCGGACAATTATCCTGCAACCAGCAAGTACGCATCATCGTATATTCCTTATCATCGCGGGAGAAGAAAATCTCCACTGCATCCAGTCGGCGGGCCGCTTTAATCCATAAAGAACGAGGAGCATCCGGCAGTTGCACTACACTCCAGTCGCTGGTGTGGTGGGTGACTACGGCACTTACATTCTGTTTGCCGTCTACGTATTCTACCCCTGCCTTTATCCAGTTCTCATGATCGATGCGCAACATCAATCCCATTTGGTCGAAAGTAGTCACATAGTTTCCGGTTATTTTCACTTTCACCTCAAACTCTCCGCCATAAGTAGCATAGTAGAAAGGTCCGTCGTCTACCGTAAATCCGTAGTGGGAAATTCGCCAGAAATCGGTTTTCGCCGGAACGTCCATCACTAAAGCCTTGCCTTCTTTTATTTCCCATTGCTGAGGCTCATTCAGCCAGTTCATTTTGTCCAGACTTTGTGCCATAGAAGAAGTTGCTGCCGCCAATAACGCGATTGACATGATTTTGATTTTTAAATGTTTCATGTTCGTTTCTTATTTATTTATCTTTGTGGTGCAAAGATAGGTCATGCCTGTCCTTGCGACAATACTGAATAATAACCATTTTATACGATGGACGTACTACAAAAAGAAATAGATGAAGTCTATGCTACGCATCCGACAGCGCACGAAGCACTGGATAATGGAATAGTGGAACAACACCAGCAGTTTGTCCGCTCATTGACGGAAGTTAATGGAGGGTGTGCTGTCATTTCCGATCTTTCGAACCGGAAAAGTTACGTTACTGTCCATCCGTGGGCGAATTTCCTGGGACTTACTCCCGAAGAGGCGGCTTTAAGCGTAATTGATTCGATGGACGAAGATTGTATCTACCGGCGCATTCATCCGGAAGATTTGGTAGAAAAGCGTTTGATGGAATACAAGTTTTTCCAGAAGACTTTTTCCATGTCTCCCGGCGAACGGCTGAAATATCGGGGCAGATGCAGACTGCGTATGATGAATGAAAAAGGCGTTTATCAATACATTGACAACCTTGTGCAAATCATGCAGAACACCCCTGCCGGCAATGTCTGGCTGATCTTCTGCCTTTATTCCTTATCTGCCGACCAACGGCCGGAACAAGGCATTTATGCTACGATAACCCAGATGGAACGTGGGGAAGTAGAAACATTATCCCTTTCGGAAGAGCACCGCAATATCCTTTCAGAACGCGAAAAGGAAATACTGCGCTGCATACGGAAAGGGCTGTCGAGTAAAGAAATAGCAGCGACTCTTTATATCAGTGTGAATACGGTCAACCGCCACCGACAGAATATTTTGGAAAAACTTTCTGTCGGCAACTCGATAGAAGCCTGTCGGGCAGCGGAGCTGATGAAATTGCTGTAATATTCCTTGAATTTATCCGGGATTTATCCAGATAGAGTATTTATCCAAGTAAAGATAGCAGATCATCGAGTCTTTTCACCTGTTTCAAGCGTTCGTGTGCGAACGTTTCCGTTACTTCATGCTTCCACATGACTTCAAAAGGAATATGTACTCCGTATCCACCTAAAGATAAGACCGGCTGAATATCCGATTTAAAAGAATTGCCGACCATCAAAAGTTCGGAAGGAGCTATTTGCAGAATACTCAATAGCCGGAGATATTCTTTTTCCGTCTTGTCGGACATCACCTCGATATGGTCAAAGTAAGGAGATAATCCCGAACGTTCCAGCTTATTCTCCTGGTCCAGCAAATCTCCCTTTGTAGCTACTACCAACTTGTATTTTCCCGTTTCTTTCAGCGTTTTCAGCGTTTCCTTGACTCCCGGAAGTAATTCGATAGGCATTTTCAACAAGGATTTCCCTAAATCGACAATTTGCCGAATAATGTCGGCTGCAATCTTTCCGTTGCTGATCTGTAATGCTGTTTCGACCATTGAAATGGTAAACGCCTTGGCGCCATAGCCCAAAAGTTGCAGATTATTCATTTCTGTTTGGAATAAGGCGGCTGAGATTTCTTTGGAGGTGCCATACGGTTTCAGCAAATCCGTATACTGTTTTTCCACTTCCTGAAAAAAAGGTTCGTTACTCCACAGCGTGTCGTCTGCATCAAAAGCTATGACTTTAATAAGTTCTTTCATCGGTCTTGTCGTTAATGGGGGACGAGAATCGTTCCGTTATATTTTGCGGCAAAGTTACTGTATTTTCATATAAATCCCTATCTTTGTTACCCGTTTTAAGTTTGAATTTTAATAGGAGATACAATAATGAAAATAGGAGATAAGGTGCGTTTCCTCAGTGAGGTAGGCGGTGGAATCGTAACAGGATTCAAAGGAAAAGACTTTGTACTGGTGGAAGATGCGGATGGTTTTGATATCCCGATGCCGATACGTGAATGTGTCGTGATTGAGGCGGATGATTACAATATAAAACGCAAGCCTGCCGCGACAGCTCCGAAGCAGGAGGAACCCGCGAAGCCGGCCAAACCGGAAATGCTGGTTATACAGCGCCAGCCGGAAGTGCGTGGCGGTGATACGTTGAATGTGTTTTTGGCTTATGTGCCCGAAGATGCCAAAGCGATGATGACTACTCCTTTCGAGGCATATTTGGTGAATGACAGCAATTACTATCTGTATTATACTTATCTGAGTGCGGAAGGAAAGGCTTGGAACAACCGTTCACATGGACTGGTAGAGCCGAATACCAAACTGTTACTGGAAGAATTCACCAAGGATGTATTGAATGAAATGGAACGGGTAGCTGTCCAGCTGATCGCTTTCAAGGATGGAAAGCCTGCTGCCATCAAACCTGCTGTCAGCGTAGAGCTGAGGATTGATACGGTGAAATTCTATAAACTGCATACATTCAGTGCTTCCGATTTCTTCGAAGAACCTGCTCTGATTTATGATATTGTGAAAGATGACGTGCCTGCCAAGCAGGTATATGTGTCGGCGGAAGAGATTCAGTCAGCTTTGTTGCAGAAAAAGTTTGTGGATAAACCCAAGTCGCAGCCTATTATGAAGCCCAACCACGGTCAGAGCGGAAAAAATGGGATTATTGAAGTAGACCTTCATATTGATTCTCTGCTTGATGATACGCACGGAATGAGTAACAGCGAAATTCTGAACTACCAACTGGACAAATTCCGTGAAGTAATAGAGGCGAATAAAGAGAAGCGTGAGCAGAAAGTTGTGTTTATTCACGGAAAAGGAGACGGAGTGCTTCGGAAAGCCATTATTGATGAATTGAAACGGAAACACAGCAATTACCGTTATCAGGATGCCTCTTTTCAGGAATATGGTTTCGGGGCTACCATGGTGACTATCAAATGATTCCGGTGTACTTGTAAATGATGCTGAAAATGTATTTGCCGGAATAAAGTCCGGCAGGTGGGATGAGATAAAAAGAAGGGTGGAGAACTTGACCGGTCTCCACCCTTTCTCTTGCTATATGATTCAATTTTACTTACTTAGGTCGATGCCTTTATTCAGTAAAGTAAGGTTCATCAAAGCGGCATATTTAGCATATTGTTCAGCGCTGAGCGTCTTTCTCATAAGTTTCAAGTTGCCGTATACAGCGTTGCGCAATTTTGCTTCTTTATCTTTCTTGGCTGTAGTGGCTCTTGACATCTGTTCTGAGAAATAATCGCAGATGTTTGCTACTTCTTCGCTCTGAACAGAGTTTAACTGCAAATATTTACCTAATTTATTTACGTTGATGTTACCTTCCCATTTTGCAGTTGTAGGTTGGTTTCCTGCTGCAAAAGTCGAAGCAGCGAGGCAGAGTGCTGCCACTAATGTTAATCCTAAACGTTTCATAATACCTACTTTTTAATTGTTATACCTAAAAACTATTCCTAAAAAACAAATCTAATACCTATTGAAAACTGATCTAATCGCTTAGTTTTTTCTTTTTACCTATGCAAATATAGCGATATGTTTTATAGCATAAAAATAAAGAAAAGGAAAAGATTTTGTTTCGGTTGATTTCTTGATGTAAATCAAGAAATCAACTGCTTTTTGATACAAAAAGACCTTATTCTGAAACATTTTTGCAATACGTGTGCGGAAACGAAAATGTAATATAACTGAATTTTAAGGAATATTGCTGTTAAAATGATATTGAGCAAAGGAAGGTGACGAGAAATGGAACACTGAAATCAACTACAAAACCATGAAAGATAGAAATGATTACGAATTCTTTTCCGGAACATCGGGTGATGATGGGAAGAGTAGTGTCCATTGTGGTAGCTCCTCCTACAGAAATAGGGGCCAGCTTGCCGAAATACTTCACGAGTAACGGGGCTCCCAGCAATGCTATGATTTCACGCATGATGTTGGATAACAATGCGATTGTTCCCAATTCCGGACCTTTATATTCGGTGATGAATATACTCGAAAGGGAATAGTAGCCGAATCCGGCTCCCACTGCCATACAGTCTGAAGAGGTTCTTTGGCTCATGAAAATGCCTGCTACGGCGCATCCTGCCAATGTGCCCAGTATCGTCATGACGGGGAGAAACATCAGGCGGGGATTCAGAGAACGGAAACTTTTCAGTGTATTGGGATCATTACCGATACTGATACCTACGCAGAACATCAGTCCGCAAAGGGCGTAATAGCTTAGTTTGCTATCCGTAAAATCGTAAGGAATCAGATGATAAAACCCGCAAAGGGTACCGAGAATGAAAAATGAGACGATGATCAGACTTCCTTTCATACTTCCGTCTCCTTTCCTTTATTCCTTATATATAATAGGTACCAGAGTCCCCATACGCAAAGTATACTGCCGGTCACTGCCGCCAGTGTGATAATGAGTGCTTCGAGTCCCAATGTATGCAGTCCTTTGATGATAGCCTCGTTTCCTCCTACATCAATCCCGAGGAGGAAGAGCAGGACCCATATCAGCAGGGTGATTATTTTATGTATCCAAGATAGTCTTTTATTACGTAACAGGAAGCCCAGAAGCATTCCTGTCAGCATAATTCCGATGATGATAAACATAGTAAGTGCCTGTTTTTGGCTGCAAAGATAATTGAAATAGATCGTTGTTCCTAATTAAAGTCGGTGGAGACGTTCGTAAAATGAAAGGAAACTTTCAGCGAATTTGGAATAAAAACAGAAATTGAAGCCTGGTTTTTAGTAAGATGTCTAATTTAAATTCATATATTTATAGCCGTCAAATTAATGTAAGATATATGCGGAGACTAAAACTATATTATTTGTTTTTCCACAGTACGTTGAAAATAAACGTTCCGCTGTCTATATTAGGTGCACTTATTGTATCAAAAGCTGACTGGAGCTTGTTTTGGGAAGCTTTTCCTTATCTATTGGGTGGCTGGGGAATTGTTGCCAGTTTGCTTTATAAGGAGTTTCTTGAAAAGGAAGCCTACTTTTTCTATTATAATTCCGGAATTCTGAAACGGAATTTGATTGTCTTTGTGTTTGCTGTATATTGGTCTGTACTTTGGATTGTAAAATTATGCATCACTTGCTTGAAATAGATAGTATTATTAAGAATTTCGGTACCAGGCAACTGCTGACTGATGTTTACCTGAAAATAAATACAGGTGATGTTATTGGATTGTTCGGCAGGAACGGTACAGGAAAATCCGTGTTGATGCAAATAATCTTCGGAACAATGAAAGCAGACCGGAAATTTATCCGGTTGGATGAATGTAAGGTCCTTTCGGCTCCTTACCAACATGCAAGGACAATAGCCTTCCTGCCGCAACAAGGCTACTTGCCCAAGCATGAAAAGATAAAGAAATTGGTAGACTGTTACCTGGATGCTAATGTCGTTCCCGACTTTTATGAGGATGATGAAGTTGCCCAGTCGTGTATGGAACGGCGTGTCTCCCAACTTTCCGGAGGTGAACGGAGATATTTGGAAGCTAAGTTGCTTTTGCTGGGCAATGCTAAATTTGTCTTGTTGGATGAGCCTTTCGATTATTTATCCTTTCATTTGGTAGATAAACTGATCGGATTAATAAAAAAACATTCGGAAGAGAAAGGGATAGTGATTGCTGATCATAATTACGAAAAAGTCTTAGAGGTTGTCAATCGACTTGTCCTGATTCGGGAGGGAGTATTAATGGAATTAACCGATAAGCGGGGATTGGTGGAGCAGGGGTATCTTTTAGATGAAAGTTACTTATGAATCCTGCTCCTGTATTTATTTTATGCAAGTCATTTCGGGTTATTTTCCCTGATTCGAACCGTTTGAGATACTTCCGTGCTGATACCTATCATTCCCGTACCTCCATGTACATTACTGGGATATCTGAGAGGTTCGTTAATTGTCTCGTCATAAACGTCGGAATCGACTAGATTGAGTGCTTTCAGATAGTAATATTCTGTTTCCGTGATACTCAACAAACGGATGATGACATCCATTCCTTCATAATATCCATTGTAATTGTTGTTGTATGGGATGGCGGGATCGTTGTAGACCGTCATTGTATAGGAGGTATCTCTAAATCGCGAATCATCAAAGACACCATAAATGTTTTTAGCTGTGTCGAACAGTCCGTTGTCTTCGTCATCTCCTGTGGAAGGTTGACCGTCTGTCAGTACTATGTCTTCGCGTCCGATAAATGAATAACTGATATGCTTTGTCCAGTGAAGGTAATCTTCTCCTCCTTCTTCGTGGTTGTATCCCCATAGTCGCATTTGTTTATCTACTATAATGCGGTAGAAGTTTGCCTCGTTCGGGCGGTCTTTAAAAGTTATTTTGTAGCGCATGTAGTCTTGAGTATGTCCGTTTTGTGTTAGTGGGACGGTGAGCGTGTCGATGTTTTCTATTTTATCAAGGCGTTGCGGAACGGTGACTTCTGCCCAGGCATGATATTTGCCGTCATCGGTCATGGCATCAATACGCACTACTTCTCCCGAAGCAAATTTGCCTGTGATGTTGAACCGGCATTGCTTGTCATACTCAGTTTCCATCGGGAGCGGGCGCAAGGTCTCTCTTAACTCTCCGTTGACGTGAACCTCTACAGTGGCATTTTCAATGTGGTTGGCGTAGTCTTTTCCCGTCAGGTTGAGGAATAAGACATTTGTCAGACTGTCGGCGTTGATGAATGCATTCATTACCAATTTAGGAGGATTATCCTTTATATTAAAAGGGAGTTCATTTTCACAAGATACTGTCACCAGTATTATAACTAGCAGGATAAGCGGATGATATATATAAGTTTTCATGTTAACTTAGAATTTGTAAGTGTAAGTAAAAGATGGAATGCAGGGGAGCAGGGTATATTTTTTGATCACACTTTTTCCATCGTCATTATGAGAGCGAAATACCCATGCCGGATTCATGGAGTTGTATGCATTATAAAGACTGATGTTCCAGATACGCATTCCGTGCTTGGTCTTTTTATTGAAATTAATCCCTATGTTCAACCGGTGGCTCGCAGGCAGCCGGTAATTATTGCGATGTTCTATGTAATTGGCCTCTCCAACATTAGGGGAATTGTTATAAATAGGATTGTAGTAGTTATCGAATCCCAGAATAAAGCCATTGTTTGCTCCATTGCCAGGACGGATGATGGTTGTTTTTTCTTCGGGAATAGTACTGGTTCCTCCTGTGTAAAACACCCACGAGGCACCGATGTCGATGCGTTCGCTGAATTTATGGTTGAGAGTCAGATTAATATTATGGCGCCGATCATATTTGTATGGAAATCGCTCTCCATTGTTGATAGCACCTTTAGCAAATTTGCGGTCGCTTTTGGATAAGGTATAAGACAACCAGCCTGTTGTCTTCCCGAGCGTTTTTTGAGCCATAAATTCAATTCCCATCGAACGTCCTTTCCCCATTTCAACTTTGCTTTCCCATCCGGTGGAAGAACCGAAAAAACTGACTCCGTCTTTATATTCCAGCACATTGTACATGTCTTTGTAATAGCCTTCTACTGAGAACTCCCAACCTTTGATACCTGTATAATATCCTCCCAATGAATACTGGTGAGATCGCATCGGTTTGATTTTTTTTGTGACAGGCACCCATAAATCAGTAGGCATAGCGATGGGCATGGAAGAAAGCAGATGTACATATTGGCTCATCTTTGTATAAGATGCCTTGAGGATTACGTCTTTACTTAGTTGATAACGTGTTGAGACACGCGGCTGCAAAGAGAAATAACTTTGTTTTTGTACTTGAAACAGAGAAAAGTGTAATCCAAGATTAAGCCGTAGACGAGTACTGATTTTTAGGTTATCTTCTGCATAAGCTGATACTTCATGTGCATAAATCCGGCTGTTGTTCATACTGTGGTAAGTAGTGTCGCGAAATGCCTCAGAGTCTACCTTGTCTGATATTTTGGAGGTCATCACTTCCGGACGAAAACGGTGATAGATATATCCTGCTCCAAATTTAATATGGTGCATAGGAGATGGGTTGTAATCAAAATCTATCTGATAATTCCAGTCATTGATACCTGAACGATAGTCTGAAGAGTATCGGTTGATGAAGGTTGTGTTATTGGTGAGTGAATATTGATTATTCGAATATGCACTTACATTGAATAGGTAGTTGTTGTAGGAAACTGTCGTGTTGCTAAACAGGCGATTATTGAAAATGTAGTTCCATCTGGCGGAAATGATTGTGTTTCCCCAGTTCATTTTACTTCCGTCCTTGAAATCGCTATTATCATCATATTGGGTAGCGAAGTGATCTTTCCCGTTATAAGCACTCAGATATAAACGGCTCCGGTCGGAAAACTTGTGATTGATCTTTGCATTGATATCATAAAAGTAATAGTTGTATTTCTCATCATCGGGCATGAATGGCTTGGCTATTAAATCAATATACGAACGTCTGGCGGATATGTTGAATGATGTTTTGTCTTTCACAATCGGTCCTTCCAAATTTATTTTGCTGGTTAGCAAGCCGATACTGAGTGTCCCATGATATTTTTTCATATCCCCGTCATTGGTGCGTACGTCAATGACGGAAGAAAGGCGTCCGCCGAAGCGTGCAGGAAAGGAACTTTTAAATAAAGTGACCTTTTTGATAGCTTCAGGAGTAAAGACGGAAAAGAAGCCGAACATATGGTCTACGTTATATACCGGAGTTCCGTCAAGTAAGATCAGATTTTGGTCGGGACTGCCACCACGTATATATAATCCAGCCGATCCGTCTACTCCTGCCTGTACTCCGGGCATTAACTGAATGGCTTTCATTACATCTGATTCTCCTAATATACTTGGAGTATTCTTGATTTGCACCATTGGAATCTCGACAGCTCCCATCTGTGTGGCAACTGTCCCTGCTTCTGCTTTATCTGAAACGACCACTACTTCTTCTAATTGTGCGTTTCCTTTCATACGAATATTCAGCAGAGTATCTTGAGCAAGGGTGAAATGATGTGTTTCTGTGGTATATCCCAAATAAGAGAAACGTAATTCCGTTTCTCCTTCGGGCAGAGTGATACTATAAAAGCCGTAAGGATTGGTAGTAGTGCCTTGATATTGATGACTCTCAATGATATTAGTACCAATCAACGTCTCGGAAGACGTCCCGTCGGTAACATATCCGCTGATAGTAAACTTGCGGCTTACCAGCTTTTGCACCCTTTTCTTTTGCAGGAGAATGTATTTCTCAGAGAACTTGTAACTGATCGGTTCATCCTTGAATACGAGATCCAGTATCTCATGCAAAGGCATATCTTTCACTTTCAGATTGATTTTATGGCTGATGCTGATTTCTTCACTGTAGATAAAAGAATATCCTGTAGAATTTTCGATTAACTTGACGAACTCCTTCAATGTAGCATTTCGCAATGTGATTGTGAGTCGGGCATTTGCATTCTGTGCGTATGCCTGTGCGGTGATAAGGATCACCATACCTATCAGAACGAGCGTTCTGACAGGCAGGTGTCCTTGGTGAATAGTTCTCATTTAGTCTAGTTTTTAGTAATAGTAATCTGTTGAGTGTTTCGTGAATAGTTGAAATAACCGGCATTATGCAGTACACATAAAATCGCATCCAAGTCTTCTCCATTACGGAATCGCGCTGTGATCCGATAATTTTGCAAGGTTGAGTCGGCAATGTGAATCGTTGTTCCGAATGAGTTGGAAAGTTCGCGGGCAATCTCCTGCAACGGCAGATCATCGAATATGAACTCTCCATGGCGCCATGAAATTTCATCTCCGGTATTCTCCAGTACCTTGCGGGTAAGCTTTTGTTCCACCTTATTATATATAGCCACCTCATTCGGTTTCAGCACCATGCGTACTGAGTTGTTTTTATTGCTGACTGCAACCGACCCTGTTAATAAAGTCGTCTTTACATCCGGATTGTCGGGATAGGCGTCCACATTGAAGTGAGTGCCCAATACTTGAACGTCAATTGTTTCTGTTTGCACTATAAACGGATGCTTTGAGTCTTTACTTACTTCAAAATAGGCTTCTCCGCTCAACTCCACTTCCCGGTCATCCGATTTGAACCGTTCCGGATAGGAAAGGGAAGAATAATGGTTTAGCGTGACGGAAGTGCCGTCGGGCAGACGGACGGTACGTGTTTCTGCCAAAGTGCTAACAGTCTGTATGGTTGCCGGCTGCATGTACAGATAAGCTGTCCATACCGATAGACACAGTAAAACTACTGCTGCCGCTGCCGCAAATGTGCGTGTCAGATACAACCGGTGGTTGCGGAAATTCAGCTTTTTCTCCAGCTGCGGATAGCTGGATGCTGCTGAAAAACGTCCTCTCGGTGAGCGGGTGGAAGCGATGAGTTTGTTCAGTATGTCTTCTAATTCTCTATCGGTATATTTCATATCTTTTTCTATTTAGCTTTCTTTCTAATTCCGTTTCAGCAGAATCGTCAGCTTGCTTACACTGCCTTCTTTCCACTGGGGAGTACAGGATAAGGTAATGTTCTGCTGTTTCAGTACCATCTTTTTGGGATATAACTTAATGGTGGTCGTTGCCGATTTCTGTCCCGCCTTGATGGTGACTTTGGTTTCTGTCAGTTTCATAATCGGTGCCTGTCCCGCTGGCAAAGCAGGAGTGGCAAGTAGCACTGTCCTGTCTTCTTTGGATTTGTCGGTGGCAATAATTTTAATCTGCAACTCACTCTCGGATTGATTCTTGTCACATTCTACTGTTCGGGTAGATTTTTCAAATCCTACATAATCCTTAGGATAATTGTCATTGTCGTTGTTGCAGGAAAATAGGCTCAGGCATGCTGTTAAAAGGACAAAGAGTCCAACGTTTGCGTCATTAAACTTTTTCATCATTCAATCTTTTTTAGTGATTAATCGGTTTATTTGCTGATAAAGACCGGAGATTGACAGAAACTCCCTACGCCTTTTGTGCAAATAAAAGTTAATATAAAAAAGAAGTGCTGAACGGTTCGGGTGATATCCGGTTACCCACTGGACGAAATCATCTCTTTCAGCCGGGTGACAGCTTTTTGTAGCTGGGCATCAACTGTCTTTATGCTGATATCCAATTCTTCTGCTACTTGGGCATAACTTTGTTTTTCTTCACGGATACGGATGAATATTTCCCGGCAACGTTCCGGAAGCCGGTCGAGTGCTTTCACATAGATTGCAAACAGTTCTTCACTGATTAATGACTCTTCCGGAGAATAACTTCGTTCCTGTGGCTCCGGCAGGGAATCGGAATGGATGGTGGCGTACTTCGACTCTTTTTCCAGATAATTGAGAGAAGCGTTCTTGACCAGAATAAAGCAATAGTCCTCGATGTTTTTCACATCAAGAAGGGTGTCGCGCTGCTTCCAGAGTTTGAGGAAGATGTCGAGTACGATTTCCTGCGACCATTCTTCCTGTTTCACATAATAGTAGGCTATGCGGAAGAGTCGGTCGTAAGTCATGTTATAGAAGTCGCGGAAGGCTGTTTGCGAGTCCAGTTCCTTCATTTGCCGTAATAACTTCCTTACTTCTGATTCGGTCATCGGCTGATCGTTTAGTTTTTTAATTTACCCAAAGCAAGTCGCTCATAATGCTGTCGGAGATGAAAATTCCTTCCCGTGTCAGGCGTAAAGCCCCCTCGTGCACTTCCAGTTTCCCATTTTCCAGATAGGGGGCAGACATTTTCCGGCAATATTCCCACAGTTCATTACCGAACTCTTGTTTTAGTTTTTCTATAGGTGTTCCCCATACGGTGCGTATGGTGGTAATGATAAATTCGTTGTAACGGGTCGTTTGGTTTAGATTTTCTGTCTCAAAGTCGCGTTGGTTTCTTTCTATACCTTTTATATATAGGTCGATGGAAGATACGTTCCATTCGCGTGTTGCTCCATTGAATGAATGTGCGGACGGTCCGCAGCCCAAATATGGTATTCCCCTCCAGTACGAAGTATTGTGACGGGAGTATTTGTCGGGGCGGCAGAAATTGGATATTTCATAATGCTCGTATCCTGCATTCTGCAAATGTTCGATCAGCAATGTAAAGAACTGCAGACTGGAATCTTCGTCTACTTCCTCTATCTGATGCTGCTTCAACATATTATATATAGGTGTATCTTCTTCGTAAGTCAAATGGTAAGCAGAAATATGCTCTACATCCAGGCGGATAGCTTGCCGGAGGTCGTTTTCCCACCGTCCCTTTGTTTCGCCCGGCAGTCCGTAAATCAGATCAATGCTGATATTCTGAAATCCCGCTTCTCTGCACCTGCGAACAGCTTCGATGGCTGTTTGGGAATTATGGCGACGTTTCAGTAATCGTAGTGTCGTATCATCAAAAGTCTGTATCCCCATGCTGATACGGTTGAAAGGGAGCGAGGATAACATCTTTAGATATTCCTGTGACAGATCGTCCGGATTGGCTTCCAGAGTAATCTCCCGGCAGTGTTCCATTCCGTAATTTTCCCGTATAGTTTCAAAGATGCGTTTAAAATCAGCTTCCTCCAGTTGAGAGGGAGTTCCTCCTCCGAAATAAATGGTTTCTATAGGTTCGCCTTTCAGATATTCTTTCCGCATTCCCAGTTCATGGCAGAGGGCGTGCACATAACGCGTCTTTAATTCGCTGCGGGTAGTCGAATAAAAATCGCAATAGATGCAACGTGTCTTACAGAAGGGGATATGAAGATAAATACCTGCCATAGTAGATGTTTAGTTTGTTACCAATTGATTATAGCCTGCAAATTTAAACCTTTTTTCTGAGCTATTGATACAATTAACGGGAATTAGGTATAAGTTTGGCCTGCCTGGTAACCATAAAACGGACCTTATGTTACATAACATTGTTTAGTAACACTGTCATAAATATTGCTTTTCCCCCAATAAATCCCTAATTTGCGCAACACTAAATTAATGGTATGCGAGAAACATACTGAGTAATTACTAAAATCTTATATATTATGAAAGTATATCAGACTAATGAAATTAAGAACATTGCCTTGTTGGGAAGTTCTGGCTCTGGGAAAACCACTCTCGTGGAAGCGATGCTTTTCGAGAGTGGTGTTATAAAACGTCGCGGATCTGTTGCCGCAAAAAACACAGTTAGCGATTATTTCCCTGTTGAACAAGAGTATGGTTACTCCGTTTTCTCTACCGTTCTCCACGTAGAATGGAACAATAAAAAGCTTAATATTATAGACTGTCCGGGTTCGGACGACTTCGTTGGCAGTACGGTAACTGCACTTAATGTGACCGACACAGCAATTATTCTTCTCAATGGCCAATACGGCGTCGAAGTCGGTACACAAAATCACTTCCGATACACTGAAAAATTGAATAAGCCAGTTATTTTTCTAGTCAACCAGCTTGATAATGAAAAATGCGACTATGATAATATCCTCGAACAACTGAAAGAAGCGTATGGATCTAAGGTGGTTCCCATCCAGTATCCTATTGCTACCGGTCCGGGCTTTAATGCCTTGATTGACGTATTGTTGATGAAAAAATATTCGTGGAGACCCGAAGGCGGTGCTCCTACGATTGAAGATATACCGGCAGAAGAAATGGATAAGGCTATGGAAATGCATAAAGCATTGGTAGAAGCCGCTGCCGAAAATGACGAAGGACTGATGGAGAAATTCTTCGAACAAGATTCTCTGACAGAAGATGAAATGCGTGAAGGTATCCGTAAGGGTTTGATCGCCAGAGGTATGTTCCCTGTATTCTGTGTTTGCGGTGGTAAGGACATGGGCGTTCGCCGTCTGATGGAATTCCTTGGCAATGTAGTTCCTTTTGTGTCTGAAATGCCGAAAGTGGAAAACACAGATGGTAAGGAAGTGGCTCCGGACGTAAACGGTCTCGAATCTTTGTACTTCTTCAAGACGAGTGTCGAGCCGCATATCGGTGAAGTATCTTACTTTAAAGTAATGAGCGGCAAGGTTCGTGAAGGTGATGACTTGCTGAATGCCGACCGTGGTTCGAAAGAACGTATCGCTCAGATTTATGTCGTAGCCGGTGGTAACCGTGTGAAAGTGGAAGAACTTCAGGCGGGTGATATTGGTGCTGCCGTAAAACTGAAAGATGTGAAGACAGGCAATACACTCAACGGTAAAGACTGCGATTATAAATTCAACTTTATCAAATATCCGAATTCTAAATATTCTCGTGCTATCAAACCGGTGAACGAAGCGGACGTGGAAAAGATGATGACCATCTTGAATCGTATGCGTGAAGAAGATCCGACATGGGTGATCGAGCAATCGAAAGAGTTGAAGCAAACACTGGTACACGGACAGGGAGAATTCCATTTGCGTACGTTGAAGTGGCGTCTGGAAAATAATGAAAAACTTCAGGTTAAATTTGAGGAACCGAAGATTCCGTATCGTGAAACGATTACGAAGGCTGCCCGTGCCGACTATCGTCATAAGAAACAATCTGGTGGTGCTGGTCAGTTTGGTGAAGTTCACCTGATCGTTGAGCCTTATAAAGAAGGTATGCCTGTGCCCGATACTTACAAGTTTAATGGACAGGAATTTAAGATTACCGTGAGAGGCACTGAAGAAATTCCATTGGAATGGGGCGGTAAGCTGGTATTTATTAACAGTATCGTAGGTGGCTCTATCGATGCCCGTTTCTTGCCTGCTATTATGAAAGGTATCATGTCACGCCTGGAACAAGGCCCGTTGACAGGTTCGTATGCCCGTGACGTACGTGTAATCGTATATGACGGTAAGATGCACCCGGTAGACTCAAATGAAATCTCCTTTATGCTTGCCGGACGTAACGCATTCAGTGAAGCCTTCAAGAATGCCGGTCCGAAGATTTTGGAACCGATTTATGATGTGGAAGTATTTGTTCCGTCCGACAGAATGGGTGATGTGATGGGAGATCTTCAAGGGCGCCGTGCCATGATTATGGGTATGAGCAGCGAAAAAGGTTTCGAGAAACTTGTTGCTAAAGTACCTTTGAAGGAAATGTCTTCATATTCGACAGCGCTTAGTTCACTTACCGGCGGACGTGCTTCATTTATCATGAAGTTTGCTAGTTATGAACTTGTTCCGACAGATGTTCAGGATAAGTTGATTAAGGATTTTGAAGCTAAACAAACAGAGGAATAAACAATAATTCTCTCAAAACTGTTAAAACCGTTGTCTTTTTTAAGTAAAAGGCAGCGGTTTTTGTTTAACTATGATTAATAAAGATGGAAAATCGCAAGGAAAAGATTTAATTTTTTATTAAATTTGCAAACCAAAGGAGGAGTTATATTGTTGTAGTAATCAGAATACAACCTAAATAGCTCTTTACGGTTAATTTCCGGGAACTTCCGGTTAAATCAAGTTAATGTGTTAGGAGTGTTAATTAGGGAGTGTTAATTTTGTTGCTATGAAGAAGTCAACAATTTGGATATTAAGTATTGTAATGGGGCTTTCTTTCCTTAGTCTGTTGTATTTGCAGGTCAGTTATATAGAGGAAATGATGAAAACCCGGAAGGAACAATTTGATTCGGCTGTGCGCAACAGTTTGGATCAGGTTTCCAAGGATGTAGAATATGCAGAAACTATGCGCTGGTTGGTTGAGGATATTTCGGATGCTGAAAGAAAAGCGCTGACTGAAAACAATACTTCATTAGGGCAGAATAATGTAGTTCGGGGGACACAGCGATTTCAAGTGAAGTCACGGGATGGCAAGATTATTTCTGACTTTGAATTGAGGGTGATGAAGATCAAACCGTCTGAACTTCCTAAAGCGATGGTACGTGGACGAAACACGATTCCTCAGACTTCTAATTCGATGTTGGAAGCTATCAAGAATCGCTATATGTATCAGCGGGCACTGTTGGATGAAGTGGTGTTGGACATGATTAGACGTGCGAGTGACAAGTCGATTGGTGATAGAGTACGGTTCAGGGACCTTGACGATTATCTGAAATCGAACTTATATAATAATGGTATAGACTTGCCTTATCATTTTGCAGTGATTGACAAGGATGGACGTGAAGTATACCGTTGTGCAGATTATGAAGCAAAAGGAAGTGAAGAATCCTATCAGCAGGCATTGTTTAAAAACGACCCGCCTGCAAAGATGAGTATTCTGAAAGTGCATTTCCCGGGAAAGAAGGATTATATTTTTGATTCGATCAGTTTCATGATTCCGTCACTGATATTTACGTTGGTGTTGTTGGTGACATTCATCTTTACGATTTATATCGTATTCCGGCAGAAGAAGTTGACGGAGATGAAGAATGACTTTGTCAATAACATGACGCATGAGTTCAAGACGCCGATATCGACTATCTCGCTGGCAGCGCAGATGTTGAAGGACCCCGCGGTAGCAAAATCACCGCAAATGTTCCAGCATATATCGGGAGTCATAAATGATGAGACCAAGCGCTTGCGCTTTCAAGTGGAAAAGGTGCTGCAGATGTCAATGTTCGACCGGCAGAAGGCAACACTGAAGATGAAGGAAATTGATGCGAATGAACTGATTTCGGGAGTGATCAATACCTTTGCACTGAAAGTAGAACGATATAATGGTAAGATAACATCGAACCTTGAGGCAGCCGATCCTGTTATATTTGCAGATGAAATGCATCTTACCAATGTGATCTTCAATCTGATGGATAATGCGGTGAAGTATAAGAAAGCGGAAGAAGATCTGGAACTGAAAGTGAAAACGTGGAATGAATCGGGAAAACTGATGATTTCGATACAGGATAACGGTATCGGTATCAAAAAGGAAAACCTGAAAAAGATATTTGAAAAGTTCTATCGTGTGCATACGGGTAATCTGCACGATGTGAAGGGCTTTGGACTGGGGCTGGCTTATGTGAAGAAAATTATTACCGATCATAAGGGGACCATTAGAGCAGAAAGCGACCTGAACGTAGGAACTAAATTTATTATTGCATTACCTTTATTAAAAAATAATTGATATGGACGAGAAACTGCGTATTTTATTATGCGAGGATGACGAAAATCTTGGCATGCTTTTAAGAGAATATTTACAGGCAAAAGGTTATTCTGCTGAGTTATATCCTGATGGAGAAGCCGGTTATAAGGCTTTCTTGAAGAATAAATATGACTTGTGCGTGTTTGACGTTATGATGCCTAAAAAGGATGGCTTTACGTTGGCACAGGATGTCCGTGCTGCGAATGCTGAGATACCTATCATCTTCCTGACTGCAAAAACGCTGAAAGAAGATATCCTGGAAGGATTTAAGATTGGTGCGGATGATTATATCACGAAACCATTCAGTATGGAAGAGTTGACTTTCAGAATTGAAGCTATCTTGAGACGTGTTCGTGGAAAGAAGAACAAAGAAAGCAATATCTACAAGATCGGTAAGTTTACTTTCGATACTCAGAAACAAATTCTGGCTACAGAAGGCAAGCAGACGAAGCTGACTACCAAAGAATCTGAACTTCTCGGACTGCTTTGTGCACACGCTAATGAAATTCTGCAACGTGACTTTGCTCTGAAGACTATCTGGATTGATGATAACTACTTCAATGCCCGTAGTATGGATGTGTATATTACGAAGTTGCGTAAGCACCTGAAAGAAGATGACTCTATCGAGATTATCAATATTCACGGAAAAGGCTATAAGCTGATCACACCGGAAGTTGAATCTTAATGAGTACTCCGATAACCAAAAATAAAAAATCCCGGAAACATTCGTTCCCGGGATTTTTTATTGATTTCTAATAAATTAATCAGCGATCTTCTTATTAATGACAATATAAGAAATGAGTCCCAGTACTACGAGGAATACTGAACTGCCCAAAACCGCGTTGTTGTTTACATTGCCGGTAAAGGAACAAGCCAACAGGATGACCACTCCGATCAAGATTAATATCAATCCCAAATTCTTTAATAAGCCTTTCATGCGTGTGTATTTTAATAGATTATAATATTCCAGTCACAAATTAAAGCATAATTCTTTAACGGGCGAAATAATTTAGGTGAAAAATCCATTATAAAGACAGATTTAGTGGATTTTATGAATTAAACGATTGTTTTTCTGTTTAGTCTTTGGTATTGTAGAATACCTTTTTTAAGACCTCTTGCCCGATGCTCAGTTCTTCGAGAGTGATGCCATGCAGAGCTTCCTTCAGTGTCTGCCCCGCAATGATGCGTGCTTTCTCTTCCAGTTCTTTTCCGTCTTTTGTTAGGTGGATCAGATTGGTGCGGCGATCTTTTTTGTCGGAAATACGTACTACAAGATGCTGCCGTTCCATGTTATCTATGAGGCGGGTCATACTGGGTTTGTCTTTAAAAGTTGCATTGCACAACTCTTGTTGTGTAACGCCGTCTTTTTCCCATAGAAAAATGAGAACCGTCCATTGTTCCGGGCTGATTTCCAGACCGTTCTGACGGAAATTGCGATATAGCTTCCGGTTGATTGCTGCGGAAACCTTACCATTTAGGATGGCGAATATAAGCCGGATATCGAAATTAAATTGCTCTATCATGAAATTATTGTTTAAACAACTTTGCAAAGGTAAGCCACTTCCTGGATAATTCCTACATTAGGATACAAAAAAAGATTAAATATTTGTAGTTCAAAATAAAATGCCTAACTTTGCACCCGCATTTTAAAATAAAATAAATTATTTATTTAATTAAACGAGTATGAATCAATACGAAACCGTTTTCATTTTAACTCCCGTTTTGTCTGATGTTCAGATGAAGGAAGCGGTAGAAAAATTCAAAGGTATTCTTCAAGCTGAAGGTGCTGAGATTATCAATGAAGAAAACTGGGGACTGAAGAAATTGGCTTATCCAATTCAGAAGAAGTCAACAGGTTTTTATCAATTGGTTGAGTTCAATGCAGATCCTACTGTCATTGACAAGTTGGAACTTAACTTCCGTCGTGATGAACGCGTTATCCGCTTCTTGACTTTCAAAATGGACAAGTATGCTGCGGAATATGCTGCTAAAAGAAGAAGTGTTAAATCAAACAAAAAGGAGGATTAATCATGGCACAACAGACTCAATCAGAAATCAGATATTTAACTCCGCCCTCAGTAGACGTTAAGAAGAAAAAATACTGTCGTTTCAAAAAGAGTGGTATCCGTTATATCGACTACAAAGATCCTGAATTCTTGAAGAAATTCTTGAACGAACAAGGAAAGATTCTTCCACGTCGTATCACTGGTACTTCTTTGAAGTTCCAACGTCGTATCGCACAGGCTGTGAAGAGAGCTCGTCACTTGGCATTGTTGCCTTATGTAACTGACATGATGAAATAAGAAGGAGGAAAAGTATGGAAATTATATTGAAAGAAGACATCGTAAACTTGGGTTATAAGAACGATATCGTAAACGTGAAATCCGGATACGGTCGTAATTATCTGATCCCGACTGGAAAAGCTATCATCGCTTCTCCTTCTGCAAAGAAAATGTTGGCTGAAGACTTGAAACAACGTGCTCACAAACTTGAGAAAATCAAGAAGGATGCTGAAGCATTGGCTGCTAAGTTGGAAGGCGTTTCTTTGACTATTGCAACAAAAGTTAGTTCAACAGGTACTATCTTCGGTTCTGTAAGCAATATCCAGATTGCTGAAGCATTGGCAAAACTGGGTCACGAAATTGACAGAAAGATCATCGTTGTAAAAGACGCAGTGAAAGAAGTTGGTAACTACAAAGCTATCGTTAAACTTCACAAGGAAGTTTCTGTAGAAATTCCTTTCGAAGTAGTTGCTGAATAAGAGCAAATTTACTTCATATATTAAAAAAGCGATTTGTTCTGATGGATAAATCGCTTTTTTTTATCATCTTTGCTAGTAATATGAAATTCAACCGTTGTTATCTGAAGAGAATCGTTTTGCTGTTCCTGGTTGCTCTGGGAATCGGCAATGCTCTTTATGCAAATAACGAATTGAAAATACTGGCTGACTCTCTGCATAAAATGATAGATGCGAAGCCTCTCTTCGTCCAGAAGAAAGAGCAGCGAATCGCCCGGATTAAATGTTTACTGAAGGACTCTGGGCTGACTCCCGATCGGGAATATAAGGTGAATCTCCAATTATACAATGAGTATAAGAAATTTAATATAGACTCTGCCATTCATTATGTCGACCGGAACCTTGAAATCGCTCGTCAGTTAAATAGAAACTATTTGAAATACCAGTCTTCTTTGCAACTCAGCCTTGTATATTCCATGTGCGGCAGATATAGAGATGCAGAATTACTTCTCGAAAAAATGAAGCCATCAGAACTTCCTCGTTCATTATTAGCTACTTATTATGATACATATGCCCGTTTTTGGGAGTATTATTCGATTTCTGCTACCAATAATCAGTACGGAAAAAAACGGGAAGCTTATCAGGATTCACTGTATGCTCTTATGGATCATACTTCCTTTGACTATAAATTGTCACGGGCTTATTCTTATGCAGGACGCGATTCAACAAAGGCGATCAAGATTTTGGATGAGTTGCTGAATGCTGAGGAGGTAGGAACTCCTAATTATGCGATGATTACTCATTCGTATGCCATGCTGAGCCGCTATTTGAAAAGAGAGGATGATGCGAAGAAATATCTTATGATGTCCGCCATTGCTGATATTCAGAATGCCACACGTGAAACGGCCTCCTTGCAGGCACTTGCACTGATACAATATGAGGAAAATAATTTAGCGGATGCTTTCAAATTTACTCAGTCGGCTATTGATGATGTAGTTTCCTCCGGCATTCATTTCCGGGCAATGGAAATCTATAAATTCTATTCTATCATTAATACGGCTTATCAGACGGAAGAAGCTAGGTCTAAATCGAATCTGATTACTTTTCTTATCTCAACCAGCGTTTCTCTTTTTCTTTTAATCGTGTTGGTTGTGTTTATTTATATTCAGATGAAAAAAACGTTGCGGATGAAACGGGCGCTGGCACAAAGTAACGAGGAGCTTCTGAGATTGAACGACAAACTGAACAGCATGAATAGTGAGTTGAATGATAAGAATGATGAACTGTGCGAGATTAATAATATAAAGGAGCATTATATCGCTCAGTTTTTCGACGTGTGCTTCAGCTATATTCATAAAATGGAGAAGTATCAGAATATGCTGTATAAAATAGCCATTAATAAGTGCTATGAGGAACTGATTAAAAAGCTGAAATCTTCCGCATTGATTGATGATGAACTTGATGCTCTGTATACTCGCTTCGATAGAGTCTTTTTGAATTTATATCCGACTTTTGTTTCAGATTTCAATGCTTTACTGAAAGATGACGAGAAGATCATTCTTAAGCAGGACGCTTTGTTGAACAGGGAACTTCGTATCTATGCATTGTTACGTTTGGGTATTACGGATAGCGGGAAGATTGCCAACTTCCTTCGTTGCTCTACAAGTACTGTTTATAATTATCGTACTAAAATGCGTAACAAGGCTGCAGTGGACCGGGATGAATTTGAAAATGAAATTATGAAAATCTGACCAATATAAACGAATTTGTGCCATCCAATAAATAAAGTGCTTTCCAAACAATCTACATTTTTTATATCACTAAATGATTGTAAGTTATTGATTTATAAGGTTTAATATTATTTTATAATCTACATAAAGTTGTGTAGACTAAATAAAGCGTTATTTATTTGGCTAGTTTTGCGATATCAGTTTTCGAACAATCTGCCTACAGATGAAAATTGATACCTTTTATGTTGTTTGTACTTAAATTCGCAATTTTTTATGGATGCACAATTTTCACTTGACACAAAAATAAAAGTAGGAATAATCGGTTTCGGTAGAATGGGAAGATTCTATTGGGAGGCGATGCGGAAAAGCGGGCGATGGGAGATTGCCTATATTTGCGATACAGATCCTACCACGCGCGAACTTGCTAAAAAAATATCTCCTGAATCTCGTGTAGTAGAGAATGACCAAAAAATCTTTGAAGACGAGAGTGTACAGGTTGTCGGGCTCTTCACATTGGCAGACTCAAGGCTCGAACAAATAGAAAAGGCTATTCGGTACGGAAAACATATCATCGCAGAAAAACCCGTTGCAGATACGATGGAAAAGGAGTGGAAGGTGGTGGATATGATAGAAAACTCCAATGTACTTTCTACGGTGAACTTATATCTGCGAAATTCCTGGTATCATAATCTGATGAAGGAATATATTCAGAAGGGAGAAATAGGTGAGTTGGCCATTATTCGTATTTGCCACATGACTCCGGGACTGGCACCGGGTGAAGGACACGAATATGAAGGCCCTGCTTTCCATGATTGTGGAATGCATTATGTTGACATCGTTCGCTGGTATGCCGAAAGTGAATATAGAACATGGAATGCACAAGGCGTGAACATGTGGAATTATAAAGATCCCTGGTGGGTACAATGTCACGGAACTTTTCAAAATGGCGTAGTCTTTGATATAACTCAGGGTTTTGTCTATGGACAATTATCGAAAGATCAGACGCACAATTCTTATGTAGATATTATAGGTACGGAAGGTATCGTGCGTATGACGCATGATTTCAAAACAGCTGTCGTCGATTTACACGGAGTACATCAGACACTTCGTGTGGAAAAACCTTTTGGTGGTAAGAATATTGACGTGCTGTGCGATTTGTTCGCCGATTCCATATTGACCGGTAAGCGAAACCCTCGTTTGCCTTTAATGTATGACTCGACTATTGCATCCGAATATGCGTGGAAGTTCCTGCAGGATGCTCGTATGAATGACTTGCCGGCTATTGGCAATTTACAGACTCTTGAACAAATACGCGAACGCAGAAAAAACATGAAAAATGGATATGGGTTGCTGCATAGTAATCCACCACAAATAACTAACTCCTTAAAATAATAAAACCATGTCAGACTTTTCAAGAAGAAAATTTCTTAAAACGGGAGCCGCTGCTTTAGCAGGAATCACCATTGCTCCCAGTTCTATTTTAGGTATGAGCCACGGGCACGTTTCACCAACCGACAAACTGAACCTCGCAGCCGTAGGTATCGGCGGTATGGGCCATGCCAACATCAACAACGTGAAGGGCACCGAAAACATCGTAGCCCTTTGTGACGTAGACTGGAAATATGCCAAAGGCGTATTCGATGAATTCCCGAATGCGAAGAAATACTGGGATTACCGCAAGATGTACGATGAAATGGGCAAATCCATTGACGGCGTAATCATTGCTACCGCCGACCATACTCATGCCATCATCACGGCAGACGCCATGACAATGGGCAAGCACGTATACTGCCAGAAACCGTTGACTCACTCCGTTTACGAATCCCGTTTGCTGACCAAGCTGGCCGCCTCTACCGGAGTAGTTACTCAAATGGGTAATCAGGGAGCATCGGGCGAAGGTACCGACCTGGTTTGCGAATGGATATGGAATGGAGAAATCGGTGAAGTAACCAAAGTGGAATGCGCCACCGACCGTCCTATCTGGCCGCAAGGACTGAATGCCCCCGAAAAGGCGGACCGCATCCCCAACACATTGAACTGGGATCTTTTCACCGGACCTGCCAAGCTAAACCCGTACAACAACGTTTATCATCCCTGGAACTGGCGCGGATGGTGGGATTACGGTACAGGCGCACTGGGAGATATGGCCTGTCATATTCTGCATCAGCCGTTCAGAGCTCTGAAGCTGGGTTATCCTACCAAGGTGGAAGGTTCTTCTACTTTATTACTGAGTGCCTGCGCTCCTCAGGCCCAACACGTGAAGATGATTTTCCCCGCCCGCGATAATATGCCGAAAGTTGCTTTGCCGGAAGTTGAGATACATTGGTATGACGGCGGCATGATGCCGGAACGTCCGAAAGGTTTCCCGGAAGGAAAACAACTGATGGGTCCCGGTGGTGGTCTGACTATTTTCCACGGAACAAAAGATACATTGATTTGCGGCTGCTACGGAGAACAACCTTTCTTGTTGTCAGGCCGTGTGCCCAATGCACCGAAAGTATGCCGCCGTGTCAAGTGTTCTCATGAGATGGACTGGGTACGCGCTTGTAAGGAAGACAAATCCAACCGCGTGATGCCGAAAGCGGATTTCTCCGAATCGGGACCGATGAATGAAATGGTGGTAATGGGTGTATTGGCTATCCGTCTGCAAGGATTGAACAAGACACTGGAATGGGACGGCGCCAATATGTGCTTCACCAATATCGGTGATAATGAAACACTCAGAACCTGCATTAAGGACGGATTTACGATTCATGATGGTCACCCGTCATTCAACAAGACCTGGACAGATCCGATCAACGCGAAACAATTCGCAGCCGAACTGGTGAAACATAACTATCGCGAAGGATGGAAGTTGCCTGATATGCCACGATAACACGATAAAAGTAAGTTAAGAATTAAAGATTAAAAATTAAATAGTTATTATTATGAAGAAAGTATTTTATCCATTAGCTTGTTGTCTTGCAGCGGGAGTTTTAGTTTCCTGCAGCGGTCAGAAGAAATCCGGGAGTGCTCAGGAAGAGCAATCGGCAAACGAAGTAGCATTATCATATTCAAAATCATTAAAAGCAGCAGAGATGGATAGCTTGCAATTACCGGTAGATGCGGATGGTTACATCACTATCTTTGACGGCAAAACATTTAATGGATGGCGTGGTTATGGCAAGGACAGAGTTCCTTCCAAATGGACTATCGAAGACGGTTGCATCAAATTTAACGGTTCCGGTGGCGGTGAAGCGCAGGATGGTGATGGCGGAGACCTGATCTTTGCCCACAAATTCAAAAACTTCGAACTGGAAATGGAATGGAAGGTTTCCAAAGGCGGTAACTCCGGTATCTTCTATCTGGCTCAGGAAGTGACTTCTAAAGATAAGGACGGTAACGACGTGCTCGAACCTATTTATATTTCCGCACCTGAATATCAGGTATTGGACAATGACAATCATCCGGATGCAAAATTGGGTAAAGATAATAACCGTCAGTCGGCTTCTTTATATGACATGATTCCGGCAGTTCCTCAGAATGCGAAACCTTTCGGCGAATGGAACAAGGCTAAGATTATGGTTTATAAAGGTACTGTTGTTCACGGACAGAATGACGAGAATGTACTCGAATACCACTTGTGGACCAAACAATGGACTGACCTTTTGCAAGCCAGCAAATTCAGCCAGGACAAATGGCCGTTGGCTTTCGAACTGCTGAATAATTGCGGTGGCGAAAACCACGAAGGATTTATCGGAATGCAGGATCACGGTGATGACGTTTGGTTCCGCAATATCCGCGTGAAAGTTCTGGACTGATCACATAAATAATTCAAAGATAGGCTGTGTCAAAAGTAACATCAACATGGCATTTAGTTCTGAATGACAGAATGATATGCCCGACGAACTTCTGACACAGCTTTTTTATTTTAATACATGAACCCCTTTATCTACAAACATGAAACTCCAAATAAATCTATGTGCGCTGGCTCTTCTTTTAATGATTCCGTTTACGGCCATGGCACAGTCTAAAACAAAAGCGAAAGCTAAAAAAGAAGTAGCGATTCAACTCTATTCTGTCAGGGATATATTGAATAAGGTAGACAATAAGGACGGCAAATGTGACGCCGCTTATATTACTCTTCTGAAGAACTTGGCGAAAATGGGATATACCAGTGTGGAAGCCGCCAATTATAATAATGGAAAGTTTTACGACAGAACTCCCGACCAATTTAAAAAAGATGTTGAATCTGCCGGGCTGAAGGTTTTATCCTCACATTGCACAAGAGGATTGTCGAAAGAAGAATTAGCTTCCGGTGATTTTTCAAGTTCACTTCAATGGTGGGACCAGTGTATTGCTGATCATAAAGCTGCCGGTATGAGTTACATTGTAGCTCCTTGGATGGATGTGCCTAAAACACTTAAGGAGTTGGATACATATTGTGCTTATTACAATGAAATAGGCAAACGTTGTAAACAGCAGGGGATGTCGTTCGGATACCATAATCATGCTCATGAATTTCAGAAGGTAGAAGATAAAGTGATGTATGATTACATGATTGAGCATACCAATCCTGAATATGTTTTCTTCCAGATGGATGTTTATTGGGTAGTTCGCGGACAAAACAGTCCGGTCGATTATTTTAATAAATACCCCGGTCGTTTTAAAATGTTCCATATCAAAGATCACAGAGAAATCGGGCAGAGCGGAATGGTTGGTTTCGACGCTATTTTCAAGAATGCAAAGACAGCTGGTGTGAAGCATCTTGTTGCAGAGATAGAAAGCTACAGCATGCCCGTAGAGAAAAGTGTCGAGGTAAGTCTGGATTATTTGCTGGATGCTCCCTTTGTGAAAAGCTCATACGCTAAATAAGGCATAAAAAAAAGTCTGTGCATGCTTTTAGCATGTCAGACTTTCAATTCTCTCTAGGCTGTTCTGAATTATTCAGCTACAGCTTCAGTTGCAGTGCTATCTGCATTCAAAGAGTCAGCTGCTGCCTGAGCTGCTGCTTGTTCTGCTTCAGCTGCTGCTGCTTCTACAGCTGCGATTGAGTCAGCGATGCGGATAGAATCTTGTTGAGCTTTTGCTGCGTCAGCTGCTTTGTTACCACAAGATGCGAATGATACTGCTACGATAGCTACGGCCATCAAAACTAATTTTTTCATTTTCTTTGCTTTTTAAAAACGTAATACAATCAATTGCTTTATTAAAACGCTGCAAAGTTATGTACTTTTTCAATATGTTGTTCTCGAAAAGCCAACTATTTTTATAATTTTTTTTAGAAGCTTGTTATATTACGCCTTCAATCCATGTTTTAAAACATACTAATCGACAGCTATACTGTTATATAGATACCTTTTGATGCTTCTTTTCGGGGTTTTCTCAAATTCCGTAGGATAAAGCTGAATCTTGCTGACTTTTTCATACGCAGCTACATTATTATTTAAGTTCTTCAGATTTTCATCCATGATGGTTTTCAGGTTATCCGGATTGTTCAATCCGAGAGAATCAAGCGCTTCGTAATCCGCATAGACCAGTGCCACCAGTTTCTTGTTACGTTCGATGACGAGGCTTTCAAGAATGAATGGCAGGTTATTGAGTTTGGCTTCCAGCTCTTCGGGGAAGATGTTCTGTCCGCTCGAACTCAGAATCATGCTTTTGAGTCGTCCGCGGATGAAGATATTTCCGCTGGCGTCCATAGTACCAAGGTCGCCGGTGCGCAGCCAGCCGTCTTCGGTAAACACTTCCTGCGTGGCTTCCGGATTCTTATAATATCCCACCATCACGTTTTCACCACGTACCTGAATCTCTCCGGTTTCCGCTTCCGGATTTTCTTTATAGATACGTGCCTCCATGATATCCAGCACTTTGCCGGAAGAGCCTAAAATAAATTCATTCCAGGGAGCATAGCTGATCAGTGGTCCGCACTCGGTCATACCATAACCGATGGTGAAAGGGAACTTTATTTTGTAGAAGAACTCTTCCACTTCCTGATTCATGGCAGCGCCTCCGATGATGATTTCTTTGAAACGTCCGCCTAAGGCGTCTATCAGCTTTTTCCGTATCTGATTATAAATTTGGGTGTCGAGCAAAGGAATGTTTAATGCCCATTTCATACCTTTCTTATTAATGAGCGGCTGAATGACATTTTTATATATTTTCTCGATGACCAGCGGAACAGTGATGATCAGGTTCGGTTTTACCTCCTCAAAAGCCTTCATGATAATTTTGGGAGAAGGCGTTTTACCGAGCAGGGTGACATGAGTTCCGACAGCAGTTGCAGTCAGAAAGTCGAAAGCGCAACCGTAGGCGTGTGCCAGTGGCAGGAAAGAAAGCACTTTATCTCCTTTTTTAAGTAACTCCGTGCGGATGCCGAAAGTGACATTGCCGGCAAGATTGTTGCCCGTCAACATTACCCCTTTGCTGAAGCCGGTAGTTCCCGATGTGTAGTTCAACAGCATTACCTTATCATTGGATAACGTAGTGTATTGAATGTCCTCGCGCGTGAATCCTTTCGGATAGGCGGCGTACATTTCATCATTGAGGTGTACCAGAAACTTCTGAATAGTTTCTCCGTCCCGCTGATAGAGGCAGCGGAAGTCGGTGAGCGAAAAAACTCCGCGCAGTCCGGTCAGCTTTTCTTCTTCCAGGTTTTCCCAGATGCTGTCACTGGTAAAGAGGAAAACGGACTCGGAATGGTTGACGATATGATGCACATCGTTGGGCGTAAAGTCTTGCAGGATAGGGACGATGATGGCTCCGTAGGTGATGGTTGCCATGTAGGCGATGCACCAGTGGGCATTATTTTTGCCGATAACGGCTATTTTATCTCCTCTGCGCAGGCTGCAGTGTTTGAAGAGCAGGTGCATACGGGCGATTTCTCCGGCTACCTGGCCATAAGTATAATGAACGGATTCACCATAATCGGTATAGCAAGGTAAATCCCAATTTTCCCGAAAACTATTTTCGTATAGTTTAATGAAATTCTCTTTAATCATTGCACGTTTTTTAGTGAATTGTGCAAAAATAGGAATAAACTTTCGTATCCTAAAGTGTTTTACTAATAATAATGTGTAACTTTGCAGGAAATATGCGTTATAACAGATTATGATAGATACCACTGTATTTCAAAATAAGACAGCCGTTTATTATACGTTAGGCTGCAAATTGAACTTTTCAGAGACTTCAACTATCGGCAAAATCCTGCGGGAGGCAGGAGTCCGGACTGCACGTAAAGGGGAAAAAGCAGACATCTGTGTAGTAAATACTTGTTCGGTGACGGAGATGGCAGACAAGAAATGTCGTCAGGCTATTCATCGGTTGGTCAAGCAGCATCCCGGAGCTTTTGTGGTAGTGACCGGATGTTACGCGCAGTTGAAACCCGGCGACGTGGCAAAGATAAAAGGAGTAGATGTAGTGCTGGGTGCCGAGCAGAAAGGAGACTTGTTGCAGTATCTCGGTGACCTCCATAAGCATGAAGAGGGAGAGGCATTTACTACCACCACCAAAGATATCCGTTCGTTTTCTCCTTCGTGTTCACGGGGCGACCGTACTCGTTTCTTCCTGAAAGTACAAGACGGATGCGATTATTTCTGTTCTTATTGTACCATTCCTTTTGCCCGTGGACGCAGCCGTAACGGTACTGTTGCCTCTATGGTGGAGCAGGCAAGGCAGGCTGCTGCCGAAGGCGGAAAAGAGATCGTACTGACAGGCGTGAATATCGGCGATTTTGGTAAGACTACCGGTGAGACTTTCTTTGATCTGGTGAAAGCGCTGGATCAGGTGGAAGGCATCGAACGTTACCGCATTTCTTCTATCGAGCCCAATCTGCTGACTGATGAAATCATCGAGTTCGTTTCCCGTTCCCGTAGATTTATGCCTCATTTTCATATCCCGTTGCAATCCGGTTGCGATGAAGTGCTGAAATTGATGCGCCGTCGTTATGATACGGCTCTTTTTGCCTCTAAAGTAAAGAAAATCAAGGAAGTGATGCCGGATGCCTTTATCGGAGTCGATGTGATTGTAGGTACTCGCGGAGAGACGGAAGAGTATTTTGAACAGGCTTATCAGTTTATTTCCGGACTGGATGTGACACAGTTGCATGTGTTCAGCTACTCCGAACGTCCGGGGACGCAGGCCTTGAAGATAGATTATGTGGTTTCGCCGGAAGAGAAACATCAGCGCAGCCAGCGCTTGCTGACACTTTCTGATGAAAAGACACGGGTTTTCTATACCCGTCATATCGGGCAGACCATGCAGGTATTGATGGAAAAATCAAAAGCAGGTACACCGATGCACGGGTTTACCGCTAACTATATCCGCGTAGAAGTGGAGAATGACGAATCATTGGACAATCAGATGATTAACGTCCGACTGGGAGAATTTAATGAAGACATGACAGCGCTTAAAGGCACAATTCTGATGAATTATGAAGTCTAGATTTATCTATTGGCTGGTATATAGCGGGATGTGGCTGTTTTCGGCGCTTCCCTTCCGGATATTGTATTTACTTTCGGATTTCAATTACCTGTTGATGTACCGTATAGGGAGGTATCGCCGGAAAGTAGTACGGGAAAATCTGAAGAAATCATTTCCCGAAAAAGACAAGAAAGAAAGGCTGCAGATCGAACGCCGTTTCTATCGTTACCTTTCCGACTATATGCTTGAAGACTTGAAAATGCTTCATATGTCACCCGAAGACCTTTATAAGCGGATGACTTATAAGAATACGGAACAATATCTGGAACTGACCGAGAAATATGGCGGAATCATCGTAATGATTCCTCATTATGCCAATTATGAATGGCTGATCGGGATGGGATCTATTATGAAGCCGGGTGATGTACCGATGCAAGTATATAAGCCTCTGAAAGATAAGTATCTGAATGAATTGTTCCAGCGCATCCGTTCCCGCTTCGGAGGATATAACGTTCCGAAACATTCTACGGCACGCGAAATTATCAAGTTGAAGCGCGAAGGCAAAAAGATGGTTGTCGGTCTGATTACGGACCAGTGGCCCAGCGGAAGCGAAAAATACTGGACTACTTTTTTGGGGCAGGAAACCGCCTTTCTGAATGGTGCGGAGCGCATTGCGAAAATGATGAACTTCCCAGTGTTCTATTGTGATCTGACAAAACCCGGCAGAGGGTATTGTGTAGCTGAGTTTAAGCTGATGACAGAGAAACCGAAGGAGACGGGTGAAGGAGAAATTACGGAAATGTTTGCTGATTATCTGGAACAGACGATTCGCAGGGAACCGGCTTATTGGCTGTGGTCTCATAAACGTTGGAAAGCTTCTAAGGCTGAATGTGAAAGGGGGTAAGGATGAAAGTGTCAGTGGTTATTTTGAATTGGAACGGGTGCGATATGCTTCGTACTTTTCTTCCGTCCGTGATCCGCTATTCGAAGAGCGAAGAAGTAGAAGTCTGTGTGGCCGACAATGGCTCTACGGATGCTTCTGTGGAAATGCTTCGGGAGGAATTTCCTTGTGTCCGGATCATTGTGCTGGATCAGAATCATGGATTCGCAGATGGATATAACCTGGCTTTGCAGCAGGTAGAAGCGGAGTATGTGGTACTTCTGAATTCTGATGTTGAGGTGACCGAACATTGGCTTGAACCGATGATCTCCTATCTTGATGGCCATCCGGAGGTAGCTGCCTGTCAGCCGAAAATCCGTAGCCAGCGGCAAAAAGAGTATTTTGAATATGCCGGAGCAGCCGGAGGATTTATAGATAAGTACGGCTATCCGTTCTGTCGTGGGCGTATAATGGGAGTGGTTGAAAAGGATGAGGGACAGTATGATACGATCCTGCCAGTTTTCTGGGCAACGGGAGCCGCCCTGTTTATCCGTCATGCGGATTATCGTGAGGCGGGCGGACTGGACGGACGTTTCTTTGCCCACATGGAAGAGATTGATTTATGCTGGCGACTACGTTCCCGTGGTCGGGAAATCGTTTGCATTCCTCAAAGTACGGTCTATCACGTCGGTGGTGCAACTCTGAAAAAGGAGAATCCCCGCAAGACTTTTTTGAATTTTCGTAATAATCTTGTCATGCTCTATAAGAATCTTTCGGACGAAGAGTTAAATAAAGTGATGCGTATCCGGACTTGTCTCGATTACGTGGCTGCATTCACATTTCTGCTGAAGGGGCAGTTAGACAACGCCCGTGCGGTGATGCGTGCCCGGAAAGAATATAAACAGATTTGTCCTTCATTTTCTTCTTCCCGTAAAGAAAACTTAAGAAAAACTTCTTTGAATCCAATCCCTGAACGGATAAAAAGTAGTATCTTGTGGCAGTTTTATGTGGGAGGGTGCAAAAGATTCTCTCAATTGTCGGATTTAAAAGGATAACAAAATGGAACCAAAAGTAAGGAGAGGCATCGGGCTGGTAGCACATGATGCCATGAAAAAAGACCTCATCGAATGGGTGCTGTGGAACTCGGAACTGTTGATGGGAAATAAATTCTATTGTACAGGTACTACAGGTACTCTGATTCTGGAAGCACTGAAGGAGAAGCATCCTGAAGTGGAGTGGGACTTCACAATTCTGAAATCCGGTCCTTTGGGAGGTGACCAGCAGATGGGATCGCGTATTGTGGACGGTCAGATTGATTATCTATTCTTTTTCACTGACCCTATGACTTTGCAGCCACATGATACGGATGTTAAAGCATTAACCCGACTGGCCGGTGTTGAGAACATCGTTTTCTGTTGTAACCGTTCTACGGCGGATCATATCATTTCCAGCCCTCTGTTTATGGATCCCGATTACGAACGTACCCATCCGGACTATTCCAGTTATACGAAACGGTTCGAAAACAAATCCGTGGTAACGGAAGCTGTAGAATCGGTAAATAAAAGAAAAAGAAAGAAGAGATAGGTCGTTATAGACTGAAAATATGATAGTGTGAGGCTGCTTCAAGTAGAAATGAGGCAGCCTTACTTGTGCCATGCCTTTGGCACGACGATGCCACGCCTTTGGCACAACTGTGCCATGCCCTTGTCACAACTGTTTCCAAGCCTTTGTCACAACTGTGCCACACCCTTGTCACAACCGTGACACTCCTTTGGCATAACTGTGCCCATTACTTGGCACAAGCGGAATGATAGGGTGTTGTAAATAAGTTGACCGGATGTGGCAGTCCGGATGATAGGATGACAGACCAATGTGCTTCTTGATAATAACACAAACTGATAAAGCAAAGGTACTTATCTGCTGCAATGCAGTTCTATTCCGGCTGAGTCGATGTCTGCTCCCATAGGCGGATTCCGTTTGGAAAGACGAAGTTCTATTTCTTCAATGGCAGGAAATTCTGCCAGTAGTCTTTTAGCTATTCGTCCGCATACGTGTTCCAGCAACTTCGACGGGATGGACATTTCAGCTTTCACGGCTTCGTGTATTTCGGCATAGTTGACCGTATCCACCACGTCATCTGTTTGAATAGCCTGACTGATATCTACCTTCAACTTCAAGTTGATAATATACTCATTTCCAATGATATTCTCTTGGGGGGCTACTCCATGATAAGCGAAGCAGCAGATGTCTTTCAGCAAAATATAGCTGTTGTTTATCTTCATATCTTTTGTTTTCTAAAAAAGTAAAGGTAAGGCTTTATTTCTTTTTATAAAGTGTTTTCGATCATTTTTGTTCGCTTATTAAATGAATGAAAGGCTTTATAAATGAGATTTTAGTCATCAGCTATGTAATTCAACTGCCATTTTTAGTCCCATGGAAGACGTCGTGCGATATCTATAATATGAGGGACTTCTTTATTCAAAGGTTCGCCGTTCAGTACAGTTTCATATTTCTTTAAATAGGCTTCTGCCATGACACTTGAATTGAATAGATCTCTGGCATATTCGTGGCAGACTTTCGGAGAATATTGTGCTGACTGTATATGTTCGGCCATTTCCTGTCCGTGAGCGGTCAGAAAACCGACTTCCGGTGAAACGAGTTCGGGAAGCGCACCGTAGGGAGTACCGAATACGGGAGCTCCGAAGTATAAGGATTCAGTGATTGCAAGTCCGAAAGGTTCGTGCCATGTAACGGGGAAAATAAGCCCTTTTGACTGCTCAATAATAACTTTTTTCTTTGAATCATCTACCATTCCATGAAAATGAATCCGTGGATTCCATGTGAATCGGAAGCCCATTTTGAGATTGAGGCGATAACCGCCTAAAACGTCCAGTTGTGCGTTCTTGATGCTTTGGACAACGGCGATAGCTCCTTTGATATTTTTGACCTTCCAGGCTGCTTTGCCTAGAAAATGGTAGTTTTTTCTGGAAAGGGTGAGGTTGGCGGGACCGTAGTCATCCCAGTCCAGTCCATTGTAAACGAATGATTCGCTTCCAAGTCTTTGTGCATGATTACGTGAGACAAAAACGATGTTCCGGTCTGCGTTGGCCGGGATTCCATTGCCGTGTATGGTCAGTAAGTGCGGCTTGGTGATTCCTTCGGGAACGGGAATGTTGAAATGTACGATGTCCGCGTCTGTGGGGATTTGGGTGTTCAGATTTACGCTAGGGTCCAGTTCTATCACTTTAGCGAAAGGGCAGGAGGAACCTTTTCCTGCGATGAAGGTGACTTTGTGTCCGCGCTTATTGAGTTCTTTACCCAGATACCACATTACTCTTTGAGTTCCGCCGTATTTTATAGATGGAATTTTATCTCCTAAGACAATCGTTATATTCATTTGTTCTCGGTCTATAGTTCTTTGGAACAAAAGTAGTAAATTATTTGATAATTAAACTTAGAGTTAAGAAAAGTTTGGCTTGCACAATGTTTTGTTATTTGACTTTTAATAAATCCTTTTGTGCCACCAACTGTGGAATTATCTTAAGCAGGATAGGGGTAAAGAGAATGCAGATGGTCAATGTCAGCAGGAGCAGTGCGCTTGCTTCTGCCCAGTCGTTATGAATATAATGCGAAACGACCGGTCTTGCAAAGTGTATAATCGGTCCATGAATACTGAGTGTGATAATGGAATATCGCCCCAGATAAGAAACGATGCTTATTCTTTTTATTTTCTTACAGATCAGCATAATCATAAAGATTCCGGCAAATGCGGCAATGTATACCTGGAATATGTTGCCGGGATAATTGTTGGTCCGCATACCCGGCGTGGTGGCGGTGAAGTACATTACGACCAGTGCCAGCAGGACAAATGAGGGAATAATCTTGTCGAACCGATGACTGGGGAACAGGAAGAAATTATATCGGCGAACCCAGAAACCTGCCACATAGAAGGGGAGGGCAGTCATGGCAACGTCTATATACAAAGGAAGTTCGATGTGAAATTTGCCCAGGAAGAATCCTGTGCATCCGATCAGTAACGTTGCTGCAAACATCAGAGATAAATGCTTGTCACGCAGATAATGAATCAGATAGAACAGGATATTGCAGTTGAACAGAGCAAGCAGAAACCAGATGGGAGGATTGAACTTGATGAGGTCGTGCCCGTGAAAGACAAACAGTAATTCTCTCCATGACACAGGGAGATGGAAAGTTCCCGGTGCAATCTTCCATACAATGTATTTTAGTAGAAAGGCGCTGACGTAGAAGAAGATAAAGGGAATGATTAGCTTATTGGTCTTTCGGATAATGAACCCGTATAATCCTTCATAAGGCTTGAAGAAAATTCCTGATATAAAGAAATAGAGAGGCATGCGAAAGCAGGATAGCATGGAATGCTTGTCAAGTTGGTCGAAAGCGCCTCCGATATGCGCCATCACTACCAGAATAATGCAGACTCCCTTGGTTAAGTCCACAAAATCAATACGCCGATGCTGATTGTCTCCCATTTATTTTGCGTTGCGTTTTTGCGTTGCAAAGATACTTGATTAATTGGAAAAAACGGAATGAAGGAAGATAAAGAATTGCCGCATGGGAGAGAAACGGAGGTGTCAAAACTATCAGTTGATTTTATTCAGGCACAGATGACACGGATTTACAGTTTTAAGAGATTATAGGTCTAAAAAACGTGTTAATCCGTGTCACCCGTGCCTAAAGATATTTATTTCTTGGGAGCTCTGCCGGTGTATTTTATTAGCTCACGTATCTTGTCATTGAGTTCTTCTGCTTTCATCAACTGTTCCAGAGTGAGGTGCATCCGGTAACGCCAATAATTGCGCGGATTGGATGGTACATTAATCCGTTCTTCCTGCACATTCGGATTTCTCCATTTGCCATCAATGCTCAGCCAGTCTTGCAGGGACAGAATACAAAGTATGGAATTGCTTTTCAGATGATTGCGCACCACTTCTTCGCACAATTCGGGAGTGGCGACTGTCGGTGCGGTTCCGTAATGCCCCAGCATCGTGTTGTAGTAACGCTGTGTCTGCAGGTAATCTTCTTCCCACCAGCCTCGCAAAGTAGACATATCATGAGTGGAGATGGTACAAACCGACCGGTATGGGTATTCATTTAAATATCCGAACTCGTGCATCGGATTCTTTGGCATCCGCTGAATCTCCAGACTGAGGATACGAAGATCATTCATGACGGACGAAACACAATCCGGAATCATACCCAGGTCTTCTCCGCAAACCAGCATACGTGTCGATTGTGTCAGTTGCGGTAGTTTCTTCATAGCCTGTTGGCGCCAGAACTCGTTGTGGCGGTGATAATAATACTGATCATACAGTCTGTTAAACGCATTCTGCTCCTGTTCATTGAGTGAACGGAAGATGAAATCGCGTTGTATTCCGATGCGCGGATGATATTTATCTTTTTCTTTCGTGTCCGGTACAAAAAGAACATCACTGATCAAAGTGTATAGTCCATCCCGAATCCAAAGACTGTTTTCATCATTCTTTCCTGCAAAGAAACTCTCCACTTCCCGTTGGGTGGTGAACTCCGGTTTCATGTGATAAACACCGGGTGTTTCGGCAGGAAGCAGAAAAGTCTGTTTCACATAATCGGTATGCGGACCGAATACTTGCCCGAGGAAGGATTCATGAATATATGGAATCAAATATTCTTCCCGAAAGGGGAGTCCGTAACTTTCGATTTCCTCCCGACTCATAGGGATGGAGGGAATGAACTGTCCGAGTAATCCGTGTACGGCATGCATCGGGATTTCCCAGATACGGAAGAAACCGAGGATGTGGTCAATCCGGTAAGCGTCGAAGTACTCTGACATTTTTTGGAAACGCTTCATCCACCAGCGGTAGCCGTCCTTTTCCATGACGTCCCAGTTGTACGTGGGGAATCCCCAGTTTTGTCCGTTCACCGAGAAATCATCGGGAGGGGCGCCCGCCTGCCCGTTGAGATTGAAGTAATAAGGTTCGGTCCATGCTTCCACACTGTTGCGGCTGATGCCGATAGGGATATCTCCTTTGAGTACGACACCGTGTTCGCGGGCGTATTTCGTAGCGGCTACCAATTGCAGGTGCAGGTGAAACTGGATATAATAATAAAGTGCGATGTGCGGGTAATCTACAGATTCCGGCCGGCACATCTTCTCTATATCTTGTGCATTATAAACGGAATGTCTGGGCCATTCACGGAAATTAGGTGTCTGAAAGGCATCGCGCAGATAGCTGAAAACAGCGTAAGGTTGCAGCCATTCCTTATTGGCATTAAAGAATTCGCCGAACTCTCCGGAGGCTAATACTTTTTCTCCTTCCTGCTTGAAGATCAGTCGGAAGTATTCCCATTTCGTTTGGTTGACAGCTTCATAATCCATCGCCGGCAGGCCGTTGAGTTCTTTCTGTTTTTTGTTGAACTTCGCTGCGGCTGACTTGTCTTTCAGTGTTCCCATCTGCTTTATATCCGCATACATCGGGTGGAAAGCATAAATGGAGATACTATTATATGGATAAGAATCGGTCCACGCATGAGTCATGGTCGTATCATTGATCGGTAATATCTGTATAACCTTTTGTTGGGTACTTACAGCCCAGTCAATCATGCGTTTCAAATCTCCGAAATCTCCTACTCCGAAACTGTTCTCTGATTTCAGTGAAAAGACAGGGATGGCTATACCGGCCCCTTTCCATACCGGAATATCGAAATATGCATATCGGTCGGAGATGACCAGCGTCTCATTTGTTTTCAGTTCCGGGTCGGCAAGATAGCGGTTGGGGTTATTTTCCCAGCAGTCTGCTTTCTTTTCTTCTTTATGGTAAAGGATGAATTTGTATTCCAGCGGGAATTTCAGCTTACTTGCATCCAGCTCGATCTGCCATTCCGGAAAGTTGGCATCGCTCATGGGAATCGCTTTGTCCGGGTCCCAGTTTCCCAATGCTTTCTGATTTCCGCAAATTGCCAGGCAATAGTCTTTGTTGATGCGTGGGGCGTATGCCTTGATGACCAGCCCTTTTCTGTGACAATGCGGAATTTCAGCTCTGTCGGGATGGGCTAACAAGGCTTCCGTGAAGGCCGAACTGTAGTAATACAATTGTTCGGGGATATTTTTCCAGCAGTCTTTAATCTGATACTTCTTTTTAGAGTTACCGGATAAAAAGAGACGTCTCGGAAAACTGTCCCATTCTTTGCGGATGATGATTTGGTTTTGTTCTATCTGATAGCTGTAATTGATAGTCATTCCTTCTTTGGGAACTTCCAGTTCCACGTCTGCCGTCCAGTATATGCCGTCTGTGGTATGCATGGGGATCGACTCCGGCAGCAGCCCGGCAATCCTGACTTCTTCTCCCCAACTGGTACGATATTCGATGTTAAATGATACAGTCATATATATTAGATTTTGATTAGACACTAATGACTATGCAAGTATAAGACATTTTTTTGAATAAAAAATAAAAGGAGCCGTATTAGGACTCCTTTTAATCTTTTGTTTATATATTAATTAACATACATCACATGTTAACCGCATCTGGAAGCACCGCAAGTGGTACAGATCAGACAGCCTTCCTGATAGACCAAAGTTTCATTACCGCAATTCGGGCATTTCTTTCCTTTGGCTTCCGTTCCGTCCTGAATATATTTCTTCAATGCACGTTCTACACCGTTCTTCCAAGTGTTGATGCTCTCGCTGTTTAGTTGCAGAGAACCTACCAGCTTGATAACCTGCTCGATCGGCATCCGGTAACGGAGTACACCGGAGATCAGTTTTGCATAGTTCCAGTATTCCTTGTTGAACTTCTCTGACAATCCTTCGATAGTCGTCTTGTATCCACGTTTATTTTCGAACTGGAAGTCGTAACGCTTGGTTCCATCCTCGTCTATATTCTTGATAATACGTCCGCTGGTTACGCTTTTCGGCAACAGGATACCTTCATCGTCATCCTGCAAACCGGTGAATATCTCGTAAGGATGTCCATCCAGCAGTCCTACAAAAGCCACCCATTTCTCTTTGTTATTCTGGAAACGAACCACGTCGGCTTCCAGTATTCTTGGGCGTGTTTCTACTACCGTAGGCGGTTTGCAAGGAGGAAGAGTTTCTTTCTTATCCGATTTGGTTGAAATCAATACTCCGGAACGTGAGCCGTCGCGGTATACCGTACATCCTTTGCAACCGGATTTCCATGCTTCTACATACAGGCGGTTGACAAGATCCTCGTCTACATCGTTCGGCAGGTTGATGGTTACGCTGATAGAGTGGTCTACCCATTTTTGGATTCTTCCCTGCATCTTCACTTTCATCAACCAGTCTACGTCATTGGAAGTCGCTTTATAATAAGGTGACTTGGCCACCAGCTCGTCAATCTCTTCCTGCGAATAACGCTTGGCGGGATCGTATCCGTTAGCTTCCATCCATGTCACGAATTTATGATGGAATACGATATATTCTTCGAATGCGTCGCCTGTCTCGTCAACAAAGTCAACGTGTACATTCGTATCGTTCGGGTTTACTTTTCTTCTGCGCTTGTAAACGGGTAGGAAGACCGGTTCGATACCGGAAGTCGTCTGTGTCATCAGACTGGTTGTTCCTGTAGGAGCAATCGTCAGACATGCAATATTACGACGGCCATATTTCTTCATTTCTGCATACAGTTCCGGATCAGCCTCGGCAAGACGCTGAATGAACGGATTGTTCTGTTCGCGCTCATTGCTGTATATTTCGAAAGCACCGCGTTCTTTTGCCATTTCAACCGAAGAACGATAGGCACCGAGGGCCACTGTCTTATGTACTTTTTCAGAGAATTCGGTTGCTTCTTCGGTTCCGTAGCGCAGACCTAAAGCAGCAAGCATATCGCCTTCCGCAGTGATTCCCACACCTGTACGGCGACCTTGACCGCTCTTCTTATATATCTTGTTCCACAAGTTGCGTTCGGCATGTTTTACCTCTTCGCCTTCCGGGTCTTGATCGATCTTTTCCATGATACGTTCGATCTTCTCCAGTTCGAGGTCGATGATGTCGTCCATGATGCGTTGAGCCAGCGCAACGTGTTTTTTGAACAATTCGAAATCAAAATAGGCATCCGGTTTAAACGGATTTACTACATAAGAATATAGATTGATAGCCAGCAGACGACAAGAGTCATAAGGACACAATGGAATTTCACCGCATGGATTGGTAGATACAGTCTTATAACCTAAATCTGCGTAGCAATCGGGCACAGATTCACGGATAATCGTATCCCAGAATAAAACACCGGGTTCTGCCGATTTCCATGCATTGTGCACAATCTTCTTCCATAATGTGGAAGCATCTATTTCTTTAGTGGTAGTCGGATTTGCCGATTCAATCGGATATTGTTGTATATAAGGTTTCTCGTCAACTGCCGCCTGCATGAAAGCGTCGTCCAGCTTTACGGAAACATTGGCTCCGGTAACTTTTCCTTCCGTCATTTTAGCGTCGATGAAGGCTTCCGAATCCGGATGCTTGATAGACACACTCAGCATCAGTGCACCACGACGACCGTCCTGAGCGACTTCGCGGGTAGAGTTGGAATAACGTTCCATGAACGGAACGAGACCAGTGGAAGTCAATGCCGAATTTTTAACGGGAGAACCTTTCGGGCGGATGTGAGACAAGTCATGACCTACTCCTCCACGTCTTTTCATGAGCTGTACTTGTTCCTCGTCGATTTTGATGATAGCGCCATAAGAGTCTGCTGCGCCGTCTACCCCGATTACGAAGCAGTTGGATAGTGAAGCGACCTGATAGTCATTACCGATACCCGTCATCGGGCTTCCTTGCGGAACGATGTACTTAAAATGATCCAGCAGATCATACAGTTCCTTTGCTGTCAGTGCATTCGGATACTTTGCCTCGATACGTGCTACTTCATTGGCAATTCTCCAATGCATATCTTCCGGAGATTTTTCATAGATGTTTCCGAAAGAATCCTTTACTGCGTACTTGTTTACCCAAACCCTTGCAGCAAGCTCGTCGCCTTGAAAATATCGTAAAGATTCTTCGTAGGCTTCGTCATAAGAATAAATTTGTTTTTCCACGATCCAATGTGTCTTAGATTTTATTATTTAATAAGTAATGTGTAGAAGTTTACTTATCAGTAACAAATGTGGCTGCAAAGCTAAGAATGTTTTTTTATCTATCAAAATAAAAATGCAACATTTTATCAACAGGCTTTAAGTTTTCCGTTTGTTATTGTTAAGTCTTTGATTAACAGATAACTTTGCTTTTTGTTCATGGCTTTAAGTTTTCCAAAAAGAAAATTAGATTATTTCATTGATATGGCAAAATAATATTTCTTTTTGTATCTTTGCAAAAAAAAGATATGTTTGAAACCGTAAAGAACAGAAGAACAATCCGGAAATACCAGCAAAAAGATATTGCTCCTGATTTGTTAAATGATTTGCTCGAAACCTCTTTCCGCGCTTCTACGATGGGAGGGATGCAACTTTATAGTGTTATAGTGACTCGCGATGCAGAAATGAAAGAGAAACTTTCTCCTGCTCATTTCAATCAGCCGATGGTAAAAGGGGCACCTGTCGTGCTTACTTTTTGTGCCGATTTCCGCCGTTTCAGCAAGTGGTGTGAACAGAGAAACGCTGTTCCCGGCTACGATAATTTAATGTCTTTTATGAATGCATCTATGGATACCTTGTTGGTTGCGCAAACCTTCTGCACATTGGCAGAAGAGGCAGGCTTGGGTATCTGTTATCTGGGAACGACTACTTATAACCCGCAAATGATCATCGATACACTTCAACTGCCGAAACTGGTATTCCCTATTACGACGATCACAGTCGGCTATCCGGACGGTACTCCGGCCCAGGTGGACCGCTTGCCTCTCGAAGCTGCCGTGCATCAGGAAGTTTACCATGATTATACTCCGGAAGACATCGATCGCTTGTACGAGTATAAAGAATCACTGCCGGAAAATAAACAGTTTATAGAAGAAAATAAGAAAGAAACTCTGGCACAAGTATTTACGGATGTACGTTATACAAAGAAAGACAATGAATTTATGTCTGAGAACTTGTTGAAAGTGCTTCGTCAACAAGGATTCTAATGATAAGTAATAGGTAATAGGTAATAAGTAATAGGTAATAGTTATGCGGACTGCACTTGTTTATGCAGCTTCGATATTACCTATTACTTAATACCTATTACTTGAATTATGCTTTCTTCTTCAGCAACGACTCAATCTCCTGTACCTCAGCCTGAAAGCTTTTATCTACTTCCAACTGACCTTTTACAGTCTTGCAAGCATGCAGCACTGTCGCATGATCCTTATTGCCGATGAACTTACCGATTTTTGAAGTTGAGAAATCCGTATAATTCTTAGCCAGGTACATTGCAATCTGACGTGCCTGAACCACTTCTCTTTTTCTGGATTTGGTGTGAATAGCCGATGCTTCCAGATCAAAGTGCTTGCATACTACTTTCAGTATATCGTCAATGGTAACTGCTTTTGTTTCGTTGTGAACTACGCCGTGTACAATATGTTGGGCTAAATCCAGGTCTATTTCTTTGTTGAAAATAGTAGAGCGTGCCATAATGGCGATGACGATACCTTCCAGGTCTCGTACACTCTCATTTACATTTTCAGCGATATAGTCGATCACTTCCGGTGGGAATTGCAGACCGTCGCGGTGTATCTTGTTCCGCAGGATGTTTTTGCGGAGTTCGACAGTCGGTTTTTCCAGTTCTGCCACCATTCCCCATTTGAAACGGGTCAACAGACGTTCTTCCATACCCTGCAATAATACCGGGGCACGGTCGGAAGTCAGTATAAGCTGCTTTCCGTTTTGATGTAAATGATTGAAGATATGGAAGAAAGTATTTTGAGTTTTCGTTACTCCGGCAAATTCCTGAATATCATCAATGATTAATACATCAATTGTCTGGTAGAAGTTGATAAAGTCGTTGGTCGTGTTATTACGTACGGAGTCTGTATATTGCACTTGAAACAGATGTGCCGAAACATACAATACTCTTTTATCGGCATATAATTCTTTGATTTTAGTACCGATTGCGTTTGCCAGGTGTGTTTTCCCCACTCCGGACGCTCCGTAAAGGAACAATGGATTGAAGGCAGTACCTGCTGGATTTTGCGCAACCGCTTCTGCTACGCTTCTTGAAAGTTTGTTGCTGTATCCTTCTATAAAGTTCTCGAAGTTATAGTTCGGGTTCAAGTGCGGGTCTAAGTCCTGTACGGCAGGAGCTTTCAGGAAACTGGGCGCCTTGTTGCCACCGACGATGCTTTTAGGAGTAACAGCTGTAGAACGATTGCTTGCTTCGAGATTCACGGTTTGATTCGGAATCGAAGTCTTGTCGACCATGACGTTATACATTAACTTGGTGCCTTCGCCAATAGCTTTGTACAATGTCTTTCGCAGCAAATCCACGAATTTCTCTTCCAGTATTTCATAGAAAAACTGGCTCGGGATCTGTACGATCAATGTTTTGTCCTCATATTTTAATGGAACAATCGGGGCAAACCAAGTATTATATGTCGTCTCTGGAACATTGTCTTTAATTACTTCGAGACAGCGGTTCCAAAGTACAACATGATTTGATTCAATCATAGTGACTTTAATACATTTATTAAATTAAGCGAAACTTCTACGTTTGCAAAATTGGGAATCTTATTTGGAAAAAACAAATTAGCTTTTTCTTGTTTTTCTCGGGCAAACAATAATGTGTTTACTTTCAATGACTTATAGAATTGTGTTGGAACACTGTCTGTTTCCCCTCTCTTGCAAAATTATAAGTATCTGTATTTTAGTTGTTTATCGTTTTATTCTTACTCTTTTATACTTCCCGTACTTGTTTGTACGGGAATATTATTTCGGTCTGTAGATAGACTTTTGCAGAGGTTATACTCCCTTTTATATACCGCCTGCTTATTTAGATAAAATCTATATAAGAAAGATTTGCTACTTGTCTTTCTTCCCGAATAAAGAGAAATGAACGTACCGTTTGGGGTGTGCTTTCAGGTCTTCCAGTAAGCTCGCCGCATTCTCTGTGGTAGCGTTCAGATTGTTATATAAAGCAGGGTCGTTGAAGAGCAGTCCGATAGTGTTATCTTTGCTGTTCAACTTCTCTGTAATCATTTTTACGTTAGCGAGTGTTGCGTCAACTTTTTGGAAAATGGCGCTGTAGTCCACTTCCTTCAAGTTACCGCTGATCGCTACAAAATTATCTCCGATGGTATTGAGCTTGCCGGTCAGCTGGGGGATGTCCTTGCTCATGAGTCCTTTCATCTGAGAGCTGACTACAGCAAGATTGGCGGTAGTCGTTTCGATAGAGTGCAGCGTAGAAGGGATGCTCTTGTCACCTACGATGTTGTTCAGTGAGGTGAGGATGGAATCCAGTTTCGGTAACATACTCTCAATTTGGGGCATGAGTTTCGCTACGCTTTCCATCATTCCGTTGTTCAATGTGCCGGGGATGGTGTCGCCTATGGCATATTTCTCACGCGGGTTGTTGGCGAGAAGAATATTCATGCGTACGCCTCCCATCAGTTCGGATACAAGTTCTGCGCTACTTCCTTTCGGGATGCGGAGTTCGGTGTCCAGTTCGACTTCAACGATCACATTTCCGGGATTTACATAGTCATATTCGATGTCGCGTACAATACCTACACGAACGCCATCAGCAAAAACAGGGCTCGACTTGGTCAGTCCGTTTACATTCTGAAACTTGGCATAGAAATAGCTTGAAGGCTGAAACATATGTATGCCTTTCAGCCAATTAATTCCATAGACAAGCACGCATAATGCTACGATACCTGCAATTCCTATTCGAACTTCTTTTGTAATGTACTTCATTTTATTTTCTATTTATTTCTTCTTTTTTTAAATTCGGCTATCGCTTCGTTGACATTCATCTTTTCGCCGTTTCGGAAGGCGATGATGAATGCGTCTTTGAACTGTGCCGATATAGTACGCTTGGTGCGTAATACTTTATTGTAATCACTGGAAGCGCCATACGTATATTTGTACAGTCCTTTTTCTTTGTAATAATCCACATCCTTCAGTCCTTTCAGTCGTTTGTCATTCTTAGTAAGAGGCTTTGAGGAGGTGAGTATCTGTATCTTAAACGTTATTTCGCTGTCATTGGTTGCGCTTTCTGAGACAATAGGCCGTTTGGGAGCTGTTTTTGTGGCGGTGGCGGGTGTTGTACTTGCTTCGGCCATCAGTTCCCTTTGTTCCGGAGCGCTTGTTGCCGGTTCTTCGGTTGGGATAATTGTTTTGCTGGCTCCGGTCAGGCGTATCTCCTGTTCTCTTTTGTAGTTTAAGAATGCGTGGTAGATGCCTTTGGCCATTGTGTTGGCTCCGGCTTCCGAGTTGAGATAGCGTTCTTCTTCCGGAGTTGAGATGAAGCCCAATTCTACCAGGATACTTGGCATGGCGCTTGCTTTCAGCACCAGGAATCCGGCTTGATGCACTCCGCGGTCTACCCGTTTGCAGGTATGGCGGAATTGCTTCTGTACAAGTGATGCCAGATGTACGCTTTGTTCCATGTATTTATCCTGCATAAATTCGAAGATAATGTAGGATTCCGCCGAGTTCGGGTTGAAGCCGGCGTATCTGGTCTGATAGTCGCTTTCATAGAGGATTACCGAGTTCTCTCGTTTGGCTACTTCCAGATTGGCATCGGATTTGGCCAGACCCAGTGTCCATGTAGAAGCTCCTTTGGCGGTGCGGTTTTTTGCCAGAGCGTTGGTGTGGACGGAGATAAAGAGATCGGCTTTTGCGTTATTGGCTATTTCTGCCCGTCGGTCCAGGGGGATAAAGACATCCCTGCTGCGGGTATAGATCACTTTGACGTCATCGCAGTTTTTTTTGATCAGGTTTCCCAGTTTCAGTGCGACGTTCAGATTGATGTTTTTCTCTTTGGATATTTTCCCGATGGCACCGGGGTCGTGACCGCCATGTCCGGCATCGATGACTACTACGAAATCTTTCCCCCATAAATTGCCGATACATAGGGGAGAAGCAAGTAGCCAGAGGCAGATTGATATATATAATATGTAGGTTCTATGCGGTTTCATATTTAAATACGGTGCAAATGTAGTAGAATTTTGCAGAAAACTCATGATTTACACTTAAGTTTTGTGTTTTTTTCGGTTTAATGGTAGCTTTTCTCCCGAAATCTCTGTTACTTTGCACCTCCAAGAAAAAATATACGACGATGCTTAAGTTTTTGAAGAATTGGACGTTGCCTATTGCGATGCTGGTAGGTGCTGTCGGTTATCCGATATTTATCTACTTTTCTTTTCTGACTCCCTATCTTATCTTTACGATGTTACTGTTGACTTTCTGTAAGGTATCACCGCATGATTTGAAGCCTAAACCGTTGCACGCATGGTTGTTGCTGATTCAGATCGGGGGTGCTTTCCTTGCTTATTTATTGCTTTACCGTTTCAATAAGATTGTAGCGGAGGGGGTGATGGTATGTATTATTTGTCCTACGGCTACGGCTGCTGCGGTGATTACTTCCAAGTTGGGAGGGAGTGCGGCAAGTCTGACTACTTATACATTGTTGGGTAATATCGGTGCTGCTATTGCGGTGCCTATTCTCTTCCCTTTGATAGAGGTAAATCCGGATGTAAGTTTTTGGGGAGCATTTTGGGTTATTTTGAGTAAGGTGTTCCCCTTGTTGATCTGTCCTTTCCTTGCAGCATGGCTGTTGAGTAAATTTCTGCCGAAAGTGCATCAGAAGTTACTGGGATATCATGAACTCGCCTTTTATTTGTGGGCGGTCTCTTTGGCTATTGTGACGGCTCAGACCCTGTATTCGTTACTGAACGATCCTGCGGATGGTTTCACGGAAATAATGATTGCGGTCGGTGCCTTGATTGCCTGTTGCTTGCAGTTTTTTTTGGGAAAGACTATCGGCTCGGTCTATAATGACCGCATCAGTGGCGGGCAGGCACTGGGGCAGAAGAATACGATTCTTGCTATCTGGATGGCGCATACTTATCTGAACCCGTTATCGTCTGTTGCTCCCGGTTCGTATGTCCTGTGGCAAAATATCATCAATAGCTGGCAGTTGTGGAAGAAGAGAAAGAAAGAGATAAAATAGTGAATATAAGATATTGATATTTAGTTATTTGTTGTTTGTATCTCTCTTTTCCTTTGTTTTTCCTATTTTCCTACTTATATAGAGGAGCGTATAGATAGCTATCATTATGGTTCAACAGAATATGATTCGGCTGTAGGAGCATTGTTCCTTCCATGAACAGCAAAATATGTATGCTGGCGAAAAGAGAAAAACACCTTTGTTTTCTTTTCGCCAGCATTATTTTTGTACTTTTGTCGCATATAACAAAACGCAAATGGATATAAATCAGAATTATAGAGAAGCGGTAAAGACCATAAAAGAAGCTATTCTGCGCAGCCAGTACCATGCAGCCACATCGGTGAACAAAGAACAGCTATCTCTTTATTACGGCATCGGACGTTACGTGTCGAAAAATTCCCGTATAGGCTTTTGGGGTAAAGGAGCAATAGAGCAAATATCTTCTCTGTTGCAAAAAGAATTGCCGGGGCTAAGGGGATTTTCAACTTCGAATATAAAGAATATGCGAGTTTTCTATGAAGAATGGGAACCTGTTCTAAATCGCCAGCCACTGGCTGGCGATTTGGTATTAGATGAAAAATTGCTGTTGAGCGTAATTCGCCAGCCACTGGCTGATGAATTTAACTGGTCAGACTTCTTTTCAATCGGCTTTAGTCATCATACCGAAATAATATCCAAAGCTAAAACTTTGGAAGCAAGGCTATTTTATATACATGAGTGCGCTATTCGCTATTGGAGTAAATACACTTTAAGGGATTACTTAAAAGCAGACCTGTACAGCCACCGGGGAACTTTGCCTAACAATTTCGCACAAACATTGCCTGATACTAAGCAAGCGCTAAAAGCAGTTTGTTCATTCAAAGATGAATACTTGCTTGATTTCATCAATGTGGAGGAACTGGATGAGCAGGAAGAGGATTTAGACGAAAAGATAGTAGAAAAGTCGATTGTTGCCAACGTGAAGAAGTTTATTATGACTTTTGGGCAGGATTTCAGTTTTATAGGCAATCAATATCGTGTTGAAGTGGCTGGAGAGGAAATGTTCATTGATTTGTTGTTTTTCAATCGGGAACTTAATTCTTTAGTGGCGGTTGAATTGAAGTCCGGGAAATTCCGCAGTTCGTATTTAGGACAACTGAATACTTATCTTTCCGCTTTGGATTCATATGTGAGAAAACCGCACGAGAATCCCTCTATCGGAATAATACTTTGCAGAGAAATGAATCAAACTTTTGTAGAATTTGCAGTTCGTGATTATAACAAGCCGATGGGAGTCGCTACTTACCGTACATCCAAAGATATGCCGGAACGACTTCGTAACGCCTTGCCTGACATTGAGGAACTGAGAAAGTTATTGTAGAGCGAAAGCCTATCTCTTTTTTGGCAGGTAATTTCCTTTTGTTGCCTTTGTACACGAAGCCCACCACTAAGCGATTTTCTTCGTTTTTTTGTTACCTGCTATTAGTAATAGGTGGATTTATTTGCTGATAATCAGATTTGTATGGTGATGTGTTAATATGTGGCAAAATATTATTAATAGCTGGCAATTGTGGAAGAAGAGAAAAACAAGAGACTGAAGCTACCTTACTGCTGATAGTTTCCTATTGTAGAAATTGTTTTTTGCTTGATGAAACTTTAGTTTCATCGTCTTGAAACTGGAGTTTCCTCTGCTTGAAACTTTGGTTTCTTCAGCTTGGAACTAAAGTTTCTGCGGCTTGAAACTATTGGTTTCAATGCTTTGGAACTATAGTTTCATCGCATGGAAACCAACTAGACTAAGCTATTCTTTGATTTATCATTCCAAGGAGCAATATATGATAGTAGCAGGATATGACAGCAAAGCGTGACGGCATTGTGACAACAAAATGTGCTGTCACAATGCTGTCACGCCCTGCTGTCACCTCTTTATTAGCTTATAATCAATGTGTTATTTAGCTTTTGGTGACAGATGACAGCAATTTTAGATATTTAAATTCTCATGTAGATGTGAATTTGTTAAAGGTTAAAAAAGGACATAATTTCCGATTTATGGGACACTATATTTATCTTTGCTACCAGTTTTTAAAATCGGAAAAATGAAGATTACGAAGAAGAAAATAGCTTGGGGCATCGTTCTCCTGATATTGATTGCCGGTGGTGTCATTTGTAAGATACGCTGGAAAGTCTGGTTTCACAATATCCCTGAAATACGCTATGTGCTGACGGAAGACCCGCAACGGGTATTTCTGACATTCGGAAATGACGGCGAACTGTCCCGTAATGTGAGCTGGGTGTGCGGAGGCGTTTCCAAGCAGGCAAAGCTGGAATATACAAAGATAGGTTCCGGAGATACTCTTCTCGTTGACGGCTCTTCCAAATTTCTCCGTACACTGGGCGGGTTCGGTTATGCCAACTGGGCAAAATTTAAAGAACTCTCTTATGGCGATTCCTACTCTTATCGGGTATGGAATGACGATCGCTCATCCGATTGGTATTCGTTCACGATGCAACCCGATTCGACTGATCATTTCTCCTTTGTATTTATAGGTGACGTGCAGGATACTTTGCGTGGAAAGACACGTGGCTTTATGGAAAATGTGCGCCATCGCTATCCGCAGGCGGACTTCTATATGTTTGCCGGTGACTTTGCAGAGCGTCCGATGAACTGTTACTGGGATGAAGCCTATCAGAGTGTGGATTCCATAGCTCCCACCAAACCGATATTGGTTTCTCCGGGAAATCATGAATATGTAAAAGGACTGGTACGTGTTTTGGAGAAACGATTTGCTTATGTCTTTTCTTATCTGCTCGAATCGAGGTATAAAAATAATAATGTATATTCTATTGATTACAACGATGCCACTATCATCACGCTGGATAGTAACCGTGATCCTTGGTTCCTCTTCTCTCAACGGGAATGGCTGGAGAAAACGCTGAAGGCTTCGAAAAAGAAATGGAAGATCGTCATGCTCCATCACCCGGTATATTCTATAAAAGGTAAGACGAACAACCTTGCCGTGCGCTGGATGTTCGACGGACTGTTCCGTGAATATGGAGTAGACTTAGTGCTTCAGGGACATGAGCATAACTATGCCCGTATGACTAATAAGAACGATGAGGGCGAAATGACCACCCCGTTGTATCTGGTAAGCCACGCTTCCCCGAAGAGTTACCGTCTATCTTTCAATGATAAGTATGATCGTTTCGGGACGAACCGCCGTTTCTACCAGCATATCGACGTGACGGGAGACACGCTCCGGATGCAGGCTTACCTGGAGAATGACTCACTGTACGATGATGTCCGTATTGTGAAGAACGCTTCCGGCACTCAAATCATTGACAATGCAAAAGACATTCCGGAGATACTTGAAATGCCTGCAAGGTTGAGTGGAAAGAAAGCCGAAGAGTTCGAACGGAATGCTGAGAAGTGGAGGAACCGTTCCTTAGTAAAGTAAATACTTCTGTCTCATATCACGGTAGGTCTGCAACTCCTTTTGCCAGCTGTCACGGATTTCCTCTTCCGATTCTCCTTTAAGGATCGCTTTGCGTACCGAATCCGTTCCCATCAGTAAGTCAAACCATCGGGGACGGGAGAAGAATGCTGCGCCTTCGCCGGATAAACGGTAGAAACGCAGAAAGTAACGGAGCGTGAAACCGTTTACGTCTGTTACGTTCCGTAAATCTTCGCCATAACAAGTGACTCCTTTGTGCATCGGATTTTTGTCGAATCCCGGCAGGGAGCGCGGAGTGAAGGCAAAATCGCCATACTTTTTGTTAGGTGCGCCTAACACCTGAAAAGGAAAGGTCGTTCCGCGTCCCACACTGACACGTGTTGCTTCAAAAGGGCAAAGTGAGGCATAAAGGCGGATGGATTGTGCATTGGGCAAGTTGGGAGACGGTTTCACGGGAAGTACATAGGGCTGTCCGTGTTTCCACCCTTTTACGGGAATCACAGTCAGCGGACAAGTCTTTGCCTGGGTAGTCATCCATCCTTCTCCATTGATCATCTGCGCCAGCTCTCCGATAGTACAACCGTGAAGAACCGGCAAAGGCAGCATTCCGACAAAACTTTTATATCCGGCTTTTAATACAGGTCCCTCTACGTAATCGCATGGATTGGGGCGGTCCAGTATAATCATCTCTTTTTTGTTTTCCGCACAAGCTTCCATTACATAATACATCGTACTGATATATGTATAGAAACGTGCGCCCACATCCTGGATGTCGAACAAGATTACATCGATATCTTTCAGTTGGGCGGCAGTCGGCTTTTTATTATCTCCGTAGAGCGAGACGATGGTTACTCCCGTACGGCTGTCTTTTCCGTCTTTTACTGTTTCACCGGCATCCGCGTTGCCGCGGAAACCGTGTTCCGGTGCAAAGACTTTCACTATATCGATTTTTTGTTTTAATAAAGTATCCAGCAGATGAATTGGCTCTGTGCCGACGATGGAAGTGTGGTTTACCACCATTCCTACCCGCTTTCCTTTGATTAACGGCAGGTATTGATCCATACGCTCGGCACCCGTAATTACTTTTCCACTGGCGTATGTAGAACACAGTATTATGAACAGAGAGAAAAGAATGAGGGAACTTCTGGCTTTCATATCAGTAAATTTTTGTAATATTGCACAAAAATATCATTTATCAGTAAGGGAACAAGTAATAACTAGTGAAAAAGTATGAATCCAATAGAAATCATCGACAAATTTTATCCGCAGGATACGGAACAACGACACATTCTACTAATACATAGCCTTTCTGTAGCCCAAAAAGCTTTGAAGATTGTAGATGCACATCCTAACTTACCTATCAACCGCAGCTTTGTCAGAGAAGCCGCGCTTCTGCACGATATAGGAATCTTTATGACCGATGCTCCCACCATCCAATGTTTCGGAGAGCATCCCTACATCGCACACGGTTATCTGGGTGCAGACCTTTTGCGAAAAGAAGGTTTTGAACGCCATGCACTGGTTTGCGAACGTCACACCGGAGCCGGACTGACACTGGAAGAAATCATAGAACGCCAGCTTCCTGTTCCTCATCGTGAGATGGTGCCCGTCACTCTGGAAGAGCAAATAATCTGTTTTGCCGATAAATTCTTTTCTAAAACTCATCTTGACGAAGAAAAGACAGTAGAAAAAGCCCGGAAAAGCATTGCAAAATATGGTGAAGAAGGTCTAAACCGCTTTGATGGGTGGTGCTCTTTGTTTTTATAGCACTAAAAAATAATTAAATAACGGAGATTCTCACGCATTATTGATGAAGATTGTGTACTTTTGCCACTTCAAGCGTAAAACTATTAGTTAATGGCGCCATTGAGAGCAAAAATAATTATATCATTCATATTGCTGATTGTCTTGCTGATGCTTCCTGATGAGGCTACGTCTCAGCGTCGAAGAAGAGGGATGATTGCCTCCAACACTGCACAAACGGATTCCCTTAACAGGAAAGATTCGTTAGGGGCGGATACAGTTGTGGTACGCGTCGACTCTGTAGCACCGACAAAGAAACAACCGCTCGATGCACCGGTTATTTATGAATCTAACGACTCCACCACTTTTACATTGGGAGGTGCCGCTACGCTTTATGGTAGCGGCAAAGTCAACTATCAGAACATTGAGCTGGCAGCGGAAGTGATTTCCATGAATCTGGACAGTAGTACAGTACACGCCTATGGTATTAAAGACACAACGGGAACGATCAAAGGTAAACCTGTCTTTAAAGAAGGTGAAACTGCATACGATACAGAAACAATCAGCTATAACTTCAAGAGCAAAAAAGCGGGAATCACCGATATTATCACTCAGCAGGGTGAAGGTTATGTGACCGGTAGCAGAGCCAAGAAGGGAGCAAATGATGAAATCTTTATGGAGCACGGTCGCTACACGACTTGTGATCATCATGACCATCCTCACTTCTACATGCAGCTGACAAGAGCCAAAGTGCGCCCCAAGAAGAATGTAGTGACAGGACCTGCCTATCTTGTGGTGGAAGATGTTCCCCTGCCGTTGGCTGTGCCGTTTTTCTTCTTCCCTTTCTCCAGCAGCTATTCTTCGGGTTTTATAATGCCGACGTATATGGATGATTCAAGCCGTGGCTTTGGTCTGGCGGAAGGCGGATATTACTTCGCTATGAGCGACATCATGGACTTGAAGCTGACAGGAGATATATTCACGAAAGGTTCATGGCGGCTTTCCGGATTGACCAATTATAATAAGAGGTACAAATACTCCGGTACATTGCAGGCGGATTATCAGGTGACCAAGACCGGAGACAAAGGAATGCCGGATTATACGGTTGCCAAAGACTTCAAGGTAGTGTGGAACCACCGTCAGGATGCCAAGGCAAGTCCGAACAGTACTTTCTCCGCTAGTGTGAACTTCTCGACCAGTAGTTACGAACGATCTAACATCAACAACCTTTATAACTCTCAGTTGTTGACTCAGAATACAAAGACATCAAGTATCAGCTATTCCCGCAGTTTCCCCGATATCGGTCTGACTTTGTCGGGAACGACCAATATTGCGCAGACTATGCGTGACTCTTCTATCGCAGTGACGCTTCCTGACCTTAATATTACATTGAGCCGTTTGTTTCCCTTCAAGCGGAAGAAGGCTGCCGGAGCCGAGCGTTGGTATGAGAAGATATCAATCAGTTATACAGGACGTCTGACGAACAGTATCCGTACTAAGGACGACCGTCTGTTCAAGACCGGTATCAGCGGATGGGAAAATGCGATGAATCATAATATTCCTATCAGTGCTACTTTTACACTGTTCAAGTATTTGCAGGTTTCTCCTTCGGTCAACTATACAGAACGCTGGTATACCCGTAAAATGAATCAGACGTATAATATGGAAGAACATAAGTTGGACCCTAACCTGAATGATACTGTTAATGGTTTCTATCGGGTATCCAACTATTCTGCCAGCATTAGTTTGAGTACGAAACTGTATGGTATGTATAAACCTCTTTTTATGAAGAAGAAGGAGATACAGATTCGTCACGTTGTTACTCCGCAGGTAAGTCTGAGCGGGGCTCCCGGATTCAGTAAGTATTGGGAGGAATATACCGATTATAATGGCAATACTCAATATTATTCTCCTTTTACGGGACAACCTTTTGGAGTTCCATCACGCGAAGGTTCGGGAACGGTTAGTTTCTCGTTGTCCAACAATCTGGAAATGAAATATTATGATGCTAAAAAGGACACGCTTAAAAAGGTCAGTCTGATTGATGATTTGAGTGCGAATATGTCTTATAATATGGCGGCAAAGGAAAGACCTTGGAGTGATTTGAGTTTGAATATCCGTATGAAGCTGACCAAGAATTATACTTTCAATATGAACGCTTCATTTGCAACTTATGCCTACGCTTTCGATAAGAACGGTAATGTAGTGACCAGCAATCGTACGGAATGGTCTTATGGACGTTTCGGACGTTTCCAGGGGTATGGTTCTTCTTTCAACTATACCTTTAATAACGACACTTGGAAAAAGTGGTTCGGTCCGAAGGAAGACGCTGAACAGGATAAGAATAAGAAGGATTCTGAAGATGGAGACGGAGAAGATTCTGAAGGAGCGGAAGATGGAACTACGACCAAGAAGGTAGAGAAGGCGCAAGCCGACCCGGACGGTTATCAGGTATTCAAGATGCCTTGGTCTTTAAGTTTCAGTTATTCATTCAATATTCGTGAGGACAGGACTAAGCCTATCAACCGTTATTCAATGCGTTATCCGTTTACTTATACCCACAATATTAATATGAACGGAAATATAAAGATTTCCAATAACTGGTCGCTTTCATTCAATTCGGGTTATGACTTTCAGGCAAAAGAGATTACGCAGACTTCTTGTACGATCTCACGTGACCTGCACTGCTTTAACCTTTCTGCCAGCCTTTCACCATTCGGACGCTGGAAATACTACAATGTAACCATTCGTGCTAATGCAAGTATTCTTCAAGACTTGAAATATGAGCAGAGAAGCCAGACACAAAGTAATATTCAGTGGTATTAATGAAGGAAATAAAGAATAGAGAATAAGTCCGGAAGGATAAGATATAAAAACGGCTGCATGATCTTTTGTGATGACGCAGCCGTTTTTCTTTATGTCTCAATCCGGTCTATCGGATTTGGTATTACCATATTATTTCCGTTTCTCCGTTTGCTTTCAGATAATCGTTTGCACGGCTGAAGTGTTTGTTGCCGAAGAAACCATTGTAGGCAGAAAGGGGAGAGGGATGAGCAGAGCTAAGTACCAGATGCTTGTTGCGGTCGATGAAAGCTCCTTTTCGTTGGGCATAAGCTCCCCACAGGATAAATACAAGATGTTCCCGTTCTTCTGCCAGTGCGCGGATAGCGGCATCTGTAAAAGCTTCCCATCCACGATTCTGATGAGAGCCTGCCTGATGAGCGCGTACAGTCAGAGTGGCGTTGAGCAATAATACTCCTTGCTCAGCCCAGCGAGTCAGGTTACCGGTAGTAGGAGCGTCTGTACCTATGTCTGCCTTTATCTCTTTAAAGATATTGACCAAAGAAGGAGGGAAGGGTACTCCGTCGTTTACAGAGAAACAGAGTCCATGTGCTTGCCCCGGTCCGTGGTACGGGTCTTGTCCGATGATTACTACCTTCACTTTGTCGAAAGGACAGAGGTTGAAGGCGTTGAAAATAAGTTTTCCCGGAGGGAAAATCTGATACTGGCTATATTCACTTTTTACGAATTCTGTCAGTGTGCGAAAGTAATCTTTTTCAAATTCAGGCTGTAAGTGTGTTTTCCAGCTTTCTTCTATTTGTACGTTCATAGCTATTATATAAGGTGTATATCAAGTTCTTCACATTCTTTACGCATATCTTCGGGCCAGATACTGGCTTGTATTTCTCCGATATGAGCTTTGCGAAGGTAAAACATACACAAACGGGATTGACCGATACCGCCACCGATAGATAGTGGAAGTGTGTCATCCATTAATCGTTTGTGGAAATAAAGTTTCAGTCTCTCTTCTTCGTTTTCTTCTTTGAGCTGGCGTTGTAGCGCTTCTTTGTCTACACGAACACCCATAGAGGACAGTTCGATGGAGCGTTGCAGTACATCATCCCAAAGTAAAAGGTCACCGTTCAGTCCCGGCAGGTTGTTCAGGCCGGTGGATGTGTAGTCATCATAATCCGGTGCACGTCCGTCATGTTTTTTGCCGTCGCTTAGTTTGCAACCGATACCGATGATAAATACGGCACCGTATTTTTGGCAGATGGCATGCTCACGGCATTTGGGTTCCAGGTTCGGATAGAGTTGGCGTAGTTCTTCCGAATGGATAAAATGTAATTTCTGAGGCAGACAAGGTTTGATCTGCGGATACATTTCATATACCATGTATTCTGTACGGATCATGGCAGCGTAGATACGATTTACGATCTCTTTCAGGAAATCTACGTTTCTGTCCTCGTTGGTGATGACACGTTCCCAGTCCCATTGGTCTACATAGAGCGAATGGAGGTTTCCGAGTTCTTCATCAGAACGGATGGCGTTCATGTCGGTATAGATACCGTATCCCGGTTCGATATTGTAATCGGCGAGAGTTAATCTTTTCCATTTGGCTAATGAATGAACGACTTCTGCTTGTGCGTCACCTAAATCCTTGATAGGGAATGAAACAGGACGTTCTATACCATTCAAGTCGTCATTGATACCCATTCCTTTCAGTACGAAAAGAGGGGCTGTCACGCGTCTGAGGCGTAATTCGGATGACAAGTTTAACTGGAAGAACTCTTTTATTTGTTTGATTCCCAACTCTGTTTGTTTTAAGTCGAGTAACGGTTTATAGTTCTTTGGTTTTATCAAGTAACTCATAGGATTGTTGATTGTTAATTGTCGGCAAAGATAGGAATAATATTAATATCTGTATTGGATATTCTCTAAAAGATTGTCAAATTGATAAAGTATATGCTCTAAAGCATTTCAAAATAACAGAATGTTAAGGGGCAATACTGACTTAAGAACTATAAAAAAAGATGAATCATTAGGAAGATGAGAAGATTTTTTATACTTTTGTCATCGCATTTAGGAAATGGCCCCGTAGCTTAGTGAATAGAGCGTCAGATTCCGGTTCTGAAGGTCGTGCGTTTGAATCGCACCGGGGTCACATGAAAATCCCTTGATAATCAGCAGTTATCAAGGGATTATTGTTTTTATATGACTTTTATCCTAGCTTCTCGATACCTGCAATCCTTTATCGGAAAGCGTCATTTCAACAAAGCGTGCACGCGGATTAGGAGCCTGTTCGGTCAATATCCGACGGATGCATCCGGCCGCTTGCGGATCTTTAGCCACCATATATAAGTAACCGCCACCTCCTGCACCGGGCAATTTATATCCCAGCGTATAATCTTTGATTTGTTCGATAATGGCTGCTACTGCCGGTGGATTCGTGCCACTGTCCAATGCTTGGTTTTGTATCCAGCTTTTGCCGACAAGATTGCCGAAAGTTTCGAAATTACTTCGCAGGATAGCTTCGCTCATATCCATCGCATGGGCTTTCATTTCTGCTAATAAACTAAGATGCACTCCGGAGTTAAGGAACATGGAACTGACAATTTCAGCCAAGATTCCTTTGGCTGTACGGGTGATTCCAGTATAATAAAGCAGATGGCAATCCCGATATTCCGGCTGCACAAAGAGCTGGTCGGGTAACCACCGTACTAATGGATGTTGTTCGAAGCCGGATTCGGATTGCAGCAGTTTTACGCCGGGGAATACGCCGCCGTATTGATCCTGCCATCCGCCGCCGGTGGTGAGCAATTGTTCCAATACCAGTGTATAATTGCAGATGTCGTTCCTATCCCATGCCAGTCCGCAAAAATCATTGATAGCTCCGAGTACGGTAGATGCAAGGATAGAACTGGTACCTAGTCCCGAACCTGCCGGAATGGCGGCCAGTAAAGTGATTTCCAGTCCTGAACCGAACGCTTTCAGATGTTCTTCCAATGACGCATGAGATTCCGCCGCAAATAATGGGGCAAATCCTGCCAGGGTAAGTGCTGCCTTTGGTATGGAGAAAGGCGAACCGACTTTCTTGTAATCCTGCAATTCCTCATAACTTCGGATAACCTCCACAGCTCCCATATCAATGGAACGAAGTACGATATGGAACTCGTGACATGGTTTGACGTATACCTGTAGCGGCGGCTGCCCATTCAACTCAATCGCCAGATTGACTACACTTCCTCCCGAATAGAGAGAGTAGGGAGGTGTATCTGTCCATCCTCCTGCAACGTCAATGCGCACCGGACTACGCCCCCATACGATCTGATCCGAATAAACATTGAGTTTAGGATAGTTCTTTTTTCCGGCAACGGCTTCCAGTAATCCGTCACGGAGTAGCTGGAACGCGGCTTGTTCTTCTTTGCAGCCTTCATTGCCTTGCAGCTTCAGGATACGTGCCCGAAGCATACGGTTATGTATACGCACCATGGGTGCGGCATCCTCTTTCAAGACAGCGGGAACATCCAGATTGAGCCGGACAAATTCATTGGCGGCGTCTTGCAAGTCAAGCTGATAGAATACACTCTTCTCATAATTGGCGGACAATCCTTTCCAGTTATCCCTGCGGAAAGCGCTGCGCTGTGCGTAAAGACGTTCCAGATTCGCTTGTGCCGATATCTCGTCAGCGGATAGTTTTTCAGCTCTCAGCCATAACTCTTTTCCTTGTTTTAGTTGTGGCTCAGCTGTCATCCAGCGTATTAAAATACCCAGTTCTTCGATGGAAGTCGTTACGGGGAAAACAGGAGCAGCTTGCAGATCATCTGTACGTCCTTTTATGTCTTCCAGCCCAATCTCTCTTTCCTTCATCCACTGTGTGAAAGAGTTCCCCAAGTAGGTGGTCGAGTCATTACTTAAATCACCTTTGAAAACATCATCCAGCCCATAAGGCCGTGCGACAAAGGCTGCGTCTCCCATAGGAACGATGTCGATGCAGACTCCGTCCGGCAGGTTTATATTCCAATGGTTTTCGGGAACTCCTGTAATAATCTGTCGTGAACCTAATTTCCATCCTTCTCCTACGTGGCTGTTCTCAATCCATAAATTGGCGTTCTCTGCAGATAACTTCACTTGGGTAAACGAGTTTTGTATAAAGATGGCAGGATTCGGTTTTACTTTCCGGTGCATGATACGCCTTTGGTCACGCACTTTGTCCTGTATGGCGAGTGTGGAAGAAATCAGTTCCCGACTCGTTCCGAAATGATAAAACTCTCCGCCGGGTAAAGGCAGGATTGCTACCGAAAGTTTGTTTACTTCGTCGTCTGTCGTTTGGGGATGCTCTCCCAGTGCCAGGCCATAATCCGAATATAAATCGTAGTAGCTGATATCATTCGTGCCTTCTTTCAATGACCGTTTCATCAATACCTCAACGGCACGGTCACTTAATATCCATATACCGATATCCATCAGGAAAAGATGGGTCTTTGATAATCCTTCCAATTCCTCTAAAGAAGGTTTCTGCAACATGAAGTCGAGCACTTCCGGCTTCTTGCGGTCCGATACGAATACTCCGTGGTGAGTAGCCAGTGAAGGATTCACCCATAAACCATAACATACGACATCTACTTCCGGGATGTCTTGCAGCGGTTTTTCCGAACGGATATATACGTCTCCGCTGGCTATCAGCGTGTTCAAGCCTTTCGGAGCCTGCTTCATGATTCTTTCGTATAGCGGAAGTTGCAGCGACAGCAGATTCTGTCCCAGCTTTTGTCCTCTCTCCCAACTGAAAACCGGTATGGGAGTCAGTATTTTGCCCGAAGGAGCATAGCCGGGCAAGCGGCGGCTTTGTCCTCCCGCATGCAGCAAAATCTTTTTTTCGTTTCCAATCCATTTGCTGAAAGTCTCTTCCGGTGCAAAAGCCTGATGGCAGGCCTGCAACAGCCAGGTCGTTCCTCCTCCGGAGCCTAACTTGCTGCCTACAGGGTCTGATGTACAAAACCAGTCAGTATGATTCACTTCTTCCAGTTGATGAAAACTGTCAATTAAGTTGGGAGGTAAGGATAATAACTTTTGCATAGTAGAATCGGTATTTATTGGTTTATAACATGATTGTATCCCAGCTATCGCAGAGTGCCTGCATAGAAGGAAACAGCAGATCGGCTCCGGCATCCAGCAACACCTGTCCGTCCAACGGACCAGTATTGACCGCGATTGTGAAAATTCCGGCTTTATGTCCTGCTTCCACGCCCAATGGGGCATTTTCGATAACGATTGCTTCGTCAGCTTTGAACCCTCCTTTTCTTAATGCCATCAGATAAGGTTCTGGATTAGGTTTGCCATATTTCACGTCAAAAGCGGTCACCATTAGCTCTTTATGAAACATTCCCGGAAAATTGTGTTCCAGACGTTCCAACAAAGAAAGCTGTCCCGAACCAGTGACTACCATAGGAGTCAGCCCTTCACTCTTTACTTTCTGCAAAAGTTCCCATGCGCCGGGCATACGTTCTGCTTCCGGATAAGAATTGAACAGGATACTTTTTTCGTGATATATACTTTCTATTTCCTCTTGTGTGGCCTCTTTTCCTAATTCACGTTGAAATACGATATTGATAGTCGATGCCCCCGTGCGTCCTTCGTGCATATATGCTTCTTCCCGGCTCAGATCAAGGCCGTGAGTTTTCATGACTTGATGCCATGCTTCGGAGTGATAGGGCATGGAGTTAAAGAGCACGCCGTCCATATCGAACAGGACGGCTTTCAGTTTCTTTCTCATAATTGGGTTAGATGGAATCTGTTTGATATTTATTCTTTTTTCAGCATATCTTTCAGTTCAGGCACGGTGATCACTACATCATGCTGAGCTTCCGATTGTTTGCCGATATATCTGTAGACTATATTTCTGTCACAATTCACACAACTTTTGATAAACAGTTGGGTAGCAAGATCGGTCTGATTGCCTAATGTTTCGATAATACCTTGTTTCACCTCTGCGGCATTTGCTTTAATCTGGTTCATATCACACAGATCTTCGTCAACACGACAGATATAAATCACTGCTTCATCGCTGAGTTCGATTTTCTCGATCAGAACGTCCTCACTTGCCTGTATCGGGAACTGTAAGTTTGCCATCTGTACCTGCGTTTCCAGTTTAGCCAGGTCGCTTTCGGTGGTGTCGACATCCTTATTGAGAATTTCCTTAATTTCATCTGTTGTCAGTTCGCAGACTACCTGCTCTCCCGAATCTTTACCTATATATATCATTTGCAGGCCCGCTTTACATTTTACAACAAGGTCCAGCAATGACTTTACTTCTTTATTCGGATTCTGGAACACGATTTTCAGGGAAGTCTTCATGCTTTCCGGATTTTTCTGTAGAGTCTTGATGTTGGCAGCCTCTTCGTTCAGATAAAAGGTATACACTACGTTCTCTCCATCATAGACGATGCTGGTGATTTTTCCGGTCTCTCCCATGTCTATCGGACATTGTTTGTTGGCAGCCTCGATGCCTGCTTTGAGTTTGATTTCCTGACAACCGGTGGTTAACATCATCAGTAGTGACAAGCTGATAAACAATATCACTGCATTCGGTCTTCTTACTAATTTTTCCATTGTTCTTTTATTTAGAATTCATTTATTCTTGGGATAAAAAGAGATATACGAAGCAAAGATAGTCATAAAAAATGAGAGATATAACAGAATGGAGGAGATAGTTGCTGGTTGTGTTTTGGATGATAAATCGTATGATAATTTGTCGTTTAGAAGATAATATGTATTTTTGTAGCATGATAAAACTAGTCAATAGCATGAAAAAGAAAGTATTGTTTCTGCTGCCATTGTTTCTGGGTGCTTGTTCGGATAGCGGAGAAAGCCCTGTTATCACGATAGAAAAGCTATATGTGAAAGTAGATCAAGGCGATGGAGAAACCATCCGCGAAGACTATGCAAACCGGATGAGTGAAATGCCTGCTTTGAAAGTGGGAGATAAGGTGGATGCGTTTTTGATCTTGGACGGCAATGGAGCCGAACTGAAATCTTTCCAGCTTCAGAATGGGGAAGAGATGAAGACTGAGCTCCGTTATGAAAAGACAGAAGTCACTACCGAAGGAAATCTGACAGACGAAGAAAAAGGGCAGTTGCGCTTCAAAGATGGCGTGACAAAGACTAAGGTGCTGGTTCATGCCACTATTGAGCATGTAGATAAAAATGGTGATGTACAATTATCTTTTTATCTCTCTTCAAAAGCGGAGTGTGAAGGAGCGCAGGAAGTGATTGACTTGAAAACAGAAGTCGTTGAGAATGAATGAATCCTGAAAGGGAGTGAGTCACTTTAACGTAACGAAGGAAATATAATAAAAAGAAGCGGTCTCCGGAGAGGCCGCTTCTTTTTATTGTCAGTTATTGGATATTACAGTTTAGCCTGAATAGCCTTTGATTCTTCTTCGTATCCCGGTTTGTTCAGCAAAGCAAACATATTTTTCTTGTATGCTTCCACGCCCGGTTGGTTGAAAGGATTCACGCCCAACAGATAGCCGCTGATGCCGCAAGCTTTTTCGAAGAAGTACAGCAGACCGCCGATGTTGTATTCGCTCAGTTCCGGAAGAACGATGCGCATGTTGGGTACACCGCCGTCTACGTGAGCCAGCTGAGTTCCCAGTTCGGCCATTTTGTTCACTTCGTCCACCCGTTTGCCGGCAAGGAAGTTCAGGCCGTCCAGATTAGCTTCATCGAAAGGAACTTCCAGTTTATGGTCTACTTTATCCAGTGAGATCACAGTTTCGAAGATCGAACGTTCGCCTTCCTGAATCCATTGTCCCATAGAGTGCAGGTCGGTAGAAAAGTCAACAGATGCGGGGAAAATACCCTTGTTGTCTTTACCTTCGGATTCTCCGTAAAGCTGTTTCCACCATTCACTTACGTAGTGCAGTTTCGGGCAGAAGTTGACAAGGATTTCAATCTTCTTGCCTTGTCTGTACAGTTCGTTGCGGGTAGCAGCGTAGATAGCCGCAGGGTTTTCTGCAAACGGAACGTCAGAACCGCATGCCTTTTCCATATCGGCAGCACCGGCAACCAGTTTGTCGATGTCGAATCCGGCAACTGCGATCGGCAGCAAACCAACCGGAGTGAGCACAGAGAAACGTCCGCCTACGTTGTCCGGAATGATAAATGTCTTGTATCCTTCTTTGTCGGCAGTCACACGTGCAGCACCTTTCTTGGCGTCTGTCACGGCAACGATGACTTTCTTGGCGGTTTCTTTGCCGCGTTGGTCTTCACATTGCTTTTTCAGCAGACGGAAAGCAAGAGCGGTTTCGGTAGTCGTTCCCGATTTGGAGATATTGATAACGCCGAATTTCTTGTCTTTCAGATATTCGGTCAGTTCATACAGATAGTCTTCGCTGATGTTATGTCCGGCATAGATCATGACAGGAGCAGTTTTCTTGTCCTGCAACCATGTGAAACTGTTAGACAGCGCTTCGATTACGGCACGTGCACCCAGATAGCTGCCACCGATACCTGCTACGATCACTACTTCGCAGTTGTCTCTTAATACTTTTGCAGTAGCGTTCAGGTCAGCCAGATGCTCTTTGCTGATGGACGAAGGCAGATGTAACCATCCCAGGAAGTCGTTACCTTCTCCTGTTCCTTTTTCCAGCATTTCCTGTGCAGCTTTTACCTCGGCTTCATAAGCAGAAACCTTTTCTTTGGAGATGAATCCAAATGTTTTTTCAATGTTCAAGCTAATCATATCTATCAATTTTAAGTAATATGTAATAGGTAATAAGTAATAGGTATTAAGTAATAAGTATTATGCATGAGACGTAAAGCTTAGGTGGCTACGGTTAATACCTAATACTTATTACTTATTACCTATTTTTCTCATCTAAAAGAATCAGTCAGCAATTTGATCTCTATCATGGGTGAGATGCGTTCATACAAGATATTGTATACGGCATCCAGTATCGGCATGTTGACGTGGTGATGCTTGTTGATCTCTTTGATGCACTTCGTGCCGTAGTATCCTTCCGCGATCATTTCCATTTCAATCTGCGCACTTTTAACGGAATATCCCTTGCCTATCATCGAACCGAACGTGCGGTTACGGCTGAAGTTGGAGTATCCTGTCACCAATAAGTCTCCTAAATAAACAGAATCATCTACATTTCTGTTCAGGGGATGTACTGTATTCAGGAAGCGGTTCATTTCCTGAATCGCATTGGATATCAGTACTGCCTGGAAGTTATCGCCGTATTTCAGTCCGCTGCAGATGCCGGCGGCAATGGCGTATACATTTTTAAGCACCGAACTGTATTCGATGCCGGCTACGTCGTCGCTGACGGAAGTCTTGATGAAGCTGCTTCCCAAACGGCGGGCGAAGATGCGCGCTTTGTCCTTGTCCGGGCAGGCGATGGTCAGATAAGAGAGGCGTTCCAGCGCTACTTCTTCTGCGTGGCAGGGACCTGCCAGTACTGCGATGTTTTCGGGTGGTACGCCATATTCTTTTGTGAAATATTCCGATACAATCACGTTGTCATCGGGTACGATTCCTTTGATAGCAGTGATAATAAACTTATCCTTAATCTTTGTTTTCAGCTTTTTCAGATGAGCTTTCAGATAAGGAGAGGGGGTGACGAAAATCAGTGTATCCGATTCCTTCACGACATCGTTGATGTTAGAACTGAAAGTGATACGCTTCGTGTCGAATTTCACCCCTGTCAGATAGGCGGGATTATGTCCAAGTCTCTTAAAATCAGCGATGCGGTCATCTCGTCGCATGTACCAATTAATAGAGTCTTCCTGAGCCAGACACATCTTTGCGATGGCTGTAGCCCAACTTCCTCCGCCCATTATCGCTATCTTACCGGGTAGTTTCATATTTAGTTGAAAGTTGAAAGTTGAAAGTTGAGAGTTGGTCATTAAAAAGGTTGTTCAAGTAACAACTTTCAATTCTCAACTCTCAACTCTCAACTTATTTAAGTTTATTTATCCACTCGGTCACGTCGTTCACGCTTGGATTGGTCAGTTCTAATTTGTATTTCTTATTGATTCCGCAGATGTCCTGGTGCAACTTTTGCGGATTAACATCCTGCATATCAGCTACTGTGTTGTAGCCGGCTTTCTGGATGACCGGCACCCAGTCTTCTGCAATACCCAGTTCCATGTATTTGGCGGCAGGGTCTTTCTTGATTACTTTCTCCGGACGCATTTGCGGGAAGAACAGTACTTCCTGAATGGTGGTCTGTCCTGTCATCAGCATCACCAGACGGTCGATACCGATACCGATGCCGGATGTAGGAGGCATGCCATATTGCAAAGCACGCAGGAAATCCTGGTCGATAATCATTGCTTCGTCGTCACCCTTGTCGGCAAGACGCATCTGTTCTTTGAAGCGTTCTTCCTGATCCAGCGGATCGTTCAATTCCGAGTAGGCATTGGCCAGTTCCTTGCCGTTTACCATCAGTTCGAAACGTTCGGTCAGTCCAGGTTTGGAACGGTGCATCTTTGTCAGAGGCGACATTTCCACCGGATAATCGGTGATGAAAGTCGGCTGGATGTAGCTGCCTTCACAGAATTCACCGAAGATTTCATCAATCAGTTTGCCTTTGCCCATGGTGTCGTCGATTTCTTCCATCTTCAGTTCTTTGCAGATCTGACGGATTTCTTCTTCGCTCTTGCCGTTGAGGTCATATCCTGTCTTTTCTTTGATGGCGTCGAGGATAGGCAGACGGCGGTAAGGAGCTTTAAAGCTGATTGTCTTTCCGTCTACAACGGTTTCGGTGCTTCCGTTTACGGCGATACAGATGCGTTCCAGCAACTTTTCGGTGAAGCTCATCATCCAGTTGTAATCCTTGTACTGTACATAAAGTTCCATACAAGTGAATTCGGGGTTGTGGGTTCTGTCCATTCCCTCGTTACGGAAGTTCTTTCCTATTTCGTATACACCTTCAAAACCACCTACGATGAGTCGTTTCAGATAAAGTTCCGTTGCGATGCGCAGGTAGAGGTCTATATCCAGTGAGTTGTGGTGAGTGATGAACGGACGTGCGCTTGCTCCGCCTGCGATGGATTGCAGGATCGGTGTTTCTACTTCCGTATATCCGGCTTCGTCGAGGGCGTTGCGCAGTGTTCTCACTACGGTGGCACGCTTTTCGAATGTCTCTTTGATGCCTTCGTTTACTACCAGGTCCACATAACGTTGGCGATAACGGAGTTCGGGATCTTCAAAAGAGTCGTAAGCTACGCCGTCTTTATATTTTACGATAGGCAGCGGTTTGATAGACTTGGCAAGTACGGTCAGTTTCTTGGCATGGATACTGATTTCGCCCATTTGTGTACGGAACACGAAACCTTCGATACCTACGAAGTCACCTAAGTCGAGCAGGCGTTTGAATACAGAGTTGTACAATTCCTTGTCTTCTCCCGGACAGATGTCATCACGTGTGATGTATACCTGTATACGACCTTTAGAGTCCTGCAGTTCGATGAACGAAGCCTTGCCCATCACGCGGCGGCTCATAATACGGCCCGCTACAGAAACTTGACGCGGTTCGTCTTCATCTTTGAATTCTGCTTTTATATCAGTAGAGAAAGCATTGGTTACATACTCTGCAGCGGGGTACGGATCGATACCCATTGCACGAAGCTCATTCAGACTATTGCGCCGAATAATTTCCTGTTCACTTAGTTCTAATATATTCATTTCGTTATGTATTAACTCAATTTTGGAGGCAAAAATACGAAACTTTTCTCATATATCCTGTAATCCGTCTCTTTTTTGTATCTTTGCGCCCTCAAAACAATAGGTATGACAGGACAAAAGACACCCACTGCGCTGGGTACGGAAAAGATCGGGAAGCTTTTAATGCAGTACGCCATTCCGGCAATTATCGCCATGACGGCATCTTCTCTTTATAATATGGTAGATAGTATTTTCATCGGTCACGGGGTGGGGGCAATGGCTATTTCGGGGCTGGCACTTACGTTTCCGCTGATGAACCTTGCAGCGGCTTTCGGTTCGCTGGTAGGTGTGGGAGCGGCTACACTGGTATCGGTGAAGCTGGGACAGAAAGATTATGATACGGCACAACGGGTACTTGGCAATGTGCTGGTATTAAATATTATCATCGGACTGGCTTTTACGGTTCTTACCCTGATCTTCCTCGATCCGATTCTTTACTTCTTCGGGGGAAGTGAGGCGACTGTCGGCTATGCCCGCGACTATATGGTGGTTATCCTCTGGGGAAATGTCATCACCCATCTTTACCTGGGCCTGAATGCGGTACTTCGTTCCGCAGGGCATCCACAGAAGGCGATGTATGCTACGATTGCTACCGTGGTCATTAATACGATACTCGATCCTATTTTTATTTACGGCTTTGGCTGGGGAATACAGGGTGCGGCTATCGCTACGATTACCGCACAGGTCATCGCACTTCTCTGGCAGTTCAAGCTGTTTAGTAATAAGGACGAACTCCTGCATTTTCATAAAGGCATTTTCCGACTGAAAAAGAAGATTGTTTTTGATTCTCTGGCCATTGGTATGGCTCCCTTTCTGATGAATCTTGCCGCCTGCTTTATCGTCATCCTTATTAATAAGGGGCTGAAACAGCACGGAGGGGATCTGGCTATCGGAGCTTTCGGCATTGTCAACCGTCTGGTATTCCTCTTCGTTATGATTGTGATGGGTTTGAATCAGGGAATGCAGCCCATTGCCGGCTATAACTTCGGCGCCAAACAGTATCCGCGCGTGACGCAAGTGCTGAAAATAACGATTTATGCCGCGACCATTGTTACAACCATCGGTTTTCTGATGGGAATGTTTATTCCGCAACTGGCTGTTTCTATCTTTACGACGCACGAAGAATTGGTGAATATCTCGGCAAAGGGCTTACGGATTGTTGTGATGTTTTTCCCGATTGTCGGTTTTCAGATGGTGACTTCCAACTTCTTCCAGAGTATCGGTATGGCGAGCAAGGCTATCTTTCTCTCTATTTCCCGTCAGGTGCTTGTACTGATTCCTTGCCTGTTGATTCTTCCCCGGTTTTACGGGCAGCTCGGCGTGTGGATCAGTATGCCTATCTCTGATTTGATAGCCAGTCTGATTGCAGGAGGGATGCTTTGGTGGCAGTTCCGTCAGTTCAGAAAGGCAACTGCCTGATCTGTTTATTCCGATACTCTTTCGGAGAGACACCTACGTATTGCTTGAAATACTTACCGAAGAAAGACTGAGTCGGGAAATTCAGCTTTGTTGCAATTTCCTTGATGGTGAGATCGGAGTTTTCGAGCAGTTGTTTGGCTTCGGTAATTACCATTTGTACAATCCATTGCAGGGCGGTACTACCGGATTTTTCTTTAATGACAGCAGAAAAGTACCGGGAAGAAAGGTACTGTTTACTGGCATAGAAGGTAACGTCCCGTTCCTGCTGATAATAGCGGAAGAGGGTAATGACGAAGTTCTGAAAGATTTTATCCTTTTTGTCTTGCGATAAAGGTTTGAGAGGCTGGTTGGTAAAATAAACGTTCAGCAATTCATAGCATAAGGTTTGCCCCCATGATTTGATGAGCTCGGATATCAGGTGCTGTCTTTGCAGCGGGATGTCATGTGCTTTTATATCCATTCGCTGTTGTAGGGCTTTGATTAATTGTTCCAGATAGTTGTATTGATATTCTGTAATTGAGAAACAGGGATTTTCCCGTAGATAGAGCAGGTTTTCTGAATTGACTATCTTATTAACGATCGGAATAATATAATTCAAATCCACCTCCAGCATAATCCCTTTTATATCCTTGCTGATACGCTGGATGCGCAAGAGACTGCCTGTCATATAAATGCAGACACTTCCTTTACTTATTAAATACGACTTGTCATTCAGGGCAACTTCCACTTCTCCTTTCTGGCAAAAAAAGAAACCACACTTGTCTATGGTAGATATCATATAGCCTTCTTTTTCCGTAGCATTCTCCGGAGATATTATAACATAACTAAAAGGTATCTGTTGTTCCATTTCCTCTTTTCTTTTGGGGTGGTTTCTGTTGCAAAGAAACGTATAAATAAATACAAATAGCAAAGTATTTGAGGATTTTAAGTTGAAAAAACTGCAAATCGGACAATTTATAGCTTAAATCAACCTTTTTACTTTTATCTGCTTGGGATACTTTTGCATGAACTAAATAACAAATGAAAATATGAAACGATTCAACTTTTTATTAACAGGAATTTTAGTCGTTTTGTTGGCATCTTGCAGCCAACGTACACAGATTACAGATAGCAAACCTACAGTGAAGATTGATACTGTACTTTCTGCCGGTGGACAGACGGCTTTGCAATTTCCCGGACGGGTGAAGGCGGCGCAGGATATAAGTTTATCATTCCGTGTAAGCGGAACTATATTGCGTATGTACGTCAACGACGGAACGTATGTGCGCAAAGGACAGCTGCTTGCCGAACTGGACCCTGCTGATTATCAGATTCAGCTGGATGCTGCGGAAGCGGAGTATCAAAGTGTGAAGGCGGAGGCGGAGCGTGTGATGGCACTTTATAAGGAGAATGTAACGACTCCCGACGCCAATGATAAAGCGATGTACGGGTTGAAACAGATAACCGCCAAGTACAATCATGCGAAAGATCAGCTGGAATATACCCGTTTGTATGCTCCTTTCAGCGGATATGTACAGAAACGTCTTTTTGATTCCCATGAGACTATTGCGGCCGGTATGCCCGTTGTCTCCATTATCAGCGAGGGGACACCGGAGGTGGAAATTAATCTTCCGGCAGTAGAATATATCCGTCGCCAACAGTTCACCGGTTACACTTGTACGTTCGACATTTATCCCGGTCAGGAGTATGCGCTCGATCTGATAAATGTCACCCCTAAAGCGAATGCCAATCAACTGTATACGATGCGTTTGCAGTTGAAGAAAGGTGAAGCGCAGGCGCTTCCTTCCCCCGGAATGAATACAATGGTCACTATAGAATGTACCGAAGGGGAAGTGCGTCATCTGTCCGTTCCTACGGGTGCGGTTCTTCGTGATAAGGGGATGGCGAGTGTTTTCCTTTATGATGCTTCCAGCCGGACCATCCGTCGTTGTGATGTGACAGTCACCCGTCTGCTGGGCAGCGGCAGGTGCCTGGTGACTGCGGAGGGCTTGAAGCCCGGTGACTTGATTGTTGCTTCGGGAGTACATCATGTGAAAGACGGGGAACAGGTAGAACCCCTTTTGCCTGCTTCTAAAACCAATGTGGGAGGATTGCTATGATCGATATAAGTAAATGGGCATTTGAAAATAAGAAGTTAATTTACTTCTTGATTGCGGTGCTGATAGTCGGAGGAGCTTATTCCAGCTATGAAATGAGTAAGTTGGAAGACCCGGAAGTAACGGTGAAAGTCGCCATGGTAGTGACTACCTATCCCGGAGCGTCCGCACATCAGGTGGAACTGGAAGTGACGGATGTACTTGAAAAGAATATCCGTACAATGGGGAATATAGATAATGTAGAAAGTTATTCTTACAATGATCTCTCCCTGATTCAGGTGGAACTGAAAACGACCGTCAAGGAGGCAGATGTGGAACAATGCTGGGATTTGTTGCGGCGTAAGGTAGCGAATGCACAGGCGGAACTTCCCGAAGGCGCTGCTACTCCCCTTGTGAAAGATGATTTCGGAAATGTGTACGGTATGTTTTATGCGCTGACAGGAGACGGATTGCAGGACAGGGAACTGTCTGATTATGCCGAACTGATAAAGCGGGAAGTCAGCGAACTGGACGGAGTGGAACGGGTTGACTTGTATGGAAAGCGTGAGGAATGCATCAACATCTCTTTACTGCAGGACCGGATGGCGAATCTGGGCGTGAAACCTGCCGAAGTTCTCGCTACCTTGAACGGACAGAATAAAACCACTTATACCGGATACTACGATAATGGCGATAATCGTATTCGGGTAACGGTGAGTGACAAGTTCAAGACGGTAGAAGATATCGGACGTATGCTGATTCAGGGGCACGATGATGACCAGTTACGTTTGAGTGACATCGCCCGAATTGAGAAAGATTATGAGAATCCTACCCGCAATGAACTCTTTTATGACCGGCAGCGTGCCATGGGAATACTGATTGCGGCTTCTTCCGGTTCGGATATCATCAAGATTGGCAAACGGGTAGAACAGAAACTGGACGAATTGAAAGCGGAGCGGCTTCCGACAGGAGTGGAGTGTCATAAAGTATTCTACCAGCCGGAACGTGTATCCGGTTCGTTGGGAACATTCATTCTTAATCTGATCGAATCGGTCATTATCGTAGTTGTCATTCTGATGATAACGATGGGATTCAAGAGTGGAGTTATTATCGGAATCAGTCTGGTGGTAACGGTGTTCGGCTCCTTTCTGTTCCTGTATTTTGTGGATGGCACGATGCAACGGGTTTCGCTGGCGTCATTTGTGCTTGCTATGGGGATGCTGGTTGATAATGCGATTGTTATTATTGACGGTATACTGGTCGATCTGAAAGCCGGCAAGAGCCGTATGGAGGCAATGACCGCTATCGGGCGGCAGACTGCGATGCCTTTGCTCGGAGCCACTTTGATTGCTATCATTGCTTTCCTGCCTATCTTCATGTCTCCCGATACCGCAGGGGTGTATACGCGCGACTTATTTATCGTGCTGGCGGTTTCGTTACTGCTTAGCTGGGTACTGGCTCTGGTGCACGTACCGTTGATGGCCAACCGAATTTTGCATCCCGAAGTTTCGAAAGAAGCGTCAACTACCGGAAAACGGGTGTATGAAGGAAAGATTTATGCCGTCCTACGTTCCTTGCTGCGGTTTAGTCTGGCTCATCGCTGGAGTTTTGTCTTTGCGATGGTAGCGTTGGTTGCTCTTTCAGCTTTCAGCTATCGGTTCATGAAACAGGGTTTCTTTCCGGATATGGTGTACGATCAGCTTTATATGGAATATAAATTGCCGGAAGGAACAAATTATACCCGTGTCACACGTGACTTGGAAGAGATTGAAGCCTATCTGAAAACTCGTCCGGAAGTGACCCATGTCACAGCTTCCGTCGGTGGTACCCCCGGTCGTTATAATTTGGTGCGTAACATAGCCAATCCTTCTTTGGCATACGGTGAATTGATTATAGACTTTACTTCTCCCGATGCATTGGTGGATAATATGCCCGAGATTCAGCAATATCTTTCGTCTCGTTACCCCGATGCCTACGTGAAACTGAACCGCTATAACCTGATGTTCAAGAAATATCCGATCGAGGCACAGTTTACGGGGCCGGACCCGGTTGTTTTGCATCAATTGGCAGACAGTGCCCGCAGCATTATGGAAAGCTGTCCGGATGTATATCTGATAACTACGGACTGGGAGCCGCAGATTCCCGTGCTAACCATTGAATATGACCAGCCGACTGCCCGCGCTATCGGACTGAGCCGTAATGATGTAAGCCTCTCGTTGCTTTCGGCCACCAGTGGTATCCCCATCGGTTCTTTCCACGAAGGAATCCATCGGGACAATATCTATCTGCGCTGCCTTGACGAACAGGGAAGACCGATTGAGGATTTGGATAACACACAAATATTTTCTTCTCTTCCTTCTTTGAATGGCTTGTTGACGCAGGAGATGATGATGAAACTGAAAACGGGAACGCTTTCGAAAGATGAACTGGTAGAAACCTTGATGGGAACTACTCCGTTGAAACAGATCAGCAAGCGGATCGATGTACAGTGGGAAGATCCCGTCGTCCCCCGCTATAACGGGCAGCGTAGCCAGCGTGTACAGTGTTCGCCTGTTCCGGGAATAGAAACAGAGAAGGCACGCCAGTCCATTGCCGCACAGATAGAGCAGATCCCATTGCCCGACGGTTATAAACTGCAATGGCAGGGTGAAAGGAATGCCAGTACGAAATCTATGCAGTATTTGTTCAAGAACTTCCCGTTTGCCATTATTCTGATGATCTCGATACTGATTATGCTGTTTAAAGACTATCGTAAGCCGATTATCATTTTCTGCTGCATACCGTTGGTTTTTGTCGGTGTAGTCGCCGTGATGTTGCTGACCGGGAAGACATTCAATTTTGTGGCGATTGTCGGCACATTGGGATTGATCGGTATGATTATAAAGAACGGAATTGTGCTGATGGATGAAATTACGTTGCAGATCAGCCAGGGAGTAGAACCGGTCACTGCGTTGATCGATAGCTCCCAGAGTCGTCTCCGTCCGGTGATGATGGCTTCGCTGACCACTATTCTTGGAATGATTCCGCTGTTGCCCGATGCTATGTTCGGTTCGTTGGCAGCTTCTATCATGGGAGGATTGCTGTTTGGCACGCTCATCACGTTGCTCTTTATCCCGATTCTGTATGCATTATTCTTTCATATCAAAAAGACAGACAAATGAAAAAAGAATTTCTCGTAGCTGTTAGTGTTTTGTTTGGAATGGCGGCTTCTCTTTCTGTTTCGGCACAAGAGAAGCTCAGCCTGAAACAATGCCGTGAAATGGCTCTAAAATATAACAAGGAAATGGCTGCTGCCGATAAACAGACGGAGGCAGCCCGGCTGCTGTCTCTCAGCTATAAAGCTAACTTCTTCCCCAATTTTACAGCAAGCGGAACCGGACTGTATAGTACGGCAGACGGCAGCTTGGGCATTCGGGAAGGAAATCTGCCGGTATTCCTGCCCGATCCCGTTACTGGAGAGTTGGCAACAAGCGGTTACGCTTATTTCCCCGGATTGAATCTGGACTATAAAGTCGGGACCGTCTATACAGGCGGAGTACAAGTGGAACAACCGCTTTATATGGGCGGAAAGATTCGCGCCGCCTATAAAATGTCATTGCTCGGCAAGGAAATGGCACATCTGAATGAGGAACTGACTGCATCCGGAGTGATTCTGAATACAGACAAGGCTTATGTGCAACTAGTGAAAGCCAAAGAAATGAAGAAAGTGGCGGAGAAATATCATGTGTTGCTCAATGAGCTGTTTCGGAATGTGAAGAGTGCCCACCAGCATGGCATGAAACCTCAGAATGATGTGTTGAAGGTACAAGTGAAACTTAATGAGAGTGAGCTGGCATTGCGCAAGGCGGATAATGCGCTCCGTCTTGCCGGCATGAATCTTTGCCATTATATTGGTCGGCCTCTGACAGCGGGGATTGATATCTCGGATGAATTTCCGGAAGTGGAGCAAGAGTGGAAGACACAGGTTGCCGATATCAGTGCCCGTCCCGAATATGGTATTTTGAATAAACAGATCGCCATGGCCGAGCAGCAGGTAAAGCTGAATCGGAGTGAACTGCTGCCACGTGTGGGAGTGAAGGGAAGTTATGACTATTTCCATGGATTGGAAATCAATGACGAAACTTTGATGAAAAAAGGATCATTCTCCGTCTTTCTGAATGTTTCAGTACCTCTGTTTCATTTTGGCGAACGTATGAATAAGGTGCGCTCTGCCAAGGTAAAACTGGAACAGACTCGTCTTGAACAGGAAAATGCCAATGAAAAGATGTTGCTTGAATTGACGCAGGCCACTAATAATTTGGATGAGGCCCGACTGGAATGCGAGCTTTCAGAACGTTCGCTGGAACAGGCGGAAGAGAATATGAAAGTCAGCGGCAAACAGTATGAGGTGGGATTGGAAACTCTTTCGGATTATCTGGAAGCGCAAGTTATGTGGCAACAGGCGTATCAGACGAAAGTGGATGCCCATTTTCAGTTGTATGTAAACTATGTGGCTTACTTGAAAGCGGCGGGGCAACTGCAATAAAGTTCTCAAACTATTCTCATCGCCTTGAGAAAAAATTCTCACCACAGTGAGAAAAAATACTCATGCCTATGAGAATATTTTCTCAAAGGGGTGAGAATAATTCTGCTTCTACCAATCGTATTTCTCGATGTATATATCGAAGGTCGGTTCGTATTTTATTCCGTGTTTTATGAAGATAGCGGCAATCTCTTTTTGATATAAAGAAATATAGAGAAGATATAGTGAGTGTATTTGAGACATATATGTCTCGAAGATAAATTCCTGGTTACTTGCACTTCCCGATTTATTAGGTTACTTTTGTAGCGTATTAAATGAAGAAAGGAGATAGGTGAGTATGGCAAGACCGATTAAAGAAACTCCGATACTTTTCGGAGAAGATGCACGGCGGTTTGAAGAGCGGATGAAAGAAAAACGCAGGGAGACCCCCGAGCAGCGGGCAAAAAGATTGAAGGACTATGAACTGGCAATGAAAATATTTAAAAAATAGATATGGATCGTCAGTTAATAGAGACAACGTATGAGATGCGTAAACTAGATACCTCAGAAAAAATAGAATCGTTCGATTGCGGAGATACCGACTTGAACGATTTTATTTTGAATGAATCTTTCCTGTATCGGGAAGCTTTGCTGGCTGTCAGTTATGTACTTGAGAATAAAGTTAATCAGCGATCAGTTGCTTATTTCAGTCTTGCCAATGACAGGATCTCTTTGTCTGATTTTGAAAATAAAACTGAATTCAATCGTTTCCGCAAACATCGGTTTGTGAATGAGAAGCGTTTAAAAAGCTATCCTGCTGCAAAGATTTGTCGTTTGGGTGTTGACTTGTCTGTAAAAGGTCAATCAATAGGCTCATTCCTATTGAATTTTATTAAAAGTTATTTTATTATTGAGAATAAAACAGGTTGCCGTTTTTTAACTGTTGATGCGTATGCGGCTGCTGTTCCTTTTTATATGAAAAACGGTTTTGTCCCATTGAATGATGAAGATGTGGATTCTGCTACACGTTTGCTCTACTTTGATCTGAATGATATTGTGAAATAATTCAGATTCTGTTCTACTTTTATATAATATAAAATGATGGATTGGTAATGTTAATTGTTACAACATAGTCTTTTGAATTTATATAATAGTGACGATTGCTTTGTTTCTAATTTTCCCCAAACATTTATTAGCCCCTTTTGTTATTTTCCGAAAACTATTTGTAACTTTGTCATCGGAACGTAGCATACCGTTTAAAGGTGTGCGATTGCGCGTTTCCTCGGCTAATAGGAAATTGTAACGGATTTTTTTGATGTATGCCGGGAAGACGCCTGTACTTCTATGACTTCTCATAGGGTACGGGCTGTCTGCCCGTATACATCAGGTAGCCGTTACTACCTCCTATTAGCGGGATGTGACAGCTCCGTACTCTTTTATAATATAAAAGGTACGGAACTAGGTAAGAGTATTAACTTAGTTCCGTTTTTTTATGTCCTATTGGCTCACAACAAAACAAATGTCTGAAAGACATGGCGTTCAGGAAGCAACTCTGCGAAACTGGGCGAATCTCGGTTACATTACCAGTTGCCGGATGGGCAACCAACTGTTCTTGGATGACGAAAGTCTGACTGCCTATCTCGAAGCTCACAAAAGGCTTGGATTGCAAGCGGATTATCTGGCAAAGATTGTGGAAGAGAAAAAGCTGGAACGCGACTTTATTATTTCCAGATATGATGATCTGCTATATGTATTGCGAACACAGAAAACGTGTAAACCTCTATATGAAATTATTATTCGTGAACTTTCCCAATTGATTGTTCATCCCGGAGCCCGTGATATTTTCTACTCCATCTCTATGGGGGAGTCAATAGAGAAAGTTGCCGATCGGCATCGAATTACTTATGACAGGGCGTTACAGATTTATAATTCTCATCTCAGAGGACTGAAAGTGAGAAAGAATGTGTTGGCTACTTATCGGAAACATATCATAGATGCCCGTTTTCAGTCTTTGGCGGATAAAAGCAAGAATATAAATTTGAATCAGGAAGAAAGGGTACTCCAATTGTCTGTCGGCAAAGTGGCCGATACGAGGCTGACTAATGTCTTGTATAAAGAAGAAATCCGGACGGTAGGGCAACTGCTGGAATTAGTATCGGGAAAGGGATGGAGATGGCTGCTGAAAATGGAAGGAGTAGGGAGGATTTCTTATGACCGCTTGCTGTCCAATCTTCAGTTGGCGGGAGTGGTCGATGAAAGTTTGGAGCAGATACTTTCCGGTCGTTCTGACAGATGATGAGGGGCAAAAGTCAATAGTATTAGGAGAGTTGCTACTGACTTTTGACATCTCCTCGTCTCTTTGTGGTGATGATTCTTCCGTTTTTTAGGGTAGACTACGCATTTGATTCTTTTGATTAAAAACGTTTTATCTTTATAAATTTATTCTGGTACCCCTCAAATATATGCTCTGACGTTTCATTTTCCAATTTCTCTTCAATAGCGTTTACTATTGTGAAGGGGATGGTTTGCCCGTCTTCATTTAAAATCCTGAGGTTGGTTCTCTTTCCATCTATCTCTCTAATATTCAGTAGTATATAACCTTCTTCTTTAGAGGGGGTACATGAAGTCATCAGGAAATTGTCTTTCTCAAAATGGAAGGCTGAGTACTCTGTGGGTTTATGATTCTCTGTTCCTGTCGGCATTACCCGGGCATATAGAGGAATACGTGAGCTCCAGCCAAACTTGGTAGCAAGGTTGCTAGATGGGTCAACGGAAGAGGTCAGATGGTAACTCCAACGGAACTCTCCTTCTTGGGAAGCTTTGAAGTTGGTATTCCAGTAATTATTCATCACCCACGAGTAGACATGAGGCCTTTCGTATTGTTTCTGATATTGAAATTTACCGAGATTTATGTCTCCTAGTTGATAGAGGGGGATGAGGCTGCTTCCTATAATAATTTGCGCCTGATTATTTTGTACCGATACAAAGTTTTGAACAGTATTCCAGTCTGTAGATGTCCCTTCCAGTTGATTCTTGCCAGATATAACTGTTCCGCCCTGAACGTCGAATGCCAGTTTTCCTTCGGGCAGTTGGAAGGGAAAAGCAACGTATATCCCTGAGGGATCCGTTTCCGGCAGACGCTTGATTGCGTACTCCAGTTCTATTCGTTTGGTATCATGATATAATTTAATTTCCAGATTGACCCCGAATGCTTCGTCTGTTCCCGGAGATTTTCCCTGCAACAGGATACGTTGATAAATAGGTCCATTCGAACTGTCGATGATCCGGCACTCACTCAATCCTGTTCTGTTGTAATCATCCAGGCGATATTGGGCCAATTGGTCACGATTACCTAATTTCTCATAGATAAAAGCACCCAGTTCCCATGGAGACGAACTATCGACCAGTTCACAATTCAATTCTTTATCATACAAACTTTGGATCGTTCCTTTGTCCGGGTTGAGTTGTAGTTTGTAGAAATGATTTTCGATACTGGCATTGTTTATTGTAATAGTTCCTGTATCAGTAGACGGTTGTTTGAAGACAATTTCAAACGTCTTGTATCCCATAGGCGGAATATCCTCTGCGAAAATTGCATAGTAGCACCCTTCTCTGCGATAACGGATCGGTTGAACTTTCAACGAATGTCCTTGAAAGTCTGTTATTTCGAAGAATTGGTTTCGGGGGATCACTTCAAAATCAATATATACAGTCAGCATCTCCGAACGTTTCCAGTTCAACGTATTGAAAATCGTAAGGGTCGGGTTCTTGCCTCTGCGGAGGTCTCCTTGAAGTAAACCGACGGAGGTTTCATACAGCATTTGTGTTCTTTTGACTGCTTCCCATGCATAGGCTGACTTTTCTCCCCATTGCACCTGACTGTTTTCGCACAACGGATCACTGACGCTTTCGGATGCTCCGAACGTGTGTTCATCATAAAATAGCAGGCTTTCATGTATGTGCTCTATTCGTTGGTGAGTGGTCTGTGGCAGGCATTTGTCTTTTAATACAGCCATAGACAGTAGCCCTTCTACCGCTGTCATATCCGAATGAGTTTTGCGTGAAGCTGCTGTTTCTCTTGCGGCAGAACCGAAACCGTCTGTCCACCAGTCTGGATATGCGGCTCTGTATGCGGGAATTTTATCCTCGTATCGCTTCGTTACATAATCCAGAAATTCGGATGCAGTGGCACTTCGTAGCTTAGGATATGCGTACTTTTCATTCCACTCTCTGATGAGTTTGCATTCAATGATGGAGGGCGGTGAATTATCCGTGAAATAACCGGAGTATTGTACGCCTACTGCATCAAACGGATAATGCTTACGCTCCAGTTCTGATAAATAATGTAGTAACTTCGGTTCTGTCTTTTGAATGTCTCCCTGCTCTATTCCCCAGAAATTGCCGGTATTATAATGGTCGGCACGGTAAGTCAGGATCGGTTTACCTGACGGAGATTCCCATTGGAAGACAGTCGGCATATTAAACGGAACCTGCGATTTGTAATGGTGTTCTCCCATCCACAGGTATTTTATCCCGAGGTCCGGCAGATAATCTGCCAGACACCATGCAATTCCGTTGACGTCATTCTGCATGGCCAGCGCAGAGGGAATTCCATGTTTTCTGAATTCTTTGACAGGCTGAAGGAAAGTCTTGAAAGAGTTTTCGTCTACAATCTCCGACATATTGAAATACATGGATGCAACTTCTATTTGTCCTTCGGCAATGTATTTTTTTAGTTTGTTCACTTGTTCTTCCGGTCTGTTTTTCAAATACTCGTCTACAGCCCACGCCGATTCGCAGGTCCATCTGAACTTCGCATCATCTGTGTAGTCTTTTGTTTGTTCGCAGTATTCAATGGCATAATCTATATACCGGAGATGTTCCGACAGGATTTCGGTTTGAGGTTTGGTGTAGCCTATATCTGTGTGAGTATGCTGAACGAGATATACTGTCCATTTCTTGACAGGAGTTGCCTTTTCATTGATTTTGCTGACGGTTTTTCCTTGTTCTTTCAGTATGATCGGTAACTCACATGGAGCGGTGACTTCCGGAATGGATGTCTCAATGTTATTTATTCCGGGGGACAATACGTATCTTTCCGGTGGGAAATTACCGACTTGCAGTTCCACCGGTCTCTTTTTATGATGCCAGTTGACTGCTTTTATTTTGACCGGCTGTCTCAGTTCTTTTTTCTTTCCGACCACCAATACAGGAGAGAAGGCGGAAGATACGAGACTGGCTTTGGTCGTAAGATTGTTTGTTTGCAGAGGAGAGTCAGATGTCAGCTTTATCTGGTCGAATGCTACCCAACTGCCTGATATATTTCGGATCGTGAGTGTGTTGTTTCCTGCTCTGAACTCATCAGCCGGAATGTCAAGCGTGACGGATAACTCTTTTGAAGTTGTTTCTTTTGTGTCCAGATATTCAGGGTTTGTGCCTTTGGGTGTTTGGATGGATTTCTCGAAGCTGTTGAGCCTCACCTCCAGTCGGGGAGGTGAGGAAGGATGAGTTTCTGCAAATAGAAGTCGTAGTTGTATTTGGGTTGTCGGAGAAGGAGCTTCGGCCAATGAAAAGCCAATAACAGCCTGCCCTGATATGCCACCTGCCCAGGCATCACTAGGCCCCGGCAGAAAGTAAGGAAAATCAGCAGAATGATTTCTCCCTACTTCGTATAGATAAACATCATTGATGTAGTTCCGATAATCGTTTTTATAGAACTTGAACTCTTTGGCGGATTTATCTTTGTTTCCTATTTGCCAGACTGTATTTTGAGAATGAGCTGTGAGAGTTCCCAACAATCCGATGATACAAACGATTTCTTTAATTTTTATCTTTCTCATGTGAGTTCCTTTTAGAAAATGATATGCCGTTGCTATATCTTAATTAGAATTCGTATGTATCAGGTGACCAGCTATCCAGCCATTGAATAGCCATGCTTCCGTCTTCACGGAACTGTATAGGCAACCAGATATAGGTTGAGTGAATTAGGTCTGTTTTATTCCATTTGTCAAACATGGCTATGTATGCGTCTTTCTTTCCTTGAATCGGCAGTACATGGGTACTTTGTCCATAGAAGGTTTTGTCGGCATCTTTTCCTACACAAGGATTTCCTTTTACGGTCCATGGTCCTAAAATTTGGGTAGCCACTGCATATTCCGCTTCATTGGGACTCCAGCCGGTACATCCCGAACTGATGACGTAGTATAGTCCGTTGTGTTTGAACACAGCAGGGGCTTCCCGGAATTTACCTGCGAAATTGCGTGTGAAAGTGCCGGAAGGTTTCAGGTAATCGTCGGACAGCAAACTGATATATAATGTAGAATTCTGTTCGGAAGAGTAGATATGATAAGCTTTGCCGTCGTCATCTTTGAATAGGGTCATGTCCCGGCTGATTTGCCCGTTCGGGTGCATCGAACCCAGATAGGTGAAAACACCAGTCGGTGAATCGGAAACAGCGACTCCGGCAGCAGCTTTATTGTAGTCGTCACTGTCCACGTGCAGCCACATTACAAATTTCTTGGTTTTGTCATTGTATATAACTTTAGGTCTCTCCAGCACTTTGGAAGGATGGAGATCGGATTGTGTGTCAGATATTTCCGGTTGGAGAACGAGTCCTTCATATTTCCAGTTGAGAAGGTCCTTGGAAGAGTAACAATTTACTCCACCGGCTTCCGTACGATAACATTCCCAACCGGGAACATTGGGATTCCAGTAAGTGGAATCACTTTTACATTCGCCATACCAGTAGTAAATTCCCTCGTGATATAATATACCGCCTCCGTGAGCATTTATTTTCTCGTTGTTGGTGTCGAGCCATTCTACTCCCGGAGTGATGGCTGTATACTTGTGTGATGTGTCACGTGATGACTGACATGATAATAAAACGGCTGCTGTGATAAGACTGAGTAAGATCTTTTTCATTTGTTACTATTTTTTTTATGATGTTATTTGATTCCCCAATTTTTATTCGGACGATCTCCCATTTCAAGTTCCAATGTGCCGCCTTTGAGCAGTTCTTTTGCCGGAAACTTGAAAGAGTTCAACTTCTTGCCGTTTAGTTTGGCGGACTGGATGTACTTATTTTCCCGCGAAGTATTGCTAGCTTTGATGATAAATTGCTTTCCTCTACCGAAATGTTTTCCCAAATCTATTTTTATTTTTTCAAACAGAGGACTCCCCAGTTCATAAACAGGTTCTGCGTTACAACCTCCGTCCGTCTGGAATAATCCCAATGCAGCCATGACAAACCAAGCGCTCATTTGTCCTTGGTCTTCGTCTCCCAAATAGGCATTTGATGTGTCAAAGCCATAATAGCGGTCGATAATGGAACGGCTCCACCGTTGCGTTTGCCACGGTTGGCCTGCCCAGTTGAATAGAAAGGCGAAGTGCATGGATTGCTGGTTACCTTGTACTACTGGAAAGTCCCAATACTGGTCTCCCGGGGCATTATACCTCCATGGCTCACTGGCTTTGAATCCCCATGACAGCCGGTCGATGAAGAGCTCTTTACCGATAATTTCGGTGAGTGCGGGAACGTTCTGAGGTACAAAAAAAGTAAGTTGCCAGGCGTTTCCCTCTACATAATGATGGTTAGCTCCTGATTTGAACGGATCAAAGTTCTTTTCCCATTCTCCATTGCTGTAGCGCATTTGGGCATAACCTGTCGCCGGGTTGATTGCGTTTTTCCACCAGTTGCCTCTGTTGGAGAATGTTCGGTAATATTCCTCTTTTCCCAGTGCTTTTGCTAGTTGAGAGACTGTCCAGTCGTCATAAGAGTATTCTAATGTGTTAGAAAAACGTCCTTTGTCGGCAGGTACATATTGATGTTGCAGATAAGTTTCCAAATCTCTGTTGCCGGCAAACCCATTGGCTACACGTTGAGCTGGGGTAGTTTGCATCTTTACGATTGCCCGGAACATTTTTTCTGCATCGTAATTCCGTATTCCCATTTGGTAAGTACTTACTAAAAGGGGAATCTCATGTTCGGCCACCATTACAGGTATGTATTTCATTCCGCTGGGGCCTTTTGCCAGCCATCCGTTGGCGTCATACATAGCCAACTGCGATTTTACCCATCTGGATGACCACTCGGGAGCAATCAGATTCCATACCTGATTCAGATTCCAAAAAGTATTCCAGAAGGCATCGCATCCCAAAGCGACAGCATCCGGGTCGTCCAGCTTTTGAATGTTGCCTGCTGCATCCACCCATCTGCGGTCTGCATCACTGAAAGTATTCCGGCAGAAAGCACGGTATAAATTGGTGTAAAATCTTACCTTTTCCCGATAATCGTTGCTGTATATCCGGACTCTGTTTAAAATATTATTCCAACTATCCGACTGATGTTTGCGTACAGCTTCAAAATTCCACCCGAATGGTTCCATTATCTCATTGGAAAGATTGTTGGAAGCCCCTGCCATATCTACATAAGATATTCCGGAACGTACCATAACTTCCGGATGATCGGTAGTATCAAATTCGGCATAACAGCCGAATCGCTGAGGGTAGCTGGCTGTCATAGTATCTGTTTCCCATAAAGTATGATCGTGCCATCCTCCAAATTTCTTGATATCTTTATTGAATTCAATCACGAAATAAATTGTATAGTTCTGATCCGCATCCGCCGACCATACATTTTTGGATAGCTGCTTGCTGAATCCTTCGATCCGTCGTGCTCCTGTTTGCTTTATACTTCCTTCAACAATTTGGTAATCGTATTCACTAGGGATTTTCAGGTCGATCATGACACGGGCATCCTTATCTTGCGGATATGTATAACGCTGAAAACCACACCGGGAGGTGGCAGTCAGTTCCGCCTTGATTTGATAATCGGTCAAGTCTACTTTATAATATCCGACTTTCGTTTCTTCACTTGTTTTGTCGATGGCTGAACGATACGAATTGGCATCTTTGACTAAGGAAGACTGGCTGCCTATCTCCGTTTTTAAAGGACCGTTGGCAGGCATGATGCCCAGACCCGCCATGGTCCATTCGTGTATGTGGCTAAACGTACCTATGCTCTCGAATGAAGGATCATATCCCGATTGCCAACCGCTATCCTGATTGTCCGGACTTAATTTGACCATGCTGAATGGCATCCACGGACCTGGTGCTATCATCCAACGGGAGTGCGCAGTTCCCATTCGTGTATCGATGTAATCGGCCAGTGTGATTGTATTGTGAGGTGCGCGTCTGATCATTCCTTTATCTAAGATTGCACCATCGGCGGATATGATGTAATGGCTTGTCTTGGGAGACTTGACAACTGGCATCGGAGCTTCTAGTATGTATCTTCCTTTTTCCAAACGTTGTTCCAGTATCTTTTTTCCATCTACTTTCACTTCAAGGAGAGGATGCCCGGAAAGATGTTCTATGTCTACTAATAGTGGTTGGGCTACAGGACTGGTGGTTTGAAAGTCCGCAGCTTTAACATCCCGGAGATAAACGGATTTGTTGACTTCATTTAGTTCAGCATTATCCGGCCCCATAAGTCTGATATCATCGAAGAGAATCCATGAGCCTTCGAGACTTGTAAGCGCGATGGAGTTGCTTCCTTTTCTGATCACTCCGGAGTTCAGAGGAATTTCGATCGTATGCGGTTTGATTTGTGAATAGTCACCGTCTATTGATTTTCCACTTCCTTTGGGAAGTGCATATTTCCATGATTTTCCGTTGATCGTTATTTTAAATAGTGCCGGAAATTCGTGGTGAGTATCTAATAGGTCTATGATTAATTTCCATGAGTCCGTTTCGGGAACTTCCTTCATACCAAAGAGTATGTTTAAAACATGAGTCCGTATACCGGCAGTATAACTTGTTCCTCCCCAATGATCGGCAGGTCCCGGCAGAACATAAGGAAAATCTTTTTGAGGGGAAGACAATCCAATGATATAAAACCTGTCCTCCCAACCAAAATCATTTGCCAGAAACTCTTTGTATTTGTCAGGGGACAATGCCAACTCACTGGCACTATGATTTTTCTCCCCGATTTGCCAGACAGTCTTGGTAGGTGCTGCACATAATCCGGATAGGAGGAATAAAAACGTGAATAAACTCAATGGTATTCTTTTCATATTAACTTTCGGTCTTTTGGATTCAAGATACAAATTTGTTTTTTACATAGGAATGTATCATTCTTTTTTTGTATACACTCCTATGCAAAAACAAATTCAACTGTTATCACTGTAACAAACTAACCTTTTTACCCCAGAACTTGATTTCGCTGGCGGAACCATAGGCCCCCATTCCTACGTGTGGAGCTGAGAGTGATTCTACAATACGGTATCTGATGTATCTTATATTTTCGTGTTCTTTATCGCAGGCGAACTTAATACTGGGTTGCCAACCGGAAACAGAAATGTTTTTTGTAGTCAGCTGTTTCCATCCTTTTGCTTTCGCACTTTCTTCCCAAGCCGGGTTTATAGATGGAACATCCGGTTCATGGCTTTCCAGGTCTTCTACATCTTCAATTCCCCATATTTGGAATAATCGAGGCATCCAGTCTGTTCTTTCATATCCGGTAAAGAACAGTTCGCATTCGGTAATCGTTGCTGTAAGTCCCATGTCAATGGTCAGATGATGAGGAACTCCTTGATTATCGCCGGCATGATAACCGCTGTCATAATTCCATGTATCATTGTTCCATAACTTTTCTACTGAACCGCCATAACCGTTTACAACATCTGAAGGCATATTTGCGTTGGCAAAGTTAGTTCTGGGGATTTCTACAATCGGATCGTCGGGCAAAGTGTATTCTGAAATGGGCAGGGATACGATATCCAATGCAATTTCACTGGGTAGGATTCGTGTTTCTACTGTTAATATAGAAGTAGCTTTCCAATCAGGTAAGTTAGTTGAAGCAGCATCTCCTTTCACTGTTAAAGTTAGTAGTTGCTCATTTGAATCATAGTACTTAACTATTGCTTCCACCACATTATCTGCCTGATTCCAAATTAAGTTGAGCGAGTTGTCGGCAATGACGAATTGCATATCGGTAATTCGCTTGGGATAATAAGTCGCTATGTGCTCCGTTCCGTATACATCTACATTGTAGGTTTCGGATAGTGAGGTATTACCTTCTTTATCCTTTGTGGTTATTTTAACGTAATAGTTGCCTTCTTCCACATCTTTGATTTCATAACTGAATTCAGGTTGCGTTCTGTCAATGTCTGTTGTGAAAACCTTGTCGTAACCTACAAGTTCTATTATGCAAGTCTTTGCTGTGGCTAGATATTTCATAGACCCCGTTATCATCATACGCTGAAATCCCGGATGTATTTTTACATCCGCCAGCTTTCCTACATAAATTTGTTCTCCGTCTTTGATATATTCAGAATAGGTATCATGAATATCTGTGCAGGAGGTCATACACAGGAGAATAGTAGTTATTATATATATTACTTTTTTCATTTCTGTCTATTTTATAAGGTTATTCTTCACCTTGGATATCTCCCCAAAGAGTGATTTCTGACATAACTGATGTTTCCATTCCCGACCATGACATTAAACTCTGGAACCGGAAGTAGCGAATGAATGGTACATCTTGGTTGAGGGTAAATACATGGCCTCTTTGGGCTTCCTCAATATCTTCCTGAGTAAGCGCATCACCAAATGCCCCGCCGGATGGTTTCTTCATTTCTCCATCAAATAATACCACCCAGTTATCCGGATTCTGCAAATCTTTACCCTCTTCGCAGCCATATAATTTGAAGTACTTGGGAGCTCCATGGGCATATAATAAGTCTTGGCTGTCCAGACGTTGCCAGAATTGGAATTGGCTGAGACGTACATTGACATTCAAATCAATACTGAAGGCATGCGGGAAAGGTATCGGGTATTCGGTATGTCCCCAGTTCCATCCACCTATTTGCCCGTCCCATAGACGGGAATGATAACCTTCGTGGTAATCCCAGCTGACATCATCCATAACTTTGACAAGTTGGAATTTTGTTTTATCTAATAAGCTTTCTTTCCAAGGAGTAATTTCGGCATACAATGTGTCGGAAGTGTTTTCCCATTTATCCCTAACGAAGATGGCTAATTTCAATAATTTATGTTCTAAGCCTTTTATAGTCAGGCGGCCTTCTTCCTGTTGTGAGGAGTATACGTCATGAATCTCGTATTCATTGTGTTCATCTACCCATTTGTAAATGTAGAAAGATAATGCACTTCTTGCTGCATTATTGAAATCGAGGAAGAATCCTCCGAAACTTTCGGTCACTTTTAATGATTCTTGTGTCTGAACGACTGCAGGAGTCAGAGGCTCAATAGTCACGATAGCCGGTGTGGAATAGTTTTCGTGGCGGTCTACAGAGTAAAGTTTGACCTCTCTCTTTTGTGTATCTCCCAGCCCTTCTATTACCAAAGAATCTACATACATGGAAGATCTTACTTCCTGCTGCTCTCCGCGGGTATTAGTGAAGATAGCTTTGACGTATAATAAATCTACATCATCGGAAGGAGTATATTTAATAATAGCTCCTCCGTTTACATTCTTCACCGATATATTAGTAATCGGTGCCGGAGCTTTTCCATCATTCGTACCGCGTGGTTCGGCCTCGTAATCACCGGCGCAGTTTGCAAAACAAACTGCTGCAAGTATTAAAAGTATAAAAGCTATATTTTTCATCTTTGTCATTTTTATGTTAAAAGTTACCATTGAGGATTCTGAACAAGTTTCGGATTTCTGTTGATAGAATTGGTCTTAATAGGCCATAAATAATCTCTTGGCATGAATTTTCTCGTGAAGAGAACTCGTGCATTATAAAAGTACTCCGGGTCCTGCTCTAATACCGACCAGCCTTTTATCTGAGTATTCAGATATGTAGAGCCTAACTTCCATCTGCGTACATCATGGTAACGATGGCCTTCGAATGCAAGCTCTATCATTCGCTCTTTCTGTATAATTTCACGCATTCCTCTTTGGGTGGTTGGCTTATCCGGGCGGTTGGAATGATTACGCCATGTATTTACCAAAGAACCTCCTTCATCCAGACCGGCTTTATTCCTGACCTGTTGTACATAGTAGTATACATCTGTAGTCGGAGTTTCATTAAGCTCGTTGAGAGCTTCTGCATATAGCAGGTATAGATCGGACAGGCGAATAATCGGGAAAGAATATACGTAATTGATATTGGTCGCACTGGTGTTTACGTTTTGATAACTAACCAATTTCTTTGTGAAATAACCTGTCGGTGAATATAGTTCGTCTGAAACGCCGGCAATATCTCCTTTCTTTGATTTGATAGGATAGGAGCTCGTTTCATTGTCGTTACAGCATTCGATGGAGAACCATTTTCCACCATCAAAACCAATATAGGCATAAAAACGAGGCTCTCTGTTTAAATGCATCTTGATAGTTGTGTAGTTTGGTGTAAAATGAATAGGATCATCTTCTGGAGTTGTTGTCAGTTTATATCTGTTTTCATATTCATAATCTTTATCCTCATCCATCGGGACTCCGTTCGCTGTATAGAATTGTTCTACAATTTCTAATGACGGCACAAGTTGTGAGCAACTACGAATCATTCTGTTCCCCAATGAATAGCTGGTTAAATGCGCTTGGCATAGATTCTGTATTCCATCTGTTGCATTGGAACCTAATGCCCATATTATTTCAGAATTAAAACGACCGGTAATTGTGTTACGTAGTGTCAACTCTTGTTGTAAAGTTGATGAAGGAGTATAATTTAGCTTCTCATCAAATTTGTATAAAGAAGCTCCGGCTTCGTGGGCAGTGTTGATGGCATCCAGGCACGCTGCGGCTGCCGCCTCCCATTTTTCCTTTTTATACTCTTGGTCGAAGAAAGGTATCCCTTCTGAATTGACAAATTCAGCATACATCGTATTGCCGTTGAATAAAGGACTGGCAGCCAGTATTAGTAATTTAGCCTTGATTGCTTTCGCAATAGGTAATGTGATACGCCCTAATTCCGTGCGTGGAGAAGTCACATTGAATGTTAATCCGGAAGGGATGTTCATGGCTTCATCCAATAAATCAGTTGTATAAGTGACGATATCATTAATCGTTTCTCTCTCCAGTTGCATCATATCTAAGTCTGCTTCTACGCTGATGTTCTCTTTAAGTAAAGGAATGGGCCCATAGTGCAACATGAGATAATAAATATAATATGCTTTCAGAGTCATCACTTCGGCTTTCCATTTATTTTTCTCTTCCATACGCATGTCAGGTACGCGATCGATGTTGTCTATAAAAATATTGCATTCATGGATTCCTCTGAATATGTTGTAGCCTCCCTGACCTCCATCCCAGTAATTTAGTAAGGGGTCGTTAGAGTTTTGCATACCACGTGCAATGTTGAATGAGGTTATATTTTTATAGTAGTGGGACTCTGGTTTCAGATACCACATTTCTCCACCGCAGATGAGGCCGGAGTTGTGATCAAGATTGGCTGCTGTAGGTACGAAGTTATAGCAGGTGGCTAAATATTTTTCAGCATTAGCCCGAGTGTTGAATGCCATTTCAAGCGTTGCGATATTATCCGGCACGATATCAAGATAGTTGCAGGATGTGATTAATATCGCCAATAATGTACTAGTGAATAAATGTTTGTATTTCATAATGTAATCAGAAGCTTAAGTTAATACCAAAATTGTAAACTGCCTGAATAGGATATTGCATTCCGTCGTTTCCTTGTTCTACATCCCATAATTTAAAACGATTCCATGCGAAAAGATTTAGTCCGCTGGCATAGATTCTCAAATTGGACATACCTAGATGGCTGGTCAGCCTTTTAGGTAATGTATATCCGATTTCGACTGATTTTAAACGCAAGTAAGAACCGTCGCGTAACCACCATGTACTGTTTCTGTTATTGTTTGCAATGTCAGTAGTTGACAATCTTGGGAAAGTAGCGTATATATTACGATTCGATTCAGACCAGTAATCATCCGCATATGCTTGCATCATACCATTGAGGTTATTTCCTCCGAAATCCATTTGCATGAAAGGATTTGTTGCTTTGGAATTAATAAAGAAAGAAGATCTCGCTGCTCCTTGAAAGAAACAAGAAATATCAAAATTCTTGTATCCCATCGACACTCCGAAGCCGTATACAATTTCTGGAGAAGAGGAAATCCCTATTGGAACAATATCTTCATCATTAATTATTCCGTCATTATTTACATCTTTGTATTTTATGTCACCGGGCATATATTCACCATATGTCTGAACAGGTGAATTTGCAATATCTTCTTCATCAATGAACAGTCTTTCCGCTATTAATCCATAAGTCTGATTAATACGTTTTCCAATATGACTAAGCCAAGGGTAAGGACGATAGGGTTCTTCTACATGCTCATATTTGCCTGTTGCATAAGTGAAATTGCCACGCACTCCTAACCAGAAGTTTTTGTTGAAAGCGTGGTTGGCATCTACCTGCACTTCGAATCCATGTGAAGAAGCTTCTCCTTTATTAGCATAAAGAGGTGCACTGAATCCCATTTCATACGGGATGGTTTGGCGTTCGCCAAAGATGTTTTTTCGATATTCGGTGAAGTAATCGAATTGTATGTCAAATATATTAAATAGCCCAACTTCGAGACCTAAATTCATTTTTTGAGCAATTTCCCATTTGATTTTGTCATTTCGATAGCGTATCATGTCGATAGTACCGACATTCCGTTCAAAATCTTGTCCCCAACTGAAATTTGCACCACTACCGTTTAGATTTACCTCGGACATATAAAAGAATCTGTCATTCCATGCACCAATATTGTCGTTACCTACCAAACCGTAAGTTCCTTTTAGTTTCAGTTTATTGATAATGTTCTTAAGGTCTTGATTCCAAAACTTTTCTTCGGAGATCATCCAGCCTGCTCCTATCGAAGGAAAGAATCCGAATCGTTCATTTTTGGCAAATCTTTCGGAACCATTGTAACCAAAGTTTGCTTCAGCAAAATATCGTCCGTCGTATGCGTATGTAAAACGACCTGATAATCCAATGTTACGGGCTGGTAAAGATGTCTGTATCGAACTTGCGCCTCCGCTCTTATTCTCTCTCAGAACTCCTACTAATAATCCGGTGATATTATGCTTTTCCCGGAACGTACGGTTGTAGTTGAGAGATGCTTCATAATAATACGAACTGCTGACTTGATTCCCTTCTGCTGTATAATCCAAATCTTCCCGTCCACCATTAGGGTTCAGCTCCCTTAAAGTATATGTGTCGGTTAGTTTATCATAATAGCTGATTGAATAATAAAAGGGTGAAGTAGAACGTTGTTGTCCGCTGTATGAATTTCGGGTAGTACTTGCGAAGACTTTGATACTAAGTCCTGGAGTTATAAAATCTAATTTCTGATTTAATTCCGCCTGGGCAGAAATAACCGAATTGGTGTATTGTTTGTAACCACGTATCATTTCCGCATAGGGATTGATGTAATTACCATCACCTGCGTTACCAAATAAAATATGTGAAGTAGATGTATGATTTTCATCAGGCATATAATATTTGGGGAATAAAACAGGACTTGTTGCCATTGCTCTTCGGTATAGATCATTGCCGCTTACAATAGGACCGGTATAATCATCAAAATTGCCACTGAATTTTACAGAAAATGTAGTCGTCTTGGTCACATCAATATCAATGTTAGAACGTACATAGATTTTTTTTAAATCAATGTTACTGTTATAATTGTTTCGTTTATCTACCTTCATGATACCATTGTCATCCGATATGCCTAAAGAAACATAATATCTGGCAGTTTCACTACCTCCGCTCATATTGATGTTGGCACGTGAATTAAATACATTATCATTAAATAATTCATTGTACCAGTCTACCGCCGGATATACATAGGGATTTTTGCCGGCTATTGTTGATGCTATTTTCTCATCGGTATGAGGCCGGACAGCTAACGGATTACGTGTGAGTACAGCTTCATTGTGGTATTTCATATAGCTGATAGGATCTACCATGTCTATTCTTTTTGTAGGTGCTGACAATGAACCTTCCACTCTGGCACTAATTTTTACCTTACCGGGTTTGCCTTGCTTGGTAGTAATCAAAATGACTCCATTAGCTCCGCGTGCACCATAAATGGCAGTTGCTGTTGCATCTTTCATTATAGAGAAAGCAGCAATGTCATCTGCGGACAGTCTGGAAAGATCGGTAGTAGATGATTCGATATTATCGATTAATATCAGTGGACTTTTAGAGTAACCAAAAGTTGTCACACCGCGAATAAAGAATTCCACATTGTCATTTCCAGGTTCACCGGACAACTGGTAAGATATAATTCCGGCAACATTACCACCTAAGGCTTGAGTCAGATTACTGGTTGGAATTTTTAATCTTTCAGGTTTTAAGGTTGATATTGCTCCAATCACACTTTCTTTTTTCTGTTTAGCAAAACCAACCACAGTAACTTCATCCAATTCATCTACCTTGGGCAAAAGTTTAATGGTTTGAGGTACTTTATCTATCTTGTATTCAATAGATTGGTATCCTAAAAATGAGAAAATTAAAATAGAGCCTGATTCGGATGAAATAGTAAATAAGCCATCTATATCCGAAATGGCTCCTTTTGTTGATCCTTTCACCTGTACAGTAGCTCCTGCAATAGGCAAGTCTGTTTCATCCACAATTTTCCCTGATATTGCTTTGGATGAGTTGTTACTACTACTGGTTTGAGCTTGCAAGGTTACATAGCTTTCAATGATTAGAAGGAAAGCTATCCATAATACGAAGCGTGGCAAGTTGCATAAAAGCTTCTTCATACTCTGTGATTTTAAAAAGTAAGTCATAAGGGTTTTATATTAGATTTAATGTGATTTCTTGTATATAAAGGCTGTATATTTTAATCTACATAGTATTAATTGCTCATGATATATGTATTATATAATGTCTATATGTATATACATATTGCAAATATATATATTTAAAGCAGGAAAACTAGAAAGATTTATTTATTTAATATAAATTTATATATGGATGGTTATTTTGAGAATAAATGTTAATACGGCTTTGTGTGTATGGTTTTAAATTTATGAAACGAACATAAAATTAGATAGATTACACAAATTAGCATGACAAGGATGGAGCCTGATTGGCTTCCGGTATAATCTGCGCAAACTCCCATGAGAGGAGGAATGATGGAGCCACCGGATATCCCAGTTATCATGAGTCCTGATATTTCGTTGGTTTTATAGGGTAATGTATGCAAGGCTAGCGAGTAGATGACGGCAAATATGCTAGACATTGCAAAGGCTATAATGCATACTAATAACAAAATAATATATTGAGAATGTATCCAATAAATGCAGGACAAAGCTATTAATACAATGAACATATTGATCCGATAATAATAAATTTCGGAAAACTTTGCTAATAGAATTACACCACATAAGGTCCCCAAAGTGCGAGCGGCAAAATACCAGCTTGTACCATAACTTGCGATTTCTTTAGTCAATTCTGCATTTTCAATTAAAAGTTTTGGGGTAAATACATTCATTCCTACATCTAAGCCAACAATACAAATGATGCCTCCGAATAAAAGGCAGATGGTTTTATTTTTCAGGAGAGAAATAACTTGATAGAAACTGGAAGTTAATCTTTTGTCGTCTTTCTCATTTATTGGAGTGAAAAATAGCCAGATTCCGGAAATTAGAGTAATGGCGGCGAATATGGGAAACATTAATATCCAGTTGTTGAAATAAACAGAGCAGAATCCGGCCACTATAGGTCCTACAAAAGAAGATAGTGCTTTGATGAATTGTCCGGCTGTCATAATGCTTGATAATTTTCCTTCAGCGATAACATTGGTTAATAAAGGATTAAGTGACACTTGAAGGATGGTATTTCCTATGCCTAAAAGTGCAAAGGCGATATAACAGGCTGTCTGTGTGAATGTAAGTAATGGAAGTAACATTCCAATAAAAGTAGATAAAAGTCCTATCAGTGATATTGTTTTTCTACCTTTCTTGTCCATCCAGATAGAAATCGGAATAGAGATGAGTAAAAACCATATAAATACCATTGATGGCAGGAAACCGGCTTGGGTTTCGCTCCAACTGAAATAATCTTTCGCATAGGTGACTGATACTCCTACTAAGTCACAGAACCCCATAATAAAGAAACCAAAAAGAACTGGTAGTATCTTACTTTTATTTTTCATATGTGTTTATTTATTTAAATGCATTTGGATTTGGTCGGTCACCCATAATGAAATGAAGTCTTCCTCCTTTTTTGAGTTTACTCCATTCTATATAGTTATTACTAAGGCGCTTGTTATTGAATCTTACAGATTGAATGTAACAATTGTCTTTGGATACATTTTCTGCTTTTATGATAAGTTTTTTTCCAGAGTAATAGGTGTTGTCTAACTGAATTTCTACCCGGTCGAATCGCGGACTCCCCAGTAACCATACGGGATCTTTGCTGCAACCGCCATCCATCTGGAAAAGTCCTATGCTGCTTAAGATGTACCAAGAACTCATTTGGCCTTGATCTTCGTCTCCCGGATAGGCGTCTCGGGGACCCATTCCATAATATTTTTCTTGTATAGCACGTGCCCATTTCTGGGTGTGCCACGGCTCACTGGTATAAGAGAAGAGGTAAGCTGCCTGCATATTTGTTTCATTCCCATGATTAATAGGATAAGCTCCCATATTATCTCCTAAAGCATTGAAGCTTACTTTTTCGGATGTTGCAAATCCGGCATTCAGCCGGTCGATGAATTGACGCTCTCCTATTAAATTGATGAGGCTTTTTACATCATGAGGAACGTACCAGGTGAATTGCCAAGCGCTGCCTTCGCAAAATCCGGGAGCATGATATGGGTTGGTGTTTTCGATCCACTCTCCGTTGGGACGTCGGGGGCGTACATATCCGGTTGATGGGTCGAATATGTTTTTCCAGTTATCAGAACGTTTCATAAATGTATTGAAGTCATCTTTTTTATTAAGAGCGTCAAAATATTGAGCAGCGCAATAGTCTTGATATGAGTATTCCATTGTATTGGAAACGTATGATTGATAATGCGGAGAATTCCAATCCCATGCGTCATCGTATAGAGGTACATAACCTTTGGTTATATAATCGGGATAACTTTCGTTACCGACTTGTCCTCCTCCGGGATAGTTTATCATAGTGGCTGTTTGTTGGTGAATTAATGCCCGATACATGAGTTGACTGTCGAAGTCACGAATTCCATGTTGATAGCCGGAGACTATCAATGGCAAAGCAGGATTGCCTATCATGACTCTGAAATATTTCATACCGGGATTACCATTGGGAAGCCAGCCGCCACGACGATAGAACTGCTCGTAAGTGTAAATCCAATTGGACATGTACTCCGGATAGAGAAGATTATAAAATGGACCTAATGTCCAATGCATTCCCCAAGCAGAATCACCTCCATATACGCTTTTACCTGGCTTGTCTATAAGAGCTTTGTTACCGTTCATATCTATCCATTCCCCATTTACATCATTCCAGATGGTCCGTGGACTGATAGAACGGTAAAGATTGGTGTAGAATTTTTGCTTTAAGAGGTAATTGTCTGTTGTGATACTGACTCTTTGGAAAAGTGTTTCCCAGGTATCTTGTTGATTGGTGACAACTTTATCAAAATTCCATCCGAATGGTCTCGCTATTTCTTCTTCCAGATTTAGCCGTGCGTTATCAATGCTTACTAATGAAATACCTGTCCTTACCATAACATCATCACCAGTGTTAAGGTTAAAGTCGAGGAAGATTCCTGCGTCCAGTTTGTCTTGACTGTTATTTTCGACTGTAAATACCTGTCGGGACTTCATGTTTGATTTATGTAGCTGTTCAATTTGGCTATATACTTTGTTTCGTATCCAGCCATTCATTGTTTTGAATGGCTTATCAAACTGCATGACAAAATGTAATTTATATCTTTGTACTCCATGGTATCCTGTTGACCGGCAATCGTTCAAGGTCCATCCCTCTATTTCTGTGTCAGATACTTTTTTTACGTATACATCATCTAAATTCCAGTCGTATTCTGCTGGAAAGAAAAAGTCAACTAGTATTCGTGGCTGCTCTGCTTTGTTGAATGTGTATCGCTGAAGGGAACTGCGGGTAGTTGCTGTTAATTCTGCTTGGATATTATAATCTGTAAGATTAACAGAATAATAACCGATTCGGGCTGTTTCGGTTTTCTTATTAATTCGGGAGCGATACCCATAGTCCGGCTGTTTTTCTGTTCCGGGTTGTATTTTTAAATCTCCCGTAGTTGGCATCATTAAGAGTCCTGTCATTGTCCATTCGTGAATGTGGCTGAATCCCATTATGTTTTCAACGTTATATTCATATCCTGCTTTCCAATGGGCATCTTCGTTATCGGGCATAAGTTTTACCATTCCAAATGGCATCCATGGTCCGGGGCCTATCATCCATCGTGAACCACTGGAACCAGCAAACTGATCAACATAATCAATTGATCTGCGTAGTTGCTGGTTACTACGGATAAATTCTTGAGTTGCTACTGTTTGTCCTTCTGTTGATATTTTAACTTTGATTTTAGACTGGTCTTTAAGTTTTCCGGTTGGAATTTCGTAGATATTCTCTCCTTCTTCTACTTGTTTGAATATCTTCTTTTGGTTGATTTGTATTTTAAGTGTTCCGGATTTTTTAGTTATAGTTTTCAGTAGAAGAGGCTGTGTTCTTGTTTTCCCTTGTTCTAATTCATAATCAGCCATTTTCATTGAAATAATAGGAGTATCACCTATCTTATTGATTTGTGTCTCTTGAGGTCCGTTTAGGCAAATGGCGTCAAAAGTTAGGGATTTACCGTTGAATAACTGCATTACAATCTTGTTGTACCCTTCCTTTAGAATTCCGGGCTGTATTGAATATGTTAGCTGTTTGGTGCCAGGCTTTATAGGAGAATCGTAATTCTTTCCGTTGACTTCCAGTCTTAAGAACATACAGTCTTCGTATTCTACATTCTCTATAAAAATATTCCATTGATATTTCTTTAGCGGATTGACATCGGATAGTTTTATTAAAATAGGAAGTTGTATCCTGCATTGTCCTGCCCAGTAAGATGAGCCAGCCCATTCAGCAGTAGGCCCCGGTATAATGTATGGAAAATCGGCCGGTGTGTGTTCGCCTGCATAAAAATATTTTTTATTATCCCCAAATCCGGAGATAATAAATCGATCTTTTCCATCCGGTGCTAAGGCAAACTCCTTGGATGAATTATCTGTTTTGCCAAGTTGCCAGATTGTGCTGTATTGTGGATATACATTCGCAATACAATATATGAAAAAGATAATTTGTACAATAGTTCGTTTCATAGTAGTTGGATAAGATGTTTTTATTAAGACATTATTTCAAAGTAACTTCTTTTTTTACAAAGGCTTTTACCAACATTATTCTTTTGTCGGGATTTTCATTTATGATTGTATATGATCGGGCAGCAGCAGGGATGACAAAAGTCTCTGCATAATTAAAGCGTTGTTTCATGCCGTCCTCTGTTTCAATGCAAACGGAGTCTCCTTCTACTATCATACATACATGGCATGTATTTTCTGTATTCATTTGAATACGGTCTTTGAAGGTGTAACGATATACATCATAAAAATGCTCTTTATGAGTAGGTAGATGCTCTATAGTACACTCCTGATTTTCTTTCATGATATATGGATGGCATATCAATTCCTGGATTACTTTTTCCCCTTTTCTTTCAAAATATAGATTATTCATTCCGTGTTGAATGTTTAGAGGTCGTGGTTTCCCGTCTAATCCCATGCGTATCCAGTCGTACATTTTAAATGTGAAAATATAGGGTGCGCTACTTATTTCCAATACCACGCAATCTTTTCCTGAAGCATGTATGGTGCCATTGGGAATAAGAAAGAAATCGTGCTTTTTAGCTTGGTGTTTTTGAACAAACCTTTCTATCTCTACCTTCGTTGCTTTTTGTTGACTTCGTTCCAAGGTATATTGGAATTCCTCAGGGACGATGTTGTCTTGAAAGCCTAAATATACACATGGCGAGTTTTTACAATCCAATATGTAATATGTCTCATCTTGGGTGAATGGCATGTTAAAATGCTCTTGTATATATCGGGGGCGTGGATGGCATTGGATAGAAAGATTATCTCCGTCAAAGGTGTCTAGAAAGTCGAAACGTATCGGGAAATCGTACTTAAATGTTTCCGAACATTCTCCTAATATATTCTGATAATCACTATACATAAGAAAATCGAAAGATACTTCAAGCCGATATCCGTCACTCTCCAGCATTAGTCCGTTTTCAAGTACCATCAGTTCAAAAGACCATGCCAGATTATTTACTTCTTTATTTAATCCTTGAATATGATTTTTCATCCATTGTCCTCCCCAGGCGCCAGGCTCGAACCATGGACGAACTCTGAAGAAATTGCGGCTCATTTTGTGCAATCCTTCTCGTAGGTCATTTCCTGAAATCATTAATAGTTCATCCCATTCTCTTTGTCCGTCAATAAGTAGGTCAATCAGAGGCAGGCATTGCTTTTTGTGCTTATTAAGAACAATCCAGTCTACAAAATATAGTTGTTTGTAAGCCTGTTGATTGTCTTTTCGATAATCTAATCCTAAATTATTGATGGCTCCGGCGCGCATTCTAAACTGAATCTCATTTTTAGGAATATCAATATAAATCAGGGGAGCTTTCCATTGAGATAGGGCTGCTCCTGTACCTATAAATATATTTAAATCTGCTTCCGGGTCAGGTTGTATGGAATTAAGCTTATTTTCATCAAACCAATTAACCAAATGCTTATCAGTAATGGTGCCGAATAACGGATTATCTCCTCCAAGATAAGGAGCAATCATTTTTTCAATAGTCTGTGGATCTTTCATTGCTACACTGGAATGAAAGAATCGCACATTCTTTCCTCTTTTTCTGAGTTCTTCTCCTAACTTAATGATTAATTCATCCCAAAAGACTCCAATATAACCATCTATTTTTATTTGGGAATGCTTTTCTATCCAGTCAGCTAGTTGGTTTATACCTTTCCCAATTTTGCCTTTTCCCAATGGAAATGCCGGGTATATATCATATTCTCCTGATGGGGTGGCAGTAGAGTTAGTAGGTGCAATAAATTGCTGTGTGTGTCTTTTCTCTTTTGTATTTTCCATATTTTCAAGTATGTTGCTTGTGTAAATAGCAGATCCGATTAATGGCGACATATCCCATAATTTACAGATATCTATTTTAGTGATTAAATTGAGTTTCTTTAATTGAAACTGAATATTATCTAAAAAGAAGTCAGAAGCTTTCGCTATATTTCCTCCTATAATAAGTTTCTCCGGTTTAAAATTTAGCAGGAATGGGGTTATGAATTCTACGAAATTTGAAGCGAAGTTTTCAAATAATGACTGTGCATTATTGTCTCCGTTCGAAGCGCGTAGTGCGATTTCTTTTACGCCAGTTACCTTTTTATCTGGAAATAGCATATTCCATGTATTTACAAACCATCTTGTCGAAAAAAAGTCATCTGCCATTCCGTCTCGGTAAGGTATGTTGTAGAGATATCCATGTTCAGGTATTCCTTCTGTCAGTTCGTTCAAAACAGTATCATTTTCAAGAAATGTACTTCCAAGTCCGGTGCCGATTGTGACTATAATGCTTCTACTTGTGTCTTTTGCTGCTCCTGCATAATACTCTCCAAGGGCATAAGCGGATGCGTCATTTATGAAAACAGTATTCAGGTCAGATACTTTTTTAATTTCTTCTTTAAGGTTAAGACCGAAAAGTGACTGAAACTTTGGCACACCATAAATGGCAACTATACCTTTGGCATAGTCGCAAGGACCGGGCATGGCTATACCGATTCCGCCTAATTTAGATAGGGGCATACAGGCTTGAATGTCAGTAATAACTTTTCTGACTTTCGTAATGATGCTTGATGTTGAATCTGTGGCATTCAGTTCTTCGTGAGATAGTATGTTTTGATGAATGTCATTCGTTAGAAGGTTGACGATTCCACCTTTTATATGTGTACCACCTATGTCTATTCCCAAATAATACTTCATAGTTATTATGATTTAATTAATTAATATGTCTGAACATATAAACATTTGCAAATGTATTCTTTTTCTTGAAAAGAACAAAAAGTATTGCCTGTTTTTATTTTTATTTTTATCTTTGTAAAAAAGTTAATCATGAAGATATTAGTTAACCATAACAGCGCAATCCCCCTTTATCTTCAGATAGAAGAACAGTTGAGGACTATTATCAAAGGGGAGGAATATAAACAAGGTAAAATGCTTCCAAATGAAATTGATTTGTCTAAACAATTGGGCATATCTCGTAATACCTTGAGACAGGCGATTAATAACCTTGTGAACGAAGGATTGCTGATGAGGAAAAAGGGAGTAGGTACAGTTGTTGTAAATTCAGCTGTATGTTCCAAAGCTCAGAATTGGATGAGTTTCACACAGGAAATGAAAACTTTGGGAATTGTACCAATGAATTATGAACTTCATGTTAGCTGGACAAAGCCTACAGATGATATAGCCCTTTTTTTTAATGCTCCTGATGTAAAAAGAATACTGAAGTTAGAGCGTTTACGTGGAAATCAAGAATACCCTTTCGTGTACTTTATATCCTATTTTAATCCTAAAATAGGTTTAACAGGAAGTGAGGATTTCTCCAGACCTCTTTATGAGATATTGGAAAGAGATTATCATGCTATTGCAAAAGTTTCTAAAGAAGATATTAGTGCCAGGCTGGCTGACAAGTACATTGCTGGTAAGCTTGAGATAAAGGTCGGAGATCCAATTTTGGTGCGTAAAAGGTTTGTTTATGATCCCGAAGGGTGTCCGTTGGAATGGAATATAGGATATTATCGTGCGGACAGTTTTATTTATTCACTTGAGTTTGAGAGAAATATTTGATCTTATACTCATAAAAAAAGTGAAGATTATAAGGATGCCCGAATCCTGCTCAGCGACTGCGGTGTTATCCACAGATAAGATGCAATGTACTTTAAAGGCACATATTGCAACAGTTCCGGAGTCTCCTTGATAAGAGTCAGGTAACGTTCCTTCGCTCGTGGACTGCCGGAGTTGATGAGCCAGTTTTCTTGCAGAAGAAGCTGGTGATCCATCAGCCGCAGTCCCAGATTGGCTAGTCCGATGGAAGAATGATATAATTGATTCAAGGTTGCGCGGGATATACTGTAGGCTACACTGTCGCACATTGCTTCAATATTAATCAGTGAATAAGCATTGTCTGCATATCCCCAGACGGAGAAAGCTGCTTCTCCGTCTGAAGCGAACCAGATGGTGGCATCTGCTCCGTCTTTGTGGTAATATGCCCGCCATATTCCCGTTTTTATAAAATAAAGGTTGCTGTTCTTTGTCCCTTCACGTACAATGAGGTCTCTCTTTTTGAAATGTACTTCCTCCATACAGCCTAGTAAGGTCTGTACGTCACTTTCCAATACTTTATATTTGTCGCAGAGTTTTTTAATGAATGCATCCATGTTGCAAATATACTCATAGTCGGTGGACCATGAAGCGATCTTTGAAATAAATTCCGATAATATAGAGAGTCGTTAACAATTCTGCCAACGAAACCGCCAGCCATATTCCCGGTACTCCTAAAACAAGTGGAAGTACAAAGAATCCGATCAGCATGAATACCACTCCCCGCAGAAGAGTGATGATGGTGGCTCGTTGACCTCGTCTGATGCTCTGGTAATAGCCGATGCCTATCATATTGGCGGCAAAAAATATGAATCCAACCCCAAAATAAGGAATGCCATTGACCGCAATATCAAAGGCCGGACAGCTTCGGTCAATGAACAACGAAACAATATTCTGACGGCATAGAAACGTGATGATGAAAAAGCTGATTCCGCAAATTAAAGCTGTACGGATGGCAAGATGTAGGGCTTTTCGAACCCGATCCGGTTGCCCGGCACCGAAATTATAGCTGATAATCGGCTGTGCGGATTGTGCGATGGCATTGTATACCATAAAGATGATGGGGAAGAAGTAGCAGGCAATGCTGAACGCAGCTACTCCGTCTTCTCCGAGATGATGGATAAAGACATAATTCCCTAAAAACATCATACAGGCGATGGAAGCCTCACTGATGAAAGCGGAAGTTCCCAGTTTTATCATATAGCCACCGTTACGGAGCGTTAGCATCAGGCTTTTCAAACTTAGCTTGATGCGATGCAAATGAATGTTGCGGGAGAACCGCGTAAGATAGATTACAGTCATCAATCCACCTACTACTGTTCCCAGGCTGGTGGCAAAGGCAGCACCCATCATTCCCCAGCCAAATTCAAAGATGAAAATATAGTCGAATATAATATTGAATATAGCTGCGATGGCATTGCACATCATGGCATAATTGGGAGATCCGTCCAGCCGGATGAAAAACATGCCTGTGCTCAATAACTCATAGAATACGAGGAAGGGTAGATACCAGATCATATATTCTATGACAAGAGGCAATAATCTGTCTGAACTTCCGAGTAAGCATCCCAATGGCCCTACGAAGCAAAAACATAAAGCAGACATCACTAATACGATGAACGTAGAGAATACAAGAGCCTGAGTAATGTTGATATTTGCTGCCTTGCGTTTACCTTGAGACAGATAGATGGAAGCGACTACTGAGCCTCCGACTCCGAACATTAGTCCGATGCCTGTTGCGATCATAAAAAGTGGAGCTGTTATATTGACGGCAGCTAGGGCGTCACTGCCTATTCCCTTACCTACGAATATGCCGTCTGTAATAACGAATATAGCTGAGAATACCATTCCCAGTACCGTAGGAACTAATAACTTACGAAACAATGTGGAGATGTCCATACTACCGAAATCAATACTATCTTTCATAACTTCTTATTTTTAGTTTGTTGAAAACATCTGCAAAGGTAGATGGATGTAAGGAGATTAAAATTATCATTTGATAATTTCCGCCTGTCATGCTTGTTTTTGTTTAATCAGGATATGGGATATTTATCTGATTCTTATTTTCATGGCTTGTGCGTCAAATGTGATTGACTCGTTATGGAACAGTCTTTCTATATGTCCGCTCGTTATCATCTCATTGGTAGGCAGGCTGTAGAGTTGAGGATTATCAATCAGCATGATTGTGTCGCAAAGTGAGAGAGCGATGTCCAGGTCGTGTGTGGAAAACAGGATACACTTTCCTTCCTTTTGCGTCAGCTTCCGGAGAAGCAGACAGAGTTCGTAGCGGTTGGGCAAGTCAAGGAAGGCGGTAGGTTCGTCGAGCAGGATGACAGGAGTGTCCTGTGCAAGGGCACGGGCTATCATGATGCGTTGGCATTCTCCGTCGGACATTTTGTCCATCGTCTTTTCCGCATAACTGTCCATGCCTACCAGGTGCATGGCGTTGTCCACCTTCTCCTTGTCTTCTCCTTGCAGCTGACCGAGCCAGTTGGTATAGGGAGCACGTCCCAGTGCGACGACGTCTCTGCATCGCAGGTTGGCAATGCGCACTTTGTCGGTGGTGACGAAGCTGATGTTCCGTGCCAGTTCTTCCGGTTTCAGTGAAGCGATGTTATTCCCGTGCAGGATAATCTCTCCGTTTTGGGGCTTTTCCAGTCCCATGACGGCACGCAGCAGTGTACTTTTTCCTGTGCCGTTTCTGCCGAGCAGTGCGACGAGTTGTCCTCCCGTGATGTGGGCGGAGACTTTTTCCAGCAGCGTACGCTGTTCGTATCCCAGTGTCAGGTCTTTGAGTTGAATCATTTGAATATACGCAAGTTTTTACCTATTACCCATAAAATAACCGGAACTCCCAGCAGTGCGGTGATACAATTCACCGGCAGCAGGAATTTCTTGGCGATGATGTCGCATATCAGCATGGCGATAAGTCCTGTCAGCATGGTGCCCGGCATCAGTATCCGGTGGTCGGCGTTATCAAACAGCAGCCGGGTGATGTGCGGCACTGCCAGTCCGATGAATCCTACGGGGCCGCAAAAGGCGGTGACTGTTCCTGTCAGCAGTGCTGTAGAGATGAAGACAAGCGTCCGCGAGCGTTTGATGCTCATGCCCATCGTGCGTGCGTAGTTTTCGCCAAGCAAGAGCAGGTTCAGTGACTTGATGCAGGCTACGGAGAGCAGCAGACCTATGCACACTACTGGTATCATGATAGACAGCTGTCCGGCTGTGATGTGGCTGAGCGATCCCATCGACCACAGGGTGAACATTTTCAGTTGTTCCGCCGAACTTAGATACTGCAATATCTGGATGATGGCTCCCGCTACGTAGCCTATCATGACTCCCATGATCAGTACGCCCAGTATATTCTTTACTTTCCGGCTGATGATGGCTACGCCCAGCAAGATGACGGCGGTCCCTATCCAGCCCGAACCTACGATGCCGGCGGATTGCAAAAGTGGGAAATCCGCCCAGCCGAGCAATGGGGCACCTAATATAAACAACGCCACTCCGAGTCCCGCACCGGAACTGACTCCCAGCAGATAAGGGTCTGCCAGCGGGTTCTGGAAAACGGTCTGCATTTGCAGGCCGCTGACCGACAAGGCGATACCTATCAACCCTGCTACTACTACCCGGATAAAGCGGATGGAGAGAAGGATGTTGCGTGTCATCTCGTCGCATTCGCCTCCCGTCAGTACGGCCCATACTTTGGGGATGGGGATATAAGTGTCCCCTGTCGCCATGTCTATTAATAATAAGACTACGGCGATTATTCCCAAAGTGATGAATAAAAGAGTGGTGTGTCTACGAGGTTGCTTCATTCCAGGTGTCTGTAATAGTAGGTTGAGTCGGATACAAGTTCGGGATGAAAGATATGAATCAGATCACGCAATACGACGTCAGGCCGTACGACTGCCGATTCCCAATAGTCATTGCCTCCTGTGGCGGTTATCCGCAGGTTGTTGTTATAAACTGTTTTATTACGGACAGATTTGGCATCGGCAAACTTGGGATTCATGTTTTTCAGTTCGTCCAGTGTGGATGCCGTGCCTACATTGATCCAATAGTCTGCTTTTTGTATCAGTCCGTAGGCAGTTTCCAGGCCGATGGGGGCGGAGCTGTTGGAGGTGTTCTCCTTGTATATATAGTCGGCTCCTGCGTCAGTGACCAGTTGTGCCATGTAGCTTTGGGTGGAAGGCATCACCCAGCTGTCGTTCCACGGGGTGTTGAACATCACGGTAGGGCGTTGCTCTACGGATGCGGTGAGGTCTTTCAGTGCCTGATAGCGTTTGGGGATTTCCCTGAATACATCGATGCCTTTGTCACGGCTGTCTGTCAGTTCGGAGAGGGCAACCAGCCATTCGGCTTTGCCAAGCGGTGACTCTTCCAGATATTCTCCTACATACATATAGGGGATAGCGAGTTCTTTCAGCTTGTCTGTTACTGCTGTCTGGGCATCACCGATGCCATATAGCAGTACGACGTCCGGTTTCAATCCCAGCAATAGTTCGTAGTTTATTTCGGGGCCCATGTCCTTGATAGAATCTTTGTGGGCGAGGATGTAGGGATTGGCTATGTAGTTAATGCCGGATACGGCTACGATGCGGTCCACTTGTCCCAGTGCGTCGAGCATGGCGATGTAGGAGGAAGACATACATACGATGTGTTGGGCTCCGGCAGGGATGGTCGGTCCGGTGAATCCTGTGGGGGGGAGCTCACCATTGCGGGAGATGAAGTAGGACATTGTTACATTTTTGGCTCCTTGCCACGGGTTGGATACTTGTATCAAGGTGCTTTGGGCATTCTTTGCGCCCAGTATCTTGAATCCGGTAGCATATTCGGGCGTGTATACGTCTTGCTTGAATGCTTCCAAAGAAGTTTTTTTATTGTATACGCAGCTTGCCAAAAAAAGGAGGCATAATAGCGTGATAGTTGAAATAATGGATTTAAATTTCATACGGATGTTTTTATCTGAGGACAAAAGTAGTAAAAAAGAAGAAAAATCACCTCCCTTACGAGAAAGTTTCGCTGGGAGGTGAATGGATTGAATCTAACTTTTCAATATTGATGCGGAAAGTTATTTGACGAAGACTACGGCGTTCACGTTGGCTGTGCCGGTATTTACCATATCTAGGTAATCACCTCCTGCGGAGTCATAAATATACAATGCGTCTCCCATTGATTGACCGAAGCATACATCTCCGTTGAATGGATTGACTGTTACGCTGAAACCGAACATATATCCGGGATCATCAGTGAAATCGCTAGTATCATCATTAGATAATTGTACTTTTTGCATGATAGTCTTATAGTCAGTTGTGTTCCAATCAATATCTGCTGTATAAAGATATTGACTGCCGATTGCAAATCCACCTGCTTTTTCTGTAACTAATATTGGAGCTACATTGGGTGTAGTTGGATTGAATTTGTACAATGCAGAATGCATACCTCCGTCACCCAGTACGTTAAAGTACATCTTATTGGCTGAATAAGCTGCTATCAACTTAGGATTTTTAGGAACGGTAATTTGAGTTTCATCGTCAAGGGTAAGTGGCAATACGGAAATAGTTGTTCCTTCACCAGCTTGGGTGTCATCAGTATTGCCTGAATTGCAGACATACACTTTGTTGTCTTTGCCGATGCAGATACCTTCTGAATAGGTCGCATCCAGTTCTAGGTAGTTAACTTTAGCATAATTCATGGTGTCGATAGACATCACTGCCCCTGAATAAAAGCTGATATATACTTTTCCATTGGCAGCAGCCAAGTGTCTTGGCATAGCTTTGTGCCCGGTTTTTTCATCATCGTATTGTTTCATTTGAGGTGTGAGAAGTTGACCGGTCTTGGCATTCAGTACCCATATTCCTCCATTATCTGCTGTAAGGTCGTGACCACTTACTGCACAATAGAGTTTTGATCCGTATTGAATCAAGTCGTTGCCTGTGTCTCCAATTTCTAGGGTAGACTTTTTCGTCCAATTGTTATCATAGCGAACAATGTTTCCTGGAGATGAGGGAGGAGCTACATGCCATGTACCTTCGCTAAGTACATACGCATACGTCCAGTCATTACTCGCTGTAGCACGTGTCTGCGGAAGTGAACTGTCTACTTGCTGGACATTGTCCAACACATCATTAGTACAACTGCCCATTGCAAACATAATTGCACTGGCTGCTAAGAAAAAAATGCTCTTTTTCATAATTGTAATTTATTAAGTGATTAATTATCCGGTGTAAAATCACCGGTTGCTGATTCTTGCATCTGTTGTAATGTTACTGTTCCGGGACCACAAGTACGTACGTACCATTGGGCGTCTTCTGTCATTGCATCTGCTATATCTTTGAATAGACTAAAATCGTATAGAGCTGTGAATAGTCTAATACTTATACGATTTGACGATTTTAATTTGGGCAAAAGGTCTTCAAGTGATGTTATGTTGGTATTTCTGCTGCCATACATTTCTAAAAACTCTACAGACTCTAAACTCTTAAAATTTAAATAAGAGAGGTCAGTTACAGTTTTTTCTATATTTATATATAACCTTTCAGTCACTCTTGTAAGTTTAGGAAAGTTGCATCTTTTATTGTCATTTCCAGTAGCGAATTTACCTACAGTTTCTAAATCGGGCATACTCACTGACTCCAATGTCACATTTGCTGTAGCTTGGAAACTTAATTCCCCTGTAACTTGTTTAATACCGGAAAGTTCTACATTAGTAAGCGGAGTGGTAACCGTGAGACTGGCAAAAGTAGAGATTCCTTCTGTTTTGGGTAGTTGATATCCTGTGAATGCATAGCTTCCCATTTCTTCTTTTCCTTTTAGAACGAAATTATTGTCAACATAAGTGATAGAAATACTGTTGATGTCTTTTTGACTTGCATCCAATTCCGTTACGCTTGGACAATGTGATACACTTAGCTTTTCCAAATTGGACGGTGCAATGGTTTCGTTCAACTTCGAAAATTTGGCACAAGAAGTAATGCTAAAAGAAGAAAGAGTGGATAATTTGGGAAGACTGATTGTTTCTAACTTATCTGCATAACCAATAGATACTTCTTTACAGGAGATAAGTTCCGGTAGATTAATTTGGGTGAGTTCCGGATGTTTTGTTCCCAACGATAGAGTGAACTTTTTTCCTACCTGCTTTAAGACCGGCAAATCTAATGAAACAAGCTGGCTGCCATAAAGAGAGAATGTACCATCTCCATCACTGTTATCTCCTTTTCCCGGAATGCTTTCGAGCGAATTGAGATTTAAGCTTTTCAGGTTGGGAGCTTGGATATAGCATTGTTTTAGAATTGTAGTTAGTTGCGGGCATTTTATAGAAGTGATGTTGTTTTCTGCCGGGTTTGCTATGAATAGTTCTCCACGGATAGAAAGCAAGTTTGGGAGTGCAAACTCGGTCAGTGAGCTATTGTTTCTCATGCTGATACTTCCCACCTTTTCCAGTTTAGCCAGTCCGGCAAGGTTTTCACCTTTATAGTATTGCCCGATAGTGATGTCGTCCATTACTTCGGTAATCTTTGCCAATCCGTTCAGATTAATCACGGGGTCTTCTGTATTTTCTACTGTAGCTATGCTCAGACTGCCTTCGATAACCGTGACATGGTGGTCGGCTAAAGCGTCTACATCAGCTTGCGAATTAAGTATGAATGTGCCGATTTCACTTACAGCGGAGTAGCGTACTGTATATTTATAGGTACGCGTAGTTCCGTTGTAGGAAGTTACTGTGAATTGTTGCTCTTCGCCCCAGGCGGTAACGGAAGAAGGATTGGGGTTAACAGTTGCCTGCTCGCTAAGGGTATAGCTGGCTTGCGCGCCATCGAGCGAAGTTCCTTCGGGAACCGTTACGGTGATCTCATTGTCTATAATCGTCGCTTTCCATACGTTTTCATTGCTTTCCAGTGAAAAACTAAGGAAGTTGTTGTCTACTCCGGTGAACGGGTTTTCATCGTCGTCGTCGCCACATGCTGCAAAGATGCATCCGGTACATAAAACCACTAACAGGGTTTTCCAGTAATTTACTTTTCTCATTGTCTAAAAAATTAAGTGAATTTATAATGAATGATTATTAATCTATCTTTGAAGGAGCTTCGCTCATCTTATAATCGACGAAGCCGAATACTTCGGTGGACAACTCTCCGATGGCTCCCGCTACGGATTGTATGCCGGTCTGCACCTTGATGAAGTCGATGTATTGCAACTTGACCGGAGTGCCGTCGGGATACATGGCGTTTTCTATCTTGAAGGCGTTGCCTACGGGTGCGGCATCGTGATTGTCGCCCTCGGCGAGAATGTCTTCTCCCCAGTTGTCCGCATATCCCCACGGATAGGATTCATTGCGCCAGATTCCGCCCGGTGTCCGGGTTGTATTTCGCTTCAGGCGGGTACCGTATAAAGTATAGTTGTTTTCCTTTATCCATAGCGGGAAGTTAGGATTGAGGTCGATGGAGCCGGAGTTTCCCCGGTTGTCGATCCATTGCAGGGGCATATTGTGTGTAGGCGGGCGGTAGTAAGTGACGGCATAGTGTTGATAGGTTTCCGCCTTTCCGGTTTCGCTGCCACGTAGTTCGTACCAAGTGTCATTGGGCAGTCCGTCTCCGTTTTCGTCCTGCATGACGTAGACGATACCCGGTTCGGAACTACCGTCGAAGGGATTGCCTATGATAGCGAAGTCATATCCTCCGTTGCTGCTAACATCGGGTTTGTTGTATACGCTGTGGTCGAATCCCACGATGATATATCCTCCCCATGCACCCAGAGACACATAATTGTTTTGTACATTCATGCGAGTCTCAGCGTAACGACAGGCTTCTTCTTCGGTCTGTCCGGAAATCTGTGCTATGAATTGTCCCGGAGCAGGGCGTAGGTGGTATACTTTCACTTTACTGTCCGAACTACCAGCTGACGGTGCGCGGTAGTATTTGGCTTCATCAGACGGCAGGCAGACTACGGTCTGGATAGCACTTTTTATTATGTCGCCATCTGTTCCGGTTACTTTTACCACATAGCTTCCGGCTGTTGGTGGAGTGAAGGTAAAAGTGGGGCCAGTTTCTCCCTGTTGCATTACTTCGTCTACTTCCCACACGTAGGTTGCATGGGTTGTTGTATCCGTAATGACGGGAGCTATACAGGCAGCACGACCTTTGGGGACGGTTAGTTGATTACTGCTGAAGGTTATATTCATCACTGGCTCAGGTGATACCAGTACGGAAGTCGACGCATTCCCGCTACCGTCTTCGTTGGTAACCGTAAGTTTGAAACTGAATTGTCCTTCTTCGGTGGGGGTAAACGTATAGGTAGCTTCGGTTCCGACCGTTTCTTTGGTTTTACCGCTTTCGTCAATGGACACCCATTCGTACTTTGCTCCTTCAGTGAAATTTACGGAAGATTCGAGGGTTACGCTCTTTCCCATATAGGTAGAGTAGGCGGGAATCAATGATACGGAAGGTATCATTTTTTCCACTACATCTACCCGCAGTTCTTCTTCGGCATAACCATTCTTGGCGTCCACGCGGAATTTGAAATAGACTTCTCCTTCCGCTTTAGGTGAATAGGTGTATGAGAGGTCTGTACATACTATTTTACCTTTCTCGTCTTTCCATGTATATACAGGATCGGTGGCATCGTTCACTAGGGGAGTGATTGTGATGCTTTTCATAATCTTTACTGTGTAGATTCCCGTACCGTTGTCGAAGGTAATTACCGGTGGTTGACCTGTTGTCCCGCCACCCAATTCTTCATCATCACCGTCGTTCCGGCAGGAGGCGAAAGACACGACAGTACATAGCATTAATAAGCTAGCGATTGTTTTTAAAAATCCATTTATCATAAGCATACTTTTAATTAGTTTGCAAACAGGAATGATAATGGATTTTACGCTGGGCAGTCAGTATCCCGGTAAGTATAAATATAGAAGAAGCCTCTTCCGTCCGCACATGGTAAGCGCCTGTGGAAAAAGACAACGAACTACCTCCCGTATGCCGCAGGAGTAAAATCCAACCGAAAGGAGGTAGGTCTTCTGACTTATTCCCTTATTTGCAGCGCCTTCCCAGAGAAAATTTCCAGTGACAAATTGCTACAAACTGTACTGTCCTTCAAGGGCAGTACGGGAAAATACAGCAGCGGATACTGTTGCCGATTCACACGGCATTCCCTTTTAATCTTCGATAGCTTTTGTTATATCTTAATCGAATGAAATACAACTTATTATAGCGACGAAGAACCAACTTCTTGACCGCAAAGATAGTTATCTTTTTATATAATATGTCTATTTTAACTAATTAATTTTTATTACGTTGTCGGGGGCGGGAAAGGAGGAATTGGATATGGTGACACTATCTCTCTCTGATAGTGTCACCATACTTGCAGGATAGTGTCACTATGCCGATGGTATAGTGACACCATCTCCAAATGTTCTGTTTTTAAGATTTTCTATTGGGAAAATAGAAGCTAAATACTTGAAATAGGAGAAAAATGGATTACTTATATGCAAGAATATGCGGAAAGCGGAGGCCGTTATGCAGGAAAAATGGTTATATATGCAGCTTTTGCCGACCAAGTAGGTTGATTTTCTTTTAAAGGAAGGCGGGCTTGGTTTTAAAGGAAGGTCAGTTTGGTTTAAAACCAATCTTAGTTTGCTTATAAAGCAATGTTAATTCGGTTAAGAAGCAATCTTATTTTGTACGTTATTATGCTTTTTTGTGCTGTTTGCTCTTTTGATATGGATGCTTAGTTTATGATAAAATATCGTAGATATAGTTTCTTTTGTTTGCTGTTGCTTGCATATTCTTGTAATCTAGGCTAAAATGATTGAAAATTGATGGTTTTGATATTAAGCCGCTTTTGTGAAAATAGAAATTCCTCCTCTTTTTGATGAGTCATCCGGTTTTTATCCGAAAGATAGGAAGGAACAGAGGGCAAACTTTTCTCTTTTTCATCTGCTTGCTCATAATGTGCTAATTTGAAGAAGTCTTTAATCTTTTGTTCCTGATAAAAAAGACAGGGGAGAAGTGAGGCGTGAAATATAATTATAGTATCTTTGCATCCGCAAGGTTCGTATTTGGAATTGTCTAACCTTCCAAAACGATGAAAAGGGAATCCGGTGTAAATCCGGGACAGTACCTGCTGCTGTAAGTCCTCTCTTTCGGGAGATGAGTTTATCACATTCTTTGCCACTGGTGACATCACTGGGAAGGCGTGATAAACGGGGACGAGTCAGAAGACCTGCCTTGCCGCTGCAGATTTATACCCGCGGGTTTCGGGTAGAAATCAACTGGTATAGTTCATTCCTATATTCAATTGATTCCTCATTCAACCGGTCGGTACAAATGCTATGTTTGATGTTTGTCGCAAATTATAATTTGCTGGCAGATGTCTAATGAGTGATGCGACAAGTTAGTTAATAACCTTTTCTCACTTTTAATTATGAAACGAATTTTACTATCTGTTTTATTTATTGTCTTCTGTCTGACGGCTTTTATCGGTTGTATGAAATGGGATTATGGTGAGATGGAGGATTTCTCAGCTACGGGAGACGGTCTTTTCATTACCAATGAAGGGAACTTTCAGTATGGTAATGCTACCTTATCTTATTATGACCCGGAAACGAAAACGGTAGAAAATGAAGTATTCTATCGAGCTAATGCGATGAAGTTGGGAGATGTAGCACAGTCAATGACTATTCGTAATGATGTCGGTTGGGTGGTAGTAAACAACTCTCACGTCATTTTTGCCATTGATATTAATACATTTAAGGAAGTGGGACGCATTACGGGACTTACTTCTCCACGCTACATTCATTTTATTTCGGATGAGAAAGCCTATGTCACACAGATTTGGGATTATCGTATTTTCATTGTCAATCCCAAAACTTATCAGATAACCGGATATATCGAATGTCCGGATATGACGATGGAAACAGGATCAACAGAACAAATGGTACAATATGGCAAATATGTGTATGTGAATTGCTGGTCTTATCAGAATCGTATATTAAAGATAGATACTACAACGGACAAGGTGGTAGATCAGCTTACTGTAGGTATACAACCTACTTCTCTCGTTATGGATAAGAACTTCAAGATGTGGACGATTACTGACGGAGGGTATAAAGGAAGTCCATACGGGTATGAGGAGCCATCGCTTTATTGCATTGATGCCGAAACATTCAAGATAGAGAAACAATTTAAGTTTCAGTTGGGAGATGCTCCTTCGGAAGTACAGCTTAATGGTGCGGGTGATGAACTTTACTGGATTAACAAAGATATTTGGCGTATGTCTGTTGATGCGGAGCGTGTCCCCGTACGTCCTTTCCTCAAGTATCGTGATACGAAGTATTATGGTCTGACGGTTAGTCCGAAGAATGGAGATGTCTATGTGGCTGATGCCATTGACTATCAGCAACAGGGGATGATTTATCGCTATACGAAAGATGGGGAACTTGTGGATGAGTTTTATGTAGGGATTATTCCCGGAGCATTTTGTTGGAAGTAATCGGTAGAGAAGAATATGAGGAGAAATATATTATTAGTGCAGTTTGTAGGAGTTCTTTTATTACTTCCATCTATAATGAGTGGACAACAACACAGCAGCGACAATAAGAATTGGGCGGAAAAGGGAGTTGTCATTCGTGAAGTGGAAATTTTAGGAAAGCGCCCGATGAAAGATATAGGCGTACAGCAGACCAGATTTGATTCACTTGTGCTTAAGGAGAATATAGCCTTGTCAATGGCGGATATACTCACTTTCAATTCTTCTATTTTTGTAAAAAGCTACGGACGTGCCACGCTTTCTACTGTATCATTTCGGGGAACGTCTGCTTCGCATACACAGGTAACATGGAACGGTATGCGTATCAACAATCCAATGTTGGGGATGACTGACTTTTCGATGATTCCATCTTATTTTATAGATGACGCTTCTTTGCTGCATGGCACTTCATCGGTGAATATGGCTGGTGGTGGTTTGGGAGGATTGGTGAAATTATCTACAGTGCCTGCTCATCAAGAAGGCTTCGGAATGCAATATGTTCAAGGTATCGGTTCATTTAGTACCTTCGATGAGTTTCTGCAATTGAAGTATGGAGATAAACATTGGCAGATCTCGACGCGGGCGGTCTATCAGTCGTCGCCCAATGATTATAAATATCGTAATCATGATAAGAAAGAGAATATTTATGATGATAAATATAATATAATCGAACAGTATTATCCCATAGAACGTAATCGTAGTGGTGCATACAAAGATCTGCACATTTTACAGGAGGTATATTACAATACGGGTAAAGGTGATCGCTTCGGACTGAATGCGTGGTATACTGATTCTAACCGTGAACTGGCATTACTGACGACCGATCAGGGTGATCTTATGGATTTCGAGAACCGACAACGGGAACATACACTGCGAAGTGTTTTATCATGGGATCATACGCGTGAAAACTGGAAAGTATCGGCAAGGGGAGGTTATGTGCATACATGGTTGGCGTACGACTATAAGCGGGATTTGGGAAATGGTATAATGGCTACAATGACCCGTTCACGTAGTAAAGTCAATACTTTCTACGGGCAGTTGGATGGAGAGTATTTTTTCTCAGATAAACTCCTTTTGACGGCGGGTGTGTCGGCTCATCAGCATTTGGTGAATAGTTTGGATAAAGATCTGAATAAAGATGATAATAAGAACGATAAGTATGGTCAGGGAAGGAAGAATGATTCTATTGTTTATTTTGATAAAGGACGTATTGAGTTGTCGGGTAATGTCTCATTGAAATGGCAGCCGGTCAATCGGTTGGGTATGTCATTGGTCCTGCGGGGAGAGATGTTCGGGACTAAATGGGCACCGGTTATTCCTGCCTTTTTTGTAGATTATGTTCTTTCTAAAAGAGGCAATATAATGGCAAAGGCTTCTATTACCCGTAATTATCGTTTTCCGACATTGAATGACCTTTATTTTTTGCCGGGTGGCAATCCGGCATTGAATAATGAAAGTGGATTTACTTACGAAACGGGGCTGTCCTTTTCTGTGGATAAGGATAATGTTTATACATTATCCGGTTCGGCTTCCTGGTTCGATCAACATATAAACGACTGGATTATTTGGCTACCTACGTCGAAGGGATTTTATTCCCCCGTTAATCTTAAAAAAGTACACGCCTATGGCGTGGAAGTACAGGCTGATTATGCAGTTGCAATTGATAAAGCATGGAAGCTTGGATTAAATGGAACATTTGCGTGGACTCCTTCTATTAATGAAGGTGAACCTACGAGCAAGGCTGACCAGTCAGTAGGGAAGCAGTTACCATACATACCCGAATATTCAGCTACGTTATCAGGCAGGCTGACATATCGCAGTTGGGGGCTTCTTTATAAATGGTGTTACTATAGCGAACGTTATACAATGACGAGTAATGCTGTATCCTATACGGGACACCTCCCACCCTATCTCATGAGCAACGTGACCCTTGAAAAAGGATTCTCACTCCGTTGGGCAGATTTATCCTTAAAAGGGACAGTCAATAATCTCTTTGACGAAGAGTATCTTTCGGTATTATCCCGTCCGATGCCGGGAATTAGCTTCGAGTTCTTTATCGGTATAACTCCCAAGTGGGGCAAGAAGAAAAAATAGGTGGGTGATAGCCGGACTCCTGTGCCATGTAGATGTATTATTGGCAGAGTATATATGAAAAAAGGATGCTTTCCGATTGCTTCTTTTAAATATAACTTTTGTATAATGGTGCATCTTTTAGAAAAAAGTCGTATGTTTGCTATCAAACCATAAAACAAAATGTACTATGAGCGGTAATTATGTTATCAATATCGGTCGCCAGTTAGGTAGCGGCGGAAAAGAAATAGGAGAGAAGTTGGCTGCCCGTTTGGGAATCGACTTTTATGATAAGGAACTGATCAATCTGGCTTCCGAAGAGAGCGGCTTATGTAAGGAGTTCTTCGAAAAAGCTGATGAAAAAGCCTCGCAAGGCATTATCGGCGGACTGTTCGGTATGCGTTTTCCTTTCATCAGTGAAGGGGCAATGCCATGTACCAACTGTCTGAGCAATGATGCTTTATTTAAGGTGCAGAGTGATGTTATCCGTCGTCTGGCGGCAGAGAAATCCTGTGTGTTCGTCGGACGTTGTGCCGACTATATTTTACGGGAACATCCCCGTTGTGCAAATGTCTTTATCTCGGCTACTAAAGAAGATCGTATCGCACGGTTATGTCAGATGCATCGTATTGATGAGGAGGCGGCAGAAGAGATGATAGAAAAAGCGGATAAGAGACGTTCGGAGTATTATAATTACTACAGTTATAAGACATGGGGAGCAGCGGCTACTTATCATTTGTGTGTTGATTCCTCTTCTTTGGGAATTGAAGAGACGGTGCGGTTTGTGGAAGAGTTTGTGGCTAAAAAACTACAGATTGGAATGTAATTGAAAAAGAAAACAAAATCCCGATAATAATAAAGCCGGCTAAATTCTTTCTGAATTTGGTCGGCTTTATTTATTAATTAAATTAGTTCGCTTTACATCATCGCCAGTAATATCATCTGTCCCGTCAAGATACGAAGGAACATAGATAATGGGTAAACAGTAGAATATCCTACTGCCGGTGCATCACTGGATGTCACCTGATTGGCATAAGCCAGTGCGGGAGGGTCCGTATTACTACCGGCTATCAATCCCATCAGAGTGAAGTAGTTTACCTTATAATATAGTCTTGCAATTGCACCGATGATAAGCAACGGGATGACAGTGATCAGGAAACCACAGCCTACATACAGTAAGCCGTCGCCTTCTACAACAGTTTGTACGAAGTTGGCACCCGCATCTATACCTACACTGGCAAGGAATAGCACAATTCCGATTTCACGCAGCATCAGGTTGGCACTCATCGTGGTGTAAGTCACCAAATGAAGTTTGTGTCCGAAACGTCCGATCAGGATAGCTACCACCAACGGACCACCGGCCAAACCTAATTTCAAAGGAGTCGGCATACCGGGGAATGCAATCGGAAGACTTCCTAAAAGAATACCTAAGAAGATACCTACGAAGATAGTAACGATATTCGGTGTGTCCAGACGTTTCAGTTGGTTACCCAAAACACCAGCTACACGCTCTACCGCATCTTGCTGACCTACTACCATTACGCGGTCACCTACCTGTAATATCAGGTTCGGATCAGCGAACAGGTCCATACCGGAACGGTTGACACGGGTCACGTTGACACCATACATACTACGGAAGTGCATGGAACCGAGCGTTTTTCCGTTAATTTCCGGTTTAGTAACCAGAATACGGCGGGAAACCATCGGAAGATCTTGCTTCTCCCAGTCCAGTTCTACTTCTTTTCCGATAAATACGGTGATGGCGGGAGCATCTTCTTCCGAACAAACAATAAACAACTGGTCGCCCATATTGAATATCGTCTCATGATTCGGAATACTTACATGTCCTTCGTGACGGATACGGGAGCAAACAAACTTACGTCCCAGAAATTCTTTGATTTCAATCAGTGTTTTTCCGCTGATAGACTCATTGCGTACCTCAAGGCTCATCATGTGCGGCTTGTGGTGCGCGTCTCCGCTCTGAGTTTTCAGGCTCTCTTCCTCTTTGGTCATATTGACGCGGAAGATGTAACGGATAGCGATGATAGAACCGATAATACCTACCACACCCAGCGGATACGCACAGGCATAACCCAGTGCAATCTGCGGTCCGTTGTAGCTCAACTGGTTCAGGGCCTCATTGGCGGCACCAAGTCCCGGAGTGTTCGTCACAGCTCCATAGAGGATACCCACCATCATCGGCAATTCCACACGACCGTTCCAGAGGTAATAAAGCCCCAATGCAACAGCAATATTTAACACTACGATGCCTACAGCCAACAGGTTCAATGTCATTCCCCCCTTTTTGAAAGAAGAGAAGAACGATGGCCCCACCTGAAGACCGATACAGAATACGAACAAGATCAATCCGAATTCACGGATGAAATGTAGGATGTGTGTATCGGCTGTGAAGCCGAAATGTCCCATTAGGATGCCGGCAAACAAAACAAAAGTGACTCCCAAAGATACTCCGAATATCTTTATTTTTCCGAGATACACACCGGCTGCCACTACAAAAGCGTAGAGGAATACAATGTGTGCCACAGAGCTAGGGTCCCACAATAAACTTTGTAACCAATCCATAAATATTAGTAGTTTTTATAATGTTCTTCTAAAAACGGGTGCAAAATTACTCATTACATCGGAGCTAATCAAATAAAAGGAGAACTAAAAATGAAGAATGAAGAATTTGCTTCGTTTAGCCTTAAGTTGCATGGAGATTCTTCATTCTTAGTTTATCATTCTTCATTTTCTCTCTGTAACCTGTAGTGCGAATTTTTTCTAAAAAGAAGAATCGTTCGAACTTATTAATTATATTTGCAAGTCGAACGACTGACATTTAGAAAGAGACAAATAAAAATAAAGACAATATTAATTCTTGTTTTAATTTTAAATAAACTATGGCAGACAAAAAAGAAAAACTCTTCTCAGACTTTTCTCCTGTCTCCACCGAACAATGGATGGAGAAGGTTACAGCCGACTTGAAAGGTGCTGATTTTGAGAAGAAGCTCGTTTGGAAGACAAACGAAGGGTTCAAAGTGAAACCTTTCTACCGGATGGAAGATCTGGAGGGTTTGAAAACAACAGATGCACTTCCCGGAGAATTTCCTTATCTGAGAGGAACCAAGAAGAACAATAATGAGTGGTTGGTTCGTCAGGAAATCAAAGTAGAATGCCCGAAGGAAGCCAATGCCAAAGCACTGGATATTCTGAACAAAGGTGTTGACTCACTTTCTTTCCACGTAAAAGCAAAGGAACTCAATGCGGAATACATTGAAACACTGTTGAATGATATTCAGGCTGAATGTGTAGAACTGAACTTCTCTACTTGTCAGGGACATGTGGTTGAATTGGCCGGTCTGCTGGTAGCTTATTTCCAGAAGAAGGATTATGATGTGAAGAAACTGAGAGGTTCTGTCAATTATGACTTCTTTAACAAGATGCTGACTCGCGGTAAAGAAAAAGGCGATATGGTTCAAACTGCCAAAGCCCTGATCGAAGCTATCCAACCGCTTCCTTTCTATCGTGTACTGAATGTAAATGCAATCTCGCTGAACAATGCCGGAGCTTACATTTCTCAGGAACTGGGCTATGCATTGGCATGGGGTAATGAATACATGAACCAGCTGACAGACGCAGGTATCCCTGCTGCTACAGTAGCCAAGAAAATTAAGTTCAACTTCGGTATCAGTTCCAACTACTTCCTTGAAATTGCAAAATTCCGTGCAGCACGTATGCTGTGGGCAAACATTGTAGCTTCTTACCATCCTGAATGCTTGCGTGATTGCGATAATAAGGGGGCTAATGGAGAATGTCGTTGTGCTGCGAAGATGGCGGTTCATGCCGAAACTTCCACTTTCAATCTTACTTTGTTTGACGCTCATGTGAACTTGCTTCGTACACAGACTGAAGCGATGAGTGCTGCATTGGCAGGTGTGGATTCAATGACAGTCGTTCCGTTCGATAAGACCTATTCGACTCCGGATGAATTCTCTGAACGCCTTGCACGTAACCAGCAGTTGCTACTGAAAGAAGAATCTCATTTTGATAAAGTGATAGACCCGGCTGCCGGTTCTTATTATATCGAGAACCTGACAGTGTCTATCGCTAAACAAGCGTGGGAACTCTTCCTTGCCGTAGAAGAGGCAGGCGGTTTCTATGCTGCACTGAAAGCCGGTACAGTTCAGGCAGCAGTGAACGAAAGCAACAAGGCTCGTCATAAGGCAGTTGCTCAACGTCGCGAAGTGCTACTGGGTACCAACCAGTTCCCGAACTTCAATGAAAAAGCAGGCGAGAAACAGCCGATAGAAGCTAAATGCTGCTGCGGAGGTGATGCTCATACTTGCGAGAAAGATGTGGATACTTTGGTATTTGACCGTGCTGCCAGCGAATTTGAGGCGTTGCGTCTTGAAACGGAGGCTTCCGGCAAACGTCCGAAAGCATTCATGCTGACTATCGGTAATCTGGCTATGCGTCAGGCACGTGCGCAATACTCTTGCAACTTCCTCGCTTGTGCCGGATATGAAGTTATTGACAACCTCGGATTCGAAACGGTGGAAGCCGGAGTAGAAGCTGCTATGGCTGCTAAAGCTGACATTGTAGTTCTCTGTTCAAGCGATGACGAATATGCGGAATATGCGGTGCCGGCTTTCAAAGCATTGGACGGCCGTGCTATGTTTATCGTAGCAGGTGCTCCCGCCTGTATGGATGAACTGAAGGCAGCAGGTATCGAGAACTTCATCCACGTGCGTGTCAACGTATTGGATACCTTGAAAGAGTTTAACGCCAAACTATTGAAGTAAGATGAGAAAAGATTTTAAAAACTTAGATATATATGCTGCATTTCAGCCCGTTAACGGTGCTGAATGGCAAAAGGCTAACGGTATTTCCGCTGATTGGAATACACCGGAACACATTGACGTGAAGCCTGTTTATACAAAAGAGGACCTCGAAGGAATGGAACACCTCGGCTATGCTGCCGGACTTCCTCCTTATCTGCGTGGTCCGTATTCAGTGATGTACACTCTTCGCCCCTGGACTATCCGTCAGTACGCCGGATTCTCTACTGCCGAAGAATCAAATGCTTTCTATCGCCGTAACCTGGCTTCCGGTCAGAAAGGTTTGTCCGTAGCATTTGACTTGGCTACTCACCGCGGTTATGACCCCGATCACGAACGTGTGGTAGGTGACGTAGGTAAGGCTGGTGTATCTATCTGTTCACTCGAAAACATGAAAGTTTTGTTCGACGGTATTCCTTTGAGCAAGATGTCCGTGTCTATGACGATGAACGGTGCGGTACTTCCGATTATGGCATTCTATATTAATGCAGGTCTGGAACAGGGTGCTAAACTCGAAGAAATGGCCGGTACTATCCAGAATGATATTCTGAAAGAGTTCATGGTGCGTAATACCTATATCTATCCGCCTGCATTCTCTATGAAGATTATTTCCGATATTTTCGAATATACTTCGCAGAAGATGCCTAAGTTCAACTCTATCTCTATCTCCGGTTATCACATGCAGGAAGCAGGTGCGACGGCAGATATCGAGCTGGCTTATACATTGGCCGACGGTCTGGAATATCTGCGTGCCGGAACAGCGGCAGGTATCGATATTGATGCGTTCGCTCCCCGTCTGTCTTTCTTCTGGGCGATTGGTACCAATCACTTCATGGAAATCGCGAAGATGCGTGCTGCCCGTATGTTGTGGGCTAAGATTGTAAAACAATTCAATCCGAAGAATCCGAAATCACTGGCATTGCGTACACACTCTCAGACTTCCGGCTGGTCGCTGACAGAACAAGACCCGTTCAATAACGTAGGACGTACTTGTATCGAAGCTATGGCTGCCGCTTTGGGACATACACAGTCTTTGCATACCAATGCGCTGGATGAGGCTATTGCCCTACCGACAGACTTCTCCGCACGTATTGCCCGTAATACTCAGATTTATATTCAGGAAGAAACCTATATCTGTAAGAACGTTGACCCATGGGGCGGTTCTTACTACGTAGAAGCTCTGACCAACGAACTGGCTCACAAGGCTTGGGAACGTATCGAGGAAGTAGAAAAACTGGGTGGTATGGCGAAAGCTATCGAGACCGGTATTCCTAAGATGCGTATCGAAGAGGCTGCTGCTCGTACGCAGGCCCGTATCGACAGCGGTTCTCAGACTATTGTTGGTGTGAACAAATATCGTCTGGAAAAAGAAGCTCCGATTGATATCCTTGAGATTGATAACACGGCAGTTCGTCTTGAACAGATCGAGAACCTGAAACGTTTGAAAGAAGGACGTAATCAGGCAGAAGTGGACAAAGCACTGGCAGCCATCACCGAATGCGTGGAGACCGGTAAGGGTAACTTGCTGGAACTGGCTGTAGAAGCTGCTCGTGTTCGTGCAACGCTGGGTGAAATCTCCTATGCTTGCGAAAAGGTTGTAGGACGTTATAAAGCAATAATTAGAACAATATCAGGCGTGTATTCATCAGAAAGTAAAAACGATGGCGACTTCAAGCGTGCATGTGAACTGGCTGAGAAGTTTGCTAAGAAAGAGGGACGTCAACCTCGTATTATGGTTGCGAAGATGGGACAGGACGGTCACGACCGTGGTGCCAAAGTGGTAGCAACCGGTTATGCAGACTGTGGCTTCGACGTAGACATGGGACCATTGTTCCAGACTCCGGCGGAAGCTGCCCGCGAAGCTGTAGAAAATGACGTTCACGTAGTAGGTGTTTCTTCATTGGCTGCCGGACACAAGACGTTGATTCCGCAGATTATGGAAGAACTGAAAAAGCTGGGTCGTGAAGATATCGTGGTAATTGCCGGCGGTGTTATCCCTGCACAGGATTATGACTTCCTGTATAAGGCAGGTGTAGCTGCTATTTTCGGTCCCGGTACTCCGGTAGCGAAGGCTGCTTGCCAGATTCTGGAAATCCTGATGGATGAAGAATAAGTACGGAATTTAATCATTTTTTCTATTTTTTTTATCCCGCCTTATAGCTCCATTCGGGCTGAAGGCGGGATGTTTTTTTCATCTTTATGCGGTCAGTGAGAAATAATCATGTAACTTTGTAGACTGTTAGTATAAAAACAAGAAGAGAAAAAATGATAGTTTGCATAGCCGAAAAGCCGTCTGTAGCACGTGATATAGCCGAAGTACTCGGCGCTCATACAAGAAAAGAAGGGTATATAGAAGGAAACGGATACCAGGTAACCTGGACATTCGGTCATCTTTGTACCTTGAAAGAGCCGCATGAATACACCCCTAACTGGAAATCATGGAACTTGGGTAGCTTACCGATGATTCCACCACGGTTCGGCATCAAGCTGATAGAGAACCCTACTTACGAAAAACAGTTTCACATTATCGAGGGACTGATGCAGAATGCAGATGAAATCATCAACTGCGGTGATGCCGGCCAAGAAGGAGAATTGATCCAGCGTTGGGTGATGCAGAAGGCAGGTGCCCGCTGTCCGGTGAAACGTCTGTGGATTTCTTCGCTGACAGAAGAGGCGATCCGCGAAGGATTTGCCAAACTAAAGGATCAGTCCGACTTTCAATCACTGTATGAAGCGGGACTTTCCCGTGCAATGGGGGACTGGTTGCTGGGAATGAATGCTACCCGTCTTTATACTATCAAATACGGTCAGAACAAACAAGTGCTTTCCATCGGTCGTGTGCAGACTCCTACGCTGGCATTGATTGTCAACCGCCAACTGGAGATCGCCAACTTCCAGCCGAAACAATACTGGGAACTGAAAACAAATTATCGTGATACCACCTTTTCTGCTCTGATCCGTAAAAGCGATGAAGAAATTGCTGCGGAAGAAGAAAAGAGTGGCGGAAAGAAGAAGATAGACAATCCCGGCATCGACCCTATCGCCAACCGGGAGGAGGGAGAAGCGCTGGTGGAACGCATAAAAGACCTTCCGTTCATTGTCACCAATGTCGGCAAGAAGGATGGAAAGGAATATGCTCCGCGTCTGTTCGACCTGACTTCCCTTCAGGTAGAGTGTAATAAGAAGTTTGCCTATTCCGCTGATGAAACGCTGAAGCTGATTCAGTCGCTTTATGAAAAGAAAGTGGCTACTTATCCGCGTGTCGATACCACTTTCCTGAGTGACGATATTTATCCGAAGTGTCCAGGAATATTGAAAGGCCTTCGGGACTATGAGGTGCTGACTGCTCCTTTGGCAGGTGCTTCATTGCCTAAATCGAAAAAGGTATTTGATAATTCGAAGGTAACAGATCACCATGCCATTATCCCTACAGGCGTTTATGCACAGAATCTGACGGATATGGAACGTCGTGTCTATGACCTGATAGCCCGTCGTTTTATAGCGGTGTTCTATCCCGATTGTAAGATTTCTACCACTACCGTGATGGGCGAAGTGGACAAGATAGAATTTAAAGTAACCGGCAAACAGATTCTGGAGCCGGGATGGCGCGTTGTTTTTGCCAAAGATGTGAAAGATACTTCCGAAGAAAAAGAGGAAGAGGATGAAAATGTACTTCCTGCTTTTGTCAAGGGGGAAAGTGGTCCTCATGTTCCGGACTTGAATGAGAAGTGGACGCAACCGCCCAGACCTTATACGGAAGCAACATTGCTTCGTGCGATGGAAACAGCCGGAAAGTTGGTGGATAATGACGAACTCCGTGATGCTCTGAAGGAGAATGGTATCGGCCGGCCGTCTACCCGTGCCGCCATTATCGAGACGTTGTTCAAGCGAAACTATATCCGCAAGGAAAGAAAGAACCTGATAGCCACCCCTACGGGAGTGGAACTGGTACAGATCATCCACGAAGAATTGCTGAAATCTGCGGAACTGACCGGTATATGGGAAAAAAAACTACGTGAGATTGAAAAGAAGACTTACGATGCCCGTCAATTCCTCGAAGAACTGAAGCAAATGGTATCTGAAATCGTGATGAGCGTACTTTCAGATAATACGAACCGACGTATCACTATTCAGGAGGCAGTTGCCCAAACGGAAGAAAAGGCAAAGAAAGAACCTAAGAAGCGTGAGCGTAAAGCAAGTGCTCCCAAAGAAAAGAAGGCGAAAGCAGAATCGAAAGTTCCTGCATCTTCTCCGTCTCCTGCTTCGATTCCTTCTGCTCCTGCCTCTGCTCCGGCTACAGGTAATGCAGATACTTTTGTCGGACAACCGTGTCCGGTTTGTGGTAAGGGAACTATCATTAAAGGGAAGACAGCTTACGGATGTTCGGAATGGAGAAATGGATGTACTTACCGAAAAATATTTGAGTAAAATACGAACTTAGCTCATTGTTGAAAAAATAGTTCTTTTCAGTAAATGTGTCGAAGCTAAATAAATGTTTATTCTTTCTTTTTATTACCTTTGCGTTGGAAGCAATATAAAGCAGAAACAGATATGAAACGATCTATTGCCCATTTACCGAAACGGAAACAGGATGACTTGTACTTTCTGGTTAAGAAGGTAGTGGAGAGACTTCCTCAAACTACGATGATTATTCTTTATGGCAGCTATGCCAAAGGAGGGTATGTGGAGTATGACGAAAGGATAGAATTCGGTATCCCGACATCCTATATGAGTGATTATGACATTTTGGTCGTTACGGATGGCATTTCGGATAAAGAGGCTGGTATGAAGTTGGATACTGTGGATAATCTTTATTATAAATATCCGGAAAGTCAGACTCCCGTAGAGTTTATCAACGATGATATTAGCAAGCTGAATAGTGATTTATCTGAAGGGCGATATTTCTATACGGAAATAAAGCGAGAAGGAATCTTACTGTATGATTCCGGAAAGCATAAATTGGCAAGGCGCCGCAAGTTGCATTATGACGAGATAAAACAGCAGGCGGAGGAATATTACAATGAGAAACTTAAAAATGCGAAACGTTTTTTTGAAACGACGAAGTTTCATTATGATCAAGAATGGTATAAACTTTCGGCTTTTGACCTTCATCAGACGTGCGAAAACTTATTCTATGCAGCTCGTCTGACTTATACACTAAGAAATAGCAAACAACATAACTTGGCTAAACTGCTAAGTTCTGTGCGGAAATACTCCCCGGAATTCTCCAAAATATTTCCTAACGAAACGAAGGAGGAAAAGCGCTTATTTAAATTATTAAAATCTGCCTATGTGGAAGCCCGCTACAATTCGGAGTTCGAGGTAACAAAAGAGGATATTGATACACTTAGGAAAAAGGTTACTCTACTGTTCGACCTTATAGAACGTATTTGTTGTGAACAGATAAACGAATATCAGCGAAGACATACACTTCACATAACAGGTGATTCTTCCCTTTAAAGCATAAAAAGAGTTCCTTCTTTTCTTTTTATCTCTCCCGGTGAAAAAGATAGCCGTTTGCTCTCATGCTCTCACAAACTGTCTGTATCCCTTTATTCATCGTGGTTTTCGGTGTGGTAGCAAGTGTGGTAGCAAGTATGAGAGCAAACGGTTGCTCTCACTGTGTCTCGTCCTGATTAGTATCGTTTTTGTAATGTTATCTTTTGATTTACAGGATGTTAATGCCTGATGTGTCAACTATTAACGTTTGATTTCTCAGCCATTAATAACTGAAAAATCAGCTATTAATGGCTGACAATTCATCCATTATTGACCAATAAATGATTTAATGCTTTTTGAAAGAATGGATGAATTGGAACAACTGATACGGTCGAGTCAATCCAATCATACGGTCAAGTTAATCCAATCATATAAGTCAAGTGTCAGTTTCCTGCCGGGGGAACGCCCGTTTCCTTATAAGGGAACGACAGTTCCAAGGCAGGGAACGCGAGTTCCCGATACAGGAAACGGCAGTTTCCAAAGTATGAAATAGTAGGAAACTATAAGCTGCCTTATATCAACCTCTTATGGCGATGTGTTGAAAACGACTACTAACCGTAATCCGTAATCAATGTCCCATCGTTGCGGATTCACTCCATAACGGTTTGTGACTTTGCAATATTTCTTGATAGTGTAGTAACTGCCTCCACGCAAAACTTTATGCATATCTTTTCCACCATAATTTGGGGTTATATCGCCGGTAAAAGGGACTTTTTTATCATGATGCTTATTTGTTTATTTCTTTATACTTTTGACGACGCAGATTGGAAATGACTGCAATGATTGTACTTAAATTAATTTAATATCTGCCATTTAGAAAAAGTTTGCTAACTTTGAGCTTCAAACATATCATAAATACAATGAATAAAATAGCATTCATTCTCATCATGACCGGTATGTTCTTTATAAAAGGATATGCCCAGCGGACAGAAGTACTGACACTAGGCGTCTTTCACTTTGACTTTCCGAATCTCGATATGCAACAAATATCCGAAGAAGATCAGATTAATGTCTTGTCGCCTGTTTATCAGAAGGAAATAGAGTTAATAGCGAGTAAACTGGCGAACTTTAAGCCGGATGCAATCGTCATTGAACACCCGCTGGGCGGACAGCAAAAGGTTGATTCTCTATTTAAAGCATACCTTGCCGGAAATCATAAACTGTCAAAGAGTGAAGTGCAGCAACTGGGTTTCAGGATTGCAAAGATGTGCAAAGCAAAGATTTACTGTGCAGATGCACGGGGGACACAAACAGCCCGTATCGAAGAACTGCTGGAAGACGATAGCACGAAACAATATCAGGATTTTGAAGAGAGTTTTGTAAATTCTCCCGACTCATCTTTATATTCCAAAGACCAGTTAATATTCAAGCAAAAAGGAATACTTCCCCAGCTGATACATCTGAATGATCCCCGACAAATCAAGAAAGACCTGGGCAATTATCTTATCGGACACTTCAAATACGAATCCGATAAGGGAGATTATACAGGAGCCGATTTCGAATCAGGAAGATGGTTCAACCGTAATCTGAGGATATTCAGGAATATACAACGTACCCCAAAATCCGCCAAACGGATACTTGTGATCTTTGGCGCGGCACACATGAATCTGCTGAACTATCTGTTTGAATGTTCACCCGAATATAAATTGCTGAATGTGAATGACTATCTGAAAACAAATTCGTAATAACGGAGGTTTACCGTATAGGTATATGCATCCGGGGTGGTCCGATTGTCGGACCGGATGGACCGCCTATGCCTCTGTTTTTATCAAAAACGGCATTGCGGAGAATCTCATATATAATTCCGCCCACATCCAAACCCAGTGTGAACTTATCGAAATGGTAGTAAGGAATCATAACGGGAACCGTTTCCCAACGTCCGCTCATCGCATCATAGTATCGCTGTACTCCCATTTCCATCCCAAAGCGGTCGGACATATCGACGGACATCGTAGCTCCGTAGCTATGGGTGCTCATTCCGTAAGAGTTTCCGATGTCGTATGATCCGAAGACTTTCAAGGTGACACGGTCGGAAGGATGGTAAAGGAAGGCGCCCGAAGTGCTGAAAGCCTGTCCGGTGATGTGGGACATGTTGAGCTTCAGCGCATTGGCACGGACTTGTAACTCGAATTGCTCATTGAAAATATGCTGATAACCTAGTGAAGCACTGTTGAAACGCCCGATGCCTGCCATACTTGTCTGACTTCCGGAACCGAACAGTGCTCCACGATCGAATTGATGCAATACCCCGCCCGTACTGTAATCACCTCGGAAGAGTAGGGAAGGATTGGTCTGATAAGGCAGGGAAATATCCCTTTTGAGTGAAAAGCGGGGTATATGCTCCAACTGTCCGGGTGAATATAAAGAATATGTAGTGCTCTTTTCTGGAAACAAGTTAATGTTGGCCTGTTTTAGTACGTCGTCCGGCGTTATGGATGCACCGTTACGAAGTATGTGCGTACTGTCGTTGTTTTCTTGCGCAGAGAGTGATTGCGGAACAAAATACAGCAAAAGAAAGATTCCCAAACGAATTGGAAGCTGTGATATGCTAACTTTTTGTCTCATACGCATTTGCCCTCCTTAGTTTTTATGATAGGTTATGTACAAAAATAATGAAATCCCATTTGAAAAGCAAATAATGTGTAATGTTTCCTTCCATCCGCAGGCTTTTTTAACTCAAATAAGAGCGGATAAGATTTTTTCTGAATAAATTCCCTTTTTTCCCTTAAATTTTTCTCTCTCTCAGGCAATATACGTTGTATATTTGTTATTATAGATATAAGAGTATCAACTATTTAATTTGGAAGTAATATGAAGAAAAAACTTACGGGTGTTGCATTGGTGTTAGCTGCCGTCTCTTTGATGGGCATACAGCCGGCGGGAGCATGTACGCGTGCCGTATATCTGGGGCCGGACCGAATGGTGGTCACTGGTCGCACGATGGACTGGAAAGAAGACATTATGTCAAATATCTATGTGTTTCCACGTGGAATGCAGCGTGCGGGACACAATAAAGAAAAAACAGTAAACTGGACTTCCAAATATGGAAGCGTAATCGCAACAGGCTATGATATAGGTACTTGTGACGGAATGAATGAAAAAGGACTGGTGGCAAGCTTGCTCTTCTTGCCGGAATCTGTTTATTCACTTCCCGGAGATACCCGTCCGGCAATGGGAATCAGTATCTGGACTCAATATGTGCTTGACAATTTTGCAACGGTGCGTGAGGCGGTAGATGAAATGAAAAAAGAGACTTTCCGTATTGACGCTCCCCGTATGCCGAACGGGGGACCGGAATCTACTTTACACATGGCTATTACCGATGAAACAGGCAACACGGCAGTGATCGAATATCTGGATGGCAAACTGAGTATCCATGAGGGACAAGAATATCAGGTGATGACCAATTCTCCGCGTTATGAATTGCAGTTGGCTGTCAATGATTACTGGAAAGAAGTGGGTGGATTGCAGATGTTGCCGGGAACGAACCGTTCGAGCGACCGTTTTGTGCGTGCCTCTTTCTACATTCACGCCATTCCGCAGACTGCCGATGCAAAGATAGCTGTCCCCAGTGTGCTGAGTGTGATGCGCAATGTCTCCGTTCCGTTTGGTATCAATACACCGGAGAAGCCTCACATTTCTTCTACTCGCTGGCGTTCCGTTTCCGATCAGAAGAATAAAGTGTATTACTTTGAGTCTACTTTAACTCCGAACCTGTTTTGGCTGGATTTGAAGAAGATTGATTTTAGTCCGAAGGCTGGGGTGAAGAAACTGTCCTTGACCAAAGGAGAAATTTACGCAGGAGATGCCGTGAAGGATTTGAAGGATAGTCAATCATTTACTTTCCTTTTCGAAACTCCGGTGATGTAGTCGATAGTTAGTTATGTGGTAAGAGGTCTTTTTTTGAATAAAAAGGAACGGTAGGCAAAGGATTTATCCGCTTGTCTACCGTTCTCCTTTTATCTTCGTGTCCTGCGTGCGGCTATAGGCAGCCTTTATCTTTTCGCATATTCCTGGTGGAACTCAATCACTGCCTCTATTCCTTTCCGGAATATGTCCAGCGAGAAGTTTTCGTTGGGTGAATGGATCGCATCCGATTCAAGTCCGAAGCCCATCAATACGGTTTTGGTTCCTAATACCTGTTCGAATGTCGAAATGATAGGAATACTTCCGCCACGACGTACTGCCAGCGGTTTTTTGCCGAAAGCTATCTCAAAACCTTTTTCCGCAGCCTGATAGGCAGGAAGGGAAATCGGGCAGACATATCCCTGTCCTCCGTGCATCGGGGTTACTTTTACCTGTACGGTGTCGGGAGCCATTTGTAAGATATAATCTGCAAACATCTGCGAAATCTTGTGATGATCCTGATGCGCAACCAGTCGGCAGGAAACTTTCGCATACGCTTTCGAGGGAAGGACTGTCTTGGAGCCTTCACCTGTATATCCTCCCCAAATGCCGCATACATCGAAAGACGGGCGGCAACTGTTGCGTTCCAGTGTGCTGTATCCCTTTTCTCCGAAGAGTTCTTTCACTCCGATGGCTTCTTTGTATTTCTTCTCATCGAACGGAATATGGGCGATCATTTCCCGTTCTGCTTGCGGTACTTCTTCTACGTCATCGTAGAATCCGGGGACGGTGATTCTTCCGTCTTTATCTGTTACTTTGCTGATTATTTCGCAAAGCACATTGATCGGATTAGCTACCGCACCTCCGAAGTGTCCCGAATGCAGGTCACGGTTCGGTCCGGTCACTTCTATTTCCCAGTAAGCCAGTCCGCGCAGACCGGTGGTGAGGGATGGAAGTTCGGCACCCAGCATGCTGGTATCCGAAACCAGGATAACGTCTGCTTTCAACAGCTCTTTATGCTCTTCGCAGAAGGCTTCCAGGCTGGGAGAGCCGATTTCCTCTTCTCCTTCGAAGATAAACTTGACGTTATTTTTCAGCAGTTCGTTCTTGACGAGATATTCGAAGGCTTTGACCTGGATAAAGGATTGTCCTTTGTCATCATCCGCTCCGCGTGCCCAGATGTATCCGTCCCGTACTTCGGGTTCGAAGGGCTGGCTTTTCCACAGTTCCAGCGGTTCGGCAGGCATTACGTCGTAGTGGGCGTAGACCAATACTGTTTTGGCATTCGGGTCAACGATCTTTTGTGCGAAAACAATCGGGTTACCCTTGGAAGGCATCACCAATGCTTCATCCACTCCGGCTTCGAGCAGTAGTTGTGCCCAGCGTTGGGCGCAAGCCAGCATATCGTCGTGATGTTCCGGCAGGGCGCTGATACTGGGAATACGGATGAGGCTGAACAGGTCCTCCATAATCTTCGGTTCGTTCGCTGCGATATATTTTTGAATTTCGTTCATAATGAATAGTTTACTGGCGGTTATTTAGCCTATGTGCCAATAGCCTGACAGATTTTTAGTGCAGGTATTGGCACATGGGTAGATTGACATATTGATACTTATTAAAGCTGCGTTGTCTTATCCAACAGATAATAATCAAGGATGGTCATGGCAGCCATTGCTTCTACGATAGGTACGGCACGTGGCAGTACACAGGCGTCATGACGTCCGCGGGCTTTCAATGTCGTATCTACGCCGTCGATGTTCACCGTTTCCTGCTCCATCAGCAGGGTAGCAATCGGTTTGAATACTACACGGAAGTAAATATCCTGTCCGTTACTGATTCCTCCCTGAATACCTCCGGAGTGGTTGGTATGCGTTTCAATCCGTCCGTTGTTGTTGAAGAATACGTCGTTCTGCTCGGAGCCTTTCATCTTCAGTCCCTTGAATCCTTCTCCATATTCGAAGGCTTTGGCGGCATTGATACTGAGCATGGCGTTGCCCAAGGCAGCGTGCAGCTTGCCGAATACGGGTTGCCCCAATCCGATAGGACATCCTTTGATGACACAGGTCAGCGTACCTCCGATGGTATCGCCTTCGCCTTTTACCTTATATATAAGGTCTGCCATTTCCTTCGCCTTTTCAGGGTCCGGACAACGTACATCGTTTGTTTCGATCAGGTCGAGATCATAGTCGGAATAAGTGCCTTCCAATTTGATGGCACCGACTTGCGATGTATAAGCTGTGATGCTGATTCCTAACTGGCGAAGGGCTAATTTAGCCAATGCGCCGGCTACTACGCGTGAAATAGTCTCGCGGGCAGAAGAACGTCCGCCACCGCGATGATCACGGATGCCGTACTTCACTTTGTAGGTGTAATCCGCATGTGAAGGGCGGTATACCTCTTTCAGGTTATTGTAGTCATTGGAATGTTGATTCTCGTTCCAAACGATAAATCCGATAGGACATCCGGTTGATTTGCCTTCGAAGATGCCTGAAAGAAACTCCACTTTATCCGCTTCCTTGCGTGGTGTGGTGAGGATGGATTGTCCCGGACGGCGTCGATTTAGTTCTTGTTGTACAAATTCTTCGTCGATTGTGATTCCGGAAGGAAATCCGTCAATTACTCCCCCAACTCCTTTTCCATGAGACTCGCCGAAGCTGGTGAGCCGAAAGATGTTGCCAAATGAATTAAACATAGTTGTGGCTTTTTTAAAATTACTCTATGCAAATATAACAAAGTTTTCGATAAGAAGGTTGTGAATTCAAAATATCTTCGGAAAAGGAAGCAAATTGAACCTTTTTTCCTCTTTTTAGTTTATAAATGACGATTATTTAATAACTAAACCCGAAAATTATGAAAAAGAATCTATTGTATTTGTGGGCATTGATATGCTCTGTCTCTCTTTTGACGGCTTGTAGCAGTGATGACGATAATACGGTCAATGATGAAACGACTCCTCCGGAAGAAGAGGCTGTGGTGACTGCTCCCGATGTGGTGGGAACGTATTGGGGAAATCTCGATATTTCAATGCTGCCCGATGGCTCCGACCAGGAAGTTGTGATTGCCGACGGACTTCCGAAGTTTATTACTTTCTCTCAGGTCAGTGATACGGAAGTAAAGATGGAACTGAAGGAATTTGAACTGTTTATAAACGGAAACATATTAAAGTTCGGCGATATCGTAATAGACAAGTGTGCAGTGAAAAAGGAAACGGACGCTTCGACTTTCACCGGACAGCAAGACCTTACTTTTCAGGGGGATGCCGCTGCTTTGGGTACCTGTGCCACCAGTATAGAAGGAACGGTGCAAAGTGGAAATGCTACAATGAATATTCAGGTAAAAGTACCTGCATTGAAGCAGACCGTGAAAGTTGCTTTCTCCGGTGTGAAGCAGGTGGAGGAATCCGGTAAGGATTAATCCGTCTTTGGTCAGCTAGAAAGCATATCCGAATCCGATATTCAAGTAGATCGGATACATAGCAAAAGTAATGGTCTGAAAGTCATTTCTGAAGATATCATTCAATCCCCAGGTGAGGTCTGCATATATATTGAGGTGTTTGAATGCTCTCCATCCGGCTCCTATTTGCAGGCCCCACTGAAAATGTCTCAGGTCGTCCGAGAAGTCATAAGTAGCGATTTTACCATCCGTAAATTCGACTTTGGGGCCTACGGGGTCGCCTTCACGCAGGTATCCTTCATATACGTGCCCCGAAAATTCTCTTGAAAGCAGATACGAAAAATAAGGTCCGGCTTTAATATTCCAACGGTTGCTCAACTTGTAAGTAGCCATTAGAGGAATTGTCAGTCCGGAAGTGTGGACTTTGGTTTTGACTCCTCCTGTCCAGACACCGCTGATTCTTTCTCCTCCCTGTCCGAGGATTTCCATATTATAGTTTTTGACGGTGGCTTCCGTTGTCATGGCTTTATTCTCCAGCCGCAGCCCTACAATGACTCCGAGCTTGTTTTGAACGGCAAACCATTTGGTTACTTCTCCTCCGATGCTGATAGCCAGCGTTGGGTTGTAGCCGTCAATCGAACGGATTTCGACAGGCAGCGGGAGCGGGGCTGTACCGCCGATGCTGAACCCTGCTTTGATTTCATATTCCAGTCCGTGAAGAGCGGAGCGAATAAGTGTTTCGTTTCTGTCAACCTGTGAATAGCCGGGGAGGGCTATCACCAGACAGGCGAGTAAACTGAATATATAGGAATGGATTTTCATCTTTTCATTATTATTAAATCATTAGTTATTTCATTATAGTTGCTCTGTTCTGCCTTCCATAGCTGCTATCAGATCGTTGGTCGAATGGAATCAGTCTTCCGAGCGATAGATTAGTTCGACTTCATCAATCAACAATGTACTTCCGATAGCTCCGTTAAAATGATCTCCTTCCAGGCTGGAAGTGAATACGATAGCTACATTATACTTTCCTGCTGTTAGCTTCTCTTTATCTATGTATTTTCCGGATAACATATGAAAGGGAAGTTTAAAGTATGTCCACTCGTCCGTCTCTTTGGCGTCGTCAATGCGTGCTATTGAAACCAGGTTGGGACTGGTGAAAGCATTCGTTCCGTCAAGAGTCGGCACAGATTCACTGGTTTCATACATGATGGCATAAATATCGCATATATCCCGTTTGCCACTGACGGGTTTGCCGCCTTCTGTAAACTGATCTCCGGCTTTATACTTGTAATAGCCTGCCAGATAAGTTGGTATATGCCGGAAAGGCAGACCGAATTTGGTCGCTTTCAGTGGATTGCTCATTGCATTTCCTACATCAAAAGAGCCGATAAACAGGTTCCCGGCTGCGATAGGCATTCCCATAATGCTACCGAAGAATCCGGTACTGCGGGTTACTAAGGACAGGCATTTTCCGGTTTTTCCGTTTGCAAACTGAAAAGTCGGATAGTCGTCGGCTGTCTTGGGAACTCCGGTCATTGCATAACCTGCGTTTCCGCTGGCCCATTCCATCACCACTTTTTCTCCTTCCCGTTCTACGAAGATGTAGTATTTCTGTCCGCCGAGCGTATCCTCAAAATTGTAAATAGTAGCAAGTTCCGTATCAATAACGGATACGGTGTACTTCTTCTTCCAAAAGCCATCGGCAGCCGTAACGGTATATTGCTGAGGCGAATGGAAATCTCTAGCCGTCCCACTGGGAGGATCGATAGTGGCTCCCGGAGTCAATGTAAATTCGGGTGCAAGGGATGAAATGTCCGTTCCCGGTCCTACAAATATATTGATGGAATTATTAGTGATAATCGGACTCGTTGTCATGACTACTCCCGGCAATCTGCAACTGAGTATGTCTGCCTCTGCATTGGGAGCTTCTTCGCGAATGCAAGAAGAAGAGAAAATGGCTAGCAGCAAATAAAGAATACCGTGTTTTGCTTTCATTTTTCTACTATTCTAACTGTTAAAGTTCGGTTCTTGGAAGATTTTATAACAATCTGCAATTTTATTTGTTCACTAATGGATGTTTGATAAAAAAGAATTTTCTACTTTTGTGGAAACTAAAGCCTTATAGGGTATGATTGAATCGGAAAGAAAACAGATAATAGACTTGATCAAAAAAGAGGTGATTCCGGCGATAGGGTGTACGGAACCCATTGCGGTAGCGCTTTGTGTAGCTAAAGCTGCCGAAACATTAGGAATGAAACCGGAAAAGATTGAAGTGTTATTGAGTGCCAATATATTAAAGAATGCAATGGGAGTCGGTATCCCCGGCACAGATATGGTCGGACTTCCTATAGCTGTAGCCTTGGGAGCGTTGATCGGCCGATCGGAATATCAATTGGAAGTGTTGAGAGACTGCACACCGGAGGCAGTAGAACAAGGCAAACTGTTTATCGCAGAGAAGCGAATCTGTATTTCTCTCAAAGAAGATATTACGGAAAAACTGTACATCGAAGTAATCTGCACAGCCGGCAGCCAAAAAGCGACGGCTGTGATTGCCGGCGGACATACTACCTTTGTCTATATAGCTACGGATGAAAAAGTACTGCTTGACAAGCAACAGACTGCCAATGAAGAGGAAGAAGACGCTTCACTGGAACTGAATCTGCGCAAAGTCTATGATTTTGCCCTGACATCCCCTCTGGATGAAATCCGTTTTATTCTCGATACGGCACGTCTGAACAAAGCAGCCGCCGAGCAAGCCTTTAAAGGCAATTATGGGCATTCTTTAGGTAAGATGCTCCGTGGAACGTATGAACATAAAGTGATGGGTGACAGCGTATTCTCTCATATACTATCTTATACTTCCGCCGCTTGCGACGCCAGAATGGCCGGTGCAATGATTCCCGTCATGAGTAACTCCGGCAGTGGCAATCAGGGCATATCCGCCACACTTCCCGTTGTCGTATTTGCCGAAGAAAATGGTAAAACCGAAGAGGAACTGATCCGCGCCTTAATGCTGAGTCATCTCACTGTAATCTATATTAAACAAAGTTTGGGACGTCTCTCTGCCTTGTGTGGCTGTGTAGTAGCTGCCACGGGTTCCAGTTGCGGAATCACCTGGCTGATGGGTGGAAACTATAATCAGGTAGCCTTTGCCGTTCAAAACATGATTGCCAACCTGACGGGAATGATTTGCGACGGTGCAAAACCGAGCTGCGCACTCAAAGTAACAACCGGAGTCTCAACAGCCGTATTATCTGCTATGATGGCAATGGAGGACCGTTGTGTGACTTCTGTAGAAGGCATTATTGACGAAGATGTCGATCAAAGCATTCGTAACTTGACAAGAATCGGCTCGCAGGCGATGAACGAAACGGATAAGATGGTGCTTGATATCATGACGCACAAAGGAGGATGTTAACAAGTAATAAGTAACAAGTAATAAGTAATAGGTAATAGCTGGAATAACGGCATAAAAAAAGTATTAAGTATTAACTTCCGCCTATATCCGCATGGAATTAATACTTAATACTTATTACCTATTACTTAAAATTAGTGGCAGTGTCCGCCTTCGCAACCGCAGTCATCGCCACAGTCGCTGCCGCAGCTGTCGCATCCGCAACCGCAACCTTCACCGCTCATCATCTTCACCAGTTCTTGAATTTCTTCGTTGGTAGCAGGACGGCTTTCGATTACTTCACCTTCAAAGATCAGGTCAGCGCCTGCCAATGGGTGGTTAAGGTCAACTACTACTACATCCGGTTTGATTTCTACGACGCTGGCGTTTACGCGTTGACCGTCTCCGGTCATCAAAGGTACAATGCTGCCTTCTGTTACGCGTTCGCTGTCGAACTTGCCATCTATTTCAAAGATATTTTTAGGAAGATCAAATACATGTTGCTCATCGTAGGCTCCATAAGCTTCATCTGCCGGAATGGTAAAATCGAATTTATCACCCTTGGAAAGAGCTGTTATCTGGTTCTCGAAGCTTTCGAGCGTTGTGCCTAATCCTGAAATGAACTGAAAAGGATGTTCTGCATTTGTTTCTTCGAACAATTCTTTTTCACCATCTTCCACTGTATATAGCTTATATGCAACGGTGATGTACTTGTTTTCTACTGTTTCCATCTGATATTTATAGTTTCTAATTAATAAATCCCTTATTTAGGGTGGACAAAGATACGAATAATTTGCTTGCTACCGGGTGCATACGGAGTAAATTTCAGATTATTAAGCGCTTTTGTCAGAAATGGACAGTCATTCTCTACTAACTGATAGTTGCAAATTCAACCTTTAAGTGATAAAATTTAGGTTTATTACCGTTCTTTTCTTACGATTATTCGCTTTTTAGTGATTTTTTTCTTCGATTTGTTTGGAGATAATAAAAAAGCCCTTACCTTTGCAGCACGAAAATAAAGAAAAGAAGATATGAATATGTTACATACATCTATTAACCTAGCAGTCCTGCATATTATTCGCGTCGTGGTGGTCCCATCAAGAGCGTGAGAAAGGTTTTTGTGTTGTATGTGTTCGTACCATAAAAGATAGAATTTAGAGCCTTTCTCACTTGTGTGAGGAAGGCTCTTTAATTAAAAGATAGATTGAAATGAAAAAGCAATTACGCAGTTCGTTTAGTACACAAGGCCGTCGCATGGCGGGAGCCCGCGCATTATGGGCAGCCAACGGCATGAAGAAAAATCAGATGGGAAAACCCATTATCGCTATCGTCAATTCGTTTACACAATTTGTTCCAGGACACGTGCACCTGCATGAAATCGGGCAGTTGGTGAAGGCGGAAATTGAGAAGCTGGGATGTTTCGCTGCGGAATTTAATACGATTGCTATTGATGACGGTATCGCTATGGGACATGACGGAATGCTTTACTCGCTTCCTTCCCGTGATATCATAGCGGACAGCGTAGAATATATGGTCAATGCGCACAAGGCGGATGCAATGGTATGTATCAGCAACTGCGATAAGATTACCCCAGGGATGCTGATGGCTGCCATGCGCCTGAATATCCCTACCGTATTTGTATCCGGCGGACCGATGGAAGCCGGAGAGTGGAACGGTCAGCATCTGGACTTGATCGATGCCATGATTAAATCGGCGGACGACAGTGTAAGCGATCAGGAAGTAGCGAATATCGAACAGAATGCCTGTCCTACCTGTGGATGTTGTTCCGGAATGTTTACGGCAAACTCGATGAACTGTCTGAATGAAGCTATCGGCTTGGCTCTTCCGGGAAACGGCACAATCGTGGCTACGCACGAAAATCGTACGAAACTGTTTGAAGATGCTGCCAAACTGATTGTGGAAAATGCAATGAAATATTATGAAGTAGGTGACGAAAGTCTACTTCCCCGCAGCATAGCTACCCGTCAGGCATTCCTCAATGCCATGACGCTGGATATTGCGATGGGCGGTTCTACCAATACGGTGCTTCACCTGTTGGCCGTGGCACATGAGGCAGGAGTCGATTTCAAGATGGACGACATCGATATGCTGTCACGCAAGACACCCTGCCTGTGTAAAGTCGCTCCGAATACTCAAAAATATCATATTCAGGACGTTAACCGTGCGGGTGGCATCATTGCTATCCTGGCAGAGTTGGCAAAAGGCGGTCTGATTGATACTTCCGTTCTCCGTGTGGATGGCATGTCGCTGGCGGAAGCGATCGATCAATATTCAATTACCAGCCCGAACGTTACGGAAAAAGCAATGAGCAAATATTCAAGTGCGGCAGGAAACAGATTCAATCTCGTACTTGGTTCTCAGGGAGCTTATTATCAGGAATTAGATAAAGATCGCGCGAACGGATGTATCCGTGATCTGGAGCACGCCTATAGCAAGGACGGAGGCCTGGCGGTACTGAAAGGAAATATCGCTCAGGATGGTTGCGTAGTAAAAACGGCGGGTGTAGACGAAAGCATCTGGAAGTTTACCGGACCTGCCAAAGTATTCGACTCACAAGAAGCAGCCTGTGAAGGCATCCTCGGAGGCCGAGTCGTCAGCGGCGACGTTGTCGTCATCACGCACGAAGGTCCGAAGGGCGGTCCCGGTATGCAGGAAATGCTTTACCCGACTTCTTATATCAAATCCCGTCACCTCGGCAAAGAATGTGCCTTGATTACCGATGGACGTTTCAGTGGTGGAACTTCCGGATTGAGTATCGGACACGTTTCTCCCGAAGCCGCCGCCGGAGGTAATATAGGAAAAATAGTAGATGGAGATATCATCGAAATCGACATTCCCGCCCGAACGATTAACGTGCGACTAACAGATGAAGAACTGGCTGCCCGCCCGATGACTCCCGTGACCCGTGACCGTTACGTGCCGAAGAGCCTGAAAGCATACGCCAGCATGGTAAGCTCTGCCGATAAGGGAGCAGTGAGATTAATAGACTGATCCACTTCATTATCCATTATGAATCATCCATTATCCATTAAAGAACTATGAGTAAGGACTTAATAACAGGCGCAGAGGCAATGATGCGCTCTCTGGAACATCAGGGAGTGACTACCATTTTCGGTTATCCCGGCGGGTCCATCATGCCTACGTTCGATGCCCTGTACGACCATCAAAATACATTGAACCATATCTTGGTTCGCCATGAACAGGGAGCTGCCCATGCGGCACAAGGCTACGCCCGTGTATCGGGTAAAGTCGGTGTTTGCTTGGTGACAAGCGGCCCCGGAGCAACCAATACGATCACAGGTATTGCAGATGCAATGATAGACAGTACGCCTATCGTTGTCATTGCAGGACAGGTGGGAACAGGCTTTCTTGGAACAGACGCTTTTCAGGAAGTCGATCTCGTAGGTATCACTCAGCCAATCGCTAAATGGAGCTATCAGATTCGCCGTGCCGAAGACGTAGCCTGGGCGATAGCACGTGCTTTCTACATTGCCAGTAGTGGTCGTCCCGGTCCGGTGGTACTCGACTTTGCCAAGAATGCGCAGGTTGAAAAAACGAAATACGAGCCGACAAAGCAGGAGTTTATCCGCAGCTATGTTCCGGTTCCCGATACAGACGAAGAATCGGTAAAGGCTGCCGCCGAACTGATCAATAACGCCGAACGCCCGCTTGTCTTGGTAGGACAGGGAGTGGAACTGGGAAGCGCTCAGGAAGAACTGCGTATCTTTATCGAAAAGGCGGATATGCCCGCAGGTTGTACCTTGCTCGGACTTTCCGCATTGCCTACCGATCATCCGTTGAATAAAGGAATGCTGGGTATGCACGGAAATCTGGGACCGAATATCAATACTAACAAATGTGATGTACTGATTGCTGTCGGTATGCGTTTCGACGACCGTGTGACCGGTAATCTGGCTACTTACGCCAAACAAGCGAAAGTGATCCATTTTGACATTGATCCGGCGGAAGTAAATAAGAATGTAAAGGTAGATATTGCCGTTTTGGGCGACTGCAAAAAGACGCTGGCTGCTGTGACCGGACTGTTGAAAAAGAACCGGCACACCGAGTGGGTCGATAGTTTCAAGGAATATGAAGCGGTAGAGGAAGAAAAAGTCATTCGTCCTGAACTTCATCCTGCAACGGATTCACTGAGTATGGGCGAAGTGGTGCGTGCGGTAAGCGAAGCGACCCGTCACGAAGCCATATTGGTGACAGATGTAGGTCAGAATCAGATGATCTCTGCCCGCTACTTTAAATATACCAGGGAACGTAGTATCGTTACTTCGGGTGGACTCGGCACGATGGGTTTTGGCCTTCCGGCAGCTATCGGAGCTACTTTCGGCCGTCCTGACCGCATTGTATGTGTATTTATGGGTGACGGCGGACTGCAAATGAACATTCAGGAACTGGGTACGATCATGGAACAGAAAGCTCCGGTGAAGATTATCTGCCTGAACAACAATTATCTCGGCAACGTGCGCCAATGGCAGGCTATGTTCTTTAATCGCCGTTATTCATTTACTCCGATGCTGAATCCGGATTACATGAAAATCGCTTCCGCCTACGATATTCCTTCCAAACGTGTCTTTTCACGGGAAGAATTGAAAGCGGCCATCGACGAAATGCTCTCGACAGACGGGGCGTTCCTGCTCGAAGCCTGTGTGGTAGAAGAAGGCAATGTCCTCCCGATGACCCCTCCGGGCGGTTCAGTCAATCAGATGTTGCTGGAATGTTAATCCTTAATTTAGAAAGTTATGAGTGATAAGACATTATATACGATTATAGTTCATTCTGAAAATATAGCCGGATTGCTGAATCAGGTGACCGCTGTATTTACCCGTCGGCAAATAAACATCGAGAGTTTGAACGTTTCTGCTTCTTCCATTAAAGGAGTACATAAATATACGATCACAGCGTGGACTGATAAGGACACTATTGAAAAGGTGGTGAAGCAGATCGAAAAGAAGATTGATGTGATTCAGGCGCACTATTTTACTGAAGACGAGATTTATTTCCATGAGATAGCCTTATATAAGGTATCTACTCCTGCTTTTCAGGAGACTCCGGAAGCATCTAAAGTGATCCGCAGATATAATGCCCGCATTGTAGAGGTGAATCCGGTATTCTCTATCGTCGAGAAGAACGGCATGAGTGAAGAGATTACTTCCCTTTACGAAGAACTTCGGGCTTTGAAATGTGTGCTGCAATTTGTCCGTTCGGGTCGTGTGGCTATTACTACCAGCTGTTTCGAACGTGTGAATGAGTTCCTGGACGGACAGGAAGCGAAGTATAAGCAAAGTAAAAAGGAACAGGAGTAATGAGTGAAGAAAATAAAATAGGGACTTATCAGTTTGTGGCAGAGCCGTTTCACGTAGATTTTAACGGCCGCCTGACCATGGGCGTGCTGGGAAATCATCTGTTGAATTGCGCAGGTTTTCATGCCAGCGACCGTGGATTTGGTATTGCTACGCTGAACGAGGACAATTACACATGGGTGCTTTCCCGCCTGGCTATCGAGCTGGATGAGATGCCTTACCAGTACGAGAAGTTCTCGGTTCAGACATGGGTGGAGAATGTCTATCGTCTCTTTACCGACCGTAACTTTGCCGTCATTGACAAGGATGGAAAGAAGATCGGCTATGCCCGTTCCGTATGGGCGATGATCAATCTGAATACCCGTAAGCCTGCCGATCTGTTGGCATTGCATGGAGGAAGCATCGTCGATTATATATGCGATGAACCCTGCCCGATAGAAAAGCCTTCGCGTATCAAGGTGACAAGCAATCAGCCTGTTGCGACGCTGACGGCAAAATACAGTGATATCGATATTAACGGACACGTAAACAGTATTCGTTATATCGAGCACATACTTGACTTGTTTCCGATAGAACTGTATCAGACGAAACGTATCCGCCGGTTTGAAATGGCGTATGTGGCTGAAAGTTATTTCGGAGATGAACTCTCTTTCTTCTGTGATGAGGTGAGTGAAAACGAGTTTCATGTAGAGGTGAAGAAAAACGGCAGCGAGGTAGTATGCCGTTCCAAAGTGATATTTGAATAATATAGAGTATAAAATCAATTAATAACAGATGGCGCAAGTCATCAAAACAAAAAAACAAAAAAAATGGCACAGTTGAATTTTGGCGGAACTGTAGAAAATGTAGTTATCCGTGATGAATTTCCATTGGAAAAAGCTCGTGAAGTATTGAAAAATGAAACAATCGCTGTAATCGGTTATGGCGTACAAGGTCCCGGACAGGCTCTGAACCTTCGTGATAACGGTTTCAATGTAATCGTTGGTCAACGCCAGGGAAAGACATATGACAAAGCGGTTGCTGACGGATGGGTTCCGGGTGAAACTTTGTTCGGTATTGAAGAAGCTTGCGAAAAAGGTACGATCATTATGTGCCTGTTGTCTGATGCAGCAGTAATGTCTGTATGGCCTACTATCAAGCCTTACCTGACTGCAGGAAAAGCTCTTTATTTCTCTCATGGTTTTGCTATTACATGGAGTGACCGCACAGGTGTAGTTCCTCCTGCAGATATCGACGTAATCATGGTTGCTCCTAAAGGTTCGGGTACATCCTTGCGTACTATGTTCCTTGAAGGTCGCGGGTTGAACTCTTCATACGCTATCTATCAGGATGCAACAGGCAACGCTATGGACAGAACAATCGCATTGGGTATCGGTATCGGTTCAGGTTATTTGTTCGAAACAACTTTCATCCGCGAAGCTACTTCCGACCTGACAGGCGAACGTGGTTCATTGATGGGAGCTATCCAGGGTCTGTTGCTGGCACAATACGAAGTGTTGCGTGAAAACGGTCACACTCCTTCCGAAGCATTCAACGAAACTGTAGAAGAGCTGACTCAGTCATTGATGCCGTTGTTTGCAAAGAACGGTATGGACTGGATGTATGCTAACTGCTCTACTACAGCTCAACGTGGTGCTCTCGACTGGATGGGCCCCTTCCACGATGCTATCAAACCGGTAGTTGAAAAGTTGTATCACAGTGTGAAGACTGGTAACGAAGCACAGATTTCAATCGACTCTAACTCCAAACCGGATTATCGTGAGAAACTGGAAGAAGAACTGAAAGCATTGCGCGAAAGCGAAATGTGGCAGACTGCCGTGACAGTTCGTAAACTTCGTCCGGAAAATAATTAATCAGACTTATACTATATAAGTTTTTCAAAAGGCGGGAAAAGCGTATTTTCCCGCCTTTTCTATGTAGATACCGGTCTTTTGAGTAATAGAAAAAGGATGAAAGTAGAAAAAAAGATTAAAAGATACTGATAATATAGGTGAAAAAGAGCATTTATGATTACCTTTACGGCAACAAATAAAACAGAATAGGCAATGAAGAAACTTTTTACTTACAGAAGATCGATACGTATGAAGATGATTTCTTCTTTAATAAATAGTATATCAGAATGTTACATTAAAAGATATTTAAGTTATTCTCTACCGAATGGTAGCTGTAATACCATTTCAAGTCCTTTTTATATTTCGTGTTCCATTAGTGATTCGTTGATATGATGCAGAATTTTATTCTGTAGCAGGAAAAAGTATGCGTTAAATTGAATTTAAGACAGAGCTTTTGGAACAGAATTTAGTGGGAAAATAACATTGTTTGTTTTGTTTGTAAATGGGAGTCCTCTTTCGTGAGAAAGGGGGCTTCTTTTTTTATACCGATGATTCAGGAAGATACCGCTTCCTGCCGGATATACTGTATCAGTTTCCGGTAGAACGCATGCTTGGTAAGAGTGGTTGCATCTCCCAAAATCACGAGTTTCATCCGGGCGCGGGTAATGGCTACGTTCATTCGTCTTAAATCATTCAGAAAACCGATCTGTCCGTCCTCGTTCGCCCGGACGAGGCTGATAAAGACGACATCCCGTTCCTGTCCCTGAAAGCCGTCTACCGTGTTGACCGTGATGAGGCTGCGGAAAGGGCGGAGAAAACTGCTTCCTCTGATTTTACTTCTCAGGTATTGCACTTGCGCCTTGTAGGGCGAAATCAGACCAAAGTCGATGCTCTCGTCCAGGATGCGTGCTTTGCCGATCCGGCTGATATAGGCTTCCAGTTCTTGCAGTAACAAGTTGGCTTCCTGCTTGTTGATGCGCCCGAAGCTCTCGCCTACAAACTCTTCGTGGAAGTCCATTTCCGAGGTATCTATCCAGTTCATGGGAGTGTCGAAGTCAAGGATACCCCGGTTGCGCACTTCCGGTGCGGCTTCCAGTTCTCCGTTGTAGAACCATTCGGAGGGAAAGCGCATGATTGCCTCGTGCATCCGGTATTGCACTTTGAGCAGCGAGACGGCAGAAGGTTTTTGCTGCACGACTTTTTCCATTAAAGTATGGTCCAGTCCGCCACGGGCGGCTTCGATACATTTGATTGTAGGAGGGAGCTGGCAATGGTCGCCGGCAAGAATCACACGGTCGGCCTTTCGGATGGCGATCCAACAGGCGGCTTCGAGTGCCTGGGCGGCTTCATCGATAAATAAGGTGGGGAAACGCCTTCCGTTGAGCAAACGGTGATTGCTGCTGACCAGCGTAGAAGCAATCACACGGGCACTGTCGAAAAGATCGGCGTTGATCAGGATTTCCAGTTCGGTGGCACGGTCGCGGAGGCGGCTCATCCGGCTGCGCATTCCTTCCCTTTCGGAGTAACTTCCCCGACGCATCCGGCTGCCCATTTCACGGATTGATTTTCGGATTCCCCAAAGTTCGGGGTAGCTCGGATGATTCTCAAAGCGGCGTTCGTAGGTGAAAGAGAGCATTTTATCATTAACACGCGTAGGATTACCAATGCGGAGCACAGGAACACCCCGGTCCACCAGTTTCTCACAAATCCAGTCCACGGCCGTATTACTTTGGGCGCAGACCAGCACCTGCGGTTCGCGGTGAAGCGTTTCGTAAATGGCTTCCACAAGCGTAGTAGTCTTTCCGGTTCCCGGAGGGCCGTGTACGATGGCGACATCGCGTGTGCATAACACTTTGTTTACGGCTGTCTCCTGCGTGCTGTTCAGCCACGGGAAACGGACGGGATACAATTCGCGGAATCCCGGCTTTTGTGTTCCCAGCAAGGTGTCCCGGAGTTCGGCAAGGCGGTTGCCTTTGGCGCGGATCGTGTCTTCCAGCGCTTCGAACATGGCACGATAGGACGTTTCATCGAAATAAAGTTGTACACCCAGCACCTCTTCCGTTTGCAGTTCCAGCAATGCGCCTGCACTGGGAAGCACGACCACCATCCGTTCATCGTCCGCATAACTCACCGTTGCAATGAAATTCATATAATTCACTTTCCCGTCAAATGACTGACGGAAAAAGCAGACGGGACGACCGAATTCGAAGGAATGCTCGATTTCTTTATTTTCGGTGCGTGTAATATCTATTACAAGTTGATTTAGAGAATTATAGTAACTTCGACCGGGAGAGGCGGGATACCAGCACAGACCACGTTTCACTTTGCGGGCGACACCCATTGTTTCAGTCTGCCGCTTGAATTCCTCCTTTTCGTGTTCATACTCCATGCGTAGCAGGAGTTGCTGTTGCTGAAGGTCGATGATTGGACTTTTCGGATGATTATTCATAATAGATGCAAAGGTAGTAAATCTTCCTCCTGAGACGAAAATATATTTCATTTTGTTAAACATTCCTCGAACGCCGTTCGTTATTTTTATAGATAGACTAAAAAAAATAAAAGCAATATGGTGTATGATTTGACTATGTTAGAGGCTTTTTATTCTGCTTATAAAGGAAAAGTGGAACACGTGCGGGCTGTTTTGAAACGCCCTTTGACGTTAGCCGAGAAGATTCTGTATGCCCACCTGTTCAATGAGGGCGATGTGAAAAACTACAAACGGGGTGAAGACTACGTAAATTTCCGTCCCGACCGCGTCGCTATGCAGGACGCGACTGCCCAGATGGCATTGCTTCAATTCATGAATGCAGGAAAAGAAAAAGTGGCTGTTCCCTCCACCGTGCACTGTGACCACTTGATACAAGCGTACAAAGGAGCAAAGGAGGACATTGCTACGGCAACCAAAACAAACGAAGAAGTTTACGACTTTTTGCGCGATGTATCCTCTCGTTACGGCATCGGCTTCTGGAAGCCGGGCGCCGGAATCATTCACCAGGTAGTGCTCGAAAATTACGCTTTCCCCGGTGGAATGATGGTAGGCACCGACTCTCACACTCCGAATGCCGGAGGATTGGGCATGGTGGCCATCGGTGTCGGCGGTGCGGATGCCGTAGACGTGATGACAGGTATGGAATGGGAACTGAAAATGCCAAGGATTATCGGTGTCCGCCTGACCGGAAAATTGAGCGGCTGGACTTCCCCGAAAGATGTCATCCTGAAACTTGCAGGGATTCTGACCGTAAAAGGAGGAACGAACTCCATCATCGAATATTTCGGACCGGGAACGGCTTCCCTGTCGGCTACCGGCAAAGCGACCATTTGCAATATGGGGGCGGAAGTAGGAGCTACCACTTCGCTTTTCCCGTTCGACGGGCGCATGGCTACTTATCTGAGAGCCACCGGCAGAGATCGTATCGTGGAACTGGCGGAAGCCGTGGACTGTGAACTCCGTGCGGACCAACAGGTGACGGACGAACCGGAAAAGTACTACGATCGTGTTATCGACATTGACTTGTCCACGCTCGAACCTTACATCAACGGCCCTTTCACACCGGATGCCGCTACCCCTATCTCTGAATTTGCAGAAAAAGTATTACTGAACGGCTATCCGCGTAAGATGGAAGTCGGGCTGATCGGTTCGTGTACCAACTCTTCTTACCAAGATCTCAGCCGTGCCGCATCCCTTGCAAGGCAGGTGAAGGAAAAGAATCTGAGTGTGGCTTCCCCGCTGATCATCAATCCGGGTTCCGAACAAATCCGCGCTACTGCCGAAAGAGACGGAATGATGGATGACTTCATGCAGATCGGAGCCGTGATCATGGCAAATGCCTGCGGCCCTTGCATCGGTCAGTGGAAACGTCATACGGACGACCCGACGCGGAAGAACTCGATCGTTACCTCCTTCAACCGTAACTTTGCCAAACGTGCGGACGGCAATCCGAACACATACGCCTTTGTTGCTTCTCCCGAACTGACGATGGCACTGACTATTGCCGGTGATCTTTGCTTCAATCCGCTGAAAGACAGACTGATGAATCATGATGGCGAAAAAGTGAAACTGGCCGAACCGGAAGGCGAAGAACTCCCCTTGAGAGGATTTACCTCCGGTAATGAAGGCTATATCGCCCCCGGCGGGACGAAAACAGCGATCAACGTCAACCCGGCTTCCCAACGCCTGCAACTGCTGACTCCTTTCCCCGCTTGGGACGGACAAGATATACTCAATATGCCCCTGCTGATTAAGGCGCAGGGCAAATGTACTACCGACCATATTTCGATGGCGGGACCGTGGCTGCGTTTTCGCGGACATTTGGAGAATATTTCGGATAATATGCTGATGGGAGCCGTGAATGCTTTCAATGGCGAAACGAACAACGTGTGGAACCGTTCGACAAACACCTACGGAACCGTTTCGGGCACAGCCAAAATGTATAAATTCGAAGGAATCCCCTCCATTGTCGTGGCTGAAGAAAATTACGGAGAAGGCTCCAGTCGCGAGCACGCGGCAATGGAACCCCGTTTCCTGAATGTGCGTGTGATTCTCGCCAAGAGCTTCGCCCGTATCCACGAAACGAATCTGAAAAAGCAAGGCATGCTTGCCCTTACTTTTGCGGACAAAGCGGATTATGACAAGATACAGGAGCATGACCTCCTTTCAGTCATCGGCTTGCCCGACTTTGCTCCGGGACGGAATCTGACCGTCGTTCTCCATCACGAAGACGGAACGAAAGAGAGTTTTGAAGCGCAACATACATACAACGAACAGCAGATTGCCTGGTTCCGTGCCGGCTCTGCCTTGAATGCCAGATAATTAAAATGATAGAAATGAACAAAATAACCATGCAAAAAGATGGTACGCTATCGGTGCCCGATGTGCCTGTCGTACCTTATATTACCGGAGACGGAGTAGGAGCGGAAGTGACTCCGTCGATGCAAGCCGTTGTGAACGCGGCTGTTCAGAAAGCATACGGCGGCAAACGTCGGATTGAATGGAAAGAAGTGCTGGCGGGCGAACGCGCTTTCAACGAGACAGGCTCTTGGCTGCCGGATGAAACGATGAAGGCTTTCCAAGAATATCTGATCGGCATCAAGGGTCCGCTGACGACCCCTGTCGGCGGTGGAATCCGTTCTTTGAACGTAGCTTTGCGCCAAACCTTGGATTTATATGTTTGTCTGCGTCCGGTTCGTTGGTATCAAGGCGTTCATTCTCCGGTGAAAGCACCGGAAAAAGTGAACATGTGCGTGTTCCGTGAAAATACGGAGGATATATATGCAGGAATCGAGTGGGAGGCAGGTACTCCCGAAGCCGAAAAGTTCTATCAATTCCTGAAAAACGAGATGGGAGTGACGAAAGTCCGCTTCCCCGAGACCTCTTCTTTTGGGGTGAAACCTGTTTCCCGTGAGGGCACGGAACGTCTTGTGCGGGCTGCCTGCCAGTATGCGCTCGACCATCATCTGCCTTCTGTGACACTGGTGCACAAAGGAAACATTATGAAGTTCACCGAAGGAGGTTTCAAGAAATGGGGCTATGAGCTGGCGCAACGTGAGTTTGGCGACGCGCTGGCAGACGGCCGGCTGGTGATAAAGGACTGCATTGCCGATGCTTTTCTGCAAAATACATTACTGATTCCCGAAGAGTATTCCGTGATTGCCACGCTGAACCTGAACGGAGACTATGTTTCCGACCAGTTGGCGGCAATGGTAGGCGGCATCGGCATTGCTCCGGGAGCAAATATTAACTACAAGACGGGGCACGCCATTTTTGAAGCGACTCATGGAACCGCCCCCAACATTGCCGGAAAGGATGTCGTGAATCCTTGTTCTATCATTCTTTCGGCGGTGATGATGCTTGAATATCTGGGATGGAAAGAAGCGGCCGCGCTTATCGAAAAGGCGCTGGAACAGAGTTTCCTCGATGCCCGTGCCACGCACGATCTGGCTCGCTTTATGCCGGGAGGTACATCCCTGTCTACCACCGCTTTCACACGCGAAATTGTGGAAAGAATCGAAAAGTAAATGTAACGATTAAAAACGAAGTATTATGAAGAAAGAGTATTTGATTTACAAGCTCTCCGAGGAGATGAAAGAGGCAACCCGGATTGACAATGAATTGTTCCCCAAGTTTGACGTGAAGCGTGGACTACGTAATGAAGACGGCACCGGTGTATTGGTAGGTCTGACAAAGATTGGTAATGTGGTGGGTTACGAACGTATCCCCGGCGGCGGTCTGAAGCCTATTCCGGGAAAATTGTTCTATCGGGGCTATGATGTGGAAGATATTTCCCACGCCATCATCAAGGAAAAACGTTTCGGCTTCGAAGAAGTGGCTTATCTGCTACTCTCCGGTCGCCTGCCGGACAAGGAAGAACTGGCTTCGTTCTGCGAACTGATCAATGACAATATGGCGCTCGAGCAGAAGACGAAAATGAATATTATCGAGCTGGAGGGAAATAATATCATGAATATCCTTTCGCGCAGCGTACTCGAAATGTATCGTTTCGATCCCGATGCCGACGATACTTCCCGCGACAATCTGATGCGCCAGAGTATCGATCTTATCTCCAAGTTCCCGACCATCATTGCGTATGCTTATAATATGCTCCGCCATGCTACATTCGGCCGTTCCCTGCATATCCGTCATCCGCAGGAAAAACTCTCTATTGCCGAGAATTTCCTCTATATGCTCAAAAAAGATTATACGGAACTGGATGCCCGTACGCTCGACTTGCTATTGATTTTGCAGGCAGAACATGGCGGTGGTAACAACTCGACTTTCACGGTTCGTGTGACTTCTTCCACCGGAACAGATACATATTCGGCCATCGCCGCAGGTATCGGTTCGTTGAAAGGCCCGCTTCACGGAGGCGCGAATATCCAGGTGGCCGATATGTTCCATCACTTGCAGGAGAACATCAAGGACTGGAAGAGCGTGGACGAGATAGATACCTATTTCACACGGATGCTGAATAAGGAAGTGTATAATAAGACCGGACTGATTTACGGTATCGGTCATGCTGTTTATACGATTTCCGATCCTCGTGCGCTGTTGCTGAAAGAACTGGCTCGCGACCTTGCCCGTGAGAAAGGAAAAGAAGAGGAGTTCGCTTTCCTCGAACTGCTTGAAGAGCGTGCCATCGCTACTTTCGGACGTGTGAAGAACAACGGAAAGACGGTTTCCAGCAATATCGACTTCTATTCGGGCTTCGTATATGAGATGATTGGTTTGCCGCAGGAGATTTTCACTCCGCTGTTTGCCATGGCTCGTATTGTCGGCTGGTGTGCGCACCGCAATGAAGAACTGAACTTCGAGGGCAAACGCATTATCCGTCCGGCTTATAAAAATGTTCTTGATGATCTGGCTTATATCCCCATCAAGAAACGCTGATAAGAACAAATCCTTTTATGCAATAATAACTAACCTCAGACGTACATCTCGGCAATCCCTGCATGTACGTCTCGGTAATCCCCAGTTGTACATCTTGGTAGTACCCGGTTGTACGTCTGGGGTGACTTGTTTCAGGAAGAACGTCCGATGTTCATTTAACATTTAACACTTTGCGGCTGCTGTATTTTTCATCCGATGGAGGCTAAGGCATTTATCGTTGGTAGAAAGGGCACAGCCTGGCAGGTAGAAACGCCCTTTTAACGCTACGTTAAAAGGGCGTTTCTACAACCGATGAATTATACATTCTATTTCTTTGGATATCAGTAAACTATGAACTTTCCCTTTACCGGAGGAGAGATTATGGCAGGTGACCTGTTGAGAACGAACTTGTTATTTTAATAATTACCGTTGATTGAATCTTTGCTGCTATTATTGGGATAAGGCATAATGTCTATTAAATCAAAATACATTAAGCGTGTTTTTAGATGCGTTCCGGTTTCAAAGCCTGTATATTCCACTTCTTGCGCTTCCGTAGAGAAAAGGTATTTGAAACCGTTTTTCAGATAATAGTTCAGAGGAATATTTTCATTGTAAGCGTCAACAATTAAAGAGCGACACCCTGTTTTGTTTCCCGCATCAATGAACCATGATTTTATGAAAGTCATCAGATCACTGCCTATGCCCTGATGCTTGTATTCTTTATTGATTCCAAGTCTGCCGATTAATACACCCGGATAGCGGCGCATTTGTTTGGCTCGGGGAATGTCTTTCTGAACTTTCTTTTCCCTGCTGTTGGGGAGGATATTTACTCTGATACTATCGTTAGAAACAGTGAAGGCACATACTATGTCCGAAGGCTTTTTATCTGAACGAAAACAGTAACTTTTTCCTAATAGCTGTGCATTATAGAGAGGAGCATCGTTATGAAAGAAGTCGTCTAAGTCTTGGTGCCCACATGAGAAAGGGTCACATTCTTTAATCGTATCTTCATCAAGTACGGCAAAAGTACATTTCTCAAAAAGAAATCCCATGTTTTATAACATTTTAGCCTTTTTGAGCACAGCGCGGGCTTCCAGCACATGTTTGCTGAAGTCTTGTTTGTTTTGATTTTTATAAGCCTTGTCCGCTGCCTTAACGAAGTGTTCCGCTTCTTTTCCTTTTAAGGTCGGTATGGCTTTAATTTCCATTGCCATTGCTTTTTCTATTATTTAGTTCATAACCAACTGCAAAGATAGCTGATTTTTAATGAATAAACAAAGAATGCCGGAAGTCTGTTGTCGTTTGATCTGTTTTTTATTTGAGTTATTTTTGTGACCATTCTTTTCTTTTTTTGTTATTTTTGTGAATCTCAAAAGAAAATCAAGATGAGTATAGCTGCCTTTAATCTATTTTTGGGCGTCATGAGTCTGACCGCTCTGATTGTTTTCATCGCCCTCTACTTTGTGAAAGCCGGTTACGGGATATTTCGCACCGCCTCCTGGGGAGTCGCCATTTCCAACAAGCTGGCGTGGATACTGATGGAAGCTCCCGTATTTCTGGTCATGTGCTGGATGTGGATGCACTCGGAGCGTCGTTTTGATCCGGTCATACTGACATTCTTTGTCTTCTTTCAGATTCATTATTTTCAGCGCGCCTTCGTTTTTCCCCTGCTACTGACCGGAAAGAGTAAAATGCCGCTGGCAATCATGTCGATGGGAATCCTGTTCAATCTATTGAACGGCTATATGCAGGGTGAATGGATATTTTATCTCTCACCCGAGGGAATGTATCACTCCGGCTGGTTCACTTCCGCATGGTTTATTGCGGGCAGTCTGCTTTTCTTTGCAGGTATGTTTATGAACTGGCATTCGGACTATATCATCCGTCATTTGCGCAAACCGGGGGATACCCGTCATTATCTGCCCCAAAAAGGGATGTACCGCTATGTTACTTCCGCCAATTATCTGGGCGAAATCATCGAATGGGCAGGCTGGGCAATACTGACCTGTTCATTGTCCGGACTTGTATTCTTCTGGTGGACAGTGGCTAATCTCGTCCCCCGTGCCAATGCAATCTGGCATCGCTACCGTGAAGAATTTGGCTCGGAAGTAGGCGAACGCAAACGTGTATTTCCTTTTATCTATTGACTTGAAATAAATTATCTATTGATATAAAATAGCGTACTATGGAATCTAAACTTTTCACCCCTGTTACTTTCGGTCCATTGACGCTGCGGAATCGTACGATCCGCTCTGCCGCTTTTGAAAGCATGTGTCCCGGTAACGCCCCTTCACAAATGCTGCTCGATTACCACCGCTCGGTGGCTGCGGGCGGAGTCGGGATGACGACTGTAGCCTATGCAGCCGTGACACAAAGCGGACTTTCCTTCGACCGTCAGTTGTGGCTGCGTCCGGAAATCATTTCCGGTTTGCGTGAAGTGACCGGAGCTATACACGCGGAAGGTGCGGCAGCAGGCATCCAGATAGGGCACTGCGGAAATATGTCTCATAAAAAGATTTGCGGAACCACTCCCATTTCGGCCTCTACCGGTTTCAATCTCTATTCTCCTACATTCGTGCGTGGCATGAAGAGAGAAGAGTTGCCGGAGATGGCCAGGGCCTACGGACGGGCTGTCCACTTGGCACGGGAAGCCGGCTTCGACGCCGTGGAGGTGCATGCCGGACACGGATATCTGATCAGCCAGTTCCTGTCTCCCTACACCAATCACCGGAAAGACGAATACGGCGGCTCGCTCGAAAATCGGATGCACTTTATGGAAATGGTGATGAACGAGGTGATGACATCAGCGGGAAGCGATATGGCAGTCTTTGTAAAAATGAATATGCGCGATGGCTTCAAAGGTGGCATGGAAACCGATGAAACCCTGCAAGTGGCCAAACGCCTGCTGGCATTGGGCGCGCACGCATTGGTACTGAGCGGAGGCTTCGTCAGCAAAGCCCCGATGTACGTCATGCGGGGAGCGATGCCGATTCGTTCGATGGCTTACTACATGGACTGCTGGTGGCTGAAATACGGGGTTCGGATGTTTGGAAAGTGGATGATTCCGACCGTTCCTTTCCGGGAAGCCTATTTCCTGGAGGATGCATTGAAATTTCGGGCGGCACTTCCGGAAGCCCCGTTGATTTATGTGGGCGGACTGGTGTCCCGCGAAAAGATAGACGAAGTATTGGATGCCGGCTTCGATGCCGTCCAGATGGCACGTGCGTTGCTCAACGAACCGGAGTTTGTCAACCGGATGAGGCGGGAAGAGCGGGCACGTTGTAACTGCGGACACAGCAACTACTGCATCGGGCGAATGTACACAATCGAAATGGCCTGCCACCAACATCTGAAAGAAAAACTGCCTCCCGGCCTGCAACGGGAGATTGAAAAACTGGAAAAGCAATGAGTGAAGAGAAATGGGCAATCATCACCGGTGCCGACGGCGGCATGGGAACGGAAATAACCCGTGCCGTAGCCGAAGCCGGTTACCATATTATTATGGCTTGCTATCGTCCGTCCAAAGCGGAACCGATACGGCAGCGTCTAGTGAACGAGACAGGAAACGTAAACCTGGAAGTCATGGCAGTCGATCTGTCTTCTATGGCATCGACAGCTTCTTTTGCCGATCGGATTGTGGAGCGTCATCTCCCCGTTTCCCTGCTGATGAATAACGCCGGAACGATGGAAACCGGACTTCACATCACCGACGACGGCTTTGAACGAACGGTCAGTGTGAACTATCTGGGGCCGTACCTGCTTACCCGGAAACTCCTTCCGGCATTGACACGCGGAGCCCGTATTGTAAACATGGTTTCTTGCACGTATGCGATCGGACACCTCGATTTTCCCGATTTCTTCCGGCAGGGAAGAAAGGGACGTTTTTGGCGAATCCCTGTTTACAGCAATACAAAACTGGCTTTGATGCTGTTTACGATCGAACTTTCGGAACGCCTCCGTGAAAAAGGAATCACTGTCAATGCCGCCGATCCCGGCATTGTTTCTACCGACATCATCACTATGCACCAGTGGTTTGACCCTCTGACGGATATCTTTTTCCGCCCCTTTATCCGCACGCCGAAGAAAGGGGCTTCCACTGCCGTCGGCCTCTTGCTGGATGAGGCAGTGGCCGGAGTCAGCGGACAGCTTTATGCAAGCAATCGTAGGAAAGAGTTGTCGGACAACTACATTTATCATGTGCAGAAAGAACAGTTGTGGGAAATAACGGAGCAATTGCTGGCGCAGTGGTTCACATGATTTAATCATTTGGGTAATCGTACGTGCATCTGATCGTTATTCATTTGATGCAGTGCAAATGATGAATAAGAAAAAACGTGAAAAAACGACCATTCTTTCTTCTGCCGGAGAAGGAGAAAAAGAAATCACTTGGAATTCTGGGATCAATCCGGAAAAAAGGTTGTTGCCGTTTGTTCCTTTTATACGGATTTGAGCCAAATGTTAGTCAATAGTATCTTAAATGGGGTGACTAAAAAGTCGGTAGTATCTCCATTCTCCTCCTTCTGGAAGGAGGAGTACCCGTAGGGGGAGGTGGTAGGTGAATACATAATCCTGTCATTTACAAAGAAATAGGTATAAACATTATTTCTCCTACCACCTCGGTCTGCGACCACTCCTCCTTCCCGAAGGAGGAGAATGGAGATACTACCGACTTTTGGGTCATCCCCAATGGAGATACTACTGTTTGATTCATTCATTTTTCATTCGGATAGAGCAAAACAAGGGGGCAGACTGCCCGGAATCTGTGGCATGGATCATGGAATGGATGAATTGAAATAAGAACGGTGAACAATTGAAAAGCTCAATTCGTCCACCGTTCTTTATATTGCCTTTATAAAAATAAGCTTCTGTTCTGTTGGCAGTCTCTATTAAATAGAAAGCTCTTTCAATACATTGACCAGATCTCTCTTGACCGGCTTATCATTCTTGATAGCTTTGCTGAATGGTACATAAACGATTTCATCGTGCTCGATACCTATCATTACGTTGCGCTGGTCTTCCATGATAGCGTCGATGGCAGCGGCACCCAAACGGCTTGCCAGGATGCGGTCGTGAGCTGTAGGGCTTCCACCGCGCTGCAAGTGTCCTAAGATCGTCACACGCACATCGTATTGCGGGTATTCGTTTTTCACACGTTCCGCATAGTGCATGGCACCGCCTGTCAGTTCGCTTTCCGCTACCAGTACGATACTGCTATTCTTGGATTTGCGGAATCCGTTCTTGATAAATTCTTCCAGTTGGTCGACTTCCGTACTGAACTCCGGAATAATGGCTGCTTCGGCTCCCGAAGCAATGGCGCCGTTCAGAGCGAGGAATCCGGCGTCACGTCCCATCACCTCTACAAAGAACAGACGTTCGTGTGAAGTGGCGGTGTCACGGATTTTATCTACTGCATCCAGAATGGTGTTCAATGCGGTATCATATCCGATAGTGGTATCCGTGCCGTAAAGGTCGTTGTCAATCGTTCCCGGAAGTCCGATACATGGAACATCGAATTCCTGTGCGAAGATTCGGGCGCCTGTCAGCGAACCGTCACCACCGATGATCACCAAAGCATCGATGCCTTCTCTTTTCATATTATCATAAGCCAGCTGGCGGCCTTCCGGTGTGGTGAACTCCTTACAGCGGGCTGTTTTCAGGATGGTTCCACCCAGTTGGATGATATTACTTACGTTCTGGCTCTTGAACTCTTTGATTTCGCCTGTCACCAGACCTTTGTATCCTCTATATATACCTTTTACTTGTAGTCCGTTGTAGATAGCTGCACGTGTTACTGCGCGGATGGCCGCATTCATTCCCGGAGCATCACCTCCCGAAGTCAAAATACCGATACATTTAACTGTTCCCATAACAATCTTTCATTAATTAGTTTGACGTGGCAAATGTACAACAAAAAGTTGAAAGCAGTGTTTCATAAGTTTTTTTTCGTGTGTCGAAACCATTAAAAATATTCAAATTGTCTCTTCTATCTTTCTTTTTAATCTTTTATCAATAGCTGGATATGGTCATGTATTTTTTCCATCAGCCATTTGGGAGTGGAAGTCGCTCCGCATACGCCGATGGATTTCACATTCCGGAGTAAAGTGGGATCGATTTCTTTCTCATTATCAATCAGATGTGAGTTGGCGTTTACTTTCAGGCATTCTTCAAAAAGCATCTTTCCGTTCGAACTCTTTTTCCCGCTGACGAAGAAAATCAGATCGTGCGTTGCCGCAAATTCCCTGAGATTGGGCATACGGTTAGCTACCTGCCGGCAGATTGTATCGTAATATTCGAAAGTGGCATCCGGTGAAATGTGGAGTTTGATGTATTCTACAATCTCCTGAAACTCGTCCAGAGACTTTGTGGTCTGTGAGAAAAGGCGGATGCTTTTAGTGAAATCCAGCTTTTTGGCTTCTTCCGCACTTTCGATGACAATGGCTTGACCGCCGGTCTGCCCTACCAGTCCCAGCACTTCTGCATGACCGTTCTTGCCGTAGATCACAATTTGCTTTTCTTCAAAATCTTCCTTCCGGAACTCTTGTTTGATGCGCTTTTGAAGCCGCAGTACGACCGGACAGGTTGCATCGATGATTTCGATATTATTCTTGTGGGCGATCTGGTAAGTCTCCGGTGGCTCTCCGTGTGCGCGAAGCAATACTTTGGCATTGCGCAATTGTCTGAATTCATCACGGTTGATCGTAATCAGTCCCATTGCCTTCAGCCTTTCTACCTCCCGGCTGTTGTGTACAATATCTCCCAGGCAATAGAGCGTTTCTCCTTTTGCCAGTTCTTCTTCCGCCTTGTGGATGGCTGTGACCACGCCGAAGCAGAAGCCGGAACCTTCGTCTATCTCTACTTTAATCATACACTCGATTTCTATCCTCTATTCCTTTACTACTTTCCCGAATTGTTCCGACAGCCATTCCTTCTGCTGTTCGATGCTCAGATTGGAATTGTCGAGCAGCAGAGCGTCGTCCGCTTTGCGCAATGGGCTCACTTCACGATGCTGATCGATGTAATCCCGTTGCTTTACGTTCTCAAGAATTTCCTCGAAACTGCCTTCCTGGCCTTTTGCTTTCAGTTCGTCAAAACGGCGTTGGGCACGAATCTCCGGTGTGGCCGTAACAAATATTTTCAGTTCCGCATCCGGGAAAACCGTGGTTCCGATGTCCCGTCCGTCCATCACAATCCCTTTTTCTTTACCCATGGCCTGTTGCTGTGCTACCATCGCTTCGCGTACAAAATCGAGTGCGCTGATAGGGCTGACTTTGGACGAAACCCCCATTGTACGGATTTTATTCTCTACGTTCACCCCGTTGAGGTAGGTGTCCGGACGTCCCGTCTCCGGATTGGGGCGGAAAGTAATCCGGATATCCCGGATTGCTTCTTTCAGCTTCTCCGTATCGATAACGTCTCCGTTAAATATCCCGTTTTCAATACTATATAAGGTGACTGCGCGATACATTGCCCCACTATCTATATAAATGTATCCTACTTCGCGGGCGAGATCTTTGGCCATTGTACTTTTTCCGCAGGAGGAAAAGCCGTCGATTGCGATTGTTATCTTTTTCATATTATCTGCTTCTTATATTTGTCCGCCAAAGATACGCTTATTTTGAAAATCAGCCATAGATTTGACTGTAAAAGCAACTGAATGAGTATGAAAGAATTAAAAAAGTTAAAAAGCCGGATAAAAAGATACAAAGAAACGGACGGTTATCTGAAAATGTAGTATATTTGCCCAGAGACACATAGGAAGACACTTTTTTTTATTAATCATTATATTAACAAAATTATGGAAGTTAAAAAATCACCCAAGGCAGACCTGGAAGGAAAGAAATCCACATGGCTGCTGATCGGTTACGTGGTGGTATTGGCTTTTATGTTCGTGGCGTTCGAATGGACCCAGCGTGACGTGAAAATCGATACAAGCCAGGCTGTAGCTGATGTTGTTTTTGAAGAGGAAATCATTCCTATTACCGAAACCCCTGAACAAGCGACCCCACCACCACCCGAGGCACCGAAGGTGGCCGAATTGCTGGAAATTGTCGATGACCAGGCAGATATTGAAGAATCAACTACCATCCTTAATGAGGATAACACACCGAAAGTGGAAGTAAAATACGTACCGGTACAAGTAGTTGAGGAAGAGCCGGAAGAACAGACTATCTTCGAAGTTGTAGAAAACATGCCGGACTTCCCGGGTGGACAGGCAGCATTGATGCAGTATCTGGCTAAAAATATCAAATATCCGACTATCGCACAGGAAAATGGTACTCAAGGTCGTGTTATCGTACAGTTCGTTGTTAACAAAGACGGTAGTATCGTAGATGCAAAAGTTGTACGCAGTGTAGACCCGTATCTGGATAAAGAAGCTCTCCGTGTGATCAACACGATGCCGAAATGGAAACCAGGTATGCAGCGTGGTAAACCGGTTCGCGTTAAATTTACAGTTCCTGTAATGTTCAGATTGCAGTAATTTGTAACACTCATACATTTAAGAGGCTGCGAATGCAGCCTCTTTTTATTCATTAATCTTTGTTTTCATCATGTTTACAGCTTCTCAATTACTTGATAAAATAAACAACCACCTATCTGAAATTCAGATAACCCGGACTCCGGAAGGACTCTACGAACCAATCGAATACATCCTTTCTCTGGGAGGAAAGCGGATTCGTCCTGTATTGATGCTGATGGCATATAACTTGTATAAGGAAGATGTTTCATCAATTTACGATCCTGCTACCGGTATCGAAGTTTATCATAATCACACTTTGTTGCATGATGATCTGATGGATCGTTCGGATATGCGCAGAGGAAAACCGACTGTGCATAAGGTCTGGAACGATAACACAGCTATTTTGTCGGGTGATACCATGCTGATACTGGCTTTCCGGTATGTAGCCGGTTGTGCGCCCGAGCATTTGAAAGAAGTCATTGATTTGTTTAGTCTGACTGCGTTGGAAATTTGTGAAGGGCAGCAGTTGGATATGGAATTTGAGTCGCGCAACGATGTGGCGGAAGACGAATATATTGAAATGATTCGTCTGAAAACGGCTGTATTGCTTGCCGCAAGTCTGAAGATCGGTGCGATTCTGGCAGGAGCGTCTGCCGCTGATGCGGAGAATCTTTATAATTTTGGTATGCAGATAGGGGTTGCATTCCAGTTACAGGATGATTTGCTGGATGTTTATGGCGATCCGGAAGTGTTCGGAAAGAAAATCGGTGGAGACATCCTTTGCAATAAGAAGACATATATGCTGATCAAAGCACTGGAACGTGCAAACGGAGAACAGCTGGAAGAACTGAATCGCTGGCTGAATGCAGACAACTGTCAGCCGGCAGAAAAGATAGCGGCAGTGACGGAGATTTATAATCAGTTGACTATCCGCAGCGTTTGTGAAAACAAAATGCGCGAATATTATACGCTGGCTATGGAGAGTCTTGAAGCAGTTGCAGTTGCAGAAGAGAAGAAGAAAGAACTTAAGAATTTAGTGAAATTACTGATGTATCGGGAAATGTAGTAAAGTTGGTGGGAAATGCCTTACAGACGATTGCCAAATACGGATCAAGCCAGAGTACGGGCGCTGAAAGCAGCGGTCGAGAAGGGTGACGTGTATAATGTGCGGGACTTGGCTATCTCACTGAAAACATTATTCGAAGCCCGTAATTTTCTGCTGAAGTTTGAAGCTGCGCAGATTTACTATACCCAATGTTATGACAACCAGTCGAGAGCCAGTCGCAAGCATCAGGCAAATGTGCGGATGGCACGGCTGTATATATCCCATTTTATTCAAGTACTCAACCTCGCGGTGCTTCGCGATGAAATCAAATCGGTGCATAAAGAACTTTATGATCTTCCGGAAGCGAATGTGGTACCGGATTTATTAAGCGAAGCAGCTTTGGTAGAGTGGGGGAGAAAGATCATTGAAGGAGAGCAGCGGAGAACCTCACAAGGGGGAATCCCCATTTATAACCCGACTATTGCGCGCGTAAAAGTGCATTATGATATTTTTCTGGATAGCTACGAACGTCAGAAGAGTTACCAGTCCGCCACCAACCGGAGTCTGGATGAGCTGGCTTCGATGCGTGACCGGGCAGATGAACTGATTCTGGATATCTGGAATCAGGTAGAAACAAAATTCCAGGAAGTGAACCCCAATGAAGCCCGGTTGGAAAAATGTCGTGACTATGGGCTGGTATATTACTACCGCTCCAACGAAAAAGTAAAAGAAGAAAGCGAATTGTCATGTTAATAGATACTCATTCCCATCTTTTTTTAGAAGAATTTTCCGATGACCTGCCGCAGGTGATGGAACGTGCACGTCAGGCAGGTGTTTCGCGTATTTATATGCCCAACATTGACAGTACGACGATTGAACCCATGCTGTCGGTTTGCGCGGATTATCCGGATTTCTGTTATCCGATGATCGGACTGCATCCTACCTCGGTGAACGAGTCATACCGTCAGGAACTGTCAATCGTCCGGGAGCGTCTGGAAGCACCCAATAACTTTGTAGCCATTGGCGAAATTGGGCTTGATTTGTATTGGGATAAAACCTTTCTGAACGAACAACTGTACGTTTTTGAGAAACAGATAGAATGGGCGCTCGAATATAAATTGCCCATCGTGGTTCATTCGCGGGAGGCATTCGACTATATATATAAGGTAATGGAGCCCTATAAAAACACTGCTTTGACCGGTATTTTTCATAGTTTCACCGGAAATGCCGAAGAAGCGGCCCGGTTGCTTGAATTTGGCGGTTTCATGTTGGGAATCAATGGAGTGGTCACATTTAAAAAGTCCTCACTGCCGGATACTTTGCTGACAGTGCCTTTGGAGCGGATTGTGCTCGAAACGGATTCACCGTATCTGACCCCGGCCCCCAATCGGGGGAAGAGGAATGAAAGTGCGAATGTGCGTGATACGTTCCTGAAACTGGTAGAAATTTATCGGACCACCCCGGAGCACCTTTCACAAGCCACTTCCGAAAATGCGCTAAAAGTGTTCGGAATGGTCAAATAAGGTTCCAAAGGTTTTAAATTATATTAATTTGCAGTATTTATTTAAGATAAAAAAGGGATAATGCTTTAGGAAAAGAAAAAAAAGGATACATTTGTAGCTGAAAATGCGGAAAACTCATAAGGAGAGGTGCTCGAGTGGTTGAAGAGGCACGCCTGGAAAGCGTGTATACCCCTAAAGGGTATCCGGGGTTCGAATCCCCGTCTCTCCGCAGTGTGATAAAATGGAGATAAAACAACAAATTATAATAAATAAATTAA